>Ga0308157_10000019_pt1 | contig 753089 bp, 714 predicted proteins | sample PhyBR1_FD_201035 | JGI IMG/M metagenome (GOLD analysis project Ga0308157, IMG submission 201035) | Phyllosphere microbial communities from UC Gill Tract Community Farm, Albany, California, United States - DLSLB.R1 | ecosystem: Host-associated > Plants > Phyllosphere > Unclassified | place...
AGGAATGGGCAGGCCGCAGTCGGCGATGACCACGGTATCGGTGTGGCCACAGGTGGCCAGCGCGCCAAGCAATGGCGCGTTGAGAATTTCGGATTTCAGCACGAAGGCTTCCTTCTTGGTCTTGCCCAGTTGGTTCTTTAGAGGTTCTCAAGGGATCGCGGGTAGGATGCCTGGGCTCCGTGGGCCTGCACGGTCAGCGCCGCGAACTTGCCGGCGAATTCGGCTGCCTGAACCAGGTCCTCGCCGTTGGCCAGCCGTGCAGCCAAGGCGCCGGTAAAGGCATCGCCGGCACCGGTGGTATCCACGGCTTTGACTTTGACTGCTGGCAACGGGCGCACTTGGGCCCCGCCATTTTCTTCAGGGAAGCGGTCGGCCACCAGGCAGCCGTTGGCGCCAAGGGTGATGACGACGCTGGCGATGCCTTCGTCAACTAGCATCGCGGCGAGGCGCTCGTAATTGCCGTCGATCCGGCGAGCAGGATGCGGGTTCAGCTGCTGTAACACCGCTTCGGCTTCATGCTCATTGACCACCAGCGGGTTGGCCTTGAGCAGGTAGTCGCGATCCAATTCGATGACCGGCGCCAGATTGAGCACGATGCGATCGGTGGCAGCATCCATGGCCGCTTTGATGCCCGAGGCGGGGATTTCGCCCTGCAGCACGAGGATTCCTTCGATGGCACCGGCGGCCTTGACGGCTTCGCCGGTGACCGTTGAGTTGGCGCCGGACACCACGGCGATGGAGTTCTCCGCGCCGGAATCGACCTGGATGATGGCCACGCCGGTAGGTTCGATGGTGCGAGCCACGCGGTCGAGCTTCACGCCCTCTTCATCGAGCTGGCCGAGCGCAACCTCGGAATGCGAGTCCTGGCCTACAGCCCCGATGAACTCGGTAGCCGCGCCGGCCAACTGCGCGGCCAAGGCCTGGTTGGCACCCTTGCCGCCGGGCGAGAGCTGGTAGGAATCTGCCAGCACGGTTTCTCCGGGTCCGGGCAGACGTGCCATCAACGCGGTGATATCCACGTTGCTTGAGCCCACGATGGTGACCTGGATGTCCTGCTGCATAGTTAGTCCTTCTAGTTCTCTTCTCCCGGCGGCCAGTGGGTGCCGGTACCTTGAATTGATACTGCTAAATGAAGATTACTCGCCTGCGTACTCGGCGACGTTCTTCTCATCCACGGTGTCCACGGCAACCTGCACGTTGGCCTCGATCTCTTCGCCCTTGATGGACTTGGACAGGATCTGCACCGACTGCTTGCCCAGTTCCGCGGGGTTCTGCGCGATGGTGGCCACCATGGTGCCGGCCTCCACTGCCTTGAATCCGTCATCGGTGCCGTCGAAGCCGACAACTTTAACGTCCTTGCCGGCCTTGTCGCCCAGGGCCTGGATGGCGCCCAAGGCCATCTCGTCGTTCATGGCCAGTACGCCCACGGCATCCGGGTTGGACTGCATCAGGTTGGTCACGACGTCCAGGGCTTCAGCACGGTCGAAGTTCGCGGTCTGCTTGGAGACCACCTCGATGTCCTTGAATTCCTTCAGGCCCTTGGTGAAGCCTTCGCCGCGTTCGTTGGTTGCCGAAGCGCCCGGCACGCCTTCGAGCACGATGATCTTGCCCTTGCCGTCGATGGATTCGGCCAGCGCCTTGGCAGCCTGCTCGCCGCCGGCCACGTTATCCGAGGCAACGAAGGAAGCGATCTTGGTATTGCCCACCGCGCGGTCCACTGCGACGATCGGCAGTTCTGCCTTGACCACTGGTGCCAGGCCGGCTTCCGCGGTTTCGGTGTCGACGGCGTTGATGATCACGCCGGCCGATCCGTTGGTCGCGGCGGTAGCCAGCTGGTTGGCCTGGGTGGCAGAGTCATTCTGCGCGTCAACGACCGACAGGTCGATGCCCTGGGCATCGGCTTCCTTCTGGGCGCCGTCACGCAGGTCGACGAAGAACGGGTTGTTCAGGGTGGATACGGCCAGGGTCACCGAGGCGCCGTCGGCGGCGTTCTCGCCGCGGTTGCAGGCGGCCAGCGACGCGGCAAGGCCGAGGGACAGGGTGATGGCTGCGGTGGTGCGAATCAGTTTTTTCATGGGGTGTTCTCCTTTGAACAAGGGTGGTTGGTGGAAGTATCTAGTGCTTGACGTTCTTGCGGCGCAGCACGTCAAAGCCGACGGCGATTGCGATGACTGCGCCGATGACGACCTGCTGCCAGAAGGCGGAGACCGAAAGCAGGTTCAGGCCGTTGCGGATCACGGCCAGCACGAGCGCGCCGATCAAGGTGCCGGAGATGCGTCCGACACCGCCTGAGAGCGAGGCGCCGCCAATGACGACAGCGGCGATGGCATCCAGTTCGTACCCGGAGGCCAGAGTTGGCTGGGCCGAATCCAGGCGGCCGGCCAGGATCATGCCCGAGAGTGCCGCGAAGAGCCCGGAGATCACGAATACGGTGACCAGCACGCGCTTGACCGGGATGCCGGAGAGGCGTGCGGCTTCGGTGTTGCCACCCACGGCGAAGGCGTTCTTGCCGATCACGGTGCGATTGAGCACGAAGGCGGCGAGCAGGCCGGAGACCAGCAGGATGATGATCGGCATCGGGATCGGCCCCAGATCATCGCCCAGCCAGGACACCGAGGAGCTGGTGGAAATCGGGCGGCCGTCGGAGATGACCAGGGTCAAGCCGCGCACCACGGTGAGCATGGCCAGCGAGGCGATGAAGGTCGGCAGCTTGCCGTAGGCGCTCATCGCACCGGTCACCCAGCCCGAGAGGGCGCCGATAGCCAGGCCGACCGGGATCGAGAGCCCATCGGGCAGCCCGGCGGTGGTGACGGTGTAGGAGGAGCCCATCGCGGAGAGGGCGGCGACCGATCCTACCGAAAGGTCGATGCCGGCTGCCACGATCACAAAGGTCATGCCGAAGGCCATCACCGCGATGGTGGAGACCTGGATGCCGATATTCAACAGGTTCGGCCCGGTCAAAAAGCGCGGCGTGGCGATGAATAGCGCCAAGCAGAGGATGACCAGGCCCACCAGAGCGCCGTTATTGGCCAGGAATGCCTTGAAGTCGAAGCCCTTCTTCGGGGCAGTAGCTACGCTGCTCATTTACTTGATTCCCATTTCTTCTTCACGATGCACATTGCTGATGGCCAGGGCCATGATGGCGTCCTGGGTTGCTTGATTGGTGGCCAGTTCCCCGGCGATGCGTCCCTGGCTCATCACCACGACGCGGTCTGACATGCCCAGTACCTCGGGCAGTTCGCTGGAGGCCATCAAGACGCAGCCTCCAGAGGCGGTGATCTCATTGATCAGTTCGTAGATTTCCACCTTGGCGCCGACATCCACGCCTCGGGTCGGCTCATCGAGCAGCAGCACCTTGGCTCCTGCGGTGAACCAGCGTCCGAATACCGCCTTTTGCTGGTTGCCTCCGGACAGGGAGCGGATCGGTGCATCGATGCTGCTCATGCGGATGCGCAGGCGCTCGGCAACCTTTTGCGCGCGGGCTTTCTGTCCCTTGCGGTCCACCAGCCCGTTCTTGGCGGTGGCGGCCATGGTGGCGTAGCCGATGTTCTCTGCCACCGACGCATCCAGCACCAGGCCTTGGGTTTTGCGGTCTTCGGGCACGTGGCCGATCCCCGCGCGGGTGGCAGCCGCGACATCAAAGCTGGCCAGCTTCTTGCCAGCGACCTTGACGGTTCCCGAGCTGTACTTGTCGGCTCCGGCGATGGCGCGGATCAATTCGGTCCGCCCGGCCCCCATCAGGCCGGCCAATGCCACGACTTCTCCGGGGCGGACTTCCAAAGAGATGTCCTTGAGCTGGTCATCGCTGAGGTTTTGAACGCTCAGCAGTGGCTGCTCGCCTGGTTCGGTGGCCACGCGCGGGAACTGGGCATCGATGTCCCGGCCGACCATGAGCCGGACCAGTTCGCTTTCCTCGGTGTCTGCCGGGACGGTGGCGATGAATTTTCCGTCACGCAATACGTTCACGAAGTCGCCGATGGCAGCGATCTCATCGAGGTGATGGCTGATGAACACCATTCCGACGCCCTGGTCTTTCAGCTGGTTGACTACCTTGAACAGGTGCTCGATCTCGGTGGTGGTCAGCGCGGCCGTGGGTTCATCCAAGATCAGTACGCGGGCATCCAGGCTCAAGGCCTTGGCGATCTCCACCAGCTGCTGCTGGGCCAAGCCCAGTTCTCCGACCGGCGTGTTCACGTCCAGGTCGAGTTCCAGTTTGGCCAAGGCGTCACGGGCGATCTTGCGCATTGCACGGCGGTTGATGATGCCGATTTTGCGCGGCGCACGCCCCAGGGTGATGTTCTCGGCGATGGTCATCGACGGGACCAGGTTCAATTCCTGGTGGATGGTGGCGATGCCCAGTGCCTCGGAAGTCTTGGTGTCACGGATCCTTACTGGCTGTCCGTTGAACAGGATTTGCCCGGCATCTGGTTCGTGCACGCCCGCGATCATTTTGATCAGGGTGGACTTTCCAGCGCCGTTTTCGCCGAGCAGCACCGAGACTTTTCCTGCATGCACTTCAACGGTGACGTCTTCGATGACCTGCACGGGGCCGAAGGACTTGCAGACCTTGTCCAGGACCAGCAGAGCGTCGTTACTCATTCTTGTTCCTTCCATCACCTAGGTGCCGGGGGCTTCCGGGGCTTGGGCAAGGGATGCCCTGGCGGTGAATTGGCTGATGAATTCTTGGGGTTCTGGCTCGTTGCCAGCCATCACTGATTGAAGTGCGGTGACCGCAGCGCGACCCATGGCGCGCAGGTCGTGGCTGATCGTCGCGATCGGCGGGTGATGCATGAGCATCGCATCCACTTCGTCAAAGGCAATGACCGATAGCTCGGAGCCCACCTTGACTCCCGCCTCTCGCCAGATGGTCAGCGCGCCGATAGCCATTGGCGCGTCGGCGATGATCACCGCGGTGGGCCGCCGATCATGTTCCAGCAGCCATCGAGCGCCTTGGGCACCGGAGGCGGCTTGGAAATCGCCGGCAAAGTGCAATTTCTCGTCGGTCTCCAAGCCGTTGGCCGCCAGCGCCGCATCGAAGGCGCGGTGGCGTTCGCGCGCGGTCGATGCGTGGGCAGGTCCGCCGAGGAATGCGATGTGCCGGTGGCCCAGCGACTTCAGCTGTCCGATGGCCTCATCGAGGGCTTGGGCGCTTGCCGCTGATATGGATGGAATATCCAGCTGGGGCAGAGTGCGGTCCACAAAAACCATGGGGGTTTTCGAAGAGATGATGCGCTGGAGCATTTCGCTGGGATGGTCAGCGTCCTCGTCCAGTCCTTGGGGGACCACGATGAGTCCATCCACGCGGCGCGAGAGCATTGCGGCCAAGAACTGGTCTTGCTGCTGGGTGTCTTCATTGGCGTTGCCGATGAAGGTCATCATCCCGGCTTCGTGGGCTTGCTGTTCTACCGAGTGGGCGAGGTCCGAGAAGTAGGGGTTGCGGACATCGGAAATCAGCAAGGCGATGGTGTCGGTTTTTGTGGAGCGAAGTGAGCGGGCCTGGGCGTTGGGAACAAAGCCAAGGCTCTTTGCGGCCGCTTCTACTTTTTCGCGGGAATCAGCCGAGGTGGCGGAGTGTCCGGAAAGAACGCGTGAGGCAGTGGCCGAAGATACTCCGGCGGCCAGTGCCACGTCTTTGATGGTGACGGCATTCATCCCGATAAGCCCCTTTGCTTATGTGTAATCGATTCCATGGAATCGATTACACAGTTTCCACGAGTGCGAAAAAATTGTCAACACCGCGAAGCCCCGCACCGTTGCAGAGCACATCAGCGCAAACATCACTCCCTCCTTTGACTTGGATCTTTCTGTGAAACGTCATCCAGAACACGAAATAATTCAGATTTAAAGACAGCCCGTTTCCAAGGACTCTTCTGCGGTTTCCGTACCGCATGGCTTCCGATCGCTAAGATAGAAAATGTGTCGGTTAATCAGCTCTCAGATAGTGCGCAAAACTATCTCAAGATCATCTATGGACTCAACGAGTGGTCCAGCGAGCCGGTGACCGCCAGCGTCATTGCAACCAAGGCCGGAATGAAGCTCTCCACCGTTTCCGGTGCACTGAGCAAGCTGCGCCAGCAGGGGTTGCTTGATCACGCTCCTTACGGCGCCGTAACCCTCACGGATCTTGGCCGCGACTACGCGATAACCATGGTCAGGCGCCATCGCCTCATTGAAACCTTTTTGGTGCAGATGCTCGGCTACCGCTGGGACCAGGTGCACGACGAGGCCGAGAATCTAGAACATGCAGTTTCAGACTTCATGATCCAGCGCATCGACAGCCTCCTCGAACACCCCACACGAGATCCCCACGGCGACCCGATTCCAACCGCTGAAGGACGCATCAGTGTTCCCGACGCAATCAATCTGAGCGATGCCGCCGATGGAAGCAACGTTGTCGTTGAGCGCATCGCCGACGACGATTCGCAACTACTCCAGTATTTCTCGGACCAAGGCATACATGTTGGCGTTGAGCTCGGCGTGACATCCGCCGAGGATTTTTCCGAGACCATCAACGTGCGCGTGGCAGGGAAAAAGTCGACCCTTCGCCTTGGCTCGCGGGCGAGCAATGCAGTCTGGGTCTCCCCTAGAGACTGACCATTCGCCTGGGCAAGCATCCTCGTTTCCTGCTGCGCGAGCAGCAAGGGGCAAGGGCAGTAGCACCACCTTTAACGATCCGGGAGCTTATTTGTCGGATTGTGGATTAGAGTGAGTATCAGCCACACATACTGGAATGTTCAAGTTTCTATACTTGATGCCTCACCAGTGTGTTTTGGCGATCACTCGCATCCACTCCCGCACGAAAGTTCTCATCTTGTCTAGGAAAATCTTTGCTCTGCTTTGCGCAGCGGTCTTGGTTCTGACCGGTTGCAGCGTCGCACCGGAATCGCCTGCCCCGGCTACGGCAGTTTCAGAATCAGTCGTGGAGCCATCGCTGACCAGCCCAGATCTGGTCATTGAACTGGCTTCGACCAAATCACGGAAAGTGAACCCGGGACCGAAACTCGATGGCCCCAAGGCTCTGAGCATGCTCAAATCGCTTCCGGTCAAGGGCAAGGCCCCCGCTACGGGCTACAACCGAAACAAGAAATTCGGCAATGGCTGGAAAGACTTTGATCGCGACAAGTGCGATGAGCGCCAGGACACCCTGTCCCGAGACATGTCCAAGGTGAAGTTCAAGGATCGCAAGAAGTGCACCGTTGCATCGGGGACCTTGCACGACAAGTACACCGGCAAGAAGATCAACTGGAAGGTCAAGTCCGGTAGCGTCGACATCGACCACGTGGTTGCCCTGAAAAACTCCTGGATCTCCGGCGCTCAGAAGCTCTCGTCGTCACAGCGCCAAGCGCTGGCCAATGATCCGCTGAATCTGATCGCTGCTGATGCGTCTGCCAACCGCAAAAAGGGTGACAAGAATGCTGCCGAGTGGCTGCCCAAGAACAAGGGCTTCCGTTGCCAGTACGTCGCCACCCAAATCAGCGTCAAGAAGAAGTATGCGCTTTCTGTCACCAAGGCTGAAAAGAACGCGATGACCAAGGTCCTGAACACCTGCCGCAATCAGAAGGGCGCGAAAGTTACTGCGATCAAGCCCGCAGGCAACCAGAAGAAGGCCGCACCGAAGAAGTCGCCGTCGACCGTCAAGGGCACCGTGCACCCCGGCTCTTACTGCAAGAAGGCTGATAAGGGAAAGCATGGCAAAGCCAAGTCCGGCAAGATTTACACCTGCAAATACGATGCCAACGGCAAGCTTCGCTGGCGCGCATAAAGCCGCGGAACTAATGGGTGGAAGTCTTCGACTTCCACCCATTTTGTCTCTGGCCCTACCGGACGCCCGCCAATGATTTGCGCCTCTCGCTAGCTGCGATCCGCGTCGCCACCAGCCCTTGACGAGGGCTGAAGAGGTAGACCAGCGTGAAGATCAGACCTTGCGCGAGCACGACCATGCCGCCCGTGGACGTATCGAGGAAATAGCTGGTGTACACCCCGAGAATGCCGGCGCCGGCAGCGAGCGCCGGGGCGATGACAAGCATTTTCGAGAACTTGTCGGTCAGCAAGAAGGCCGTGGCCCCGGGGATGATCAGCATCGCGACCACTAGAATCACGCCCACGGCCTGCAGCGCCACCACGGAGGTCATGGCGAGCAGCCCCAGAAGCACCGCACCGATGATTCGCGGGTTCATGCCCAAGGCATGGGCATGAGTCTGGTCAAAGGCGTAGAGGGTGAAATCCTTGCGCTTGAGAATCAGAATTGCGAAGGTCACTGCGCCGAGAATCAACACCTGCCACAAGTCGGCCGAAGAAACCCCAAGCAGATTGCCGAAGATGATGTGGTTCAAATCGATGTGGCTGGGCGTCACCGAGATGAGCACCAAGCCGAAGGAGAACAGCGTAGTGAAGACAATGCCGATGGCGGCGTCTTCCTTCAGCTTGGTGGTGTCCCGAACTCCCCCGATCAGCGCCACCGCCAGAAACCCGAAAATGAGAGCACCCAAGGCAAAGGGCGCTCCGACAATATAGGCCAGGACCACGCCGGGCAGCACCGCATGGGAGACGGCATCGCCCATCAGCGACCAGCCGATCAGCACAAGCCAGCAAGAGAGCAATGCACACAGCACCGAAGCGATGATCGTGACTGACAGGGCGCGGATCATGAAGGTGTAGCTCAGCGGTTCGGCGAGCAATTCAATCACGTTCATGATGCTTCTCGTTTCATCGGGTCCAGCCCGAAGGCCAGCGCTAGGTTTTCTGCTCGCAGCACGAGTTCTGGCGGGCCATGCATCAGCACCTTGCGCATCAGCAATACCGCTTCGTCGGCCAAGTCCGGCAGGGCCTGCAGGTCATGCGTGGAAATCAGCACGCTGCCACCGGCATCGGCGATCTCGCGCAGAAGCTTGGTAATGGTCGCTTCGCTGCGCTTGTCCACGCCGGCGAAGGGTTCATCGAGCAGCATGATGCTGGCTCCCTGGGCGATGCAGCGAGCTACAAAAGCGCGCTTCTTCTGTCCCCCGGAGAGCTGCCCGATTTGCCGATCGGCGAAGTCGGTGAGCTCGACGCGCTCCAAGGCTTCGTTCACGGCTTCGTGGTCGATTTTCCTGGCTCGCCGGGTCCATCCCATCTGCCCATAGCGGCCGGTCATCACGACGTCTCGGACCGAGATGGGGAAATTCCAATCCACGGCTTCGCTTTGCGGAACATACGCAAGCTTGCCGCTTTTGCGCGCCTGCAACGGATCGGTGCCACTGATCTTGACCCGTCCTATGTCGGGTTTGATTTGTCCCATGATGGTTTTGAATAGAGTCGATTTCCCTGAGCCGTTCATGCCCACCAACCCGCACACGGTGCCCTGCGCCAATTGCAGGGAAGCGTGGTCGAGGGCTAGCACCTGTCCGTAATGCACGGTGGCGCCGGTGACGTCGATGGCCTGGTCGAGGTTCTGCTTCACGTTCATGATTCCTGTCCTTTCAACGCCCGGGCAATTTGTTCCGTGTCGTGCGTGATGAGTTCCAAATAGCTGGGCACCGGGCCATCTGCTTCTGAAAGGGAGTCCACATACAGCGTTCCGCCGAAGCTCGCATCGGTCGATTCGACGACTCGTTGCATGGCAGCGTCCGAGACGGTCGACTCGCAGAAGACTGCCGGCACGTCATGATCGCGGACATAATCGATAGCCGAAGCCACCTTGCGCGGGGTGGCTTGTGATTCCGCGTTCACTGCCCAAAGGTATTTCTCTTTCAAGCCAGCGTCTCGGGCAAGGTAGCTGAACGCTCCTTCGCAAGTCACCAGCACGCGTTGTTGCTGCGGGATGTCTTCGAGCGCCGAGTCCAGGTCATCTTGCACTGTTTGAAGTTTGCCTTGGTATGCCTTGGCGTTGTGGCGGTAGTCAGCTGCGTGTTCCGGGTCCAGGTCAGCGAAGGCCTGGGCAATGGTGTCGACGTAGCGCTGCACATTCAGCGGGCTCATCCAGGCGTGCGGATTGGGCTTTCCTGCGCCTTCGCCCTGCACGATTCCGATGGGTTCGACATCTTCGCTGACCGTGATGTGCGGTGCGGAATTCTCTTGGACGAACTGCGCGAACCATGCTTCGAGGTTCAGTCCGTTATCCAGGATGAGATCCGCATGAGAGGCTCGGCGCAGATCATCCGGAGTCGGTTCATAGCCATGGATCTCAGCGCCGCGCCGGGTGATGGATTCCACCCGAAGATGTTCGCCAGCGACGTTTTGCGCGATGTCCTGCAGTACCGTGAACGTCGTGAGCACCACCGGGCGAGGGTCATTCGACTGGGCATCTGCTGGCCTTGGATTATTGGCTGGCGTGCATGCTGTGACAAGCAGGAGCCACGGCACAACGAGTAATGCCAGCCAGGCGGCTGGCTTGCGTCGACCAGTCGTCGTTTTCACTCATGCCTCGAATCCTGAACTTCGCGTCACTGCCTCTACCTCATTGCAGGACAGCGGGAGCGATGATCTTCGCTCTCTCATAGGATAATGTTCGAGGGGTCAAACAATCAATCTTCGTTGCGTCTATCCCACGGAAACTTCATAAATCAGGCGGGCCGCGCTGCGCGCCGTACGGGAGTCGATATCAAAGCGGGGATTCAGCTCGACGACGTCAGCAACAACGAGTTTCCCGCTGGCCACCACCTGCCGGCACACCGCGAGAATCCGTTCGAAGGGGACGCCGTAGCCCGCCGGGGCGCTCACTCCAGGCGCTACGCTCGCGGGCAATACATCCAGGTCGATAGTCAGATACAGAACGTCAATGCGCTCAAGGAACGCATGGACAAACTGCCGGATCATCTCGGGCTGGCAGTCCTCGTCAAGCAGGTAGGGCACGCCGAGTTCTTCAGCTTTCTCAAACAGCACGGCGGTATTGCCGGGGCGCGATATCCCCAGCACCGCGTAGTGGAATTCTCGATCGCGCCTCTGCATTTCTTGGTACAGGTCGAGAAATGGGGTGCCGCTGGTCCGCCGACTTTCATCACGCAGATCAAAGTGCGCATCCAAATTGAGGATTCCAAGCCTAGTGGCCCGATCATCGGCCAAATGCCGGATCAACCCCAGGCCGGTTCCATAGGCAGTCTCATGCCCGCCGCCGAGAATAACGGGAAGGACGCCGGAGGACAGCGCGTGCACCACGGCACCAGCCAGTCGTTCCTGGCCGGGTTCCAACTGGTCACCGTCGACAACAATGTCCCCGAGATCCACCAGTGTTCGATGCTTATGGATGGCCATGGGGCTCAGCGCGGAACGCAATGCTGCCGGCCCCTCGGAAGCACCAATGCGCCCTTGATTGCGCAGCACCCCGGCATCAGAACGGAATCCGATCAGCGCCACCGCGTCGCTCAGATTCTCAGATTCCTGCTCTGCGATCAGCTGATGCCACCGCAAATGCTGTGCGCCTGAGCCATCCACCCGGCCTGACCATTGCTGCGCATTCTGGTCGGTCGGAATCTTTGCCGCTTTTCCTTCGTCACCCATGAGTCCAGCACAGCAGATCCGGCCTGCCCGGTCTACAAGAGACGAGCAGGTGCTGTCCGGCATTCCGGACAGCACCTGCTTGACTGGCTAGTTTTGCTGAATGAAGACAAACGCCGTGGTTGATCCCGGTTCGATTTCCGTACGCCCAGCATCCTGGATGACCGGGCCGCTCGCTCGTTGCGAGAGGGCGTCAAAGTCCTTGCGGGATAAGTGACGAACGCCCACTGGCGCATGGACTTTCAACCACGCTTCAATGCCTTCGCCATCGGATTCCGTCAGCCAAGCAAAGAGCGCATGGGCACACTGCGCAGCGGCCTTGCCCGTGGACATCTTCAGTGAATCATTCACTGCGATATTCACCGTCGCATTCAATACTTCGTCGCTCTTCGGAAGTTCTGTTCCAGAGACTTGCAGCTTGGCAATGAGTTTTGGGAGATTTGCCGCGGGAAGCGGTGGCAGGCCAACTGCCTGAGCTTTGCCCACCTCGCTGACCATCTGGTCCGGGAACATCTCCAGGACCTTGGCAAACATCTTGGGGTTGGCTCTACGCACGGATTTGGCGAAGGCTTGAGAGGCCCACTGCTGCCAGTCCGGGTTATGTGGATCTTGCAGGTAGGCGATGACCGCGGCGCGCGCGACTGCCGACAGCCCCTCATCTTCGGTCGAGGGGTCTTCCTTATCGATGCGCAGAATAATGGGCTGGACTAGTTCTTCGGGATCGCGTTCGCGCAGTTCATCCATGAGTCCATTCTAGTTGTGGCATGCCCGCGGGATCACCACAAGAGTGGGCCTGCGCTTCACCGTTCCGAATCAGCGTCGACGCACCTTGCGCACGATCACGATGATGACGCTGGTCAGCATCGCGGTTGCCAGGCTGACAAGCAGTGGCGTCTGCCAAGCGACTTCCGTGATGGCGGTGCCGAATCCGTTCCCGAAAGCCCTGAGCCCCTGGGCAAATCCGGCATTCGACTGGATCACTCGCGCAGCGCTTTCGACCACCGCTGGCATGACCCATTGAATCGCCAATGCGAGGACCCAGAAGATCAGATTCGAAGCCCGCAGGAATCCCACGAATCCAATAATCAGGCCCAAGACCAAGGGGCCCGCGTACCAGAGGTAGATGTAGTAGGACTGCGCACCGGCAACCAGCGATGCGATGATCTGCAACCAATAGCTGACGCTGACGGTCATCGTTGCATAAAAAAGCGTTGCTACAGGCAGACGCAATTTCGCACTGAGAAAATACCAAGCTTGGCTCAGCACCAATAAGGCGCCAAAGACCCACAGCTGAGTGACCGATGCCTGCGTGAGTTTCCCGCTGAAGGCCGCCGGATTGGTGGCATAAATGCCCTGGGCCCCCAGACCGAGCATGCCAAGAAACAAACCCACGGCACTCCCGACAGTAAAACCGGTTCTGCCTCGTCCAACGCGGCGAACAAACCAGCTGCCCAGCAGCGAGGTCAGAGTGAAAACAACGATCAAGCCGAGGGCATCATTGCTGGCTAATGGCAAGATAGAACGGTCTTCTTCTCCGATCCAGAGCCAGGGCAGCACCACGATAATCGCGATCAGTATGCCGCCAGCAATTTGCATCCACCAGTTTTGCCAGACGCGCCTCATTGAACCCACTTTGCTCCTTCTTCTGCCTACGCGCTCATTGTTCCAGAGTCGGCCCGAGGCCGCCCGAAGGGCACGAGGTATGTCTGTGAAATTGGATCCAGAAAGCGCTGCGAACCGAAGGCTAAGTGCCCAGATGTGTGTACGAATCGACCCTAAATCAGCATTCCACTAGCAGAAACGTCTTCGGCACATGCATTGCGGCAAAGGCTGGGCCAAAAGCAATGGCTCGTGAGCACTCCGCCGGGGAGTTGCTCACGAGCCATCAAGATTTGCGCTTTCACCATGGCTTGGCGTGGGTGGCCAAAGCTTGTCCAGCGATACAGGTTCGGGTGGCCTGCATACGCTCTAGGTCGTAGCTGGTCCGGCGGTAGCCATTCCAACGTCGTCTGAATTCATTGAACAACACATGATTCATCCTGCGCAACAGGCATTGCATTCACTAGTCAATATGATCAACTCGCTGAAAAATAATCTCTGAATATTCGACATTTTGCCATGGGACCTGAATCACATATCTGGCCTCGGATTGAAAATTTTAACTTATTGACATTGACGTTGCGTCAACCTGTAGCTTGAGAGTCATGAACAACTCAACACAGGATCCGGGGATAGCGGAATACTCGATTTCCTACGTATCAAGGGTGGCCGGGGTCAGCAGCCGCACCTTGCGCCACTACGACCACATCGGGCTATTAACCCCGGGGCACGTTGCCCAAAACGGTTATCGCTTCTACACCCAAGATCAGCTGGTGCGGTTGCAACGAATCCTGTTGTTCCGGGATATGGGTCTGAAGCTGGAGAGCATCGCCGAAATTCTCGAAGAACAACGCGACGAGCGCCAAGCCCTGACCGAGCATATCCAGCAACTGCAAACACAGCGCAAGACGATCGATCGACAGATCGCCGCGCTCGAACGCACCATTTCGGCCATAGAGAACGGAGAAAGAATGAAACCCGAAACAAGCTTTGACGGCTTCAACGAACAATACAAGGAAGAAGTCACCGAACGATGGGGTGCCAAGGCCTACCAGACCTCGAACAAGTGGTGGCGCAACAAGAGCCCCGAAGAACAAGCCGGCTTCTTCCAGCAGGTCCGCGAATTGAACGAAGCCTGGATCAGCGCCGGCAAAGCGAAAGCTCAGCCTGAGAGCGAGGTTGCCCAATCGCTAGCCGCCCGGCATATGCAGTGGCTGCGATCCATTCCCGGGACCCCGCTAGAGTCCGGTATTCCGGAACAGGGCAGCGCCTATGTCATGTCCCTGGCTGACATGTATGTCGCGGATGAACGATTCGCCAAGAACTACGGTGGCCACGCGCAGTTCGTCAGCGATTCGCTCAAGGTCTACGTGCAGAAGGGAATGGACCTTTAGGATTGCGAGTCGTTAGCGATCTCTTCACGTGCTTGGGCGTAGCGCTGCTGGATGTAGTTTTCCAGTTCCACTCGCTCCACACGCCACATGCCCCGCCCTCCAATTTGGATGGCCGGCAGCTCCCCGCTTTTGACCAGAGCGCGAACTTGAGGAAGCTTCACATTCAGCTCCTCAGCCACATCTTCCAACCGCAAAAACCTCATAGGAACAGGGTACTGTGATTGGCTCTCGAATGATTGCCAGAGCACGGTTTTGTGGATAAGAGGCGAAGAATCGCGTACTGGCAGGCGGCGGAGCTGCCGTTTCCGGCTTGTTTGCAACAATATCGGTCAGTCCGCGCAACACATTTGGGCTCAACTGGTCATATTGACTAAAATCTGTAGAAGGTACTTACGCACGCGCACCACAACCTGTCACAGGAGACCAGCACATGAATTCGGATACGTATCAGCTCGATGAAACCGACCGACGTATCCTCCTGGCCCTGGATGCTGATCCGCGCGTGCCGATCATGATGCTCGCGCAGCAGCTGGGCTTGGCTCGCGGCACCGTGCAAACCCGTTTGGAGCGTTTGGCGCATTCGGGTGCGCTACGCCCGAACACTGCCCGCATCCTGCCTTCATCCATGGGCCGCGGCGTCAGCGCGTTCGTGAGCGCAGAACTCAACCAGGCGGCCTTGAACGATGCCATTGCCGCCTTGCGCCAGATTCCCGAGGTGCTCGAATGCGTGGCTCCAGCAGGCGACACCGACCTGTTGATCCGCGTCTCGGCCACCGATCCGGATGATCTCTACCGCGTCAGTGAAGAGATCCGCCTCTGCCCGGGCATCACGCGGACCTCCACGTCAATGATCTTGCGTGACGTGATTCCGTACCGCACGACCGAGCTGCTCAAGAAATTGAGCAAGGACAAGCACTAGCTTCAGCTCTTGGCTCAGCCGTTGACCGCTTCGAGCCCGGTACCGCCCAGCTCCGTCCGGCCACGGTAAACCAGCACCATCGATCCCAGGCACAAAAGGGCCAGGATGCCGATGAATAGCACTGGGTGCGCAATCAAACGCCACAAGGCGAAGAGCGTCGGGAACGTGAACCCGATGAAACACACCATGTAAAAACGTCCGGTCAGTTTGCCGACATCCGCTGAACCAGCCAGATCCAGCACCTGGCTCAACCCCGCCACCAGCAAAATGCCGTTGGCGGCGCCCGAAAGAATAAAGGCAAAAACTCCCACCAGCTCGGAACCGGTCAAGGAGACAGCCATCATCAACAGCAAGGCCGCCAGCGCTGTCGCCAATCCTGCCATCAGCAACGAGACCTTTCGAACGTCGTTGAACCTCCGGACAAACGGCTGGATGATAGTTCCCATGCCCATGGTTACCGCCACGGCAACGGTGGAGTAGAGCAGATTGGATCCTCCGGCGCCGTCGCTCAGCGCGGGAACCACTGCAAATCCGGTAGCCGCCATGCCAAAGACCCACGGCGCTGACGGCAGGACAATTCGAATGAAGCGCCGTCGATTCTCGGGCGTCGTCTGGCTGCCAATCCCGGCAGGACCGGCGAATGGAACTCGCGGTTCCCCGGTGGCCACAGCAATCAAGATCAGCCAGGAAATGGTGGCCAAAGCATGTACCGCGTAGGCGATTTCTGGATGCGCGCTGGCACCGACGATGGCCCCGGAAATAATTGGCCCGACCGCGAACCCCAACGATGTGCATAAGGCCGCCCGCGTCGCGCCCGCGGCGCCGGGGCTCAGCAGTTTCACCCAGCTGGTGATAGCCACCATCGCCAGGCCCATTCCAAACCCGGTGAAGACACGGCCTGCATAAAGTCCGGCAACGTTCAGCGCCCCGGCAGCCATGACCAGTGATCCAAGGATGGAACTGGCCAGGGCGATCAAGGAGAAGGGCTTGCGACCGAAGCGGTCGGCCAAAGGTCCGCCGAAGGCCAGCGCCGGGATCATCCCCACCAAGTAGCTGCCCATGACCAGCATGGCTTCGAATTCGCTCAGGTCGCGGAACTGCTGATACCAGTTGATCAGGGACACGTATTGGTTAGCGCACCAGCCGGTGAGCACCAGGCAGATGCCCGGCAGCCACCACGGTGTGGCGCCGGTGGACAGGGGTCGTCGTGAAATGGCTACTGCTCCAACTCGTGGAAAACCCCACGCACTTTCTCGGCGATCTCATCCCTGATGATATTCATGCGTTCGGCACCGGTGATGCCGTCTTCGCTTGGTTCGTAGGTGACCCAGCGTTCGACGTTGACCGACGGGTCAAGCTGCGGATGGGCATCGGTCCCGAGGATGATGACCCGGTCGACTTCTTCGACGACCTTCGGATCGATGCCTTTGGGCGTCCCGCCAGACATATCCGCCCCGGTCTGCGCCAGCGAGGCCACCGATTCCTGGTTGATCCCCGTGCCCGGATTGGTCCCCGCAGAGTAGCTGGTGATCTTTCCGCCAGAAATGTAGTCCATCAATGCGGCAGCCATCTGCGATTTGCCGGCATTACGAGAGCAAATGAAAAGTACCGAGTTAGCCATGAACCTATTGAACCACCCGAGATGGGCTCACGGGTGGTTCACGACTGGGGAATCATCGCTTGATTACTTCAGCACCTTATAGGTCTTGATGGTTTCCCCCTTGAAGAAGGCAGGCTGGGTGATGCGCATGTAGATCATCACCACGACACCGAGCAAGAGCACGCCGACGCCCAGGATGAAGACCATGCCCACTCCCCCGATATTCGATCCTGATCCGTAGTCGGGATTCATGGATTCAATAGCGGTAGCGAAGAACATCACCAGCAGCACCACACCGCCGATCAGCGGGGCCAAGAACTTGAAAATGATGTTCCGCGCGCTGGAGAACAGCTCGCCGCGGAAATACCACACGCAGGCCAAGGCGGTCAGACCGTAGTAGAAGCAGATCATCAGGCCCAGCGCGGTAATGGTGTCCCACAGGGCATTTTCCGAAACCAGCCGGGTAATGACGTAGAAGGCTGCGGCGGCTGCGGCTGCGGCGAAGGTCGCCACCGAAGGCGACATGAAGCGCGGCGAGATCTTCGAGAAGCTCTGCGGCAGCGCCTTGTAGTAGCCCATCGCCAGCAGGGTTCGCGCCGGGGAGACCATGGTGGACTGCAAGGATGCGGCCGAGGAAGAGAGGATGGCCAGCGACATCAACAGCGCCAAGGGACCCATGACTGGTCCGGAGAGCACCGCGAAGATCGATTCCTGGTTCTCCGGGTTGCCTGCGCCCAAGCCCGTGGTCCCGACGCCAGCCCAGTAGAGCACGCCCAGGGAGACGGCCACATACAGGGCCATGATCAGCAGCACGGTCCAGGTCGCGCCCCGGCCCGGCACCTTCTTCGGGTCGGTGGTTTCCTCGTTCATGGTCAGGGTGACATCCCAGCCCCAGAACACGAAGATCGACAGGGAAATGCCGGCGGCAAACGCCGAGAAGCTCTCCACTCCGGCAGGATTGAACATCTCCAAGGTGATGGGAGTCTGGTCAAAAGGCTTGTTCGAGGTGAAGGCCATGATGGCGAACAGCAGCAGCACCCCGACCTGGAATCCGACCAAACCGTACTGGAACGCCTTGGTGGCATTCAGCCCGCGGTAGGAAATGTAGGAGGCGGCGGCGATGAAGATCAGCGTGGTGGGAATGTTGATCCACAGGTTGGTGGTCAGATCCGCGATTTCTGGGTGGCCGGTGATCTGTGCCAGCAGGATGTAGAAGAAGTCCACTGCGACGGCGGCCAGGTTGGAGAGCACGATCACCGTTGCTGCAACCAGCCCCCAGCCGCCCATCCAGCCGATCATCGGGCCGAAGGCGCGGGTGGCCCAGGTAAAGGAGGTGCCCGAGTCGGGCATCGCATTGTTCAGCTCGCGGTAGCCCAGGGCCACCAGGAGCATGGGCAGGAATCCGGCCAGCAGGATGGCCGGCAGGCTGGTGCCTACCTCGGCCACGGTGGCCCCGAGCCCTGCGGTGAGGGTGTAAGCCGGGGCAATGCTGGAAATTCCGATGACCACCAGGCCAAGAACACCGACGGTGCCCTTGGAGAGGCCTTTTTCGTGCAACCCGCTCTCGGCGGCTGCAGGATGGGTATCCTGCCTCAGGTCTTGCGACATGTTGGTTTACCTTTAGCTTTAGTGAGGCGATAGTGCGTCGGCCAGAAGTACCGAGCCACCTTTCATCAGTGCGTCTGATCAGTGAAGGGTGTTGCCGGCGGGAAGGCGCCGAGGACGGTTAGCTGTGCGAGCCCGGATTCGGGATGACCCCCATGGGGACGAACAGCTTGCCGAGGATGCGTTGGGCTTTGGGCCCGATGAACAGCCTGCGGGCTGCCGCCAGACGGGCCGAGCCGAGCAGGGCCAGGTCCCCGCCCTGCCAGGAAAGCTGCCCGGCTGCTTCATCCAGATTGCGCCCCGCCACGACTTCGATGCGCGCGTCGAGCTGCAGGGATTCGGTCAGTTCGGCCAGGTAGGCGCGGGTGCTTTCCACGTGGGATTCCAGGTCCCGTTCCGGGTCTTGGACGTCGAAAGGCAAGACCAGGGTCACCACTCGCAGAGGCACGGAGCTGGCTGCGGCCAGCCGTGCGGATTGCTCGATGACGTCCTTGGCCCCTGGCCGGTCCCCTACGAAGGCGGTGAGCCGGGTCAGCTTGCCGTCCGCTGACCTCAGGGTCTCCAACGCAGCGGGCGAGGACATGTAGACCGAGACCGGCGACGAGTGCAGCAGTGCGTTGGCGATCGCGCCGGGCAGGAAGAATCCGGCACGGTGGCGCTTGCGTCCGCCGAGCACGATGCCATCAGCCGTGTAGTCGTGGGCCAGCGTGATCAGCCCCTCGGCCACCGATGAGACCGATTGGGCCACCACGCTGGCGTTGATCCCTTCGGGCACCAGCTCCAGGGCCTGTTCGGCCCACTGGTCCACCTGGGCGGAGAGGATGCTGGAGTATCCGTGGTCCCCGCCCGGGTAGACCGCGTTGAACGGTGCGGCTGCCGGCAGCACGATGGCGATCTGCAAGGATGCCTCGGGGGTGCCGGCCACCAGTGCGCTGGCCAGTTCGATGGCTTCGGCTCCGCGTTCATCCGCGGTGTAGCCTACGAGCAATTTCATGATCTAGGCGCTGACCTTGTCATCGATAGCGGTCAGGGTCTGCACGCCGTCGTAGCTTTCGTCGTAGCTGGTGCCATCGAGCTCTGCGATGATGCGCGCCGCGGAGCGGCGGCCCATGCGCACTGCGCCATCCACGTGCTGGAAGCCTTCGCCGGCTAGGTCCGAGGAGGAGAAGTAGATCGGGCCGATGTTCTCGTTCTGGGCTGGGCCGAAGCGGTAGAGGCCGCCCAGGTCGTAGCTGGTGGCGTAGGCTCCGCGGGTCCATTCTTCGGCTGCGAAGTCCGAGAGGTAGAAGACCTTCGGGTCCAGTGCCTTCTCGCCGAGGTAGGCGGCGATGCCCTTGAGGATGGCGGCCCGGCGGGCTTCCTCGTCCAGCTCCCACATGGCGTCGGCCTTCAGGTCCGAGATGAAGCCGACCAGGGTTCCGGTGCTTTCACCGGTGTAGGTGTTGTCGTACAGCTCCTGGACCAGCGCGTTGGGTCCGAAGCAGGTTCCCGAGAGTCCCTCTTCACGCCAGAAGGGGGTCTCGTAGACTGCATGCACCTTGATGACCAGGCCCATGGACTGGTGCTGGTGTGTGACATGCTGCTTGCGCGGCAATGCGGGCACGTAGCTGATCCGGGAGTACAGGTTCGGCGGGATGGCCACGATGACCTTCTTGGCGGAAACGGTGACCGACTGGCCGTGGGCCACCACGCCGCCGTCGAACCATTCCAGCTTGAGCACGGGGTTGTTCAGGAAGACGATCTCATCGCCCAATCGCTCGGCGACGGTCTTGGAGACTCCCTGCATGGTGCCGACGATGCGGCGGTCGAGGATGAAGTCTTCATCAACGAGGTTATCGAAGGATCCTGCCGATGAGGCCATGAGCACGGCCTGCAGTGCCGAGAAGGTGTGCGCTGGCTTGGTCAGCATGCCGCCGGCGATGAACAGCCCCACGTTGTTGCAGGCCAGTTCGTCGTCGGAGTGCTGGCGCAGGAAGTGGTGGAAGGAGATCTGGTCCAGCTCTTCTGCCTGCGGGTGCTCCCAGGGCGTATCCGGATTCATCTGGGCAGCCAATTCGTTCATGAGGCTGATCAGCTTGTTCATTTCGGCCACGGTGCTCTCGGCGACGGGGAAGTCGTCGCCGTCGTAGGCGATGGCTTCGCCTTGCTCGTTGAGATAGACGCTCTTGCCGGCCTTGTAGCGTTCGAAGGTTTCGATGCCCAGCTCGTTGATCAGCGAGTAGAGTCCGGTCTGGTCCGGGCTGATCCACTGGCCACCGATTTCGATGGTGGCTCCGTCCATGACATCGGTCCAGGTGCGTCCGCCAACGCGGTCGCGGGCTTCGAGCACGGCTACGGACTTGCCTGCTTTGTTCAGTTCGTAGGCCGCGGTCAGACCCGATGGGCCGGCACCGATGACTACTACGTCGCGTTCCAGATGTTCCATGAACAGCTCCTCAAACAATAAAATGAATTCGGTTCATTTACTTGTCATATAGCATAGGGGAAGAACATCGACTTGTGAAGCAACCCACGTCAGGAAGTGAAACGCATGACCGAATCGGGCACCAGGCGCGCTGGCAGGCCACGCAAAGCGGTACTCACTCGCGAACGCATCACCGCAAACGCGCTGGAGCTGGTTTCCGACGGCGGGTACGAATCGCTGACTATGCAGCGTCTGGCCAAGTCACTTGGTGTTTCCCCGTCGGCTTTGTATAATCACGTGGATTCGAAACATGACTTGATGCAGTGGATTCAGGAATTGGTCATGACCGACATCGACACCACAATTTTCGATACCGAGCCGCTGACGGAAGCCCTGGTGCAGTGGGCGACAAGCTACCGTAATGTTTTTGCTCGCCATATCCCGTTGATCCCGATTATTGCCGTCCTCCCGGTCTCGGATTCTCCACGGACCTTGAGCATGTATGAGCGGGTCGCCGAAGCCTTGAAGGATTACGGGCTGGCAGAAAACGAGATCATCCCGACGATTGTCGCGTTGGAATCATTCATCTTCGGTTCGGCGATGGACACCGCGGCGCCACACGATATTTTTGATACGACCAATCACCAGGATCTGACGCCGCACTTCACCCAGGCGGTGGCAGCGCAGCGGAAAACCCAGTTGAACACCAGCGACGATTCCTTCCAACGCGGACTCTCGGCAATGATCACCGGGCTGCTGGCAAAAGGGAATGCCTCATGAATGAAGATGAGCAAAAGCCGCGACGCCTTGCTCTGAATCCTAAGCAATGGGCGGCCATCGCACTGGTGATCGTGGCACTGGTTTTCATCCTGCAAAACCTCACCTACGTGCGCGTCGAGTTCTTCCTCATCCATACCGCAGCGCCGCTCTGGCTGGTCCTGCTGGTGACGCTGGTGGCAGGCTACGCCATTGGATGGTTCTCGAAACGGCGAGACTAGTCTTCCAAGATGGCCCACTCGCCGACTTCTTCGTTCTGCGAATCGTAAACGTCTTCTTGGGAACCGGGTTCCAAAGGGTACATGGCTACACGCTGGGACCAGTCGCCGAGGATTCTTTGCAGCTCTTCCATTGGCTTGAGCTGCATGTTCTCGGTATCAAAATTGACTTCCAAAACAAAACGCATGATCTGCTCCTTGCTCTTCCGGTTGCCGCCATCCTATGCCCGGGACTGGAGAAAAACGAGAGCCGCTCATGGCGTGCCGTGACGAAAGTTTCTGGCTGCGCACAGAAAAATAGCGGGCACCCGAGGTATCCCGGATTCCCGCTATTGGAAAGAGCAGTTGAAAGCTACTGGACGCCGCCCATGTATGCCAGCGACTGGATGGCTTCGTTGCCGCCGACCTTGTACAAAGCCAAGACGAGGCCGCCGAAAACAATGCCCATGGCAGCGCTGAAGCCAAGTGAGATCTTGACCAGCGAACGCACTTCTCCGCGGCTGACTTCAGCTTCATCGTTGAGGTACTTGGCTGCGCCCTGGCTGAAGCTGGCAGCTGGGGTCAAGGCAGGAGCAGGAAGGGTCATCAGATTCGATGCGGAGTCGGTCTGGCCGTCGCGGAGGATGGCAATGGTGGCTCGGTTCTTGCGATCCTGGCGAAGCTTCACGATGTTGGCACCATGGCGCGCCAAGAGAATATCTTCACCGAGTGGGATCGTTGCCATTGCTTTTGCTCCTAGTTAATTTCCATCACGTCTTTCCAGCACTATCAATCATTTCTGAAACGTTTTATCCCCGTAACCCTTTTGTCGAGAACCACACATGATCTTGTGATGCAATCCGCATGATTCTGGGGCAAAATCGGCTTTTCAGGTGACCGGGGACATAGCCAAAAGCAAATTTCCCATGCTGACCGACGACCGTTTTCGGCAAGAAAAAACCCGAGGGAATCAGTTCCCTCGGGTAGTTTTCAGCGGTCTTGAAATCACTTATGCGGTCTTCAAGTCGTTGTTCTTTTGCTGTCGCTTTGCCTCGCGGATCTGGATGCCCAGATCATGGTTCGACAGGTCTTCAGGTGAAGCCACGCCATACCGGTAGGCCTTGGCTACCAGGGCTTGGCGAATTTCTGCTTGGTGGTCCTTCTTGTAACGGATCACCATGAAGACGCTCACGATTGCCAAGACAATCAGAGTCACCACTGCAGTCAGAATCGTAGTTTCCAGAGTCATAATCTTCTCGACCTCCCCATTTTCAGTCGCTGCTCCATTTGGCCCGCTCGTTTGGTCGAAGAACTTCGTCCGACGGCCGAGGGACCGCAGTATTGCTAAGAGAAGAACAACAAGTTTAGCATATTCCTTCGAAGAGCGCCCGCAGGTATCGCTGACTCCTACGACAAAAGGGTCGCCAAAGCGAAGTAATGGATGAAGCTAGAACTCCCCGTGGCCCTGCCCATGTTCGAAGACCAGCGAGGTCTGTGTTGTCGCGACCGCCGGGTTCGCCGAGAGGTTATCCAGGACAAATTGGCGGACGTCGGCCGAGTTGCGCACGGCCACATGCAGGACAAAGTCATCGGCTCCGCCGAGGAAAAACAGCTGTCGGACTCCGGGTTTGGTTTTCATCTCGCTGGCAAAATTGGCCATGAGGTGGCGGGCTCCCGGGCGGATCTTCACGAAGATCAATGCTTCGAGCTCGCGGCCGAGAACCTGCGGGTCCACCTCGATGGTGAACCGGGAGATCACCCCGGAATCGCGCAGGGCGTTCAAGCGTGCCAGGCACGTCGAGGCAGCGATCCCCAGCTCTTCGGCCAGCGAATTGTTGGTCCGCCGAGAGTTCTTGCTGAGCAATGCCAAGAGCCTGCGATCAATCTCATCGAGTTGCACGGTGCGGTTCTCGCTCTTCGATAGATTCAACGACATGGCGCCGCACCTGCTCTCTGTGTTCCGTGGATCGCTGAAATCATCATACGACCGCCTAGCAATTCATTTCGGATGATTCCGGGGCTGCTGATTCTTGGGCAGGCCGCTTGCGGGCGCGCCGGCGCAAGACGATGAACACGACCACGCTGCTCAGCGCCAGAACGCCTGCAATCCATGGCCAGTCCAAAGCCAGCCAGGCATAAAATACGGCTAGCCCCACCGTGGTGTAAATAGCGGACCATAGCAGCGCACCCACGGCCACGGCCGGGAGGTAGCGGCGCAACGGCATGCGGCTGATCCCTGCCGAAGCGTTGACCGCACTCTGGATTCCCAGCGTGAGGAAGCTCAGCGGGATGGCGAAGATGCCCCAGCGTTCGATGAATTTCTGCGCCCTGCGGTACACCGGTCCGTGCAGGTGCTTGTGGAAGCGGGTGCGCTCCACGCCTTTGGCGATTCCCCGGCCCACCCAATAGGTGGCATTCCCCCTGGCGAAGGCCCCGAGGAAGAAGAAAATGAACGTCACGCCGAAGGGCGCGTCGTTGATCAGCCAGGAAATCGTCTCAGCCATGGTTACGGAACGCTCTTGATCTTGCGCACCAGCACTGCGCCGAGCAGGCTGACAACCACCGAGCAGAGGAACAGCGTCGGGTAGCCGCCCAGCCACGTCACGGCCAGCCACGCGACCAGCGGCGCGACGACCTGCGGCAGCGAATTGGCGATGTTGATCATGCCCAGATCCTTGCCTCGCGAATCAGCGGTCGGCAGCACCTGGGTCAGCAGCGCGAAGTCCACCGCGAGGTATGCGCCAAACCCGATGCCCAAGAGCACCGCGGCGATAATGGCCATCGCGAAAGTCGAGGACACGGCCATGACTCCGGCTGCGGCGGCGACGATCACCGAGGAAATGATGACGTATTTCTTGCGCTGGCCATCGCGGTCGGAGAACTTTCCGGAGATCACCGAAGAGAAGATCACGCAGAAGGCATAGATGGCTGTCAGCACCAGCACGCCCTGTGCCGGATTCGGATGGCCAATGGCGTCCTGCAGGAAGTACAGCAGGTACACCAGGCACAGCTGGCTGCCCAGGTACAGCAGGAATCGGGTCAGCCAAGCCCACCCGAAGTCCTTGTGCTTGACCGGGTTGATCCAGAAGCTCTGCGCGAATTGCAGTGCGCTCAATGGCTCCAAGGTCCCCTTGGGCAGCGGTGTATCCTGGCGCATCAGCACAAAAGGCACCGCGCAAATGGCCACCGCCAAGGCAACCAGCGCGTAGCCGAAGACGAGGTTGCCGGCCGCCACCATGCCGATGACCGCGCCGATCAACGAGCCGCAGGTCTGGCCCAAGGCCACCAGCCCGCCAACCACGCCGCGCTGTTCCACGGGCACCCGGTCCGGGATGGCGGCGAAGATGGCTGCGACCGCCGCATTTCCGGCGGCCTGCATCAGCGCCCAGCCGAGGACCAACAGCCCCACGGTATGAGCGGTGGACATCAGCAACAGGGCGAGCGCGCCGCAAATGGTTCCGCAGAACACCCAGGGGATGCGGCGCCCGAACCTTGAGGTGCTCCGGTCGCTCAACGCGCCAAAGAGCGGGTTGGCGATCAGCGATACCGCCGCGCCGACACCGGTCACCAGGGAAAGGATGGCACCCTTCTGGCTGGCATCAAGCTGCTCGGCGTGCAGCCCCAGGAGCACCTGGATGGGCGCAAAAAACCCGACATTGATGCCAATGTGAACGGTGACAACCGCGGCAATCCAGCCTCGGCTTACTCGTCTGGTCGGCACCTGCAAAGCCAGTGGAATCTTCGCTGGTTCAGCTGTGCTCATTGCTCGTTCCGCCCTAAGTCGCGGGGACCCACACCCGGGTCTTCCAGTTGTTCAATGCTTGGCGTGATGCCTCGCGCGATCAGGCGCTTGACCGCCTTGGCCATCAACCCGCCGTCGACCATGCTGGCGGCAACCAGTGTGCCCGTCGCATCGAGGCCGAACACGGTTTGGATCTTGCCCCGTCGATTGCGGCGGATGACCGTGCTGGCGGACTTGCTGAAGTCTCCGACGGTTTCCACGTGCATTTCGTGGCGGTCGGTCCAGAACCATGGCACCGAGCGCTGCACCGGGGTGGCATTGACAATCGTGGCCGCTGCTTGGGCGGCATCTTCCATGGCCGCTTCCCAGTGCACGGCACGACGAGCGCCCTGCACCCGAGCCGCATCGCCGATGGCGAGCACCTGGGGATGGCTGATCGAGCGTTGCTCTTCATCCACCACGATGCCGTCTTCTATGCCCAGTCCCATGGCCGAGGCCAAGGAGGTTTCTGGTTGCACACCGATGGCGCTGACAATCAGTGCCGCTTCAACTCGTTCGCCATCGACCGCCACGTGATCGGCTTCGATGCTGGACACCGTTCCGGTGATGGTGCGGATGCCGCGTTGCGCGTGATCCGCATGCAATTGCTCGGCGAGCTCTTGGCCGAGCACCGCAGCCAGCGGCGATTCGGTGTTGGAGATCAGGGTGACCTGCGCGCCGAGCATGCTGGCGGTGGAGGCGAATTCCGCGCCGATCAGTCCAGCGCCAACCACCGCCACCTGCAGTCCGAACATCGATGCGTCCAGCACTTGAGCCAAGGCGGTGGCGTCGGCGGCGGTGTGCAGGGTGCGCGCGTGTTCGGCTCCGGGAACCTGCAAGAGATTTGGCGTAGTGCCGGTGGCTAGGACGACCCAGTCATCGGCCGCATCTGGCACTGCGAGGTCTTCGATGTTTTCCTGGATGAGGTTGATGCCGTGCTCGGCATACCATGCGACCGGGGCGAAGGGCTCGACCTGCAGGGATTTGCTCAGTGGCGGCCGGTCATAGGGCAGGCCCTGCGGGTCGCTGATGGTGATGGTTCCGGTGTAGTTCTGCCGCACCAGTTCCCTGGCGAGCGTGTAGCCCGCGACCCCGCCGCCGATGATATGTACGGATGGCATTTAGATGTCGAGTTCCAGGAAGCCATCCACAACGTTCACGGTGTAGGTGCGGGCATCCACGGTGGCTGGCATGCACTGGACGCGGCCGGTCTTCAAATCGAAGGTCGAGGAGTGGATAGGGCATTCGACCGAGCAGTCTTCAATCCAGCCGTCGGAGAGCGAGGCGACTTCATGGGTGCATTCATCCTGCAAGGCGTAGAAGTTGCCGTCTTCGGCGTGGAAGATCGCAATGTCTTCGGTAGCTCCGCTGTCCTTGGAATCGACTAGGAGCGATTCGCCTTCAGGGACTAGATCTACGGGACCGACACGATAGCTCACGATGACTCCTTTGGTGCTCATTACTTATGAACCTATCTTGTCACCTATTTATCTTCAGCACCTAGCTGGTGAACCACCTCGTGACGCTTTTCGCGTCGGGTTCACCGCCTGCAGCGGGAGATCAGTTCTTGAAGGGCATGGCCGGCGGGAAGCTGCGCCAAGAGCTGCACGCCATCAAGGCCGTTGCCGGTGACGGTTTTGACCTGCGCCCCGGAGTGCCGGGTGTGAAGTTCTTGGGTGAAGGACTCACGGACATGCTGGCCTTCGAAGACACCACCGATCGCGGCGACCGGAACCGGGTCGCTATTCTCCAGCCCCACCCTGCGCAGTGCCGTTGCGGCCGAGTCGGCTAGTTCCTTGCCTGCTCGTGCGCAGATCCTGGCGGCAATCTGGTCCGAATCTGCCAGCTCAGCGACACTGGCGGCGAAGGACGCCACCGTGGAAATGCGGTCCGGCAGCGCCTGGAGGTCGATATACGCTTCTGACAGATCGGGCCATCGTTCTTTGACCACGGCAGTGAGTGCGGTGTGCTCCCCGCGCCCGTCGTAGTCGCGCATGACGGCCATCAGGGCTTGCTGGCCAATCCAGTATCCACTGCCCGCATCTCCCATGATGTGCCCCCAGCCATCGATTCTGGCTACCCGATTGGGCCCTACGCCGAGGGTGACCACTCCGGTTCCGGCCGCGACGACGGTTCCATGCTCATTGCCCAGCGCGCCTAAATAGCTGGTCACCGAGTCATGGGCCAGAGCCAGGTGGCGGAGGTCTGCTGAATCAATGAGCTCTGCGAGCCGGCCGGCATCGTGTTCTTCTTTGACAAGCCCGGTCGTTCCGACGGCGACGGTGTCGATCTGCGCAGGCGTCTCGGAGATGATCCGCTTGATCACGCGTGCCAGCTGCGGAAGGACGGCTTCGTCGGTTTGCACGCCCGGGAATTTCAGTTCCGTGCGCTCCCCGCCGCTTTCCAGGCGGACTTTGATGCCGCTCTGTCCACCGTCAACGGCCAATACTCCAACTGTCATCTGCGTGCTCCTGTTTGTGCTTGGTTTTCAGATTACTGTGTGCCGGGTTCTTCGGGACCGCAATGCCCGTTAGACCTTGGAAATTGCTCTCAGAGCTGCCGGAGCAACTACGTGTTCGGTGAGTTCATCGAAGTTGTTCGCGCTAACAACTTCATCAGCCTGATAAAACCCTACAGTCATTATTCAAGGAATTAGGCAATGCCACTCTCGGTAGATCTAACGCCACTCCCCTAGATCCCTTTTCAGATCTCCACCCTCATCAACCCTCGGCTTCCGGATGGATAACATCCATGGTTTCGGGTAATAAGTTACGCGTTTACAGTGGTCAGGATGAATCTGAAGATTTTTTCCACCACAAACGCCTGGATAACCGGCATTCATTTCGCAAACCCGCAAAAGCTCTGGGGTTCCGCCGAGCGAAGATATGAAACAACTTTTTAGTACATGGATGAATATAAAAGATTTATTTGATAACTACTTCCGCTCGGCATAGTTGTACCGCTACGCTCCATATCGGCACACCCCATTTCGCTTGATCACCGAATTTTGTGCGCCCACAACCCAACAAGGAGAACTTCAATGGCACGTTTTTCTACCCCGCTCTCTCGATCGATAGCCGCCTCAGCCGCGGTCATGATCGGACTAGCCGGACTCGGCACCGGCGCATTGCCCGCTTCGGCGGCGCCGGTGACAGTTCCGGCCGAAAAAACCACCCCTGCCCCGGCCAATGAGACCAGCGTCAAGATTGGTTCCGTGGAATCCGGCGAGTCCTACGACCAATTCATCGTCACCTACAAGGCGTCTACCCAAAGCGCCGACAAATCAGGCCGCGCGAAAGCTTGGGGCAAGGCTGCCAAGGATGCCGGAGCCTCCGTCAAGGAGCTGAGGGCCATGGCCACCGGCGGCTACGTGGTCAAGGCAGACAAGAAACTCAAGGGTGCAGGCGCACAGGAGTTCATGGCGGACATCGCCAAATCCGGACTCGTTGAAGCGGTAGAGCCTGATGCCATCATGAAAATCTCCATGTCCCCCAACGACACCCGCTATGGCGAGCAGTGGGATTTCCACGGCACCAACGGCATGCGCCTTCCTTCGGCCTGGGACATCGCGACCGGGTCCGGAAGCATCGTTGCCGTCTTGGACACCGGCATCACCTCGCATACGGATCTGAACTCAAACGTCATCTCCGGATATGACTTCGTCTCCAGCTCAACTTCTGCCCGTGACGGCAATGGCCGTGACGCCAACCCGCAGGACGAGGGCGACTGGTACGCCGCAGGTGAATGCGGAGACAGCTACTCGGGCAATTCGTCCTGGCACGGCACCCACGTAGCCGGCACCGTCGCTGCGGTCACCGGCAATTCCAGTGGCGTCGCCGGCGTGGCTCCCAACGCGAAGATCCAGCCGGTACGCGTCCTGGCCAAGTGCGGCGGCAGCCTCTCCGACATCGCCGACGCGATCGTCTGGGCCTCGGGTGGCAGCGTTCCGAACATCCCCGCCAACGCCACTCCAGCGGACACCATCAACATGTCGCTCGGCGGCGGCGGAGCCTGCGGCACCACCTACCAGGCAGCCATTGATGCGGCCGTTTCCCGCGGAACTTCGGTCGTCGTGGCAGCAGGCAACGAAAGCCAGAACGCCTCGAATTCGCGTCCTGCCAACTGCAACAACGTCATCACCGTGGCGGCCAGCAACCCATCCGGTGCGCCGTCGTACTACACCAACTACGGTTCAGCCATTGATGTCACTGCCCCTGGCGGAGATACCCGCTACGCAGGCCAGGGCATCCTTTCCACGATCAACACCGGCACCACCACCCCATCCAGCCAGGGCTACACCTTCTACCAGGGCACCTCGATGGCCACCCCGCACGTTGCAGGCATGGTCGCACTCATGAAATCAGTGAGCCCATCGATGACCCCGGCACAGGTCGAATCGGCACTGAAGAACGGCACCCGCCCAATGCCTGGCGGTTGCAGCATCGGCTGTGGCGCTGGTTTGGTTGACGCCACCAAGATCATGACCGCTTTGGGCGGAACCACCCCGGAGCCGACTCCTGAGCCAAGCGGCAATCTGCTGAAGAACCCGGGCTTTGAAAAAGGCGCCGAGTCATGGACCGCTAATCGTGCCGACACCTTCGAGACCGGCACCGCTGCACGCTCGGGCAACGGGCTGGCCGGGCTGAATGGCTGGGGCTACTCCAGCACTTACACGCTGGATCAGAAGGTCACCATTCCTTCGAATGCCACTGCCGCGCAGCTGAAGTTCTACCTTCGGGTGCTCACCAACGAGAGTACTTCCTCTACCCAGTACGACAAGCTGACCGTGCAGGTGCTTGATGGCTATGGCACCTACAACGTCGGTTCATGGTCCAACCTGGATGCGAATTCCTCGTATGAACAGCAGAGCATCGATCTGAACAACTACCGCGGCAAGACCGTGACCCTGCGTTTCAAGGGCGTAGAGGATAGCTCGCAGGCAACCACCTTCCGCATCGACGATACTTCGGTATCCACCAGCTGATCTGTCCAGCAGACAGCCAAGCGCAAAAAGGTGAAGCCGGCATTTGCCGGCTTCACCTTTTTGAGTCAAGACTTCACTCCTTGGTTAGCCCAGGGTCCACGAACGCTTCGAGAGCCCGAACCAGAAACCATCAATGGCTGTTTTAGCTTCGATTCCGCCCGATGCGTAGGCCGCGCCGAGGGCTACGTACAGCGGTGCCCAATGCTCGGAACGCGGATGCGCTTCACGAGCGGCCGGAGCCTTGTGCAGGAAATCGAGGATGGAATCCACATCGCCGCGGGCCATGGCTTCTTCGGCCCAGTGGTCGAATTCGCTCGACGCTGTTGGCGGTGAAGCGTCGGCGCCGGCAGCGGGGTTGAACCAACGCAGGTTATGCGTGGTGAATCCCGAACCGACAATCAGCGTCCCGCGGTCGCGCAGCGGTGCCAGGCTCTTGCCCAGTTCGAACAGGCCCGTGGGATCCAAGGTGGGCATGGACATCTGCACCACCGGGACATCGGCCTCCGGGAACATTTCCTTCAGCGGGACGTAGGCCCCATGGTCCAGCCCGCGCGATTCGTCGCGTGCGACGTGGTGGCCGTGGGCTGCGGTCAGCCGCTCGACTTCATTGGCCAGTTCCGGTGCCAGCGGCGCGTCGTAGCGAACGTCGTAGTATTTCTGGTCGAATCCCCAGAAGTCATAAACCAGGTCGTTCTTCTCTTGCGTTGCGCTCAGCGTCACCGGAGCGTTTTCCCAGTGGGCCGAGATCATCAGGATGTCTTTGGGCTTCTCGAAAGAATCCGACCAACTAGCCAGTTCCCGGGTCCAGCGCTGATCGTCAGCCAGCGGCGGTGCGCCGTGGCTGAGGAAGAGGACCGGTGGTGCGCCTGTCTGCTGTGTCATGCTTCCAAGGTAACAACAATTACTTGAAGCGTCAATGAAATTAGACGAGACGCACTCCGGTCCCCTGTTCCAGCCCTAGGCGCTCACCGCCAACCCGGCCTCGGCCGCCGATTGCACCGGGAAATGGCACTCGGCGATCTGTTGCTCTTCGCTCCGTGAGACTGACGGCATGCCCAGCGAGATCGTTCCATCAGCAGCACGCACACGGCTATCGGGCCGCTCAACAGAACAAATCGGTTGCGCTTTCCAGCACCTGGTACGGAACCGACAGCCCGAGGGCGGATCGAGCGGGGATGGCAGTTCACCTTGCAGGACAATGCGATTCTTCGGCCTCAAAGCAGGATCCAGTTTGGGCGAGGCCGACATCAACGACGCCGTGTACGGATGCAACGGCGAATCGAATACCTGCTCGGTGGAACCTGTTTCGATAATGCGCCCCAAATACATCACCGCGACGCGGTCGGTGACATGGCGAACGACCGAAAGATCATGGGAGATGAAAATGTAGCTGACTCCCAGCTGCTGCTGGAGATCATTGAGCAGGTTCAGCACCTGCGCCTGCACCGACAGGTCCAAGGCAGATACCGGTTCATCCAAGATGATCAGATCCGGCCCCAGGGCCAGAGCCCGGGCAATGCCGATACGCTGGCGCTGCCCACCGGAGAATTCCTGTGGCGACTTATCCGCATCGGTAGCACGCAGCCCGACCAGCTCAAGCAGCTCCTTCAACCGCTGCTTCCGGGCGGCGGCCGTGGGGTACAGGTCCTTATGGGTCGCGAAGGGCTCGGTGATGATTTGCCCCGCGGTCATCCGCGCATTAAGCGAGGCGAAAGGGTCTTGGAAGACCATCTGCACCCGGCGGCGCCAGGCCCGCAAGGACTTGCCCCGCAGCGCGAATGGATCTTGCCCGTCAAAGCGAACCGTTCCGCCATCGGGTTGTTCCAGCATCATCAGCGTCCGAGCCAAGGTGGACTTTCCGCAACCGGACTCCCCCACCAGCCCCAGGGTTTCGCCGCGCTTGACGCTCAGGTTGATCCCATCCAGGGCCTTCAGTTCGCTGGTCCCGGAGCTGCCCGAGGCCACATGGAAGGTCTTGGCCAGATCCTGGACTTCGAGAACAGTGCGTTCAAGTTCGGTCTGTGTCTCGATACTCATCAGTGCGCATCCTGTCCGTTAGCTGCTTCATCGTTGGATTGCATCGTTGATACCTGCTCGGCGAAGTGGCAGGCGGCGCGCTGCCCGGGGCCGGTTTCACGCAATGCCGGGCGCTGTTCACGGCAGATCGCCGAAGCCAGCGGACAACGGTCCTGGTAGACGCACCCGGCAGGGATCTGGCTCAACTCCGGCGGGCTGCCCGGAATAGAGGACAGCCCCTCGCCGCGTTGCGCATCGGCAGGCACCGAGGACAAAAGCCCTTTGGTATACGGGTGCGTTGGCTGCGTGAACACCGTGTCAACGCTGCCCTGTTCCACCACGTTGCCGGCATACATCACGCACACGTCGTCGGCTTCTTCGGCGACCACCGCCAAGTCGTGGGTAATGAGCACCACGGCCATCTGCTCCTCGCTGCGCAGGTTGCGCAGCAGCTGCATGATCTGGGCTTGGACCGTCACGTCCAGGGCCGTCGTGGGTTCATCGGCAATCAGCAATTTGGGGCTCAGCGCAACTGCCATCGCGATCAGGATGCGCTGGCGCATGCCGCCGGAGAATTGATGCGGGTAGGAGTTCACGCGGGTTTCCGGCTCCGGGATGCCCACGCGGCGCATCAGCTCGATGGCCTCGGACTCGGCTTGCTTCTTGCTGGCACCGCGATGGATCCTGAAGGCTTCGCCAAGCTGGGTGCCGATGGTGTACACCGGGTTCAAGGCCGCCAACGCATCCTGGAAAACAATGCCTAAGCCCTCGCCGGCCACCGCGCGACGCTGCTTGCCGTTCATGGAGAACAAGTCCCGCGAATCCAGGTAGGCCTTGCCGCCAGCAACGGAAGCCACCGGATCGAGGAGCCCGGCAATGGCCTTGGCCGTCATGGATTTCCCGCAACCGGATTCACCCAGCAAGGCCAGGGTCTTGCCACGGCGAGCGCTGAACCCGACGTTGCTGACCACGCGCACGGTCCCCTTCGGGGTGCGGATATCTATGTCCAAGCCTCGGACCTGCAGTACCGCTTCATCCTGCGGCTGCTTGTTGGACACTGGTTCTAGCATTTCGGTCATCATCAGTCATTGCCTTTCTTGGCCTGCATTTTGGCCGCCTGGCGGGTGGCTTTCTCAAAGGCTTTGGTGCTCTTGCGATCCAGTTCCAGCCGCCAGCGCTGGGCAGGGTCGGTGGCGATGCGCATCCAGGCGGCCAGCACATTGGCAGCCACCGCGGTGAGCACGATGGCGAGGCCCGGAAGGATGGACAGCCACCATGCGGTCTGCAGGTATTGGCGTCCCTGCGCCACCATCAGGCCCCAGGAAACATCCGGCGGCTGGATGCCGATGCCGAGGAAGGACAGCGAGGATTCGGCGAGCATGACAAAGCAGAATTCCAGCGTGGCCAGGGTCAGCAGGGTTGGCGTGACCACCGGGATCACGTGGCGCAGGATGATCGCGTTGGGCTTGGTGCCGAAGGTGCGTGCGGCATCGACAAAGGTGCGCGACTGCAGTTCTGCGGATTCAGCCCTGGCGGTACGCAGGTAGATGGGGATGCGGGTAATCGCCAGGATCAGCACGATATTCGCGGCCGAAGGGCTGAAGACGAAGAGCACCACCACTGCCAGAAGCAGCGACGGGAAGGACATGATGATGTCGGCGATGCGCATCGATACCGCTTCGCGCCGGCCCCGGTGGTATCCGGCCCAGACGCCCCACAGCGAGCCGACGATCAAAGCCACCAGCACCGCAGGCACCGCAACCAGGAGGGTGGTCTGGGTGGCGACCACCATGCGGGCGAGCACCGAGCGTCCGAGTGAATCGGAGCCCAGGATGTACAGCCAGCCATTGGCTGGATCGAAGGGCGCCTTGTTCATGAACATCAGATTCTGCGCTGTCGCGCGCTCGCCCATCACCGCCGGACCGAAGATCGCGGTCAGCACCACCAGCACCAGGAAGACAGCGGCAGCGGTGGCGAAGCGGTCGCGCAGCAACATCGTGAGCATCGAGACTCGGCCGTCTTTGGCTTTTGCGGCTTTGGCCGCTGGCGCGGCCTGTTCAAGTGATGCCATCACTAGTTCCCCCTTGTGCTATCGGCGGCCATGGAGGCGGCTGCCAGCTGTGGCGTGTGCTGCTCGGATCCCTGGGTAGGGCCTTGGGCGGCGCGGGCCTTGCGGCGCTTGCGCGCTCCGGCGCTGGGCCGTACACGCGGATCGAGCAATGCATAGCCCAGGTCGATCAGGATATTCAGGATGAAGATCGCCACCGCGGTGAGCAGCACGCAGGCCTGGAGCACCGCGAAATCCCGCTGCAGGATCGAATCGATCATCAGCTTGCCAATGCCTGGCCAGCCGAAGATCGTCTCCACCACCACGGCGCCGTTGACCAGTCCGACGGTCAGGTCGCCGGCAACGGTCAGCCCTGGAGCTGCGGCATTGCGCAGCGCGTGCTTCCCGATGACCCGGTATTCGGTGGCGCCCTTGGATCGGGCCAGCTTGATGTAGGGCTCGGACAGGGCCGAGACCATGGCTCCGCGGATGACCTGCACCAGGGTGCCGAAGGGCCGCATCACCAGGGTGGCGACCGGCAGGAACCAGGCCGCCGCGCCGGCAACGCCGGAGGTCGGGACCCAGCCCAGGGTGATCGCGAAGACCCAGATGCCCACGATGGCCAGCCAGAAATCCGGAATGGAGGCGGCAGTCATGGACAGGAAGGAGCTGCAGCGATCCAGGATCCCATTGGGCTTCATGGCGGCGGCCGAACCGACCACGATTGCCAGCAGGATGGCGATGGCCATCGTGGTGCCGGCCAGTTGCAAGGTCGCCGGGAAGGCCCGCAAGGCCATCTCGGCGGCATCCTGGCCGGTGCGCATGGAGGTTCCGAAATCCAGCCGGAAGATCCCGCCGAAGTATTGGGCCATCTGCACGAGGAGCGGCTGGTCCAGCCCGTTGCGGGCCGCGAATTCCTCGCGCATCGTTTCGGTGGCGTTCAGCGGCAGGTAGAGCGCCGCCGGATTGCCGGTCATTCGCGCCAGCGCGAAGACGCCGATGATGACCACGACCAAGGGCAGCGCCGAGGCGATAATCCTTTTACGCAAATAGGTAAGCATGATGCTGTGCTTTCAGTTGCCGTTGGTTACTTGGCCGCGGTGACTTCAGCCAGGCGCAGCTCATCGCCGCTGGACGAGTTCGGCTCGTAGGCCACCGACTGGGAAATGCCGAGCATGCCGGTCTGGTGGGCGATATGCGCGAACTGGACGACTTCGTCATTCTGGTACTTGAAGACCTTTTCGAATGCCGCCTGGCGGTCATCGCCGGTCGCGGCATCCGCCTGGGCGATCAGCTTGTCCAGCTCCGGGGTGCCGAAGGCGGACTGGGCGCCCTTGGTGGTCATGTACTGGTCCACGGTGAAGGCCGCGTCACCGGCCTGGTTGCCGTGCTGGGTCATCAGCATAATGGCCCCGTCTTCCTTGGTCGGGAACGGACGGACCTGGTAGGTCAGGTGCTGGCTGGTTTCGAGCATCTTCAGGTTCACGCTCAGCCCGGCCTGGGTCAGCTGTTCCTGGATGACCTGGGCCAGTTCCTGGATCTTCGGGAACTGCGCGGTGCGCACCACGAGGTTGATCGGCGCCGAGACGTCGGTGCCGGCGGCCTTGGCCTCCGCGACGAGGTCCTTGGCCTTCTGCGCGTTGTACTCCCACACCGGAAGATCCTCGCTATGTCCTACGACGCCTGAGGGCACCAGCTGGGCGGCGGCCTTGTCGCGTCCTCCGTAGAGGGAGGCGACGATGGATTCCTTGTCGATGGCGTAGTTCACCGCGCGGCGGATGCGGATGTCGTCGAAGGGCGCCTTATCGGCGTGCATGCGCAGGGCGACGGTTTCGTTATTCGGGTAGGAGACCCCCAGATCCCCGATGTTGTCTTCAGGGCTCAGGCCCGTGGCGATGTCGGCCTCGCCCGAGGTGATCATGGCTGCACGCACGCTGCCTTCGGACCGCCATTGGTAGTTGGCCTTCTGGAATTCAGGTGCTTCGCCCCAGTAGTCCGCGTAGGCGCTGGCGTTGATGCTCTGTCCGGCCTGCCAGTCATCCAGCTTGTAGGGACCGGTGCCAATTGGCTCGCGCACCTTTTCGGTGGCCGAGGTTTCCTCTGGCACGACTTCCAGGAAGGACAGGCGCAGCGGAAGGATCGGATCCTTCTTCGCAGCGGTGACTTCAACCGTGTAGTCATCAACTTCCTTGAGCTTCAAGTCGTCATCGCCGAAGACGTAGCCTTCAACGTTGCAGCCGAGCTTGGAGTTGACCGCGCGGTCGATGGTGGCCACGGCATCGGCCGCAGTGAACTCGGAACCGTCGTGGAATTTGACGCCTTCGCGGAGCTTCAGGGTCCAGGTCTTGTCATCCTTGCTGGACCACTCCGTAGCGAGCTTCGGTTCCAGCTCGCCACTGGTGGGATTCCTTTCGATCAGCGGCTCGGTGATGGTGGAACGGATGACCACCCCGGTGCTGGTCAGGTTGGATTCACAGGCTTCGAGGGTCGGTGGCTCCTGCTGCAGCACGACGCGCAAGGTGTCGCTGGGAGCTGAGGATCCGCCGGAGGCTGCCTCTTCCGAGTTGGCGACGGAGCAGCCGGACAGCGCGGTGGTGCCCAGCAGGGCAGAAGCGGCGAGGGCTAATGGGATGCGGCGGGAGCGAGCGATTCGGTTGTGCATTGTGGTTCCTTCGCGACGGTGCGATGTGCAAGGTGGATCAAGCGGGAAATCCGCAGAAGTTCGTATCCACAGCCTTGACCGCGCGCCGGGCCGGGTCAAGGTTTTGTTGGCCGGTTGCAACCGCCGCCGGGGCCCGACATGAAGGTACCGAACGGTAGGCAGAATGTGACTTGCGCTACATTCCGGGAGTAATGGGGCATCCATACCTCAAGGGCATGGATTCATCTAATTTACGTGTTGGACGTGAATTGATCGCGCTCCCTACGATGCAGTTATGCCCACTCATACCAGCGCCGCAGCGCAAGAACAGAGCACCCCGATTACCGGAGAACAGATCCTCCGTGTTGGCCCGGTCAACCCCACCGTGGCCGAGAGCCTGAAGGAAGAATTCGCAACCCTCGTACTGCCCGATTCAAGCGCTGAACGCTCGGCATTGCTGGCTTCGCACGGCGAGCAGATCCGCGTTGCCGTATGCTCCGGCCGCTTTGGCGTTGACAGCGAACTGATGGCCCAGCTGCCAAATCTGGAAGCCATCATCAACTTCGGCGTTGGCTACGATGCGACCGATACCCAGCAGGCCGCTGAACGAGGGATTGCCATTAGCAATACCCCTGATGTGCTCAACGACTGCGTGGCCGATACTGCGCTGGGGCTCTACCTTTCCACCCTGCGCTCCTTGGGCGCGGCGGAGCGATTTGTGCGCGACGGTTCGTGGGCTTCCGGCCAGAATTTCCCGTTGGCCACGCGCGCCAGCGGGAAGAAGGTCGGGATCCTCGGCCTGGGGCGCATCGGGCAGGCGATCGCCACCCGGCTGGAAGCTTTTGGGTGCGAAATCCACTATCACAACCGCAATCAGAAGCCAGAAGTGAGCTACCAATACCACCCATCGGCTAAGCAGCTGGCGGCGGAGACCGAAGTGCTCATCGTGGCAGCTGCCGGCGGCCCGCAGTCGGCCAAATTGGTCAACCAGGAAGTCATCTCGGCGGTAGGCCCGCAGGGGTTCATCATTAACATCGCCCGCGGCACGGTCATTGACGAACAGGCACTAGTCCAGGCACTGCTCTCCGGCGAAATCGCAGGAGCCGGATTGGATGTCTTCGAAAATGAGCCGACGGTGCCTTCCGAGCTTTTGAACCTGGATAACGTCGTACTCCTGCCCCACTTGGGAAGCGGCACACGGGAAACGCGCGCAGATATGGCGTCGCTGACCTTGGAGAATCTTCGGGCTTATTTGACCGAGCGAAAGCTGATCACGCCAATTTCCTAGCGATCCGCACACTGGAACTCATGCCCCGCTGATCTGGATTACCCAGATCAGCGGGGCTTTGTTTGCGCAGCGAGGCGGTATGGAAGAATCTCTGGTTTTCTACCGGAAAATCACTTGTTAGATAAGTTGATAACTTGTACGATAAGTTCAGAAGCTCAAACACCCCACTCCCAGGAGCATGTTTTCCATGACCTACACTCCAGACGCCATCCGCCACGTCAAGCTCTCCACCGCTCGACTGCCGCTGGCCACTCCCATCTCTGACGCCAAGGTATTCACCGGCCGCCAAAAGCCAATGACCGAGGTCGTCTTCCTCTTCGCGGAAATCACCACGGAACAGGGTTTTGAAGGCATGGGGTTCTCCTACTCCAAGCGAGCAGGCGGGCCAGCACAGTACGCGCACGCCAAGGAAGTCGCCGAAACGATGATCGGCGAGGACCCCAACGACATCGCCAAGCTGTATACCAAGCTCTTGTGGGCGGGTGCTTCGGTGGGCCGCTCAGGCGTTGCAACCCAGGCGCTGGCCGCCCTGGACATCGCGCTCTACGATCTGAAATCCAAACGAGCAGGCCTGCCACTGGCCAAGTTCCTGGGTTCGCACCGCGACTCGGTGCGCACCTACAACACCTCCGGCGGCTTCCTCAACGCCTCTATCGAAGAGGTCAAGGAACGCGCCAGCCAGTCCATCGAAGAAGGAATCGGCGGCATCAAGATCAAGGTCGGCCTGCCGGACTCGGCAGAGGATCTTCGCCGCGTCGCAGCAGTGCGCGAACATATCGGCAACGACGTACCTCTGATGGTGGATGCCAACCAGCAGTGGGATCGCGCCACCGCCCTGCGCATGGGCCGTAAGCTGGAGCAGTTCGATCTGGTCTGGATCGAAGAGCCGCTGGATGCCTATGACGCCGAGGGCCACGCAGCCCTCGCCGCAGCCTTGGATACCCCTATCGCCACCGGTGAAATGCTCGCTTCCGTTGCCGAGCATGAGCGGTTGATTGCAGCTCGCGCCTGCGACATCATCCAGCCCGATGCACCACGCGTTGGCGGCATCACCCAGTTCCTGCGTCTGGCCACCTTGGCTGATCAGGCTGGCTTGGATCTGGCGCCGCACTTCGCCATGGAAATCCACCTGCACCTGGCAGCGACCTACCCACGCGAGCCATGGGTGGAGCACTTCGACTGGCTGGATCCGCTATTCAACGAACGCCTTGAAACCAAGGACGGCCGTATGATCGTGCCAGACCGTCCGGGTCTGGGCTTCACCTTCAGCGACCAGGCTCGCGCTTGGACCACCGACACCGTGGAATTCGGCCGACCATAACCAGCTAGTGAACCAGTGCCGGTGCCCGCTTCAGGCGGTCACCGGCACTTATGCTTTAAGGATGCAGAGCATGAAACCCAATTTGGCTTCTTCGCTGGTTGACCACCTGCGTGAACGCATCAGTTCCGGAGACATTGCGGCGGGCGAAAAACTGCCGAGCGAGAATACCTTGATCGCTTCGCACGGGGTATCGCGCACCGTGGTCCGCGAGGCCATCACCCGGCTGCAGACCGAAGGATTGATCTACACGCGCCGCGGCGCCGGCAGCTTTGCGCTGACTCCTCCCCCGGAGTCTTCCCCGGAATCCCAGACGCTGATTCCACGCACCTTGGCTGAACGCCGCCAGCTGATCGAATACCGACTGGGATTTGAGACGGAAGCAGCAGCCGGCGCCGCCTTGAAGGCTTCCGAAGAGGATCTTTCAGCCATGGATGCAGCTCTGCAAGGTTTCGAGGCTTCTCTGGGCAACGCTTCGGTGAGCATGAACTGCGACTTCGAGTTCCATTTGGCGGTGGCTCGCGCCACCGGGAATCCGTACTTCAGCCAGGCGGTCCAAAGTTTCGGCCCCGCGATGATTGCCATGCCACGGCGGCGCCTGGATTCCTCGGACGCCTTGCCTTCTGGCAGGTTGGATTCGGTCGCCGCGGAGCACCGGGCGATCCACCAGGCGATTGCAGCGGGCAATCCTCAGCTGGCTTCCGCCGCGATGAGAATCCATCTGTCCAATTCCATGGCCCGATTGCAGGCCGAGGCGTAGGACGCCAGCAGATAGCAGTGTGCCCCTAACGGAGAATTCCATTCGGGGCACATTGCTATCCGGCAGGTTAGCCAACGAGCTGGCTGAGCAATAGGACGCCCAGCAGCCCCAGGATAGCCAGGGTGGTGGTGTAGGTAGTGCGCACCGCGAGCGCCTGCCCGACATTGAGGTTGAAGTACTCCTTGAACATCCAGAAGCCGGGATCGTTCACATGGCTGAAGGCGATGGAACCACAGGCTGTAGCCAGGACCATCAACTCCGGCGATGCTCCGGTGGCTGCGACCAAGGGCGCCGCAATGCCCGCCGCGGTCGAGACCGCGACCGTGGCCGACCCCAGGGCAATGCGCAGGATCACGGCGATGAGCCAGGCCAGGATCAATGGGCTGAGGTTCCAGCCCGAGGTGGTCTCCGCGATGTAATCGGCGATTCCAGCCGAGACCAGTACCTCTTTGAATGCGCCGCCAGCGCCAATGACCAAGAGGATCATCGCCATGGCGCGGGCTGACTCGCTCATGGATTTTGCGACCTGATTCATAGAACGATTGCTCATCGGCCCGAAAGCGATGATGGCAACGATCAAGGCAATGAGCAAGGCTATTTCAGCCGAGCCCAGCAGCTTCAAGACGTTGTCCACGGGTTCGCTCAGCTGCAGCGACATCCGTGCCACCTCGGAGCCGGCAATCAGCACGATCGGCAGCAGCGCGACGATGAAGGACATTGCCGTGGATGGCAGCTCTTCATCCTTGAATTCCTTCTCAGCCAACAGGCCTGCAGGCATCTGGGGATTCATCTTCCGCACGAAGGGCAAGCGTGGCCAGGTCATCGCGATGGCAACACCCACCGGAATGGCGATCAGCAGCCCATAGGCCAGCGTGAGACCGACCGAAGCGTTGTACAGGCCTGCCACGGCAGTCGGGCCAGGGTGTGGCGGGAGGAACGAGTGCATGGTGGACAGCGAGATCGACATTGGCAGGCCAACCCACAATAGATTCACCTTCGTGGCGCGCACCAGGGTGAAGGCCACGGGAACCAGGATGACGAATGCCACCTCGTAGAACATCGTGACACCAATGAGCATGGCCGAAATAACCATGGCCCACTGCACGCCGCGCTCTCCGAAGACCGCAAGGATCTTTTTCGCGATGCGCTGGGCAGCGCCGGCATCGCCCATGACGCGACCGATCATCGCGCCCAAGCCGATCACGATGGCGGTTCCGCCCAGTTGCCCACCCAGGCCCTCGGCAATGATTTCCGGGATGTCCGCGATTCCCGCCGGTTGCCCATCGAAGGTGAGCGAATCGGTCGCCACGGCCCAGAAGGCAACGAGGGTGGCGACAAGAATTAGGGAGATAAAGCCGTTGAGCTTGAACTTCATCATGAGAATCAGCAGCACAACAACAGCCAGCGCGACGATGAGCAATGGCATAGGTGACTCCAATCTGATGGACTGTGGGAAGAAAAGATGCGGGGCACTGAATGGGATGCGAAGGCAATTCGGAAAAGTGAACTGGCGCATAGCTCTTTGTGCCAGCAATCACGTTAGTGAGTTCAATTCAGCCCGTCCAAGACTCGAACCGCATTCATTGATACCCAGCTGGCATCAGTCCCCCCACTTCGACACCGTCAAACAACCCGGCATCCCCGAAAATTCGCCATTCACGCCCGATCACGTTCAGTTTCCGCGTCGGTCAAATCGAGCCAACGAGCCAAAATTTTGTGACTATCATCACTGCCCGACAAGCTGTTTTTTCGTCCATATCAATCGTGGTTTTGACATGGAAAAGCAGGCCATGCCCCGCTCCTAAAAGGAGCGGAACATGGCCTGCTAGCGGTGTCTACGAGCGGCTGAGCTGCCCTTAGGAAGCCTTGACCGCCAGTACCGGATGTTCTGCCTGCAGCAGGATCCGCTGGGCCTGCGAGCCCATGATGAACTTTCCTACCTGGGAGCGCTGGCGCAGGCCGATGACAATCAGCGAAACCTGGTGCTTGTCGGCCAAGCCGAGGAACTCCTCGGTGAGGTCGTCTCGATAGGTTGATTCAATGACCTGGGCTTGGACCCCTGCTTTGAGCGAAGCATCCAGCACCCGTGCCAGGTCTTCTTCTGAGGCCGTGTTCTTGTCCACCAATGATCCCTCGCGGGAGGAGTTGACGATGAGCAGTGTCTCATCGCGCAGCTTCGCTTCCTTGATCGCTGCGGCGACTGCGGCTTCGCCAACACTAGAAGGAACGTATCCGACGATGATGCTCATGCGTTTTCCTTTACCTTGTTTTCGGCAACCGTGGCTGCCAGCGAAGAGTTCTTCCGCTTGTCAATGGCGCTCTTGATGATTGGCCACACAGCGACAACAACGAACAGAACCAGCAGGGTGGCCGAGATCGGCCGGGTGAAGAATCCTGTCGGATCCCCTTCAAGAACCAGCAGCGAACGACGCAGGTTGGATTCAAGCAAGCTGCCCAAGACAAAGGCCAGAACCAGTGGACCTGGTTCGAACCCGAACTTTTTCATCAGGTAGCCGATAGCTCCAAAGAGCACCACGAGCAGCACATCGAACATCGAGTTGCGGATGGTGTAGGCACCGAGCATCGTGATGAGCGCGGTAATCGGCGCCAGGATCGCCGCACGCACACGAAGAATCCTCACGAAGACGCCGATCAGCGGAATGGACATGATCAGCAGGAGGATATTGCCGATGTACATCGAGTTCACCACGCCCCAGAACAGCTGCGGATCATTGCTGATCAGCTGCGGACCTGGCGTAATGCCCTGAATCAGCAGGGCTCCGAAGATGATGGCCATGGTGGCGTTGGCGGGAATACCCAGGGTGAGCAGCGGGATGAACGAGCTGGTGGCAGCAGCGTTATTGGCAGACTCCGGGCCGGCCACGCCTTCGATGGCGCCCTTGCCGAACCTCGAAGGATCCTTGGCGGTCTTCTTCTCCATGGCATAGGAGGCCAGCGAGGCAATGGTCGCGCCGCCACCGGGAAGAATGCCCAGGAAGAATCCAAGCACGGACCCACGGCCAATCGCACCGGACGCTTCTTTGATGTCCTTGCGCTTGGGCCAGACGTTGGAGACCTTCACCGGCGCATTGGCCGCGCGATGGCGTTCCTCGAGGTTGTAGAGGATCTCGCCGACGCCGAACAGGCCCATGGCGATCGGCACGAAGTCGATCCCATCAGCCAGCGACAGGTTGCCGAAGGTGAAGCGCTCAGCGCCGGTAAAGCCGTCGCGGCCAATCGTCGCCAGGAACAATCCGACGGCTGCTGCGATGATGGCCTTGATCTTGGTGCCGCCCGAGATGGTCGCGACCAGCAGGATGCCCAGCATTGCCAGGGCCGTGTATTCCGGCGGGCCGAAGTCCAGCGCGAAGCTGGCCACCAGCGGAGCCAGGAAGGTCAACCCGATGATCGAGATGGTGGCGCCGAAGAAGGAACCGATGGCGGCAATGCCCAAAGCGGCACCCGCCCTGCCCTGCTTGGCCATCACGTACCCGTCGAAGACCGTGACCACGGAGCTTGCCTCGCCGGGCAGCCGCAGCAGTACCGAAGTGATGGTTCCGCCGTATTGCGCGCCGTAGAAAATGCCGGCCAGCATGATGATGGCGGTGACTGGTTCCACGCCATAGGTCATCGGCAGCAAGATGGCGATGGTTGCCGCTGGCCCCAGGCCGGGCAGCACGCCGATGAGCATGCCGACCACGACGCCCAGCAGGCAGTACAGAAGGTTTGTAGGATCCAGGACGACGTTGAAGCCGTCGAGGACCGGTCCGAAGAATTCCATGCGAATAAGCCTTTACGTGCTTTAGAAAAGTCGGGGGATCGTGGTGCCCAAGGCTGCGATGAAAATTGCGTAGAAGGCGAGAACGATCAAGACCGAATAGATCGTGGCCGACCTCCAGCGCTCACCGCCCAGCCAGCGCATCCACACGAAGCACAGCAATAACGATGGGATTTCGAAGCCGATGACCGGCATGAGGACCACCATCAGGATCAGCGTGCCGAACCCGATCGCGGCGTACCAGCTCAGGGCACTGAATTTCTCCCCGTCCTTGCCGCCGCGGCGCCCGACAATCACCTGCGCGATGGCCATCACGGAAGCAATGAGCGAAATGATAAAAGGCCACATGCCCGCGGCCGGCTCGGATGGGGTCCCCAATCCGAGCCCGACCGAGAGCACCATGCCGGCGATGCCCAAGCCCAGGACCACCAAGGAGGAGAGCAGATTGGCAATCGGGCCAGCGGGTTCCGCGGCCTCGGCTTCCCACTGCGCGGCCAGCTCTTCAGGGGTTAGCGCTTCTTCAATGTCAGGCGCCTGCGCCTTCTGGGTTTCGTCAACGCTGGCTTCAGCAGCATGCCGCGCGCGTTTCTCGTCCATAAGTTTCATCCTGGGATTCTCGCTTTCGCGTCTCGATGCGGGCTCGGTTGGCTACTTGCCAGCGAGCGAGATCCCGTGCTCGTCGGTGAGTTCCTTGTAGGTCGAAGCCAGTTCCTTCCATTCGGAAACCACTTCTTCGCCGCTGATCTCGTGAGGGGTCAGCATGTTCTTTTCGTTGAACGACTTGTAGCTGTCGGCTGCGGTGGCGTCCTTGATCGATGCCACCAGCTTCTCCTTGGCCTCGTCGCTCAGGCCCTTGGGTGCGGCGATGGCGCGGTACTGGGAGACTGGAACTTCGTAGCCGGCTTCGATGGCAGTAGGCACATCAGGCAGGAACTCATTGCGCTCCTTGGAGAAGACGACAATCGGGGTCACCTTGCCGGCATCAATCTGCGGCTTTGCTTCGCCCAACTGGATGGTCGATACCTGGACCTGGTCCCCCATGACCGCGGTCAGTGCCGGTGAGCCGGAATCGAAGGGAACCGTGGTTCCGTCAATGTCAGCCTGAGCCATCAAAAGTTCCTGGGCCAGCTGCGAACCGGTCCCCACGCCGGTAGTGCCGAAGGACAGCTTCTTCTTGCTCTTCTTGATGTCGTCAATGCTCTTAACGCCTGAGGCGGTGCTGGCAACCATGACGTAGTCATCCTGGGACAGCCCCATGAGCACATCCAGGTCATCGAGCGACACGGTCTCTTCTTCAGAAACAGCCAGCGGGGTAATGGTGATCAGCGATGCGTTCAGCAGAACCAGGTTCTGGCCGTCCGGTTCCATGGCAGCGACTTCCTTGGTGGCCAACGCCCCATTGGCACCCGCCTTGTTTACCACTGGCATGGATACGCCAAGTGAGTCTGCCATGCCTTCAGCGGCAGCGCGGGCAATCAGATCCGTTGATCCGCCTGGGGCCTGGCCCACGGTCATGGTCACCGGGCCGGAAGGGAAGCTGCTGGATTCCTTGCTTCCTGCTCCAACGTTTCCACCGCAAGCGGTCAATGCCAGGACGGCACCGGTGGCGGTCAGCGCGAGCATCGTGCGGCGAGTCATACGGTTTTTCATGATGTTCTCCTGCGGATTCGAGTGTATGTGACCCGGATCCTTACCTTGCGTGAGGTAAGTCACCTTGCTGGTCCCGGATATAGCCTAGAAACTAGAAGTGATGCATGTCCAAGGCTGAATGTGCATGGAGTGATTCCCGGAAGGTATTGAATGTTTACTCTGGATCAGGCCAGAAGCTTTGTTGCGGTGGCAGAAGAATTGCATTTCGGTCGCGCGGCCGAACGGCTGAACATGACGCAGCCGCCGTTGAGCCGCCAAATCCAGAAGCTTGAGCGCACGGTGGGCGTCGAATTGTTGGAACGCGATAACCGCCGCGTCTCGCTCACCGCAGCAGGCCAGGCATTCTTGCAGGATGCCCGGCGCCTGGTCATTGCCGCCGAACGCGCTCCGGATAATGCGCGACGGATCGCCGCCGGACAGCTGGGAGAACTGCGCATCGGCTTCACCGCCGCTTCCGGCTTCAGCCTGCTGGGCCCGTTGCTGGGAGAGATCTCGGCCCAGATGCCCCAGGTTCATGTGGAACTCGCCGAAATGGTGACCAGCGAACAAGTCGATGCGCTGCTCGATGGCGACCTGGATTTGGGGCTGGCCCGCCCCCCGTTTGATGAATCGCTCTTCGAATCGGCGTTGCTGTTTTCCGAGGGCCTTGTGGCAGCAGTTCCGGCCAACCATCCACTGGCCCAGTCCAAGCACGAAATCACTTTTGAGGACTTGCGCGATGAACCGCTGATCATGCATTCCCCGACAAAAGCACGCTACTTTTATGATCTCGTGGTGCGCTTGATCGATGTCGAGCACAAGAACGTGCGCCATACCGTGAGCCAGATCCTGACCATGGTCGCTCTGGTGTCAGCCGGGCGAGGCATTGCTTTCGTTCCAGAAAGCGCCAAGCTCCTTGGCGTTCCCGGCGTGAGCTACCTTCGTCTGCCCGAGGTCCGCGAAGATCCTGTGCAGCTGCATGCGATCTGGAGCCGGACGTCCAAAAACCCTGCGCTGGAACGCCTGGTCAATATCGTCAGAGGCAGTCTTTACGGCAATGATGCCGACTAGGTATCAAACAATACAAATATGGGCTTGGACAGGCATCATCGGGTGTTCCTACGCTGAGAGTAATAGCTGATCAACTCTCACTTCTTTTCCGCGGTCTCCAGACGCGGGATACGAAACAAAGGACACCTCTCATGGCCCAGTACACCCCTGCCGAACTTGCCAATAAGCTCAAGGACGGACTGCTCTCGTTCCCAGTCACCGCATTCGATGCCAACCTTGAAATCGATGAGGCCGCCTACCGCAAGCACCTGGCATGGCAGTCGAGCTTCGATGTCGCGGGCCTGTTTGCCGCCGGCGGCACCGGAGAAGGCTTCACCCTTACTCCTGAAGAAGCCTCCAAGGTTGTGCGCATGGCCGTTGAGGAAGCAGGCTCCAGCGTTCCAGTGCTGGCTTCGGCCGGCGGCTCCACCAAGCAGGCCATCCAGAACGCCCAAGATGCTGAGGCAGCAGGCGCCGAAGGACTCTTGCTGTTGCCTCCATACCTGACCGAATGCGATCAGGAAGGCCTGTACCAGCACGTCTCGGCCATCTGCTCTTCGACCAAGACCGGTGTCATCGTCTACAACCGCGCCAACGCCGTCTACTCTGCAGACACCGTGGCACGACTTGTTGACAACCACGAAAACTTCATCGGCTTCAAGGACGCGCTGGGCGACATCGAGCAGATCACCAAGGTCTACGCCAAGAACGGCGACCGCCTGTTCTACCTCGGCGGCCTGCCCACCGCAGAGACCTTCGCTTTGCCGCTGCTGCAGCTGGGCATGAGCACCTACTCCTCCGCCATGTACAACTTCGTCCCAGAATTCGCTCTGGACTTCTACAAGGATGTTCGTGCCCAGGACCGCGTGGCCATCAACGAGAAGCTGAACCGCTTCGTCTTGCCTTACCTGGAAATCCGCGACCGCGTGAAGGGCTACGGGGTATCCATCGTCAAGGGCGGATTGAAGGCCATCGGCCGTGACGCCGGATCGGTGCGCCCACCGCTGCAGGATCTGACCGAGGCAGACCTCGCGGATCTCTCGGCACTGATCCAGAAGGCAGGCATCGTTCCTGCTGGCGCCGCACTCTAGAACTGAACTGGCAAATTTTCGAATCGCAAGGAGCACCATGTCTACCAACACCGAGCAACTTACGGGGCAGTCGATTCTCGCTGGTGAAAGAATTACTGGCACCGGACGAACCGTCAACGGTTTCAACCCTGCCACCAACCAGCCGCTGGAACCGGGCTACAGCCTGATCGATACCGAACAGCTGAAGATCGCCACCTCAGCAGCGGCCGAAGCATTCGATTCCTTCCGCGCGCTTGATCCAGAAAAGCATGCGGCCTTCCTCGAAGCAATCGCCGATAACATCGAGGCTGTCGGCGAGGAATTGGTAGAGCGCGCCATGGCCGAAACCGGCCTGCCAGCAGCCCGATTGAACGGCGAGCGCGGACGCACCACCGGTCAGCTGCGCTTGTTCGCAAAGGTAGTTCGCCAGGGCGATTTCCGTGGCGTGCGCATCGACCCGGCACTGCCTGAACGCACCCCATTGCCACGCGTGGACATCCGACAGCGCAAGATTCCTCTGGGACCGGTCGCCGTTTTCGGCGCCTCCAACTTCCCGCTGGCCTTCTCCACCGCCGGTGGCGATACCGCTTCGGCATTGGCTGCCGGCTGCCCGGTGGTCTTCAAGGCCCACAATGCGCATCCAGGCACCAGCGAAATCGTTGGCCAAGCCATCACTCAAGCTGTCGCCGACGCTGGATTGCACCCAGGCGTGTTCTCCCTGGTCTACGGACCCGGTGCTTCGATCGGCCAGGCATTGGTCGCTGACCCGGTGATCAAGGCAGTTGGATTCACCGGTTCGCGTTCCGGTGGTACTGCGCTCATGGCTACCGCCGCCGCCCGTCCAGAACCGATTCCGGTCTATGCCGAAATGAGCGCCATCAACCCGGTGATCTTCTTCGAAGGCGCGCTCTCCGAGAATCCTGAAGCCCACGCCAAGGCCTACCTCGGCTCGGTCACCGGTTCTTCGGGCCAGCTATGCACGGCTCCCGGCCTGGTCTTCGTCCCTGCCGGCGCCGCCGGTGATGCATTCGTAAAGGCCATTGCCCCGACGACTGCGTCCAGCGCTGGCCAGACCATGCTGACCGAAGGCATCTACAACGCATGGACCGAAGGCGTTTCGGCACTGGAAAAGCAGGATGGTGTTGAACTGCTCGGACGCGGCACCGAAGGTTCCAGCGAAAATGCTCCGGCGCCGGTGATCTTTGCCTCCGGTGTTGAGCAGCTGCTGACCAATCCTGTCCTGCAGGAAGAGATCTTCGGCGCGGCTTCTCTCGTGATCCGCTACAACAGTTCTGAAGAGCTGGTCAGCACCCTATCCAAGCTGGAAGGGCAGCTCACCGCCACCTTGCAGCTCAACGACTCGGATCATCAGCTTGCGGCGCAGGTGCTGCCGGTTCTGGAAACCAAGGCTGGGCGCATTCTGGTCAATGGCTGGCCTACCGGTGTTGAAGTGGGTGACGCAATGGTGCACGGCGGTCCATACCCAGCCACCTCGGCGCCTCACACGACGTCGGTTGGCACCTTGGCCATTGAGCGCTTCCTGCGTCCGGTGGCTTACCAGAACTTCCCGGAAGGTCTGTTGCCTGCGCCGCTGGCTACCGACAACCCATGGAATTTGAATCGTCGCGTGGATGGCACGCTGAAGCTTGCAGGAGAATAACGCATGAGCGCACAACCAACTATTGCGTCCGTAGAAGTCATCCCCGTCGCCGGACACGATTCCATGCTGTTGAATCTTTCGGGAGCCCACGGTCCTTTCTTCACTAGAAATATCGTGATCGTCACCGACTCCGAGGGACGCACCGGTTTGGGCGAAGTGCCTGGCGGTGAAGCAATCCGATCAACTATTGAAGAAGCCGGAACGCTGATCAATGGTGCACCGGTAGCAAAATACCGTTCACTGCTTCGACAGATCTCCAGCCGTTTCGCGGACCGCGACAAGGGCGGACGAGGAACCCAGACATTCGATTTGCGCACCACCGTTCACGCCGTCACCGCGGTGGAGTCGGCGCTGCTGGACCTGCACGGCCAGCACTTGGGTGTGCCGGTTGCGGAGCTGCTGGGCGATGGCCAACAGCGCGATGCCGTGCCGATGCTTGGATACCTCTTTTACGTGGGCAACCCGGATGCGACCGATCTCCCCTACCTTCGTGAGCCACAAGGCGCGGACGATTGGGAAAAGATCCGCCGTGAAGAAGCCATGACCCCAGAAGCAGTAGTGCGATTGGCTGAAGCGGCGCAAAAGCGTTACGGCTTCAAGGACTTCAAGCTCAAGGGCGGTGTGCAGCAGGGCGATGCTGAAGTAGACGCGGTGATCGCGCTCAAGGAACGCTTCCCCGATGCACGCATCACCCTGGACCCTAATGGCGGTTGGCTGTTGGAAGACGCCATTCGCTTGGGCAAGCGCATGCGTGGAGTGGTGGCTTACGCCGAGGACCCTTGTGGTCCAGAGGGCCGATTCTCAGGACGCGAAGTGATGAGCGAATTCCGTCGCGCCACTGGCCTGCAAACCGCAACGAACATGATTGCCACCGATTGGCGCGAAATGTCTCACGCAGTTCGCACCAACGCGGTAGACATTCCATTGGCTGATCCGCATTTCTGGACCATGTCCGGTTCGGTGCGAGTAGCCCAGCTATGCAATGAGTTCGGGCTGACGTGGGGATCGCATTCGAATAACCACTTCGATATCTCGCTGGCCATGTTCACCCAGGTTGGCGCCGCGGCACCGGGGGAAATCACCGCCTTGGATACCCACTGGATTTGGCAGGACGGCCAAGGGCTCACCGAGGAACCGCTCCAAATCCGAGATGGGCAGATCGAGGTGCCACAGCGCCCAGGTCTGGGTGTTGAGCTGAACCGCGAGCGGGTCAACGAAGCACACGAGCTGTACTTGGAACACGGCCTCGGCTCACGGGACGACGCGATATCAATGCAGTACCTCATCCCAGGCTGGAGCTTTGACTCCAAGAGCCCGGCGTTGGTTCGCTAAGCGTTGATATTGAATAAGTGAAAGCCAAGGGACGGCTGGGACAGCATTCATTGTTGTTCCGGCCGTCCCTGCTGTGCTGCCCGCAAGGAAACCTTGGGACGCAGCGCAAGTGCAAGCGGGAGAATAAATGCAAGGCGTGATGCAAGGTTTCGCGATAGTCCTGATTCTTATCGGGGCAGGTCTGGCGACGGCAAAATTTCTCCCGGGCAAACGCCAGGCAATCTCCACCGGCCTGACTCCGCTGATCTTCTACATCACCAATCCGGCCTTGATGTTCATATTGTTGGCCGATGCGGATCTGGGTTTGGTCCTTGGCGTTTTCACGCCAATCGCACTGCTGACCGCAGCGTTCACTGGTGCGCTATTTGCTGTGGTTTCCAAGGTCTTCCTCAAGACGCCGGCCCGCCACCTGCCAGCGGCCGCCATGGCGACAAGCTACGTCAATGCCGGGAACATCGGCATCCCCCTGGCGCTGTATGCAGTGGGAAGCACCACGCCCGCCGTCTCCGTCTTGATCGCCCAGTTGCTGGTGATCGCACCGGCGTACCTGTGCATGTTCGCGCTGATCTCGCGAAAGCTCAACCCGGAAACCCAAGATCTTCCGCTGGGCCCAACTATCCTGAAATCCATCGCCAACCCGGTCACGGTGGCAACCGCCATAGGTGCCTGTTTTTCTTTCTTCCACCTCAAGCTTCCTGAAGTATTGCATGCTCCCCTGGAGATGTTGGGCAACGCATCCATCCCACTGCTGTTGATGGCTTTTGGCATGTCCTTGTACGGTCAAAAACCATTGGCCGAAAAGGAGGGACGGCCCGAGGTGTTCCTGGGTGTCGCGTTCAAAGTTCTGATCATGCCATGTGTTGCATGGGTTTTGGGAAGGTTTGTTTTCGGCCTCGAATCAATGGAACTCATGGGTGTTGTGGTGATGGCCGCGCTGCCTACTGCGCAGAATGTTCTCTTGTTCAGCCAGCAGTTTTCCCTGAAGCCAACAGTGCCTCGGGAAGTGATTCTGGCCAGTACCTTCTTGTCCATCCCGGTAGCATTACTAGCAACGTTCCTGTTGAGCTAGGAGTTCAAGCCCGTCTCATGTTTGGTGTCTTTGAGGGATTTTTCGGTATCTGGGCCATCATTGGCATTGGCTACTGGGCTGCAAAGAAGAACATCTTCGGCCCTGAGGGGCGGATGATCCTCAACCGGCTTACGTTCTTCATTGCTTCCCCGGCCTTGTTGTTCACGACTATCGCCGGTGCCAATCCACAGGAAGCATTAGGCTCCCAGCTGTTCATCGCCGGCATCTCAGCCCTCGTCGTGTTCGTGCTGTTCCAGTTGCTCTCCCGCTGGTTCTTCAAACGCTCCGCGGCCGAACGAACCATTGGCGCGATGGCGGCTTCCACGGTGAATGCCGGCAACTTGGGGCTTCCCATTGCGCTGTATGCGCTAGGTGATATTTCCCTTGCGGCACCGGTCGCGCTGTTCCAGATGGCCATCATGACACCGGTCTCGCTGTCGATGATGGAAAAAGCGACAAGCACCCGGGAAGCGGGCAAGCGCAGCGTATTGATCCGGACCCTGTCCAATCCGATGATTATCGCCTCTGCCGCCGGTTTGGCCTGTTCAATTTTCCACTGGATGCCGCCGCAGCTGATATTGACTCCCATCGAGTTGCTGGCCGGCGCGTCGATTCCGGCGATGCTTCTGGGCTTCGGCATTTCGCTGGTTGGTTCCAAGCCACTGCAGAAGGCCACGCAGCGTCGGACCGAGGTATGGACTGCGGCAGCACTGAAGCTGGTGATTCACCCGCTGTTGGCATGGGCGCTGGCGGCCTGGGTTTTCCGGCTGGACTCCACGGGGCAATACATTGCGATCATCATGGCCGCTCTGCCCACTGCGCAGAATATTTTTGTCAATGCCGACCGCTACAACGCCGGCATCACCATCGCCAAGGACACGGTCCTGGTAACCACGATTCTTGGAATCCCGGTGATGCTGGCCTTCGCGGGGTTGCTGCATCACTAGCCGCTCGAAGACCGCGATGCGTTCAGAGTCCGATTCAGGAGTTCTCAGGCGGAGCAGACTTCTCGGGAATGGGTGTTCCTTCGACGTTCTCCAGCGAGTCAATGAAGACCTCCCGCAGGCGCTGCGCTGCCGGATTCACCGATCCTTCTTCCCAGGCGATAAAAATGTCGGAGTGGTTCAAATCCTGGAGCCCGTCGGGGCCTGTGAGTTCCTCGAATACTACTCCCGGCGGAGCAAAGTCCATCGCGCTGGCCGGTACCAGGGACACGCCCAGTCCGGCGGCTACCAAGGCCAGAAGCGCTGGTATCTGGCTGGCAATCTGCGTGATCGTCGGTTTGGTTCCAACGGAGTCAAAGAGCCTGATCACCAGGTCGTAGAAGTATCGGGCTTCATTCGTTGAATACATCATCAGAGGCAGGCCCACCAGTTCCTTGATGAGTACGCCTTTACCCGTAACCAGGTGATGTCCTGAAGGGAGAGCTGCCACCAGGCGGTCCTTCTTCACCAAGCACGATTGAACCCCCGCCCGGCTCACCACAGGACGCAATAAGCCGACATCGATATTCCCGCTGCTCAAGGCATCGAGTTGGTCGATAGAGACGGCCTCACGCAATACCAGCGTCACCTCTGGCAGGTGGCGTGCCGCAGTCGAGAGCAATGCCGGAAGCACCGACTGGCCCGCCACCGATGTGTACCCGACAACCACGGTTCCGGAATCCCCGGTCGAGACTCGTGAGACTTCAACGCTGGTGCGCCGGCTCAGCTCCAAGAGCCTGCGCGCATTGGGCAGCAAGACTTCTCCGGCGGCTGTCAGCTGCACATTGCGGGAGGTCCGGGTGAAGAGCTTGGCGGAGAGTTCGCGTTCCAGCAACTGGATCTGCCGGCTCAACGGCGGCTGAGTCATGTTCAGCCGTTCGGCAGCAGCGCCGAAGTGGAGTTCTTCAGCGACGGCTACGAACGACTCCAGTTGAATGAGCGAAAACATCAATGCTCTCCTTGAATCGTTGATTGCATAAGTTAGCTTGGACAGGTATCGATAGGGGCTTCTAAGGTGATTCTAGACCTAGAGAACCAAGGGAGCCCTCCATGCTGGATGCAACGACGCACCATGTCTCCACCGATGAGCAGCACCGCCGCACGGCGTCTTGCCGCATTCAAGAAATCGCTATCACGCCGGTAGCTTTTGCCGATCCGCCTTTGCTGAATTCCGTGGGCGTTCATGAACCTTTCGCACTTCGAGCCATCATTGTCGTTCACACCGAGAATGGACATTACGGGCTAGGCGAAACCTACGGGGATGAAGCGCACGTGGCGCGACTGCGCCGAGCCGCCGAGGAACTTATCGGCGCTGATCCATTTAATCTGAACCTCATCGCCCGGTTGGTATCCCAGTCGCTAGCTCAGGACGACGGCCAGGGCGGGCACGGCACCGGCGGCATGGTCACCACGACATCGCTTGATGACAGGGTGCTCTCCGCATTCAACGTCGCCTGCCTCGACATCCAAGGAAAGATCCTCGGCCTGCCCGTGAGCACTCTGCTGGGAGGAGCCGTGCGAGAGCACGTGGATTTCAGCGGATACCTTTTCTACAAATGGGCCAATCACCCAGGGCAGGAACCCGACCGCTGGGGCGCCGCGTTGGACCCGGCAGGCATAGTCTCCCAAGCTCGCATCATGGTCAACGAATACGGCTTCCGTGCCCTGAAGCTCAAAGGCGGGGTCTTTCCGCCAGATCAGGAAGCTGAAGCCGTCGAGGCATTGCATCAAGAATTCCCGGATATTCCGCTGCGGCTGGATCCTAATGGGGTGTGGAGCGTACCGACAGCTATCGAGGTCGGTCATCGCTTGGAATCCTCTCTTGAATATCTTGAGGACCCTTGTTTGAGCATTGCAGATAATGCTGCGGTGCGCACTGAGATCGCGTTGCCGCTTGCCACCAACATGTGCGTGGTTGCCTTCGACGACCTGCCGCCGGCCATAGAAGCCAAAGCCGTGGACATCGTGCTGTCAGACCATCATTTCTGGGGTGGGCTTAGCCGTTCGAAGCTGCTCTCCGGGATGGCAGAAACCTTCGGGCTGCGGCTTTCCATGCACTCCAATTCCCACTTGGGAATAAGTTTCGCCGCGATGATCCATTTGGCCGCTGCCACCGAGAATATCGACTACGCGTGCGACACCCACTGGCCTTGGAAGCGCAAAGAGGACGACGTGGTTGTCCCCGGCGTGCTGAGCATTCACGAAGGCCGGGTCAAAGTCCCCACCGCGCCAGGGCTTGGCATCGAATTGGATGGCCAGGCTTTAGAGCGCATGCACCAGCAATATCTGGATTGTGGTCTGCGCCAGCGCAACGACACCGGTTACATGCAATCCATCGACCCCAGCTACGTGCTCAAGAGCCCGCGATGGTAGGCGCTCTCAAGATCGTGGTCACCGATCCAATCGTGAGCCGCTTCGAATCCCGCTTTCGCGAATTGGCGGCAGGTTTCGAATGGCATTTTGTGGCCGATTTGCCGGCAATAGAGCAATCATCCCGCATTTCAGAAGCCGACGTGCTTGTCTGCTCCAAGCTCGCGCCCGAAGATGCGCAACAGTGCCAGGCGCGGTTGGTGCATGTCACCGGCTCGGGAACAGATCGCGTTGCTTTGCAGCAGCTCCCGGCTACCACCAGCATTGCTACCACTTCGCATCACGAACGCTCCATCGCCGAGTACGTGCTGATGGCCATCCTCGCCCACGAACGTCGCCTGTTTGAAGTTACCGCCGAATTGCGCGAAGGCATCTGGAAGACCGTGTCCACCGACCAGTCAGTGCCAATGTTCCGCACGTTCAAGGACCTGACAGTCGGTTTTATCGGGCTGGGCGGAATTGGCGCACAGGCATCAGCTGTTGTCTCGGCGTTAGGCGCGAAAGCTGTTGCTGTCCGCCGCAATCCATCAACGTCTTCAGAAGCCGACCAGAAGCTGGCGTGGGTCAAGTCCATGGAGCATCTGCCTGAGCTTCTGGAAACCAGTGACGTTGTGGTTCTCTGCCTGCCCCTGACAGATGAGACGCGCGGTCTCATTGGCGCGGAGCAACTCGAACTAATGCGCAAAGATGCGCTCCTGGTGAATGTATCGCGTGGACCGATCATTGATGCCCAGGCTCTGATCGCCGCCTTGGAGCAGCGAATCATCGGCGGAGCTGCCTTGGATGTCTGGTGGGATGCGCCCAATGGCACCAAAGCTCCCGAGCTGACACGGCAGCTCGCTGCCCATCCACGGGTGATCGCTACCCCGCATTATTCAGGACATGCCCGGAACACTTTTGAATCCAGGGTGGACGAGATCTGTGAAAACATCCTCGCCTTCACGGCCTTGCCCGGATCCCTATCCGCAGCGCCTGCCACCGATAGCTGAGCCAAAGGAATCGCTAGGGCTGGGAATTCACAAATGCCGATTCGTGCCGGATGAAATTCTGTCATGGGACAGTCCACTCCATAGAATGGTTCCCATGCAAGATGAAAAGCTGCTGCACATGGTTGAAGAAGAATTCACCGCCATACTTTTGCACGCCCGGGATATGCTCCTGCGCCGCGCGAAAGCTGTGCACCCCGACCTGCAAGCACCTGGTTACCGGGTACTGGCCCTCGTCATCCGCGACGATGCCCAGCAGCAAGGCGAGCTGGCTGAAGCGCTGAGCCTAGACAAGGCCACCATCTCCCGACTGGTCAAACATCTTGAAACTCTTGGACTGGTCAACCGCACCCAAGATCCTTCCGATGGCCGGGCGCAGCTGGTCTCTGCCACACCTATGGCACACGAGAAGTGGAAGGCCAGCGGCAACACCCTGCGCCAGGAGCTTCGTCGTCAACTCACCGAATGGGAACCAGGCGAACTGCAGAACTTCGGCGAGCTCTTACACCGTCTGAACATCAGTTTCGACGAACTCGATTAACCGGGAAACTACTCCATCAGGGCCAAGAAATCATCTGCGCTGAGCGCTGCCGGTTGGCCCGCTTGGGCATCGTCCCCGAGGACATCATTGAACAGCTGAGTCTTCTTCGCTTGAAGCGCCAGCACCTTGGACTCAATAGTGTCCTTGGCAACCAGACGATAAACATAGACAGGTTTCTCTTGGCCGATGCGGTGTGCTCGGTCAATGGCTTGGGCCTCAGCCGCCGGATTCCACCATGGGTCCAGCAAGATGCAGTAGTCAGCTGCGGTGAGGTTGATGCCAAACCCGCCCGATTTCAGCGAAATGAAGAAGACCGGGAAATCGCCATCGGTGAATCCCTCGATCAATTCCTTGCGCTTGGCGCCACTGGTCGAACCATCCAGATAGCCGTGGTCAATGCCTAGTTCTACGGCGATGTCCTTCGCTTTGGTCAGGAAGCTAGTGAACTGGCTAAAGATCAAGATTTTGTGGCCTTCCGCCACGGCATCGCCCGTCATTTCACGCAGCAATTCGAGCTTCGCGCTGGCGCCGTCCCCTTCGCCTACCAGTGAGGGGTCCAAGGCTAGCTGACGCAGCAAGGTCAGGGACTGCAAGATCTTGAATCGATTCGAATCAACATCATCCACCAAACCGAGTACTTCCTGACGCACACGCTGGAAACGGCGGTCATAGGCTTTGCGGTGGCTTGGTTCCAGTTCCACTTCCAGGATCTGTTCGGTCTTGGCAGGAAGTTCTGGCACAACTTGTTCTTTGGTGCGGCGAAGTACGAAGGGACGCAGACGGCTCTTGAGCCGATCCAGCCGTTCCTTGTCCCCATCAGCGATCTGCTTTTGGTAATTGTCTTTGAAGGCGTTTTGCCCGCCCAGCAGCCCGGGAGCAGCCATCGAAACCAGAGCCCACAGTTCCATCAGGTTGTTTTCCATCGGAGTGCCGGTGACCACGAATTTGCATGGAACGGGCAGTTGCCGAGCTTGCTTGTAGCCCTTGGAAGTATGATTCTTCAGCTGTTGAGCCTCATCCATGATCATGACGGAGAAGCCGGCGGCTTCGAATTCCTCATAGGACAGCCGGAAGATCGTATAGCTGGTCACGATCAGCTGGGCATCGCCCAACTGATCAGCTACGGTTTGGCCGGCCTTCTTGGCTGTCGAGGTAATGCCCCGCGTTTTAAGGTTCGGGGTGAATCGGTGGGCTTCATTGATCCAGTTGCCTACGACAGATGTCGGAGCCAGGACGAGGAACTTTTGATCTGGATTCTCAAGGCGAGCCTGTTCGAGACAAGCCAGCAATTGGACGGTCTTGCCCAGCCCCATGTCATCTGCGAGTACCCCGCCCAACGAGTGGGTGCGCAGGAAATTCAACCATGAAAGCCCCTGTTCCTGGTAGGGGCGAAGGTTCGCTTTGAAGCTTTCGGGTAGTTCCACCTTTTGAAGTTCTTCACCGCGGCTGAGCTCATTCATGTTCTGCAACCACTGGCTATGCTGGGCTTCGATGATGCCCAGATCCAGCAGCTCGTGCCACCAGTCAATGCTTAGCTTGTGGACTCGAATCGTATTGCCTTCGACTTTGCCTAGTTCGCCAGCTTCTGCGATCAGCTGGCGCAATTGCGCGAAGTCTTCACTCGCAATGGGAATGACCGTCATGTCTTCAAGGACCAGGTAATCCAATTGCAGAGTGAGTGCTGCCAGCAACAACGCGAAGGGCACCTTGATGTCATCGATGGTGACTTCGACCGTTAGATCAAACCAGTCGCCGGTGTTTTCACTGGCCTCGATAGAGACCGTTGCCGGCGTATCAAGGATCCGATACTTAGGTAGCTGATTCTGCGCTTCGATGAGAATATCTGGGTGTTCTTCAAGTAACGGCAGGGTGTAGACCATGAAGTCGATGGACTCATCGATGCTCAACTCGCGGTCCTCGTAGATCCCGCGTGAATTCACGTTGCCTAACGCCGAGTCGTCGCCCAATTTATCCTTGAGTGAAGCCAAGATCTCTTTTTCGACGCTGCGCTGCTTGGTCGCTTTGGGCGCGTACTTCCACGAATAGTGCAGATTCACCGTTTCGGCAGTGCTGGAAACTCGCAGCCTCAACACCGGGCGAGGAGGCTCGGGAATGGCGTAGGAAACGTCAGCACTTTTCAACGGTGCCAATGCCCTCATTCGGTCCAGATGGGAATCTTCGAATCGTTGGACATCGGTTGACGGAATGAACTGCACACCAGAAGCGATAAAGGTCGCTAGCTCGCCCGAAACGGGCTCGGCAAATTCGGCCAGTCCCCAGTCCTTGGATTTCTCCAGCGGTTTCGACGAATACGCCAAAAGAGCTGGCGGGTTGCCGATAGGCAATAAGTGAGTGTGCTCCTCTTCAGGTCCTCTGAGGATGCCTTCTACCGTCAACCCGTTCTCGCCGCGACGCATATCCAGGTACGCCTGAGCCTGTACTTCGCTGAAGTTCACTTCAGCTTTGCCTGAAGTGGCACCGTTGATGATCGCTACGCCAGCGTCCCGAAGCTCTCCAAATGCAGCTATCAAGTCCCTACCGGGCACCTCCATCAAGGAAATCCAGTCCTTGGCTTCCCAGAAATGACCATACTTCTGCTTTTCTGCGTGCTCTCGCAGACGGTTCAGTTCAATTACCGCTCGGCGCTGTTCCCGAGGGAAATGTTCGTCAAAGGCCACTGATTTCCAGCTCACCCCGGACTGCACCCAAGGACTCTTGCTTCCCCGCTTAGCTGGGCGCGCTTGAAGAGTCAGCAGGTCATCGCCACCATACCGAGGCGTTCTGAGAATCTTCAGGATCAGCCCCAAAGGTTCTTCAATAATGTCTATTTCGTCCTCGGGCACCGGCAACAGTCGGTTAAGATTTCGCTCCCACTGAGGTACTGCATTGCGACGCCACGCGTATGGGTCCGATTCGATATCAGAGACAATCAGCGGCTCATCTTCGTCGCTGAGGACCTCTAGGAGTAACGCCGCCACGTCTGCGCAGCTTTTTTCGGATGGATGCCCTGAGCAAAATCCTTCAAATTCAATGCGATCCCCCACAATGTGGAAATTCGCCACCACTTCAAGACCTGCGACCAGGCCGGTGACGCCTGAACTGCCAACCCTTTGGTATCGGTCAACGTCTTGAACGAGACCCGCTTTGTGATACATCCGTCCAGCACGAAGTTCATCGTCAGAGACCAATAAGTCCAGAGATTCAAAGTTCAGCTGGAATTCCATCATCGCCATCCAAAAGTAGTGCGTTAGAGCGGATTGCTACCCTCCATCCTATCGATGCATAGCGACAAGACAGCCATGACGAAACGTTAAGTGGATACTTTACCGAGCCCAGTGTTAGCGGATAAAAAGGAACTACTGAATCACGAGTTCCACTCAACAAGGCCCTGGCTGAGCGGACGGCAACCCTTGAGCCATTGTGCGGGGTGCCCCAGGTGACGATTCGACGCATCTTGAAATCCAAGATCGTAAACGATGGCGCCCCCTGCGCCAGAAAGGGGATGACTCCCCCATGTCTCACGCAACAGCAAAACTCTCAGTAGCCGAGGACCGTTCACAGCGCCTTCAAGAAGCAGGTGCAGGTTGGGGCGAACGGATTTCCGCCGCACCGCATAGCGCCGCGTTGACCTTTACGGTCCAGGGCGAAGGCTTTGATTCGGTGGCCAGCAATATCCGCGCCGGCAAGCACACCTTCACCGTGGATGAACCGGCAGCGCTCGGTGGCAGCGACATCGCAGCCAGCCCAGTTGAATATGCCCTGGCCGCTTTGGTCTCCTGCCAGGTAGTGGTCTATCGGCTCTACGCGGAGAACCTGGGAATCCAGGTTAACGATGTCCAGATCACCGCCGACGGGCAGCTCGACGTCCGCGGGCTCTTCGGCATCGATCCTTCCATCCGCCCCGGCTTCTCTTCGGTGGATCTGAAGGTGCAGATTGCTGGTCCGGAATCCGCCGAACGCTACGAGGAATTGCGCCAGGCAGTAGATGCACATTGCCCGGTGCTTGACCTTTTCTCCAACCCGGTGCCGGTCACCACCTCGGTGCAGCTGATTGAAGCCAGCTAACCCGAGCTGGATACAGCAATGCACTGTGGCGGCCATTGATACTAATGGCCGCCGCAGTGCGCTTGGGGACTTGCGAAAACTACTGTTCCAGGAAGTTGAGCAGCACCTTGCCCGAAGTCGAGGAGTCCTTGGCGGTTTCAAAGGCTTCAAGTCCATCGGCCACCGGGAACTCGTGGGTGACGGCTGCACCGATCTGCAGGGACCCGTCGGCCAGGGCTTCGAGCACCTGGTCGATTTCGCCGTTGAAGCGGAAGGAACCGACTAGTTCCAGTTCCCGGGTGATGGCCAGTGAAATCAGCGCAGGCTGTTCGCCGCTTGGCAAAAGGCCTACCATGACTACCCGGCCGCCGCGCACTGCGCCGCGGACCGCTGAGGCCAAGCCGCGATAGTTGCCACTGGCCTCGATCACCACATCTGCGTTGATGTTGGCGATGGCTTCCTGGTCATCGGCGCGCAGGGTGGAGGTGGCGCCAAGTTCCCGGGCGATGGCCAATGGCTTCTCGTGCATATCCACTGCGATGATCTCGCTGGCGCCGCCACGCTTGAGCACCGCTACGGCCAGGGCGCCGATGGGGCCGGCGCCAATCACCAGGGCCTTTTTGCCTGAGACATCTCCGGCACGCGAGACCGCATGCCACGCCACCGCTGCCGGTTCGGCCAGGGCGGCATCGCGCAGCGAGAGTCCCCCAGGCAGTTCGCGCAGCATGCGCGTTGGCAGGTTCACTTCGCGAGCGAAGGCGCCCTCGGTATGCGGGTAGCGGGCGGCCGAGCCGAGGTAGGTGCAGCCCGGGGAAAGGTTCGGGCGATCTGCCGGGTACGGTTCGCCGGTGTCCCCCGGTGTTGCCGGGTGCACGGCGATCTTGGTTCCGGCTGCTGGCCCGCTGCCATCGGCGGCGGCTTCAATGACGGTTCCCACGATCTCGTGTCCGAGAATCATCGGTGCCTTGAGGATGGATTCCCCGGCGGCGCCGTGGCTCCAGTAGTGCAGGTCCGATCCGCAGATGCCGCCGTACGCGATGGCGATGCGTGCTTCGTCGGCCTTCGGTGCCGGCACGTCGATCTGTTCGATGCGCAGGTCTCCGGCGGCGTGGGCGACCACAGCCATGGTCGTGGAAGAAAGGGTGCTAGACGACAACGCTCATGCCTCCGTCGATGAAAATGGTTTGCCCGTTGACGTAGTTGGAGCCATCCGATGCCAGCCAGATTGCCGGACCGGCCAGGTCCTCGACGGTGCCCCAGCGGGCAGCCGGGGTGCGGCCCAGGATCCACGAGTTGAACTTTTCGTCGTCCACCAGGTTCTGGGTCATCTCAGTGTGGATGTAGCCCGGTGCGATGCCGTTGATCTGCAGTCCGGAGCCAGCCCATTCGGCGGTCATGGCGCGGGTGAGGTTGCGCAGGCCGCCCTTGGCTGCGGTGTAGGCGGAGATGGTGGGGCGGGCCAGGTCGGTTTGCACCGAGCAGATGTTGATGATCTTGCCTTCGCCGCGTTCCACCATTCCGCGGGCTACTTCGCGTCCTACCAGGAAGGCGCTGGTCAGGTTGGTATCGATCACTCGCTGCCAGTCGGCAACTTCCAAATCCAGCATGGGCACGCGGTGCTGGATTCCGGCGTTGTTCACCAGGATGCGGATGGCGCCGATATTCTTTTCGATGGCTGCGATGTTCTCGCGGACGGAGGCGTCATCGGTGACGTCGAAGCAGACGCTGTGGACCCGCTCTGCCCCGTAGCGGCTGGTGAAGTCCGCAGCGGTTTCGGCCAGGCGCTGCTCATCTCGGCCGTGCAGGATGATGGTGGCGCCGGCGTCGGCCAGGGCGCGGGCCAGTTCGCGGCCGATGCCGCGGGAGGACCCAGTGACTAGGGCCAATCGTCCGGATAGGTCAAATAGTTGACTCATGAATTCCCTCGCAAGAAGTGTCGATGGTTCATCGACGGGAACCCACCGCCGGTAAAAACCAGCTGTCGTATCCGAAAAAGTAGCCCCGTCGCTTTCCCAAAACATATCAGATATAAGGGAATCGCGGAGGTATAAAGTCCTACTTATTGAGTTGTTACGCTCCCGGCTACATCGACCGCGTTTGAGTGTAGAACCAATTGATGTGCTCTTCGAGCAGCTGGGCTGCGCGCTCGCGCTGCCCGGTGGCGAAGGCGTGGTGGATGGCCTTGTGCTGGCGGCGCAGCACCTTGACCACCGGCTGCCAGGATTCGTCATCCGGAATGGATGCGGCAACATAATCGCTGATTGAATTGCGCAGCGATTCCATCATGGATTCGACTACCGAGTTGCCGGCCATGGAGGCGAGCAGCACATGGAATTCGGCATCAATGCGGTGGAAGGATTCGCGCGAGAGCTGCGCATCATCCATGCGCATGATCAGCACCGCGGTCCGGTCAATGACCTGCTGGGCATGGATGGGGTCGCGCGGCGTCATCTGGGCCGCCCACGTTTCCAGCAGGATGCGGGACTCGACGATCTCGCGGACGTTGATGCCCTTGGCCGCCAGGTGCAGGCGCAGGGCCTGGGAGATCCCGGCCGATGGATTGGAGATGATCACGGCCCCGGAGTTGGGTCCGGAGCCCGTGGAGGTCTTGATAATGCCCATAACATCAAGGATGCGGATGGCATCGCGCACCGAGGCGCGGGAGATCCCATGCTGCTCCGCGAGCGCACGTTCACCGGGAAGCTGGTCCCCCACGGACAACTTCTCGGTACGCAGATCTTCCTCAATGGCCTGAAGCACGATCTGGTACGCACGCGGAGCTGGGTTAATTGGCATCGGATCTATTTTAGCCGGTCAGCCAACTATGGAAGCATCCAGGAGAGCACCGGAGTGGACTGCAGGTAGACAAGGCAGCACAGCACCAGCAGCATGCCGACCGACCATCCGGCGACCTTCTTCAGGATCACCGATTCCTGGCCTTCCATCTTCACGCTGGTTGCGGCGATGGCCAGGTTCTGCGGGGAGATCAGCTTGCCGACCACGCCGCCGGAGGTGTTGGCGGCAACCAGCAGGTTCGGATCGATGCCGGCATTGATGCCAGCTGTTTGCTGCAGCTTGGCGAACAGTGCGTTGGCCGAGGTATCCGAACCGGTCACCGCGGTGCCGATCCAGCCCAGGATTGGCGAGAGGAAGGCGAAGAATCCGCCAGCGCCAGCCAGCCAGGTACCCACGGTGATGGTCTGGCCGGACAGGTTCATCACGTAGGCCAGGCCGAGCACCGAGAGGATGGTCAGCGCGGCGAAGCGCATGTTGTAGATGGTCTTGCCGATCTCGGACAGGCCTTCGACGAAGGTCATCGCGTACTTTCCGCCACCGGTGTTGCGCGAGTAGACAAAGGCGACGATCACGCCGGTGATCAGCAGCAGGGTGCCTGGCGAGGAGAGCCAGGAGAAGGTGTACATGGTCGAGGAGACGGCCTCGCCATCGGCGTTGACCACCTTGCCATGCAGGCCCGGCCAGCCGAATTTGATATCGGTGCTCGCCAGCCATGCCGGGATATCAATGCCCAGCTTCCACAGCTTGGCCAGTCCGAAGATCACGATCACCAGCAGGTAAGGGAACAGCGCCATCCAGGTGTTGGCCTTCTCCAGCTTGGTGCCGGTCTCGACCGGCAGCGCGGCGGCTTCGGCGGTCAGTACCCGGGCACGAGCCTCGTCGGCGCCCTTGGGCGTCCAGAAGCGCAGCAGGATCACCGCGGCGGCCAGGCCGACCAGCGATGCCACGATGTCGGTCAGCTCGTAGGAGAAGTAGGTGGAGCACAGCCACTGGGCGATGCCGAAGGAAATGCCGATGGTCAGCGTGGCTGGAAGCACCTGGCGCACACCGCGCCAGCCATCGAGGATCAAGACCAGGATGGTGGGAACGAACAGTGCCAGCAGCGGCGACTGGTGGCCGACGACTGCACCGATTTCATGGGCAGGGATGCCGGTCAGCGCGCCGGCCGTGGTGATCGGAATGGCCACGGCGCCAAAGGCCACCGGTGCGGTATTCGCGATCAGCACGGCGCAGGCCGCGCGCAGCGGCGAGAGGCCCAGGGCCAGCAGCATGGTCGCGGTAATGGCTACCGGCGCTCCGAATCCGGCCAGTGCTTCGAGCAGTCCGCCGAAGCAGAAGGCGATCAGCACCGCCTGGATGCGCACATCTCCGCCGCCGATCACGTCGAAGACGCGGCGTAGGTCTTCAAAGCGTCCGGACTTGACGGTGACCTGGTAGAGGAAAATGGCCATGACCACAATCCAGACGATCGGGAAGGCGCCGAAAACCATGCCCATCACCCCGGAGTTCAGGGCCATGGCTACCGGCATTTTCCAGCCGAGGATGGCGACGATGATGGCCACTGCCAGGGATCCCAGACCGGCCCAGTGGGCCTTGGTCTTGATCACGGCTAGCAGTACAAAAAAGGTGACGAGAGGAATCAGTGCGATCAGCGCAGAGATCGCAACACTTCCTGCTATCGGTTCAGTGGAGGGAGTAAACACGGTGTGGGCGCCTTTGCTCGAGTGGTGGTCTGACCATATGTGGTCCGACCAATACGGTACAGCGTGAGTGGCATCACAAACAAGTCTTGACTATTGCAAAAATCTTCGCATAGTATGGTCAGACCACACCTGAAAGAGTCATTTATTATGCGAATTGCTCTCTTTGCCACGTGCATAGTGGACGCTATGTACCCGGAAACGGCCAAGTCGACAGTAAAAATCCTGGAACGCTTGGGCCACGAAGTCATCTTCCCAAAGGCGCAAGCCTGCTGCGGGCAAATGCACATGAACTCCGGCTACATGCCCGAAGCCCTGCCCGTTGTCGAAAACCACGTCAAGACCTTTGATACCGAGGACTACGACGTCGCTGTCGCCCCCTCGGGCTCCTGCGTTGCGTCCATCAAGCACCAGCACCCCTACCTGGCACAGCGCCTGGGCAAGCCCGAGCTGAAGGACCGCGCAGTTGCCGTCGGCAAGCGCACCTATGAACTGACCCAGCTGCTGGTGGATGTCCTAGGCATCACCAATGCCGCCGAGCAGCTGGGCAGCTACTTCCCCGAAATCATCACCTACCACCCCTCCTGCCACGGCATGCGCTCATTGGGACTCGGCGACCGCCAGCTGGATCTGCTCAAGACCGTCGGCGGCATCACCGTCAATGAGCTGCCCGAAGCAGACCAGTGCTGCGGTTTCGGCGGAACCTTCTCGATCAAGAACGCGGACGTCTCCTCGGCCATGCTCGATGACAAGGTGAAGAACATCTGCTCCACCGGCGCCTCGGCCTGCTCCGGCGGCGATGCTTCCTGCCTGATGCACATCGGCGGCGGCCTCTCCCGCACCGGCGCCAAGCCCAAGACCCTGCACCTGGCCGATATCCTGGCCAGCACCATGGAAGAGACGGTGTCACTGTGACTCAGGTATTCCTCGGCATGCCGGCCGGCGGACAGGGCAACCTGTTCGAATCCGAGCCATTCCCCAAGGCGGCGCACCGCGAGCTGGGCAATACCCAGATGCGCAAGAACCTGCGCCATGCCACCCACACCATCCGCGACAAACGGCTGAAGGTCGTGGGCGAGCTTCCCGACTGGGAGGCCCTGCGCGATGCTGGCAGCACCATCAAGAACAACTCGATGGCCACCCTCGAAGAACGCCTGCTGGAGTTCGAAAAGAACTTCACCGCGCGCGGCGGCGTGGTCCACTGGGCGCGCGACGCCGATGAAGCGAACAAGATCGTCACCGAACTGGTCAAGGCCACCGGCTCCCAAGAGGTGGTCAAGGTCAAGTCCATGGCCACCCAGGAAATCGGGCTCAACGAGCATCTGGAAACCGAAGGCATCGACGCCTTCGAAACCGACCTCGCCGAACTGATCGTCCAGCTCGGGCACGATAAGCCAAGCCACATCCTGGTTCCCGCCATCCATAAGAACCGCACCGAAGTGCGCGACATTTTCCTCAAGGAAATGCCGGTTGTGGATCCGAACCTGACCGATGAGCCAGCCAAGCTGGCCGAGGCCGCCCGCGCCCACCTGCGCAAGAAGTTCCTGGCCGCCAAGGTCGCGATCTCCGGTGCCAACTTCGCGCTGGCCGATACCGGCACCCTGGGCGTCGTGGAATCCGAAGGCAACGGCCGCATGTGCCTGACCCTGCCCGAAACCCTGATCACCGTCATGGGCATCGAGAAGGTCCTGCCGCATTGGGAGGACGTCGAGGTCTTCATGCAGCTGTTGCCTCGCTCCTCCACCGGCGAGCGCATGAACCCGTACACCTCGCTGTGGACCGGTGTCACCGAAGACGACGGCCCGCAGAACGTGCACATTGTGCTGCTGGACAACGGACGCACCCGCGCGCTGGCCGATCGCTTCGGCCGCACCGCGCTGAACTGCATCCGCTGCTCGGCCTGCATGAACGTGTGCCCAGTCTACGAACGCACCGGCGGCCACGCCTACGGCTCCACCTACCCGGGCCCGATCGGCGCGATCCTCTCCCCGCTGCTGACCGGCATCGAGGTCGAGGAAAACGGCTCGCTGCCCTACGCTTCTTCACTGTGCGGCGCCTGCTATGAGGCCTGCCCGGTCAAGATCAACATCCCGGAAATCCTCGTGCACCTGCGCGGCGACGATGTGGATGCCAAGCGCGAAAAGCACAAGCTGCCAACCCAGATGGACCTGCTGATGAAGGGCGGCTCCTGGGCCTTGGGCAAGGGCAAGAACATTGGCCTGCTCGAAAAGGCGCTGCCATTGGGCCGGCTGGCCGCTGGCAAGGACAAGAAGATCAAGAAGCTGCCGGGCATCGCTGCCGGGTGGACCCAGAGCCGAGATATTCCAGCCCCGCCCAACAAGTCCTTCCGCGACTGGTGGAGCGACGAAAAGGAGTCCAAGTGAGCGCGAAAGACGAAATCCTCTCGCGGATCCGTTCGGCCCTGGCCGACACCCCGGCTACCGAAGAGGTTCCCCGCGAATACCGCACCACCTCGGAGATGAACGAAGAGCAGCTCATCGAGCTGCTCGTGGATCGCCTGGTGGACTACAAGGCGGGAGTCGAGGTCATCGAGGCCGCGCAGATTCCTGAATTTGTGGCCGCCAAGCTCAAGGACGCTTCCAGCGTCGTCTACCCGCAGGGCCTGGATACCGCATGGCTCTCAGCCTTGGGCCAGAACGTGGAGCAGCGCATTGATGCACCGGGAGCCCGCTTGAGCGTGGCCGAACTGGATGCCACCAGCGCCGTGGTGACTTCTTCGGCAGTCTCCGTGGCCGAGTCGGGAACCATCATCCTTGATGGCCAGCCGGACCAGGGGCGCCGCGCCATTTCGCTGGTTCCGGATCACCACGTGTGCATTGTCCCGATTTCCACGATCGTGCAGCTGCTGCCCGAAGCGATGCCGCGTCTGTCCATCACCCGCCCGCTGACCTGGATCTCCGGCCCCTCGGCCACCAGCGATATCGAGCTGGAACGAGTTGAAGGCGTCCACGGTCCTCGAACCTTGGATGTGCTCATGGTGCGCGGGCTGTAAACCACGCATCAAGCATTGTGGCCGATTCCCCTCGCTGGCTCAGGGAGGGGAATCGGCACTTTTGCCTATTGTTGCCGCTACTTGGTGGTCACAGCCATTTTTCGGATACGTTTGAGGACTATTTCTGCGAATTCTGGGCAGCTTGCCTCTCGTAGCGCGTCCGGAAGCTGTTTACCACCACGTTTTGCCCAATATGGAGCCTGTATTTCAATTACTTCTTGAACCACACGAGGCGCAGATTTATTGACCTCCACGAAGAACTCATCACATGAGTACACCTCATAATGAGTCAAGTCCGATGAGAAGCCAGAGTCCTGCGTTAGAAGAATATCTGCACGACTCGCTTCAGCTGCATGGTGCACATGCCAGTCGCCTGCATCGGATATCCCTTCAACATTGCCACCCGGAAACTCTTCAATGATCTCGTCAAAAATTTCAGTGATCTTCGACATCAACGAAGAAATCCCTTGGCCACCCCATTCAGGGTGCTCATCTCTAAGACGAGCGCCAGCCTCGTTAATGACATCCCATGAAGTATGCAGCCGAAAGAGTTCACCGCTCGATTTGATCCGTAGCCAAAAGAGCAAATCATAAAGGGTTCTGCTAAAGAGAACGTTCGCGTCAACAAAAACACGTTGCATCATGACGCTATTCTGACCATCGCCTAGTGCCAACGGGCACTGATAGGTGCTACTTGTGTACTTCGAGCCCCTCACGAATCTCTAGAAGCTCCATCATTGCTTTATTTCGTTCTGATTCGCGTCTTGCTTTGAGCTCCAAGACGTCAGCTCGCTTGAACCGTGTATGGCTACCGATCTTGAATGAAGCAATATCTCCCGCCTTTGCCATTTTTAACAAAGTAGGCCGAGATATGCCCAAAACCTCAGCAGCGGTATTACTGGTTAGTTCGTCGGTCAAGATTCCTATGGTGGCGCTTCCGTTGGCGGCAAGCGATTCAAGCGTCTGAGCAATGATCTTCGAGAGTCCCGGAGGCAACTCTCTCGTTTCGCCATTAGCCATGATCGCAGCAAATCCAGCGATGTCACCGGGACGCTTTTCAACTTCATGGCGCACTGAGCTGAGTTCCTCAGCGCTGACTATGACATCAGCCTTAGATTGCGCAGCACTCATCTTCGCTCACCCCTTACTCTCAACACGTCAAGGGTAGCACTTTTCACTTATAAGTGAAAAGTGAATTTGTGTAATTCTCACCTTGCGATGAAAAGCATTGTGGCCGATTCCCCTCCTTGGCTCAGGGAGGGGACCGGCCACTTTTGCCTATTGCTGGCGCTACTTGGTGGTCACAGCCATTTCGTTCGGCTCTTCATCCAACTCTACGGTCGCAGTTTTTTCGCCGGTTTCCAGATCGATCGCGTAAAGCGATTTCTTGGCTGGCTCGCTGACATAGGCGGTGTTGCCGTCAATGCGCAAAGACGGGTGCGCCTCCTGCCATTCAGCTGGTCCTTCCCACGGGTCGATGACGTCAAGGCTTCGGGTGATCTTGCCGGTGCTCGGGTCAATCACGTGGATCTTTCCGTCGGTACCCAGCAAGTAGCCAAGGTCTTCAGGGCCACGAGCCACCCCGCGCCAGGTGTATTCCACACCCTCAGGCAAGTCCACCACCTGGTAGCTTGGCTTGGCGGTATCGATCAGGGTGATCTGGTGCAGCAGGTTGCCTTCCGCATCAGGATCATCTTTGTAGTCGCCGATCACCAGTTCGCTGGTCGGCGAGACATAGGCGTTGCCCATGCGCCCGTAGGCATCCGGGGCAGTGAGCTTGGTGAATTTTCCGTCAGCGAAGACCAATGCCCCGTCTTCGCAACCGAAGACCGCGCGTCCCTGTGCCGCGGTGCCCTCGCCGTGCACCCCTGGGCAGTCGGTGTTCTCGGCGACCTTCTGCTGCTTGTCATCCAGCAACTGCACCCCGGTGCGCGTGTCAGCGTCGCCAATGGTGGTCAGCACCGAGCCATCTTCCATGGCCACGGATACCCCGTGGTGCGCAGGCGATTCAATGGTTTGCGCTTCCGGCAATTTTCCATTGGCGTCAGCGAGCTTATCGGTGTCGAAGAGCGTGGTGGTTCCGCTGCCGTCGTCAAAGAGCGCAGTCTTGCCTGCATGCGGGACCACATGTCCGGCAGCTGAGGCGGCGAACGTGGTCTGTGTGAGCTGAGGGGTCGCTGCGTCCAGTACCTGGAATCCCTTGGACGTGGTGAGCATGAAGTTCTTCCCGTCGCCGGCCGAGTTCAGGCGGGTGAACTCCTCGGTGTCGAAGCTCTTGAGCACTTCCAGGCTCTGCCCATCGAGGACTGCCACCCCGTTGGCGTAGGTCACTGCGACTCGGGTGGGCGTCGGTGTACTGGAGTCGGCGGCGCTCTGCGCCGAGCAGCCGGTGGCCAGCAGGCCCAGGACGGCCAGGGCGGACCCGGCTTTGAGCGTGCGAGGTGATGTGATTTTCATGGTTCCTTTCTTGCTGCGCTTAGTTGCGCAGGGCTTGGGTGATTCGTTCGGTGTTTACTTGCATCATCTGCAGATAGCTGTCGGCGCCTTCGCCGGGCAGGGTCAGCGACTCTGAATACAGCTCTATGATCTGCACGTCGATGTTGGCTTCTTGGGCCAGTGCCCGGGCCAGCTTGTCGGGCTGGGCTGATTCGACGAAGATCGCGGGTACCTTTGAGCTTCGGATGGCCTCGGCCAGCGAAGCCAGATCCGCGGCGCTTGGCGAGGCCAACGTGGTCCCAGAAGGAATCACTGCCCCGATGGTCCGAAAACCGAAGTTGTCGGCGAGATACCCAAAGACATGGTGATTGGTGACCAAGGCACGGGAAGCTTCCGGAATCTGCTCAAATGATTCGCTCATCTGCTGTTGCAGTCCGGACAGCTCGCTTCGATAGGCCTGGGCATCAGCGCGCAGCTGTTCTCCTGAGACGCCGGGAACCTGCCCCAAATCTTCTTCCAAGGCGTCAACCACGTCGATCATGCGCGCAGGATCGGTCCAGAAGTGCGGGTCCTTGGCATCGCTGGATCCCGAAACGTTCAAGACCTCCACGTGGTCGGTTGCCACGAAGTGGTTGCCCCCGGCAGCATCTACCGCTTCCAGCTGGCGCTGCAATCCTTCCTCAAGATTCAGCCCGTTGGACACCACCAGATCTGCCTCGTTGAGCACGGCGGCTTGCTGGGCCGAGATCTCGAAGGAATGCGGATCAACGTTGGCGGGCATGAGCGTATGGACCTGCGCTTGGTCGCCGGCCAGATTCTGCACAACGTCCGCGAGGATGTTGGTGGTGACCACGATGCTTGGCTTGTTGTCCGGCTGTGCGGTGCCGATGCAGCCGGTCAGGATCAGCGGCAACACTGCTAATGCGGCCAGCGCTTTTGCGGGGTTCATGGCGTAGCTTCTCAATTGCCCACCTGCGTCATCCAGGTGGGCGCGGTGCCGGGACTGAGGGTTCGTGCGATGCGCGCCGAGTCGGCAAAGTCGATTTCATAGACGCGTTTTTCGGCTGGTGCATTAACGTACGCGCGCTGCGCGTCGAGGACCAGATTCACGCTTTCCATGGCGTGTGGATCCTTCAGGCTCTTTTTCAGCAGGGGCTCGGTGGTGCCGATGACCTTTCCGGATTCGGTCGAATACACCAGCACGCGGCCCTGGGCATCGAGCGCCACCACGTGCCCCTTGGCGTCACCGACGGCACTGACCTTGAGCAGTTTCTGATCGCTCATCGCTTTGGTCATCGTCAGGTTCCGGGTATTGATTACCCAGGCTCCCCGGTCCCCCGCCTCGCCGGCTACGACCGGACGCGATTTGCGATGGTTGAGTTCCTTGATGCGCTGGTCAGCGCTCGTTTTCTTGGGATACTTCAGCAAGGAAAATTCCAAGTCGCCTGACTGCTTTTCGGACGCTACGACGATTCCCTGGTCACAGGCGATAGCCAGTCCGGCTGCCGTGTGGGTCGCGTCTGCGGGGTTCCCGCACTCGGTTTGGGCTCCCTCGACCCGGTTTCCCTGCGCATCGAGGTACTGCACCCGGGCCGGCTGGGACGCGGTGGCGGGCTCGCTTTGGATGGCCCCGTCGCCTAGTGGTGCTATCAGTCCGTTATGGGCAGTTGTTTGCGTGGTGAACCGCTCGCTAATGCGCCCTTCGGCGAGTTCTGCATTATCGAGCAGGATCCCTTTGCCTGTTTCGGGAAAATACACTCCGGTGCTTCCGGCAGTGGACAGGGGCCCGCCGATGATTCGCGCCGCGCCTTCGCCGGACACCTGGCCCACTTGCTGTGGTGTGCCACGGTAGTAGTGGAAGTGGTCTGTGTGATTCCAGCTCCACATTCCGCTATCCAATATTTCGACTCCAGAACCGGTGTCAGCAAAAAGGTAGCGCCCGTCGGTTTCCAGATTCTCGACTTCGTGCAGCTGTGGCAAACCGGTCTCTTCGTCACCGAGCAGATCCAGCATGCCGGTTTTGCCTGATTGATCAACCGTGACCAGATGCAGCGGGGCTTCGGGCATTTCTTGCGCCCCTTCCACTGCCCCGTGGTCGGATGGTTCGGCAGCGGTTTGCTGACTCGTTGCCTCGGTATTCGGGGCGCAGCCTGCCAGCAGGACTCCGCCTACCAGCGCTGCGGTCAATCCACAAATTTTGGCCTTCATTTGGCACTTTCACGTTGTAGGGGTAATTCGTTATCGGTTATTGCGTGGGACTTCGGGCTGCGTGTGAGCATTCGGCGCATCAGCGCTGAGATTCCAGCAAGCCCGATAGCCAGGCAAGAGATCGAGGGGCCCGCTGCGGTTTGGGCGTACCAGGAAATGAGCAGTCCACCGGCCACGCTGAGCATTCCAATGCCTGAAGCGACCGCCATGATTGCGGGGATTCGGTTGACCCATGCTTTGGCTGCCACGACAGGTGCCAGCAGCATGCCGACCACGAGCAAGGTGCCCACCGAGCGGAACGATGCGGTGATGGCCACGGCGACCAGCGCCACCAGCATGATTTGCGCCAACCCAGGCTTGAGTCCCAGGGTCTGGGCGATGCGGGTGTCGAAGGCGCTGGCGACGAAGGCTCGATGGAACTTGGCTGCGATGGCGCAGCTGAGCAGCAGGGCCGCAATCAGCAGCCACAGGTCAGCGGTGGAGATTGCCAAGATGTCTCCGAAGAGCATATTGGTCGCGTCGGTGGCGAAGCTGCGCGAGTGGGAGACGATGATGATCCCCAAGGACAGCATGCCGACAAAAACCAAGCCGATGCTGGTGTCATAGGAGAGTTTGCCGCGACGCTGCATCATACCGAGCAAGCCGGTCATTGCCACCGCACTGACACCAGCGCCGAGCATCACGGGCAGTCCCAGGACCGTGGCGATGGCTACTCCGGGCAGCATGCCGTGGCCGATGGCTTCCCCAAGGAATGCCATCCCGCGGATGACAACCCAGGTTCCGGCGACAGCACAGATCACGGCGACGAGGCAGCCGCCGATGAGGGCGCGCTCCATGAAGTCAGATGCGAAAGGATTGATGAACACATCGTACAGCGTAACCTTAAATGAGAATCATTATCAATTGATACACTGGAGCTATGACAACTCATTCCCCTTTGGTCCGCGTTCACGAGGCGCACTTCTCCTACGGGCACGAGCAGGTCCTGCATGGCGTTTCCCTGTCGGTGAATCCCGGCGAGATTCTTGCAATCACCGGTGCCAACGGATCCGGGAAATCAACATTGCTGGAGCTGATCGCCGGGACCAATATCCCCAGCCACGGCCACATCGAGCGCATCGCACCGGTGGCTCTTGTTGTCCAGCGCCCCAACATTCCCGCCGGGCTGCCGCTCACCGTTGCCGATGTAGTCGCAATGGGCACCTGGCGAACCCGCGCTCCTCGCGCGCAGGTCCGGGAATCAATCACCAATGCCCTCAGCCGGGTGGGACTCCCCGGATTCGAGCGCCGCGATTTCGCCCAGCTTTCCGGAGGGCAGCGGCAGCGCACACTCATTGCCCAGGGGCTGGTGCAGCAAGCCCCCGTGCTGCTGCTTGATGAACCCCTGGCTTCTTTGGACGCGGACAGCCGAGAAAAGATCCACGAAATCCTTCGCGCCGAAGCGAACCACGGCACCGCGGTGGTGCTGGTGACCCATGACCAGGATTCCCAAGGATTAGCGGACCGGACCATCACCTTGCGTGACGGGCGCATTGCGCCTCACGTGATCTTGAGCGGCGGCATCGACCTATAGCCAAGAGGCAGCCTGGCCGCAATCAGTGATGGCCCCGTTGATGTTCATGCCCGCAGTGACCAAACTTTCGCGATACGTCTGCTTACATTGGTGGGTAAGCCGACGCATTCTTTGAAGGACGTTCATGACTCAGCAGCCACCATCGGAACCGGTGCATGCCGTTCCCGACTCAGCGCTGCGCTTCATTGGATTCTTGTCGTTTTTCGACCGGTACGGCACCCCACCGATGCTCCTGGCACTCTCTCTGGGTACCTCGTTGGATTTCTCCCAGGCAGTGCAGCTCATTGCCGCATACTCGTTGTTCTATGCCATCGGGCAGCCGCTATGGGGACTTGTCAGCGATCGCTTTGGCCGCTTGCTTGTCCTGCGAACAGCGCTGGTCGGCGCCGGCATCGGCGCGCTGGCGAGCATCATGTTCAGCGATTATGTGCCATTGCTTGTCGCACGCTGTTTTACCGGACTGATGTTCGGCGCGCTGTACCCCACCCTGCTGACCTTGCTCGGCGACACCCGCCAAGGCGTTGAACGCGCTCGCGGCCTCTCCGACCTCCAGATCTATTCGTCGCTTGGGACCACGTTGGCAACTGTTTCCGCCGGCGCACTGGCCACCTACCTCGATTGGCGGTTGGTGTTTGCGCTGCCTACCGTGGGATGCGTGGCCGCACTGTATTCATTGCGGCAAGTACGCGAACCGCGGCATTCTCGCACGGGGTTCAGCCTGATCGCGGCCCTGCGCCCGATGAATTTGGCCCTGTACGCCATCGTCTTCCTGGAGGGCGCGTTGCTCATGGGCTTGCTGACCTACGTCGTTCCCGCCTTGCAGCACACTGGCGTATCCGTTGAACTTGCGGGCATCTTGGGGTGCGGGTTTGCCATTGGCGTGATCCTTGGAGCGCGGCTGATGCGGCGCTTGGTGGCTCGCTTCTCAAGAACCTGGCTGATCGGCTGCGGAGGACTGGTGCTGTGCGGAGCTTTCCTGCCCTCGGCATTCTGGCCTTCAGCGTTTTCCTACACGGTCACCGCACTGCTTTTGGGTGCCACGAACGCCATCATGCATTCGTCAATGCAGGGCTGGGCCACCGATATTGCGCCCGATGCCCGGGCTACGACGGTGTCATTCTTCGTGTTTTCACTATTTGCCGGCGCTTCGGTGGCAACCTATCTCAGCGCAGCCATGGCCGAACAAGGGCACTATGCGCAGATCTTCGGTTACGGCCTTGCCCTGAGCTTGGTGCTGGTAGTCGTTGCTGCTGGAACCCATGAGCTGTGGCGCAAAAATACCTCGGCAAACTAGGCGTTAGGTGCCTATAGCTGGTTATTTGAAGGCGCTGATGATCACGCCAAGCCCCATCAGGAACAGCGCAGCACAAGCCGTCCATTCCAGGCGCAACGCGATTTCTGGGCGCTTGAACCAGTGCATCGCCTTGGATGCGGCCGTGCTCAAGATCAGCATGTACAAGAATCCAACGGACGCGAAAATTGCGCCCAGGCCCATGCCCCAGAAAAAAGTATTCGAATCCTTGGGGATGAAGCTTGGCATCATGGCCAGGAACAGCAGGCCCAGCTTGGGATTCAACGCGGCCGAGAGCATGCCGGAGATAAAGGTCTTGCCCAGCGAGTGATTGGCCTGGCGTGGCCCCTCGCGGGTTTCGGTTCGGGCGATGGCACTGTCAGCTTTCGCGACAGCCCGAGATTTCAAGAAGCCCGTGACTCCGAGATAAACGAGATACAGCCCGCCGAGTATCGCAATGATGGTCTCGACGATGGGATACCGCTGAATCACCGAGGCGGCTCCTGCTCCAGCCAAGGTGGCCCAGGCAAAGATGGCCACCATCATGCCGAGCGCTGCCACGATTCCGTGCAGTTGCCGTACCAGCGAATAACGCAGGACAAGGAAAGTGTCTGGTCCCGGTGAAAGTGTCACCATGACGCACACGCCAAGATACGCGCAGAAAGAAGCCCAAGTCATAATGCACCAGTTTAGAAATGCCATTGCCAAGAGGACTAAACGGTGACGAAATCATGTCAGTGTTCCAGCCGTGCTGCAACATATTTTGCCGGTTCTTAGCAGAATTGGCCTAAAGGTTGATTTAATAGGTTCACCAACGAATTTGAAAGCAGGCGGCAATGTCTACTCCGAATGGCGAACCGCAGAATCCATATACAGCGGGGCAGCCAAATCAGGGCCAGAACCAGCAGTTCGGGCAGTATCGGCAATACCCGCAGTCGCAGTATCAGCAGCCGCAGTACCAGCAATCCCCGTATCAGCAGGGTTATCCCGGCTACCCGACACAGGCCCAGTTCGAGGGAAGCCAGCTTGCGCAGACGTCAATGGTGCTGGGCATCTTGTCGATCTTTATCTTGAATATCATTTTGGGGCCTATCGCGATCGCCAAAGCCATGCGAGCTGAGCGCGAGTTCAATACGGCTGCCACCGCAGGCAAGGTGACCGGCTGGATTGGCACCATCATTGGCCTGTTCTGGGTTCTCGGATTCGCAGGCACGATTCTCATGGCGATCTTGGCACCGGAAATGTCCTACGAAACCTACGACAATGGTTTCTAGGATCGCCTAAGAATTCATTTAACGACAAAGCCTCCGAACCATAAATGGTTCGGAGGCTTTGCCGGTATCGGCCCTTATACCGCCACCCCCATGATGACGGTCCTCGGGAAGCTATTTAGGCTGCAGCAGGCAGTACGAAGGAAGCGTCGAGTTCGATCTTAACCTTGTCGCTTACCAGAACGCCACCGGCTTCCAGTGCCGCGTTCCAGGTGATGCCGAATTCCTTGCGGGAGATGGTGGTGGATGCGAAGAAGCCTGCGCGGGTTGCGCCGAAAGCGTCAACAGCCTGGCCGCCAACCTCAACTTCGAATTCAACTTCCTTGGATACGCCGCGGATAGTCAGGTCGCCTACGAGGATGAACTCGTCTGCACCGCCCTTGACGCCGGTCGACTTGAAGGTCATGGTTGGGAACTGCTCGGCGTCGAAGAAGTCAGCGCTCTTCAGGTGGCCGTCGCGGTTCTCGTCCTTGGTGTTGACCGAGTTGATCTGGACGGTTGCTTCAACGCTGGAGGTTTCCAGGGTCTCGCCGATGTTCAGGGTTGCGTCGAATTCGGTGAAGCTACCGCGAACCTTGGAGATGCCAGCGTGGCGGACGGAGAAGCCAACCTCGGAGTGCGATGCGTCGAGGTTCCAGGTACCAGCGGTCAATGCAGTTGCAGCCATGTCTAAATCCTTTCATCACGCCAACAGGTAGTTGACGTTTCAATTTGTTTCCTTGATACCAGTATGCACCGATTAAGTTGAAGCGTCAACAAGTTTTCTCAAGAAAATCTTGAACCTACTGGGCAGCACACGCCATTTCGGCCATTGACCTGTGCTTTTATCGCGCAAGAAAACTTTTCAACTCTTTCGGAAATCTCTTGCCCAAACTCAGAAAGCTCGCGCTCAAGGCTTCCGCTCCACTTCATTCTGCGCTCTAAGCTGGCCCGCCGGAACCAACCGGGAATGAATCTTCAATGACAAAAGTTTAACCCCGACTTCTTCGAAGTCGGGGTTAAACTTTTCAATTCATTGGATCCTGCGCGCTAGATCATGGCTTGGAAACCAGGCCTTGATCAACCATCCACTCAAAGGCGACATCTGCTGGTTCGCGGCCAACAACATCCACTTGGTAGTTCAGCTCCATCAAGACCTCATCGGTCAGCAATGGAGCGATCTTGGCCATGATGTCCTTGACCTCAGGATGCTTCTTCAAGAACTCCCCATTGAACGCTGGTGCCGCGTTGTAGCTTGGGAAATACTTCCTGTCGTCTTCCAGAACCGTCAGGTTCAACGCCTTGATACGGCCATCGGTAGTGAATACCTCACCGAAGTTGCACGCGCCATCGGCGGTAGCCTGATAGATCGCGCCGACGTCATACAGGCCGATATTGCTCTCAGGCACTTCCGCGCCACGGTCGATTCCGTAGTGCTCCAGCATCGGGGTCAGGCCATCACGACGCGAATTGAATTCCGGGTCGACACAGAAGGTCAGATCCTTGGGATCAACATTCTTCAGCTCCGAAAGCTTGGTCACTCCCAGGCGCTTAGCGGTCTCTTCATTCATGGCCATCGCGTAGGTGTTATTCAACGGCGCCGGCTTGCCCCAGTCGATGCCGTTAGGAATGTCATCCTTCTTCACCGCTTCCCACTGGGCCTGTTCGCCATCGACCGGTTCTTCATGGCCAAGATAGGTCAGCCACGCGGTACCGGTGTATTCCCACAGCAAACTCGCGTCACCTGAAAGCAACAGCTGTCGCGCGGGCTGGGAGCCTGGCACGTTGGTCAGGTCCGTGACGTCGTAGCCTGCGGCTTCCAGAGCGATCACGGTGATCTTGCCCAAGAGCAGCTGCTCGGTGAAGGACTTGGACGTGACCGTCACTTCCGCCTTTTCCGAATTCCCTGCTACGGGCTGGATCTTTCCTGGCCCCACCGCAGGCACTGTGCCGGTGGATGGGCTCAAGCCGCAACCGGTCAATCCAATGACAGCGGCAATGGATACCAAGGACAGTTTCATCGTATTTTTCATGACAGTCCCTTCGGCCGTGCAACCTGTTCGACAACGCGGCCCAGCCAGTCAATGGTCAAGGCCAGCAACGCGACCAGCAGAGAACCGGTAATCAGCACGACGTTGAGGTTGAGGTTCACACCGGTGGTAATCAGGATTCCCAGCCCGCCGCCGTTGATGAAGGTTGCCAGGGTGGCGGTACCCACCAGCAGCACCAGTGCTGTGCGGATACCCGATAGCATCACGGGTACCGCCAGGGGCAGTTCCACTTTGAAGAGCACGGCCATCAGGCTCATGCCGATGCCCCGCCCTGCTTCGACGATGCGCTGGTCAACCTGTTGCAAGCCCACGATGGTATTGGAGAGCACCGGCAGAATGGCATAGATGACCAAGGAGACAATCGCGGTTTTCGCTCCGAAGCCGAGCCAGAAGGCCAGCAGCACCACAACGCCGATGGCCGGTGCGGCCTGCCCGAAGTTGGCGATGGCTCGCACCGCAGGGGCTGCGCGACGCAGGCTCGGACGGGTCAGCAAGATCCCCAACGGGATCGCGATAATCAATACGATCACCGTGGAAATCACGGTGAGCTTCAGGTGTTCCAAGGTGTAGCCCCAGATCGTGGCCGGGTCCAGGGTCTGGCGCTCGGTCTCGGTCAGGTCGGCGTTCAGCAGCCACACCATGAGCACCGCGAATGCCGCTAGGATGGCAACGATTTGCCAGATGAGGGTTCGTTTTTCTGTGCTCATACGGGTTCACCATCCGGCTTGGCGGCCTCGCCCTCAATGTCCACGACATTGATTGCTCCCGAGTTCAAACCAACCGGCGCCGAGTGGTCACCGTCCTGGGCGCTATTGGCGGCGGCGATGGCTTCCATAACGGTCTGGACGGTAATGGTACCCAGCAGCACGTCGCGCCGGCCGGTAACCAAGGCAGATTCGGAGCTGGCAACCAGCATCGTATCCAGCGCATCGTTCAGCGTCGCCTGTTCGCCGACAACCGGCATGTTCTGGTCGTAGGTGCCATCGATGATTTCCGCACGCGATAGCTGCCTGCGGTCCAGACGTCGCAGCGGGCGACCGCGCGAATCCAGGACCACCGCGTACTTGCGGCCCGCTCCCTGCACCTGCGAGAGCACATCGGAAGCGCGCTTTCCCGGAGTCGTGGTGATGGCTTCTTCGAGATCCACTTCGTTGACTCGGGTCAAGGTCAGCTGCTTCAAGCCCGCGCCGGAACCGATGAAGTTCTCGACGAACTCGCTGGCCGGGTTGGCCAGAATGCGTTCGGGCGAATCGTATTGTTCCAGCTGGGCGCCTTCATTGAAGATCGCGATCCAATCCCCAAGCTTCACCGCTTCATCGAAGTCGTGGGTCACGCAGACAATGGTCTTCTGCACCTCGGACTGGATGTTCAGCAGCTCGTCCTGCAAGCGCTGGCGGGTGATCGGGTCGACTGCGCCGAAAGGCTCATCCATCAGCAAGACCGGTGGGTCGGCTGCCAAGGCGCGGGCCACGCCCACACGCTGCTGCTGGCCGCCGGAGAGCTCCTTCGGGAAGCGATCGCGGTACAGATCCGGATCCAGCGAGACGAGTTCGAGCAGTTCGTCCACGCGGGCCGCGATCTTTTCCTTGGACCAGCCCAGCATCTTGGGGACCATGGCGATATTGGTCGCCACGGTCATATGAGGGAAGAGGCCGCCTGCCTGGATGACGTAGCCAATGCGTCGACGCAGTTCGTCGCCGTTCATGCCGGTGACGTCTTCTCCGTTGATCACGATTTTTCCGCTGGTCGGCTCGATCAGGCGGTTGATCATCTTCAGGGTAGTCGTCTTGCCGCAACCCGATGGGCCAACAAACATCACGATGGATCCAGCTGGAATCTCCAAGGTGAGGCCGCCGACGGCGGATTTCTTTTGCCCCGGGTAGGTCTTGGTGACTTCTTCAAGCATGATTGACGCACCCGTGACATCCTGGGCGGTCAAAGTTTCGGAGTTCTTATTTTCAGACACGGATACCTCGCGGGGTAGTCAGTCGGCCGATGCCGAGCAGAATCAGGTCAAGAATGAGCGCCAGAATCACGACGCCGATGACGCCGGTAATGACAGATTCCAGAGAGTTAGCTCCGCCGAGGCGGGAGAGGCCTTGGAAGATGAAGCCACCAAGGCCCGGGCCCAGCGCATAGGAGACGACAGCGGCCACGCCCATGACCATTTGGGCCGAGACGCGCACGCCGGTCAGGATGACGGGCCATGCGATTGGCAATTCGACGGAGATGAGCGTTTTCAGCCGGCTCATGCCAATGCCCTTGGCGGACTCCACAATGGACGGTTCAATGTTGTTCAAACCCACGATGGCATTGCGCAGAATCGGCAGTGCGGCAAAGAAGGTCACCACGATCACCGCCGGTGCTACACCGAAGCCGAAGGGAACGATCAGCAAACCGATCAAGGCGAAGGACGGGATGGTCAGGCCAATCGCGCTCACAGAGTTGGCGATGCCAGAGAGGGACTTATTGCGATACACCAAAACGGCAATAAGCACAGAGATGATTGTTGCCAGTATCAGGCACTGAGCGACAAGCGAAAAGTGCTGCCACGAGGCGAAGAAAATATGGCGATATCGCTCGCCAAAATAGTCACCCACATTAAAACCTACTTCACTTTAGTTTCGTATCTAGACCGATCTCAGGGCAGTAAAACTGCCTAGTTCTAACTACGACCTTACCGTTCGTAACGCAGGTCACCAAGATTCACGGGCCGGAATAGCGCGCTTTTCGCCTTGTCTAGTCGGTGGCAAGAATGCTTGCGGGAAGCTGACATGAGGTGTGATTTCGAGGCGAAATGTAGTGAGATGGAGTTATGAAACTTGCTACGATCCGCCTCGCCAGCGAACCCGGCCACACCACGGCAGCCGTCATCGAAGATGGCAGGGTCTTCTATCTGGACAACCTCGACACCGTCCAGCGCTTTCTGCGCCTTGATCAGGAAACCCAGCAGGAAGTCATCGCCCGCGCCTTGATTGGCGAGTCGATTGCAGAAGGCGAAGCCGACTACGCTCCGCTGATTCCGAACCCGTCGAAAATCTACTGCATCGGCTTGAACTACAAGTCCCATGCAGCTGAAGTCGGAGAAGAGCTGCCAAAGTACCCCACCGTTTTCGCCAAATTCGCCTCATCGCTGTGCGGCGCCAATGACGCGGTAGAAATCCCGGTTGAGGATCATCGTGTTGACTATGAAGCAGAACTGGCCATCATCATCGGCACGTCGGGACGTCGCATCAGCGAGGAAGTCGCCTCGGCGCATATTGCCGGATATGCCGTCTCCAGCGATGTATCCATGCGTGGATACCAGGGACGCACCCAGGAATGGCTGCAGGGGAAAATTTGGGATCATTCCACTCCCCTGGGCCCATGGCTGGTGACCCCGGACGAGATGGATCCGGCTGCAAAAATCACCAGCACAGTCAACGGAACGGTGGTCCAAGAGGGCCAGATCGATGATTTGATCTTCTCCGCGCCCCAGTTGGTTTCCTACCTTTCAACTTTTAATGAGTTGCAGCCTGGCGATGTGATCCTCACAGGAACTCCCGCAGGTGTCGCATTGGGCCGCCGAGACGAAAACGGACGGCATCCTTGGCTCAAGCACGGTGATGTGCTGGAGACCCGAGTCGAGGGTCTTGGCGTTGCCAGGACAACATTCCACGCGCCGCAGAATTAGCCGATATTTCGTAACAGGCTCACCAGTTCATCGATCGCTGGTGAGCCTGTTGCTTTTCGCATGCCCCTCCACATCGTTTGTTATTGAGAATGATTCTCATATAAGGTAACTGGTGTGAAAGTTATCGTTCTCTCTTCCCTTGATAGTTCCTGCCGCGACGCCGGACTCAAGCACCTGAATAGCCACCAGCCGAATGCCGTGGTTCTTTCCTACGATTTCATTGAAGGGAATCGTTTGGTCCGTACCGTTTCGGGGAATGCTCCCGCAGAATACGGCGAGGCAGTCCTTGAACATCCATGCATCGGCTGCGCAGTGAAATACGAGATCTTCCCTGCCATCCAACGTCTGGCCCCGCGTCGGCCAGGCGCAACCTTGCTCCTCGGGCTTCCAGCCACATGGCACAGCGGATCCGTGCTGGAGTCCCTTGCCGGGAAACTGGCGGCAGAGGAAGTCAGCGTCATCAGTAGCGTCCTTTCCTTTGATCCCACAGAAATGGAAGACCAGATGTGGGACCGGCATACCCTCTGGGAATCGGGTTTCAGTTCCATGGAACGGGATCAGCGAACTGCTGGAGAGTACTTCTTCACCGAGCTCATGCAGGCTGACACCCTGACTCCAGTCGAAGGGATGCAAACCCAGCTCCTTGAAGCACAAGACAGCCCTCGTCGAGCCGGAGGCAAGGACTTCATGGCAGGGATAGCTTTCGCTCGGCATCTCGCCCCGCATGCCACGCTGTGCCACCACGGCAACGAGATCGGATCCTTCAACCACGAGGACGTTCAGCAACGAACCAGAGCCGGACATATCCCGGCGGTCCCCCGGCATGCACCCTCGGATAAGGCGCCGATCCACTTGTATGCTGAACGCCCCTTGCACCCGCAACGATTTCGCGAAGCCCTCTCCGAACTTGCCGTATCGTGCACCTGCCTGCGCGGACGACTGTGGGTAGCCAGCGCCCTCAGTGAGCGGGTGGCCATCGGCGGCGCCGGCCCACGCATTTGGATGGAAAACACCGGTTCTTGGTCAACCGAAATCGCCGCCTCCGAATTGCTGCTCTACGGCTCGGAACATGAAGCCGAAGAGATCTCCAAGGTGTTCAAGGACTGCCAAGTCACCGAAGACGAATTTCAAGAACTGCTCACTGCCACGTCAACTTCAGCAAATAACTCTGATCACCGAGGAGGTGAATGAAATGAAGGTTCGCAATTCCCTGCGCGCCCTGAAAAACGCGCCGGGCTCCCAGGTAGTCCGGCGCCGCGGACGCGTTTATGTCATCAACAAGAAGAATCCCCGGCTCAAAGCCCGCCAGGGGTAGCGGATTGTCCTGCCAGCACTGTCTCGTAACAACCTGGCAGGACAATCCGTCTGACGCGTGAATCACTCCGCCCACCTGCGCGTTCAGTGACATGGGTCGCACTGTGACTTAGGATGTGACCTATGAAAGCTTAGGCTTTTGTGTCATCACTCACTCGCGCAAAGGATTATTGGACTTATGGAAGCGCTGGGAACACTCTTCGGAGATATCTCCTCATTTATTTGGGGACCTTTTTGCCTCATCCCACTCTTGTTGGGCACCGGCCTGTACCTGACCATCCGGCTCGGCGGTCTGCAATTCGTCAAACTTGCCGCTTCCCTTCGTCTTGGACTGCTCAAGCGCAAGGACGACGGCGCTGAAGGCGACGTCTCCCAGTTCCAAGCACTAACCACCGCGTTGGCAGCCACCGTGGGTACCGGCAATATCGTTGGTGTTGCCACCGCGATTGGCATCGGCGGCCCGGGCGCCCTGTTCTGGATGTGGGTCACCGGCTTGCTCGGCATGGCCTCAAAGTATTCGGAAGCCTTCCTCGGTGTCCGGTATCGCGGCACTGACGCTGCCGGTGAAAAATCCGGCGGCCCCCAGTACTACCTGCAGCGAGGCATCCGCGGACCACTAGGCAAATTCCTCGCTCTGTTCTTCGCTATCGCAGCCACGCTGGCCAGCTTCGGCATCGGCAACATGACCCAGGGCAACTCCATCGCGGCCAACCTGGACAACTCCTTCGGCGTCACACCATGGGTCACGGGCGTCGTCCTGACCGTCCTCTCCCTGGCTGTTCTTGTCGGCGGCATCAAGTCCATCGGCAAGGTAACCGCCGGTTTCGTGCCGATCATGATCGTCTTCTACGTCGCTGCATCCATCTACATCCTGATTTCCAACGTCGGCGGCATTCCGGCAGCCTTCGGCGAGATCTTCACCGATGCTTTCACCGGCACCTCAGCTGTAGGTGGCTTCGCCGGCTCGGCAATCATCATCGCTGTTCAGTACGGCGTGGCTCGCGGCATCTTCTCCAACGAGTCCGGCATGGGTTCGGCAGCTATCGCAGCCGCCGCAGCACAGACCACCCACCCGGTACGCCAGGGTCTGGTATCCATGACCCAGACCTTCATTGACACCATCATCGTGGTCACCTGCACCGGCTTGGTCATCATCACCACCGGCACCTGGAACAAGATTGATGAAGCAACCGGCGAACAGGTTTCCGCCGCGCTGATGACCGGCGAAGCCTTCACCCACGGCTTGCCTGGACAGTGGGGCCACTGGGTTGTCACCCTCGGTTTGGTGATGTTCGCGTTCTCGACCATTCTTGGCTGGTGCTACTACGGCGAGCGCAACATCGAGCGATTGATCGGCCGCAAAGCTGTTATGCCATTCCGCGTGCTGTTCTCACTGATCGTCTACGTAGGTTGCACCACCGAGCTGACCGCAGTGTGGAACTTCTCCGACATGATGAATGGCTTGATGGCACTGCCGAACCTGGTTGGCTTGCTGATCATGTCCGGTCTGATCGCCCGCGAAACCCGCTGGTACCTGAAGAACGACCCGAAGCTGGAAGCCGGCAAGGCCCAGATCGAGGACTTCATGAAGGACCGCGATGGCTGGAGCCAGTGGAAGTCCGGCGACGTGATCGGTTCTTCCCACCAGCGATAAAGTAATAGCAGATCAACAAAAAGCTCATCTCGGCAAGGCCCTGATTCAGGGACTGCCGGGATGAGCTTTCTGTTTTACCTGCGAAGAATCTACTGCAGAATCATTACTCGTTCCACAGGCCGTAGGAGTCGGCCAGGTCGGCGATCTTCTGCGCACGGGCCAAACGAGGCAAGTACGAGCCGTCACCCACCGAAGCACCAGCAGCATGTGCCTCCAGAAGCTCCATGGCCCACGACAGTTCGTCTTCGCTCGGAGCCAGCGCCGCGTTGATGCCGTCAACGTGGTCTGGTGACAGCGACAGCTTGCCGGTCATGCCCATGGAAGCGGTTACGCGGGTCTCTTCGGTCACCTTGGCGGCATCGGCCCCAGCCGGTGGCGGACCGTCGATGGCGCCTGGCAGCTTTCCGACACGGGAAGCGATAACCAGCTTGCCGCGGGCATAGGCCAAAGCCATCGGGTCATCGGAGACACCGGTATCCTTACGGAAGTCGTTGACGCCGAAGGCCAGACGGAAGGTGCCTGGAGCCGAAGCAATAGCCGTTGCGTTCTCGATGCCCAGCGCGGTTTCGATCAGCGCCAAGACCGGGGTGCCCGCGCGCAGGCGCATAGCACTGTAGGTCACCTGCTCTGGCTGCTCGGTCATGGCGAGCATGATTCCGCGAAGGCCTGGTGCCTCGGAGAGAGCTGCAAGATCGTCAGCCCAGAAGTCGGTGTCAATGCCATTGACGCGCACCCATGCGGTCATGCCGTTGGACAGTGCGCGGACTACATTGTCGCGGGCTGCAAGCTTCTTGTCATCGGGGACGGCAGCTTCCATATCGAAGATGACCGAATCGGCTTCACATGCAAGAGCCGGAGCGAAGTCCTCCTCTTTAGCTGCGTTCACCAAAAGCCAGGAACGGGACAGTTTTGCTGGGAGAGCCGCTGCTCGACGATTTCGAAATGCCATAGTTCCCAGACTACTCACTCGTGCCATGGTGCTTCTACTAGGCATGTACACTATTTGCCTCAAATCGGCCTCTGACGCGCTCGTTGTGTGAGAGCAATTACAAGCTGAAAGAGAATTTCCGGTAATGTCACACGTTGGCGGTCTTTATATGACTTGCTGATTTCGAGTTTTACGCTTCAGCGGAAGCCGCACGACAAAGGACCCTGCGTGGAAAATAAAGAAACAACCAACCCCGCAGAGACTGGACCCGAGCTTAAAAGAGCGTTGTCCAACCGACACATTCAGCTCCTCGCCATCGGCGGTGCCATTGGTACTGGCCTGTTCATGGGCTCCGGAAAAACCATCTCTGTTGCAGGACCATCAGTCATCTTGGTCTACATGGTCATCGGGTTCATGCTCTACTTCGTAATGCGAGCTATGGGCGAATTGCTGCTCAGCCGCACCGACTACCGCAACTTCTCCGACTTCGCCGGGGACATCCTCGGCCCGTGGGCCGGCTTCTTCACCGGCTGGACGTACTGGTTCTGCTGGATTGTCACCGGCGTCGCCGACGTTATTGTCATCGCCTCGGTGTACGTCACTTACTGGCTTCCGCTCATCCCCTTGTGGATCCCAGCCTTGGCAGTCATCGTTCTGCTGATCCTGTTGAATCTCCCGTCAGTACGCGGTTTTGGCGAGACCGAGTTCTGGTTCGCGCTCATCAAGATTGTCGCCATCGTGCTCTTGATAGTCATCGGCCTCATCATGATCTTCACTGGCTTTGAACACGACGGGGCCCAGGCTTCATTCCTGAACCTATTCAACATCGAGGGCGGCTTCTTCGGCGGCGGCGTCATGGGTTTTGTCATGGGCTTCCAGATTGCTGTTTTCGCTTTCGTCGGCATTGAGCTGGTCGGTACCGCCGCGGCCGAAACCAAGAACCCCGAGCACAACCTGCCGAAGGCCATCAACGCCATTCCGGTGCGTATCCTGCTGTTCTACGTCGGTTCATTGGTCATCCTGATGTCCGTCGTTCCATGGGATCGTTTCTCCGCGGATGAGTCGCCATTCGTGATGCTCTTCTCGCTGGCTGGGCTTGGAGCAGCCGCTCACTTGGTGAATGCTGTAGTACTCACCTCGGCTACTTCGTCGGCCAACTCGGGAATCTACTCGACTTCGCGCATGGTCTTCGGTCTTGCTACCGATGGCGATGCACCTAAGCTCTTCGCCAAGCTCACCAGCCGCCAGGTTCCGCGCAACGCGCTGTTCCTCTCCGGCGTGGTGCTGTTGAGCTCCATCGTCCTGCTGATCTTCGGTCTGGATAAGTCGACCGGCTTCTCGATTGTTACGACGATTTCTTCGCTGTGCTTCATGTTCGTGTGGACGATCATCCTGATCAGCTACCTGGTCTACCGCAAGCGCCGTCCGGAAGCTCATGATCGTTCGGTCTTCAAGATGCCTGGTGGCACCTTCATGCCTTACGTCGTCATGGCCTTCTTCGTGTTCCTGCTGTGGGCTTTCACCCGCGATGCGGACACTTTGGCTGGTTTGATTGCCACGCCGATTTGGTTCGTCGTAGTGGGTATTGGGTACGTGTTGCTGCGCAATAATCCTCAGCATCACAAGCTGCGCAAGGCTCATGAAGAACGTGTAGCCGAGGAGAAACGTCAGGCTGCTGCCTACGTGGCTTCCAAGCAAAGCTAAAGAGGACATTCAGTCCATCCGGAAAGCCGGAGCTATCGATCAACTCACCGATAGCTCCGGCTTTCTGCTTTCCGGAATCTCTCAATTGATTCTTCGCGACAGGCAGCTATAGGGCAGGTCCCTGCCCAAGAACAGAACTTCCAGAAGCCCCATGCTTTCCCGATAGCGGCTGTAGGCCCATGGAGCTTCGTGGTTGATGCGCGACGAGATCTTGGAGAAGTACAAGATCGTGTTCGCATCCCATCGGCAGGTCTGGCCGTGGACATACACTTCATTATGCTCAAGTACCGCGCCTGAAAGACCGTTGAGCATTTGCAGGCTGTCTTGATAGTTCAATCCCCTGACCAGCAATTCTGGATGCCCCACGAGGGTCAGGCCAATGGTGTAGGCGTAGGGCTGGCTGAATCGGTCCGGTTCGATGAACAAAACCTGCCGCCCGTAATCACGGATGCATTGGTCCGTTCGCGCATCGGCTTCCTCGATGCTCATCCCATCACAGATGTCGCACATTGCCTTGCTCCCCTCGTAGATTTCCAATCGCCAACGCATCTAAGCGGCTTTGAATGGGCATCGTTCATCCTCAGCGTGACTTGGGACCAGCATTTTGGTCGGCAATGAGCAAACCAGCCAGCCAGGAAATGCATCTTCGTAGTCGTCATCGAAATCCTCAAACGGGTCCATGTCCTCAAATGGGTCGCTGTCCTCAAACGGGTCTAAGTCGAAATGTTCCTCACGGAAGACGAGCTCTCGGTAAAAGCTCGTCCCGTAAGATCCCTCGGTAAACTCTTTGCCGTGTTCCAGCACCTGCTCGGCCAGGTAGTGCAATACCCCGGATGCTTCCTCTTCCTTTTGTGGCTCAGTGGCGATGAAGATCTCGGGATGATTCACGTAGCCCAGGCCCAAAGTCGCAACGGCAATTCGCGGCGACCGAGGGGCTCGGTAGGTCAGCACGCAATATCCGCGCAGTTTCAGCTCCTCCACCATAAGGATCGTTTCCTTTGTTTCCGCCGACATGGTGCTACGCACGGAATAGCGGCCGTACCTGAGATCTTCCACCGTGTGCCTCCTTGAGTGATTTGATGTAAATCAGCATCAGCCCGAGGAGGAAACCAGGGCTCAAGAAACAAACCGGATGTGGACAATAAAAAATGCTGCCTGCAATCAGTTGTGATTGCAGGCAGCGTCTTTGGCGTAGCGCCCCCTTAGGAGCTCAACACATTACTTGGCCGATTCAGCCTCGGCTGCCACGGCAGCGGCGACCGCTGGCATGACGCGTTCGTCAAGAGCCGAAGGAACGATGTAATCCTCGGCAAGATCATCACCGACAAGGTCGGCAATTGCATGCGCAGCAGCGATCTTCATGCCTTCGGTGATCTTCTTGGCGCCTGAATCCAGCGCTCCACGGAAGATGCCCGGGAAGGCCAGAACGTTATTGATCTGGTTCGGGAAATCACTGCGGCCGGTAGCAACTACCGCTGCGAACTTCTTCGCATCCTCCGGCATGATTTCAGGAGTCGGGTTGGACAAAGCGAAGATGATGGCGTCCTTGTTCATCTTTGCTACGGCAGCCTCATCAAACTTCGACGAGGACAATCCAACCACCACGTCTGCCCCGTCCAGTGCTTCTGCCAGTCCACCCATGACATCTTCACGGTTGGTGCGCCCGGCGAGTTCTGCCTTGATGGGATTCAAGTCATCGCGCTCACGGTGAATGGTTCCCCGCGAGTCCAGCACGATCACATCGGCTACACCGGCCTTGAGCAACAGGTTCGTTACTGCAACGCCAGCTGATCCCGCACCCGAGACAACGACCTTCAGCGAGCTGATATCGCGCTGGGTCTGGCGAGCAGCGCCAATCAGCGCAGCCAGAACCACCACGGCAGTGCCATGCTGGTCATCGTGCATTACTGGGATATCCAGTGCCTCGATCAGCTTCTTTTCGATTTCGAAGCATCGCGGCGCCGAGATGTCTTCAAGGTTGACCGCGCCGAAGCTTGGGCGGAGGCGAACGATCGTCTCAACAATTTCATCTACGTCAGTCGTGTCCAGCACCAGCGGAATGGAATCCAGCCCGCCAAACTCCTTGAACAGTGCGCTTTTGCCTTCCATCACCGGCAGCGACGCTGCTGCACCGATGTTCCCCAAGCCCAGGACCGCGGTTCCGTCCGAAACGACGGCGACAAGGCGTGATGCCCAGGTGTGGGTGGAGTGCTTGGCTGGATCATCGGCGATCGCTTGGGAAACCTTGGCTACTCCGGGAGTGTACGCAATCGACAGATCACGCTTGGTGTTCAGGGGCATCTGCGACTGGATGGTGAGCTTGCCGCCGATGTGGGCGTCAAATACTTCTGCGTCGGTGATGGTGGACAGGTCTTTGGTGGATTCAACAGACATTGAATTGCTCTTCTTTCAAGAAAGTTCTGAATGACGTGAACGCAGTACCCACAAAGCTTGTGGCATAGCGTAGGAACGCGCATGACCATTCATCCGACCGCAACGGAGCTTGACCCACACGCAATTAAGGAGGGCGTCAGGCTTCCATGTACACAGTTCCCAGATGGGCTCCGCCGGGTAAGGCTGAAGGCTCCCTCATGGTGTGCCGGAAGATGGCTGGTCAGTACTTTCTTTAGACCTACAATTTCCACCATACGGGAACCGTTTGTCGCAATTCAACCCCCTTTCACCGCTTCTCGCCAATATGACGTCCCGGAGCAATATCGTCTCGGTGCCGTCATTACGTGCAGATAATCTGCAACTCAGGCAAAATAAGTCCCATGGCATCACCAACTTCAGCTTTGGGCAGGGTCCGTACCTTCGAGGCACTCGACGATAAGACCACAGCACGGTTGCGACGCGCGTTGGATGAATCGAACGACACCACCGTCTTCGTCAACGGAACGGCGTTGCAGCTGCCCAAGGAAGCCCATCAAGCGTTGATCGAGGTGCTTTCACGCTTCGCCGATGGCGAGTCGGTCAGTATCGGCACCCCTGAATTGCTGCTTAATACCTCCCAGGCTGCGCAGATGGCTGGAATTTCCAATAGCTACCTGCGCAAGCTCGCCGATGCCGGAACCATTCCCGTGGAATACCGCGGAACACACCGGCGCATTCGCCCCAGCGCCATTCAGGCATGGCTCGATTCGCGAGCTGATACCAACTAAAGAGACAACACGATGAACGAAGCTGCTGGGGCGCCGCAGGAAATCGTTTGGTGGGACCGCTTGCTCATACGGTTCCCTGGCTACTCGCTGATTGCTTGGGCAGGATGCTACGGCTTCCACCAGCACGGACTGCCGATGAAGACAGCGGTGCTGATTTTCTTCCTGGTCTGCGTCCCGCTACTGGGCGGCTGGCAAATCTTCCACGTCTGGCGCGCACGCCCGCGCACGCGTGAGTGGCACCAGGAACAGCAGCTGACACAGGGCGAGCTGGGGGTGCCGAATGTGCCGCAGATCCGGCGGAAACTCGCACGCATTGCCGAAAAGAAAGCTGATAGACCCGAGCCCCGGAAGCCGCGAATCGGAGCATGGGGAATCTTCCTGATCGCCATGGCCCTTGCAGCCGTTGCCATCGGCCTGGGGATACTCCTAGCGAATTTGGGAGCACCGCGAATTGCCACCTTCGGCGTCATTACACTGGTCTTGGGCGGACTGGCCCCGTTGCAATTCCTGGGTGTGCAAAATCGTGCCTACCGGGCCATCAAGACCATGCCCAAGAAACTGTCCGAGGTTCGAAACCTGGTGTCCAAGGAACGCTACGCTCCAAGCTCCCAGCGTTCGACACAAGCAACGGACAGCACTTTGGATGCCGCCTTGCTCATCGTGGATCAAGCCTTGGATCTCTCCAGAGGCGCGCATCACCGGGCCGCGGTGGACTGCCTGGACCTCCTGGCAGTGCTGGCCAGAGACGGCTGGCCCGCTTCATGCAAGCCGCGCGTCGTGGCAGAAAAACTTCAGCAACGGATCAATGGCGCGTTGGCACAGTTAAGTATCGAGGAGCGGAAAACAAGGGATCGGCGCCAGAGTTTCTAGACCTGGGAAGACAAGTTCTTGCCAAGCCCTGATTTTCCTGTTGGAATACCAAAGTATTCTATTTGAAAACACGTCTTCGCGCGGAGCCAGCACGCGAGGAGCGCGCTTCGGCAATCCCCGGAGCCTTGGCCAAGGAGGACCATGACCGCCGCACCACAATCCCTCGCTACTGCCCATGAGGCCTTGCTCTCCGACCGCGCGGCCGGCATCAAGCAGTCGGCCGTCCGCGACGTATTCGAACTGTCTCTTGACCCTTCCCTGGTGTCCCTAGCTGGCGGCAATCCTTACCTGCAGTTACTGCCCTTGGAGAAGATCGCGCAGCTGACTTCTCGCATCATCACCGAACAGGGTCCCGAAGCCCTGCAGTACGGTTCGGGCCTTGGCACCGCGGAACTGCGCGAGCAGATCATCGAGGTCATGGCCGCCGAAGGGATCACCAACGTCACTGTGGATGACGTAGTTGTCACCAATGGCTCCCAATCCGCACAGGATATGGCATGCAAGGTGTTCTGCAACCCCGGCGACACCGTGCTGTGCGAAGACCCTACCTACGTTGGCGCACTGAACACCTTCGAGGCCTACCAGGTCACCGCACGCCCAGTGGGCACCGACGACAACGGACTCATTCCCGCTACCCTGCGCGAGCGCATCCGCGAATTGCGCGCAGCCGGCGAGCACATCAAATTCCTCTACACCATCCCGAACTTCAACAACCCCTCGGGCATCACGCTGGCTGCCGAGCGGCGCCAGGAAATCGTGGATATCTGCCGCGAAGAAGGCATCCTCATCCTGGAGGACAATCCCTACGGAATGCTCCGCTACGAAGGCCAGGCCGCGCCGACACTTCGCAGCCTGGATCCCGAGAACGTCATCTACATGGGCTCCTTCTCCAAGATCTTCGCCCCGGGCCTGCGCATCGGCTGGGCGGCCGTGCCCACCCATCTCTTCCGCCGTTTCTACCTGGCAGGCGAAGCGGTGGCACTATGCCCGCCAACCCTGAACCAGATGATCATCAGCGCCTACCTCAATGAGCACGACTGGAAGGGCCAGATCACCAAATACAACGATCTCTACCGCTCCCGCCGTGACGCCATGCTCCAGGCATTGGATCGGTATCTGCCGGCGGAAGTCAGCTACACGCGTCCGGAAGGCGGATTCTTCATCTGGCTGACGCTGCCACAGGGAATCGACACCTATGAGCTGCTGCAGTTGGGCGTGAAGGCAGGCGTCATCTTCATCCCAGGCGCGGCGTTCAGCCCGAGCGGCCAAGCAGATAACAAGCTGCGCCTGGCGTTCTGCTCAGTCGATGAGGCAACCATTGCCGAGGGCGTCCAGCGGCTGTCGGGCTTGCTGTCCTCAGCCATCGAAGCCAACGGCCGCTAGCTTGCTGCCGGCTGCCTAGCCCAGGCGTCCGCCAAAGTCATCAGCGATGTCTTTGGCGGCGCGTCGAAGCCTGGGCAACAGCTGGTCCTGGATGTACTCGGGGTTATTCCGGCTGGTTTGCACCGAAATGTTCAAGGCGCCCAGCAGCTTTCCGCCGCGGATCACCGGAACAGCCAAGCCGCGCAGGCCCTCGTCCAATTCCTGATTGACCAAGGACCATTCCTGCTCGCGAACCGTCGCCAGTTCCTTTTTCAATTCCTTGATGCTCGCGACCGTGTGTTCGGTGTACTTCTGCAACTCCACGCGCTGCAGGAATGCCTCCTGCTCCCCCGGCTCCAGATGGGCGATGAGCACACGGCCCATCGAAGTCACCCAGGCCGGCAGGCGATTGCCAATGGACACGTTCAATGCATGAAGCCGCGGAGCGGCTACGCGTTCAACATAGAGCACGTCCTGACCTTCAAGGACACACAGAGAAGCGGTCTCCTCCAGCTCACGGGCCAGCGCCTGCAAATGCCCGACGGCGGCCTGGGGAAGGGTCAATCCGGAAAGATAAGCAGCGCCAATATCCAGCACGCGCGGGGTCATCCTGAAGGCATTGCCCTGGGCCTGCAGGTATCCAAGGTCAACCAGGGTCAGCAGGAATCGGCGGGCCGAGGCGCGGGTCTGGTCAGTGGCCGTGGCAACCTGGGAGACCGTCAGCTCAGAGTTGCCTGCCGAAAATGCCAGCAGCACGGCCAGGGTCTTTTCCGCTGACTTAACGAAATAATCCGGCCGCTCTGCCACTGTTTGGTCCCCCAGTTTTACAAGTTCCTGCTCCAGCGATTGCTCTCGAATTGAGATGCAAGCCGGACCGGCGCATTTGGCGCTCCATACCCATCGTAGCTAGAACGCCGTTCAACTACCTCCAAGAACATGTTGCCAAGGGTCTTGGTGTAGAAGTGCAGGAATTCTCCGGCCTCATCGCGGTCATAGAGCAGATGCAGCTCTTTGAGGGTCTCCAGCAGTTGCGCATCCAGATCGAAGCGCGCGGCCAGGTCCTCGTAATAATTCGCTGGCACCTGCAAAAACTCCATGCCGCGGGCGCGCGCAGTACGGGCTACCTCGATGATGTCATCGGTGCGAAGGGCTACGTGCTCAGGGTATTCGTGGTTGCGTTCAATCACGCTTTCAAGGCCCTGCGGCACGATGTTCAATGCCAGCCGGACGTTGGAATCGCCGGTCGCAAGAACCTGTGAGCGCACCAATCCCATGGGGCTTGGCACTTCCGTTCCCGGCCGCGCTTTCAGGTTCAGCACGCTGCTGTAGAACAGCACTGATTCATCAAAGCATTGCCATGGCTGGGCCAGGTTGATGTGGTCGATATTCAAGATGGGCCCAGTGGGCGCAGTGTTGGCCTCCGGTGCGGAATCCTCGAATTCCTGCACCCAGTTCTCGGTGTTGGCCAACGAGCTGAAGAATACTTCGGTGCGATCCGGGGCGATGAACCCCGGCAGGTCCTGCTCATTATGGGTTTGATGGCGAGGAACCCGGGTCGCCAGCAGGGCGCCTCCGCGTTCGCCGCTGGCCGCCGGGTCCGGCACCAGCACGCCGAAGCCCGAGACAGCTGCCTCCACCCCGCGGCTGCGTTGGGAATTGATGATGATCTTGGCTTCGCCCGAGCTCCAGAGCTGCACCGGCTTGCGCCGGTGCTGGCCGCGGAAGTTGAATCCGAGTTGCGAGAGCATCCCTGCCACGCGTTCGGGGTCTTCGGTCCTGATCTCGGCGAAGTCGAATCCGGTGGCGTCTTGGATGCCGGGAAGTACCGCGAGCCCAAGCGCGTAGCTTTCCGAGTTCGAGTCCAGCAGCTGAGCCGTCTTCGATCCCAGCCATTGCAAGGAGCGAAGCCCATCGATGGCGGTACGCTCCACATTGGACTGGCGGAATACGTCGTTGAAGATCTCCAGCGAAATGATGCCGTCATATCCCGAGCGGACGAGCTCTGCCAGGAACTGGTCCAGCGCGAACCCGCCCTGCCCGGGGAAGAGCCGGTAGTGGCGGGACCAGGAGAGGATATCCATGGAGAGTACCGGCGCATCAGCCAATTGCACGAAGAAGATCTTCTCGCCTGGAATGCTGGCGATTTCCGCCGGGTCATCGCCGCGCGACAGGATATGGAAGCTGTCAATGCACAGCCCGACGTTGGCGCGATCCACGCGCTTCACGATCTCCCATGAGTGCTGGTAGGTGTCAACGAACTTGCCCCAGGCCAATGCCTCGTAGGCGATGCGCACATTGTATTTTTCGGCGAGGTCGGAAAGCTGGCGGATCTGCTCCACGAACAGGTCATCATCGTTGATGGTGGCAGTGCCGACGTTGGAGCACAGCAGCATCAGATCCATGCCCAGGCGTTGCATGAGCTGGAATTTCGCCTCGGCCCGGTGCAGGTTGGCTTTGAGCACATCCTCGGTGACGCCTTCGAAGTCGCGGAAGGGCTGGAACAGATCCAGGGTCAGTCCCAGACGGTGCGCCATGGCCTTGACTTCTTCTGGCGACATGGGGCTGACCAACAGATCCTGTTCAAAGATCTCGATTCCGTCGAACCCGGCTTTGGCACAGGCCAGCAGCTTTTCTTCGAGGGTTCCTGAGAGGCATACCGTGGCGATCGAGGTGCGCATTACAGTCCTTTGTCCAGCAGTTCCAGCAGGTGGCTTCGGACCTGCTGCGTTTCCGGCCTGATGCCGGTGATGATTTCGAAGGCGTCGACCGCTTGGCCCACGGCCATATATCCGCCATCCAGGACCTGGCATCCCAGGTCGCGGGCGGCGACAATGAGTTCGGTGTCCACCGGGCGGTAGATGCAGTCGGCAACCCAGTGGCGTTCTTCGAGCGCGGCGAGATCCAGGGGCAGCCCCGGGTGGTGGTGCATGCCGATCGGGGTCGCATTGAGCAATCCGTCCATCTGGCCCAGCAGCTGCGGGACCTGCTGCGGTGTTGCCGCATGGATTGCCGCGTGCGGGAAGTGCTTGCGCAGCTCGCGGACTCGATGTTCAACGCGGTCCTCATCGAGGTCGACGATGTGCAGTTCCTCGGTTCCATCCTGCAACAGTGCGTAGGCCACGGCAGCGCCGGCTCCTCCGGCTCCCAGCTGCAGCACTTTGCGCTTTGCGACTCCGGGCAGCCCATCGTTCAGGCCGCGGATGAATCCGGAGGCATCGGTGTTATGCCCGATGAATTTGCCGTCCAGGATCACCACGGTATTGACCGCTCCGATGGCTCTGGCCGTAGGCGAGATGTCATCTAGGTGGTCGAGAACGAGTTGTTTGCAAGGATGGGTTACGTTGAAGGCGTTAAATCCCAGCTTGGCTCCCGCTTGGAGCAGCTCCCCGATATCGCTTGCCGGAAGATTCAGTTCGGTGAGGTCAATCGGCCGATACAGGTAATGCAGCCCATGGACCTGGGCGGCACGTTCGTGCATCGGTGGCGTCAGCGAAGGCAATACGCCGTCACCGATCAGACCGACCAGATAAGACTCAGCACGTGTACTCATGTTCTCCCGCAGCCCTTCTTGTTTACTTCAGGTATTGCCTGAGATGTGATTTACATCTACTGTAATCCAATGAACACATTCCGAACAAGTGTACGCATAGCGAACACTTAAGGATCATCTTCACCCTCTTTAAACACTCGACGAGGAGTTACCCGATGCCATCCCCACACGGACCCAACGCATCCGCCGACACCGGCAGCCCAGGAAGAACACCGGTCAAGGCGGCCATCGCCAGCTTCATGGGAAGCGCCGTTGAATACTACGACTTCTTCATCTTCGGCTCCGCGGCAGCTCTGATCTTCCCGCATATCTTCTTCCCTGACACCGACACCAACGCCGCGGTGATGTCGCTGGCCACCTTCGGCTTCGCCTATGTCGCACGCCCGGTGGGAGCGATCTTCGTGGGGCACTTCGGCGACCGCATCGGCCGGCAAAAAGTCCTGATGTTCACCCTGCTGCTCATGGGCGCCTCGACCTTCCTCATCGGCTGCCTGCCGACCTTCGAGCAGGTGGGCTGGCTCGCCCCGATCCTGCTGGTCTTCGCCCGGCTCTGCCAGGGCCTCTCGGCAGCTGGTGAACAGGCTGGTGCCTCATCGATGTCATTGGAGCACGCGCCGGACCACCGCCGCAGCTTCTTCACCTCATGGACCCTCACCGGCACCCAGGGCGGCCAGATCCTCGCCGCGATGATCTTCATCCCGGTGGTCGCCCTTCCCGATGAGATCAAATTCGGCATCGGCTGGCGCATTCCGTTCTGGCTTTCGGCAGTCGTCGTGATCGTCACCTTCTTCATCCGCCGCTCGCTGCATGAAACCCCGGAATTCGAAGAGGCCAAGAAGAACAATGACATCGCCAAGCTGCCTTTGGCCGTGCTGCTGCGCTTCCACTGGAAGGACGTGCTGCGCGTGGTGCTGTGCGCATTCATCGCCGCCGTGTCCACCGTGTATGGCACCCTGGCGATTTCCTACGGCAAGGTCATCGGCAATATGGACGAATCCATTACCCTGTGGCTTGTGGTCGCCGGCAATATCGGCGCGCTGATTTCGCAGCCGCTGTTCGGCATGCTGGCAGACAAGATCGGCCGCAAGCCGGTGTTCATCTACGGCGCGCTGGGTTCGGCGGCCATCATGCCGTTCTACCTGCGGTCCATGGAGTCGAGCAACGCGCTGGCGCAGTTCACCCTTTCGGTGCTGGTGTTCTCCTGCGCCTATGCGGCAGCGAACGCTGTCTGGCCGAGCTTCTACGCAGAGATGTTCTCCTCGCAGGTGCGCTTCTCCGGCTTGGCTATCGGCACCCAGCTGGGCTTCCTGATGGCGGGCTTCGCGCCGTCCATCGTCGCCGCCTTGGGCGGGCTTGAAGCCAATGGCTGGGTCCAGATCAGCCTGTTCACCGCGGCGATCGCCGTCATTTCCTCGCTCTCGGCGTTGACTGCACGCGAGACCTATCGAGTTCCCACCAAGCAGCTGGGCCACACCATAGAAAAGGTTGCTTCCTAGGCTCCCTCTGGCGTCCCGGATCGGACGTGGCTCCGCGCACCGCGGCCATGCTCGATCCGGGATGATGCCGTTAAGGGCCGTGTTCAGCGGGCGCTGGTGGCGATCTCCAACAGGGTGCGCTCATTGGGATTCAAAGCGCGTTCCTTGCGCCAAATGGCACATAATTTGCGCATCAAGGCCGGCCCGGCAAACGGAACTTCCACCAGGGTTCCCTGCTTGATCTGGCTTTCGACTGCCAGCTGGCTCAGCACCGCAGGCCCCATCCCGCCGGCCACCAGCTGGCCGATCGTGGCATTGCTGTTGAATTCCGCAATCGGCTTGGCACGTTCGGCTGTTGCCAGGGAATCCAGGAACGCCCTGGTGCCTGAACCTTCCTCGCGTTCAATCAGTGCTGCCTCTTGCAGCTCTTCGAGAGTTACCGGATGCTTCCGGGCGGCCCAAGGGTGGGAAGGGGCCACCACGATCAGCATTTCGTCGCGGAAGACTTCACGGCTTTGAAGCGCGGAGGGCAGATGGGGTGTTTCGACAAAGCCGAAGCCCAGCTGCTCTAGTTCAACCGCTTGGATCACGTCGTGGGAATTCATGATCCTCATCCGCGGGGTGACGCTGGGCAATTGCTCATGCAGCTGGCCTATCCACGAGGGGGCCAGGTACTCGGCCACGGTCATGCTGGCTGCGAATTCCAGTTCCGTCTGGCCATGCTCGGCCAGGGAACGCACCCCGGCGGCAAAGGCATTGAGCCCGGCGAGCGCTTCACGCGCCCATTGGACGGTGAGCACGCCTTCTGCGGTCAGGGTGGACCCGCTGGTTTTCCTGGCCACCAGCGCATATCCCAGCCGGCGTTCTAGGGTTTTCAGCGCCCTGGAGGCGTTGGACTGCGCCATGCCGACCGCCCGAGCGCCGGCGCTCAGGCTCCCGTGGTCCGCAATGCCCACCAGCAACTCCAATGAGGAGAGTTGCAGCCAATGGGCCATGCTCTGCCGTACCGGCACATCACTATCCATATCATGATCATATGCCTGTGATGGCCAGAAGATGAATACCGCAGGACCGGCTTCCGGCGAAGAATAGTAGGCATGAACCCCGTCCCCGGCTCGACCAGCGCACACCCCGTTGCTGATACCCACGCCTCCGCCAGAATCACCGCGACCCGCCGGCTACTAGCAGGACCAGCCTCTGGAATCCTGCTCTGCCTGGTGGTCGGTGCGCTATGCATGCTGATCAGCCATTACCTCAGCTCGGTGAGCGCACTGCTGATAGCCATCGTGCTCGGTGCCCTGTGGCGCAACCTCGCGCCGGTGCCCCACGTCCTTGATGCCGGGGTGGGGATTTCAGCGAAGAAGCTCTTGCGGATGGGCATCGTCCTCTTGGGATTCCAGCTGTCGCTGGGATCCATTCTCGCGCTGGGCCCCGGAGTGCTGCTGGTGGTTCTCGCCTCGGTCACCATCACGTTCTTGCTCACCGCATGGATCGGCAAGCTGATGGGCCTGGATCTTGAACAACGGCTGTTGATCGCCATCGGTTTTTCCATTTGCGGTGCGGCTGCGGTGGCTGGCGCGGAAGGAACCATCAAAGCCAAGGAGCATCAGGTAGCCACGGCGGTAGGGCTTGTGGTGTTTTTTGGAACACTGATGATTCCTGCGATGCCAGCGTTGGGCCTGCTCTTGGGCCTGGATGATCGAGGCATCGGGATGCTCGTCGGGGCGTCCACCCACGAGGTAGCCCAGGTCGTGGCCGGTGCCGGACCGGTATCCGCCGCGGCGCTGGCTGTTGCCGTCACCGTAAAACTGGCGCGAGTCCTCTTGCTCGCCCCGGTCGTTGCCGGTGTGGGACTGTATATGCGTCGCCAGCACAGCGTCCATGGCGATAAGAATCCGCCCTTGGTGCCGCTGTTCATCCTCGGGTTCCTGGCAACGATGCTCCTGCGCACCACCCTCGACCTGCCCGGGGCATTGCTCGACAGCGCCTCGATGGTGCAGACGCTGCTCCTATCGGCTTCGATGTTCGCACTCGGGCTGGGCGTGAACCTACGCAGCATCTTCACTACGGGGATCAAGGCGCTGCTTCTGGGCCTGATCGCAACGCTCATCATCATCACGGTGGCAGCCAGCGGAACCGTGCTTTTCCCGCCTGCCTAGGCATTCGCCCGAGGCTACCGCGCGCTCCACCCGCCGTCCATGGTGTAGGAAGCACCGGTGACCATGCCGGCCTTATCGGAGCTGAGCCAAGCAGCCAGGGAAGCGACTTCATCAGGCTCGACGAGCCTCTTGATTGCGGATTCGGTGAGCATGATTTTCTGCACCACTTCCGACTCCGGAATCTGATGCAGCTTGGCCTGGTCTGCGATCTGCTTTTCCACCAGGGCCGTACGGACATAGCCCGGGTTGATGCAGTTGCTGGTGATCCCGTGCTCCGCGCCTTCCAGCGCAGTGACCTTGGACATCCCTTCCAGACCGTGCTTGGCCGAAACATAGGCGCTCTTGAAAGCGCTGGCGCGCAGGCCATGAATCGATGAGATGTTGATGATCCTCCCGAAGCCGCGCTCGCGCATTCCGGGAAGGGCTGCGCGGATCAGCAGGAAGGGCGCTTCCAGCATCAGCCGGTGGATCAGCCGCCAGGCTTCGGGTTCGAATTCGTGGATCGCGGCCACTTTCTGGATGCCGGCGTTGTTGATCAAGATGTCGGTATCAATGCTGAGCTGCTCCAGTGCCGCGGTATCCGAAAGATCCACTGCCCACGCTGTTCCGCCGATCTTGCTCGCTGCCTCATGGGCCGCTTCCTCGTTCAGGTCAGCGATTGTCACCTTGGCACCGGCTTGGGCCAAGGCCTGGGCGCAGGCGAAACCGATTCCCGAGGCTCCCCCGGTGACCAATGCGCGCCGGCCGTGCAATCCGCCCGTGGTGCTCGTTGGCAGTTCTGATTCTTGAGTCATGGCCGGTGATATCCCTTCATGCGCACCATTGCGGCAGGCACCCGAACCTCGGGTGTTTACTGCAAAGCTATGGCCAGTTCCCGACACGGGTCAACGATTCACACTGTGCAGATTCCGCAGGTCAATGTGCGTTCACGCACAAGGAAGGATCCACGGCAGCACACAGCGGTCAACCTCCGGAGGATATGCTGAAACAAGATCACCTGCCCCTGCCTCACAAGTCAGGGCCGTACATCATCCAAAGGAATCGGCAGCCAATGACGACTTTACCGACCAACGATCCAGCGCCTGCGGTTCCAATTCGGCGCGCAGCCAGTGTCCTGATGCTGCGCGAAGGCGCTGAAGGCTTTGAGGTTTTTGTCCAGCATCGCGTAGCCACCATGGATTTTGCCGCAGGCATGGTGGTTTACCCCGGGGGCAGGGTTGATCCCAAGGACAGCGAAACGGCCGGCAGCGGCCAGCTGGATCCGATGATCACCAGGACTCACGCCGAACGCTGGGCGCGTACCTCCGTGTGGGATCAGGGCGAAGCCAACGCCCAGCAGAAGGCCGGTGAAATCCTGGCCGCCGCCCTGCGCGAGGTGTTCGAGGAAACCGGGCTGCTCCTCGACCCCGGCCAGCTCTTCCCGTGGGCCAATTGGGTGACGCCCGAAGGCTTCCCGCGCCGGTTTGATACCTACTTTTTTGTCGCAGCGCTGGCTGCGGATCAGGAACCTGCGCACCAGACCACCGAAGCCGTGCGCTCTGACTGGGTCAAGCCGCAGGAACTCTTTGCAGCGCTTGAACGAGGTGAGCTGAAGATGATGCGCCCAACCCAGCGGACCCTGCTTGATGCCATGGAGCTGGGAACAGTGCAGGCCATCATCGCCAGCGATGCGTTGATCACCGCGGTGCATCCCGATCCTCGCGATTCCCATTCCGCGCACCCGGTGCGCGCCAGCGAAATCGGCACACCAGGTTCCTGATTCCTGCTCAGTTATCGAGCAGGCTGCGCCCCACAATCAGGGACATGATCTCGTTGGTCCCTTCCAGGATCTGATGCACTCTCAGATCACGGAAGATCTTCTCCATGCCGTAGTCCGCAAGGTACCCATAGCCTCCGTGCAACTGGATGGCGCTATTGGCCACGTTGAATCCGGCATCGGTGGCAACCTTCTTGGCCATGGCGCACAGGCGGACCATATCGGGGCTTTTGGCATCCAAGGCGCGGGCCGCGCGGCGCAGCAGTGACCGCGCCGCTTCGAGTTCCATATCCATGTCGGCGAGCTTGAAGACCAGCGCTTCCTGCTTGGCCAGCGGGCCGCCGAAGGCCTGGCGTTCCTTGAGGTACGCGGCCGATTTTTCCAGTGCCAGCTGGCCGCCGCCCAGGGAGCAGGCGGCGATATTCAAGCGCCCGCCGTTCAGGGCTTTCATGGCCATGGAGAATCCTTGGCCTTCCGCGCCCAGCAGGTTTCCGGCGGGAATGCGCACGCCTTCCATGATGACCTGGCGCGTAGGCTGCGCCTTCCAGCCCATCTTCTTCTCATTGGCGCCGAAGCTCAGTCCCGGCAGATCCGCTGGAACCAGGAAGGCGCTGATGCCACGAGCGCCGGTATCCGCGGTGCGGGCCATGACGATGTAGAGTCCGGAACTTCCGGCTCCCGAGATGAACTGCTTGACACCGCTGAGCACGTATTCGTCGCCGTCTTTGCGGGCGCGGGTGCTCAGGGCCGCGGCATCGGAGCCGATACCCGGTTCGGTCAGGCAGTAGGAGCCGAGCTGTTCCATGCTGATCAAGTCCGGCAGCCATTTTGCGCGTTGTTCATCGTTGCCGAAGCTATCGACCATCCACACCACCATGTTGTGGATGGAAATGTAGGCGGCAAGGGTCGGGTCTGCCTTGGCCAGTTCCTCGAAGACCAGCACCGCGTCGCTGCGGGTGAGCGCCGAGCCGCCGTGCTCCTCCGAGGCATAAATGCCACCCATGCCCAGTTGTCCTGCCTGGGCGAGGACATCAATGGGGAAATGCTGCTCTTCATCCCATTTTTGGGCCATCGGTGCGATCTTGGTTTCCGCGAAATCATGGACCATGCCGATCAGCGATTTCTGGTCGTCGCTTATTTCAAACACCACCGGCTCCTTTGCCCGTTATTGCTCTATGTGAGCACAGTCTATGTGACTTGGGCGACAACTCAAGGGCGAGGTCAGCTACGGATCAGATCATCGCGGGCATCGAACTCGTCTCGCGCTTGGAGCACCTTGGATGCGTGGCTCTCGGACCACTTGCGCAGTATTTCCATCGGACCCAAGAGGCTGTGGCCGATGTCGGTGAGCTCGTAGTCCACACGGACCGGGACCTGCGCGTACACGGTGCGTTGCACCAGCCCGTCGCGTTCAAGGGTGCGCAGGGTGCTGGTAAGCACTTTCGGGGTGACACTGCCGATGAGCTGGCGTAACTCGGAGAAACGTAACGGCCCGTCAGCTAGGGCCAAAAGCACCAGAGGTGTCCATTTATCCCCTAGGCGCTGCATAATTTCACGTGAAGGACAGTTTTGCACGAAGACGTTGAAAGTCTCATGGCTATCCATTAGGAAACCTAGTTTCGTTGTAGTAGTCAGTATCCAAAGGATATCATCGTGCTGTACGCCCACCAATCAACAGGAGAATCACCATGAAGATCGCAGTTTACGGAGCCACCGGCATGGTCGGCACTGAAGTTGTTGCAGAAGCCATTTCCCGCGGACACGAAGTCACTTCGGTAACCCGTTCGGGCACCGAGGTCGCCGGCACCACGGCCGTCAAAGCCGAACTGAATGACGCCGCCACCTACCGCGACCTGGGCAAGAACAACGACGTCATCGTCATCTCCGTTCCACCATCGCGCACCGGTGGCGACCACCAGGAATACCTGGACGCCTTCGAAGAGATCACCGAAACCCTCACCCCTGCCCGCCTGATCGTTATCGGCGGCGCCGGCGCCACCGAAGTCAACGGCGTTCGCCTGCTCGACGCCCCTGGCTTCCCAGATGCCTACCGCGCGGAAGCTGAATCCGCTGCCGCCGTCTACGACATGTTCACCTCGGTCTCCGGAATCAACTGGACCGTCGTCGCACCGGCACCGGAGATTGCACCGGGCCGCCGCACCGGAAGCTACACCCAGGGCACCGATTCGCCAGCCGGCGACTTCGTTTCCAGCCAGGACTTCGCCGTGGCGATCCTCGACGAAATCGAGACCCCGGCCCACGAAAACCGCCGCCTGACTGTAGCAAGCGAGAAGTAGAAACCCGCCGCCTGCCACAGTGCATTGCATTCGCCAGATCCGCGCCCCACGGCGCCGATCTGACGAATGCACTGTACATGGCTAAAGTTGGAGTGGTCATTCCACTAGCACACCGAGGTAAGTTACTTCCCATGCAACGCAACTCGCGCTCTTCGCGTATCCTGGCCGGCGCTCTCGCCTTGCCGATCATCGGCGCACTGATTGCCGGCTGCTCCTCAACCGGCAGCACCGATTCCACCGCGCGAAGCAAAGAACCGGTCACCGGCGGAACCATGGTCTATGCCTCGGGAGATGCTGAACCCAGCTGCCTGGACCCGCATGTGGGCGGCAACTACCCGCAAGCTCTGGTAGCCAGCCAGTACCTCGAATCGCTGTTCACCAAGGATGCCAACGGTCAGATCATCCCTTGGCTGGCTGAGAGCACCGAGGTCTCCAAGGATGGGCTGACCCGCACCATCAAGCTGCGTGATGGCATCACCTTCACCGATGGAACCAAGCTCACCGCCGAAGCCATCAAGGCGAATATCAAGCACCTCAAGGATCCGAACACCGCGTCCTCCACCGGCTACCTCGCCGTGGGCAAGGTCGTGAGCATCGATGTCAAAGACGAGCTCACCGCTGTCTTGAAGCTTTCGGCTCCAGATAACGCGCTGCTCGAATCGCTGTCCATGCCATGGACCGCCATCGAATCCCCCAAGGCTCTGGAACGCGACCAGGCCACGAACTGCGCCGCTCCGGTGGGCACCGGCCCTTTTAAGGTCAAGTCGTGGGAGCACCAGAAGGCCGTGAACCTGGTACGCAACGAAGACTACGTCCTGCCGGTCGCCAATGACGAACGCGCCAGCAGCACCGCCTACCTTGATGGCATCACCTGGCGATTCATCCCCGAAGCCGCCACCCGCTATGCAGCCCTGCAGTCCGGCGAAGTCGATGTCATCGACAACGCCCAGCCGGACACCATCTCATCGGCTGCCGACGCCGGACTGGGACACCTCGATGCCCCGCGTCCAGGCTCCTCGAACCGCATTGAGCTCAACAGCTCCAAGGCGCCGTTCAACGATGTGAAGGTGCGTGAAGCCTTCATCCGCGCTGTCGATGCCAATACCGGCGTATCCGCGCTGTTCTTCGGCACCGCCAAGCGCAGCAACTCGCTGCTCTCGTCGGTGGAGCCACTGGCCTACTCGGATGAATCGCTGTTCACCACCGACACTGCCAAGGCCAACCAGCTGCTTGATGAAGCCGGCTGGAGCGAACGCGATGCCGAGGGCTACCGTGTGAAGGACGGCAAGCGCCTGAGCCTGCGCTTCCCGGTCTCTACCAACCAGTCGGTTCCGGCTGAGCAATCGCTCTTCGAGCAGTTCCAGGCCCAAGCCAAGGCCGTCGGTTTTGAAGTGAAGATCGACCTGCTGGATCTCTCCAGCTGGTACGGCGCGCTGGCCAAGCACGAGTACAACCTGGTTTCCGCGCCATACACCAAGGTCGGGCCTTCGGTGCTGCGCGTGCTCTACCACTCCGACTCCACGGTTCCTGCGCCTTCGGGATACTTTGCCAACAATGCCCAGGTGAAGGATGAGAAGCTCGACAAGCTGCTCACCGAAGCCGAAGAGACCGAGGATGAGGCACAGCGCGCCTCGCTCTACGAGCAGGCGCAGAAGATCGTGCTGGAAGGCTACTACGTGCTGCCGCTGTACGATCAGCAGAACCACTTCCTCTACGGCAAGAATGTGCACGGGGTCGGCACCACCACCGCGGTATCCTCCCCGGTCTACTTCGATACCTTCCTGGATCAGTAGCCTTTGATGGGCACAATCGCTTGGGCTGGGCGAAAGGTCGGTGGAGCGCTGGTGGTGTTATGGCTGGTGGCAACCGCCATCTTCATCGCCATCCGGCTGATTCCCGGTGACCCGGCCGAAGCGATCATGGGCGGCCCGGGCTCGCAGGCATCCGCCGAAGCTCTGGCCGCCGCCCGTGCCGAATACGCTTTGGACCAGCCGGTCCTCGCCCAGTACCTGTTGTATCTGGGCAAGCTGATCACTCTGGATTTCGGAACCTCTTATTCCCTGAAGCAGCCGGTCACCCAGGTCATGGGCGAGGTCCTGCCCAATACCTTGTGGCTCTCGCTGCTGGCGTTGGCCGCTGCCTGGCTGATGGCGCTGTGCTTCGCAGCCGCTGCCACCCGTTCCAACCGCTTTGGCAGCTGGCTGGGCAATCTCTTGGAAATCATCGCCGCCGCTGTCCCGCATTTCTGGCTCGGCGCGGTGCTGATCATGCTCTTCTCCTCGGCGCTGGGCTGGCTGCCCGCGGTAGACAACGGCTCGGCCCAGGGCTTGGTCCTTCCGGTCTTGACCTTGGCCTTGCCGCTGGCGGGATTCCTCACCCAGCTGATGCGTGATTCCCTCGCCGAGGCGATGGGCAGCCAGTTCGCCCTGGCTGCCCGGGCCCGCGGCGAAAGCCGGCTCAAGCTCTTCTGGCGCCACGGGCTGCGACACGCGGCGCTGCCTGCCCTGAGCCTGACCGGGTGGGCCTTCTCCTCGCTGTTATCCGGAGCAGTGGTCGTTGAAGCGATCTTCGCCCGCCCCGGCCTTGGCCGTTCCCTGCTCTCCGCGGTCCTGGCCCGCGACATCCCGATGGTCACCGGCATCGCCCTGTTCTCCGCACTGGTCTACATCCTGGTGATGGCCCTGGCTGAAGGAATTGAGCGGATCATCAACCCGGCAGGTGATCAGCGATGAGCCGCACCGCAAAGATCCTCTCTGTCCTCGTGGTCGCACTGTGGCTGCTGATGGCCGTGGCTCCTTCGCTTCTGGCCCCCTCGGATCCGCTAGCCATCAATCCCACGCAGGCCTTCCAGAAGCCTGGTCTGGCGCACTTCTTCGGAACCGATGAGTCAGGACGGGATATCTACACCCGCGTCATCCACGGCGCCGGGGACTCGCTGTCCATCGGCTTGGCCGCCACGGCCCTGGGCACGGGGCTGGCCATCGTCTTGGGCACGGTTGCCGCACTGTCTCCCCGGTGGCTCGATGAGATCATCCTTCGCGTGCTCGAAGCCCTCTACGCGATTCCTTCGCTGCTGATGGCCTTGCTGATCATCGCCTTCACCGGTCCGGGCGTTGGCCCGGCCATTGTCGCAGTGGGGCTCTCCACGGCCCCCGGGTACGCGCGACTGGTGCGCAGCCAAATCCGCAGCCTGAAGAATTCCGAGATGCTGGAAGCTGCCACGGTTCTTGGGCGCGGCACCTGGCTCAAGGTCAAGAACCACTTGGTTCCCAATGCGCTCAAGCCTCTGCTGGCACTGGTCACCTTAGGCATCGGGCAAGCCGTAATCTGGGCTGCCGCATTGTCCTTCCTCGGATTGGGAACACCACCGCCGGCTCCGGAGTGGGGCGCCATGCTGTCGGCCGGGCGCACCTACCTGCATCTGGCATGGTGGATGAGCCTGTTCCCTGGTTTGGCCATTGTGGCTGTCGCAGTCTCTGCCACCGTGATCGGCCGTGCCCTGGGCGGAAAGGTGAAGTCACTATGAGCGAGAAGACGCTAATTACCGTCAAGGATCTTTCGGTGAGCTTCGAAGGATCTCCAGCGGTCAAGAACATTTCATTCACGCTCAGCGCCGGCCGTGTTCTGGCATTGGTGGGCGAATCCGGGTCAGGGAAATCCGTGACCGCTCGCAGCCTCCTGGGCCTGTCCGGCGGAACGGTCAACGCCAGCGAACTGAGCATTTGCGGCCAGGATGCGTTGGGCTTCAATGACCGGGCCTGGCAGAAGATCCGCGGCAATTCGATTTCAATGATTTTGCAAGATGCCTTGATGGCCCTGGATCCCCTGCGCCCGGTGGGACGAGAAATCGCTGACGGGCTCAAAGAACATAGCTCACTGTCCCGATCAGAGCGCAAGCAGCGCGTCCACGAAGTTTTGGAATCGGTGCGCATGCCCGACCCCGAGCTGCGCGCCAAGCAGCGTTCCACCGAGCTGTCCGGCGGCATGCGCCAACGCGCGCTCATCGCCCAGGCCCTGGCCGGCAATCCCCAAGTGGTGATCGCCGACGAAGCGACCACGGCCTTGGACTCGCAACTCACCGCACTGGTTCTCTCGCAGCTGCGAGAGTTGAAGGATCAAGGACGGGGCGTGCTGATGATCAGCCACGATCTGGCGCAGGTAGCCCACCTTGCCGATGACATCGCGGTAATGCGCCAGGGCGAAATCGTTGAGGCAGGTCCCGCTGCACAAATCCTGAACCACCCGCAGCATGGCTACACCCGCAAGCTCCTACGCGCAGTTCCTTCCGGGGTTCCTCGCTTTACTTCGCTCTCGGCAACGAGCTCGCCGCTGCCAGCAGCTCCAGTAACGGATCTCCCCACTGCTCCCCCGGCTCTGTCGGCTACTGGCCTGTCGAAAAGCTTCGGCAAACAGATGGCAGTGGACGCGGTGAGTTTCGAGTTGCCGCAGGGAAAAACCCTGGGCATCGTGGGTGAATCCGGTTCCGGGAAGACCACTACAGCGCGCATGGTGCTCGGTTTGCAGAAACCGGATTCGGGAACCGTTGACCTGCTCGGCGAGCGCTTTACGCCCACGACCGAACCGGAGCGCCGAAAGCTGCGCGAGCAGATGGGCGCGATCTACCAGAACCCGTTGGGCTCCTTTGATCCGCGTTATTCTGTGGGACAGCTGCTGGCCGATGCCCTGAGCCGCGGCAAAACGAAGCGAGTAGAGAGTTACCGTCAGGAGGTGACGCAATTGCTGGAACAGGTGGAGCTTTCCAGTGTTCTGTTTTCGCGTTCCCCGCGTGAGCTCTCTGGCGGCCAACGGCAGCGCTTGGCCATTGCACGTGCTTTGGCACCGAAGCCTTCGGTGCTGGTTCTCGATGAGCCGGTGTCTGCGTTAGACGTTTCCATCCAGGCCACCGTGCTGGATCTCCTAGACCGGATTCAGCTGGAGACCGGCACCAGCTATCTGTTCATTAGCCATGATCTTTCGGTCATCGAGCACATGAGTGACTCCGTAGCGGTCATTCATCAGGGCAAGATCATCGAGCACGGTGATACGGCGATTATTTTCGCAGCACCGCAGCAGGAGTACACGCAGAAGCTGCTCTCTGCCATGCCCAGACTGCGCTAGGACCTGAAGCTCCAGCAAGGCCACCTGACAACGTTTGCGGGTCTCATCGGTCTAAATCACCATCGCCATCAGCCGGCAATCATGGAGCCTTACCGGTTTACATGCCCTTTATCATCAACGGTCACTCTGGAATCAATACGCGCGCCAACGGCATTGGCATATCGTCCGATCGTTTCTGGGCGCGGATTTGAATCGTACTGTTCAATCTTTGAGACCCGTTGGCGTGTCACTCCAAGCACTAGCCCAGGTATTTTATGAAGAATAGTAGTCACCAACTGGCTTAAAGGGGGTCTTCAAGTTTTAGCGTGGTGCAGGATGCTCAGCACGTTAAAACTTGAACAGCTCGATTATTCCTCGCCGGTCCCTCAAGGCTACGGATGTCGTGGCGCTCTAAGAGGGAATCATTGCTGAAACCGAGACCAAGCAGGCATTCGTTCGGTGCAATAACGGGCCTGAATGCACTGCCGGCCCGCTAGTGGGTTGGTGCAACACTGTTGGGGTGTCCACTACGTTTATCGATCCAGAGTCACCTTGACAGAACCGTTAGATTGAGTCGTTTTTTGCGCAGTTCCGACGTGAACAGCTCTCCGGGGAAATACTGGACACTATCGTGGAGGCGAAGTATTTGGCTGATGAACGGACGGGTATTTACATTCAGGAGCGTCCCCATGGTTCCTTGGATGGGTTGACGCCGTCCCGGTTTTGGGACGAATGGGTTTTAGAGAATCAGTTAGCTATCGCATAGTTGTTGGACTGTTCAAAGGGCACCAACCATCCTCAAACAGCCCGTCGATTTCTACGAGATATTGGTTTCGCGCGAAGAAATCGAGGCCGTTGAGCCAGTCCTCCAATTCCACGACCCGTTCGTTTGCGGCGTCGTAACTGAAGACCCACCTCTATGGTGCATGTTCAGGGTGACTGCATCGAGAGTCCGCCCCGTTTCGAGGTTTCATGAAACCGAAGCTAATTAATAGTCTTCTCTTCAAGCAGCTCCGCTACGCGAGTTCTGGATAACTCTCTTCGCTCAGGTCCAAGGTCGACGGCTGAAAATGCAACTGCCCCGACACCCTGCACAAGTTGTGCAGAATATCGGGGCTGGTGACCGAGAGGGCCTAGAGCCTAGATCTTTTCGATCAGCTCATCTTTGACCTGCTTGCGCAGGATCTTGCCGAGCAATGAACGCGGCAGTTCCTCCACTTGCACCACGCGCTTGGGCACCTTGTAGGCGGCCAGCAGTTCTCGGCAATGGGCACGCAGACCGTCTTCATTAAGCTGGACACCTGGCTCAAGCTGCACCGCGGCAACTACCATTTCGCCACCGCGGGCCAATGGCTTGCCGAAAACAGCGGCATCAACCACATCAGCATGCTGGCGCAAGGCAATTTCCACTTCGGTCGGCGAGACGTTGAAACCGCCGGTGATGATCAGTTCCTTGGCGCGATCCACCACCTGGGTGAATCCGTCTTCATCGACGGTGACCACATCGCCTGAGCGCAACCAGCCATCTTCGGTCTTTGTCTTGGCGGTCTCCTCCGGGTTGTTCCAATAGCCTTGGAACACCTGCGGGCCCTTGATCAGCAGTTCCCCGGCTTCGCCCGGCGCTACTTCCGTGGATGGGTCGTCCACCTCGACAACTTTCATCAATGTGGACGGGAAGGGAACGCCGATGGTCCCGGTGCGGCGGCTGGGATGGAATGGATTGCCCAAAGCCACTGGCGATGATTCGGTCATCCCGTAGCCTTCGACCAGCAGTCCGCCGGACATGGATTCCCACAGTTCCACGACGTGGTCTGGAAGGTTCATGGCGCCGGAGATGCAGTACTTGGCGCTCTTCAGCGACATTCCGCGTTCCTTGGCTGCCAGCGCGGTGCGTTCATAGATCGGTGGCACGGCGCAGTACACCGTGGCCGGCGACTTCTTCCAGGCATCGAGGATCATCTCGGCATCGAACTTCGGGAAGAGCACCAAGAGGCCCTGCTTCTTCACGCCGAAAGTCAGGTACAGGGTCATGCCGAAGGCATGGAACATCGGCAGGATCGCGTAGAGGATCTCCTCGCGCTCCTTGGCGCCCAGCATCCATGCCTCGCCCTGCAACGCGTTGGAATACAGGTTGAAGTGGGTGAGCATGGCACCCTTGGGGTGGCCAGTGGTGCCCGAGGTGTACTGGATGACGGCCAGGTCATTGACTTCAGGGTGCGGGTGGCTTGCATCGAGCCGGCCGCCGGCAAGCAGTTCTTTCCACGCGGTGGTTCCCGAGGTGCGGGTGGTCAGCGAAGCCTTGGTGTCGCGCAGCTTCTTCACCGGCAGGTTCAGTGCCAGCTTTTTCAGCGGCGGGAAGGCGTCGAGCAGGTTCACCGCGACGACCGCATCGAGCTGCACGTCCTTGGGGAACTCCTGGAGCGTTCCCACGACCTTGTCCCATACGATGGCAACTCGTGCCTGGTGGTCTTCGAACTGATGGCGCAGCTCGCGGGCGGTGTACAGCGGATTGTGCTCCACCACCACGGCGCCCAGTCGCAAGACAGCGTAGAACGCCACGACGTGTTGCGGGCAGTTCGGCAGGATCAGCGCCACGCGGTCCCCGGCACGCACGCCGAGCTTGCGCAGGCCTTCGGCCGCCTGCTCCACTTGCTCGCCGAGCTGCGCGTAGCTGGTGCGCCGCCCGAAGAATTCCGTGGCAGGGCTCTGGCCGGCTTCGGCCACTGAGCGGTCGAACATGCGGCTCAGTGGTTCGGTGGGCAGATTAATTTCAGCAGGGACACCTGGCTGGTAGTTAGCCACCCATGCGGGCGCAGCGCTTTTCTCCATAGCTCCCATCATGCCCTACGCGCTGGTAGCAACGCGATTTATTCAGCACTCTTCTCCGACTCGCCTCACGCGTTGAACGGCGAATTGTCTACCGCGCGAACTAGACTGCGAACTAAGCACAGTAGCACCCGCGCCGAGGCCCCGGAGGCAACCATGGCACGCTGTTATCCGCAAGACCCAGAATTCACCGAAAAGACTGCCGCTGAGCAAAAGGTTTTCGAGATTCTCCGTCGGACCTTGCCCGAGGATGTCCTGCTCTTCCATTCGGTCCAGCTGCGTAATCAGCGTGCCGAACACGAAATTGATCTATTGGTGTTGTGGCCTCAAGTGGGTATTGCTGTCATCGAGGTCAAAGGCGGACGGCTCACCGTCGAAGACGGTACCTGGTACCAATCCGACAGCAAGGGTAAGCACAAGATCCAAAGCCCCATGGCTCAGGTGCAAAGCGCCGCGCATGCGCTCAAGAGCGTGTTGTTCCCGCTCATGGGCACCCCTATCACCAGTCGGCTGGCCGACGTCGTGTGCTTCCCGTACACCGACTGGCCCGACCACTACAGCTCCGTCGGTGTTCCACGAGAACTCATCATCGACCGCGCCCAACTCGAAGACCTCGCACCTCTTCTTCGCAGCGCCATTGAAGAACAGGGAGGTGGATTGGCAGGGCTGAGCGCCGAATTCGCGCAACGCATGATCAAGCACCTGACCGGGGATACTGGGCCAATCGGCGAATCAGATGAAGCGCATGGCACCAGCGAAGCGCTATCAAATGAGGATGTGCAGGAGACTCTCACCAGCAGGCAAACGATCTTGCTTTCCGCCACCCGCTCATTGAACCGGGTGAGTTTCATCGGCGGTGCCGGCAGTGGCAAGACCTGGATGGCCCTGGAGAAGGCCCGTCAACTAGCCAAGGACGGGCTCCGCGTCGGCCTGTTTTGCTACAACAAGGGACTGGGCCATTACCTGAAAGCGCAGGTAGACCTTTGGCGGCAGAACAAGCCTAGCCACACCGGTGAATTCCACGAGTTCGCACGTTCGGTCGGTGTTCCCGATGGCAGTGGCCAAGAGTACTTCGATATCACCATGCCTCAGCTGCTGAGCGAACTGGGCCCTTCCCTGCCTCAATCGCAGAGGTTCGACGCCGTCATAGTTGACGAGGCCCAAGACTTTGCACCGGGCTGGTGGGAAGCATTGCTCGCGTGTACCAAGGATCCACTCAATGGAAAGGTCTATGCATTTCTAGATAACCGTCAAGATGTCTATCAACGCTGGAGTGGTGAAAACATCGGAGAAGGCAGCCCGCTGGTTCCCATTCACGTTGATGACAATCTGCGTAACACCAAGAGCATTGCCCGCACGTTCAAAGAAATCATCGGCAACAATGTGAAGCTACGAGGCGGAGAAGGACTACCAGTTCGTTTCGTCCAATGTTCCACGGAAGACGCCGTCGATGTCGCTTCCGATTGTGTGGATCGATTGATCGATGAAGGATGGGCTAATAATCAGATCGCTTTGCTGACGACCAACCGACGCCATCCCATCCATCAGGACCACTACGACCAGGGGATAATTGACACAGAGTATTGGCCTGCCTTTCATGCCCGCGAGGAAGAGTTCTATGGCCACGTCCTCGGATTCAAGGGGCTGGAGAGAAGCGTAGTCATTCTTTGCGTGAACGGCTTCAGAGATATCAGTCGAGCGACCGAGCAGTTGTATGTCGGATTCTCTCGTGCACGCAGCCTCTTGGTGGTAGTAGGCGACCGGGAACTGATCGATCAAGCCAGTGGAGAGAACCTGCAGATTTCGTTGCACGGCGCGACCGCTTGGGAGCCGCCCGGTGTCCAGGTCAACAGCTAGAAATTCAAGCCCCGCGCAGCGACATCCCACAGCTCATGCGTTCCATCAGCATGGACCGCTAGCACAGAATCCACCAGATTCACCGCCTGGCACACGTGATTCGGGATCACCTGAAGCTGCGTTCCATAGTCCGGCAGGTCGAGGTTTTCCGGCCACAGCACGGTGGCATGGTGCTCCGAGAGCGCGCTGATCCGAGCATCCGGGCATTCGGCGATGCGGCCATAGCCAGTCGCCCAGCTCGGGCGGTCGCTGCCCAGGATCTTGCTCCCGGCATCCAGCACGATCCGTCGGGGAATCTGCTCATCGCCTTCGTGCCGGCTGACCACGGTCGCGGCCACGGTCAGGGCAACCTCGTCATAGCCGGTGCGTCCGAGTTCGAACTGCTGCGCGTCGCCGAAAACATACACGCCGGGGCGCACCTCGGTCAGCACCGAGTTATCGCTCAACGCAGCGGTGGGAGTCGAGCCCCCGCTGATGCGCTTGATGGCGAATCCTGCCTCGCGCAAGATCCTGGTCGCTTCGGCCAGCGCCTTGTGCTCGTCATTGACTGCGCAATCGATCCCATCGGGGTTGTAGCTATGGCCCGGGAAGGTGAATACGCCGTTGACCCGCATCCCCGCGTTCCGTGCCGCCTCGGCAATGGCCAAGGCATCGCGCGGGCTGACGCCGCTGCGATGATGGCCGCTGTCAATTTCGATCATCAGGCGGATCTTCGATGCCTGCTCGCCGAGCATCCGCGCCATCTGCTCCACGGCCTGCACCGAGTCCGTTCCGATGCTCAGCTTGGCCCGCTTGATCAGTTCCAGGATCCGTTCGGCTTGGGACTGGTTGACCCACAGCGGGTAGGCAATGAAGATCTTGGCCACTCCCTGCAGGGCGAAGCTCAGGGCCTCGCCCACGGTGGCAACGGTCAGTCCCACGGCCCCGGCATCGAGCTGCCGGCTGGCGACTTCCAACATTTTGTGGGTCTTGGCGTGGGGACGTAATTTCAGGCCTTGGCTGGCGACCCGCTGGGCCATTTTGTCGATGTTCTTTTCCAGTTGCGCCACGTCGATGATGATCTGCGGCGTGCTGGTTCCAGCGGGGATAAGGGCCACGTCTGCCGTTCCTTAAAGCTCGTTGTGCGTCGCGGTGACGGTCCTGCCTGTGGTTGAATCCGCCGAACAGAGAGACTACCGCAGGTTCCTATCAACACGCCAAGCGCTTACTGGCGCTGGGCTGGAACCGAGCGCGAGGCGAGCTTGGTCGACAGTTCATGTGCGTGGTGCAGCAGCAGTTCTCCCAGCTCTTTTCTGCGCCCTTCTTCGAAGCGGGTATGGATGCCGGTCAGGCTCAGAGCCCAGGCCGGTTGCCCCGAACTGTCGAAGACCGCCGCGCCCATCCCCCAGCTGCCCTCAACGATGAGCCCCGGGTTCACCGAGTACCCGAGCTTTCTGGTTTCGGCGACTTTCTTGCGCAATTCCTTGGCGCTGTGGGCAGGCCCGTATTCCGTCTCCAGCGAGGTGCTGGCCAGATAGCGTTTCATGCTTTCTTCCGGCAGGAAGGCCAAGATGGCCATTCCCGCCGAGGCCACGCCGAGCGGAAAGCGCCGGCCTTCGTACAGCACAAAGGAACGGATCGGGAAGGCTCCGTCCTGCCGAAGCAGGCAGACGGTTTCATCCGAGCGTCGCGCGGAGAGGAACGCACTCTCCCCGGTTGCCTCAGCCAACGCCGCGACGTGTTCGCGGGCGAGTTCGCTGATGTCGTAGCGTTCGGCGGCCACGGCGCCCATCAGATACAGCTCAGGACCCAGAAGCCATTTGCCGGTGCGATGCTCATGGTCGCAGAATCCCTCGGTGACTAATGCCGAAAGCAGCCGATGCACCGTGGGCCTGGCCAGCGAGGTCGCGCGGGCCACCTCGGTGGTCGTGATGCCCTCCGGCATGGAAGTGCTCACGATGCGCAGGACTGCGGCCAAGCGGCCAACAACCTGTGCTCCGGCCGGTAAATTGCTCATGGCCATATTATGGACGATGTTTGTCCATGGACCCTATATGTCGGCACGAAAGCGCATACTGTGTGGCATGGAGAATTCATGGCAATTGGTCATCGACTGCGCCGATCCGCAAAGGATGGTGGAGTTCTGGTCCCAGGCGATGCACTACATTCCAGAGCCTCCCCCGGCCCCGCACGCAACATGGCGCGAGCACTGGCAAGCCATGGGGGTGCCGGAAGATGAACTGGGCCCCGGCGTCGGAGACCTGCCCGAATCCCTTGTCGACCCGCAAGGGCACGGGCCGCGCTGGTGGTTCCAGCAGGTTCCGGAAGCCAAAAGCATCAAGAACCGCCTGCATGTCGACCTGTTTGTCGGAGGCGGACGCAGTGTCGAATTCGAGGTGCGCAGGCAACGGGTGGATCAGGAGGCCCAGCGCCTGGTTGCCCTTGGCGCAACGATCCGCCAGGTCATGGACCTGCCGGAGATGGACCATTTTGCGGTATGCATGGCTGATCCCGAAGGCAACGAATTCGATGTTGTCTGACGGGAAAAACATGCGTTCATATTATGGACAAGAAGTTCTCTTTTCCTCACCATCCGACCAATAGACAGGCAAAATCCTGATCGCTATTGAATGCTCATCTGCGACTACGTAACTTTTAACTTAGACACATCCGCACTCCACATAGTGGACGCAGGGAGATATCGATGACAACGAAGTTTCGAGATGACGCGGCGGCAGAACTAGCTGCAGTCGTCAAAGATGGCATGACCATCGCCGTGGGAGGCTTTGGCCTCTCAGGCATTCCCAACAGGCTGATCACTGCCTTGAGGGATTCCAAAGCGACCAACCTGACCATTGTGTCCAACAATATGGGCGTCGACGGAAAAGGCCTGGGGATCCTCTTGGAAAACCATCAGGTCTCCAAGGTCCTGGCCTCCTATGTTGGTGAGAACAAGCTCTTTGCCCAGCAGTTCCTTGACGGGGATCTGGACGTGGAATTCTGCCCGCAGGGCACCCTCGCTGAACGCCTGCGCGCCGGCGGAGTGGGCATCCCGGCCTTCTTCACCCCGACAGGCGTCGGCACGCCGGTGGCCGAGGGCAAAGAGGTCATGGAGTTCAACGGCAAGCCAGCCATCCTGGAGCGTGGAATCTTCGCGGACATCGCCCTGGTCAAGGCCTACCAAGCCGACACCGAAGGCAACCTTCGGTATCGCATGACATCCAAGAACTTCAACCCGCTTGTGGCCATGTCCGGCCGCCACACCTTCGCTGAAGCCGAGCACATCCTCGACGACTACCTGGATCCTTCCCTCGTGGAGACCCCGGGCATCTTCGTGCAGACCCTCGTGCAAGCCGATGAGGTCAAGGACATCGAACAGCGCACCGTACGAGCAAAGCAGGAGGCCTGAGCATGTGGACTCGTGATGAAATGGCGGCCATCGCCGCTAGCGAATTGACCGATGGACAGTATGTGAACCTCGGCATCGGGATCCCGACCTTGGTAGCCAACCACCTGCCCGAGGGCGTCTCGGTGAAGCTCCAGAGCGAAAACGGACTGCTGGGCATGGGTCCCTTCCCCTATGAAGGCGAAGAAGACGCGGACCTCATCAACGCCGGCAAGCAAACGGTCACCATCCTTCCCGGTGGCAGCTTCTTCGACTCGGCCACCTCCTTTGGCATGATCCGGGGCGGGCATGTGCAAACTGCCATCCTCGGCGCGCTGCAGGTTGCAGCCAACGGCGACCTGGCCAACTGGACCATCCCCGGCAAGCTCGTCAAAGGCATGGGCGGCGCCATGGACCTGGTCGCCGGCACACCCCGTGTCATCGTCCTGACCGACCACACCGCCAAAGACGGAACCAGCAAGATTGTCGAATCCTGCGACTTGCCACTCACCGGTGTCGGCGTCGTGGACCGCATCATTACCGACCGCGCGGTATTCGACATCGAGCAGGGGAAATTGACCTTGCGCGCTGTGGCACCGGGTGAAAGCGTAGAAACCATTAAAGAGATCACGGCAGCCGAATTCGCCGTCGACATCCTGGAGGACCTGAAAGCATGAGCGTCAAGATCGTGGGTTACGCCCGCACCCCATTCGTAAAATTCAACGGCGTCTTCGCCAGCGTTCCGGCCACCGAGCTGGGAGCGCATGCCGCCAAGGCTGCCCTGGAAAATGCAGGCGTCGCCCCCAGCGAGGTGCAGCAGGTCATTGTCGGACAGGTGCTCCAGGGCGGCGCAGGCCAGAACCCGGCCCGCCAGTCGGCCGTCGGAGCCGGAGTCCCGCTGAACGTTCCAGCCATCGCGGTCAATGCGGTGTGCCTCTCCGGTGCCGAAGCGGTAGTGGCAGGCACCCGCCTGATCAATGCCGGTGAAGCCGACATCGTTTTGGCCATCGGCCAGGAGTCGATGTCCTTGGCTCCTCACGTCCAACGTGCTCGCGCCGGAACGAAGTACGGTGCCATCGAACTGATCGATACCTTGGAATACGACGGGCTGACCGATGCCGCCGAGAAGCGTTCCATGGGCGCTTCCACCGAAGAGCACAACGTCAAGCTGTCGCTAACCCGTGAGGAACAGGATCAGGTGGCTGCGGCTTCGCACCAGCGTGCAGCGGCATCGCGTGACTTCACCGCCGGGGAGATTGCCCCGTTCACCATCACCACTCGCAAGGGCGAGACGACCTACTCCGAAGATGATGGCATCCGTGACTCGACCACCCTCGAGACCCTGTCGGGTTTGCGCCCTGCCTTCTCGAAGCACGGCAGCATTACCGCCGGCAACTCATCGCAGATCACCGACGGTGCAGCAGCACTGGTGCTGGCCAGCGATGCCGCCATCGAGCGTCTGGGCCTGAAGGCCATGGCCGAAGTTGTTTCCCATGCGTTCGTGGCCGGGCCGGACCGGACCCTGCATGAGCAGCCATCGAATGCCATCGCGGCCGCGCTGCAAAAGGCCGGCGCGAAGGCCGAGGATTTGAAGGCTGTTGAGATCAACGAGGCATTTGCCGCAGTGGTTGTCCAGTCCTCGAAGGTCTTGGGCTTGGACGAAAAGATCGTGAACTCCCATGGCGGCGCCACCGCCTTGGGCCACCCCATTGGCGCATCCGGCGCCCGCATCATCGGCACCCTGGCCCGTCAGATGCAGGAACTGCCAGCCGGTTCGCTTGGCGCCATCGGCATCTGCGGCGGCGGCGGACAGGGCACATCTGTAGTGCTGCGCTCGCTGTAAACACAGCATCCGGCTTATACACCGGGATCAGTGAAGAGCGATCTTCACTGATCCCGGTTTTTCTATGTCTGTCCTGTTGCTCGTAATGATTGGCATTTCATGGCCGCAACTGGCGTCACAGTGCACAAACGGAGCTAATTTGTCCATTTTCTGTGGTATGAAATTGGTAGGCAAAAATTCAACTTGTTCGATTTTAAATAGGCAAGTTCCACGTTTTGCCGTCATCATCGCACCACGTCAGGACCCCTCTTGGATAATTTGCAACAACCAGAAGAATCAAAGGCGCCTCAAACGCCCGCGAATCTCCCGCCGGCACCATTGCCGTCGTCAGGACAGAATCCCCAGATGAAAAAGATCAAGGACGCCGTTCTTGAACTGAAATCGCGAGCCAGCCTCAAGCTGCTCGGATTCCAAGCAGGCACCATTGCCGCCATCGGCATTGTGCTGGCGCTTTGCTACCTGATCCCGTTGGCAAGCGCAGCAAACGAATCAGGAGCCAGCGGCTATTCCGATTATTCAGAAGCCGGCATGGCATCCCAGTTGAATTCATTCAAGGCCTTCATCATGCTCTTTGGCGCGATGCTCGGCGGCGGCCTGAAAATCTCTGGATCTGGCGGCGGTTTCGGGGTCTCGGGCGAAGCGCATCTCGCGCTTTCATTGGTATCGATCACCGCGATCCTGGCGATCTGCACAGTAAATTACTTCCTGGTTCAAAAACTGAACCGCGGCGTGCGCAAAGGAGGTTGGAAAAGCGCAGCATTGGTTTCCGGCCTGCACGCATTGGTATTGTCCCTGCTCTTCTTGATCGTTTCCCTCTTTGGCAAGCTATCCATGGAAGCCATGGGATTCTTGACCGCAACGATCTCGCCCCGGTATGCCGGTGTCTTCTTCACCATTTTGCTAACCGTCTTCTTCTCCCAATTCCTGGCCACAGCTCCGGCCCGCGCTCAATCGAGAACCCCTTTGATGAACGGTGTCCGCGAGGCAATTACCCTGCTTGTAGCGGTATTGGTGGTCTTTGCCGTGGTTGGCATCATCGTGGCTCTCGTCAACAAAGACGAAGACATGCCTTGGAGCATGTCATTGCTTCTGATTCCACTGCTCGGAACCCTGGGCTCCTACCTCGGGGCACTGGGCTTCCTCGGTGCCCTAGCTCCGAACATTTCTGGCGTGGCTTCGGCGCTGGAGGATTTCACCGGAAATGACTTCCCGACATCGGTCCTGCGTATTTGGGATTTTGCCGATGGCAAGGGCGCTTGGCTGATCGTGCTGACCGTCATCCTAGCTGTCGCAGTAGCCATCCGAGTGGGCGTGCAGCGTACTCGTACCGCCGGAATCAACTGGCAACGAGTCTGGCAGCTGCCCGTCATTTCCTTGATTTTGTGGATGCTTCTCGCTTGGCTCACCAGCATTTCTATTGGCGGCAAAATAAGCGCAGAAGAAATGGGCGAAATGTCGGCCGATATTTCGTTTGGCATCACCTGGTACTCGGTGATTTTCCTGGCCATCGGCGCAGCGATTGTTTCGATCCTGGCCGAGCTGTTGCCGCTTCAGGTATACCGTTTCGCGCCCAGCCTGCTGGGATTGCTAGCTGGCAAGGCCGCCGTGGACCGTTGGATCTCCGGCCAGTCGCAGGCACCCGCGCCATCCGATCCAGCTGCCTCTGCGACCCCAGCCGCTCCGGTGGCAGCTACGCCAACAACCACCATGCCGGTAACGACTGCCGAGCCGGCCACGACCGCATTTGCTGCCGCTCCTGCTTCCGCTGCACCGGCTGCATCCGAAGCGCCTGCACTCCAGCCAGCGTCAGAATCATCCAAGAAGAAGGCCAAAGCTGTTGGCTTCAGCGTTCTCGGTGTAGCGATTCTTGTCGGGCTCGGATTTGGCGCCGTGGCTTATCTGAATTCCCAGCGGAAGCCTGAGGCGCAAGTCCAGCAGTACCTCCAGCTGCTTGCCGACGGCAAGGCAGAAAAAGCCGCAGAGATGGTTGATCCGGGCATCGATAATTCTTCGCGTGTATTGCTCACCGATGAAGCGCTGGCCAGCGCCAAGCAGCGTTTGGAAGTTGTCGACGTAAAGCAAGAGTCGAAAGGCGAGAGCGGCGCATCCATCCGGGCCACGTACTCCATCAATGGCGAACAGCACGAAAGGGTCTTCACCGTCGACCGCGGGGACAAGGAATATGGCTTGCTTGATACTTGGGACCTCAATGATCCCCTCCTGGTGCCGGTGAAAATCAGCACCGATCAGATCTCCAAGGTCACGGTCGGAAAGTCGCCTGTTGAATTGCAGCAGGATGATTCCTACTTCGGCGAATCCACTGCTGCATACAGCGGCAACTTCTACGTCTACCCGGGCATCTACAACGTCACCGCGCCAAACACCGACTACTTGCAGGTCGATGCCCATGAACTGCGCGCCAACCATCCTGATGATCTCGAAGCGGCAGTTACGCTCACTACCCAGGTGACCGATCAGCTCAGTGATCTGGCACTCGACGCCGTGCATAAGTTCGCCACCGCCTGCGTCACGGTGCCAACAAATCTGAACGAAGGTTGCCCCAGCGAGCTGCAGGACAAGGAACTGAAGTCCTTCTCCGTCAAGACCCAAGCCGACGGGGTGACGATGGAAGGAATGGAATCGTTCAGCAGCAGCGAGACGACATTCAAATATCAGCGCAATAAGACCGAGTACATGGAATACGACGAGCAGGAGATCGACCGCAGCTTCAACGGAACCATTGAATGGATTGACGGCCAGCCGAAGGTGACCGTGACTGGATCGAGCTGGTGGTAAACCGGTGTTGAAAACACGTCGCTAGTTTCCCGATGCACGAACGAACCCGTTGCCACCCGCTTCTAACGTGGGTAGCAACGGGTTCGTGCGTTATCGGATCTCTAGTGCCACAGTGGCTCACGGGACACGTAGTTCTTCAGCAACTGAGAGCCCAGTTCCCGGTACGTGCCGTTGGCCACCCGTGGGTCTGCCTCGCCCGTCAAGGCGCTGAGCACGGAGCTGATCAATGCGCCGTGGCTGACTACCAGGACATTTTCTCCCGGGTGCTGCTGGCAGATCTTGAACAGAGCGTTGACCGCGCGCTCGACTAGATGCTGTTCGGTTTCGCCGGTGCCGATATTCAATTGGCGCTGTTCATCGGCCGGGTGCCCAACGAGCTTGCCCTCCCAGTCCCCGAAGTCCTGTTCCATGAGTTCCGGGTTCTCGTACAGGGCTCGGGTGCCAATGCCGTTGGCGATAATTTGCGCCGTCTGCAGCGCGCGGAACAGCGGGGATGAATATACCGCTGCCCAAGGACCCTGCATGGACAGGTCCATGGCCAGTTGCTGCGCTTGGCGCACACCGGTGTCGTTCATCGGCAGGTCACTGCGACCGTGCAGTCGCCCTGCCTTGTTCCATTCAGTCTGGCCGTGCCGGATCAATACGATTTTCTGTTCACTCATCATCTTCTTCTTTCTTGCGTGCACTCTCGGATCCTTTGCTTGATCCTTGGTGCGAAGTTTTTCGCTCTCAGTTCGCAGCCAAGTGGCCTTCAACTGATGTTCTTTGAACCGCATCCCGCGGTTTTGTCGTCCATTGGTCGCTGGAGGCAGCAAACCAGTTCACTGCGTCGTTCCCCAATTGGAGTACCGCGAATCCTGGGCCGGATTCCGCAAGTACTTCGTGAGGAGCAAACGGGTTCATGTTGTAGGAAACCGCCGGAGCCATCAACACCGGAATATTGATCAGCTGGCTTGTGGCGGCCTGGTGATAATGCCCGCAGAGCATGGCCCGGACGTCGGTGCCAGCGGTGATGGCTGCCAGGGCCATCGGATCCTTCAACCCGCGTCCTGCTCGTACCTTGCTTGTGGCTTCCACTGGCGGATGGTGCAACAGCAACAGCGAACCCAGTGGAGCAGGTGCCGCCAGCAAGGATTGCAGCCATCTCAATTGCGCCTGATCCAGCTCGCCTTGAGCCAGCTGGAACCCACCGCTGTCCAGCCCGATGATGCGCAGTCCCAGAACTTCATGCACGGTATTTGCCTGATAGGGTCCAGTCGATAACCGCTGGGTATTAAATTCCGGGCCGACGCTTCCTGCGGGGTCGTGATTACCGGGAATGGTAATCACTGGACAGCCAAATTCTTCTTGGATGTCATTGAACATGGCCGCGGCCATCGGATGGATTGGCGCACCCCGATCCGCAATATCCCCGGTCACGACAATGGCGTCGGGCGAAAAGTGTTCCGAGGCCCGCAGTACCTGCCGGGTGCGTTGCCACGAATCGATGCTTCCGTGAAGCAGCTGGCCTTCAGAGCACAGATGGGTGTCGCTCAGATGAATGATTGTCAGTGGCTTCATCGATCCCTCCCCCGCGTCCTGCTGCTGTTCATTCCATTGAACTTTTCGGTTCTAACTATTAGGTGAACAAGGAGCCGACGAGATGTGAAGTCCTAAAGAATCTCCGATTCTCGATTACCGAATGAAAATCGACGATTTCATGGGAGATTGACCGCAATACATGCATTCTGCGGTATATGAACAGCGAGTAGCACACAAAACGACTACCCTTAGAAGAGCAGATTTGAATCCACCTAGGAGTTATATCCATGACGGGCAGCAAAGTCGTCGCCTTTGGCCACTTCCAGCCAGAGCGCATCGTCCCTAATACTGAGCTGGAAAAGTTGGTGGAAACCAGCGACGAATGGATTACCCGCCGCGTCGGCATCGAAGAACGCCGCTGGGGCACCGGCGTTGAAACCGTAGACTCCATGGCCATCAAGGCCGCAGAGATGGCTTTGAGCAATTCCGCAGATATCAAGGCCGAGGATATCGACCTGATCGTGCTCGCTACCTGCACCGCAACCGACCGCTCGCCGAATATGGCAGCACGCGTTGCCAACGCACTGAACATGGAGCAGGGTCCTGCCACCATGGATGTCAATGTCGCATGCTCGGGCTTCGCCCATGCAGTTGGCATCGCCCAGGGTGCCATCGCGGCAGGTTCCGCGAAAAACGCTCTTGTCATCGGTTCGGAAATGCTGACCGATTACACCGATTTCACCGATCGCACCACCTGCGTCCTGACCGCAGATGGCGCGGGCGCGTTCATCATCACCGCTTCGGAAGACAATGGCATCTCGCCAGTGGTGTGGGGTTCGGTCCCATCGCTGTCCGATGCTGTTCGCATCGAAACTGAAAACGACATGAAGTTCGCGCAGAACGGCCAGAGCGTATACCGCTGGACCGTGACCCAGCTGCCAAAGATCGCCTCGCAAATCGTCGAGCGCGCAGGCATGAAGCCAGAAGAGCTGGACGCCATCGTTCTGCACCAGGCCAACCTGCGCATCATCGAACCGCTGGCTGAGAAGATTGGTGCTCCGAACGCACGCGTGGCCACCGACGTAGTCTACTCGGGCAACACTTCGGCCGCTTCGGTTCCATTGGCCCTGTCCAAGATGATGGCTTCGGATGAGCCATTGCCGTCGGGTTCCAAGGCATTGCTCTTTGCCTTTGGTGGCGGCTTGGCTTACGCCGGTCAGATCATCACGATCCCGTAAGTATTTTCACCTCTAGTCGGCGTTCTGGCATTTTGCCGGGGCGCCCACTAGTGCTTTAACAGCACTTCGTATTCCGCCACAAATTACCTCCAAGTTCCCTCTTGCCTTAATGCGTTAGCGACTGCTGACGTATCTTTAATGCTTGATCTACTGGAAGTCGCATCGGAACCAACGCGCAGGCGTTTAATTCAGCTGCTGGGTTCCGGAGAACGTACGGTGACGGAACTCGCGGCGAACTTCACGGTGAGCCGCTCCGCCATTTCACAACACCTGCTGCTGTTGATTGATGTAGGACTGCTGCAAGCGCGTAAGGATGGACGCAGTCGTTACTACTCACTGAACCCAGCAGGCATCGCGCAGCTCAAGGCCCTTCTTGACTCATTCTGGAACACCGAACTTGATCTGCTCGTCGCCGAAGCCACCGAACTGGCCTCGCTCAGCACTCCCCCGCACACACCGCAGAATCCTTCAGGAGAAAAGCCATGAGCTTTGAACGAACTGTCTTACTCCCCGTAGACGCCGACACCGCCTTCAACCTGCTTACCAATCCAGAGCGCTTGCGCCGCTGGCAGACCGTCGCCAGCCGCGTCGATCTGCAGGCAGGCGGAAGCTACCGCTTCACGATGGGCCCGGGCCACCAGGCCACCGGCACTTTCACCGAAATCGAGCCGGGCAAGCGCTTGGTCTTCACTTGGGGCTGGGAAGGCTCCGAGGCAGTTCCGCCGGGCAATTCGACCGTTTACATCACCTTGGAGCCTTGGGACGAAGGCACGGCAGTGACCTTGCGCCATGAAGGCCTGAACCCAGGTCAGTCTTCCGGCCACGCAGAAGGCTGGAACCATTTCCTCGATCGACTCAAGAGCTTCGCCGAATCCGGACAAGCAGTCATCGACGAGTGGAATGCTGTTCCACAGCCCGAGGACGCGATCGTTTCCGCCGAGGGATCCCTGGCTTCGCTTCAGTTTGTGCTCAATAATGTGTCCGAGGCCGAACTGGGCCAGGCAACGCCCTGCGCGGAGTTCACCGTCAGCCAGCTCCTGGATCACCTGGCAGGCAGCGTTTCCATGATCGGCAACGCATTGGGCGCAGCAGTTACTGATGACCCGGCACTGGCGCCAGAAATCCGCATCGCCAACATCGCCCAGCCGACTCTCGAGGCCTTCGCCTCCCGTGGTCTGGACGGCGAAATCGACCTCGGCTTCGCAGTCATGCCAGCGAAGGTTGTCGCCAGCATCCTGAATCTCGAATTGATGGTGCACGGGTGGGACTTCGCCCAGGCTACCGGCCAAGACTTCGAAATCCACCCAGGTCACGCCGAGTACGTACTTGGCTTGGCCCGCAAGACCGTGGGACCGGAGCAGCGCGCGTCGGGTTCCTTCGCCGAGGAAACGGTCATCGCCGAATCCGCCAGCAGCCTGGATCGCCTGATCGCCTTCACCGGTCGCGTTCCGGTCGCAGCCTGAGGACTATCCATGGTTGATGTCTCGACTAGCATCGTGATTGACCGGCCACTATCCGTGGTGGCCAGTTACACGATGAACCCGCTGAATGCACCAGCGTGGTATCAGAATATCCGCTCGGTGCGGCGGCTGGACCAGGAGGATTTCGGGCTCGGCTCCCGCACCGCATTTGAGGCTCGCTTCCTGGGACGGGACCTGTCCTACTCCTATGAGGTCACCACGCTGCTGGAGGACAGGGAGCTGGTCATGGCCACAGCCCAGGGCCCCTTCCCGATGCGCACCACCTACAAATTCGAGACGGTCAGCCCCACAGCCACCCGGGTCGAATTGCGCAACGACGGGGAGCCCCGAGGCTTCAACAAATTGGTCGCCCCGCTTATGGAAACCATGATGCGCCGAGCCAATATGGCCGATCTTCGAGCATTGAAGAAGATCCTGGAAACCCAATAGCCGTTGGACACCACGATGGGCATCGGAGAGATCTCCGATGCCCATCGTACTTTGTGGTTCAAGGATTACCGGCGGCCGCCGCCTTCGGCATCAATCTGGGCCAGTTCCGTTTCCAGCTCACTGGCAAGCTGGCGCAACCGCGAGATCCGGCCAGCGGACATCGATGGCGCCGGGGCAACATGGGCATCCACGTCGAAGATGGTGTTCGGGCTGTGCCACACGTTGAACCATTCCAGCCCCATGCCGCTGGCATCCTGGGTGACACCGCGAAGCAACAGCAGTGGCTCTCCTGCCCTTGCTTGCAGCAGAGATGCCACGGCAGAATCCGCTGTCACCGCCTGCACGCTACGCGGCCCGCCGACTGGCTCGAATCCGCGCTCGCGCATCACCGAGAGCAAGGAGGCGTTCTCCAGGATCTCTGAGCTGAAATCGGTGAATGGCGTGTAGGGAACCCAGGTTCGCATGAAGGCCACGGGCACCGAATCCAGGGAGCGGACACGTTCGATTTGCCACGCCTCGGACACTCCCAAGGCTTGGGCTGCTTCCTGTGGCGGGGTGCAGCGCTGGATGGAGTGGATATGGGTGGCCATCCGCTGGCCGCTGGCCGCCGCTTGCTGGTCCAGGCCTCCGGCCTGTTGCAGGTGCCGACGCAGAACCGGCGCGGCCGCAACCACGCTGCCCCGGCCTCGCTGGCGATGAATCAGCCCTTCTTCAGCCAGGCCGGCGAGCGCTTGGCGTATCACGCTGCGTGATACGCCGAAGTTCTTCTGCAGCTCTTCTTCCGTGGGCAGTGGCGTTCCGGCATCCAGACCGTGGTCAACAATCTGTCCTTGCAGGATATCCCTGATCTGGGAATGCAGGGGCTGGCCAGAGGAACGGCTTAGCAACCTCTCATGCGGTGCGAAGTTCATGCGCCTCCTCGTTTTCCCCGGCATCTGCCGATACAACTGCCCTGTGCTTCATTTCAGTCTAATCTCCAGCCTCGCCATCCCACCTCCGGCGAGGCCTCCTGCGCCGCCAATCGCCACCGCCAGATGACTTGGAACAAAAGAAAAACATTGCCCAGGTCACAGTTTTGGCTTGACTTGGATCACATCCTGGTATTCACTATAACTTGTTGTACGTACAAAAAGTACGTACAACTGGAAGTAAGAGATTCTTTCCTCGTCCTTCTCGCCAGCGCCGGCCCGAACCACTTGCCTGGCCAGCCTGCCAGGACAGTGGATGCGATGGAAAGTCCCAGCGCATCTGATTGACGAATTTCGGCTTCTGAACAAAGCAATCCCCGTCCAATGAGGCACTGGGGTAATTCGGCAGAAAGACTACGCTCATGGCTACTAGCACTCAGGGCAACACCAAGGACTGGCTGACAAAGTTGTCGGTCATCCCCGGCGCTCTCATGCTCATCCCGCTGTTCCTCGGGGCCATCATCAATACATTTTTCCCGCAGGCCCTTGAGGTAGGCAGCTTCACCACTGCGCTCTTCCGCGATGGCACCGGAGCATTGCTCGGACTGTTCTTCTTCTGCCTCGGATCCCAGCTTGATGTACGCACCACCGGCCCGACGCTGGAGAAAGGCGTCGCGATCCTGATCGGCAAGGTCGGCATCGGCATCGCCGTCGGACTGGCAGTAGCCTTCTGGGTTCCCGGAGGCTCGATCCTCGGTCTGACTCCTCTGGCCATCATCGCGGCCATGACCAACTCCAACGGAGCGCTGTTCGCGGCCCTGACCGGCCAGTACGGCAACAAGACCGACCGGGCCACCGTGGCAGTCATCGCGCTGAACGACGGACCGTTCATCACCATGATCGCTCTGGGCACCGCCGGCCTGGCCAACTTTCCGCTCCAGGACCTCGTCGGCCTGGTCCTGCCGCTGGCTCTGGGATTCATCTTGGGCAATCTCTCCCGCACCGCGCGCGAATTCCTGAGCGTCGGCGAATCCCTGCTGATTCCATTCCTCGGTTTTGTGGTGGGCCGAAGCATCGACTTCTCCACCTTGATCACCAGCGGCATGCAGGGCATCCTGCTGGGCCTGGCCACCATCCTGATCTCCGGCCCGGCCTCCATGCTGGTGCTCTGGTGCTTCCACGCGATGCATCGCCGCCCACGCAAGACCCGCAACCTGATCGCAGGCATGGCCGAGGGCACGACCGCAGGCAACGCCATTGCCACTCCCGCGGCCTTGGCCCTAGCCGATCCGGCGTACCAAGCCATCGAGTCGGTCGCCACCGCGCAGATCGCCGCCGCCGTGGTCACCACCTCCGTCCTGATCCCATTTGCGGTGGCCCTGGTCGCCAAATGGCAGGCCCGCCGTGGGGTATCCCCCGAATGGGAGCTCGAATACTACGAGCGGCTGTCCAAGAAAAACCAGGTCCCCGAAGCGGTCGCCAGCTAAGTCCCACCGACCGATTCCACGAAGTTTCCAGCACACCACAGAAGTTTGGAGTACCCCATGCGCGACCATCGGATTGTGCGCTGCACCTACTACATCGAATCAAGCATCGAGCCAGAGAAAGCCGCCGCGCTGCTCGCCGGCGAACAATCCAGTGGCACCTTCCTCCCGGTCCCCGGCGAATCCGAAAGGATCCGCATCCGGCACGCAGCCCACGTCACCGGGATCCAGGAGCTCGGCCTTCGCGCACCTTCCCTGCCATCACGCGCCGCCCCGGAAAAGGTCCAGGCAGCGCTGGCCACCATTGAATTCCCGATGGAAAATATCGGCACCGATCTGGCCACCCTGCAGACCACCGTGGCCGGCAACCTCTTTGAACTCGGCGAGCTCTACGCCTGCCGGCTGCAGGATATCGAGCTGCCCGAGGGCTTCATCAACGCCCACCAGGGCCCGGCCTTCGGCATCGCCGGCACCCGCAAGCTCATGGGCGGAGTCCAAGGTGCCATGGTCGGCACCATCATCAAGCCCAATGTCGGGCTCTCGGAGGACGAATTCCGCCTTGTGGTCCGCGAACTGGCAATGGCCTCCATTGACCTGATCAAAGACGACGAGCTGATGACCGACCCGGCCTACCTGCCATTGGAACGCCGAGTGGCGGTGGCCATGGAAGAAATCACGGCCGCCCGTGAAATCACCGGACACCACACCATGTATGCCTTTAACATCACCGGAGACCTCGCCGGGTTGCGCCGACGCCACGACCTCGTGCTCAAGGCCGGCGGAACCTGCGTCATGCTCAATATCCCGGTGATGGGCCTGCCGGCGCTGGCCATGCTGCGCGAATTCAGCGAGGTCGCCATCCACGGCCACCGCGCTGGTTTGGCCTCCTCCATGCGCCACCCGGGATTGGGCGTCGATTACAAGGTCTGGCAGCAGCTGGCCCGCTTGGCCGGCGCCGACCAGCTGCACGCCAGCGGCCTGGGCAGCAAGTTCTACGAAACCGATGAGGAAGTCGCCGCGAATATCCGCAGCCTGCTGTCCCCGCTGGGATCCACCGAAGCGGTAGTGCCGGTGCTCTCCTCAGGGCAGAATGTAGCTACGCCAGCGCCGACCTTCCAAGCCATCGGATCCACCGACCTGATGATGCTCGCCGGCGGCGGCGTGGCCGCCCATCCCGATGGCCCGGGCGCCGGAGTACGCAGCCTGCGCCAGGCCTGGGAAGCTGCGGTTGAAGGCACCGAACTGCGCCAGGCGGCAGCCCGCCGCAGCGATCGCGGGGACACCGACCTATTGCACGCCGTCAAGAAATTCGTGAAGGATAGCTAAGCATGTCACGCATTGGATTTGTGGCCGACGACCTCACCGGCGCCGCCGACGTGCTCGCCCAGGCCCATGCCAACGGCATCAACGCCGCCTTGGTCATCGGCGAGGCGCCACTGCCCGAAGATGTCCAGGTGCTCGGTGTTGCCGGCCCCGCCCGTTCCCTGGGCGGCCAGGAGTTCGACGATCTGGTCCGCCGCGATGTGGCCACCATCGCCAGCTGGTCCCCCGATGTCCTGCTCTACAAGGTGTGCTCCACCTTCGACAGCTCGCCGGCCATCGGCAGCATCGGACGCGGGATCGAGCTGCTGCGCGAACGCTATGAAGGCCATGGCCCAGTGCCGGTTCTCCCGGCCCAGCCATCCTTCGGGCGGTACACCGCCTTCGGCCATCACTTCGCCAACTACCAGGGCCAGGTCTACCGCCTGGATCTGCACCCGGTCATGTCCCAGCACCCGTCAACCCCCATGGATGACAGCGAGCTGGCGGCGATTCTGGCCAAGCAGTTCGCCTCCGGCAATACGCCATCGGTGATCGCGCTGCCCGCCCATGAACGCGGCGAGTTCGCGGCCCAGTGGTCGGCGGCCCGTGAAGATCGGGAGCAGGAAGCATTCGTTGTTGATGCCTGCACCGAAGCCCATATGGATTCCGCGGCCCAGCAACTGCTGGCCGAAGGAACCGCCGGGCGGCCGGGCATCGTGGTCGGCTCCGGCGGCATCATGTCCGCGCTGACCCGAACCCCCGGGGCTGAACCCCAGGGCGCCCAGAACACTGCCGCCCTGCACCCGGATTTGCCGGTGCTGGCGGTCAGCGCTTCGGCCTCCAGCACCACCGCCGGGCAGATCGCCGAGGCCGTGGGCCGGGGCTGGGCCGAGGTCCCGGTACCGCAAGAACTCCTGCACGGATCCAATCAGGAATTGCACCAGCAACTGATAGGCCAGGTGGCCGAAAAGCTGCGCGCCGGCCAGCATGTGGTGGTGCATTCCACCAAGGGCGCGAGCGACCCGCGGTTCGCCGATGCCGCACCGGTGGATCCGGGCCACCTCGGCGCGCTGATCGGCGATATCGCCGCGCAGATGGCCGAAGCGCAGCTCACCAAGGACATCGCGGTCTTCGGCGGGGATACCTCCAGCCACGCGCTGATCAGCATGGGCGTCGGGCAGCTTCGGGTCGCCGCGCAGTTCGTCACCGCCGGTCCGATCGTGCAATCGCACGGCGCATCCCGGGTGGCCGGCTGCAACCTGCTGCTCAAGGGCGGTCAGGTCGGCCCGCCCGATATCCTCCACCGTTTCGTCCAGCTCACCGGGCACTGAAAACCACCACAACTTCGCATCATTACTGGAAAGGACCAGCCATGCGCGCCATTCTCAAAACTTCCGCTGAACGAGGAGCCACCTTCACCGCCGACGCGGAACACCCCAAGGCCCTGCCGGGCATGGTGGTGCTGGAAATCGGCGCCGCCTCGCTGTGCGGCACCGACCGCGAACTCTACGAGTGGACCCCATCAGCCCAGGCCTTCAACCTGAACCTCCCGGTGGTCCTGGGCCACGAGGGCGCGGGAACCGTCGTGGAAGTCGGCGCCGGTGTCAGCAACCTGAAGGTGGGCGACCGGGTGGCCCTGGAGAGCCACCTGGCCTGCGGGCAGTGCTTCGCCTGCCGCACCAACAGCGCCCACACCTGCGAGAAGACCAAGATCCTGGGCATGCACTTCGACGGGGTCTTCGCCGAATACACCGCGGTGCCTGCCGAGATCTGCGTTCCGCTGCCGGCCGACCTCTCCCTGGAATCCGGGGCGCTGCTGGAGGCCACCGGCGTGGCCGTGCATGCGATCCAGCGTGCCGACTACTCGGTGGCCGGCGGTTCGGTGCTGGTCAGCGGTGCCGGCCCGGTGGGCCTGGCCGCCATCTACCTGTCCATGCATCTGGGTGCCTCGCATGTGGTGGCCGTGGATCCGAATCCCTTCCGCCGCGCGCAGGCCGAACAGCTGGGCGCCATCGCCTTGGATCCGAGCGACAATGTAGTGAAGCGCTGCCGCGAATTGGCCGGACGCCGCGGCGGTTTTGACGTTGCCTTCGAATGCTCCGGTGCCCCGGGCACCCTGGACACACTGTTCCAGGCGGTGCGCCGCGAGGCCACCGTGGTGACCGTCGGCCACCCGAGCCGCAGCTCGCAGATCGATGTGGCCGCCTACATCAACAAGAAGGGCATCACCCTGCGCGGGATCTTCGGCCGCCGCCTCTGGGAGACCTGGGAGCAGAGCCTGCAGCTGCTGGATTCGGGCCGGGTGGAACTGGATTGGCTGGTCACCCACCGCATGCGCCTGGACCAGGTGGATGAGGCGATCGAGCTGTTGACCGGGGATGCCTGCAAGGTGCTGCTGGTGCCTTCCTTGGGCTAGCCCAAATCCGCGATTCGCTTATCCTCCCAGCTCAGGAGCCTGGTTTGCCATTGGCAGGCCGGGCCCCTGTTTTGCCCGGCGATTTTCCTTGTGGCGAAAACTTGACGTTGGGTGCATCACACCCGCACACTGGTAGTCGTGAACCTGTCAGACAGCTGGACACCCGGACAGCAGCCGATCGAGCGACGCTCCGCTGCCGAAGCCGTATTCCACGCACTCCGCCTCGCCATTGAAGCCCAGGAAATCCCGCTCGGGAGCAAGCTGGGTTCCGAAGCGGCCCTCGCCGCCGACTATCAGGTCAGCCGTTCGGTCATCCGCGAAGCGCTGCGCTCCTGCGCCGCCCTGGGATTGACCCGCACCGAAACCGGCCGCGGAACCTTCGTCATCTCCCACCGGCCCACCCGCGAGCTCAAGCTCGGCTCCTTCTCATCAGATGACCTGCTCGAAGCCCGCCCGCACATCGAGGTCCCGGCCGCCACGCTGGCCGCCACCCGGCGCACCGCCGAAGATCTGGAACGCATCAGCGGGCTGATCGAGCAAATGGATCAGGAAGACGACGCCGCTGCCTGGGTGGAACTGGACGCCGCCTTCCACGCAGCCATCGCCCAAGCCAGCGGCAACTCGGTATTCACCAAGGTGGTGGCGGATATCCGCGAAGCCATGGCCCGCCAATCCGAAACCGTGAACCTCGTGGCCGGACGCCGCAATCCCTCCAAGGATGAGCACTTGGCCATCTTCCGGGCCATCGAAGCCCAAGATCCCCAGGCCGCCAACCAGGCCATGAGCGACCACCTTTCCGCAGTACAACAAGCCGTGTCCACCATCGTCAGGAGCAATAAGTGATCCCCGCCCACCCGCAGCCGCAGACCGACCCGCTGGCCAACCCAGTATTGCCGCAGCACGCACCACTGGTTGCCGCCACCCGCGGCGAGGCCGTGGAATCCATCCACTACGGTTCGGCCGTGCTGCTGGATGCACAGGGCGAAATCATCGCCGCCGTGGGCGAACCGCAGGCCGCCTACTACCCGCGCTCTGCGCTCAAGCCGCTGTTCGCAGTGGGCATGCTGCGCGCCGGATTGCAGCTGACCGATGAACAGCTGGCCCTGGCCTCGGCCAGCCACTCCGGTGCCCCGCTCCACCAGCAGGTCGCCAGCTCCACCCTGGCCGCGGCCAACCTGGACGAAACCGCGCTGCGCAACTCCACCGACCTGCCCTACGGCGTGGCCGAACGCGCTGACTACCTGGCGGCCGGCGGCACCGCCACCCAGCTGGCACAGAACTGCTCGGGCAAGCATGCCGCCCTGGCTGCGCTGAGCGAACTGAAGGGCTGGGATACCGCTAACTACCTGCAGGATGAAAACCTGCTGCAGCTGCTGGCCGACACCGTGGAAGAACTCACCGGCGAGAAGATCAGCGGCGTGAGCACCGATGGCTGCGGCACCCCGGTCTATTTGATCAGCCTGATCGGTCTGGCCCGCGGCTTTGCCCGCCTGGCCACCGCCGAGGCCGGAACCCCCGAGGCCCGCGTGGCCGCAGCCATGTCCAGCTACCCAGAACTGGTGGCCGGAGAGGGCCGCGACGTCACCGCCTTGATGCGCGCCATCCCCGGCGCCGTGGCCAAGGACGGCTTCGAAGGCATCCAGGCTGTCGCGCTGCCCGATGGCACCGCGCTGGCTGTGAAGATCGCCGATGGCGGCGACCGCGCCCGCATGCCGATCACCGTCAAGCTGCTCACCGAACACCTCGGCGAGCCAGCCGGCGCGGCCCTGGCCGAATTGGCTTCCAGCCCGGCCCTGGGCGGCGGCGCCCCGGTGGGCTTGCTCGCAGCACTCTAGATTTCTCTTTTACGCATAACTACCTTTTTGGAGAAACATCCACCATGTCTGAAACCTTGCTCAGCGGCGAAACGCGTAGCGAGCATGATCTGATTGGCGACCTCGACATCCCTGTGGAGGCCTACTGGGGCGTGCACACCCTGCGCGCCAAAAACAACTTCAACATCACCGGCACCACCCTGGCTGGCAACCCGCACCTGATCCGCGCACTGGCGCGCGTGAAGCAGGCCGCGGCCCGTGCCAACCACGAACTGGGACTGCTGGATGCGGACCGCGCCCGCGCCATCGACCAGGCTTGCGAGTCCATCGCGCACGGCTCGCTGCACGACCAGTTCATCCTGGATCCGATCCAGGGCGGGGCCGGTACCAGCACCAACATGAACGCCAACGAAGTCATCGCGAACCTGGCCCTGGAAATCCTCGGCCATAAAAAGGGCGAGTACCAGTACCTGCACCCGAATGACCACGTGAACCTGTCGCAGTCGACCAACGACGCGTACCCGACCGCGGTCAACATCGCCACCCACTTCGCGACCCAGCCGCTGCTGTCAGCCATCGAGGTGCTCCAGGGTTCCTGCAATGCGAAGGCCGCTGAATTCCGCACCGTGGTGAAGATGGGCCGCACCCAGCTGCAGGACGCCGTGCCGATGACCGTGGGCCAGGAGTTCCGCGGCTGGGCCGTGACCCTGGGCGAGGACCGCGCCCGCTTGGCCGAGTCGCTGTCGCTGGTCACCGAGATCAACTTGGGCGCTACCGCCATCGGCACCGGCCTGAATGCCCCGGCCGGCTACGCCGAAGCCGCCTGCCGCCACCTGCGCGAGCTGACCGGGCTGCCGCTGACCACCAGCCCGGACCTGATCGAAGCCACGTCCGATGTGGGCGCCTTTGTGCACCTCTCCGGCGTGCTCAAGCGCGTGGCCTTGAAGATCTCCAAGATCTGCAACGACCTGCGCCTGCTCTCCTCCGGTCCGCGCGCGGGCCTGAACGATATCCAGCTGCCTGCCATGCAGTCCGGTTCATCGATCATGCCCGGCAAGGTCAACCCTGTGATCCCGGAAGTTGTCAACCAGATCGCCTACCAGGTGGTCGGCCACGATCTGACCGTGACCATGGCAGCCGAAGGCGGCCAGCTACAGCTGAACGCCTTCGAACCAGTGATCGTCCACTCGATCGGACTCTCGCTCAAGCACCTGACCAATGGCTGCTTGACCCTGGCCGAAAAGTGCATCGACGGCATCACCGTTGATGAACAAGCGCTACGCCGCGAGGTGGAGAACTCCATCGGCTTGGTAACCGCGCTGAACCCACGTTTGGGCTACGCAGCCAGCACCTCGGTGGCTTTGGAAGCGTTGCACACTGGACGCGGCGTGGCAGAGCTGGTGCTCGAACGCGGGCTGCTCTCTGCACAAGACCTCAATGAGCTGCTCTCCCCAGAGCGCCTCGCAAACCTCTCCGACTAGCTTCAAGGATCCTCATGGACTCATCCACCCCGCACGCCACAGCGGCACATGTGCCTGACGCCGCGCTTACCGCCGGCGACAATGATTACCACAAGGGCCTGTCCTCCCGGCAGATGCAGATGATCGCCATCGGTGGCGCCATCGGCACCGGCCTGTTCATGGGCGCCGGCGGCCGACTGGCCGATGCCGGTCCTGGCATTGTCATCAGCTACGCAGTCTGCGGCTTCTTCGCCTTCCTGATCCTGCGTGCGCTGGGTGAGCTGGTCATGCACCGCCCATCCACCGGCTCCTTCGTCTCCTACGCCCGCGAGTTCTACGGAGAGAAGGCCGCCTTCGCCACCGGCTGGCTGTACTGGCTGAACTGGGTCATGACCGCCATCGTGGACATCACCGCGGTAGCCCTGTACATGGGCTTCTTCGGCAAGTACGTGGCCTGGATCAACGCTGTGCCGCAGTGGGTCTGGGCGCTGCTGGCACTGGCCGTGGTGCTGACCATGAACCTGATTTCGGTCAAGGCCTTCGGCGAGATGGAATTCTGGTTCGCGCTGGTGAAGGTGGTCGCGCTGGTCGCCTTCCTGATCATCGGCTGCTACTTCGTCATCTTCGGCACCCCGGTGGAGGGCCACGAAGTCGGCTTCTCATTGATCACCGATAACGGCGGCCTGCTCCCCAATGGCTTCATGCCGGTGCTGGTATTGATGCAGGGCGTAGTCTTCTCCTACGCTTCGATCGAGCTGATCGGCACCGCCGCAGGCGAGGCAAAGAACCCCGAGAAGGTCATGCCCAAGGCCATCAACACCGTGATCATCCGCATCGCCGTGTTCTATGTCGGTTCCCTGGTCCTGCTCTCGCTGCTGCTTCCATACAGCGCCTACAGCTCCGGCGAATCCCCGTTCGTGACCTTCTTCGGTTCCATCGGCGTGCAGGGCATGGACGTCATCATGAACCTGGTGGTGCTCACCGCGGCGCTGTCCTCGCTGAATGCCGGCCTGTACTCCACCGGCCGCATCATGCGCTCGATGTCGCTGAACGGCTCTGCTCCGCGCTTCGCCGGACGCATGAACAAGGCTGGCGTGCCATACGGCGGCATTGTGATCACCGCCGTGGTGGCAGTGCTCGGTGTTGTCCTGAATGCCATCGTTCCCGCTGCGGCCTTCGAGATCGTGCTGAACTTCGCCGCCATCGGCATCATCGCCTCCTGGGGCATGATCGTGCTGTGCCAGATGGCCTTGGTGAAGTCGGCCAAGCGCGGCGAGCAGGAGCGTCCAAGCTTCCGCATGCCGCTGGCGCCGATTTCCGGCTGGGTCACCTTGGCCTTCCTGGTCATGGTGCTGGTCATGATGGCCTTCGATAACCCGGTAGGCACCTGGACTATTGCCTCGCTGGTCATCATCATCCCGATGATCATCGGCGGCTGGTACCTGTGCCGCGGCCGTATCAACGAACTGGCCAAGGCCCGCATGAACGCCAAAGCGCCGACGAACGAGGTCTAAGCGACTTCGCTTTTACCGCGTAAACAGCGGCCCGGGAAACACAGCTTCAAGCTGCTTTCCCGGGCCGCTGTTTTGTTTTGAAAGACCCGCCAAGGTACTGACTCCGATAATTGCTGGTCTTGTTTTAAGCGTTGAATCCCGCGACGCATAACCCCGACTTACTGGTGCAATCGGCACAAGATGATGTTGCGCTTTGCGAAGCTATTCGAAGCGCCGCTGGTCCTCAGAGCGTTCATCGCAAGTCCAGATTTTCTTGGAACCGCTGGTCTACCAGAAGCTAGTTCGCTCCACCTGTCTGACAAGGTCACTTGGCAGGGAAAAATTCGCTGGCTACCTATCGAAGAAGGCTGGCGTCTCTTCGTCGAAAACTTCGCCAACCTTCTTCAACAGAACCTATTGCGTGGTCCTACTCCTGGCGCTGTGAATCGCGGTCCAGATGAGACGTTTCTCGAGCTGAAAAACCCACCAAAAATTGTCGAACCAAAAAGACAACGAACGTCACGATAGCAATAGCGATTATTGCAGCGACAATCTGCCACGGTTGCATTTCAAATACTCTCTTTCAATATGCTTCGATCATGAACCGAACGATGAGGTGGAGCCACCACCAGTATTGACGTTTAGGATCACTCCTACATCGCGACTAGTTGGTATTCCTGCAATTTTCACGGTTTGTCGGGCCTTCAACTGAGCTTTGGCCGTCTGACTTGAGTATGCAGAGCGCTTGATGTAGCTCAACGAGCCTTTTCCCATCCCGATTCCGCCTGTTTTGGGGTTGCTAATACTTTTGATGTAATGACCATTGCTCAGACTATAACGGAAGCTGGCAGTAAAACCTGCTGACCAAGTTACTGCTTGGTGCCACACCTGGCAACTGCTTTTATGCGTCATACCTACTTCGTACTTGGTTGTTCATCCCTTGACGCTAGCAGGCAATGCTAGCGGGAAACCACCCATTGAAGCAGCGGCAGAATTGTCAGGAAATACGGTTTTACTGATCGCCGAACCATCCTCCCAAGATTTGGTAACGGTTGGCGAACCATCAGGATTTAGTGCCTTGGTGACCTTCACAGGCGATTTCATCGTCTCAGAATCCAATTTCCTTCCTGATGAAATTTTTTCGAGAAGAGCACTTTGTTTAGCAACAGGGATATTCAGCTTTTCGAATGATTTCTCGATATATTCTAGGTCGTCCGCGCCCAAGAGCGATTCCGCATCAGAGTTCCTTGTCTGCGATGACTGGACTGTTGAGGTGGCTGTCTAGGCCGGTGACATGCTGACAGCGAGACCCGCTGTTAATGCGCAACTAGCAACGGCAACTGACACTTTTTTGACTGAAATTCTCACTTATCCTCCAACTAGATTTTCTGGATACTGTAAAAATTACCGGCGGACAGCCTGGTTCCATCTGTACAAAAGTACAGAAGCCGAGAAGTTCTTAACTGTAGGTTCCTGGCCACAGGTTCTGGACAGAAATCGGGAGGTCAAGATCATTTACTCAACAACATCGGGGCAAGGCGTGGGTTACGTGAATCGTCCAGAAATCCTTCGCCTCAATCGGCTGGCACATTATCGGTTTAGCGTAACTTTGCCCCGACAGTAGTTTCGGGCTCTTATCAGTGGCAAGATGAGTGAGGTGGAACACTCTAAGCATTCATTTCATAATTTAGACAGCTACACCGGACTAGCCCGCGTCGGCGGATTGACGCTCTCCCCCGACGGAACACAATTGGTCACCACCATGAGCACTCTGTCCGAGGATGAAACTAGCTACGACAGTGCACTGTGGTCTATCGACCCCAAAGGCCAGTTGCCAGCGCGCCGGCTCACCTTCGGCGAACACGGCGAATCCCAACCTCAGTTCACCGCCAACGGCGACCTACTATTCGTGGCCAAACGTTCCAGCAAGGACGACGCCAAACCTGAAGGATGGCTACTACCAGCGGCAGGTGGCGAAGCCCGTCCGGTCATTTCCCACCCGGCCGGCGTGCAATCACTAAGCGTCTGCAGTAAGTCACCGCAAACCATCGTGTTAAAAAGCAGCGGCCACAGCCGCGCCAAAGACCTTGAAGCCGAAGAAAAACTGCGCACGGACCGCAAAGACAAAAAGGTCTCCGCCATTTTGCACACCGGATACCCGGTGCGTTATTGGGACCATGATCTGGGTCCAGCAACTGCCCATTTCTATTCGGGCATCCTTCCTGAAGTCCAAGATTCTAAGCGCGCAGAACTCACCGATCTGACACCAGGCATCGGTGCCAACCTGCAAGAAACAGCCTTCGATGTTGCCTCGAACGGTGATTTTTTGATCACCGAATGGCAAGTTCCTGAAGGTCGAGCTTCCAGCGCACCGGGTCTGATGCGTATCGATCTACATACCGGCGCACAAGAAATGTTGTTGAGCCCGGATGACACCTACGAATACACCATCGGCAAGATCAGCCCCGACTCCCAGGAGCTGGCCTACGCACGCTGGCACCGTTCCACCGCGGATACCGCCCCGGTCTTCGAACTGTGGCTGATGCACCTGGCCGATGGTTCCACCCACCAGATCGCCGCCGGCTGGGACCGCTGGGTCAATGACATCCAGTGGGTGCCCAATGGGCGCTCGCTGCTGCTCACCGCGGATGACAACGGGCACAGCCCGATCTTCCACCTGAGCCTGTACAACGACAAGATCACCCGGCTCACCGATGAAGGCTGCTTCACCGATGTGGCCATCAGCCGCGATTCGCGTGCCGCCTACGCGCTGCGCTCCAGCTACCTCTACCCGGCTGAACCGGTGGCCGTGGACCTGACCCACGTCCACGAGCTCGAAGCCGGCGACTTCGCTGAAACCACGCAGCTGCTCTCCCCGGCCGAGCGTCCCGCACTTCCCGGCACTCTGACCGAGGTCAGCACCACGGCCGAGGATGGTTCCACCGTCCGCGCTTGGCTAGCCCTGCCGGAATCGGCCTCGGCACAGAACAAGGCACCCCTGCTACTCTGGATCCACGGCGGTCCGCTGGGTTCGTGGAATGCGTGGAGCTGGCGCTGGAGCCCCTGGTTGCTGGTGGCCCAAGGCTACGCGGTATTGCTGCCGGACCCCGCCCTGTCCACCGGCTACGGCCAGGACTTCATCCAGCGCGGCTGGGGCCGTTGGGGCCAGGAGCCCTTCACGGATCTCATGGCCATCACCGATGCGACCGAAGCCCGCGAGGATATCGACGAAACGCGCACCGCCGCAATGGGCGGTTCCTTCGGCGGCTACATGGCCAACTGGGTGGCCGGGCATACCGACCGCTTCAAGGCCATCGTCACCCACGCCAGCCTCTGGGCTTTGGAAGGCTTCGGCAAGACCACCGATGCGGCCTTCTACTGGACCCGCGAGATGAGCCCGGAAATGCGCGAGCAGAATTCTCCGCATCATTCGATCGGCAATATCGTCACCCCGATGCTGGTCATCCACGGCGACAAGGACTACCGGGTGCCCATCGGCGAGGGCTTGCGCCTGTGGTACGAGCTGCTCGCCGATTCGGGTTTGCCGCAGAAGGAAGACGGAAGCACCGAGCACCAGTTCCTGTACTTCCCGGACGAGAACCACTGGATCCTCAGCCCGCAGCACGCGAAGATCTGGTACGAAGTGGTTACCGAGTTCCTCTCCCAGAAGGTCTTGGGCAACGCCCCTGGCGAGCTGCCTGAGCTATTGGGCTAAGGCATGCTGGTTTTGCCGGGGTGAGCGCTACGCTTGCCCCGGCAAAACCACCTTCTGCGGTGCATCGCCGCCGGCACCTCGGCTGGCCAGCACCAGATCACGGGCGCGCTTGGCCACGTCGGCATCTCGTTCATCAAGCAAAGCCACCAGACGCTGCAGGTGCTCGGCCCGTGCCCCGAAGCTGGAGCCAAGGCGCTCGGACAGGCTCATGGTGGACAGCTCTTCTGCCTCGCGCCAGGCCATCATCAATGCGCGTTCGAATAGCCGCTGCCCAGCCTCATCCGCCCGGCCGGACTCTGAGGAACCCAAGACCGCCACCGCATTGATCTGCGAATCCTCCAGCCCCAAGGCCAGCTGCTCCAAACGCCTGCGGGTCTGCTCCAAGGCCCGCGAACCGTGGGAGAACCGGTTGATCCGCGACGTCGCACCCAACAGGTAGGCAACTAGCTGGATCAGGTTGAGCACGGTGAAGAAGAACATGAACGCGAGGATCCAAAACAGCAAGGTCGCGTTGTAGTCAGGTTCTTCATATCCTGCGCGCTTGAGCACCGTTGCGAAGTCCTCGGCCGCGTGGGCCACTTCCATCGATGGGTATCGGGATTCGTAGATGCTTCCGTACTCCCATCCCAAGGTGGACCCCCACGTAGCGGTTCCGCTGATCACTGCACCTGAGATCAGGCCGGGCATGATGCCCTTGCCTTCATCGGTGATCAGCAAGGGAATAATGGTCAGGTCTTCAGGCAATTCCTGATCGACCGGATCTATGCGGTCCTTGTACTCGTTCTTGATCCGCCAAATTGCCTGCTGCACGCTGCGCGGAGTTGACTCGCGATATTCAGAGCCTTCCCTGGCATGCAATTCCAAATAGGATTCAGCATCACGCACCGCGACCAAGAGGTGCTGCTCTACTTCGAAGTCCTCTTCCATGTACTTGCGGATCTCGGATTCATCAACCAGACCGTTCTTGTCATCGATTTCCAGCACCATGCCCTGGCCCGAGCCCTCATAGGTGGCCCGAGGTTTTTTGGTGGCGTTGTAGACGATGATTCCCGCGGCAATCAGGCTGGCGCACAACAGTACTGCGAGTAGTCCGATGATCTTGGCACGGCCGAGTTTGCCCGGTTCATCCTTGCCTCCAGGGCGTGCCGCAGCCAGTTTGTCCAGCAACGCAGCTAGCCACGAGGTGCCCTTGGTTTCTGTTTTCTGGCTTTGGTCGGTGCTGAGCGTATCGCCGAGAATTGACCGAGCCACGCTGTTGGCCACATGCAATTGATGCAAAGCGCCCTGCTGCGAGACCGGCGCCAAACCCAGGGTCGAGCGCAACTGGTTATGCTCCGCTGCTACCTCGGGGATGGGTGAGCGCTTCCCGTGGGGATAACGGCGCAACTGGCGGATCAGGCGCCCAGCGATCCTCGACAATTCTTCTTCGGCGCTCGCCCAGGCTTGCACCGCGTTGTTCTGTTTCGCGTCGCCTTCGGCGGCATCCAGCAAGGCTCCCAAGGATTCGCGAAGCGCCGTCAGGTCGGCGCCGGCCACCATTTTTCCGGGGGCGTTTTCCAACCTGATCAGCAGCTCTGTGGCGGCATCGTTGATCGGGGTGCTGAGCTGGTCGAAAGTGGATCCGGTACCGGCCAGGCGCGCATGGACCGATCCGGCGCCCATGAGGCTGTCGGCCAGGGTGGTGAGCTTGCGGGTGGTGGCTTCAAAACCGGCGAGCTGTTCGCCAGTTTTCTTGGCCAGGCATTGTTCGCCATCGAAGATCGCTGCAACCAGCGGATCTTCATTGCGAGCCGCATTCAGGGACAGCTTCTGCAGCTGGTTCCAGGCTTTGGTGAACCCTTCGGGGCGCTTCGACTCATCGGTAGCGACGTAGGTGGCTTCCAAGGCTTCCAGATCCAGTACCACGCGGGCCAGCTTGCGTTGGGCTACAGCCAGCCGACGGTGCCGGGACTCCCACCGCGAACGGAAACGCAACGCCGGAACGAGGAACGCGGCCGTGAGCATTGCGCTCAGACCCACCACCGAGAACCAGAACATGACCGAACTTGTCGGGGATTGATCCAGCACCACCGAAGCGGTATGCGCCGCAGCTACCACGGCTTTGACGCCGTGGCCTACGGAGACGTTCTTGGTGAAGGCATTCTCGATGTCGTAGCGGGCGTCGGTCCGCTCTTCCTTGCTGCCAGTGAGATTCTCGGCCAGCGCCACCCCGCTGAAACGCTCATCAACGTCCGTGTTCTTGGGATCCAGGTCCTCCAGCTTGGACGAGATGATGATCTGCCCGTCAGGCACTTGGCCGCGAAGAGTTTCATCACCAGTCAGCCAACGGTCCGCCAGGATCACGGTCAACGGCTGCGAGGACCGCACCGGATGCTCAGCTAATTCGGCGTTGACGCGTTCCTGGCTGATATTAAAATCTTGCTGTCCCTGGACCTGCACGGTGACTTCATAGGGCAGCGGGACGCTGGCCGCGTGAAGTGCGAACGCTGCGCGGACGCCGAGCATCGCGGTGACCACCGCAAGGAAAAGAGCGACAAAAGCCGTCCAATGATAGGGCCGGCGCAAACGGCGCCCCATGGAATCGTGCATCAACCGGGCGGCCATTATTTCTGCCCGCCAACGGGTGCAAATACGCGGAGCACCGAAATCGGGTCATTGGGTTTGGCTCCCTCACGCGGCAAGAAGGCAACCAGCTGCTCAACCAGCTTCGCATCGACTTTCACCTGGGCCGTCTCGGCTTGGGATAGTGCCAGGTCAATCAGTGCATCCAGCTCATCACGGAGCACCCACAAGTCCTCCAGCAGCTGTGCTGGCTCCGCAGGTCCAGGCTTGGATGTGGCGCGTTCATGCAACTGGTCAAGGGCATCGGTGTGGGTGACGATCGCGGTGCGAATCTGCGGCACCACCTGCAGGCCGGAGGCCCCTTCGTGGTCGATCAGCTGAACCAGCAGCTGCAGTCCCCCGCGGTGTTGCTCGATGATCTGGTTCCATGACTTCACCGAATTGCCGGCGGTGCCGCTGAGGCTGCGGGCCAGCTCTACCGCGCGGCGCAGCAGGCCCGAGTGCTCGGCTTGCTCTTCGAGCCGCAAGGCCTGCTTTTCGGAAATCTTCCCTTCGACGATGGCGACCTGCATGTCCTCGGTCACCGACCCATTCTCAGCAAGGGCAAGCTCGCGCTGCGCTTGGATTTCTTTCAACGCCTGAGCGCTGCGGTTCGAAACCCGTGCATCAACAGCGGTCGTCGGAGTACGGCGCAGTGCGTTGAGATCCTGCTGAATCGTGGATTCCCAGACTTCAGCTTTCTTGAGGCGCTTCTTGGCTGCGGCCTGCACATCATTGCGGCGCTTCTGGCGAAGTCCGACAAAGACGAGAACCGCGACAATCAGCAAGAGCACGCCGAAAACAATGCCCATGGCAATTCTCTTGTCCAGCGGCGCACGGAGATTCTCGGTGGTAGAGATGGCGACTGCGCTGATTCCAGCGGTGTAATCGCCAGCCTCGAAATACCTAGTGCCGGCGTCCAGGATCTTGTCTTTGCTTCCGGTTTCGGTTTCCCTCACGTTGCGCCCGGGATCAACGAAGACTTCGACCTGGCCGTCGGGCGATTCGGGGAGCATTACGCCTACCGCAATCCAGCCCTCGCCAACGTAGCCTTTCGTTTTGCCGTTCTCCAGCCAGTCATCGCTCATGGCGTCGCTGTCGCCGAACATCAGCATGCCTCGTACCAGTTGGCTGGCGCCTTTGAGATTATTGGGTTTTTTATCCACGCCCAACAGGATTTTTGCGTTCTGCCCATCGACGGCTTCACGGACCGCATCCATGATTTTCTGCGAATCAACGTCATCGATCGCGGTATCGGTGACGGCAAGATACATCTTGCCTTCTTGGGAAGTCACCGATGGGATGAGAATGGTGTCCTCATCCTCTGATTCGCTGTTTGGCGAGGCCGAGGGGTACACGGGTTCCGAGGATTGCATGGTGGTACCCTGTATTGCCCCCTGCGCCGGATGGCTGGGCGCGCCAAGACTTAAGGTGCCTGCTAAGGCCACCGTGCAGGCTACTGAAACAGCGCGGCGCAGTGACTTTTCTAGGCTGGTGCGAGTCATGAAAACTACTGTATCAACAGGGCGTTGACTAACTATTGCAGCATGTCGTCGTCTCAACTAGGTCGCAAGCGCGTCCCAGTCCCCGCCAACGAGACCTAATTTGTCGGGGTTCGAGACCTGCAGTATCCGCTGAACCGACCCGGAAACCACGTCGATGACCAGCACGTCTTCCCGGCCTTCAATGGCAAACCGCAAGGCCGGTTCGCCATTGACCATGCCGGTGGATATCTGGCGTCCCGGGTTCTTCCGCTCTACACCAATCATGAAATGAGCAATCCGATGCGCGCCAACAACCGGATTGCGCGCTGCCCGGACCTTTCCTCCGCCGTCGGAGTACAGCACTGCATCCTGGGCCAGAAGCTTGACCACACCATCGATGTCAGCACGATGGATGGCCTGGACAATCTCGGTCAGGATCGACGAGACACTGGAGACATCGTGTTGTGCAGTCCTAGCTTGCCCCAGCTTCTTGGCCGCCCTGCTCAGCAGCTGCCGCACGGCCGCCGGCGAGCTTTCAAGCACTGGCGCGATGTCAGTGGCCGAATACCCCAAGGCATGGTGGAGCACGTAGGCAGCCCTGGCCTGCGGGGAAAGTTCCTCAAGCAGCATCAGGACCCCCAGGCGCAGCATCGAATCATTGATCGCGGCCTCTTCGGGCAGCATCTGCTGGTCGATAGGCTCCGGAAGCCAGGAACCGACATAGTCGGTGCGCTGGTGCTGGGCCGAGCGCAAGACGTCGATGGATCGGCGGGTGGTCATCGTCGTGAGGAATGCCGGCCAGTTCTGCACCGAAGCCGCCTGGCCAGGCTCAAGCTTGAAGACCTGTTCGCCGACTGCGGCAACCACGTCTTCAGCCTGAGCCCAGACACCGAGCATGTTGTAGGCCAGCACCGTCAGCCGGGGCTTGGACTCGTGCCAATGCTTCAGCGCGGCCGTCGCTTCTGGTTGTTCCACGCGCCCGATCGTATCAGCAGCTCTGGGCATTAACCGCGTACGGGTGGTTCCAGCTGGGTGGTGATCGCGATGCGATTCCAGACATTGATCGTGGCAATAGCCAAGATCAGATTGCCTACTTCTTCCTCGCTGAATTCTTCGGCAGCGTCATTCCAGACTTCGTCGCTGACCCCGCGTGAGGAATCCAGTCGTGTGACCTCATCGGTCAAGCGCAGGGCCGCGCGCTCTGCATCGCTGAACAGCGGCGAATCGGTGTATGCGGCCACGGCGAAGAGCTTCGCCGCCGGGATGCCCATGGCCATCGCGTCATGCGAATGCATGTCCGTGCAGAATGAGCATCCGTTGAGGATCGAAGCGCGCAGCTTGACCAGCTCGTAGAGCTCCTTCGGCACCGACGAGCTGGCATAGGATTCCAATCCCAAGACGGCCGCGTAGCCCTTCTTGTGGGTTTTGCTCAAGTTCATGCGCATGGCGCTGCTCCCCTTCAATCGATGTTGGAGGCATTGTTTGTGCCTTCACTACATACGTCGAAACAGGGAGCTTAACTGTGACACCCCCGAAGAAGAACTTTTCAAAGTCTTCCTCGGGGGTGCCAACCAGGTCGTGCTAGTCGAGCAGCATCGCTGGCTCTTGCAGGATGGAAGCCACATCAGCCATGAAGCGAGCCGAGAGGTCACCGTCAACAACACGGTGGTCGAAGGACCCGCCCAGAGTGGTGATCCAGCGTGGAACGACTTCGCCGTCGACAACCCATGGCTTCTGGCGGATGGTGCCGAAGGCAACGATCGCGACTTCACCCGGGTTGATGATCGGGGTACCGGTATCAATGCCCAGCGCACCGATATTGGTGATGCTCAACGAACCATCACGCATATCCTCTGGACGGGTCTTGCCGGCACGAGCGGTGATGGCCAGCTCGTTCAGGGCAATAGCCAGTTCCTTCATGTTCAGGTTCTGGGCATCCTTGATATTCGGTACCAGCAGGCCGCGCGGGGTGGCTGCGGCGATGCCCAGGTTCATGAAGCGCTTCTGGTGGATTTCCGCTCCGTTTTCGGTTTCCACCCAGCTGGCATTGACCGAAGGGTTGCGGGCCGCAGCCCAGATGACGGCACGGGCCAGCACCAGCAGTGGGGAGACCTTGATGCCTTCGAAGTCGCGGGACTTCTTCAGCCGCTGCACGTACTCCATGGTGCGGCTGGCATCCACGTCAACGAAGATCGAGACATGCGGCGCAGTGAAGGCCGAGTCCACCATCGCCTTGGCGGTAGCCTTGCGGACGCCGCGCACCGGGGTGCGTTCCACACGGGCATCTGCCAGCTGGCCGTGAGCCCAGTAGGTTGGCGCTGCGGCGTGCTCGGCTTCGCGCTGGGCCTGGTAGCTGTTCACGTCTTCGCGGGTAATTTCGCCCTGGGTTCCGGTGCCGACAACATCGTTGATATCGATGCCCAGCTCCTTGGCCAGGCGGCGTACCGGCGGTTTGGCCAATACCCGGTCTACGAAGCTGGCCATGGCAGGCTTGCGGCGATCGACTTCTTCGCGCACGACGCTGCCCAGCGACTGGGCGCGACGGGAAATGGTGTCAGCCAGTGCTGCGCCGGAGTTGCGCACTGCCGCAGTGCGGGCGCCGGTGGCCGATGGGGCTGGACGGCTGGTGCGCTGGCGGCGTACTGACGAGTCAGCGGTGGGCCCGGAGCCGACCAGCGGGCCGGGTTCTTCGGAGGCCTGCGGGGCCGCGGTATTCAGCGCTTCCACCGGTTCTGGCACGCCGGTTGGCGGTGTGGCATTGCCGTCCTGGTCAATGCTGATCAGCGGGTGATCCACCAATACGGTGTCGCCTTCGGCGGCGTGCAGTTCGGTGACAACGCCGGCGAATGGGCAGGGCAGCTCAACGAGCGACTTCGCGGTTTCGATCTCGACGAAGATCTGGTTTACCTCGACGGTGTCGCCCACCTGGACTTTCCATGAGGCGATATCTGCTTCGGTCAGGCCTTCGCCCACATCGGGGAGGTTAAAAACAGTCATTTCTACTCCTTGGGTTCCGCTTTAGTAAGCGAAGGACCGGTCGAGGGCTTCAAGCAACTTGTCGATATCGGGCAGGTATTGGGACTCCACCTTGGATATCGGATATGGCATGTGGAATCCGCCGACGCGCAGCACTGGGGCTTCCAGGGAGAGGAATGCGCGCTCGGTGATTCGGGCCGCGATCTCGCCGCCGATGCCGCCGAAGGTCGGGGCCTCGTGGGTGACGATCAGCCGTCCGGTCTTCTGCACCGACTCGGTGATGGTGTCGAAGTCGATCGGGGAAATCGAACGCAGGTCGATCACCTCGATGCTCCGCCCGTCTTCCAGCGCGGCGTCAGCGGTAGCCAGTGCGATCGGAACCAGCGGGCCGTAGGCGACGATGGTTGCGTCGGTGCCGGGACGGACCACCTGGGCTTTGAAGGCGTCCAAAGCCGGGGTTTCGGTGTCGACTTCGCCCTTGAGCCAGTAGCGGCGCTTCGGCTCGAAAACGATGACCGGGTCCTGGCAGTCGGCGGCCTGCTGGATCATCCAGTAGGCGTCGTGCGCGTTGGATGGGGTGATGATGCGCAGTCCTGCGGTGTGGGCAAACAGCGCTTCGGGTGACTCCGAGTGGTGCTCGATGGAGCCGATGCCGCCGCCATATGGAATACGGATAACCACTGGAGCGGTCAGGCGTCCTTCGGAGCGGGCATGCATTTTGGCCAGCTGCGTGGTGATCTGGTTGAAGGCGGGGAAAACGAAACCGTCAAACTGGATCTCGACGATCGGGCAGAAGCCGCGCAGGGCCATTCCGACGGCGGTGCCGACGATGCCGGCTTCACCCAATGGTGAGTCGATTACCCGGTGGGAACCGTACTTGTCGATCAGTCCATCGGTGACGCGGTAGACGCCGCCGAGGCGTCCGATGTCCTCGCCCATGAGCAACGATTTGTCGTTGGTATCAAGAATCTTGTCCAGGCCCGAGGTGATGGCCTTGGCCAGGGTCATTGTTGTGGTCATTTACTGCTCTCCCTCGGCCGCGTCAGCGAATCCAGCTTCGTATTCCATATGCCAGGCAAGTTCTTCCTGGATCAGCGGATGTGCTTCTGCGTAGACCTGTTCAAAGGACTTGGCCAATGGCGGAACAGGGAAGGCCATTGCGTCTTCGCGCACCTTGGCCGCCATGGCATCGGCGTCTGCGGCTAGCTGCTCGAAGAATGCGTCATCGACGAGGTTGTTTTCGCGAAGGTAGGTTTCAAGGCGAACCAGTGGGTCCTTGGGAGCCCACTGCTTTTCCTCTTCGCTCATGCGGTACTTGGTGGGATCGTCGGCGGTGGTGTGCGCGCCGAGTCGGTACGTCACAGCTTCGATGAAGACCGGTCCCTTGCCGCTGCGTGCGTGCTCAAGCGCCCATCGGGTCACTGCAAGAACAGCCAAGACGTCATTGCCATCGACTCGGATGCCTGGCATGCCGTAGCCGGCAGCGCGGTTGACCAACGGAACCTTGGACTGGACCTCGAACGGCACCGAGATGGCGTACTGGTTGTTCTGGCAGAAGTACACCACAGGGGCGTTGAACGAGTTGGCGAAGACCATCGACTCGTGGGTCTCACCCTCGGTGGATGAGCCATCCCCGAAGTACGCCACCACCGCGTTGCCTTCGGCAGCGCGGCGTTCTTCATCCCAGCCGTGCTGTTCCATGTTCAAGGCCATGGCGTAGCCGGCCGCATGAGGCATCTGCGCAGCGAGGACCATGGTGTACATGTGGAAGTTGTTTTCCCGCGGATCCCAACCGCCACCGGAGATGCCGCGGAAAAGACGCAGCATTTCCGAGAAGGAAACATCGCGGGTCAGGGCCACGCCGTGTTCGCGGTAGGTAGGGAAGATATAGTCGTTCGGCCGGGTAGCGCGGCCTGAACCGATCTGGGCTGCTTCCTGTCCGCGCAGTGGAACCCAGAGGGCCAGCTGCCCCTGACGTTGCAGTGCCGTGGCTTCCTGGTCGAAACGGCGGGTCATTGCCATATCGCGGTAGAAACCACGCAGCATTTGATCATCAACGTCACCCAGATACGCATCATACGTTTCGTGGGAGTGACGCTGGCCGTCCGGGGTCAAGATCTGAATCAGATCCGACTCCGTCGCCTGAGTCGCAGCACGCGTCATATATCTTCCTTTGATCATAAATATGCCCCACACGGAATACATTCCGCATGGGACATATACGGCTTGTCTAACTCCTAAGCCTATAGCCATTGACCGCTAAAACGCGAGACAACAGCCCCAATCAGCTACGCGCCAAATACAGTGATTCCTTGCACAGTTCAATGAATCGATCATTGGCTTCTACTTCGCCGATCGATACGCGAACGCCTTCATTGGCGAAACCACGCACCGAAAGAGCGACAGCATTTGCCCGCTCTACGAACTCCGAGGTCTTATCTCCCAAGGGCAACCAGACGAAGTTCGCTTGGGTCGAAGGGATCTTCCATCCCTGTTCCTTCAACGCCGCCACAACGCGCTCGCGTTCCTGGACCAACGAGTCGACGCGTTCAAGGACGCGGTCAATCTGCGACAGCGATGCGACAGCAGCATCTTCGGCAACACTCGATACCGCGAACGGCGTAGCCATCACACGGATGTTATTGGTGATTTCCGGGTGGGCAACCGAATAGCCGACGCGCAGATTCGCCAGGCCATGGGCCTTCGAGAAAGTGCGCAGAAGGACAACGTTCTCGTGCTCGTTGTAGGTATGAAGTCCATCTACCGACTTCTCATCGCGAACGAACTCGATGTAGGCCTCGTCTAGAACCACCAGGACGTTCTTGGGAACCCGGGCCAAGAAGTCATCCACTTCGGCCTGGGTCAGGATTGGCCCCGTCGGATTATTAGGCGTGCACAGCAAGATCACCGATGTGTTCTCATTAACGGCAGCGATCATGGCTTCAAGATCGTGGCGTCCATCTTCCAGCAACGGAATCTCCACCGGAAGCGCACCGGCGGTCTGAACGAGAATCGGGTAAGCCTCGAAGGATCGCCAAGCGTAAATTACCTCGTCCTGGATTCCATCTTCATTCTGTCCCGCGAAGGTGCTCAGAATTTGAGTCAACGCACCGAGGGACCCGGCACCGGTGACGATATCTTCAGCTGGCACATCCAGGTACTCAGACAGCGCTTCACGCAGTTTGGTCGACAGTGGATCTGGATAGCGGTTCAAGCTGCTTTGCTCGATCACTGCTTGGTGCACAGTATCCAATGGGCCGAATGGAATCTCGTTCGATGACAGTTTGTAGGCAGTGATGCCTTCTACAGGTGCTGGCGGCTTGCCTGCAGCGTATTTTGGGAGACGTGCAACGACGGGGCGTGGCTGCACCTGGTCTTGGGTCACCGGATTTTCAGTCATAGCTAAAGCGTATCCCCCATTTAGGGGCTGATTACATCCGCTCCACATACCCAACTCAGCTTTTTATGACAGAGTTAAAGCATGAGCTTCCTCATTCGAGTCATCATTAATGCTTTGGCCCTCGCGGCCGCCGTTTGGATTGTCCCCGGCTTGCAGATTCACGCTGTCGGCGACGGAGCAGCAAGTACCGCAATCGCCTACCTCGTTGTCGCAGTCATCTTCGGCTTGGTCAACGCCCTGGTACGTCCTATCGTCAAGTTCTTCTCCTTGCCGATCACCTGCCTGACGTTGGGCTTATTCACTATCGTGATCAATGCGCTGATGCTGTTGCTCACTTCGTGGCTGACCAGCTTCACACCCATCGAGCTCTACATTGAGTCCTTCTGGTGGGACGCCATTGCCGGAACGATCATCATTGCGATCGTCTCCGCTGTCCTAGGACTGTTCGTCAAGAGCGACAGAGACTGACTCTGGCTCAGCGTTCATAGCGTATAAAAGTGGTTTCCCGGGCGGAAACCACTTTTTTACTGTCCTCATTCGCGTCAGTGAGGAAGGCTCATATTCTTAAGTCTCTGCGCGTTTTCCCTGCGTTGTTTCTCTGTCATCCTGCGTGGCACGCGCTCAATCTTGAACTTCCGAATTTTCATCGGAGTTTTCGGTAACTGGAAGTGCCTGAGATGCTCGCGGATTTCAGGTTTCGGTTTCTCGCCCAACTCGCGCAAGTGATCCCCATAGTTCTTGAGCTGGTGCGGCGCTCCAAACAAGGAATCCTCATCTAGCAGTGGTTTGATCTTCTCGCGTGGCCCGTCAAAGATTGTCGTGTAATGGTTCCGGCTCCGATTCTTGTTCGGCGTTCCATCGGTTCCTGGAACCATGTCCTTGTCATCTTCAACTGACAGGCTGCGTACGCGATCTGGGATTTCGATTCCGCCGATGGGCGAGCCCAAAGTGATCATCTTGTTCATCTTGTACTTGCGATTCAAGAACTTGTTTTTTATCAGTTGCGCCACATGAATCCCGCCTTGGGAGTATCCAGACAGGATGATCTCGTCTCCCTCCTTGGCGCCGCTGGCTTCAATGGCATCGGCGATGGCATCCACATAGTTCTCTGATTCAAGCCCTAAGCCATCAAAAATTCCCCAATCATCCCAAGGATTTTTATCTCCATTCCTTTCTTGCGTACCGGGAAGAATCACCGCATAGGTATTCTCGTCGACTTCTACCACCATGAACTTTCCGTTGCCCTCAGGTCCCTGGTCCTCGAGCATGCTGTGGAGTTCGTAGAAGCTTTCCGGTCCACCATTCACCTGGACTTCTTGCGGTGGGTCCTGCTGGGTAATGACAATTTCGGCATCACGACGTGAATCAAAGTGGCGCATCAACTCAGTCAATTCCTTGGTTTGGATTTCAACCTGATCACCGAAGCTCGTGTCACGGTCCAACATGAAATCCGGGCGCAGCAGCACCAACATGCGCAGGATTGTCTCCATGTGTCCCGTGGGTGGGCGCATGTTGTTGTTCTTGATGCCTTGAAGGACGTCGCCAAGCTTTTGTATGAAGGTCTCAGACAGGATTTGGTGCTCCACACGGTTCTCGGTGGATTCGAAATTTCGTCCAGCCAGCCCAATAGCCGAGGTCAATTGTCTGCTTTCCGAAGCCGATGACTTAGCCTGAAACAATGCAGCACGCAGTCGCCAGATGAGAGTGTCCAAGCTGGGGCTGCGCGCAACCAAGCAAGCGCCGATGGCCGCTGCGGCAACGTCACCTTGGCATCGGACAGCAGCCCGCTGAGCCGCCAATACCCGTTCACAAACTTCCTCGAGTTCTTGCGAGACCCGCAGGCAGATCCCATACGCTTGCGCGTAATCAGCTTCGTTGTAATTGACGTCATACCCCATGATCAGAACGCCATTTTCTGCTTCATGATCTGCGACTCCAGTTCCTGGATCTCACGAATGGCAGCACTGAGGTATACCTCTGATTCCACCAGCTCCTGGTTCAGCCGTTCCAGCCAAGAGCTCAGCTCCAATACCCGTTCGTAGAAGGCGCGGCCAGCAGCAGATTTCCAAGTCAACAGACCAATCGAATCTAGCTGCGTAATAGCGAACCGTGTAGTTTTCTGGGCGTCATCCAGCTGAAAAGCCATCGAGTCCAACGTTGCTGAGAACATCATTTTCCTGCTCCTCATCATTCGAATTCTGTTCCTCATCATGTGCGTATGCTCGATGCGCCTGTGCAGGAATGTTGCTCGATGTGGAAACCTGCATGAAGTAAAAGATGTGATGGCGCGCCAGTGATGGAAGAATATGAGTATGGCTGAGATTGCGCGCACTTCCCTTGCTAATGAACCACTGGCTTTGACTGCCCTCGACGGACGCTACCGCAGCGCCGTGGCACCGCTGGTTGACTACCTTTCCGAAGCGGCTCTGAACCGCGATCGCGTTCACGTTGAAGTTGAGTGGCTGATCCACTTGACCGACAGCTCCGTACTTCCAGGCACTGCCCCTCTGACCGATGATCAGAAGGCCGCCCTGCGAAAGATCGTCACCGACTTCAACGCAGATTCCGTGAAGGAACTGGCAGAAATTGAAGCAGTGACCGTTCACGACGTGAAGGCTGTCGAGTACTACATCGCCAACCGCCTCGAAGCTATCGGCATTGGCAACCTCAAGCCGCTGGTCCACTTCGGCTGCACCTCCGAAGACATCAACAACCTCTCCTACGCCCTGGGCGTTCAGGGCGGCGTGAACAAGGTCTGGCTGCCAGCAGCTCGCGATCTTGTCGCACAGCTGGCCAAGATGGCTGAAGAGTCCCGCGAAGTTCCAATGCTCTCGCGCACCCACGGCCAGCCAGCAACCCCAACCACCCTGGGCAAGGAACTGGCCGTCTTGGCATGGCGCCTGACCCGCCAGCTGGACCGCATCGAAAAGACCGAATACCTCGGCAAGATCAACGGCGCCACCGGTACCTACGCAGCCCACTATGCATCGGTGCCAAGCGCCGACTGGCAGCAGGTTTCCCGGAGCTTCGTTGAGCACTTGGGCCTGACTTGGAACCCGCTGACCACCCAGATCGAATCCCACGACTGGCAGGCAGAGGTATACGCCGACATCGCCCGCTTCAACAGCATCCTGCACAACCTGTGCACCGATGTCTGGAGCTACATCTCCATCGGCTACTTCGTGCAGATCCCTGTCGCTGGTGCCACCGGTTCTTCGACCATGCCGCACAAGGTGAACCCAATTCGCTTCGAAAATGCCGAAGCTAACTTGGAGATCTCCAACGGCCTGCTCAACACCCTGGGCTCTACCCTGGTAACCAGCCGCTGGCAGCGCGACCTGACCGACTCTTCCTCGCAGCGCAACATCGGCACCGCCATTGGGCACTCGGTTCTGGCGATCTCCAACGTCGCCAAGGGCCTGGATCGCTTGGACGTTGCCGAAGCCGTACTGGCTGACGACCTGGATCACAACTGGGAAGTTCTCGCCGAGGCCATCCAGATGGTCATGCGCGCTGAAGCAATCGCCGGCGTTGAAGGCATGGACAACCCATACGAGCGCCTGAAGGACCTGACCCGCGGACACCGCGTGGATGCAGACCGTCTGAAGGAGTTTGTCGGCGAGCTGGGGTTGTCCGCAGAAGCCGAGCAGCGTCTGCAGTCGCTGACTCCAGGCACCTACAACGGCATTGCCTCCCAGCTGGTTGACCACCTGAAGAAGTAGGGATCTAACCGGCAGCAAGCAAGAAGTCCAGTTCATAATGAACTGGACTTCTTGCTTTAATATTCAAAACTAGACTTTCAGCAGATCCTATAGGCGATCTTGCATTGCTGCTCGCACTGCCTTTTCACGTCTTGGCGTTCCGCAGAATTTGCCTTGTATCTGCTCTATCGCGCCGTCGCAAACGGCTATGTTTGTTTCCACTTTTTCTCGTGTTTGACCACGATCTTGCGCCGGCTAAATTGATCTAAAACAGCTTGATAGTTTTTTGCGTAGTCTCTGGCCGGGTAACGCAAGAGACTGACCTTGACCTGCGATTCACCAGTTCCGATGTCCTCCGACGCCGGATTGCTCGCATTGACAACTTTGACAAGCAACGCACGATGAAGCTCCGACTTGTCCCAAAGCAACTGGATCTTCGCTTCATTCACATATTCAATACTGGTAACTTCCTTGATCGTTGCCCAAGGCAACAGCCGTCTGTCGCGAATCGTCAGTCCGTCGCGATCAACGATCAAGTCCGTAGCTGCTGATCCTGATCTAGCGAACCCCATGAGCCCGCTGATCAGACCGACTACGCCAAAGATTAATGAGAAGACGCCGAGCGCAAGCGGGATCAGCTGCACGGTTAGTTGAGCTCTCCGAACAGAGTAGTCCGGCAGGCCATTGGCGATTAGAAACGTTCCCACGCCCGCTAAGATCACTCCTCCGCCAAGCAGGAGAAGACACCTGCGAATTCTCGGCCGATGATGTCCTGGTTCGGAGATGAATCGAATAGCGTTTGAATCGGGATTGTTTTGAGCCATCAGCCTTTCTCTCGATTGTCGTCATCTACAAACGATACAGACTCAAAGAATTCCACCATCGGCTCCATCATGAAACCGAGCACGGCAAGGTCCGCGTCATAGGCTTCGAGAACAAAAACCATGTCATGGCTACGCCCCACAGTTCGTATATGGCCAATGGCAGACGAGGCTTCAAGATTTTCCATAACCCGCGGATCCGACGAAATCGTTGATGCGCTCTGAATTACTGTCCCAAAGACCTGAGAGGTGAACGATTCCTTATGGAACGGTGTCACTGACTCATATCCAGGATCCGCAAGCTCTTCCAGAGTCAAATCAAGAGCATCCTCAAAAATGCTTAGATGCGCCGTGCCGAGTGCATGCCCATCTTCCGGGGAATACCAGAACGTGTGCGAAGAATCTTCAAACTGGTTATTGGCCACGTCCAGCGCCAAACGGCGATATGTCGCTCGCAGATCACCATCATCCGGAATCGCCGCTGTGGCTATGTCTTCGGCCCATTCCTCTGCGGTCTCGAACGTGTCGTCTGGGAACACTCGTGGAACTGGAATCCAAAAGGTCAGATCAGGCTCGATTTCGTACGCTGTCATTGCACGGGCACCCACTTAAAGCTTCCGAGTATGGCGTATCCAAGCTGCCGTAATCCTTCGGCCATCTCTTCAGGCGTTGTTTGCTCAAGTTCCAGGTAGGAATACATGAGCCACAATCCTGTCTTTGGGTTGGAATCAGTGGCGCCGTCCGGCAACGGACGAGGAACAACCATATTTATTGCACGGTTTTTCAGTTCCCGCGCATCTTTGGAATTCGAGGAGGAATGCCATAAGTACCATTCTGATCCGTCGACTGAGCCAGCATCTACGTCGTTATCGCCTGCGACGCGACGCACGGTATCAAGAAGAGTCCCGGAAGCCCCAGTCTTTAATGGGGTGACGATGAGCGAGGCGGGCCAAGCGCCACTTTGAAAGCGATTGACGGGGAGGGCAAATCCCAATGTTCCGCGTCGCCTGAAGTCCTCGAACATCGCATGGATATTCTGCCGCAACATGAGAACGATGTCTGCTCGCCCTTGCTTCTTCGCTTCCGAGGTAACGAGCTTGACCAGGATTTCCTCAAACTCTGCGCTGGTTCCAAATTCTCGCCAGCCTGGCGGAAACACCATTCGGTAACCAATTCCCGTTCTTGCTGTGCCCGTGTGCACGTCATGTGTAGTCATCGCGTCTCAATTCAATTCGCAACACAAGTTCACCCGAACTGTTCATCACGCCTATCCTGATTCACTTCGTTGATTTTCTCTTGGCCAGCGCCGAGGCCCAAGGCGATAGCCCACGACATGAATTCCTCGGCATGAGCAACGTCTTTCGTCATTCAATGGCCCGACCGACGCCCGCCAGTTCGCCAAGGACATGCTGGATCTGGTCTCGGATGAATCCATGCCCGGCAAGATGGTCTTCGTCATCGAGAACTTCGCCGAGTTCGCCGACTCCGATGCGGAACGACCGCTGAAGGAACTGCTCAAGGCCATCAACCGATCCGACCATTTCCTGATCGCCGATGGGGATATCAACTCCCTGTCCTCCAGCTTCGGCCTGCTCGGCGAGCTGAAGGCCAGCCGGCACGGCATCGCGCTCAAGCCCGACGCCTACGACGGGGACTCGCTGTTCAAGGTGCCGTTCCCGCGGGTCAAGCGCCACGAATTCCCGCCGGGCCGAGGCTTCATGGTCCAGAACGGCCAGCGGGTCCTGGTCCACCTGCCGCTCGTGGAACAATAGCGGTCATACGCAAAGCAAAGGTGGCTTCGCATGCTAGCGAAGCCACCTTTGCTTTTGCCATAGCCCTGTTCCGGTTACACCAGGGCTTCACGCAGTGCGCGGGCAGCGACTGCAGGATCGGCTGCGCTGTAGATTGCTCCACCAGCAACGGCCACTTCGGCTCCAGCCTTCTGAACTTCAGCAATAGTACTGACGCTAACGCCGCCAGCTACCGAGAACGGAACGGCAGCTAGGGTTCCGGCGGTGAGCAGGGAAGTCAGGTCGTAACCTGGCTGCGCCTGCTCATCAAGACCGGCGTGGAATTCAACAAACTGGGCACCCAGAGCAATAACTTCCTTTGCACGTGCAGCCTTGTCGGCGACGCCGATCAGGTCCACAACGATGCCCTTGTTGCGCTCGTTGGCAGCCTTGACGGCGCCGGCCACGGTGGAGTCATCGGCACTGCCAAGAACAGAGACAAAGTCGGCGCCTGCGGCGAAGGCGATGTCAGCCTCCAGCTCACCGGCGTCCATGGTCTTCATGTCAGCGAATACCAGCTTGTCTGGGTGTGCACTCTTGATTGCCGCGATGGCGGAGAGGCCTTCAGCTTTGATCAGCGGGGTGCCCAATTCGATGATGTCCACGTACGGTGCGACCTTCGCTGCAAGCTCCAGTGCTTCCTGGGTGGTCAGCAAATCGATAGCTACTTGAATTTTCATGATGGTGCCTTTCAATCGGTTTTAGGTCAAAAATTTGGGTTCTGGAGCAGAGCTGGATGACTATTCGAGGTTCGCGTGCCGCAGCCAGAGTTCTTCTGCAGACGCCTCGACGGTGTCCCACAGGCTGTGGAACAAAGACTCGGTGATCAGCAGCAGTGCCTGCTCGAACAGACTTCCCGAGTACTGGGCGGATACTGCCGATCCATGATCGGTCTTGCGCGCTGCAGGTACTTCAATCACCGCGTTGGCCAACAGCGCCAAGGGCGACTGCGAGTCAGTAGTTATCCCTGCGATACTTGCGCCAAGCTGCGCCGCAGTCTGCGCGTTGCGTACTCCCCCTGCTGTAGTTCCCGATCCGGAAGCCACCAGCAGGATGTCGGATGAGGTGATAGCTGGCGTGGTGGTATCGCCCACCACGTGCACGTCCATTCCCAGATGCATCAAACGCATTGCTGCCATGCGCAGTGCTAATCCGCTACGTCCAGCACCGGCAACAAAGACCCGCCCTGCTGTGCGAACCAGCCGCGCGACCTCCGCCACCTGCTCCGGATCAACCGCCTGCAAGACCTCGGTAATCTCACGTTGGATCAGCTCTTGTGCGGCCAAGATATTTGCGCCGCTAATCGGCTGCCGCGTTTTGGTTTGCGTGGTGCTCATTGCGCTCCCCTCGATTCTCTGACTCGGGATTCGCTTGAACCCCGCCTGCTTCTATTCCATCTTCGCCAAAATAAGGGGTGGGCAATACTCCATTTATTGATGGTCTTTGCCTACCCATACGGGTGGGTGAAACGAAAGCAAATGCCCTACACTCGAAGTTATGGCCCCATCTACTAAAGCCGATTCCGGCGAACAGATCTCCCAGGAGCGACTCTGGACCCTACTAGATTCGATCTCCCAACTATCGGGCGCACCACTGCTGGAAATCGCGGAACGCCTACACTCCGCATTACTTCCGTCGCTACGCTGTACCGCGCTGCTGATTTTCACCGAGGAATGCACCGGCAGACCGCAAAAGAAGTCGGGTCCCGAAGTCATTACCTCACGGGTGACCATCGATGAATTAGATCAGATTCGCAGCTCAAACCCAGAGCAGAATCGATGGTTAGATCGGGTCATAATTGGTGGCGAACAGCGCGAAATTCTTGCTTTACGTTATCCACCAAGCAATGCCATCCTGGTACTCATTAATCCGGTAATGGCGCAAGATGTAGTCGATGCCGTTAATGACCGTGATCTGCTCGGCTACCTTTGGAACCTAACGGCAGCTCGAATCCGCGAGAAAGTTGCCGACGCTTCCCCGTCCTACCTTCGTGAGTCTCGGGCCATGTCGACCGAACGCACCCGGGTGACCACCGAATTGGTGGACCAGTATTCAACCAGTCTGGAATTGATGCTGGCGACCCTGCGCAGCACTGCGATCAGTGATGCATTGGCGCGAGAGAAAACTACCGATTTGGCGGCCAAAACCTTGGTCGGATTGCGCTCGCTTGATGACCGGGTTAATGGTTTGGTCGAGGAGCCGGTTGGCAGTGCTTTCACCCGGTTGCGCGAGGATTTACGTCCGTTGAGCGAATCGGGTGGCGTTGAATTGCAGTTTGTTGAGCCGCCGGCCAACGGCAGGGCCTTGCCTGGCGAAGTCGCCCACGCGGCTCGCTCAATTATGCGCGGATTAGCGCTAGAAATGATGGAGCAAAAACAGATCACCAGGATCCGCGCCCAGTGGGACTGCGATGGTGAAAACTTACTCATTAACGTGCGCGATGACGGACGCGGCGCCTTGGACCACGCGTCCGCCACCCTTGCGCGACTCAACCGCCAGGTGCAGGCCCTCGCAGGAAAGATGCAACTGGAGGCCATCCCCGATTGGGGCACCGATGTATCAATTGCCCTCCCGCTCGATGCTCCTGAGCAGACGCCGGCCGATCTGGCGCAGTGGAAGCTGGCTGCCCGAGAGTTCGAGGTGCTGCAATTACTAGCCGCAGGTCAATCGAACCGGGCGATTGCGACAAGTCTGGGCATCAGTGAGAACACCGTGAAGTTCCATACGCGCAATGTGTTCAAGAAACTAGGCGTGCGTTCCCGCGTTGAGGCTGCCACTCTTGCGCACAACGCGGGCATCGCGGTTTCACCCTAGCTCGCGCTAGGTTCTAGCGTTCGGTATTGAGCGTCAAAGAAAACCAGTGGCGCCTGAGTACCGGTCCGCTCAGTGTGGATTTCGTGAACTTGCCCGATAACAATCATGTGGTCGCCCGCATCGTGCTCAGCCCAGATACTGCAGTCGAGCCAACCGAGCGATCCCTGAATCACGGGATTATCTTGTGCCGTCGGTTTCCATGGAACATTCGCGAACTTATCATTGCCACTGCGCGCAAATTGATTAGCCACCCACTGTTGCTCCTCGGACATGATATTTACTGCGAACTTGCCGGTGGCACGAATTTTTGGATAACTACTAGAGCTCTTCATGACACTGAAGGAAATCAACGGCGGATCAATGGACACGCTATAAAAGGACTGACAGGTAAAACCAATTGGACCGGTCGCGTCCAATCCACTAATCACCGTGATACCGGACGCGTATCGACCGAGCGCACTGCGAAACTCTAGCGCATCAAAATTTGTTGCCGCACTCATTCATTAGCACCATTGAGCCGAGGATCTAGGCCATATTGCGCTGGAGCTCCCAAGTGTTCCCTGAGCGTGGTGCCCTCATAATCATGGTGATACAGGCCGCGATCTTGGAGCAGCGGAACTACCTCGTCAACAAAGGTATCGATGCCGTCTTCATTAACATCGATATTGATCCAGAAACCGTCGCAGGCACCAGCTTCAAACCATTCCTGCATGTGATCAGCGGTGACCGAGGCCGTACCCACCGGGGTTGGGTGGTAATCGATGACGCCGTGAGCAAGAATGTCTCGGATGGTCCAACCCTCGCGGGCAACCTCTAAGGCCTTCTGTGAACGCGGATCAAACGGACTAGCGTGCGCGGCAGCAAGCTGTCCCGGACGCAGCGGTTCATCAATTTGGCTCACGTCTAGTTCCAGCCCCAACATGCTCCCCAGATAAGGAACTCGTGAAGGTGCGGTGAGTTCGCCAAGTGCTACACGCCGATCCAAGGCAGCACGCTTAGTAGGTCCGATCGCCGGTTGCACGCCGGCAAAGAACTTAATCTCATCTGGATTCCGTCCGGCTCTGGCCGCCGCATCTCGATAAGCAATGCGCTGCCGACGAGCATCGTCGATGGTGTACGTGGCACCAATGACTGCGTGGGCGTACAGCCCTGCGAGTTCAATTCCGTTCTCCCCGCCACCGGCGGAGAAAACAACCGGTTGGCCTTGTTCTGAAGGCGGGATAGCCAAGGGGCCGCGGGAAGCTACCTGCTTGCCCTGCATGTTGATCGGCTGGATCTTCGAGGCATCGGCGAAGCGACCGGCTGCGGTATCTTTGATCCAGGCATCTTGGCCCCAGCTGCCCCAAAGACTTTGAACTATTTGAATGGTTTCGTGGGCACGTTCGTAACGTTGCGGACGCGGTGCCACATTTTGGCCAAAGTTAGCGGCGGAGACTGGATCGCTGGTGGTGACGGCATTCCACCCGGCTCGGCCGTGGCTCATCACATCCAGCGTCTTGTATAAGCGAGCCAAATTATAGGGCTCGTTAAAGGTTGTCGACCCGGTGGCGACCAGCCCAATCCGCTCGGTTTCGCGGGCAATTGCAGCCAGCGTCAACATAGGCTCTAAGGTGATCGCCGGTGCATCGCGTTCCACATCGGCCTGCAGCCCTAGGAAGTCAGGCAGAAAGAGGAAGGCAAACTTCCCTCGCTCGGCGGCTTGGGCATAACGAACCTGAGCATCAAAGCTGGTGTAATTGCTCGGATCAACACCCGGCGCCCGCCAAGCGGTGCCCTGTGTTCCGTATCCGTTACCTAGGGTCATGCCCAAAAGCATCTGTGGCTTAGTCATCATATTTCCTACTCCGGCCTAGATCAGGCCCTTTGAATTTCAGTTCCGTTGCTGCCCCGCGACAACGCCGGGGCAGCAACACGAAACTTTGTGTGGTTACTTGATACTGGAGGCTGGGAATGCGTGACGCCGAGCCGCAAAGACCACAATGAATACAGGTACGAGCAGCGCCAAGGTAGCCCACGGTAAGGCGGAGGGTCCGCCGCTAGATAGCGTGAGTCCACCGAGCACACCGCCGGCGGCAATCCCAAGATTCCAACCGGTGACCAGGACGGCTTGCGCCGTATCTACTGCGCTTCCCGCTGCGTTGGTCAGCGCCGTTTGCTGAATACTGCCCGATCCACCAAAAGCGATACCCCACGCCGCGACGGCTACAAACACCAGGACTGGGGTTTGGGACAGGGTTGCCAGCACCAGCATGCTCAAGGCAAAGAGCAGCACGCTACCGATCATCAGTCGACGAAGGTGACGATCGATCATTAGACCGGTAACCCACAGCCCGACCAACGCGGCAAGACCGAATACCAGCAAAGCCACGCCGACACTACTGGACATACCTAGCGGAGCAAGGAATGCTGCCACGTAGGTGTAGATCAAAATGTGGGCGGTGATGTAAAGAACCGAGGTGATGATGATCGGGGCCATCCCAGGCAAGGCAAAAGTCTTGAGCGCAGAAGTGCGCAGTGCCTTTTCTTGGCCCGGGAAGTTCGGAACAATTGCTAATACCCAGGCGAGCACGGCAGCGCTGAGTACCGCCATCAGCACAAAGGTCAGTCGCCAGCCGATGGCATTTGCGCAGATTACTCCGGCCGGTGTGCCTAGGGCCAGGGCAATTGGTGTGCCCGCCATGGCGATGGTGACGCCGCGACCGCGCTGTTCGGCAGTTACCAGTCGGCCAGCATAGGCTGCCAAGCTACCCCACAACACTCCGGCGCTGATACCGGTGAGGAAGCGAACCACCAAAGTGAAAACGTAGAAGGGTGAGACTGCTACCAGCAAGCTGGTGATGACAAAGCCCGATAGTGCCAGGACAAGCACCCGTTTGCGTGGCCAGCCCATGGTGGCACTAATTATGGGGATGGCTCCGGCGATGGAACCGATGGCGTATACGGTGATTGTTTGCCCGGCAGCAGCTTCGCTGACGCCGAGGTCAGCGCTGAGCATTGGCAGGATTCCTGCCGGTAGCGTTTCAAGCATTGCGGTGAGGAAGCCCGCGGCTGCTAGCGCGAGCAAGCTTGCTAGCGGTAGCTTCGACTTGCTTTGCGTCGCAGTTAGATTGGTCAATGAAGAATTCATAGACCAATCTTCTAACCTTCACACCTATGAGAAGGTCAAGCGATTTTTGCCAAATGTGACCCGCTCAACTGGCGAGGGGCTCCGCGTCAACCATCGCTTGATCCATGGCTTGAACATACCGAGTGATGGAATCTCGGTTTTGGGTCAGAATCTGAATTTGTTTAGTCATACGATCGCGCTCCCGCAGAAGCACTTCGCGCAACCCCGGGTCGGGATCAACAACAACAATTTCTCGTTGCCTATCCAAGCAGGGCAGGATGTCGCTGATAATGCGAGTGGGAATACCCGCTTCTATGAGGCCGCGGATCTTTTCCACTCGTTCAACATGAGGCTCCTCGTAATACCGATAACCATTCTCGTGCCTGCCCGGAATTAAGAGGCCCTGCTCTTCGTAGTACCGAAGCATCCGCGTAGGTACACCCGATCGTTCCGACAGCTCTCCAATGCGCACAACTCCCCCTTTTCAAAGTTCAAACCTTAACACTACTGGAAAGGTTCATCGCTGCGCCATCTATGATCTCAACCTTCCATCTCGTTAATAACGGCTGGCAGCCACGCACTATGCGTAACTGCCAGTCTTTGCTGTTGACCTTATTAGAACTCGAAGTCGCCGAAATCCCCGCCGGCTCCGCCAAGGAAATCGCCGAAGAGCCCGTCGCCGGCCGCGGAGATCTGGTCCCCGGCACCGGAGACGGTATCACCCAGGCCCTCGGCCATGGACCCGAATTCCTCGCCGATCCCGGCGAAGCCCTCCAGCAAGGGGCCGGCGATCGCGGTGCCGATGAACGCACCGGCCACGCCGCCGAGCAAGCCTACGCCCAGCCCGCCGGCACCGGCAGCCAAGCCGCCTGCCATGCGCGAGCGTCCCGAGCCTGAACCCAGGATCTTTTCCATGAATCCGGGACGGGAAACCTCGGCACGCGTTGCGGCCCGCGCCAGGTCCTTGGGCTGATCGCTGGCCGGGCGTTCTGCTGCCGGCAGCTGCTCGGAGAGCTCAGCCTGCAACAGCGCGCGCTGCTGCGGGGTCAAACGGGCAAAAGCCTCCGCGTGGGCGCGTTCCATGTCCTGGGGCGGGGCGGTGCGCAGCATGTACTTGTACTTCTCGATCGCTGCCTGGTCCTCGCGCGAGACGCCGGATGCCGGACCCTGGTTGTTGTAGTTCGGACGCTGCTGCTGCGAATAGCTGGGAGTTGTACCGCGCGATTTCTGCGAACTGCGCTCGTTGAGCTGCTCGCGCACGTACTCGCCGGCCATCTGCTTGCCCTTGCGGATCAATTTGTTGAACATGGACACGACTATCACTCCTGGTTGAAGGGGTTAACGGCACGCTCTGCGAGCGCATCTACCCTCTTAAACTCTCAGCCCGCGAGGTTAGTTCCCGCAGTGTGTCGCTCACGCTGTGGGCTGAAAACCCCAGCGCCGTGGCGCCAACGGTAATAGCCCAAGCAGGCCAGGGTGAAGGGGACGCCGAAGTACAAGGCCGGACGCTGCACCGGATCAAAGCCCACGCCAATCAGCGAGGCAGCCAGCAGCACCAAGGCGATGATCGGCAGAACCGGGAACAATGGCGCCTTGTAAGGCAGGGAGTCGGTGGATCCGTGCACGGCGACATAGTGGCGGCGGAAGGACAGGTGCGATGCGCAAATCACGATCCACACGGCCACCACCGCGAACCCGGCGATCGACACCAGCGCGAGGAACAAGGATTCGGCGGCGATGAAGCTGGAGAACAGGGATACCAGCCCGCCAAGCATGGACAGGCTCAGTGCCAGCATCGGGATGCCGCGGCTATTGGTCTTGGACAGCGCCTTGGGTGCCTGTCCTGCCGCGCCCATGGAATGCAGCATGCGGGCGCAGGAGTACAGCCCGGAGTTGCCGGCCGAGAGCAGGGCCGTGATGATCACGAAGTTCATGATGTCGGCGCCCGCTGGCAGGCCGGCGGCATCCAGGACGGTCACGAACGGGCTCTCATTGGCGCCCGCTTCAGAGAAGGGAATGATCGCCGCAATCACCACGATGGCGCCGATGAAGAATACTGTCAGGCGCACCACTGCGGTGCGGATGGCCCGCGGGATGCTCAACTGCGGATTCTTCGCCTCACCGGCGGCAACACCGATCAGTTCGGTGCCGCTGAAGGCGTAAAACACCGACAGGATGGTCACCAGCACGCCGGTGATCCCGGTCGGGAACAAGCCATCCTCGGTCTGGAAGTTCGAGAAGCCGATGGCCCCGGCCTCGCTGGCCGGGTTGATGCCGATGATCGTGGCGACGCCGACGACGATGACCAGCAGCACCGCGGCCACCTTGATCAGTGCGAACCAGAATTCGGTTTCGCCGAAGACCCGCGAGGAAATCGCGTTGAGGACAAAGAGCAGCGCGGCGAAGATCAGCGAGAAGACCCATACCGATACCGAGGGGAACCAGCGCTGCATCAGCAATCCGGCCGCGGTGAACTCGCTGGCCAGGGCTACTGCCCAGCACAGCCAGTACAGCCATGCCGTAGCGAATCCCCAGGCCGGACCCAAATCGCGGGTGGCATGGGCGTGGAAGCCACCGGCCACCGGATGCTTGGCTGAGAGCTCGCCCAGCCCGCTCATCACCATGTAGGCCACCAGGGCGCCCACCGCGTAGGCCAGCACGGCTCCCAGCGGCCCGGCCTGGGAAATGGTGTAACCGGAGGAGACGAACAGTCCCGATCCGATCACGCCTCCTAGGGCGATCATGACCAGGTGTCGCGAGGTCATGGTTCTGCGCAGCCCGGACTCGGTTTCTGCGCTCTCGCGGGTGCTTGTGGTGCTCTCAGCCATGGGGCTCCTTCTAAAATGAATGCGCTCAAGAATATCGGGATTCCTGCAACCGATATGGCGGGCCCGTCATGTGCAGTCACACAGCGTCTAGATCGGTCATCTCGGCCCTCTGCGTGTACCCTCGATGACGTGCATACCGCAAAACACCCCAGCAATTTCCGTGACGCTCTGAACGCCGAAGAAACCGGCCCGATCATCCTCGACGGGGGCCTTGGCACCCATCTAGCCGATCGCGGCAATGACGTCACCGGGGAACTGTGGTCTGCACAGATCCTGATGGATCGCCCCGATGAGGTCCGCGCGGCGCACCAGGACTTTTTTGCCGCCGGCGCCCAGGTCGCCACCACCTGCTCCTACCAGGTCAGCCGTGACGGCCTGGAACAGGCAGGCTCTGCCGGCCAGTTCGAAACCATGTTGCGCACCAGCGTTGCGCTGGCGAAGGAAGCCGCCACCGACGATGCCCAGGATTCCGCGCGTTGGGTTGCCGCGTCGGTAGGACCCTACGGCGCAGGTCCGGGTGCTGGCACCGAATACGACGGCGCCTACGATCTGGACACCGCCGAACTAGCGCAATGGCACCGCGAGCGCCTGGCCATTCTGGCAAGCACCGGCGCCGATGTCATCATCTTCGAGACCGTGCCAAGCATTGCCGAGGTCGCAGCGCTGACCTTGCTGGCCAAGGACCTTGAGCTGCCCGCCATTCTCAGCGTGAATATCCGCGCCGATGAGCATGGGCAGATCGTCTTGGGTGATGGCACGGATCTGCGGGTTGCCGCGAAGCTTGTTGCCGAATCCGGTGTCTGGGCCGGCGTGGGCGTGAACTGCTGCCCTGTGCCCCAGGCGGTGGCCGCGCTGCAAATCCTCGGCGAAGAAACCGGCCTGCCGTTATCCGCTTACCCGAACAGCGGCGAGACCTGGGACCACGAGGCCCGCGTTTGGGTTCCCGGTACCGAGGGCAACGACCTGCCTTCTGCGGTTCCCGAGTTGATCGCTGCCGGCGCCCGGCTGATCGGCGGCTGCTGCCAAGTCAGCCCCCAGCAGATCACCCGGGTGCGCGAAGCGGCCCAGCGAGGCTAGAGCCCGGCGAGCTTTTCAACCGCCGCCCGGCTCGGACTGCCAGCTTCGGTGGTATAGAACTCGATCCGGTATTCCGGCAGGGCCGGCTGGCTCAGCACGTGATAGGTCAGCTCAATGGTCCCCGCCTGTGGATGATGCACGATGCGCTGCCCGTAGGTGCATTCACGGACCTTGCTGTTCGCCCAGAATTCCGCGAATTCGCGGCTGCGCATCGTCAGCTCGCCAATGAGCTCGGCGAGGTCGCGGTCTTCGGGATAGCGTCCGCTGAGCATCCGCAAAAAGGCGACATGGGTTCCGGCATAATGTTCCCACTGTCCTTCCTGCGCACGAGTCTGCGGATCAAGAAACAGCATCCGCGTGGTGGATGGACGTGTCTGCGGGTTCTGCGGCGCCTGGAAATCCAGGTGGCTGCCAAGCAGCCGGTGGCCGAGCTGATTCCACGCGAGGATGTCGTTGCGCCGTCCCAGCAGAAGCGCCGGCACCTGAGGCATCGCAGCCAAGAGATCCAGCATCGGCCCCGGCGCGCTTTCTGCTTTGGGCCGGCGCAGCTTGACGGTCGGGCGAACACCGTTGAGGTCCTTGAGGTGCGCGCGTTCGTCGTTATCGAGCAACAACACTGTGGCCAGCGCCTGGATGACCTGATCCGAGGCGTTGGTACTGGTCCCCTGTTCCAAGCGCGTGTAGTAGGCAACGCTCAACCCCGCCAGATGTGCGACTTCTTCGCGTCGCAGGCCCGCGACGCGTCGTCCGCCACGCACGGAAATGCCATGGTCGGCCGGAGAAACCGCGGCGCGACGGTGTTTGAGGAAGGTGCCCAGGTCGTTGCTTTGCATCACGCGGTTAGTCTAGCCCTCCACCAGTCCGCAGGACGAAGCCGAAGCTAACCCTGCTGGTGGTACCAAAAACAGGTGTCTGTTTGCCGTGCCGGAAACCAGCGAGCATGGATCGGGAAACCGCACTACCACCTAAGGATCCCGCACTCTTATGCCCCTGGCTTTGCTCGCTTTGGCCCTTGGCGCTTTCGCCATCGGAAGCACCGAATTTCTGACCAATGGATTGCTCTCCTCGCTATCGGGCGAATTCGACGTCACCATTGCCCAGGCGGGCATGGTCACCACCGCCTACGCATTGGGGCAGATGTGCGGACCGATTCTGGCGCTGGCCTTGCTTCGCTTGCCGTCAAAACGCACCTTGCTCATTCTCATGGCGTTCTTCACCGCGGGAAATTTCCTGGCCTCGATCAGCCCAAGCTTCGGCTTCCTGCTGGGCAGTCGGTTTATCACCGCATGGTCGCACACGGCATTTTTCGGTGTGGCCTCGGTGGCCGCGTCCGGCCTGGTTCCCGCCAAAAAGCAGGCCAGCGCGATCGCCTTGGTCTTCACTGGGCTGACCCTCTCGATGCTGCTGGGCATGCCATTGGGGACGTTGATCGGCCAAGCCGCCGGCTGGCGGGCAGCTTTCTTCATGGTCACCATCATCAGCCTGGCCAGTGTGGCAGGCCTGGCGCTGTTGTTGCCTGCCGACCGAAAGCTCGAACCAGCCAGTTACCGTCAGAGCCTGCTCCCGTTCAGGAATCCACGCCTTTGGCTGGCCTTGAGCGCTACGGCCATCGGCTTCGGCGGGTTGTTCGCGTCCTTTACCTTCATCGAACCACTGCTTACGCAGGTTTCCGGGTTCAGCAGTGGCCAGGTCATTTGGCTTTTGGGGATTTACGGCGCCGGACTGGTGGTGGGCAATACGCTCTCCGGCAAGGCCGCAGACCGCGCGCTGGTGCGCACCACAGTATTCCTTGTGCTCCTGCTGGCCGTCGTCCTGGCCGTGGTGGCTTTCGCCGCCGGCTACAAGGTCGTGGTCATACCTGCATTGTTCCTGCTCGGTGCGTGCGGATTCGGATTGCTCACCCCGTTGCAGACCTTCGTTCTGCGCTTCGCCGGGCCAGGCTCACCCCTGGTGGGAACCGCCAATACCGCTGCGCTCGGCGCGGGGATCATGCTCGGTTCGCTGCTGGGCGGGATCATCCTGGATTCCTCCGGCAGCTTCACCGCGGTGAATCTGGCGGCGGCAGGCATGACCTTGGCCGGGTTGGTGGTGTACGTGGTGGCCGCCAGTACTTCCAGGCGGCCACCACGTACACAACACCTCATCCAGCTCTCAGCCGACAGCTAGGCCCGCAGCTCAACGACATTCGGCGAGCGCTTTGCCGCAGGCTCCGCCAGCAGTCCCATGAGCTGGGCTGCAACGCTGACGGCGATCACCGCCGGCTGCTTGCCGGCCACCTGGGGAATCCCGATGGGGCACTGGATCCGTGAGATCTGCTGTTCACTGTGTCCGCTGTTGGCCAGGTTCTTGCGGAAACGGACCCACTTGGCCTTGGAACCGATCAACCCGATGGATCCGAGCGAAGGATGGCGCAAGGCGGCATCACTGAGGTGGAAGTCCTCGGCATGATCATGGGTCATGATCAGCACATGGCTGCCTTCGGGAAGCGTGCTGAGCACCTGCTCCCCCATGACTGCCACCTGGGCTTGGATCGAAGCGACACTGGGCTGCAATAGCTGCGCGGCGTCAACCGCTTCGGGGCGCGAGTCAGTGAGATACAGGTCGATGGGGTGGCGGGAGAGGATTCGGGCCAGCTCCATCCCCACATGCCCCAACCCAAAAATTGCCACCGTTTTTGGCACCGGCAACGGTTCGAGCAAGAGCTTGACCTCCCCGCCGCAGCACTGACGGCCATAGGTAGCCGGGGCCTTGTCGTTCAACCTCAGTTCCATGGTTTCCGGGCTTGTTGTCCCCTGGCTGATCAGCTCGCGGGCCCGGGTGATGGCAGCCATTTCCAGGTTTCCGCCACCGACCGTCCCGAAGGTTTCATCTGCGGCGATCACCATCTTGGCTCCGGCTTCACGTGGAGCATGTCCGCGCACCGCGGTGACGGTCAGCAGTACCGCTGCGCGCCGCTGGGCGCGCAGGGTGCTGACCGCATCAATCCACGATTCCATGATTACCCACGCACCGAGTCGATAGCCCAGAACACCGCTTCAGGAGTTGCAGGTGAAGCTAATTGGACCGATGAACCTTCCGGGCCAAAAGCAGCGACCGCTTGGCGCAATGCTTCACGCACCGAGAAGGCCAGCATCAACGGCGGTTCGCCGACCGCTTTGGAACCGTACACCACGCCTTCCTCATGAGCCTTGTCCAGCAAGGCAACGTTGAAGACTTCTGGCATTTCAGAGAAGCTCGGGATCTTGTAGGTGCTGGCCGCCTGGGTGGCCACCCGTCCGCGGCCCGGGCCATCGGAGGTATCCCAGCGCAGGTCCTCCAGGGTCAACCAGCCGGTGCCCTGGACAAAGCCGCCTTCGATCTGTCCCAGGTCAATCATTGGCGAGAGCGAATCGCCCACGTCATGAACGATATCCACCCGGCGCAAGACATAGGAGCCGTCAAAGCTGCTGACCTCCACCTCGCTGGCGGCCACCCCGTAGGAGAAGTACTTGAACGGGCTTCCGGTCATGCGCGACAGGTCCCAATGCAATCCTTCGGTCCGGTAGTATCCCGCGGCCGAGAGCTGGATGCGCTGCATGTAGGCATCGCGGACCACGTCGTTCCATTCGAGTTCTTCGGTTTTGCCCAGGGCGGTGATCTTGCCGTGGGCAAAGCGGATATCCGCGGCCGGGACTCCGAATTTGCCGGCAGCCACCTGGGCCAGCCGGGCCTGGATCTGCTCGCACGCATCTTTGACCGCGCCACCGTTCAAGTCGCTGCCCGAGCTTGCGGCGGTGGCCGAGGTATTGGGCACCTTGTCGGTGCGCGTTGGGGCAATGCGCACGCTGGATAATGGCACTCCCAGACTGGTTGCGGCCACCTGCAGCATTTTGGTGTGCAGGCCCTGGCCCATTTCGGTGCCACCGTGGTTCACCAGTACCGAACCGTCCTTATAGACCAATACCAGCGCCCCGCCCTGGTTGAAGGCGGTGAGGTTGAAGGAGATGCCAAACTTCACCGGAGTGATCGCCAGCGCTCGCTTGCTGTAGGGATTATTCTTGTTGAACTCGGCAATTTCTGCTTCGCGCGCTGCCACGTCCGCTGAGTCCAGCACCTGCTGCCAGGCTGCATCGATGCGCTCGGGATGGCGCACCGGCTGGTAGTACGGGGTGTCCTGGCCTTCGGTGTAGAAGTTGAGCCGGCGCAGTTCGCGGGCCTCGATTCCCAGCTGCGGTGCGACCCGGCCCAAGATATCTTCCATCACCAACATGCCCTGCGGGCCGCCGAATCCTCGGAACGCGGTCTGCGAGGTCTTATGGCATTTGGCCACCCGCCCGGAAACCCGGACATTCGGAATCCAGTAGGAATTGTCGATATGGCACATGGCACGGGTGAGAACCGGTTCAGAAAGATCCAGGCTCCAACCGCCATCGGCGGTCAGCTGGGCATCCAGGGCAAGGATCCGCCCCTGTTCATCAAAGCCGATTTTCCAGGTGGCGTAGAAGCCGTGGCGCTTGCCGGTCATGGTCATATCCAAGGTGCGATCCAGGCGCACCCGCACCGGCCGCCCGGTCAGCTTGGCGCCCAGGGCAGCCACGGCTGCATAACCGTGCGGCTGCATTTCCTTGCCGCCGAAGCCGCCGCCCATGCGCAAGACCTGCACGGAGATTTCGTGCGCCGGCACGCCGAGCACGTGGGAGACGATGTCCTGGGTTTCGGTGGGGTGCTGGGTTGAGCAGTGGATCAGGATCTGTCCGCTCTCATCAACCAGCGCCAGCGAATTCTGCGTTTCCAGGTAGAAGTGTTCCTGCCCGGCGAAGTCGAAGTCGCCCTCGAAAACGTGGGCGGCCTGCTCGAACGCGGCGTCCCAATCGCCCTTCTGGATCACCGGCTGGATGCCGTGGAAGCTGTTGGCTTTGATGGCATCTTGCACGGTGATCAAGGATTCCAGCGGCTCGTAGTCCACCGAGACCGCTTTGGCTCCAGCCTTGGCGGCTTCCAGATCTTCGCCGAGGACCCAGGCCACCGGCTGGCCATAGAACATGACCTCATCCACCGGAAGCAGGGGCTCATCATGCTTGGCGCCCTGGTCGTTGACTCCGGGGATATCAGCGGCGGTGATGACCTGGATGACGCCCGGGATGCCCAGCGCTGGCGCGGTATCAAGGCCCAGGATTTTTGCGTGGGCAACCGTTGACTGCACCGGGTAGGCGTGCAGAACTCCAGAAAGCCGGTGGGCCAGGTCATCGGTGTACAGGGCGGTGCCGGTAACGTGGGCCGCCGCCGATTCATGGCGGTGGCGCTGGCCGACAATCGCTGCTTCGGGGCGTTGGGATAGCTGGCTCATGGCTGCACCTCCTTGTTCGGGGCTGGCACCGCTAGTTGTTGTGCATAAAAACGTTCCAGGGATGAGGCGAGCATGGCTTTGCGGTACTTCGCGCTGGCTCGGTGGTCATCCATCGGTGTGCCTTCGGACGCCATCACGGTGGCCGCGGCGCGAATCGTCTCAAGCGTCCACGGCTTGCCCTCCAGCATGGCTTCGGTGGCCACGGCGCGCAGCGGGGTGGCGGCCACACCGCCCAGGCCGATGCGCGCGGAGGTGATCACCCCATCCACCACGTTCAGCGCGTAGCCCACGGCGACCGAGGAAATATCGTCGAAGCGGCGCTTGGAGATCTTCTGGAAGCTGGTATGGGTTGCCAACGGCAAAGGAACGCGGATCGCGGTGATCAGCTCGCCGGCGTCACGCACGGTCTGCCGGTACCCGGTGAAATACTCAGAGAGTTCCACCACGCGCGGGCCTTGAACGCTGGTGAGCACCAGCTGCGCGTTCAAAGCCAGCAAGGCCGGCGGGGTGTCGCCGATCGGAGATCCGGTGCCGAGGTTGCCTCCCATGGTGGCCGAGTTGCGGATCAGCCGGGACGCGAACTGTCCGAAAAGCTGGCCCAACAGCGGCACGTCTCCTGCCAGTTGGCGTTCGATCTCGCTGAGGGTCAGGCTCGCGCCGATCTCCAGGAAGTCCTTTTCCCAGCGCAGCTGGCGCAGTTCTTCGAGCCGGTCGATGGCCAGCACGCTGCGAGCTCGGGCGCCCTTGATGTTGACATCCACTCCCCAATCGGTACTGCCTGCCACGACGGTGGTCTCCGGTTCGTCGGCCAGGATCCGCAGGGCCTCGGCCAAACTGGCCGGGCGGCGGAAGCGTCCGAGCTGCCCGGTGGAGGTATCGGCGGCCAAAAGGTCGGTGGCCACCGGTGCCGGAGCTTCCTGGGACTGGCGGGCCGCCAAGGGATCGCCCTCGGCGGGATCGCCCAGCGCATAGGCGGCGTCGCGAATCGGACGATAGCCGGTGCAGCGGCACAGGTTCCCGGACAGCGAATGCAGGTCGAATCCGTTCGGGCCGCATTCATGGTCCGCCGGATGCCCGCCGCTGTGCTGTTCGGCGCGTTCTGGCCGGTAGTATTCGGCGGCCATGGAGCAGATGAAGCCCGGGGTGCAGTATCCGCACTGGGATCCGCCGCGATCAGCCATTTCCTGCTGGACTGGGTGCAGCTGATCCACGCTGCCCAGGCCTTCGGCGGTGACCACTTCCTGCCCGTCGAGCGCCGCGGCGGGCACCAGGCAGGCATTCACCGAGGTCCACCGGCTGCCGTCGGCATCGCTGCGGGCCACCAGGATGGCGCAGGCACCGCATTCGCCTTCGGCGCAGCCTTCCTTGCTGCCTACCAGGCCCTGGTTGCGCAGGAAGTCCAGCGCGTTGCTGTGCGGTGGACCGGCGAAGTCCAGTTCGTTGCCGTTGACGGTGATCCGGCAACCGGTTTTCAGGGAATTTTCGGCACTCATGCCGTTGACACCTCCTGCACCCGTTCAACGGGCGCACCATGAATGATTTGGATACTGTGCGGGAAAAACCGCGCTTAGTGTCCGTGCGCGATCTGGCCCTTGGACCAGGCGATGCTTTCACCCATGATCAGCTTCTCCTTCATTCCCGTGCTGGACTCAAATATAACCCGGATCACATCAACCCATCAGCAGGGTCAGCGGTCCTCGTGCGAAGTACACCAGGAAGCCGGCGGCCACGATCCACATCAGCGGGTGCACCTTCTTATGCCGCCCGGCCGCGGTATTGACCACCACCCAGGCGATGAAGCCTGCGCCGATGCCGTTGGCGATCGAATAGGTCAGCGGCATGGTGATCAGGGTCAGGAAGGCCGGCATGGCCGAAGAGAAGCGCTTGAAGTTGATCTCGCGGATCTGCGCGCACATCATGGTGCCCACCAGAACCAGCGCCGCCGCGGCCACTTCCATCGGCACCACCGACGTCAGCGGCGTGAAGAACATGGAGCCCAGGAACAACAGCCCGGTAATGACCGAGGCGAGCCCGGTGCGCGCCCCTTCCCCGATCCCGGCAGCCGAATCCACATAGACCGTATTCGACGAGCTGGATCCGGCACCGCCGGCCACCGCGCCCAGGCCTTCGATCACGAAGGCGGCCTTGAGCCGCGGGAAGGTCCCGTCCTTGCTGGCCAGCCCGGCGTTCTTGGCCAGGCCGGTCATGGTGCCCATGGCGTCAAAGAAGTTCGTGAACACCAGGGTGAAGACCAGCATGGTCGCGGCCAGCACGCCGATCCGGCTGAAGGAGCCGAACAGGTCGAACTCCCCGGCCAGCGACAGGTCCGGCAGCGAGACGATATTGCCCTGCAGCACCGGCATATTCAGGTGCCAGCCGTGCGGGTTGGCGTCGCTGCTCGGCCCGATCTTGAAGATCTGCTCGGCGATCACGGCCAGCACCGTGGAGATGACGATGCCGATCAGGATCCCGCCCTGCACCCCGCGGGCTACCAGCCCGCCCATGATCAGCAGGCCCAGCACGAAGATCATGGTCGGGATCGAGACGATCGATCCGCCATCGCCCAGCTGCACCGGCGGGCCGGCCGGGGTACGCGTGACAAAGCCGGAGTCCACAAAGCCGATGAAAGTGATGAACAGGCCGATGCCCACCGTGATGGCCGCCTTCAGGTCCTTCGGGATGGCCCGGAAGATCGCGGTGCGGATGCCGGTCATCCCGAAGAGGACGATCAGCACGCCGTTGATCACCACCAGGCCCATGGCTTCGGGCCAGGTCACTTCCTGCACTACCGAGACAGCCAGGAAGGAGTTCATTCCCAGTCCGGCGGCCAGGGCGAAGGGCAGGTTGGCGATCAAGCCGAAGAGAATGGTCATCACCGCTGCGGTCAGCGAGGTCATCGCCCCGACCTGGGCGGCCGGCAACCAGTTGCCGGCCACGTCCACCGGCGCGGCTTCGGGGCTGAAGCCGCCGATGATCAGCGGATTCAGGATGACGATGTAGGCCATCGTGAAGAAGGTGACCAGCCCGCCGCGTACTTCGCGGCCCAGGGTGGAACCACGTTGGCTGATACTGAACAGCGAGTCCAGCAGTTTCCTGGCTCCACCCGGTTGCGGCGCGGAGTTGGCAACGTCGTGCTTTTCGCTGAGCGTCGTCATGGCCGGCGCCTAGTAATCGGTGCGGGATTCCAGCGAGTCCCAAGCGTCAAATGGCTTGAGGTGTTCAACGGCGTCATCCTCGAAGTGCTGCACCGGCATCAGGGCGTGGTCCGAGCCTGCTTCAAAGTATTCGTAGAACACGGCATCGTCAAAGCCTGCCTTGGCGGCGTCGTGGCGGTCTGCGGCGAAGTAGACCTTGGAGATGCGGGCCCAGAGCGAGGTGGCCAGGCACATCGGGCATGGTTCGCAGCTGGTGTAGAGAACGCAGCCGCTCAGATCGAAGTTCTCCAGCGCGGCGGCAGCGGTGCGGATGGCGACCACTTCTGCGTGGGCGGAGGGATCATTGCTGGCAGTGACCCGGTTGACGCCTTCGAAAACCTGTCCATCGGGGGTGACGACCACAGCGCCAAAGGGGCCTCCGGCATTGTGGACGTTCTGGGTGGCAAGGTTGATGGCCATCGAAAGATAGTCTTGGCCAGTGGTGTTAACGCTCATCGCGTGTCTCCTCATGCTGTAGACAAGCACGACGCATCATCCGGTGACCCGTGGTGATCCGGCCGTACTCGGCTGCTGAATTTATCAGTTGCACGCCCGGTAGATAGCGACCCTGTGAGGGTGCCCGCCATAGACACGTATGAGAGTATCAGCGTGATCTAGGCCTCGCAATGTTTTTTGAGATTGTTTTTTCACATTATGAATAATTAGCGGTTTTTGCGTTTCCAACGCATTACAAATCTCTATCGGCCCCAAAAGCGCACCCGTGAGTTTAAATTCCCTTCGGTGCAACAACCATTGCACCTTCGTGAAATACCGCTTTGCCATGCTCTAAGCATCAGTTACCTGCGAAGGGAAAGAATGCCGTGAGCTCACAAGTAGACCCGCGAACGCAACTGCGCACCGACACCGCACCATCCCTGGATATCCGTCCCGGACGATGGATCAACAACTGGACCCCCGAAGACCCGACCTTCTGGAACAGAATCGGCCAAAGCACCGCCGGCCGCAACCTGAAGTGGTCGATCTTCGCCGAATTCCTCGGCTTCAGCATCTGGCAGCTCTTTGCCATCGTGGTCGTCTACCTCCCCACCGCCGGCTTCGAATACAGCACCTCCCAGTTGTTCTGGCTGATCTCCATGCCGAGCCTGGTCGGCGCCACGCTGCGCATCCCCTACACCTTCATGGTCGCCCGCTTCGGCGGACGCAACTGGACCATCGTCTCCGCCCTGCTGCTGCTGATCCCGGCGGTCGGACTGAGCTTCGCGCTGGCCAACACCAGCACCCCCTTCGGCGTGATGCTGCTGCTGGCAGCGCTGACCGGCTTCGGCGGCGGAAACTTCGCCTCCTCGATGGCCAACATCACCCACTTCTACCCCGCCGCGCAAAAGGGCTGGGCCCTGGGCCTGAACGCCGCCGGCGGCAACCTCGGTGCCGCCGTGGCCCAGCTGCTGGTCCCGATCGCCATCACGATCTTCGCCGCCGGCTCGCTGCAGCTGCCCCTGGCCGGAGTCATCTGGATCCCGCTGATCCTCATCTCGGCCTTCGGCGCATGGCGCTACATGAACAACCTGACCTCAGCCAAGTCCGATGTGCGCGGGGCAATCGCCTGCCTGAAGGAAAAGCACCTGTGGATCATCGCCTGCCTGTATGTGGGAACCTTCGGCTCGTTCATCGGATTTGCCGCAGTCTTCCCCAAGCTGATCGTTGATACCTTCCCTGACTTCTCCCGCATCCCGCTGGGCACCGCTACCCTGACCCTGGCCTTCCTCGGCCCGCTGGTCGGCTCGCTCTCCCGCCCTTACGGCGGCAAAATGGCTGACCGCCACGGCGGCGCAAAAATCACCGTGCTCTCGCTGGCCGTCATGGCGCTGATCACCGCACTGGTTGTCGTGACTCTGCCACTGGCCAACTTCTGGCTCTTCCTGGTCCTCTTCCTGATGCTCTTCGCCGCCACCGGCATCGGCAACGGCTCGACCTACCGGATGATCCCGGCGGTCTTCGCCCTGGGCGTGGGCTCCAAGGGAGCCGAGGCATCACGCAAGTCAGCGGCCGCATTGGGACTGATCTCCGCGATCGGCGCCTACGGCGGATTCCTGATCCCGCAGGCACTGGGGCTGTCCATGTCCAGCGCCGGCTCCTACACCCCTGCATTCATCGTCTTCATCGCCGCCTACCTCGGGCTGATGCTGATGACCTGGTTCAACTACGCTCGCCGCGGGACCCGTTTCGCCCAGCATGGAGTCTAAAATGACCGCCACCCACTGCCCCTACTGCGCCCTGCAGTGCGGCATCACCCTTCAAGGCCCGGCCGGCGCCACCACCCTGGGCGGCCGGGACTTCGAAACCAATGGCGGAGCCTTATGCCGCAAAGGCTTCAGCGCCGCCAAGCTGCTGGCCCACCCCGACCGCATCACCTCCCCGATGCTGCGCCAGGCCGATGGCAGTTTCGCCGCCATCGACTGGGACACCGCGCTGGATCTGGTGGCCGGCAAGGCCCGCGGCATCCGCGAAGAATCCGGGGCCGACGCGGTCGCGATGTTCGGCTCCGGCTCGCTGACCAACGAAAAGGCCTACCAGATGGGCAAGTTCGCCCGTCTGGCCCTGGGCACCTCGCGAATCGATTACAACGGCCGATTCTGCATGTCCTCCGCGGCCGCCGGCACCAACAAGGCCTTCGGACTGGATCGCGGGCTGCCCTTCCCGCTGGCCGACCTGGATAAGGCCGGCATGATCCTGATGCTCGGCTCCAATGTCGCCGACACCATGCCGCCCTTCGTCCGGCACCTGCAAACCGTGCGGGAACGCGGCGGCCTGGTCGTGGTTGATCCCCGCCGATCGGCCACCGCCAAGCTCAGCGCCGAGGGCGCCGGCTGGCACCTGCAGCCCACCCCGGCCACCGACCTGCAGCTGCTGCTGGGCCTGGCCCACGTGGTCATCGCCGAATCGCTGATGGACACCGAGTACCTCGCCGAACGCACCACCGGGCTGGCGGAACTGCGCTCATCGGTGTCCGCCTGGTGGCCAGAGCGCACCGCCAAAATCACCGGCGTGCCCGCCGATCAGATCCGCCGCACCGCCCGCGCCCTGGCCGCCGCCGCCCGCGAAGCCAAGAATGGCGGCCACCCGGTGTACATCCTTACCGGCCGCGGCATCGAACAGCATTCCAACGGCACCGATACCGTCACCGCCGCCATCAACCTCGCCCTGCTATTGGGCCTGCCCGGAACCCTGGCCGGGGGCTATGGCACCATCACAGGCCAGGGCAATGGCCAGGGCGGCCGCGAACACGGCCAGAAATGCGACCAGCTGCCCGGCTACCGCAAGATCGCCGACCCGGAACACCGCGCCCACGTGGCCAAGGCCTGGGGCGTTGACCCCGAGATCATTCCCGGCCCCGGCATCCCGGCAGTGCACCTGCTCAATTCCCTGGGCGCCGAGGGCGGGCCGCGCATGCTCATGGTCCACGGCGCCAACCCCGTGGTCTCCGCCCCGGACGCCAACCAGATCTTCGCCGCGCTGCGCCGCCTGGACTTCCTGGTGGTCGCCGATTTCTTCTTCTCCGAAACCGCCGCCGAAGCCCATCTGGTGCTCCCGGTCCTGCAGTGGGCCGAAGAGGAAGGCACCATGACCAACCTGGAGGGCCGGATCCTGCGCCGCCGCGCCGCGATCGACGCCCCAGGCGAGGCCAAAAGCGAATTGTGGATCTTCTCCCAACTGGCCCAACGGCTGCAGGCCCCGGGCACCTTCTCCCCCAACGCCGCCGAGGTTTTCGAGGAGCTCAAGCTCGCCTCGGCCGGCGGGATCGCCGACTACTCCGGCGTGAACTGGCAGGATATGGACCAGGGCGCGGCGATCTACTGGCCCTGCCCCGAAGGCAGCACCATCAGCACCGAAGCCGGTGCCCGCAACGGCACCCCGCGGCTGTTCCTCGACCGCTTTGCGCACCCGGATGGCAAGGCGAAAATCATTGCCGTCTACGCCCCGATTACCGTGCCGGCCAAGCAGATCTCGCTGGTCACCGGCCGCCTGCTGGAGCACTACCAGTCCGGCGCGCAGACCCGCCGCGTAGACGAGCTGGCCGCCGCCGCCCCGGAAGCGGCCCTGGAAATCCACCCGAGCACCGCGCTGGCCCACCGCATCAGCGACGGCCAAATGGTTCAGGTATCCAACCAGCGCGGCACCACGACCGTGCGCGCAAAGCTCACCGCTGACATGCGGCTGGACACCGTCTTCCTGCCCTTCCACTATCCCCGGGCCGGCACCGCCAACCTGCTGACCAGCCCGAGCGTGGACCCGTTCAGCTCGATGCCCGAATTTAAGCATGCCCATGTGTCTCTGAACCCGATCGAGGGAGAATCATGAAGCGTCCTGAACAGATTGTGATCATCGGCTTCGGCCCGGTGGCCGCCTCCCTGATCGAAGGCTTGCTGCCTTCGGCGGCCGCCGGCGACTGCGAACTGACCGTGATCAGCGCCGAAGAGCACCTGGCCTACAACCGGGTCATGCTCGCCGAACTGGCGATCGGCGCCGCACAGTTCGAGCACCTGCTCATGGTGGACGCCCCGCGCCTGGTCAACGCCGGAGTGAAGCTTCGCCTCGGCGCCCAGGCCACCGGCGTGGACCGGGCACGACGCCGGGTGCTGATCCGCGGCCAGGAACCGGTGTCCTATGACCGGCTGGTGTTCGCCACCGGCGCCCGCGCCATGATCCCCACCCTGAACGGGCTGAACTTCGACCCGCATGCCGATGCCGAACTGCCCGAGGGCGTTTTCGCTCTGCGCACCATGCACGACGCTCAGAAATTGCGCAGCGCCCTGGCCGCCGAACGCCGGGTGCTCATTCTCGGCGGCGGCATTCTGGGCATCGAGGCCGCCCTGGCGATCGCCGCCGCGGGCGGTTCGCCCACCCTGGTCCACCATGGTGCCGCCCCGCTGGGCCGCGTGGTGGATGCCGATGGCGGAGCCCTGCTCACCCGCTGCCTGAAACAGGCCGGCGTGGAAGTGATTTCCGGAGTCAAGGCCACCGGAATCATCAAGGACAAGCACGGCTTCAGCGCCCTGTCCACCTCCACCCACGGGCAGATCCCCGGCGGCGCCCTGCTGATTTCCACCGGCGTCCGCGCCCGCACCGAGCTCGCCGAAGGCTGCGGCCTGGCCGTGGGCCGCGGCATCAAAACCAACCAGTTCCTCTGCGCCGATACCGAACAGCGCATCTACGCGCTCGGCGATTGCGCCGAGGTCGACGGCCAGCCGCCGGTCGGCCTGCTCGCCCCGGGCTGGGCCCAGGCCAGTTGGCTGGCGCAGCACCTGTCCACCGATGCCGAGCTCCCGGCCCCGGATTTCTCCGCCTCCGACGTGCTCATGCTCAAGGGCCAGGGCATCGAGGTGGCCGCCGCCGGCGATATCAGCGCCGGCTTCTGGGACAGCCCGGAATTGCAGGCAACGATGTTCGCCGACCCGGCCACCGGCCGATACCTGAAGATCGTCACCGACAACGATGTGGTCACCGGATTCCTGTCCATCGGACTGCCGCAGACCAGCGCGGAGCTGATCCTCGCCTACGAACGCGGCTCGGCACTGCCCCAGGACCGCTCCACCCTATTGCGCCTTGATGATCCAGCCGTCGATCCGGCCTCCTCGGTCCCGAGCGACGAGGACCAATTGTGCCGCTGCTCCGGAGCCACCTACGGGCAGGTCACGCATTCCGTCTCCGAAGGCTGCACCACCGTGGCCCAGGTGGGCGAGTCCTGCCGCGCCGGCACCGGGTGCGGCGGCTGCAAGTCGAAGATCGAGGAACTGCTGAAAAAAGCGCCCGCCCTTGCCTAGGGCAATAAGCGGCAATAAAGAACACCGGGAGGATTTCTCGTCCCGGTGTTCTTTGTTGTTTTCGAGTTTGCTGTGAGTGCTAGATCTGTTCCAACCACAATTGCCCGTCGCCCTCGATAAGCTGATGCAGCGGCAGGGCTGGCGAATCCGCGTTCAGGCAGGCACCGGTATCCAAGCGGTATACCTCTTTATGCAGCGGGCAGGCGATGGTCGCTACAAGCTGGCCGTCCACCACGGTGCTGCCAAGGATGCCGCGGGCCATGACCTTGGCGCCGGTGGTCGGGCAGTGGTGCGAGGACGCGTAGAAAGCGTTGGCATCGGTGCGGAACAGTGCCAGCTGGGCGCCTTTGAGCAGCAGGGCTTCGCCCCAGCCTGGCTCAAGTTCTTCGCTGCGGCATACCGGGGCGAAGGCCGGCATCGTATCCATGGTCTTTTCTGCGAAGTTCAGGCTCATGACCATCGTCCTTAGGTAGTTGTTCGCTGATATAACGAGCCTAGAAGTCCCATGTTTCACCCAAGGCCGTGGGCAGTTGCTAGTCGGTAAACCCTGGCTAACAGCCGCAGCATCCATGGTGAGATCCCAAATCGCCCGGAAATCCGGGGTTTTTCGACCATTGACCCGGCCAGCGATTCACGCGGCCGAAATCTATGATTCCACCATGTTTCGTAGGTCTAACCGGGCGCCCGATGGTTGGGGAAGAGATTTACATCTGCCGAAACACAAGAGAAATTGCACGGCAAAAACGGCTTTCTACGCTGTAACCAAGAACCTGTTACATCCCGTTTCCCAGCGAAAGTCGAAATAGATCATGGGTACAACGAACACTGAACGTCGCATCTTGGTTATCGGCGGCGGCCCGGCAGCACATCGCTTCACCGAATCGCTGGCCAGCCGCGCCCCGCAGAACCTGAACATCACCGTGCTGACCGAAGAAGTCCACCTACCCTACGACCGCGTTGCCCTCTCCAAGGCGCTGACCGATCGCGAAATCGACCTGACCCTGGGCGACACCGCCCTCTGGGAAGCCGACCATGTCACTCTGGAAACCGGGGCCAAGGCCGTCGCCATCGATAGCGAACAGCGCATCGTCACTACCGAGGATGGCCGCACCTTCGGCTACGACGAGCTGGTGCTGGCCACCGGCTCGGATGCCGCGACCCTGAGCATCCCGGGCCACGAGCACAGCTTCGTCTACCGCACCCTCGAAGATGTCTGGTCGATCGCGGAAAAGATCGAAGAATTGAAAACCACGCTGGGCCGCACCCCGGTAGTCGCCACCGTGGGTGGCGGCCTGCTCGGTTTGGAAGCGGCCGCCGGCGCACAGGCCCTGGGCGCGCAGGCCGTGGTAATCAACAGCGGCAAGTGGCTGATGAACGCCCAGCTGGATGAAGGCGCCGGGCAGGCCATGGGCCGATTGATCAACGAAACCGGATTCACGATCCACGCCGGCTACCGACCCAAGGAAATCATCACCGAGTCCGGCAATGTCACCGGCGTCATCCTGGCCAACGACCAGGTGGTCGAGGCCGATATGGTCGTCGTATCCATCGGCCTGACCCCACGCGACGAGCTCGCCCGCCGCTACAACCAGGAGCTTGACCTCTCCGGCAGCGATGCCCCGCGTTTCACCCTGGGCCAGCGCGGCGGTGTTGTCATCAACGCCAACTGCGCCACCGACATCGAGCACATCTGGGCTGTTGGCGAGGTCGCGAACTTCGACGGCATGTGCGTAGGCCTGGTCGCCCCGGCGAACTCCATGGCGGAAATCGTCGCCGAACAGCTCGCCGGCGGCCAAGCCGAATTCGCCGGTTTCGACACCGCGACCAAGCTCAAGCTTTCCGGCGTGGACGTCGCCAGCTTCGGCGATGCCTTCGCCCAGACCGACGGCGCACTGGAAGTGGTCTACGCCGACGCCCCGCGCGGCCTGTACCAGAAGCTCGTCGTTTCCGCCGATGCCAAGACCCTGCTCGGCGGCATCTTTGTCGGCGATGCCAGCCCGTACCAGTCGCTGCGCCCGATGCTGGGCCGCGAGCTTCCCGGCGAACCCGGCGCGTACCTCAGTGCGATCGGCGGCGAAGCGCCTGAGGGCGAACTGCCCGATGACGCGGTGCTGTGCTCCTGCAATAACGTGTTGGCCGGGGACATCCGCGATGCCGTCTCCGGTTGCGGCAGTTGCGCAGGCAACGATCCGGTCACCACGGTGGCTGGCCTGAAGGGCTGCACCCGCGCCGGCACCCAATGCGGTTCTTGCGTGCCAATGCTCAAGAAGCTGATGGAATCGCAGATGAAAAAGGACGGTGCCGAAGTCTCCACCGCCCTGTGCGAACACATCTCCTTCTCGCGTCCCGAGCTCTTTGAAGCGATCCGCGTCGCCGGCGCCACCACCTTCGGCGAGGTCATGGAACGCTTCGGTTCCGGAGCAGGATGCGATATCTGCAAGCCGGTCATCGCCAACATCCTCTCTTCGCAGACCTCGGTGCACCCGATGGATGCCGGCCTGGCCGGGGCCCAGGACACCAACGACCGCGTGCTGGCCAATATGCAAAAGGACGGCACCTACTCGGTGGTTCCGCGCATTCCAGGTGGTGAAATCACCCCGGAGAAGCTCGGCGTGATCGCCGCCGTCGCGCAGAAGTACGGCTTGTACACCAAGCTCACCGGTGGCCTGCGCATCGACATGTTCGGTGCCCGGCTGGAGCAGCTGCCCGAAATCTGGCGTGAACTGGTGGACGCCGGGTTCGAATCCGGCCAGGCCTACGGCAAGTCCCTGCGCAATGTGAAAACCTGCGTTGGTTCCTCCTGGTGCCGCTACGGCATGCTCGACTCCACCGCGATGGGCATCAAGATGGAGCTGCGCTACCGCGGACTGCGTGCCCCGCATAAGTTCAAGATGGGTGTCTCCGGCTGCGCCCGCGAATGCGCCGAGGCCCGCGCCAAGGACATCGGCGTGATCGCCACGACCGATGGCTGGAACCTCTACGTCGGCGGCAATGGCGGTGCCAATCCGGCTCACGCACAGCTGCTGGCTGGCGGCTTGGATGATGAGACGCTGCTGAAGTACATCGACCGCTACCTGATGTACTACATCCGCACCGCCGACAAGCTGCAGCGCACCGCGCACTGGCTCCAGGACCTCGACGGCGGGCTGGAACGCGCCAAGCAGATCGTCGTCGACGATTCCCTGGGCCTGGCGCAGGAGCTGGAAGAGGCCATGGAAGCCCATGTGGCCAACTACGAAGATGAGTGGGCCGCCACCCTGGCCGACCCGGTCAAGCTCAAGCGCTTCCGCTCCTTCGTGAACACCGCGCAGCCGGATACCGATCTGGAATACGTGTCCGAGCGCGGCCAGCGACGCCCCGCCGAGCCGGTGTCACTTGGCACCAGCATTCCGGTCGGAGCGCCGCAGCGCTAAACCCACTGATCCACCCGCGTTGTTACCAGCGCGGGTGGATTTGCGCGCGCAGCTTCGTATCGTAGAGATCGCGCACCGAGGCATTGAAGCCCTCGGAGATTTCCAGCGATCCGGTGGCAGCGTTGGCTCGGGCCTGTTCCGGGTTGCGCGCGCCGGGAATGATGGTGCTGATCCCGTCCTGCGCAGCCAGCCAGGCCAGAGCCACCTGTGCGCTGGTTGCCTCCGGGGCTTCTGCCGCTGCAAGCTGGGCGAACTCTCCCGCCGCTGCAACACCGGTCGCGTAGTCCACGCCCGAGAAAGTCTCCCCTACGTCGAAAGCTGAACCGTCACGGTTGTAGTTGCGGTGATCGTCCTTCGCGAATTCGGTCTGCAGGGTGTACCGGTTGGTCAGCAGTCCGCTGGCCAGCGGAACGCGCGCAATAATCCCGACGCCCGCCTCGCGCGCTGCTGGCAGAACAACCTCCAGCGGCTTGTGGCGGAAGGCGTTGATGATGATCTGCACGGTGGCGATATTCGGCCGGGCGATGGCGGCCAGGGCTTCCTCAACGGTTTCCACCGAAACGCCGTAGTTGGCCATGCGCCCTTCTTCCACCATCAGATCCAACGCATCATAGGTGGCTTCGGTGGTGTAGACCGAGGTTGGCGGGCAGTGCAGCTGCACCAGATCGAGGGTGTCCACGCCGAGGTTCGCGCGCGAGCGATCGTTCCATGCGCGGAACGCGTCGAGGTTGTAGTTTTCTGGAATCTGATCCACCCGGCGCCCCATTTTGGTGGCGACCGTGACGTTGGCTTCCGGATTGTTCTTCAGCCACGTGCCGATCAATTGTTCACTGCGGTCATCTCCATACACGTCGGCGGTGTCGAAGAAGTTCACTCCGGCTGCGAAGGCGGAATCCAGTACTGCCAGAGCATCCGATTCCTCGACCGATCCCCAGTCAGCCCCCAGCTGCCAGGTTCCCAAACCGATGACCGATACGTTGCGTTGTGTTCGTCCAAGTTCTCGTTGTTGCATGGTTTCGAGTGTAGTGCGTCACCTTGATCGGAGGCGATGCGCTTGACCTTTCCCGACACAATCGGCGTTTCAGCCATGATCTTTCTGATCCATTCGATAGAATATTCAGTGTCATCACAACACTGAGGAGATCATGTTTCCCACCATTTTTGCGCTCTTCTGCGCCTTCATCGGCCTGATCGTCATGCTTGTCGGCAAGTCAATGAAACCCGAAAACAAGAACCGCAGCGCCACCCGCGCGAGCGGTGTTGGCATCTTCGTAGTCTCGCTGATCGTTGTGGCTATCATGTCCACCACCATCGTCCAGCCTCGCACCGTTGGCGTGAAGGTTGCGCTGGGCAAGCCGACTTCTGTAGTGAGCAACGGCTTCCACTTGAAGTGGCCATGGGAAAAGGTCGAGAAGCTGGACGGTTCCGTGCAGAACGACGTCTATTCCGGCGATAGCGGCATTCCCGTTCGCTTGGGCAACAACGGCCGCGCCAATGTTGATGCTTCGATTCAGTGGCAGTTGAAGACCGATGACGCGATGGACGTCTTCTTGGATTACCGCACTTTTGAAGGCATCCAGTCGAACCTGGTGGATCGAAACTTCCGCGCGACCTTGAACGAAGTCATGGCGACTTACGATCCGCTGGCTTACACCGAACCGTCCAAGGGCGGACAGGATCTTGAGGGCTTGGCTAAGGCCGTGCAGGAAAAGATGCAGGCCAAGGTCAAGACGCAGATCGAGATTCGCTCCGTTACTTTGCCGATCATCAACTTCGATGAGCCAACCCAGAACCGCATTAATGAGCTTCAGGCAGAAGCAGCCAAAACGCGCGTTGCTGAACAGCGCAAGCAGACCAGTACTGCTGAAGCCGAAGCCAACAAGATTCTGGAGCGGTCTTTGACCCCTGAGACTCTGACTTCCAAATGCTTGGATATCGTTGCTGAATCCAACCAGAGTCCAATTGGATGTTTCCCGAATTCTGGAGTTCAGCCAATTACCATGACCGGCGACAAGAACGATAAGTAGTTTTTACCGTTTGGTCTCAATCGCCCCAGTGTTTTCTGGGGCGATTGGTGTATCCAACAGGTAATCAACGGCTCTTCCATCCCCGTTATGCGGGGATATCCTCGATGCCGGGCGGACTGCTGCCAGTATCCGGTGGCCGGTTCAACCATTCTTCGAAAGATCGCACCCAGTCAGCTTCACTCATGCACTGCGGGTACGGTTTATGCGCGAAGCCGGTTGCTGGTGGCGCGGTGGAATGGTAGGTCGGGCCCATTCCGGTCGCGATTTTTATCTGATGCGGGCCGGACGCGATGACGATTTCCTGCCATCCCGGGGTTTCCTTGGCCTGGTTGCAGAATTTGCACCGTCCGTCGGAGTTGATTACGCAGGTATGCCCGCCGAGATAGGCTTGGGTGACATGGTCGTATTCTTCGATCATCCCGTCACAGAACGGGGTGCGGCACCCGCGGTCACGCATCTTGATGAACTTCTTCATTTTCTCCGGGAAGATCCGCGCTTTGGAATCCATCGCGATCAGATCCTTATCCCCTGGAGCGGTATAGAGGCGGATGAGTTCCACGGTGGCTTCGAGCTGCTCGATGAAGGCCGGGGACCGGGTTTTCGCCATTTCAGCCAGGGTCATGTTGTTGCTGATCTCTTCACCTGCGACCAGTTCCCGCGCGTACTGCGGTGCGATCACGCCGTACCCTTCGAGGTAGGCCGGCTGCCGGCCGCCGAGGAACAGGGTTTTGTCGGTCATGATCAGCCCGATGTTCAGGTTCACCGGGACTTTGGCGTCGGGGTTGGTGCAGAAGCTGGCGAGGTAGTCTGCTTCGATCTGGGCGCGGGTGCGTTCATCGCCTGTGGCTTTGAGGCTTTGGGATTTGGCTTTGATCGCGTTTTTCATGGCGATGCCGGCGGCCAGTGGCAGGTGCGCGTGCAGGGTCATGGTGCCGGTGGCTGGGTGGGCGGTGAATTTGACGTGGCGTTGCTCGTCGGCGGCTTTTTGCTCTTTGCACTGGTCGTCACTGCCGTAGGCGAGGGTGAAGTCCTTGACGGTGTCGCCGATTTTCCGGTTGCCCAGGTTGTGGAACATGGCCGGGTTCAGAGCGTAGAAGTCATCGAATTCCTTGCGCCGCTCGGCTTTGACTCCGCGCAGCGGGGTGAGGATGGCGCGCATCTGCGCTTCGGTGTATTCGCCACGGCTGTAGGCTGTGGCCAGGTGCGGGGTGTCGTTGAAGAGGATGCGGCAGTTTTCCAGGTAGGCGCCGTAGCCGTGGGGGTCTGCTTTGCGGGCCAGGGCGACGCTGGCGGCAGCGCCGCGGTTCAGCTGGGTGAATTTTCCTTTTTGGGTGTTGTTGCGGGTGATGTTGATTTCCGCTTGGTGGCTCAACGCGGCTTTGTGGTAGTCCGCGGAGGAGGTGAGGGTTTCGAGCAGGGAGATGGCTTCGAGGCATTCTTCGGTGGTGCCGTGTTCTTCGATCCGGGCCAGGTCGGCTTCCAGTCCGAGGACCATGGCGGTGTAGTTGCCGTGGTTCTCTGGGTTGGGGGTACCCGTGCGGGGGATCGTTGTTTCGGACATATTCTTATTTTACGCCTGTTGGTCGAATATGTCTTCGAGTATTTGGTTGCGGGTGGATAACTTTCAGAACACGGTAAAGTCACATGTCAAACGAAGGTTTGGCAGATGATCAAGGCTGGAGAAGCCGGGTGGTGCGGACGCAATCGAGGTTGTGGTGTTCGAATACGCCCGCGACCGGGATCTAGCCTTGGGGCATGGGCCGATCCCCGGCTTGGCCCGGCTGTTCGGCAATGATCTGCACTTCCAGTCCCTGCTGGTCGTAGAGCTTGCCGTCAACAAGTCGATCGCCGTCTTCAAGGCCGTCGAGCTGGTACTTGTAGATGCTGCGCTGCGAGGTTTCCTTCTTGCCCCAGGACAGTTCGTTGAAGATGATGTTCAACAGCACGGCCATGATTGTCGCCGAGGAAATGCTCGACTGGAAGATGGTGCCGACCCAGGTGGGGAACGCGGCGTAGAAGTCGGGCTTGACCATTGGGATGCAGCCAAAGGCCAGCGAAGTCGCGATGATCAGCATGTTCATATTGTCATCCTTGGCCTTGGCCAGGGTGCGGATGCCCGCAGCTGCGACCGAGCCGAAGAGCACCACACCGGCGCCGCCGAGCACCGGCTGCGGGATCGAAGCGATGACACGGCCGAGCACCGGCAACAGGCCCAGGACCACCAGGATGCCGCCGCCGGCAGCGACGACGAAGCGGCTCTTGACCCCGGTGATCGCCACCAGTCCGACGTTCTGCGCGAAGGCCGACTGGGTGAAGGTGTTGAAGACCGGCGCCACCGTGGAGGAGAGCATATCGGCGCGCAGGCCGTTGGCGATGCGCCGGGCGTCGACCTTGGAGCCGGTGACTTCGGCAACCGCGAGCATGTCGGCGGTGGTTTCGGTGTAGGTCACCAGGATGACGATCATCATCGAGATGATGGCGCTGATCTCGAAGACCGGGGCGCCGAAGGCGAACGGGGTAGGCACCGCGAAGATGTCGCCGGTGAGCACCTGGGAGAAGTCGGCCATGCCCATGAAGACCGCCACGATCGTGCCCAACACGATGGAGAGCAGGATCGACAGGCGCGAGAGGGCCGCGACGCCGGACTTGGACAGGGCCAGCAGGATCACCAGGGTGATGACCGCCAGGGTGATGTTCTTCATCGAGCCGTAGCTATCGCCAGCCGCCGAGCCGCCCATGGCCCAATCCGCTGTGACCGGGAAGAGCGAGACGCCGATGATGGTGATGACCACGCCGGTGACCACCGGCGGGAAGAAGCGCAGGAGCTTGGCGAAGAACGGGGCGATCACGATGCCGATCGCGCCGGCGGCGAGCACCGCGCCGAAGACCGCGGGCATTCCCCCGCCTCCGTTGAGGATGGCGATCATGGTGGCCACGCCGGAGAAGGAGGTGCCCTGCACCAGCGGCAGCTGCGCGCCGAAGAACGGAACGCCCAGGGTTTGCAGGATGGTGGCCAGGCCGCCGATGAACAGGCAGCAGGCCACCAGCACGCCCATCTGCGCGGTGTCCATGCCGGCCGCCCCGCCCATGACCAGTGGCGGGGCGATGATGCCGCCGTACATGGTCAGCACGTGTTGGAAGCCGTAGGCCACCGTGCGGCCAGGGCTTAATCGTTCGTCTTCGGGTCTAGCACTCATGGTTTCCTCTTCGGTGGGGTTGCGGTTAATTCTGTCGCATCGCCGCCACCGAGGCCGGGAACCGGGGGTTTATGAATCCAATGTTGCGCCCGGCTGCTGGGTATGCTCGACGAACCGCACCATCATGGCCTTGAATCCGGGGGTGTTGGATTCGCGTGCTACCAGGTCGCGGTGAACCAGCGCGTTGGCCTCCGGGTAGTAGGCGGCCACGCAGCCCTTGGCGGTCGGGTAGGAGACCAGGCGGAAGCGGTTGGCGCGGCGTTCGGTGCCGGCGAAGGTGGAGATCACGTCGACCAGATCGCGATCGGCAAAGCCGGTGGCCTCCAGGTCCTCCGGGTTGATCAGGATGACGCGGCGGCCGTCCTTGATGCCGCGGTAGCGGTCATCGAGCCCGTAGAAGGTGGTGTTGTACTGGTCGTGGCTGCGCATGGTCTGCAGGATCAGGTGGCCTTCAGGGGCTTCGAGCGCCTCGAAGTCCGAGACGGTGAATCGGCCCTTGCCGATGTCGGTGGCGAAGGAGCGGGTATCGCGCGGCGGGTTGGGCAGCACAAAGCCGTTCTTGTCGCGCACACGTGCGTTGAAGTCCTCGAACCCGGGCAGCACCTTTTCGATGTGGTCGCGGATCGTATCGTAGTCCTCGGCCATGGCGCGCCAGTTGATCGGGTGGTCCTCACCCAGGATCGCTTGGGCCATGCGGGCGACGATCACCGGTTCGGCCAGCAGGTGGTCGGAGACCGGGGTGAGCCGGCCGCGCGTGGACTTGATGACCGACATGGAGTCCTCCACCGACAGGAACTGCGCGCCGCCGGGGTGCTTGTCGTCCTTGTCGGTGCGGCCCAGGGTGGGCAGGATCAGCGAGGTCTTGCCATGCACCACATGCGAGCGGTTGGGCTTGGTGGAGATGTGCACGGTCAGCTTGGCGCGCTGCATGCCCGCCTCCAGCGCTTCGGTGTCCGAGTTGGCCAGCGCGAAGTTGCCGCCCATGGAGACGAATACGTCCACCTCGTCCTTTTCGAAGGCGTGCAGGGTTTCGGTGGAGTCGTAGCCGTGGGCGCGCGGGGAGCTGATGCCGAATTCCTGGTCGATCGCGGCCAGCAGCTTCTCGGTCGGCTTCTCCCAGATGCCCATGGTGCGATCACCCTGGACGTTGGAGTGGCCGCGCACCGGGCAGGCGCCGGCGCCGGGCTTGCCGAAGTTGCCCTGGAGCAGCAGCAGGTTGATGATTTCCTTCAGCGTCGGCACCGAGTGCGGCTGCTGGGTCAGCCCCAGCGCCCAGCAGATGATGGTCGCCTTGGAGGTGATCAGCAGCTGCGCGATCTCGGTGATCTGCTCCCGGCTCAGGCCGGTGGCCTTCTCGGTGGCCTCCCAGTCCAGGGTGGCGCGGGCTTCGCGGTAGGCGTCGAAACCGTCGGTGGCCTGGCTGATGAACTCGTGGTCCACCACGCTGCCCGGGTTCTTCGCCTCTTCCTCAAGCAACAGGTGGCCGAAGGCCTGGAAGAGGGCCAGGTCGCCGCCGACCTTGACCTGCAGGAAGTCGCTGGCCACCGGTTCGGCCTTGCCGAGCATGCCGCCCACGGTCTGCGGGTCCTTGAAGCCGAAGAAGCCCGCTTCCGGCAGCGGGTTGATCGCGACCACGCGGGCGCCGCGCTTGCGGGCGTCGGACAGGGCCGAAAGCATGCGGGGGTGGTTGGTGCCCGGGTTCTGGCCCACCACAAAAATCAGTTCGGTGTGCTCGAAGTCCTCCAGGGAGACGGTGCCCTTGCCGATGCCGATCGTCGGGTTCAGCGCGGTGCCCGAGGATTCGTGGCACATATTCGAGCAGTCCGGCAGGTTGTTGGTACCCAGCGAGCGGGCGAGCAGCTGGTACATGAACGCGGTCTCGTTGGCGGTGCGCCCGGAGGTGTAGAACACGCACTTATCCGCGGTGGTGGCGTGCACGTGGTCGGCGATGGTGGAGAAGGCGTCGGCCCAGCTGATCGGCTGGTAGTGGCTTTCGCCCTCGTGGATGATCATCGGGGTGGTGATCCGCCCCTGGGAGCCCAGCCAGTATTCGGTTTTGTCCTTCAGGACCTCGATGGGGTGCTGGGCGAACCATTCGGGGGTGACGGTGCGGGCGCTGGCTTCTTCGGCAATGGCCTTGGCGCCGTTTTCGCAGAATTCGGCCGGCTTGCGGCGTTCGGTGATGGATTCGGGCCAGGCGCAGCCCGGGCAGTCGAAGCCATTGTGCTGGTTCACGCGCAGCATCGAGCGCAGTGTGCGGGCAGGGCCGGCCTGGCTGAAGCCGCGCTCCATGGAGACCATGACCGCTTTGAGGCCCGCGGCGGCGTGGGCAGGTTCGCTGACTTTCAGATCATCCTCGTTGATGTCTTTTTTGGGTGCCGAACGATGCATGAGACCCTCCTGGTGGTAGCGCGGCCGGTGCTGATATCCAGCTCACATATTACAAGGCTACGCCTTATTGATCCGATGCGCATGTGTATAAATGTTCACGCTCTGGCTGCGCGAAAACGCCGCCAGGGTCAGACCGGCCTCATCGGCCAGCTCCACGGCCAGCGATGACGGCGCGCTCACGGCGGTGAGCACCGGAATCCCGGCCATCGCAGCCTTTTGCACCAGCTCGAAGGAGGCACGGCCCGAGACCTGCAGGACGGTATCCTTCAGCGGCAGCATCCCGGCACGCAGCCCCGCGCCGATCACCTTGTCCACCGCATTATGCCGCCCCACATCCTCACGCAGGATCAGCAATTCGCCGGCGGTGGAAAACAGCCCCGCCGCATGCACTCCCCCGGTCATCGAGAACAGCTTCTGCGCATCGCGCAGCGTATCGGGCAGATCCAGCAAGGTGCCCACCTCGATCATCCCGGCCTGGGGATCCAGCTCGAAGCCGGCCTTCTTGCGCACCTCGTCGATCGAATTGGTGCCGCAGATCCCGCAGGCCGAACTGGTCACCACATTGCGGGCCATGGCCAGATCCGGCGGCGTCGCGCCGGGTCCCAGCTGCACCTCGATCACGTTGAAGGTCTGGTTGCCTTCCTCATCGGTGCCAGCACAGTAGCGCAGGGAGAGCAGCTGTTCGGGCTCGCGGATCACGCCCTCGCCCACCAGGAATCCGGCGACCATGTCGAAATCATCGCCCGGGGTGCGCATGGAGGTGGTGTAGGAGGTATGGCCGAATCGGATTTCCAGCGGCTCCTCGCCGGCCAGCTTTTCCTCGCGCGGGCGCCAGCCACCCTCGCGGGTGGCGCGGATAACCCGGCGGCGAACGATCTTACGGCCCATGAACCACTCCTGAACTACAACTGCACGTGACTGAAGTCTGGCACCGAGATCATAGACTGGGCAAATGACCGCTTCACGCGAATACTTCCTGGATCTCTACGATCGGCAGCTGCGCCTGGTCACCTTCGCCCACGGGCGCGGGTTCATCACCTACCCGCGGATCACCGAGCACGATCCCCCGCTGGCCGACCTGGCCGAAGAAGCGCTGGACTACTTCAGCAGCCAGCCGCAGATCACCCGGGTGGAGTTCAAGACCCGCGGCCATGATTACGCCCCGGGGCTGGATCAGAGGCTGCGGGAGCTGGGCTTCACCGCCGAAGAACCCGAGTCGATCATGATCGGCGAGATGGCTTCGCTGTTCAGCGGCCAGCCAGCGCCGGCCGGCGTGCAGCTGCGGAAGATCGGCGCGGTTCACGAGGTCGAGGCCATGTGCCGCATGATCGACCAGGCCTTCGGCGAGCCCTATGATCCATCCACAGCACAGGCGCTGATCGCCCGGCTGGCCAAGAAAGACGGCATGGAATTATGGGTGGCCAGCGTTGATGGGCAGATGGTGGGCGCCGGGCGCCTGGAGCCGGTGGCCGGCACCGAATTCGCCGGGCTCTGGGGCGGGGGCGTGCTGCCCGAGTACCGGGGCCGCGGCATCTACCGGGCGCTGACCGATGCCCGGGCGCGCAGCGCGGCGGGAAGCGGATACCGCTTTGTGCACAGCGACTCCACCGAGTATTCGCGGCCCATCCTCGAAGCCCGGGGCCTGGTGAAGGTATCGGAGACCACCCCGTATCTCTGGGAGCGCGGCTAGCTCTTGGCCGGGGCGATCACCGCGAACTCAGCGCCGCCGCGATCGGCCAGCATCGCGGTGCGGCCGAAGAAGGAATCATGCGGCGCGCTGATCACGCACCCGCCCATTTCTTCGGCCAGGGCTGCGGCCCGATCGGCGTCATCCACCGCGAAGTAGCTGCGCCAGCCCTCGGTGGAGTCCTGCCCGGCGATGTCATAGAGCCCGGCGGCCGCGTCCGAGCCCTGGCCCAAGGTGTAGTAGCGGAATTCGTCGGAATCGGAGACCGGGTTCAGATCCCAGCCCAGCGCCTCGCGGTAGAACCGGGCGGCGGCATCGAAGTGCTTGGTGTGCAGCTCATTCCAGACGCGGTGGCCGTGGCTGCGATCCACCGGGTAGCTGGCGGCGGCGAAGGCCTGCCAGAGCCCCACCCCGGCACCGGTCGGATCGCCGATCAACGCCATGGTTCCCTGCCCGGGCATGGCCACCGGTTTCAGGTAGCGCTGGCCGCCATGCAGCTTGGTGGCGAACATGGCCGAATGGATATCGGCCACATTCAGGTAGGTGGTCCAGGCATCCGGGGCCTTCAGCTCGGGGTCGTTGGCCACCAATCCGGCGACCGGCTCCCCGTCGAGCATCGCCAACTGGTAGCCTTCGGCTCCGTCGTGGGCAGCATACTGCCACCCGAAAAGCCTCGAATAGAACTCGTTGGCGCCATCAAGGTCGCCAGATAGCAGTTCTACCCAACAAGGTTCGGCTCGTGGAGCCCTGACTACCGGCATCGCTTCCCCATTCTGCGCTCATACCAGCTCAATGGGCTGAGTCTAATCCGCTTTCGCGCGGATCAGCAACTGCATCTCTTGATTTGAACCGCAGTTCCACTACGCTTGTTTGTGACGCGGGACACACGCCTATTTCGCCCGCCCCGAGGAGACGTTAATGAGCACTTCCAATCTCACCCTGTCGGTGGCCGCGATCCTCGCCGAGGGCGCCACCCGCTACCCCGAGCTGAACGCCATCACCATGAACGGCGTCAGCACCACCTACCGCGAACTCTGGGATGAAACCCGGGCCTACGCCGGCGCGCTTTCGCAGCACGGGATTTCCGAGGGCGATCGGGTTGCGGTGCTCATCCCCAACGTCACCGACTTCGCCCGCGTCTATTACGCCATACTCGCCCTGGGCGCCACCGCCGTGCCGATCCACGCGCTGCTCAAGGCCCGCGAAATCTCCTACGTCCTGGAAGACGCCGAGGCCAAGCTGCTGGTCTGCGCCGCCGGGCTGCTGGCCGAAGGAGCCGCCGGGGCCAAGAATTCAGGGGTGCCGCTGCTCAGCGTCATGGACCCGGATGCCAGCGCCGGCAACCGCCTGGAGGACCTGGCCGCGCAGGCCACCCCGATCACCACCTACCTGCCGCGCCGGGCCGAGGATATCGCCACGATCCTCTACACCTCGGGCACCACCGGCAAGCCCAAGGGTGCGCTGGGCACCCACCTGGCCCTGATCGAGCAGACCCACTCCACGCTGCTGAACACCATGGACATCCGCCGCGGCGACAAGCTCTTCGGCGGCCTGCCGCTCTTCCACACCTTCGGCCAGACCTGCGTGCTGAATACCGGCCTGCGCATCGGCGCCGAGGTGATGCTGCTGCCGAAATTCACCGCCGAGGCCGCCCTGGACCTGGTGCTGGATGCGGACATCGACGTGTTCTTCGGCGTTCCGACCATGTACGTGGCCCTGCTGGAGGCCGGTGCCCAGCGCGAAGGCACCCCGAAGAAGCTGCGTTATGCCATCTCCGGCGGCGCCTCCCTGCCCATCTCGGTGCTCACCGCTTTCGAGCAGCGCTTCGGTTCGCGCATCTACGAGGGCTACGGACTGACCGAAACCTCGCCGGTGGCCTGCTTCAACCATGTGGGGCGCGAACCGCGTCCGGGCACCGTGGGCACCCCGGTGTGGGGCGTGGACGTGGAGATCGCCGATCCGGCCTACCTTGATGAAATCCGCCTGCTGCCCCGCGGGGAATTAGGCGAGCTGGTGGTGCGCGGGCACAACCTCTTCTCCGGCTACCTCAACCGCCCCGACGCCACCGCGCAGGCCGTGGTGGATGGCTGGTTCCGCACCGGGGACCTGGGCACCAAGGACGAGGATGACTACCTGCGGATCCTGGATCGCACCAAGGACATGATCCTGCGCAATGGCTACAACGTGTACCCGCGCGAAGTCGAAGAGGTGCTCACCAGCCACCCGGAGATTTCCAACGCCGCGGTCTACGGTGTGCCGCATGAGAAGCACGGCCAGGAGATCGTCGCCTCGGTGACGCTCAAGGCCGGTTCCTCGCTGACCGCCGAGCAGCTAGGCGCCTGGGCGCAGGAGCAGATGGCGGCCTACAAATATCCGCGGCACATCCAGATCGTCGAGCAGTTTCCGCTGGGCCCTTCGGGCAAGATCCTCAAGCGCGAACTGGTCGCGCAATTCGAGGGCGACTAGCTGGCTAGGAGGAGAATTTCGGGGCGCGGCGTGCCAGGAAGGCCGCGCGCCCCTCGGCCAGATCCGCGTTGCCCGCATTCTCCTCCCAGGCCTGCTGCCACCACTGGTCGCTCACCTCGCCGTGGCGGGCCAGGTCGATGGCTTGCCGGGTGCGGGCGATCGAGTACGGCGAGTTGGCGTGCAGCTGGGCCAGCAGCGCAGCGAGTTCGGCTTCGAGGCCGGCGTGCGGCACCACCCGGGTGAACAATCCCCAGCTGCTGATGTCCTCCACCGGCAGCCTGGCACCGGAGAACAAGAGGTATTTGGCGCGGTGCTCCCCCACGGTGCGCACCAGCCGTTCGATGCCCGGGCGCGGGTAGACCAGGCCGATTTTTGCCGGGGTGATCGCCAGGCGCACCTGGTCGCTGGCCAGTTGTACGTCGCAGGCGGAAGCCAATTGCCATCCCCCGCCATAGCAGTTGCCTTCCACGACTGCGATGGTGGTTTTGCCGCAGGACTGGATGCTGCGGTCCACCAGATCGAAGTGGTTGATCAGCTGGCCCTGCTCATCGGGGTCGAAGAGCACCCGATCCATCTGGTCGATGGCAATTCCGGAGCAGAAGCTGGATTCCACGCCGCGCAGCACGATGGTGCGCACTTCCGGATCGGCGGCCAGGGTGGCGAAGGCGCCCACCAGCTGCAGGCACATGTCCTTGGTCAGCGCGTTGTACTGCTCGGGGTTATCCAAGAGCACTGTGGCGTTGAATTCCTCGATATCCACCGTGATGCGTCCTGCCTGTGCCATCGAGTCCTCCCGTGTTCGCGCGCTGATTCACTTCCCACCGTGCCACACTAGGTGGGTGGATACACAGATTATTTACACGATTCTTGCTGGAATCTTGCTGGTCATTTCGGCCTTTGGCACGATCTTCCCGGTGCTGCCCGGTTCCCTGCTGACCATCGGCACCCTGCTGGCGTGGGGTTGGCTGCTCGGTTCGCCGGCCTCCTGGTGGGCTGCCGGTTTGGGCATGGCCATCGCGGTATTGGGCTGGTCGGCCTCAGCGGTGCTCACCGGCAAAAAGCTCAAGGAGCATCAGGTCCCCAAGGGCTCGATCCTCTTTGCGGTCATCGGCGCCATTGCCGGTGCCTTCATCATCCCGGTATTGGGATTGTTCATCGGTTTTGCCGTGGGGCTTTTCGCCGGGGAAAGCGTGCGTCGCCGGGATCTCTCCGGGGCGTTCAGTTCCTCATGGGCGGCGCTGAAGGCCATGGGATTGGGGATCGTGGTGGAGTTCGGCTGTGTGTTGCTGGCCTCGTCCATCTGGGTGATCGGCTTGATTGCCCACTTCGCGACCCGCTAGAACCTCGCCCGGCAAGTAATTGCAGCAAAACAACCATCTGGCCTGAAGCTTCAAGAATCACTGTGACCTTGGCAACAGCCAGGCGGTGGTCCATTCGGGCTAGGCCGCGTTGCCCGGCTTCTGAAGGGTCGATCAGTGCCGGTCAACGAACAAAATGCCGACTTTTCCCCTTGTGATCGGGGAATCCGGCATGCGATCTTCTGGATAGCCCTATGGGAAACTCACAGTGAGATCCCGTAGGATTTTTCCTGTGCTAGATCATTCTTCTTTTCTTTCCTTCGTGACGGATTATGCGTCGCCGACCATTGGCGCGGCCTTTCTGCCAGACTGGCTGAACCCGGCTGTCTTCCTGAATAACCCGGACCTCGGCCCATGGGTTGTCTTGCTGGTCTGCGTCATCGTCTTCGCCGAGACCGGCCTGTTGGTCGGATTTTTCCTTCCCGGCGACTCAATGCTCTTCACCGTGGGCATGCTCATCGCCACCGGCACCATCCATGTGCCGCTGTGGCTCTTTGCACTGGCGATCTTCATCTGCGCCTTCGTCGGAGACCAAACCGGCTACCTGATCGGCAGGAAGTCCGGACCTGCCATCTTCAACAAGCCCGATTCGCGCTTCTTCTCGCAAAAGAATGTTGAACGCGCCCACGAATTCTTCGAGAAGTTCGGTGGCCGCGCAGTGATCCTGGCACGCTTTGTCCCTGTGGTTCGCACCTTCGTCCCGGTCATCGCCGGCGTGGCCAAGATGGACCACAAGACCTTCATCAGCTTCAACCTGATCGGCGCCGCCCTCTGGGGCATCGGCGTCACCCTGCTGGGTTACTGGCTGGGACAGTTCACCTGGATCGAAGAGAATATCGACATCATCTTCATCCTGATCGTGCTCATCTCGGTGATTCCGATCGGCATCGAACTGCTCAAGGCCCGCAAGCCGAATAAGAAGATCGAAGACTAGTTTCAAGCACTTCGGCGGCCGAAACGACCGCCGCCCCACTGTACGCCGCGGCGCATCAACCAATTTTCGCAAGGTTGGATGGTGCCGCGGCGTACTCCTTTGCAGAGAAGATCCTCGCCTGCATCGATCAGGCGCATCACCTCGGTGGTGGCCGGGCGCACCACATTGAGCAGGACTTCGCAGTCGCAGTATCCGCCGAGCACCCTGACTTTCTTCTCCAGCGCGCTGGCTCGCGGGGCGCATTCATCACGATAGAAGCCCAGCATCCGCAGGCTTCCGTCGCAGGCCACATCCGAGGCCACCCGATAGAGGTAGCACGGAAGGCATTCGTGGATCACGGGCCTGGGCAATTCGGACATCAGAACTCCTTAACGCAGTAGCGGCGAGGGCGGTGCCTTCACCGCTCTCGCCACTACTATCCGCTGATGCTTGCCCTGCACGAAGCCATGAACCACGAATTGTGGACATCTAGCTCACCGCGAGGCTCCTGCGCAAAAACGCGTCCACCCGTTCCAAGGCCTCGGCCACGCGCTCATAACCGGCGGCGAAGGACAGCCGAATGAACAAGTGCCCGTCGAAGGGGTCGAAGTCCCCGCCGGGTGTGAGAGCCACATGCGCATTCTCCAGGACTTCTTGGCAGAAGCCGGTGGCCGAACCGAAGTGATCGAGCACTTCGGCAGCCAGCTTGCCGTAAAGGTAGAACGCCCCATCGGCCGGCGCGGCCTGCTCGATGCCGAGCTTGTCCAGGCTGCCCAGAACCAGCTCACGGGTGCGAGTGAATTCCTTGACCCGCGCGTCCGCTTCCTCCAGGCTCTGCGGGGTGAAGGCGGCGACCGCGGCACGCTGGGCCGGGGCGGGCGCGCAGAGGGCCAGGTTGGAAGCCAGCGCGTCCACGGCTCCCAGCAGGTCATCGGGGACGATCATCCAGCCCAGGCGCCAGCCGGTCATGCCCCAGTATTTCGAGAAGGATGAGACCACTATCGAGGTCTGCGAAAACTCCCACGAGGTGTGCCCTTGGCGCTGCGGATCGAATTCGATGCCGTGGTAGATTTCGTCGCTGATCAGCCGGACATCATGGGCTTGGCACCATTGGGCCAGTTCCTGCAGCTCCTGGGCGCTGAACATGGTGCCGGTGGGGTTGTTCGGCGAGGCCACCACCAGGCCGTCAAGGCGTCCGTGCTCTGCCAGGACCTGTTCCAGGTTGGCGATGGTCGGCTGGAAACGCTGCTCGGCAGTGGTCGCCACGTCCACGACCGCCAGTCCCAGGGCACGAAGAATATTGGCATAGGCCGGATAGCCGGGGCGGGCCAGCGCCACGACATCGCCCGCGTCGAAAGCGGCGACGAAGGCAAGCTGGAAGGCGCCGGAGGACCCGGTGGTCATCACGAAGTTCGTCGCCGGGATCTGCACGCCGTACCGGCGGTGATAGTGCTCGGCGAGGGCTTGACGGGTTTCGGCCAGCCCTGCCGTGGAAGTGTAGCCGAAGTCGGCCTGCTCGCCATGCAGCTGCGCCGCAAGCTGGTTGACGGCGGCCGGTGCTCCGCCGCCTGGTTCGCCGACACACAGGGAGATCACGTCGTGGCCGGCTTGCCGCATCCGGGCGACCTGTTCGACGATCTGCATCACTTCAAAGGGCGCGACCTTGGCGCGCTGGGATACCTGCACTGTAGCGTCCTCACTAGTTGCTGGCGCGGATCGCTCCGCATGGCTGCTCCAGCCTTCCATGCTACATCGGCGATCCCAGCGGCCACCTAGCGGTTACACCGGCTGGCGGCGCACCAGGCGCAGCACGGTCTTGGCCAGCATCAGGACCAGTAGCAGGATCCCGACGTAGCCGTTGATCACGTAGACCAGGTTGACCATCTGCGAGAACGGCAGCATCAGGCCGATGGTGGTTCCGGCTATGGCCAGGATGACGGTGAGATATTTGAAGCCCGGGGTCTTATCGGCGTAGAACCGGGAGGAGACGGTCCACAGCAGCGGCACCGCGGTGGTGTAGATGCCGGCGAGGATCATGACCGAAATGCCGGCGGCCAGGATCGGGCTGATATCGGTGGCCAGCACCAGCATCGGGATCTCGGTTCCGCCCACCCGGGTGATGTTGGCCAGCAGGCCCAAGGCGACGATGACGCAGGCCAGCGCGAAGACGGTTGCACCGCTCAGTGCCCCGGCCACGGCTTCTTTCCGGTTGCGCGCGCTTTTGCCCAGGGCGGTCAGGAAGGCTGCCAGCCACAGCATGCAAAAGCCGACATAGGACAGGCCCGACATGAACCAGTTGGTGGATGCCTGGGTCAGCTCAAGGGTCGGCAGCAGCGCCTGGCCTTCGGCGATGCCGCTGGGATTGCGCAGGATTCCCAGCAGCCCCAGCCCGACGGCCACGACCACGATCAGCGGGCCGATCTTGCCGATGACATCAACGAGGTTCTTCAGCCCGAACCAGACGCTGAGCCCCACCACAATGGCTAGGCCGACGCCGCCGAAGTATTTGGATAGTCCGTAATGCTCCTCGAAGACCGCGCCGGCGCCAGCCACCATGACGGTGAAGCTCAGGAAGACGAACAGGATGGAGAAGTAGTCGAAGAAGGTGCCCAGGTATTTTCCGCAGTAGTAGTGGAAGATCTTCGAGGGCTTCTCGAACTTCTTGGCCTGGCCGACCACAAAGAATTCCACTGCCACATAGCTCATGAGCAGCAGAACCAGCGCGCCGGTTCCGAAGACTCCTGTATAGCCGTAGGAGGTGAAGTACTGCAGGATCTCTTGGCCGGTGGCGAATCCAGAGCCGATCAGGAATGCGATGATGGCTCCGGCGTAGGTGATCACGCGCAGTGCCGAACCCTTGGATGTTGCTGAGTTGCGGACTTGCGGCATGGAGGTGCTGGGCATGGAAAATCTCCCGTGACGATGCAAAGCGATGAGTGATATATCAATATGACATCAAAGCTATGCGGGAAGAAGTGGCGCGTCAAGGGGTATTGGGCAAGTGGCGCCACAGTTCTCGCAGTTGTAACACGCCTGAGAAATCCCGAACATCTGCCCCGCGCTGATGCTTGTTAAAGGGCAGGCGAACGGGGAGACTGTAACCAGAGACCTCAGGCTGCACAGGCGGCCATCGGCGGAAAGCAGGAGAAGCGTTGAGCGAGCAAAAAGTATTTCATGCCGTTGTCGGCAAAGAGGGCGGCTGGTGGAACATCTGGGTTCCCGAACTGGACCAGGTCACCTGCACCCGAAAGTCCCGCAAGATCGCCAGCTACACCCGCACCCTGATCGCGGCGATCCTCGGCATCCCCGAATCATCCTTCCGCGTGGAGCGGGAATTGGTCAGCGCCGCCGAGTTCGAACGCCGCTATACCGCTGCGGTTCGCGGCACCGACGCGCAGGAAAAACTATAGAACCCGCGTTGGCAGCTTAAAGCAAAAATTGGGGCCCGGTTGGGCCCCAATTTTTTGGCTACTTGTCGCCGTCGGCTGCCAGCTGGCCGCAGGCGCCGTCGATTTCCTTGCCGCGGGTATCACGCAGGGTGGTTGGCACGCCGAGCTCATCGAGGCGGCGAACGAACTTCGAGGTGATGTCCGGCTCGCTGCGGGTCCAGATGGAACCGGGTACCGGGTTCAACGGAATCGGGTTCACGTGGACCCAGCCGCGTCCGCGGGCGTTGAGCTTCTTGGCCAGCATTTCTGCACGCCATTCGTGATCGTTCATATCCTTGATCAGCGCGTACTCGATGGAGACGCGGCGACCGGTCTTCACGTAGTAGTCGTACGCGGCATCCAGTGCTTCGTCGACCTTCCAGCGCGAGTTGACCGGGATCAGCTCATCGCGCAGTTCGTCATCCGGCGCGTGCAGGGACAGTGCGAAGGTCACCGGGACGTTCTCGTCGGCCAGCTTGCGGATGGCCGGGACCAGGCCCACGGTGGAAACGGTGATGCCGCGGGCGCTCATGCCCAGGCCCTCAGGCGCGTCGGCAACCATGCGGTGCACGGCGTTCATGACGCGCTTGTAGTTGGCCAGCGGCTCGCCCATGCCCATGAACACGATGTTGCCAACGCGCTCATCCGGGTGCTTCTGGCCGCCCAGTCCGCCTTCGGCGATCACGCGGTTGGCCTGGACGATCTGGTCCAGGATCTCCGCGGTGGACATGTTGCGGGTCAGGCCAGCCTGGCCGGTGGCGCAGAACGGGCAGTTCATGCCGCAACCGCACTGCGAGGAGATGCACAGGGTGATGCGGTTCGGGTAGCGCATCAGCACGGACTCGACGAGCGAACCGTCGAAGAGGCGCCACAGGAACTTGATGGTCTTGCCATCATCGGTCTCCAGGCGCTTCACCTCGGTGAGCAGCTTCGGGAACATGGCGTTGACCAGTTCCTCGCGGCGCTCCTTGGGAAGATCACTCATCTTCTCCGGATCGGTGGTGTAGTGCTGGAAGTAATGCACGGAGAGCTGCTTGGCACGGAAGGCCGGCAGGCCCAGGGCCTTCAGCTCGGCCTGGCGCTCAGCAAGGGTGAGGTCAGCCAGGTGCGTTGGCGGCTGGGAGACGCGGCGCTTGGTCGAGAACTGCAGTTCCGGGCGGCCATCGGAGCCCATCTCCTGCTTCCAGCCTTCGGCGGTTGGGATAACCTGCGAACGGCCTTCGGCTTCGGCGCGGGATTTGGAAATACGCAGCTGCTGGGCACGCTGAGCAGCGGCCTGCTCGGTACGCAGTGCCTTGCGCTCAACGGCGGTCAGTGTGGTGGAATCGCTGGAAGTCATTACTACCTATTGTTTCACGTATCCGTGCAGGATTGGCGGTGAGTTTGGGCACGCGATAATGGTGCTGCACCGCCAGCTTAGCGACAGCGCAGCACCACATGATTCGAGCGGTTAGTACTTGAAGAATTGCTTCACCTGATCAATCTTTCCCACGCTGCCGGCCAGATCCAGTTCACCGACTTGACCGCTGGTGACCACGGCAGGACGTTCCTTGTCAGTCCGAACGTATCCGTCTTGCCGGTCCTTGGTCGTCACAACGTCGCCGGTGGCTTCCATGGTGACGTTCAGTTGACGGGCTCGGCCCCAGATCGGCTCACCTGATTCTGATTCGCGTTCATAAACGCGAACCGTGGCATCAATCGTGGCTCGCGAGAGCTTCTTGTCGACAGCCACTTCTGCATCGTAGGCATACATGCCAACGATGCCCACTTCTTCGCATCCGCTTTCCGGATCCCATGATGGCAGTTGCCCCTCAGGGCAGTTGAAGCTCACCACCGCAACGTCGCTGAAGCCGTCCGTGTTCCCCGAAAATCCGATCAGGTGCGAGGTTCCAGCAAACCCCTCCAGTTCTCCTACCTGGGCAATCTCGGCAGTGGCCCAGGTGGTGGTGCTCTTTTCTGGCGGTGCTGCAGAGACAGGCGCGAATGCGGTCGCTGCCAGCGCTGCGGCTCCAACCGCAGACAGAATTGCGCGATTTTTCATTAACATGCTGCTTCCCTTCTCGCTTCGCGTGCGCCGTTGCACGCGAATGCAGGCTCAGCCAGTGTGCTCCTCGCGGGCCATTAATGCAATAGATAGATATAACAGTTATGGTTCTGATACCACTGCCGGATGTTAATCCGAGTTTTCGCTCTTCTGATTCGGGCGACGTCACCCAAACAGGGAAATGATATTTGCTTGCGACCCCGCACTCCACCCGACCACGGCGAGGCAACCTGAATCCAACGCTGGCATCCGAAACGAATCCAGCTTGTCATTTCCTCGCAATACCCGCGGGCCTCCTTTCGATCCCTCGGCGCGACAGACGGGGCGCGCTGAATTATCTATCGTCGGCGAAGAATATGATTATTCTTGAGATCAATCCAGATCACCGAACAATAGAAGAGTTCACCGTGGCTAAGGCATCACTGCACTCGCTGGAAGGGATCCGTCGTACCATCCTCGACGGCCAGTTCTTCCCCAGCGACCGCCTGCAGCCAACGACCTTGGCCGAACAATTCCAAACCAGCACCACGGTGATTCGGGAGTCACTCACCCGGCTAGCCGGCGAGAACCTCGTGGTCATTCGCCCGAATCGCGGATTCTTTGTCCCCGACCTGCGGCTGAACGAACTCGCTGACATCACCGAACTGCGCTGTTCAACCGAGGCACTGGCGGCTCGCCTGGCGATAGAGCGCGGGGACGTAGCGTGGGAATCGCAGCTCATGGCAGCGCACCACAAGCTTTCGCGCACCGAACGCCGGCTGCCCGAATTGCCGGATACGGTCAACCCGCAGTGGTCGGCTGCTCACCGCGAATTCCACCACCTCTTGCTCGCACCTTGCGACTGCCAGCCGATGCTCAAGCTCTCAGCAGACCTGTCCAATTACACCGAGCTGTACCGCCGCTGGGCCGCGCCCTCAAAGGCGGCTTCGAAGCGAAACGTCGAGAAGGAGCACCAGGACATCTTGGATGCCGCGCTGGCCCGCGACGCCCCGAAGCTCGGGGACCTGCTCAGCAAGCACTACCGCGCCACCGTGCAGGTCGTGATGGATGCCGGACTAGTCGGCTCCTGATGTTGATCAGTTAGAAGTAGCTGGATTTTGCGGCTGTCGGAATCACGCGCTCGCTGGTGATGATGACGTTCATTGTTGCTACCGTCCGCTGCACGGAATCAGCCGCCGGGGTGTCCTGGGCGATCTCGGCAATGCGTTCTCGCGCTTGGGGTTCGCTCATTGATGACAGCTCTTCGGCCAGAATCTGGTGGGTTTTGCCAGTGGCTTGCAGGATGGACAACACCGCGCTGTCACTGATGCCAGGAGTCTTTTCCCCGTGCATTTCTGCTGCGAGGTCATGGCGGATCTGGCGTTCGATCTGGTCGTTGAGCACGCGGACGCGTTCCTTGCCCAGGCCGAACAAGCTCTTCGCGCCGTATTCAATGATGCCCTGCTTGGCCAAGGAATCAGTCACCCGCCGGACGTTGCACAGCGAGGGGATTTTCACTGCTTCACCAAGAGTGGTGACTGCCTTTTTCTCCAGCTTTTCCAGCGGCTGCGCCAATACCGGATCGGGGCAAGGACCGGCTCCGATGAGCTGGATCCGCGAATCCGGATCATCACTGAACGCCACCCGGCCGGCGATCATCAGGTCCGAGAGCACCGCGGCGTTCATTCCATAACCCGCCTGCGACATGACAGCTTCAGGTTTTGGGTGGTTGTTGGCCATCAGCAAATAGAGCTTTTCTGAGATCAGCATGCCTACAGGCTACCGATCATGCAGCGCCCGCGTCCTCAGTCTTTTGGCGGATATTAGGACATTCTAGGCAGCCGATGTTCTTCGGCCTTCACTGCCTGGTTTCGTTCTTCCCCATCACGAGTCATCGCAGCGGTGGTGCGGATGAATACCGAAATCCAGGAGAACATGATCGCCACGACCGCCAGTTCAAAACCGGTCAGATTGTAGTAAGACCACTCGTGCCACAGGATGAAGGCCACCCACAGTGCGCCGACCGCTGCATAAGACATCAGATGGAAGACGGCAGGATAACCCGGCAAGAGGACTGCGGTCCCCATCAGAAGGATGATCATCGCGACCGAGGCCAGCTGGACAAAACCCGAATGCACCTGCATCGACACATTCACCGGCACCAGCCCGATCCCGATAATCGCGGTGGCCACCACGACCAGGCACCACCGCACCACCCGGGGTCGCGGACGAAGGTTCCTGGCCAGCTTGTACCTGCGCAAGGCGGGCCGGCACCGGTAGGTTTTCGAGAGCAGCACCAAATCGCGCGTCAAGAATTCGGTAAAGGCCGCCAACACCAACCCCGAAATAACCAGGGTCAGGTTGAAGGTCCAGAATGAACCGCGGCCCGCCTGCGTGGTGCCTAGGAAGGAGAACATGCTGCGCCACCATCCCTGCTCCTCGGCCAGTAGCATGCTGATCAGCACTCCGGCAGCCATGAACATTCCGAGCACCACCGACAAGGTCTCGGCACTGGTTCGGGCGGTGGCAACCAAGCACAGATAGGCAGTCAACCCGGTGACGGCGCTGACCGCCAAGGATCCAGCCAGAACATCAAAGTGCAGCCCGAAGAAGGCCTGCTGGAACAGGTGGAAGACTACCAAGATGGTCATCACCGAGCTGGCCGCGTGCACCAGGATCAGCCCCACCCCGGTCAGCAGCTGGCGCCACACGGGAATATGCCGCAGCCACGGCTCGCGGTATCGCAGGATGGAACGGAAAGCATAGGCGCTCATGGCCGCCGCAGCGGTCGCGCCGCAGACTGCGGACACCCATCCCACCGACCAGCGCCCGAACAGCGCCGGATGTTCGCCGGCGAAAAAGATCAGCCCAGCAGTGAGCCCGAAAATCGAGCAGATCAAGCCGGCCCACAAAGCTCGACGTTCAATATCGAGTTCGGTGATTCTATGGCTCACGGCGGCATCGGGATTCAGGTATGGCACGTCCCCCATTCTCTCATTGAGGTTGACGAACCCGCATCCGGTATACCTTGGGCCTATTGGCCGGCGAGCGCGGTTATGCCTTCAACCATCAGGCTGATGGCTCCGGCGAAGGCGATCAGCACCACGAACCCCCGGCTGTATTTGGCCGGGATTTTTGGCGCCAGATAGTTTCCCAGCAAGATGCCCACGAGCATGGCACCAAAGCAGGCCACCCACTGGGTCCAATGAAGGTGCGGCAATCCGCCCTTGGCCAGCAGGGAGGTGCTGGAGAGCACCAGGAAATACAGCTGGACGGAGATCGCGAACTTCGCTTGCGGCCACCGGCTGGCCACTGCGTATCCGGCGATAGCCGGCCCGGAGACCCCTGCCGTGACCGACATGAACCCTGAAATGGCGCCCGCGCCGATAGCCATGGCTTTGCCCTGGGCGGCCGGAAGGTTGCGCACCAGGAAGCTGGAGACCAGTGCGAGGATCACCATGACCGCGATGCCGATGGACAGCCACGGGCCGTCCACGCGGGCCGCGACCCACGCGCCGGGGATGGTCATGATCATGGCCGGGATCAGGATCAGCGCCACTTTTTTGTATTCCACCTGGCGGAAGACCTGGATGAAGATCATCAGGCTGCTGCAGGCGCCCAGCAGGTTGACCAGCGTGATTCCCGCGTGCGGTCCGAGCACTATCACCAGGAAGGGCGAGGCCACCAGGGCGAAGCCCATCCCGGAGATGCGTTGGGTGGAAGCTCCGACGAACACCGCTGCCGCCAGCGAGATCACCGCCGCCAGTTGCACGCTCTGCTCCAAGTCGCCTCCACATCCTTGTTGTTCCCCAACTATTACGTTAGTGCACGCGCAATGCGTCCGCTGACCTGACGGCGCCCTGGCCAAAGTTCTAGGCTGGAAAAGTGAGCAACGACGTAGAATTCCTGATCATTGGCGGCGGTGCCATGGGCAGCGCGGCCGCCTTGTCGCTGGCGCAGCGCGGGCACGAGGTGCTGCTGCTGGAACGCTTCGAGCCCGGGCACCTCAACGGTGCTTCGCATGGAACCACCCGGAACTTCAATCCTGCCTACGCTAGGCCCGAGTACCTGCGCCTGCTGCAGCGGGCCGACAGCTTGTGGGATGAGCTCTCCGCGCAGGCGGGCACCGAGCTGCTGAATCGCACCGGCTTGGTGAACCATGGCATCGTCGCCGAACAGCGCCAGATGCATCAGGTGCTGGCCGAGGCCGGTTTCGCCAGCGAGCTGCTGGGCATCGATGAGGCCGAGGAGCGCTTTGGCGGCATGAGGTTCGAAACCGAGGTGCTGCACATTCCGGCCGGCGGGCAGATCAATGCCGACGCCACGGTGGCAGCCCTGCAGTCCTTGGCCGCGCAGGCCGGGGCCGGCATCAGGCATTCCCAGCAGGTCACCGGCATCGAAGTGCTCAATGATGAGCGGGTGGCGGTGGAAGTCCGCAACGCGAATGGGAATGAGACCCTGCACGCCCGCCGGGTGATCCTCACCGCCGGCGCGTGGACCCGGCAGCTGCTGCCGGGCATTGTTCTGCCGAGGATCCACGTCACCGAAGAGCATCCGGTGCACTTCGCGCTGCGCCAGGATCCCGGCCGCTTCCCGGGATTCAACCACATCCTCGACGGCAGCCGCGATATCGGCTCCCCGGTTTTCGGCCCGATCTACGGCATGCATACGCCGGGGTCGGGCATCAAGGTGGGCTGGCATGGTTCGGGTGCGGTGATCGATCCGGAGCACCGTCCGCATCAGGTCATCGAGGAACAGCTGAATGCCCTGCAGCTCTACGCGCAGCGGTGGCTTCCGTGCGTGGATCCGCAGGATTTCGAGCCGGTCTCCTGCACCTACGCGAATACCGATGACGAGCATTTCATCATGGACCGGCTCGGCCCGATCACCATTGGCGCGGGCTTCAGCGGCCATGGCTTTAAATTCGTCCCGGCCATCGGCGAATACCTCGCGGAACTGGCCTTGGGCATCCGGGGCAGCGAGGCGCTCTTCGCCGCTACCGGCACCGAGCGCGCGCCGCTGTTCCTGGAACGCCGGCGCACCCTCGGTGTGGCTTAGGCGCGGCCGTTAGGCGCGCGGCAGCTGCTGGGTGATGCAGTGGATGCCGCCGCCGCGGGCAAAGAGCTCGCGCGCATCCACGCTGAGCACCTCGCGGCCCGGGTAGGCGTCGGCCAGGATCGTCGCGGCTTGCTGGTCGTTCGGATCGTCGAAGGCGCAGGCGATTACCCCGCCGTTGGTGACCAGGTGGTTGATGTAGGAGTAATCCACCCAGCCTTCCTCATCGCGCAGCACGCTCGGGGCCGGCACCGGGATGAGCGTGAGCTTGCGGCCTTGGGCATCCGTGGAGGCCTCGAGGCGCTCGCGGACTTCCCGGGAGATCAGGAAGTCGGGGTGCTGGGGGTTTTGCTGGTCGTGGTAGAGCACGACGCCCGGGGCGGCGAAGCAGGCGACGATATCCACGTGTCCGCGGGTGCCGAATTCCTCGTTGTCGCGACTCAGCCCGCGATCCAGCCAGATGACCTTGCTGGTGCCCAAAAGGCGGGAGAATTCTTCCTCGATCTGCGCTTCGGTGGCGCCGGGGTTGCGCCCCGGATCCAGTTGCACGCTGCGGGTGGCCAGGATGGTGCCCTCGCCATCCACGTGGATGCCGCCGCCCTCGTTGGTGATGCCCGCGCGCAATTCGGCTAGGCCGGTGAGCTGGGCGAGGTGGCCGGCGATGAGCTGGTCCTTCTCCCAGCTGGCCCAGCTTTGGGCTCCCCAGCCGTTGAAGTTCCAGTTCACCGCGGCCAGGGAGTTCTCCTTGGTGCGCACGAAGGTCGGGCCGATATCGCGCATCCAGGCGTCGTCGAGCTCGTGGATTACGTAGTCCACCCCGTCGCCCAGGTACCGGCGCGCGTCGGCCTCGGCCGATGGGTCCACCACCATGGTGACCGGTGTGAATCGGGTGATGGCCTTGGCCACCTGGCTCCAGGTGGTCCTGGCTGCCTCGGCTTCTTCCTCGGTATCCCCCAGCGTGTAGCCGCCGGCGGGGAAGGCCATGAAGATCCGTTCATGGGCCTCAGTCTCTGCGGGCATGTAGAACTCAGGCATTGCTGGCGCTCCTTTCGCCCAGTCCGGCGTCTTCGCGCGCCTGGGTCATTGCGCCGTAGGTTTCGGGGCGGCGGGTGCGCAGGAAGGGGAACAGGGTCAGCCAGTCGCGGCGCGCATCCAGGTCCAGGGTGGCGACCAGGACCGCAGATTCGTCGCGCGGGGCGCGGGCGAGGATGCGCCCGTAGGGGTCACAGATGAAAGAGGAGCCGTAGAAGGCCAGCGCGCCTTCATCGCCCCAGCGGTTGGGCACCACCATGAACAGGCCATTGGCGATGGCGTTGCCGATGATGGTCTGGCGCCACAGTGGTTCGGTGTCGAAGTCCGGGTGGTCGGGCTCGGAGCCGATGGCCGTCGGGTAGGCCAGCAGGTCGGCGCCGGCCAGCGAGTAGATGCGTGGCGGTTCGCTGAACCACTCATCCCAGCAGGTGGGCAGGCCCATGGCCAGATCGCCCAGTTCGGCGACGCGGTGCACCGGGTAGGGATCGTCGTTGGGGCCTTCGCGGAAGTATTTGTCTTCGTAGTATCCGGCGGTGCGCGGAATGTGCAGCTTGTTGGTGGCGGCGACCAGCTGGCCTGTGGGCGAGACGATGATGGCGGTATTCAGGCCCAGTCCGTCGCTCTCTGGCGCGGTGCGGAACAGCGAGATGTGGATGTGGATGCCGTAGCTGGCGGCCATCTTCTTGGCGAAGCTGAAGGTCTTGCCGGTCATCAGATCTTCCGCGGTCGCATCGGCGGACCCTGCCTCGGGGATTACAAAGGCCGGGTATTTGCTCAAGGTCAGTTCCGGAAGGAAAACAATTTTAGCGCCATGCTTGGCGGCGGACTTGATGCCTTCTTCCAGTTCGGCTTCGGTCTCGGCCGGGTTTTCGTGCCAGCGGTGCTGGACCAGCGCCACGGTGAGCGTGCCCCGCTTGGCCACTTCGACACGGGCCGGGGACGTTGGCGGATTCAGTGCCAGAATTTCTTTCATGGTTCACCTTCTCGGATTTAAACGAATGTGATTCGTTTTATAGAGTAGATGCTCTCTGAGGGTGAATTCAAGAGTTTTAACGAATGGCTTTCGTTTATTTTGTGTATGCTCATGTCAAGAGATTTCCATGTACAGGAGCAAGCAGTGGCCCGGCCATCACAACCCAAACTGAGCACCTCAGCCATTGCCGCGGCGGCCCTCGAATTAGTAGATGCCCGCGGCGACTTCACCCTGCCTCAGCTGGCCAAGACCCTATCGGTCTCCGCCTCCTCGCTGTACAACCACGTCCAGGGACGTGCGGAAATCATCGAGCTCATGCGCGGGCAAGCCATGTCGGAAATCCAATTGCCCGATTTGCGCGATGTCAGTTGGCAGGAGGCAGTTCAGGATATCGCCACCGAGTACTGGGCATCCTATTCGAAGCACCCACGGCTCATCCCGCTGTTGACCACCCATACCGTCAGTGACAGCACCACGCTTCGTGTCTACGATGCCCTGGCGGAAGCTTTCGCACTGGCGGGATTCGAGCCGAAACGGCGCCTGCAGGCCATCACGATTATTGATTCATTTGTGCTGGGTTCCGCCCTGGACGCAGCCGCCCCGGCAGAAGTCTGGGAAGCCTCCTGCGAATCATCAAGCTATTTCAGGGAGGCATTGGATGCAGGCTTAGCGGACAGCACTCGTCCGCGCGCCACCTTCAAGCTCGGACTGACCATGTTGCTTGGCGCGCTGAGCCAGCAGGCCGCAGCTGGATCCGAAGACCGCTAGGAGCGCGCCGTCGGCCGCAGCCACCCAGCGTCCCTAGCTACGAGCAGGTAAAGTCCCTGGCCAGCAATAGCCCGGGGTGATAGACGATGGTTCGGGTGGGTGATGCCCCCACCGGCGAAACCCACCCGATATTGCTGCCGGTTTCGTTGACTGCGCCACCGTCGGTCGTATAGACGACCAGCAGTTTCAGCTCCATTGACCGGGCCCCACCCGAGGTGATCAGCCCCAGAAGATTCAGCCCAGGCCCATAGGCTGCCGATGTCGCACCGGCCGCCAGATTTGTATAGCTGTAGGTCGAGGCGTCGGTTTGAAGCCTGAGCACAAGCCGGGACCCGGTCGGGACCTGCTGTGCGGGCCAGGAAATATTGGCCGTTGTGAGCAAGGTGCCGGTCTCGGTGCAGGCAAGCGCCCCTGTGGCTGGTGCTAACCTGCCCGCGGTGATCACCGATGAGGCATCAGCCGTTCCAGTAAATGCCGCTTGGGTCAGTTCGGCTTTCGGCCCGAACACCGCGTACGCCCCAAGCACTGCGAGCACAACTAGTCCGGCCCCTAGCCTCTGCCATTTCTTGGCGCCCCGCCGGGGCTGGGTTGGCGCCCCTGACTCTTCCGGGGCTGTCAGGCGGCTCTGCGAAAATGCCTCGGGTCCTGCGTCGTTGCCACCTTTGCTTCGGAAGGCAATAAAGAGCAAATAGGCAGACAACAGGCCGCCGAGGGCGTAGGCCCAGGGTTGGCTGAGCCAGGAGACCACGTAGCCCAGCCCCGGAATGCTCACGAGCAACCGATCAACCTGCCCCGCTGGGTAGGTCTCCAAATCGGGCACCGGATTGGCGTCCCCCTTGAGTACCATGCCTCCGGGCACTTTCTCCACAACGCGATGGGTTATCCGCTGGTTCCCACTGTTGACCACCGAGACCACATCGCCCACGTGGATTTGATCGGCCGCCGCAGGAATTGCCACGCCGAGGGATCCGGTGGGAATGCCCGGTCCCATGGAACCCGAGGCGAAGACCAGCGGCTTGATTCCCCAAGCCAAAGCCAGCACCGCCATGAGCAGGCACAGTGAACCCACGACAGCGCAAATGTTCAGCAAAACCTTCTGGAAGGGGCCCAGTGTGCTTGCCCTCCCCATTCGCATCCGGTCCAACGCCATCTCACGACCCCACGGTTGAGGTGAAGGCCAGGGAGAGCGTGGTCGATGCTCCTTGGAGGGCATTAGCCGCGTTCACGGGCAGCGAGTACTGAACGCACAGGGTTTCACTGCTGCCAGAAGTCAGGGGCCTGGGGTTTGAAGCGCCGCCGAATTGGGCGCCAGCGTTTTTCATCATCAGCGTGGTGCCGCCTGAACAGGTGACGCTCGAGCCGCTCCCGCTGACGGTGGCACCGGTTTTCACCACGACGTTGAGCCCCGCGCCCAACGTGGTGGTTCCAGCTTCGGTGATCTTCCCTTGGAAAACGTACGGCGCGGAAATAGACCCGGTATTCTTGACGACCACTACAGAGGCCGAGCTGGCTCCCGGGAAAAGGCTGCTGCCGTTAATGGGCATCTGGTAGCTGGCCGAGGTGGCGGTGCCTGCGGTGCCGCCAACCCCGAGGGCAACAGTTGCCGTGCTGATGCTGGAGGTGGCGGTCGCTTCACCGGTCCATGCGGCCAGCGTCGAGACAGCGCCGAACCCCACGATGATGCCCAAGGACAATACCGCCTTGATGCGCGCTGAACGTTCGCTCATCATTGTGTCCCGTCCTTTTCATGGTGGCGTCGATTCCTACGTCTCGACGCTATCAGTGCCACGCTTCCGAGCATGGCAAGTGCAAGCGAGGCCCACAGCGTCGCGAGGTTCACGCCGGTATCCAGAAGATCGCCCTCGTGATCGTTGCTGTCATCACTCGGGCCTGGTCGCTGCGTTGGTTCGCTTGAGGCAACCGGTTCCATCGCGTGGACGCGAACTTCCAGTCCCGGCACGATCTGGTCCGCTGAATCGTTGCCAGCGGAGAGCGGCAATCCCAACCTCAACTCCACTTCGGTGGCGTCCGCAGGCTCCAGATGGAATTTCGAAGCCCCTGCGGTCTTGAAATAGATCTCGGTCGATTCCGGGGGCGGGACTGCCTGAACGCCGAGCTCGATGGCAGACTGCCGGTCATTGCGGATCCACAAGGACCCCTCGACGTCATCACCGGGCACCATCGCATGCACATCCTTGAAGATCGGCGGAGGATTCTGCGAGTAGGACTGACCATCCACGCTATAGCTCAGGCCGTGATCTGCTGTCTCACCCGCTATTGCGGGTACGACCGTGGCAAAAGCACAGCAGGGGGCCACAGCAAAAACACCCATGATGATTTTCAGACGCTGCCTTTCCCCCACGCTCATTGCTCCTGCCTTTCACGCCAAGCCCCTGCGAACATCACCAGCGAATAGGCAATCAACCCACCGGCGACAATCCATGTCAGCCAGGTGCGCTGCTGGCCGGTGAGCGCGTTATTGACGAATCCAAGCAAGGGCACGGAGTACCAGAGCCTGCCTCTGATTTGCTCTGGCTGAACCGGTTTGTCCTCGACATTATTGGCGTCCCCGCGGAAGATGAATTGTTGATCCCCGGCAAGGCTGGAACCGATGCCGGCCACCCGGTGCGTGATTACTTCAGGCTCGCCCGAGACCAGTTGATAGGTGGCCACGTCGCCGATGCGTAGCTGCCCGGGATCAGTGGGCTTGACCACCACCAGGGTTCCAGGAGGAAACTGCGGCCGCATGGAACCGGTGAGGACTGTATACGCCGTTGCCCCACCCAATTTCGGCACAACGATCATGACGGCAATCAGGGCGAGCACCACAAAAAGGACAAGCCAGGAAAGGATCTGCCCGGACCACCACAGGATCCCGGTTCGCTGCCGCGGCTCTGAACGGCGCACACTCAATTCCGCCCTCATCGCTGCTGTCCTACGAAGCTCAAGGTCAATGCCACTTTCCCACCTGCGGCCGTTTGCACTGCACCGGCAGGCACCGAAACGCGCACGCACAAATCCTCGCTCGCTGGTGTTGGTTCAGCACTCAGCACCCTGGCCTTCTCGAAGCGTGCGGCAGCGTCCAATGGCCCGGTGTACAACAGCTCTCCGGTCAGTGGCTGGTACGCGTCGCAAGCCGCCGGGCTCATGCCCGAATATATGGCCACGCGCAAGGCCTTGGCCAACGATTGGTCGGCAGCATTCGGAGAAGCCGCTGAATTTACCGCCCCTGCAAGCTGATATGACAGGTCGACCGTCCCCGCGTTGCGGATCGCCAGCGACGCCTGAGTGAAAGACCCCGGGACCAGTTCGCTGCCGGCCAGTTTCGTGAACTGGTACCGTGCTTCGCCTCCGGCCAGAAGTCCCAGCGATCCACTCGTTAGCGCCGGCGGATCCACGGTTCTTTCGGCACGCCAAGTAGCGGCCGTGCCCTGCGCACTGATTCCCAGCAGCAAGAGCACAGCCGCGCACAAGGCGAGCTTCAAGGGTTTAGGCATGCGCCGCCCGATCCGCATTCAATAATTACGCGCGGACCTGATCCAGGGTCAGGGTGAGCGCTTGAAGGTCCAGGACCTGGTCATAGGTCGAGGCAGGCGTATCGCCTACGGCGCCTTCGTCAAAGGTGACGGTAATGAGGAACGGAACCGAGTACTTGCCAGGCTCGGCAAAGGTCAGCGTTCCATCGGCTTCTTCGGTGATGCCCGGTGCCGACGCGTCAACCTTCAGTGCCACCGTGACGTACCCTTCAAGCGCACCCAAGGCGGTTTCCAGCTGATCCACGCTCAGAGAACCAGCAATGTTCTTGCCCTCGGCATCGATGGTGGCAGTCTGGCTGAAGGCAACTACGTCACCGGGAACCAGCTGATCGGTAGCCGGATTAAAGGGCACCGGTGCAGCGGGATTACTGATGTCTTGCCAGGAGCCGGGCTCCCCGGTGGTCAAATTCAGGTGGCCTGTTTCCACACTACCCGCATCGATGCTCTGCTGAGCTTGCCAGCGAGCGACCGTTCCGGCTCCGCCGAGAAGCAATGCGCCGGCGGCCACAGCCGCAATGGTTGCTTTGGTTACCTTCTTCATGAAATCCGTTTCCTCAAAGTCCGTGTGCCGCCAATGACACATACTTCAAGTAAAGCCCATTTAGTAAGAATCACAACCCCCTTGCCCACTCATTCCGTTTTCTGCCGAAACAATTAACGGAAGACCGCAATGCCTACACTGCTGCACCCCACCCTTCGACGCCAGCATCCAACTCCAATAGTCGTTTGACTAAGCCTTTCGAAACGGCGCAACGCTGCCAGACATCACCTTGGAAAAGATTTTGAGAGGTGGCTGAATCTCGCAGCGCACCCGTCAAAAAATCTAGCCAGTTGGCCAATTCCTGCGCCTGGCTGATTTGTCTAGAAACAAGTTGAATTAGATGCGCCGGTCTGGTGCCGAGGCGAAAAGGTTCAAACCCATCGCGCGAGAGAGCTGACCGATGGCCAATTGAGCCCGCACCGAATTGCCTGCCATGTCCAGCGGTGGAGAAAACGCGCCGATCGCGCCCTTGCCCGGAGCCACCGCGACGATGCCGCCGGAAACACCGGACTTCGCCGGAATGCCGATTTCAAAGAGCCACTCGCCCGACCGCTCGTAGAGGCCGTTGCTGGCCACCGTCGCCAGGGTATCGCGGCAGACATCCGCATCCACCACGCGTTGCCCGGTCACCGGGTTCACTCCGCCGTCGGCCAGGGTCGCACCCATGATGGCTAGGTCATGGGCGGTGACATTCAGCGAGCACTGCTTGGTGTACACGTCCACGGCATCGGTTGGATCATCGTCGAGCCGGCCGTTGCTCTTGAGCAAATGGCCCAGGGCCTTATTGCGTTCATTGGCCAGCGACTCGGAGTGGTAGACCTCGTCATCCAAGCTCAGCGAGCGCCCGGCAAAAGCGGAGAGCCCTTCGCGAACATTCTCCCACTTCTTGGCAGCGGTCTTTCCCGGGATCATCGAAGTGGTCGCGATGGCGCCGGCGTTGACCATCGGATTCATCGGGTGCCCGTTGTTCAGCTCGAAGGCCATCACCGAGTTGAACGACATTCCAGTGTTGTTCACACCGATGCGTTCGCGGACCAGTTCACGGCCGTGCTCCTGCAGGACCAGGGCGTAGACGAACATCTTGGAGATGGACTGGATGGAGAACTGGTGGCTGCAGTCGCCCACCGAGTGCACCGAACCGCCAACATGGGACATGGCGATGCCGAAGAGATCCGGATCGGCTTGGCCGAGGATCGGGATGTAGTGGGCCAGCAGTCCCTCGTCGACATCGGCGTACCGCGCATGGGCTTCCTTGAGCAGTTCATCGATCCGGTCATGTTCCAGCGCACCGGTGGATACCTGCTGGACCACGTCGTCAAAATCGGTCGGGATGGTCTCGTTATTACCTTCCGAAGGATAGTTCACTGTCACCTGCCTTTGCTGCTCTCAACGACTATTTACTCGTGCCTGACTTGAGACTACCAACAGCGAGAACGCTTGGCATCATTCGGGGCCCTCGCCGGGCCGGCCACGGGTAGCACAGGTGTCCTGTCCATGGCGAGGCTATGTGTTTTGGGTGACAATGTGGAGCAACTTACAGCGCGCTGAGCACTGCCTGACTTAGCATTTTGAGTATGGCTAAGGGTATTACTTTTCATACGCGCAAGTGGGTTCGCCCAGAAGATCTGAATGCAAATGGCACGCTGTTCGGCGGCAGCCTTTTGCGCTGGATTGATGAAGAAGCAGCGATCTACTCCATCATCCAGCTGGGCAACAAGCATGTTGTCACCAAGTTCATGTCCGAAATCAACTTCATCGCCTCCGCCAAGGAAGGCGACCTGATCGAGATGGGCCTGACCGCCATCGACTTCGGTCGAACCTCGATCACCCTGCGTGCAGAAGTACGCAACATCTTCACTCAGGAATCGATCCTCACGATCGAAAAGATCGTCTTTGTGAACATCGGCGAAGACGGCAAGCCAGAACCACATGGCTTCGACCACATCACTTACACCCGTGATCGTATTCCGCTGGAAATCACCAAGTCGCTTATCTAAGTTTCCAGAACAACTGCCCTAAGCCCACACTGCATTCAGGGTGTTTTCACGGCCCCAACCAAAGGCACTTTTCCGTTGCCGTGGTTGGGGCCTTGTTGCTTCCTTCGACCACTTCAGCGAACGCTCTTGAATCTGGCACGATGCATGACACAAAGTAGTACTTGCTACTTAGCATCACCCGCCTAAACAGAAGCGAGCAAAGCCATGGGCCGAATGATCTTCGTCAACCTTCCAACTGCAGACCTAGCCGCAGCCGACAAGTTCTACGAGGCCTTGGGCTTCGCCAAGAACCCCGCCTTCTCCGATGAGAATGCCACCTCGTGGATCATCGATGAGAACATCTTCGTCATGAGCCTGCAGCAGGAATTCTTCGCCAGCTTCCTGGTCAATGGCGATACCCCAGGCGTTGGCTCGGCGCGGCGCGAGGCGCTGAACGCGCTGTCCTCCGATACCCGCGAAGGCGTGGATGATTTTGTCACCCGCGCCCAGGCCGGTGGCGGCAGCATCTACCGCCCGGCCGACGAGCCTTTCCCCGGAATGTACCAGGCGGCGGTCCAGGATCCCGACGGCCACGTCTGGGAAATCTCGTGGATGAGCCCCGAGGCCCTGCAGTCCATGGAAGCTTCCGAAGGCTAGAGCCGCGACAAGCTAGGACACTTCTGAATTCCGCAAATGCCGTGCGGATGAAACCGCGCGGCGTTTGCGGAATTGCTTTTTCATCCCCTTGGCCGGATACATCGGTTCCGGCCACCTCGGCTGGAGCTCATCACCCAGGGTCACTCCCCGCATCCTTCGTCCGAACATCGGCAGCACCCACTGCCTGAGCCATTCGACATCGCGCTGGGTCGCCTGCCAGAAACCCACCCGCTGGCTTTCTCCGAGCGGATCGAATTCCAGGTGGTGTTCCGAGCCGAGGATCTCCAAGATGCGGATCGCCATATAGCGGTGGCCAGCACGGTTCATATGCAATTTATCGGTGTCCCACATGCGCTTGTCGCGGTAGACGTCCCACTGCCAGTAGTCCACGAGCACCACGTTGTCGGGATACATGAGAGCCAGCTCGCGCGCGCAATCATTAAAACGCCAGTTCCGCCTTTTGAACGGGGCCAGGACTGGATGCACCGGGATATCAAAGCCGGTGAACAACAGGACTTTGGCCCCGGTGGATACCAGGTCGGCGACGGCTTGGGAGTAGCGTTCAAGGAAGAGCTTCATGTCCTTGCGGAACTCCAGGATGTCGTTGCCGCCAGCGTAGAAGGTGATCACTTCCGGCTTCAGGGCCAGCGCGATAGGAATCTGTTCCTCTACGATCTGCTCGAGGCGGCGGCTGCGGATGCCCAGGTTCACGTACTGCCACTGCGGATCGGCCTTGGATAGCTGCTTTGCCACGCGATCGGCCCAGCCACGCACGCCGTTGGGCAGCCGAGGCTCCCAGTCCCCCACGCCTTCGGTGAAGGAATCTCCCAGCGCCATGAATAGACGTCCCATGATAGCGACGCTATCGGCACTGGCTGAAGACCTGATTGACAGTTGGCAAACGCCGGGGCACCGGCAAGTGGACATTGAACCAACTAACGGGCTCCATCAGTTCGCAGACATCAGCGGCTATCTGCCAGGCTCTCCATCACCGAGAGTCCCTCCACCTTGGTGAAATCGGTGCGGATCTGCGAGGAAATTGCAGCGGCAACCTCATCGGTAGTCATTCCCATTCCCGGGCCGGCCAGTTCCGGTAAATCCTTCAGCACGTTCACCGCTGCTGCTTCGATGGCCTGCGCTGCGGTCTTTTCCCCGAGATGGGCCAGCATCATCGCGGCTGAGAGAATCGCACCTACCGGATTCGCCCAGCCCTTGCCGGCAATATCCGGCGCTGATCCGTGAATCGCTTCGAACATGCTCGGAGCCGAGCCATCAAGATTTAGGTTCCCGCTGGCGGCAACTCCCAGCCCGCCCTGGATGACGGCACCCAAATCCGTGATGATATCGCCAAAGAGGTTATCCGTGACCACGACGTCGAACTTTTCCGGCGCGATGGGAAGGTGGAAGCACATGGCATCAACATGGACGTAGTCCACCTGGACTTCGGGGTACCGCGCGGACACTGCATCAACGACTTCCTGCCAGAGCTTTCCGGCCTCGATGAGGATGTTTTTCTTGTGGCAGAGCGTCAGTTTCCTGCGACGGCTCATGGCGAGCTTGAACGAATATTCGACGACTCGCTCGATCCCTGCTCTGGTATTGACCGACTCCTGGACGGCAACCGTATTGGGAGTATTGGCATGGATCGTCGAGCCCTGGCCGATGTAGGCTCCTTCGGTGTTTTCACGCACGATGACCAAATCGCAGCGTTCAGGCGTGAGGCCGGCGATCGGAGTCGCTACGCCGGGATAGAGCTTGACCGGGCGCAGGTTGACCGCTTGTTCGAATGCCTGCCGCATCGCGAGGATGAATCCGCGCTCCAGGATTCCCGGTTGCACCAAAGGGTCTCCCATGGCTCCGAAGAGCACGGCATCGTGCGTTCGAAGCTGTTGTTCAAGCTCGTAGTTCCACAATTCTCCGGTGGTCAGATAATGTTGCGCGCCGGCTGCGTAGTGGTGGTATTCCAGGCTGATGCCGAACGTCTTTTCGGCGGCGGCCAATACATTTAGCGCGCCATCCATGACCTCGGGACCAATACCGTCTCCGGGTACTACGGCGATGGAGTAGCTGTTCATAGCGTGGTCCTTTCATTGTTCTCGATAAGTTGGAGCAGTTCGTCGAAGTACTTCTGAATCTGGATTCGCGCCTCTGACACCGAGCCGTGCACGATCGCCTCACTGGCCACCTCGATATAGCGAAATAGCTGGTTCGTGAATTCCTGATACCAAGGTCGGGTGGGCAGCCAGACCTCCTCTGTCAGCCGCACCATGGGCACTGCGCGGTGCAGATGATCATTGCGCGTGTGCTCAAGCAGCTCTGTGTGAAATCTTGATCGGTTTCGAGGCGAGTGGTCGCCGGCCAGGCTGGCCAAGGATTTCTGCAACCCGGCTAGATGTTCGGCAAATTCATTGTGCTGCAAGATGTCGCAGGCACCGGTCTCGATCATTCGCCGGTAGTGCAATGCGTCCTTGAAGGCACGAGGCGTCATTGCTTTCACGGTAGCTCGGCCGGATTCATCGAACTGGATCAACCCGTCGTTTGCCAGAAGGTTCAAGGCATCCCGCAAGGGCGTCCTGCTCACTTCCAATTCCTCCGAGATGGTTGCTTGCCGCAGCTGCTCCCCTTGCTCGTACCGACCGAAGAAAATGCGTTCGCTGATTAGGCCTGCGGTTTCAGCAGCCAAAGAGATGCTGCTGCGCCACTTAGTTGTCATGTTCACCGCCCGGCGTCGGATTCCTGCCCAGATCTGGCTTGGTATCCAGAGGCATGTTGTTGACCAATACTGTTCCCGTGCCCCGTCGGGTTGTCAATGATTTCAACGATTCTGGCCGTCTTTGGCGTCAAATTGAGCAAATCCATTGACTGCGAGCTAGATCACAGGTTAGCTTGAATCACCTACTGGTCTGACCAGTAAAACTTCCGCTAACGGCGTCTCGAAAGTAGGAATGGTGTCGACTTATCTGAATGCTTATCCCGAAGGCCTGCCCATCGGCGACCAGTGGGTTCCGTGTGGAGACAGCGTAGATATCGTCTTCCCCTATGACTTATCGGTGGTTGCCATAGCACCGGTGGGAACCGTGGAAGATGCTGAGAACGCCTTGAATGCCGCCGAGCACGTCGCGGCAGAAGTCGAACACCTGAGCACCGGAACGCGCCGCGCCATTCTCTCTTCCGTGCATGATCGCTTGGCAGAGCATCGTGGCGAGCTGGAAAACCTTCTGGTCCTAGAAACCGGCAAGCCGTTGGTTGACTGCCGGGTGGAAGTAGCCCGGACCCTGACCACGTGGTCTGCGGCCGCCGAAGAAGTCGCCCACATCCATGGCGAGACGGTGCCGCTGGATCTGCAGCCCGCCGGCGAAGGCATGATGGGCTTCTGGGTTCGCAAACCGGCAGGAATTGTCATCGGCATTGCGGGCTTCAACTACCCGCTGCTGCTGGCAAGCCACAAGCTGGCACCAGCCATTGCCGCGGGATGCCCGATCATCCTCAAGCCGGCCCCCAACACTCCCCTGGCCACACTGTGGGCCGTGCACATCATCCGGGAGGTCCTGGCCGAATACGGTGTTAGCCGCAGCGCCGTCCAGCTTGTCACCGGTGGCATCGATGTCGGCGAGCGCCTGGTCGGCGATGCCCGTTCAGCGGTGGTTTCCTTCACCGGTTCCGCTGCCGTCGGGCATCAGATCGCCAAGAACGCCGCCCCGAGGAAAACCGTACTCGAGCTTGGATCGAATACCGGATTCATCGTCGCAGCGGACGCCAGCATTCCAGATGCCGTAGACGCTGTGCTGCGCGGAGGCTTCTACGCCAATGGCCAGGCCTGCATCTCCATCCAGCGTGTATTGCTTCAGCAGGAAATAGCCGAGGAGTTCCAAGCCCAGCTACTGGAGCGGATCAAGGAAGTGGTTGTCGGAGATCCACGCTCGGCAGACACCCGGGTAGCGCCGGTCATCAACGAGGCATCAACCCAACGGATTCTGGGCTGGCTCAACGATGCCGCAGAACGAGGCGCTCAAGTGCTGGCAGGTGGCGCTCTGGAGGGACGGTCGCTTCAGCCGACCGTGGTTCGCGACGTCCCGAGGGACCTGGCGTTATGGAGCGAAGAGATCTTCGGCCCGGTTGTCTGTCTGGAAACGGTTCCCGATCTTGATACGGCCTTTGAAGTACTCAATGACTCCCGGTACGGATTGCAGGCCGCCATCTACAGCAGCTCGCTCAAAACAGCTTTCCGCGCTATAGATACGCTCAAGGTCGGCGGAGTTGTCATCAATGAGATCCCCGGTTTCAGGTCCGACATCATGCCGTACGGAGGCGTCAAGGATTCCGGCATCGGCCGTGAAGGCCCTCGCTTCGCCATCGAAGAGTTCACGGTAACCCGCATGGCACTGATCCGCCCCTAAACGCCCGTACAGAAAGAAGCCCCTCGTGGACTACTCACAGTTATTCCAGTTCTCCTCACGCCGCGTTCTGGTGATCGGAGCCGGCAGCGGCATCGGACGCGAAGCAGCACTTGCCCTGGACGCCCACAATGCCCAGGTCATCTGCGCAGATCTCAATGAAGAAGCAGCTCAAGAGACAGCAAGCATGCTTGGCGACAGCGCGACGGCCATCAAGCTCAACGTCCTGGACCAGGAAGCGGTCCAAGCAGCCGCAGAAAAATACCAGGACATCTCCGCTCTGGTGTTCACTGCCGCAATGAACGTGCGCAAGCGCATTGTCGATTACACGATGGATGAATTCGACAAGGTCGTGAACCTGAATCTGCGCGCTTCGTTCTCGCTGATCCAGGCCTTCGCTCCCCGCTTGGCAGCCAATGGCGGCGGGTCCATCATTGGCGTGGCTTCAATCCGCGCTTCCGTAGTAGAACCCGGGCAGAGCGTCTACTCGGCAACCAAGGCCGCACTCGTGCAGCTGGTCCGCACGGCGGCCGCGGAATTCGGCGAGCACGCGGTACGCGTCAATGTCATCGCCCCAGGCGTAGTTGAAACCCCGCTGACTGCTCAAATCAAGGCCAACGAAGAATGGTACAACGCCTACGCCAATAAGAGCGCTCTGGGACGTTGGGCCAGGCCAGAGGAAATGGCTGGCGCCATCGTCTATCTGGCTTCGGATGCTTCAAGCTTCGTGACCGGTTCCGTGCTTAGCGTTGATGGCGGATGGACCGCCATCGACGGACGTTTCACACCGCCTAACTGATCTGGATCAGGGAAAACCGCCCATGACGCAGCTACCCCAGCCGGCAGAAGCCCCCAAAGCCCGGGCTTTCGAAGCCATCGTGAACCACATCGAGCAACAGGTGCTATCCGGCGAGCTCAAAGCCGGCGAGCACTTGCCCGGCGAACGCGAACTGGTCACGACCTTCCAGGTCAGCCGCTCTTCGGTTCGCGAAGCCATGCGCGTGTTGGAAAGCAACGGGATGATTGCCTCTCGTCCAGGTGATCCCCGCGGGGCAGTGATCATGGCGCCGACCTCCGTCCCGTTGCGGAAAGTCCTTAGCAGGCTGGCCGCAACCTCGACCTCAAGCCTCTCGGATCTGCTGATCTACCGCATGACTCTGGAGTCATCTGCCAACTCCCTGGCCGCAACACGGCGCACCGAAGCCGACCTGTTGCAACTGGAAAAGGCCATGGCCCGGATGCGGGCGGCCCGGACGCAAGGCCAAGAAGCCTTCAGCAAGGCCGACTTGGATTTCCATGATGTTGTTGCCAATGCCAGCGGCCACGCGCTCTTGCGCATTTCCGCGCAAGCCGTGCGCGACTCCATTGAGCAGCTCATAACCAGCAGCATTGAGCAGAGCGCAGATGATCACGCGCTGATGCAACGCACCATTGACCACCATGCCCAGGTATTCGAGGCAATCCGCGACCAGGATGCCCACTTGGCGGAGCACTTGGCGCGCAGCAGCCTCTTTGAGTATTACGGTCATCTGCTGGCGGAGGAAGAACGGACCGCGCTGTCCGCTCTTGCTTCTTTCGGCAGCACCACCGGATAAAAGGATTGCCCGGGTCTACTCCAACGAGTGAGCTGACGCGACTCTGTGGCGGCGTGACCGGATCATTCCCCAAGGCCGTCATAAGTTGTGCAGTGTGGCTTCACCAGTGGCCGGGTCAAAGGTTTCTGGGTATAAGTACGATTCCCAGGTATCAAATGAGTTCACACCGTTTTGATAACTTGCGGAGCAGCCCGTTGACGCTCGGCAGTCTCCGCGGCCCGGCGTTCGTACTCCGGACGGTCGATAGCTCCGCGCATGTAGTCGGTCAGGCTTTCAACGTCTTCGCGGTTAGGCTTCCAGCCTTCATGCCACGCGGCAGCGAACGATTGCACCACAGCGCGGCGCTTCTTGGTGTCAAGCTGAGTGAAGAGTTCAGGCCATTGCGATTCGAGGTCCAGTTTGTCCGACATGACTACCTTTTTCGTTTGCCTACCTGTAATTTTACCAATCACGGTAATCGTTCTGGGTTTCGGTTGGATAGTTTCGGCTGCGGATTTCGGTGCAAAATAGGCTGGTGATTCGCCGGCACTTTGGAATGAAACTTTGGCCATTCGCAAATAATCGCCTTGGGTTCACATACTGAGTTCTTGAACGCTTTGGCCTTCCGACGGATCTGCGAAAACCGCATCATCCAATTCGTGCATGCCACTGCAACCCCGCATCAGGGGAAATCTTCGGAGCGCTATCACTCTCGTTGCCTGTTGGCGGCGAACAAGCCGCCGGCATCGATCAGCATAGGGACTAATCCAGCTCCAGCCAGTCGGGCACAGCGGTTGCAGGTCGCTGCGATTCGTACCAGCTGGCAGCCTTCAGCACCTGGTCATCTGCTCCTACCCGCCCGGAAAGCTGCACGCCGATGGGTTTGCCGTCGCTGGTGAATCCGCAGTTCACTGTCGCAGCTGGCTGCCCGGACATATTGTAGGGAACGGTAAAGCCAATGTGGCTCATCGTGGCGTGAGGATCAGGGTGCGGCATGGGCTGCTCGGCGGGGAACGCAGCCATCGGGGACACCGGCGAAATAACGATGTCGAATGCGCTGGTGGCGGCAATCGTCGCTTTCTGCATCTGGTCAATGGCCCCGAAATTCCTGATGGTATCCGCGCCATCAAACTTCCCGCCATCGGTGCACCACGCGACAATATAGTCCAGCACTTTGGACTGTTCTGCTGCTGGAAGCTCCCTGTAGTCAGCCAGCGATCGTGTCCGCCAAAAACCATCCAGCCGGTCAAGCATTTGTTGATCAATGAATGGATTGAGCACTTCCACCTCTGCACCCGCAGCTGCGAAGAGATCAGCAACCGCGGAAACTGCCGCGGCGATTTCCGGCTCGACGGCCGCGCCGGCGTTGGCATCGAGGTGCACGGCCACTTTCAGGCCCCGCACGTCGATCGGGTCCGCCGTCCAGTCCATGGCTGGGTAGGGCCTGGTCGTGTAATCCCGAAGATCGGGTTGAGCAAGAATCGACATGAACAAGGCGATATCGGTGACACTGCGGCCCATAGGCCCCGCGGCCCTGCCGATATACGGAACATCCAAAGGAATCAGCCCCGCGCTCGGCTTGAGCGTGGCCAACGCCTGCCATCCGCCCGGCAGCCGGATCGAGCCGCCAATATCCGTGCCGACATGCAATGGGCCGTAGCCTGCCGCCGCGGCAGCCCCGGCCCCGGCACTGGATCCGCCAGTGGTCCACTCCGGATTCCACGCGCTGCGGGTAATACCGTGCAGGCTGGACACCCCGGAGGAGAGCATGCCCCAGTCCGGCATGGTGGTGGATCCGACGATGACCGCCCCGGCTTCCAGGATCCGATCGGTGATGGGGGAGTTCTGCGTAGGGACCTTGGGGTTGGACAGCGCGGTCCCCGAAGGCATCGGAATACCCTTCCGGGCAATATTCTCCTTGACCGTGACCGGCACTCCATCCAGGGCACCGCGGGGTGCTCCGCTGGCCCAGCGTTGCTCGCTCTGCTCGGCTTGGCGCAGCACGTCCTGGGGGTCGAACTTGTACATCGCGTTGATTACCGGCTCGCGTTCCTCGACGCGGCTGATCACCGAGCGGGCGACCTCCACGGGTGATAGCTCGCGCGCGGCGTAGGCCGCACCGAGTTCACGGGCCGAGAGCTGGTGCAGTGCTGTGGAATGCTCTGATATTTGTGACATGCGGACCTCTCGATGTGCGCGGTACTCCTAGCGAGTCGCTAGTTCCTCGCGAAGCGACATTGATGAATTCACCAATGTGCGGGTGTAGCTGTGCTGCGGATTGTCATAGATCTGCTCGGTTCTCCCGCTCTCGACGATCTCTCCGTGGTTCATCACCACGACGTTGTCGCAGATATAGCGCACGACAGAGAGGTCGTGGGAGACGAAGACCAAGGTCAGCTGGTAGTCATCGACCAGATCGGAGAGCAGGTTGAGCACCTGGGCCCTGACCGAGACATCCAGCGCGCTCACGGGCTCATCAGCGACGAGCACCTTGGGCTCGCAGATCAATGCCCGGGCAATGGAGATCCTCTGGCGTTGTCCGCCGGAGAACTGGTGCGGGAAGCGTTCAGCGGCATCGGCAGGCAACCCGACCGCGCCGAGCATGTCGGCTACCTGCTTGCGGTGCTTGGCGCTGTCGACTTTTTGCCCCGGAGCCAGCAATGGCTCGGCAATGATGTCCCGGACTTTCATGCGTGGATCCAGGGACCCCATGGGATCCTGGAAAACGATCTGCAATTGCTGGCGCAGCTGCAGGAGGTCTTTTTCCCTGGCACCGGCGATTTGGTTGCCGGCCACTTGCACGCTGCCTGAGGTCGGCTGGTCGAGCCCGGCGAGAATTCTCAGCAGGGTTGATTTCCCGGATCCGGATTCGCCCACGACGCCAAATCGCTGGCCTGCGGCCACGTCGAAGGAAATGCCGCGCAGCGCTTGCACTTCTCCCGGCTTGCCAAAGAGCGACGTACGGCCCACCGGGTAGGCGCGGACAAGGTCCTTGACGCTGATCACCGGTTCCTTGCCGCCAGCCGTAACTTGCTGGTCCGGCTCCGGAGCCTTGGTTTCGGCGACGGCTTCTGGCTGCGGATCATCAAGGGACGGCGGCACATAGGCTGCAGCCGAGGCCACGGTGAATAGCCGTCCATCAGCATCGGTGGCATTCAAATCCGAGGCCGCCAGCAAGCCGCGCGTGTAGGGATGCTGCGGGTTGCTGAAGACTTCTTCGGTGCTGCCCTCTTCGACAATGTGCCCGTTGTTCATCACCAGGACCCGGTCGCAGACATTGGCCACCACCGACAAGTCATGGGTGATGAACAGCAATCCGGTGCCGCGTTCAGCCACGGATTCCTGGATCAAATCCAGCACCTGGCGTTGCACCGTCACATCCAGCGCCGTCGTCGGCTCATCGCACAGCAGCAGTCCCGGATCATTGGCCAGCGCCATGGCGAGCATGGCGCGTTGCCGCTGGCCGCCCGAAAGCTGATGCGGATAAGATCGCGCGGCGCGTTCAGGATCCGGCAATTTGACCGAGGCCAGCAGTTCAACGGCACGCTGGCGCGCTTCGGCCTTGCTGCCCACGCTCTTGTGCGTGCTCATGATCTCCGCGACTTGCTTCCCTACCTTCATGAGCGGGTTCAAAGCGGTCAGCGGTTCCTGGAAGACCATGGCCATGTCCTTGCCGCGGATCTTCTGCAGTTCCTTGTCGCTGGCCTCCACCAGGTTTCCGGAATGGCCTGCCAATTGGATCGACCCTTGGGCGCTGACTCCCTCGGGAAGCAGGCCCATCAATGCCGAAGTGGTCATCGACTTTCCGGAACCGGATTCGCCGATCAGCCCTACCCGGTCCCCGCGTTTCATGCTCAGGTTGAAGTCCGTGACCAAGGTGCGGCTCTTGGTCTTGATCGTCAGATTGGAGACTTCCAACAGGTTTGAGCGCACGTCGTTCTCGGCCATGATCAGCGCTCTCCGTTCAGTTTGGGATCGAACCGGTCCCGCAAGCCGTCACCCAGCAGGGTGAAGCCCAAGACGGCAGTCGCGATCGCGATACCTGGCCAGACGGCCAACATCGGATAGGTGCCGAGGAACTGCTGAGATTCCTGGAGCATGCGGCCCCAGGATGGAACCGGCGGCGGGGTGCCCAGCCCGAGGAAGGACAATGCCGCTTCTGCCAGTACGGCGATGGCAAAGGAGACGGAACACTGGACTACGACCATGCCGACGATGTTGGGCAAAACGTGGCGCCTGGCGATCCTCCAGCTGCTTTGGCTCGCCGCCTTGGCCGCCATGATGTACTCGGTGCTCATCACCTGCAGCGTTCCGCTGCGGGCAACGCGGGCGAAGCCCGGGATCGATCCGATGCCGATGGCCAGCATGGCGGTCAGGGTGCTGGCCCCGAATACCGCGCCGAACATGATGGCTACCAGCAGGGCCGGAAAAGCCAGCAGGATATCGGCGCCGCGCATCGTGATTTCTTCGGTCACCCCGCCGCGCATCCCGGCCAGGATGCCCAGCGGGGTGCCGATCAGCAAGGCAATGCCCACTGCTACCAGGCCGACCAGCAAGGTGATGCGCGCTCCGTAGAGCACCCCGGAAAACAGGTCTCGGCCATATCGGTCGGTGCCCATCAGGTGCGCGGCGCTTGATCCTTGCAATCGGTCGGCGGGGACCGCTTGGACAGGATCATAGGGGGTCCAGATAAAGGAGACCAGGGCCGCGATCAGCACCAGGGCGACGAGCGAGCCGCCCACGATCAACGTCGATGACAGCTTGCGCTTGGCAGGCTTGGCCACAATTTGTTCTTGCGCCATTACGCTCCCTTTCTGATGCGCGGATCAAGGATCGTATAGAGCACGTCGACGACCAGGTTGATGATCAGCGTGATGGCTACGAGCACCATGACTACCGATTGCACGGTGAGCAGATCGCGGTTTCCGACGGCATCGAGCAGCATGGATCCCAAACCGGGAATCACGAAGACCCGTTCAATGACAACGGCTCCGATGATCAATGCCGCCAGCTGGACGCTGGTGACCGTGAGCACCGGAATCGAGGCATTGCGCAGGCCGTGCTTGACCAGGGCCTGCAGCTTGCTCAGTCCTTTTGACCGTGCGGTGCGCAGATAGTCTTCGCTCATCACTTCCATGACTGCGGAGCGGACATACCGGGTAAGGATGGCGCCTTGGACCGAGGCCAGGGCGAGCACCGGCAAGATCACGCGCGCCAGGAAGTCGGCAAAATCGACGCCGGGCGGGGTCCACCCATTGGCCGGCAGCCAGCCCAGGCCCACCGCGAACACCACGACCAGCAGGATTCCGGCAAGGAAGTTGGGAACGGCAACTCCCAACTGGCTGATGCCGCTGATCACGATGCCGCTGGGATTGCGGTGCTTGACCGCCGCGTAGGTTCCGAAGGGCACCGCAATGGCCAAGGCCACGATCATCGCCAAGACGACAAGAATCAGGCTCACCTGGACCCGGTCCAGGATCAGCGGGCTGATATCCTGCCGCGTGACATACGAGGTGCCGAAGTCGCCAAATGGCAGACCCAGCGCCCAATCGAAGTACTGGACGATCAGCGGACGGTCGGTGCCGAATTCCGCGCGGGTCTTGGCCAAGAGCTCGGGCGTCGCATTCACGCCCAGGGCGATCTGGGCCGGGTCACCGGGGATGGCTCTCATGAAGAAGAACACCGCCACGGTAGCCACCACATAGGTGACGACAAATCTCGCCACATTGATCAGTATTCGAAGTCCCATCAGCGATTCCCCTCAGGCATCGGCAGCGTGTCAGTTCCAGCCGATTCCGGTCAGATCCAATGCTTCGGTGACGGAGTTTTCCGGAATTCCAGTGACTGTCGACTTGGCGACAACGATGTTCGGGAAGATGAACAGGGTATCCGCGGCAGCGTCGTCGACGATGGTGCGCACGACCTTCTTCATTCCGTCGACGTAGCCGGCTTCATCGGCCGCGTCGGCCTTGGCCGCCACATCCTTGATCTTCGAGTTGTCGTAGCCCAGGTAGTAGTCCGGGTTGTTGAACATGGCCAGCACATCGCGGCTTTCCACGGCCAGGACTACCGACATCTGGTAATCCTTTTTGGTGAAGACCTGGTCCAGCCATACCGCAGGGAATTCGGCGGATTCGATACTTGCCTTGATGCCCACATCGGCCAGTTGTGAGACGACGATTTCGGACACCGCGGTGGCGTAAGGACGGGTAGGCACCGTGAACTTCACGCTGAGGTCTTCCGCCCCCGCTTCCTTCAAAAGCTTCTTGGCTTTCTCAGGATCGTAGGGGTAAACGCCATTGAGGTCTTCGTAGTACGGGTCGGTTGTCGGCACCGGCCCGCCGACGACGGTTCCGTAGCCATTCCACGCAGTGTCGACAACGGCTTGGCGGTCGATGGCATGCATGACCGCTTGGCGGACTCGCTTGTCATCAAATGGAGCTTTCTTGTTGTTCATTGACAACACGATTTCTCCGTTGGAGGTTCCCTCCAGGACCTGGAACTGGTCATTGGATTCAAAGGAGGAAAGCAGCTCTGGGGACTGCATGTTGTAGACGACGTCCACGTCACCGGATTGCAAGGCGTTGGTGGTCGCCACCGCGTCCGCGAAGTAGCGCAGCGTTGCCTTTTCGACGCCTGGCTTTTCGCCCCAGTAGTCCTCGCGCGTGGCGAAGTCGATGGACTGGCCGCGGTTCCATGCCTCGATTTCATAAGGGCCGGTGCCGATGGCGGTGCTGGCCAAGTCGTCCACGCCGCTCGGGTCGAACATGGCGCCGACCAGGGTGCCCATGTCGAAGAGCCAGGCGTTGCTCGGCTTCTTGAGGGTGACCGCCACTTCGGTGTCGCTGATGACCTTCACCGAATCAACGATGTCCATCTTGGCTTTCAGGCTGGAGACCCAGGCGTCGGACTTGACTCGGTCGATGCTGAATTTGACGTCCTCGGCGGTGAAGGCTTCGCCGTTGGAGAAGGTGACGCCGTCGCGAAGTTTGAACGTGTAGGTCTTGTTGCCGTTGCTCAGTTCCCACGATTCTGCCAGCAGCGGCTGGATCTTGCCTTCCTGGTCGATCTCGACCAGGCCTTCGTAGACATTGGACATGAGCGCCTGGGGAATAGCTGCGCCTGCGGTAGTGGTGAAATCGAGGTTGACCGGCTCGCCGGTCAACGCCACTGTGACCGAGGTCTTCTGGCTAGCGTCATCGGTCGCCGTCGAGCTTGATCCGGCAGAGCACGCGCTCAAAGCCAGCGTGCCAACAAGTGCTGTCGTAACCAACCGGCAGAGGTTTTTCTTCGAGCTCATGATTCTCCATCGTTCAACGTGCCAATGAGTGATGTGATCCATGAAACACCATCCATGCTGATATTTCTACTAAGTTTTCTGGTCTTACCAGTTTGAGAAGTTTTCGATTTTGCATGTTCTTGAAGCGACAGCTGGGATATCTTTGTCCTCAACCGAGTGTTTTCGATCCAAGGAAGGCTCCACATGAGCAAGCTGACTTTTACGCCGGCCGTGCCAACGCTGACCTACGAGCGGGTTGTCCAGCAGATCGAAGAAGCGATCCTGTCCAAGGAGATCAAGCCAGGGCAGCACCTGCCCAGCGAACGCGAGCTGATGACGCAGTTCTCGGTCAGCCGTCCAACGGTTCGCGAGGCACTGCGGGTGCTTCAAAGCCAGGGGCTCATCGCCTCAAAACCCGGTGGACGCAGCGGTCCAGTCGTCTTGCCGGTCTCCACAGACCATTTGGGACGATCCTTCGCCAACCTCACCCGGATTTCTTCCCTGTCGCTCGATGAGCTGGTGCAATTCCGCATCGTTTTGGAAAGCTCCGCCTGCCAGCTCGCCGCAGTCATGCACAACGATGAGCAGCTGGCCGCAATGCGCGACGCCGTCGAACGCATGGAAGTCGAATCCAGCACCGGTTCCGATTCATTCAACCGGGCCGATCTGGATTTCCACGCGGCGGTATGGGAAGCCAGCCACAACAGCATCCTGCGGATCTGCGGCGAGGCAGTGGCCGGCGCGATCCTGCAGGTCATGAACGACCAGATGAGCCATTCGGATAATGAGCGGCGGGAAATGAAAAAAGTCGTTTCCCTGGACCGAGCCATCTTCGATGCCATCGAAGCAGGCGATCCACTCGCGGCGGGCGACGCGGCCAAAACTGCGATCTCCTCCTACTTCCACAAAAGCTTGGGTGAGCAAGGACTTCTCGGCGTGCAGGCCCTCACCGAAAAACGGTAGCCATCACAGCATCTTTCGCATGATCAGCCGCGGCATTCGGCTGGCCACCGCATCACTGACGCCCACCACTTCGAAACCGGCCCCCTCGAACATCTTGCGCGTCCCGACAAAAGCCATGGTCAGATCCATCCGGCCTTCAGGATCCACCGGGTAGGCCTCCACCGCGGGCGCGCCCAGGCTCTTGGCATACTCCACTGCGCCGAGCACCATCTGGCGATTCACTCCCCTGCGCCGGTAACCGCCGCGCACCACCATGCAGATGATGCTCCACACCCTCAGATCATCCACCGGCCGGATCAGCTTCGAGTTCTCCAGCTTCGGAATCTGCGCCCGCGGCGAGATGCTGCACCACCCCACCGGCTGGTCCCCCAGATAGGCGATGACTCCCGGGGCGATCTTCTCACGGGCCAGCGAGCACATCGCTTCATAGCGGTCTTCTCCGCCGCGCTCCCGGATTTCCTGGGCGCTGAGCCGGTGGGACAAGCACCAGCAGTGCTTCTGCCGATGATTCGGGTTCACCACCGCTGCGAAGTCTTCCATCCGCGACTCGGTCAACGGTTCGATTCTCAGGGATTGGACGGTATCCATGCCATCATCTTGCGCTCAAACCCGATCCATCACCAGAGGCGCCGGCTGAAAGTTCGGGTTTTCCCTACCGAACTTCTCCGGTTCCCTCGGTACCCACGCCACAACGCGCAATCTACTGTTGAATTATGACTTCGACACCTTGGGCTTTACCGGGCACCAGAACCGGACGCCCACCACTGAAATTAGGCTTCACGCTGCTGCATTTGGCGGTGCTCGGCACTTTCGGCACCATCGGGATCTCGCTGCTGATCGCCTGGCTGGCCATGGGCATCGGGCTGACCCCGCTGCTGGGCATCGGCCTGCTGGTCCTGGTGGGGCTGCTCTACACATTGTTCGCGGTGGCCCGCGCCGAAATCCTGCGCATCAGCGGGCTCTACGGCATCGACGCGGTGCCGCTGGGCTGGCCGGCCCGCCGCGGTCCTGGCTTTGGCGGGTACGTGAAAACCCTGGGCCGGGCCTTGGCCGATGGGCGCATGTGGGCCTCGCTGGGCAGCCTGGTACTCTCCTGCATCATCGGCACGATCATGCTCGGTGTATTGCAATGGACCGTGCACTTGGCCGTCATCTCCTTTGCCCCGCTGACCAATGTGGATACGGTCGCCGGCCCCTTCTCCCTGCATACCCCGGCCGCCCAGGCGCCATGGCTGATGCTGCTGGCGATCGCAGGCGCCGGCATCGTGATCGGCACCGCGTTCCTGCACCGCAGCGTCACCGTGGGCATCATCGGGTCCCTGGCCCGCGAAACCCAGTTGACCGAACAGGTGCGCAGCACCACGGTGCAGCGCCAGGGAGCGGTACGCGCCGCCGAGGTGGAACGCACCCGGATCGAACGCGACCTGCACGACGGCGTCCAGCCCCGGCTGGTTTCGGTGGCGATGACCCTGGGCCTGGCCCACCAGCAGATCGACAGCAACCCCCAGCAGGCCAAGGAATTGGTGGCAGAGGCCCATGCCTCCACCAAGTCGGCCATCACCGAGCTGCGCCAGCTCACCCGCGGCATCTACGCCTCGGTGCTCGATGACCGCGGCCTGGATGCGGCGCTGTCCGCCGTGGCCGGCCGCTCCCACATCCCGGTCCAGCTCGATGTGCAGCTTGAAGGCCGCTACCCCCGGGTGGCCGAGGCGGCCATGTACTTCGCCATCGCCGAAGCGCTGACCAACGCGGCCAAGCATTCGCGGGCCCAGCGCTGCCAGGTCACCGTGCGGGTGCGCGAGCAAAACGGGCAAGAGCACTTGTGGGCCCGGGTTGAAGACAACGGCGTGGGCTCAGCCCGCATCACCCCCGGCGGCGGGCTGGACGGAATCAACAACCGGGTGGTGGCTGCCGGTGGAACCCTGCAGCTCGACAGCCCGGCCGGCGGACCAACAACACTGGAAGTGAGCGTGCCATGCGTGTACTGATTTGCGAGGACTCGGTCCTGCTGCGCGAAGGGCTGGTGCGATTGCTGGATCACAGCGGGCACCGCGTGGTCGCTGACCTGCCCGACGCCACCGGGCTGATGGGCTTCCTGGACTCGGCGTCCGATCAGGACTTCCCGCAGATCGCCATCCTGGATGTGCGATTGCCGCCGAGCTATACCGATGAAGGGATCCGCGCTGCCTTGCAGGTGCGGGCCAAGTATCCGGATCTGCCGCTGCTGGTGCTCTCCCAGTATGTGGAGGAACGCTACGCCTCGGAATTGATCTCCACCCAGTCCGGATCCATCGGCTACCTGCTCAAGGACCGGGTCGCCGACGTCAATGAGTTCATCGCATCGCTGGAGCAGATCGCCGCGGGCGGCACCATCCTGGATCAGGAAGTTGTCGCGCAGCTTTTGACCCGGCGCAACCACGATGACCGGATGCAGCGGCTGACCGATCGGGAACGCAGCGTCTTGGCCGCGGTGGCCGAAGGAAAATCCAATCAGGCCATCGCCGCGCTGCTGTTCCTCTCGGAAGCCAGCGTCGAAAAATACATCACCTCCATCTTCCAGAAGCTCGGACTCGAAGCCGATGGAACGGGCAACCGGCGTGTGCTGGCAGCCCTGGCACATATACAAAACCTGGGCAGCAACAGCACAGATAGGAACGGATCATGACCGACACGCAAACCACCCCGATGCCACCGGTTCCCCCGACGCCCCAAGGCAATCCGCGGGGCCACGGCACGGCACTGAATATCACCCTGGCCGTGATCGGCGGCCTGGTGATCCTGACCCTGCTGATCAGTTCCGCGCGCAGCGCCTTCGCTGCACTCAACCGAGATAACACTACCCAGAACGCCAGCGTTCAGGGGGTGAGCGGCCTGCAGATCACCGCCGGCTCGGGCAGCTTTGATCTGCGTTTCGCGAAGGTCGATGAGGCCACCCTGGAGGTGGATAGTTCCAATTCGCGGGACTGGGAGCTGAAGCGCGAAGGCAATAAGCTCGTGGTGGATTCGCCGGATTCCTGGGATAACTGGTGCTTCTTCGGCTGCGGTTCCTACGAGAATACCGCTGTGCTGACCCTGCCCGAGTCGATGAACGATGGCAGCCTGGATGCGTCCTTCGAACTGGCCGCCGGCGACTTCAACGCTGTGGGCTCCTACAAGAACCTGGCTATCGAGGTGGGAGCCGGCCAGCTGGATATGTCCGGCACCGCGCAGAGCGCCAAGGTCCATTTGGGCGCCGGCCGGGCCGAGGTGTCTTTGGAAGATGTCAAGCAGGCCGAGTTCGATATTTCCGCCGGGCATTTGAGCGGCACCCTCTCAGGCAAGGCCCCGCAGAACATCACCGCAAACGTGAGCGCCGGAGCCTTGGAGCTGGAGCTGCCCGATGGCACTTATGATCTGCGCCAGAATGTCGAGGCCGGGGACGTGAGCAACTTGCTGGCCACGGACATGGATTCGCCGAATAAGATCTCGGTGGATGTCTCGGCGGGCCACGCGACCTTCTACCCGCAGGATTCGGGCCCCGGCCCGTGGGAGCACTAGCCTTCACCCAGTAACAGCGCGAGCCGCCAAGGATTCAAAATCCTTGGCGGCTCGCGCTGTTACTACCTGTTGCGGGCGGCTAGGCCTGCTTGTTCTTCAATGCGGCCAGACGCGCCTCGACCTCGGACAGATCCGGGGCCGCGGCTTCCAGCTCTGGGCCGGCCGGCGCCTGCTCGATGACGTCTTCGGGGCTGTTGCTGGCCTTCAGCGCTGCCAGGCGGGCGTCAACCTCGGTGGCTGCGCCCAGATCCTCGAGCTGCGCGAACTGCGCGTCCAGCGATGAGGCGGCCAGTTCCTGGGCTCCGCGGACCTTGGCCTCGTCCTGGCGGATCTTCTGCTCAAAACGACTGATCTCACTGGATGGATCGTTGAAGTCCAAGGCCTTCATGGTGTCCATCATCTGGGTCTGGGTCTTGGCGTTGCGGGCGCGAGCCACCAGTTCATCACGCTTGGCGACCAGTTCCTGGCGCTTGGACTGCATGGTGTTCAGGCCAGTCTTGAGCTTGTCGACCACTTCGCGCTGGCTGGCCACGGTGGACTGCAACGATCCGGCCTTCTTCTCAGCCGACATCTGGCGCTGGATCGCAACGGTGGCCAGCTGGTTGAACTTCTGCTGGTTGGCAGCATCCCCGGCGGCAGCGTATTCGTCGGCCTTGTTGGAGGCCGCCACTGCCTTGGTGCCCCATTCGGTGGCTTCCTGCTGCAGCTTGGCCAGGTCATCCTCGGCCATGCGCAGGTTGCCGATGGTCTGGGCCACGGCCTGCTCGGCCTGGGCAATGTTATTGGTGTAGTCGCGGACCGTCTGGTCCAGCATCTTCTTTGGATCTTCGAGGGCGTCCAGTGCCGCGTTGGCGTTGGCCTTGCCGATTCCGAAAATTCGAGCCCAAATTGAGCGCTTCTGTGCCATGGTGCGTCCCTTCATTGTCCTTTGCTTAAAAGCTTAGGGGAAGAGCGCGCGGCTCAATAACCGAGCGATGTTTTGATGAACCTAGGCCTCGAAGTGCCGCAGAAACCGGCCCGGCGCATCGAGGAACAGACGCCAGTTGCTGACCATTTCCAGTTCGTCATAACTGGCCGCGCGGATCCCCCACTGGCCGATTTCGTAGATTGTCGCATTCGGCAAGGAGGCGAGGATCGGCGAGTGGGTGGAAAGGATGACTTGGGATCCGCTGCGCAAGAGGTCTGAAATGTGCGAGAGCAGCATCAGGCAGCCGTTGAAGGAAAGCGCTGATTCGGCTTCGTCGAAAACCCAGAGCCCGTTGACGCTGGAGCGCTGGGTGAAGAATTCAATGAAGGATTCGCCGTGGCTCTGGAAGTTGTGCTTGCCGCGTGAGCCGATCGACTCCAGGTAGGCAAAGAGTCCATGCATCGTTTCGGCCCGCAGGAAGACGCCGGCCTTGGATGCGCCGGCTCCGCGTTCCATTTTCAGATGCGATGACAACCCCGATTCGGTCAATTGGGTTTGGTGCATGGAGTTTCGCGTCCCGCCCTCGGGATTCAAACCGAATGCGCCGGCGATGCCTTCAACCAGCGTTGATTTTCCGGCGCCGTTTTCCCCGACCAGCACTGTCAGCTGCCCCAGTTCCAGGCCATCATCCAAGACCTGGCGTACAGCCGGGATCTGGGCCGCCCAATCGGTGCGGTCCATGGGTGCTTTGGGATGCTCCGCGATTCGGCGCACCGGCAATGAATCAAAGAACGCGTTCATGCCCAGAGAGTAACAAGCCGCACCGACTATTAGGTACGCGAAAGAGGAATTGCCACACTGCCAAAGGCAACCAATGAGGCAATCAGCGGAGTTAGCACCGCCACGCTAGCGTTAAGCCCCGCCCACGATTCATTCCGGTCATTGTTAATAGCCCACATGGCCAGAACCATCATGATTAATGAATTCCAGGGAATCATCATGCCGATGAATGCATTAGCACCAGCAGTTGCCATGTCCGGGGTATCGCGGAATTCCAGCATCACATAGGAAATGAGAGTCATGAGGTTCACTGCAAGCATCAGCAATCCTCGCCAGCTATCGGCAAGGAAACCCTCGCGTCCACGCTCGCTAATTTCCGCCCAAATCATAGATACCGGCAATGACCACGACATGACTATCGGAAGTCCCAGCATCAACAACGTAGTTTGAGAAACCGCCGCAGTGGTTCCCAGGGCCATGAAGACCATGTATGAAATACCAAACCCGATCAGTGCGTATCTGGCCCAGATACGTCGACGGAGCACTTGGATGCCCAACCACAACGACAGTCCGATCGCACTTGCAGCAATCAATAACCGAACCGGCAGTGGAAAGAGCCTTCCAGACTGATCGAGCTCTGCCTGATACTGAGCAACTTGTGGATTCTGGACAAACACCGCCTGCAAATCTGGCCAGATCGCCAGCACCGTGAACAGTCCAATCACCAGAGCAACGATGCCTCCAACGGTTCCCGCCGAACTCACGACTCCAACAAGCGGCGGCCTTGGCGCAGTAGTCCGAGCCTCAAAGTCTGCTCGTTTAGCCCACTTCCAGACAAAGAACAGAACTGAGAACATGACCAGCGCTGCTACTCCTGGTCTCATGATGGAAACGATGAATGCAGTAGCTGAAGCTTCTTCGCCTTCACCTGTTTTGCTGGATAGGATCCCGGCAAGAATCGCGTTGACGATATCGAAGAACGCTACGGCCATGATCACGAACGCAAAAATCAGCGGAAGGTGTGAAGTGTGGCCACGACGCCCGACTCCTACTTTTCCAGCGACAGCCGTTGCGAACTGACTCATCGTGCAGATTTCACCCATTCATTTGAAGTATCTGCACCGACTTTATCAGTCACTCACCCCCTAAGAATTCGCCACCCGCCTCAAGACGGATGGCGAACTCTAAATGTTACTGATTATCGACTCAAGAAATCGGCAACATGTTCTGGGCGAAGAACTCGCTGATTTCCTCGCGGGCATCCAGCGGGAAGATGCCAGCAACATACTGATCCGGACGGACCACGACGATAGCGCCGTTCCGGCTGACTTCGCGTTCACGGAAGATGTCGCGACCATGACCGGCAGCGAATACCTGGTTGATATCGTGCAGCGCGTAGGGAACCTTCAGCGGCTGGAAGATCTTGGGCACATCATGCAATTCCACCTCGGTGTAGTCCTGCTGGTAGATGGCCTTGGTATCGAAGACCGCGTCCTGATCCCCATCAACCGGAGTGTAGAGGTTGCGCGGCGATGCGGAGTCCTTCTCCCACCAGGTGGCGAACTCCGCCATAGCGGTGCCTTCCAAAGCCGGAGCCGCAGCGTCGGCGAAGGCGTAGACGCGCCAGCGTCCATCGGCCTCATGCAGGTGGCCCAGGTGGCGCCAGCGGTTATCAGAGCGGCGGATCACCTCGGCGGATTTGAACCTCTTGCCTACCGGGAATCCCGCGGCCAGATCCTGGTGCTCCAGACCGGTGGTGATGGCCGATTCGGTGTACTGGGTCATGAAGCCAGCAGGGAACTCCATGGTCTTGGTGTAATACTTCTCCAGTTCGTCCGGGTCCTCCCAGTCGTCCACGGACTTGGCCATCAGCGAAGACCATTCCTTGTCGAAGTCGATGAGGTTCTGGGCAATGACCTTGCGCTCTTCAGCGTAGGTATCCAGCAGCGCTTCAGGGGCGCGTCCTTCGAGCACCGCGGCGAGTTTCCAACCGAGGTTGAAGCCGTCCTGAATCGAGACGTTCATGCCCTGGCCGGCCTTGGCCGAGTGGGTATGGCAGGCATCGCCCATGATGAAGGCATGCGGTGTGCGGGTGCCGCGTTCTTCGTCGGAGACGTCGTCGAAGCCGTCGGTGATGCGGTGGGCTACTTCGTAGACCGAGAACCACGCGACGTTCTTCACGTCCATGGTGTACGGGTGGATGATGCGGTTGGCGGTGGCCACGATGTCTTCAACCGGGGTGTTGCGGATGGCTCCGGCATCTTCTGCGGTGAGCTCGCCGAGATCCACGTAGAAGCGGACCAGGTAGCCGCCTTCGCGCGGGATCAACAGGATATTGCCCGCGTCGTGGGACTGGATGGAGCACTTGACCTGGATGTCCGGGAAATCGGTATTGACCATCACGTCCATGACGCCCCAGGCGTGCAGAGCGGCATCGCCATGGAGCTTATGGCCCAGCGAGCGGCGCACCTGGCTGCGGGCGCCGTCGCCGCCGACCAGGTACTTGGCCTTCACGGTGCGTTCTTCCCCGGCGCGCTCTCCGGCAACATATTTGATGTGCGCGGTAACCGGGTATTCGGCGTTCGGGTCGATCTCGCAGCCCAGGTATTCCACCCCGTAGTCCGGGGTGACTTTTCCGGGGGCGCGTTCGGCGTCGCGCAGGAAGTAGTCCAAGATGCGCGACTGGTTCACGTAGATGTGCGGGAATTCGCTCATGCCGGTGGAATCATCAGCAGCGCGCGAATGGCGCTTGATGTTCTGGGGGTTCTCGGGATCCGGGGTCCAGAAGCACATCTCCACATTGCGGTAGGCCTCTTCGATAACTTCATTGGCGAAGCCGAAGGCCTGGAAGGTCTCCACCGAGCGGGCCTGGATGCCGTCGGCCTGGCCGACGTCCAAGCGGCCCGGGCGCATTTCGATGGCGCGCACGTTAATGCTGGGGAACCGGGAAAGCTGCGCCGTCACCACGGAGGCTGCCGGTCCGGTGCCGACAATCAGCACGTCCATTTCGTCCGGGATTTCCGTTGCCCGGTTAATCCCGTAGCCTGCGGCTTCTTTGACGCGTGGATCTCCCGAGACATATCCCCGGTGGTGAATCTGCATGGTGTGACTCCTAGTTCCGCGCCGCAACAACTTCATTGTCTCCATAGTTGCGACACTGTTCTAACTATAGAAACAAGTGTAGCTCTAATGTGACCCCTTACACCATGCTCCGCCGCTCTTTTCTGCGCAACCACCCCTGACCACATCCGTTGTGAGCACAACTCCGGCAAGCCGACCACGTAACCAAGGGTTCACGCGGGGCCGACGTAATTTACGTGCCGGACACAGAAGCGCCGAACCCGGCGAAACATCGGCTCCATAAGCCGAGGCACATGACAGCGACGAATGAACAACAGCAGGCACCGGCCAGCACTTCCGGTGGCACCAATCAGGGGCAACTGAACGCCGCCAAGGAATCCCTGGAGGACTACACGCTTCGATTCGCCCCGCGTTCCTACCGCCGGTGGGTCCCGTCGGTGGTGGCCACCAGCGCCCTGGGTGGAATCGCCTACCTCGCCGACTTCTCCATCGGCGCGAATATCGCCCTGGCCCACGGCACGGCGAGCGCAGTCACCGGCGTGCTGATCGCCGCGGTGATCATCTTCGTTACCGGTTTCCCGCTGGCCTACTACGCGGCCCGCTACAACCTGGACCTTGATCTGATCACCCGCGGATCCGGTTTCGGCTACTACGGTTCAATCGTCACCAACGTCATTTTTGCCACCTTCACCTTTATCTTCTTCGCCCTCGAAGGCGCCATCATGGCCCAGGGCCTGGAACTGGGCCTGGGCATTCCGAAACCGCTGGGCTATGCAATTTCAACCCTCATGGTCATCCCGCTGGTCATCTACGGCATGAAGACCCTGGCCAAGCTGCAGGTCTGGACTACGCAGCTGTGGCTGATCCTGATGGTCGTCCCCATGGTCTACCTCGTCGCCAGCCACCCGAAATCCGTCGATACCTTCGTGAACTATGCCGGCGAGCAGGGCAATGGCCAGGGCGTGAACTTCGCTTCGGCCATGCTGGCCGCAGGTGTCTGCCTGTCCTTGATGGCGCAGATCGCCGAACAGATCGACTACCTGCGCTTCATGCCTCCCAAGACCGCCGCCAATGCCCGCAGCTGGTGGACCGCCGTGATCCTCGGCGGCCCGGGCTGGGTCATCTTCGGTGCCATCAAGCAGATCACCGGCATGTTCATCGCCGTCTACCTGATCGCCACGCTGGACCCGCAGGCTTCGACCACCGCCAACGAACCGGTCCACCAGTTCCTCGGCGTGTACCGCGAAATGATGCCAGCCTGGCTGGCCATGAGCCTGGCCGTGATCCTCGTGGTCATCTCGCAGATCAAGATCAACGTCACCAACGCCTACTCCGGCTCGCTGGCATGGACCAACTCCTTCACCCGCGTCACCAAGACCTACCCGGGCCGCATGGTATTCGTGCTGGTGAACCTGGGCATCGCGCTGATCCTGATGGAAGCGAATATGTTCGACTTCCTGAACACCGTGCTCGGCTTCTACGCGAACTGCGCCATGGCGTGGGTGGTCACCGTAGCCAGCGACATCGCAATCAACAAGTACCTGTTCAAGCTCTCCCCCAAGGTTCCGGAGTTCCGCCGCGGAATGCTCTACGCGGTGAACCCGGTGGGCTTCATTTCGATGCTCGTCTCCGCGATCGCCTCCATTGCAGTGTTCTTCGGACTGCTCGGCCCGCAGATCCAGCCTTTCAGCCCGCTGGTTGCCGTCGGCCTGGCGTTGCTGCTGCCACCGGTGCTGGCCTCCCTTACCAAGGGCCGCTACTACCTGCGCCGCAGCGATGACGGCATCGACAGCCCGCTGCTGGATGCCGATGGCAACCCGAGCGATGAGCTGTACACCTGCTGCGTTACCGGCTTGAAGTTCGAACGACCAGACATGCTGGCCTCCGCGGTGCCCGGACCGAACGGGGAAAAGCAGTACATCTCCTCGCTGGCCCTGGCCACAGACCGCACCGGCGAGCACCTGCTGCCAGCTGATCCACCGATCCGCTAATTAAGGACAGATCAAGCTCCACTGAAGGCAGGCTACCGCCCGTAGCCTGCCTTCAGTGTTTCCTAATCGACCGTTTTAGACCAAGGTTGCATTCTCCATGGTTCAAGGTTGCTTGGGGACGACTAACAGCAGCAGTATTAAAAGCTTTAGAAACGAACGTATAGTTCACAGAATCAACTGAGAACCTACGGCATTATTGGAAGAATGGCGTTCCTATCTTTCATATAGACGTCCGGTGTCCCGTATTCGTGTAACGTCGCTTTGACTCAAATTTGTGCGAACGCCTATCGCACGGACGGTTACTCCATGCGACAGGGCCGAAGCAATAGCATGTTCTAGTTCTGCAATGCAGCCAACCAAAGCGCCGGTAGGTGTGGGGTTCTTCTCGACTGCTTGCAACTGAACCAATCTAGCGATCAACGTGTCAATCCTCGCCCAGTCATATTCAACCACTGTGTTGGAATCGTTCCCGTGGTGAAATATGACCCAATCGTTCATCGGCTACAGCCCTCTCACGCGGTGACGTTGCAAGCAAATATCTTGCTTGCAGACTCGTAAGGGCCAAATTGAATGCCCCTTACATAGACTCTAACGCTGGTTAGGAAGCGATAGTTCGCATTAGTGTCGCAGCGTGGTTCGCGGTAAATGTTGGCCACACGGGATGAACGATTGTTGGTAGACGAAACCGGCCCATCCTCATCTCGATACAATCCACATGCAGGCCAACTTCCAGCACAGGTAGCCCGCAGAGCCCCCGTGATCCAGTGTGGGTAAACTCCCGACACGGAAGTTGAGGCGCATGAATTGGTTGCTCCCCAATGGAGTTCGCCCGTCTGTCTAGCCATGGGCTTAAAGGAACCCACACAGCCGGTTGCGCTCCAGTTCGCTGGAAGGGCGACGTCTAAGGCATGTTGCTTGAGAGGCAAAGAGGCAGGCTCGCTAGGTATCTGCAAAAACCAGTTCCCTTCAGTGTCCAGGAGGAAACGTCCTCCTTTCGCATCGGATTGGATCGTGAGGCCTTCAAGCTTCAGCCCTTTCGATTTCGCTAGTGATCGTGTTGAAGGGTCGTTGACAGGGCTTTTTGTCATTGGAGCCTGGGCAGCACTATTCTCCGTTGAAAGTCCGTTTGAGGACGTATTGGCATGAATTTCAGGACTGGCCTGGGCTCCCGCCATGGTTGTTACAGAGAGAGCCACTACGGCGAGACCTGCGAGCACTGTTGCGAACAACGATTTCATTGGATTCTTCCTGGTGGATAAAACAATCGAATGGGCAACAGCACGAGTTAGGGAGAAACTACGAGATGATTGTTTGGTATGTCAAGGCTAAAGATATATGAGCCGAGGAGCCAAAAAAGTAATTGTTTCGCCTATTATCCAGCAAGTAATATTCCGGGCTTTTAGTTCCGTCAGACTCGAGTGTGACTGTTAGTTTCGTTTGGCGGTTAATTCCGTCACGGAATGGCGGATCTAGGTATACCCAATGAAGAGCGGCATCGACCGCTCCATCAGTACTGACAGGACGGCATATTCGAGCATGCATTGCTTATCAACGTTTTTGATTTCGCCTCAGCCAACCCTCATGCCTAGAGCAAAGAACTTCAAAGAGTAGCCAGAATGTTAACTCAAAAGTATACATTGACCGATTTCATTCTAGTCAAACGTATATTTCAGACTCAGTATCAATCAACTCTCGAATGTCACCTCTGCCATATAGAGTTAGTCAAAAGCTATGGCGCTACGGGAAGGTGAGCCTGTGACATCCGCATTAATTAGAGGTAGACGGAAACTTCTATTTTCCAACAGCAGTGACGCTGCCAGCCGCTCCATCTCTGATTTCGTAATTGATATTATCTTCGTTTCCACTCTGGGAGCGAGTGCGTTTGACATGGGCGTCTTGAACGCGCTCGGATCGGTAGCGTTCATATTTGCTTCGATACCTGCAGGTCAGTTGGTCGACAAATATCTTCCTACGACAGTTCTTAGAGTAGGGCTAAGTGCAAAACTTGTACTACTTATCCTCGTAATGTCATTGGTGTTCACAAACCTATTAACTATTCCCCTGGGATTCTTCCTCAGTGCGCTATTGGGAATGTGCAATGTATTCACAGAAACTTCTCAAATTGCTGCGGTGCCGCAGCTTAGTAATAAAGACAGCGAAAATCGAGAGGGGTCAATTACTTCACTGATCGCCAAATTGACCGCTGCAGATCAAACTCTGGCAATCATAATACCAGCGATCATGGGAGTTGTCCTCGATGTAATAGGAGCCCCTACGCTTTTAGCTCTCAGTTCAGCACTCTTACTTAGTTCAATTCTATTCGCCAATTCAATCAAAAAATTTGGCTCGCCAAACAATGATGTAAGTGAAATTAACTCATCAGTTAAAAGTGAAAAAAAGGGTGCTCTAGAAGGCCTCCGTTTCATTCGTGCGAATCGAACGCTGCTGGCCCTCACAGCACTTGTTTCATTCTCAAATGCAGGGCTTGCTGTAGGTAGCGCCGTTGAAGCATTGTTTATCATAAAATATTTAGACCTTGGCCCACAATGGTATGGACTTCTCACCGCAATTGGAGGCATCGGAGGAGTAGTCGGAGCGGTCATCGCTCCAAGAATCACCTCACGTTATACATCGCAATCAATCACTGTCGCTACAGCCTTTTTGCAAATATTGGGTTCATCGTTAATGCTAACCTCGGCATTCACCCCAAGCCTCACATCGATTATTCTGATAATTGCCCATAATCTGCTCTGGGGAATTGTGGTTATAGCTTTCAATATTTCAACGATGTCATGGGTTACAAGTATCACCCCGGAAGCACTTTTAGGACGAGTAACCAGCGGACGTAGAATGTTTACTTTTGGCGCAGTTCCTCTTGGCAGCTTACTTGGCGGTATGCTTGGGTCGCTATGGGGAATTCCTGCGGCCTTAGTCGCGTGGTGTGCACTAATCGCCACGGGGCTGTTAGCTTATTACCTTTTAATTAGATCAGATTCTGGAAAAGCAGGCGCTAACCCCGAGCAGATAAGCTAAGTAATCCAGCTGGTGGAGCTGAAATTGTTCCGACTAGGCCTCGAGACATTGGGTTCTTTCGAAATTTAATATCAAAAGTATTTCTTGTGTAGTCATATACCTCCTCAAGAAATTTAACTGCTGCCTTCTGCGCAGGGCAAGAACGAACGCCTTTTCCGAATACTAAGGTTGCATTGGTTGCTGCCGCTGATGACCATCTGTCTGGCATAAATAGGTCTCCACCGTTCCAGACATTTTCATCACGATTAGCAGAGAATATATTCAGAAGGAAAACATCATTTGCCGAATAACTTAGACCGTTGATCTGAGACGAATTAGCCGAAGATCGTGTCAGCCGCCAAGCCGGACTATGAAACCGAAGTGATTCTTGCACAAACCACTCACTCGGACTATTTGTCGAGTATTGAGTGCTATCAATAAGCAACCACTCGACGGCCGACCCTAAAAACCCCACAGTAGATAGTACAAGTCTGCGTAGAATTTCCGCAGCTTCATCAATGCTAGAGGTCGCCGTCAGCGAAATATCTACAAGATCTTGTTGGTCTTCATTCGATGTGTTACACACTTTCAGAAGGTCTTCAATCTGTCTGCGATTACTTGCTTGTCTTTTTGCATTTCGATACCGCCTTCGTCGCACATCGCGCGGAATAATCTCATCGCGTACGAGAGCGCGAAGGGCGCCCAGCAATTGTTCGTCACGGTTCTTTGCGATCATTCCGCTGAAGTATTCAAACGCAATCAAATGCCCCATGGATCTTGTCCTATTAGAATCCGCAGAACCAAGCGCCCTTGCGACATCCCCTCGATAGCTGTTCAGAATATTTACAAGCCCTCGGTTTGCGGTACGCACATCATCTATCGGTAGTGACTTTTCATCAATCCGGAAGAAGCCTGATTCCCATTGGAGGTCGGTGGATCTTTTTCTAATGAGGGTTTCAACTGCCTCATGTGATGCCAGCCAAATGAATCGACTATTGATTCGTCGATCAGATCTCCATTTTGTCATTGCGTAATGATTCATAGGTTGCCTCCAGGGCTAAAGAATAAAAAATACCTCCCCTGGTCACGACATACGTGTGTACCTAGGGGAGGTAAAAGTAGGTGAGGCTCTTATTTTCCATACTGATTCGTGTAGCCACTTCGGTATGCAACGCGTGCGATGCCACCAGCTACGATGCTCTTGATCTTCGACATTTGAACCCCTCCTTTCGTTTCTTATCTCCAAGATACACATGCAGTGATGCGTATCACAAAAAGAATTCTTACTATGAAGCACTCTTTTCGCTATTGAAGTAATCAATTGACGTGTAATGAAATCTTCTATGTGTCAACGCTAACTGAATACTGACCCTTGAACGACATTTGAAAATTGACCCCACACGGGCCTTTCAACAGTCATTCTTAGGGAGTGATCAATGTGGAACAGTGGGCAGAGATCCGTCGACTGCATCGAGCAGAAGGCGTGCCAATCAAGGAGATCTCACGACGTCTGGGCATCGCACGAAACACTGTACGGTCAGCCTTGGCCTCTAAAGAGCCACCAAACTACCAACGGGCCAAACGCGGATCCGTGGCAGACGCGTTCGAACCTGAAATACGCAAATTACTGCGTGAGTACCCACGCATGCCAGCAACAGTCATTGCTGAACGAATCGGATGGAAGAATTCCATCTCCACGCTGAAGAATCGGCTCAAGGAAATACGTCCTGAATACACCAGTGTGGATCCTGTTGACCGGCTAGTGCATGAACCAGGACAAGCAGCCCAAATGGATCTATGGTTCCCTGAGCCACGGATTCCTGTGGGATTCGGGCAGTCCATGATGCTTCCAGTGCTTGTAATGACATTGTCGTATTCACGAGTGTTCAACGCGTTGATGATCCCTAGTCGGCAAGGAGGGGACCTGACCGCCGGGATGTGGAGCCTGATCAACGATGTTGGTGCCGTGCCCAAGAGCTTGATTTGGGACCGTGAATCCGCCATTGGAGGCAAGGGGAAAGTCACGGAAATCGCCTCAGCATTTGCTGGAACGCTAGCTACCAGGATCATCTTGGCCCCGCCCAGAGATCCCGAGTTCAAAGGCCAAACCGAACGCAACAATCAGTTCTTGGAAACTTCCTTCTTACCGGGAAGGAAGTTCACCTCGCCACAGGACTTCAACGAGCAGCTTGCGCAATGGTTGCCGAAAGCCAACGTGCGCACGGTCCGCTCAATCCAAGGGCGTCCCATCGATAGGTTCCCAGTGGATGTGAACGCCATGACCGTTCTGCCCCCGATGCCACCGTCGACTGGGTTCAGCCATCGGGTACGGATCAGCAGGGACTATTACGTGAGGTTGGACCGGAACGATTACTCCGTTCATCCTTCGATGATCGGGCGACTTGTTGATTTCACGCTCACCATGGACCGGGTTATCGGTGTTTGCGACCAGCTCGTCGTAGCGGACCACCCACGGTGTTGGGCTAAACACCAGGTCATCACTGATCCTGAACATGTTCAGGTCGCGTCAACGCTGCGCTCTGCCTTCAACCAGATCCGTCGCACCCCGAGTAGGAGCGTTCATCATGAGGTTGTCGAGTCGCGTCCGCTATCGGAATACGACAAGATATTCGGTCTGAATGACCCTAATTTTCCAGGAGATCCGTCATGAGTTCGTTAGAAGCAACGATTGAGCATTTGACCAGAGCCATGAAAATGCCTACGGTCCGTCAGACGTGGAAGCAACTTGCGCAGCAGGCCCGCGATGAAGGGTGGTCGCATGAAGAGTACCTAGCTACAGTTCTTCAACGTCAGGTTGCTGATCGTGAGGCCAGTGGGACTGCATTGCGTATTGCAGGGGCGCATTTTCCCTCAATGAAGACGGTGGAGGATTTCAATTGCGATTTCCAGCCGTCGCTACGTCGTGATGTTCTTGCGCACTTGGCTACGACGACCTTCATCCCGAAAGCTGAGAACGTCATTCTGCTTGGTCCTCCTGGGGTGGGTAAAACTCACTTGGGGATCGCTTTAGGCGTGAAAGCTTGTCAGCAGGGTTATCCGACGCTTTTTGATACAGCTGCCGGTTGGGTGCAACGTTTGGCTTCAGCGCATCAGGTAGGCAAGTTGAATGACGAGTTACGGCGATTGAAGCGGTATAGGTTGCTGATCATTGATGAGGTGGGCTACCTGCCTTTTGACGCTGAGGCTGCTAACTTGCTGTTTCAGTTGATTGCTCACCGGTATGAGCAGGGGTCGGTGTTGGTGACTTCGAATATGCCCTTTGGTCGTTGGGGTGAGGTCTTCGGTGATGATGTTGTTGCTTCAGCGATGATTGATCGGTTGGTTCATCATGCTGAGGTGTTGTCTTTGACCGGTGATTCTTACCGGGTGAAGAATCGTCAGGATCTGTTGAGCAATGCTGAACAGGTATAGGAAATTCGGCTTGAAGGGGTCAATTTTAGATTGGCGGTAGGGGGTCATTTTTCGGTTAGCGTTGACACTATAAAGAGAACCTGCACCATGCTGGGGTAATTATTGATAGGTTGCTCTCACAAAAATGGCAAGTTCCGCAGTTTCGTTCTTCGCACAGACCCTCCTCATGAGACATTCATCTATGGCTGCTAAGCATCAATTTTCCTGCGTGCCGCGAGTCAAGTGGTAAGAATCTGAATGCGAAACAGTATAGAAACCACCTCTGTAGCGGCATCCCAAGTAGGGTGGGAGCCAGCAGTTGATATACGCAACGGCAAGATGCGGAAAGGGTCAATATTATTCGTTTATGAAATTCCGCATGCCCTCAGTGAGCTAGGCTGTGAGCAAGAAAATGAACACTTCCAGAAGTACCTTGCCGGCCTAACGGTGGGCGGGATGAAATGATGAAGCAATGACCAAATCCACCGAAGGCGGGTCCCAGACCTTGGGCCGCGGTCTTGAAGCCCTGACCCTCATTGGCGAATCGGCAGCACCCATCAGCGTGGCCGAGCTGGCTGCCCAGTTGGGGATCCACCGTTCCATGGCCTACCGCCTGGTCAAGACCTTCGAGCAGTACGGCTTTGTTGAGCGCATGCCCTCCGGTGATTTGGAACTCGGTGCACGGCTAGGTGCGCTGGCCCGCAATGTGGCCAAATCCCTGCAGTCGGCAGCGGCCCCGCATTTGGCATCGGTGTCCGATGAACTTCGGATGACCGCGCTGCTGGTGGTCTTCGACGGCGAAGCGGCCGTCACCTTGAGCACCGCCGAGCCGCGCATGGCCGATGCCACGGTGGCTCAGCGCCCGGGCACGCGCCACCCCATTGATAACGGAGCGCCGGGACGGGTCATCCGCTCGCAGCTCAATCCGGAGAAGTATCCGGCCAAGGCCTTTGAGTTCAGCCACGACGAGGTGATCCCGGGGCTTCATTCCATCGCAGTACCGTTGTTATTGCCGCAGGAGAAGCCGGCGGCCATTGCGGTGATCTATCCACCGCTGGAATTGGATGAAAACCATATCGCCCAGGTACTCGCCACAGCCTCCGAGCGCATCTCTGCGGCTCTGGGAATCCGGATGAAGTAAATACCTGAGCGATGGGCTACTGGTTACTGCCTACGCGGTGCAGGCTTCATTGGAGCATCCGGCATCACGCGGCTTGTAGGTTTCCGTCCCTTCGACCTTTTCCCACACAACGTGACGATGCTGTCCGCACCGCTCGCATGAAGGAGCCAGGTAGGTGGCCCGCTCATCCATGGTGTATGTCCGAAAATCACCCATCAGAACCTCTCCTAAACCAGCCTCGGATCAAGGATCCGGGGCGTGCTGGACCTGCTTGGTGCCTACACTCTACGCGCGGATCGCATCACCGGCTAGAGTCGTTTCCAAACAGTTACCCACACCCCGGCAAGCAGCATTTCTAATGACCTGCGACACTGGTGCCGTGAACCAGCACAAGCCACTTCGCTACCCCATCGCACTGCCCGGAAAGAAGACGTCATGAGCACCTCTGAACAGAAGCTTCAGCGACTGAAGGAACGCATCGCGCTGCTGCTGAATAAGGCGGAAAACACCAACTTCCCGGCAGAGGCGCAGACCTTCCAGGAACACGCCGAACGGCTCATGGTCCGTTATGGCATTGGACGCGCCGAATTGGATGCCCAGCCCATTGGTCCTGGCAAGAAGAAGGAACCAATCATCGAAGAGCACTTCGATATGCGCGGCACCTACCGGCTGGGGCAACGCGACGGACTGTCCTCGGTGGGCCATGCTTTCCGGACCGTGACGATGCTGCAGACGAACTATTCGAACTTTTGCCGTTTGTACATCATTGGCCACGAGTCAGATGTGAACACGGTGAAGAACCTCTTCTCTTCTTTGGTGATCCAGGCCAGCGTGGCGATGAGTCATTGGTGGAGCGAAGAAGGTAAGTATCTGGCATGGGATCGGACCGATTCAGAGAAGGTCATCGAGCGTCGCGAGTTCCAGCGCAGCTTCTACTTGCAGGTGGCTGAACGCATTCGCGGGCTGTACCAAGAGGAAAGCCAGCACAACGGCAGCGGCACCGAACTGGTCTTGGTCAGCCGCAAAGAACAGGTCGATGACTTTGTCAGCGAAAAATACCCATTCCTTCGCCGCAGCCGAAACCGCGCCGCCACCGGCAGTTTGAACGCTGCTTTAGCTGGCCGGGTCGCCGGCAGCCGGGCCGATCTTGGTTTTGGAAAAGACGTCGAATCCAACGGGACCGCGGGAGAAGTAGCCAGCTAGCACGCAGGGCGTCTACGGATTTTGAAGGCGTGCGTTCAGCCGATCCACCTCGTCCAAGACGTCCACAGCAGCCCAAGCACGATAACGTTTGCTCTGTGAAACAAGAGTGAGCACCCCGCACTCCACGAGTTGGTCCAACGCATAGTAGACAGATGTTTCTTTGACGCCAGCAAAAACCGAGGCCTGGTACGAGTCGATCACGGGATAATCTAGCAACTTTCCAATGATCTTATCCGCCGCGCTATTCCGGCTAGTGCCAGCAAGCGCGCGCCATTCATCGGGCAAGGCGCGTAGGGCTTCGATGGATTCATTCGAGGATTCAACTGCGTGGACAGCTGACCGGCACAGGTAGAGAACAAATTCGGTCACTTCTCCACGTCTGTAATTGTTGACGAGTTCAAAGTACCGACTTACGTTTGCCACCATTGCTGAAGCAATTGGGATGACAGGACCCGTTGTCAGATTCCGTCTTCTCAGAATGGCGCCTATGAGAGCGCGACCTATTCGACCGTTTCCGTCGGTAAATGGGTGAATAGATTCAAACTGGGCGTGAGCTACCGCAGCTTGGACCATAACGGGAACGTCGTCACGATTTGCGTACTGAAGCAAATCCTCAAGCAATTCCGGCACCATCTCGTAAGGAGGTGGGACATGTACTGCGCCACGCGGCGAGTAGTCTGAACCGCCTATCCAGTTCTGTACGTCACGAATTTTGCCGGCGTATCTGGCGTCGGCTGGGTCATCTTTCATGAGGATGCGGTGCGCTTCAAGCACCGAGTCCAGAGAAATAGCTCCGTCGCTAGCACGTTCAATCATCTTTTGAATAGCCATCGTGGCTGCGACTATTGAATGGGCTTCTTTGCTTGCCTTGAGCCCAGCAGTGGCCTTTGCGAAGTCATTACGTTCGGCATTAACATGTTCGATTTTGGAGGATGAGACCGCTTCACTCCTGAGAAGAAACCCACTAACAGCGGCCAGCTGATGCCCAGATTCATTGTTGAGCGACGCAATCTTGGCAGTCGCCTTCTCCGATTCCAGAATCACTTCCATTGTCGGCGCATAGTCCAACGAAGCGATTTTTGGCGGGATAGCTACCTTGATCTCGTCGACCATCCGGTCTTCGCGTGGCACTCTACCGGCGGGGGACCACGCTCGGGTCTCTTCTTCATGAGCCGGCCAATTCATGATTCTCCCTGAAAATTTTTCGAGTTAGGATTTCTTACTCTAAATTTTACCCCGAAATTCCGAGTTAGATTCTCTAAGTGGGAATTTTCAGTGGAAGAGCTTCAACGTGTTCGTCCGTGAAAGCTGGAGGTACGACAAAGGGACGCCCCCGAAGAACGACCCTTCATGCCAGCCGGCGATTAGCCCAGCTTGGCGCGAACCATCTGTGAGACAGCCTTGCCGTCAAAACGGCCAGCGATTTCGGCGCCAACCAATTTCATTGCCTGGCCCATATCCTTCATGGTCAATTCATGATCTGCGGCAAGCTCGGCCATGACCTTGTCCACGATGCCCTGGGCTTCTGCCTCATCAAGCATCTTTGGCAGGTAAGTCGAGATGAACGCCGCCTCGGCCAGCTCGCGTTCTGCAAGATCCGCACGACCATCCTTGGCAGCCAGCGCCGCGGTTTCCTCGCGGTTTCCCACTTCCTTGCGCAACAGGTTCTCGACGTCCTGGTCGTTGAGCTCGCTCGGGTTCTTGCCCGACTTCTCCTTGGTGCCAATGGCGCTGAGGATATTGCGCAGGGTGGTTTTCTCCAGCTCGTTGCCTGCCTTCAGGTGGACGATGCTGTCTTCGCGCAATCGATCTTTCAAACTCATGGGGGGGGTCTCGCTTTCAAAGTACGTGTGGTTGAAACTCTACCCGCTGGCAGCCTCGATTCTTTCCCGCCTTGGTACGGTAGCTAAATGAAACCACTGCGGCTTGGCGCGATCATCGCGATACTCCTTCTCGCAGTGGCCGTCGCGGTTCTCTGGAAGCCATGGGACGCACTCAAGCGCTGCGACGCACCCAAGGAGTACTGCACGCTTGCTTCCGAGTTGGAAGATAAGGAAGGCATCAACTCGACCGAGGTCGGTTTTGAAACCACCATGATCGATGCCAAGGACGGAAACTCTTCACTGGCATCGTGGACCGTGGAACTCGACGAAAACCTTGATGCAGAACAAGCCGGCCAGATAGCGCATGGAGTTTCATCCCGGATTCGGGACTTTGCCAGCGAGCAATCAAAGGTGCGCAGTTCTCTGCGTTTTGTCGCCGGTGAGCCACAGGAATCAGCTGTCCCGGATCTCGTGCTGTACCCGCTGGATGTCTCCGACAGTGAAGCGGTCAAAGAGCGTATTGTCCAAGCGTTTTCCCTGCTCAGGCTCGGTGCCCTCAGCGTGGGACCCGGTTCCGCCGTGGCAAGGGATCTGCCGACGTTGAAAATCCTGGGCGACTACGCTGCCCAGCAGGAGATGCCCGTAACCTTGGCGCTGGAAGACTCTTCACTGAGGTACAGCTCGGATCAGCGATTGAATACCGCCGAGTTTGATCTGGCTCTGGAAGCAGCCGGCCTCGATGGGGTGGACAACGTGGTCTTTGATTCCAGTGGACTGTCGTTGCACACGAATCAAGAGGAAGATTCCCAAGAAACCGGCAAGCTCAAAGACTGGCTGGGCCAGCATGCGCCGCTGGAAGAACCGGTCACGTTCACCCTCAGCAGCGCCGGTTATGCGAAGGTGACTGAAGGCTGGGTTGGCGGCAAGCTTCCTGAATCTCTCATCGCCCGCCCTGCACGGTTGCCCGATGGCCTGGCAGCGTGGTCGAAGGATCCTTCGGCGCCAGCCTGCGCCGCCGGGGATTTGGAGCTTTCCCTCGGTGATCCCGATGCCGCGTTGGGCTCCAGATATATGGCCTTGAATGCCAAGAACATCTCCAGCGAATCCTGCGCTATCCAGGGATATCCGCGGATCGAATTCCGCAACTCCCAAGGTGAGCGGCAGCAGGACATGGCTACCGAACCGATGGCGCACATCAAGGCCCAGCGCGTGGTGATCCCCGCGGGTGAAAGCATCTTGTCTGCCTTGAAATGGAAGGCCATGTCCACCGCCAATGACCCGGATGAAACGACCATGCTGAGCGTTGCGGCGACAACAGGTTTCGGGACGGTGAAGCTTATTCCGAAGGAGGGTGATTCGCCCGTGAGCCTTGATATCCTCGACGGCGGCCAAGTTGATCAAAGCCCGTGGCTCCAAGCCCTCGATGGCTGGGCGATACCCGGTACAGTCGGCCAGCAACCATCAAGAGAACTCCCCTGAGCCCAGGATTACTGGGCGCGCGGCGGGAACTTCTTGTACTTGCGGTAATGGTTAACCGCATTCAGAACCAGGTAGAGCTTGCGGCGTGGATTCTTTTCCGCCGAGAATTTCAGCGGGTTGGATACCTTGCCGGCCTTGAGCAGCGCGGCGGCTTTTTTGCCGGTTTCGCTGTCGAGGAATCGGCGCAGCAGGTGATGCGGCAGAACGGTGAAGAGCTGTTCGCGGCGCAGCTGCAGTACCCCAGCCGCGGTTTCCATGACGGCATCGGTGTGCGGGTCCGAGGCATCGAAGTCAGCACCAAGGAACTCCGTGACGTAGAAACGCGCCGGGTTCACGCCAGCGACGGTGAGGTAGAAGTGGTTCCGGCCCAGGCGGGGGTTGATCTCGAAGAATTTGATCTTCCCATCCCGGCGGTCGTACTTCGCATCGATCATCGCGATGCCGCGCCAGCCCAGTTCTTCGAGCATGCGGGCGCCGTCGGCGGCCATCTGGTCGTTCTGTCCGGTGACGATTGCGGCCGAATTGCCCAGTACCAGCGGCGCATGCTCCTCGATGACCACTTCGCCGTAGCCGGCAAAGATGACCTTTCCTTCGTCCGTGGCGAAGTAGGTGCACAGGCGCATGGCATCATCGCCGCCAGGCACATATTCCTGCAGAATGTAGCCCGAGGTGTAGCCACTGCCGTCAATCTTGGCCAGCAATGCGTCTAGCTCTTTGCGACTGTTGATGGTGTGGATCTTTTGCTTGCCCTCAAACTTCGCCGCGATCCAGTCCCCCGAGCTTGAAGGCTTGCCGATCACCGGGTAGGTGAAGTCCTTGGCCATGCTTTCCAGATCGGAGCCCGGGTAGTACACGGCGGTGCGCGGGTGGGCGATGTCCAGCTTCTCGGCCAGGGCGTAGAAGTTCTCCTTCAACGCGGCCGCTTCGATGGTTTCCAATTCCGGGTAGGGAATCACGTACTGGGCTTCGAGCTGCTCGCGGTGCTTGGCGATCAGCATGATGTGGAAGTCCAGCGAGCCGAAGAGCATCAGCGGACGCTCGGATTCTGACTTGAGTTCGGCGGCCAGATCCCTCAGCGCCGCCACGACGCGGGACTCGTCAGCCATGGAGCCAATGGGACGCAGTTCGATGGCTACCGAATGCTCGATGACCCCGTTGCCAGCGGCTGGAAGCACGACCGAACGCACGCCGTAGGCTTCATAGAATTCGCGGGCCAGGGTGTAGGTGCCGATATCGCCGCCGAGTATGACGGGGACAAAAGGCTGGGTTGGATCAATTGCCACGGTGCGGGATTCCCTACTTCTTGCGCCAGTTCATGTACTTTTCGAAGGCCCAGGCCAGCGGCTTGTTCAGCGCCAGGTCCCATTCGCCGTTGGTCTGCACGATGTCGCAGCCGGTGTTGGTCTTGAACTTGGTCAGGCCCGACAGGTGGTGCTCCTTGTCCAGGGTGGCGCTCACGCCGCCCTGGTCCAGGTAGCGGCAGCCGGCGGCGATGGAATCTTCCACCATGCGGTTCATGATGGCCTTCGGCGCGAAGATCTTGCGCTGCTCCGAGGAGGAAGCGCCGTAGAGGTACCAGGCCAGGTTGGATGAGCGGATCACGATTGAGGCCGCGAGGTCCACGCCTTCGTTGCTGGCGATGTAGAGGGTGCAGGATCCCGGCACCGCTTCGTTGAGCACGCGGTGCATGGTCTCGAAGTAGCTCAGCGGGCGTCCGGTGAATTCCTGGCGGTCTGCGGTGTGGTTGTACAGGGCATGGAAGCGGGCCATGTCCGCGGTGTCCCCCACCTCGATTTCCAGGGTGCTCTTCAGGGCCTTGCGGGTTTCGTTGCGAGTGGTCGCCGAGTAGCTGGCCATTACCTGCTCCACGTCCAGCTGGTTGCCTCCTTCATCCTGCAGGGCAACGCGGGCCACGTATTCCGGCTGGCCTGCGCCGAAGTCCAGTCCGACGTCTTCCTTGGTGAAGCCCAAATCCAGCAGGGCGTCGTTCAGCGCCAAGGCCTGCTCGGAGCTGCTCTTCAGTTCCAGGTCGGCCAGCTGGGCGAAGCCTTCCTTGCCGAGGTTCTTGCGCACAGCAGCCGCGGCCCAGGTGCGCACTTCGCGGCCCGGTCCCATTTTCAGCTGGAAGGCGCCACGGTTCTTGAGGTAGGCGGCCAGCGGGCGGATGACATTTTCTGCCGGGTGGGCTTGGAAGTCGATGACCGGGCCGTCGGGGACGTAGGCCAGGGTCTTCTTGATGACCGGGGCCGCGCGGTGCAGCACCAGCGCGGTGCCGACCAGCTCGTCCTGGTCGAAGAAGCCGAGGGATTCGCCACGCCAGCCGCCCTTGACGCGGGCCCATTCAGGACGCTGCAGGAAGCTGACGTCGTGGGCGGTTTCAAGGAAGGCTGAGTGTTCGGCGCTGGAAATCGGACGCACGTGCAGGTCGTTGTGGCTCACGAGTGAAATCCTATCGTGCTTCCCCTGCTTATGCGGGGAGATTCGATACCCCCAGGGGGTACTTGACTTTATACCCCCGAGGGGTATTATCGAACTATGGAAACCACCCAGAATCCAGATGCCCCGGCACAGCATCACGGTTATCACGCGGACAAGTCCGCACTGGAACGTCGCCTCAAGCGCATTGAAGGCCAGGTGCGCGGGGTCGCCAAGATGGTCGACGAGGACAAATACTGCATCGACATCCTGACCCAGATTTCTGCCATCAACGCCGCATTGCACAAGGTCAGCGTGCAACTGATCGATGACCACATCGGCCATTGCGTAGTTGATGCCGCGAAGTCCTCCATCGAAAGCGGAGACCCGAGCATCGTCCAGGACAAGATCACCGAGGCCACGGCCGCGATCTCCCGGCTGGTGCGCTGAGCACGCCCGGATCCCAAATTCAGATTCACACAAAATTCATCGAAAGAGAGCAAGATCATGAGCCACAACTGCAACTGCGGATGCTCGTCCGAGAACAACTCCAGCAGTTCCCAGGGACTGCAGATCACCACGCGTGACCAGGCCTCCCCGCTCACCACCCAGACTCAGATCAAGATCTCCGGCATGACCTGCGGCCACTGCGTCTCTTCGGTCACCGAAGAACTCAAGGACCTGGCCGGCGTGCAGAACGTCGACGTCATCCTCGATGCCCAGGGCATTTCCACCGCGACCGTCACCGCAACCGAGAAGCTCAGCGAATCGAGCATCCGCGAAGCCATCGACGAGGCCGGTTACACCGTCGAAGCCATCAACGCCTAGCTCCACCAGCCAGGCGCCAAGCCACCCCAAGGGTGGCAGGAAAGTGCAAGGTAGAACAATGACTTCCCACGCGCCAGAACACGCGCTACCCGAAGTGCGCACCGTCGACCTGGATATCCAGGGCATGACTTGCGCGTCGTGCGTGAACCGGGTTGAACGCAAACTCGGCAAGCTGCCCGGGGTCACCGCCTCGGTCAACCTCCCCCTGGAAACCGCCAAGGTCCAGGTACCGCTAGATGTCAGCGACCAGACGCTGATCAGCACCGTCGAAGCCGCCGGCTACACCGCCACGCTGAAAAAGCCCGCAGTCCACGAGCATGAAGAACATGGCGAGCATGCCGGGCATGAGCATCTGGTCCCCAACCACCTGTTGCTCCGGCTGATCATTTCCGCGGTATTCAGCATCCCGCTGTTCGTGATCTCCATGATCCCGGCAGCCCAGTTCCCGCACTGGGGCTGGGTAGCCTTCGCGCTGGCGACGCCGGTGGTCTTTTATGGCGCCTGGCCATTCCACAAAGCCGCGGCAATCAATGCCCGGCACCTCTCCTCTACCATGGACACCCTGGTGTCCCTGGGCGTGCTGGCTGCTTACCTGTTCTCGGCCATCCAGCTGATCCTTGATCCGCAGATGACCGCGCACACCGGCATGGCGATGAGCGAGCACGCGCTGTACTTCGAAACAGCCGGCGTCGTGGCCACCTTGCTGCTGCTCGGCCGCTATCTGGAGCATCGCGCCAAGTCTTCGGCCTCGGATGCGCTGAAGTCCCTGCTAAACCTGGGAGCCAAGGACGCGGTGGTGCTGCGTGATGGCCAAGAGGTCAAGATTCCGGCAGCCCAGCTGCAGGTCGGCGATCGCTTCGTGGTGCGCCCAGGCGAGAAGATCGCCACCGACGGGGTCGTGGTTGAAGGCTCCAGCGCCGTGGACACCTCGCTGCTCACCGGTGAATCGGTGCCACAGGAGGTCAAGACCGGTTCCGAAGTCACCGGCGCAACCCTGAACACCTCGGGGCGGCTGGTGATCGAGGCCCAGCGCGTCGGTTCGGAAACGACCCTGGCACAGATGGGCAAGCTGGTCTCCGAGGCGCAGTCCGGCAAGGCTCCCATCGCCCGGCTGGCGGACCGCATTTCGGCTGTCTTCGTGCCGATCGTTCTGGCCATCGCGCTGCTCACCTTCGTGATCTGGTGGCTGGTGAGCTCGGATCCCTATCAGGCGTTCAGCGCCGCGGTCGCAGTGCTGGTCATCGCTTGCCCTTGCGCCCTGGGTTTGGCGACTCCGATCGGCCTGCTGGTCGGCACCGGCCGGGGCGCCCAGCTGGGCATCTTGATCCGCGGCCCGCAGGTCCTGGAAGACACCCGCAAGCTGGACACCATTGTTTTGGATAAGACCGGCACGGTGACCACCGGCGTCATGGCCCATGTAGGGACCTTCCCGGTCGCTGGCGTTGATGCCGATCAGATCCTCGGATTGGCAGCTGCCGTCGAGCATCACTCGGAACACCCGATCGCCCAGGCGATTGCCCGAGCCGGAGCAGAGCGCTGCCCGCTGGCCGAGGCCACCGATTTCCGCTCGGAACCCGGCGGCGGCGTCATGGGTACTGTTGATAGCAAGAAGATCGTTGTCGGCCGGCCAAGCTGGCTGGAATCCACGGGAACGGTACTGGATTCCGAGGCGCACGCGCTCTTGGCCGAGGCTGAGGCGGCCGGAGCCACGGCAATTCTGGTCTCTGTCGACCAGCAGTTCCAGGCCATCATTTCGGTTGCGGATCAGATCAAGGACTCCTCCGCTGCGGCCATTGCGCAGTTGCAGCGACGCGGCCTTCGGGTGGTCCTGTTGACCGGAGATAACCCGTCGGTGGCAGAGAAGGTCGCGGCCAAGGTCGGCATCGATCCGCAGGATGTGTTCGCCGGGGTCTTCCCCGCCGATAAGGCCAAGGCCATTTCTTCCCTGCAGGAACAGGGCAAGGTGGTGGCCATGGTGGGCGATGGCGTCAACGATGCACCGGCACTGGCCCAAGCCGATCTGGGCATCGCCATGGGGTCGGGCACCGATGTGGCCATCGAGGCCGCCGATATCACCTTGATGGGCAACGACCTGAATCAGGTCAGCGCCGCCATTGATCTCTCGGCCAAAACCTTGGCCACGATCAAGATGAACCTGTTCTGGGCTTTCGCCTACAACACAGCTGGCATCCCGATCGCGGCCTTGGGTTTGCTCAATCCGATGATTGCTGGCGCCGCCATGGCGGCCAGCTCGGTATTGGTCGTCGCCAACTCGCTGCGTCTTCGCAGCTTTGGCAAATAACGCCGGACTTACGGCGTTTCCCTGACGCTGGTCATGACTTTCTTGAGAGTTGCATACTGCTCGCTCTCAAGGAAGCTCGTGGCCTCGTCCAGGGTCACGACTCCATCGTCGTCATAGCCCAGCGCTTGCAGATACCCCGGGGCCATACCCATGATCGGATTCCGGCCAGCGCTGGTCATGAAGTAATCAATCGCTGGCTTTTCTGTCCAGTTCTGCCACTCATCATCGATGATGACTGCGACGCTCAGATCCCGCTCGCCAAAGCTGGCCACCCAGTAATAGGTGACCACACTTGTGGGCGCGTACTGGAGTTGGGATGCAGCAGCAGTGTCGAGAATGTCTCGCTCATAGGTGTTCGGGTTGTCAGTGTCCCTGAAACTATTCGTTTCAAAATTCATCGCCAGGTTCTGCTCTGAGTCCCAGACATCGAACGCCGAATAGTTTTCGTCGCATCCATGATCGCAATTTTCAACGACTTCCCAATCCTGGGGAACGTCAAACGTGAGGTTGTAGGAGGTCACGGTGCGCCATTGCTCTCCCGGATCTTCTGTCGGTTCCGTTGGTTCCGGCGTTTGGGTCGGCGCACTTGTTGGCGGCCCTGCATGCTGTGGTGCTGGCGCCCAGCTCGGTGGACCAGCATGCTCTGGCGGACCTGGATTTTCTGGAGGGCTTGCGTGTTCAGGTGGCGCAGCGGTTGCTGCGGACATGAGGCTTGCCCCGGTGACTGCACTACTGGTCGGCAGAAGTCCTGCTGCGAGCACTGCGCCGCCTTTGGCCAGTGCTTTAATGGTTGGTTTCATATTGGGTCCCCTTTCCCATCCACAACGATGGGGCCGAGCCACCCGTTAATCAATACACGGGATATAAAGTATTGGCCACGAATTCATACTAGGCATTCGTGATTTGAGCCTGTATTCCTTGCTTCACTGAAGCCCCAAAACCCCGCGAATTCTACAAAGGCAATCCGCGACCATCCACGCACGCATGCTTAGGTGAACGTCGATGAAATCTTCAGACATGCGACTTGCGTCACATTCGATGTTCTGCGCATACTGTGATGGCAATCACCACATATGCCGTTGATACGTGGCGGGAGAGACCCGTCCTCACCAAGGGCGGGCGCCGTAGGAGCAATTTCCTCCCCGGGAAACTCTCAGGCACCCGTACCGCCACGAGAAGGCAACTCTGGAAAGCAGCGCAGAATGAACTGCGCTCACCGAAGGAGCAAGCTTCGCCCAGTAGTCGGGTTGAAGTGAAAACTCTCAGGTTCAAATACAGATTGGGGAGGGACCACGAACAGTGACGCATGATGCTCACCAGATTCGACGGCTCTCTCCAGTGGCATAGGCAGCAGTTGCTCTCAGCGCAGCGAGCTGACGTTGCCTTCCCGGAGCCGGGCGATTCTGGCGTTCTCAGCAAAGTAAGTTGCTAGGCGTCACGCCACACTCCTGGAAGGCAACCAGCATGAGTACCACCAGTTCTGATCCCACACTTGAACGCGGACTATCCAACCGGCACATCCAGCTCATCGCCATCGGCGGCGCCATTGGCACCGGCCTGTTCATGGGCTCCGGCAAGACCATTTCCGTCGCCGGCCCCTCGGTCATCTTCGTCTACATGATCATCGGCTTCATGCTCTTCTTCGTCATGCGGGCGATGGGTGAGCTGTTGCTCAGCAACCTGAACTACAAGACTTTTGCCGATTTCGCAGGTGACCTGCTCGGCCCCTGGGCCGCATTTTTCACCGGCTGGACCTACTGGTTCTGCTGGGTGGTCACCGGCATTGCCGACGTTGTCGCCATTGCCCACTATGTAGCGTTCTGGTGGGGCGACCTGCCGCTATGGATTCCAGCCTTGGCCTGCATCGCGCTGCTACTGGTGCTGAATCTGGCCACTGTGAAGGCCTTCGGCGAAACCGAGTTCTGGTTCGCGCTGATCAAGATCATCGCCATCGGCGCGCTCATCGTCGTCGGCCTGGTCATGATCATCACCGGCTTCCAGCACAACGGAGCCACCGCTTCCGTCGCGAACCTCTGGGCTAATGGCGGGATGTTCCCCACCGGTTTCATGGGCTTTGTCGCCGGATTCCAGATCGCCGTGTTCGCCTTCGTAGGCATCGAATTGGTCGGGACCACGGCCGCCGAAACCAAGGACCCCGAGAAGACCCTGCCCAAGGCCATCAACTCCATCCCGGTGCGCATCCTGTTCTTCTACGTCGGTGCATTGATCATCCTAATGACCGTCCAGCCATGGAAGCTGTTCTCCTCGGAGAACTCCCCCTTCGTTGGAATGTTCACCCTGGCTGGGCTCGCCGGAGCCGCCGGCATCATCAACTTCGTGGTGCTCACCAGCGCCACCTCCAGCGCTAATTCCGGGATCTACTCCACCTCGCGCATGCTGCGCGGCCTCGCCTTGGAAGGTGACGCGCCCACCGGATTCGCGAAGCTTTCGAGCCGCAAGGTGCCCAAGAACGCGTTGATGTTCTCCTGCATGTTCCTGCTGGCCGGCGTTGTCCTGCTTTACAGCGGGGACTCGGTGATGGGCGCCTTCACTCTGGTCACCACGGTGTCGGCATTGTGCTTCATGTTCGTCTGGACGATCATCCTGCTCAGCTACCTGGTCTTCCGTGCCCGTCGACCTCACCTGCACGATGCCTCCAAGTTCAAGGTTCCCGGCGGCCGGGTCATGCCCTACGTGGTGCTGGCCTTCTTCGGATTCATCCTGTGGGCTCTGACCACCCAGCCAGATACCCTGGTCGCCCTGCTGGTGACACCGATCTGGTTTATCGCTTTGGGCCTTGGCTACTTGGTGGTTCGCCGCAATCCGAAGCATGAGGCGCTGCGCCTGGCCCATCTGGGCAAGGTCGCGCAGGAACGCTACGAAGCAGCCGCGTACCGCGACAGCAAGGCCTTTGGCCACAAGGAGAGTTCAGTGGCTGACGAAGTCGTGGAGCACGAGGCACGTTAGCAGTCCCAGCTGGTTCAGCACCGACGCCTGCTGCCCCGTGCCTTTGTTTCCAAGGCACGGGGCAGCCTGCGTATTGGCTGTGCGCCCTGTACCTTCGAATCGATTACTGCGACGATGATAAGTGGCGGCCTCTGGCCAGCACCATGGGATTACCCTCCGCCTTACAAGGAGATGTTTCCATGACAAATATCCGACAGCTTTCCCAAGCCCAATCAGCGGTCAGCCTGGTTCCGCAGCAGCGGTTATCCGCCCTTGAAGATTGGAAGCGCAGCAAGGAATCCTTCACTGCGTCCTACCGATTTTCTTCGACCGCCACCGCATTGGAATTCATCACCCTCGTCGGGCTGCTTGCCGAAAAGGTCGGCATTTACCCGCATGTTGATTGGCGTATTGACGCGGTCTACTTGCGCCTAGCGCAGGGCCTGAATACCGAGATAACGGCGCAAACCATCAACTTGGCCCGCCGCGTTTCAGTCGACGCGCACCGGCTTAATGGCGCGGCAATGGTCGATTACCGGGACCGCGAGGCCACCGCGTAAGAAGGCCTGCAGGTTCTACTTATTGCTCGCGCGCCGGTGGGCAATAATACCGATGACAATGCTCTGCACGGCGCCGACCCCGGCGCCCAGCGCGGTCATGGCCACGCGGTCGATGAGCAGGCTGGACGCCGGTTCCGGGCTGACCATGTGGACCATCAACAGCGCAGTCACGGTCATGAACACCATGCCAATGGCGTAGTTGCGCAGAATCACCAGCTCGATGCAGATCTGGCCAATGATCGCGGTGACCAGGATGACCCAGATGGGTGGTTCAAAGAGGAGCACGCCAGCAGTCAGCACCACACCGACGCAGGTGCCGACACTGCGCTGCAGGCCGCGGGCAACCCGGGAATAGGCGTCAATTCCGGTTACGGCAGCGATGGCGCCAAGGCTGGCCCAGTACCAGTGCCCGCCGTTGAGAAGTTCGGCCGCGATGCCAGCGAGCAGCACACCCGATCCCATTTGCGCGGATTCGCGCAGGGCCCGCCCGGTTGGCGTCCAAGAGTATCCCGCACCCAAGGTATGCAGGAGATTGGCTCGGCGCACCGAAAGCCCCAGCATGAACAGCAGGCTGAAGATCATCGTTCCGCCACCCACCAGAAGCACGCCGATGAAGGAATGCGTGGTGGCAGGAATGGTAATGCAGGCGCCTCCGGCGAATACGGCAAAGATGGGGCCGGGCGGCATCCAGCGTGCCGCGTGCGAAACATAATTCGCACCGAAGCCGATCACCGCAAGGACCAGAGCGCAGATGATGAATGGCGCGTGGATCAGCGAGAAGAAGGTTCCCAATAGCATGGCGGTCAGCTGCACGAGACCGACCGACAGCTGCTGCCAGAAGCGTGGAGCGTAGCCGTCATAGCGTCCGAAGACGGCGCAGAATGCACCGAAGGCCGCGTACATTGCCCAGTCCAGATGCCCGGTAACGGTCACCAGCACCAGCGGAACGGTCAGCGCGAGGGCTGCCTTGGCCGCTGGGATCACCGAGGGCCGTGGTGGCGCGACGACAACGGAGCGCGTGAGTACTTCTTTGACATGTCGTTTCATCAGCGCGCCTCGCCATCCTTGATGGCTACCAGTTGCAGCAGGCTGCGCAGGGTTTCTTGTTGTTTCGCGTCGAGGGCACCGAAGACTTCCGCCTCGCTGCGTTCTGCCGCAGCGGTAGCCCGGGCAGTGAATTTCTTGCCGGTCGCGGTCAGTGTGATGATATTGCGGCGCCGGTCCGAGGGGTCAACGCTGCGTTCCAGGATCTTGCGGTCCGCGAGCTCGTCGAGGTATGCCACCAGGTGCCCGCGGTTCAGGTTCGAGTGCTTGGCCAGATCGTTTTGCGACATGGGACCGAATTCGGCGAGCGCGCAGACAATCATAAAGTGATTACGGGTCAGCGACTCTGATTCCATGAGTTCGGTGAGTTCTTGGGTGCCCACCCTGCCGGCTCGCGAGGTTAGATAGCTCAGGGAGTTCCATTGGAACTGAGGAATCAGGAAGTCGTTCATCCCTCCAAAATATCATTTCACAGCGAAACTATTTCGTCGCGAGCCAATAATCCATCGAACATCACACTTGCATGACGAGCAGCAGGCAACACCGAAGGTGGGGGCAACCATCCAGGTGCTTAGCCGTACCAATCACGAAGATTTCGACCGTAGGCTACGGGAATCAGACCCCCTGATTCACCTTGCGACAATGAATGCACGCGGCAACCATGGCGTCCTAATCTGCCACCCCGAGCTCCTTGAGCATGAACTTGGCGCCCTGCTCCCCAATCAAGACGGAAGGCGCATTGGTATTTCCGGTGGTAACTTTCGGCATGATCGACGCATCAATCACTCGCAGTCCACGCAGACCATGAACCCGCAATTCGGGGTCAACCACGGCCTGCTCATCGATGCCCATCGCGCAGGTACCGACCTGGTGGTGGTAGGTCACCACGTTGTTGCGAATGTACCGCTCCAGTTGTTCATCATCCTGCACTTCGGGCCCCGGATAGATTTCCTGCGCGCCCCAGGCATCCGCCAATGCTTCTTGTTGAACCATCTGTCGGCACTGCTTGATGGAGAACAAGAAAGCGTCCATATCCCGCTGGTCAGACAACGCGTTGAGATCGATATTCACCGGATCATCCAGCTCTGGCCCGCTCAACCTCAGCTCGCCGCGGCTGTATGGGGTGACGATTCCAGAATGCAGCGTGAAGGCCGTGCCATCAATCGGTTCCATCCCCGGCGAATACATCGGGACGGCAAAAAAGATCGGCTGGGTGTCAGGCCTATCCAGATCCTCGCGGGACTTGGCAAAGAGATGCGACTGGGACACCGAGACTCCCTGTCGCGGAGCCGGAATTTCTCGCGTGGTAGTTTTTGAGATCACCGGAGCCAGCAGATGGTCATGCAGATTCTTGCCCACCGCAGGCAGCGAATGCACCGGAGCAACTCCCACCTGCTCCAGCTCTTCAACTGCTCCGATGCCAGAGCGCAACAGGATCTGCGGGGAACCGAGAGCGCCGGCACTGAGCACGACGTGATCCGCGGTCAACTGGTGCACCTCCCCGTCCTTCCGGTATTTCACACCGCTGGCCGTTCCGCCTTCAACAATCACGGAGTGCACTTCCGCGCCGGTAATGATGGTGGCTTGGTCTCGAACCGGCTTCAGATAGGCCTTCCACGTATTGACCCGCTGGCCGTCAACGATGTTCACCTGCTCCTTGGAGACACCGTCTAACACGCCCGAGTTGTAGTCAGGGTTGAACGGGATTCCGGACTGTTCGGCGGCCTTGATGATGGACGCGTGAATCTCATCCAGCTCATAGTCGTTGTCTACCGGAACCGGTCCGCCGACTCCGTGAACGTCACTGGCTCCTCCGCAGAAATCTTCAATGCCTTTGTAGATGGGCAGCACGTTGTCCCAGGCCCACGCCGGTCCGCAAGTCTTGGCCCAATCATCAAAGTCCTGTTGCGCGCAGCGAACCCAGATCGTTGCATTCAACGCATGGGAACCACCCAGGACCTTGCCGCGCGGAAGATGCACCCGCTGGCCGCCTGCGCCTTCCATGGGCGCGGTGTAGTAGTCCCAGTCATCGGCGCTATGCCACAGCTCGCCCATGCGCGAAAGATCGTGGATCGCAGGATTGGTGTCTTCTCCCCCGGCTTCGAATACCGTCACCTCAGCACCGGCATCAATCAAACGCCGGGCAACAACCGCTCCCGCCGAACCCGCACCGACCACAATGACAGATACCTTGCCCACGGCAAACCCACTTCCTATCCCAACAGCGCACCCCGATGTGCGCCGTGAAGCCTAGGATTCAGTGTGCCGTGGATCACCTGCGATAAATTGCCATTGCGCGCAGGGACATTGTCAGCCAGTGCACAAGGCAGCTGTTTCTCAGCGCTCCTTGCGCACGGCCCGCAGTTCGTCAACGCGCACCAGCACCACGCCGGCGACAATCAGCAGCCCGCCGAACAGCTGCACCAGACCCGGCAGTTCCGCCAGCAGCAGCCAGGCCCACAGCACGGCGAACAGCACCTCGGTCAGCGAAATGAAGCTCGCCACCTTGGATCCCAATTCCCGGGCAGCCATCACGCCAGTGGTGTAGGAGAACACGGTCGCAATCAGGATCAACCCGATCAGGGCCGCCCACCAAGGGGTCTGGAATCCGGCAAAGAAACCGCTGCCCGCAGCGAAGGTCATCGGCAGGATCCCCAAGGAGCCCACCAGCACCATGGTGATCGCCCCAACGGCCATGCCTCCGGCAGAGAGCATGATCGGCGGCAGCGCGCCATCGACCTTGGCGCTGATGAAGAAGTACACGGTCAACCCCACCGCGGCGCCCAGCCCCCAGAGCACGCCGATCGGATCGATGCTCGATGCTCCGGTGAGGTCCAGGACCGCTGCCAATCCCAGCAAGGACAACAGCGTGCCGATAATGGTGGCCGCCGAGGGGCGCTTCTGGTGCCTGGCCCACAGCACCAGGACGATCAGCACCGGCGCCAGGTATTCGAGCAACAGGGCCACGCCCACATCCAGCCGCTGTACCGCCAAGAAATAGCACAGCTGGCAGGCGCCCACACCAAAGAGCCCGAAGAGCAAGATCGAAAGCCAGTTGGTGCGCACCAGCAGCCAGCGTCCACGCATCGCCAGGATCGCTGGAATAGCCAGCACCACTGCGGCTCCGGCCATGCGAGCTGCGACCGCGGCGGTAGGACTCCATCCTGCTTCGAAGAGTCCCCGGGCAAAAGATCCGGAGATCCCGAAGGCCGCCGAGGACGCCAAGGCGATCCAGACTCCCTTCGCTTGGCTGGTGCTGCGCGTGGCTGATTCGCGGCCGCTGATCGGCAGCTGCGAACCGGTGGTTTCGCTCATGGGTGATGACGTCTTTCATGAAGAAATTTCTGCCCACACAGGGGCAACAATGCATATGGGCATGACGATACGGTTAGGCTTGAGAGGCAGTCAATCCACCCCTCGCTCAGGAACGAATTATGACCTTTGCTCCAGATATCGAAGCTTCACTGAAGACCGTCGTGAATCTTTTGAATACCGAGGTGCAGATCATTGACATGCTCTCCACCGTTGCGGATCTGGATGAGTTCCTCGACTCCGAAAACTTCGAAGGCTCCCGCGCGCACAACCAGTCCGAACTGCGTTCCATCCGCCAGCTGCGTTCCCAGCTGAAGCGGATCTGGACCGGCGACGAAGAGGATGCGGTCTTCCGAGTTAATCAGATCCTGCGCAATGCCAATGCCCAGCCGCAGCTGATCAAGAGCGAGAAGCTCGGCTATCACCTGCACGCAACCACCACCAGCACGCCGTTGTACGACCGTTTGGCGGTGGATGCGGCCATGGCGCTGGCGGAGGTCATCCGCTCTGGCGGTATTGAGCGGCTGCGTATTTGCGCCTCCAGCGACTGCCAGAATGCCCTGCTGGATCTCTCGCGCAACCGCTCGAAGCTCTATTGCGATATCGGCAACTGCGCCAACCGCGAGCACGTTCGCGCCTACCGGGCTCGCAAGGCCGGCAAATCGGCGTAGAAAGCACGACTATGGGGCGGTTCCGCTCCTACTGCATTGGCCGGAGCATGAAACCGCAGTCCCTATATGCAAGATCTGCTGGTACTGCGGCAAGAACTAATCGGCTGAGGACCAACGTGGACCGAACTTACTGAACTAGCGATGCGGAATACTCTCGAACAGTCACTGGAACGATATTTGGGTATCTTTCGTTCATTAGTGGACCCAATTTACCCTTACCGCTAAGCATGGCACGCCAATACATCAGCGGTATTGCAGCAAAACCTCCTTTGCTCTCCTTACGAAGCCGATCGATTTCAGCGTTCATGTCCTCCAAAGTGCCAAGATTCTTAACAGCGATACTGAGGCCTAGTCCTGCTTCGACTTCGCTTACCAGTTCTTCGAAGGTGAGCACGTCACCTGCGACGAATACTTTGTCTGGCACAGGACGCTCATCCAGAGCTACTGCTGCTGTGAAAGAAGCGGTGTCAGCGAAGGTCGTGAACTCCATCTTCTCCTTGCCGTCTCCCCACAAATAGGCCTCGGCCTTTTCAAGATCGAACGCCCCGAGGAACCCAAAAAGGACACTTTCATCGAGGAAAGCGCCATTGAGCAAATGAACTACCTCAACTTCTCCACGTTCCGATTCGGCACGTCGCGCAAATGCTCTACGGAAGTCAGAATGAATATTTTCCCCATCTTCAAGCCCAAACAGGTTCATACTGAAATCAGAAGCGATAAAACGCCTGACGCCCGCTTCCTTCGCTGTTCGTAGCCAACCAAGCTGAGACTCAACGATCGTGTCAGTGCCTCCCTGGACCGCGGAGATCACTGTATGTACGCCATCAAAAATTTCTGGAGACTCCTCAACTATCTCGGCACGATCTTCAAGCTCATGATTTAGTTTTGAGCGACTTTTTGCGCGAACAAGCAGGCGAAGGCTGGCCCCTTGAGCCAGAAGTTCCCGAGCGATCAATTCGCCAAGATGGCCGGTCGCACCTACCAATAACACTGTCCGCGCTACTTCATTTTGCTTTGCTTGAGTGCTCACTGTGTTGCTCCTTCAATGTTGACTTACTTGTCTGCACGGCTAGGTCAAAGGATGAAACTTATTCTGGACGGGCGATCGCTATCTAATTGCCCTAGTGAGATACGGAGAGTTGGCCATCCTCACATATTCCACGCTCAATCTTCCTCGGCCCCGACCTAGTACGAACTCGAATCTAAGTTCCACGTTCTTTCGGCGACTTCAGGAATTGGTTATTTGTCATGACGTTGATCGTTCTCCATGATTTTTGCGTCGAACTATTGAGATGTGTCCCATCCACATCAATTTGCTGGACTACCGCGTAGTCCTAACGCCCCGTCTTCCGAGTTCGTCTCTTGTGGACAGCTAGCGTTATGCGGCTGTATAGAAGTAGCAGCCGAGGAATGAAGACATAAACGGAAAGCGGGACGATTATGAGTGTCATGACTAAAGATCCCAGAACCGGTGGCCATGTTGGCGCCAGTCGCCGCAGAAGTGAAACACCAATCGCCACGAGCGGGAAGATCACACACCATGTGATTGCGGCACGCACATGGACCGAGGCAAGGCCCGGCTTATGTGGTCGATGTCCGTCCGTCTCGTCGGCAGCTAATGCTTTTCCTTCATGCTCCACGTTGTTTCCCATCCTTAGTTCCTGCGTTACTGTTGTTAGGTTGTAAATTTGGTCCTCGTATTTTGATGCACTCCGGCGGCAGGAATCTGTCTCCGGTGTCAAGGCACAGTGTAAAGGTGCCCCAACCCAGCCCTCGACAATCACGGACGATGCGGCACATTGGCATTGAAACATCTACCTCTGCACCATTTTTCTACCGGAAAATCAAAACAGGGCTAGAAGCTCGGACCGCTAATCTAATCCGGCAGAAATACGTTCCCTTGGTTCCAAACCAGATGCATCACCGTTTGTTTGCACGCTTATCAAGTCAACGTGTCACCACTCGATGTGATGGATCATGAATACTGACGAATTCAGAACGGCTGGGCACAATATGGCCCGGCATCATCTCCTTTGCAGAAGAGGTCGCTAGAAACCTCCTATTTCCACAATAAAAATTGGACCACGTCGCCAACCTGCGTTCAGAGAAAAACATTCCCTGCTTGGGTGCAGATTCCATCATGATGTCTTGATGACGGAATCCCAATTAAGGCTAGATCCGTCGTTTTTGAGAGTAATTCGTAGCCGTAAGAGAGCCGTCTTCTGCCACATGAGTTTGCATCCCAGGGGATTTGTCTGTGTTCTGTGCGCTGACTGCGCTCCACGTCTGATCATTCTGGCGCGCAAGAACGAAACTGAGCACTCCAGCTCGCTCCCCTGAAGGCTTACCTTCAGGAGTGACTTGACCGCGCATAGTCCAAGCCGCATGAACAACGGCAACATCATTTCCCAGTCGCCGAGAAGTAACCTTACTAAGCGTCATGACGCTATCGGGGAACATCCGCCGAAAGCCATAGGTATGCGCCTCTCTTATCTGATCTCTCGTGTTCCACCAGAGTCCAACAACATTAACAAAGTCAGCGTCTTCGGCAAATAGATCAGCCAGGGCCCCCGCGGCTCCCTCGTTCCAGGCCTTGGCAAAGTCTTCAGCGATACTATCCGGCGACGTGCTCATCTGTAGCCCTCTCCACATTTTCACCAGCGCCGCTAACACCTATACTTGCCGTCAGCGGTGCCATCAAATAGTTCAACGAGCGTCTCAAACGCGTGCGATCAAGCCCCGCACGTACTGTGAGCTGGAACCCTGAAAAGGCTGTCACCAAGGCGCTGGCCACTTCTCGGGCATCGACCACCGCGGATACTGCGCCGCTTACCTGCCCCTCACGAAGATGTTCAGTAAACGCGTCCTCCAGAACTTGATGATCTTTCGAAACACGCTCGCTTACTTCCGCGTCGAAGCGCGCAAGCTCAATGCCTTGGTTGGTACTCATGCATCCGAAGCTCTGCCAGCTTTCAGTTCCTGCACCTATTACCTCGTCGAAGAATGCTGAAATCCCCTCCGGCGAGGGATGTGAGGACAGCACCTGATGCAGGTTCGCAGTCATGCGAGATCGATAAAGGTCGTAGCTAGACACAAATAGTTGGTGCTTGTCTCCGAAGCCAGAATAAAGACTCGATTTGCTAAGGCCCGTCACCTTAAGGAGCTCAGCCATAGAAGTTGCTTCGTAGCCATGTTCCCAGAATGCACCCATGGCACTTTCCATGACTTTTTGTCGATCAAATTCCGGTCTGCGAGCCATTCACGTGTCCTAACCATTACGGACCGCCCGGTCCTTATCGCCTTCGACTGTACCAGAAGCTCTCAACGCGTGTAATCAAAATGCAGCACAATCAGGCAACCTATGCCCCTCCCTCACCGTTGGTGAACACGCGAAGCCCCGCCACTCCCTTTCGGCCCACTCAAATGTGACATGAAGCGACGGCACCGGTCTCCGATAATAAGTAATCGGAAACCGGTGCCGTCACCCCGAGAGGACCTACTTTTGCGCAGCGGCCACAGCAGTGAAGCTGGAGACGAGGTTACCGTAGAAAGGCAGGTAGGTTCCCATGATTCGACCCAGCTCCTGCCCTTTATCAGCTCTCCAGTCACCTTGCAGCTCAGCAGCAACTGCAACCCAAGTCATTGGTTCAACTCCAGCCTTAACCATTCTGGCGACAGAAATTTCCTGGACCAGCTTGTTCCACGTGCCCGAAGCGTCAATGACAGCATAGACCTCGTATCCTGCGGCAGTTGCAGCCAGCGCTAGGAGCGAAACACACACATCGGTAGAAACACCTGCGATGATGAGCTTCTTACGTCCAGTGGCTTTGACCGCGTCTACAAAATCAGCATTGTCCCACGCATTGATTTCACCTGGGCGCTTAACCACTGTGGCATTTGGCAGATTCTGCGACACGACCGGAAGGACTGGCCCATTAGGACCATCCTCGGCCGAAGTGGTAATCACAGCCGGCAACCCGTAGGCCTTTGCGAGTTCAGCAAGTGCGGTCACCGCGGTGAGGTACTCCGGGTAGGACTGATCCTGAATCCCATTCGAAAGACCGGTTTGATGATCAACGAACAGAATGGCGGCATTGTCTGCGGTAAGGCGTTCATAGCCCATGATGATGCTCCTTTTGCGATAAATCATAGAGGACCATTCGGTCCAATTAACAAACTAGCACATATGGGACCGATTGGTCCATATTGATTTTTAGGAGTACGGTGATCCCATGATTTACATTTCACACATCCTGCCAGTGAATAACTCCTCCGATGTTGCCGTCACTCGGGCTCAGCTTTGGGACGGCTTAGTCATGAAAGCTAACGACGCATTGCCATTCGTCGCAGCAATGAGCGAGTGCGAGGTGACAAGCCGGATCAGCGACACAGTGTTTGACCGCAAAATCGTGGTCAACGGAGCCCCTTTCACTGAACGCATCACCCTTCAGGAACCCAAACGCGTCGTCTTCACACGGACCGAAGGTACCGTCTTAGGCACCATCGCTAACGAAATCGAAGGCGACGACGAGAATCTGAAGCTGCGTTTCAGCTTTGCCCTCGTTCCTACTAACGTCGAGCCAGGTTCGCCAGAAGAAGTTTCAATTGCGGAGAGCATGAAAATCGACTATCTAAAGGCCGTCGAGTCCACAATCGCAGCCGTACGTGAGTCGGTACGTCCGGAATCGAAATAACACCGAGGGCGAACCACCCGTTGGCCAAACTTGGAAAGCAACATGACAAATCAAGAAAGTGAGATCGGAATGTCTTCATCAAGGTCCGGACGACTGTCCGGTAAGAGAATCCTCATCACAGGAACAGGTGGCGGTCAAGGCGAAGCAGCCCAGCGTCTTTTCGCCGAGGAAGGAGCCACCGTCTTCGGTTGCGACCTCAAACCTGGAGCAGCTGAAGCAACAGCTGAAGATCTACGCAACAAGGGACACGAAGTATTCGGCTCCACCGTGGACCTCGGAAATCCCGAAGAAGCAAGCGCTTGGGTAAGCGAGAGTGCAGCACGTATGGGCGGACTCGATGTGCTTTACAACAACGCTGCGGGGGCCGGATTCGCTCCGTTCAAGAACATGTCCTTCGCCTTATGGCGCCACGTCATGAACGTCGAATTGGACCTAGTTTTCCATACAACCAGTGCAGCCTGGCCACTGCTGCTTGAGAGCGGCGGGTCACTGATCAACGTAGGTTCGTACTCTGCATTGCGTGGCATCGAACCGTTGGCTCAGGTTGCGCATGCCACTGCCAAAGGCGGCATCATTTCAATGACTCGCGCTCTCGCTGCTGAAGGTGCTTCGCGTGGTGTTAGAGCTAACTCCATTTCACCGGGATTCGTCAGCACTCCGGCCACCGATAAGGCTGTCGATGATGCCGGCAAGGATTGGCAGGTCAACAATGCGCTGATACGTCGCGCCGGCAAACCCGAAGATATCGCCTACATGGCTCTGTTCCTGGCTTCCGACGAATCCAGCTGGATCACCGGACAGAATTACGTTGTCGATGGTGGCGCGACGGCTGGTTGGCGTGATGACGCTGAAACCGCCCGTTTGGCTGAAAAATAGCCCAAAAGATTGCTCCGGTCCCCTATAGGGCCGGAGCAATCTATTTCAGCTTCAACATCGAGGACGAGAAATGGTACTTACGTCGCCTTGACTTTGGCCAAGAAATACGCGGAGCCGATCGTCTCCACTAGTGTCTCTCAGCTAGATAGCCATCCTCCGTCTACCGGAAGCACAGTGCCATTAACATAGGAGGCTTCCTCCGAGCAAAGCCAGACCACCGCCTCAGCAATTTCGCGAGGCTGCCCCATCCGTTTTTCAACTGTTCGATCCACAATTGCGGCCATGGCATCTGCTGGTACTGCAGCTGTCATCGCGGTCTGTATCGGTCCCGGAGCAACGGCGTTGACACGGATTCCTGTGCCACCATAGTCGATAGCGGCCGAACGCGTTAGCCCCATGACCCCATGCTTGCTAGCCGCATAGGCAGCTTGCGCGCCAGCGCCAGCGAAAGACCAAATGGAGGCCGTGTTAACGATGGATCCTTTCCCTTGTTTCAGCATCTGGCGAATCTGATATTTCATGCAATAAAAGACACCACTGAGGTTGATTTTCAGGACCTTGTCAAAATCCCCGTCTTCTAGATCTGCAATAGGTGCAGGAACGAAGATGCCCGCGTTATTGTGAGCGTAATCAAGTTTTCCATACGTCCTGACTGCGAAATCAATCAACTCTCGCACTGCTTCTGGGTCGCTAATGTCGCATTGTACTGGCGTGGCTTGGCCACCTAAGCCCCTGATGGCAGCAACTGTTTCATGAACTCCGTCCGCGATATCGCAGACGATCACCGCGGCTCCGCGTTGGGCGAACGCAAATGCCGATGCCCGCCCAATACCTCCAGCGGCTCCGGTAACCAGCGCTACCTTACCGGTGAAATCCACCATTATTCACTTACTCTCCTTTTCAAAATGAGAAACTGGCCGTCAAACGTTCGATAACGCACCATTTTCTTTGCCTCAATACTGCAGAAAGGTGGTGAGCTTCAGGAACGAACCCAGCCACCGTCCACCACCAAAGTTTGCCCCGTCATGAAGGCTGCGTCTCCGGAAGCCAAAAATGATAATGCTCCTACGAGATCGGAGGGCTCCGGTGTGCGCTTTATAGCTTGTTGCTGCGCTAAGTTTTCAAACCAAGCCGAGTGCGGTCCCCGACCTGTGGTTCCAGTCCGAACCAGTCCAGGGGCAAGAGTGTTTACGGTGACACCATGCTCACCAACCTCTGCCGCCAGAGAGCGAGAAAAACCGATGACACCACCTTTGCTGGCAGAGTAATGCGAATTGAGACCAATACCAGAATGAAAAGTTGTTGAGGACATGGAAATCACGCGCCCCCAGCCCGAAGCTACCATCCCCGGCAGGAAGGCCCTGGTGAGAAGGAATATTGAATTCAGATTAATGTTTATTACTCGCTGCCACTCCTCCCATTCAATCGAAAGAAAAGGCGTGGCCGGGTAGACGCCTGCATTGTTAACCAGAACGTCCGCTCTTCCAAACCGGGATAAGACAGCAGCGGCGAAGTCCTGAACCGATTCGGGAGAAGCTACATCGCAGTTAACGGACAGTACTTGTCGCTGCTCATCTTTGACCAGTTTTTCCGTTTCGGAAGCCGGATTGAGATCTGCAATAGCTATGTCAAACCCATCGCGGGCAAGCCGTTGTGCGAAAGCCTGACCAATGCCCGTCGAGGCTCCTGTAACTACAGCTACCCGTCTCAGTGCTTGTCGTGTCATGAGACTGAACATCTTTCTATCTGAGGCCAGCGGCCACTAAGCTGATGGGAGATTCTGTTAAGCAAAGACGGGACCTAGATCCAGGAAAACGCGATAGTCCTCAATTAGTCCTTCTGGGTTCGTGCGCCACATTGTAAAAACAGGAATCGTGACATCGACGCCATCAAGCCTGTTATAGGTGACAGAAAGTTCCGCCATATATTGTTCACCTACTACCCACTCATTGGCTATCGTGTGATGTAACGAATTGATCGTTTCAAAAAACTGACCGATGCCCTGCTCGATCGATTCTCGCCCGACGAAGGCATCCCAGTTACCAAAACACATTCGTCCGCCGTGGCTGAAAAGCTGGCTGAAATCGCTGGCTTTAGCACTGTCAACCACAGCAAATACTTCGCTGATTGAAGGCTTTTTCATTGGTGACCCCTAATCCGTAGTTCCGAAAGAATTCGAAACACGATTTCGCACACCCTGAATCGTTGATCGGACAGCGTCTAGGTAATCTTCTTCCATACGCTCAGCGAATTGTTTTTCTTCACGGCTTCCAGCTTCGACCCCGTCAACAACAATGCGGAAGGTGAATGTCAGAACAATTCCGTTCTCATCATCCGCCGCTACTTCATTGTCAATCGTGCCTCGGGCTGTGCCAAGCGTGCGAACAAAGTGCACACGCTGCTTTGGGTAAAAAGTCACCACTTCACGAACAGGCTGTCCAACATGGATAATCTCGCGGACGAGCCCACCATCAAATCGCTCGGTAACATTGCATTCGGTAATGCTGGCAACATATAGCAAAGGATTCTCGGCCTTTTCGACAAGTCCGCCCCACACGTCGTCCAGGCTGAGTATTGGTTCCGTCCCGTCATTGACGGGGATGCTACGACTGACTTCGATCATTTTTCCTCACTCCGTTGTCAGGGTTACGCCGAAACGGCGAATGTCTATGTGATTCAAGACACGATGAAATGTACCCGCAAGCTATTCAATGTGTCTACACTTTGAGGCCAAAATCTTGAAACGCCTGAATTTCTTTCGGCCCTACAGGCGCAAAGTCAGGTCCCGAAAAAACCGATCTATCGTCACCACTACTCGCTTGCCGCCTAGCTCCTCTAGCTCAGCGAGTCCTTCTCGGCGCGTCTAGAACCACGCTGTCGTCTCGCGACGGCACCAGGGCGCTCGCAAAATTTTCGCTTGAGCGCGACCTTCAGGATTTTCGCATACCCGCTCAGGGCGCTACTTTGCGCGACGAACGCGCGTTCACGGCCAAGGCGGAGCGAATTGCATCGCCACTTTGGACGCCCGCTAGATCCTGCATGACAGCAAGGGCCGTATGAGAAAGATGGCAAGCCATAAGCTCTCCGGCCCGACGAGGATCCTCACCCGTGACGGCCTCCAGAATCACCTTGTGCTCATGTAGCGCATCGGCAAAAGACTGCGGGCGCCACACCTGGAACAGGCGTAAGTAGCGTTCGCTTCGTTCCGCGTAGGAAATGACAGTACGAGCGACAGTCTCCCCCAAACGTGGCATGACCGCCAGATGGAAAGCCCTGTGATGATCCATCCAGCTCTCCATGTCTCCGGCCGAGCGCGTTCGTTCCATGGCATCCAGAGATTCTTGCGCCCGTTGCACCTCATCATCACTCAGGCGTCCAGTGGATAACCGACATCCCAGCGATTCAAGGGCAATTCGAGCAGCATATAACTGATCCAGTTCATCCATGTCGAGCCCGCGTACCCGCGCACGTTGGTTAAGATCGGCATCAATCAGCCCTTCCTCCTGCAGCATTCGAAACGCTTCACGAAGAGGCGTCCTACTAACCCCGAACAATCTGGCAATTTCGGTCTGCTTGAGTACAGTGCCAGCCGGAAGCGCGTTCTCCAAAATGAGGCGCCTCAAGTGGTCTCGGAGCTCTGAACTTGTATTGCGAGGAGAGGTGAGCTTGGGGACTGGCAGATTATTGATATCCACGACTAGACGCCTCTCTTGCAGGATTTGAGATGGTTGAACAAGTTCAAGCCTATAGGTCGCTCGACATTTCAGCACGTACAGCCAAATAAGAGTGGCGACCACGCGCGCAAGCTGCGTGATCAATCTTTTCTCAACAAACTCTTGTGATTCAAGTCGCAGTGCGACACACTAAGTGTGCACACTTTAGGAATGCCGTGAAGTACCGTCGGTTCGAATACCGGCGATTTCCGGCCAGACGAATGAGGAGAAAAAGATGTCGCCATCTCCAGAAGTACCGTCCATTTCATCTTCGGCAGTAAACGTGTCGAATCTGGGTTATGTAGGTTTCCAAACACCTGATCTGGATCGTCTCGTCGACTACTACACGAAGGTTCTTGATTTTCAACTGATCGAGAATGACGGTAAGCAGGCATATCTCACCACCGATTTTCGCCACCACTCCGTAGTCATCGAAAAAGGCGATCTAAAACCTCGTTCGTTCGTTGGATACGAGATTTTTGAAGAGCTCGGATCAGCCCAAAAGCGTCTTACGAAAGCTGGGTACAAGGTAGAACGTCGTAGTGACATCGCGCCTTCTACTCCGGATGTATTGATTTTGAAAGAGCCTATGACGGGCATTAATCTTCACCTTTACGATGCCCAAAGCGGTAAGGGGGCCGACGGATACACTCCAATCCGACCTACCAAGCTTGGGCATGTGGCGGCCTTTGTCCCGGATCTAGATCCTTTGCAGACTTTCTATCAGGATCTACTCGGTTTCAAATGGTCCGACACCATTGGAGACTTCTTCGTTTTCCTCCGCTGCAATGCTGATCATCACGCCGCAAATTTCATGTCCTCCACAAAGAAGCGCGGTTTGCACCACATCGCGTACGAGATGAGAGACCTGAACCACCTTCAAACGATGTTGGACCACATGGCCGTTGAACAGGTGAGACTGGAGTGGGGCCCTGGCCGCCATGGTCCCGGACACAATATCTTCACGTACCATCATGATCCTGACGGTAATCTGATCGAACTCTTCACTCAGTTGGACGTTATCCATGATGAAGCAAAAGGGAATTGGGAGCCCCGTCCCTGGCATAACGAATTCCCTCAATATCCCAAGACTTGGGAAGTTGATGCCGTCGCAGTCAACAGCTGGGGTCCTCTGAACCCGAATGTCATGGACCATTAGGGGACTCTCTATGAAAAATCCAGCCTTTTCTCTTGTTCAGTACCATGCTGGCTCAGGTGCACAATTAGTCGGTATTTTGTCGGATGAAACAATTTTCGCCTTACCAGCACATCTCGGAGAACGAACCATGATGTCGCTCATCGAGGACTGGACGTTAGTCGAAGATTTGCTCTACGAACTAAATACCGATTCATTGAAGTCCGTCTCTGGCGCCAAGATCTTGGCCCCATTAACGTTCCCACACAAAGTCCTGTGCGTTGGTGCAAATTACTACAGCCATGCGGAGGAGATGAAGACCAAACGACCAGACCCTACGGCAGAACCGTTCTTTTTCTTCAAGCCCCCCACTGTCACTATCATCGGGCACGGTGCCCCGGTTGCCATGCCCGCAGTAGAAGGCGCTAATTTGGATTGGGAAGCGGAATTAGCCGTGGTCATCAGCCGCTCGGTTCGAAACATCACGGCCGAAGAAGCTCACTCGGCTATAGCCGGTTACTGCATCGCTAATGATCTTTCGGCTAGAGGCCAGTTTGCCCGTCCCGACGCGGTGTTTCCTGCCTTTGCCTACGATTGGATAGGGCACAAGGGCCAGGATGGATTCTGTCCGCTTGGCCCAGGCATCGTTCCACATTGGCAAGTTGAGGATCCAATGAGCGTTCAGATGACGTTGGAGGTCAATGGAGAACTCAAGCAGGACGCCAACACCTCTGACATGGTGGTGGACATTTATCATCAAATTGCTGCTGCGAGCAGGCTCATGACCCTCGAACCTGGCGATGTGATTCTGACCGGGACACCTGCCGGCGTAGGAATGCCCCGTGGAACCTTCCTGAAATCGGGCGATTCGATGACCGTTCGTATCGAGGGCATCGGCGAATTGACAACTACGGTGGTCGACAGCCTAGAACCGGTATCTTCATCAGGTGCAGCGGGTCACAGTGAAGTTGGTGCAGGCCGATGAATGTCACAACTTGTTCCTCCGACCGATTGGGCGACACCTGGCCACAGCTGCCCTCCGAGATCCCCAAGACTATGACTGCAGTGACATTTCGAGAGTTCGGCGGTCCTGAAGTCTTGCAACAAGAGACGCTGCCGGTCCCCGAAATCGGTCCAAACGATGTGCTCGTACGAGTCGCCGCGGTCAGCGTTGGACGTTTGCTCGACCTCGCAGCCCGCTCAGGAAAACATCCTTATGCTTCATTCTCCTTCCCTCATGTGCTCGGCGCTGAGCACGCAGGGATAGTCGCAGCAGTGGGATCGAGTGTCACACACGTGGCACGTGGCAACCGTATCGCTGTCTTCCCGGTCGTGGTGGACGGTGAGGATGAGCTTACCCGCGCTGGTTATAGCGAGCTCTCCGAATTGGTTCAATTGATCGGGACACACCGTCAGGGTGCCTACGCAGAATACTCTGCAGTTCCGGCGAGCAACGTCACCAAAGTACCAGCGAATGTGACACCCCGGGAAGCAGTGGCCGTTGCCCTCGCTGGAGCTGTGGCGAACAACCAGTTCGACCGAGCCGGTGGAATCGGCCCTGGCAGTCGCGTCATCGTCCAAGGCGCAACCTCTGCTTTGGGGTCCACTACCGCGCTCTTGGCCAAGTATTTAGGAGCACAGGTGATCGTTTCCTCCCGTTATCAGGACAAACGCGAGAAACTTAGAGCGCTCGGCTTCGAGCATGTACTGGACGGAGTGGAACCAAGGTTCGTCGACGAAGTTCATGCTGTCTTTGGCCCGGAGGGTGCCAACGTGATCATCGACAACCTCGGGTCACCTATGGTTTGGGAACACGGAATGCAAGTTCTTGCACGAGGAGGAACCATCGTCTCATCCGGCGCGTTCTTGGGACACCAAGTTCCGTTGAACCTTCAACGCCTATACAGCTTGGGACAACGTATCGTGGGTGTCAGGACCGGCAATCACACTTCCGTGGCGAAGCTGTGGCGGCAGGTCGAAAATGGGTTCCGCAGCGTCAGTGACAAGGCTTTTCTATTGGAAGACGCCTCGCTCGCCCATGAGTACGTGGAACGTGGCGACAACGTAGGTCGGGTCTGCTTGGTTGTGCCCTAAAGCTCCCTCCTCGGGCCCAACCGTTCCCTTTCAAACGAGTGAAAGATGACTGGCTTCCCCAGTCGTTCTTTCTCTACAAATATGAAGTAACAACGAGAGCTGCCGAATCCTGTGGCGGCTCTCGTTAGTTGCGCTCACGCTTTGTGCAACCCTCACGAATTATTCACGACGAATAAAAGCCTTCAGCTTCGCTGTCCTTCTCTCTTTTAGCGTTATGACCATTTACGTGCGAGTACGTGGTCTCCCGCGTCAATCAGATCCTGCGCAATGCCAATGCCCAGCCGCAGCTGATCAAGAGCGAGAAGCTCGGCTATCACCTGCACGCAACCACCACCAGCACGCCGTTGTACGACCGCTTGGCGGTGGATGCGGCCATGGCGCTGGCGGAGGTCATCCGCTCTGGCGGTATTGAGCGGCTGCGTATTTGCGCCTCCAGCGACTGCCAGAATGCCCTGCTGGATCTCTCGCGCAACCGCTCGAAGCTCTATTGCGATATCGGCAACTGCGCCAACCGCGAACACGTTCGCGCCTACCGGGCTCGCAAGGCCGGCAAGTCGGCGTAGCCGCGGTTATAGCGGCTGATCCTCGTCTTCCAGCGAGACCAGACCGTAATCACGGGCAAGCCTGCCAACTGTTTCATTGATATTCCTGCGGTATTCTGCTGGCGCGTACGACGACAGGCCGTACAGCCTTTCAAAACTCGGCCCGAGTTCCGGACTGTGAGTTCGTACCCACGCTTGAACTGATTCAAGCGCTCCCGGTCTTAGATGCATGACTCCGTGCCTGATTGCTTTTGCACCTGAATCGCTGATTTGCCGGATCGCATGGTCCAGGTGCTCGGGTGAGTCCGAAAGGAACGGAATGATGGGCATCAAGAACACCGTGACGTCGAATCCCGCAGCCGTCAATAATCGCACCGTTTCAAGTCGAGCGTCCGCTCTGGGTGCGCCAGGTTCCATCAGTTCGCGCAAGCTCTCATCGAAGATCGCGATGGACATACTAATCTCGACGTGTACGCGCTCCCGCGCTTCTTGCAAAGCAGGAATATCGCGGCGGATCAGCGTTCCCTTGGTCAGAATGGAGAACGGCGTATCATGCGCTGCAAGGGTCTGGATAATGCCGGGCATCAGTTGATAACGCCCTTCGGCACGCTGGTACGGGTCAGTATTGGAGCCCAGGGCTACCAACTCGCGTGTCCAAGTACGTTTGCGTTTCAGCTCCTGATCAAGAACGTCAACGATATTTGTCTTGACGATGATCTGCCGGTCAAAATCTGGCCCGCTATTTAGCCCAAGATATTCATGTGATCCGCGTGCAAAACAGTATCGGCAACCCATCGTGCATCCTCGATAGGGATTGATGGTCCAACGAAAGGGCATGCGAGAGGCTTCAGGAACTTTAGTCAGCGCTGATTTGGATTCAACTTCATGGAAGACGATTCCTTCAAACTCGGGCGTGCGCACTGTACGCGTTGCGCCAGCGAGCTTGAGTACTGCAGCGCCGGTTGTTGCGTCCCGTTCCACGAGTCTCTTTTGAGCGTCCCAGCGAATTGGTTTTGGCCCAATGCCCTCGTCTTGTTTATTCACCGCAGTCCTCCCGCTTCAGCACAGCTTCACTCCGGTCAACAAACAACGACCACAGCGTATTTCAAGGGAGTTATTAGATTGCCGATCGCAGGTTTCCGCCCCAGCCGGAATTGCTCCTTATCGCCAATGGGCTCATTCATTTCTACACAATGCTACTTCTGGCAATTACAAGCTCATCACAGTACATCCCGTCGGAATGACGGTAGCAGGACGTGTTCTATACTCGAATGGCTCCAGCTCCACGGTCGTCCGTGGCGCTGGAGCCATTCGAGAAAAACGCCGGAGCGATTACTTGAGCAGGCGGATGGCATGCTCCTCAACATATTCGTTCATACCAGCTGTGCCGAATTCTCGGCCGATTCCGCTTTGCTTAATTCCACCGAATGGCATTCTTAAATCAAGAGACTCAAAAGCGTGGGTATTGATGAACGTACTGCCGGCCTCGATCTTGCTGGCAACTTCGAACCCCTTGGTTGGGTCGCTAGTCCACACCGACGAGCCCAGCCCAAATTCGCTGTCGTTTGCCCAAGTTATTGCTTGCTCCAGATCCTCATATGGGATCAACGGAATGATCGGACCGAATTGCTCGCACGTGCTAATCGCGTCTTCATGCGCAGCGTTTCGAACCACATGGGGCAGTACGTAGTACCCGTCCTCCCAATTCGTTCCTTCGGCCTTAGTTCCTAGCTCTAGAACGTCAGCACCCGAGGCACGTGTTTGTGCGATTAGTTCAGTGACCTTCTTATACTGCTCAGCAGTAGCCAGCGGACCAAAGTTCGCCGAGGCATCAAGGCCATGACCAACTACATATTTATCAACACGGGCAATTAGCGCTTGAGCAAATTCGTCGTGCATCTTGGCCGGAACGTATACACGCTTGACCGCAAAGCAGATCTGTCCGCTTCGGGTATAAATGCCAAGCAGCATGCGATCGAGGACTTTCGCGATGTCCGCATCATCCAGCACGATGGCAGGATCGTTACCTCCAAGTTCCAGCGTGATGTTTTTTACCGAGTTGGCCGTAGAAGCCGCAACTTTTTGCGCGGTAGCGAGTCCACCAGTGAATCCGACCTTGCGCACCAATGGATGACTAGTCAATGCACCGCCAACGTCTCCATCCCCGTGCACGACATTTAGTACGCCTTTAGGCAGTACTTCAGCGATGCGCTGCAGCAAGGACGTCAATGCCGCCGCTGCGAACGGTGAGGGCTTGAGAACCACTGTATTTCCGGTAACCAAAGCCGGAGCCAGCTTCATCATGGTCAGCACCACAGGCATATTCCACGGGACAATAGCGGCTACAACCCCTCGTGGCTGCTTCTCGATCTTAATGGTGGATGATTCATCATCAAACGAGGTTGGCTCGAAGAAATCCTCTGCCAGTGAGGCTGTATGTTGTAGAACGCCGGCCCCCAAGCCAAAATCGGTCTGAGCTTCCCACAGCATTCCACCATGTTCGCGCACAAGCAGTGGAGCGAGCTCATCAGCTGACGCGCCGACGACGTCCGCCGCCTTGAGAACCAGGTTGGCACGCTCACTTGGAGCCAGCTGGCGCCAAGAAGCAAAAGCTTCGTGAGCAGCCTTGACCGCTTGATCAACGTCTTCGGGCGTACCGACTGCAACTCGAGCTACGACCTCTGAATTCTTCCCCGGGTCAATGACTTCACGATACTTTTTAGCTTCGGTCATGGACCCGTTGATGACGTGGCCAATAGTTGGAATTTCGGTGACAACTGCAGAGGTGTTCATGGAGATCAGTCCCATTCGTGGACGAGTAGAAGAATTGAACAGTCAGGTTCATTTCTTGCTGGTGTTTGGCGACGGCAGTGTCGCTTGATGTGATGTTTCTTTGGCTATCTCGCGCTTTTTCCGCCGAGGAATAAGCAAGATCGCCACGAGGCCCGCTACAGCAGCGATGGCCCACACTGAGAAATTCGCGAAGGTACTTAGCGATGCCGCTACCAGTACACCGCCACCATAAATGGCAATCACCGCGCCGATGCGGCCAACGCCAAGCATCAGGCCAAGAGCGGTAGCCCGTACTCGTCCTGGGTAGTAAGTGCCTAAGAAACCGTTGATTAGAATCTGAGCTCCCACGGAGCCAAAACCAAGGATGGCGACCAGTAGGTAAGTCACAATAAGCGGCATCGCGCCGGTTGCCATGAGTAAAAGGGCTGCTCCAGCGCAAACGAACGACACCACGGTGACAATTCGAGGACCATAGCGATCTGCAAGACGAGACGATATCAATACGCCTGCCACGGCTCCCGCATTCACTGTGAGTAAAAACGAGAGAGAAGAAGCAAGTGAATAATTCGCGGCCACCATGAGCTGAGGCAACCAGGTGTTCAACCCGTAGACAAGAGTCTGTCCCGCAATACCAGCGATGCAGAAGAAAATGGTCGCTGGAAGTAGTTTTCCTGTAAAGATCATTCGGTAGCGATTGGACTCCGCTGGCTCGTCAGGCACAGCTTGTGAATTACTACTGTCTTCTGCTTGCTCTAGCCCGTAGGCACGGGAGATCACTTCAGCTTCAGCTACTCGACCGCGGTTTTTCAAGAACGCTGGCGACTCCGGTAGATACTTGAAAAGTAGCGGCACCACGAAAATCAAGGGGGCAGCTCCGATAGCCAGCATCCCGCGGAAACCGATGTTTTCAAGTAGTGCGAGCGACAGCAACGCAGCTAATACGCCACCGACGGCATAGCCCGAAAACATGAGCGCATTATTAAAGTTCCTCCGGTGTGCCGGCGAAAATTCGATAGTCATAGCAATGGCGGTCGGAATGACACCACCAAGGCCCAGCCCGGCCAAGAATCTAGAAAACCCGAACACTCCAGGAGTCGGAGCACAGGCGCTAAGGACCATGAGTATCGAGAAGAAAGCAATCGAAACGATCAGTACTTTTCGGCGTCCAACCACATCGGTTAAGTAACCGATGAGGATCGCGCCAAAAAACATGCCAGCCAAAGCCAAGCTTCCAATGGCGCCAGTAGTAACTGGGGTCATCCCCCAAGGCTCGTAGTTGAGCAGGGCCGGCGTGATGGCGCCATAAACCACCAAGTCGTACCCATCGAATACGATAGCTACAAAGCACATGGCAATGACGGCGGCAGCCGATCTATGAGGTGTTTCCGTGCGAGTGTTCATGCGAGTCTTCCTTCAGGAAAGGTTCGTCTTGTGTTGAGGGTCACATTTCAACCATGAGTTAATGTATAACAGCACAGTGACATGCCGTCAACATTTTGTCACTTATTCATTAGAGTCCCACCACTAGGAGCGACATGCCCACCAAACCGCGATCGATCGTTTTGGATCTATATGGGGACTACCTCCAATACACCGCCGGCGAAGCCAAACTGGCAGCCCTAGTTAAGCTACTCTCAGCGTTCGACATCGAATCCGCGAGCGCCAGAATGACGTTATCGAGGTTGAAAAAACAAGGCTGGTTTGAAACCAGGAGGGATGGACGGGAGACCATCTACACCCTCACGGACACAATGATGCGGATCCTCACAGATGGTCGGAGCAGAATTTTCAACAGACAAGAAGAGCCATGGGACGGAAACTGGACCATGGTCCTATATCAAGTCCCCGAGTCCGAGCGCGCCAGCCGTGAAGCACTTCGTAAAAACCTTGCTTGGATGGGATTTGGGCAGCTCTCCTCATCGAACTGGCTTGCGGCTCACGACCGAATGGATGAGGCACGCAGCCTCTCCTCAGAACACCCTGATGCAATAATCGATGCGTTTTGGACCCGCACCGGCAGCATGAAGAAAGACCGCGACCTAGCCCGACGCTGCTGGGACTTGGAAACCCTTGCCGAGGACTACCGTCAGTTCATCAAAAAGTACCAAGCGATGGGTAACGCCAAGTTCATCAAGGACACTAAGGGCCCTAGGGCCCTAGCACTCAGAACCTTACTAGTTGGCGACGCGAGGCGCTTCACTTTCCGCGATCCGCAGCTCCCCCTGGAGCTTCAACCGAACGACTGGCCTGGCCGTGAAGCATACGAGCTCTTTCGCCATTTGCACTCTGAGCTGGGCCCCGAAGCAAGGACCTACGTCGAGTCAATAACTGGGGCCAAGGTAAATGCCACTCCGCCGCGTCCAGGCAACTAGCCCTCAAACAATTCTTTAATAACAAATACTTGACGTTGCCCGAATAACTGTCACACTAGAGAGGTACACCACAACACTTTAGGAGTTCTCATGACTATCCGTGTAGCTTGCGTGGGTGGCGGTCCAGGCGGACTGTTCTTCTCAACGTTGCTCAAGCGTCAAATGCCTTCGGCAGAAGTTGTGCTCTTTGAACGAAACCAAGCAACTGATGCTTTTGGTTTCGGAGTGGTCTTTTCCGACGCAACACTGGAAGCCATCAACGAAGCGGACCCCGTGTTGCGCGATGGCCTACGGGATCACGGAAAACATTGGAGTTCCATCGAAGTTTGGCTCAAGGGCGAAAAGCGCCAATTTGCCGGCAACGGAATGGCAGCAATCCACCGGCGGACACTGCTGCCGCTGCTCCAAGAACGAGCCCTCGACGCCGGGGTCACTCTAAAATTCGGACAGAATGTTCCTGACCCAATAACTCTGCGCGAGGAGTTCGACGTTGTCGTCGGAGCCGATGGAGCAAACTCTCGAACTCGTCAGGCCCTGATCAACGAACTCGGCCATACGACGGAGTCCGCAACCGCGAAGTTCATTTGGTTCGGCACGACCCACCACTTTGAGGGTCTGACCTTTGTTCATCGCCAAAGCGAGTTTGGCAATTTTGCGGCGCACGCGTACCCCATCAGCGATGAACTCAGTACGTTTATCGTTGAAACGGATGAGCAGACTTGGCGACGGGCCGGACTGGATGAGTTCGACACTTCGCAGCCGCCCGGTATCTCTGACACCAAGACGCAACAGTTCCTCGCTGAACTCTTCGCAGAAGATCTTGCCGGTGGCTCTATCGTGGCCAATAATTCTCGCTGGGCCACTTTCCAAACTCGACGCACCACGCACTGGCACAAGGACAATGTTGTCTTGCTCGGCGATGCCGTTCATACTGCGCATTTCTCCGTCGGTTCCGGAACCAAGATGGCCATGGAAGATGGAATCGTGTTGGCTCAAGAAATCGCTGCACATCCGGAAAGCCTCCAAACGGCATTCGCTAACTATGAGACCCAGCGGATGCCGAAAGTTGCAAAGATCCAGCGGGCTGCCAGTGGCGGCGTGAGCTGGTGGGAACACTTTGGTCGGTACTACCAGGCGTTTGAGCCAACGCAGTTTGCTTTCCACTTCTTCTCGCGCAGTATCGGCATCGACAAAATGGAACAACGCGATCCACAGCTGGTTGAAGCTGCACGCACTGAGTGGCTAGACAAGCATGGCGCTTCTGCCTTGGACACTCCTCTAGCTCTAGGCGAGACCAATTTCGTTTCACGCCAATTGATCCTGAAACAGAGTGAAAGTGGATCACTTGAACTACAAGATGACCACGGCAATGGCCTACCAGTATCCAGTGATGCATCAGTTCCAGATGCCGCAGCGGTACTGGTCACTGCCCCGGAACAATACTCCGAGATCAAGGAACTCGCCCAGAAGATTGCCGATTCCACGAAAGTCGTCCTTATTACAGGTGGCACATCGCTGAATCGTACGTTGCTCTCCGAGGAGTTACGACTAGGTCGAGCATTGCGGACTGTCATCGTCCAAGAATCCAACGGTGTAGAAGCCGAAACGCTCATTCTTTCCGGACGTACCGACGCTGTTGCCGCGCCGATCACTTCCTCCATAACCGTCGAGGTGTCCCATGCTTAAGCCCAGCATTAAAGAAGTTGATGCAAACACGACAAGCCTCTCCGCGCTCTTTGCTCCCAGAGGCATCATGGTCGTTGGCGCATCCTCAACAGCGGGAAAGCTTGGAGCCGTTATGGCCGAGTCCCTCAAAAGTTTTGGACCGGAGCTTTATTTAGTCAATAGTCGCGGTGGCGCCGGAATGCATACCACTATCGACGACGCTGTAGCGGCATCGACAGCTGGCATTGATCTCGCCGTACTCTGCGTACCAGCAGCGGCAACTGCACAAGCCTTGCGCGACTGTGCTTCAAACGGTGTGCAGGCCGCTCTGGTATGTTCCGGTGGGTTTGCTGAAGCTGGAGCACAAGGCCTGGAATATGATGCCCAGGTACAGGCGGCAGTCGCCGAGACCGGGATTCGGTTGCTGGGCCCAAATACCTCCGGCTTCTTCGTTCCCAGCACTAATTTGCGTGCAAGTTTTGTGCCGGGAGTTGCGCAGTTGCAGCCAGGCAACGTGGCTGTGGTCGCAGCCAGCGGAGGAATCAACCATGTGTTGTCTTTCCATCTGCAAGCCGCTGGCGTGGGGGTCAGCCTAGGTGTTGGTATCGGAGCTGGCATGGACATCGCCGCTCCCGAAGTGCTCGATTATTTGGCGCAAGACGATGCGACCGACGCCGTCGTTTTGCATTTGGAAACCGTTGCTGACGGACCAAGACTCCTGGACTCGGTGCGAGCCCTAAGCGCTAACAAACCGGTTATCGCCCTGGTGGTCGGGCGCAATGATGTCTCTGAATTCGCGCAGTCCCACACCGGGGCACTGGCCACGTCGTGGCAGACCACCCGTTCCGTGTTGCGCCAGGCTGGGGCAGTGATCGTTGACAACGAAACGGAACTCATCGATGCTGCAATTGCGCTCTCGGGCCAACGCCTAGCCCCCACCCAGTCAGCGTCTGCCGGGCTGATTACCGGCCAGGCAGGTCCAGGGTTGCTGATCGCTGATGCCCTTCACGAAAGCAAAGTTCCATTGCCTCGGTTGGGCACCCGCGCTCAGGAACAAATCAGTGAACACCTGCCGCCAATCACATTTCAAGCCAATCCTGTAGACACTGGTCGCCCGGATAAGGGATACCATCAGATCCTTCGTGCTGTGGCTGAAGACCCATCAATCGATATGGTCGGTGTCTATGGAATTACCGAACCGGTGATATCACTACCGCAAGTTGTCTCAGAATCAGGTATAAGTGCCGATTTACCCGTCCTTATCGGCGTCGACGGTCCTGAAGCTGAGGTGGCGCAAGCTCGTGAAGCGGCTTCGGCAGCTTCGGTTCCGTTGCTGATTGGGCCCGGCGCCTTGGCCCGCGGTTTATCTGCTCTGGCAGCAGATGCCAGAAATCAATTCATGCGCATCGAAACTACTCACGATGAGATAGCGCCCATGGTGATTGATACCAACGAAGCCTGGGACGAAAACCGTTCCAAAGATTTGCTCGATGAACTCGGTTTCACAACACCCGCTCGGCGGGCTTGCTCCAGTCGCGAGGAGGCTCACCAAGCGCTGGCAGATCTTGGCGGACCAGTGGTGGTCAAACTGCTCGATGCCACGGTGTTGCATAAGACCGAAATTGGCGGCGTGCATCTAGGTGTGAACAGCACGCAGAGCATGAATGAAGCGCTCGACGCATTGGAAAAAATCAACGTCAGCCAGTTCTTGGTCGAGAAGATGGCTTCCAGTGGAGTGGATCTGGTGCTTGGAGTGCGTCGCGACCCGGTATTCGGCCCGATTGCAGTTTTTGGTCTGGGCGGTATCGCTACCGAAGTCTTCGCAGATTCGACGATTCGTTCGTTGCCCGTCACCTCTCGTTGGGCCTCAAGCATGGCCGACGAACTGGACTCAGCCGAGCTCTTACGCGGTTTCCGTGGAGGGCCCACCCTTGAACCTACCGAACTCACCCGTCTCATTAGCGCACTGGGCTCAGTGCTCGAAGCGAATCCGAGCATCTCTGACATTGAAGTCAACCCGCTGCGCCTGGATGGCAACGGGCTGACCGCTCTAGACGCGGTCATCATTACCGAGGAGAACCGATAATTATGGCGCAACATACTTCACAAGGCATTGTCCCGTGGCCGGCCGAATTGCAGGCCCGGTTCAGAGAACTAGGTTATTGGGAGGATCGTGCACTTGGATCCTATGTACTGGAGGTCGCGGACCGTTTGGGCGATAAAGTCGCTCTAGTCGATGGCTCCACCCGTTTAAGCTACCGTGAACTTGCTGACCGCATGGATGCCGGAGCCGAGCGGCTTCTGGAGCTTGGCCTGCGTCCTGATGACCGGGTGATGGTGCAGCTGCCGAACGGTTGGCACTTCGTAGTCTTCGTTCTGGCGTGCTTCCGCGCCGGGATCATTCCAGTGATGGCCCTACCAGCCCACAGGCGTTTTGAACTCACGTCCCTGAGCGAACTTTCCGAAGCCAGAGCCATCGCGGTGCCTGACGTGGTGAAGGGATTCGACCACCGCGCTCTGGCCCGCGAGGTCCGGGCCGAAGTGAACAGCATTGAATTCACTTTGGTCAGCGGTGATCCAGGGAACGATGACCTGAACCTGGAGAATCTGCTGGCTCCGGGCTCCGATCCAGCCGGAGCACGCAAGCGCCTTGATGCCGTAGCTCCTCACCCCGATTCACCAGCTTGTTTTCTGCTCTCTGGTGGAACCACGGGACTTCCAAAGCTGATTACCCGAACACACAATGACTACGCCTTCAATGTGCGGGTCTGCTCTGAGGTCTCGGCTCTCAACGAAGACACCGTCTACCTCGGAACATTGCCTTCAAGCCACAACTTCCCATTGGCCTGTCCCGGAATCTTAGGTGCGCTCTTTGCTGGAGGCAGAACCGTGATGTTGCCAAGCCCTGCCCCGGAACGTGTCTTTAACACCATCGAATCCGAAGGCGTAACGATTTCTACCGCTGTTCCTGCAGTAGCCCAACGTTGGGTGGAGTATCAGCAAGAAACCAACGGTACGCAGTTGCAGACACTGAAGGTTCTGCAAGTTGGCGGCTCGCGACTTCCCGACGAGATCGCGTACAAGATCAAACCCGTTCTTGGTGCGACCCTGCAGCAAGTATTCGGCATGGCTGAGGGGTTGATTAACATGACCACTTTGGACGACCCCGAAGAAGTCATTTGCACCACGCAAGGTAGGCCAGTCAGCGATGCTGACGAAGTTCGGATCGTTGATGAGTTGGGAAACGATCTGCCCGATGGGACGCCTGGCGCCATTCTTACCAGGGGACCCTACACGCCCCGCGGATACTACCGTGCGCCTGAAGCCAACAAACGTGCTTTCACCTCTGACGGATGGTACTCCAGCGGCGACATCGTGGTCAGACGTCCCGATGGGAACCTGGTGGTTCACGGACGGGACAAAGACATGATCAACCGCGGAGGCGAGAAGATCTCCGCTGAGGAAATTGAAAGCCTTGTTTACCGCCTGCCCGACGTGACACTAGCTGCCGCGGTCGCAATGCCGGACCCGGTTCTGGGAGAGCGCTTGTGCCTGTACGTCACGATCCGCGAAGGTAGCGACGTCACGCTCGAGAAGATTCGCGCCGCAGTAGAGTCCGCTGGCGTCGCCTCCTTTAAGATTCCTGAACGCTTGGTCATCGTCGATGAATTGCCCACCACCAAAGTCGGCAAGATCAACAAGAAAGAGCTTCGCACGGACATTCAACAGCGAATCTCAGCCGAAGCAACTAGTCATTCCAAATAGACGAAGGACAGAATCATGACCGAAAATCACATGGCTGTTCCCGACCCGACGCCTCAAGAACAGCAACAGCTCGATGAGCTTTATCGCGACTTCAAATCTGAGAACCTGATTCCTCTGTGGACCGAGATTGGTGATCTCATGCCCATGGAGCCTAAGCCCGCAGCGCAAGCGCACGTGTGGCGTTGGAACAATTTACTTCCCATGGCAGAGCGAGCCGGTGACCTCGTGCCGGTAGGTCGTGGTGGTGAACGACGAGCTATTGCCCTCGCGAATCCAGGCCTGGGCGGTCGCCCGTACGCCACACCCACTTTGTGGGCCGCAATCCAGTATCTCGGTGGACATGAGACCGCGCCCGAGCACCGTCACTCGCAAAACGCTTTCCGTTTTGTTGTTGAAGGAGAAGGCGTTTGGACGGTCGTCAACGGCGACCCCGTGCGCATGTCTCGCGGAGATTTCCTGTTGACTCCGGGATGGAATTTCCACGGGCACCACAACGAAACTGACAAGCCCATGGCTTGGATCGACGGACTGGATATCCCCTTTGTTCATTACACCGATAGCTCATTCTTTGAGTTCGGCACCGAACGGGTCACCGACGAATCGACGCCAGATATTTCGCGGTCGGAAAGGCTCTGGGCAAATCCAGGACTGCGTCCGTTGTCTGGGCTGGACAATACTGTTTCCTCTCCAATCGGCGCGTACCGATGGGAACACACTGATCGTGCGCTCAGTGAACAGCTAGCGCTCGAGGATGAGGGGCATCCGGCAACAGTGAATCAGGGCCACGCTGCTGTGCGGTTCGTCAACCCCACGACTGGCGGGGATGTCATGCCTACGATTCGGGCGCAGTTCCATCGGCTGCGTGCCGGTGCCATCACGCCGCCAACCCGAGAAGTCGGCTCATCGGTATACCAAGTGTTCGAGGGACGTGGCGCAATCACCGTCAACGGCGAACGCACTTCGTTGGAGAAGGGCGACTTGATAGTGGTCCCATCGTGGGCACTGTGGTCGCTAGAAGCCGAGACACAGTTTGACCTATTCCAGTTTGGTGACCAGCCAATCATGGAACGACTGAACTTTAACCGCACCTACATCCAAGGAGCAACCCAGTGAAACTTGTAACCATCCGTACCGATGCTGGTACCGCAGCAGCACGCCAGGACGATCAAACGTATACCGTCATTACTCCATACCGAAGCGCGGACGAATTACTGCGTGAGGAGAATTGGAAGGACATTGCCCAAGCTGCGACCGGCTCAGCCGGGGAAGGTACAGTTTTGCCCATCGAGGGGACGTCTCTTGCTCCCCTTGTCGTTGCGCCGAGCAAGATCATTTGTGTGGGGTTGAACTACCGAACGCACATCCTGGAAATGGGTCGCGATCTTCCAGAGTTCCCGACTTTGTTCTCCAAATACGCACAGACCCTTATTGGTGCCAACGACGATATTGAACTGCCCGATGAAGACTCCGCCATCGATTGGGAAGCAGAGCTTGCAGTCATTATCGGCAAGTCTGGTCGACGCATTTCGGTGGACAACGCCAAAGAGCATATTGCCGGATATTCGATTTGCAACGACGTTTCGATGCGTACTTGGCAGTTCCGCACCAAAGAATGGTTGCAAGGCAAGAATTGGGAACATTCCACGCCTTTGGGCCCATTCTTAGCAACTACCGATGAGTGGGAACCGGGCGGAACGATCCGCACCATTGTTGATGGCGAAGTAATGCAGGAGGCTTCAACCGGCGACCTAGTTCACGGCCCAGAATTCCTCGTCGCCTACATCTCCACGATGATTACCTTGAACCCGGGAGATGTGATTATTACAGGCACACCAGGCGGTGTCGGGCATGCGCGCAAACCACAGCGCTACCTCACCGAAGGACAAGTAGTTGAAACCTCAATTGAGGGTCTGGGCACCTTGAGAAATCGAGCAACTCACACCATCAAGCACGGTGTCTAGAAATCCCAAGACCGGTGCTGAAACAGGGCTGTTGCCGTGTTTCAGCACCGGCACGGGTTCAAGCGAACTAAGCACACAAGGAGTTTTAGATGGTTGCTCGTCACGATCTAACAACTGATCCCCAGCTAAAGGCGGCCTTGCTGACCGCACGACGGGGAACCGCATTCTTCGGGCGGAAGCTCAACGAACTCGCGGATACTGGTCTTGGGCAGCCGTCCCTTTTGAACGGCTGGACGCGTGCGCATGTGGTGGCTCACGTGGGATATAACGCTCGCGCTATTGCACGCCTGACACAGTGGGCCATGACCGGCGTTGAGACTCCCATGTATTCCTCTCCTGAGGAGCGGAATCGCGAAATCAATTTGGGTGCAACGTTGCCACCGATTGCGCTGCGTCATCTCTACGATCACTCAGCCATTCACCTGAATGTTCAATGGCGCGACTTGGATGCACAGGCATGGAGTCACGAGGTCAAGACTGCCCAAGGGCGCATCGTCCAAGCTTCCGAAACTGTGTGGATGAGAACGCGAGAGGTCTGGATGCACGCGGTTGATCTCAATAACGGAGCGACCTTTGCTCAAATACCGACTGACGTTCTAGCCCGGCTACTTTCGGACATCACCGGAGCATGGGCCGCACGCGGCCAGGGCCAGGACCTTCGCCTTCACGATACGCAATCCGGTGCTTTTTATGGCGCGTCTGGTTCAGGAACGATCCAGCTAATTTCCGGTCCCCTGCCACAACTTGTTGCGTGGGCAGCCGGCAGGCCCTGGAGTGGACTGCAAACCGAGGCGGGTGCGGCCATCCGCCCGGCACCACGTTGGATCTAACAGACCACATATAGTTCGTCATCACGGTTCTCAAGGACAACCTCAAATCGCATTTAATTGAAGCCTCAACTAAAATAGGACTTGATCTCGGTCTAGCACCAAGCGCGTAGGTTGACTTCAAAGATGAATCTCAGTGACACAGAAACACCTACGTTGCACACCGCCACTATCACTGACCAACAGGAGAAATGGTCTGGCGATGCGTCAATTCCGCTAGAAGCACTAGTAATACGCAACCCAAGAAAAGGTGAAATCATGAAGATCTCAGCTGCAGTCGCACGCAACCATGGCCAGCCACTCACAGTGGAAGAACTCGAGCTCGACGAACCGCGACATAACGAAGTACGAGTTCGCATGGTCGCCAGCGGAATCTGCCACACCGATGCTGTTGTCCGCGACGGAATTTACCCGACTCCCCTGCCCGCGGTTCTTGGGCACGAAGGATCCGGCATCGTTGAGGCCATCGGCGATTCCGTCACATCGGTAGTTCCAGGTGATCACGTGGTACTTGCCGCGGCCTATTGCGGTCACTGTAAACGTTGCCGTAATGGCCAGATGGCCTACTGCGAAAACCTGTTCGCAGCCGATTTTGGTGGACGAAGAAATGACGGATCCACCGCTTTGAAGGACAAAGATGGAGAAACCATCTCCTCCCACTTCTTCGGACAGTCTTCATTTGGCACCTTTGCCAACGTCGTAGAAGAGTCCGTGGTTAAGGTTGGCAAAGACCTCCCGCTCGAACATCTTGGACCTCTAGGTTGCGGATTCAACACCGGTGCTGGCACTGTGCTCAATGAACTTCAACCAGAAATCGGCTCCACACTCGTAGTCTTCGGTGCTGGCGCCGTAGGTAGCGCAGCGATCATGGCTGCCCGTGTTGCTCACTGCGCAAAGGTTGTGGCGATCGACATCCACGATGATCGGCTCAACCTTGCCAAAGAACTCGGTGCCACCCATGTCATTAACTCGTTGAACGAAGACATCGATCAACGACTGAATGAGATTACCGACGGCAACGGAGTCGACTACGTCGTGGATACCACGGCCCGCCCCGAATTGCTGCGCGCGGCCGCTGATTCACTGGGCGTGCGGGGCACTGTTGCGCTAGTAGGGGCTGCGAAGCCTGGAACCGAGGCAACGTTTGAAGTTGGCGGCTCGCTAGTAAAGGGATGGACCTTCAAGACTGTCGTTCAGGGCAGTTCTGTTCCACAAGTATTTATCCCACGCATGATTCAGCTTTGGCGTGACGGCTTATTCCCATTCGAAAAGCTCATTGCCGACTACTCGCTGGATCAGATCAATCAGGGATTCGAAGATTCCAAGTCGGGTAAAGTCGTCAAACCAGTGGTGATCTACTAGACCGCTTTCCGACCTGAGTAACGCAGCCGGGCTGTCCCCCTGAGTGGGACAGCCCGGCTGCGTTGTATGAGCGCTCTTCGAAAATTACCCGAGGTTTTCTTGGGCCAGCCACTCTTGTGCAATAGTCGCTGCTGGCAGCTCCTCGTTGACGCTGCGTGCGTTCAGCGAAATAAGCTCCGAAGAATTCAATTCCTTACTCACGCTGTTAATAACTTCTGCAACGCCGCTCTCAAGATCGTCACTCGCTAGCGGGACGATATTTGACGATAAGAAGAGACCTTCAGGATCTTCAAGAACGACCAGATCGTTTTCCTTAATCGACGGATCAGCCGTGTAGATGATTGCCAGCTGAATATCGCCATCCTCTAATGCTTTGACGGTCAATGGGCCACCGCCATCTTCAATCGGCGTGAAGTCTACTGTCACACCATAGGAATTCTTTAGTCCACGTGGTCCATTTGGCCGGTTTTCCCCTTCAGAATTACCTCCAAGGGTGATGTCTTCCTTCACCTTGGCCAGATCGCTAATGGTCTTTACATCCCACTTTTCAGCGAATTCTTTAGTCACCACGTAGGCATCTTGGTCAGTTGCCGACGCTTGTTCGAGCGTTGTGAGGCCTTCTGGCACGGTCTTGGATAGCTCATCATAGACATCCTGGCTCGACCGCGCTGTTGTGTCCGGATTCCAATACTGCAACACCGGCCCTGAATACTCTGGGAACAAGTCGATAGCCCCGCTTTCGAGCTCTGGAATGTATGCCTCACGTTGCCCGATACGAAGTTGGCGGTCCACTTCGTATCCGTTTGACTCAAGAGCTTGCGCATAGATTTCTGCAACGATTTCGTTGGAGTAGTAATCCTGAGATCCCACGACGATTGCGGAGGAGTCACCGCCACCATCAACGCCTGATTCGTTCATTGGATCTGACGTCGCGCATCCCGAAAGTCCCACAGCAAGGAGAACTCCAGTCAGTGTTGTAATGCGATACCGGTTTTTCATGAATCCGTACCTTCCAATTTTTATTAACTCGCCAGTTTCAGGCTTGTATTGATGTTTCAGAAGCAACTGGCTGGGCCAGGCTTACGGTGTACTTTTGAACAATCCACAGGACTGCATCAATAATCAGCGAGAGGGCTACAACGAGTAGCGACGCCGCCAACATCTGGGGGTAATCGCGCGTTTTTAGTCCCACGTAAAGCAATCGGCCAAGGCCTACGTCTGCGATATATGCAGCGAGCGTAGCCGTCGCAATAACTTGTAATGTCGCAGTGCGCACTGCACCGACTATGACCGGAAGGGCTAGCGGCAATTCAACGCGCGCGACGATCTGCCACTCGCTATAACCCATACTGCGCGCCGCTTCTGTCGTGACCCGTTCAATATTCTGAACTCCGGAATACGCTCCGGCAAGAACCGAGGGCACCGCCAAAACGAACAGAGCAATCCAAGGCGCTTTTATACCTATTCCGAAAGCGAGACCCAAGATAGTTAGCAGCCCTAAGGTAGGGATTGCTCTAGCCCCTCCGGCCACAGAAGTGACGGCAGAACTATATCTGCCTGTGTGCCCGACAAATAGGCCAACAGGTACCGCAACTGCCAACGCTGCCGCGACTAGGCTCGCACAGAGAAGAAGATGCTCAACGATGCGGTGTAATATGCCGGAATTACCCTGCCAATTACTTGGGTCGGCCATCCACCCCAGTGCTTCAACAAACATGTTCATACTTGCGCACCAGCCTTCCTTTGCACAGGGGCGCTCGCTGAAGAAACCTCGGAGACTCTTGTCCATGGGGTGAGTTTTCGGCCCACCATCACGATCAATCTGTCCACCGCCAATGCCAGCAGCACGGTCAACAGCAATCCAGCCATAACCTCGGCAAAGATTCCCCGCTGGAATCCGTCTGTGAAAAGTGTTCCAAGACTGGAAACACCAACCAGAGCGCCGATTGTCACCAGGCCCACCGTGCTGACAGCAACGACCCTCAAACCAGCGGCTAAGAGTGGAATAGCCAGGGGAAGCTCGACGTACCAAAAGCGTTCTCGCAATGAATACCCGATAGCGAGTGAGGTGTCTTTTACGCTCGTGCTCACAGCCGAAAAAGCATCGGCCGCCGTGCGCACAAAGATCGCGATCCCGTACAACGTCAAAGCACTGACCATCGACAATGTCGACCTCAGCGATACACCTAAGAGAGCCGGAAGAATAATCAACATTGGCAACGAAGGCACCGCATATAGCACGCTCGTGCAGACCAGAATCAGGTTACCCATGCGTCGATGGCGGGAAGCCAGATACCCAACGGGCACGGAAATCACAGCGATCAACACAATTGCCGGTACGGCAAGAAGAACATGATCGATCAAGAGCTCGAGTGCTTTACCCCAACCAGTCCTGACCCACATCATGTAGCCAGCACCCCTAACGGACGCCCAGAACTATCCACAACTATTTTTTTGCCGGAAACATTTGTCACCGACAATTCCTTATCCGTGGACTGGCCTATGAATTTTCGAACAAAATCGTCGGCTGGAGTAGCAACGATCTGAGAGGGAGTACCTGTCTGGGCGATAACGCCGCCCGTCTTGAGGACCACGACTTCATCCCCAAGCAGAAACGCCTCATCAACATCGTGGGTAACGAGCAAGATCGTTTTACCCAAATCCGACTGGATTCTCAGGAGCTCGGATTGCAGTTCGCGTCGGCTAATAGGATCAACTGCACCGAACGGCTCATCCATAAGCAGGAGCGAAGGGTCTGCAGCCAGGGCACGCGCAACACCAACACGTTGCTGCTGCCCTCCCGATAATTGTGCCGGGTAGCGCAAAGTCATGGAGGCATCTAGACCAACAGTTTCAAGCAACTCATAGGAACGCGCTCGGGCTTTGTTTCTATTCATCCCGTTGAGCACAGGCACGGTCGAAATATTGTCCAGGACAGTTCGGTGCGGCAGCAACCCGCCCTGCTGAAGTACATAACCGATCGAACGCCGTAGTTCTACAGCGTCAGCTTCGCTCACATCGTTACCGTCAATCAGCACCCGGCCCATCGTTGGATCAATCATCCGGTTGACCATGCGCATCAGCGTTGTCTTCCCGGAGCCAGAGGAACCGAGCATCACCGAAATCTTGTTCGAGGGCACGACGTAACTGAAGTTTGCTACGGCAGTGGAGCCATCGGCATACGTTTTTGAAACTTCACGGAATTCAATCAAGGTCCCTCAGTCCCTCTCTTCAGCAACGAGGCCCGTAATGCGACCTTCTGTCGCCAGATAATCCTATACCTCGTTTCGAGATATAGCGAATCGAGGTAGAGGATGTATGATGCATATGTGATTGAGTTGATGATTCTTGGATTTTTGTCTGAAGGCCGGCTCCACGGCTACGAACTCCGGCGCCGAATGGAAGAGCTAAGTGGGCATGCTCGAAAGATCAGCGATGGCACCTTGTATCCGGCCATTACCCGGCTCGCCAAAGCTGGGTATGTGACCAAAGAAAGCGAACCTGGAACCGCCGGCGCACAGCGGCAGACCTTAGGGCTCACAGACTCCGGATACGTGCGACTTCAGGTCATCCTGAAGGATGCTTCCGGTTTGAACATCACCGACCTGACGCACTTTTCCACGGTCCTGACCTTTCTTTCCGTCTTGCCTGATGCGCAAGATAGAAACGCAGTTCTGCGCAGACGTTTGGAATTTCTTGACTCACCAGCCAGCTTTTACTCCGAGGACGGCTCGCCGGTAAAAATAGCCGATGTCACCGATCCTTATCGGAAGGGTGTCTTGCGTAGTGCTCGCGCCTTACGCAATGAAGAACGTAATTGGATCCGCGAACTGCTCAACGAGGATGACGGGAAATGAAACATATGACCATGCGAGCAGTTGTCTTGTCCCAGCCGGGGCCGGTGACCAATCTCAGGTTAACCTCTATGCCCATTCCTGAACCTGCCGAAGGTTGGGTTCGCATCCGCGTTCATGCCGCAGGGATGAACCGATCAGAACTTCATACCCGACTGGGATTTGCCGGCGATTCTGTACAGATGCCCAGAGTCTTGGGGATTGAAGCCGTGGGCGTCATTGATGCCGACTCCAGCGGCACATTTGCAATAGGCACCCAGGTTGCGACCATGATGGGTGGCATGGGACGAACCTTCGACGGCGGCTATGCCGAGTACACCTGCGTTCCCATCGAACAGGTCATTCCGTTCACTTCCTCACTGCCCTGGGAAGTACTCGGTGCCGTGCCTGAAATGCTTCAGACCTCATACGGAACGCTGAGTGTTGGCCTTGACGCCAAGTCCGGTCAAAGCATCCTCATTAGGGGCGGAACTTCCTCGGTTGGGATGACCATTGCGGTCCTCGCTAAATCAATGAATATGACCGTCATTTCAACTACTCGCGATCCGAAAAAGGGTGAGCGGTTACGGGAAATTGGAGTGGACCACGTCATCATCGATGATGGAAAAGTTGCCGAAAAGGTTCACGCCGTCTATCCAGACGGAGTTGATGCGGCTGTCGAGCTTGTCGGCACCCCGACGCTTCGTGACACGCTCTCAGCAACCAGGATGCACGGTACGGTTTGTTTTACTGGCATGCTTTCGAACGAGTGGACCGTGAAAGATTTTTATCCTATCGACTACCTGCCACGCGGTGTGCGACTCACCGCATACTCCGGTGAGTCCAAAGATCTTCCCGCGCCAGTGCTCCAACATTTTTTGGATCAAGTGGCCAACGGGTCTGCGACCGCTCCACTTGATCGCTCATTCTGCCTCGATGAAGTTCAGCAAGCCCACGCACTCATGGAATCTGATCAAGCCTGCGGAAAGCTCGTCCTACTGACTTAACCAAACACCTGCGCAGCCCACAAACAAGAGAATGCTGAATGCCGGGTGGCTTCGCGTGATTTATAGTCACACGAGACCACCCGGCATTCTTTATTTTTTCGACTGGCGGCACGTCGATTATGCATTCTTGCCGCCGGCCAAGGCTACGCCTCGAATTGGATAGCGTTCCATGACTTACAGATCGGCGTCACATGCGTTTCAACAAACGCGACATGCACTGGGTGCTGGATGTAGTTTTTCCAGGCCTCTTCGTCGGCAAACTCCGCAACAATGGTGACATCTGAATTGCCTTCATTCAGACCCAAGTCAGTTCCGGCTTTGAAACTTGATACACCTTGAATTTCTTCAGGCAGATTATTCATGGCATGGACGAACTCCTGCTTCGCAACTTCAGTCGCATCGTCAGTGAACTTCATGCCCCAAACGTGAGTGATCATCTAAATACCTATCGCGAGTTATTCATTCCACGCATCGTTGGTGATGCGCAGCTTATTCTTCGGGTTCGCCCTCCAAGAGATCCTGCGCCATCGACCGGACTACGCCCGCCACAATGTTTCTGTGACCAGAAGCCGATCCTTCGCCCAAGATGACTTGGTGAACATTAGGGGTGGCAAGCAGTGAATTGCACAGCGACACAATGACAAACAACAGATTCCGCGCGTCCTGCATGTTGCCGAATTTGAGAGCTTTCTTAATCTCATCGGCTTTGGCATCAGCCCGAACGGATCGCTCGTTGGCACCTGCTGCAGTACCGTGCTCTAGCCCTTCCCAATGGGTTAGTCGCGCCAGTTTCGAATTTTGAGCAGCAAACTCAAAGTATCTTTCCGCGAAATCTACAACGCCTTCCACGCCGTGGCCCACTACTGGTACTGCGTCAAGCGCAGTTGACAGTTCATGGACTAGTGCTGCTTCGAACAGCCCTTCTTTATTGCCAAAGTAGAAGTAGATCCGCTCCTGATTACACGCTGATTTGTTAGAAATCTCCCGAATCCGCGCGCCAGAGAAGCCACGTTCTGCGAACTCTTGAACCGCGGCTGTGAGTAATTTTTGCCGAGTCCCCTCGGTATTCCACCCCATGATCCGATCCTATCTCCAAACAGTTGTTTGGTAAATGCTTCGTTTGCCACATAAACTGATTTCACACACATGGTTGGAGATTCATGACCCCTGCGAGCGACGAACTAACGCCCAACGAGACCTCCGTCGGGCCCAAAAGCGCACCAAAGATTCCCTCCATTCACACCCGGGCAGCTATTACATGGATCGCCATCTTCCCTATGGTGGCCTTGGGGATGTCGGTCCTAGCTTGGTTTGCGCCACCATGGCATCCGGTCATTCGATCTTTGGTTTTGACGCTTATCGTTGTACCTTTGACCGTCTACGTCACCGTCCCTGCGCTGCTCAAAGCACATCACAAGACTGCACACAGAACATGGCGTAAGCCTCGAGACGTATGCAGCAAAAAAGACGGCGTACCGCCCAACCGAGCCATCCGCTAACTTGGCCCTGCGACGCTTAACGCCTGCCTTGCTCCTATGAGCTGGCATCCGCGAGAGAATCGGCCTGCGATTCCTCGCCTTTAACCCGATACGCGCCCTATGATGAACACACCATCGGTATACCCGAGTTGCAGCAGGTGAAAGGGCAAGTCATGTCAGATCAAACGCACGCGTCAGATGACTACGAGGCGCGGCTGGAGGCCGCTCACAGCAACCCGCTGATGGCGGCCGGACGCTGGGTGGTCGCACTGGCCTCCGCAACTTTGGGTGATGGCGAGTTCGAAGCCAATGAGCCCCAGGTCGTGGTCCATTCCCGCGTGGATGATTCGGTGATGCTGCGCATCACCACCGCCAGTTTGGAAGAGGCCGAACGCCTGATTGTACAGATCCGCGAGGACCTGGAGAACCTGAGCACCGAAGAGTTCCGTGCCGAATGGGAACCGGCAGCAGACCGGGAACGCTGAGGATCCCTCCCGGCTAGTGTTCGACGAGGATTCCGTCGATATCCGCGTAAACCATGGCGCCGGGGCGTACCTTCACGTCGCCGATGCTCAGCACTTCATCCACGGCGCCATGCGAGCGCTTGACGGTTTTGCGCGGATTGCTTCCCAGCGCCTTGATGCCCAGTTCGAGTTCCGCCAGGGCCGCACGGTCGCGCACCGCGCCATAGATGACCACGCCGGCCCAGCCGTTGATTTCGGCGCTGGCGGCGATCATGTCACCCATCAGCGCATAGCGCAGCGAGCCTCCGCCATCAACAACCAGGACCGCGCCGTTGCCCGGGAAGCTCAGGATCTCCTTGATCAGCCCGTTGTCTTCATGGCACTTCACAGTGCGTGCCGGGCCGTGGAAGGATAGCCGTCCGCCGAAGTCCTGGAATTGCACCGAGATGGATTGCAGGGCTTCACCGTGCTGGTCGTACAGGTCTGCGGTGCTGATGGGATCCTGCTGCATGATGCTCCTTTGAATCTGCGATGATCTTCCACCACACAGCATATCCGCGGGTGCCCGGTCGTCGGTGAACGATCCGTAATCTAGGAGATCACAGGTACCGATTACTCGCTGAAACGGACAATACGCTTATTGATTCCTCGTACTGCCAGGTCGATTTCATCGGTATGCCACCCTTGTTCTTTGCCAGACTCGACTACTCCAGGCAACTCTTTGCGCAAAGAATTAAGTACACGATCCATGTTTGTCGATGCCAGCTTAGGCGGCATCCCCCAGGAAATGAGTTCGTCAATAATCTGACCACGGGTCAGGTCTTCCAACAGCAGTTCACCACCGACATGAAGCGAGAGCTCAGTGTCATGTTGTTCCCACGTCGCGGTAGGTACAACATCATAGGCTGGGGCTAATTGCACGGCATGATTATCGATGAGTATGCCAATATTTCTGGCGTGCATGTCGCAATTTCCGATGGTCAAGTTTGCAATCAGGTAACTGGCCAGCAGGTTGCGCTCGACGACTGGACTGGCTGAGTTATTCCACAAAACCTCAGCTATAGCTTGAAGAGATGGGAGGCTCTCACCTGTTTTCTGGTACTTGTTTCGGGATCCTAGCGCTTGGCACATATCCTCCTGATGGATACGGATAACTCGCCCCTCATCAACCCGACGGTCGAACCTCTCCACCAAGATGGCGTTACGCCCTTGGATGGTAAGCATTTCCGCCCGTGCAGCGATCTGTCGGCTTCTTCGGGCTGCCGTGACACTAGCTTCAACAAGGCGAAGCCCGAAGAGTTCAAGTTGAGCGATCGACGGCCAGACCTCGGATCCGTCTTCATTGAGTAACGCGGGTTTTAGAATGTGAGTCGTTGGCGTGCCGTCTAGCGGAACACCAAACTTTTCACCTCGGCGCACAACCAATAGCTTGCCTTGCAATCCCCCAAGGCTGACACGCACATTCTGATCAATGGAGGTGCCCAGCGGAGCTGATGGCAACTTAGTGATTGCTTGATGGAGCTCGTCATCGTCGAGCCATTTAATATCCTGCGGGAATGACTCTGGTTGCTGACTTAGCGGCAGCACTTGGACGGCACCTGCACAATCGCGTCCGTAGGCTTTGAGCATGAGGAAAGTGTTGTCAACTGGTATTCGTTCCCGGGCTGCCAGTTGGCTACGTACAGAGTCTTCCGGCAACAGGCCATCGAGAAAATCCCTGCATTGGACCCATGGATACGGCTCCTCACGCACAGGTAACCTGACAGACAGAAACGAGCCCCAAGACTTAGATTCAGGAGTATAAGCCAGAGCGGCTCCTCCGAGCCCGTCTGATGTCAGCACTGCTACAAGTTTGCCTTCATTCCATAGTCCCAGTTCGCCTTCACTCATCTAGGCTCCTCTTGACTCGCACATGCTGGTTGGTGTTCTCATAAGTGCGGGTCATGTTGTTTCGCAAAGCCAGGGCATCCATAGAGTGCCGTGGCGCAACGAGCAAATCGAGCCCGAGGCTATCCAAAACATTCAGAAGCATGGCAACTGTTCCCGGTCTGCCGTTTTCGATTTGGCTAATTGTTGTCCTGGACACCCCAAGGGCTTGGGCAACGTCATCCTGGCTCAGACCCAGTTCAACGCGACGTTGCCGAATAGTACGGCTGAGCGAATGAAGGTTATTGCTCAAAACTCACCTCATCAATGCACGGAAATCTATACATTATCATGCGAACTTCGTTAAAGTTCAGATATTTGTACATTGCAAGATTCTTGCATCTAACGTACAGAAATCTAGACGATAAAAGCCATTCGAGCGATCATCACGCCAAACGGAGCGGCTATCTGATCAGCCAAGGCCACAAGCCTCACCCGCAAGACGCTCTCTACGAAAAATTAGAATTCAGCAATCCGCAACACATCAGTTCTCGTGGCTGCTATCCCTAAGCCCTAGAGCTCCAGCTCCTGCTGGTAGGCCTTGGCATCCAACGAACCCAAACGTGAGTGGCGACGCCCGTAGCCGAGGTAGATGCTGATGCCGACGATCATCCACAGCCCGAAGACCACCCAGGTGATTCCGGCCAGGTTGAACATCAAGAACAGGCAGGCGGCGATGCCCAGGATCGGAGTCACCGGATAAAGCGGAACCCGGAAGGTGCGCGGGGTATCGGGCTGGGTCTTGCGCAGGTACATCACCGAAACGCCGACCAGCGCGAAGGCGAACAGCGTGCCGATGCTGGTGGCCTCGGCCAGCTGACCCAGGGGAATCAATGACGCGGCAATGGCGACCACAAGACCGGTGACGTAGGTGCCGATGACCGGGGTGTGCGTCTTCGGCGACACCTTGGCGAAGAAGCGCGGGATCAATCCGTCGCGCCCCATGGACAGCAGGATGCGGGTCTGCCCGTACAGGGTGGTGAGCACCACCGAGACGATGGCGATGACCGAGGCCAGTGCAAAGGCCAGCACCATCCAGCGCTGCCCGGTGATCTCGGAGACGATCTGCACCAGCGCGGCTTCCGAGTCAGCGAACCAGTTCCACTCGCGCGCACCGATGGCCGCCACAGCAACCAGCACGTAGATCGCGGTCACCAGGACCATGGCGATCATGATGGCGCGCGGCAGGTCCTTCTGCGGGTTCTTCGCTTCTTCACCTGCGGTGGAGGCCGCATCAAAACCGATGTAGGAGAAGAAGACCATCGAGGCAGCCCCGGTGACACCGGCTGCGCCCATCGGCAGCAACGGGGCGAAGTTCCCTGCGTTGAATGCGGTGAAGGCGACGATCACGAAGAAGATCAGGATCGCGATCTTCACCAGCACCATGATGGTATTGGCCATGGCCGATTCGCGCGCTCCGCGCACCAGCAGCACCGTGGCCAGCACCACGACGATCAGCGCCGAAAGGTTGATGACCCCGCCTTCACCCGGTCCGCCAGCCAGGGAATCCGGCAGCGACAGGCCAAAGATCTGCAGGGTCTGGTTCACGTAGGCTCCAGCGCCGACGGCTACCGCCGCGGCGGAGACCGCATACTCAAGGACCAGACACCACCCGCAGATCCAGGCCACGCCTTCGCCCAAGGTGGCGTAGGAATAGGAATAGCTGGAACCGGAGACCGGGACCATACCAGCCATTTCGGCATAGGACACTGCCGAAAGCAGCGCGGTGACGCCGGCAAGCACAAAAGCGATCCAGATGGCTGGCCCGGCGACCGGAACCGCTGAGCCGAGGATGACCAGGATGCCGGTGCCCAGGGTGGCGCCCACGGAGATCATCACCAGTTGCATCACGCCCAAGGATCGCTTCAGCGAGCCTAGCCCGTTGTTGTTGGCGGCGTCGTTGGCCATCGCGTTGATGGACTTGCGTCGTCGCAACTGCTGGCCCAGCGGGGTGCGTCCGGCAGGCGGGGTGGTACTGGTGCTACTCACGGGGAATCCTTGATACGTGTTTGTGGCAAACGAGAACGCGCCAGGACTATCTGTTATGGACAGTCCCAGCGCGTGATCTCTGGTTAAGCTTTATTATCAGTCTTCAAACTTCTTGTCCGGGTTGGCTGAGGATCGGTTCACTCCGGTCCCCTTGCCCAGTTCTGGATCATTCTCCTTGCCGGCCATGGTCATCACCGAGATGACCAGCAGGCAGGCGATGAAGGCAATGCCGAAGCAGGCCAACCCGATGTCGAAGCGCATCGGGTTTTGCGATCCGCCGGTGGAACTGACCAGGCCGACGACTCCTGCGATGATCGCCATAACCAGCGAGAAGCTCAGTGGGCCCTTGATCGACTGGCTCCACGGCTGCTTCTTCTTGTTGTTTCCCACCAGGAACTCCGTTTCTACTTTTCCTGCAGACTTCAAGACTAGTTGTTTTCTTGCTCTGGCGTATCAGCCGCGGTCGCGGCTTCGGCCTTCATTTCGTGGCGATGGCCGAATCCGGCAATCAGCTCGAAGACTGCAAGGACAATGGTTCCGCCGCCGACCAGGCCGAAGAGCGCGTGCGCATCCATCCCGCCGCTGAAGCACAGGGCAATGGCCAAAATCACGCCAACCGCACCGGTGACCAGCTGGTTCCGGAATGGCGGGAAGGCCGCGCGCAGCTTGGCGAAAACGTACAGTTCGGCAAGGCCGGTGACCAGGAAGGCGAAGGCCGCGATGTACCCGATCCAGGCCACCGAGGTGACGAAGATGGTGGCGATCCCGGCCAGCAGCATCAATCCTGCGCCTGCCGCATAAGCTCCGCGGGACTTCTCCGGAGCGCTGTCAACCACCACGTACTGCCACATGAATACGCCGGTGACTACGAGGAAGCCTGCCGTTGAATAGGCCAGTGCCTTCTCGTCTGCGCCGATCCAGAAGATCGAAAGCAGCGCGTAGGCGAGCGCGGTGAGTCCGCGCAGGAAGACCGGGCGGAAAACTTCTTGGGCTTGAGCGGGGGTGGTTTTTGGTGCAGGCACAATTTCTATTCTACCGCGCATAGAACCAACCGCCAGCTCGGTGGTGCCGATTGCCACAGGCTGCGCATTTCCGGTTCGCGTTTCCCGTACGGATCCTAAGCTAGTGCAATCAACGGGCGGGCGAAGTTGGCCCGCTTAGTTGGTCCTCTTTGCCCAGGTGGTCGAAAGGCGGGCGCGCAATCCGTGAGTCTTTTCTTGAGGTGCAACTCATGGGTTGTGCGCTCGTCGCCCGGGCAGAAAGGCCGGTGATGAACCATGACGAAGCGAAAGAAGTGCCCCAAGGTTTGCGTAGGCAAGCCAAAGGCCACGAAAGCCGAAACGTTCTCGAATCTTTCCCGACTTATCGTGGCCTTGCTGAGGCTCATTATTGAAGCCCTCTAATTGGTTGGTCGTTCGACCGCGGGGTTCGGTGTAACGGCACCGTCCTCCTGAAAACGGGCTAAATCCCTAGACACGCCGGCGAATCAATGACTCATCAAGATCCGCAATCGACGCGGCACCCATCAGCTGCATGGCCACTTCCACTTCCTTGGCCAGTAGCTCGATCGCGCGGGTAACACCTTGTTCGCCGCCGGCCATCAGTCCATAAAGGTAGGCCCGGCCAATGAGCACGAAGTCGGCACCGGCACACAGCGAAGCGACGATGTCCGCGCCGGACATGATGCCTGAGTCCAGGATGATCTCCATGTCATTGCCGACCTCGGCACGGACTTCGCTCAGCGCTTCGAAGGCGATCGGTGCGCGGTCCAGCTGGCGACCTCCATGGTTGGAGACCACCAGGCCATCGGCGCCAGCGGCTTTGGCTTTGGCCGCGTCTTCGGTCGTCAGCACTCCCTTGACGAAGAGCTTGCCCTGCCACAACTCGCGGATCCATTTCAGGTCGTCGAAGTCCAGCGAGGAATCGAACATGGAGTTGATGATGGTGGGCAGATCCGCCGAAGACTCGGAGAGCGAGGCGAACTTCAGCGAATCGGTGGTCAGGAAGTTGAACCACCACTCCGGACGGTAGGAGGCATCAACGATGGTCTTCAGCGTCAGCTCGGGCGGGATCTTCATGCCGTTGCGCGTATCGCGGTGGCGCTGGCCGGCCACCGGAGTATCGACGGTCACCAGCAAGGTATCAAAGCCGGCCGCGGCGGCACGCTGCACCAGGGCCTTGGACTTCTTGCGGTCTTTCCAGAGGTACAGCTGGAACCAGTTGCGACCTTCGGGCGCGGCATCAGCGACTTCCTCGATGGAGCGGGTGCCCATGGTGGACAGGCTGAAGGGGATCCCCGCCTTCTGCGCGGCGCGTGATCCGCCGATTTCTCCCTCGGACTGCATGAAGCGGGTGAAGCCGGTGGGAGCAATGCCGAAGGGCAGTTTGGACGCTCCCCCGGCAATGCTGGTGGATAGATCCGAGCGGGCAGTTCCGTGCAAGATCCTTGGCAGTAGTTCTACTGAGTCGAAAATCTGGCGGGCCCGCTGGGCCGTAATCTCCCGGCCAGCCGCTCCATCAACGTAGTCAAAAGCGGCGGTGGGTGTCCGGCGCTTGGCGATGGCACGCAGGTCCCAGATATCGGCGGCGGCAGCCAGACGTGCAGAGCGTCGGTCCAGCGAAGGTGCCTTGAATTTCATCAGGCTGATCAGCTCGGATACATCCGGCAGCTGTCGTTTGAGATTTCCCATGGTGCTCCTAACTACGGTGTTAGATCAGTTCAAAGATTAGTGGCCCAAGCGCATCCACGCGGTTCCTCGGGCACGCAGCCACAGCGTGATGCCGCGTGATGCCATGAACCCGAGCGCGAAGGCCACCCAGATCCACCAGATCGCCGAGTGCGGGTCGCTAGTGAATGCCATGACCGCCCAGAGCATCGGCGCGTACACCACCAGGTTCACCGCGCCCACGATGCCCAGGTAACGGGCATCCCCGGCACCGATCAGCACCCCGTCGAGCACGAAGACCAGTCCGCACAAGGGCTGGGACAGGGCCAGCACCCAGAGGCCGACTGTGGTCAGTTGGCGGATCTGCTCGTCCGCGGTGAACATCATCGGGAAGACCCATGAGGTTGCGAGCAGCAGCAGTCCGGTCACCACACCGAAGTAGATGCCCCAGCGGCTCATGATGGCGGTCAGTTCGCGGACCCGTTGCGCATCACCGCGGCCCAGTTCCTGGCCGATCATGGCCTGGGCGGCAATGGCCAGAGCGTCAAGGGCAAAAGCCAGGAAGCTGAAGATCGTGAATACCAGTTGGTGGGCGGCCAGGGTTTGGGTACCGGATGATGTGGCCACAAAGACCGTGAGCAGCAAGGCCGCGCGCATGGTCAGGTTGCGCAGCATCAGCCAGGAACCGACCTGCCCGGTGGAGATGAATCCGGCCCAGCTTGGCGCCAGCGAGATTCCCTGTTGGCGGATCCGCGGCAAGAGCATCCACAGATAGACCGCGGCCATCAGCCACTGGGCAATCGAAGTACCCAGGGCTGCGCCGGCCACGGACATGTGTGCCCCGTAGACCAGGACGAAGTTCAAGACGATGTTCAACCCGAAGCCGGCGGTAGCGACCACCAGTGGAGTCTTGGTATCTTGCATGCCGCGAAGCACGCCGGTGGCCGCTAGTACCAGCAGCATCGCAGTGAGGCCGGGCAAGGAGTAATGAATATAGTCCACCGCGAAATCGGTGGTGGCACCCTCGGATCCCATGGCCTGTACCAAAGGCCTGGCGGTGAAGTAGCCCAGCAACGAGAGCACGACGCCAAGTGCCACCGCGAACCACATGCCATCGCGCCCGGCGGCCATGGCCTGGCCTGGCCGGCCAGCGCCGATGGCCCGGGCGACCGCAGGCGTGGTGGCATAGGCCAAGAAGATCATCAGGCCTACGGCGGTCTGCAGGACCGTGGTTCCCAAAGCGGCCCCTGCCAATTCGTTGACCCCGAGGTGTCCGACAATCGCTGAATCGGCCATCAAGAACAATGGCTCGGCGATCAGCGCGCCGAGGGCCGGAACGGCAAGGGCAAGGATCTGCCGAGAAATCGACTTCGGGGATTCGGTTGGGGTTGAGGAACTCACGCTTCCCACTCTACGAAGCGCCATCGACTTTCACCATTTAATATCGCTGGTCGAGATGGCCGGTCGGAAGGAGCATCTACCGCACGATTCAGAAACCCACTAGGTTGGAATCAACCCAGTGGCTGCAAGGATGCGGTCAGAAGGAGCATCAGATTCCATGAGCCAGGAACATCTTGACCGGTGGCAGTGCGCTGGATGTGCTGTGGAGTTCCCGCCGGGCGGGCACCCCGAAGGCCTGTGCCCTATCTGTGCCGACGAGCGACAGTACATTCCCGGTGGCACCCAACGGTGGGTGCGGACCGAGGACTTGGTCGCGGCCGGGCACGAGTTGACGCTGACTGAACTTGAGCCGGGTCTGACCGCTATCTCTTCGCCGGAAATCGGCATTGGCCAAAGCGCCCTTCTCGTGGAAACCACCGGAGGAAATTTGCTTTTTGATGTTCCGGGATTGATCACGGATCAGATCGTTGCCTGGTTTCGGTCCCGTGGCGGGCTGGCCGGGATCGTTGCCAGCCATCCGCATATGTATGGAGTGCAGCAACAGTACAGCCAGGCTTTTGATGATGCTCCTATCTATGTGGCGCATCTTGATGCCCATTGGGTGCAATATTCATCGGCAGCAATCAAAATATGGCGGGATCCATTTGAAGTCCTGCCGGGCCTGACCTTGAAGCAAGTGGGCGGCCATTTTCCCGGGAGCACTATCGCTTGCTGGGAAGCCGGAGCTGATGGGCGCGGAGTCCTGCTGGCCGGTGACGCCATCTTCCCGGTGGCCGATGGCAATGTGACTTTTCTGCGCAGCTACCCGAACCGCATTCCGCTCTCCGCGACGGTGGTTCGGCGTATGGCCAAGAAGCTCGAAGAGCTGGAATTCGACCGTCTTTACAACAACTTCGCGTCCTGCGTTCGTTCCGATGCGCAGCGCATCGTACAGTCTTCCGCAGATCGCTATGCCCGCTGGGTTTCGGGCGAATTCGACCTTCTCACCTAAATGAATCAGAAAATTAGATATTCCCTAATGAGAATATCTACCTTTCGCGGAACAGAAAGAGCAGTCTATGCCCAGCCTTCAGATCACTGATCAGATAGCGGTCCTCGACCTTGGTTCGGAGGAAAACAGATTCAGTGACGCATGGATCGCTGAGGTCGAGTCACTGATCGATCAGGCGATAGCCCAGCAAGCGCTCGGACTCGTAACCATAGGAAGCGGGAAGTTCTACTCCAACGGGCTGGATGTGGATGAGTCAGCTGACGACATCGTTCTGGATCCGGCATATTTGCGCGCCGTTCAAGCGTTGTACGGCAAAGTCCTCGCGTTGCCGATGCCCACGGTCGCTGCCGTCAACGGACATGCTTTCGGGGCCGGCGCACTGTTGAGCATGGCTCACGATTACCGGATCATGCGTGAGGACCGCGGCTTCTTCTGCTTCCCCGAGGTCCAGGTTGGAATCGTCTTCCCGCCGGGGATGGCTGCATTAGCGCAGAGCAAGCTGGATCCTCGCACCGCACGCACCGCCATGCTCTCCGTCCATCGGTACACCGCGGACGAAGCGCTGGGACTTGGACTAGTGGATGCCACCGCTCCCCAGGATCAGCTGATGGAACAGGCGCGCGCCTTGGCCGCCTCGAATGCCGTTCAGAACCCGGCAGCCTTGGGGACAATCAAGGAAGTCATGTATGCGGATGTTCTCGAAAAGTTGGCAGGCGCCTAGACCTGGCTGGCAGCGCTCGTGCCGCCGTGATGCCTCGCCTCAAGAGCGCAGCGACGGATCCTTCTTGGAGAGGAACGAAGCGAGCACCATGGCCAACGCTTGGAGTGCAACAACACTGAGTACGACACTGCCCCAGCCGAGGTGCATGAACGGGATGCCAATCAGCCATCCCAGCACCGAAGAGCCAACGTAGTAGAACAAGTTGTAGAGGCTGGACGCTTGGGCGCGGGCGCCGGAAGCCAAAACCGGAACCCAGCCGCTGGCCACAGCATGGGCGGCGAAGAAGCCCGCGGTGAAGATCAAGAGCCCGGCGACAATGACCACGAGATTGCCGGCGAGGGTCAGGGCAAGTCCTATGGCGCTGATGAGGATGCTCAGGCGCAGGGTATTGCGCCGGCCAATTCTGGCCACGACTTTGCCGCTGGCCACTGACGTGTAGGTGCCAGAAAGATAGGCTAGGAATACCAAGGCTGCCAGCGAAGAGGGAATGAGATAGGGCGCAGCTTCCAGGCGGAAGGCCAGGTAGTTGTAGACCGCCACGAAGCCACCCATCAGCAAGAAGCCCTGGGCATAAACCAAGACCATTTTGCCGCGCAACGCGTGGCCGAACTTCGCGGTGATGCCCTTCACGCTTTGCCCTCGGATGGGCGAGAAACCCTGAGCCGAAGGTGCCTTGATCAAGAAGAACAGCGTCGCCAGCCCTGCCATGATGCTCACGGCGGCTACTCCCCAGCGCCAGCCTGCCGGTTCGCCAATGAAGCTGGCCACCAAGCGTCCAGCCAGGCCGCCGAGCGTGGTTCCGGAAATATAGGTGCCGCTGGCCACGGCGACTGCCTTCGGGCTGACCTCGTCGACGAGGAAGGCCAACGCTGAGCCGGGAACACCGGCCAAGGCCACGCCCTCGAAGAATCGGATGACCACCAGCGACTCGAAATTCGGTGATTGGGTGCTGAGCAATCCCAGCAGCACCGAGGCAATCAAGGCTGCGCAGATGACTTTCCGCCGGCCAATGCGGTCCGAGATGATGGCCCACGGTGTCACGGCCAGAGCCAGTCCCAGGGTGGCCGATGAGACGGCCAACGCGACTTGGGACGAGGTGATGTGGAAATACTCCGAGATAACCGGCAGCAACCCCTGCACCGCGTAGAGCTGCGAGAAGGTCGCAACACCGCTGGCGAAGAGGGCTAGCAGCATCCCGCGGTAGGCGGGGGTGCGTGGTTCATGTCCTGCGAACGTCACTGCTTTAGACTCCTGCAGGAAGTAGCGGGTAGATAAGGTACACAACCAGCAACGCGATGGTGTTGTTCAGTACGTGCAGCATGTAGGAATAGGCCATCGACTTGCCACTGAGGATGTAGGCCAACCCCATGGTGATGCCAAGCATGAAGTAGGGAACCACTTCCATCCATGACCCGACGCCGGCTCCAACAAAGTGGATCCCGGCGAAGAGAACGGTGGAGATGATCAGGCAAACCCAGACGTTGATCTTGCGTGAGAGCTTGCCGATGAGCAGATGCCGGAAGAAGTATTCTTCAACAAATGGGCCGAAGAGTGCCGTCACCACCAGCATCACCGGAAGCGGCACCGTCGTGGCCATCCCTTCCAGGGCCGCCTGGTTTTCACTGGTCACCACCTGGCCGGTCAGGCCGGCGATGAGCGCGTTGACCATGATGGTCAGCAGCCAGCCTCCGGGAAGCATCAACCATTTGGCCCACGGGTGATAGCGCATGGTCTTGAAGGAATCGAAGAACTGCGGTCCGCACTGGATCATCGCGAGGATGAAGAAGGTGACATACAGGATGAGGTTGATGCCAAAGAGCGCCTGCTCCTGGGTGGGGAACGCCGTCATGTAGCCGGGGATCAGCGCAATCAGGCTCGCGGCCCCGCCGATGAAGAAGACCAGATACGCGATGACCGTCAGCAGGTCTCCCTTGCTGAACTTTCCAGCATTGAAGACTCGTTGCTTAGGCCGTACAGCCATGTAGTGGACTGGGTGCTCTGGCCATTGTTGCATGGTACAAGCCTAATGGCCTTGCCTATGTAATTGCCTAAACCGTGAGCGAGCAGACGAAGATCTGTTCCCCTACTGTCTCCGCACGCACAAGTGCCCGGAGGCAACTGACTGCAGTAGCAGTATTGCCTCCGGGCACTTGGGAGTCAGCGTTGAGAGCTAACGAGATTCTCGGCTAGTTGCGATCGAATCCTTCGCGGCCCTTGTCGACAAATGCCGGGAACAGCATCTTGTAGGTGTAGCCCGCGATTGCTGCGCCGATAATAGGCGCGACGATGAACAGCCATACCTGGCCCAGTGCTTCTGGCCCGGCGAACCAGGCAACACCCAGCGAACGAGCTGGGTTGACCGAAGTATTGGTGACAGGGATCGAGACCAAGTGGATCAGGGTCAGCGACAGGCCAATGGCGATGGGCGCGAAGCCCTTCGGTGCACGCTCGTCGGTGGAGCCCAGAATGACGTAGAGGAAGATGGCGGTCAACACGATTTCTGCAACCAAGGCTGCCACCAGCGAATATCCATCAGGGGAACGGTCGCCATAGCCGTTGGAGGCGAATCCGGAATCAATGGCGCTGAACCCGTCCTTGCCGGAGGCAATCCAGAACAGCACCGCACCTGCAACAGAAGCGGCGACCACCTGGGTGACGATGTATGGTCCAACGTCCTTCCACGGGGTACGGCCAGCGAAGGCAGTACCCAGGGTGACGGCTGGGTTGAAGTGACCGCCGGAGATGTGGCCGACAGCGTAGGCCATGACCAGCACGGTCAGACCGAAGGCCAGTGAGACACCAACAAATCCGATTCCCATGTTGACGGATTCATCGGCGATGACCTTTGCTGCGAAGATGGCCGAACCACAGCCACCGAAGACCAGCACGAATGTGCCCAAGAATTCTGCCGAAAGTTTTGCGCCCACAGTTGGCACGGATGTATCAGACATGCTTCCTTTTCCTTTCCTCGATGAATAATGCGAGTTCGAGAACAGCTTATGTCCTGACAGCCGGAATCGGGTAGACCTCAAACTATTTAATGGTACTCATTTGTCTTATTTTTTCATCGAGGTTCACGATGCTGTTCGATTTCCGCAATTCGCCCACGTTGGACTTTTGTGGATGAAGGGCGCCTTTCAGCCACGGCCATCGCCGCAATGCCGACAACAACTCCCAGCAGATTCCCGATGGCGCAGTCCCATACCAGCTGTGATCCGATCTTCGGATTGGCCAATTGGAGCATCAAGATAATCAGCGGGGTGAAGAAGCTAAGGGCAAGACCGTAATTACGAACCATATAAGCCTCGGTAGGGAACATCAGCAGGATTATCAGGCCCCCGATCACCGGCTCGCTGGGCGCCAGGTAGCTGATTCCCAACAGCGCGCCAATGCCAGCGAGGGTGCCGGTCAGCCGGTGAGCGCCTCGCCGCAAGCGCCCTCGGGCATTGCCAGCGGCCAGCGGAACAGCCGCCCCGGCCAAGATCCACTGGAGATGTTCCACGTGCAGAAAGATCCCGACAGCTCCAGCCAAGAAAATCACCAGCAGGTAGGTTCCTGCCCTGCGCAGGGTGGCGGGCCAGGGAATCGACGTGGCGCCAATTCTGCATTCGCCCATCGCTTCGAATCGATCGGCTTGGCCGAGCAGGACGCTGAATAGCGCGGTCGCAACGAAGGCAGCGAGCCCATCCACTGCGGGCAGCTCCCCCACCGGCAAGGTCCCCAAAGCGCCAAAAGCAAAAAGCGGGAAGAAGGCTCCGCCTGGCTTGATCCCATATCGATCGGCAATCACCGAGCTGAAGGCTGACCAGAACATTCCTCCGGCAAGCAGCACCCACCCGTGCAATCCCAAGGGTGCCATGGCGATCCCGCAGATTCCCGCGCAGAGCATCATGGCAGCCCCGAGCAACTGATTCTTCAGCCGTTGCCAACGATGCGGAGCACGTCCGTACATTCCGACGATCGAGCCGAACACCGCGTAGGCGAGGAGGTCTGTCCTGCCTGTTGCCAGCAGCACGCTGCCGGGGATCCCCAGGCCCAGGCCAACGCGAACCGCCGGACGGATCTCCGGGCTGTGTGCCATGGCAAAGCGCTGCCAGTCAATAAATGAAGCGGGTTTCGGCGTGGACTTTCGGATGGCCGTGAGGAGCGGCGTTGATCTGTCCATCGTCAGCGCAGCCCTGGGATCAACGCGGCACCTGACCGGCTGCCACTGTTGTTTGGCCCCAGGAGCACTGAAGCGCTGCCTCGTTCCATTGATTTGTCCCCGCCTCCCGTCGCATGACCCGAGTCGGTCGTGAGCCCGGGCCTGTTTCTAGGTTCAGGGATATGCCTTGATCAAATCCAACAATCAGATCCGATGATCCAATAATTTTTAGTTATGGAGACTACTGGGAGCGTCATTAGCCGACGGAAAAGTTTCAAAAATAATCTTTTGGATCGCTCGTGTCATCAAAGTTAACGGATTGTCATCTTCCATCACCAGCGAAATCTGCGAGGTGACCTGCGGATCATCCAGCCGGGTCAGCTCGATTCCGGGAAGGGTGCCCAGCGGAGGCAGCCACTGGCGCGGGACAATGCTGGCCCAATTTCCCGTTGACACGTGCGCAAGCAACGTAACTATCGAGTCGCATTCGATGCGAGGCGAGACTTCAAGTCCATGCTGGCTAAGGGTCTGGTCCAGCACTTGGCGTCCCCTAAGGGATGAGTCGAGTAGGCATAATGGCAGCTCCAAGGCTGAACTCCACGGCACCGCCGAGTCTTTGGCGAGTACGCCCGTCGCGGTGAGCAGAACATGCTCTTCGGCATAGAGCGGATATACCAGCAGCCCGGCCACGTCCTGCGGCTCCGCATAGATCAGCCCCGCGTCCAGTTCATAGTTCCTGATCTGACGGACAATCTCCTCCGACCGGAGGCTTGCCTGGACATTGATGCTCACTTCCGGATAGGCCCGGGCAATTTTGTCGGTGAGCGTTGCGACCGTGGAAGAGGCGGCAGGAACGGTGCCGATGCGCAAGGTTCCATTGAGCCCATGCTGGTAATGGGCAATTTCCTGTTTCAACGATTCGTGGTCCTTCAGGAGTTTTCGAGCCCATTTGAGCACGGCCTCCCCTTCAACGGTCAAACTCTGGAAAGCATGGTTGCGCCTGACTAGTGGCGCGCCCAGTTCCTTTTCAAGTTTGCGGATGCCCTCGGACAAAGCTGGCTGGGAGACCGCGCATTCCTCGGCTGCCCGGGCAAAGTGCCCTTCATTGGCCAGCGCCACCAGATATTCCAACTGTCTAAGCATCATGATCACATTGCATCATCATCCGCGGAAAGATGCGCTATTGGTGACCTGATCGCACACCTCAGCGGCTCCTGCAAACCTCGGCCGAGCACAGCAAAGGCCCCGGCTCCGGCAGGAGTGAACTGCCAGAACCCGGGGCCTTCGCAGGAGGAAAACTACTCGGTTTCTTCCTTGGCCTCCGGTGCCAACTCGGTGGCTACCGGAGCACCGGCAGCCACAGCAGGAACCGCTGCGGTGTCCGGATTCGCGTCCACGTCCTCTGCTGGACCAGCAAACTGCGACTGGTACAACCGGTAGTACGCACCCTGTGTTTTCAGCAGGTGCTCGTGGTTGCCCTGCTCAACAATCTTGCCCGCTTCCATCACCAAAATGGTGTCGGCGTCACGGATTGTCGAGAGCCGGTGGGCAATCACGAAGCTGGTGCGGTCGCTGCGCAGCGCGGCCATGGCCTGCTGCACCAACAACTCGGTACGCGTATCCACCGAGCTGGTGGCCTCATCGAGGATCAGCAAGGAAGGGTTGGCCACGAATGCGCGAGCGATCGTGATCAGCTGCTTCTCACCGGCGGACACATTGGTGCCTTCTTCATCGATGATGGTGTCATAGCCATCGGGCAAAGCACGCACGAAGCGGTCCACAAACGTCGCCTTGGCAGCTTCAATGACTTCCTCATCGGTGGCATCCAGTCGTCCGTAGCGGATGTTTTCCATGATGGTGCCGCCAAAGAGCCAGGCATCCTGGAGCACCATGCCCACCTTGGAGCGAAGATCAGCACGCGAGAGCTGGGTGATGTCGTGGTTATCCACCATGATCGTTCCGGAGTTCAACTCGTAGAAGCGCATGACCAGGTTCACCAAGGTGGTCTTGCCTGCACCGGTCGGTCCGACGATCGCCACCGTATGGCCCGGGTCCGCGTCGAAGGACAGGTTCTCGATCAGCGGCTTGTCCTGGGTGTAGGAGAAGGACACATTCTGGAAGGACACGTGGCCGTCGGTGCGTTCAGGCAGGGTTGCCTGGGCGTCTTCGGGGTCCTGTTCCTCAGCGTCCAGCAGCTCGAAAGTTCGCTCGGCCGAGGCCACACCGGACTGCAGCATATTTGCCACACCTGCGATCTGGCCCAGTGGCTGAGTGAACTCGCGTGAGTACTGAATGAACGCGGTGGCGTCACCCAGGCTCATGGCGCCCGAAGCCACACGCAGCCCACCGACCACGGCGATGCCGACGTAGGACAGGTAGGACACGAAGTTCATTACTGGCATGATCATGCCGGAAACGAACTGCGCGCCGAAGCTGGCCTTGTACAGCTCTTCGTTGCGGGCGGTGAAGCGATCAACCATGTCATCTTCGCGGCCGAAGACCTTCATCAGCTCGTGGCCGGAGAAGGATTCCTCGATCTGGCCGTTGAGCGCACCGGTGTTCTTCCATTGCGCAGTGAACAGCTTCTGCGCCCTGGAGCCGATCACGCCGGCGGCAACACCGGACAGCGGCAGGGCCACCAGAGCGATCAGTGCCATCTGCCAGGAGACGACGAACATCATGATGACAATGCCGATGACCGTCATGATGGACTGCACCAACTGGCTCAATGCCTGCTGCAGTGCGTTCTGGATGTTATCCACGTCGTTGGTCACGCGCGAGAGCACGTCACCGCGCTGGCGCGTATCGAAGTAGTTCAACGGCAAGCGGTTGAGCTTGTCCTCGACATCCTTGCGCAGGTTGTAGACCACGCGCATGACCAGCTTGTTCAGCAGCCAGCCCGAGGCCCAGGAGAAGACCGAGGCCACGAAGTACATCGAGAGCACAATCAGGATGAACTGCGAGAGCTGGGTGAAGTCGATGCCCTGGCCAGGCACAAAGTCCACCTTGGCGAGCATGTCCGCCTGGGTGCCCTGGCCCGAGTCGCGCAGCTGCTGGATGACCACGTCTGCCGGGGTTCCGGCAGGGATGTTCTTGCCGATCAGGCCGGCGAAGATCACGTCCATGGCCTTGCCCAGGACGCGAGGGGCCACGACGGAGAGCACCACGTACACCGTGATCAATGCGAAGACCAGAACCATACCCCACTTATAAGGGGACATCAGTCCTACAAGGCGCTTGGCCGATGGCCAGAAGTGCTCGGCTTTGCGGGCTGGCGCACCGCCGCTCCAGTCATCTGCACCGGCGGCGACTTCAAATTCGTCAATTGCGGCGAGCTCGCTATCAAGCTGCTCTGGTTCCGCGTTCTTCTGTTTCTTCGCCACTTAGGCCACCTCCTCCACGCTCAGCTGGGACGTCACAATTTCTTGGTAGGTTTCCGAGGATTCCAACAGTTCTTCATGGGTTCCGCGGGCCACGATTTCGCCGTGGTCCAGAACCAGGATCTGGTCTGCCTCGGTAATCGTGGAAACACGCTGGGCCACGATGATGACCGCGGCATCCTTGGTCGGCTCGGCCAACGCCGCACGCAGCTTGGCATCGGTGCTCACGTCCAAGGCCGAGAAGGAATCATCAAAAAGATAAGTCATCGGCTTGGCAGCCAAGGCACGAGCGATGCACAGTCGCTGGCGCTGGCCGCCCGAGACGTTGGTGCCGCCCTGGGAGATCGTTGATTCCAGCTGGCCTTCGCGCTCGGTGACAAATTCGGTTGCCTGCGCGATCTCCAGTGCTTCCCACAGTTCTTCATCGCTGGCATCCTGCGCACCAAAGCGCAGGTTGCTGGCAATGGTTCCGGAGAACAGGTACGGACGCTGCGGCACAGAAGAAATGTTCTGCGAGATCGTCTCGCGGCCCAGTTCCCTCAATGGCAGGCCACCGATGAGGATTTCGCCTTCCGTCGCGTCGTAGAGTCGCGGAATCAAGTTCAACAGGGTGGTCTTGCCGGCACCGGTGGAACCGATGATGGCGGTAGTCTGTCCCGGCTTGGCAGTGAAGGAGATATCGGCGAGCACCGGCGCCTCGGCTCCGGGGTATCCGAAGGTCACGTTCTTGAATTCGACGGTGCCCGGTGCTGGCAGCTGGACCTCGCGGTCGGCGGCATCCTGCATGGACGGTTCGCTATCCAGGACCTCGGAGATGCGATCGGCCGAAACCATGGCGCGAGGAATCATCATGGCCATGAAGGTACCCATCATGACGGCCATCAGGATCTGCAACAGGTACTGCAAGAAGGCGGTCAGCGCACCAACCTCAACCTGGCCGTTATCCACGCGGTGGCCACCGAACCAGAGCACTGCCGCGGTGGACAGGTGCAGGATCATGGTGATCGCCGGGAACATCAGGACAAAGAGGTTGCCGACCTTCACGCCCAGATCGGTGAGCTTCTGGTTGGCATCGTCGTAGCGTTCGGTTTCGTGGTTTTCGCGAACGAAGGCGCGGACCACGCGAATACCGGTGATCTGCTCGCGCAGCACTCCGTTGATTCCATCGATGCGGGTCTGCATGTCGCGGAACAGCGGCATCAGCTTGATGACCAGCAAGCCAACAACAATCAGGACCATTGGCACGGAAACCCAGACCAGCCACGACAGTCCGGGATCTTCGCGGATGGCCATGACCACGCCACCAATGGACATGATGGGGGCATTGATCATGAAGTTCAACGCCATCAGGGTCAGCATCTGGATTTGCTGTACGTCGTTGGTGCCGCGAGTGATCAAGGTGGCGGCGCCGAACTTGTTCACGTCTTGGGCAGAGAAGGTGGAGACCTTTTCGAAGACCGACTGGCGGATGTCGCGGCCCACGCTCATGGCGGTCTTGGCCCCGAAGTACACGGCGGCCACCGCCGTGGCCACCTGGACCAGGGCGACAATGAGCATCAGTCCGCCGGTGCGCCAGATGTAGTCGACATCGGCAGTCACGACGCCCACGTCAATGATCTTGGCGTTCAGGCTTGGAAGGTAGAGAGTGGCCATGGTGGTGGCCAGCTGCAAAATGATAACGGCAATAATCCAGCCCGTATAGGGCTTGGAATGTTTCAAGATGAGCTTGAGAAGCATGTGGAAAAATCCTCGCTGGCATCAGGCTCTCCGGCACCGCGCCGCTCCGGATTAAGGGCGCGATGATTGAAGGGCGATTGCCAGTCTAGTGTCCACCACCGACAAGTAGAATCATCCTCGCGATTGATTCTGCCCAATCAGTGTTCCACGCTCGATCCAGCGCAGTGCCGGCCAGCTCCCTGCCTGGCCGATCTCCTGCCCCGGCTCGTGCTGCTGGCTAGACGAGCGTCGGTGCTCCGAGCACCTGCTCAGCTGGCAGCAAGGGCAGCCCGAACTCATCGGCCACCGATTTGATGGTCACCGACCCGTCATGGACGTTCAGCCCGTTGGCCAACCCTGAATCCTCACGCAGTGCTTGCTTCCAGCCCTTGTCCGCGATGCGCAGCGCGTAGGGCAGCGTGGCGTTGGTCAGCGCCGCGGTGGAGGTGTGCGGGACGGCGCCGGGCATATTCGCAACGCAGTAGTACACCGCATCATGCACCTTGAACGTCGGCTCGGCATGGGTCGTGGGACGGGAACCCTCGAAGCAACCGCCCTGGTCGATCGCGATGTCCACCAGCACGGATCCCGGCCGCATATCCGCGACCATGTCGTCGGTGACCAGCTTGGGCGCCGCCGCGCCCGGGATCAGCACCGACCCGATCACCAAGTCGGCCTCGGCGACCTGCTGCGCAATGGCCATCCGCTGGGACGCCTGCGTCTTGATCCGGCCGTTGAACGCCTGGTCCACTTCGCGCAGCCGGGCAAGATCGATATCGATGATGGTGGCGTCGGCACCCATGCCCATGGAAATCTGGGCCGCATGCGTCCCTGCTACGCCGCCGCCGATCACTACCACTTTGGCCGGTCGGGTGCCTGGCACTCCGCCCATCAGCACCCCGGAACCTCCATTGGGCTGCTGCAGCTGGACGGCACCGATCTGGGCTGCCAAGCGGCCTGCCACTTCCGACATCGGGGCCAGCAGCGGCAACGTCCGGCCTGCGGTCACGGTCTCGTAGGCGATCGCGGTGCACCCGGAGGCCAGCAGCGCGTTAGTGCAGTCGCGCGAGGCGGCCAAATGCAAATAGGTGAACAGCACCTGTCCCGCACGCATGCGGTGGTATTCCGAGGCGATCGGCTCCTTGACCTTCAGGACCATCTCGGCCTCGGCCCACGTGGCGTCGGCATCAGGCGCGATGCGGGCACCAGCGGCGACATAGGCTTCGTCCGGATTGCCGGATCCGGTTCCGGCTCCGGTTTCCACCACGACTTCGTGGCCGCGGGCCATGAACTCCGAGACGCCGGCAGGCGTAAGGGCAACTCGGAATTCGCTGTTCTTGACTTCCTTGGGAACTCCAATAATCATGAGAATTGTTCCTATCTCCAGACATGCGTGGCAATGGCATCGACCCGTGCCCGGGGGCAATGCTCATCCTTTGCGATGTTCTACAGATTAGTGTTTACAACGGCAGTCTCATCCTGCTCACGTATTATCTACGGCAATGATCGAATATCCTGTATTTTATTGCGGGATCTTCTGACGTAGTGGCCCGCGTCACCGTCGGATATTCGGTGCCTCACTGGGCGCAAATGGCCTTGGGAGATTCATTGGTCCTGCTCGGTGCAGAGGCAAAAGCGGTTGCCCTGCACATCGGTGGCCACCACGAAGCTCGGGGCCTGCTGTTCATCCAGGGCCAGTTGATGCTCCCGCAGCCTGTCCAGCACCCTGGCGCTTTCGGAGTACGGGCCCCAAATATCCAGATGCAGCCGATTCGGGTTGGGCGACGCTGTTTCCTGGAACCAGATGGCCGGCAGCCTGCGGTGGGGATCCACCAGCGAACCGTCCTCCATCACCCGGTAGCCCAGACCGGCCGCCCACTGCGCCGCGATCTTCCGCGGGTCATCGCTGTCCACGCAGACTTCCACGACGCTGATCAGTTCCGGGCGGGCAGCGATGCCCAGCGCTTCGGCATGCTCGGAGATCTTGCTGGCCAAGGCGATGTCGCGGGTGGTCACCATGCCGCCTGCATCATGCGACGTGGTGGTGACAAAAACCTTGTCATAGCGCCAATCCACTTCCGGGTGGTGCTGGTCCATTTCTGCGGCCCCGGCGATATCGCTGAACAGCTCGATGGCTGCCGCAGAGGTCTTGGCCTGGAACACGGCGGCGATGGCCCCGGGCACTTCGCGCCAGTGCGGCAGGTCCTTGAGATAGTCGCTGATTTGCTGCTTGCTGAGAACGTCTTGGTTATTCATGGTGCGGCCTCCTGCTGCCACGGTGGCACCAATTTCGTTCACGCTCAATGCAAACGCCGAAATCCACAGGTTCCGCGCGCAATAGGAAGCGGCGGGCTGGATATCTCCTGTGAACTGCCGCCCAGCCCAGTCGCAAACCGGCCTGACAGCCTAGCCTCGAAGGTAAAAGCGCGAGGAGGCCAATAGTCCATGCAGAATATCTTCCAGGCCAACATCCAGGACTCGACCTTGGATGACATCACCTCCGAGGAAAGGAACCGCGGGCGGAGGCGGCTGAGGCTGGCCACCCTACTCGCGGTCGCCGCCCTGGTGATCGCGGCCGTCCTCGGCGCATTCGACCAGAAGAAGACCACCGGGCAGCGCGCCGGCAATCTGGACATCCAGGTGGAATACCCCTCGGTGATCCGGGCAGGCAACGAGATCCAGTTGCGGGTAGCGCTCAACTCGCCCGAGCCGCTGCCTGAAACGGTCAAGCTCACCCTCAATGAGGACTACCTCATGCTTTTCGAGGACTTCTCGGTCTTCCCGGAACCGGAGTCCGAGGCCGCACGGGGCGACGGCACGGTCGAATTCGAAGTAGCCCCTGCGTCCGGGGCCGGGCAGATGGTCGCCATCTTCCACGGCCGGGCCTCGGACCAATGGGCTCCGAAGAGCGAAGGGGCGCTGGGCCTCACCGCGGACGGCACCCAAGCACGCATCGACATCGAAACCTGGAGGATCCCCTGATGGAAATCGTCATCCGCGCGGCCGCCGCGTTCATCATCCTGTGGCTGGTCACCCGAGCCACCGGCAGATCCGCCCTCGGCGAGCTCAGCTCCTTCGAGCTGGTCCTGTTCATCGTGCTGGGCGACATGGTGCAGCAGGGCATCACCATGGAAGACCGCTCGCTGGCCGGCAGCCTTCTGGCCGTGTTCACCATGCTCGTTCTGGCCGCGGCGCTGAATTACGCCAATATGCGCTGGCCGAAGGTGGGCAAGCTGATGCAGGGCCGGCCCATCTTGCTGATCCGTGACGGCGTGGTGGACCGCAAGGCCCTGCACAAGGAGCGCATCGGCCTGGACGAGTTGAGCATGCTGGCCCGGCAGTCGGGCATCGAGAACTACAGCTCGGTCAGGCTGGCGATCCTGGAGGCCAGCGGAAAGATCTCCTTCTTCACCCAAGAGGCGAATGCCGCTTCGTGAATGGCCGGGCGCACTTGAAGCGGCGGGCTGGCGATCACGGCCTTGATCCAATCGATTTCACCGAATCACGGCAGATGAGCTCAGTGGAAAGCGTGATGCGCTCAGGGGCTGTCGCCGTGTTCTCGATGCGGGTCAGGAGCCTTCTGGCCGCCTGCACGCCAAGCTCATGCATTGGCTGGGCGATCATGCTCAGCGGTGGGTTCATGACTTCTGCCCAGGGATTGTCGTCGAAACCAATAAGCGAAATATCCTCGGGGATCCGCAGCCCTCGTTCACGGATAGCTCGCAAAGCGCCGATCACGGCATCCGACTCCGTGCAGAATACCGCCGTTGGAGCGGCGGGCGAATCGAACATGCGCAGCATTTCTTCCCTTGCATGCTCCGAGGTCTTCTCGCTGGTCATGATCAGCGAAGGATCGAAAGGGATGCCCTCGTCGTCCAGCGCATCCAGGTATCCCTCAAGACGCTCGGATTCGGTGAAGAGATTATCCGAGGCGGCATCAACGAGCTCGCGGCGCAGCGTCGGCCTGGAAAGGGTCGGTGGACCCCAGACGAAGGCAATCCGCCGGTGGCCTGCTTGGATGAGGCAGCGGATGGCATCCCGTGCGGCGGCGCGATTGTCGATGACCACTTCATCGAGCCCCAGCCCAGGAAGGGCCCTGTCGACCAGGATCACCGGAATCCCCTGGTCCCGGGCCTGGGCGATATGCTCAGCGGCGGCCAGGGTGCGGGCCGCAGTGGAAATGATGATGCCGTCCACCCGCTTGTTGATCAATGCGTTGATCGCCGAAATTTCTTTCTCCCGCGATTCGTCGGTGCTGATCACCAGCGTGTCGATGGAATGCATCCTGGCCGTATCGGCGATCCCCCGCAGTACTCCGGAGAAGAAAGAGTTGCCGACATCGGCCACGATGACGCCGAGGGTATGCGTCACTCCGGTGGACATGCTGCGGGCCAGCGCGTTAGTGCGGTAGCCCAGATCTTCGGCGGCTTCCAGGACCTTGGCCTGCATTTGCGGGCTCACATACCCATAGCCGCCCAGGGTCCTTGCCGCCGTGGCCCTCCCGACGCCTGCTGCCTTGGCAACATCGGAGATGGTCGGAGCCCCCGTCCTGGTCTGCGGCATTGTCAGAAGTCTCCTGTTTATTCCGGTGGTTTCACTTATCTTACTACTTGGGATTCTGCCGGCCAGCATCTGGGGTGGGCAAACGCCGCTTCGACGGTGCATTGGAACTTTGCCGCTTCCGCGCCACAGGCCAGGGCCGCTTCAATGGCGCTTGGCTCCGGCGCATGGCCGCGTTCCCACCCTTGGCTGGCCAGCGAGACTGCGGTGGCGGCCAGAAACGCATCGCCGCAGCCCATGGTGTCCACCAGCAGGCTGAGGTCCGCGTGCAGGTGGGCCGGATGAGAAAAGAACCGGTTCTGGCTCAGGAGCAGGGAACCCGACTCGCCGCGAGTGCCGACCACCAGCGCGGCTCCGGCATGGGCGATCCGCAGCAGCAGCTGCTTGGATTCCTCCAGGCTCAGCGATCCGCAGGAAACCAGTGCCAGGTCGATATGGGGCGCGGTAGCGCCCAGATATTCATCGCTGCGGAATTCCTCTTCGCTGGAGTAGTCGAAGCTGATCAGCGCCCCGGTCCTGGTCAAGGCGGGCAACTGCGTTTCAATCCGCGAATAGACGCTGGAATGGACCAGGTCGAAGCCTGCAATGTAGGCAAGCAGCTCATCATCGAGAACCAACGGATCCGTTACGGTGACGCCGCCGCCATTCCAGCCCAGGAAGGTGCGGTCGCCATCCACCACATGAAGCCGGGAAACACCGGTGCTCCCCTGCTTGACCTGGCAGCCCCACGTCGAAATGCCTTCAGCTTCGAGCGTGCGGCGCAAGTAGCCTCCGAGCAGGTCATCGCCAAAGACCCCGAGATAGGCGGCTTCGGCGCCATGGCGCCGGGAGAACACCGCCACGTTAACAGCATTGCCGCCTGGGTAATCCACTTGGCGATCAACGAAACGGTCGATGATATTGTCACCCAGACCGAGCACTCGCATTTGCTTGACTCCTTGATAGCAGAACGCTGGCCGGGACGCATTTCAGCGCCCCGGCCCGGACGGACAGCGACTTAGTATTCCATGACCCGGTAGTAGCGGCGCAGGTCCAGCGAGTGGTCGCGGACGCGTTCCAGGTGCTTGCTGACCCGCCCCATGACCGTATCCAAAACGATCGGTGCGATCAGTGCCCGGCTGACGGGGCTGAAGCCGGCAAGTTCGTAGTTCTTCGTGTCGAAGACCTCGACGTTGGAACTGATGCGCTTGGCGAATTCCTCGGCGCGGTCGGTCAACGGCCGGGTCGAGTCCTCGCCCTGGAAGATGATCACCGAAGTGTCTTCTTCCAGGAGTTCCAGGGCCCCATGGAAGAATTCCGCGCTGTGCACGCGGGAGGTCTTGATCCACTGCATTTCTTCGAGAATGCACATCGAGTACAAGTAGGTGAAGCCCCATAGCGGCCCACCACCGATGAGGAAGTGGTATTCGGTGTCCTTGTTGGCCTCGGCAAAGGAAATGGCCTGCTCTTCGGCTTTTTCGGCCACTGCAACCAGCGCGTCAGGCAGATTCTCCATTTCGCCGGCAACCAGGTTGTAATCGCCGAACTCTCCTCGCTGGTTCAGGATGCAGCCGATCAGCAGCAGCATCTGCATGTCGAATGGCCACGTCTTGGGCTGCGAGATGAATGCCTTGCCGACTTTTTGCGCAATGGGGGATTCCGGATAGCCGGTAAAGGCAATGGTGCTAGCTCCCTGCGAAGTGACGTAGTCGATGGCCCGCACTACGTCATCCGTGGTGCCGGAGACGGAGGTGAAGACCGCCAGGGTGCGCTCATTGAGCTGGGCATCTCCTGATTCGATGATTTCCGCGGCGATAGCCGCGCGAATCGGCATGGTGGATTTCTGCCGGGCGAGAAGCTCGTAGGGCCACATCTGCGCGAAGGTACCGCCGGAGCCCACCAGGAGGATGTTGTCGATGCCACCGGCAAGCAGCTGGTCAACGTAACTTTCAATCTGCGGACGAAGAGATACTGCGCTGGCAATTTGGGCGCGGAATTCCGACTCATTGAAACCGAGCATGTGAGTGATCCTTTCGAAGATCTCAGAGGTCTGGATACGGCAGTTTGTGATACCGGTATCAGGTGCATTCATGCTTGCATGGAATTTATCAGGCGGTCAATAGGTCATCCCAAAAAATCGAGAAAATGATGGAATTCATTGGCATTCAGTATGGCCAGCGACCCGCCGCAGGGCCCGGTGCAAAAAATTTTCAATAACAGTCTGGTACCGGTATCAGAATATGTGTATATTCACATCCAAGTCATCAGAAAGCCTCAGCAACCCAGCATGCACTGGGCCGGGGCCAAACCGGGAGGTTGATCTTGAAAAACCCACGCCTTGCCCTGATGGGCACACTGGCCATTGGCGCGCTGTCCCTATCTGCCTGCGGCGGCCAAGCACCGGAAAGTGCTCCCAGCGCCGACTTTGCCTCGGTGCCGAACTACAGCGGCACCATCAGCATTCTCACGAAATTCGCTGGCGAACCGCTGGAATCGTATTTCGAGGACATCGCCAAACGCTACGAAAAGGAGCATCCCGAGGTGTCGGTTGAACTCATCCAGGAGACCGACCAATCCATCAAGGACAAGGTCCGCACGCTCACCGCTTCCAATGCCCTGCCGGATGCCTATTTCACCTGGACCGGCAATTGGCAGGAGAACTTCGTGCGGGGCGGACTTGCCGCAGACCTGAGCGAGGTGATTGGCCCTGATACGCAATGGGGTTCCGATTTCGGCGAAGCGTCCCTTGAGGCCTTCGCAATTGACGGCAAATACTACGGAATTCCGATGTACAACAATGGCAAGTTCATGGGCTACAACAAGGAGGCCTTCGAAAAGGCAGGCGTTGATATTCCCACGACCTTCGAAGGGCTGATCGGCAGTTGCACGGCCCTGCGCAATGCCGGATACCAGCCAATTGCTTTCGGCAACAAGGACGGCTGGCCTGCCTTGCACTACCTGCAGCAGCTTTTCGCCTACAACGTCCCCGCTGACGTTCTGCATGCCGACTTCAAGCCCGAAACGGCTGCCTGGACCGACCCGGGCTACGAGCTCGCGTTAACCCAGTACCAGCAGCTGGTCGACGAATGCACCGATACCCAAGCCGGCTCGAACGGAGTGCTCTACACCACGGCCCAGGAGTCGTTCGCCGGTTCACGTTCCGCGATGTACTACCAGGAGATTCTTGAATTCGACAGCGTCGCCGGGAAGGGCAAACTCGATCCGGAGCAGTTCGGGATCTTCCCGCTGCCCGCGCCGGAAGGAGCTGCCGGAGACCCCGGCGCCATCGAAGGCGCTCCAGAAGGCTACATGATCAATGCGAAATCCCCACAGGCGGTCTTGGCGGCAGACTTCATGAAATTTGCCACCAGCCAAGCCAACGCCAAGACGCTTTCCGCTGTTCCATACGGCCAGCCCAGCGCGGTCAAGGGCGCCGTGACCGAGCAGACCTCCTCCGCAGCGGTGGCCACCGGCATCGAGAAGGTCAATGGCGCATCCTCCCTGGTGATGTGGCTGGATACAGTAACCGTTCCCGAAGTCGCTGATGCCTGGCTTGCCGGCGGAGAAGCGCTCACCAGCGGCAGCAGCACCCCCGGCGAGGTCATCGAGTCGGTGCGTTCCGCTAGCGAATCGGCGAAGTAGGTCATGAAATGGCTGGAACAGTTCTAGATACAGCGCCCACCGCGCACCCCAGCACGGCAGGCACCTCGAAGCAGCACCCCAAAGCCCAGCCGATGTTCGGCCGCAAGCGCATGGCCCGCGGCCTGTGGTGGCTGGCGCCGGCAATTGCCGTGCTGATTGCGTTCGTCTATTGGCCATTGCTGCAGAATTTCGCATTCTCCATGATGCAATGGGATATCTATTCGGGCCGGAGCGAATTTGTCGGCCTGGAGAACTTCGGCAAGCTGGCAAAGGACCCGGTCTTCTACACGGCGCTGGGAAACAATTTCCTCTACGCCTTGGTCTCCCTGGTGTTCCAGGTGGCTGGCGCCTTGTCGCTGGCGGTGCTCATCGAGTCCCGCCGAAGCGAGAAGCTGCGGCGTTGCCTCCGCGCGCTCTACTTCATTCCTTCGGCCATCTCCCTGACCGTGTCCGGGTTGCTGTTCTACTTCATCTACGAGCCCCAATTGGGCATGCTGAACCACCTGCTCACCGCCGTAAACCTGGGCCAGCTGGCGCAGCCATGGCTCGGGCAGGAATCCACGGCGATGATGGGCATCATCATGATGAGCCAATGGCAGGGCTTCGGCTACAGCACGCTGTTGTTCGCAGTGGCCATCCAGCGCATCCCGCGCGAGCTGTTCGAGGCTGCCGAGCTGGACGGGATCGGGCCGATAAGGCAGTTCTTCCACATCACTGTGCCCCTAGTCCGGGAGATGACCGGGCTGATGGTCATCGTCACGATTTCCGGCGCCTTCCAAGTTTTCAATGAAGTCATGGTCATGACCAGCGGCGGCCCGAACAATTCCACGCAGGTGCTCGGCACGTGGCTCTACGAGAACGGCTTCTCCCGCAATGACTTCGGTTATGCGGCGGCCATAGCCACGGTCATCTTCTTGCTGACCCTGGCGATCGGCCTGCTCCAAATGTGGTACACCAAGAAGAGGAGAGTCCAGTGGTAACCCGGACCCAGATCATCTCGACGATTTCCAAGACCTTCGTGTTCGCTTTCCTTCTCGGGCTTGCCGTCATCGTGGCTTACCCGCTGCTGTGGATGCTCATGAACGGCTTCAAGACCAATGCCGAGCTCTTCGCTGATCCATTCGCCCTGCCGCAGCAATTCACCTGGCAGAACTATGCCAACGCCTGGAACCGCGGGGTAAGCAATTACGTCACTACCAGCGTTCTGGTCACCGTGACGTCCACGATTTCCACCGTCTTGATCAGTGCCTGGGCCGCCTATGGACTGACCCGCGTCAAGATCCCGTTCTCAAAATTCTGGATGGGATTCATTCTCGGGGGCCTGATGCTGGCACCGACCGTCGCCCTGGTGCCACTGGTCAAGCTCATGCAGTCGCTGGGCCTTTACAACACGTTCTGGGCATTGCTGATCCTCTACACCGCGTTCCGGATTCCCTTCACGACTTTCCTGATCCGCGCCTACATGATCGATTTGCCCTTTGAAATCGATGAGGCCGCGGAAATGGATGGGGCAAGCCGCTGGAGGACTTTCTGGCATATCATCCTGCCGATGTGCACCCCGATCCTGGTATCAACCGTGCTCCTTCACGTCCTTTTCGCATGGAATGAATACCTGTTCGCTATGGTGTTCACCAGTGGCAGCGGCATTGAACCGCTGCCGGTGGGGCTGACCAGCTTGTTGAGCAAGCACGGCACAGACTACCCTGTGGTGTTCGCCGGAATGGCCATTGCGGCGATACCGGTGCTCATCTTGTTCTTCGCCAGCCAACGCTACTTCATCAAGGGGCTTTCCGAAGGGGTTGGAAAATGACCCACTGCCAACTTGGAATGCACCAGCTCACGGGGACGAATTTTGCCTACCAGCATCACAGTCTTGAACGCTGCCTGCGCGACATGGCGCAGTTCGGGCGCCGCCACTTCGAACTATGGGGCATCGCCCCGCATGCAGACATCGGCGCCATGGATCTGCAGGAGGCGAGATCCCTGGCGAAGTTATTGGATTCCTATGGAATGAGCGCACTTTGCCTCACCCCGGAGCAGGTGGCATATCCGGTGAATATCGCTTCCCCGGACCCCGACCTCAGGCAGCGGAGCATCGATCACTTCAAGCATGCCGTTCACCTTTGCTCGGTGCTCGGCGCCGATTTCCTTTTCTTGACTTCGGGACGAGGCGCCGAGGATGAGCCAAAAGAAGTTGCCTGGGAACGCTCACGGGATGCCCTGGCCGAGATCACCGCATATTCGGATCGCTACGGCCTGCGCTGCCTGCTGGAACCGCTTCAGCGGGTCGAGTCCAATCTTGTCATACGCAGCGCCCACGCGGCACGCATGCTCGAGGAAGTCGACTCCCCAAATCTCGGGGTTTGCCTCGACACCGTAGCCATGGCTGCCGCGGGTGAGACAGTGGAAACCTATCTGACCGCACTCCCGGATCTCATCTGGCACGTCCACCTGGTCGATGGGACGCCCACCGGACATCTGGCGTGGCCCGAGGGAAATCTCGATCTCGGGGCCATCCTTGCCTCGCTGGCGCAGGCAGGCTACACGGGAATGATGACCACCGAGCTTTTCGGCTCTGGCCGATACGCGCTGGCTCCCCAGATGGCCTTTCGCCGAAGCTTCGAAACTATCGAAAGAGAAATGGCCGCACTCGCCACAGGCGCAACAGGCACGCCAGGCAAAAGAGTCCCGGAATATCGCCAGTTTACTTAGCCCGCTGTGGCATGGCCCGCTCGCTCGCACGCACCCTAGACGCTGGCGCAGCAATCGAGGATCGCTTCACCAGTTTCGGATTCAGCCAGATTCCACGCCCGCCTGGCGTGCCTGCGATGCGTTCAAAGAGCGCGCTCGCGGCTTGTTCCCCCAAGCTGTAGGCAGGTTGGGAGATCGAGGTCACCGGTGGCTCCACCAGCTCCGCCCAAGGCTGGTCGTCCAGCATCACTAGAGACAAATCTGCAGGGACCCGGATGCCCCTGCGTTTGAGGCAGAGCAGCAGATCGAGCGCCACCAAGGAGTCCGAGGCAACCAGCGCCGTTGGCGGCTCAGGCATCCGCAGCAGCCCGAGTATTGCTTCATCAGCCGCCTCGCGGTTGCTCACTCCGAAGCAGAAGAGCCGCGAATCGATGTCAAGGCCCGCGTCCTCGTGGGCTTGACGGATGCCTTCCACGCGTTGGGTCACAGTGGACAGGTCGAGATCCTGTCCCATTTCGAATTCTGGGGTAGCGAGTTTCAGGGTGGAAATATAGGCAATACGTTGATGGCCTGCATCAATCATGGATGCGACGGCTTGCCGCGTCACTTCGGCAATGCGCATCTGCACCACGTCCAGGCCGGGGACTGAAAGGTCACGGTCGAAGAGGACGACCGGACGCCCGGCGCGTTCGGCATCGAGGATGTGCGCGTGCGCTGAGCGGGATGTCGGGCAAATCAGCAGCCCGTCTACTCTTTTATCGAGCAGCATCTTCACTGCTTTTTCTTCATCGGCCAGGGATTCGCCGGTGTTGGCCAGCACCACGTCAAAACCGTGGCTGCGCGCCACGTCGCTGATGCCGCGGATCGCTTGGCCGAAGTACGGGTTCTCCACGTCCCCCACCACCACGCCCAGCGACTGGGACTTGCCGGTATTGATGCTGCGCGCCAAGGCATTAGGCCGGTATCCCAGTTGCTGGGCTGCCTGCTGAACACGTTGCTTGGCATCGCTGCTGACCGATCCATAGCCGCCCATCGCGCGCGCGGCTTGGGCCTTGGAAACCCCTGCATGCCGTGCGACATCGGAAATCGTCACTTCACCGGTTCCCTGTCGTCGAGCCATTTAATTTTCCCTCAATCTCTTGACGCGTCTTCAATTTGAAGTGTAACTTACTTCATAACGACTTTGAGACCGGTCTCACTCACATTTTTGAGACCGGTCTCAAAATACCAATAGCACTCTTTGGGCGGGACTCGCTCGCCCAGCATCGAACGGAGAGATCCACATGAAATTTCGGCTTGGACTCCGCGCCTTGGCGGCCACCACGGCACTCGCCCTGGGTGCGCTGTCACTGACCGCTTGCGGCTCCGACAGCAGCGAAGCGGCGCAGGATAATCCCTACAACCTCATTGATCCCGGCACCATCCGTGTCGCGAGCATCGGTGACAGCAAGCCCTATACCTTCACGAATGCCGAAGGCCAGTTCACCGGTTTCGACGTCGAGCTGTTCACCGACGTAGCGCATCGCATCGGCATCGATGAAGTGCTATTCACAGGCCAAGATTTTTCCGCTTTGCTCTCTGCAGTAGCCAATGGCCAATTCGACGTGGGTGTAGCCGCCATCGGCATCACCGAAGAACGACAGCAGACCGTCGAGTTCTCCGATGGTTACCTGGCCGGATATTTAACAGTCTTGGCAAGCCCACAGAAGAACATCAAGTCCAAGGAAGACCTCGACGGCAAACGCCTCGGCGTCGTCCAGGGCAGCCTCCAGGAAGCATACGCAGTCAAGAACTTCACTGATACGGACATCGTGCGATTCCCGGACAACAACACCGCGGTCTCCGGACTGAACGCCGGATCAGTCGATGCGCATTTCTTGGATTACGAGGCAGCCAAGGACTACACAGATCAGTATGAGCTCGAAAACGCTCTCGACGTCCCTTCCTTCGACGCTCCGGCCGGCTTCGCTATCGCACCGGAAAACGAAGCACTGCGTAAGGCCTTGAACAAGGCACTGGCAGAAGCCATGGAAGACGGCACCTGGAAAAAGCTCTACCAGAAGTGGTTCCCGGGATCTCCAATGCCCGAGCAGTACCTGCCAAAGGCCGAGCAGAACGGCGCCGAGTCCACCAGCAAGGACTCCTAATCACAACCTTCGACGGTGCCCAGCGTCACGCCGCGCACCACAGAAGGGCAAGGAACATTTATGGAATTCTTCGATAGCATCTCCAAGACCTTTTTGGACTTCGGCTCCATGCTGGAGGTACTCCCCCAGCTGCTGAAGACCGGGCTGGTCAATACCTTGATCATCTCGATCTCTGCAACCATCATTGGCATGGTTCTCGGCATGCTAGTCGCTGTCATGGGCATCGCCCAAACGCGCTGGCTTCGAGTCCCGGCACGCATTTACACCGATCTCTTCCGCGGCTTGCCGGCCATTCTGACCATTCTGCTCATTGGGCGTGGATTCAGCGGTATCTCGCAGGACATTTTCGGCCCTTCCCCCTATCCACTGGGAATAATCGCGCTCAGCCTCATCGCGAGCGCCTACATCGGAGAAATCTTCCGGTCCGGCATCCAGTCAGTGGAAAAGGGCCAGCTTGAAGCCTGCCGGGCACTAGGCATGTCCTATGGGCGGGCCATGCTGCTCGTGGTCATTCCGCAGGGCATCCGACGCGTGCTGCCAGCAATGGTGAACCAGTTCATTGCCATCGTGAAAGATTCTTCGCTTGTCTACTTCCTCGGGCTGCTCCCCCTGGAACGCGAACTCTTCCGAGTGGGCCAGGACGCCGCGGTGCTCACCGGCAATCTCTCGCCGCTGGTCGCCGCTGGCATCTTCTACCTGGTGATCACCGTCCCGCTGACCCACCTGGTCAACTACATCGATCAGAAATTCCGCACGGGACGGCGCAAGGCCACCCCGCCCACCAGCGGATTGAAAGAAGTTACTGAACTGGAAACCTCGGCACAAGGAGGGCGGGCATGACCGCAACCAAGGAGTTTCATGGTTCCTCGCTGGAACTAACAAATCTAGCGATGGCCTACGGCGACATCGAGATCCTGCACAATATCAATCTCAAGGTCGCTCCCGGGACCACCACATGCATAATCGGCCCTTCCGGTTCTGGCAAATCCACCCTTTTGCGCGGCATCAACCGGCTGCACGAGCCCAAGCGTGGCGATGTCACCGTCAACGGTTCCTCGATCCTCGGGGACCGGCCAGATGATGTCCGCAAGCGAATCGGCATGGTCTTCCAGCATTTCAACCTCTTCCCAGATCACACCGCTCTGCAGAATGTTGCGCTGGCACCGTGGAAGATCAAGGGAATGAATCGCAAAAAGGCCGAAGATCTGGCCTTCGCACGATTGGCCGAAGTCGGCCTTGCCGAACGCGCAGACCATCGTCCACGGGATCTCTCCGGCGGCCAGCAGCAACGCGTGGCTATCGCCCGCGCCCTGGCCATGGAGCCGGAGATCATGCTCTTCGACGAGGCTACCAGCGCGCTGGATCCTGAACTGGTCAAAGGCGTACTGAACCTGATGGCCAGCCTCTGCCAGCGCGGCATGACCATGGTGGTAGTCACACACGAAATGGGCTTCGCCCGCAAAGTCGCGGACCAAGTCGTCTTCATGGATGAAGGAGAAGTCATTGAATCCGGGACTCCGGATGACTTGTTCAACCATCCGAAATCCGAACGGCTACGCCGTTTCCTGAACGAGGTGCTCTAGATGCCAGCAACCATCCGTACCGCAATCATCGGCTTCGGTGTCTCTGGCAAGGTTTTCCATGCCCCGCTGCTGGCCGCCAACCCGGACTTCGAGATCTCGATGATCGCCACGTCCAATCCCGAACGCCAGCAGCAAGCCGCCAGGGCATACCCGCAGGCCGCCATCGTGCCCAGCTATCAGGAAGTGCTCGACTCAGCGGAGCACGTGGATCTTCTGGTGATTGGAACCCCTCCGCCAACCCACTTCGAGATTGCCCGCGCGGCGCTCGAACACGGCCTGCACGTAGTCGTCGACAAGCCCTTTGTCGTGCACAGCGCCCAAGGAGAAGAGCTCATTGCGCTGGCTGGCCAGCGTGGGCTCACACTCACCGTCTACCAGAATCGCCGTTGGGACGGCGATTTCCTTACCGTCAAGCAGCTGCTGGCCGAGAAGACCCTGGGCCGGATCCACAGCTTCGAGTCGCGTTTCGAATGGTTCAAGCCCCAGGGCATGCGCAGCTGGAAGGCCGAGTTGACGGCTCAGGAAGGCGGCGGCATCCTTTACGATCTGGGCGCCCACCTTATCGATCAGGCCATTGATCTCTTCGGGCCCGTCGATTCGATGCAAAGCTCGCTGCGCGCTTTGACCGATCAGGCTACCGCCGAAGAAGAGGCGCATCTGGTGCTCAACCACCAGGCCGGCACCCAGTCCCGGCTGACCATGAGCAGCCTTAATGCTTCACCCGGTCTGCGGTTCCATGTCGCCGGCAGCCTCGGCGCCTACTGCACCCAAGGGCTCGATCCGCAAGAACCCCAACTGGCCTCTGGGATGGGAGTGGAACATGCAGAATACGGGCGGAAGCCGGAATCCGGCTGGGGCCACATGGCCCTGGGCGATGAAACCCTCACGGTACCGACTATCACAGGGGACTACCCCGAGTTCTACCGGCTCCTGGGCGACTGCCTGCGCTCAAACGGCCCGGTTCCGGTCGACCCTGCTGACAGCCTGGAGGCCTTGCGCCTGATAGAAGCCATCCATCGCAGCTCGGCGAGCGCGTGAATCCGCGGCCAACCGCGCACCACCATCTACTACTGAAGAAAGCACGCAAATGTCCTCATCTCACCCTGTCAAGCACGTAGCAATTATCGGCGGCGGCATTCTCGGAGTTTCCACCGCCATGCACCTGGCACGAAACGGAGCCAAGGTCACGCTGGTTACCTCCGGCAGCTTGGCTGACGGCGCAAGCAGCCGCTCCATCGCATGGCTCAACTCATCCGGCGCCCGCTCCGCCGACTACCACTACCTGCGTATGCTAGCCATGGACCGCTACCGCACCTGGAGCAATCGCCACCCGGAAAGCAGGGAATATCTCCGGTTCAACGGGGCTCTGAAATGGGCCGCTCCTGGCGAAAGCTTCCGCACCACGTACGAGTTCGAGCGCTCCGGCGGCTACGATGCCCGTTGGATCGAGCGCGATCAGGTCACAGAGGTCGCCCCTGATGTGGATGCCACCGCCGTCGCCGAGGAAGGCGCGATCTACAATCCCGGCGAAGGCTGGGTGGACCTGCCCCACTTCGTGCCAGCGCTGGCCGCCGAAGCCGTGTCCCACGGTGCGAAGATCATCGAGAACGCTGGCCGCGCAACGGTGGCCGTCCGCGATTCGCGCGCGGTAGGGGTTGTCCTGGCCGATGGACGCACCATCGATGCCGACGAGGTGGTGATCGCCACCGGCGGCGAGGTCCCCGCCCAGCTGGCGGCCCTAGGCGTCACGGTGCCCGATGCCACGCCGGCAGCCTTCGTGCTCTTCACCGACCCGGTGGATCTAGATGTCCGCACTGTGCTCAACACACCGCGGGTCGCCGTGCGCCCCACACCTGACGGACGCCTCGTGCTGGATGCAGATTGGTCGGAGCAGACGGTCGTGGCCGAAGCAGGCGGGACTTTCACGGTACCTGAGCACGCAGTCCAGGGCCTGCTGGATGAAGCCTCCAAGGTGCTGGCCGGGAATCCCGTGCTGACCGCCGATCGCGTGGGAGCCGGGCTCAAGCCGATCCCCCATGATGGCGAACCAGTGGTCGGGCCGGTTCCCTCTGTCCGCGGCCTGCATATGCTCTTCACCCATTCCGGTGCGACGCTGGGGCTGATCCTCGGCGAGCTGCTGGCAGAGGAAATCGTGACCGGCGAGAGCAGCCCTGTCTTGCGTGCTTTCCGCCTTGCGCGCTTCAATGAGCAGGAACCCGGAAAAGCCGCGGGAACCGGTGCCTGGGAGCCGGCCCGGCAGTGATCGAACCGCCGGGGTGGATCGCAGCCACGTGCTGGGATCCGCCCCGGTCGGCGGATCCCCTACCCCTGATCCGGAGCCTCGCGATGGTCAGGCAGGTTGGCAATCCGCTGGGCATCCATTCCAGCGCCTGCTTCCTGCTCCGGGTCCTCCAGCTCCGTCTCGTCGGCAGGCCGTTGCTCGTCGAGAGGTTCGGGGCTGAGCCCCAGCGGGTCCCGGTCCCGCTCTTCGAGCACCTGCTGCACTCCGCGCAAGGGATCCTCGGAATCAAGGACCCCAGGCGCATCAGATGAACCGCCAGCTGGCTGGCTGTCGCGTCCGTCCAGCGGCTCATCGGCGTCCAGATCCTGGCGCACCTCGTCGAATTCAGGGTTTTCCAGTGACATTGCCTTTCCTTTCCTCGATTCTCCTGTTGGCTAATGCGGTGACATGAACATCTGGCACAACTGGCTCGTGGACATCAGCTTCTGCCGGTGCAGAGCCTGCATGAACTGCAGCGTGGGCTCCTTGAGGTCCGGATCCGCGCACGCGGTGGCATCCACACCCAGCGCCACCGGCAGATTCGCCGCGAAAGCGTCGGCGGCCGTGGCCGCCAGGCATGTCTCAAGGCAGATCCCGGCCAGAACCAGCGAACTGACGCGATGCTGCAGCAGCAAGGTGAGCAGCTCGGTATTCCAGAAGGCGCTATCCCGGTGCTTGAGCACCTCGATGCTTCCAGACAGGTCCAGCTCCGCCAGGTTGGCGGCCTTCCCGGATCCTTCGAACAGGTACCCCTGATCGTCTTCGAGCATTTTCAGCGTCCAGGTGGATTTGTCCTCCTTGTGCATAGTGCGCACGTTGAAGACCGGAATCCTCGACGCTCGGGCCGCGGCAGCCAGCTCGTTGCAGTGCTCCACCAAGCGGGCGCGTGCCGAGGCCAGCTCCGGGGCCGGGAAGAACCCATCCTGCAGGTCGATCAGCAGCAGCGCCGGATGGGTGAAATCACTGGTGGCACCCATTTCAGCGGCGCTCCCCGGAGGGCCCGGGCGGTCGTGGCCCGCGCAGGGCCCGGCATCTGCAGCGGGCATGCGTTGCCTGATCATTCTGGCCTCCGCCTCGTCTCCTAGCTTTCGTCCTCGTCCGGCTGCTGGGCGTACTGGTCCCGGATCGAGTCGTCGAGTTCCGGATCTGCGCCGCTCGCCGCTTCCATCGGCGGCGGCTGCTGGCCCGGATCCTCGTCCCCGTCTCCCGGGGCCTGCGCGGTTTGGCCGGAATCCGAGGGAATATGCTCGTCATCGGGCTGGCCGGCCGGCCAGGTCTTCTCCACCAGATCCTTGTCCGGATCCTTCAAGCGCTCTGCGGCATGCCCGATCAGGTCTTTTGCCTTGTCCAGAATTCCCATGGTCCTTCTCCTTTGCCGGATTATTTGCTTGCTCTTCTAACGGGTACCAGCTTCAGCGGTCCGCAGTACATGCTTAATCAGCTGTTGCCAGCGACGCGGCGGATGCTCCGGCCCACCAAGCCCGGCACACCAGGCACCTGGCGGAAGATTTTCCCCTCGCGCTGGCCTCCCGAGGTGTTCGTGCGCTGAGGTCATGGTGCTGGCTCTCCCGCCAGCGCCGGGTCACACGCCATTCGCGTCGGTTCCCCCTCGCGGATGATCCACGCTGCTGCGGCCGCGAAGGGCCCGATACAGGCCGTAGATGAACACCACTGCACCCCAGCCGACGACGATCCATAAGGGCCCGGAGGTGCTGTCCGGCGCTGCCACCACGGCATAGACGGCGAATCCTGCCGCCAGCAGCCCGCCGATGATCATCAGCCAAAGCCCGGGACGAGGACGATTCCTATTGATCTGGTTTTCCTGCATGGCATTTCCTTCCCTGCATCAAGCGGCTTATCCGGCATCGAAGCGATCTTCGTCTTCCCCGGCGTGTTCTTTGTCTTCATCATTGATGTGGCCTGCGCGGACCACCTGCTCGTCGTTTTCCTCGGGCTCCAGGTTCTCCGGATTCTCGTGATCAGCCATGGCCCTGCCTTCCTCTGCGTGAATGGGCTAGGAATTGCGCAATGCGTCGATCAGTTCTGCCTTGCGCATCTTCGAGCGGCCCTCGATGCCGATTTCCTTGGCCCGTGATTGCAGCTCCTGAACCGTCCAGCTTTCGTACTCGCCGGATTTTCCGCCGCGCTTGCCGACCGCCGAACGCCCGTCCCGTGCCGCTGCATTGGCGATCCGTGCTGACTTCGCCTTGGAGTTTCCCTCGTCGCGCAGTTCTTCGTAGAGTTCTTCGTCCTTGATCCTGCTCTTTGATTCGCTGGCCATTCTCATCCTCCTTGCTGGCGGGTGGAACCCTACCGTAGGCATTAACCCGCAGCCGAGGACAGCGGCCCCCTGAGTCTTTGCGCTAAATCCCAGACTTCCGCTCTAGCACAAAGTGCGCCAGCAGGAAGGAAGCTGAATCGCGGCCGAATGCCAGCTGGCCATTCGCGCTAAAACCAGGGCCGCCGGTTCAGCTGATACCCCATTGGGAGCAGGGTGGGAAGTCCCAGACGCCGGCACGCGAGCAACTTCGGCGTCCTGTTTCCCTAGGAGGAGGAACCCCATGTCCGAGAATTCACCGCAGTCCAGCCGCGCCGGCAAGGAACGCATCAGCCCGCCAGAACAACGCCAGCCAGAGCCGGGGCTGGACCAAAAGCTGCAGCCCACGGCGGATCACGGCGAGCGCAGCTACCAGGGCCGGGACCGGCTCGTCGGGAAGCGGGCGCTGATCACCGGTGGCGATTCGGGTATCGGGGCGGCGGTGGCCATTGCTTTCGCCCGCGAAGGAGCAGACGTGGCCCTGGCCTACCTGCCCTCCGAGGAACCCGATGCCCAGGCGATCGCCGCGGTGCTTGATAATGCGGGCATCGATGTGCACCGGCTTCCCGGCGACCTGCGCGACCACGGCTACCGCGACTCGCTGGTGGACGAGGCATCGGCCGCCTTGGGCGGACTGGACATCCTGGTCAACAATGCCGGCAAGCAGATCAGCGTCGAGTCCTTGGAAGAGCTGAGCGATGAACAGGTGGAAGCTACCTTCGATGTGAATATCTTCGCGATGTTCGCCTTGAGCCGCGCCGCGTTGAAGGTGTTGCCCGAGGGAGGCTCGATTATCAACACGACGTCCATCCAGGCCTTTGATCCCTCGGATCACCTGATGGATTATGCCGCGACCAAGGGCGCGATCAGCAACTTCACCAAATCATTGGCCTCCCAGGCAGCCAAGCGCGGAATCAGGGTCAATGCCGTGGCCCCGGGCCCCATTTGGACTCCCCTGCAGCCTTCGGATGGCCAGCCCATCGAGGCGCTGCCGGAATTCGGGCACGATACCTGGCTTGGCCGCGCGGGCCAGCCGGTGGAAGTCGCCCCGGCCTATGTTTTCCTGGCCAGCGACGATGCTTCCTACGTGGTGGGCTCCACGGTGCATGTCAATGGCGGCAAGAACCAGCCGTAGCTGGAACCCTCAGCTCAGTCTGGTTCGTCGTCGGGCGCGGAGATGGAGAACTCCATATTGCGGCGCTCATATTCGCGTTGGCTGAAGGTAGCGCGCTGGACTTCACGCACCTCGTCGAAGCTGGAGCCGATGGCCCCGCCCATGGTTCCCAGCGAGGAAGCCAGCCACGCGAGGTTCACGTAATCGGCAAACGCCACGCCATGGCGCAGCTGGTAGGCCAGGTATTCCTGGTCGATGACGATGAGCGAAGCGCCCAGCAGCGCCAGGAACATCAGCAGGTACATGGCTGTGGCGGCGAATCCCACCGTCAACACGGTGGCTGCGTTGTAAATCACGAGCCGTTCTCTGCGCCGGGTGCCTTTGGGGCTTTCCCATAACCGGTTGTGCAGCAACAGCCACGAGGTGAGGATCAAGATGCTCGAAACGCTGATGAGTGCCAGGCGCTGGTTGGACAGGTAGTCGGCCATCGACCAGATGCTGGTATAGAACACTCCAAAGGCTCCGGTGGCTATAGCACCTGCCATGGCAGAGGTCAGCCGGGGAACCAGCTTCCAAGGCCGGTTGCTGCGCACCATGCCGGCGATGAGCAGCAGCCGTCCGCGCAACCCCTCGATGCTGCTGACCCGGTTTTGGGACTGATCCCCATCGGCAAGGCTGTCGTGGATGCTGATGGCCTTGGCCAGTTGCGAGCCGGAGCGGACAGGTTCTTGGCCGGTCGCCAATTCCTCAACGAGCTCGGCCAGGTGTTTAGCCAGAACGCTGATCCTGGCAAAGCCCATGGTTGGCACGCTCAGCACAGCCGAGGCATCCTGCGGGCTAATCACCGAGCGCACGGGTCGTTCCTGGACATAGTGCGGCACATCGGTGAGGTAGATGATGAAGTCCCACCCGTGCTTCCGTCGAAGCTCAGGGACCTTGTCGTTCAGAGCCACGCGCCCGTTTTCTCCGAGCGGCAAGGTGTAGGTGTCGGCGTTGACTTGCCATTCGCGGTGGCTCCCAGAACCTTTGTTGAGCTTGTTTTCCAAGCGCTTCGATACGCGATTCGATAAGGTTCGGGCAATTCCCGGATCCGCAATCAGGCCAACGGCACGTTGGGATTTCGGCGTTTGGCTCATTTGATCCCCATCATTTGTTCCGGAATCCATTGATCAACGACTTCATTGACTGCAATGATGCAATTGCTGTCGTTCCCAAGATCCAAAGGCATCGCTCTGAGCAGCGATTCGCTGAAACAAACTGTCATTGGACTAGTCGAACATCTTTGGCTGCAGCTTTCATTGGCTGTCAAGCATTGGCAGGCGGCATTAAGGATTGCGGTGCGCAACGCACAGAGAAACTTAACGTCAACACTCTAGCGGCCGGCACCAACAAGTCATAAGATGAAAAACAAATACCACAATACGAAAGTTGAGATTATGCCAGAGCATTCCACTCCCCTGTCCGTGGGACAGCAAGCACCAGACTTTTCACTGCTGAACACCGAGGGGCAAAACGTAGCGCTGTCCGACTACGCCGGGCAGAACGTCATCGTCTACTTCTACCCAAAGGCTGCCACCCCTGGCTGCACCACCGAAGCTTGCGACTTCCGCGACAACCTGAACTCATTGCGTGGTGCCGGCTACGCGGTGCTGGGCATTTCGCCAGATGAGCCAGAAGCGCTGGCCAGCTTTGCCAGCGATGAATCGCTGAACTTCCCCTTGCTCTCCGATCCCGAGAACGAAGTGGCAAAGGCCTATGGATCCTTCGGCGAGAAGACCTTTGGCGAAAAGACCTTTGTTGGCACCCTGCGTTCCACCGCGGTGATCGATTCGGAAGGCAAGATCTCGCAGGTTGAATACGGCGTGGATGCCAAAGGCCATGTAGCCCGCTTGCGCGAGACCCTCGGAGTCTAGCAAGTCCGCACGATTCAATACCGAGGCAGTTCCTTCCGCCGAGCGACGGCGTGCAGCGGATGGAACTGCCTCGATCTTTGCCGGCCACCGCCTTCACCTTGCGCCCGGAAGTTTCCATCCCGGCAACCGGCGCGGATTTTCGGCCCACCTTGTAAAGTTCAAATCATGGAGCATCTCTCGTCTAACCAGTCGGCCATTGCCGCACCAGCAACCACTGGGCCGCATCGGCTTGTAGCGCTGGTCTACCGCGTCGCATCGACGGTGGCGATTGGCTTTGGGTTGATTCGAATTACCCAGATTTTCAGCGCCAATCCTTTGTGGAACAGCTTCGCCTTCTACACTGTGCTCAGCAACGTCTTATGCCTGATTTGGATGGCGCATCTTGCCGTGATCACAGCCAGTGGCAAGTGGGAGCAACAGGTTCAGTCTCGTCCGGCGAAACTGGCCCGCGGCAGCGCGATGGTCATGATGGCCATCACCGTGACCCTGCTCGTCTACCTGGTGGTGCTGGTTCCAGCGTCCTTCACGCAGGATTCAAACTACGTGCCGTTTTCACTGACCGACAATTTGATCCACATCATTACCCCGGCCCTGGTGATCATCGACTGGCTGTTCTTTGCGCCGAAGGGCTGGCTTCGCTGGCGAGAGCCGATTCATTGGTGCTCCCTGCCTTACCTCTATCTCGCCTTTGCCTTTATATACGGCGCTCTAGGTGGCGAGTTCTACCCAGGTGTTCACCACCCGTACCCATTCATGGATCTTCAAGAGTTCGGCATCGGCGGCGTCGCTGTGCGCATCCTGATGCTGACCGTAGCTTTGGTCGGTTTCGGCTATATCTACGTCGTGCTTGATCGACTTATCGCGCGGCACACCAGGCGACGCCGACAAGCTTGATCGGCGCATCACGAAAAGCTGGCCGCTAGTTTTCCGAGATGTTTTGGCCTTGCCCATCCATTGTGTAGGCGATGGAAGAATACGGTTCATCGACGGTGAATCGGGCAATAACATCCCCGGTGTGCTGCATGAATGAATCGCCGCCAAGATCAGAATTTGTCTCCCGTTCCGAGAAGATTCCGATATCATCGGTAATTGTTTTGTCCAGTCCCGAGCTGACGGACTGCACGGCAGGCCAATAGGCCGGCCAGTGGACATCAGGGATCCTGAAGAGTTCCTCTTCGGATTCAGGCTGGGTGGAAGCAGGTCCGCTACTGGTCAGTTTCCCGCCGCGGAACTGCCAGCTATCGGTGTTCAGCGTGCCTGGCCCCACCGGGGCATCGATGAGAACAAAGTCCTTGTACAGGCTCACCCGGCTGACCCGGTCATGTCCGACCTTCTGCTCCAAGGCGTTGAGCGCAGCACTCACCCCTGGTTCTGTTCTCATGTCGGGTATCCAGGAGCCGGTGAGTTCCTTGGATTCAACGCTTAGTTCCACTGCACCGCGCATCGGCAGCAGCACGATAACAGCACCAACGCAGATCATGACGAGATACAGCACCGCGCGCAGCGGGAACCATCGCTTGCTGATTCCGATCAAAGACTTGGTCCGCGTCCCGTTGGGTCGCAGTCTCCCCGATTTTGGAATGCGCAATTCTCCGGCGGAAGCAGCAGAAGGAATCGGCAGCTTCAGCAAGCTGGGGTCGCTCAGTTCTTCGGGTTTGATGAAGCTGACATCCGGCTCCCCCTCGATCAAGATGGCTACCGGATGCACTGAGCCGGGTATCAGGGCCACGCTCGTTTGAAAGTTCAGGACTCTGCGAAATTTCGTCCGGAAGGGCTGCCCATGTCGTGGTTGCACGGTTAGCTCAATGTCGCAGAGCGGCCGCTCGTTGACTCGAGTACCGGTTTCTCCGACATGCTCAACACGGGCCATGCCCACCCGCCCGGCTTGCACGGCCATTTTTGCCATCACCGGGTTATCTGGATGGATCCCTCGCAAGGTACGGCTGACAAGCCAGAACACCAGGGCCATGGACGCTACCGGAATTCCGAACCCAATGCCCCATGCACCAGCTCCCGGTTCGCCAATATAGCTGCCAATGAAGCCACCGGCTATTAACCCCACACCAAGGAAAAAGAAAGCACGGATCATGGTGTGATCCTATCTCTTGCTTTCATTGACGGTAAGTATCGCCACCTACGTGACGAATAGCTGGCCGCTAACCGGCTTACACTATTCAGCCGGCGGTTCAGCGTGAAGCCCGAAGAACATTTCCCTCCGCAAAGCATCCACATGCTCCCTGGTGACCGCGATCGCCGCCAGCGGATCCCGCTTACGGAAGGTCTCCACGAGTTGCTGGTGATGCCCTCGCCCCTCGTTGAGCTTCTCCTGGGGGTAGGGAACAAAATACTTGAGCAAGGATTCATAGCTGAACAAATAGGTGGGAACTTCAGGCAGTGCGCTGATCTCGGCTACCAGGCGATGGAACTTGGTATCCGGAATATGGTGCTCATGCCAGTTGGCTGCGCTGGCAGAGAGCCGAATTAGTTCTTCCAGCTGCTGGCATTGGGCTTCGGTGGCATTCAAGGCCGCTTGAGCGACGATGGCGCTTTCCATCAGGCTTCGCTGGTCTATCAACCGCAGCACCTCTGGCACGTCATCACGGAAAGCTTGCACAGCTACATCGTTGAGTTCGGGCGGCGCCTGGGCCACGAAGGTGCCACCGTTCCGCCCCCTGCGGCGCTCCAGCACGCCATCTTCAACCAGGCTTTCCAAACCGCGGCGCGCGGTGATCACGCTGACTTCAAGGCCGGCAGCGATCAACTCGGTACCGGGAAGTTTTCCGCCCGGAACCAGCAGCCCATGCTCCACCGAGAGCAGAATTCTCGCCCTGACGGTTTCCACGGCTGACAAGCGGGTTACTGCCGCAGCGCCGGGTGCCGCATGGAGCAGCCGGTCGATTTCTCGCTCTTCGGCGTGGGTTAGCCCCGAAATATTTTTCGCCGTCATGTATTGAGTCTATCGGCTGCGTCACATACATTTGAATAACTGTTCATATTGATCAGTTATAGGTTTTTTGAAAGCAGTTCACGATGCCCCACATGATTACCGCAGGCCTGGCCCAGCGGGTCCCATTGCCCTTGGAGGATCCGCTCCAGCTTTTTGCCGATGATGTCGCCAAGACCCTGGAGTCCTACGGCCCCTTGCAGATGCTGGTCTACCCGGAATTGCATCTGCAGGGTACAGAGCACCTGCCGCTCGAAGAACGCAGCGCTGCGCTGGAAAGGGCCGCCGTATCGCTCGATGATCCGTTCGTCGCCGCCCTCGGTGCCATCGCCGCAGAACATCAGATCTGGCTTTGCCCGGGAAGCATCGGCGAGCGCGACGCCGACGGAGGATTCCGCAATACCCAGTTGCTCTTCGCCCCGGATGGCACCCTCGTTGCCAGCTATCGCAAGATGTTCCCATGGCGCCCTTTCGAGCCGCACCAGCCGGGCACAGAATTTGTCGTGGCCGAGGTGCCCGGCATGGGGTCCGTCGGCCTGTCCATCTGCTACGACGCATGGTTCCCCGAGCACTCGCGCCACCTCGCATGGATGGGTGCCAACGCCATCTTGAATATCGTGAAGACCACCAGCGAAGACCGCGAACAAGAGCTGGTCCTGGCCCGCGCCAATGCCATCGTGAACCAGGTCTACATGCTCAGCGTCAATTGCGCCTCCCCGATAGGACGCGGACGAAGCATCGCCGTGGATCCCGAGGGCATGGTCCTCGGCGAAGCCGGTCTCGGCGAAGACACCCTGGTGGTTCGCATTGATCCTGCGGCAGTGCAAAGGGTCCGCGAGCACGGCACCGCCGGCACCAACCGCGTCTGGTCGCAATTCCATCCCGGCGATGCCTCGATCAAGCTTCCGCTCTACAACGGCGAACTTGATCCAGCACGCTGGACCCCGCAGCAACCTCAACATCGCTCTTAGAAAACGACGGAGTTTTCCATGTCTTCCACCCCTGCACTCACTCGCACCCTGAAATTGCCATCCCTGGTGATCTTCGGGCTGGCCTACCTCACTCCACTGATCGTTTTGGGCATCTTTGGCGTCATCGCTCCTGAAACCGGCGGCGCCAGCGCCAGCGCCTACCTGATTGCCCTGCTGGCGATGCTCTTCACCGCCAACAGCTACGGCCGGATGGCCGCGGCCTATCCGGTGGCAGGTTCCGCGTACACCTACGTGCGCAAGACCATCGATGGCCGGGTGGGCTTCCTGGTCGGCTGGGCCACCATGCTCGACTATTTGTTCCTGCCCATGGTGATCTGGCTGATTGGCGGCTCCTACCTGCAGGCGCAATTCCCGGCCGTGCCGATGCCTCTGTGGATCCTGGGTTTCATTGTGCTGACGACCATTTTGAATATCATCGGCATCAAGGTGGCAGACCGGGTGAACCTGGTGTTGATGTCCTTTCAGATCCTGGTCATCGTCTTTTTCGTGACCCTTTCCATAGCCAGTGTTTCCAGCGGGCTTGGAGCCGGAGCTTTGGTGAGCGCTTCTCCGTTCACCGGGATCGGAGCGAACCCCGCAGGGATCGCGGCCGGCGCTGCGATCGCCGCCTACTCCTTCCTCGGTTTTGATGCGGTCACCACCCTGACCGAAGAAACGGTGGAACCCCGCCGCACGGTGCCCAAGGCCATCATGCTGATCGCACTGATTGGCGGCGGCATCTTCGTGGTCGTGGCCTACACCGTTCAGCTGGTGCACCCGGGCGGAATCTTTGAAAACTCCGACGCAGCCGGTTTTGAAATCGCACAGCACATTGGCGGCAACCTCTTCGGCGCGATTTTCCTTGCCGCACTGGTCATTGCCCAATTCACCTCGGGCATCGCGGCCCAGGCTGCCGGCAGCCGCCTGCTCTTTGCGATGGGACGCGACGGAGTGCTGCCCCGCGGATTCTTCGGAAAACTGAATCAACGCTGGAGCACGCCGGTCTTCTCCATCCTCGCCATTGCCGCCGTAGGCCTGATCGCGATGTTCATGGATGTGGCCACCTCGACATCATTCATCAACTTCGGGGCCTTCATCGCGTTCATCATGGTCAACGTGTCGGTCATCGTGTACTGGGTACGCCAACGCCGTGGGGGCAAGAAGCTCAATGCGCTGCTCTATGTCCTCTGCCCCGCCATCGGCGTGCTGGTCATCGCATTCCTCCTGACCCAGCTTGATGCCCATGCCGTGGCCATCGGCTCCATCTGGCTGGTTATCGGGGCAGTCATCCTGGGATTCACCACCAGGGGATTCAAGAGCCAGCCGTCGCAGATGGCGCTGGAAGGGATTGACGGAACCAGCTAAGCCTCACAGGGTATGGCGATAACGCCAGTGGGCGGACCTCTCCTGGTCCGCCCATGATCCGTCCCCGAGACGCCATCGAGGCCTCGCGCGCCTGAGTGCTCCGGGGCAGGGCGCAGAGGTCCAGCAGCGGGCCGATCAGGATTCGGAGAGCCGGCGCAGCCATGCCGAGAGCATGGCTGTTTCTTCCTGCCCAAGCGCCTCGGGGTGGGCATTGGCATACTCCAGGGCCTGGTGCATCACCGAGCGCGGCGCGCTGGAGGATGCCGTGCCCGTAATGGCCGCGATGGCGCCCTCCCGCACTGCCCGCGATAATTCCCAGTCCTCCTGCGCCAAGACGATCATCCGCAAGGTCACCCCGATATTCGTCACGAGAATATGCGCGGCCGCTTGCTCGGCTGGCACTACCAGGCGGCCTTGGGCCGCGGCTTTCACGGTGATGCCCCGCAGAATCTGGCTGGGGCGCGATTGGGCGGCCGGCGAATATCCCGGAACCACCTTGCCGTACATCAAGGTGTAGAAACCGGGATTCGCGATGCCAAAGGCCACGTGGGCGTCCCACCCATCCCGAAGGTCCTGGATCGGATCCCCGCTGCTTTCATGGGCCTCTTTTTCCGCCAGATAGAGATCGAATCCGCGGTCCATGACCGCTTCAAGCAAGCCCTGCTTATTGCCGAAGAAGTGGTACAGGGTGGGCATCTTCACGCCAACCGCCGCGCAGACTGCACGCAACGAGATCTCTTCCCCCGGCCCGTCCGCAATCATCTGCGCTGCGGCGTCCAAAATGCGGGCCCGCGTATCCCCTCGACCATCCGCTGTCATACTGTTATAGTAACTCATATCACCGATACACAGCCGTGTATTGGTGCCATAGCGAGGAGGAGAATACCTTGGGCAACCACACCCTCAAAGGCAAGAATGTACTCGTGGCGGCAGGGGCCAAGAATCTCGGTGGGCTGATCAGCAGGCAAGCTGCCGAAGCCGGGGCAAATGTCGCCATCCACTACAACTCGGAATCCACCCGCGCCCAGGCCGAAGAAACCCTGGCCGCGATCCAGGCGGCAGGCTCCCAAGGTGTCATCCTCTCCGGAGACCTCACCAGCCCGGCAGCCATCGAGCGCCTGTTCGCTGATGCCAAAGAGGCACTGGGAACCATCGACGTGGCCGTCAACACGGTCGGCAAGGTACTGCGCAAGCCCATCGTGGAGACGTCGGAAGAAGAGTACGACTCGATGTTCGACGTGAACAGCAAAGCCGCCTACTTCTTCATCAAGTCCGCAGGCCTGCACCTTGCCGATGGCGGCAAGATCATCACCATCGTGACCTCCTTGCTTGCGGCATTCACCGATGGCTATTCCACCTATGCCGGAGGCAAGAGCCCGGTGGAGCACTTCACCCGGGCCGCGGCCAAGGAATTCGCGCCACGTGGCATCTCGGTGACCGCAATTGCACCTGGCCCGATGGACACCCCGTTCTTCTACGGCCAGGAAACCCCCGAGCGCGTGGAGTTCCACAAGTCGCAGGCGATGGGCGGGCAATTAACCCAGATCGAGGACATTGCTCCGATCGTGTCATTCCTCGCCACGGACGGCTGGTGGATCACCGGACAGACGATTTTCGCCAACGGCGGCTACACCACCCGCTGAAAACAAGGAGAGCAGAATCATGGCAACACCTATGGTCCCTGAGCCAGTGGCATCGTTCTGGAAAGCTGTCAACGCTCATGATGAACAAGGATTCCTCGACGCGTTCACCCCGGAAGGATCCGTGGACGACTGGGGACGGATTTTCACCGGGCGCGAAGAAATCAAAGCCTGGAGCGACAAGGAATTCATCGGAGCCCGCGGCAGGCTGGACATCGAGAGCGCCAGTGAGCAAGATGGACAGGTCTCCGTGATTGGGGACTGGAAGTCGAACTACGCCAATGGCCGCTCGAACTTCATTTTCGAGATCCAGGGAAGCAAGCTGTCCAGGATGGCTATCCGGGAAGGCTAGCTGGCCAGGGCGAGTTCCCATTGGTCCCCGATACCTGGCCATGCACCGCCAAACATCACCCGCCGCCCGATTTGGAAAGACGACAATCGTGAACTAAAGATCCCTGCGCCTGCTGCCGCCCATGCTGCCCCGCGACCCGAAGGAAGCCCACCGCGCCGCCAGCCCGCTGGAGCTGTTCTTCGACCTGGTCTTCTCTTCGTGGTGGCCGTGTCCTTCGCCTCGGTGCAGCTGCACCACATGGCGGCGGAAAACCACCTGGGTGCCGGGGTCCTCGGCTACCTGATGGTCTTCTTCGCCATCTGGTGGTGCTGGATGAACTTCAGCTGGTTCGGCACCTCCTTCGACACCGACGACTGGCTCTACCGGATCCTCGCCTTCATCCAGATGGCCGGGGTCCTGGTGCTGGCCTCCGGGGCGGCAGCGGCCATGGAAGAGCACGACTTCACCGCGATCACCATCGGCTACGCGATCATGCGCCTGGCGCTGGTGACCCAGTGGATCCGCGTGGCGCTGGGCAACCCCCAGCTGCGGGCCACCGCCCTGCGCTATGCGGTGGGCATCTCGGCGGTGCAGCTGGCCTGGTTCACCAGGCTCCTGCTTCCGGAGACCGCGGCATTCATCGGCTTCTTCGTGCTGGTGGCCGCTGAGATCTCGGTGCCCATCTGGGCCGAGTCCCGCCGCCGCACCCCGTCGAATCCGCACCACATCACCGAGCGCTACGGCCTGTTCACCCTGATCCTGCTGGGCGAATCGATCCTGGCCTCGGCCAATGCCGTGGTGGAAAGCCTGCACACCATCGAGAACCTCGGTGCGCTGATGACCATCGCGGCCTGCGCGCTGATCACCGCCGCGGGCATGTGGTGGATCTACTTCTCCCGCGGGCACCACCACATGATCACCTCGCTGCGCTCCTCGCTGGCCTACGGATATTCGCATTACGTGATCTTCGCGGCCGCCGGCACCCTCTCCGTGCCGGTCTCGCTCTTCGCCCTGGGCATCTGGCTGCTCATCCTCCGCCGCGAGCTTTCGCCGGCCCGCAACGCGGTATTCCTGGCCGGGGTCGCGATCATCCTGGCCGGCATCTTCCTGGCATCGGTGCTGCCCGTCGCCGCTGTGGCCGCCGGCATCATCCTGTGCGTGGCATCCACCGAGCACCGCCCCGCCGCCGGTCCAGGCCTGGCGGTCGGCGCGGCCCGATAGCAGTAGGGCGGTCCCGGCTGCCGGTTTGAATCCCGTGGCGCGACAGCGGCACCATGGAGCATGGACATCATCTCGGCACAGCAGCGTTCGGCGCTCATGTCGCGGATCCGAAGCAAGGACTCCGCGCCGGAACTGCTGTTGCGGCGCCTGCTGCATGCGGCCGGCTACCGCTACCGGCTGCATGGCGCGCTGCCCGCAGGAATTAGCGAAGCGCTGCGCCGGGAGCATCCGCAGATCCGCCTGCGCTCAGGAAAGCTGCCCGGATCGCCGGATCTGGTCTTCAGCGCACGGCGCAAGGCCGTGTTTGTGGACGGCTGCTTCTGGCACGGGCATGATTGCCCGGTGGGACGTCGGCGGCCATCCTCCAATACCGGGTACTGGAATCCCAAGCTGGATCAGAATCTGGCACGCGATGCGCGCACCCGCCGCGAGCTGGCCGAATTGGGCTGGGAAACCCTGACCGTGTGGGAATGCGAACTGAAGTCCACCGAACAGGTGCTTGAAGAAGCCATCCGATTCCTCGGGCCTCCCGGGGAGGCGAAGGGCGGCTGAGCAGCGCCCTCCAGTTGGCTAAACTGGCAGTCATGCCCCTTCCCGCGCCCGCCAGGCCACCACGCTCCAGCATCGCGGTGCTGCTGGGGACCCAGACGCTGTTCAATATCGGCTTCTATGCCGTAGTGCCCTTCCTCGCGGTGGTCCTCACCCAGGATTTCCTGCTGGCCTCCACGGCGGTGGGCCTGATCCTGGGCATCCGGACCTTTGCCCAGCAGGGCCTGTTCCTGGCCGGCGGCGCGCTGGCCGACCGCTTCGGCGCCCGCGCCATGATCCTGATCGGCTGCGCCGTGCGGGCGGCCGGTTTCCTCACCCTGGCCGCCTCGCTGTGGGGCAGCACCCCGGTGCTGTGGCTGTTCATCTTCGGCACGCTGCTCACCGGATTCGGCGGAGCGCTGTTCTCCCCGGGACTGAACATCCTGGTGGCGGCGGCGCAAAGCGCGAGGGACCACAAAGAGGCGCGGCAGGTGCGCCGGGCCACGCTCTTTGCCTGGCTGAGCATCACCGGTGAAATCGGGGCCGTGACCGGGCCGTTGGTGGGTTCGGCCCTGTGGGGCTGGGGGGTTTCCCACCTTGATTGGCCGTATTGGAGGCGGACCGATCCGCAACGGATCGGTCCGCCCAAGGACTCAGGCAACGGCTGGATCAGGTTATTAGCCGGATCATGATGCTTGATTGTGCTAGAGCCATGTTCGACGTTAGAGCCCCCGACTGATTTTTCACGCCTCACGGGCTACCGAATTAAAAGTGATAGCAGCAAAATTCGTTACTATCACTTTGGAGGAACCCGTGGCCGATTCCCCTAGTGGCTATGAAATCGAGGACCGGATCGAAGCGGATCTCGAATTCCACCGCACCCTGTGCCGGCTGTCCGAGAATGACACCTTGCTGCATGCGTGGGAGCAGCTTGAGGGTTCCATCCGCATGTCCATCATGTTCGGCGGCTACGAACGCGGGGTGCGCAATATGGATGTCGCACGCCATTTCAAGCTGGTGGACACCATCGAGGCTGGCGACAGCGCCGCGGTGAGCGCGGAAATCTCCGAGCATATGCGCATTGCCGCCGAGGTCCCGATGGGCTCGTAGGACTACCGCAAAATACTGCAAAGGCCAGCGGCCCCGCCCAATGCACATTGGACGAGGCCGTTGGCATCGCTATTCAGCTGGCGCTATTAGTTCTCCCAGAACGGGTAGTCAATGTAGCCCTTCGGGCCTTCGGTGTAGAAGGTGGCGAAGTCGGGTTCGTTCAGCGGCAGCTGTTCCTTCCAGCGGCGTACCAGATCCGGGTTGGCAATCGCGGGACGCCCAACAACTACGGCGTCTCCCCAGCCTTCGCCGGCCACACGCGCGGCTTCTTCGTAGGTGGTGATTTCTGCGAAGCCGGTGTTCAGCAGCACCGGTCCGCCGAAGGTCTTGCGCAGCGACTGGACCAGCTCACCGCTTGGTTCATGGTGCAGGATGCTCAAGTTGGCCAGACCCAGTGGGGCGATGCCTTGCAGCAGCGCGGTGTAGGTAGCCAAGACATCCGCGCGGTCGTTTTCCACGGCGCTCTGGACATTGTGCTCCGGCGAAATGCGCAGTGCGGTCTTGCCTGCGCCGATGGCGTTGGCCACCGCGGTGGCTACCTCGATGACAAAGCGCGCGCGGTTTTCAGGGGAACCACCGTAGTTGTCGGTGCGGGTGTTGGCCGATGGTGCCAAGAATTCATGCAGCAGGTAGCCGTTGGCGCCGTGCAATTCCACGCCGTCAAAGCCTGCGGCGATGGCGTTGCGCGAAGCGGCCACGAATTCCTCGATGATCCTTGGAAGTTCTTCGGCACCCAGCGCGTGCGGAACCGGGTAGTCATGCTTTCCGGTGTAGGTGCGGGACTGGCCGTCCACTGCGATGGCGCTTGGCGCCTCCACATAGTCGACTCCGGTGGTCTCCGGGTGGGTGACGCGTCCTGCGTGCATCACCTGGGCGACGATGAGGCCGCCTTCGGCGTGCACTGCGTCGGTGACCTTCTTCCAGCCGGCAACCTGTTCCTCGGTGACCAGACCAGGCTGGCGGACGAAGCCCTGACCGGCGAAGCTCGGGTAGGTGCCTTCGCTGACAATCAGGCCGAGGGATGCGCGCTGGCGGTAGTACTCGACAACGTCAGCGTTGGGCACGCCGTCCTTGCCGGAACGGGAACGAGTCAGCGGCGCCATGACCAAGCGGTTGGACAGCTTGAGGTCGCCAAGTTCTAGTGGGGAAAACAGATCCATGGGTGGGACTCCTGTGCTGGAAAATGTATTTGCACTGCGTAACTACCGTCGAGTACAACTTTATTCCGCGCCGTCGGAGAATATGAGCTGAATAACGAAACTGAACCGGGGAATTCTGGATCAGCCAAGCCGGGAATTGCCTGCAACGTGCTGATGCTGTCCTGCGGATGCGGTGCTGGACAGCACAGCATCCGCAGGGGAAAATTCGCTAGATAGCGGTGTAGCCGCCGTCGACCAGGTGGTAGCTGCCGGTGATGAAGGATGCGGCATCGCTGGCCAGGAAGGCCACCAGAGCGGCGACTTCTTCCGGCTGGCCCAGGCGGCCAATGGGGTGCTTGGATACCAAGGCGTCATAGGCGTCTTTTGGCATCTGCTTCAGCAGCGGGGTGTCGATGAAGCCGGGAGCCACGCTGTTCACGCGGACGCCTTCGGTGGCGTACTCCACGGCGGCGGTCTTGCTCAGGCCCACCACTGCGTGCTTGGTGGAGACATAGGCGGAGCTGCCGGCGAAGCCGACCGAACCGAGGATGGATGCCATGTTCACGATGGAACCGCCGCCGTTCTGGCTCATGGCATTGGCCTGGGCGCGGGTTCCGCGGAAGACGGCGTTCAGGTTCACTGAAATGACCTTGTCCCAATCCTCATCGGTGAGCTCGCCTACCTTGGCGGCGCGGCCTCCGATGCCTGCGTTGTTGACACCGATCTTCAGCGGTGCCATGGCGTTGGCGGCCTTGATGGTTTCGTCGATGACAGCCGATGAGCTGGCATCACCAGCAACGGCTACGGCTTCGCCGCCGGCGGCCTTGATGGTTTCCACCGTTGCGGCAGCGGCCTCGGCATTGAGGTCCTGGACGACGACTTTGGTTCCGTTGGCTGCCAGGAGAATGGCAATAGCCTCTCCGATTCCCGATCCTGCGCCGGTCACTACTGCCGAACGGTCTGCCACATCATACTGAGCCATGATGCACTCGCTTTCTGTTTCTGGATGGTCACGGGATCTCCGTCGGCCTCATGTCTTTGACGCTACTCCGATCCATTCCAAAAGTCGATGACGCGTCAATCAAACCCCTGTCTGCTTCGTCACTATTGATTCATGTGGTGCACCCGGTGGGCAACGCTGTCCATGAATTTCCCATCATGGGTGGAAAGAATCACGGCTCCCCCGCGGGCCAGCACAGCAGCAATGATTTCTCTGAGCTTGGCCTCGCCGAGCTCATCCAACCCTTCGGTCGGCTCATCAAGCAGCAGGATCTTGGGCTCGTGGACCAGCACGGTAGCCAGAGCCAGGAGCCGGCGGGCCGAGGCCGGCAACTCATAGGGGTGGGTCTGGGCGTAGGACTCCAGCCCCAGTTGCACCAGGACTTCCGCAATACGTTGATGCAGGGAGCTCTTCTTGGGAATCCCGAAAGATACTTCTCGAAGGACCGTGCGTTCAAAAAGCTGATCCGCGGAATTCTGCAACAGCAGTCCGGTGGTCCCTATGAGACTCATGGTGCCAGCAACGGGCTGCAGCAAGCCAGCGATGGCTTTGAGCACCGTGGTCTTTCCCGAGCCATTCGGCCCAGCCAGGCCGAGGCATTCCCCGGAGCGGATCTGCAGGTCCAAGTCCTGGACTGCAGGACCGGAGGCTCCCGGATAGCAAAGGCGAACCGATTCCATGTTCAGCATCAAGGGCGCGCCTCCGGCCGGGTGCTGGTGCTGGGTTTCGGTTCTTATCTGATGCTGAGCTGCGTCGGGAATGCATTGCAGGGTCCCTTGATCCAGTAGCCAGAATGCGTCCGCCTCCTGCGCCCAGAAATGGTGCGTTCCGGCGAGGATCACCAGCGCTGTTCCCTGCGCTCGCAGCAGGCTGATCAGCTCGGAAACCAGCGCGGTGGCCGGCTGGTCCAGTCCCGCTAACGGCTCATCGAGGACCAGGACTTCGGGTTCGCTGATGGCCAGGGCGGCTAGTGCGACAAGGCGCTCCTGTCCACCGGAAAGCTGATCCGGGTGGCGCTGGAGCAGATGATCCAGCCGGAGCCGTTGGGCCAGCGCGGTGACTTTCTGATGCATCTGTTCACGCGGCATCCCTGCATTTTCCAGCGAGAATGCCAGCTCTTCGGCAACGGTTCCACGGATCCCCGATAGGTAGTGTCGCGCATCCTGCGGCAGTAGTCCTACATGCTGGGACCACCGGGCGATGTCGATTCGCGGGGACGCAGAATCGGAGAACTCGACCAGCGAGCCATCCACGCTCAGGGTGCCGGCAAGCTGGTCCATTGAGTGTCGCGGAAGCAGGCCGGCGAGAATCGCACCGAGCGTCGATTTCCCGGATCCCGAGTGCCCGGAAATGACGGTCAACGAACCGGGCTGCACCTCCAAGTGGATGTCTCGCAGAACAGGCTCTGGCGCATCAAGGTAGGAGAAGGTGCGCAAGTCCAGGCCCAGCACCGCAGTGCCCTGAGGGATAAGTTTCCGGTCCATGGCTAATTGCCTCCCATCGCTGAAAGAAGCAGGATCAGGATGGGGCCAAGTACCGCGCAGATGGCCGCCGTCCATCGAATGACTCGCTGTACAGGCGAGTCGGGAACGGTGCGCAGTCGGGTATTGGCGCCGCTAGCCGGGAATCCGCGAGCCGAGAGATGAACTGCGCGGTCTTGGGCGTCTTGCATCGAGGCCAAGACGAGAGGGACAGCGCGAAGCCGCACACGCTGGAACCAGCCAGCCAGTCCGTTGCCTGTTCCCGCTCCGCGCAAGGCCTGCGCTTCCCCGATCCGTCGTTGCTTCTCGGCCATTTGCGGCAACAAGAACAATGATGCCGCCAGCAGGTATCCCAATTGGGGCGGAACCGGTGACAAGTCAATGGCAGCCACCAGTTGATGCCTATCTATCAGCAGTCCGCAGAGCAGGCCCACCACCACGAACACTGCTGTACGCAGGCCAAGTGACAAAGCTACTTCCAGGCCCTTCAGGGTCACGCGCAGCGGACCCCACTGCGCAATGGCAGGAGACTGGTCCCGGGAAATCAACCCATGAATCAACAGCAAGGAAAGGAATGTTGGCAGCAGCATGGCACCACTGAGAACTGCCAACTTTTTCAGGTGCCCCGACCATCCCGCGATGAGCAGGCACAGTGCCATGACGGCGCAGCTCAACCACCATAGGCTGGCAGCAGTTGTCATGGTGATAACTGCTACCGCAATAGCCAGAATGGTGAATGGGTGAAGTTTGATGGTGCGGGGCATGGTTGTCGCTTACTTACTGACGCGCTTTCCCAAGACCCGGTAGCGGCGGACAAAGGCGAAGCTGCCGCTCAAGCGCTTTGGCAACGCGTACACCAGAAGGGCTGCGACCAGGAAGACCACTGCCTTATCCCCTGGATCCGAAATCAGAGCCTGCTTGGTGACAGCAGAGAGCAGAGAGTCACCCATGGAACTAAAGGCGGCAACCAATGCGCCGGTACCCACGCCCGAGGTGCCACCGTAAACGAAGGTCGCAACCGGCGAGGAAACCACGCCAACGAGAACACCGGCAACCAGACCAGCAACTGGCGCCAAGTAGATGCGACGCAGTGCACCGAAACGTGCAGCGGTTCCCGCAAGGAAACCGACAAGTGCGGCACCGGCTGCGAACGGCAGAACGGTGGGTGCGAACAGGGACCAAACCAAGGTGCTCAGTACACCGGTAGCAGCACCAGCACGGCGGCCTGCAAGGAAGCCCACAATGACCGTACCGATGGAGTCGATGTACAGAGGGATCATTACCGAACCGACAAACTGTCCAAGAATGATGTTCAACGCGAGTGCTACAGGAATCAAGGTCAAGGTAGAGACAGGAAGATCAGGCAATACAGCCAGCAACAGAAGAACGGCAGCTGCAAGGTAGGCGGCGAAGGTACCGAGGGCAACGCCCTGTCCTAGTCCCTCGACGATTCCCATGGGCTGGGTGATGATCAAGATCAGGTACGTTGCCACGAGGATAACGGTTCCTGCGATAGCCAAGAGCCGGCGGCGTATAGTTTGCGACGAAGATTCGTCGGGCAAAAGAAGATTTGATGACATGATGAATCAGTCCTGGGGTACGAGAATGACTGCGCACCAAGCAGCTGGCTGGCGCGCGCGAGTTGCGGGTCTATGTCACCTCGACCCGGTAGACGATTCTAGCCCACTCGTCTTGGCGCCTAGGAATCCTTGTCTAGTTTTCGAGCCAGCGCACCGAGGCGCTTAACCAGTTCATCAAAGCCTGCTTTTGGATCGTTTCGGGACACCACGTGGGCATTTGCTGGTTTGCCCCACAGGCCACGGAAGTCGGCAACAGTGGTTCCGAACAACAATTGGGATTCTGTCTCGACGTCAATGGTGGCAGGACGAGTTTCGTATTCGAGGGTTCCGGTGGCAACGCCAGCGGCGAAGTAGTCATGGACGTGGGCAATGTAGCCCTGGTCGTAGTGGCGGTGGAACTCGAAGTAGAACCGCAAAGCATCCGAAAGGTAGCGCACCAGAGGATTGGATGCCTTGCTCAAGGTACCTTCCGGGTCGCTAGCTTGTACCAATTCGGGTGCATCGCATCCCGCTTCCTCAGCCAACTTGGTCAGGAACTCGGGCTGCATCTCGAAACGCTCGGTGGTGTCCAGCGAGCAGACGATGGGAAGCTTGTCGGATTCGAGGCCTTGCTCGGCAGCTGCAGTGTAGGCAGCGAAGACCTCCTTGGCCGCATGCGGATCCACGTGGGTGTTCCACTCGGCTGTAGGCGTGGTGTTGCCCTGGTAGTAGAAGGCACCGCCCATGATGACTACTTTGCGCAGCAACCATGGAAGCTTTGGTTCGCGGTGCAACGCCAGCGCGAAGTTGGTCAGCGGTGCGGTCAAAAGGACAGTAAGTTCACCGGGGTTCGCTCGGGCTGATTCAATCCAATAGTCGACAGCGTCGTGGTTGGAGCTGGTGATAGGTCCTGGATCAGGGAGTGTTGCGTAGCCAACCCCCTGAGGCCCATGTGTTTCCGGAGTCGTTACCAAAGGAATTTCTAGGGGACCTGTAGCTCCCATGAAGACAGGGACATCCGGCTTGCCGCAGAGCTTGAGCAGCGCGCGGTTGTTGGCCGCGACTTGCTCGACGCCAACGTTGCCTGGGGTGCTGGTGACGCCTTCTATCTGCACGTGATCGAACGAGCAGAGGTAGGCCAACGCCAGGGCATCGTCGATGCCGGTGTCGTTATCTGTCAAGATCTTGCTGGTCATCTAAGCTTTCCTGACGTTGCTGAAAAATATGAAACACGATTCCTCTGCTACATGGCAGTACAAGAATCCACGAACAATCTGCTTTGGGCCCACAGGCTACTTTCAGATCCGTAGAGCAATAGCGAGTGCTACGACGGCTTACGCAATCTCAAAGCCACTAAACGTCAGGAGAGACTATCCTGCGTCGCGTGTACTCAACTGACAGTTCAGGGAATGTCTGACTAATTCCTTCCAATAGCGCTAACACAGAATCTTCATCAAACTGCATCGTTTGGCTGACTTTTGGCTTGGACGCGCGCAGGTCTGAGCCAAAAGTAGAAACCTGAAGGAACTTGGACTCCCCTAAGGCGACCGTGCACCACTGTGCGTCAACCTCGGTCGGATGGACATTGCTGTCAGAAGCAACGTACCTAAAACTTCGAATTCTTGCCATGCTGAAAATACTACCCATACGACCTACAAATCATGATCACGCGAATAGTTCATTAGAGTTTCACTGATAGTTTCATCAGCTACGTCGCCCTCTTGTCGAAAAGTCTCAATAAAAGATTTTCGCCCCGGTCAATCCAATTTGTCGGCACCCTGAATACAATGGTAAAAACATCAAGTTTTCCGTGATTGAAAAGAGATTCTGATTTGAAAGACGACCAGCTCTTTGCCGTCCAGGCCGCGCTCGATGGACTTCTCTCCAGGGGAAAAACATTCGACGAGGCCACCCGAGAAGTGGTTTTAATGCTCGAGCCTTTTGTCCCGGCCGTGCGAGAAGCAGTCACCAAGATAATTGGAAGTCGACGCGATGAAATCACTCGACGCGAAAAACTACGCGAAGCTGATGGCAACACGTCTACAAGTCGAGATGTACTAGAGCTTGGGTGGTACACGGGCCCGAAAGAGAGTGGCGTCTGGTCCAGCCTTCGAGACCGCATGCAACAGACCGGATTGGGCGATGCGATTGACGAAATTGACAAGTCAACCGACGCCATCGTCTCCTCACTGGCCGAGCCCCGGGTTTACGATGCGAAGCGGCTGGGACTTGTTGTCGGAAACGTACAGTCAGGCAAGACAGCGAACTTTTCAGCAGTGATCGCCAAAGCCATTGACGAAAAATATCGCTTCGTGATCGTTCTTTCAGGAATTCACAACAATCTACGAAAGCAAACTCAGGAACGTCTAGAACGAGACCTCGGCATGGACGGCGGGAGCCAGGGTTGGTACCGCCTAACCGACCCCGAAGGCGATTTTGGGCGCACCCACATTCGCAATGCCGGCGTGGTAGTTTCCACACATGAAAAAATCATTGCTGTAGTAAAGAAAAACGGTTCACGCCTACAGAATGTTCTAGACTTCTTGCGGTCCGTCGACGAAAAAACTCGAAAAAATACGCCAATTCTCATCGTGGACGATGAATCGGATCAGGCTACTCCCGATTCTTCTCCCAAGCCCGAAAATGATCCGACCAAGATCAACAAGTTGATGCGTGAAATTTGGGCTGAAGTGCGCAATGGAACTTACGTGGGGTACACCGCGACACCATTCGCAAATATCCTAATGGACCCGAATAGCAACACGTGTGGCAACGGGCTTCAGCAACTGTACCCTAAAGACTTTATCCACGTTATGAGTACGCCTAAAGCCTATTTTGGCGCTGAGCGTATCTTCGGGCTAGAAAGCTCACCCGACGCTAATATTCCCGATGTTATCCGCGCAATTCCCAAGGATGAGCTCGAATTCTTGACTCCCGCTAAAGGTGGAGGTCCTAGCGTTACCGGGTCTTTGAAAGACGCGATTCGCTGGTTTGTTGTTTCTGCCGCCATCCGCCGTACACGCGGGCAGGTCAAGAAGCATTCGACGATGCTCATACACACTACCCATCGCGTCAATCCACATTTCGCAATGCGTGACGAGGTGAAAGCCTTTCTTGCCCCGCTGCAACGGGCTGCGCGCGAGGAAGAGGTTGACTCTTTTCTCGATACGTTCCATGAAGAACGTGACCGCGCTGCTGAGCTTTACACTGGCGAGATGGATGCCCCCAGTTGGCAGTTGGTGAAGGCAGAAATCCCAAATGTTCTGCGTGCCATCAAAGTCTCCGTCGACAACGGTTCAGCTTCCGATGCAGAACGTCTGAATTACCCTGACGACAATCCTCAGACAGTCATTGTCATTGGCGGTGGAACGCTGTCCCGTGGTCTAACTCTCGAAGGATTATTCGTTTCGTATTTCACACGGACTTCAAGTACTTACGACACATTGCTTCAGATGGGACGATGGTTCGGTTACCGGCTTGGTTACGAAGACCTTCAAAGAGTTTGGCTGAGCCCTGGCCTCGAGGACGACTACAGGTTCCTGGCTACCGTGGAAGAAGACGTTCGGCAGGAAATCCGCCGAATGGCCGGTTCCAATCAAACTCCCGAGCAAATCGGTGTCCGAGTTCTATTGCACCCCGGAAGGCTTCAAGTTACCAGTGCAGCAAAAATGAAGCATGCCACCGTGGCCGAGGTTGATTTCGAGGGAACACGCCTCCAGACAACGCTTTTTGATGTCACTAATGTAAAAGTCCACAACGAAAACGTGAACGTTGCTCTTCAGCTACGGCAAGCTTTGGCGTCGTACAGGAAGACTACTGGATCCACACTTTACGCCGATGTTCCGGTCAATGAGCTCGAAGATTTCTTCAATGACTTTGTTGTCCATTCACGATTCGAAGAGAATTTCAAGAATGCTTATTTGTGGGCTGCCGAGAACATGCCTCAGAAGACATGGAACGTGGTCATTCCTGATGGCAATGAGTTGAAGCCCTTTGACTTGATCCAGCGCACACCAATCGGCGAGAAAAACGCCGCGGACTTGTCGCACATTAATATTCGGTCTCTCATGTCTGGTGGAGACATTCTTCGCGACTTCGAGGACTACTTCGGTAAGAAACATGATTTGGGTTCAAATCCGAAGCATAACGAGCAGTTAGATTTGCGACGCGATCGCGACGGTCTCGACGGCCGCGGGTTACTCATCTTGTACCCAATTTCTAGGACTTCTAAAGTCCAGGGCGAGAGAAAACACCGTCGCGACATGGACGACGTTCTACAAGAAATCGCGCCTGAACTACTAGAAGATCCAGATTTGCCGATTATGGGTGTCGCATATATAGCCCCCCTGGACAGCCGAAAAGAACTCGAAGTTCGGAGGGGAACTCGGATCAGGGTGGTCCCCGAGTTCAGCGAATCTCACGACGAAATTGATGACATCCTAGACAACGAAGGAAGCTACGCAGGATGACAGCCCCAAGATCTCGCGAATATTTCTTAGAGCTGAGTAGAGCACACTCCGAGCTCGATAAGAATGAAGCGGATGTCAAGATTATTCTGGGACGAGAAGCTCCCCATCGTGCATGGGTCGGGTTTGATCGCATTGGAAACTCAGTGGCCTTCTTCGAGGCGCAGGGCGAAACAGTTCGTTCCTTTTCCGTCAGTCAAGTTATCGATGTAACCGCTACTGAGGTTGCTGTTAACAGCACCGGGGAAAATGTAAGCTGCATAAAAGTTGTTTGCCATGAGTCTCGACTCAACGAAGTCTTTTATGTGTTCGTGGACGAACTGCTGGAACGACTACTAGGTGAAGCCAACCCCTCGGCAGTATTACAAGAATCGGCGTCTGATTGGCGGCGTTTACTTCAACTCGCTTCGACCAAGTTCAGCATCACCGCAGCGAGTGGCCTCTACGGCGAGCTCTGCTTCCTGGAACAGTCAGTAGCCAGTTTAGGACCAGGTGCACTAGAAAATTGGCAACGCACGAAATTTGATGTCCATGATTTTGTCTCTTCACGTTCACGCGTAGAAGTGAAGACGTCAAAATTTCAGAACGAATCCACAGTTGCTATTCACGGCCTAAAGCAACTGACTGCGCCATTAAGCGCCACGTTGACGTTGGCAGTTGCAGAAATCGACAGCAACAGTGGCGAGGGTTTAGGCGATGTTATTGAACGTCTCTTTTCTTTAGGAGTTGACCGTGACCTATTGATCGCCAAATTGGAAAACGTTGGCTACGTAATTGGCATGCCAGATGCGCAGGATTACCGTTTCGACATCGTTTCATGGCGATTCTGGGAAATCACGCCCGACAGTCCCGTGTTGAGCGTGGCTAAGCTTTCGCAGGCCATTGCTGATGCAGTTTCGAATGTCAGTTACAAACTTCACCTCGCTGCACTTGGAGAATCTGACTCCAAATTTGACCATAATCGCCTCGCTACTGAAAACGGTGAATAGTTATGCCTCTCACTACACTGAAACGATTCTCGAAACCGCGGGGTGCGGGCGACCAGACAAGTGGCGGGCGGGGAAAACTCCTACGCCCAACGTCGGATCTCTCCCGCGTTGGGATTGTGGTAAGAGAAACTCTGCAGAATTCTTGGGATGCGCGAGATAAAGATTGGGATCCGGCCTATGGCGTACGCGTCTACAAAGTAAATGAAGGCGCCCGTAAGGTCTTGCGCGAACAAATCTTTACGGATTTACCTTCTTCATTAGGCGACCTAGGAACCAGTCTCAATAACCCTAATCTTCACGCAATCGAGATCTATGATCGTGGTACCACGGGTCTGAACGGTCCTTACCGCGCTACAGAGGTCGCTGAAAAGGGTAAGCCCAATAACTTCAATTCTTTTGTCTTTGATATCGGAACAACCAAAGCGTCGGAGTCTTCAGGTGGAACCTTCGGTTTCGGTAAGACTGCAACGTTCGAAGTTTCCCATGTGCATAGCGTAGTTTATTGGACCCGTTGCCTAAACGATTCAGGCCAGTTTGAGCACCGTTTGATCGCAGCGTCGTTGCACGAACCCTACGCAGAAAACAAGCAACGGTTTACGGGGGCGCATTGGTGGGGCAATCTCGTACCATCGATTTCGAACCCGGCGCTGGACGATATTGTTCCCATTGTTGGGGAAGAGGCCCAGCGGCTCGGTGAGTTGCTATTCCACGTACCTTTCGGAGACGAAGGCGAATTCCACGAAACAGGAACGTCGATCCTGATCCTAGAACCAGTTATCTCGGTTGGAGACGTTGGCTACAGTGGCGCAGAAGTCGATCAGGCACCACTCGTCCAGGTAGCTGTCGAAACTGACGATCACGTTTCTGAATTGCTAAGACAGATCTCTGAAGCTTTGTCTCTTAACTCGTGGCCCAAAACCATTCCTCTCGACAATGAAAACGCACCGATGCTGATTGAGCTGTACCGGAATGAGGACGAGCTCGGGGTGGCAGATCGGATTCGCCAGGAGAGTGAAATATATGCAAATGCGCTTATTCATGTCAGGACGAAACAGGGACAACAATCCTTTGAAGATGAACGCGATGTTCCTTCCGGAATCCTAGACCAACGAACCATAGAGATCACCCTGCGACCGCCCAAGAAGCCGGGGATTTCACATTCAGATTATTTTGGTACTCGTCGAGATCGTATCGTCGGCCATCTCCATTTGTCTCTTAGGCTCAAGACGCCGGAAAGTACGCCGCAGTCTCATCGCCAGAACGCACTGTGCCTTATGCGTTCCGAAGCCGAACTCGTTGTGTACTACGACGAATTCGCTGAATTTACGGATGAAAATATTGAATGGCACGGAGTTTTCAAACCGACGCCGGAGTGCGACAAGCACTTCAGTGCTTCAGAGCCGCCCACCCACGACAGTTGGACTCCCCGTTCAGGAACTGACAATGAGATTTCGGCGTACGTGGTTAGCCGCGCTCTGAATAATATTCGGCAGAAAACTCGTGAATTTCTATCTGCCCATCAGACTCAGCAGAAAGAGTCCACCCGGTCGGTTAGAGAAGTCGCGAATGGTCTGCGTGAATTCGTTCCATTCGGAAAACTTGATGCCCCGGAGGGAGGCACTTCAGCGAGTACTGGTCGCGGTCCACGCCCGAAAAAGTCTCGTCCGGATGTAGGCGTCGAGGTGTTAGGACGCGAAGCCACAAACGATCGACTAGGGCAACAACTGCAAGTCCAAGCCAGTTCGAAATCCGGTAACAGCGTGCTTGTCAAAGCAGACATTTTTGCGTTGACAGCCGAGGGCCGGATGAAGCTCACTGATGAAGAAGCAGAAGTCGTTTGGCTCAAAGATGGGATTCGAGTTGCGCAAGGCAACAGTTATACCGTGCCAAATCATGGCGTAGTCGACATCGCGTTCCGAACGCACGTTGTGGCTGCTCTCGAGGTTGATCTGCAAACGGAGGAAATTAATTGAGTAAGGTCACTTTCTACCCTTACCCCCGGCTACAGTCGGTCCAATGGTCAGAACTGTCAGTTAACTTTGATGGTGAACCATACGCACTTGAAAAACTCCCTGACGTCTGGGACGCAAATTCCGAAGTTACTTTTCGAGTTTCCGCAAGCGTCGACAATGAGCTCTTCGAGACCGTCAACGTCGACTCCAGCTCTTCTCTCCTCGTCGTCGAGGTCACCTGTCGAGATACTGCATATTCGCTAACAAGGGAAGCTTCATTCACGCGCAAAGTCGATGTTCTAGATGCCGTTGCTGAAATTACTGTTTCCGGCAGTTCAGTATCCGAAAGCATTGAACTATCAGCTTTCATAATCGGCCCCGTTGACAAGCAGCCCTGGTTGCGACGAGCTGTGCTGGCAGAAGGTCCAAGCTCACGTGTGGCGTTAAACTCTGACCTTGTCGGGTTCCCTACGAGTGTGTTTTCATTCGTTGAGGAACAGCTTCCACCGGCCCCTTGGAGACTTGCCGTGACCGCCGAAGACATTGAGGCCCCATTTGCACATTCAGTGCGCCTAGAACTGAATGAAGATTTCCAAGTAGTGCGCGACCTCATCGCTGGCAAAGCCAACCCTTCAGTACATGCTGATCTGGTATCTTCGATCGCCCGCGTTCTTATAGGCACTATCGCTGGTATTAAGAATTCGACGAGCGACTCACGTACGGCGGCTGAGGTTGCGAAGGAAGCCCCAAACTCGATCGTCGCGGCCGCGACACGGGCCTCCGAGCAATATCTGGGCAGCACGATTGATTCAGCGATAAACATGTATTTCCGGCAACCTGAGCTTTTCGATTACAAGCTATTGACCGGTTCAGATCTATACAGGATGAAATCATGAATGCTCTACGATCTTTTCCGCGGCTCGAATTCAAAGATGCAAATAAGCTACGCCATGCGTTGCTTAGCCGCACGCGGCTTCCGACCTTCGATCGGGCTCTTTTCGAAGAATATCTGTTCAGCCCAAATGCTTTTCCGGCAACAGGTCCCGTTCGAATTCAGGACGACGAACTACTGAAATTCAGAGATGACTGCGTAACAGCAACCGAAGAAGCATCAACTTCTGGGGGCGACTTCAAGGCAGAATTTGATTTGGCGATAGGGAGGCAACTATCGAATTGGGCTCCAATTGCAGGTAGCGACTTTGGTGTCGTGGCCGTGTGGGATTTCATCACCCTCGTGTTGCTTCCAGACTTGGCGATTCAGAGATTTGATTTGCCAGACGACGACCAAAGCGACAACCGAGGCGCCCGTAGCCGCTTGTCCGGAGGAAATCGACGTCACGTCTTACAACGACTGTGGAGGCGACGAGCGGTATTTGGCTCGCAGATCGTCGAAGGTCGAATACTCACGGAAGACGACTACGGTTCGTTATTGGAGCGCAAACTGACCCTTGAGCATCGCCAGCTGGCTCGAAAAGTAGCAATGAAAGTAGCGAACAGCGGAATCCAGGGCTCTGCACGTCGCGACTACACCCGAGCGGTTACGAGAGCGCTTGTGCAGATGTCTGGCGTTGTTCAGTTTAGCGATTCTGATTTGCAACATCTTGATTATGCAGTCGAGCATGCTGATTCAGTTGCGAGACAAGACAATTCCCGTTCAATGACTGTCGAAGTCAACCTACCGGCTGTAGATACAAAGGCGATGCCTAAGGCCAGGTCACGTTGACCAAAGGCGCCGGAACCCAACTCTTTGGTTCCGGCGCCTCAAAATTTGCACGGCGTGTAGTTATTCTTCATCCACCGCAGGTGGAGTCCACAGTTCTCTAAACAGGTCTTGCCTTGGCGGCCAGAGATACTCCAGGTCCTCGTCCGTTGCCTTGATGAACTCCATGCCAACGCGTCGGTTTCCTAGTCGCGTTAGCTTGATGCTATCGATTTCAAGCTGGTCAAGCTTGTTACGATCTAAACGTTCATATTCCCCAAGCTGGAACACTTGCGACAAGATCCATCCACCTAAAATGACCTGGCGATGTTTAGACATCAGTTGCTTGTTGCCATCACCCGTAAGAATTGCTTCCATCTCTTGACCGGATTGCCTCAGTACCAGATCAAAAGTTCGGTCATCCTTATCTTCAAATGCCGTCTTCCACTTTGTCCCGATCTTTTGAAGTTTTGAAATAGGCACTCCGCCGTCGTTCACGCCGAAAAAGTCGGGAAATTCCTCATAGAACTTGCGTGGATCAGGAATCTTGATTTCAACTTCATTGACGGGACGTTTGGTATCCGTTCCCTTATTCTTGGGAGCGCCGAGCCTGACGTTCAGCCCTGACTTTGAGTCCACTTCACCGGCAGGTGTGTCACCGTACTCGGTGAGTCTAAAAATAGGGAAAATAACAGTTGCTTCAGGCTTGGCTTCACTCGGAATGTTCTCCCCAGCAATCGTTCTTGACGAATGAGGTTTGCCCTTCATTCTGGCCTTCGGCGCAACTGTTGCAGGAACTACTGGGATGATTCCAGTGTCCAAGTCCGTCATTTCACTGACTTCTGGAATATAAGCTTGCTCCACCATAGACTGAGGATCAGTCTCATTATCTGGTTGTTTCTGGGAGCCCAGTTTTTCTTCAGGTTCCAAGGGCAACAGTTCTGCCACGTCATCCTGTATCAACCTGATTAAAGATGCATGAGGGTCTGGAAGCTGTTTTACCGCAAACTCGTCAACAATATCGCCGCCGATGTCGAAGCGCTTCGTGTGTACAAAACGCATATACAACGTTGAATCCGCGGGTGTGTACTTGTAATCGTTCTTGCCATCACTAAACTGAAGCGAAGAAACACGCTTTGATTCATTCGGCGTCGAAAAGCTGAGGTTACTTTCATCCATGAATGAATAATCAGACTCACCCACGTACACCCGTCCGTCCTTAAGTGGCGACAAGTAGTGGTAGAAGATGTTAGCGAATGCTTCTTCTGGTTTGATTCCAGCCCCAGCTAGCAAGTTCTGAGTGGACCTTAGCTTCTGATTTCTCAACTCGGCAATTCTGGCAATGAGCTTCTGGTACTCGCCGTCTTTGATCCATGCTGTCCATCCTTCGGTCGTTGCAACACTCTTGAACTGCATGATTTTTTGCATCGAGCTCGAGGAGTTCAGGAACGTCTTGATTCCTACTAAGTCACGTTTCCCTGAAACTGGGCTCGGGACCATTACGTCGTATGGGTCATTGCCTTTGTCTACAACCGAACCATTGAAGAATCTAGCGAAGGCCGTTTCCTGATACTTCGACGAGATATACGCCGTATGATCAGCCGTTCCGTCGGCCTTCTGACGGAATAACGGAGACAAAGACCCTAACGCCTTGATTGCCGCTACGTATTGCTCGCGACTGTCCGAGTTGTACTGTTGCCAAATCGTGGTCACTGGACTTCTCATTTCGATGGATAATGACTTTGTTTATACAAGTCATCGTAGATAAACACTTGCCCAAATACCAACGATTACCAAAACATGCCACCGCATGCTTACGCGGGCAACAGGCAGGTCTCACTACTGACCTTCAGCTCGCCGAATTACTACGGTGAGTTTCATGACAGGAGCAGCTTTTCTCGTATTTTTGTTCTAGAATATAGGTGATGAAAAACAACAGTGAACTTCGTGTAGCAGGCTTCTTCGCAGGTGTCGGCGGTATTGAACGTGGCTTCGATCTCGCCGGGTTTAATTCCGTTTGGTCTAACGAACTGGATCCACAAGCATCGAAAACTTATTCTACTAATCACGCAAGTGAACTTGTGGTGGGCGACATTGGTAGCGTTGATTCCGCGGATGTTCCCCCTGTTGAAGTTATAGTCGGGGGCTTTCCCTGCCAGGCTTTTTCCGTTGCGGGTCACAGAAAAGGGTTCCAAGATGAACGTGGCGAAGTCTTCTTCGAACTTGCGCGCATCATTCGCGAGAAGAAACCCGAAGCGATCTTCATCGAAAATGTAAAAAACTTGCAGGGGCATGACGGAGGCAACACCTTCAAGGTCATCATGGCCAACCTCGAAGATGCCGGTTACCACCTGACCAGCAAGGTCTTGAACGCCGCAGAATACGGAAATGTACCCCAGAGCAGAGAGCGAATATACATCGTTGGATTCCGCGATGAGCAGGTTGCCCAGCGGTTCGTATGGCCAGAAAAGATTCCTCTGACCAAGAAGATTTCCGACATCGTGAACCTCGACAAGAAAGTAGACGACAAGTTCTACTACACTGCCGAGAGTTTTCCTCGTTATGCCGAAATTGTTGATGAGATAACCGACCCGTCTACTGTCTACCAGTGGCGCCGGCAGTACGTCAGGAAAAACAAGTCCAACGTATTCCCAACGCTGACCGCCAACATGGGGACCGGTGGCCATAACGTTCCGTTAGTTCTAACTAAGCATGGCATCCGTAAGCTAACCCCTGAAGAATGCTTCGCAGTCCAGGGATTTGAGGATATTCGTCTCCCTGAAGGTATGGCACGTTCGCACCTATATAAGCAGGCCGGGAATTCCGTTGTCGTCCCGGTGATCGAGCGCATCGCTCGTCAAATGAAGATCGCACTGACGAACGGCTGACGCAGCATCACAGTTGACGAACGTCGCCCTAGTTACTCAGATAAACGTATTGCTACGATACTCCGAGTAGCTGGGGTGAATTCGTTGTATAAGTACCTTCCTTGTGCGCATAGCTCTCGGCGAGCTGAACCTTGCCTACCAAGAAGACGTAGGAAAGGAAACCGACCGCGGCAATAACCGTCATGTAGATGAATGCTGGTCGAGAGTCGGTTGCTGATACGAGCAAGCCATTCACGATTGGAATGGCAATCGATGAGAGGTTGCCGATGAAGTTGAACATGCCATCGGTCAGCCCGATGAGGTTGGATGGCGCCAAGGCGGAATCCAAGGACCAGGTAATCGACGCCAAACCATTGCCGAAGAATGCAATGGACATGCAGGTGATGACCAGTGCGGTGCTATCGGTGAAGATTGCGCCAATCATGCTCATCAACAGCAGAAGTCCAGCGATGATTGGAAGCTTGCGGGACGTTCCAATACTTACCCCACGCTTGAGCGGGTAATCGGAGAGAACGCCACTGATCAATACGCCGGCTAACGCAACGACAAATGGCAGCGAAGTTAAGAATCCGGTCTTGATGTAGTCCATCTGACGATAGGCCACCAGATAAGTCGGGAATCAGGTCAAGAAGAACCAGGGGTGTTTATGCTGGGCTTTAGACCGGCCCACAGACAACCACATATGTCCGTTGCTACGAAGTTTACGACTTTGCTCATTCTCATCTGGAACCGCCTGTCACTATTTTCTCGTGCATTGCCAAATGACCTAGGCATTGGTTCCTTTGCCTCTATCCTTTCGAAATTCACCCAGTTTCACCCCGCATAAGCAACGCTGGAACCAGCACGGAATACAAACGCCTATAGATGCGTTTGCATCTATATCAGACGCTGAATCCGCTGATGTCAAGGAAAAGGGAATGAATCATGGAACGTTTTGAAGGCAAGACAGTCATCATCACCGGCGCAGGCTCCGGGCTGGGACGCGCAGCTGCCATCCAGATTGCAAAGGAAAACGGCAAGCTGGTACTCGTTGACCTCAACGAGGCAGGCCTGAAGGACACCGAAACTGAAATCCGTAGCTTCGCTCCCGACGCCGAGATCATTCTGGTCACCGCAAACGTCGCCAATGAAGCTGAAGTGGAAAATTACGTCAAGGCCACTCTTGACGCCTTCGGACGCATCGACGGATTCTTCAACAACGCTGGCATCGAAGGAAAACAGAATCTCACCGAGGACTTCGGAGCCGAGGAATTCAACAAGGTCGTCTCGATCAACCTCAACGGCGTGTTCTTCGGCATGGAGCACGTACTCAAAGTCATGCGCGCCCAGGGATCCGGGGCCATCGTCAACACCGCTTCGGTCGGTGGCATCCGCGGCATCGGCAACCAGTCCGGCTACGCCGCTGCGAAGCACGGTGTCGTGGGCCTGACCCGCAACTCAGCCATCGAATACGGCCAGTACGGCATCCAGATCAATGCCATCGCACCGGGCGCAATCATGACTCCGATGGTCGAGGGCTCCCTGAAGCAAATCGATCCCGAGAACTGGGAAGAAGTCGGCAAGGAATTTGTTGAGCCCAACCCGATGAAGCGCTTTGGAAAGCCGGAAGAAGTCGGCCAGCTCGTGGCCTTCCTGCTCTCCGGTGATGCAGGATTCATCAATGCAGCGGTCATCCCCATCGACGGCGGACAGTCATACAAGTATTAGGAACCCCGCTCCCGGCTTGCCGGAATAGCTGAAGGCGCCTGTGCCACCTGTTCGATGGCACAGGCGCCCATTCGTTGCCGCGGGCCTACGCGACCATGCCCCGCCATACTGTTTCAAAAACAGCTTCCAGCCTGGCCCGGGTCTGCGGCAAACGGAAGCTGTCACCACGCACCACCAGCTGGTAGTACGCTGAACCGGCCAAAGCATCGAAACAGGCCTCGACATCCAGATCCTGGCGCATGATCCCTTGTTCCATTCCGGCGCGCAGGGCCTGCTCGATCGACACCCGGCGCAACTTGGACTGAACCCCAAAAGTTAGACATCTCAACAGAAAGAGATCTAGCAATGGGGAATCCTGCAAGCAGACGCTTAGTAGACAAAGACAAACAACGCAGAAAGGTCTTGGGTAAAGTCCATCGCGGTGCCTCCATCTCAGATGCGGCACGACTGTCCGGCTGCTCATACGAGACTGCGAGAAAATGGGTCAGGGACGCCGAACGGGTTGGCTTTGACCAAGCACTCAAACCGAAAACCACACCAAAAAAGTGGTCTGAAAACATCAAACGTGAAGTCGCAACCGCTTTCCTGAATGGAACTCCAGCAGCTGACCTAGTCAGAACCTACCGGTTGCCGTACGGTAACTATCCAGAGATGTGGGTCAAAAGCTTAGGTCTGGAGAACGAGATGAATCCAGAACAGCTGGCTAATCAGGCTGCAAACAGAGCATTATCGGCGTGGGAACACGGCGACCAATTCTGGCGGTCGTGGATTCATAAAATGCGCGAATACTTCGACCAGGCCCAAAAGGAAGCAGCCTCTGACGCTGAGCGAGTTCGCCTGCTCCAAATGCAAGCAGACATCCTAGAAAAATGTTTCGCCTTGAGGTCCTTGGAGAGCGACCCGACGAGGGTTTTGGACACAATAGTGACTGACCTCAAGGCAATATACACAATCACATCTCTGGTGGCGGCAGTAGGAGTTCCCAGAGCTTCGTATTACTGACGTTGCAGGCATAGGGAAGACAACGAGCGACGCGACCATGAATTATGCGAACGAATTCAGGATGCATTCGAACGCAGTTACCATGCTTACGGGTACCGAAGGATGACTATTTGTCTCCGACAAGGCTTGGACCAGCATCCTTCGCTGCAGGTGAACCACAAGAGGGTTGCGAGAATGATGTCGAAAATGCATCTTCAAGGGGCGAAGCCAACCAAACGACATTACAACTCTTTCAGAGGGCGAGATCCTGAAAGTATCAACCGCTTAGACCGCAATTTTCACACGGATGAACCTGGAAAAGTACTAGTCACCGATCTCAGTATGTTTAATGTCGGGGCGCATCGCGCCTTCTTATCTCCGCTCCTCGACCTATTCAACAACGAGGTCATCGCTTGGAGAATCGAATCTAACGCAAGCGGTGCGATGGCCGATGCCATGTTGCGCGAGGGATTATCGAAGTTGCCGGAAGGATCGACTCCTATAGTTCATACGGACCAAGGAAGTCAGTACACGGCTAAAAGCTGGAAAGACATCTTGAATGAAAACGATGCCATCCAGTCAATGAGCAGGGTTGGTAATTGCCACGATAACTCGCCAGCTGAATCTTTCTTCAGTCGAGTGAAGACGGAATTCGGTAGAGGCGAAACCTACTCAACCATCAGCTCATTCAAGAATGCGCTCGACAGCTATATTCAATGGTGGAACAACGAAAGGATCGTTCAGCGTCTGGGGACTAGCCCAGTGCGCTATGCTCAGTCCAAAGTTACATAAAACCTGTCTAACTTTTGGGGTTCAGTCCAACTTCACATGCGATTGCCTATAGGCCAGCTGAAGCTCCCTGTCGGCCATCACCAGGCGGATGCGCTGGCTGAAACGGGACCAGAATACATCTCCACGGTTTGCTCCGCCCCGTGGCCAAGGAGCGCCTCGACGAGGTTCTGCCCCCAGGTCCCCTTCCAGGGATATGACCGGCGGCACCACGCGTCCGGTATTCAGCGCGGATACAATCGGCAAGGGCATCGATGGCCATCGCCGGTAGATGGCAGCGCGGCTGACACCGCTGCGTTCCACCAGCTTGGATACCGTCATTTCCTGGACCTCATCGATCTTCTCCAGCGCGGCATCGAGCACCAGCTGTTCCAGATCTTCATCGCGTGGACGTCCTGGGCGCCGCCGGACCTGCAGTTGAGCTGTGGCTGCCACGCCTATGCCTCCACAGCGCGCTGGCACAGCAAAAGTGACCACTAATTGCAAAATTCCCGTACTCTCTCTATGCGACGTGGAATGAGGAATTGGAAATGTGCCCGCCAGACAGATCTATCCTCGCGATTCGATAACTTCCGCAAGCTCCCTGAAACCCAGACGCTGCGCATTCTCCAACGCGGTGCGGCCCTGCGGATCCGTGATATTCGGGTCCGCTCCGGCCGCCAGCAGCAGCCGGACAACTTCTTGCTGGTCCTCTCCCCCGTCATTGAGCAGCACCGCTTCCTGCATCGCGGTCCAGCCCGGATCATTGACGTGGTCCACCGGAACACCGGCCTCGATGAGCATCTTCACCGTTTCAACATGCCCGTGCTCGCTGGCCGGAATGAGCGCCGTCCCGCCATAGCGGTTCAGGCTTTTAACGTCAGCTCCGTTCTCCAGCGTTAGCTCCAGGATCTCATTGAATCCCTCGGCCCCGGCATAGAGGAAGGCCGAATCCTCAAGATCATCCTTGGCATTGACATCCCCACCGGCGGCAATCAGTTCCCGCACCAATTCCACGTCATTGCCCTTGGCCGCGCGGATCAGCCGTTGGTCCAGTTCATCCTGTTCCTCGTCGGAGAGACTCGTTTCCGGTGCTGTGGTTTCTGGCGACACGGATCCGGCGCTGGACGGTGCCGGAGTAGCCGCGGGTTCCGCTTCGGGCGCTGCCATGGAGCACCCGGCGAGAACAGCCAAACCTGCAAGAGACAGTGCACCGATGGCTAGAGCCCTTTTTCCAAGCTCCGATGAATTGGTCTCCGTGGCATTTGGCAGGTCTTCGTTCTTGCTCATGAGCGCTCCTTGCTGGGGATCTCCAGTAGTCCGGAAAATTTGCTTCCTCCCATCATCCGGCACCACCACTGTCATGGACATCGTCCGATAGGCAATGAAAACCATCCAGAAGGCGGAGCACTATACCTGCCCCAGGTTCTACCATGGGGAAAGCATCAACATCACGACAAAGGTCTTGCCATTTCTGCCGCTACCGCTCCCCCTAAATTCATGCTTGCACCACGAGCCAACATCGACACCCTGGTGCATGTCGGCTTTGCCGTGCTCATGCTCACCGCGCTCATCCGCTATGTCTTGCGCCATGACCCGGTGGAGAATCTCTGGATCATGGTGCTCGCCGGCGTGGTCTGCGCGCTCTACTTGGTCACCGCATTCCTCGTTAACAGGAAGCACAGGCAGGCTCCCTGGGTCATCGTGCTGGTGGCGGCCGCTTCGGTCCTGGTGCTCCTCGCTCCGAGTTTCGCCTGGTGCTCCTTTGGCTTGTTCTTCCTGTGCCGCCGGACGCTGCACGGATTGGCCGGGTATCTGGCCGGCGGGGTGACCATCCTGGCCGCGGCGTTCAGCTGGTACATGTTCAACGATGACAGGGACATCGTGATGCTTCTCGGGCCCATCGCCATCGGCGCGATGCTGACCCTGATCTTCGACAGGATGGAACAGGACGCGGCAGAGCAGCGCCGGCTGAACGAAGAGATCTCCAGTGCGCAGCTGCAGCTAGCGGCCAGCGAGCGCCGCGCAGGCATCATCACCGAGCGTGAACGCGTTGCCCGGGAAATCCATGACACCGTGACCCAGGGCCTGGCCAGCAGCCTGCTACTGCTGGAAGCCGCCAACCGGAACTGGCCAACAACCTCCTCGCAGGATGAGGTCCGCCAGGCCAGCGAATTGCTCCGGCACAATCTCATGGAAACCCGGCGGCTGGTCCATGACCTGGCCTCGCCGGCCACGGACACCGGTCCGCTGCCCGAGGTGCTCCGCGAAGCCGCGTCCGCCTACGTCCCGAATCTCCAGCTGCATGTCGTTGGCACGGAGCGCCCGGTATCCGCCGAGGTCCGCCATGCCCTGCTGCGCGTGGTGCAAAGCGCCGCTGCCAACGTGAAGCTGCATTCCGGGGCGGATCAGGCCACCGTCACCATCGGCTTCCTCCAGGACACCGTCACCCTGGACATCCATGACAACGGCTTCGGCTTCACCCCGGAAAACATCGAGGGCCCCTCGGAATCCGGTGGCTACGGGCTGCGCGCCATGAGGCAACGCGTGGAACAATTAGGCGGGGAATTCTCGGTGGAAAGCACCCCGGGCACCGGGACCATCATTGCAGCGCAGATCCCCAGCGAGGAGAACATCTCATGACAACAATTTCGGTGCTCCTGGTCGATGACCATCTCGTGGTCCGCAGCGGGCTCAAGGCGCTGCTCGATACCCAGCCGGATATCGAGGTGATCGCCGAAGCCGACTCCGGCGAAGCCGCCCTCAAGAAGCTTGAAACCCTCGCCCCGGATGTCATTGTCATGGATCTGGCCATGGGCGCGGACATGGACGGCATCGACGCGATCAAGGAAATCCACCAGCGCAACGCCAAGCAGGCGGTGCTGGTATTCACCACCTACGATTCGGATGCGGATATTGTGCGCGCAGTGGACGCCGGCGCCATGGGCTACCTGCTCAAGGATGCGGCCCCGGAGGAGATCTTCAGCGCCGTGCGCGGCGCCTCCAAGGGCAAGAGCGTGATGAGCGCCCCGGTGGCCTCCAAGCTCTTCCGCCGGCTGCGCAACCCCGATGAGGCGCTGACTCCCCGCGAGGCGGAATTGCTCAGCCTGCTTGTCGAGGGGCTTGGCAACAAGGAGCTGAGCCAGCGGCTGTTCATCTCGGAAGCGACGGTCAAGACCCACCTGGCCCATATCTACGCCAAGCTGGGCGTTGAGACGCGGGTCGAGGCAATCACCACCGCCATCCGCCGGGAGGGAATGCGCTAGTGAGCAAGGCGTGGGCGAACTCATCCAGCAGGCCGCAAGGCCCAGCTTGATGGCCGATGTATTCCCTGATTCGAATCGACAAGATTGATTTATCACGATGCCCCACCAGGCATCCGTGCACAACATCTTTTACGAATCGAGGCAGGAAATATGAAGAAGCTCTCCAACACCCCCAAGCTGCTCATGTCGCTGGGCGGAGCATCCTTGGCCATCGGACTGCTGGCCGGGTGCACCGCCGGCACCGAGGCCGGGCAGGCCAACGCAGGCACCACCGCCGAAGCCTCGCAGAGCGTGTCAGCATCCACCGAGACCATGACCCCGTCCGAGATCCTGTCCTCCACCGCCTGGGAAACCACCGGGGCCACCGATGCGAAGGGCGAGGCAGTCCAGCTCTCCGACAAGGATGTCAGCAACTTCGTGGGCAACGCCTACTTCCACGCGGATGGCACTTTCGACATGTACAACTTGGATGACTCGCCCAAGATGCAGGGCGATTGGACCGTCACCGAAGACGGCAAGACCCGCAGCATCGTCGCCAAGGATGACGCTGGCAAGGTGTTGTTCACCCGCGATTCGGATATCGTCACGCTGACCGATGAAGAATTCACCTACCGCGTCTTCCCTTACCCAGAGAAGACCGATGTCTACTTCGATATCATCCACACCCCGACGGATCACGCAGAGCCATCAGCCCCATAGCAGGACTGGCCCCTGCTAGAAAGCCCGCCGCCCCCGGATTCCTCCGGGGGCGGCGGGCTTCTTCGGCTCAATAGCACCCGGTATCGCTTCACCTGCGATTGCCAGCAGGCGTGCTGCATCTGCCCGTCCGGCGGCATTCTAGGCTGAGCCGAATGCAGCGGCTGGACCGCGGCCCGGATGCTAGTGCGTTTCTGGGTCTTTGGGCACAGATTCGTGCCAGGCCAGGTCTCCTTCTGGATCATGCACGTAGATTTCGCCGGATCCGAGTTCCCCGGCCTTGGCGACGGCTTCGTGGTAAGCCTCCGTCCGTGAGCCACACGTTGTCACATGCAGCCCATCCAGGGTGACGGTCCACAGATCATCTTTGGCAAGGACGTGAAAATGGTTGGTGCTCATCTGGATCCCTTCATGAATTTGAAAGCAGTCTGTCCGCTTTAATATGCCATTCATCTTGTGCCGCAGCGGTGCCTCACAGGTGCTCTTCAGACGTGGGACGCAGCCTCGCCGGCCCACGCCCTCCTCCATCAGGCCAAGGAACATAGCCCAACGGGTGATGTGCGCCGATATGGCGATCCGTAATGTTGAAGCCATGAACATTTCACCAGTTTCCCGCCGTATCGCCCTGTCCACCGTTGCCGCAGCAGTTGCCGCCGGCGCAGTATTCAGCGTGGCCCCGGCCAACGCAGCACCAGCACCAGCACAGGACGGCACCGTTTCCGCCAGCGCATCGGCTTGGCAGGGCCTGACTCCTTCGCAGACCCTGGCTTCAACCCCTTGGAAGACCACCAGCGCCGTTGACCAGGACGGCAACCGCGTAGCCCTGGACAACCCGGCGGTGTCCAGCTTCGTGGGCTGGGCCTACTTCAAGGCCGATGGCACCTACACCATGTACAACCTGGATGACAGCCCCAAGCTCAAGGGCGACTGGACCGTGAACGCCGAAGGCACCGAGCGCTGGATCAACGCCAAAAATGACGCTGGCGATGTGCTGTTCCAGCGCGTTGTCCCGATCACCGAGCTGACCAAGAACGTCTTCACCTACCGCGTATTCCCCAACGCTGCGGACACCAGCGTCTACTACGACATCGTGCACACCAAGACCAACCACGTTGAGCCGGGCACGGATGCCAAGGGTCCAGGCGCCAATGGCCAGGCCAGCCAGGGCCAGGGCGGCTACCACTTCAACAACGGCAACCAGCACTAGGCACTGGTTTCTGCATCCCTGCAAATAGCCAACTGAAAAAATATCGCCGTCCCTGCCAGCTTGCATCAGCTGGCAGGGACGGCGATAGCTATATCCAAAACCGTCCAACGTTGGACGATCCGGCTTGGAAATCCCGATGGGCCTGTTGAACCCAGTGGGCAGGTCGGCCTTTCATGAAGGGTCCAGCACGTTCCCGCAGGCCCAGCTGGTTCTGATTGTTCAGCCCTCGACGCGCTGCACCTTTCCGACAAGGAAGACATAGGAAAGGATTCCGACGGCCGCAATGACCGTCATGTAGATGAAGGCCGGGCCGAAGTCGGTGGCCGAGACCAGCAGGCCGATCACGATCGGTGTGGCAATCGAGGAGAGGTTGCCGATGAAGTTGAACATCCCGCCGGTCAATCCGATCAGCCGAGACGGCGCCAGCGCAGACACCAATGACCAGGTGATCGACGCCAGCCCATTGCCGAAGAACGCAACGGACATGAAGGTGATGACCAGGGCAGTGCTGTCCGTGAAGATTGCACCGATCATGCTCATCGAGAGCAGCAGCCCGGTGATGATCGGCAGCTTGCGGGAAGTGCCTAGGCTTACTCCACGCTTGAGCATGTAATCGGAGAGAACACCGCTGATCAGTACGCCAGCCAGCGCCGCGACAAATGGCAGAGAGGTCAGGAATCCGGTCTTGATGTAGTCCATCTGGCGGTAGGTCACCAGGTAGGTCGGGAACCAAGTCAGGAAGAACCACAGCGTGGAGGTCAGGCAGAACTGGCCAATATAGATGCCCCAGAGCTTGCGGCGTCCCAACACCAAGGCAAAGTCAGCCTTGCTCAGCTTCGGTGCAACCGTCTTGGTCTTGGAGCTGCCAAGGTCAACAAGTCCACCGCCTTCACGGATGTACTCAATTTCAGCGGCGTTGGCCTTTTTGGAATCCACAGGGTTTCGGTACATGAAGAACCAGATCAAACCCCAGATGACGCCAACGCCACCGGTCACCACGAAGACCCAGTGCCAGGTCATTGCGTGCTGCAGCCAGATCAACGCTGGAGTCAGCAGCGCCAGGCCAATGAACTGGCCCGAGGTGTAGAAGCCAATGGCCGTGGCACGTTCTCGTTCAGGGAACCAGGCAGTGACTACCTTGTTATTGATTGGGTACGCAGGGGCTTCAAAGCCACCAACAGCCAACCGCAAAACAATCAAGGCAATGAAGCTTCCGGCCATGCCCATGAAGATCGTGGCCACCGACCACAGCACCAGGCAGATTGGATACAGCAGACGAGGCTGAACTCGGTCTACCAACCATCCGCCGGGTAGCTGCATCGCAGCGTAGGTCCAGCCAAAGGCAGAGAGCAACAGACCTTGCTGTGCCGTGTCCAGGCCGAATTCTTCGGAAATCAAGGGTGCTGCAACGGAAAGGTTTGATCGATCCATGTAGTTGATAACTACGGTGAGGAACAACATGAACGCTACGACGTAGCGCATCTTTGTGGCTTTGTCAGTGTTCTTGAGTGTTGCAGCTGACGACACTGTCGACTGAGACATACGATTTACCATTCTGCGAAGGATCCGTCCTTGTGACGCCAAATTGGGTTGCGCCAGCGGTGACCTTCAGCTGCGCGTTCAATGACGTACTCTTCATTCACATCAATGCCCAGGCCTGGGCCATCAGGAATGGCGACCATGCCATCCTCATAGGCGAAGACCGACGGGTCATTGACGTAATCAAGGAGATCGTTGGATTTGTTGTAATGGATTCCCAGGGACTGTTCCTGGATAAAGGCGTTATACGCACCGGCATCGATCTGCAGGTTCGCCGCCAGGGCGATCGGGCCCAGTGGGCAGTGCAAGGCCACCGCAACGTCATAGGCTTCAGCCATCGCAGCAATCTTGCGCGCTTCGGTGATGCCGCCACAGTGCGAAGGATCCGGCTGGATGATGTCCACCGCACCGCTGGCCAAAACATCCTTGAAGTCCCAACGGGAGAACAGGCGCTCGCCCAGGGCGATGGGTGTGCTGGAATTACGCAGTGGTTCCAGCATGGACGTAACGTTTTCGCTGAGCACTGGTTCTTCAATGAACATCAGCTTGTAGGGCTCGAGTTCCTTGATGAGGACCTTGGCCATGGGCTTGTGCACGCGGCCATGGAAGTCGACGCCAATGCCCACGTTCGGACCCACTGCCTCACGGACGGCCTGGACATTCTCCAAGCAGCCCTGCACCTTGTCCCAGGTGTCGATGTACTGCAGCTCTTCGGTGCCGTTCATCTTCACGGCGGTGAAGCCGCGGTCAACTGCTGCCTTCGCTGCGGCCGCCGTATCTGCGGGACGGTCCCCGCCAATCCAGGAATACACGCGGATCTTGTCGCGGACCTTGCCGCCGAGAAGCTCATAGGCAGGAACGCCCAGCGCCTTGCCCTTGATATCCCACAGCGCCTGGTCGATGCCGGCCAGGGCGCTCATCATGATTCCGCCGCCGCGATAGAAACCACCGCGGTACATGACGGTCCAGAGGTCCTCGATATTCCGCGGGTCCTGGCCAATGAGGTAGTCCGAAAGTTCTTCAACTGCGGCTGCGACCGTGGAGGCGCGGCCTTCAAGTACTGGTTCGCCCCATCCGACAATTCCTTCGTCGGTTTCAATCTTCAGGAACAGCCAGCGTGGTGGCACCATGTAAGTGGTCAGTTTTGTGATTTTCATGCAGACTTCCTCATCTCATGGATCGTTTGGTAGGCGGAGACAAGTTTGCCTGCCCTCGTTTTTAGATCTTCAATACTTCGTCCGGACTTGTAGAGCGAAGAACCGATGCCAAAACCGGTTGCGCCAGCATCAAGCCATTGCGCCATGTTTTCTTCATTGATTCCGCCGACTGGGATCAAACCGATCTCTGCAGGAAGCACGGCGGTCCAGGCTTTGAATCCGGCCAAACCCACTTGTTCAGCGGGGAAAATTTTGACGTTCTTCGCTCCGGCTTCGATGGCATCAAACGCATTGCTCGGGGTCGCCGCACCTGGGAATGAATCCATGCCCAATGCAACCGTTTCCTGGATAACCCGCACGTTGGTATTTGGCGAGACAATGATCTGAGAACCGGCCGCATGGCACGAGCGAACTTGCTCAACGTTCAGAACAGTTCCGGCGCCAACTACTGCATCTTCTGGCAAAACATTGCGCAGCAGTTCGATGCTCTGGAGCGGATCTGGCGAGTTGAGCGGGACTTCCAAAGATCGGAAGCCACTGGCATACAGGACTTCGCCAACTGCTTGTGCTTCAGAGGGATGAAGACCACGCAGAATTGCCACGAGTCCAGCAGTGTTCAAAGTCGATGTAGAAGCATTCACGGCAAAACTTTCCTTTCAAAATCATTGGGCATGGTGGAAATTTAGACAGAGTCGGTCTGCAAGAGACCCTGAGCGCAAGCGATAGCCCAGATTCCTTTGGGTGCCGTGCCTTGGAGTTCTTGGACTTGGTCAATTCCGAAAATCGCCAGTGCTCGGGCGTATCTCGCGCTGAGTTCTCTGTTTCCGCAAATTGTCAGTGGCGGAGCTTCATCTGATTCATGGTTTCCAAGTACTGACCGGATTTCAGCGCCAATCATGAGCCCTGAGAGATAGTCGCTGACCTCAGTTTTCTTCAGCCGTCCCGTCAGTACCAAGGTTCTCGCCGAAAAGGCCGTGAGCATCAGATCTGCGGCATGCTCGTTGGACTGCGAAACCTCAACTCCGCGTTCAAAGGCCGTCCAATTCACCGAGCTGCTTGGCGCAATTAGCTTGGAAAGGATCGATTGCGTACTCAGCAATGCAAAGGTCTCCCCCGTCATTGATGTGCAGAATTCAGTGATGGTTCGTCCGGAGACCTTCACCCATTTGGAGTGGGTGCCTGGGAGCAGAAAGAGCTGTTCTGCAGAACTGCTTGCGTTCGATTTTCCAAGCTCGAGAGCTCCGAGGATCTGGGTTTCTTCTCCACGCATGACGTCAGGAAGTTCTTTGTGATCCAAGATGCCAGGGATGATTTGCATTGACCGATTGAGAGCAATTTCGACTGAAGCGAGTTCAAGTTCTGGATCTGCGAGATTTGCCGGAACATGGCGGTAAGGCGCTTCCACCCACCCCTGCTGACTACCGACCATTCCGCAGGCAATCACTGGAATGTCTGGGAAGTTTTCCAGCCATTCCCCGCATAGCTCGGCCAGCGCAGCTTTGAAAGCATCGCTGAGGGGCAGCGATAGCGCCGTGGCTTTCGCTGCCACCTGCATGACTCCCAGCGCGTCACTGCGTTCCGCCACGATGCCCCCATCGTTGCCCATCAGGTAGGCGCGTGCGGACGTGGTTCCCCAGTCCAAGGCGATCAGCTGGGCTTCGGCGATGTTTGTCATAACTCCTGTTTTCATTTCGTGGACCGCACATCAACTTCCAGATGTGCTCCCCTTCACATGTGAATATTGTCGGACGTATCCCAATAGTTCAAAAGGCGTTGTATATAGTGGGATGGTAGGGTTTGATCATTTTCATCTCAAGGAATAATTCATGGCCACTGATCCCGAAGCGGGTACCGACGATTCCATTAACGAGCCGCCTCCAGGCACGCTGACTTTGGCGCGGGGACTCGACATTCTGCGGGCCGTAGGACGGGGTGCTACCAACCTGAACGAGGTCGCCGAGGCCGCAGGGATTGGCAAGAGCGCCGCGCAGCGCATGGTGAAACTTTTGGTGCAACGAGGATTCCTTCGCAGCACACATGGCACAGATTTCAGCCTGGGGCCAGCGTTGATAGAGCTCGGTTTCCATGCGCTGTACCAGAGCCCGGTTCCGGTGATTGCCAAACCGATTCTTGAAGAGCTAGCTCGCAAGTATCAGGACACCGTGCACTTAGCAGTGGAAGACGAGTCCCAAGTGCTTTATGTAGATAAGGTGCCAGGAACCCGGGGCGCCCAGATGCGTTCCAGGGTTGGACAGCGAATGCCCCTAAGCCGTACCGGCATCGGCAAAGCCCTGCTGCTGGACACCCCTGACAGATGGGAATCGACCTTCGATTCAGAGTCCCCAATTGAACAAGCGACACACCAAACCAAGACGTCTTTCCTGAACCGAATGAAGTCCTATGCAGCCGAAGGAATCGCTCTTGACCTTGAAGACAATGAACCGGGGATCCGCTGCGTAGCAGCCCCAATTCGCGATGGCAGTGGCCAGATCATCGCCGCGATCAGCATGTCCGCCACCAACCCATACATGCCCGACGAGCGCATGGCGGCACTCAAATCAGTGATGGGCTCCACGGCCGCACAGATCTCCCGTAAGCTCGGGTATTCCGGCAAAACGTACTAGGATCACGCAACGCGAGTTCACGGCGTAAAGCGGTAGCCCATCCCCAGTTCGGTGATGAAATAGCGGGGATTCGAGGGCTCCGGTTCCAGCTTGGTGCGCAGCTGCGACATGTACACCCTCAGGTAGTTCGCTTCCTCGCCGTATTCCGGGCCCCACACGGTGGTCAGCAATTCGCTGCGGCCAATCAGGCGATGCGGATTGCTGGCCAGCACTTCGAGCACTCGCCATTCCAATCGAGTGAGCCTCACCGGCCGACCTTCAACGGTCACTTGGTGGCTGGACAGATCAATGCGCACCCGCCCATCGGTGGTTTCCACCACGGCTTGCCCCGGATCAGGTAGCGAACGGCGTAAGGCGGCACGCAACCGGGCCAGCAATTCATCCATGGCAAAGGGCTTGGTAATGAAGTCGTCTGCTCCCCTGTCCAGGGCATCGACTTTGCTGTGGGATTCGTGACGGGCGGAAACGACAATGATGGGCACACTGGACCACCCTCGTATCCCGTCAATGACATCCCCGCCTTCAAGGTCGGGCAAACCCAAATCCAAGAGGATCACATCCGGGTGCGCGTCAGCAGCCAGTTGCAGGCACTGCAATCCTGTGGCCGCATGAAAGGTGCGGTAGCCGCGGGCTTTGAGATTGACCAGCAGGGCGCGGGCAATCTGCGGATCATCTTCCACGATCAAAACTGTGGTGGTCATGCTCTTTCCTCAAATATCGGCAGGGTGAAGACCATGGTGGCCCCTCCTCCTTCGGTGTCCTGCGCTTTGACATCCCCATCCATGCCGGCGGCAAGCCCCCTCGCCACAGCCAATCCCAGCCCTAGCCCGGTGGTGTTACTCCGGTCGCCATGTCGTTGGAAGGGCCGGAAGATCCTGTCTTTTTCGGCTTCTGGCACGCCCACACCGTGGTCGATGACTTGGATCTGCACCGCATCGGGAAGTGGTACGGCCTTCAGTTGCAGCTGGTTTTCTCCGCCATAACGCACCGCGTTTTCCAGCAGGTTGGCCAAGACGCGCACGGCCAGACCATAGTCGGCGCTGACTCGAGGACAACCGCCTGGAATCTGCAGCTGAATGTTCGAGGGGCGCAGCAGCCCGGCCACATCCCTCAGGGCTGAAGCCACGAGGTCTTCGACCTGGATGGGGCTGCGATGCACCACCAGTTCACCAGCCTGGATGCGGCTCATGCTCAGCAAGTCTTCGATTCGTTCGCTGAGTTGGTCAGCCGACTCTTCGATGGTTGCCAACAAGTCGGCGGTGTCTTCTTCACTGAGCACCACATCTTGCATGCGCAGGCTTGAGGCCGAGGCTTTGATCCCTGACAGCGGGGTGCGTAGGTCGTGGGATACCGCGGCGAGCAGGGCGGTGCGCATGGCATTGCCGGCGGCCAGTTCTCGAGACTTAAGCCGCGCTTCGGCCAGTTGCCTTTGTTGCAGTACCGCCGAAATGCGTCCGGCGAAGGCTTCAAAGATTCCTTGATCAGAAGCCTCTCGCGGATTTCCAGCAATGAGCAGCATATGCTCTTGATCCACGGTGACGGCATAGTCGCTGGATGCCGGATCCTCAGGTGGGGTACCGGCCGTGGCTACCGTGCTGTGCGAGTGTGCGGACTCGGTAACTCGGTGCACCAGCGCGGCTCCATGTAATTGGTAGGAACGGCAGAGCCATTCAAGCAACGCAGATACGCTCAATCCTTCACGGATCACGCCACCGGAAAGTTCAAAGAGGGTATCTGCCTGGTGACGGGCTTGGCCTGCCTCGGCGGTCCGTCTTGCCTCGATGTCCACTACTCGTGCCACACCGGCCGCGACCACGAGGAACAACACCAGAGCCAGTATGTTGAACGGCTCATGGATATGCCATTGCCCGGTGGGCGGTGTGAAAAACCAGTTCAGGATGGCGGTGCTGAGCAGGGCTGCGGTCAGAGCTGGCCACCATCCGCCGAGCAATGCCACGAAGACGACAAGGGTGAGCTGGCACAGGAAATTGAGGGTCAGCAGTTCATTTTCCAGGCCGCCGAGGAGGAATCCGGCGGCCAGCAGCAGCGGGCCGGTGATGGCCAAGAGCCAGCCGAGAACTCGACGCGTCATGCTGAGCCGGTGAAGTCCGCCCAAACGGTTTCGAGCAGTCCGGGGTTGTCTGGATGACTCGGCCGGGATGGGAATGACCAGAATGCTGGGATCAGCCGGCTCGGTCGCTTGCTCCAGTAACTGCAAGGACACGGCATCCGCCGTGTCCTTGGCTTTGCCCGCGGGAAGCGGCGCTCCAACGATCAGGTGCGTCGCCTGGGTGCTGCGGGCGAATCCGAGCAATGCTTCACTGACATCTTGGCCAAGCACCATATGCCAGGTAGCCCCAGCGCCTTCAGCCACAGTGCGCAGCTTCGCCAGTTCCGAGTCCAATGCCGCCAGATGCGAACCCACTCCGCGCAGTGGGACATGCACTGCCATGACTTCTGCGCCCGGCATTTTGGAGGCTTCGTGCAAGGCTCTGCGCAGCAGGGTTTCGGCCCCTCCGCGGCCGCTGAGCGCCACAACTAGTAGCGCGTGGATCTGCGGCGCAGTGTCAGACGCATCCATGCTGCTCCTTGGCATTCGGGATCCTAGCCGGTACGAAGTGATCGTACCGGAATACAAGCGGGCGAGCACCGTACCTCGCCTACCCAATGACTGGCTGTTCTTCTGGCAGCTTGAACAGTAGCCGCCGGTGGCGCAGGGCCAAAGCGGCCGCGGCTGAAACAATTCCCACGCGGCCAATGAACATCAGGCCAATGATCACCCACTGTGCTGATGTGTTCAGGTCCGCGGTGATGCCCATGCTCACGCCGACTGTAGCGAAAGCCGAGACGCATTCAAACAGGACCTCTTCCAGTGAATGCTCGGTCAGCACTAGCAGCGCCAGCGTGCCGGTAGCCACGGCGCCTACACCCAGCAGGGCAACGGACAGGGCCTGACGCTGTATTCCGGCGCCAACAGCACGGCGCCCCACGGTGAGTTGTTCGTGCCCTCGGGCCTCAGACCAGAGGGCAAAAGCGAGCACCAGGAAGGTGCTGACCTTGATGCCGCCAGCAGTGCCTGCGCTGCCACCGCCAATGAACATCAGGATCTCGGTGACGAGCAAGCTCTCCGAGGAAGCCTGCCCATAGTCAATGTTGTTGAATCCGGCGGTGCGCGGAAAAACGCTCAAACCGAGCACCCCCAGGGATTTTCCTCCCGGAGTCAGTTCCCCCAGCGTCTCGGGCCGGTTCCATTCAAAGAGGCCGAGAACCACTGCGCCCAGGACAAGCAGACCCACGGTTCCCCACACGGTCAGCAGGGTGTGCACAGACCAGCTTTTCCTTGACCCACTACGGCGCAGCAATTCATGGATCACCGGGAATCCCAGTCCGCCGAGAATCACCGCAACGCAAAGTGGGATCATGATCCACGGATCATTGGCGTGGCTGATGAGGCTATCGCTATAGAGAGCGAATCCCGCGTTATTAAAAGCTGAAATTGAGTGGAAGATTCCGCCCCAGAGAGCACCTCCAGGATCCGCCGGATTCATTACCCAGAACCTGCCGGTAAGCACCAGCGCTATGGCTCCTTCGATGGCGAAGGTGGTCTTCGCAACAAAGATTAGTACCCGGCGCACATCACCGAGGTTCATGGCTTGGGTTTCAGAAGCCGCTACCAGTTGCGTGCGTAGTCCTAGGTGCTTGCGAACCAGCAAAGCCAATAGGGAACTCAGGGTCATGATTCCAAAGCCGCCTACCTGGATGAGCAGCAGGATGAATCCTTGACCAATCGGGGTCCAGTAAGTCGGAGTGTCTACCGTGATCAACCCGGTGACGCACACGGCGGAAACTGCAGTGAACACCGCGGGCATGAATCCGCCGGCTGATGGGTCAGTTCTTGAAATAGGCAATGACAGCAAAAGGGTGCCCAGCACGATGGCGCCCAAGAACCCCAACGGCACCAGACGAATGGGATTATTGAGCAGCGATGTGCGCACCGGGACGGTCAGCGCCTTGAGCACCTGTACTGCGCCATGGGAACGCTGGGCCTTCACGAACAAGATGCTGTCCACCTTCATGCGATGTGCCGATTTCCGTCCTACCGGCGCGATGCCGGTACGTTCTAATTGCACATCCGGAGTTCAGCTGTTTCGCTCTCTCTTAACGCCCTCTTAATGCCCCAAAGTGGAATCTTGATGAAGCCTTTACACCAAGGCATTTTTGTGCTGAAAGCCACAGAATTCGCGGCAACTTCAGGGGTCGCCACGAATGGTGAGCTGATTTCGTCTTCGAAGCAAAACTTTGCCAAGTCAGTCTTCTATCTCGACTTTTAAATCACAGATCAAAAAGGACTTTTCTAAATATGGCAAATCCTAGATTGAAGAGTGGGCGACTGGATTCACTGCCATTCGACTGCCCGCGTTTTGGGTCCCGGATTTATCAATTCAGCGCTTGACTAGGAAATAAAAAAGTTGACTTTAAGGTGGCGCTTTCCTGCAATTTCGGGCGTACTGTACATCTTCGTGAACACAACAATTGCGTCGGCCCCAGGGCCGCAAAAGCCATTGGCCACCACCGTGCCATCACGTGTGCGCCGATGGCTGACGGACAGCTCCGTCGGCCAGGAAAGCCCCAACGCCGAGAACCGGCAGGGCGCCAAATGGTGGCAGGTCATGTGCCTCTCGGGCCTGGACTACTTCTCCACGCTCGGCTACCAGCCGGCCATTGCCGCGCTTGCTGCCGGGGCGCTGGCACCCTTTGCCACCTTGATCCTTGTGGCTGTCACCTTGGGCGCAGCGCTGCCGGTGTACCGCAGGGTGGCTCAGGAATCCCCGCATGGCCAAGGATCCATCGCCATGCTCGAACGCCTCATGCCGCACTGGAAGGGCAAGGTCTTCGTCCTGGTCCTCTTGGGATTCGCGGCCACCGACTTCATGATCACTGCCACCCTCTCGGCTGCGGATGCCTCCGCACACCTGATCGAGAACCCCTTCACCCCCGAGTGGTTCACCGGCAAAGAGGTGCCCATCACCCTCGTTTTGTTGATCCTGCTCGGCGCGCTGTTCCTGCGCGGCTTCACGGAAGTCATCTGGATCGCCGTGACCCTGGTGTTCTCCTTCCTGGCATTGAACCTGGTGATCATCCTCGTCTCGGCCGCCAGCATCATGGGCCATCCGGTAGTCATCTCGAACTGGATGGATTCGCTGTTCACCGCGCATGGGGACCCGATCATGATGCTATTGGTCTGCCTGATCGTGTTCCCCAAGCTCGCCCTGGGCCTCTCCGGTTTCGAGACCGGCGTTGCCGTGATGCCGCAGATTTCCAAGGCACCCGGCGATACCGAGGAAAACCCCACGGGCAGGATCAAGGGCGCCAAGAAGCTGCTAACCACTGCGGCGCTGATCATGAGCGGCTTTTTGGTCCTCTCCTCCATCGTCACCACCATCCTGATCCCGGCCCAGGAATTCCAGCCGGGCGGCGAGGCCAATGGCCGCGCCCTGTCCTGGCTGGCCCACCATCTGATGGGCGATGCCTTTGGCACCGTCTACGACATCTCGACCATTCTCATCCTGTGGTTTGCCGGGGCCTCGGCGCTCGCCGGGCTGCTGAACCTGATTCCCCGCTACCTGCCGCGCTTCGGCATGGCCCCGGCCTGGGCCAGCGCGGTGCGCCCCCTGGTTCTGGTGGTCGTCATGGTGGCGCTGGGCATCACCGTCCATTTCAAGGCCAGCGTCGACGCGCAGGGCGCCGCCTACGCCACCGGTGTCCTAGTGCTGATGAGTTCCGCAGCCATCGCAGTGACCATCTCGGCCCGGCGCCACGGCGAGAAAGGCAAAACTGTCCTCTTTGGCGCCGCCAGCCTGGTCTTTGTCTACACGACCATTGCCAACTGCGTAGAGCGTCCTGATGGGTTGAAGATTGCCGCCTTCTTCATCGCCGCGGTGCTCCTGGTTTCCTTGCTGTCCAGGTTCCGCCGCTCCACCGAGCTTCGCGCCACCTCAGTGAGGTTTGATGACTGCGCCGTGGATATCATCCACAAGGCCAGCAGCGCCGGAATGCTGCGGCTGATTGCCCATGAGCCGGTGAAGATTTCCAAGCGGCGCTACCTGCATAAGCATCAGCATGCGATCTTGGCCAGCCATATCCCGCAGCGCGCCCCGGTGGTGTTCCTGGAAATCAAGGTCAGCGACTACTCGGACTTCGCGCAGGATATCGAGGTCCGCGGCATCACCCGCCATGGCCAGTGGATCCTCGAAGCCACGGCGCCCTCGGTCTCCACGTCCATCGCGGCCATTGCCATGGCTATTCGCGATGACTACGACGTGATGCCGCACATCTACTTCCGCTGGACCGAAGGAAATCCGCTGTTGAACCTCGCCAAGTTCATCTTCCTGGGACAGGGAGAGATCGCCCCGCTGACTCGCGAGGTCCTGCGCGAGGCGGAACCGAACCTGCAGCGCCGCCCGTGGGTCCACGTGGGGTAAGGCTCCTGTGGGAGGCCGCTGCCCCGGCCCGCTCGGTGCCGGCTAGCCCAAGCCGGCACCGATCTGGTCGATGTCATCGAGTACTGCTTGGCTGCCCTCCAGCCGCACGTTCTTGGCCAGCGGCAGCTGGTGCGATGCGCTCTCGATGATGTGCATCAGGTATCCCCCGGTATTGGGAAAAGCGATGATGTCGCCTTTGGACACGCCCTGCGGGAACTCGAAGCGCCGGCGCAGGATCACTTCCTCTTCAATGCAGTACGCGCCCACGAGGAAGCCGCTGTACGGCGAGCGCCCTTGCGCATGCCGGCCAGCACCCGTGACGAGGATCGGGTCAACCAGGAAGTCCGCACCGGCGGAACGGCACTGGGTGCGGTTCATATGGAGCCCCACCAGGCTCACCCCGTCGCTGCGCTGTTTGGTGAATGCGACCTCGGTCAGGGTCAGCCCGCAGCCATCAAGCAGTGAACGGCCCGGCTCGCAGCGCAATTGGATCCCCCGCGCTCTGAGCATTTGGGCAATGCTCTGCGTTCCATCGGAACTGCGGGCAGCGAGGATCTGCTCAAGCCACGGGCCGCGAATCAGTTGCTGGTGATAGGGATACAGTGCGGTACTGGGCTGTGGCCCGGTGGCGCCCAGCCGGTCGGATTTCCAGGTGAGGGATTCATCGCCTTCGGGCAGTTCGGCAAGAGCCTGCCAGAATCCGTTCCACTGGTTCGAATCATCAAGATATGACATGGGAATTCCGCCGCCCATGTCCACGAATTTCACTTGGTGCCCCAGCTGGCCCAGGGCATCGGCAAAGTCCAGGGCCTCTTGAAGAACTACTGCGCGCTGCTCGCCGCTGTAGCCGTTGAGGTGGAAGTGCACGCCGGTGACGCTGATGGCCTCGGGGTGATCCAGCTCGGCGAAAAAATCCAGCCACGTCTGCGCCGATAGCCCGAACCGGGTGGGCGGAATCTGGGGGCTGCCCGAGGCCAGGCGCAAGGCCACCGGGACCGATTTTCCTCCCGGCTTGTCCATCTCCAGCAACTGAAGCGCTTCATCGGTGTTGTCCAGGCTCAGCACGACCTGATGCTCCACCGCCAGCTGGAGCAGGGCCCTGGATTTCACCGCGGCGGTGACAATCAGCGATTCCGGGCTGACTCCACGCTGCAGGCATTGCTCCAGCTCGTGGAAGCTTGCCACGTCCACGCCGCAGCCTTCGGCCATGGCCTTGTCGATGGCCCCCAGCGTCTTGTTGGCCTTGCGTGCCAAATAAATCTGGAAGTCAACGCCATGTCCGGCGGCGGCATCACGCAGCTGCGCGATGTTCCGGCCCATGGCCGAATAATCATGGACGTTCAGCGGAGATCCATATTCAGAGAGCAAATCCTTGCACAGCTGCGGATCCTCCACCAGGTTCTTCATCCATGGTTCCAGGCGGGCGGTCAGGGGCAAGGTTCCGTGCATCAATGGTGGCATTAATAAGCTACTTTCCGGTTTCGAGCGTTCACTTGCGCAATGATGCGCTGGGACCAGCCCCGGTATTCCGGGTGCAGCGCCCTGTTCAAGGTGTCATGGCCCAGGGTGGGGTCTTCGGTGGGGCGTCCCAGCGCTGCCAAGGATTCATTGCGTGATCCTTCGGCAGTGATACAGGTCCCGTCGGTGTCCGTGAGCAGTCCGCGCTCGCCTGGCCTGATCTTGATCTGGCCGGACAGGAGCAAGCCCCTGATCAATTCGCTGGCGGGCTCCCCCTGGGGGCATGGACCGGAGAGCACCCCGGCAGGAGCTGTCACGGCATCGATTCTTATGGTCTCCCCCGCCTCGCCCTGGCCGGCCCGTTCATGACGGAGCATTCCTGCCTCGTGCAAGGCCAGCAGTTTCTGGGCGGTGGGTGCCGGCGGTCCGAAGGCCATGCGTTCGAGGTTCACGGCCGCCGCATTGAACTCCTTGCGGTCCTGCGGGTCCCACTGGAATCTTGCCAGCGCCACGACTAGTTCCGAATACAGGCCGGACCACACCACGGCCCACACCCATTCCTGGGAATGGGGATTTCGTCCGTGGTGCGCATCAAGGCTGTACCGGATCTGCTCGAAGGGGTTGGACTGGGTGGAGAACTGGTCTGATCTCCCCTTCCTCACGGTGCGCGCTAAGGATTCTTCGCTGGCCGCAATCTGCGTCGCATCAGCAATGCCGATGGCGCAGTCCAGCAGGATGCGCCACATCTGCCTGGTCTCCCGCGGGCCGCTGCTTCCCCACTGGCGCAGTTGCAGCTTGCAGCTATCGAGAATTCGCTGCGCCGTGGAGTCAATGCCCTGTGGTTTGGGTGTCATGGGAATGCCATGCCGCGAGGTCATGGTGATCAGCCGCGGCTCGTCACCGCTGGGCAGATATTTCAAGGCATCCGGTGAACCGCCTGCCAAAGGCTCCCAGCGCCCGCCGCGCCCCTCGGTCAGGACCATGGCCACGTCGTAGGCGGTCAGCGCGGCACCGCGGATCTGAACTTCGGCTCCGGCTGGCACTTTCCGCATGGCCTGCGCAGATTGCTCGACGGTCAGTTGTCCGGCCGGGATCATGTCTCCGTGCAGCGCTTCCCGCCCAGTTCCCGCCAGGCCATGGCCGGTAGCCAAGACCACTTCGTCATAGATGCCGCTGCCGGTGCTGGTGGCTACCTGCCATTGTTCCCCGTGGCGTTCCAGTTGTTCCACCGCCAGCGCCCGATGCGTGACGGCCAGCGTTCCCTGCCGGGCCAAAAGCCTGAATTGTTCGCTGAGGTATTCGCCGACCAGGGCCCTTGGCGGGAAGGCATCGTGGCTGCTCTCCGGGGCTTGCCGCGCTCGATAGCCATTGAACGTCTGGGCGCAAAGGCTGGAGGAGGCGTCGATGATGCGTGAGTTGACATTCAATCTCAGTTCCCTGGGCTGCCCGGTATTCCATACCCGTCCCGCGCCCGGCGGGTAGGGGTCATATACATCCACCTGAACCAGCCCGGCCTCTTCGCCGGCCAGCGCATCGTTGAGTTCCAGCAGCGCGAACAGGCACTTCGGCCCTCCGCCGATCATCGCTATGCGGATCATCGGGCGGCATCACCTTCCAGCAGCCCGATGTCCACCGGTTCCGGAGTTTCCCCCAGGTTCTCCTGGACCCATTCATCGTTGTAGACGCTGTGCAGATAGGGAACCCCGGAATCGTGGACCAGGAAGGCCGCGCGCGATCCTGCGGGCAGTTCGGGCAGCACCTGGCCCATGGCCGAGACAATCGCCCCGGTGGAGGCCCCGGCCAAGATGCCCTCGCGACGGGCCAGCAGGCGGCAGCCGCGCACCATGTCGATTTCCGGGATCCTGCAAATGCGGTCCGGTTCCACCTGGAGGGACAGCTCGGGAATGATGCCCGCTCCCAGTCCAGGCAGGCGGCGGTTCCCGGCTTCCCCGCCGAAGAGCACAGAGCCCCGCGCGTCCACTGCCACAAGCTTCGTTGGCAGGCGGTGCTCCCTGAGGTAATTCTGGCATCCGAGGATCGTTCCGGTGGTGCTGGTCGCGATGAACAGCATGTCCAGGTCCCCGTCCAGCGCTTCCATGATTTCGGGCATGGTCGAGGAATAATGGGCTTCCGGATTGCGCTCGGATCCGTACTGGTTGGTTGTCACGGCGCCCGGATTTTCGGCCAGCAGCTGTGCGACCCGCTGGCGACGCGCGGCCAGCCGGTTGCCGTCGGCCGGGTCCCGGACCAGGTCCACCGTGGCCCCGTAGGCCCGCATGATCTCCACCGCCGACTGGTTGGCCTTTTCATCCACGACGGCCACGAATTCAATGCCCCTCACGATGCATTGGCGCGCCAGCGAGATGCCAAGGTTTCCGGAGGTGGATTCCACCACCATGCCGCCGGGCTCCAGCTGGCCCGAATCCAGGAAAGAAGTAATCAGGTTCTCGGCGGTGCGTTCCTTGGTGCTGCCCGAGAGCTGCAGAGAATCCAGCTTGGCGAAGAGCTCGATTCCGCTGGCGTGGAATAGTCGCTCGAGTTTCACCATGGGTGATTTGAAGGGCGTCAAGGCACCGGAAATTTCCATAGTTGCTGCTCCAATTCCTGCGACGAAAACATGGTTGACGGTACTCGTCTTGCCAATAATTACAGGCTTGATTTGTCCGGTTTATCGCCAGTCTATGTGCAGAATTCCATGGGGATCATTCGGGCCGGAAATTCACACGCAAAGTCCAGATTCTGCCTTCCCTTCCTTCAGTGCGCTTCCTGGGAGGCGCTGGGAACGAGATGCTCGTGGTATGCCAGCGGGCCCCGTTCACGCCGGTTCCAGGACAGGCCGAGATAGAGCAGGAAGCTGACCGCAAAGCAGGGAAGGGTGGCGCCAATGGGGCTCGGGAAGAGATAGGTGAGCAGGTAGGCGACCAGCGCTCCGGCCACCCACACGGCCACGGCAATCCAGTTCACCCCGTCGCGGTACCAATAGGATCCCCCGCTGTGGCGCAGGATGTCCCGGGTGTAGCGGGCACGCTTGAGCAGGTAGTAATCGACAATCATGATGGCGAAGACCGGGACGAAAAATGCCCCGATGAGCGTCAGGAAGTCGGTGAACTGGTCCAGCAGCGACAACCACATCGAGCCGAGAATGGAAATCGTTCCCAGCACCAGCGCCGTGGCTAGGAAGGGAAGCTTGCGCTCGGGCCGGGAGTTGACCACCGAGGTGATCATTCCGTAGACGGCCATGGTGTTGGTGGCCATCACGGAGAGGAAAATGGCGATGGCCAGCGGGGCGCCGAAGGCGGCCACGAGAATCGTCGGGTCGAAGGTGGCCGCTTCGCCGCCGGAGAGGATGACGTAGCCGATGGCCGTGGCGCCGAGGACCATCGACAAGACCGTGGACAGCAGGTATCCGATCCCCGAGCCGGTGATGCCGGCACGGCTGCTGCGGGCCATGCGGTTGATGTCCGCGGAGAGCACGGTCCAGGAAACGGCGGTGGCGATCACGATATCCAGGACGATGAAGGGCGTGTAGCCCAGGGACTCATCGACAGGGATGGCCGCGAACTGCGCCGGGTCGAATTTCCCGAAGGCCAGCGCGAAGACATACCCCATGATGGCCAAGATCAGCACGGCCAGCCACGGTTCGACGCGCGAGATCCCTTCATGCCCGAACAGGGCAAGGGTCACGACGAAGATCTGGCAGATCACCGAGAACAGTACCGGGTTGTCGAATCCGGTGGTGGTGGCCACGAGGTAGTTGACCGTCACTCCGGCCAGCATCGCCTGCACCCAGCTCCAGCCCATCAGCACGATGACGTTCGCCGCCACCGGCAGCAGGCTGCCGCGGGTGCCGAAGGCACCGCGGGTGATGGCCATGGTGGGCAGCCCCGTCCGGGTTCCGATATTCCCCACGAGCACCAGGATGACGGCGCCGATGAGCGTACCGGCAATGATCATCAGCAGGGCAAGGCCGAAGTCCAGGCCGGGGACGAAGAAGGTGCCGGTCAGCAGCGTGGTCACCACGAGGTTGGCGGCCAGCCAGATCATTCCGATGCGTCCGGTCCCCAGCTGCCCGCGGATGGGCCCTGAGTTTTCCGCGCCGGCTTCCAGCTTCGACTCGACTATACGATAGAGGTTCATGCGTTCTCACCATTCATGTTGGCGGCTGCTTCTTCTGGAACCGTGGAGAGGTGCTCATGGATAGCGATCAGCGAGCCATCTTCTTCCTGCCGGAAGACGATGGTTTCGCGCTCCACATAGGAATCAGTGGTGATGTTCTCAGCGTCGGTGCCGGTTTTGATGTCGGTGGCGACGGTGTGGCTGAAAATTGCACCGCCGGCAAAGACCTGGACGAGCTGCTGGGAAGAACGGCATCCGGTGACCTGCCAGCCTTCGGCGAGCCAGCTGTTCCAGAGGGATTCATAGCTGGCACGGTCATTGAGGCGCGCTGATTCAGGATGGAAGATGAATGAAGCTTCTGGCGCGAAGAGTGAAAAGTACTCTTGCGTATTGGTCGTGGCGAATGCGTCAACGATTTTGTTGGCGGCGCTCAGGACATCTTGCTCTGAAGGTATGACGGTGCTCAACGATTCTCCCAAGGCTGCGGTCCACTTTTGGACACTGCGTGACGGGCATACGGCGTGTGGTGGATTACCTATATGCATTTTTTGTTTACCCTAGGTGATCAGTTGAAGAGGGTCAATGAATTTGGCCCGTATGACGCGGGCTGGCCCAGGCGTGCTGATTCCTGAAACTTTTCAGGAAGATAGACAATGCACTTTCAGTGCAATATGATGCACTTATGGAAACTAGTGCGGAATTGCTTGCCCAGACCATAGGCGCTCGGGTCAAAACCGAGCGCAAAAAACACGATTGGACGCTGGATCAGCTCTCTGAACAGGCAGGCGTCAGCCGCCGCATGCTCATCAACGTCGAACAAGGCACCACCAACGCCAGCATCAGCATCCTGCTCAAGCTCTCCGATGCGCTTGGGCTCGGACTGCCCGCGCTGGTAGAACCACCTGAATCACGACGTTCGAAAGTTACTCGCGCCGGCCAAGGGGCCACGCTGTGGACCGGCGAGAACGGCGGACGCGGAATACTGGTCGCCGGCACCGATGCCCCGGAAGTCGTAGAGCTCTGGGACTGGACATTGGCATCCGGCGAGCGCCACGAAAGCGAAGCCCACGCCGAGGGAACCCGCGAATTGCTCCACCTGCTCAAAGGATCCCTCACCGTTGAAGTTGATGGCGAAGACCACGAGCTCAAGGCCGGCGATGCCATCTCCTTTGACGGCGATATCGCGCACTCCTACGCAAACACCCACAAGACACCGGCCACCTTCAGCCTCTGCGTTTACGAACCAGGCGTAGGCCACACCCACAAGTCGGAGAACATCAATGCCAAATAACCTGACTCCCACCGAGTTCCTTTACGGCTGCTCCATCGACCCAGCTGTCCTGGAGCTGCGCCCGGATTACCGCGCCCTGTTGCTGGTGGTCGAAGGGATCAATCCAGAAGCAAACACGGAAATTGCCGATGAACTCATCAGCCGCGCAGAAGCACATGCCACGGCGCTTCTTGCCGATACTCCGGTAGACCAGCTGCCGCAGATCAGCGCATGGCGCGAAGCGTACCGCGCTTTCGGAGCCAAGCCCCAGCGCACCCGCAACAGCCTGGAAGCACTCACCCGCCGCGCTACCGCAGGACTGCCACGCGTCAATGCCATCACCGACATCTACAACGCAATCTCCGTGCTCCACCAGATCCCCCTGGGCGGCGAAGACTTTGACCTGTATGACGGTCCAGCCCAGCTCAACAGAGCTGCCGGCGATGAAGCCTTTGATACAACAGCTGCCGGTGAGACGGTCATCGAAAGCCCGGATGCCGGTGAGGTGATCTGGCGCGATGGGACAGGCGTGACCTGCCGCCGTTGGAACTGGCGCCAGGGCAAGCGCACCGCGCTCTCCGAGTACACCACCACCGCATTCTTCATCCTGGATTCCTTGGCACCGATGACCGATGAAGAACTGGAAGCCACCGGCGAGGCACTAAGCCAGGCTCTGGAATCCTTGGGTACCGATGTGCAGGTTTCCAAGCGGTTGGTGGGCGCGCAGTGAACACTCGCTCTAAGCTGCACGGCCTGCCTCCGTGGTCCTTGGCGATTACCGCCATGCTGGCGGTGCAGCTATCCAACGCGACCTCGGTCTTCGTCATCGACCAGGTGGGCGCAGGCGGAACCGCTTGGCTGCGCATGTGCTTTGGCGTTTTCTTCTTGTGGATCATCGCACGCCCTGACCTGCGCTCCATCCGCAAGAAAGATGTCCCTGCGCTGATCGCCCTCGGTGTCGCCACCGGTTTCATGACTGCGCTCTTCCTTGAAGCCGTGGACCGCATTCCATTGGGCACTGCCGTGTCCATCGAGTTCATTGGCCCGCTGACAGTCGCCGGACTCATGAGCAAGAATCGCAAGGCGCTGATCTGGCCGGCCGTGGCTATCGTCGGCGTGGTCCTGCTGACCGAACCATGGCACGGAAAAATCGACGGGGTGGGAGTTCTGTTCGCCTTGGGCGCGGGAACTTGCTGGGGCTTGTACAACATCCTGACCCAGCACGTGGGCGACCGGTTCTCAGGAATTAGCGGGTTGTCCTTGACCATCCCTGTTGCTGCGATCGCCACGATGCCTGTGGGCTTGCCCCAGGTCATCAGCCACGATTTCGCGTGGTGGACCCTCCCCGCTGCGGCTGGCATTGCTCTGATCACCCCGGTGATCGCTTTCGGCTTGGAAATGTTAGCCCTTCGCCGGATGACACACACTGCCTTTGGAACACTGCTCTCCATTGAGCCTGCCTTTGGCGTGCTCATTGGCATCTTGGTCCTGGCGCAGACTCCCACATGGTTCCAGGTGCTGGGAATCATCATCGTGATTTCGGCCGGCGCAGGGGCTCAACGCGGTGGTAGGCGAGAGTCGAAGGACTTGGTACTCACATAGCCCTTGTGTTGGCTTCGGTGTGTGCCGTGATTCTGGCTGAGATGAGTCGGCCTCAACGAACTGGAGGTTTCACTAAGCGCAATGATTCACCGTACAGCAGTGCAACCGGTTCGAACTCACAACCTTCTTTGGCCTCTACTGACAGAGCAATCGCCCCCAGCCACGTTGAACGGCTGAGGGCGATATGTGCTTGGGCAGAGATTTTTAGTGCTCGGCGATGCGCACAGCTTCGTTAGTGTCATCTAGTGCTTGGGCATCATCCTGTGCCGGGCCGCGCTTCTTCAGGTTCTTGCGCACCAGCGGCCAGAAGGCGACGAGCACCACGGTGGCCAGCAAGCTGGTCCACACCTGGGTTCGGCCGCTCTCGGTGCTGAGCATGACTCCCAGCACACCTGCAATAGCGACAAACAACAGGATGTTCAGCCACGGGTGCAGCCACATTTTCAGCTTCAATCCCGCAACTTCTTCCGCCGTCATCTTCTGGCGCAAGCGCATCTGCGTCAGCGAAATGAAGACGTAGACGAACAATGCCACCAGGCCTGCGGAGTTCATGATGAAGTCGAAGACGCCCGAATCGGGAGCAGCGAAGTTCACGATGGTCGCGATCACCGCACCGGAAGTGGAAGCCACCAGCGCCCACAGCGGGACACCGTTCTTGGAACGGCGGGCCACGAACTTGGGAGCGAACCCTTGATCAGCCAGCGCGGCGAACATGCGCGAGGCCGAATATAGTCCTGAGTTGAGCACGGAAATCACCGCGGTGAAGATGACCAGCTGCATGATCATCGCGGCTCCGGGCAGGCCGAGCAGCTCGAAGACCTTGGTGAATGGTGCGGCGGCCACGTTCACCGGTTCAGGCAGCTCATCCCAAGGAATCACCATGGTGATGATCAATACGGCGCCGACGAAGAACAGCAGGATACGCCAGATCACGGTGCTGGTCGCCTGCTTGATTCCCTTGGCCGGGTCTTCCGACTCGGCCGCTGCCATCACCGCGATCTCAGTGCCGAAGTAGGAGAAGATCACTAGGGCCACACCGGTCAGCGCCACACCGAAGCCATTCGGGGCAAAGCCTCCGTGATCCCACAGGTTGCTGACCGAGATTTCGGCATCAGGCCATAGGCCCAACGCGAAGAGCAGACCGGCTCCGAGGAAGACCACGATGGCCAGGACCTTGATGCTCGCCAGCCAGAATTCGACCTCTCCGAAGGTGCGCACCGAGATGGCGTTGGTCCCGATGAAAATCAGGATCAGTACCAGTGACCAGGCCCAGGCGGGGAGGAAGGCAAACCAGGAGTTCAGGGTTTCACCGCCGAGCACCGCTTCGTAGGCGAGCACACCCACCCAGAAGTACCAGTACAGCCAGCCCACCAGGTAAGCGGCCCAATTGCCCAGCCCTACCCGGGCATATTCCATGAAGGAACCGATCGTTGGGCGTGCGGCGGCCATCTCACCGAGCATCCGCATGGCCAGGAATACCAGCAGGCCACCGATGAGGTAGGAGATGATTGCCGCTGGTCCCACCGAGCGGATGACGTTGCCTGAACCGACGAACAAGCTTGCGCCGATGATTCCGCCGAGGGTAATCATCATGACGTGGCGTGAGCGAAGCCGCTTGGGCTCCGCCGTTGTTCCGGTTGGGGTGCTGGAGGGATCTTGTGTTCCTGCCATGGTGCCTCACTAGAGAAAAGTTCAATCTGCACGCGTTGCTGCAATGATTTTTCGTACGGTTCAGCATAAACGCCACGCTGTGAGCGAAGAAATTGTGTGTCTGCGTTTCCAAAGCCGGTGATGGAGCACTGGATCGCTCAGTGAACCAAGCGTGCTAGGCACCTGAATGCCTCCATCGAGAACCCAACATAAACCCGGATGCATCTGCGAATCCACGCGGAATCCGGTGGCATATCACCACTGCAAACATCGAACTCCGGTCAAAGAAATTCTCCAGGCAGGCCCGGCAGGAGAAGGATCCACGAAGCGTTCTCGGTGGAGAAGCAACGCGGATCACGGGCATCAGAAACCCGGAAGAAATCACTTTTTAACAAGTCATTTACCAGTTCTTGATTGGCTGGCTCCTTATGCAACGGCAGCAAGAAGCCGGCGCCTCTTCCCTTGGAGGGAAGAAGCGCCGGCAACTTGTTCAGCAGGTCCTAGACGCTGGTCAATTCACTGGCTGAGGCAGACTCTGCGTCAGCCTGCTTGCGGCTGCGAATATGCTTCCACGCGGTGAAGGCCACGGTGATCACCTGGATCGTGTACAACACGATGGTGATCGGGTTGAAAACCAGGATTCCCAAGTCCCCTTCGGAAACGGTCAGCGCGCGACGCAGTTCGGTTTCCGCCAGCGGGCCAAGGATCACGGCAATCAGCACCGGTGCCAATGGGATCTCGTAGCGGCGCATCACAATAATTAAGCCGATCTGCGATTATTCACAGATCGCCCGGAGCAGACCATCGGATAGCAAGACCCACGGAAACTTCTCCTAGCGGAAAACTCGACTTTCCGATTCTGAGCATTATTCCCGGAGGCAACGAAGGGGTAGTCACGACGAAGTGGATTGGATCCTTGAGTACTGGGAAGATGCATCGGGCCGCTCACCTTTCAGAAAATGGTATCAACGGCTTGGCACATACGATCAAATGGTCGTCGACGCCGTCTTTCAAGAGGTCGTGAAACCGCTCGGCATCAATATTTGCAATACGCAGTGGGGAAAGCCGCTCAAAAATGGTCTGTATGAAATCAGAATTCGCCACCTGCTGCCCACTTTGCATTTGTCCAACGATGCAAACGCCAAAGACGTGAAATCGAGAGAGCTCGCCGATACTTTCAATTCTGGACAAGGAAGCTTGACGATGCTATGTGCTTTAGCACATAATCAGGTATAGATTTTATTTGCGAGGATCCCGTGCCCACACGAAAATACGAAGATCTAGTTGCCCCCATCCGCGACTCCTGGAAGCCAGAAGTAGCTGAGCTGTCTAGGCGTCTGGGTTCACAGCTCAATGCAGAACGCGAAGAGCAAATCGCGTTTGGCCGGCGCATTGCTGATGCCCGCGAATCAGCGCAGTTGAGCCAGCCTCAGTTAGCCACCCGATCCGGTGTTCAACAAGCAGATATCAGTCGCATTGAACGAGGACTGGGTAACCCGACGCGCGACACATTGCTCAAGCTTGCCGACGCCCTGGAAATGCATCTTGTCCTGCAGCCGAAAAAGGCATCAAAGAATTAATCGCCACATCAACAACTTTTCCACGTGCGGCAATGCCGTCGGCAACGCGGCCAACCCAAAACAATGGACCCATCAAATCCGGGCGGTCACCTACGGATTTGATGGGTCCGCGTTGTGGGACCACGCATTGCCTGAGAGAGCGAGGAACAAGAGTCAGAACCTTCAGTCGTTGACGCAGTCCTGGCTGATTGAAACACAATCGATAGTGGTCGTGCTCAGTGACAAGTCCGCCGCGGGCAGTACACCGACCAATGGCGCCGACCGCAGCAGAACAATGAAGCGCGAGGCGTCTGTGTTCTCGGCAATGCCTGGCCCAAGCGTTGGCCCCTAGTTCAGCTTGTCGCCGGCCAATTGCGCATTTCCATGCAAGGTCCCCGTCGGTATCCCAAACGCCACCGGTTGCGGACCGCTGCTGCAGCAAGAGGACTCCTCCTGCGCCGGAGCATCGCACGAGCCACCCAGATCCGTGGAGCAAACTCCGGTTTCCGGCAGATCCAGCTCCACCCTCTCAGCTGCCTGGGTATCCCCGGATAGCGCTGCGGCGATCGAGCGGACCTGTTCGTAGCCGGTGGCCAGCAGGAAGGTCGGGGCGCGACCATAACTCTTCATCCCCACGATGTAGAAGTTCTTCTCCGGGTGGGCCAGCACCTTTTCCCCGTGGGCGCTGACCGTGCCGCAGCTATGGAATTCCGGATCGATCAATGGGCCCAATTGCCGTGGTGCTTCAACACTTTCGTCCAGGTCCAGACGCAGTTCAGTCAGCATTTGCAGGTCCGGGCGGAAACCGGTGGCCGCGATAATGCGGTCCACTACCAGCTCGCGCTCGTCGGCCAAGTCAACCGTCAGCTGCTCTTCAGGCTTCAACGAAGCCACCGAGACATTTTCCAGAAGCTGCACGTTGCCGTTCTCCACCAGTCGGCGCAGGCTCGTGCCTAGCTGCCCACGCGCCGGCAGCTGATCAGCGGCTCCACCGCCGTATAGGCGAATCGGGTTGGCCACCCCACGCAGGCCCCACAGAATTTTGGTCTCTGGGTACTGCTTCTGCAAGCGGCCCAAGGCGATGATGGTATTGGCCGCCGAATGCCCGGCGCCGAGCACCAGCAAGGACTTTCCGGCTAATTCCTGCTCGTCGGCGCCCAGCGGGTCAGGAAGCCCGCCGAGGATGAATCCGCGTTCGCGGGCTTCAGCTTCACCGATGGCTTCGATACCTGCTCGGCCGATCGGGCTCGGCTGGTTCCACGTGCCGCTGGCGTCCACCACGGCGCGGCCGATCAGGTCCACCGAACCATCAGCGGTTTCGCCGCGTACCAGGAAGGCTGCCTCGTCGCGACCTGCGGTGCGCGCCTTGTCAGCTCCGCGGCCATCCTCCAGAAGGCGGCTCACCTTCACCACGCGGTGGCCATACCGGATACGCGGTGCGAGCTCAGGGTGCGCAGCCAACGGTTCCAAATACTCGCGTACCAGTTCTCCACCGGTGGGTAGCTTGGTAATCCGAGGCGCTTCCCAGTCCCCCGCGTATCCTTCGCACGGGGTTTCTAGCAGGCGCCTGGCGGCAGCGTCGATGTTGAATCGCCAAGGAGAGAAGAGCTTGATGTGCGACCACTGTTGCATGGCGGCACCCGCATGCTCCCCCGATTCCAGAACTAGGACTTCCTGTCCGCGTTCGCGCAAATGTGCTGCGGTGGCCAGGCCGATGGGGCCGGCGCCGATGACGATCACTGGATAGGTCTGGTTCATGGAATGCTCCTCAGATTGATAAGAACAGCAGGTGATTATTTGGCTGGCAAGAGCTCAGAAATCAGGGATTCAATCCGCCCGCGAATCTCATCGCGAATCGGGCGAACAGCCTCAACGCCCTGACCTGCAGGATCCTCCAGCTTCCAGTCTTCGTAGCGCTTACCTGGGAAGATCGGGCAGGTGTCCCCGCAACCCATGGTGATGACAACATCTGATTCCTTCACCGCTTCGGTGGTCAGGATCTTCGGGGTTTCTGCCGACATGTCGATGCCTTCTTCGGCCATCGCCTGCACTGCAGCGGGATTGACCGAATCGGCCGGTGCGGAACCTGCCGAGCGGACTTCGATCTTTCCTTCGGCAAGGTGCGAAAGGTAAGCGGCCGCCATTTGTGAGCGTCCTGCGTTGTGTACGCAGACGAAAAGAACTGATGGCTTTTGAACGTCAGTCATGGTTATTTGATTCCTTAGTCTGAAGTGGTGGTGAGTAGCGTGGAAGGGAAAAACTTTCGAGACCACAATGCGGCATATACCAGTGCCACCAAGACGGGTACTTCAATCAACGGGCCAACCACTCCGGCCAAAGCCTGGCCGCTGGTTGCACCGAAGGTGGCGATGGCTACCGCAATGGCCAATTCGAAGTTGTTTCCTGCGGCGGTAAAGGCCAGCGTGGTGGTGCGCGGGTAGCCGAGATTCAGCGCCCTGCCGATGAACATGCCAGCGCCAAAAACGACTACAAAATAGGTCAGCAGCGGGATCGCCATGCGCAGCACATCCAATGGCTTGGAGATGATGTTATCTCCCTGCAAGGCGAAGAGCAGGACGATGGTGAACAACAGTCCATAAAGTGCCCAAGGCCCGATTTTCGGGAGGAATTTGTCTTCGTACCATTCGCGTCCCTTGGCTTTTTCGCCAAGAGTACGAGTCAAGAATCCGGCCACCAATGGGATTCCGAGGAACACCAGGACCGAGGCGGTGATTGCTGCGATGGAGAATTCTGCGCTGGTGGTTTCCAACCCCAACCAGGACGGCAGCAATTGGAGGTAGAACCAGCCCAGCGCTCCGAAAGCTATGACTTGGAAGACCGAGTTGATGGCCACCAGCACGGCGGCTGCTTCGCGATCCCCACAGGCCAGGTCGTTCCAGATGAACACCATGGCGATGCAGCGGGCCAAGCCCACGATGATCAACCCGGTACGGTACTCAGGCAGATCAGCAAGGAAGATCCAGGCCAGCACGAACATGAAGGCTGGTGCGAGCACCCAGTTGATCACCAGCGAGGTGATCATCAGCTTCTTATCGGCCAGCACCTTGCCGGTTTCGTTATAGCGGACCTTGGCCAAAACGGGGTACATCATCACCAGCAAGCCGATAGCGATTGGCACTGAGACCCCGGCGACGGTGAACTGGTCAAGCAATTCCCCGAGCTTCGGGAAGATACGGCCCAATCCCAGACCGACGGCCATGGCCAAGAGGATCCACAGCGCGAGATATCGGTCGAGGAAAGAAAGCTTTTGCACCACGGGGGCGGTGTCTGGCGCGGGCGCGGCTGTCACTGAGTCATCACTCCAAGATTAGACATCGACGATTATCGATACCTTGAGTATGATGACATATATCGACGTTTGTCAATATATGGCAGGTTCAACAAGAAGGCACGAAAATATGAGCGCGAACGCAGTGAATTCAACAGAACTCGAAGCCGAGATCCTTGATGCCCCGTGCTGCGTACCAGCCCAAGGCGACAACGTCTTGCAAGCCGAAGAAGCAGAGCAGCTGGCTGCACGATTCAAGGCGCTGAGCGACCCCAACCGCCTGCGAATTCTCTCGATTGTTGCCGCGAACGACAGCGAAGAGACCTGCGTCTGCGACTTGCCCGAACCGCTGGGACTCAAGCAGCCCACCGTCTCGCATCACCTGAAAATCCTGGTGGATGCCGGCATCCTGCATCGCGAAAAGCGCGGAGTCTGGGCCTACTTTTCCCTCGTGCCGGGAGCTCTGGAATCACTGAGTTCCACCCTCGTGACACCCAAGAAGTAATCGAAAGACCCTAGAGCCTCAACTCATAGAGGTAAGTATCCAGCCACTGCCCGGCCACCTCGCCCCGAGCGCCCTGTGCGATGCGCTCGCGCCGGCCCACCTCGCGGAACCCGGCTTTCAGATGCAGGGAACGGCTCGCCTTGTTCTGGGCGATAATCGAGGACTGAATGGTCCAATAGCCAAGCTCCTTGGCGCGGTTGATGAGTTCGTTCAGCAATGCCTGCCCGACTCCCCGGCCAGAACTTTTCGGATCAACATACACTGAGTGCTCAATGACGCCACGATAGGCAGGGCGTTCGGATACCGCGCTGGCAGCCGCCCAACCAATCACTTCATTCGCTGATGACAAAGCCACGATACTTAGGGCAGCAATTTTGCTCCGCATGAATTTCTCCTGGGCCGGAGGTTCAGATTCAAAGGTCCCCAGTCCACTGGATATTCCCGCCGCATAGATCCGGGCCACCTCATCCCAATGTCCCGCGGACATGTCGGTGATTTGAAAGCCAAGTTTCTCGTTTTTCGTCACAGCCACATCCTATAGTTATCAGGCTTTGGGCCAGGAGCTTATTTCGTTTTCAGATCCTCGATAAAAGTGTCAGCGCGTTCAAGGTTCAGCGCGAGTTTGTCGCGCTTGATAGTGGCCTGCTGGATATATTCATCCAGCTTGGCACGTGTCGACTGATCCTTCGGATTTACGGCGAGCGCATCGACCGCATCAAGCAGTTCGCGCATTTCATCGAGGCTAAAACCCAGTGGCTTCATCGAGCGAATGACCAACATGCGACGCAGGTCCGAGTCCGTGTAGATGCGAAATCCGCCATCACTGCGAGTGCTCGCCGGGAGCAATCCAACCTCGTCATAGTGCCGGATCGTGCGGTGCGATAGCCCGGTTGCCTCGGCCATGTCACCGATATGCATTGAGCCGTCCATGAAACTTCCCCCTCATCCAGTTTCAACCCTACCCTTACGTTAGGGTAGAGTTGCGATAGGTGGCCAACGCCAACAAGGCAATTGCCGGTCACCTTCTGCGCAATGAAGCGCCCCCAAAGAATTCTACGCATTGGCCCTTGGCCACTGCTTGCCCACCCTCATAAGAAGGGAAATACGCATGACCCACAAAACCGCCGCTCCCCCGGCTTCCATCACGCCGATCCAACGCCAGTCGGTAGTGCAGACCCTGAAGTCTCCCCGCCTGCTGAAGACTGAACTCCTCGCCGGACTTGTCGTGGCGTTGGCCCTGATTCCAGAAGCCATCGCCTTCTCCATCATCGCCGGGGTTGATCCGCGCATAGGACTCTTCGCCTCATTCACCATGGCGGTATCCATCGCGTTCCTCGGCGGGCGCCCAGCAATGATTTCCGCGGCCACCGGCGCCATCGCGCTGGTGATCGCCCCCTTGGTAGCCAGCCATGGCGTGGACTATTTCATTGCCGCCGTCATTTTGGCCGGAGTCTTCCAGATCCTGCTAGCGGTACTTGGCGTAGCCAAGCTGATGCGCTTCATTCCGCGGCAGGTCATGGTGGGCTTCGTCAACGCGCTAGGCATCTTGATCTTCATGTCCCAAGTCCCGGAACTCTTGGGAGTGCCATGGCTGGTCTACCCCCTCGTAGCTCTCGGATTGCTGATTGTCTTTGGACTTCCAAAGCTCACCACGGCTGTACCTGCACCTCTGGTGGCTATTGTTGTGCTCACGCTGATCACGGCTCTAGCTTCGTTGACCGTGCCCACCGTAGGCGATAAAGGCGAATTGCCCGAGTCGCTGCCGACGTTGTTCTTCCCAGATATTCCGCTGAACTTCGAGAGCCTCAAAGTCATTTTCCCTTACGCCTTGGCCATGGCCTTTGTCGGGCTGCTTGAGTCTCTGATGACCGCCAAACTAGTGGATGATGTGACCGATACACCATCAAATAAGACCCGCGAATCATGGGGTCAAGGTGCCGCTAATATCATCACTGGCTTCTTCGGAGGCATGGGTGGTTGCGCGATGATCGGGCAAACCATGATCAACACCAAAGCCTCCGGGGCACGAACCCGCATCTCAACCTTCCTCGCCGGGGTCTTCTTATTGATTCTCGTCGTAGCACTCGGCGATATAGTGGCCTTGATTCCAATGGCCGCACTGGTGGCGGTCATGATCTTTGTTTCCATCGCGACCTTCGACTGGCACAGCATCAAGCCCTCCACTTTGCGTATCATGCCCAAGAGCGAAACAGCGGTCATGCTCATGACTGTTATCTTCACCGTCACCACACACAACCTGGCCGTCGGAGTCGCCGCCGGAGTACTCACAGCCATGGTGCTCTTTGCCAACCGTGTGGCCCACTTTGTCACCGTGACCCGCACGGTGGAAACGCATTTCGACGAGGAAATGGCCAAGTACGAGGTTAATGGTGAATTATTCTTCGCCGCCTCCAACGACTTGTTCACCCAGTTCAACTACGCCGAGGATCCGCAACACATCGTCATCGACATGCATCAGTCGCATCTGTGGGATGCCTCGACCATCGCGGCGCTGGACTCGGTCACCGACAAGTACGCAAAATACGGCAAGAACGTGGAAATCACCGGGCTCAATGAAGCCAGCACCAAGATGCGCGAACGTCTTGGGGGAAAGTTAGGTGGCGGGCACTGAGCTAATAATCGCCCCGCCCTCTACCTCGAGATAGCGATGCGCTGTGGAACCCCAGCGTTCCACAGCGCATCACTTGCCATCTGTCTTATGAGAAGTTGATGCCACCATCGATCAGCACCGTCTGGCCAGTCATATGGTCAGAGTCCGGGCCAGCCAAATAAGACACCAGCTTGGCGACATCCTCCGGCTCAGAAACCCGCCCGGCCAGGATGTTATCCACCTGAGCCTGCAAGGCACTGCCACGAGGAGTTCCTTCTCGGGCCGTGAGACGCTCATCAATCAGATCCCACATTGCGGTCCCCACCACTCCCGGGGCATAGGAGTTAACCGTAATGTTGTGCTTAGCGAACTCCATGGCTGCCGCCTGAGTCAGCCCACGCACAGCCCATTTTGTAGCCGAATAGGACGCCAGGATGGGAAATGGCCTGAAGGCCACGATAGAAGCGGCGCCGATGATCTTCCCGCCGGTACCCTGATCGATGAAACGCTTGGCCGCCAGCTGGTACGAATAGAAGACTCCCTTGATGTTCACGTCGAGCATGCGGTCCAACGCCTCTGGCTTCACGTCCAGGATTTCATCCACCTGCGCGATCCCGGCGTTGGCCACGAACACGGTCAAATCGCCTAAGGCTTCGGTGCCTTCTTTGATCATGCGTTCAACATCTTCGGGGTTCGACACATCTCCGGTGACCCCGACCGCGCGGCGTCCACGTTGTTCGACGGCAGCGACGACGGCATCGATATTTTCCTGTGCTCCTGGAATGTCCGCGACGATGATGTCTTGCCCGTCCTCGGCCAGGCGTTCGGCGATGGCCCGGCCAATCCCTCGTCCTGCTCCAGTGATGAGCGCGACCCCTGCGGTGGATCCTGCCATGATGATTCCTCCTGTTAGATGCTGTCCGGACTCTCCATCGGGCCCCTTTGCCCGCCGAGTGTGCCCAGCTTGTGCCATGTTCTCAACGTGAAGATAGCAACGTTCTCGCAGAGCGATAATGCCCAGAATCGCCACAGCACACTCGTCGCGGGAGCATTCTCACCAGCCGATAACGACACTAGCGAGGCTGTGACGTGGGATACACAATCCAAGTAAGGCTTCACTGCCGGTTCCCCAGCGGAACCGTCGCATGAACTGACCTGACCGTCTAATAATTGAGGTGACAACAATGGTGTTCCCCGCGAAATATTCATCTCTCAACGCCCTCGAGCTATCGGATGAAGCTCGGCGGATCCTGACCCGAATTATTCGTGTTTCCTTTCCGCACGCACAGTTCCCGGATGGGCCCTACGAACGCATGACAGAGAAAATCATTGAGGCTTCCGCCGAGTCCAGCTGGTTCCGCATGGCCTTAACCCAGGGCCTGATGACCTTGGATACGCTCAGCGAAGAGCATTTCCTGGAACTGCCCGACGACCGCGCACTAGCAGTGCTCAAACGCGTTGCGGATCTGGAATTCTTCGCCTTCATCCGGCGCACAGTGGTACTGAATCTCTACGATGATCCAGAAGTTCAACAGGCTTTGGGCTACGAAGGGGAATCCTTCTCAAAAGGCGGCTACATCAACCGAGGTTTCAACGACCTCGACTGGCTGCCAGAACCGCGCATTGAGGAAAGCGGAGAACCAATACAGGATCAAGGACCGCTTCCCTACGCTGTCACTGCCTACGCACCAGAAACCAGCAGCAAGCCCGTGGATAACGTCCTAGGCGATTCAGGAATTATCGAGGAAGGAAGCACCCGATGAGCAGCAAGGAACAATCGGCAGTGCACGATCACGACGACGATTCGGTAGTCGTTGTCATCGGTTCTGGCGCCGGCGGCGGAACTCTGGCCCACGAGCTAGTGACCAAAGGCGTCAAGGTGGTCCTGCTGGAAGCTGGCCCTTATTTGAAGAATGAAGACTACCACCAGGACGAATGGGCCGCTTTTAACCAAATGGCTTGGCTGGATCCGCGCACCACCTCGGGCTCATGGCGTGTAGCCCGCGATTTCCCGAACCTGCCGGCTTGGATCGTCAAGGCGGTGGGTGGCACCACCACCCACTGGTCCGGAGCCACCCCTCGGTTCAAAGCGCACGAGTTCAAGGCGCGCAGCACCTACGGCCGGATCGATGGCGCCAATCTATTGGACTGGCCCATCAGCCTGGATGACTTGGCGCCGTATTACGACCGCGCGGAGAAGAAAATGGGCAGCACCCACCGCCACGGACGTCCCGCGCTGCCTGCGAACAACAACTACAAGGTTTTTGCCAATGGCGCCCAGCGGCTGGGCTACCGCCAATATGCCACCGGTCCCTACGCCACCAACGCCGAACCCTACGATGGCCGCCCTGCCTCCATCCAGGATGGGTTCAACTTCCAGGGCGATAAGAACAAATCCAAATGGTCCACGATGGTCTCGGAAATCCCGAAATCTCTGCGCACCGGGCTGCTGGATCTGCGCCCGGACTCGCATGCGGTCCAGGTAACCCATACCGCCGCCGGCAAGGTGGATGGCGTCATCTACATCGATTCAGAGGGGAACCCTCAGCGCCAAAAGGCCCGCATCGTGGCGGTGGCTGGCAACTCGATTGAAACCCCACGCCTGCTGATGCTCTCGGCATCACCGCTGTTCCCCGACGGTTTGGCCAACTCCTCAGGCCAGCTGGGACGCAACTACATGCGCCACACCACTGGCAGCGTATACGCCAAGTTCGACCGGCCGGTGAATATGCACCGCGGCGAAACGATGGCCGGGCTGATTGCCGATGAATCCCGCCATGATCCAGACCGCGGTTTCTGCGGCGGCTACTACATGGAAACCATCGCACTAGGGCCGGCCTTCCTCGCCAGCTTCGTCGAGCCTGGAGGCTGGGGACCAGAATTCACTGCCCTTCTGGATGACTACCTGAACACCGCGGGCATGTGGATTACCGGTGAAGATATGCCGCAGGAAAGCAATCGGATCACCTTGAACAGCACCGTGACCGACCGTTTGGGACTGCCGGTGCCGAATGTCCATTTTGATGATCACGCCAATGATCTCGCCATGAGATCTCACGGATATCAGCAGGGTTCTTTGCTCTTTGAAGCGGTGGGTGCTCGGTCCACGCACCACACTCCCCCGTATCCGTCGACGCACAATCTTGGTACCGCGCGCATGAGCGAGCGTGCCGAAGACGGGGTGGTGAACCAGTTCGGCCAGGCCCACGATGTGTCGAACCTGTTCATCTCCGATGGCTCGCAATTCACCACCGGAGCCGCTGCCAACCCGACCTTGACGATCGTGGCGCTGGCCATTCGCCAGGCCGAGTACATCGTCGAACAGATGGCACAGGCAAAGCTGTAAGTTGCCCGGGGCACCTCGTTAGCCGGCGCCAGAAGCGCCGAGCATCGAGGTGCCCCGCAGCGTGCGGCTCACTCTCGAAGCCACGTCGCGCAGCAAAACAGAGACTTCTTGGTGTCGAATCTGGAATTCGGCAGGATCCATGGAGACGGCCACCGAGCCGATCACCTGACCAGCATTGTTTGTCACGGGCGCCGCCATACAGGAAGCGCCTCTGATGAATTCTTCACGTTCAATAGCAATTCCGCATTCGCGCACCGTTTCCAGTTCTTCAGCAAAAGCTTGAGCATCACAGATGGTTGAGGAAGTCATGCCAGGCATACCGTGCTTGTCGAGATAGGCTTGGCAACGTTCATCATCCATGGCTGCCAGCAGTACCTTGCCGAAGGCGGTTGCGTGGGCACCATTATTAAATCCGAAGCCCATCGGGGTAATGCGTGGGCGGGTTGGGGATTCCACAACGTGCGCTACCACGATATCTTCGCCTCGATGAACCGCGTAGTAGGCTGCAGCGTCGGCCCGCTGATGCAGTTCACGGATCAAGCGCGCCACCGACGGCGGAGTACCGACCTGCCTGCGCAGTGAATTATCCAAGGCGTGCAATTTGTAGCCCAGCGCATAGAGGCCCTCATCACGAAGATGGACCAGATGCCCCGAGAGCGTCAACGTCTTGAGCAACCGATATACGGTGGGCAAGGGCATCTGCAGATCCGCAGCGATTTCCTTAGCTGCCATTCCCCGGTTATGGGCAGCCACCACGTCCAGCAGGGCGAAAGCTTTTTGAACTGAGGCAAGACCAGCTAGTGAATCGTTATATCCCATGAACCCATCTTGTCCACGTGAGCTGGGAACTTCAATATAAGTCGCAATTGCATCTGGTCTTGCCACAGCATCGTAGCGTCACGGAGTCCTCGACTAGTCGATTTCCAACTCCCCCATGCGGTCCCAGGCATCCCCTTCGATCTGTCGACTGACAATCCGCGGTGTTTCAACTAGGGCGGGAGCCATGTCAATCATGGCTTGCTTGAAGTGCGCACTGCCAACGTGGTCGCCTGCAGCATCATCTTGGAATGCTTCGACCAGAACGTATTCGTTCGGATCTTCAAGGCTTCGTGACCAGTCGAACCAGAGATTACCTGGTTCCTTTCGGGTGGATTCGGTGAAATTGCGGACCAGCTCGGGCCAGCGCTCCGACCACTCAGGCTTGACTTGGAACTTGACGACAATAAAGTACACGAGGGTGTCCTCTCAGAGAGTAATACATCCCTGCATCATCAGGGACTACTGCTAGTTTCTCCGGCGTTTAGCCAGTGAGCCAATGGGCGTTATCGGCAGGCGATAATGGAACAACACCCTGCTCGTATTGTCCCGAGAAGTTTTCACCTTCGCTGACGGTGCCTAACAGATAGTCGTAAAGCAAGAACAAACGGTGCGAACATCCCCACCTGCCCGCACCGCTTGTCGACTCACTTACTTGGCAATCGAAACGAACCGATGAATTTCCAACTCACCCGAAGTGACATCATCAGCGTCATCCCCCAGACCCATGGCACCAATTGTCCCAGTGGCCGTCAGGGCTCGTGTATCACTCGAGTAATTTTCGACAACTATCTGCCCATCCTGATGAATCCGCTGGCGATATTCAAAAGTCTCGACTTCGCCTTGACCCACGGCCGTGATATCAACCGGGACTTCCTTGAAGGTGCCCGACTCCCAATCCGGTTGCATCATGGTGCCGACCGCGGCTGCACCCGTAAGCTGAGCGTCCATTGACACGTCGAGCGGCTCAACGACGTACAGATCCCGGGTTCCGTTCTCGACGCAACTTGAGTCCGAACCGCCGCTGGATTGCGTTGGAGGAACCTCGCCTTCAGGGCAGGTCCAATCAGTGATCACTCCGTAACCACTCCCGTCCTTCCAAAGGCCCACATAACCGGTGTGCGCATTTCCCGCAGCGCCCTCCAGCTCGCCGATTTCAGTCCAGAACAACCTCATCATCTGCGCTTGATCCCGCAGGTGCTCCACCGGCGGCACAATGGCTCTACCCTCGGAATGCTGCATCACTGCGGTGGCGGACGAAAAATCGATGGAGCCAAAGGAGCCGGATACAGTACCTTCGCGGGTGCTGTAGCTATTCGTTGAGCCGTGGTGCCGCCACGAGTCAGTGATAACTTCACCAACTCCGGTCACTATAAGATCAACTGGGTATTCACCGCCGACCTCGAATTCGCCCGACTCATCGTTGTAGATGTAGTTGATAAAGGTACCCGAGATCGATGCCGACTCCAAGCCGGGGTCAATGCTCGCTACCGTGTATTCTCCGCTGACCTCATGCGCGGAGAGCAGCTCGCAAGCGCCTTCTTGGTCCAGCGATTCTCCAGGTTCGCAGTTATAAGAATCGATGTACGCAGGAGAATATCCATCAGGAAATCCACTTACCAAAATCGCATGGACGCTGCCTTCCAGCCCTTCTGCCTGGCCTTCGTGAACCATCTTCACGGTGAAACCGTAGTGCTCTTCTTCCACGACCGGTGTCGCTTGGGCGGCACCGGCTCCCGACATTGCCAAAGCCACCGCGCTCAGGCCCACAGTTGTTCTATACAAGATCTTTCGCATAGTTTTGTCGCCCCATTGAGGCGAAAAGAATGCGGCCAGGATCCCGGCCACTGGTTAATCATGCATCTAGACAAAAGGGGTGGCAAGGCAGTTCACTGAACCGTACTCTGACCGTTACCTTCTCCACGCCTCAGATGACACCCCCACCCACCGTCGGCCGAACACCTTCAAACTCGAACCCGCAGGTCGACCCGCCATAGGCCATGAGCGCGTCCCATCCTTCCTATGGGCAGTCCTACCAACTCGTTATCAAATGGCTAAGTTTTTCGTGACAGTAGTTACGGTGACACCCACGATCCGGTTTCAATTCCGGGCTTCCAACGAGCGCCAGATTCCCATTCAACGAAACATAATCCGTGTCTAGGTACATTGCATGGAACAATCCGTTAAGGAACTCAGCGCCGAGACCGCGGCGCTTCGAATGCAAGGAGGCATCGAAGGCAGTGCAATCAGCACCTGTTCATACCCCACCTCGAACTAATACTGCCTGGATTATCCTTGTGGCTTCTGGAGTAGTAGCGGGGCTGCACATCTGGAAGCTCTCCCCCGCGCTGACGGTCATCCGCGAGGAGCTGGGATTCTCTCTGATCTTCTCGGGTGTCCTCTTGGGCGTGGTTCAGGTCGCGGGCATGGTCGGCGGCCTCGCGGTCTCGCTGCTTTCCGAAGTCATCTCCCAGCGCCGCACGTTTATCATCGGCCTGCTGCTTCTGGTCATTGGCAGCGGACTAGGAGCTTTCTCCTCCAATGCCTTTATGCTCCTTGCAACTCGAATCATTGAAGGCGCCGGAGTCATCATGGCCACCGTGATGGGACCCGGATTAGTCCGACTGCACGCTCCTTTGAAAAACATGAACAAGGCGGTGGGATGGTGGGCCGCTTATATGGGTATGGCAACCTTCATTGGGGTCTTTTCCACTGCCCTGGCTTTGCAGCATTTGCCATGGCATATCTGGTGGGCAGTGTTAGCGGGTGTCACGTTGCTGCCGATTCCGCTGATTCTGAAATTTGTTGCCGCCGATACCCCGTCCGGGTCTTCTGCCGTTCGGATGGCCGCATCGCGCATTGCCGTGACCGCTCGCTCCGGGCGCGTGTGGGTCAGCGGACTGATTTTCGGCTGCTATACCGTTCAATGGATGGCCGTTGTGGGGTTCCTGCCCACAATTTATGCAGAATTCGGGCTTTCCGCAGTAGCAGGTGGCCTGGCCTCGGCTGCCGTGGGAGGGCTAAATGCGGTGGGAGCGATCATCTGCGGCACCTTGATGCATCGCGGCCTCAACGGGAGAACCCTATTGTTCGCCGGGTTTGGCCTGATGGCGATCACCTCGGTATTGACCTTCGTCTTCGACTATCCAACACACCTGTTATGGATCCAGATGCTCTTTGTCGGATTGTTCTCGCTGAGCGGCGCGGCCATACCAACCACCGTGACGCGAATCGTTGTAGACCTCGCACCGCCGGGCGGATCGGCACCGGCTGCCATGGGCCTGGCCCAACAGATTTTCAATATCGGCAACTTCACCGGCCCAATGCTGCTGGCAGCAATGGCTTCATGGACCGGCGGCTGGAATTCAACGTGGTGGATGACCGTTGCTTTCGCGTTGCTTGGCATCTCATTGACTATGGTGCTTTCGCGGAAGAACTCGCCATTTATACCGGAGAGTTCATAAGTTTGCGCCTGCTACGGCAATGACCGAATTCAAGCAGCAGCCATTGGCACGATCAGCAATTGGAGAGCTGCTCATTCAAGTAGCGATTCAGTGATACGCCTTGTTCGGAGGCTTTAATGCTCAGATCCCGATGTTTTTGCGGAGATACACGAAGTCGAATATTTCCGCTGTACTCGCGAGAGGCAAACGGTACCGGCACGTTTTCGCCAGAATCCGACAAGTCTGAAACGGTCGTTCTTACCAAATCGAGCATCCCTGACAGGGCTGTCTCTTGAGAATCTGCTAGCCAGGATAGTGACGGAAACTCTGCCACAGTGGCCACATATGCTTCATCTTCCGCCGACCAAGCAACGCTGAACTTATAGAGGGTCGCCAACTCCGGTTCTCGTGTCATCATCCTTCAGCCCTTAATCTGTCGATAGCAGCGAGCACTGGTTTCACTTGATAAGCCTTGGCCATTCCGTTTTCATTCTGGATATTTATCCGCGGATCGCCATCCCACGGCATGCGATAGATTATGTGGCTCCCGGAAGTCATTCGTGGTTCGCCAAAAAGTGAATCGCAAACTTTGGCCAACTCCGAAAAGCGGATATTTCTTGGAGAACGCCGCATTTTTTCGATCATGCCGTCTATTGATGGCATGATCTGATGATCCCACTATTGATACCAAACGGACAAGGTTGAGTTCGATTTCCCTCGTTCATTCTTTGAAAATAGACGCGTACCCATGAACATCCCAGATGCAGGACTCGAAATGTTAATAAGCTCTAGAGGCCTATGCCTGAACTGGTGCCCATCCATAGGAAATACGGAGCGCTCTTAGCTTTAGCGGAAGAGATCCAAGTAAGCCAGTGAGTATCCAACGCGATATTCGGACGCTGGATTGTTCGCCACCATCTGTCGATCGCTGATCGCCATTTCGACCTGGTCGGTCACGATTCCATCCACTGGCATGCTCAGCAATTCACGGATGGTGGATTCGTCATTAACAGTCCAGACATAGACATCTTGGCCTTGAGCGTGAGCCTGCTCCAATAGCTCGGGGCGGAAAGATGCCTGTTCCAACGTGTAGAAATCGCAGTTCACTCGTGGCAGCTTGCCCACGCTCATTGCGACAGTCAGGCCAACGCGGAGCTCGGGACGCTCGCGCTTGATTTCATTTACTGCCGTCGGACTCAACGAATGGTAAATGTTCTTGGTCGTTGTCCCCGTGGCATCAATGTCTTCAAGGAATCGATCCAGATACCCCTTGGATTCGTGGCCGGTGACCTTGAGCTCGACCAGAACGGGGATCCCCAGTTCGTCAGCATGTTCCAGATACTCCTGCATGGTGGGAATCCGATCGGTGAACCCGCCTTCGCGCACTGTCACATCTCGCACTTGTTCCAAGGTCATCTCATAGATGTTCTTGTTGACCCCGGACACCATGAGCAAGTTGGTGTCATGGCTGGCAACGAAGTGGCCATCCTTGGTTTCCTGGAAATCTGCCTCAACATAATCCGCGTGATGCTCCGCGGCAGCGTCTAGTGCGCCGAGGGTATTTTCAACGCCACCGGCCGAGTAACCGCGGTGCGCGAGAATCTGGGTGTCTTCCGCGCCGGAAACGGTTTGCCCCGAAGCCGGCAGTGCATAGAAGCTCACTGCCACGGCGAGCCCGAAGGCCACTGTTCCTGCCGAAGCGCGAGCGGCACGCGCCTGAACCGTTCGATGCTCCTTGGTCCGGACTTCGAATACCGAAGTAAGACCAAGGCGGTCTCGGGTCAGGGCGACCAGTATCTGGAGTGCAACAACCGTTGCAGCACCGATGATCATGAAGCCCAGTGTGTGGCCCAACCCAATGCACAGACTGGCAATTACCCACGAGCTTTGTTCCGTCATCAGGCTGGTGGCAAGGTCCGAAATCCACACCAGGACTCCAACCAGCGCTGAGGCGGACAGCGCTGCGACGCCCAGCGGCAGCCCCACCAGTACCAGGTACCTGAAGAAGTTCTTATGCGTAGCACGCAAGCTTCCGCCCAGCGCCGACAAAGGCTTCTTCTCGCCGACAACCAACATTGGCAATGTCAGGATCAGTCGAAGATTCACCCAAAGGATGGAGCCGATCATCAATACGTAGATGGCGGTACTGAGCGGAACCTTCAGATACTCACGGGTGACAAAAGGAGGAATTCCCACACCCTGGATCAGCACCGAAGAGAGTCCCAGCCCGCCTAGCGGCAGGGCGAGGAAGAAATAAACCATCAGCAACGGTGACGGATAGCTGAGCAACCTGCCCAGGCAAGTCAGGGTGTCGGCAAACATCTCACCAAGGTTTGGCGGTCGGCCCGACTGCTGCCGATTGACCATCACAATCAGTGCGACAAACTGGAGGCTCACGGCAGCCAAGGCCAGAACGGCGATGGCCAGAAGCAACAGCACAGAAATGGGCTGGCTCAAAAGCACGGTGTACGTCCGGTCGGTGACGTTTTCAAGGTGGCTGGTTTCAAGAGCCAGGCCGAAAAGGTACCGAATGGCGGGCAATACGCCTAAGCCGTTCACCAGCTGGATGACGCTGATGACGAGAAGATACCGGAATACGCGTGCGTGGCTAAGACGCCAGATACGGCGAAGGAACTCTGGTATTTCGGTGAACTTCGGGGCGCCTTGGCTGGAATCAGCATGGATTTGAGCAGAATGATCTTGGCCGGTTGAACCAACACCCATTCCACTGCCCACTGCTGTAAATCCCGTTCCTGTTGTGTGTATTGCTAAAGAAGACTAGCTACCATTCTATCGCTGCAACTCTTTATCGGCTGTGGAGGAGGTCTCAGAATGCTCGGCAAAATATCGGCGTTTCCTGAACGCCGACTACTGGCCGCTGGTTTGGCTGCGGCCGCAGCCAGGAAAGATTGCCCTACTTCTTGAACGCCGGGGTGGTGACATCGCACTGGACGCGTTCACCCGGAGCACCGGTTTCGGAGGCAATCTCCTTCACACCATCCAACAGAACGCGGCAGGTCGCGGTGCCATCCTTATCAGGTGTCGCGGCAACTGAGGCATCCTTCTCAGCGGTGACCATGCTCTCTACAGACCAGACCTTGTTTTTGTTCTTGCCTGTGGCTTCCGTTGTATTTACGGATTCTTCAGTCACCGGGGTCGAATCCTCGCCGCGTTTTTCGGCTTCGAGGTAAGACACATCGTGCAGGCTGTCATCGGTGGTTCCGGTTACAGAGACCTCATAGGTCACAGCCCATGCGTCAGAAACAGCTTTATCGTAGGACTCCACTGCACCGCAGCCGGCAACGCCTACTCCCAGTGCCAGCATTGCGGTGCTCGCAGAGATTCGGGCAATGTTTCGCGAGAGGTCCGAGGACGAGAAGCGGCTCATTACAATCCTTCAAGAAAAGTCATGCGGTTTAATCCACTATCCAGACTAGGGCCTCGCCCAGGGCTGTGTCCTGCCGATCAAGGACGACTTCCTGCCAACTCGCCTCCGACCCTGGGTGGAGTTCTTGATGGATCAGTGCGCGGAATCAGGACTCGTTGTATCCATTGGTCAAGATGTCTCGCATCGATTCCACCGGGACATCAGCCACTCCGCAATTGCTTCTGAGCCAAGCAGTGGATGCGACGACGTTGAACAAGTCATTGCCTGTCACCGAAGCCCGAGCATGGCCGTTCTTTTGCGCGGCGGCCAGCAAGTCGTTGGTCGTTTCTATGTTGGTTGTGCAGGGAACCGAGAGCGGGCTGTCCTTGTGTCCCTCTTGAGCGGCGGCTACCAGCGGTCCGGGCAGTCCGTTGTAGGCGCTGATGTAGTCCTCCATAGCGCGCAGCCACTGGGCCAGGGCTTCATCAGGGTCAGCAATGGAAGTGATCTGAGCCCGTTTTACTTCCAGCTCTTCAGCGTGGAGCTGCAGGACCCCTGCCACGAGATCTTCGCGTGTCGGGAAATGCCGGTACAGCGTTCCGGTACCAATTCCAGCTTCCTTGGCCACCGCTTCCAGCGACGTTCCCACGCCATGCTCCAAGAAGTGCTTTTGAGCCACTTCAAGAATGAGCGCGCGGTTGCGCAGCGCATCCGCACGTGGCTTGCGTTCTCGTGTTTCAGTGTTCTGCACAGCGCCTCCAGGAAACTTGATGACAGCGTCACTTGACAATAAGGAGCCTACCTCCGTATTGTTCAAAATGAAAGCGGGTGCACCCTCCGCTTATATTTCCAGTACGTTTCTGCTCGCCGTTGAGCCCGCTCCCTGCATTCACGGCAGCACACCACCTTTAATCCTTTCAAGGAGCCTTTACATGTCCTCACCTGCCCAAACTCCCGTCGCGGACGGCGAGCTGCACGCGGCGTCACCCGCCGATGCGGGCCATGCCGCACGCAACAGCTTGGTGATCAACCTGTTGCTTGTCTCAACTTTCGTGGTGATTCTAAACGAAACCGTCATGGGTGTCGCCACACCACGGCTCATGACCGATTTCGGCATCTCGGCGAGCGCGGCCCAATGGCTCACCTCGGCCTTCCTGCTGACCATGGCCGTGGTCATTCCGCTCAGCGGCTTCTTGATGCAGCGTTTCCATACGCGCCATTTGTACCTGGCCGCCATGTCACTGTTCTTCGCAGGCACCTTGGTTGCCGCGCTGGCTCCCGGGTTCGAGGTCCTGCTGGTAGCCCGCATCATCCAGGCCGGCGGCACCGCAATCATGGTGCCCCTGCTGATGACAACTGCGATGACCCTCGAACCGCCGGCAACGCGTGGCCGGCGCATGGGCAGCATCACCGTGGTGATCGCGGTAGCTCCCGCTATTGGCCCCACCATCGCAGGCCTCATCCTGAGCCAATTCTCATGGCGCTTCCTGTTCTTCGTGATGTTGCCGCTGGCGTTGGCAGCCTTGATCCTCGGCGCGCTGTGGATGAAGAACGTGACCGAAGCGGTTGCCACTCCGGTGGACGTATTCTCTGTTGTTCTCTCCGCCCTGGCGTTCGGCGGAATCGTCTTCGGGCTGAGCCATATCGGTGAATCCGGCGGCTCGGTGGGCGCGGGTGTCATCATTCCGCTGGCAGTCGGCGTGCTCGCTCTGGCAGTGTTCATCCTTCGTCAGGTGAGGCTGCAGCGCAAGGATCTGGCGTTGCTGGATCTGCGAACATTCAAGACCCCGGTCTTCACGCTGTCCGTTATCGCCCTGGGCATTAGCGCCATGGTGCTCTTTGGATCATTGATCCTCTTGCCTATCTACATGCAGAGCGTTCTGGGAATGAGCGTGCTGCAAAGCGGGCTGTTGTTGCTTCCCGGCGGCCTGGCCATGGGCCTGTCCTCGCCAATTATCGGACGTATCTACGACCGGCTCGGCCCCAAGCCTCTGGCAATTCCAGGCACCATCCTGATCACCCTTGCCATTGCCGCACTGTCGCTCTTGACGGTCCAGTCGCCATGGTGGGTTCTGCTGCTCATTCACGTCACCTTGAATATCGGTTTGGCGATGACCTTCACCCCACTGTTCTCCACCGCCATGTCTGAGCTGCCCACCAAGCTGTACTCGCATGGCTCGGCTGCAGTGAGCACGCTTCAGCAGGTTGCCGGCGCCATTGGCACCGCGGTCTTCGTCTCCACGCTGAGCGCAGTGAGCGCGACCGAGATGGCAGCCGGAACTCCTGCACCGCAGGCGATGGTTGCTGGCATGCATACCGCGTTCATCATTGCCGCTGTCATTTCTATTGCGGGCATCGTGATCGCTTCATTCGTACGGTGTCCGGCCGAAAGCGCCGAGGGCAATCGCAGCGAAGTTCCGGCGCACTTGTAGGAGCTGCGACGTGATTCGCGATAGTCACCAGATGGGAATCGACGGGTAATTCGCCTGAAATCACGTGCATCTGACCACTGAAAAACGCTAACGGCAGGCCTTATATGGCCCGCCGTTAGCGTTTGGTTTTCACCGACTACTTAACATCTTCATTATTGGACCTCAACTGGCAAGACCCACACGAAAGGGACCGGGAGTCACTTTTCTTCCCGAAGCAGAACTTCGTGGTCACGTCCACCGTAAAATATGCCATGAATTTCAATACGGCTAGGCAACACGGCAAATGCGACGATCACCCTCCGGCGAAAACCAACTGTTCGAAGTCCGGGACGAATATCGTCACGTGAAACCCCGCGCAGAGGATACTGCGGCAAGTCTTCACAGAAATCCATGATTTCCGAAACGAAAGCCGCTGCTCTCATCGCATAACCCGACTTTTCTGTGATCCAGGAATACAGGTCAGCCAGATGCTGTGCGGCGCTAGGAGAATAAACAACCTCGTAGGTCACGATTCATTCGCTGCCAGTCGTTCACGGTGAACTTGCGCTAAATGAGCTCGCACATCCACCGCACTAATTCCTTGAGAAGGGTCATTTCGAAGCTCGTCGTACGAAGCTGCAACTTCCTCCCGCAGCCAAGCTTCAACTGCGTTGTCTCTTGCAAACAACGCTCGAAGTCCATCGCGGATGACTTCACTTTCACTCGCGTAAGCCCCGGAAGCGACCCGGCTCTTAAGCTCTTTCGCCATTTCTTCAGGCAACGTAATGCTCAGCTGTTTAGTTGTGCGCATAATGCTTCTACCTCCAGTAGGATTCAATCCTACTCTTGCGAATCGCTGGCCAATAGATGCGGGTAGCAAAATGCGCAAAGTGAGCAACGCTGTCTGGTTGAGTACATCTTCCAAGGCAACAAACGATTCTCGCTTGGGCCTCTGATTGATCCAGCGAGTCAAATTCAATCAGCCCGTGTCGCACGCTGACCTGGAGGAATAGTTGGAAGTCAGGCCACTTTTGAACTGGTCTGCCTCCCAGCTCATGGATCTATTCGTCGGCTTCTTCGCCAGGCAACGTCGATTGCTCTGGCAAAGTGTCCCAGAAGGACGTATCTGCGGTTTCCACCGAACCATCAGCCACGGCCTTGATGGTGGATTCCAACGTCAGAATGGTCTGCTGGCGCAGGTACCCATTGGACTTCTGTCCCAGGACGTAGTCTTCGTTGTAGTGGTCGCTCATTCCGCGCATTTCAAAGAGCAGGGTCGAGATGCCGTATTCGGCGGCGATGCCATTGCGGGCAATGGTGTTTGCGGTGCCCCCGACGTACTTGCCCAGGTGGCCCCAGCCGGTGGAGTCCACGTTCTGATAGACGATGGAGCCCAGTCGCTTGGACCCTTCACGCACTTCTTCCGACACGTCAGTAGCCGTTGGGTAGAGAATCGATCCCGAGACCAGCTCGCCGTTGATGGCCGAACGGGTTCCCTGATGGTGCAAATCAATCATGTAATCGATATTGAAGGCAGAGAGCACATTGTTGTGCAGGGCTTGGATTTCGGGCTGGGTCTTGGCAACGTGATCACGGTTGATGTCCACGTTGTTGGCGTTGTAACGAGTGAGATGGCGATCCCCGGAGGCGATGTAGTCATCAAGGGAGAAGTTCACATCTCCCATGGCGCCATCAGGGTTGAGCATTGGCACCACCAGGATATTGATGTCCTTCAGTACGTCCTTCATCCGGCCGCTTCCGAGGTGCTTGATCACTTCGAGGGTTCCCTCGGTGGTCAGCTGTTCGTTGCCATGCTGCTGGGTCAGGAACAGGATGGTCGGGTTGCTCGGGTCCGAGATGTACTTGGCCAGATACAGGTCGCGGCCCTTGACCGACTGGCCGATGACCTCGAGATCCAGCGCCGACTGCATGGCATCCTGGGTCTTGAGTTCGGCGACCATCGAATCATAGGTGTGCAGGATCGAGGTGTTGGTCGTTCCGTTTTCATTGTTGTTCGGTCCCCCTCCGACGGCTTGCGCCGGGGCCAGCCCGAGGCCGAGCATCAATGCTGAACCGGCGATGATGCAGGCGCCCTTCTTCATCGTTTGGGTTAGGAACAGTGGCGAACTTGCTGGCATGATTCTTCCTTTGTTCTTCCTCGACAGTGACGGGTGATGAAAGGATCGATATCCCCGGATCGAGGCGTTCGATCCGGCGCTCAATCAGGGATATCACCGCGTCAATGTGACGCCCATCGCACTAGGTGCTGACACTTATCCTTACCGAAGAAAATGCGCCTCGCATGGGAAAACAGAATATTACTAAACGCCGAAAGCCAGTTGCGGCATGAAGAATCCGCAACTGGCTTTCGGTGTATTCGACTGAGTTAGCGCAACACCACGGTGCGCGAACCGTCGAGGAAGACGCGGTCTTCGCAGTGCCAGCGCACCGCGTCGGACAGGGCCTTGCATTCGGTGTCGCGGCCTGCGGCAACCAGGTGTTCCGGCTCGTAGCTGTGGTCGACTTCCTGGACGCGCTGGGTGATGATCGGGCCCTCATCCAGCTCGCTGTTCACGTAGTGAGCGGTGGCGCCCACGGTCTTCACGCCGCGCTCGAATGCCTGGTGGTAAGGCTTGGCGCCCTTGAAGGACGGAAGGAAGGAGTGGTGGATGTTGATGGCTCGTCCGCTGAGCTTGCGGGTGAGGTCATCGGAGAGGATCTGCATGTAGCGGGCGAGCACCACCAGGTCCACGTCGAAGCGGTCCACCAGTTCCATCAGCTTGTCTTCGGCCTCGGGCTTGGTCGCTGCGGTGACTGGTACATGGAAGAACGGAATGCCGTTCCACTCGACCTGCTGGCGATGATCCGGGTGGTTGGAGACCACTGCAGCGATCTCCACCGGCAGTTCGCCGATGCGGGAGCGGAAGAGCAGGTCGTGCAGGCAATGGCCGAACTTGGAAACCATGATCAGCACGCGCTTCTTCTGGCCGGCTGGGCGCAGGCCCCACTTGGCCTCGTGCTCTTCAGCCAGGCCCTTGAGGTTGGATTCGAGCTCGGCCATTTCCGCGGCGTTGTCATCGCTGGCTGAGATTTCGAATTCGATACGCAGGAAGTAGGTGCGTGAACGCTGGTCGTCGTGCTGCTTGAGTTCGCGGATGTCACCGTGGTGCTTGAGCAGCAAACCGGTGACTGCATGCACGATGCCTGGGCGTTCGGCACAGGTGTATGTCAGGACGTATTTGTTGTTCGGTTCGGTCATCGTGCCGCTCCTTGCATTCGCCGAGTTAGCGCTAGCTTCGCCATGGCTCGTGGTGGTCATTGAGAACAAATATGGTGGCGTGGTGTGATCGTCGGACCGCAAGCGCTCATCCAGTGAGCTCTTGCTCCGCTGCTGCTTACCGCCCGAAGGCCCTTGTGATTCCCTGCTTTCAGCGAACCTGAAATCCTAATCAAGAGTCTGATATATCAATAGCTGATCACAATACTATGTGTGTGCCAGCACAGCGTCAACAAGATTTCAAAGGAGATTTTTAAGTTCTTCCCGCACCCTGCATTTCGGCGCAAATCTGCACCAGAATGCGCCGACATCGCGGGGCACAATCACCCAATACGCTCTCAAGCGATACCCTGTCACTATTGCAAGTGAGATTTGAACAGTGAAGAAAGCGATTTTTCATGCCCACGGACTTCTCAAGCACCATTACGGAACAAGGCTCTATGGCTGACCGCGCCTACGCGGCCCTTCGTGACCGCTTGATGCTGCTGGAAATCGCTCCAACCCACCCGATCCACGAACCGCAACTGGCCGAAGAACTCGGTGTAGGACGCACCCCGATGCGCGAGGCCCTCAAACGCCTGGAAACCGACCACCTGGTGGTCTCCTACCCTCGCCGCGGCACCTTCGCCACCGCAGTGGACTTCCATGAACTGAACTACATCTCAGAAATACGCCAGGTCCTTGAACCTCTGGCCGCCCGCAATGCCGCGGCCAACAAGGACCCCGAGATCCGCGCCCAGCTGGCCAGCTATCTGGAGCGGATCGATGAACTGGATCCCGCCCTGGACCAACGTTCCCTGCTGCTGCTGGATATCCAGATGCACCGGCTGATCTACAAGGCCGCTGGCAATAAGCACCTGGAGGAGACCCTGGTGCGCCTGGACAACTTGGTGACGCGTATCTGGTGCCTGGTCATCGATCAGATGCCGCCGATTGCCGAACACATCAAGGAGCATTCGGCCATGTTGCGCGCGGTCCTGGATGGCGACGCAGATCTGGCCGCCGAGCTCGTGACCAAGCACGTCACTCACTTCGAGCAGACGCTGCGCAGCGCCCCTTAGCCCGAAGGCCAAAGGGCGCCGCTGGCAGTCCTGTTTACTTGCTGGCACCTTCCGGTTCCAGATCCGTATCCGGCTCCGACGCCGCTTCGGAAGCCGGCAGGATCACGGGCTCGCTGCCTGCCACCTGCACAATCGGCTGCTCCGAGGTCATCAGGCTGAAGTGCTCGCCGGCATGGCGGTCAATGCCTTCATCCACGGCCTGTTCCAGGACCTCCTGGGCTACCTTTTCACGCAGCACCAGCGGGTCATGGCTCAGATCCTTCCAAATGGCTACGCAGAGCAGCAGCATCACGAGCACAAACGGCAGGGCCGAAACAATCGTGATGTTCTTCAGGCCATTGAGCGCTTCGGCCGGATGTTCGCCACCGGCCAGCAGCATCACCGCGGCCACTGCGCCCACCGAGACGCCCCAGAAGATCACCGATTTCTTGGTTGGCTCCTCGGCACCTCGTTCACTCAGGGCGCCCATCACGATGGAGGCCGAGTCGGCGCCGGTGACGAAGAAGATCGCAATCAGCACCACGGTCAGGACCATCAGCGCCGTGGCGATCCAGCCCGGCAGATTCAGGCTGCCCAACAGGGTGAACAGGATGGAGTCGAAGTTGATATCCGGCGCGCCGTCCACCATTTTGGTCAGCGCTTCGCCCATATTCCCGCCGCGTTCGGCGCGTTCCTGGATGCCGATGGCGCCACCGCCGAAGATCGCGAACCACAGCAAGGTAACCGCAGAAGGAACCAGCAGCACGCCGGTGACGAACTGGCGGATGGTGCGGCCACGGGAAATGCGTGCGATGAACAGGCCCACGAATGGGGTCCATGAAACCCACCAGGCCCAGTAGAAGATGGTCCACGAGGATAGCCAGCTGGCCATGTCCCCGTCACCCGAGGAGGCGGTGCGCGATGCCATCTGCGGCAGGTCCGCGATGAAGGAACCGACCGCATTCGGGATCACATTCAGGATGAACAGGGTCGGGCCGCCGATGAAGACCACCAGGGCCAGCGCCACGGCCAAGACCATGTTGATATTGGACAGCCACTGGATGCCGCGCTCGATGCCGGAGACGGCCGAGGCGACGAACAGCGCGGTCAGGATGGCGATGATCAGCACCAGCACCCCGGAACCGACCGAGGACATGATGCCAGCGGACTGGATGCCGCCGCCGATCTGCAGCGCGCCCAGGCCCAGAGAACAGGCCGAGCCGAAGAGGGTGGCCAAGATGGCCAGGATGTTGATGGTCTTTCCGCCCCAGCCGTTCACTGCCCGTTCGCCGAAGATCGAAGAGAACATCGAGGAGAACAGCTGCGGGCGGCCCAGCCGGAAGCTGCCGTAGGCCATGCCCAAACCGACGATGGCGTACATGGCCCAGGGGAACAGGGTCCAGTGGAAGAGCGTGGTGCCCATGGCGGTTCCCACGGCGGCCGAAGTCTGCCCTCCGACGGTTTCCGGTGGCGGAACCATGTAGAAGTACAGCGGTTCGCCCACCCCGTAGAACACCAGGCCGATGCCCATGCCGGTGGCGAACATCATGGAGATCCATGAGACCGTGCTGAATTGCGGTTTTTCGTCGTCCTTGCCCAGCGGGATGCGCCCGAAGTTCCGGGCGGCCACCACGAGGACGAAGATGGTGAATACCGTTGCCGCGATCACGAAGACCCAGCCGGTATTGGTGATGACCCAGTCCAGGGCGGTGGATGCGACGGACCCCAATCCTTCGGGGGAAGCGAAGCCCCAGATGATGAAGGCGAGGGTCAGGATTCCAGCGATACCAAACACCCAATAGTCGGTGCCGCTGTTCAGATACCGTCGCGGCCTTCGTCTTCGTGCCGAATGCAGCTCGCTGACGAGATCTTTGACGGGTTGCTCGGTGCTCTTCATAGCTTTCCTTCAGTGAGGGGGAATTGGCAGACGCCGGTTGGGTGTGGTCCTCGGCGTGCTGCCGGCGGCTAGATCATGAAAATCCTCATGATGCAGGGAGTCGGGAGGGTCAATGACCCTAGCCCGGGCTAGAAATGGCAGGCAACCGGCTCCGTTGGCGGGCTTGCCGCAGTTGTTGCGGGGCCAAGGCTTCGCTGCCGTGGCCCCGCAACCTGCTGCAGGCTTAGTGGGCGCGTGCTCAGGCGCCGATCAGACCGTGCGGGTCCAGCACGAACTTCTTTGCTACGCCGCTGTCGAACTCGGCGTAGCCCTTGGGAGCGTCCTGCAGCGAGATCGCCGTGGCGTTCACGTTCTTTGCGATCGAGACCTTGTCGGAGAGGATCGCCTGCATCAGCCCGCGGTGGTACTTCATCACCGGGCACTGGCCGGTCACGAAGGTGTGGGACTTGGCCCAGCCCAGGCCGAAGCGCATGGACAGCGAACCGACCTTGGCGGCTTCGTCGACTGCGCCCGGGTCTCCGGTGACGTACAGGCCCGGGATGCCCAGGCTGCCGCCGGCGCGGGTGATCTCCATGATGGAGTTCAGTACGGTGGCAGGCTGTTCGGTGGCTGCGCCGTGGCCGTGGCCGCGGGCCTCGAAGCCCACTGCGTCAATGGCGCAGTCGACCTCTGGAACGCCGAGGATCTGCTCGATCTGCTCGGCAGGATCACCCAGCGCAACGTTGACGGTTTCGCAGCCCATGGCGCGAGCCTGGGCCAAGCGGTCCTCGTTCAGGTCGCCGACGATGACCACTGCGGCGCCCAGCAGCTGTGCCGAGGTGGCGGCGGCGATGCCCACCGGTCCGGCACCTGCCACATAAACGGTGGAACCCACGGTCACCCCGGCGCCGATGGCTCCGTGGTAGCCGGTCGGGAAGATGTCAGAGAGCATGGTCAGGTCGAGGATCTTCTCCATGGCCTGGTCGCGGTCCGGGAATTTCAGCGCATTCCAGTCGGCGTAGGGAACCAGGACGTATTCGGCCTGGCCGCCAACCCAGCCACCCATGTCAACGTAGCCGTAGGCGGAGCCCGGACGGTCCGGGTTCACGTTCAGGCAGATGCCGGTCTGGCCGGTCTTGCAGTTGCGGCAGCGGCCGCAGGAGATGTTGAAGGGCACCGAGACCACGTCGCCGACCTTGAGGAATTCGACGTCACGGCCGACTTCCACGACTTCGCCGGTGATTTCGTGGCCGAGGACCAGGCCCTCGGGTGCGGTGGTGCGGCCACGGACCATGTGCTGGTCGGAGCCGCAGATGTTGGTGGCGATGGTCTTGAGGATCACGCCGTGGTGGACTTGGCGTCCGATGTTGGCCGGGTGGACTCCCGGGCCGTCTTTCAATTCGAACTCCGGGTACGGGGTGTCGATCAGTTCGACCTTGCCCGCTCCTGCATAACTCACTGCTAAGTTGCCCATGCCAGACCTTTCGCATGAAATATCAGTTGGATACTAATCGGATGTAGGAAAGTCTCCCCATGAGTGTGAGCCATGTCAATAGCCCGGGCGGGTAATCAACCGAAGATGTCGGCAGGCCTGGCGGGTCTATCAGTCCAGTTCTTCGGCGGAGCGCTGGGAAATAATCCCCTTGGCGGTGTCCTGCAAGATTTTCAAGGATTCCTCGATCATCGGAGAACCCAGCGAGCCCTTGCGGGTCACCGCGACAATGCGGCGTGAAGGCTTGGCCACGCCGGTGATGCGGCGGCGCACCACATTGTCCACATTGCCCAAGGTGGCCAGCCGCGGCAGCAGCCCGACCCCGAGCCCGGCGCCGATGAAGGCGATCATGGTTTCCCACTCCACCGCCTCATGGGCGATATGCGGGGTCACGCCCAGCGAGGTGAAGGCGGCGACAAACAGCGCGCGGTACACCGACTGCTCGGATTCGGTGATCCATGGGTCCTCGGCCAGCTGCTCCAGGGACACCGACTTGTTCATCGCCAGGCGATGGTCGGCCGGCAGCACCACATCCAGCGGATCATCAAGCAGCACCGTCTGCTCGAAGCGGGCCTGCACCAGGGTGCCGGTCTGCGACTGGCTGGCCACGATCACCGCCAGGTCGATGCGCTCGGAGAGCAGCAGGTCCAGGCAGCGCTGAGGCTGGGCCTCGACCAGGCGCACCTCCATCTCCGGCCGGCTGGTGCGCAGCTTCGCGGCCAGCGGGGCGAGCAGCTCGGCCGCGGCGGTGGAAAAACCGCCCAGGCCGAAGCTCGACTGCAGCTGCCCGGAGGCAGTGCGGGAGGAGGCCATCAGCAGCTCCCACTGCGTCACAATCGAGTCCAGCCCCGCCACAAAATGCCGGCCGGTGGCGGTCAGCCGCACCCCGCGTCCGTCCTTGACCAGCAGCTCCATACCGAGGGTGCGTTGCAGTTCGCGCAGCTGTGCCGAGACCGCCGAAGGTGAATAGCCGGTCAGTTCCGCGGTTCGCGCTACATTGCCGGTGGACGAGAAGACCCTGAGGGTGCTGATGCGTGGATCGATCATGCAATTATTCTGCACGATTACATCCAAAATCTTGCGCTTTTCATGGACACTAATTCTTCCTAGTCTCGATGCATGCGGTTGATCATCCTGATGATCCAGTTCACCGCCTAACCACATCTCAAAAAGCGCCTCGGCGCTGTGTTTCTAGGAGTAACAGATGACTGCTTCGGTAAGTGCCGCGCGGAGCACACGCGGCAAACTCTCTTCGACAGTTCAGGACCAACAGCTCGCCGAGATTACCGAACTTTTCCAGAACCGGCGCAAGGGCTACTCCCTGGAAGCACCGTTCTACACCGACCCATCCATCTTCAAGGTGGAAATGGAAGCCATCTTCGGCACCCACTGGCTCTTCGCCGCCAGCGTGGCCGAAGTTCCAGAGCCAGGCGACTACGTCACCCTGGACTACGGGCCGCACTCGCTGATCGTCCTGCGCAACGACGACGGCGGAGTCAACGTCATGCACAACGTCTGCCGCCACCGCGGCGCCCGGGTGCTGACCGAAAATTCGGGCAGCACCGGCAACCTGGTCTGCGGCTACCACTCCTGGACCTACTCGCCGGAAGGCGATTTGATCCACGCCTCATCGCCAGGCGAAATCGACTTCGACAAGAACTGCTTCGCCCTCAAGCGCGCCCACGGCCGCATTGTCGCCGGGCTGATCTTCGTCTCCATCGCCGCCGAGCCACCCACCGACTTCGACGAGGTCTCGAAGATCTTCGAGCCATACCTGGCCCCGCATGACCTTGGCAGCGCCAAGGTCGCCTACCAGCAGGACATCATCGAAGAAGGCAACTGGAAGCTCGTGATGGAGAACAACCGCGAGTGCTACCACTGCGACGGCCACCCGGAACTGGCCTGCTCGCTGTTCCCCACCTGGGGCCTGACCGACGAGCTGGTCCCGCCGCACCTCGAAGAGGTCTGGGAGCGTAACAAGAACGCGCAGTCGGCACTGGAAGAACGCTGCCGCCGCTACTCACTGCCCTACGAGGTCGTCGAGGAGCTGGATACCCGCATCGCCGGCATCCGCATCTCCCGCGAATCCCTGGACGGCGACGGCGAATCCTTCTCCGCCGACGGCCGGCGCCTGTCCAAGAAGCTGCTCGGCGATCTGCGCGACTTCCGCCTGGGCCGCTGCTCCATGCACCTGCAGCCCAACTCCTGGTTCCACTTCCAGTCCGACCATGTGATCACCTTCGCCGCCTACCCGATCAACGAACACCAGACCCTGGTGCGCACCACCTGGCTGGTGGCCGATGACGCGGTGGAAGGCCAGGACTACGATCTGGAAAAGCTGACCTACACCTGGAAGCAGACCAACCTGCAGGACAAGGCCTTTGTCGAGCTGTGCCAAACCGGCGCCGGCAGCCCTGCCTACCAGCAGGGCCCGTACATGAAGAGCGAATACCAGGTCGAGGCCTTCATCAACTGGTACACCCAGCGCGTGCTGGAGCACCTGGCATGAACAAAGGCACAACCGTCGTAGGCACCTCCACCGCGCAGCGCATCCGCGGGCTGGAAATGCCATGGAACCGTGTGCTGCGCAGCACCGAGCAGCCGGCGAACGCCGCCAAGGCTCTGGGTCCATGGCACCCGCAGGAATTCTTGGCCGAATGCGTGCAGAACATCGAGGAAGCCGGCGGGCTGATGACCTTCGTCTTCCGCCGCCTCGACGGAGCGCCGCTGGCCTTCCGCGCCGGGCAGTACCTGAACATCGCCTTCCCGGTCTACGGCGAAGGCGAAGAGACGGTGGATCGCAGCTACTCGATCTCCTCGGCCCCAACCGTGCCGTGGACCTTCAACGTGAGCATCAAACGCGATCCCAAGGGCCGGGTATCCAATTGGGCGCATGAGAACCTGCGCCCGGGCATGGTGCTGGATATGCTCGGACCGGTCGGCGCCTTCCACTTGGGCGACTCGGATCGCCGCGCCCGCTACCTGTTCTTGGCCGCCGGCGCCGGAGTCACCCCGATCATGTCCATGGTGCGCACCATCCATTCCCTGCCGGGCCAAGCCGATGTGATCGTGCTCTGCCACGGCACCGCGCCCGGGGACTTCCCCTTCTGGCAGGAACTGGAATACATCTCCAAGGTCGATACCCGGATCAAGGTCTACTACTCGCTGGGCGACCGCGAAAAGCCCAAGAGCTGGAAGGGCTACACCGGCCGGCTCTCGGCGCAGATGATCGACGACGTCGCCCCGGATGCCAACGGCCGCAAGGTCTTCGCCTGCGGGCCGGAAGGCTACCTGAACTCCGCCACCGAGTTGCTGCGCCAGGTCGGCGTGGATGACACCTCGGTATTCATGGAGTTCTTCTCGGGCGACCGCAAGACCCTGCTGGAATACCAGCAGGAAATCGTGCTCGCCGAGTCCATCGCCGAGGAAGTGGCCGAGTCGGTGGAGGAGTTCTACGAGAACCAGCCGCCGGAATTGGGCATGTACGAACCGGAGTACGACGAAACCGGCACCATCGAGGCCGTGGGCCAGGAGCTGATCGCCGTGCCCGCCGATGCTCCGATCCCGCCGCCGGAACCGGCCGGCGAGCAGCTACCGCCGGATACCAGCAGTTACGACACCGTGGGCGAAGGCAGCATCACCATGAGCTTTGTGCGCACCGGGATCAACGTCAAGATCAACCCCGACGAAAAGATCCTGGGCGCGGCCAAACAGGCCGGAGTGCGCATCGCCGCCAACTGCCAGGAAGGAATGTGCGGCTCGTGCAAGGTCGTCAAGCTTTCCGGCGAAGTGAATATGAACCACCAGGGCGGCATCCGCGCCCGTGAAATCACGGCCGGGAAATTCCTGCCCTGCTGTTCCACCGCCCAATCAGATCTGGTCATCGACGCCTAGCCGTCGCCCCCATAGCCACCCAGTATTAAAAGGAGTCACCATGTCCCCCGCTTCCCCTCGGGTCATCATCATCGGTGCCGGCATCGTCGGCGCCAACTTGGCCGACGAACTGGCCCTGCTGGGCCACACCAATACCCTGGTCATCGAGCAAGGGCCACTGAACATTCCCGGCGGCTCCACCTCCCACGCCCCGGGCCTGGTGTACTCCTCCAACTCCTCGAAGTCGATGACGGAGTTCGCCCAGTACACCATCAAGAAGCTCAGCTCCCTGATCGGTGCCGACGGCACCAGCTCCTTCCTGCCGGTGGGCGGACTGGAAATCGCCACCACCGAGGACCGCCTGGCCGACCTGCACCGCCGTGCCGGCTGGAACCGCTCCTACGGGGTCGAGGCCGAGGTCATCGATGCCGAGGCGTGCCTCAAGAAGTTCCCGATGCTCGCCGAAGGCAAGGTCTTAGGCGGCCTGTACACCCCGGGCGACGGCCTGGCCTTGGCCGCCAAGGGCACCGCGCTGGTCATGGAACGCGCCAAGGCCGCGGGCGTGGAATTCCGCGACCGCACCATCGTCACCGACATCGAGCAATCCGGTGGCAAGGTCACCGCGGTGATCTGCGGCGAAGAGCGCTTCGAAGCCGATATCGTGGTTTCATGCGCCGGCTTCTGGGGCCCGAAGATCGGCGAAATGGTCGGCACTTCCATCCCGCTGCTGCCACTGGGCCACCAGTTCGTCTGGACCACCCCGGCTCCAACGCTCGCCGGTGTGAACGAGCTGCCCAACGGCGCCAGCCGCCCGATTCTGCGCTACCAGGACCGCGACCTCTACTACCGCGAATGGGGTGACCGCATCGGCATCGGCTCCTACGCGCACCGCCCGATGCCGGTCGATCTGGACACCCTCAAGACCTACCGCCCGGAAGAGATCACCCACGAGCGCATGCCATCCTCGCTGGAATTCACTCCGGAGGACTTCGCCGCCGAATGGGAAGCCACCCAGGAACTGCTCCCGGATCTGCGTAACACCCAGATCCAGCGCGGCTTCAACGGCATCTTCTCCTTCACCCCGGACGGCGGCTCGCTGGTGGGCCAGTCCAAGGAAGTCGACGGCTTCTACGCCGCGGAGGCCGTCTGGGTCACCCACGCGCCGGGCATTGCCAAGGCCGTGGCCGAACTGATCCTCACCGGCACTTCCAAAACCGATCTGTCCGACTGCGACCTGAACCGCTTCGAGGACGTGCAGAGAACCAAGGAGTACGTCAGCGAAACCTCGCAGCAGAACTTCGTGGAAATCTACGACGTCCGCCACCCGCTGGAGCCGCGCACCAAGCCGCGCGCCGTGCGCACCTCCCCGTTCTACTCCCGCCAGCAAGAACTCGGCGCCTTCTTCCTCGAAGGCACCGGCTGGGAACGCCCGCACTGGTACGAAGCCAACGCCGCGCTGCTGGACCAGCTGCCGGCCGAATGGGCCGCACCGGAACGCGATAGCTGGTCGAACAAGTTCCACTCCCCGATCGCGGCAGTGGAAGCTTGGAAGACCCGCACCGCGGTGGCCATGTTCGACATGACCCCGCTCAAGCGCGTCGAGGTCACCGGACCGGGAGCCGGCGAAATGCTGCAGGGCTTGACCACCGCCAACATGCTGCGCGCCCCGGGCATGGTCAGCTACACCCTGCTGCTCGATGCTGCCGGCGGCATCACCAGCGACATCACCGTGGCCCGGCTCTCCGACGAGGTCTACCAGGCCGGCATCAATTCGAATGTGGATGTCGCCTACCTGAACCGCGAGGCCAAGAAGTTCAACGCCGCCAACCCGGGCAAGTGGGCCGCCGTGCGCGATATCACCGCCGGCACCTCGTGCATCGGCCTATGGGGCCCGCTGGCCCTGGACGTGATGAACAAGGTCACTGACGATGACATGAGCAACGAGGGCCTGAAATACTTCCGCACCAAGCAGATCTCCATTGCCGGCATTCCGGTCACTGCCATGCGCCTGTCCTATGTGGGCGAGTTCGGCTGGGAGCTCTACGCTTCGGCGGATGTCAGCGCCAAGCTCTGGGACGTGCTCTTCGAGGCCGGCCAGGAGCAAGGCATCATCGCCGGCGGCCGCGAGGCCTTCAACTCCATGCGATTGGAGAAGGGCTTCCGCTCCTTCGGCACCGATATGACCAGCGAGCACGAACCGGAACAGGCCGGCCTGGGCTTCGCGGTCAAGGCCGCCAAGACCGTGGACTTCGTGGGCAAGTCGGCCCTGGCCGAACGCGCCGCGGCAGCGACCAAGCGCCTGCGCTGCTTGACCGTTGATGATGGCGTCTCGGTGGTCATGGGCAAGGAGCCGGTGTACGTCAACGGCAAGCCTGCCGGCTATGTCACCAGCGCCGCCTACGGCTACACGGTCCGCAAGCCGATCGCCTACGCCTGGCTGCCACTGTCGGTGGAAACCGGCGACTCGGTGCAGATCGAGTACTTCGGCCAGCCGATCGCCGCCACCGTGGTTGACGATCCGCTGTACGATCCGCAGATGGACCGCTTGCGCGGATTGTCGCTGGCCAGCACGGCCAGCTAGCGGCTAGCTGCGGAAGAGGCCGGGCGGCTGTTCACCCTGAACAGCCACCCGGCCTTTGCGCTGCCTGGATCACTGCTTGCCGGGCCGAAACGATCAGGATCGCTTGCCGCGCCCGCCCGATCCTACAAGATGCGTTGCACCTCTGCTCTTGGATGTGCTAATTGCCAAGGCGATTTTCCGGGCATCACCAGCGCCGGGTTCTCAGGAAGCACCCAGCTTGGCATCGATGCTCCAGCGGCTTCTAGTACCTTGCTGATCTGGAAGGCGGTGCCAGCCGGCACCACCGGAGCACCGTGACACCGAGCAGAGGAGAAATCTCCATGGGCATTCTAGGATGGATCGTTTTGGGACTGATCGCCGGAGCTATTGCCAAGGCCATCAAGCCCGGGCAGCAGGGCGGCGGATGGATCGCGACGCTGCTCTTGGGCATCGTCGGCGCGCTCGTTGGCGGATGGATCGGCTCCGCGATCTTCAATGTGGGAATCAACCAGTTCTGGTCGCTCTCGACCTGGCTGCTGGCTATTGGCGGCTCGCTCGTTGTCCTCGTCATCTGGGGCTTGCTGACCCGCAAGCGCGCCTAGCTATCACGACATTGACCGCGGGCGCCCCCTTTGAAGGGCGCGCCCGCGGTCAATGCTGATCTAGAATTCTTCGGTCCACCGCACGGCCTAGTCATGCGGGTCCGACTGCGTCTCGCGGCCCGGCCGCGGCCCGGATCCCGGGGGCCGACTCGAGTCCTCGGCTGCCGCTGGTTCCTCACGGCTGTGCTCGTTGACTTTTTCGAGCAGGCTTTGGACTTCATTGGCTCGGCCCGCCCAGTACTCGGGTTCCAGGCCAAGTCCGTTGGACGCTTCCTCGGCCATATCCGTGAATCCATTGCGGTGGTCTTCGAGCGCGTTGTTGAGGTCTTCGAACTCGTCATGGCTGACACTGACTTCAATGCGCCTGCGTGGCATTGACATCACCCTCTCTCATGTAGTCACCTATTTCTGCTGGGCTTCAACCTACGCATCCAGCACAGCTTGAGCATCCGCTTCAAGGTTTTCTCCAGAATCGGCCAGGGAACCTTGGCCAGGGGGCCGCGGCCGCTCTCCGGCCCTAGGAAGATGCTAGGTTGCTCCCGGGGACATCGCGAAGCTCGTGATCGCGCTGCGCCGCATGACCCAGATCAACGTCATTCCATTCCACGCTGGCTATGAGGGCGTGCAGGAATTTTGCTGCTGCCTTTCGCTCTTCCGCGTTCAGCCCATCAACCGCAGACATCATCCGCTCATGCATCTGCTGCAAAGTTCCGCGGACCTCGGTGTCGCTGTACTGGGTTGGGATAATGCCCACCGATCTGCGGTCTGCCGGATGCATGACCCGTTGCGCGTACCCGTCGCGGCACAGCCTGTCGATCAGGGCTGAGACTGAGGCATTGGATATGCCGAGTTTCTCGGCGAAATCGCGCTGACGGGGCACTTCGCCCTTTCGGTGCGCTCCCAGCAAGAAGCGCAAAGCAGTCATGTCGGTCTCGTTCATCCCCATGGATCCGCGGGTATTGGCGCGCATGGTCCGCTCTGCATCGCGATAGCGTCGCATGAGGTTCAGCAAGTCGACGGCCTCCGGAGCCGACTGGTCGTCACCATACCAATATCCACTCGCCTCATAGCTGCTCATGAGAACTCCTTTCGTCGGATACGAGCACAACGCCCGAGGAATCTGAGGGTCTCCCGCTCATCACTTCGAAATCCCGGCTTGCCTTTTCTGAAAAAAATAATGTAGCCTATCTAATAGTTAGCCAGTCTACATATATTCTACTACGAAACACTGACCAGTGCCGGAGCACAAGATGAAAGAGCAGTTAGCAGTTTCCGCAGATAAGAAAAACGCAGGCAACAACGCGTGGGCGGCGAGGATGCGGGATATAGCATTCTTCGGGACACAGCAATGCGAACTCCAGAGCACTGTTCATTCGGCGTTCTGCACTATCCAGGGAACCCCGGAAAAGCTGGTCGTCAACCTGACCTGCACAGCAAAGAGCGAAGAACACGTCACGGCGCTGATGCAGTACGTCAATGACCACCTGTTGCCGCAGATGGAGCAGTCACTGGGTATCCAGTTCGAAGTGCGCAACCTGCAGTTCGCCGTGGCCGGCCGGGAGAATCTTTTGCCGCAGCCAGAACGCCTGCACGATTCCGGACACTACGCCGGCTGGTTGGACGATCCCTTCGCAACCCCGGCTCTGACCGCCACCGAAGGCTTCCGGCCAGAGACAGGAGGGACACACGCAGATTTGAGCATGGCCTAGTGCAGCACCATGGCCACTGTGGATCACTCGATGGTCCACGCAGACAGGAACGATCGATGAGGCGCAGGCGCATCGCACCGGGTCCTGGGATGAACCATATTCACTGAGGAATGCAAGAAGGGGAAGTATCTAAAATGCCAGGCCGAATTGCTAGAACCCAGACCGCCGTAAGGGTCGCCGCTTTTCTCGCCACCCGTGAGGGCAAGTCCCATTTGGCTTCGTACGGCTGGGCACCGGGAATGCCCATCGTGATGGCCCGTGCCAGCGAACCGCTTAATGACGTGATGGCGATGGTCTCCATCCACGGACAAGCAGTGCTGGTCGCCATGCTCGATCCCCGCAGTGACGAACTGCGCATGCTCCACATCACCACCCCGCAATCGGCGCTGCGCGTCGTTGCCCCCTCCCCTGCCACGGTCACCATCGGAGAATTCTTCGACCGTCTCAGCTCGGTGACGATTGCCGAATTCCGCGTGAAGTTCTGGCAAAACACTGCCGTAGCCCACGTTGTCCCTTCTTGCCATGCCATGCAGGCGCCGGGCTTCGCGGGCAAGCGCTACCAGTTGCCAGACCCGCGGCAAGCCCTGGCATCCACTGGCGCAGAATAGCCAATCAGCCTTTTCCAGATAGCCGTCGTTGGACAGCTCCAGATCCGGCAGAGACAGGATCTGCCCAACCATGGTTCTCTGCAGAACGATTGACAAGCGGGCCCACTGGCAGGTGGCGCGAGTGTTCCCAGGCCAAGCCGAAGCCAGTACTCATAAGAGCAAAGCTCAACGAAACACCATTGAACGGCCTGACGCATGGAGAATTGCGTTCCTCTTCAAGGTGGCGAATGTAATGGACAGGCCTCTTCGAGTTACAACCGTGTCTAAGATGAACGTTACGTCCCCGAAAATGGTAAGAGATCCAACCGGAGAAGAGTAGATATTCTGACTTTTCGCGCTCGCTCACCAAGTCCCCCAATGAACTAAAGAATCCAAAGTTCCGCGTTTCCAGATTCCAGCGAAGCGCCTCTGGCGACTTCGAATAAACACGAGTATGCCGTACCGGATGCACCACGCCGTGAGCACTTATACACTCCTACCGCACCGTGCATCCCTCGGAAAGCCTTTGGCCGACTAAAGGATCAGCTCGACGAAGGTCGGTGGCATTGAGGCCACGGAGCTGTCAGCCATCTTTCCGTAATTAGGTGGATAACCCGGCAGATCCGGTCAGCTCGCTTATCGATCATAGAAAACTGTCTCACAACCAATAGTTTCAACTTGATTCCATGGAACCAGTTACAACACATGGTTGTAAGAACTTGGAGGCGTTGATTTCTCCCAGTTTTCTCATTGGGGAGTGATCTTTCGCGAGACGTCTTGCATCTTATGGGTTGCAAGACGTCTCACCGGTGCTTGGGTTACTGCTCAGCGTGCGCTAAACCTAGAGGGGCAATAGCCAGGTTTAGTGGTTGATCACTTCAATGAGGGTGTGCTGCTCAACAGCGCTGGGGGCCTGCATTCCAGGGGCTTGCTTATCGGAATGTGAAGCCTTGAATGAATCGGATTTCAACCAGGCCATGAAATCCGACCGGGTCTCGAATTCCATCGTGGAAACGTAGGGGAGTCCGTCGGCTTCTGGGCGCATCAATGTTGTTCGCTTAAGTCCGGGTACCCCTGAAAGCGTAGATCTCATGCTGTCGGTGAAGGCTGCTTCGAAGGCCTGTGCGGTGTCTTTGGTGACTTCGATTCGATTAGTAATAACAAACATGAAGTGAGCCTTTCTGGGCGGATCTTGAGTCGAATATTTTTCTGACACTCTGTCACTTAAATTTACACCTTCAAGCGGCAGGTCGCATACGTGATAGTCATTAAATTTTGCCCAGTCTGCCGAGAAAGCTTGCGGGTAGTTTAAGGGGGAAAGTGTTTGTTAGGACTTGTTTCCGATATGGCGGAGCATCACATTGAGATGACGGTGCACGGCATCGAGGTCTGCGCCTTGATCGGCCATTTGCCCTGCGGCGTGGATGACCGACATGACCAGATTGGCGATTGCCGGCGGATCTTCGACTTCCAATGCTTCGAGCGCGCCCAGCAAGGGTAGCCGTGCTGAGATGTGCATTTGCTCGGCTTGGTCATCCAATGGCCCGTCTGGGGTGAATGATGCCAGGGCGGTGCCCACAGCGTGACCGCCCTCGGCTACTTGATCGACACACGCATAGGCGTAGGCAAGTACGGCATCCTGAGGGGTTGCTGCACCATTGACCGCTTCGGTGATGCGGGCAATCCAGCGTGGATAAATTTCCCGGGCAGCGGCGCGTAGGAGTTCCTGTGGCGACTTATAGTACTGGTAGATCGCGGTTCGAGATATGCCAGCCCGCTTGGCGACCTGGGCGAGAGTCGGGGGAGCTTGGGTCTCATGCAAGAGCTCGAAAGTAGCATCCATGATGCCGCGTTCTTGTTGTGCCCTATGCTCCGGGACAGTAGGAGCGTTGATTCGTGGCATATTTTCTTTTCTCACTCCAATACGGGTTCGACTCTCAGGTTATCGGAAAACTCTGAAGGCGGTAGGCACGCTTCGCGCCCACCGCCTTCGGTGCAGAAAAATCTAGCCTCTGGTCAATTTTCCGTCATTCATTTTGTAAATGGCATCGCAGTGATCGAGCATTCCGTGATCATGGGTAACCATGACCGTGGCGACTCCCATGTCGCGCGCGCGCTGAGCCAGGAGACTAACTACTTCGTGACTGCGTGCGCTGTCCAAGGCTGCGGTCGGTTCGTCCAGGAGCATCACCGCTGGCTTGGTAACCAGAGCTCGGGCTATGCCCACGCGCTGGCGTTCACCACCGGAGAGCTGGCCCGGGCGGTGCTTGGCGCGGTGGGACATGCCGACAGCGTCCAGCAGAGGCATGGGGTCGAAATTCCGTGGCCCCTTGGCTAGCAAGTTGACCATGCGCAACTGGTCTGCGGCATTCAGTGAGGGGATGAGGTTGCCGGATTGGAAAACAAAGCCGACATCCTGCAGGCGGTGCTTCGCTCGCTGCTTAGCAGTGAGCGTAGTGAGTTCTTGACCACGCAGGCGAACGGAGCCGGTATCGGGCAGGGATAGTGCTCCGGCGACGGCGAGCAGGGAAGACTTTCCTGATCCGGAAGGCCCGACGATGGCCACGAATTCGCCATCTTCTACGTGGAGATTCACGTGGTCGAGAACTCGTACCTTTTGTGCCCCGTCTCCGAGCTCTAAACTGACATCGGTCAGAGCAAGGCCGGAGGCGCGGTTCGAAATATTGTCAACAGCGTTACCTTGGATTTGCTGGCTCATCGGTTTCCTCCGAGTGCGGTCAGTGGGTCAATGCGGGCGATGCGGATAATGGAGATGACGGCACCGATCAGCCCCAGAACGATGGTCAGGATGGCGGCGATGGCAATTTGAGCGCCTTCTAGGGCAAAAGGCATCCCAGCTGGCATTGCGGCCCCCAAGCCGAGGCCGGCGCCGATTCCGATGGCAGTGAAGAGCAACAGCAACAAGGCCGCCTGGGTTACCCCGTCACGCAGAAGGTAACGTACGGGGGCGCCGATGGCGCGCAGCACCGCGATTTCCTGTTTGCGCTGGATGGTCCAGACCGAGAAGAACGCACCGACAACCAGGGCGCAGATGGCGTAGAGGAAGACCTGGATCATGCTCAACGTCATGGTTTCAGCCTCGTATCCCGGGGAGGCGTTGAAGGACTCGGCCAGGGTCTTGCTGCTGGTGTCGGCTGCGGCATCGCCAGCTGCCAGATCCACGGAAGCTCCATCGGCGTATTTCAGCGCAACGACGCTGCTGTAATCAAAGTCGAGTCTGTCGAGATCCTGCTGGGTAGGCGTGCCAGCGGGTGCTTGCCCAGCGGCTAGCAGCTGCCAGGTTTCTAGCGGTGCGTAAGCAACGTCAACGTGCCCGAAGGTTGCTTGCCCTTCGGTGAACCCGATGACAGTTAGTTCGGTATCTACGCGGTCCAAAGTCAGGACGGTGCCGATTTCCACTCCCTCTTCACGCATGGTTTCGGACACGACGATGCCGTCGATGTCTCCTAATTGCTTGCCATCAGAGACATCCGGAGCGAGGAACGAGTCGGGTGCAACACCAAATACTGCAATGTCCACCTGGGTTCCGTCATCGGTAATGGCGTTCATCATGGAGCTTCCCATGGGTGTGGCCTGTTCAATCCCTGGCTGTTCGGACCAAGCATCCACCTGCTTTTGCTCGATGACCGAGCGTGAGAAAGCGTTGTCCGTTTTGGTTCCCTCGTCAAAAGCGAACGCGGAAACCGGCATGGACTTCAAGCCTGAAACGCCATCGTTGACCAGGCCGGAGGAGAGGCCGGAGAGGATGACGGTAAGTACTGCAATGAGGGCGATGACCGCTCCCATGAGGCTGAATCGCCCCCTGGCGAAGAGTAGCTCTCTTAGCGCGAGAAACATTGTGGAAAGACCTCTAGTCGTTAATCGGTATTTTGCTGACAGTTGTCAGTAAGATACCGACAGTCTGTCACAATGAGATTGTTTGAGGCAATTTCCAGCAGTGGATTGTGCCAGATCTGACATTCACGTGATCCAATGATTGTCCTGACAGCCTGTCGAGAAAATGTTATACGATTTGCAGTATGGATATTCTTCATTCTCTACTTGTCTTTCTTCACATCTTCGGTGCCGCAGCTCTCTTGGGTGGGTGGCTTGCGAATTTCAAGACTCCGATGGTCGGTTTCTGGCAGCATGCTGGAGCGTGGATCCAGCTAACGACGGGTGTATTGCTGGTCGGCTTGGCGGAAATGACCGCCGGCGACGACGGCTCAGGCATCAACCATATGAAAATCGGAGTGAAGCTGGTGGTTCTTCTGGCCATCATCGTGTCGGCTGTGATTGGCCGCCGAAGGACCAAGCGAGAAGGATCCGCTTCTGTTGGCCTTGCGCATGCTGTTGGGGGCCTCACATTGGTCAATGTTGCCCTGGCCGTTTTCTGGTAAACATGTAGGGCTGTAGGCGATTTCAACAATTAGCTCGTTGGAGATGCGAGGTGAAGGCCTTGGAAGTCACGAGCTCTAACGCGTCGCTCTTAAAGCTCTCGAAAATATCATCCTGAATCAGCTCGGAACACTGCCTGATGGCGAAGTGGTGTTCCGAGCTGATTGTGTACTGGCTGGTGGAAGCCGTGTAGCAAATTCTGCTCAAGTAATGGCTGAGGCGGACTGCGGGCGCATCTCTTAGTGCCTGGTCGACGTACTGGGGTGCACGTCAAGCTTTTCATCGATCTGAGCAACCGTCATGGCTCGTTGCTTGTTTTGATCCCGCTTCCCGAGAAGCTGGTGTTGCTGTTTTCGAGCGGGGTTTTCGAGTCTGATCCCCAGTCATTACAGCCATTTCATATGACCGATGCCACCCTTTTTAGTGAGTTCATCCCGTCGGATTTGAGCACTTAGGTGCGGGTGGAGACTCTGCATGTCCGAGGAGGTTTCCCATGGGCCAAAATGTATTAATTCTCGTAGGTTGGTCATTGTTTCGACGCATAGTTTGAGGCACTGAGTTTTGCGACGAAATGGCCGTGGAAGTCTGTTGAGTTTTCAACTGTCGGCGTTATCCGATCAAGCCATCGGGCGACTGTGTCATAAACGACCGTTTTTGGCGTCCGTATAAGGCCCCTTCACCGGGCATTTTCTCGGGCGGGGTATATGGGAATCTGAAATCGTTGAAAACTCGGAGTTACGAAAACTTAACAAGCCAACGGACCGAGTGACCCGTATGACGACCGTCTTACGGGACACTTCCATCGAAGGTCACTTGAGCCTCTTCAACAACTCAAAAGTATTGGAAAATTTTCTGTAGCCCATTGATCTTTTCGGTGCTAGATTCGAATCATGTTCCATTCATAAAGTTTTCTCGCAACTAGTTCAGAAGACCTACGAATGGATTTGTCATGCCCTCCGACGTTTTACAAGCTGTTCTTCAGCACGCAGATTTCACTCCCGCCGTTTCTTCGTACGCAGATATCTGCCATGCAGAATCATCATCCTCGGCAGCACTAGCTGATGCGTATTTCGCAGCATACCCACCTGGCATTGCGGCCGGAACTCTTGAAGAAGCGCAATCCGAGATGGAAGAAACCTTCGCTCACGAGTATGGGCAGCTCCTCGAAAATGCTTCTTTTGTCGCAATGCAACAGGGAACGCCGATTGGGGCGATCTTTGTTGTCAAGGAGTCGATCTGGGATGAAGACTTACTCGGCCCATTCATCATCGATCTTTTTGTTGATCCTCGGCATCAGGGGCATGGACTGGGCCGCACCTTGATTACCGCTGCCATGTCTGCGTGTAAGAAGCATGGCGCGGACACGCTGAGTCTCCGGATCGGTGATGGAACTTCCGGTGCTGCACTGGAGCTATATAAGCGACTCGGGTTCCTCGAATTGGCCTAACCGAATAGCGGTGGTGTCATGCGTCGGATAAACGAGGCATGACACCACCATAAGCTTCCATGCAGTGATTGCCTCAACATGCCCGGTCAAGGTTCCTCTTGTGGCGATTCGAGCTAGGCTCATGCATAAACACGAACCGAACACCGAGACACGGAGGAACGTAATGCCTACCCATGAAGAAGCGATTCATACAGACGTGGAGAGCCTAAACAAGCTATCGGTGGCGTCCTTGATGTTGTCCGTGGTGGCACTCGTAGGCCTTTGGTTCTTAGGACTTTCAGGATTGGCAATCTTTGCCGTAGGTGCTGGGCATGTTGCATTGAACCAGATTGCGCATTCCGGTGGGAAGGGGCGCTGGCTGGCTATTTTCGCGTTGGTAATCGGGTATGGGATTGGTGTACTCGCGTTGGTCTCTGTCGCCACCGCAATTCCAGCGATAATCCAATCGTATGTAGTTTAGCGGCGCTGCCCATCTCAAGGTCGAAGGACAGGACCAAAATAACTGCTCAGTTGACCAATTAATATCGGGGACCACCGAAATAAGGTTCGGATGCCCCGTATAGGGTTCCCCTTGCGGGCGCTGAGATGCCGCGCAAAGAAACCTTGATCGGTTGCCGTTTCCCCTCTGGGTGAACACTGACAGTCAAACTAAATTACACCTTGCAAGTGACCTCGCGGGACATGACGAACGCTGTCCTGATAGACGAATTAACTATCATGCATTACGATAAACGATAATAACGAATATCGTAAAGGTGGTAAATTGTGCACAAGCTCCTCAATGGAACTCGACGTGTAGCCACATTAGGGTCACTTGCTATCGTTGCATTGGTAACATTGGCAATCGGATGTTACGTCGGATACCAGGCATGTCTACGAATTTTTCAAATCCAAGCTGGCAAACTGAATTTCTCCGTCCCTTCCTTCCAATCCATTGATGTAGGAAGCCTCGACTCAAATGAAGTCTCACTTCAAATCGAATCGCTCCGCGTGCAGGCAACCACTATCGACTCATCAATACAGGCTCTCTTCATTGCTTCGGCAACGCTTACCGCGATAGCGGTCTTATTCGCCACGGTTACCGTGGTATTCCTGTGTTACCGCCTAGTCAGGGGCAAACCTTTCGCTGCCGGATTCGGGTGGCTAGTGGCAACCTCGGGATTCATAGCATTGGCAGCAGGAGCACTGGGGCCCGTTCTTGAAGGAGCAGCAAAGAAGGCGACAGTTTCACAGCTGTCCGGAATTGATTCGGGAGTCAGCCCCCTAGCCGTTGGCGATCTTGTGTACTACGCGATGTCAAGCTTTAACCTGATGCCTGTGTGCGTCGGGATGATCGCATTATTGTTAGCTGCTGTATTTCGCAGTGGCGATTCGTTGAACCGTGATGCCATGGGACTCGTCTAGTGGCCAAGACTCGCAAGCAGGCCGAGGAAGCATTGGTCGTATGCCACTTAGACGAACTGCTTAAAAACGCCGATATGACATTGACGGAGCTTAGCAAGAGAGTGGAAGTCAGCGTCGTCAATCTGTCCTTACTCAAAAACGGGCATGCCAAGGCAATTCGTTTCACAACTTTGAGAGCTATTTGCCATGCCCTTGAATGCGATGTCGGTGACCTTCTCACCATTTACCGGGACTAAGGAGAAACACCGGTGCAAACATTAGCGGGCAAAGTGAAGAATACCGAAACACTAAGCGCCAGCGTTCTGGAAAACACCCTACGACTGCGGAACATTAGCCTCAATCAGGCGGCTCAACGTACCGGCGTGCCAGTGGAAGACCTACACAAGTTGTGCGCCGGTGAGGCTACAGGCATCAGACTGTCAACGTTGGCAATACTCTGTTCGAAGCTCGATTGCGATCCCGAAGACGTGCTACAAGTTGAACCCCAGATTCCATCCGCGATCAAGTTCCCAGGAGAATCTCTCCGACGGGCGTGGGGCTTTCAATCACGCCGGATGAGCATAACTGCACTCTTCTTTTCTGCGCTCCTTAGCGTCGTTTTCCTGACTGGACTCGTGAGTCAGGTAAACCCTGTAGATTTCTATGTCTATCACTACGGAGCTGGTCTTGCGGCAGTGGGCGAGAATATCTATGCCGGTAACATCCATGGAATTGACATGCCATCCGAAGGGCTGCCTTTTACTTACACTCCCTTTGCTGCGCTCGCTTTTCTTCCGTTAAACATCCTTTCCGCTAAATCGGCTTACTTTCTTTGGTCTATCGCTTCAGCGCTGACTATGGGCGTTGTTCTACGCAACCTGCTGCCGTTGAAACACCGTGATCAGCCTGCAGTTGTCGGGATACTCGGATTCTTTGCTTCTTGTAGCATCGTTATGGCCAGCCACATCATCTTCGGTCAAATTAACGTGTTCCTTATGGCTCTGGTTCTGATCGACTTAGGGCGCAAATCTGAGAGTCGAATTCTGCGGTTCATTCCCCGAGGCGTGCTTGTGGGAATTGCGGCGGCCGTGAAACTCACGCCAGCACTGTTCATTGTTTACTTCGTCGTTACTGGACAGAAGCGGGCTGCTTTGTTCAGTTCAATTGCTGCTCTAGCTGCGACAGTTGTGGCCGCATTTGCTTATCCCGCTATGAGCTTTGATTTTGCTACTCGGGTGCTCTGGAATTTATCAGATCGGGTCTCTCTCGACGGGTTATTTTCCACCTCAGGAAACAACTCCATACAAGGCGCTTTGGCGGCATTAGGGGATGGGACGGCCATTCCGGCGCTCGTGTTTACTCTGATAGCTGCCGTACTTGGTCTTTATGCGGCTGCGAGAATTTTTCATCAGGGCGGTAATATACAAGCAGTAATCGTTGTTGGTCTGACCGCCTGTATGGTCTCTCCCGTAAGTTGGATGCATCATTGGGTTTATCTGTTGCCAGGTTTAATGGCGCTTTGGGAACGCGGCGGATCAAGAGTTCGAAATTTCTGCGTCGCCAGCTGGGTAATTCTTGTTGCGACAGGACCAAACCTTGGTGATATGCTTTTCAGCCTCAATACTCCGGTATTAGTGCCTTTGGCGATTGTGTTGCGTGAATCGTTATTATTCATCGGAATATGCATCGTTGTGCTTTTGGTTCAACAGGCGCATCCACGGATCGCTGGCCCCGTAGTCCGAGAGCCCTCTAGCAGTTGATCCGTTGTACCGTCTCGTTCGTGTAAGGACCGGGGATGGAGATGATTTGTTGTGCTGGCGTGTTCCTATATCTCGCCAGCACTGGAACAGACAAGCATTGGCTCGGCTATCGTGTAACGCCGAATCCCATTCGTGCGTTCTCGCACTGTCCCGTAGAGCCTTCCTCTTACGACCGGCTTACGGGACTGCCAAGGATAGGTCGAACGTGGCTGAGTGACGATCAAAGATACGCTGGCCACATGGCCTACAACACTCATCAGCGCGTCATCACAGCCCCTGTTATTGAAGTAGGGCCACTCATTGACTCGCTTGCAAGTCAGCATGATCGGCTGTGGCCCCGAAGCGAGTGGCCATCAATGCGCTTGAACGGACCGCTTGGAGTTGGTGCAGCGGGAGGACATGGGCCGGTGCGCTACTTCGTTTCTGCATTCGAGCCCGGCAGGCGGATCGAATTTCAGTTCACCGGCCCATCGGGTTTCAACGGGCACCACACTTTCACGGCAACCAGCCTTACAGACAACTCAACGCTTCTCCGGCACGAGCTTTCCATATCGCCGAGCGGAACGGCGATACTCACCTGGCCACTCTTCTTCCGACCCATGCACGATGCTCTTATCGAAGAAAGTCTTGATCGCGCAGAGAACGAATTTAGCTCTTCTCCGGATGCTGCACACCGCCGGTCGCTGTGGACCAAGATCCTTCGGGCACCATTCGCCGCACGGATGACCCGTAAGTCGGAAGCCCGGTGAGCGTTCCTTAGCGGACATCGACCCCAATTAATAAGGGGCTCGTTCATTCCTGATTCCAAGGTCGTTAGGCTGAGTTCATGAAACCTGGAAAATTAAAGGCTCTTGGAACTGTCTTTCTGCTCTTGGCCGTTGTTGGCATGTTTAGCAGCTGGTCAGTGACCGGCGATGATCGCCTTGCCTCTACCGGCACTAACGTCCTTCTGTTCGTAGTGGGAGCAGTTGCATTATTTATAGGTTATTGGCGTTCTCGCATTCGAGGAAACGGGACGGCACAAGAACGAATTGACTGATTCTGGAAGAGTAACTTTGAATTCTGTACAACCGTCCCGTAAAGCGTTCCCCTTGCGGGCGGCAGTGCTGTGGACTATGGACAGAAATGCTGAGGACTTCGGAAACTGACAATTTCTATGTTCACGGGCAAGGTGAGCGTTCCGTATGCCCCGCCCGCAAAACTGCCCGGTGAAGGTGCCTTATAAGGACGCCTAAAACGCTCGTTTTCTGTACTGGTAGGCTGGCAGAAAACACTTCATGAAAACTTGCAATTCTCCAAGAGATATCGGCAGTGAACCATCGAGATGATATTCATCGATCATTCGCGTGTCCATTTCCTGGATCTTCAAAACGTCGGCTCTATGGAGCATCATTAGGTAGCGGCAACAATGCCGCCACAGAATTAGTATTTTGACAAGCTGACGTAGCGAAGGGATGCCACAACATGGGTGCTTGGGGAGCGAGTCCTTGGGATAGCGACGGCGCGGCAGACTGGTTTGCGGAATTCTTCGAAGGCATAGACGTCGATTCCCGCATTGAAGCGGCTTTGGAGTATGACGATGAGTATGATCAGATTCGCGCTGCCTGCTATATGCTCAACACGATTGGTCGCATCTATGTGTGGCCTGGTGATCTGGAGAAGCTCGAAGAACACCTTGAACGCGGCATAAAGCTACTTACCGCAATGCTTGAGCCAGACTCTGAATTCCGCGAACTGTATGAAGAGGATGACGAGGTCATCGAGGCAGTAGGACAGGAGCTGGAAGATCTAAAAGAGCGGTTGGCTGAGAATACGAACGACGGGATCGACGACTAGTTTGAGCCACTCCCACTGCGGCAAGACAAAATAGCGAACGTGCAGGGTTCCAATTGCGGTTCCTCATCTCCACAAGGTGACAGGTAACGGCAAACGGTTGTGCGGCAAAAGGAACATTCTTCCTAGGTTCTCCATTCGCACGCCGCACGTCGCTGACAGGATGCAGGCGAATGTCCTCGACCCTGCCATAGGCCTTCGATGCCTCCAGCCCCGCTTTTGTCCGTTCGATCCGATGGTCTCTTTCGAAAGTGACAAAAGCAGAAAAGTCGAAAATAACTTCTCAGCACCTCATGGTCGTGCCCGGCCCGCTCTACAAACGGCCGGCGAGTACGGAACACGTCACCGCCAGCGGACCAACTGATCCAGGACGTCATGCCAATAGGTTGGCCACTGCAAGCGGGCAGCTGAGGTAAGAAAAAAATCCGGCCAGAGGCAAGCAAAAAGCCAGGAAACGGGCCTCCCCCAAATTACGAATCGCCCGTTCCCTGGCTTCTTCGGCTTTAAGCCGTAATGCTAGTTCTTGGCCGGTGGCATCAGCACCGAATCAACGAGGTAGACCGTGGCGTTGGCAGTCTGCACGCCACCGCAAATGACCTTGGCATCGTTGACCATCAGATCATCGCCGCTGCCGCTGATCTTGACCTTGTCGCCTTCAACGGTTTCCAGATCACCCTTCAGATCATCAGGGGTTATCTGGCCGGGGACCACGTGGTAGGTCAATACCTTGGTCAGCATGTCGGCATCCGACACGACGGCCTTCAGGTCCTTTTCTGGAATGGCCTTGAAGGCATCATCCACGGGTGCGAAGACGGTGAACTCATCGCCATTCAGCGTGTCCACCAGGTCGACATCCTTGTTGAGCTTCCCCGACACGGCCTTCGTCAGGGTGGTCAGCAACGGGTTGTTGGACGCTGCCACAGCTACCGGATCCTGGGCCATGCCAGCAACGGAACCATCACCCTCGGGCACTGCTTCTGCGTACGCTGCACATCCTGAGCCAACAAGGTTGGCGGCGGGATCCATGGCCGATTCGCTGGCCATTCCCGAATCCATGGAAGAATCCGAGCTGCTCGGCGCCATGCTTGATGCCGAGCTTTCGCTGCTTGGAGTGGACTCGGCGCTGTTGTCCATCGAGCAAGCGCTCAATCCGAACGCGGCGACCGCGGCAATCGAGAGCAGTCCCACTGTCTTGCGCTGCATGGTTTTCATGTCGAACTCCTTACCTGGCGACCCCCGTTGGGCCAGTTGGTTTTCCAAACCTCTTGGTTTGGGTAGTCACAGGGCATTCGGGGCCAGGGATATTCCGGATTGGATAATTTAAAAGTTTTTTGCCCTCGTATCCGGACCTTGCGATGACAGGCACCAACGCGCCATGTCTATCAGGGCCTGCGCGAGCATTGCCGGGACCTTGAACAACCGCCCCTGACTACCAGCGGGTCATGATTTCCATTTCAACCTCGGCAAGCCCATTTCGCCATGAACCTTCCGACTCACATGCGCGCATCTCTCCCCGGCCCTTCCGCCGTTGCCTGATTCCAGCTGTGGACTTGGCAGGAATGTAATTTCTGCCTATTGACTCATCAGGATTCGACTCATAGCCTTGTCATAAACTCTTGATATATCAGTTGTCTGCAATTCGTACATTAGGGAGAAATCGTTGATCAGTACCCAGGATCTGTCCATCAGCTCATTGACCGCAGACCTCGCCACACTGGACCCGGAGGTAGCACAGCGCATCGACGCAGAACTGGCCCGCCAGCAGCGCGGTCTGGAAATGATCGCCTCGGAGAACCACACCGCCCAGGCTGTCATGCAGGCCCAGGGTTCGGTGCTGACCAACAAATATGCTGAGGGCTACCCGGGCCGCCGCTATTACGGCGGTTGCGAAGAAGTCGACGTCATCGAGACCCTTGCCATCGAGCGCATCAAGGAACTGTTCGGCGCGAACTTCGCCAACGTCCAGCCGCACTCCGGTGCCCAGGCCAACGCCTCGGTCTACCACGCACTGGTTCGCCCAGGCGACACCGTACTGGGCCTGAACCTGGCTCAGGGTGGACACCTGACCCACGGCATGAAGATCAACTTCTCCGGCCGCCTGTTCAACATCGTTCCTTACGGCGTGAACGAAGAGACCAACGTTGTGGACATGGACGAGGTCGAGCGCCTTGCCGTGGAGCACCAGCCAAAGATGATCGTTGCCGGCTGGTCGGCTTACCCACGCCAGCTGGACTTCAAGCGCTTCCGTGAAATCGCTGACAAGGTCGGCGCCTACTTGTTCGTGGATATGGCACACTTCGCTGGCCTGGTCGCAGCAGGCCTGCACCCGTCTCCTGTGCCGCATGCCCACGTGGTCACCTCGACCACCCACAAGACCCTCGCCGGTCCTCGTGGCGGCATCATCCTGTCCAACGACGCTGAAATCGCCAAGAAGCTGAACTCCGCAGTCTTCCCAGGCCAGCAGGGCGGCCCTCTGGAGCACGTGATCGCTGGCAAGGCTGTAGCCTTCAAGATCGCTGCGTCCGAAGAGTTCAAGGAGCGCCAGCAGCGCACCTTGGCTGGTGCCAAGATCCTTGCCGAGCGCCTGACCCAGGACGACGTGGCAGCCAAGGGCATCAGCGTGCTGACCGGTGGCACCGATGTGCACCTGGTCCTGGTTGACCTTCGCAACTCGGAGCTCGACGGCCAGCAGGCCGAAGATCTGCTGGCGCAGGTGGAGATCACGGTGAACCGCAACGCGGTGCCATTCGATCCACGCCCGCCGATGGTGACCTCGGGGTTGCGCATCGGTACCCCGGCGCTGGCAACCCGCGGCTTCTCGGAAGCAGCCTTCGCTGAAGTTGCCGAGATCATCGCCCAGACCCTGATCGCTGGCGCTGATGGCAATACCTCGGTCTTGCCAGAGCTGAAGGACCGGGTTCTGAAGCTGGCGCAGGCCCATCCGCTGTATCCGGACCTGGCCAAGGTTTCCGAGTAGCACCATCTTGTGAAGATGAGGGCCCGGAAGGCGGAACTCAGCACCGACCGCGTCCTCGGCTATGGAATCCGCGCAGCAGCCCTGCGCCAACTGACCACCAACGAAAGATCTCCACTATGCAACAACTGGCACAACGCCTCGAACGGCTAGGCACCGAAACGGCATTCAGCGTGGCGCAGGCCGCCGCGGCTTGGAAGGCCAAGGGCAACCGCGTCTACCCGTTCCACCTGGGCGACATCAACATCCCCACCGCGGCGCACATTGTCGATGCCATGAACCAGGCCATCAACGACGGCTACACCGGCTACTGCCCGGGCCCCGGCATCCCGCAGCTGCGCGAAGCCCTGGCCCATGATATCGGCTCCCGCCGCGGCATGGAATTCACCGCCGACAACGTGGTGGTGATGACCGGCGGCAAGCCGGTGATCACCAAGTTCCTGCAGGCGGTCATGGATCCGGGCCAAGAAGTGCTCTACCCGAACCCGGGCTTCCCGATCTACGAATCCCAGATCGAGTACCTCGGCGGCACCGCGGTGCCTTATAACTACGTGCCCACCGAGTCGGGCTTCGCCATCGACCTGGAGCAGGTGCGCGCCTCGATCACCGAGAACACCACGGCGATCATCTACAACGACCTGCAGAACCCGATTTCCGCCGAATCCACGGCCGCCGAGCGCGAAGCCGTGGCCCAGCTGGCCATCGAGCATGACCTCTGGGTGCTCTCCGACGAGGCCTACTTCGAAACCCGCTACGAAGGGGCTTCGAACTCCATCGCCGCGCTTCCGGGAATGTCCGAGCGCACCGTCATCCTGTACACCTTCAGCAAGAAGTTCGCGATGACCGGTTCCCGCCTGGGCTGCGCCGTCGCGCCGCTTGAGATCGCCAATGTCATGAGCAAGCTGAACACCAACGACGAGTCCTGCACCACCCACTATGTGCAGTGGGCGGGCATTGCCGCGCTGACCGGGCCCCAGGAGCCGGTCCAGGAAATGCTCGACACTCTCAAGGAACGCCGCGACGTCGCCTGCGAGATCGTGAATTCGATCCCGGGATTCAGCGTCGCCGTTCCGCAGTCCACCTTCTATCTGTTCCCGGATGTCACCGAGGCCATGGAGCGCAAAGGCTTCACCGAAGTCGGGGAATTCGCCACCGCCGCATTGGAGAACACCGGCGTCTCCTTCTGCACCCGCGAGCACTTCGGCCGCCGCCTGCCCGGCGAGGAACGCCAATACATCCGGCTGGCCTACTCGGGCATTGAAACCGCGGACATCCGCGAAGGCCTGGGCCGGCTGCGCGAATGGATCGAGGCGTAGTGGCGAAGGTAGTAGTCACCGGTCGGATTCCGGATGCCGCGCTGGAAAAGCTGCGCGCCGAGCACGAGGTGGACGCATGGGACGACGAGCAGTCCATCTCCCGCGAAGAACTGCTGGGCAAGGTGGCTGGCGCCGACGCGCTGGTCACCTTGCTGACCGAGCGCGTGGACGCGGAACTGCTGGACGCCGCAGGCCCGCAGCTGCAGGTCGTCTCCAATGTGGCGGTGGGCTACGACAACATCGTCGTGGCCGACTGCACCGCCCGGAACGTGCGCGCCACCAACACCCCGGGTGTGCTGACCGAGGCCACCGCGGATATCGCCTTCGGCCTGATCCTGATGGCCACCCGACGCCTGGGCGAAGGCGAACGCCTGATCCGCTCCGGAACCCCCTGGAAGTGGGGCATGTTCTTCCTGCTCGGCTCAAGCCTGCAGGGCAAGACCCTGGGCGTGGTGGGCATGGGCGGCATCGGCCAGGCCACGGCCCGCCGGGCCAAGGCCTTCGGCATGGAGGTCGTCTACCAGTCGCGCAGCGAAATCGATCCGGCGATCGCCGCCGAGCTCGGTGCGCGGCGGGTCGAGCTCGACGAGCTGCTGGCCATCTCCGATGTTGTCTCGCTGCACTGCCCCTACGGCCCAAACACCCATCACCTGATCGGTGCGGAGCAGCTGGCGGCAATGAAGCCGGAAGCCTATCTGGTCAACACCGCCCGCGGCCCGATCGTGGACGAGGCCGCGCTGGCGCAGGCGCTGCGCGAAGGCGCCATCGCCGGGGCCGGGCTGGATGTCTTCGAGAAGGAACCAGCGGTCCACCCGGAACTGCTGGAACTGGAGAACGTGGCCCTGGTGCCGCACCTGGGCTCATCGACCGTGGAAACGCGAACCGCGATGGCGGTGCTGGCCAGCGAGAACACGCTGGCCCTGCTGCGCGGCGAGGACCCTGTCACCCCGGTGAACTAGGCGCCGTCCCCGCGGGACAGCGCCATGGAACGCAACAGATTGAGGACATCGGTGCCGATGTCCTCAAGCTGTTTAAGCAAGCGCGCCCGCGCGTTGCTGAATAAGACCTGACTGCCATCCTTCATCCTTCAGGGCCATCATTTAGGCTGGCGTCATGACGGCCAACAGCAGCATTGATACCGCACAGCGCTACCAGCTGGTGCTATTCCGAGATGATCTGCGCACCGGGGACCATCCGGCCCTGCTCGCCGCCAGCGAAGCCGGACCCGTTGTTGCCCTTTATATCCTCGATGAGCAATCCCCCGGGATCAGGCCCCTGGGCTCGGCGGCCCGCTGGTGGCTGCATCATGCACTGATCAGCCTGCGCGCATCGCTGCAGGAACTCGGCATCCCGCTGATCCTGCGCCGCGGAAACAGCCTGCACATCATCGAGGAATTCACCGGCCACGGCAACGTCGACGCGGTGCACTGGAACCGGCGCTATGGCCAGGCTGAACGCGCGGTGGATACCTTGATCAAGGACCACGTGCGCGCAGCGGGAATCCACGCGCAAAGCCACGCTGGCGCGCTGCTGCATGAGCCCTGGGAGCTGCTCACCCAAGCGGGCACCGGCTACAAGGTCTTCACCCCGTTCCACAACGCCCTGCGCAGCACCGAGATCCGCCAGCCCCGCCCCGCTCCCCAGCCGCAGTCCCCGCCAAAACTTGAACTGCCCAGCAGCGATGCGCTGGCGAAATGGGAGCTGCTGCCCAGCTCGCCCGATTGGTCTGGCGGGCTGGCGGATGCCTGGACCCCCGGGGAACCCGCCGCCCAGGAACGCCTGGAGCAGGTGCTCGACGATATCGCGCAGCACTACGCTGACCGGCATGACCGCCCGGATCTTGACGGAACCTCGGCGCTCTCCCCGGCGCTGCGCTGGGGCCACCTGAGTCCCCATCAAGTGTGGAGTGAGCTCAGCGCCCTCGCCAGCAGCACTGGGCATGGAGCTGAAGGCGCGCTGGCCTTGCGCCGCCAAGTCGCCTGGCGGGATTTCTGCTGGCACCTCTACTACCACCACCCGCAGCTGCCCACCGAGAACCTGCGCTCGGAATTCGACGACTTCGACTGGGCTTGGCCCGATGACTCGCCTCGCGCAGCCCATTACACGCGCTGCTGGCAGCGAGGCCGAACCGGCTTCGGATTGGTGGACGCCGGAATGGCCCAGCTGTGGCAGACGGGATGGATGCACAATCGCGTGCGCATGGTCACCGCGAGCTTGCTGGTCAAGAACCTGGGGCTGCATTGGAAAGTTGGCGAGCGATGGTTCTGGGATACCCTGGTCGACGCGGATCTGGCCTGCAATACGGCCAACTGGCAATGGGTCGCGGGCTGCGGAGCCGACGCCGCACCCTATTTCAGGGTCTTCAATCCGCAACTCCAAGCCAAGAAGTTCGATCCATCCGGCGCCTACGTAGCCCGTTATGCCCCATTGGCGGCTGAGCCGGTGGTGGATCTGAAGGAATCACGGCAAGCGGCCCTCGATTCCTATAACCACATGAAATCAGGTCAGCGCGCGCATTCCCCGGGTACCGATAGCTGATCATCCGGCGCCTGCGCGGCCCCAGCCAGCAGCCGACGCCATGACAGCACAAGCCGCCGCAGCATTGATCTCCAAATCAATGCTGCGGCGGCTCTTTGGACAGTATCCGACCAACAGATCCCATATCACCACGTCGTCGGAAAAGCCCAGGTCTTTTCATCGCTGCGCCTGGCACCGGCCGTTCCAGCATCCTTCGCGGCCCGGCGGGCTGGTTTGCCCGCCAAAGCCGAACCTGAACGCTGGCGTACTGCTACCGGCGTGTGGTCATGGGCTCTCCTCTCCACATGATCGACTCGCAAACTTTCGCAGCGGCCTGCACGGTATGCCAGATGAGCAGCGCTGTGGTCACCGTGCCCACGCCCCCGGGCACCGGGCTGAGCGCGCGCACCTTCGGCTGGACCGACGCCGCGTGCACGTCTCCCACCAGCTGCCCTGCTTCGTCCACGTTCGTGCCCACGTCGATGACCACCGAGGAATCGGCAACTTCCTCCGAGGTAAGCAGGCTGGCACGGCCAACGGCCATGACGGTGATGGCCGCAGGCCTGGTGAAATCGGCCAGTTGCGCAGTTCGCGAATGGCAGATGCTCACTGTCGCATCGCGCTGCAGCAGCAGCTGGGCCAAGGGCTTGCCCACCACGGCAGAGCGGCCCACCACGGCCACATGCTGGCCAGCGATCGGAATCCGGTAATGTTCCAGGATTTCAACCACCGAACGCGCGGTGGCGGGGGCAAAGGCGGGTTGTCCTACGCTGAGCCGGCCAAGGCTCAATGGATTGGCTCCATCGATGTCTTTGGCCGGATCGATCAACTGCACCAGAGCCGCGGTATCCACGCCTTCGGGCAACGGAGTCTGGAGAATGATCCCGTGCACGGATTCGTCTTCATTCAGGGCCGTGATTGCCGCCGCCAGCTGATCCTGATCAGCTTCAGGCATCTGGAGCACCTGGCATTCAACGCCCTGCTGGGCTGCGGCCCGCTCGATGGAGCGCACATACCAAGCGGTGGCTTCGTTCTTCGTAGCCAGCAGAACGGCAACCTTGGCCTTGAAGCCGTCGCGGTTCAGATTTTCAACCATGTGGGCGGTCTTGGCGCGGATCTCGTCAGCCACCGGTTTTCCGCTCAAGCGCCGGGCCGTCATGCCGAGACCGCCGAACGAACCGCGACGCTGAGCTCTTCTGCGTGGTTGATCATTTCGCTTGCCTTGGTGGTGGCTTGGCCCAGCCGTTCGCGCTCACTTTCGTCCTTGATGGCAGCGATGTTCATTTCCAAGGTGCCCAAAGCGGTGCCCAGCGCGGCACGGGCCGACTCCGCCGCGGCAGCCACGTCGCTGCGGACCGAGCGGTTGCCAATAGGCAGCAGTTCCTGGGCCAGCGTGATGGCCGCGGATGCCAGGTCAACGGTCGATACCAGCGGAGATGCAGCCTCGATGGTGGCATGGCGGATGGCTTCGCGGCGGCTGGCCTTCTGCTCTTCGGTGTCCTTGGGCAGGGCGTAGGCTGCACTGAGCAGGCCGAAAAGCCGCTCATCTTCCTGGGCCGCAAACAGCGCTTCGCGCATCAGCTGCTTGGCATTTTTCGCGATGAGCTGCGCTTGCTCTTCGACCTCGGCATACCGTGGGCCGGAGGTGAACTCGGCAACCATGGACACCAGTGCCGCAGCCTGCGCGGCGTGCAGCGCGGCCGCCGCACCGCCCCCGGGCGCCGGGGCTCTTGAGGCGAGGCGCTCAAGATAGCTGGTGACGGTTTCGGTAGTGATCATGGGAATTTTTCCTCGCTCAGAATTCGCGACAAGACAGTCCAAGGCCAAGGGAAGTCGGCGAGCTTCAGCATCGCTTCAGCTTGCCAGCATGTGGGAGGCGGGAAAAATTCACCAGCCCATTCCACTTAGTATCCACTTGGTATATCAGTTTATATTGAAGCCTAGAACACCACCTGAGCCGGGTCAAGGTTTTTGTGCCCGCCCGTCGCATCGGGTAATTTCAGGCGCGCTCGATAGCCAAGGAAGCGAGGCCCCCGGATTGGCTGCTCGCGCTATTCGATCCAGGTCTTGCCCATGTCGACGAGCAGCGTCTGGAAGGCATTTTCCGCCGGCGCGCGCACTCGATCGCGGCGCTGGGCCAGAACGACGCTTCTGGCTGCCGCGCCCGGGCCCAAAGAAAGGATCTTGACCCCAGGGTGCGGATTCATGACCGCCGACTGCGGGGCCAGCGCGATGCCCAAGCCCACCGACACCATGGCCTGGGCTTCCTGGTAGTCATTGGCCTGGAAGGAAATCTTCGGCGAGAATCCAGCGGCGTTGCAGGAACGCTCCAGGAGCTCTGCCACAGGATGCATATTGGCCCTGACGATCCACTGCTCGCTCGCGGTGGCAGCCATATCCACCTCTTCGAATTGCGCCAGCGGGTGATCCGCCCCTACTACCAGCACCGTCGGCTCGGTGAAGAGCGTGGTGAGCTCGAAGTCGGCCCGGTCCAACGGCATCCATTCGTATTCCCAGAGCAGGCCGAGCGAGATCTCTCCGCGCGAAAGCAGGCCCATCAGCTCCTGCAAGCGGGTACTGCGCACATCCAGCTTGATCGAGGGATAGAGCTTCCGGAACTTGCTAATCACCAAGGGCAGGAAGGAACTGCCGAGGGTGGGAAACGTGCCCAGGCTCAGGCTGCCGCTTTTCAGTCCCGCCAGCTGGTCCAGGTCGGCAATCGCCGCGTCCATCTGCCGCAAGATCGAGCGGGCATGACCGGCAAGCACGTGCCCGGCATCGGTGGGCACCATGCCTCGGGCGCGGCGCTGCAATAGCGGCTGGCCGACTTCTTCTTCCAGCTTGCGCAATTGCTGCGAAACACCCGACGGGGTGTAGAAAAGCTCATCGGCCGCGGCAGTCACCGATCCACCCCCGACCACAGCAAGCAAGATTTGCAATCTTTTTATATCAAGCACAGCGGAATCCTTTAGTGGAACTTAACTATATTTCAGAAAGCTTACACTTCATGGATTCTCTTGGATACATTGAGCAGTTCCAGAAACCCTTTCGCTTCCCCGCGTCGCTTGGAATGAGAATCCTGCCCGTGATCCCAATGATTTAAGTATCACTTAAGTCTAATGAATTTCTTGTAACTACCAATAAAGTGACTCTTCACGGATCATCGATAGCAGGCTTATGTGTCAACCGTCACACCTGACGGAAACTCGCAGTTATCATAGATTGGTCCAGCCCAATGAAACACACAGTTAAGGCGACTTGGATGCGCGGGGGTACCAGCAAATGCTGGGTCTTCGAGCGAAGCGAACTCGACGTCCCGGGATTCACCACCGATGAGGTCCTGCTTCGGCTTTTCGGTTCCCCAGACCCACGCCAGATTGATGGAGTCGGCGGCGGAAGCTCAACGACGAGCAAAGCCGTCATACTGCAACCCAGCGACGAGCCGGGCGTAGATGTTGAATACACCTTCGCCCAGGTTGGCATCGACCAGGCTGTTGTCGACTGGGGAAGCAATTGCGGCAACTGCTCTGCCGTGATTGCCCCCTACGCACTCAAGCACGGCTGGGTGGATCCCGAAGACGGCATCCTCACCGTCCGCATCCGCAATACCAACACCGGGCAGATCCTCGTCGAGCGGATGAACCTCGACGGTTCAGAAGCCGAAGTATTCATCCCTGGCGTCCCTTTCCCGGGACAAGCTGTGGACATCGGATTCCTTGACCCAGCCGGAGCCACCACCGGTTCCCTGTTCCCGGATGGCCAAGAACTATCGACGCTGAGTGTGGAAGATGAAGACCCGCGCACCCGCAGCGACATCTCCGCGACACTGATCGATGCCGGCGCTCCGGTAGTCATCATCGATGCCCAGGCCGCCGGACTGGACGAGGTTGATTTCAGCGATTGGCTCACTGAGTCCCTGACCGAGATGCCGCGGCTCGACCGCATTCGCCGCGCCGGTGCCGTCACCATGGGCCTGGCCGCCACCGAGGCCGAAGCGCAACGCGCGATCCCCAAGCTGGCGATCGTTTCTGCCGCCGAGCCTGAAGACGAGGCCGACATCAAGGTCATGATGCTTTCGATGGGAGCACCGCACCCGGCGCTGGCCATCACCGGAAGCGTCGGACTGACCATTGCCGCGCATCACCCCGGAACCCTGTTGGCCCAGAAGCTGAACAGCACCCCGGACGGAGCGTTGGCTCTGCAGACCCCGGCAGGGCTGATCACCACGTGGCAGCGCGAGATCGACGGACAGCTGGCAGTGGGCACGACCCGCACCGCCCGCGAGCTGGCCGAAGCAAGCTTGAGCTTTGACCCGGTCGGCGATCGTTCGGGCGACCCCACGCTCACGCTGGCCGCCGGCTCGTCGCTCGATGTTCAGGAGCTCGAACCGGATCCGCAGCCGCATAGCCGACGCACGGTGTTCGCCTCCGTGGCGGCCTTCGCGGTGCTCGGCCTGGGCGCCACCCTGGTCGGCGGCGGATTGCTGAACCCGCCAGCGACCACCGCCGACGGCGACTACGAGGGAGAGACCCTGGAAGTCGTGATCCCGCTGGCTGAAGGCGGCGGCACCGATACCTGGGCGCGCTTTGTCGGCCAGGAACTGGTCCACGATATCCCCGGGCAACCCGGATTCGCGCCGATCAACGAGGCCGGCGGCGAAGGCATCACCGGCAGCAACCGCTTCGCTTCCTCGGCCGCCGATGATGGCACCGAACTGCTGGTGAGCACCGCGACCACCGTGGTGCCGTGGGTGCTGGACCGCAACGTGGTGAAGTATTCCTTCGAGGAACTGGAGCCGGTACTGGTCAACGGCACCGGCGGCGTGATCTATGCCCGCACGGCGGCCGGGGTCAAAAGCCCCAAGGACCTGATCGACCGCAAGAAGCCGCTGGTCTTCGGCGGCATCTCGGCCACCGGCCTGGATCTGACCACGCTGGTTGCCTTTGATCTGCTGGAAGCCGACATTTCGGCGACCTTCGGCTTCGAAGGACGCGGGCCGGTGAACCTGGCCCTGCAGCGCGGCGAAGTGGACATCGACTACACGACCACCTCGTCCTACCAGTCCGCGGTGGAGCCCATTGCCAAGGAAGGCTCGGCCGAGGTGCTGATGTCCTTCGGCCAGCTTGATGGCAGCGGCAAGGTCGTGCGGGATCCGAATTTCCCGGACACCCCCACCGTGGCGGAGGTGTACAAGGACCTGCACGGCAAGGAGCCCAGCGGCCCGAAGTTCGAGGCCTACAAGACCCTGCTGGGCCTGACCTACACCTACCAGAAGGGCTTGTGGGCTCCGAAGGACGCGCCTGAAGAAGCAGTGGACCTGCTGCGCAACTCCGCCCATGAGCTCTCGGGCGACAAGGAATTCAACAACAAGGCGGAGAAGGTGCTCGGCGGGTACCCGATCGTGGCCGACGAGAACCTGTCCCAGCGCGTCAAAGACGCATACACCGTGACCGATGAGACCAAGGGCTATGTCACCGCATTGCTCAAGGAATCCTACGGCATCGAATTAGATTAGGAGGCACCGCAATGTTGGATTCCGCACTGGCCGCATTGGCCTCGCTGACCGATCCGAGCATGCTGCTCATGCTGCTGATCGGAGTTGTTTCAGGATTGGTCATGGGCCTGATCCCGGGACTGGGCGGCACCGCAGCCGTCGCGATCCTGCTGCCTGTCACCTTCGGCATGGAGCCGGCCTCCGCGCTGGCCCTGCTGATCGGCGCACTGGCCGTGGTCCACACCTCGGACACCGTCTCGGCGGTATTGCTCGGCGCGCCGGGTTCCGCCTCGGCATCGGTCACCATGCTCGACGGCTACGCCATGGCGCGCAAGGGCCAAGCCAAACGCGCCCTGTCCCTGGCCTTCCTCTCCTCCATGGCCGGCGGCATCATCGGCGCCATCGGCCTGACCCTGGCCATCCCGCTGGCTCGCCCGCTGGTGCTCTCCTTCGCCAGCCCGGAACTGTTCATGCTCACCGTGCTCGGCGTCGCGCTGGCCGCGGTGCTCTCGCGCGGCAACGTGATCAAGGGGCTGACCGCCGGCCTGGCCGGCCTGCTGGTGGGCATGATCGGCACCGCGCCGACCACCGCCGAAGAGCGCTTCACCTTCGGTTCGCTCTTCCTTGGCGACGGGCTGTCCCTGGTGGCAGTGGCCCTGGGCATCTTCGGCCTGGCCGAGATCGCCTCGCGCGCCAGCCAGCGCCGCGGCGACAAGCAGTCGGTGGAAGTCACCGGCGGCTGGGGTTCGGGCATCCGCGAGTGGCTCGGCCACTGGTCGCAGGTGCTGCGCGGCGGCTTGATCGGCATCTGGGCCGGCGTGCTGCCGGGCGTTGGCGCCACCGCTGGCACCTGGCTGGCTTACGGCCAGGCCGTGGCCACCGCCAAGGACAAGCGCAAGTTCGGCAAGGGCGACCCGCGAGGCATCGTCGGACCGGAAAGCGCCAACAACTCGGTGGAAGCCGGCGACTTGATCCCTACCTTCCTGTTCGGCATCCCAGGCGGCGTGCCTTCGGCCATGCTGTTGGGCATGCTGCTCACCTATGGCATCCAGCCAGGTCCGAGCATCATCAACGAGCACCTTGACCTGATGTACATGATCATCTGGGCTTTTGCCATCGCTTCGGTGCTCGGTGCGCTGTTCTGCTTCATGACCGTGCGCCCGCTGTCCTCGCTGACCAAGGTCCCGTTCTCCATCCTGGCCGCCGGCCTCGTGGTGATCATGCTGCTCGGATCCTTCCAGGATGGCGGACAGCTCGGCGACCTGTGGGTCATGCTCTTGCTGGGCGTGGCCGGCTGGGTGCTGAAGTCCACCGGCTTCCCGCGTGCGCCGTTCCTGATCGGCTTTGTGCTGGCCATCCCGATGGAACGCTACTACTTCCTGACCGACAGCCTCTACGAAGGCTTCGACTGGATGCTGCGCCCGGGCACCATGGTGTTCATCGCCATCCTGGTCCTGCCGATCCTGTGGAATGTGTTCAAGTGGTTCCGTGCCCGCCGCCAGCTGGGCGCCGATGACGATCCGAAGTCGGACAGCGCACCGGACGCCGAGGCACCGCTGAAGAATTCCGTGTGGTCGCTGGGCGCAGCCGCGGTCCTGCTGGTGGTCTTCGCCGGCTCCCTGGTGCTCTCCTCCAGCTACTCGCCGGATGCCAAGCTGGTTCCGCAGCTGGTCGGCTGGGTCGGAGCGATCATGTCCCTGGTCCTGCTGCTGACCGAGATCCGCACGCGAAAGCAGGCGGTCGCCGCATCACACCGCGTTTCCGTTGATGCCACAGCGTATCTGAGCGAGCAGCCAGCTCTTGCACCTGCTGGAGGGGCTGCTGCCCAGGCCGGATCCGATTCCGCGGGCAAGCACGTGGCCATGGCCAATCAGGGTGCAACCGGTGCCAGCGGAACATCGACAGGGTCCAGTGATGGTCCGATCCAGGGCCTGTCTGCAGCCGGCCTGGCCGCGGGCGGCAGCACGTGGGGTCCGAAGTGGACCATTGATGCGTCCTTTGCCCTGCGCACCTTCGCCTGGATGGGCGGATTCCTGATCCTGACTGCCTTGCTCGGATACCTTGCGGCGATCTCGATTTTCCTTCCGGCCTTCTTGCTGATCGTGGCCCGCGCCAAGCTCAAGACCACCATCATCTACACCATCGTGTTCTTCGTATTGATGCTGGCCCTTCCATCCCTGCTACCGATTGATCTTCCCCAGGGCCTGCTGGCCTCGTGGCTCTGATCCAGTTATTACCTAGGAGAATTCCATGGCAATCCTCGCTTGTTTCAGCGATACCCCCGCGGGCAAGGCGGCCATCCGCCGGGCCTTGGCCGAAGCCCACAAGGCCCAGGACTCGTTGCTGATCGCTAACCTCGATCGGGAACCCATCACCGAGAAAAACCTCGGCATCGATATGAATGCCTTGCTGGATTTCGGGGTTCCGCTGCAGATCCTCCCGCAATCGGGGACCGTTCATGATCCTGCCGACTTTGTCCTCCAGTCGGAGCAGGACCACCAGGTCTCGCTGATTGTGCTGGGGCTGCGCAAGCGCTCCAGGGTGGGCAAGCTGCTGATGGGCAGCATCGCTCAACGCATCCTCATCGAGGCTGACTGTCCGGTGCTGGCGGTGAAGGCGCAGGACTAGGCCACGCTCATCGGCGAAAAATAAATAGCAATCAAAAGGTTCCGCATCTATCCGGTCTCATCCGGATAGATGCGGAACCTTTGCCATGCCCTGTGGACCTGCCGTGAGCCATGAGACTGGATTTCATCAACAAACTTGTACAAGTTAATTGTATTCTATAGCTATGCAATATTCTTCAGAGGGCGATGACGTACCCCAGCTTCTCTTTGACGCGATATTCCCCCTGCTGGGAATCGTGCATTCAGCGCGAACCATCTCCCCTGGAAAGGTCGGAATCCTCCGGGCTCTCGCGGCCGAAGAACACGTCAGCGCCACGCAACTGAGGCGGGCCATCGGGGTCAGCCAACAAGCGATCTCACTGACCACCAAGGAACTGGAATCGCTCGGATTCATCGAACGCCACAAGGATGAATCGGACCGCCGCAAACTCTGGTTCCATCTCACCGAGGCCGGGCGCCAGAAGCTGCACACCGAAATCGCCCTCGGACGCCAAGCGCTCAAAGATGCCATCGGCAATGAACTCAGCGACGCGGAGTTGAAGCTGGTCCACGACGCCATCCCGGCACTGGCAAAAATCAGGAAGGCGACGTACTAATGAACCAAACAAGGCAAAAAGCGCTGCTTCCGACCCTGGTCTTCGCCGCTTTGGCCACAGCCATCGTCTCCTCGCTGGGAATGCTGCTGGTCCCCTCGATTTCTTCGCAGTTCAATGTCGACGTGGCCACCGCCCAATGGATGCTGACGGTCAACCTGCTGGCCGGCGCCATTGCCACGCCGATCCTGGGCCGCCTGAGCGACGGGCCGCATAAGAAGCGCCTGCTGATGGTTTCCCTGGGCATCATGTTCGTTGGCTCCGTCCTGGCTGCAGCGGCGCCGAACTTCCCACTGTTCCTCACCGGCCGCGCCTTGCAGGGCCTGTCCTACGGCATCGTGCCCATCACGATTTCCATCGCACGCAGGTACATCGAGCAGAGCAAGGTCCAGCCCGCCATCTCATCGCTGTCCGTGACGGTCTCCTCCGGCATCGGCATCGGCTACCCGCTCACCGGCATCATCGCCGGACTGTTCGACTACAGCTTCGCCTTCTGGTTTGGAGCGCTCTTTGTCCTTGCCACTATCATCGTTGCCTGGAAGGTCCTGCCCTCGGGGCCGGATACCCAGGCCGCCTCGCACCCCTTTGACTACCTGGGGACAGTCCTGCTGGCCATTGGCTTGGGCTCCCTGCTCTTGGCCATTTCAGAAGGCCCGAAGTGGGGCTGGGGTTCGCTGCCGATTTTGGTGCTCCAGGTTGTCGCCGCCGTCATCCTGGCCATCTGGGTGCTGGTTGAAAACAAGCTGGATCACCCATTGATCAACTTGCGCACGCTCAAGCAGGGCGATGTCCTGCTGGCCAACATTTCCGCCATCGCGCTCGGCGCGGCACTGTATATCGGCATGTCGGTGGCCTCCCTGGTGGCCCAAGCCGAAGAATCCACGGGATATGGCCTGAGCCTTCCGGTGCTCTGGGCCGGGTTTGTCATCTTCCCGCTGTCCGTCGGAAGCTTCACGGCCAACCGGGTCGTCCGGGTCTTGGCCAAGAAGGTGGGCATCCAGATCATGCTGCCCATTGGCGCGATCATCATGTCCCTGGCCGGCACCCTGCTGTGGCTATTGCACTCGCAGCTCTGGGAGATCCTCTTGAGCATGCTGGTCTTCGGCCTTGGCATGGGCGCCAGCTACGCGGCGATGCCTGCGCTGATTGCCCGCAGCGTCGCGATCCAGGAATTGGGCAGCTCGGTCAGCTTCAACCAGGTGTTGCGCACCGTCGGCTCGTCTTTCGGCACCGCGATCTCGGCAGCCATCATCGCCACCCATGCTGGATCCAACGGGGCTGCGACCCCTGCGGGCATCAACATGACGTTCATGATCGGCGCGGTCTTGTGCATTGTCCTGGGCGTGGCACTGGTGGTCCATTCGATCATCCGCGCGTCGAAAGCGACCTATTCGGCGCCGTTGCGAGTCGACTGATCGCGCCCCGCTTGTTTTCAGCCCGTTTTAGAGCTCCACGATCTCGAATTCCATCAAGTCCGCACCGTGGGCAACAGGCTTTTTGCCTTCGCTGCCTGCGTGGGCGGCACCCGAGCGCTGGTCCCGCCAGTTCTCGAAGTCCTCGCGCGTAGCCCACTGGGTGTAGACGAAGTAGCGGTCTTCGCCGCTGACCGGGCGAAGCAGCTTAAAACCTTCGAAGCCGGGCGAGGAATCCACCGACTGCTTGCGAGCGGCGAAGCGCTTTTCCAGCTCTTCGCCGGCTTCTGCGGGAACCGATAGGGCATTGATGACGACAATCGACATGGTCAACCTTTCGTGATTGCGCTTCACCGTGATGGAAGCAACTGGCCCCAGCCTACGCCCGAAATTTCTTCGCTCGCAGTTCATGGCGAAGTGCAACGACGATAGCTCTTCTTCGTTTTTCAGTCCGCGAATTCTTCGGGCCAGCAGATCTCGAATCGCTCCAGGATCAGCTCGCCACCGGGTTTGCGCGTATCATCAGGAGACCACTGGCGGCCGATGGATAACTGGGTCCGGCGCCAGAACTTTTCATGCTCGCGCCGCCAGTATCCCAGGCTCAAATCCCCTTCGCCTTCAGCCGCCGCGAACTGCTCATCTACATCGAAGAAGCTGCCGCGCTGAACGCTGGTCACCCGCAAGATCGCCCGCGGTTCGCCGGCGCCATCACAAATGATGCAATGATCTTCTGGTTCCGGGATGCGCTCATCGTAGTAGGCGTATTCGCTGGCCAGCGAGGAGGTGGCCCTTTTGCTTCCGTGCAGGATCTCGTTCAAAAGCTCGTCGGCCAACGCAGGGTGATCCCCGAAGGATTCAGCGACATGGCGCGGGGCTTGATCCTCGCTGATGCCGCGACTGGCCAGGTAGCCTGCCCACATCTTCGCGGCTGCTTCAGTGTTTACCGGTGGCAGTGCTTCAACGGTTTTCTCGGTCATGACTCAATCCTAGGGCGTTTCGGCACGGCCAAGTCACTTAGGCTCAACAAAGGTTTCGGGTGAAGGAAAAAATCCGTCAGCTGCCGTTTTCGAACTTGCTCATGGCCGGCTCGGGATTGCGCAAGCCACCGGGCCTGGCTGGCAGGTCGCGGCTTTGCGCGCCGTGGATCGGCGTGATCCGGGCGGGTTTCAGATTGGTGCCAAGCCGAACTTCAACCGCTTCTTCCTCCACCGTGGACCGCGCGGTTTTGCGCTGGTGAAGATAGGTCTTGATGCCGAAGCTGATCAGGACAGCGAGGAGAACAGCCACGAAGATCAGGGAGGTGAACAGCACTTCGTCCAGCGACAGGTCACTGAGTTCTTTGGTCAGCAATGAGGGAGCAGAGTTCGCGTCCATACCCGTTCCTGTCATCGAAAGTAGCCGCTGTGTATTCCCCATAGGGTCCCAGCCTAAGCCGAGATCGCCGGGTTCATCCCGGTTCTCAGCTAATTGATATGGGTTCGTTACGCGGCACTCATTTCTTGCGTGTTAGATATGGCGATGCTCCTCCCGAACAGCGATGGTGATCGCGTTTGGAAGGAGTATCTCAAAGCGGCTATTTAGTTCTCCCGGCGAATCAGCTGGCCGTGCGGAGTCTGAAAATCGACATCGGTGCCGGCGATGATGGAGCGGCGCACCAGACCGTGCAGCGCCTTGCCCTGGTAGGGGGAAATCGGGTTCTTGTGGTGCAGATTCTCGACGTCCACTTCGAAGGTCTCCTCTGGAGCGAAGACTGCGAAGTCCGCATCCCGGCCAGCCTCAATGACAGCCTTGTTGCCCAGCCCGGCAAGCTTGGATGGATTCACGCTCATCCATGACACCACTTGTTCAAGGCTGATTCCGCGCTTCTTGGCTTCGGTCCAGATCAGTGGCAAGCCCAGCTGCAGGGAGGCAACCCCGCCCCATGCTACTCCGAAGTCGCCGTTTTCGACGTCCTTCAGGTCAACGGTGGACGGCGAATGATCCGAAACGATGCAGTCGATAATGCCCTCTTCCAGGCCCTTCCACAACAGGTCGCGGTTGGCGTCCTCGCGGATTGGCGGGCAGCACTTGTAGGCGGTGGCGCCGTCGGGGATCTCCTCGGCCAGCAAGGTCAGGTAGTGCGGGCAGGTTTCCACGGTAAGCTTCACGCCTTCGGCTTTGGCCTGGCGGATCATCTCCAAGGCGTCCGAGCTGGACAGGTGCAGCACGTGGGCGCGCACGCCGGTCTTGCGGGCACGCTCGATGACCTGTTCGATGGCGGTATTCTCCGCGGCGCGCGGACGGGATTCGAGGAATCCCGAGTACACCGCGCCGGAAGGCTGCGGCGAGCTGTCGATGATGTCCGAGTCTTCTGCGTGCACGATCATCAGCGAGTCGAAGGAGGCCAGCTCGGCCATATCCGCTTCCATCTCGTCCACGCTCAGCGACGGGAACTCGTCGACGCCGGAGTGTAGCAGGAAGCACTTGAAACCGAAGACGCCGGCCTCATGCAGTTCACGCAGGTCCTTCTTGTTCCCCGGTACTGCGCCGCCCCAAAAGCCCACGTTCACATAGGCGTTCTTGCTGGCGGCCTCGCGCTTGATATTCAGGGCTTCAAGATTCACGGTTGGCGGGATGGAGTTCAGCGGCATGTCCACAATCGTGGTTACGCCGCCGGCGGCAGCCGCCTTGGTGGCTGATTCGAAGCCTTCCCATTCGGTGCGGCCAGGCTCATTGACGTGCACGTGGGTATCAACCAGGCCGGGCAGCAGCACCTCGTCCTCGGCCACCTCGATGACGCGTTCGCCTTCGAGCTGGGCGCCGAGGGGCTCGATCGAGATGATCTTGCCGTCGCGGACACCAACTTCCCTTGGAGCGATCCCCTCGCCGGTCAATACCTGCTCGCCTCGAAGCACAAGGTCATACGGTGTGCGCGTGGTTGCGGTTTCGTCCGGGGTGCGGCCAACGGTTTCATTGATGCTCATGAGGTGTTCCTACTCGTTAAAAGTGTTCATCTGCTCGGCAGCTCTATGCCAAGTTTAGGTGCTAGTGGCGCGGGGCACACCCGAAAGGTGAACCGGTGCCCCGCGCCAATAGTGTTGCGGGTCTGCAAGTCAGCGACGACTGCCTCTCAGGCACCCACGGTGGCTGCTGCACCCAATGGCACCAATGCGGTTGGCGCGTCATCAGGCTCGACAGCCAGGTCTTCAAACTCGTTCACGGCATCAAGCTGCGCGCCCATGGCGATGTTGGTGACCTTCTCCAGGATCACTTCGACCACCACTGGCACCTGGTGCTCGGCGGCCAGGGCACCGGCCTTGGCGAAGCCGTCAGCCAGCTGGCTCGGATCTTCGATGCGCACGGCCTTGCAACCCAGGCCCTCGGCGACCTTGACGTGGTCCACGCCGTAGCCGTTGGTCTCCGGGGAGTTGATGTTGTCGAAGCCCAGCGAGACGTGATAATCCATCTCGAAGGGCCGCTGGGACTGGCGGATCAGGCCGAGGTAGGAGTTGTTGACCACCACGTGGATGTAGGGCAGCTTGAACTGCGCGCCCACGGCCAGCTCTTCGATCATGAACTGGAAGTCGTAGTCGCCCGAAAGCGCCACGACCTTCTGCCCCGGCTTGCCGCGCACCACGCCCAGGGCGGCCGGCCCGGTCCAGCCCAGTGGGCCCGCCTGTCCGGCGTTGATCCAGTTGCGCGGCTTGTACACGTGCAGCATCTGCGCGCCGGCGATCTGCGAGAGGCCGATGGTGGAGACATAGGTGGTGTCCTGGCCGAAGGCCGCGTTCATCTCCTGGTACACGCGCTGAGGCTTGATTGGGATGTTCTCGAAGTTGGTCTTGCGGTGCCCGGTGGACTTGCGCGCGGTGCACTCATCGGCCCAGGCGCTGTAATCCGGCAGGGTGCCGGCTGCCTTGCGCTCTCGGACTACCTCGAGGATCACTTCAATGGCCGCTTTGGCGTCGGAAACGATGCCAAGATCCGGTGAAAATACTCGGCCGATCTGGGTTGCTTCGATGTCCACGTGGATGAACTTGCGCCCGGCCCGGTAGGTATCCAGGGCTCCGGTGTGGCGGTTGGCCCAGCGGTTGCCCAGGCCCAGGACGACGTCGGATTCCAGGAAGCTGGCGTTGCCGTACTTGGTGTGGGTCTGGATGCCCACCATGCCCGACTGCAGCCGGTGGTCATCGGGGATGACACCCCAGCCCATCAGGGTGGGCGAGACCGGGATGTTCAGCTCTTCGGCCAGCTGCACCAGCTGCTCGCTGGCGTTGGCGTTGATGATGCCGCCGCCGGCGATGATGATCGGCTTGCTGCCTGAGAGCAGCAGATCAACGATCTTCTCGGCCTGGCCGCGGGTGGCCTGCGGCTGCTGCACCGGCAGCGGCTCGTAGGCGTCGATGTCGAAGTCGATCTCGGCCATCTGCACGTTGATCGGCAGGTCGATCAGTGCCGGTCCCGGGCGTCCGGAGCGCATGATCTGGAAGGCCTTGGCGAAGGTGCCGGGAACCAGTCCGGGTTCGAGCACGGTGGAGGCGTATTTGGTCACCGGCTTGGCGATGGATTCGATGTCCACCGCTTGGAAGTCCTCCTTGTGCAGCACGCTGGTCGGCGCCTGCCCGGTGATGCACAGCATCGGGATGGAGTCGGCGATCGCGGCGTACAGCCCGGTGATCATATCGGTGCCGGCCGGGCCCGAGGTGCCCAGGCACAGTCCGATCTTTCCGGTGGCCCGCGAGTAGCCGTCGGCGGCGTGGCTGGCGCCTTCGACGTGGCGGTGCAGGGTGTGGCGGATCCCGCCGTGGGCCTTCATGGCCGAGTACAGCGGGTTGATGGCGGCTCCGGGAAGGCCGAAGGCCTCGGTAGCGCCTTCCTTTTCCAGGATCAGTACGATGGCATCTACTGCGCGCATCTTTGGCATATTGAACACGTCCTTCGGGAAGAAAAGAATAAGAACCTACAGCGGGCGGCGCGGCGCATGAGTCACCACAACGCCTGCTCCTTGAGCACCAGATGCCAGTAACGGACCGGAACGAAGTCCTCACACCCCACCGGCGGTATCGGCGGCGGCTAACCGTGTACTAAAGCCGCCGCCGACCGCGCGTCAGGTGGCGTATGCCGCGATCTGAGGTGCAGGCGCTGCCAGCGCCGCCCACCATAGGAAGATGTCACGGCCTTAGGCCGGAAGCGGGGCCTCGATCTTGCCGGCCAGGCGCTGTACGCCGCGGAAGAGGCCCGAGTGGTCCAGCGCCCCGTCGCCGGAGGCCACAGTGGAGGTGACCAGCTGGGCAACCAGCGCGCCCAGCGGCAGGACCACGCCTGCTTCGCGGGCGGCGGAGGTCACGATGCCCATGTCCTTGTTATGCAGGGCAAGACGGAAGCCGGGGGCGAATTCGCGGTCAAGGATCTTCTGGGCCTTCTGGTCCAGGACCTTGGAGCCGGCCAAGCCGCCGCCGAGGACCTTGATGGCCGCGTCGGTGTCCACGCCATAGGCTTCGAGGAATACCACTGCTTCGCTCAGCGCCTGGATGTTGGCGGCGACGATCAACTGGTTGGCGGCCTTGACGGTCTGTCCGGAACCCGAGGGGCCCACCAGCACAATGGTCTTCCCGACGGCTTCGAGTACCGGCTTGGCTGCGTCGAAGTCGCTGGATTCGCCGCCGACCATTATGGACAGCACGCCTTCGATGGCGCCGGCTTCGCCGCCGGAGACCGGGGCGTCCAGCGGGCGAAGGCCGGCTTCGCGGGCCTCGGTGGATAGTGCAACCGCGACGTCGGGGCGGATCGAGGAGTTATCGATCCACAGGGCTCCTGGTTTCGCGTTGGCGAAGACGCCTTCTTCGCCGGTGACGACCGCTTGGACGTCCGGTGAATCCGGGACCATGGTGATGATGACGTCGGCGTCCTTGACGGCGTCGGCGATCGAGCTGGCGCCAAGTCCGCCAGCGGCGATCAGGTCATTGGTCGCCTTGGGGCTGCGATTGAAACCGGTGACGGTGAATCCTGCGTTGACCAGGTTCTTCGCCATGGGAAGGCCCATGATTCCCAGGCCGATGAAGGCTACGTTCTGCGACATGTCTTACTCCAAAATCTGTGGTGTGCGGGGATTCAGGCGCTGGCCGAGGCGGTGTTGAGCCATTGGAAGGCGGTGGCCATTTCCTGCTTGTATTCCAGGGCGACCTTGCCCGTGTAGCCCAGTTCGACCGAGCGGTTGATCCAGTCGAGCAGCGGCAGGTTGCCGGTGCCCGGGGCGCCGCGGCCTGGTGCGTCGGCAATCTGGATGTGGCCGAAGTCCTTGGCGTGGGCTTCGATGACGGCGGCGACGTCGTCGCCGTTGACTGCCAGGTGGTAGAAGTCGGCCAGCAGCGCGATGTTGCTGTTGCCTTCGGCCTTGATCGCGTCGACAACCTTGAGGGCATCGGCCGCGGTTTTCAGCGGGTAGGCCTCGGTGCCGGAGACCGGTTCGATCAGCACCGTGCCGCCGATCTTGGCCACTCCTTCGGTGGCGACCGCCAGGTTCTTCAATGCCAGTTCGTCCTGCTCTTCGGGGGTGTAGTCCGGCAGGCGGTTTCCGTAGAGGGCGTTGAAGGAGGTGCAGCCGGTGGCTTCACCGATAGCCGCTACCACTGCGACGTTGTCCTTGAATTCGCTGCAGCGCCCCTTCCAAGAGACCAGGCCGCGATCTCCTGCAGGCATGTCGCCTGCGAAGAAGTTCAACCCATCCAGCTGGACGCCGGCGTTCTTCAGCGAGGCGATGAACTGGTCAACCTGCTTGTCGTCGGGCACTGCTTCGGCAAATGGCCACCAGAATTCGACGCTGTCGAATCCTGCCTGGCGCGCTGCTTCGGCGCGTTCGAGCAGTGGCAATTCAGTAAGAAGAATCGAGCAATTCAGAGTGTAGGACACCGGATTTCCCTCCAAGACCAACGTTCCTAAGTTTCCGCTTTGTGGAAGTTAGGTTTTGCTTTATGAAAACACTAAGTCTCCACGCGAGGGGCTGTCAACCCCTTTGAACTCAACTTCTTGCAACCCTTCACTCTTGCCTGCGCGGCACCCCAGGCCTAAGGCGAAGGCAAGTAACTCTTGCTTAATATGCGAAACCTATTTGTTAGAAATCGCGCTAAATCGAATCAATCACCCCTTCGTGATGGCGAACGAGTTGCGTCTATATTTCCGTAATATGAAATCAGGATTTTCTATTGCGGTAGCCTTTCCGCCGGACTTACAGTTGAGTGGCAGGTGATGTGGCACACATCTCGGAGTGAATATTTCTGACTCAGGAGCAGCCATGAGCGCACGACTCATCGGGAGTCCATCAGGACACCCAGACTGGCAGCAAGCCTTGGCCGCCCAGCCAGTTGTTGGCACCCCATCGGAGTTCTATCGGAACTTCGGCCAGCCGATCTACCCGTAACGCGCGGCCCGATCCGCAACGCGGACCTACGCAGCCAGCCCACAACGAATAGATCGGCATGCCGCGCGCATGCCCGCTGAAGGCACACGTCTCCCCCACCCAAAATGCCGGGTGGCTTCGCCCTGCCTTCAGCATGCTTTTGAGAAAAGGACCTCGCCATGAGGCAAGAACTCTCGGAGCCACGCTCCGTCCAAGTACCACCGGCAGCGTCAACCCATCAGGGCATCGACCGCGCCAACCCGCATGAACTCAGCCCCAGCCTGTACAACCAGGACCTGGCGCCCACCACCCGCAAGGGCCGTTCGTGGAACGCCTACAGCATCTTCACCCTCTGGGCCAACGACGTGCACTCACTGGGCAATTACGCCTTCGCCATCGGGCTCTTCGCTCTGGGAATGAGCGCAGGACAGATCCTCGGTGCGCTGGCTATCGGCGCCATTCTGCTGTTCGCGTTGCTGAATTTCTCTGGCTTCATGGGTGAAAAGACCGGCGTTCCCTTCCCGGTGATGAGCCGCATCGCCTTCGGCATTACCGGGGCGCAGATCCCCGCCCTGATCCGAGGCGCGGTAGCCATCGCATGGTTTGGCATCCAGACCTACCTGGCATCCCAGGTGCTCTCGGTCATGGTGATCGCCGTGGCCCCGGGCGCGGCCAGCTGGCAGGACTCCAGCTTCCTCGGCCTGAACACCTTGGGATGGATCTGCTTTGTGGCACTGTGGGCCATTCAGTTGGTGATCGTCAGTTACGGCATGGAAATGATCCGCAAATACGAAGCCTTCGCCGGCCCGGTCATCTTGGTGACCTTCCTGGCCCTGGCCATTTGGATGTTCATTGAATCCGGCTTCAATATCTCGCTGAGCACCGGCGAGACCAAGAGCGGCGGCGCCATGTGGGCCTCGATGTCCGGCGCAGCCGCCCTGTGGGTTTCCATCTACGGAACCTTCGTCTTGAACTTCTGCGACTTCACCCGCGGAGCCAAATCCAAGAAGTCCATCGTGAAGGGCAACTTCTTCGGGATCCCGCTGAATATGCTGTTCTTCGGCGCCATCGTGGTGGTCCTGACCGGAACCCAGTTCTCCATCAACGGAAAGATCATCACCTCTCCCTCCGATGTTGTCTCGGCAATCCCCAACACCTTCCTGCTCTTGCTGGCCTCGGCAGCGCTTTTGGTGCTGACCATCGCAGTGAACCTGATGGCGAACTTCGTGGCCCCCACCTACGCGCTGACCAACCTGTTCCCGAAGAAGCTGAACTTCCGCAGCGCCGCCATGATTTCCGGCGTCATCGGACTGGTGATCCTTCCATGGAATCTCTACAACTCACCGGAGATCATCAACTACTTCCTCGGTGGCCTGGGCGCGCTGCTTGGCCCGCTTTTCGGCATCATCATGGCCGACTACTGGCTGATCCGCAAAGCCCGGATCAACGTCATGGATCTGTACCGCGCCAATCCCGAAGGCACCTACTACTTCACCCGCGGCGTGAACTATCGGGCAGTAGGCGCCCTGGTGATCAGCTCCGTGATCGCGCTGGTGCTGGCCTTCGTTCCAGCCTTGCACGTTGTCGGTTCCTTCGCATGGTTCCTCGGATCAGGTGCCGGAGCGGTGGCCTACCTGGTCCTGGCCAAGCGCCAGCATGACCTCGCAGACATCGATGGCGAACCTATCGCCGTAGCTCCAACCCACTAGGAGCGTCATGCGAATCCTCATTGTGAATGTGAATACCACTGCGTCCATGACCAAGGCCATCGGCGACTCGGCCCGCGCGGTCGCTTCGCCCGGCACGGACATCATCGAGCTGACTCCTGATTTCGGGGCGGACTCCTGCGAAGGCAATTTTGAAAGCTACCTCGCCGCGACGGCCGTGATGGATAAGGTGATCCGCTATCCGGAGCCCTTCGATGCGGTCATCCAGGCCGGCTATGGCGAACATGGGCGTGAAGGCCTGCAGGAATTGCTGGATGTCCCTGTGGTGGACATTACCGAAGCCGCCGCTTCCACCGCGCAATTCCTGGGGCACAAGTACTCCGTGGTGACAACCTTGGACCGCGCGGTACCGCTGATCGAAGACCGGCTGAAGCTGGCCGGCCTGACCGACCGGCTCGCGTCGGTGCGAGCCAGCGGCTTGGGTGTCCTGGAACTGGAATCAGATCCGCAGCGGGCAGTGGCCGCCATCGTCGAGCAGTCCCGCATCGCCGTGGAGCAGGACAAGGCCGAGGTCATCTGCCTCGGCTGCGGCGGCATGGCCGAACTCGAAGAGCAGGTTCGGGCTGCCACCGGCGTTCCGATCGTCGATGGCGTCCGGGCTGCGGTGACCATCGCCGAATCACTGGTGCGGATGGGCCTGAGCACCTCCAAGGTGCGCACTTACGCTCCCCCGCGCCCCAAGGTGCTGACCGGTTGGCCGATCTCCGCCGAACTCATTACCAAGTGAATGCATTGAAGGCCCGCTCCACAACGTGGCGCGGGCCTTCAACCTGCCTCGCACATCGGCGAGTTCTAGGATTCGAAGTCGTCCAGAAGGTCTGTGACCGAGGCCGTCAGGCTATTCTCAATATGTTTACGCGACACTTCAGCTGCTGAGCTGGCATCACCTTGTTCAATCAAATCAGCCATCTGGCGATGTTGATCGTGATCGATTTTTCTGATGCTCTTTCCCTTCGGAAGCTCAAGACCGACTCTTCGGTATCGATCTGATTTATCCCATAGGTCATCAAGCATGCGGATCATCGAGTCATTGTGCGAAGCGAGATAGATGGCTCGATGGAACTCATGGTGCGCGACAATGCCTTCCTCGCCCCAGTCACGCGTGACTGGAACCAATATACGCAACGCATCCTGAATTCGCTTCAAGTCTTGTTCCGTTCGCCGTTCTGCGGCAAGTCCGGTTGCCGCCGGCTCTAGCGACAAGCGCACCTCGTGCAGCTCACGCGCTTCTTTAGAACTCACCCCTGCAACGCGGACATCACGATGCGTTCCGAGAATGACTAGACCCTCGCTAGCCAACCGCCGCACTGCCTCACGTAGCGGAGTAATACTCATATCCAACTCGTCCGCGAGCTCATATTGCGACACCCTGGAACCGGGTTTGAGCTCACCGGTAAGGATCATTTGGCGCACTTCGCTATAGGCCAGCGACCCTTTACTGGAAAAGACATTAGCTGTTCTCACGGAGACTCCCGGCCCTCTTATAAGCGGTTTTTGTCAATCCTACGCCGAAAAACATCTTATAAGAAGTTCCCAAAATGGCTTGTGTCGCGCACCACAGGCCGGTAGGCTGATGCTCGATCTTATAAGAAATACCGAAAATCATCCCGGCGCTTCATCAGTGGATGAATCTTATAAGAAATAAGAAACCCGCAAAGGAGCATCATGAAGATCGTTTCGGCACACGTAGGCACCATTCCCATCAGCTCGTCGATGCGCAACGCATACATCGACTTCAGCAAAATGGACTGCACAATTCTCGCTCTCGTCTCAGACGTCATCGTGGACGGAAAACCAGTGGTGGGCTACGGCTTCAACTCCAACGGCCGCTACAACGCCAGCGCCATTCTCGAAGACCGCATTTTGCCTCGCCTGCTCGACGCTCCGGCTGAATCGTTGCTGGATCAGCACGGCAACTTGTCTCCGGAAAAGGCGTGGGACCTGATGATGTCCAACGAAAAGCCAGGTGGTCACGGCGAGCGCTCCGTTGCTGTCGGCGTAGCGGACATGGCCTTGCATGACCTAGCTGCGAAGGTCGAAGGCGTACCCCTGTACCGCTGGATCTCGGATAACTATGGTGATGGCAACCCCGACAAGGACGTTTTTGTCTACGCGGCTGGTGGATACTACGCCCCAGGCAAGACCCTCGAAGACTTGCAGAATGAAATGCGTGGATTCTTGGATGCCGGCTACGAAGTAGTAAAGATGAAGATCGGAGGCACCGACCTCGCCGACGACTTGCAACGCATCGAAGCAGTCATTGAGGTTCTGGGTGGCGACGGTTCCAAATTGGCTGTGGACGTCAATGGAAAGTTCGACCTTCAAACTGCGCTGGAATATGCCAAAGCAATCGAGCCGTACAACCTGTTCTGGTACGAAGAAATTGGTGACCCACTCGACTACGCGCTGAATGCCACGGTTTCGGAGCACTACGCCCATCCAATCGCAACCGGTGAGAACCTCTTCTCTTTGCAGGACGCTCGGAACCTGATCCGTTACGGCGGCATGCGCCCGGACCGCGACATTATTCAGGTCGATCCTGCGCTGACCTACGGCTTGGTGGAATACCGCCGAGTCCAGCAGATGCTGGAACAGCACGGATGGTCGTCGCGTCGCTGCATCCCGCATGGCGGACACCAGTTCTCGCTGCACATCGCGGCGGCCCTGCATCTGGGTGGCAACGAATCCTACCCGGGCGAATTCCAACCCACTGGTGGATTCACCGATGATGCGGTGATCTCCGGAAGCCGTGTCTCACCGGGCGAACTGCCTGGTATTGGACTTGAAGGCAAGTCCGAGTTCTACAAGGTTCTACGCAACCTCCACAGCTAACCTCCTGGGGCTGTAAGGCAGCCGCCACCGAAATTTTCCCGTGCAAAGGAGCACTGGCATGACAGCAAGTACCTCTGGGCCTCAGGCCCAGCAACCCACGGCCGTACGGCGCTCTAGATTCGGCAATCTGATTCGACAGCTTTGGTTCCAAGTGGTGATCGGCGCCGTCGCCGGCATTGCCCTGGGGCTGCTTTGGCCCGAAGCCGGATCCAAGCTCACCCCGCTGAGCGACTGGTTTATCGCGCTGGTGAAGATGATCGTCATCCCGGTGATCTTCTGTGTGGTTTCGCTAGGCATTGCCTCAATGGACAGCCTGCGCAAAGCCGGACGCATCGGGGCCAAGGCCTTGGGCTATTTCATCGTGCTCTCCTTCCTCTCGATGATTATCGGCATGGTGGCTGCCAATATTTTCCAACCCGGCAACGGCATGAACATCGACCCAAGCACGTTGGATGCTAGCTCGGTTCCGGTTGATGAGCATGCCAAGCCCACTGGAGCATTGGCATTTGTCAGCAGCCTGATCCCTGAATCATTCTTCGGTGCGCTGACCGGGCACACGATCCTCTCGGCGTTGCTCGTTTCGATTCTCTTCGGTTCTGCGCTGAACGTCGCTGGAGAGTCAGGTGCTCTGGTGCGCGATGGCCTGCACTCGTTGCAGACGGTGATTTTCAGGATCGTCAACTGGATCATGTGGGTCGCCCCAATCGCAACCTTCGGGGCGCTGGCAGCCGTGGTGGCGAACTACGGCACCGAGTCGCTGGCATCTCTGGGGTACTTGATCCTCATTTTCACCGGCACATGTGTTGTGTACGTAGTGGTGGTCTTGGGGCTGATTGCCAAGGCATGCAAGATGAACATCTTCGCCGTCATGCGTTATCTCAAGGAGGAACTCCTCATCGCGTTGAGCACCTGCTCTTCGGAGGCGATCTTGCCGCGGCTGATCAAGAAACTGGAAAACCTCGGAGTCGGCAAGTCCACGGTGGGCATTGTTGTCCCGGCAGGATTCTCATTCAACCTCGACGGATCGGCTGTATATCTGAGCATGGCAGCGCTGTTCCTCGCTCAAGCCGTGGGGCAACCGCTGAGCTTCGGTGAGCAAATGGCGGTGGTGGGTGTAATGATGCTGACCAGCAAGGGCACCGCCGGCATTGCCGGTGGAGCATTCATAGTCCTGGCTAGCACGCTCAGCGCAGTCGGAGGCATCCCGCTGGCGGCTCTTGCCCTCATTGTTGGCATTGACCGCATCCTGAACGAAGGCCGAGTATTCATCAATGTTCTAGGAAATGCCATGGCTGCCGTAGTCATCGGCAAATGGGAGAAGGATTTTGACGCCGAGCAGGCCAGAAAGGTTCTGAAAAAGTCTGCACGCGATACCATCGCAGCTAGCACCACCAAAACATCGGTCAACACGCACTAGCTACCTAGTAACTACTGGGCCGGCGCCGTCATTTGATAACGCCGGCCCAAACCCGCACATAGCAAGATCAAGGAACACCTGTGAACACCGAGAATCGGATTGTCATCACCACCGACTACCTGAAGCCGGGCGACGATGTGGACCAGCTCCTACGGAGCCACGGCTACTCCCCTCACTACATGCCGCATCAGGGGCCACGCAATGAAGCCGAGCAACTAGGCCTTCTGGCTGGCGCGGTGGGCGCGATCATCGCCAGCGAACCCATTACCGAAAGCATGATCTCGGCAGCCCCGAATCTACAAGTCGTCGCTCGCAGCGGTGTCGGCTACGACTCTGTTGATCTTCAGGCGGCGACTCGACACCATGTTGCCGTCTGCTCAACTCCGGGCGTAAACCATCACGCCGTGGCCGAACTGGCCATGGGCTTAATGCTCAGCATTGCTCGGCAAATCCATCAAGTCATTCCAGAGGTCACTGCCGGAAATTGGCCGCGAACCGCAGGCACGGAGCTCCGTGGCAAAACCCTGGGCATCATTGGTTATGGGCCTAGTGGCCAAGCCCTGGCGGCTCTAGGACTTGCTCTGGGCATGGAGGTTGTTGTGAATACTTCCCATCCTCAGCCGACGGTTCCAGGATTGCGCCACGCGGATCTTCGCGAAACCGCCCAATCCGCCGACTACTTGTCATTGCATTCACGTCCCGCCGGCTCGGTTCCTCTTATTGATGCTCAACTGTTGAGCCAGATGAAGCCTACTGCTGTTTTGATCAACACGGCACGTGGTTCCCTTGTGGATGAGACCGCGCTAATTGCAGCGGTCAACAACAGACTGATCGCTGGAGTGGCCTTGGATGTAGTCAGCGAGGAGCCGCTTCCTGCCGACCACCCATTACGCAGCCAGGAACGGATTCTTGTCTTCTCCCACTTAGCAGGACAAACAGTTGAGGCCCGCCAACGTGCAGGTTTGATGGCCGCGGAATCGGTCATCGCCGTGCTTGCCGGGCGTGAACCAGCGCATCAGGTCAACTAGCCATCACCGAAAACAACAACTTTAGGAAGCCAATAGTGAAAACGACTCATCGCATCGCAGTCATTCCCGGGGACGGCATCGGCAAGGAAGTAGTGCCAGAAGGGCTGCGTGCTCTGGAGGCGGCTGCTCGCACTTTTAACCTGAACTTGGAGTTCACTCATTTCGACTTCGCTTCGGCCGATTACTATCTCAAGCACGGGACCATGATGCCCGAGGATTGGGAAGAACAGCTGACCGGATTCGACGCCATCTACTTCGGCGCAGTCGGATGGCCTGAGGTCGTTCCCGATCATATTTCCTTGTGGGACAGCCTGTTGCAGTTCCGCCGTCGTTTTGATCAGTACGTGAATTTACGCCCGGTCAAATTATTGCCCGGCGTTCCCAGCCCGCTAGCAAATCGCAAGCCAGGCGACGTTGACTTTTACGTGGTCCGGGAAAATACCGAGGGCGAGTACTCGTCGGTGGGCGGCGTGATGTTCGAAGGGACAGATCGCGAAGTAGTGATGCAGGAAACCGTAATGACTCGGGTAGGTGTTGACCGCATTCTGAAGTATGCCTTCGAATTGGCTTCACGTCGCGAAGCCAGAAGTCTGACTTCTGCAACCAAGTCCAACGGCATTTCCATCTCTATGCCTTACTGGGACACCCGGGTGGCCACCATGGCCGAGAATTACCCTGAGATCTCAGTGGACAAATTCCATATCGACATCCTGACTGCGAACTTCGTGCTTCACCCGGATTGGTTCGATGTGGTGGTCGCTTCGAATCTCTTTGGCGACATCCTCTCGGATCTTGGCCCCGCAGTGACTGGAACCATCGGTGTTGCTCCTAGCGCCAACATCAATCCCGAGGGCCTGTTCCCCTCCCTCTTTGAACCAGTTCATGGGTCCGCGCCCGACATTGCAGGTAAGGGAATCGCTAACCCTATCGGCCAGATCTGGTGCGGAGCGATGATGCTCGAGCATCTCGGATACCCGCAGGCTGCAACTGCCATCCAAGATGCCTTCGAGGCCGTTCTAGCAGAGGCCAATCCTCAGATCCTCACCCCGGATTTGGGTGGCCAGGGAACGACCGATGTTCTAGGGACAGCCATCGCCGAACTCATTACCAAGTGAATGCGCAGGCGTATCCCAGTTAGTGCACAGACTGCGCGTTTAGAGTTATAAGTACCTCATGAAGGTGCGAGTGATGACAAAAGTTTGGTCCCGATGCTTCGGCATCGGGACCAAACTTTTTTGCGCTACAGCTTAGCCGGCGTCAACCAAGTCCTCGGCCTTTTCGGCCTGCTGGCGCGAGCGTTCCCCGACCAGTGCCACGCCAATAGCCAGCACGCCGGTGAACAGAACACCCAAGCCGATATGCACCTGCAAGAAGGCGGCACCTGCGGCCGCGCCAATCAGGATCAGCGCCACCGCCAGCAGCCGGCGCTCCCAGTATTTTCCGCTGCCTCCGCCCAAGGGGGAATCGGCGGCGAGGCCCGTCAGGGTGGAGGTCACCACCACCGTGGTCACATCCTTGACCGCCAGATGGCGAGCGGTGGCTGCCTGGAGGCCCATGGCCGCTGCAATGAATCCGGTCACCGACAAGGCGGCACCTTGGGAGACATGCTGCACTCCAGAGAACAGGGCAATAGAAGTCAGTGCCAGGCCGATGCCAACCACGGCAATCAGCACCGTGGTGCGTCGGCTCCAGCCTGCGGATTCCTGCTTGAGCACCCGTCCGGCAATCGCCGCACCGAGCACGAAACCGACCAGCGCCACGGATGGACCCAGGACCGGCAGTCCGTCGGCGCCCATGAGGGCCATGCCCAGGATCACGACATTGCCGGTCATATTTCCGGTGAAGACCCGGTCCAGGCCCAGATAGCCGACAGCGTCGATAATTCCTGTCGAGAAGGTCAGCACGAGCATCAAGATCAGATGCATTTTCGCGGGGTCGTGGGGCTTGAGGGCGTTCGGCATGGTAGTTTTTCTTTCGCTTCGGTCGGATCAGAGCCTAGCGTAGGCCACCACCAACCGATCCCCCACGCATATTGCGAGCGCGCTTCACATCCTCATTTTCGTTACGGGCAGCCGATGACCCGCAACGCGAAAAATCCCTGCAACCACGCGGATGCAGGGATTTTTTGTGTCGCGGTGGTTTAGCTGATGGCTTCAGCGATCGCGGTGGAACCGTCGTAGAAGTTCACGGTCGAGCGTTGTGCCGCTTCGGTATCCACGACGTGGGTGATCACCTCGGCGACATTTTCGCGAGAAACCTTGCCGTTTTCCGCTTCAGGAGCCTTGCCATCGATATTGCCGGTTTCATCGGCGATGGTGATCTTCTTGCTGGCAGGGTCCAGCGTCAGGGCTCCGGGACCAAGAATGGTGTAGTCCAGGTCGGTCTCGCGCAAGACGGCATCTGCATCATGCTTGGCCTTGGCGTAGGTGTAGAAGGAATTTTCCGGATCGAGATTATCGACATCCACCAGAGCCCGCGAGTAGGAGACCATGACAAATCGCGATACGCCGGCCTGCTTGGCCGCTTCCATGGAACGCACGGCAGCATCGAAGTCCACGGCGCGGGTGCGCTCTTCGTTTCCGCCGCCGGCACCTGCAGAAAAGACGATGGCGTGCGCACCACTGAAGGCTTCAGCAAGCTGCTTTACGCCAGCGTTTTCGATATCAAGCACTACCGGGTTCGCGCCGGTGGCGGAGATTTCAGCGGAATGATCTGGGTTGCGAATAAGCGAGTCGACGGCAAAGCCGCGTGCTACCAGTTTTGGCGCGGCCAGCAAAGCTACCTTGCCGTGGCCACCGATAAGGACTACTCGACGTTCTTCAGACATGTATTGCTCCTTCTGATCGTTGTTCACATCGCTACCTTCGGCATAACGGTCACACCTGTCGCGATATTCCTCGCCCAGTACACGCGTTGAAACTGGTAATCCGCTCCATGCCGGTTTCAATACCCATTTGCCGGGCGTAACCTCGGTTCATAGACAGACACCTCGACACAGGACGAACGCTCATGAAGCAGAAAACCCTGACACTGGAACTAAGCAATGATCAATTCGCAGACCTTGCCAATGCTCTGGAAGACCACCGGGATTATTTTAGGAAACGCGCGAATGAAGCCATGTTCGGCTTCGGATTGGACACCGGTTATTGGACCTCGCGCTCCGAGGATGTGCAGGAATTATTGGATCTGGTTCTGCACAATGCCAGGCAAACCCGATAGGGTTATCCGGCCCATTCTTCTTTGAGCATCGCGTAGGAATAGCTGTCCATCCATTGCCCGCTGCGATGCAGGGAATTGGCTTTTTCAAAACTTTCCCGGCGCATTCCCACGCGTTCCATCAACCGCGCCGATGGTTCATTGGCGGCGAAACACCCTGCAACGATTCTGCGTAGGCCCAGGTCTTCAAAGCAGAGTTTCATCGCGGCTTTCACCGCTTCGGTAGCGTATCCGCGGCCCGCGAACTCCGGGTCAAAGCTCCATCCGAGTTCTGCTTCAACAGCTTTGGCTTGCTCGGCGACTTCACGCTGGCCCCACGCGTCCTTGATATAGACCATGACGGTCCCGATCAGACGGCTGCCGCCCTGTCCATCGCTGAGCTCTACCGCGATATCTCGGTTGATCTTCCCCGACTCAAGGAATTGCTTGCGATAGGTTTCAAAATCTTTGGGTCCTGCGGTGATCCATTCGGTGACTTCCGGCAGCTTGCGATAGCTCCAGGTCGATTCCAGATCACCTTCGGTCAACCGACGCAGGGTCAGCCTCTTGGTGGTGACCGGCCAGGCGATGAAATCCAAGGATGCTGTCATGAGTGCATCCTATCGGACACTACTTGAGAGCTAAATAAAGAAGGTTTTTGATGGTTAATTTTCCTGAATACCCTCCAACTCAGGTGACTTCTGACGTGAGAAATTGGAATATTCGCGAACATTTGATGTGGAAATACTACTCAAAGTGACGCAGTCAACACCAATAAGATTTGGCTTAATTTGATCAGATAAGGCTAAGCTAATTACCAGATCATTCACTCGCGCAACCAATGAAGGTTGCCATAAGAAAAGGACGTCATGGCCTCCATGAAGCTTCGTGCCGCTGCCCTTCTGAGCATTGCTGCGCTGTCTCTCACCGCTTGCGGATCCAACACCGATACCGCTGCCGACGCCAACGCCGGTGATGCCAAGACCGTGAACTTCACCGACAACGACGGCGAAAAGAGCGTAGCGGTACCGGCCAAGTCCGTTGTCGCCACCGACAACCGCACCTTCGAAACCCTGGACGCCTGGGGCATCAAGCTCACTGCCGGCGCTGTCTCGCTGATGCCAGATACCATCTCCTACACCAAGGACAAGGACATCCTGGATCTGGGCAGCCACAAGGAGCCAAACCTGGAATCCGTCGTCACAGTGGATCCGGACCTGATCATCAACGGCCAGCGCTACACCCAGCACGCCGAGAAGTTCAAGGAACTGGCACCTGACGCCACCATCGTTTCGCTGGATCCACGCGAAGGCGAGCCTTTCGACTCGGAGCTGGAACGCCAGGTCACCACCCTGGGCGAGATCTTCGAAAAGCAGGACGAAGCCAAAAAGCTTGTTGACGACTTCGAAGCAGCCCAGAAGCGCGTGACCGATGCCTACAACAAGGATGAAACCGTCATGGGCCTGATCGCCTCCGGCGGCGAGCTCGGCTACTCCGCACCAAGCACCGGCCGCACCGTTGGCCCGATGTTCGACTTCCTGGGCCTGACCCCTGCACTTGAATTGGAAGAATCCTCCACCGACCACGAGGGTGACGACGTCTCGGTTGAAGCCATCGCCAAGTCGAACCCGGACTGGATCATCGTCATGGACCGCGACGCAGCGGTCGGCACCGACGGCGAAGAATACAAGCCTGCCAAGGAACTGCTGGAAAACTCCGAAGCGCTGCAGAATGTCACCGCCGCCAAGGAAGGCCACGTAGTGGTCATGCCGGCTGACACCTACACCAACGAGGGCATCCAGACCTACACCGAATTCCTCAACGGATTCGCTGACGCCCTGGAAGCTGCCAAGTAGCCTCCATGCATTTCCTGCAGCTTTAGTGGCGAAGCCGATTTTCGGCTTCGCCACTAAAGCTGCATTCCCACCACACTTTTCCACGGCGGCAACATGACAAGCACGACTGCGCCCGTGCGGACCAAATCCAAGGTCTTCACCGGCAAACTGGCATTAGGCATCCTCGGTGTCCTCCTGCTCCTGGCCCTCTCGCTATTCACCGGCGTCTACGACATTTTCGGCAAGGACGATGGCGCCCAGATGTTCGCCATCACCCGAATCCCGCGCACCATCGCGCTGGTGCTCGCCGGGGCGGCCATGGCCATGAGCGGATTGGTCATGCAGCTGCTGACCCAGAACCGCTTCGTGGAACCGACCACCACGGGCACCACCGAATGGGCCGGGCTCGGCCTGCTGACCATGCTGGTGCTCTTCCCCAGTGCGAGCCTGCTGGCCAAGATGGGCGTGGCCATCATCTTCGCCTTCATCGGCACGATGGTCTTCTTCCTGTTCCTGCAGCGCGTCTCGCTCAAGGCCTCGCTCACCGTCCCGATTGTGGGCATCATGCTCGGATCGGTGATCGGCGCCTTCTCCACCTTCTTCGCCCTGTCCACCGACAAGCTGCAGTCGCTGGGCATCTGGATGGCCGGCTCCTTCACCTCGGTGATCCGCGGCCAATACGAAGTGCTGTGGATCGTCGCCCTGGTCGCCGTGGCCATCTACATCGTGGCCGATCGCTTCACCGTGGCCGGCCTGGGCGAAGAGATCGCCACCAATGTCGGATTGAACTACCGCCGGGTGATGCTGCTGGGCACCGCGCTGATCGCCATCGCCACCGGCGTGGTCACCGTGGTCATCGGCAACCTGCCGTTCCTGGGCCTGATTGTGCCGAATATCGTCTCGCTGATCCGCGGGGATGACCTGCGCAGCAACCTGCCGTGGGTGTGCCTGCTGGGCGTCGCCATCACCACGGTGTGCGACTTGATCGGGCGCACCATCATCATGCCTTTCGAAGTTCCAGTTTCCCTGATTCTGGGCGTGCTCGGCGCGATCGTTTTCATCTTCCTGCTTCTAAGGCAGCGCAAAATTGGCTAATCTCATGACTTCCCCCGCCCGTTCGGCCCACCATCCCGGCCGTTCTTCAGGACCCCTGCCCAGCGCCAAGGTCCGCAAGCGCTACTGGATCACCCTGGGCATCCTGGGTGCGTTGGCCGTGCTCTTCGCCTTCGGGCTACTGGCCTGGGATAACCCCATGCCGGTGGGCTCCACCGGATTCTGGGTGATCGCCAAGCTGCGTGCCAGCAATATCCTGACCATGGTGGTCGTGGCTGCCTGCCAGTCCATTGCCACCGTCGCTTTCCAGACGGTCACCAACAACCGCATCATCACCCCGTCCATCATGGGCTTCGAAGCCCTGTACCGGGTGGTGCAAACCGGTGCGGTCTTCTTCCTTGGCGTTGCCGGGATTACCTTCTTCACCGGGGTCAGCCAGTTCATCTTGCAGGTGGCCATCATGGTTGGTCTGTCGGTGGCGCTCTACGGGTGGCTGCTGTCGGGCAAGCTCGGCAATATCCAGATCATGCTGCTGGTGGGCATCATCATCGGCACCGGACTGGGCTCGATTTCCACCTTCATGCAGCGGTTGCTGACGCCGAGCGAATTCGATGTGCTCACCGCCCGGCTCTTCGGCTCCATGGCCAATGCGGATATGAGCTATATGCCCGTGGCCATTCCGCTGGTCGTCATTGCCGGCGGCTACCTGGTTCTGGCCTGCAAGAAGATGAACATCCTGGCTTTGGGCAAGGAAACCACCATCAACCTGGGCATCAACCACCGCCGCGAGGTCATGAAGACGCTGTTCTTCGTCTCCATCCTGATGGCCGTGACCACCGCGCTAGTTGGCCCGCTGACCTTCCTAGGCTTCCTCGTGGCAACCTTGGCCTACCAATTGGCCGACACCTACGACCACCGCTACATCTACCCGATGTCATTCTTGATCGGCTTTGTCGTTCTGGCCGGCGCCTACTTCATCATGAAAAACCTGTTCTACGCCCAGGGCGTGGTGGGCATCATCATTGAAGCCGTCGGCGGCATCACCTTCTTGATCTTCATCCTGCGAAAGGGCCGACTGTGATTACCCTCAACGCCGTCAGCAAGAAATACAGCTCCACCGTGGCCATCGGCCCGGTGACCTTGGAAATCCCCACCGGCGGGCTGACCGCGCTGGTGGGTCCCAACGGTGCCGGCAAGTCCACCATGCTCACCATGGTCGGACGCCTGCTGGGCATCGATGAGGGAACCATCGAGGTAGCCGGCTACGACGTCACCAAAACCAACTCCAACGATCTGGCCAAGATCGTCTCGATCCTGCGCCAGGAAAACCACTTCGTCACCCGGCTGACCGTACGACAGCTGGTGGGCTTCGGCCGCTACCCGCACTCCAAGGGCCGGCTGAACCAGGCGGATGAGGAAATCATCTCGCGGTCCATCGACTTCCTGGACCTTGGCGAGCTGGAAGGCCGCTATCTTGATGAGCTCTCCGGCGGCCAGCGCCAGCGCGCCTATGTGGCCATGGTCCTGGCCCAGGATACCGATACGGTGTTGCTCGATGAGCCGCTGAATAACCTGGACATGAAGCACTCGGTGGTCATGATGCAGCATCTGAAGCGCGCCGCGGCGGAACTGAACCGCACCATTGTCATCGTGCTGCACGACATCAACTTCGCCGGGCACTACGCCGACTACATCTGCGCCATGAAACACGGCAAGGTCGTGCAGTTCGGCACCCCCGAACAGATCATGCAGGATGAGATCCTCACCGAGGTTTTCGAGACCCCGGTGAACGTCATCCCCGGCCCCAATGGCCGGCTGGCTGTCTACTACTAAGTCAGAGACACCTGCACTAGACCCACCGCCGCTGGCGCCACGAAATTCGTGGCGCCAGCGACGTCTTTAATAGCTCTTTGCGCACTTCAATAGCAAGTGGTGACCACGTACACCGAGTCTTAGAGGACCTCGTCTCAACACCGGGTTAAATTCTTTTCACAGATTTCGCGTCCAATCTGTAAGCAACACTTCAATCATTTTCATTTTTGGTTCAATCGCTGAACTCTTGTGACTCAGCAAGCCAATCTACCTCGATTATCGGCTCAGAATCCTCAGAATCCCTACCTCAGATAAGCGCCATTCAAGCAAATTAAGCATTGCTATATCCTCTTGAATCTTATGTACGTAGACTTCAAATGTGGTCCAGATTATGTTCGTTTAGTAGCCGGATGACGCTTTTCCGGACCGAGTGGCCGGGAGCAAGGCGGGCACAACGAGACGTAGGAATGACGATGAACATACAAGCCGAATGGATGCGCGGAGGCACCAGCAAGTGCTGGGTCTTCGAATCCGATCATGTGGAGCAGACCGGGATCAGCCTTGATCTCCTGCTCCCAAAGATCTTCGGAAGCCCAGATTCACGACAGATCGACGGTGTCGGCGGAGCCACCTCCACCACCAGCAAAGCCATCATCCTTAGCCCTTCTACCGATGCAGACGTTGATGTTGAATACACCTTCGCTCAGGTCGGTATCGAAGAGGCCACCGTGGACTGGGGCAGCAACTGCGGTAACTGCTCTGCAGTGGTTGGACTTTATGCCATTGAGCAGGGATGGGTTACCCCGGAAGGTGACGTCACCCGAGTTATCACCCGCAATACCAACACCGGGCAGATCATCATTCAGCGGGTAGACACCCCCAACGGCGCCCTGCCAATCGTTCCCCAAGCTCAGATGCCGGGCGTCGCTACTCCCGGCTACAAAGTCGGACTTGGTTTCCGCGATCCAGCAGGCAAGACCACCGGCTGCCTGCTACCAACCGGCAACTCGACCGACACCTTAGATATTGAAGGCCGAAGCTGGAGGGTTTCCATGGTGGACGCTGGAGCACCGGTAGTGGTTGTCCGCGCAGAAGATTTGAGCCTAGATATCAATGACTACGAATCGTGGATGAGCGCCGTTGAACTACAGCTTCCCATCCTTGATAAGGTACGTCGCGAAGCTGCGGTACGCATGGGGCTGGCCACAACACCCGAGCAGGCCGCTCGTGCCATTCCAAAGCTAGCCATCGCCGCAGCCCCACAGGTAGAATCCGGCAGTGATATCAACGTCATGATGCTCTCCATGGGAAAGCCGCATCCCGCCTTAGCTATCACCGGAAGTATTGCACTGACCATCGGTGCCCGCACACCCGGCACGGTTTTGCACAGTATTACCGGGGATCCAACCGGCGCCACACTGAGGCTGCGAACTCCTGCGGGAATCATCGAAACCTGGAGCGAAAAACGCGAAGGATTCATGTACGTCGGCGTTGACCGCACCGCGCGTTCCATCGCAACCTCCACCATTCACCTCCCCGAGTCCCTCGGCAGCGTTGCCGGGACCGACCTAGCAAGCGCCAGCCGCTAAGGAGTCAGACCATGTCTAAAACTGAGCTCGACGTTGCGCCAGTGACTGATCGCGAAGACGTTGAATTTAATACCGTTGATCCGCGCCGCCAAAAGCGCCGGAATCGCCGGAACATCTTGATCGTTGCGGCCGTCGCTGCCGTAGTGGCACTCATTGCCCTACTGGTTGGACCGTCAATGACCGGTTCCTCGGCCCCCGCCGATCCGGGCAGCAGCCTGACTTTTGAGCAGATTGTCCCGCTGGTCGTCCTGGTGCTGATGTTCATCATCGCCACCAAGTGGCCCGTGAACATCGGCGTGATGGGGCTGGTTGCCTCCTTCGGCATCGGCTACTTCATGTTGGGCATGGACGATAAGGAAATCCTCGCGGACTTCCCGGCCAGCATCGTGCTGACCATCATCGGTGTCACGTACTTCTTCTCCATGGCACAGCACAACGGCACCATCGATGTCATCGTGCGCAACTGCGTGCGCATGGTTCGCGGCAAGACCATGCTGCTTCCCTGGGTCTTCTTCCTGGTTGCTGCGGGGCTGACCTCGCTGGGCACCTTCTCCCCTGCCGCCGTCGCCCTGCTGGCACCAGCAGCCATCGGCTTTGCCTACGAGTCGCGCATCCACCCTCTGCTGATGGGTGCCTTCATCATCAATGGCGCCCACGCTGGCGGATTCTCGCCGCTGTCGGTCTCCGGTGTCCTGGTCCATGACATCGCCATGGAAAATGGCTTCCCGGTTTCGGCCAACGCCCTGTTTGTCGCCAGCTTCGCGATCAACCTGATCCTCTCGATCCTGACCGTGATCGTCTTCGCCTTCATGGGCAAGCTGCGCACCGCCAAGGGCGAGGCCTATGCAGAAGCGGCGGATACCCGCTCCACACGTCCGCAAGGTCAGCAGATCTACACCCTGGTGCTCATTGGCGTCATGCTCTTCTGCGCTTTGGTCCTGCGTCTGCCCATCGGCTTCGTCGCCTTGAGCGCAGGCCTGCTCCTTGCCCTGCTGAACATCAAGGACCAGCAGAAATTCGTTGCCGGCATCTCCTGGTCCACTGTGCTGCTGGTGGCTGGCATGATCACCTATGTATCGTTGCTGACCCACATCGGCGTGATCGATACCTTGGCCCACATGGCTCTGGCGCTGGGTGCGCCGATCTTGATCGCTTTGGTCCTCTGCTACGTGATCGGCATCGGCTCGGCTTTCGCCTCGTCCACGGCACTGCTTGCGGCGTTCATTCCGCTGGCCGGCCCGTTGCTTTCCGTCAGCTCGCTGAGCGTCTCCGGCACGGTGGCAGCTATCGCCATCTCGGCCACCGTGGTTGACGTTTCCCCGTTCTCCACCGCTGGCGCACTGGTCGTGGCCAACGTGAAGGAAAGCGATCGCACTCGCACCTACAAGCAGCTGATGATGTACGCAGGTGCCGTGGTGCTGATCGCACCGGCATTGTCCTGGCTGCTGCTGGTGCCAACCGGCATCATGTAAGCATTCCATCAGATACGGCTGTGGGCGGGATCCGAAACCGGATCCCGCCCACAGCTTTAAGTTCTAGCGACGCTTACCGGTCACCAAGCCCCATACGATCAAAACGATCAGGGAACCGCCGATGGCCAGCAGCCAGGTCGACAGCGACCAGAACTGGCTCACGCCAACACCAAAAATGGCCGACCCGATCCAGCCGCCAAGCAGTGCGCCGACAACTCCCAGCAGGAGAGTTGCCAGCCAGCCGCCGCCCTGCGTTCCGGGCTTGATTGCCTTGGCGATCGCGCCAGCAATGAGGCCCAGGATGATCCAACCAATAATTCCCATTTGTTCTTACTCTCCAAGTGTTGTGGCACCAACAGCGTGCCGCTAGTGATTATTTCTTGATACTCATTGCCCGGCTCAGATGAGCACGGTCTTCTGAGAATCCTGTTTTTCCGGCTTCTGGAAGCTGAACGAAACGTGCTTGCTGGCGAAGGGCACGCCCAGCACCATCTCGAGGTCAGGAATCACGCGTTCGTTAACCAGATCGATGCCACGATTCGCCGGAGCATCTGCGCGCAGGGTAAACCGTGCATAGAGCACGGGCTCGGTGGCGTTGCCGCCGATTCGGACATTCGCATCAACGATTTCCGGCTGCGTCTGCGCGGCAGTCTCCACGGCCTTGGCGATTACCGAAGTTTCGATCTCGCTCACTCCCTCAGTGCCTGATTCGTATCTGAACTTATGAGCCGATGGCCGGCGCGGAATGGCGGTGATCAGCACGGCCAAAGACAGCACGATGCCGGCAATGCCCAGGGCAAGGCCCAGCGGCAACAGGTACTGCTGATCGACTGGCAGGCTGTTGCCAATCTGCGCCCGGCCAAGGCCTGCGCCTTCGCCAAGCCCCGACCACACTGCGGCCAGGCCCAAGCCGCCGGCCGCCAAGAGGACCAGGCCGAGGACTGCCAGGATTAGCCGCTGGCGCACCACATGCGTTGTGAACATCGTCAGTTGCCTCCTCGCCGCTGCACTGAAACCTTGATCTTGGGAGCCCGTTGCAACGGCAACCCGTCGATCACCCGCTGGGCCCGCGCTTGCGCATTCTCCCGCACCCGCTGCACCGAGTGGGCCGGAGTCTGCACTTTCACGTGCACCAAAGACGGGCTGGTTGACACGCTCGCGCCGGTCACCGAATCGGTTCGTTCAACCTCATACCCGACCAAGGTTGAAATTCCACGGCATGAGATGGCCTGTTCCGACCCGGTGGCAGGATCATCGCTATTGAGCAGGATGCTCTGCCGGCGCCCTGGAATGAGCGCGCTGAGCAACAGCAGCAGGCCGAGCACCGCAAGGACCACCATGGCGATCACTGCCAGGTTGTCATTGAGGTGCAGGCCGCTGACCGTTTTGATGCTCTGCTCAGCGGCGGCCGGCCATTGGCCGCTGGCCAAACGCAGGATGCAGGACAGGGCCAGGAGAATGCTCGCAGCCAATAGGATGGCGAAGCTGATCATCAAGACCAGCGTGCGAGCGCTGCGAACATGCCAGAACCTGTTCATCGCAGCCTCCTCTGTTTGGTTCCTTCATCCGGCGCCGACATCCAGCTCACCCGGATATCGGTTTGCACCTGTTCCACGCCGAGGTATCGGCGCAAGTCCGAAGCGACCATGTTCCTGACGTCATCGCAGGCCTGCCGGACATTGCTCGGATAGCTCAGCCCAAGGTCCAGTTCGATAACCACCGTATTTCCGAGCACCTCGACCTTGGCTTTGGGCCGGCGATCAAAATCCTTGAACTTGCCCAGCCCCAGGATGCCGCCGGCGGCCGAGCCGACGACCGGCACCTTGTAGGCCGCCTGGGCAGCAATTTTTGAATAGACGGCCGTGTTCACCGTGGTGCTTCCGCGGTGCGTAGACAGCTCTGCCATCTGCTTCACCGCCGACGTTTGCTGAATACTTGAGAGAGATCGACCCGCTCTTGCAAAAGCCAACCCACTGCCGCGCCGATGATGGCGAAGAACGCCACCACCACGAACTGGGTGAATGAGCCGAAGGCAATCAGCACTCCGGCGATGGCTCCGATAGCCAAACCCCACTTGACGTGTAACATGTTCTGCTCCTTAGATGCGGACAGTTATTTCAGGCCATCGCGGGTTTCGGTGTCGTCATCATCATCTTCTGGCAGGTGCACATCGGTTACTTCGACGTTCACCTCGATAACTTCCAGGCCGGTGGCGCGCTCTACCTGGGCGATGATGTTCGAGCGGATCTCGTTGGATACCTCAACGATCGAGAAGCCGTAGGAAACGACGATCGACACGTCGATAGCGGTCTGTTGCTCGCCCTTCTCGACACTCACGCCACCCGCCGCGTTGGCCTGCGCACCAGGGATGCGCTCAGCCAAGGAGTTGAAGGTCCGGCGGGCTGCATTGCCCATCGCGTAGACGCCGGAAACTTCGCGGGTGGCGATGCTGGCGATCTTCTGGACAACTCGATCTTCGATGGTCGTCTTGCCCAGCTCGGTGTGCAAGGGGCCGCGCAGTTCCTCTTGCGGCTGCGCCTCGCTGGCGGCCTTCGCCTTTGCCTGGCGTTCCAGCTCCTCGCCGGTTGGCTTGATGATTGGCCCCTGTGAATCGCGTTGCACCATGATGGTCTCCTCATTCATTGAACGGATATTTTTGTGCCTTACACTCATACAGACGAGAGCTACGCAGAAATCCTCACGCGTTTTGAACGTGATATAGATCACTTAAGGAGGGGTGTTTGGAACCGACCCGGCTGACCGTGCTTGTTGGTCGTTCAATGGAAGGTGATCCCGAAGCATTTGGCGAACTTGTCACCTCACTGTCGCCCGGACTGCGCCAGTACTGCAAGACTTTTTTCAGCAGCTGGCATGACGCGGAAGACGCCACCCAGGACGCATGGATCCGCGCGTGGCAGTCATTCAGCTCGCTTAGGGAACGCGCCGCATTCAAGACATGGCTTTACCGGATGGCACGAAATATTTGCCTTGATCGCATCCGCCAACGTGCCAATGACCAGCAAACCGTGGATGATGGAGTGCTAGAGCAAACCCCGATCCCAGACCGCGAATTGCCAGAAAACGTTGCCGTGCAACGTGGTGAGATTGCCGACGCCTGGCAGATCATCAACGGATTGCCGTCGGCGCTTCGCCAGACTTTTGTACTGGTGGCGCTCCAAGGCATGAGCTACAAGGAAGCGGCCCTGGTTACCAACGTTTCAGAATCAACTGTGCGAGGGCGACTTGCACGGGCACGCAATGCAATCAGCGAGGCGGTGTCATGACAACCCTTCCCTGCGGACGTACCACCGAAGACGTCCTGCTGAACCTTGATGAACCCGCCGACCTGCACGAATTGCAGTGCCGCTGGTGCCACGCCGAACGCCAAAAACTCAAGGACCAGAACGGATTCATCACCCAACTGCTGCAGGCCTCGACTCCCGAACATGAGCCGGAGGCCTTCTCGCAATCGATCCTGGGAAAAATCGCCAGCTACGTGCCACGGCAACGTGTTTGGGATGTGCAGGATGCCCTCACCGGAAATCCCCAACGGCTCTCTTCCCTCGACCTGATCAAGGCCATTCGCAAGGTGTTCGCGGACTCGACTCAATCGCAGTTGAACTACACCGAAATCAAAGCCACCGACACAAAAATCCCGCACCTGCAGTGGAAAGTCCAGTGCCATGTCAGCATGGCCGAGGACAGCTCGGTGAGCACGATTGAGCAGCAGGTTCTCGGCTATATCCGCGATGCCATCAGCCCGCTGATCGTTTGGGACGAGCTTGTTGTCGACCTGGTCGTCGAGGACCTTCACGGCCAGGCCATCGAATCCGTCACGCTGCGCGAGGAAAGCTAGCAAATCGCCGGCTGATGCCTTGTTGCCTAACTTTCGAGAACCAAGCGGCGGGGCCTACGCCCTGACGGTTCGCCGGTTCAGCAGGTAGATCAGGTACACGCCGCCGAAGACGACAGTGACCACGCCCACCGGCAATTGCACCGGGGCGAAAAGCCGCTGCGCCAGCAAGTCGCTGCTGGCCAAAAGCAGCGCGCCGACCAGCGCTGTCGGAATCAGCTGCAGCTTGTTCCCGCCGGCCAGGCGCCGGGCAATTTGCGGCGCCACCAAGGCCACAAAGGCAATCGGGCCCGCCAGCGAGGTCACCGCGGCGACCAGCAGCACAGCGAGCACCACGAACAACAGCTTGGTGCGCTCCACACGCATCCCCAAAGCCCGGCACAGATCATCGCCGAGCTGCAGCATCTGCAGCCGCGAAGAACTGGCCAGCAGGGCGATCGAAACGAGCAGCACCAGGATTCCCGCCGGGATCACCGACTGCCAGGTCAGTCCGTTCAGGGTTCCCGCTCCCCAGACCGCGGCGGCCATAGCCACGTCCAGCTCGGCGCGCAGCACCATGAAATGGTTGAACGAGGCCAGCACCGAGGAAATACCGATGCCCACCAGGATCAGCCGGAACCCGGCAGTGCCGTTGCGCCAAGCCAGCAGGTACACCAGCAGCGCGGTGAGCAGACCGCCAACGAGGGCTCCCAGGCTGGTGGCAACAAACCCGCCGCCGAGCACCGTGAGGGTGATCAGCGCACCGGTGTAGGCACCGGTGGAAAAGCCGATGATATCCGGGGATCCCAAGGGATTTCGGGTCAATGATTGGAACACCGCACCGGAGAGCCCCAACGCGGCACCAAAGAGCAGGGCGGCAACAGCACGCGGCATCCGCCACTGCCAGATGACCATGTTCTCGATTCCCTCGCCCTGGCCGAAAAGCGTTTTCAGCACCTGCCCCGGGCTCATCTGGTATTCGCCACCGGAGATGGCGAAGACGGTCACCAGCAGGCACAACACCAGCAGGATCGCCAAGGATCCGGGGGTGCGCAATGTCTTTCGCAGGCTCACAGGGCGACCGCCTTGCGTCCACGGGCAATCATGATCAGCAGCGGCGCGCCCAGGAAGGCCGCGACCACGCCAGCTTGCAGTTCGCCGGGCAGCAGAATGCGGCCGAGCATATCTGCGCAGAGCAGGAGCATGGGCGCCAGCAGCGCGGTGAAAGCGATGATCCACCCGGTGTGGGCACCGGCTAGGCGCCGGGCCGCATGCGGTGCCATCAACCCGATGAATCCGATGGCGCCTACCGCGGCGGTAGACGCGCCGGCCAGGATGGTGATGGCCAGCAAGACCAGAATCCGGGTCCGCCCCACATGAGTGCCCAGCGATCGTGCGCTGTCTTCGCCAAGCGCCAAGGTGTCCAAGGAGCGCGCGCATAGGCTGGCCAGCACCACGCCGATGACAAGGCATCCGGCCAGGGTGGCAATGATTGATGAATCGCGGCCCTGCAGTGACCCGATGGTCCAGGCGCGCAGCTGGTCGAAAGCCTGTGGCTTTACCAGTGATAGCGCGGTACCCACACCGGTGAGCACGGCGCCGATGGCGACTCCGGAGAGCACCAAGCGGACCGGGTCGCTGGATCCGGGCCGCGGCATGCCGACCAGGTAGACCACCGCAGTAGTCAGCAGCGCACCGAGGAACGCGAAGAAAACGTAGCCGTTGAAACCCTGCACGCCGAGGAATCCAACCGAGATGACGATGGCCAAGGACGCTCCGGCGTTCACCCCGAGTATTCCGGGTTCGGCCAGCGGGTTGCGGGTCAGGCTTTGCGCCAGGACCCCGGAAATCCCCAGCCCGAGGGCGGCGAGAACCGCCAGCAGGGCTCGCGGCAACCGGGACTCGATGACAATGCTTCGCTCGACGGTTGGCTCGGGGTCGGCCAAGGCATGGATGACGGCATCCAGCGGCAGGGAACGGGAGCCAACTGCAAGGGAAGCGAGAACCAAGAGCACCAGGATCACCGCTAGTGCACCAAGCAGTGCGAGTTGACGGCCCGGGCCCACGGTTCTGGGCGCAGGTGCGGTGGGCCGCGTGAGGTTAGCGCTAATGACCGGCGCCCTTCGTCTGAGCTTCTGCAGGGAACGAGATTACTTTACCGTGATCGCATAAATTTTGACGTCATGACCTATGGGTAGGCTTAGTGAAATAGGGTATATTTAGCGTGTGAATTTCTCAAAGATGGGCGCCGCATGGCGCCGCACCCTCATTTCAGCCACCGCTATTGCGCTGGTTGGCCTGACCGCCGGCTGCGGCGCGTCCACCACGACCGATACCAACTCCGGCAATAAGGACGTTGCTATCGGCGGCGAACGTTTCACCACCGCTGACGAGGAAACTGCAAAATTCGGCTCGGACGCCGAAGCCGGCCAATTCCCCCGCACCATCACCCACGCCAACGGAACCACCACCCTGGAATCCAAGCCACAGCGTGTCGTGGTTCTGGATACCGGTGAATTGGATGCCGTGATTTCCCTGGGCATCACCCCGGTAGGCATCCCTTCCACCGAGGGCTCCAGCCCCATTCCTAGCTACTTGGCCGATAAGGTCAAGGACGCCAAGACCGTTGGCACCATCCAGGAACTGAATCTGGAATCCATTGCGGCCCTGAAGCCGGATCTGATCATCGGCTCCCAGCTGCGCGCTGACAAGCTGTACTCCCAGCTCAACGACATCGCGCCAACGGTCTTCTCGATCCGTCCGGGCTTCCCTTGGAAGGAAAACTTCCTGCTCGCCGGTGAAGCTCTCGGCGAGGAAACCAAAGCCGTGGAAACCTTGAACGCCTACCAGGACAAGGCCACCGCTCTGGGCAATGACATCCAAGGCGACCCGGAGATCTCCCTGCTGCGCTTCATGCCAGAAAAGATCCGCCTCTACGCCAACAAGTCGCTGATCGGCGTGATCCTGAAGGACGCTGGCCTGAAGCGTCCCGATAACCAGAACATCGACGATCTGGCCGCCGAGATCTCTGCCGAGAATCTCACTGATGCCGACTCGGACTGGATCTTCTACACCTCCTATGGAACTCCTGAAGCCACCGGCGAAAAGGCCGCCATTGAAGGTCCATTGTGGAAGAAGCTGAAGGCCGTCCAGAATGACCAGGCCGTCCGCGTGAACGACGACGTGTGGTTCCTGGGCTTGGGCCCAACCGGCGCTTCCCAGATCCTGGACGACCTGCGCGCCAACTTGGTCAAGTAATTCGCTCTGAATCATCCACGCGATACATTGCCACTGCGAAGACTGCGCTCAGCGCATGCATAGCTATCTTCAGTAACGTAGTAAGCACCTCATTGAAGGTGCGAGTGATGATCGTTGAAATCCCCGCCGGCCCAGCCGGCGGGGATTTCGCTTTAACTTCGAGTTCAGCGCGGGCCTAGCTCTCCAGCCAGCTCACTTCCCCGGTCTCCAAATCATAAACACCTGGCACCACTCGGGTCCGCTTTTCTTGAACGGTTTTGCGGATTATGACTGAGCACTCTAGAAGTTGCTCAGCGACGGCGAGCGCGTTGGACTTCGCCACCTTATTCACCGCGTCACTGCCCGATCCCTCTACTTTAGCCTTGCGGTCCACTGAAGCTATTTGTTCAGCAAAGTCATCCATTTCTCAGGGGAACTGCGGGTCCTTTGGATCTTTTCCATGGCTTTCAGCGTTCCGGTTACTGCACCGCAGGCAGTATGTCCGAGGATCACCAGGAGTGGACCCGAGTATGGGCTAGAGACTGCAAATTCCATGCTACCCACCAAGGTGTCATCAAGCACCGCCCCAACCGTACGGGTGACAAAGAGGTCTCCGATCCCCTGGTCAAAAAGCAGTTCAGGGGTCACCCGGGAGTCCACGCAACCATGGACAAGGCGAAGGGGCCCTGGTGTTCGACTTGCTCGTCACGTCGATGTGAGCCCTGGATGGGATGCTGCACTTCGGGTTGTCCGGGCAGTCAGGCTTTGCGTAACCTGCAGCCTGCAACTCAGCGATAACAGTCTTGAGCTGTGGGATGGATGCCGAAATACTTGGCAGTTTGATGATGTTGGCTTCTGGGGACTTGGCTAGATCGCCAAGTTCTGCCAGAGCATCGCCGATGCACTGTTCTTCGGTGACATAGTCAGGGAAGGTAGCAGTAATGCGGCCTGCCAGCGAGATATCGCGGGCCGCAAGTTCCACGCCTGCGGTCGACGCGAAGGCCTCAACGATTCGGAAGAACGAGTGGGTTGTCAGCATCAGGGCTTCGTCGGTGTGGGTGTAAATAATTTGGCCATTGGTAAGGCATCTCCCTCAATGTCGTGCGGAAAGTTCTGTGCACGGCCCCTGACTCAACGTCCTTAGATTTACCCGATTTACGCACGGGGCACACTTCAGCACGTCACAGGACCGCAGCCTGACCGCCAGCTTTAGGGCTTTAACAAGGGGAATCAATGGCAAACAGAGGCGCAACATTCAGTTAGTAGCCAGTAACTGAATTGCCAAAGAACGCCCCGACGACAACCACGGACGGCCCATGCATTCAATGAGGCAGCCGCGCCACGCCTTACCCAGGCGACTCCGGGACCAGTGACTTTCAGTGCCCCGGCGCGAGGTCGCGATACCCCCACCAAGCGACATTCATGATAACTATTCTCATTATCATACAAAACGTATGATCAAAAATTTATTTCAACTCCAATCGCCGAAGAAAAACTTACCTTAACATTTTCGCTGAATTATGCTCGGCCAGGAATGAATATCAAAGAATCTGCACAAGATACTCATGGCTCTTCGTAACTTCCCCGCAATTTATATGACAAGAAACTGAAAATATCTAATGCTGTAGTTGTAGTTGACGAGGATCCAGATTGCCGCATCACCGCGCCTGCCCTTCCGTCGCATCGACTGAATCAACGACGAAACAGGAGTACACAGTGTCCTTGCCCGGAACCGCAAAACATCCTACGACCGGCAGTCCGCCGCCCCGCACCGCAGGCCACTGGCGACCTGACATCGCCGCCTCTCTGGTTGTCTTCCTAGTAGCCCTGCCGCTGTCTCTCGGAATCGCCACCGCATCCGGAGCGCCGATCATGGCCGGCTTGATCGCCGCAGTCATCGGCGGCATCGTCGCCGGTTCCCTCGGCGGCTCCCCCCTGCAGGTCAGCGGCCCCGCGGCCGGGCTCACCGTGATTGTCGCCGGGCTCATCAATCAATTCGGATGGCAGGTCACCTGCGCCATCACAGTCTGCGCGGGAGTATTGCAGATCCTCTTCGGGCTCAGCCGACTGGGTCGGCTCGCCCTGGCGATTTCGCCCGTGGTGGTTCAGGCGATGCTCGCGGGCATCGGTGCCACCATCGTGCTGCAACAGGTGCACACTCTGCTTGGCGCCCAGTCGCGCAGCCACGCCTGGGAAAACATCGCCGCACTGCCGGAAAGCCTGATCGGAATGCACTGGCAGGCGGCACTCCTGGGCCTGTCCGTCATCGCCGTCATCCTGATCTGGAAGCGCCTGCCCGAGAAATTCCGCAAGGTGCCGGCCCAGCTGGTGGCGGTAGCCGTAGTGACCCTCTGCTCCCTGCCCCTGGGCGGCGCCGTCGAGCGAATCAACATCACGGGCAATCTGCTCGAAGTGATCGCCCTGCCGGCGCTGCCCACCGGAGGGTGGGGGCTCTTCGCCATCGGTGTCGTCACCATGGCCCTGATCGCCAGCGTCGAATCGCTGCTGTCTGCAGTCGCAGTGGACCGCATGCAGCACGGACCGCGCACCAACTTCAACCGCGAACTCATGGGACAGGGTGCAGCCAACATCAGCAGCGGCCTGCTCGGCGGTCTTCCGGTGACCGGTGTGATCGTGCGCAGCGCCACCAACGTTGCTTCCGGCGCGCAAACCCGCGCTTCTGCCGTGATGCACGGCGTCTGGGTGCTGTTGTTCTCGGTGTTCTTCGCACCGCTGATCATGCAGATCCCGATCTCGGTGCTTGCCGGGCTGCTGATCGTCGTGGGCATCCAGCTGATCAAGGTCGCCGACCTGCTCAATGCACGCCGCTCCGGCGAAACCATCGTGTACCTTGCAACCTTTGCAACGGTAGTCTTCGGAAACCTGCTGGAAGGGGTCATGCTGGGGCTGGCACTGTCCTTCCTGATGGTGCTCTGGCGCGTTGTGCGAAGCAATGTCCACGCCGAACGAATCGACGACACGCCCGAAGGCGCCCAGCGCTGGCATGTCATGGTCGAGGGCTCGTGCAGTTTCCTCTCCATGCCTAGGCTCAGCTCTGTGCTCACGGGAATTCCCGAAGGCAGTGAGGTGATCGTGGACATCGAAGCCGACTTCATCGACCGCTCCGTCGCCGAAACCCTGTCCACGTGGAAGATCCGCCACGAGGCCACGGACGGCCGCGTGAGCATCGAGGAGCATGGCACCGCAGCCCTGCAGAAAGCCCAGGACGGCCCGCCGCAGCGCGGCCGCCTGCGTTCGGCGATCAGCAGTGGAATGGCCCCGTGGAACAGCTGGCAGCGCACCCATGCGGGCAACGCTGCTGAGCGAGGAGAAAGGGCCTTGGTTCGCGGCATCGAACAGTACCACCGCCGTCACGCCCGCATGGTGCAGCCGGACATGGAGGAACTCGCTGCAGAGCAGAACCCGCGGACATTCTTCCTGACCTGTGCGGACTCGCGCGTCATCCCGAATCTCATCACCTCCAGCGGCGCCGGAGACTTGTTCACCGTGCGAAATGTCGGAAATGTAGTCGGAAGCGTGGGTTCCGACCCTTCGGTCGAAGCGGCACTGGAATTCGCCATCAATGAGCTGGGCGTACGCCACCTCGTGATCTGCGGCCACTCCAACTGCGGTGCCATGGATGCCCTGCTGAAGCAGCCGGAGAAAGCGTCATCCGCCACCCCAAACCCTGTGGAAGGCTGGCTGCGACGACTCCGCGAGGTTCGAGGCATTTACAAGGCCGGACACCAGGTCGGCACTGCAGCACAGCGCGCCGGCTACGGGGAGACCGATCAGCTGGCCATGGTGAACGTCATCCAGCAGATCGAACAGCTGGCCGCGCATCCGATGCTCGCGCAACAGGTCAACGACGGGTCACTGATTCTGACCGGCCTCTTCTACGACATCGGCGCCGCGCGGATGGTTCGAGTCACCGGCGAGGGGCTCGAAGAGATGGGGCACATGCCCGGTCAGCTGACCGCAAAAACCGCCGGATAATCGAAGGGAAATCGAGGCTCAACCCATAAGTGCGCTGGCCAGGCCCTCGCAGCGCACACAGAACGTTTCCGCCCTGGCCGGTTCCCGGCCAGGGCGGATTTCCTTGTGCAGGCCACTGCCGGGCCGCGGTTCACGGAGACCGGCGCCGCGAAGCTTGACTACCGCCGGTTCTGGGATGTGATGAACCAGCTCACCGCGGATCACCTGGAAGAAATCAGCACCCGGGTGGCGACAAGGATCGTGGCAGAGTACGGCCTGGATACCTCGTCGGCGGCCCTGGACATGACGAGGTGGGCAGCATCGAAGAGACCGTGCTGCTCTACCACGACGGACCCAAGGGCCGACCCCGCGCCCAACGCCCGCTCACCGACCACTCCACGACCACGGAGAAACTCGCCAAACTCTTCAACCTCGAGACCTACGCCCGCACGCGATAACCGACCGGAAGGCCCCGCCTAGGTAATACGCCTCGAAAACGCCTTGACCAGCACAAACACCACAAAAACAGGTCGCCTTTCGGAAACTCCCCCCTAGAAGTCCTGCGCTTGCGGCGAGTAGCTGTCGTCGGCTGGTAGTGGCAACGGCGGTGTCGATGGGTCGTGGCATGGTACTTTCCGGTCGCAATTCATGGGCACCTGAATATCATTAACTCAGATTTGGTAGTAAATACCATCATGAATTCTCGTCTTCTCCATTTGATTCATAAATGAAATACCAAATACTTCGCACGCCCCGTGGAGCCTGGACATCACCCCGAACGAATCAAAAGTGATTGACACCACAGTTGTTCTCGGCTTGGATAGACACTGTCAATCGATTGATTGGGAACACAAGGTGGTGTCCATTGGAACTGGGTAAAGTCCAGCAAGCAGCGGTGTCTTGCTTTGCGCAACGCGGATTTGCGGCCACCGGCATCCGCGAGTTGGGCACCGCGGTAGGCCTGAACTCGGCAACGCTCTACCACTACGTCGGCGGCAAGGAAGCACTGCTGGTGGGCATCATCAAGAATTGCCTGGACTCCATGATCACCGGCGCCCGCCAGGTTCTGGCCACCAGCACCGACCCCACTAGGCAGCTGGCCCTGTTGGTCGCTTTCCATGTCGGGTTCACCGCCACCAACCCCAAGACCTCCCGCGTGGCCGAACACGAAATGCGCGCCCTGTCGCCTGCGAACGCGCGGCAGATGCAGGTGCTGCGCGATGACTATGAACAGCTCTTCGCCAAAGTGCTGCAGGACGGAGCCGAACAAGGCATCTTCAACACCGTGGACCTTGGCATCGCCCGGCTGGCCATCATGGAAATGGGAACCGGCGCCAACCATTGGTACCGCCGCGACGGACGACTGTCATTAGCCGAAGTGCAGCTGAATTTTGTCTCCCTGGCCATGCGCATGCTCGCCGTCGCCAACGAATCGCCGCTGGCCAGCAGTGACCTCCCTAAACCAGTGATGGTTGCCAGTGAACCTGAACCGAAGGACTGAAAAGTGAAGACGCTTTCTTCCCGCATGGATCCCGCAGAATTTGAGATCAATGCCAAAGCCAATGCCCCGCTGCTGGCCGAACTTCACCAGCGTCTGGAACGCGCGGCCAGGGGCGGGTCGGAGAAATCCCGTGCCCGCCATGTGGAACGAGGCAAGCTGCTGCCTCGCGAACGCGTCGATGCGCTCCTCGATGACGGATCCCCCTTCTTGGAGATCGCGCCGTTGGCCGCCGAGGACATGTACGACGGCGCCAGCCCCGCGGCCGGCATGATCGCTGGCGTCGGCCTGGTCCATGGCCGGCACGTGCTGGTCATCGCCAATGATGCCACCGTCAAAGGCGGCACCTACTTCCCCATGACGGTCAAGAAGCACCTGCGCGCGCAGGAAATCGCCCTGGAGAACCGGCTGCCGTGCATCTACCTGGTGGACTCCGGAGGTGCGTTCCTGCCCATGCAGGACGAGGTCTTCCCGGACCGCGAGCACTTCGGGCGCATCTTCTACAACCAGGCGCAGCTCTCAGCCAAGAAGATCCCCCAGCTCGCTGCCGTTATGGGATCCTGCACCGCCGGCGGCGCCTACGTGCCGGCGATGAGCGATGAGACGGTGATCGTGCGCAACCAGGGCACCATCTTCCTCGGCGGACCACCGCTGGTGAAGGCTGCCATCGGCGAAATTGTCACGGCCGAAGAACTCGGCGGCGGCGACCTGCACGCCAAGACCTCCGGGGTCGCGGACCACCTGGCCGAGAATGACGAACACGCGCTGATGATCATCCGCGACATCGTCTCGACCTTGCCTGCCAATCCCGCCCCCGCCTGGCAGATCGCACAGCAGGTGGCCGAGCCGCTGTATCCGGCCAGCGATCTGGCCGGCATCGTGCCGGTGGATGTGAATGCCCCCTACGATGTGCACGAGGTCATCGCCCGGCTTGTGGACGGCAGCGCCTTCCACGAGTTCAAGGCCGAGTACGGCACCACCTTGGTCACCGGCTTCGCCCATATCCATGGGCACCGGGTGGGCATCATCGCCAATAACGGGGTGCTCTTCTCCGAGTCCGCGATGAAGGGAGCCCACTTCATCGAGCTCTGCGACCAGCGCGGCATCCCGCTGCTCTTCTTGCAGAACCTTGCCGGGTTCATGGTGGGCCGCGACTACGAGGCCGACGGCATCGCCAAGCACGGAGCAAAAATGGTCACCGCTGTGGCCACCGCCCGCGTCCCCAAACTAACAGTGATCATCGGCGGCTCCTTCGGCGCCGGCAACTACTCCATGTGCGGCCGGGCCTATAGCCCGCGTTTCTTATGGATGTGGCCAAATGCGCGCATCTCGGTCATGGGCGGCAATCAGGCATCCTCGGTCCTGGCGACCGTCAAACGTGACGGGCTTGAAGCAGCCGGCGAGAACTGGAGTTCCGAGGACGAGGAACGCTTCAAAGCCCCCATCCGCGAACAGTACGAAAGCCAAGGAAACCCCTACTACTCCACCGCGCGCTTGTGGGATGACGGAGTCATCGACCCAGCAGATACTCGCCGGGTGTTGGGCTTGGCTCTGGATGTCTGCGCCCGAACACCATTGCCAGAGACCAGCTTCGGTCTCTTCCGGATGTAGCCCGAGGAGATCACCATGAAGAGCCAACTTTTTGATACGGTCCTAGTCGCCAACCGCGGCGAAATCGCGGTACGCATCATCCGCACCCTGCGCACGCTGGGCATCAAATCAGTGGCGGTCTATTCCGACGCCGACGCCAATGCACTGCACGTAGCGCAGGCCGATACCGCCATCCGACTGGGCGGGGCCACCGCCCAAGAGAGCTACCTGAACATCGACGCGGTCATCAATGCCTGCAAGGCCAGTGGTGCCCAAGCGGTGCACCCGGGGTACGGGTTCCTCTCCGAAAACGTCGATTTTGCCCGCGCTCTGGAGTCTGCCGGAATCACCTTCATCGGCCCGCCGGTGAACTCCATCAATCTCATGGGCGACAAGATCCGCTCCAAAAATCATGTACAGTCCCACCAAGTTCCGGTGGTTCCCGGCATTGCCGAACCATCCTTGAGCGATGAGCAGCTTGTTGTCGCTGCCGCTCAGGTGGGCTTCCCGCTGCTGATCAAGCCCTCGGCAGGCGGTGGAGGCAAGGGCATGTTCGCCGTGGAGACACCGGAGCAGCTGCCCGAAGCCCTGGCGAGCGCCCGACGCACCGCACGCAACGCCTTTGGCGATGACACCCTGTTCCTTGAACGCCTGGTGCGCAATCCCAGGCATATCGAGGTGCAGATCCTGGCCGACGTGCACGGGACGACGGTGCACCTAGGCGAGCGTGAATGTTCGCTGCAACGCCGCCACCAGAAGGTCATCGAGGAAGCCCCTGCCCCCCTGTTTGAAAATCTGGACCGCGGAGCGCAGATCCGCGAACGAATCGGAGCCGCCGCGGTAGCTGCTGCCCAATCGGTGGGATACGTGGGCGCTGGCACCGTGGAGTTTCTGGTCAGTGATGAGAACCCGGACGAGTTCTTCTTCATGGAAATGAATACCCGCTTGCAGGTGGAGCACCCTGTCACCGAAGAAGTCGTGAGGGTCAAAGGGCAGAAGCTGGATTTGGTGGACTGGCAGGTGCGCATCGCCGCCGGGCAACCCTTGGACTTCGCCCAAGATGATGTTTCGCTTCTCGGCCATGCCATCGAGGCCCGCCTCTACGCCGAAGACCCATCGGCCAACTTCCTCCCCTCGGTGGGGACCATCCTGCAAGTGCACGAACCGCAGAGCGTACGGGTGGATAGTTCATTGCGCGAGGGTTTGGAAATCAGCGCCCACTATGACCCGATGCTGGCCAAGTTGATCGCATGGGGACCTGACCGCGTCTCGGCTCTAAACCGCTTGGACCATGCACTGGCGCAGAGCGCAGTGCTCGGCGTGCTGACCAACAGCGAGTATCTGCGTTTGCTTTTGGCCGATGAAGAAGTGGCCGCAGGCAGGCTGGACACGAACCTGATCGAGCGAAAGATGAAGCAGTTCTCCTTCCGCGCTTGTGGCCCACGCGAACTGGCGGTGGCCGCGCACCTCGAATCGCTGCGGCTTCCCGCCACCACCACCCCGTGGGGAGTCCGCGACGGGTGGCGGTCCAGACAACACCGCCCGCTTACCACGCACTTTGAATCCGGTGAGGCCCAGATCGAGACGTCGCTGTTGCCCACCGCCCAGGGCAGTAACGTCACGGTGTCCGGCGAGCAGTTCCACGTGCAAACCCTCGACTCCGGATTTGAGATTAACGGTGTACGCACCAGCATTCAGCACGCCTTTGCTGCCGATGGCACTCTGTGGCTCAACGATCAGGGGTGGAACGCGGCCGTGCGCAAGCTGACCCGCGAGGAAGTCCTTGAACGACAGTTGGCCAGCATCGCCAAGGAATCGGGCAGCTATAGTCCCGATGTGCTTTCCCCAATGCCCGGTACCGTCATTTCTGTTCAGGTCAGCGATGGACAACAGGTGATGACGGGACAGGTGCTGGCCATTGTGGAAGCGATGAAAATGGAACACCAGTTGCTGGCCCCGGCCGATGGCATCGTGCGCATCCAAGGATTAACGGCCGGGGATCTGGTCAAAGCCAAGCAGGTTATCGCCACCGTGGAACCACTAGACGTCGAGGAAGAGGAGCATTCGGCATGAACGGAACAAGAATCGAACAGCGAGGACTGTATTTCGACGAGTTGGTCCTGGGCGCCATCTACGCACACAGGCCCGGGCGCACCCTGAGTGAAGCGGATAATATCGCGTTTACCACGATGACCATGAACAACCAGGGACTGCATCTTGATGCCGCCTGGGCTGCTACCCAGCCTTTCGGCAAGCCACTGGTCAATTCGTTGCTGACCTTGAGCACCATGATCGGACAGTCCGTCGCGCAACTGACCGAGGGCACCATCATCGGCCAGCTGGGAATCAATGATGTGCGTTTCCCGCATCCGATGTTCCACGGAGACACCCTCTATACCGAAACCGAAATCACCGAGCTGCGCCCCTCAAAATCGCGGCCCGGCCAGGGCCTGGCCTCGATGACGCACACCGGGCGCAACCAGCACGGCGAGATTGTCGCTACCGCCACGCGCACCTGCCTGATGTGGACCCAACAAGCCCATGAAGAGGCGAAAAAGGCGGTCGGCGATGAGTGAGTTCATCATGGGCCCGGCCATCCTCTTCTGCCCGGCGGACCGGCCCGAACGCTATGCCAAAGCAGCCGGCCACGCCGATGCGGTGATCATTGATTTGGAAGACGCCGTCGCCCCGGAAAATAAAGAGGCCGCCAGGCTCGCTCTGCGCGGGAGCGATCTGGACCTGGCCCGCACCATCGTGCGAGTCAACCCCGTTGATACCGAACACTTCGCCAAAGACCTCGAAGCATTGCGGCACACCGACTACACCACGCTGATGCTGCCCAAGGCTCAATCCGGCGCAGAACCGGAACAACTCGCCGACTATGAAGTCATAGCCCTGTGCGAAACGGCAGCCGGCATCGCCAACGTGGCACAGATTGCGGCGGCACCAAATGTGGTGGCGCTGATGTGGGGTGCCGAGGATCTGATTGCCTCGCTGGGAGGGACTTCATCACGCCACGATGATGGCAGCTACCGCCAGGTGGCCAGTTTTGCCCGTTCCCAGGTGCTGATCCATGCGGTCGCTCAGGGCAAGGCAGCTATTGATTCGGTCTACCTGAACATCCCGGACACCCAAGGCTTGTTCCTCGAAGCCCAGGATGCCAAGGCCTCGGGATTCGCGGCCAAAGCGTCAATCCATCCGAACCAGATGCAGATCATCCGGCGGGCCTACGCACCAACGGCGGCCGAAGTGGCATTGGCCGAACGAATTCTGACCGAGGCCGAACGCCACCCGGGTGTTTTCTCCCTGGACGGGAAGATGGTCGATGAGCCTTTGCTACGCCAGGCACGGGCGACCCTTGCCAGTGCCGCGAAGCTGGGTTAGCTGTTCGCCCGAGTTGTTCTGCCCACCAATGACCTACGCTGACGAACATATAAGAACGTCAATAGGCAGCCGATACCTATTGTTGCCAGTGCCCACGGATCGCTGACGTCTCTGCCTAGAATCCACGCCCAACCGCGCACCTCCCCCATCGAATTCCGTGCAAAGGCCGATGCGATCAGCAAATATACAACCGGAACAAGCCCAGCGAATCGCTTGATACCAACAGCCCGTGCACCTGACCAAAGCACCAAGAGGCCAAGCACATCTCTGGCCATCAGCCAGGCTGCTTCGCCCTCATGCAACGCCAGACCAGTCAGGAGGGAAACAACAACGACAATTGCCACTAACCCAGCGGCCAGAAGCATCGAATGAGCAATGACGTTTCGGACAGAGGCCGCTGACCAAAGCAGTTCGGCGGACTGAATCATGGCGCCAGCTACCACCACCAGAATCAAACTAGGAACAACGGGGGCAGGCATAGTCGACGGACCAACGAACGAGCTCAAGAATGGAATCGGCAGGTTGAAATTTCCCGCCGTGGTCCCAACGATGCTCGCAATCACCGCAACAATCGTCGTTGTCCAGTACCGTCGGGCCTTCATCGCCCACTTCATTTGGTGCCACCGCTGACCGCAACGGGGAGCCGGCAGTTACTCAGTCGGTCGTAGGCGGCGGTTGCCCATTGCGACTGCGATTTGTTGTCTAATTTGCTCAGTTTGTGCCATTGCCCCAAGAAATTGGTCTCGCCCGGAATCGAAACCGATTCCAGCATGCTCGTGTCCGGCAGGGTTGAACGCTCATCCGGATCAAGTACTTCCTCAGCCGCAACTCGAATCGACCAGGCTTTGAGCACTTCTGCCCACCCGTAAACATCCTCGGTGGTTTCTTGTGGGCACTCAATGTAGGTAAGCGCATCCGCGTACGTGCTCGCTGCAGATTCCAGCGCACGTGAGCGCGATTGTCCCGGCGTGGCCATAACATTGGCGACTCCGTCATTTGAGAGGACAGGAACTTGTTCGGTACTGGCCGAAACAATTTTGTTTACTTTTGGCATCCCCTTGCGAGCCAGGACCTCGAACGCTTCGGCATACACCTGACGCGTATCACCACGCGCGAGCTGTGTTGGGAATAAGCAGACTTCTGGAACCGAGACGGAGCATTCAGCTTCTGCAAGCGGGCGCGCCACCACTGGGGACACCGCCACATCGCGGGCAATGAACAAACCCAGCGACGACGCCACGATGAGCGTGAGCATACCGGCGGATGTACGCACCCAGTTAGCCTTGCCGCGCGGCAGCATCCGACTACCGCTGACTGCCATGGCCAACAGGACAAATCCGAAGAATCCTAGAACCGAGAACACCATTAAGGAATAGACTGCAGCGGCGTCCACGGTCTCGTCCGGTGCACAGCACCCTTCCAAAGCAAGCCCCGCCAGATATCGCACTGGCACAAAATCAAAGGTCCAAGCGAACCCGAGCCATAAGTAGGAGACCGCCAACGCCAAGGGGACTGCAAAGCGTGCTCGCATCCATGAACCGAGAAACATTCCAATTCCAGCATGAAAGAACAATGCGACGAATAGTCCGACAGCGATCAGAATTGGGAATCTGTTGGGTGAGGAACCAGCCTTGACCAAAAGCAAGACAATTCCCACCAGCTGCACAATGGCCCCTGCTACGAAACTAGGCCAAAGCCGCACGAGGGCAATTACAATCTTGCTCCGCACCGCGATCTCTGTCATTCCGCGGCTGGATTTGTCGCGCCCCACCTCAAGTGCGGCCGAGACGCTGACCAACGACGCAGCAAATATCAGCAACAACGCCGACGCAGCCACGGCCGCTTGAGCATCGGCCATGATCCTTTCCTCTAATACGTACTGCTGTATATACAGGGCCGACAAGATCATGCCGGGGATCAACAGCCACCATGCTGGCCGACGAGTTATTGGAAGCATGCTCAGATCTCCCCTTCGACAAATGCTGCGTAGGCCAATCGAACTCGATCGCGAGGATCCACAGCACTGGCTGGAGCTACTGCCATGAATTCGTTGACAGACCCGTTAAACCTGACGCACCCGTCGACAAGTACAACTACATGATCAAAAGTTCCGTCTATGTCCTCGGTCTGGTGGGTGGAAACGACAGTTATTTGTTGCTTATCGAGCGAGGCAAGAATCTGACGGAATCGATCACGCTGTCCAGGGTCGAGTCCTGCAGTGGGCTCGTCAAGAAGAACTACGCCAGCTTGGTGAACTAACGCTCCGGCCAGACCCAAGCGTCGCTGCTGCCCACCTGATAGTTCTGTAGCTTTTTTGTCGGCAAGACTCTCTAAACCGACCGCTGAAAGCGCTAGTGGCGTAGCCCGTTTGGCATCCTTCCGAGACATCCCCTTCAGCCAGCCTGAGTACCTTACATGTTCCAGAACACTGAGCCCCGCCACGGGCGAAAAGTCTTGCGGTAGCCACGCCACGAGCCTACGGAATTTGCTCAACTCTCGATGGCAAACACGGTTCCCTGCCAGATCGACAATCTCAAGCGTTCCCGACGAGGGAGCGATCACGCTTGCCATAAGGGACAGCAGAGTTGATTTACCGGCACCATTAGGACCGAGAAGGGCAGTTTTTCCAGACTGGAACGCAAGATTCAGATCATGAAAAATAATCGCCTTGGATGAGTAGGCGTAGCTGACCGCGGAGATATCAATGTTCTTCATCAGATTCCTTGCCTGATCGACCTTGCTGCGAGATTGACTCTGCACGAAGGCCCGCCCACCGGGGCAATCTTGAAGCCAGTTAGCGAGCTGGTGTTGGAGGACAACCAAGATCTTTCTGCCAACGCTGGGCTTTTTCCCGCTAATCGACCCACCCCAACAGGAGGTACCGTCAGGACGCCTGCCCGCAGCTTGCGGTACAACAAAACCGGCTCCCTCAGCATGGGCACGGTGGTGATCGCCACATGTCTTAAGTGTTATCTAGTTTACTATCATCCACCAAGTCAAGAAAAATCTGACCTAGCTGGACTCCATTGAATACTAGTATATTCACTGATGAATGACTTAATTTCAGAACCAGTACGTAGGTGACGACAAGAGGAATTCCTATCCCCAGCTAGTCGTGCGCAATGCCCTAGGCAAGTGATTGCCCACCGGGCCGCGCGAGCATCCTCCTCTTTTGCCCCGGCCGATGCCATCGGGGATACGAGGCTGGTCCATTCAAAGAAAATCAGCGACAGCGCCCTCTCATAGATGAAGCACTTACAAGGAAACTCCGAGGGTAGGCTGCCACCGCGCATTGCGATGGCTGTCACGAACTAGGCTCATGACCTGCAACGGGGTGATGCTAGTTCCATGAGCGATTAGCCCCACAGCGAAGCAGTGCCTGCCTCCAGCCGTCCACCACGAATGCACCGCGCTTGGCTGGTTGCAATCGTGACCAGCCTGGCGTTGGTAGCAACCGCTGCGTTCCGCTCCACCAGCGGAGCATTTTTTGAACCCCTGGAGTCGGAGTTCGGGTGGCAGCGCTCCCAGCTATCCACCTCCGTGACCATTAATTTGGTGGTTTACGGGCTGGCCGCGCCTTTTGCCGCGACTCTGCTCGAACGCTATTCGATGCGCAAGGTGGTCGCGGTCGCCCTAGCCCTGGTCGCCGCCGGGCAGGTTTGTCGGTATTCATCAGCCACTACTGGCAACTGTGGCTATTGTGGGGGCTATTCGTCGGGTTCGGCACCGCTGCCATGGCGTTGGTCTTCGGTTCGGTGGTGGCCAACCGCTGGTTCAGCAAGCGCCGGGGGCTGGTCATGGGCCTGTTCTCGGGTGCCAACGCTGCCGGTCAACTGATCTTCCTGCCCTCTATTGTTGCCATCATTGAAAATGGGTCCTGGCGTCTGGCCGCGCTAGTGGTCACCGCGTTTGCCCTGTTGATCATTCCGTTGTTGCGCTGGCCTTTTGCGAATTCCCCTGCCGACGTCGGCGTCCTTCCGTACGGAGCCAACGAGCCGATAGCCCCAGCACCTAAACCACAGGGATCGATGGCAGCCGCCACCTTGCGCGTCTTGTTCACCTCGGCGCGCTATCCGGCGTTCTGGGTGCTGGACATGACCTTCTGGATCTGCGGCTGGTCAACCAACGGGCTGGTTCAAACTCACTTCATTCCGGCCGCGCACGACCACGGAATGCCTGCAACCACGGCATCTAGCCTGCTGGCTCTGATCGGCATCTTCGATATTCTCGGCACGGTATTTTCGGGCTGGCTCACCGACCGTGTGCGACCTTGGCTCCTGCTGGCCGTCTACTACTTCCTGCGTGGACTGTCATTGCTGTTCCTGCACACACTCATGGGGCCGAGCGTCCAGCCGATGCTCTGGATTTTCATCATCTTCTACGGCCTGGATTGGGTGGCCACAGTTCCACCCACCGTGGCACTGTGTCGCCAGTACTTTGGACCGGTCAAGGCGACCGTGGTCTTCGGCTGGGTTTTCGCCTTCCACATGGTTGGCGCCGGCGCGGGGTCGCTCACTGCGGGCTTGTCCCGCGAAAGCACCGGAAGCTATTTAACTGCGTGGATCACCGCTGCGGTGCTGTGCTTTGCCGCGGCGGCCAGCTTGTTGCTGATGCCGCGCATGCGCCAGGCAGTCCAGCCACCGGTAATCGAGCCGATCCCTTCTTAGGGCAAATTCCAAAGGCACCTCGGTGCCTGGTCGTGCATAACTTATGGGAGTAAAACATGTCAGGAAGAACCAAGCCAGGATTCGATACGTTGGTATGCTTTTGGTGCTCGATAATCCTGTGGCTTGCAGGGATTCTGACCCTCACTATGGGGACCTTGTTCAACATCAATGGAGCCATGGGCGTCAATATCTTGGGATTGACGATTGTCCAGATGATCGGGATCGGGTGCTTTGCTGGAGCCGCAATTTTTGGCGTGGTCGTAGTCCACAAGGTCATCGCCATGCTGATCTATCTGGTCCATCACCAGCGCTAATCGCTCATCCGGCAGCGCATTCTTCGGCCTTCTAGAATGGCGCTGCACTTCGTACGAGCTGCACTCCAAGATCCACAGCTCCGCGCATCGCGACTTCAGCGCCCAGAGTCGAAGCCGTCAGTTGGACGCAGGTCAGTTCAGGCTCCTGAGCGAGTTCACGTTGGGCGATCACAACCACCGGTTCCAGTATTTCTGCCATCGCGCCTGAAAGCACTACACGTTCCAAGCCGAGAAAACCCGAAATGACTGCACTGATCCTGGCCAGCCGGTCACCCAGCGACTCCAGGATTTCCTGAGCTAATTGATCATGCCCAACCGCTGCTTGGAAGACGTCTTCCGCGCGCAACGCATCCGCCGCCAATTCCGCCAAGCTGCTTTTGGCCCCTTGCGACAAAGCCGTTTTAGCCTGCTCGCGTGCGAGATATCCAAGGCCATGAGCGTTTCCCACACCGGCGACATGCGAAAGGAATCGCATTTCTCCAGCCAAGCCCTTGTCGCCACGCAGCAAGTGGTTATCTACCACTACGCCCGCGCCGATACGCTCACCAACCATCAGCGAGGCGAACGAACCAACGGTGCCATCTTCCATTTCGGCAATGGCCGCCAGGTTCGCGTCATTTTCAACCCTCAGCAGGTAGGTGTATTCGCCGAGGACGGCTTTCCAGTCTGGGTTCATATTGACCCAAAAGCCATTGTCATCATCTGGCGACATTCCATCGGCATCGACGGGCGCGGGAACACCAATCACGATGGCTGCAAGCTTTCGGATTTTGAATTCCGCCAACACGTCCGTCAGCAGTTTTTCGGTGACGCGCACTCGATGTTCGCCTGTCGCAAGCGGGTCTACCTTGGCTTCGCAATGTGATTTTTGTGTCCCTCGTACATCGCTGAGTGTCAAGCTGATGCGGTGTTGCCCTGCGTCAATTCCCACAATGAATCGATGAGCCAGGTTCAGTTCATAGCGCAGCGCCGGACGCCCCTTGGAGTAGGCTCCGGCAGCTCTGGTGTCCTTTGCTTCGACAAGCCAGCCGGATTCCACCAGTTCTTTCGCCTGGTTGAGCACCGTCGCGCGAGTCAGTCCAGTTAGGGAAATGAGTTCGCTAGCGGTCACCGCTTCGCGCCCCCACGCGGCATCCAGCACACGTTGGGTATTCAGCCTCCGCAGTGCTGTAGCACTGTCCAAGGACCCGGGTTCCGGCGCTTCAATATTTTTCACTGAACTCACGTTCAAAGTATAGACGCGACTTTATTGAGATGCTAAATTTACTTCGGATATAAAGTGACCCACTTCACTTCATCGCTGGAGATGCACATGAATTTTGGATCAGAAGCCTTGTCGAGGCCCTTGAAACGGCGGTCTTTCATCGCCTCGATGCTGGCAACCGGAACACTGACTTTGACCAGCTGCGGCACGGATGATCCCCGAGCCAGCATTCGGTTCAACCAGTCCAAGCCAGAAGTGGTCCCCTACTTTCGAGACTTGCTGAGTCAGTTCAATTCCTCTCAGAGAACAGTGAACGCGACTCATGAAGTGACTGCGGGATTGTCGGCAGCCTTTGCACGCAACGATCCACCAGATTTGGGATGCCTGAATTACAACTTCGAAATGGCGCGATTCCAAGAGCGCGGAGCGCTTTCAGATCTGTCAGACCTACCTCAGCAGAAGATGAACGCGCCCTTTATCAAGCAGTTGCTGGATCTCTACCCGGATTACCCCGGCAGAACATCGGTGCTACCGTACTCCATGATGGGTGCATCTGTCCTGTATAACAAAGACATTTTCGAAAAGCACAGTCTCTCCATCCCGACTCGATATTCAGAATTGCTGGATCTGTGCGGTGAGCTGTCCGACTTGGGCATCACGCCGATCTACTCCACATTCAAAGATGCTTGGACAGTTTCGCAGGGCTTGGCTGACTACTGCGTGGGCGGGGCCATTGAAATCAACCAGCACTTTGCCGACCTGCGCGAACTCGGCTCCGACTTCACACCTGACTCCGCCGTCACTTTCTCGAAAGCATTCACTGATCCACTACTCAGAATGCAGGAACTGGCAAAATTCTCCAACAAGGACGCAGCCAATCGCGGCTACGGAGATGGCAACCTTGCCTTCGCCAATGGTCAGGCAGCCATGTACCTCCAAGGTCCCTGGGCCCTGCCCGAAATCGCCAAAACGAACCCTGATGCGAACATCGGCACTTTTCCACTTCCGATGACCGAAGACCCTGAAGACCTGAAAATCAGGGTCAATCTAGATCTGGCGCTATGGATCCCCGAACAATCCGACCACAAGGCTGAAGCACGTGAACTGCTCGCCTTCCTCTGCCAACCCGAACTTCAAGACGCCTACAACGAATCAGCCCTCGGTTTTGGGGTTCGTTCAGATTCGCCACCGACCACGGACCCGCGCCTGAAACAGATGCAGCCATACATCGATAACGGACGCATCTATCAAGGAGTTTCGACAGCGATTCCTCGAACCATCCCCTTCGAGAACTACATGCAAGGGCTGGTAACAGGTGGCAGCGTAGAGCAAACCCTAGCAACCCTAGACGCGGACTGGGCCCGGCTAGCCCAACGCAGTTAGCCAGCCCAGGAGATCATCATGACATTAACCTCACCAGCAAAACCTCGTAGCGATAGCAAGCGTCCACTGCCGACCCCACCTGCAAAACGACGCAGATTCGAGGCTACCTACCTTGGCTTCCTCGTCCCGGCTTTGATTTGCTTCACGATCGCCATTACAGTTCCCGCGGCCATGGGCATTTTCTTCAGCTTCACAGACTCCGTTGGGTTTGGAGATTACAACCTCATCGGTTTAGCCAATTACGCGGCTTTGTTCACCGACCCTGCGATTATTGGCGCCTACAGCTTCACGATCGGTTTCGCGTTAGTCACTGTGCTTCTGACGAATGCCCTGGCATTCTTGCTGGCAGTTGGACTTACCGCCCAAATCCGTGCCAGAGTCGCTTTGCGAACCATTTTTGTGATGCCAATGGTGATTTCAGGAATCGTGATCGCGTATGTTTTCAATTTCCTGTTTTCGAACACCTTGCCCACTGTAGGCGAGTATTTCGGCATCGAATTCCTGAAATCATCGCTGCTGTCCAACCCGGATCTCGCATGGCTGTCGATCGTCATCGTCAGCGCCTGGCAGGCGATCCCCTCGGCAATGCTCATCTATATTGCAGGGCTCATGGCGATCCCCTACGACTTGTACGAAGCCTCATCCCTCGACGGAGCCAGCGCCCTTGGACAACTCGTCCACGTCACCCTGCCGCTGATGATTGGCTACATCGGGATCAACATAATCATCGGTTTCAAGAACTTCTTGGGCGCCTACGATGTCATTGTCGGCTTGACCAACGGCGGCCCCGGAGTGAAAACCCGTTCAATAGCCATGACGATCTTCACCGGCTTTGAACGTGGCGACTATGCGTATCAGATGGCCAATGCGACAGTCTTCTTCATTATTTCGCTGATCATCGCGCTCTTGCAGCTGCGCCTAACGAACAGAGGACAAGTAAAATGAGCCTCACTTTACAACAACGACTCAACAAACGATCCCGCTCACGCGTCGGACGTGAACGTACCAATTGGTGGGCCACTGGCCTATTGGGCATATGTGCGCTGGCAGTTTTGGTTCCCCTGTTCGTTACCGTTTCGATGGCATTCAAATCCGCCAAGCAGGCTGTGGACGGCAAAGCGTTCTCACTTCCAAAGCCCCTCTCGCTCGAAGGGTTCACCGAAGCCTGGGAACTGGTCAATTTTCCGAGGGCATTCACCATCTCGCTCTTGATCACTCTCGTAGCAGTCGTCGGAGCGGTGCTCGTTGCGTCGATGGCTTCCTATGCAATCCACCGGAACTGGGGCAAGCGGTTCTACCGCTTTAGCTTCTACTACCTCTTGGGAGCCATGTTCCTACCGTTCCCGGTCCTGGCACTGTCCCAGGTCAAACTCACCGGACTCTTCGGCCTGGATAATCCGGCAGGCGTCGCCATCCTCCATGTCATGTTCGGCTTGTCGTTCAATGTCCTGCTATTCACTTCTTTCCTACGAGGCCTACCCGGCGAATTGGAAGAAAGCGCTCGCATCGATGGGGCAAGCAACTGGACCACATATTGGAGAATCATTTTCCCGCTCTTGGCACCAATGAGCGCCACTGTGGCGATCTTCGCGTTCCTCGGGTCATGGAACGACTTCATGATGCCATCACTGATTATCGCGGAGCAGGCAGATCAGACTCTCCCTGTGGTACAGCAGCTGTTCCAAACCCAATTTTCGAATAACTACCATGTCTCGTTCGCCTCCTATCTGATGGCGATGGCGCCCAGCGTCGTGGCCTATCTCTTCACCCAACGCTGGGTGATGTCGGGATTGACTCAAGGTGCCGTCAAATCCTGATCCCATCACTCCGCTCGACTTGCCCACCCTCAAAAACACACCGTTGAAAGGAACACCATGACTCTTCAAGACACTACCCCCAACACCCTGAAATCCGAGGATGCGTCCTGGTGGCGCCAGGCCGCGGTCTACCAGATCTACCCGCGCAGCTTTGCCGACTCCAATGCCGACGGGCTAGGCGATTTGCAAGGTATCGCTTCACGAGTCGAATACCTCAAGGCTCTGGGTGTCGATGCGGTCTGGTTGTCGCCGTTCTACCCATCGGCCCTAGCCGACGGTGGATACGATGTTGATGACTACCGCAATGTAGACCCGCGATTAGGCACTCTAGAAGACTTCGACAAGATGACTACAAAGCTGCATCAGGCAGGTATCAAAGTCATCGTTGACATCGTCCCCAACCACTCTTCAAATCTCCATGAATGGTTCCAAGCCGCGCTGGCAGCACCCAAGGGCTCAGCGGAACGCGAGCGCTATATCTTCCGGGACGGATCAGGCGCCAACGGAGAACTGCCTCCCTCAGACTGGGAGTCGATCTTCGGCGGACCGGCATGGGAAGCAGTCGGTGACGGCCAGTGGTACCTTCATCTCTTCGCCAAGGAACAGCCCGATTTCAATTGGGCCAACAGCGAGGTCCGCGAGGATTTCCTCAAGACGTTGCGATTCTGGTCCGACCGAGGAGTCGATGGCTTCCGTGTGGACGTGGCCCATGCCTTGGCTAAGGACATCCCACTGACCGGTCTGCCTACCAAAGCGGAACTGGATGCCCACCCATGGGACGGCTCGCACCCAATCTGGGACCGCGATGAAGTGCATGAAATTTATGCTCAATGGCGTGAAGTCTTTAACGAATACGATCCACCACGCATCGCGGTAGCCGAAGCATGGACCAATTCAGATCGTCGGCCTGCCTACGCTCGTTCCACTGGACTGGGCCAGGCATTCAACTTCGACTTGTTGCAAGCAGATTTTGACGCAGCAGCCTTCAGGAAGATCATCTCTTTCAACCTCGAGCAGGCGAAGATCGCGGGCTCGTCAACCACCTGGGTCTACTCCAATCACGATGTTGTACGCCACGCCACCCGCTATGCACTCCCCTTGGCGGGAGATCCCGATGCGGCGAAGAAGTGGCTGCTGCACGGCGCAGATCCGTCGGTGCTGAATGAGGAACTTGGCCTTCAGCGTGCGCGGGCCGCGACACTGTTGGAGTTGGCATTGCCCGGATGCGCGTACCTGTATCAGGGCGAAGAACTAGGGTTGCCAGAAGTCAGCGAGATCGCCGACGACCAGCGACAAGACCCTGCCTTCTTCAAGAACAAGGGCGTCGAGGTGGGCCGCGACGGTTGCCGCGTTCCGATCCCGTGGACGACAGACGGGCCGTCTTTTGGCTTCGGCGAAGCAGAACCCCACCTGCCGCAGCCAGAGGATTTTGGATCCCTGAGTGTTGCAGCACAGGAAGGGAACGAGGAGTCGACGTTGGAGCTCTATCGCCAGGCACTGGCTCTTCGCAAGGAACTGCAAAGCGAAGAATCACTCGAATGGCTGGATTCTGCCGAGGGCATGCTTGCCTTTTCCCGACCAAATGGCTGGATCAGCGTCACCAACTTCAGCGCTGAACCACAGCTACTTCCCGAGGGCACATTGCTGCTGTCCAGCGCGCCATTGGATGATGCCGGTCGGCTGCCGGCAGCCACAACGGCATGGTTGCGTGGCAATTAGCCTGAGATAGCAAAAAAGCTTCGTCACCGCTGATCTTTCGCGATCCGCGGTGACGAAGCTTTTCTTTGCCCGCCGCTTTAGGCGACAACAACATCCTGGGAAGGAACGTGCAGCTTCTTGTTGCCGTAGTGAACGGCGAAGAACCAGGCCACGCCGGTGACAACGTGGATAACGCTCAGGGTCACGCCGGTAGCCACATCGGCTGCGTTCATTATTGGGGAAATGATCGAGACGACAGCAACAACCAGGCCGATCCACTGAGCAACCTTGACGAAGCCCTTCTTGGCGCGTCCGATCAGGAAGACAACCAAGCCCAGCACCAGCAGTGGCAGCCAGGTGAACTGAAGGATGTTGTCGAAGCCGACAACCTTTTCAGGGTTGGAGCCGACCCTCATCGAAGCGCCCGAGGCGATGCCGATGAAGAAGATGATGACGTTGAGGTAGCCGGCGCCCAATGCGGCGATGACGACCTGAATGAAATTGAATGGGCTATTTGGTTGTCCCTGAGCAGTCATGGTGTTCCTCAAAATTGTTGAAAGTCCTCAACAATTCTAATTTCGCACCCCAGTGCCTTGGCTCTCATCATCGCGTGAGATCCGCGACACTTAGCGTAGCTATCTATTTATGCCAGCCCCACCCACAAGACGATGGCGATGGCGCAGACCCCCAAAAGCACGACGCTGCCTGCGGTAAACAACACCGCTGCAACATCAGCGCTGACCTGTTCCATTTCCACGCCCCGAGCCATCTTGCGGTAGCGGGTCCGCTGCGAAGCGAGAATTCCCAAGGCAAGTATTGATGTGAGCGCCACAAGAATCAGGACACTGGCGCCGTGATACGGCAGCCAGCGTAGGAACACCGCGCTGGCTGCCAGCAAAGAGACCATGGTTCTATTCCATGCGAAAATCGTTCGCTCGGGTTGCAGGCCCGGATCACTTACCGGAATCTGCTGTCCTTTCACGGGTTTGATCCTACGATCATCGCCACGGCGGCGATGGAAGCAATCACCGCGCCTAGACCCAGCAACGGAACAATTGCTGGAAGCGGCAATGGTCGACTTTCGCGCATGCTTCGCTCCACACGGATCCATCGCACGGCTGCTCCAGCGGCGATGAGTATGCCAACACCGATAACCAGCACCGCAAGCCAAGTGCGTAGCGGTGACGGGAAGGCATCGGCGGCAAATGCTTCCAGTGCAGTGCCTCCGGCGAGGAATGCAAGGGAAGTCCGGATCCATGCCAGGAATGTTCGCTCGTTGGCGAGAGTAAATCGAGGGTCTGGCTCGCTGCCTCCGGGCAGTACCCAGCGTGCAACCCTGCTTCGATTTTGCTCGGACATAGCCCTCCCTGGTTGGTCCCAATGTACCGAGCATACACAAAGCGCCATAAGGAAAACTTGCTTGCTTTGCAGATGAAATCAGTATTGTGAGCGCTGTTTGACGTCTCAGAATCGCGCGGAATCCGCGACGCTGAGCTTCACTATCTATTCAGCGGATGGGACGTGAAGAACTTGAACATCACGTCAGATGCGTTGAAGGCGCTAGTGGCATAACCCCCGCCAGAATAAGCAAGCTGGCCAGGCCAGGTGTGCCCGCCGTCCGCAATCGCCAGATGGACCAGGTCATTGCCCAAGTCGCACTGGCGCCAGCTGGTGCGCGTCGTATCGCTGCTGAATTGCTTGGTGGAGCTGGACTCGCAACCGTTGCGCTGCGCCCACATATCCAGCCACGACGGCACCGACGGATAGACCGCGCCGTGCGATTCGCCGCCGTTGTACTTCATGGTGGCATCCCCGGTTCCATGGAATTCTATGATCGGAGCGGCAGCGCCATCACAGTCTTCATCGGTTCCCGGATAGTACGCGCCGGCAACCGGGGCAAAGGCGGCGATCCGGTCGGCTGCCTTGCAGGCCAGCAATGCGGTGAATCCTCCGCCATTGGACTTGCCCGTGGCGAAGATCCGCCGGGTATTCACGCAGTAATCCTGCTCCACCCGATCAAGGAGGTCATTGGTGAATTGCACGTCGTCCAGGCCCTGAGCAGCATAGGGCGCTCCCTGCCATGACTGCTTGCCGTCGGTGGCAATCCCATCAGGGAATACGGTGATGGCAGGCAATTGATCCAGCCCGCTGAACTCACGGGTCAGTTCACCGGTGGAGCCGCGGCCGTGGAACGCGAGGATCAGCGGCTCGGCTTCGGCACCGGTGTAGCCCTCGGGGATGCTGAGCACCGCGGTGCGTTGCAGGCCCCCGCTTTCCAGCGAGATGCTCTGGGAAGTGCCCGGCTCAATGGCGCTAGCTGTTCCACACCCAGCCGAACGCACCGGGTGGGAATCTTGCGGTGCCGCCTGGGCCGGGATTGCCAGCAAGCTGGCGGCCAGGGCCGCAGCCGCGGCCAGTATCGAGATCTTGCGCATCATGGCTCCTATGCTGTGAAGTGGTTTAGCGGACCGGGGCACCCGGGCCAAGTGGCAATCCCAGCCCCCACCAGGCGAAGAACAATGCAGTCCACGTCAGCGTCATGCAGATCGCCAGAGGCAGGGTGTGGGAAATCAATGTGCCGATGCCGGCATTCTTCTGGTAGCGCTGCATGAAGCCCAGCGCCATGATGAAGTAGGGGCTCATTGGGGTGATCGCGGTCGACCCGGAGTCGGCGATGCGGAAGATAGCTTGCGTGGTCTCGGCGGGGATCTCCAGTAGCAGGAGCATTGGCACCAAGACCGGCGCCATGATCGACCACATGGCCGACCCGCTGGTCACGACTACATTCACCACCGAAAGCAGGGCGAGCACCAGCAGGAAGATCACCCAGGTCGGGGCCCCGATGTCTCGCAATAGATCGGAAGCGCCAATCGAAATGACTTGGGAGATGCCGGTCCACTTGAAGTACTCGAGGAACTGGGCGATGGCAAAGAACAGCACCAGCACCGGTGCCATGGTGACCAGCCCCTGCGACATGATCTTTGGTACATCAGCCATGGTCTTAATGTCCCCGTGGCGTTTGCCGTAGGCGATGCCGGCGGACCCGAAGAGGATGGCGATGATGTAGGCGATGCCGTTCAGGAACGGCGAGTCGCCGAAGTCTCCGTCGCCTCGCAGTGGGGCATTCGGCGTGACGGTCAGCAGCAGGACGATCACGGTGCCTGCGAGGAAGACCCAGCCGGCCCAGCGTAGCGCCGAACGCTCGCCGTCGGAAATGGCGATCTCTTCGAATTCGGCGTCTTCATCGGCTTCGAGGTTGGTTCGCCGGGCGAGCACCAGTTCTGTGACTACGGTGATGACAATGGCCAACAGCAGCGAGCTGGCAATGTTGAAGTACCAATTGGCCACGGGCGAGACCACCATGGATTCGTCAATCAGCTGCGCCGCGGCGGTGGTGATGCCGGCAAAGATGGCGTCGTTGGGCGTCGGAATCGGGCTCGCGTCATAGCCCGAGGCGATAGAGGTGTAGGCAACCACGATGCCGAGTACCGGGGAACGGCCAACCGATTTGAAGACCATGCCGCCGATGGGCACCAGAATGACATAGGCCGCGGCCGAGGCGATGTGCGAGACCGTGCCCATGAACGCCACCACGAAGACAATCAGCGAAGCTGGGACCCTTGCCACCGAAACCTTCATGACGGTGGACAGCAGGCCGGTGCGTTCGGCGAGTGCAACGCCCATGATCACGACCATGATGGTGATCAGCGGAGGGAAGGCCGCGTAGGCATCCAGGCCGTTGTTGACCATCATGGCGATGCCTTCACCGCTGAACAGGTTCTTGACCGTGTCCAACTCTCCGGTCTCGGGGTCGATCACCCCGACGTTCATCCAGGAAAGGATGGCGCTGGCCACCGCGAGGATTGCAGCTAGAAGCCAGAACAGCCAGAAGGGATGCGGCAGCTTGTTACCGACCTTTTCAATTGAGTTCAGCACTCGGATGAGCACGGGAAGCTTTTCCTGAGCATCAATCGTGGTGGACATGGGTTCTCCTCATTGAGACATGAAACCTGATTTTGGGTGTACTTAAGGAAGGGACGGGACTCGCCCCCTGTTTTTTGCTAGGGAAATTAGGAGTTGATCAGTTCACGGGCGAAGCCGGCGATCACTGTGACCGCTTCATCGAGTACTGCTTGGCCATCGGTAGCAGTGGCGGTTCTCGGATCGCCGAGCACGCCATTCTCTGCGTACTCACTGAATCGCACGGCCACCGATGGGGTGCCCCGGCGGCTGAGCTGGGCCCGCTGATTCATGGACTCCATTGTGGTGGCACCCTCTGAGAGGGCTTCTCTGTGAACCAGCGAGGGGTCGATGGCCAGCACCTGCGAGGTTTCAGACTCTCCCGAGTGCCCTGAAATCTCGGTGCGGGACATCTGGGCTGTCGCCTTTTTGGCGACGGCGCTGATCGGGGTGAAGGCGAATTGGAATCCAGGGTGCGAGCCCAGCAGGGATTGCTGCACTACGCCCAGTGCCGCGTTATTTCCACCGTGCCCGGTCACAACCAGCAACTTGCTCCAGCCTGCCTCGGCCAGATTCAGGGCGATGGACTCGACGATGGCGATGAAAAGCTTGGGATCCAGTGTGATCGTTCCGGCAAGCCCTAAATGATGCGGTGAAACCCCGTAGGACACCGGTGGCAGGACGAACGCCAGATCGAGTTCGCCGGCTACTCTTTCAGCGACATGTTCGCCGCGGATATTGTCGGTGGCCAGGGGCAGGCCATTTCCGTGTTGTTCGACTGCGCCGACGGGAAGGATGAGCAATGCCCCTGCCTCACGTGCGGCGGCCGCTTCAGGAGAGGTCAGCTCTCCGTAGCGAATGATTCCTTGGCGGATTCGGGTCATATTTTGTCCTGTGTACTAGTAAGGCTTTTACGGATGCTGAGCAGATGGTCTTCGGTCAGTTGCGCGGCCAGTGCTCCATCACCGGCACGTACCGCCTCGACAATTCCACGGTGCTCGTTTAGGTCATGATCGCGCTGGTAAGAACTGCGGGCCACTCGCTGCGCGCGCTGGTGGATCGCAAGCAATGACTCAACGGTTTCCCGCAGGGCCCGGTTTCCCGTGGCCGCGGCGAGGACGGTGTGGAAGTGCTTCCTTGGCCCGGTGCTTTCCGGCTTCAGCGCGTTATCCATCGCTGCTTCCAGATCCGCCAATAGCTGCGGAGTGTGGGCGGTGGCGGCCAACCGGGCAATGCCCGGCTCGATGACGATGCGAGCGTCAATGAGCTCGATCGAGGCTTCCAGATCCGCTGGATCATAGTAGGGATTAACCAGGATCCTGCGGTCAAAGGAGGTCCCTACATACGTTCCGGAACCATGACGTAGCTCGATGGCGTCAGTAGCTTCAAGCCGGCGTAACGCTTCGCGGACCGTGGGTAGGGTGACTTCAAATCGTTCAGCCAGGGCGCGAGCCGATGGCAAGGCAGCTCCCGGAGCCAGCTGCTGCTCATGGATGGTGGCCACAATTTCCCGGGTGAGCCGGTCGGTCAGCGTCGTGCCTGAATTCATGTGAAGTACCTCTCAGTGAAGGGCATGAAAGTGATCATATCACTTAGTGATCTGATCACTCGAGGCTTTTTAGAAGATCTCTTTATCAGCCCACAGCTTCAGCTTTCAAAACTGAGACCTGACCTGAGATCAGGGAAGGGAAATTTCTCCGAGCACGCTTAAAAGACCGCAGGCCCAGCATCCTCCAAAGAATGCTGGGCCTGCAGAATGCGCAGTGGTTACTTCGAGGCTCCGATGGCCCACACGCGCGGCAGTTCGGTGCCGTTGACCGCAAGGTCGCCAATCAAGCGCGCCTTGAACACCCACGGGTTGTGATTGCCAGCCGTACGGGCATTGCGCCAGTGCCGGTCCAGGTTCTTCGAAACACTGGTGGCCGAAGCCGCCAACGCATCAAAGGCGTGGGTAATGGCGTTGAGCACCAACGGGGTGAGCACTACCTGCGCCTGGGCGCTGGCCAACTCGGCGGCATCGTTGGCTGCTTCGTCCTCTTCCACCGAAATCTCCCCAGCTTGCAGGGCCAGAGCAGTTTCATAAGCGCCTTCAAGGGCCTGCGACACACGCTCAACGGTTCCGGCCGCCGCAAAAGCCGCCGCCGAAACCTCGCCAATCACCTGCAGCAACTGCGGATCTTCGGCAGCAACATTGGCCGCCGCGTGGCTGAAGGTCCGCTTGCGGGCCTTCAGCTCTGCAGCGAAGTCGCGTTCGGCAGCCTTGGCCGAACCAGCCAGGACTGCCAGCAGCACCTGCTGATAAAACGCGGTCTGGTACTTGAAGCGGGTGTCGAAGTCGATCAGGTCCTCTTCAGCCACAATCGCATCGGTGAACGTCGAGGTGCCGGTGCCGGTGGTGCGCTGGCCGAAGCCGTCCCAGTCATCGGCCAGTTCCACGCCAGGCTGGTGGCGGTTGACCGCGGCGATCACGCGCTTGCCGGTATCGGTGCGCTCTGCGTAGGTATCCAGCCAGTCGGCAAAGATGGAACCGGTGGAGTAGTACTTGGTGCCGTTGATCCGGAACCCGCCCTCGCCATCCGGGGTGACCTTGGTGATCACGTCGCCGACCTTCACCGTTCCGACCTCGGTCCAGGAGTTGCCCACCAGCTCGCCGTCCACGAAGCGCGCCAGCCACTTATCCCGGCCCGCCCCAGGGGCCGCGATCAGCCGGTCTTCGACAAAGGCGAAGTGGGCGCGCAAAGCCTGGGCGATATTCGAGTCGGCCGCTGCCAAGTCCACGAAGAGCTCAAAGAGCTCCGGCAAGGTAGCGCCCGCGCCGCCATGGGAAACAGGCACGCGAACCGCGCCGAAACCGGCTGCGGCAAGGTCGGCGATCTGCTGGTAGGGCAGTTCGCCGCTGCGGTCGCGTTCGGCAGCGCCCGCGGCGATCTGTTCAAAGAGCGGCGCGAAGCGGGCTTTGAGCTTGCTCAGCCGATTTCCGGTAGTCAATACAGTCATCTCAGGATCCTGTCCGTAGAAAGTTCTTAGGTGTAAAGCGATAGCGGCTGGGATTCGCCGCGCAGGAAGTAGGCGCCGACTTCGATCTTCTTGTAGTCCACCGGGTCATGCAGGGAGTGGGTGCGCACATTGCGCCAGAACAGATCCAGGCCCACCGAATTGGCGGTGGAGGATGATCCGGTCACTTCGAAAATCCGGTTGGCCACCTCGACGCCGACTTCGGTGGAGACCACTTTGGCTTCTGCGATGTCCACGGCGAGCGCCGCGCGCTCGGGCTGGGTGACGTCCCCGCCCTTGGCCAGCAGCGAATCAAATTTGCGCCCCAGCTTTTCGGTCAACGCCGCCACAGCTGCGGTGCGTGCCTTGAGCTCGCCCACGGTGCGCTGGAAGATCAGATCCTGCGAGTAGGTCTCGGCCTGCGAGAACAGCCAGGCGTTCTTGCGGCCAAGCAGAATCTGCTTGCCACGGGCCAAGGCGCCCTGGGCAATGCCCAGATAGAAGTTGGCAAACGCCAGCTGGATGCCCGGGGTCAACAGGGTCGATACTGGTTCTTCGGTGACCTCGCCGAGCAGATCCTGCGCGTCAATACGCACGTTGTGGTACTTCAGAGAGTTCGACGCGCTCAGTCGCTGGCCAAGGTAGTCCCAGTCATCGACGATTTCCAGGCCTTCACGGTCACGTGGAATGACAAAGGCCAGGACCTGGCCTTGGCGTTCACCCTCGGTGACTTCGGCATTGATCACAATCACTTCGCCCACGCCGGAGCCCGTGGAGAAACGCTTGGCGCCGTTGAGCCGGAATCCATCGCCCTCCGGAACCAGGGTCAGCGTCGGGTCGACCGGGTTGACCGAGTCGCCCCAGAGCCAGCCGCCCTCCACGGTGCGCTGCCACCATTCGGCTTGGGTTTCCGGTGCCCCGTAAAAAGCGATGCCCGACTGGTTCACGTAGTGGTAGGCCAGCAGCTGGGAAATAGAACCATCGGCTGCAGCCAGAATGCGGACCACTTCAAAAGCGGTTTCCCAGTGGGCTCCCGCTCCCCCGAACTGCGCCGGAACCAGCAGGTTCAGCAGGCCTGCCTCGCGAAGCAGCTGGACTTCGGCGAAAGGCTGGGCATTTTTGCGGTCGCGTTCCAGGGCGTCGGAGGCCAGCTGGTCGGCGACTTTCCGGGCTGTCTCGCGCCACTGGGCGAGTTCGGCTTCATCGGCGGTGCCGGTGTATGGCACACGCGGCAGCTGGGTGTCCAATAGGGTCATCTTCGTTCTCCTCATGGCTATGGATTCCGAAGGATGCAGAAAGATTCTGCGAATCCATCGAACCTGGCGTTAGCACTCTCTGCAGGAAGCAGACTTGCTGCGGCGTCGCGGAGCCAGGTCTCTCAGCCGCTCTGGATGGTTTGTCCTACCAGTGAAGCATCGTTGGCCACCGGTTGGCAGGGACGACGTCATAGGGCGGAACATCGTCATGAATCGTCATTTCGCGGCCCTCAAAGCCGCGAAAAACCCCGTCATGTTTCCTCATATGTCACTGTGCGCCCAGTACTGCTTCCGGGGTTTGGCTTGCCTTCGAATCGGCCGCCGAGGCCTTGCCCGCATAAGCTCCGCGGTAGGCAGCTGCCGGGTGGTGTTCAGCCACCCTCGTGGTGCCAGGCTCGGTCAGATATTCGCGCAGGGTATTGCCTTCGTACCCTGCCCAGGTCCGCCCGCGCTTGCGCAGCTCCGGGACCACCAGATCGGTGAACTGCTCGAAGGAACCGGGAGTGATGGCATAGGCCAGGTTGATCCCGTCCAGCCCGGACTCATCAACCCAGCGCTCGATTTCATCGGCCACGGTTTCCGCTGAGCCAACGAGCACCGGCCCGATGCCGCCCACTTTGAGGTAGTCGGCAATGGTATTCGGGGTCCACTTCTGCTGAGGGTTCGCGGTAGTGAAAATCGACACCGCGGAGCGGGCCGCATTGGTTTCCAGGTACTGCAGTTCCTCATCCGGCGCGTACTGGCTCAGGTCCAAGCCCGACCAGCCGCCGTAGAAGGTCATGGCGCCCTCGCGTGAAGCGTAGGACTGGTATTCACGGTAGAGCTTCTCGGCTTGGGCATCGGAGTCGGCCACCACGGTAGTCATCAGCGCGTAGATCTTGGCCGCATCCCGGGGCCTGCCGACCAGTTCGAATTCATCGCGGATCGCGTCGGTCTGTCGACGGGTGACCGCGGTGTTGATCGAGTTCAGGAAGATGCCTTCTGCGTGCTGGGCGCCGAAGCGCCGGCCGCGGGAGGAGGCACCGGCTTGGAAGATCGCCGGGGTGCGCTGGATGGAGGGCTCAGAGAGGTGGATGCCGGGCACGTCGAAGTACTCGCCGTGGTGGTTGATCGGGTGCACCTTGGAAGGGTCGGTGTAGACACCGCGTTCGCGGTCCTTGAGCACCGCGCCTTCCTCCCAGGATCCTTCCCAGAGCTTGTAAACCACGTCCATGAATTCATCGGCGATGTCATAGCGGGCATCGTGATCCAGCTGCCGGGTCATGCCCAGGTTGCGGGCCGCCGACTCCAGGTAGCTGGTCACCACATTCCATCCGATGCGCCCGCGGGTGAGGTGATCCAGCGAGGAGAACTTCCGGGCCAACGCGTAGGGCTGTTCGTAGGTCAGCGCGCTGGTCACCGCGAAGCCGAGATTTTTCGTGGCCGCGGCCATGGCGGAAACCTGCATGAACGGATCATTCAGCGGCACCTGGTCGGCGTCGAGCAGCGCTGGCCCGCTGGAGTTCTGGTACACGTCATAGATGCCCAGCACATCGGCGAGGAACAAAGCGTCGAATCCACCGCGCTCCAGGGTCTTGGCCAGATCAACCCAGTATTCAAGGGTGTTGTACTCATCGGCCCTATTCTGCGGATGCCGCCAGAGCCCCGGGCTTTGATGGCTGACGCAGGTCATGTCAAAGGCGTTCAGGTGGATGCGCTTGCTCATTAGTTGCTGCTTCCCTTTGCGGTGGTGGTCAGTGCTTGGCGCTTTGCCGTGCGCAGTAGCGCGAAAATGCCGGTTGCCGGTTGGCCCTTGGACCGCCCGAGCACCACGGCGGCGAGCAGGATCGCCAGCAGCACCAGGCCGCGGGCCAGGTCCTGCCAGAAGAAGGACAGGCCGATCAGGTTCAGCCCGTTATCCAGCAGGCCGAAGATCACCACGCCGATCAGCGTTCCGCCCACGGACACCCGTCCGTAGCGGCTGATGGTAGCCCCGATGAAGACCGCTCCGATGGCATCCATCAGGTAGGCCTGGCCGCTGCCCGGAACATAGCCGTTGGAGCGTGCGGCCAGCACCACTCCGGCGAATCCGGCGATCACCGCGCAGAGCAGGTACGCGCTGGCAATCAGCGTATTGATCCGCAGGCCCGAGATCTTCGCCGCGCTGGGCTGTTCGCCGGCCATGGTCAGCTTGCGCCCATAACGGGTGATGCCAAGAAGCAGAGCCACTACCACGGCAATGGATACCGCGTTGATGATGGCGGCATCGATGTCCAGGAAGTAACCGCGCCCGATCACGGCAAAACCATCGGGCACCAGTGGCGCTGAAAGGTAGATCGGCGCGCCGCCGCTGGTCAGCAGCTGCTGCACGCTGGTGCCGACAAACCAGACACTCAAGGTGGCCAGAAATGCAGGAATCCGCAGGACCACGATCAACAGCGCATTCACCAGCCCCACGACCAGGGCGAAAAGCAATCCGCCGGCCACAGCCACCCACGCACGATACCCGTCGTGGATCAGCCAGGCGCTGGCCAAGGCACCCAAGTCGAGGGCCACGCCAATCGACAGGTCAATGCCGCCGGCCCGCACCACCAGGGTCAGGCCAATGGCAACCAACGCCAGGAGCGCTACCTGCCCCAGGATTCCCACAAGGTTTCCCGCCGTGAAGAACACCGGGCTGAGCACCGAGAACACGATGAGGATCAGGGCCAGGGTTCCAGGAGCCACCAACCGCGATGCTTGGAAGGAGCCGCGCTTTTTGGCGCTTCCGGTGGTTGGGGATTCAGGGGCCGGCGCCGAGGGCGCGGCAAGAGTTTGAGCGGTACTCATCGGTTCTTCCTTCCGCGCAGGGTCACGCTGGCCAGAACCAGCAAGATCAGCAGGCCCTTGGCTGCGCCCACCCACTGGCTGGCCACGCCGAGCAGTGTCAGCCCGTTATCCAGGGCGGCGACGAACACTGCGGCCAGTACGGTGCCGACAACGCTGACCAGTCGCCGGCGGGAGAAGATCATGGACATATAGGCCACCAGGATGATGTCCAGCAGGATCTGCGTTCCGATGCCGGGAACCGCGGCCGAGAGCCTTGCCACCAAGAGCGTCCCGGCCAGGCCCGCCAAGGCCGAACTGAGCACATAGCTGGCCAGCCGGTATTTGCGGGGATCCAGCCCGGCCACCTGGGCGGCGGTAGGGTTCTGGCCGACAGCGTAGGAATTCACTCCCCAGCTGGTCTTGCCATAAACCCACCAGCCCGCAGCACCGATGATGATCATCAACCAGGCCGCCAGCGGGATCCCGAGGAAAACGCTGCCCCGGGCAGCCTCGAAGAAGCCGCCGGACACGGCGGTCTTCAGGTTCTGGCTGAAGACCAGTTCCAGCGAAGCGGCCACGCCCATGGTGGCCAAGGTCGCCAGCAGCGGGCGCAGGCCCAGGGTCACCGAGATCCCGTTGATCACGCCGATCGCGGTAGCCACCAGCACTCCGTAAAGCACCGCAAGCAACCCCGGGGTGCCGGCGGCGGCAGCCAGCGCGGTCACGGTGCCGGAGAGTCCTGCCACCGCGCCGGTGGACAGGTCGATGCCGCCGTTCAGGACATCATCGCCGCCGGCGATGATCACGATCGCGAGCCCCACCCCGGCAATGCCGAAGACCGAAGCCTGGGTCAGGATGGTGGCGACATTCGAAGCCGTCAGGAAAAATGGCGAGCCGAAAACGAAAAGCAGCAGTACCGCGGTGATGCCGGCATAGCTGATCCAGGCGGCCAGGCTCGGCTTCTTGCCGCGTGCGCTGCGCGCCGGTGCGTCGTTGACGGTGGCAATGGCGGTGCTCATGCGTTCACCTCTTCTCGTGGTGTTCCGGTTCCTTGGCCGCTGGAGGCCAATTGCAAGATTCGTTCGGTGGTCACTTCGGCGGAGGACAGCTCGGCGATGATCCGGCCTCGATAGAGGACCAGCACTCGATCGGCCAGCCCCGCTACTTCTTCCAGATCAACGCTGACCATCAATGCGGCCGCGCCGTCGTCGACCAGCTGGTTGATCTGCGCGTAGATATGCGCACGGCTTCCCACGTCCACACCCGAAGTGGGCTGGTCCAGCACCAGCACATCGGATCCCTTGGCCAGCCAACGGGCCAGGACGGCTTTCTGCTGGTTGCCGCCGGAGAGGCCCGAAGCCACGGCTTCGGGATCAGCCGGGCGGATGTCCAGGCGCTGCACCAGTTCGCTGGCTGCCGCGCGCTCCTTGCGCGCGTCGAGCAGTCCCAGCCGGCGGCCGAGTTTGCGCAGGCTCGCGGCAGCGATATTCTCGCGCACGGTATTGCGCAGGAAGATGCCATCCTGATGCCGGTTCGAGGGGACGTAGGCGCCGGCGAGGGCGACGAAGCCCGCCGCAGATTTCACCGGGCGGCCATGCAATAGCGCGGTTCCGGCGTGTGGCTGGTTCCCGGTCACCGCATCGGCGAGCACCTCGATCCCCGATCCCACCAGCCCGGTCACAGCCACGATTTCCCCGGGTGCCACCGTGAGATTGATGTCGCTCAGCTTCCCGGCGACCGCCAGGTTCGAGAGCTCAAGGGCAGGCTCCCCCGGCTGTGCGGGTGCCTCGCGCTTCTGATGGGAGAACTCGTTGACCTGGTTTCCCAGCATCAGGCCAATGACATCCTCGATGCTGTCACCGGCGGCGAAACTGGCGTCGCCGGCATTCTTGCCATTGCGCAGCACGGTAATCCGGTCGGTAATCTGCTGCAGTTCCTGCAGATAGTGGGAGATGAAGATGATGCCCACTGAGCGATCACGCAGATGCCGGATCGTATCGAAGAGCTGTTCCACCTCATCACTGGCCAACGGCGCGGTCGGCTCATCGAGGATCAGCACCTTGGGCTCGGCCAGCACGGCGCGGGCTATCTGGATCAGCTGCTGCTGGGCAACGCTCAGCTCGTCAACGAAGGCCGAGGCATCCAGCTCTTGGCCGGTGGTGCGCAGGATGTCGGCTCGAGCCGACTCTTGCACGGTGCGCTCATGGCGCCAGAGCCCGCGGCTCTTGCTCGTGCCCAGATACAGCTGCTCGGCCACCGTCAATCGGCCGGCCAGGTGGCGGTCCTGGTGGATTACCTCGATGCCCAGCGCCTCGGCATCGGCTGGCCGACGGATCTGCACCGCGTTGCCAGCCAGTTCGATCTGGCCGGTATCCAGGGTGTACAGGCCGGTGAGGATCTTGATCAGCGTGGACTTGCCGGCACCGTTTTCGCCGACTAAGCCCAGGACTTCGCCGGCCCGGAGCTGCAGGTGGACATCGTCGAGCACCTTCACGGCTCCGAAGGATTTATTGATCCCGGCCATGCTCAGCAATGCATTAGATGCCGTTGTCATTGCGCACCTGATTCACGTTGTCCTTGTCGACAAAAATCGGCTCAGCATAGCTGGTGCTCGGAACCTTGTCGGTTTGCCCATCGAGGAACAGGGCGATGTTGGTGGCCGAGGTAGCCGCAATCTGCTTGGTGGGCTGGGCGACAGTGAACTGGTAGGAGCTCTGCGGGTCCGCGATCAGATCCAAGGCTCCGGGTTCCGCGTCGACGCCATAGAGCTTGATGTCATTATCGGTGGGGTCGATGGCCTGCGCCGCTCCGATCAGCGGCATGTCCCAGCACGACCAGATCGCGTCGACTTCGCCCTCGGGCAGCCTGCGCAGCTGATCCTGGATCTGGTTCTTGGCATCCTCGATGGTGCCCTCGTACTTGTCCTGGAGTTCAGGGGTGATCTTCTCGATATTCGGGTAGTCTTCGAGCACCAGGTTCAGGCTGTTGTAGCGAATTCGGCACGGCGTCACGCCGGGGAAGCCATTGAAGACCAGGATCTTGCCCTTGCCGTGCAGGTCTTCTGCCATGGTGCGGGCCAGCGTGGTGCCGACATTCCAGTTGTCGCTGGTCACGTTGTTCTTCGAGTATTCGCTCTGGAAGTCGATGGTGAACAGCGGGATCCCGGCGGCGTCCACCTTGGCCAGGGCAGGGGTGAGCGTCTGCGCATCACCCAGGATCACCACGATGGCATCCGGCGACTGGGTAATCAGGTTTTCCACGTCGGAAACGTGCTTCTCATCCTTGGCTTCGGCCTGGGTAGCGACGACCTCGCCGCCGAGTTCCTTGATGCGTTCCTGGATCTGCTGGTAGACCACACGCGAGTAGTCGTGCAGGATATCCTTGGCCGCGATGCCGACCTTTTTGCCTTCAAGCGTAGGAACGTTCTCGAGCTTCTGCTCGGCTTGCGGGTTGCTGCTTTGCGCCGCGACCGGAGCGACTTCCGGGCGGGGTTCCTTCAACGAGCAACCCGTGAGAAGCGTGGTTGCCGCCAGGGCAACAGCCACAAGCTTCAGGATGTTCGGGCGAGTGCGAATCATGCCGTCCCTCTCTTAGACAGATAGAACCGAGGGATCCCGAACAGAAGTCCTTGCTTCTCGACCCGGGAGCTCCATCGAACCTGGCTTTAGCACTATCTGCAGGATGCAGACTTGCTGCGGCGTCGTGGAGCCAGGTCTCTCAGCCGCTCTGGATGGGTGTCATTAGAGTCAAACATCGATCCGCCAAGGTGGCTATCACGGTGTCATGGGAGGGAACACTGCGTCAGATCTCTTCACAAATCCGGGGCTTTCGAAGGCTTGAAGCCCCTTGGATGCTTGAAAAGCGCGTCATATGTCCGCATATTACGTTCTCTGGTTCGCAGTGTTCCTGTTGTTTGAACCGGATAAGTCCCGTATGGCTTGGGTCTAGAAAAATATCAAAATCATATAGACTGAATCTAAAGACACTAATCGATAGGACACGCGCGTGGACCTAACCAGCACATTGAGCCTGATGTTCGGGTTGCTAGTACTCACACTCACCGCGGGCATACTGGCTCGCATGGGAGCCCAAGGGCGCATACCGCGCAACAACAGCGTTGGCGTGAAGACCCGTCACACCCTGGCCAGCGATGAAGCCTGGCTGGCAGCGCACCGTGAAGCTGCGCCAATCCTTCAGATCTTTGGCATAACTGGCTGGCTGTTTTTGATCGCCTCGGCAATCTTCTGTTTCATGCAGAATTTCACCGTAGCTTTTACCGTAACCGCTATCGGCTTTGCCCTAGGCGTCACCATGATGCTGGTTGCCGCTTCCAAGGGGAACAAGGTCGCCAAAGAGCTCTCCGCTTGAACGCCAGTTAAAGAGAACACCGCGCCATCAATGAAGCGTTCGTTGATGGCGCGGCGCTGATAAGAATTGCCCGACAGGCCCCCTAGAGCAGGACCGCCCCGAGGATCCAGACGGTGGCAAACGCCGCAGTACCCTGGATCGCCGTGGCAACGCTGAGGGTCTTGTACGCGGTGATCACCGGGATTCGGCTGAGCTGCGAGACCACCCAGAAGTACGAATCGTTCGCATGCGAAACAACCATGGCGCCGGCGCCAACAGCCAGGACACTGAGCACCATGCCCAGCTCGGAATCCAGCCCCAGCGATCCAAGCATCGGAGCAACCAGCGCGGAGGTGGTCACCATCGACACCGTGGACGAGCCCTGCGCCGACTTCAACGCGGCGGCAATCAAGAATGGCACGGCCAGCCCCAGGCCCAGGCCGCTCAAGGAACCTGAGAGGAATTCGGTCAGCTTGGAGGAGGCCAGCACGGCGCCGAAGGCCGCCCCAGCGCCGGTGATCAACAAGATCGGCGCCGCGGTGCGCACTGCCTCGTTCATCTGGTCATTGAAGTCGGAGAGCTTCTTGTCCCCGCTCAGCAGCGGCGTGGCCGAGAGCAGGCCGAAGATCAGTGCGATCACCGGGGTGCCGATGAACGACAGGACCTCAACCAGCGCGCCCTCGCCCAGAGGCTGTGATGGCAATTTGGCGATGGACGCGGCACAGATCAAAACCAGCGGCACCAGGATCGGCAGGAACGCCAAGACCGGATGCGGCAATTTGCCGAAGCTTGCACGCAGCTGCTCGTAGTCCAGGTCGGCCAGATCGTTCTCGTCGTCCGACGCCATCGGCGTCCACTGGGACTTGTTGAACCGGCTGGCGTAGGCCAGGCCGGCGAGCGCGGAGATGGCAGCGACCGGCAGGCCCACGGCGATGATCAGCCCGAGGTTATCGGCGATGCCGATGCTCTCGGCGGCGGCCAGCGGCCCGGGAGTCGGAGGAACCATGGTGTGGGTGGCGTACAGGCCGGTCATCAGCGCCACCGAGGTCGCCAGCGCCGATACCCCGGTGCGCAGCGTGATGGCCTTGCGCAGCGAGTTGAGCACCACGTAGCCCGAGTCGCAGAAGACCGGAATGGAGACGATGTAGCCGATGATCGTCAACGTCAGATTCGGGAATCTGGTGCCCAGCACCTTGATCAGCGCGTCGGCCATCGAAATGGCGGCGCCCGAACGTTCCAGGATGATGCCGATCATCGTCCCGAAAAGGATCACCAGGCCGATATTGCCCATGGTGTTGCCGAACGCCGTGGTGACGGTGCTGGCCACTTCGGCCAAGGGGATCTTGTAGGCGAATGCGGCAAGTATGGCGGCGCCGATCAGCGCGAGGAAGGGACTTATTTTCCATCGCGCTGTCACCAGCACAATGGCGATCACGAGGATCAACAGAACAATTAGCTCGTACACGGTTGGTTGGCTCCTTTGCCATGGTCTGCGGTGTACTCTCCGGCAAAACGGCTCAAGCTTTGGTGGTTCGGAGAGTTTGCAATGAGCCAATACTAGGAAACCGGCAAAAGATAACCTATGGGCATGCGCCCAGAATTCCTAGGGCTCAATACGTGAAATGTGTGCGTGGAGACTAAGGCTGCGCCCTCGAAGGCAATAACCAGCAGCTCTACCAATTTGCAGATTGGTACCGTAACTTGTACCACTAAATGCTTTGAACTCAGGAGACATCATGTCGATCAGCGCCAGCGAAGCTCGCAAAACACTGTTCCCGCTCATCGAACGAGTTAATAACGATCAAGAGGCCATCGAGATCGTATCCCGCAAAGGTAACGCCGTGCTCATGCCCGCTGACGAATACGCTGCATGGCGTGAAACGGCATACCTTTTCCGCTCCCCGGCAAATGCTCGTCGACTACTGGATTCCTACGAGCGCGTTCGAAACGGAGCGCGAATCGAACATGATTTGGACCGCTCTGACAGTGACGACTAATGCGCCTAAGCTGGGACGAGTCCGCATGGGAGGACTACAAGTATTGGCAACAAACAGATCGCAAGATAATCAAGCGTATCAACACATTGATAGACGCCTGCCTGCGCGATCCCTTCAACGGCATCGGGAAGCCCGAACAGCTGAAATATGGCGCCCAGGGGTCATGGTCCAGGCGCATTACCGATGAGCATCGCCTGGTTTGCCTCGTAGAGGAAGATGAAGTGATAATTCTTCAAGCCCGTTATCACCATTAAGCCTTCACCCTCAAGAACTTTGGTTAAAAGATCAGCAGTTCATCCAGCGCGATCCGCGCATACACTGCATGCTGCAAACGCAGCGATTCTGCGGACTGGCGAATATCAACGCCCGTCACCTGGCCGATCCGCTCCAGCCTCTGCACCAGCGTATTGCGGTGGATATGCAAGGATTCCGCGGCCTCGGACATCGAGGAAGCGGCGGCAACCACCAATAGGGTTCTGGCCTGTTCCTGGTTCAGCACCTGCGCCAGGGAAGCCACATACTTCAGGCTACGCACCGGAGTGCGCGCCACGGCCACGGCAATATCCTGGTTCCAGATCGATTGTTGTCCCCGCTGGGGAAGCAATGCAGGGCGAGCCGCCAAAGTCCGCATCGCTTCCGCCTGCGCCAACAGTTCACCCGCATCCTTGGCGGCCGGCCCGATCAGATAACGGTCATGAGCGTTGAAGTAATTCGCCGAGGTTTCGTCGGCCTTGGTCAGTCGCCAATGGGCGCCAAACAGCCCCACCCACGAGGTGCGAGTCCCGTCGAGCGCTGGCTGTTCCAGCAACGGGTCCTGTTCGCTTCGCGGCAGCCATAGCTCAAGTTGCAAGGGCGCACGCAAACCGTGCGCGTCCAGGGTCCGATCGATCACGTCGGCCGCCACATGTCCGGCGAGCAGGGCCGAAATGATATCCCTGGCCTCGGCGGCCCGGCGAGCGCTGCGCGAGTGTTCGCGTTCCTGGGCGAAGAGCAATTGCACGGTCAGCGCGATCAGGCCAGCCAGCGGCTCGACCTCTTGCGGCGCGCCGGTCACGCCGACCGCTCCGCACAACCGCTCATTGAGTCTCAGCGGCAGGTTCACTCCGGGCTGGGTTCCTGCGGTTTCATCGGCCTGGGCAACCCGGATGATCTCATTGCGGCGGATGGCTTCGACGCTGCCTTCATGCAGGGTGCCGATGCGCGCGGCATCACTGGAAGCGATGATGATCCCATGGGCGTTCATGATGTTCACATGGCGATCGATCGTCGGCGCAATGGTATCGACGACCTTTTGCGCCAGCGCGCTGGCCAGTCGAGGTTGCTCCTTTTCGCTCATGGATTCATCCTAGCTGGCATGCTCATTTACGAGATGGATCGGCAACGGCACGCCCTAGCGGATGACCGAGAGTCCTTCACCTTGCGATTCATCAATGCTAGGCTCGCCCCAGTCAAGAATCGCGATGAAAGGTTCACCATGAGTTCGGCGATCAGTTACTTAACGGGAGGCTTTCTGGTCTCCTTGCTCGTAACGCTCAACATGACATGGAACCAGCGTTTGCCCGGCCTAGTGGGCCCGGTCCTGGTCGCGGTGTGCCTCGCGGGGCTCATCGCATGCCGGCTCTACACCGCTCGAAACCAGCCCCACTGGCACGATCCCCACGAAGCCTAGGAAGCGTCGCGCTCCTGCTGCACTGACTTGACCGTGCTGTTGGTATCAGGCGCAAACGCATACAGCTTGCCATCGGCAACGTGGACCCAGAATCGGCCGCATAAATCCGTGGTCTGGTTTTCGGCACCCTCAGGCCACCAATCGGCTTCAAGGGTTCGGGTGGCGGAGATTTCATTCGCTTCAAAATCCTTGGTGCGCGAATCCGAAGCGTACGCCTTCTTGAGTTCGGCTTCGCTCGGATGTCCTGTGCTCTTGATCGGAACGCATTGTTCGCCTGGCACTTCGCCGGAGTAGTCCATCACGAAAATGCGCTCCATACCCGTATTGCGTTGCGCGAGTTTCACATCTCTTCCGCCCTTGGGCACCCAGGTTGGCAACAATTCGCCGGACACCGCTTCTTCAGAGGTCTTCGCTGTTTTTTCGGTGGATTCATCGTACTTGTCCACTAACAAGTCCGAAACGGAGCAACCGGAGAGCACAAGGGACAGGGGAGCTGCCATCAACGCGGCGGCGACATACTTTTTCTTCATCATGATTCCATCGTAGAAATCGGCCGCCACTTGGCACATCGTCTTCTTGTCGCAAATCCTCCGTCTCCAGTTCATCCCCACGGTGGAGCAGCCGGGAGCTTTTCTCCACCCGCACCCCCTAAACTGGCCTCAACAACCGATCCGCCCGGGAGCCATAAGCCATGGACACTACACCGCACATTGCCGTCACCGGCTCCACCGGGGCGCTCGGCTCGCTGGTGGCCAAGAACCTGGCCGACCGCTCCATCGCCCAACATCTACTGGTGCGCGACACAGCCCGGGCTCCCCAGCTGCCCTTGGCCACGGCCAGCGCTTTCGACTATGCCGATCACGCCTCCAGCATCAAAGCGCTGGAAGGCATCGAAGTGCTGTTCATGGTGTCGGCCCCGGAGAGCGAACACCGGTTGGACCTGCATGCCACCTTCATCGACGCCGCAGTGGCCGCCGGAGTGCAGCACATCGTCTACACCTCCTTCACCGCCGCGGCCCCCGATGCGGAATTCACCCTGGCACGCGAACACTACGCCACCGAGGAATACCTGCGGTCTTCGGGCCTGCGCTTCACCGCCTTGCGCGACAGCTTCTACCAGGATTTCCTGCCCGATCTGGCGGGCGAAGACGGGGTGATCCGAGGCCCGGCCGGCACCGGGCACTTCGCCCCGGTAACCCGCGCGGACGTCGCACGCACCGCGGCCACCGTATTGGCCTCGGCCTCCGAACATGCCAGCGCGACCTATGAGCTGACCGGCCCGCAGTCGTTGAGCATGGCGGATGTGGCCCGGATGCTGGGTGCCGAGCGCGGCCAAGCCGTCGCCTTCCACGATGAAACCATCGATGAGGCCTACGCTTCGCGCGCCAGTTACGGGGCACCGCAGTGGCAACTTGATGCCTGGGTCAGCACCTATACGGCCATCGCCAGCAACGCCATGGCCAAGGTGAGCGACCATATCGAGATCATCACCGGCAGCGCGCCGATGTCTTTCCAGGACTATTTGCGCAAGTAGGTCCGGGCCACGCTGAACGCCGTGCGCTCAACCAACGCGAGCGTATCGGCCGAAAGCTGCGCCAGGCTCGCCGGTCCGGGGGCGATGGAGTACGCGGCCAGGATCCCTGCCTGCTCCAGCTGCTCATCGCCCAGATCCACCGATCCGGCCACCACGATCACATCCGTTGCCTCGCCGGCGGCTTGGAGCACCCCGCACACCACCTTGCCGTTCAGCGACTGGCTATCGAGCCGGCCCTCGCCGGTGATCACCAGATCCGCCACCCCCAGAATCCGATGGGCGTCGAGCACTTCGGCAACCAGTTCCCATCCGGGGGTCAGTTCCACCGAGAAGTAGGAGGCCAGGCACACGGCCAAACCGCCGGCAGCTCCCATGCCCGATTGCCCGCGCAGCGCCCGGCCGGTGTCGGCTTCAAGCACATCGGCCAGCCGCGCCATCCCGCGATCAAGCACCTGCACGTCATCTTCGTTGGCGCCCTTCTGCGGCCCAAAAATTGCGGCCGCGCCCTGCTCACCGAGCAGTGGATTGGTCACGTCGCAAGCGATCTGCCACTGCACCTCGGCAGCCCGGGGATCCAGTCCGGAGACGTCAATCCGTGCCAACTGCTGCAGAGCGCCACCACCAGGAGGCAGCTGCCGCCCCTGTCCATCGAGGAACTTCGCGCCGAGCGCGGTCAATAATCCGGTGCCTCCGTCGGTGGTGGCCGATCCGCCCAGGCACAGGATGATCTGCTGCACCCCAAGCTCCAGGGCGCGGGACACCAGAGGCCCCAGGCCGGAAGTCGTGGCTTCCAATGGCTTGCGCGGCACATCACTGACCTGCGGCAGCCCGGCGGCCTCGGCGGCTTCCACCACGGCAATCTTGTGGTCTTTGCTCAACCCCAGCCGGGAGGCCACCGGCCGACCCAGTGCGTCAGTGGTGTCTACCGTGATCGCTTCGGTGCCCCACACATCGATCAGCGCTTCCAGGGTTCCTTCGCCGCCATCAGCGAAGGGCACCGCGGTAATCTCGACCTGGCGCTTGCGGCTGGCGGCTGCCTTGGCCACCCCTTGGGCGAGGGCGGTCGCCACCTCGCTGGCGCGGGCGCTGCCCTTAAAGGAATCAGGAACGATCGCTACCTGCATCACGTCATTGGCTGCTGGCGCGGGATTCTGCTGGGAAGTCATAGTCCCCAGCTTAGGGAGCTTGCCGGTACGAAACTATGGGCCGGTGACTGTATTTGCCCGTGGCGCTACCTCGCACTTATGTGCACCGTGCCCAGTCATGAGAAACGCGAAGCCCAGCCAAAGGATCGGCACAGAAAGCGCCGCTAATGTTGAAAACACCTCATTGAAGGTGCGAGTGATGATCGTAAAGGTTCCCGTCGGATATTGCCCGGCGGGAACCTTTCTTTAACCCCATTCCCAAATGCATGGCCTACGCGCAGTGCCTGCTTATTGCATGCACAGGCACCGCCCCTAGAGTTATAAGTACCTCATGAAGGTGCGAGTGATGACGAAGAACTGGCCCTGTCGGTCTTGCGACAGGGCCAGTTCTTTGCCCTTAAACGCTGGCCCGGGTTATGGCCCCGTGCAGCAGGCAACACCCGAAGCCAATGCGCAGACCATGCTTATTTGGCACACAGAGTGCGCCCCTAGAGTTATAAGTACCTCATTGAAGGTGCGAGTGATGATCGAGAAATCCCGGCGAAGCATTTCGCCGGGATTTCGATTTTAATCGGCCTACGGATTTCCAGTCAGATATCCAGGCAGGCGAGATCTGGTTCTAGCCCAACCCGCTCTGGGCCATGGGCCCTGCATCTGAACGATTGTCTACAATGGCAAGACTTACTGTTCTGATGCCTACGCTCCTGCGCGGAAGGGAGTTCCATGCCGTCTCTAAGCAGTATTCTGGCGAGAATCAAGATTCGCCTTGGATCGAAACATTCAGAAGAACTGATGGTTTACGTCGTCTATGGCAAACAACCCAGCCCGTTTCCAGATCTCGACTACATAGAGCCAATAATTGCGATCGTGGCCAGTGAGCTTGAGTGCTTTGCGATTCAGGAAAAGTACCCGGAAATTCAGGTCAGCTGGGAAGCCCGAAAGCTGCAGAACACTGAAGGCATAGAGATGACGGCAGGCAGTAGCCTGTTCCTCACCCACACAACCTTATTACCGTACGACGAGGATGACGACGGGAATCCAATCTTCGGGATCATGGAGTCTCCGCAACCCTCGGCACTTTATCGCAGTCGAGACACCGCTGAACGAGAAGCACCGGATGAAAACCTGCACAAAGTCGCCCTCGGTGAAATAAACCTTCGCGGCGTCGGAGAGCTTTTGGAATAGACGCCCCAGGACCTTACGCCAATGCCTGGCGCCAAGCCTGACGAGGGGAACCATACCGCAGAGAGCCTGCATCAGGTCTGCATTGCCGAACCCAATCGGGCACCGGTGCGGTAACTTAGATAAGTCCCCACACGATCGATGCCGCGGGACGCCTAAGTGAATGGAGTCCCGGTGAGCACCGCGATCGCAGAACTGACCCCGATGCAACGCCAGTCGGTATGGCGCACCCTCAAATCCCCTCGGCTACTGAAAACCGAACTGCTCGCTGGCCTGGTAGTTTCTCTGGCGCTGATTCCAGAAGTTATTGCGTTCACCGTGATCGCCGGTGTGGATCCACGCGTGGGCATTTTTGCCTCCTTCACGATGTCCGTGGTGATCGCCTTTACCGGTGGACGCCCGGCCATGATTTCCGCCGCAGCCGGTGCGGTGGCCCTGGTGGTCGCACCGTTAGTGCGAACCTACGGGGTGGAATACCTCTTCGCCACGGTGGTTCTGGCCGGAATTATTCAGGTGACTCTCGCCTTATTGGGCGTGGCCAAACTGCTACGTTTTATCCCTCGCCAGGTGATGATCGGCTTCGTTAATGGCCTGGCCATCTCGATCTTCTGGGCGCAGATGCCCGAACTGCGCAATGTGCCGTGGCAGGTGTACCCGCTGGTGGTCTTGGGCGTGGCGATCGTCTGCTTCTTCCCGAAGATCACCAAGGCGGTGCCGGCGCCGCTGATCGCCATCGTGGTGCTCACCGCGATCACCGTCTTCGCAAAAATCGTGGTGCCAACCGTGGGAGATAAGGGAGCACTGCCCGATTCCCTGCCACTGTTGCACCTGCCCGGGGTACCGATGAACCTTGAAACGCTCAAGATCATCGCACCCTACGCGATCGCGGTGGCTTTTGTGGGTCTGCTCGAATCCTTACTGACCGCCAAGCTGGTCGATGACATCACCGATACCCCGTCGAGCAAGACCCGCGAGTCCTGGGCGCAGGGGGCGGCCAATATTGTCACCGGTTTCTTCGGTGGGATCTGCGGTTGCGCGATGATCGGCCAGACCATGGTGGGCGTGAAAGTTTCCGGCGGGCGCACCCGTATTTCCACCGCGTTCGCCGGTATCTTTATGCTGCTGCTGGCGGTGCTGCTGGGAGATCTGGTGGCGCAAATTCCGATGGCTGCGCTGGTCGCGGTGATGATCGTCGTCTCGGCCACCACCTTCGACTGGCATTCGATACGGCCGAGCACCCTAAAGATGATGCCCAAGAGCGAAACCTTCGTCATGGCCATCACCGTGGTGCTCACCGTAGTCACCCATAACCTGGCCATTGGCGTCGGCGTCGGCATCCTTTCTGCCATGGTGCTCTTTGCCAACCGAGTGGCACATATGGTCACGGTAACCCGTACAGTGAGCGACGACCAAGCGCTGTATGCGGTCAACGGCGAGCTATTCTTCGCCTCCTCCAATGACCTGTACACCCAGTTCCGCTACGCCGAGGATCCGCAGCGGATCGTGATTGATCTCAGCGCCTCGCATCTGTGGGATGCCTCGACTATCGCGTCAGTGGATTCGATTCGCACCAAGTATCAGAACTACGGCAAGAGTGTTGAAATTCGGGGCCTGAACGAGGCCAGCCAGAAAATGCAGGACCGGCTGGGCGGGAAGCTAGGCTAGCGCTATAACAACTGCCCCGTGGGCCATGGTAGATTGTATTTATCAGACATCGCCCCCCTCTGAGCTTCGGCTCAAGGGGGCGATTTTCATTGGGCCGTACACTGTTGAACGTGGAGTACACCAAGGAATTCAAGGAACGCGACGAGCTGCTTGCGCAGCTTGAAGCCAATGGGCTTGCTATCCCGAATAGGGAGGAAGCCCTGAAATTTCTGACGCGCGTTGGATATTTTCGTTCCGGCGCTTACAGGTACGTATTTCGGGAATTGCTTCCTGTAGACCAAATCGATGCAAGACTGCATCAGTACCGACGCGACCAGTACATTCCAGGTGCAAACATTGAGCATGTCATCGCACTCGAAACCTTCGACAGCAAATTGTCGCGAGTTTGTTTCGACGGGCTTCTAGACTTTGAAGTTCGGGTCAGGGCTGCTATCGCACACGCCTTGGCAGCTAAGAATATCGCCGCCCACACGTCAATTGAGTACCTCGATTCAGCGGCATGTGCTCGGCCAAGTGGCAGCCGGACCAAATTCGAGGCATGGCTCGACACTTGTCATTCATCGGTGCAAACAGGTGCAGAAATCGAAGACTTCATCACCCATCATCTACTGAAATACCCAACCCAACCGATGCCTATCTGGGCACTGACTGAGGTGCTCAGCTTCGGCAAGCTACCCTACTTATTCGAACTAATGCAATCTGCAGACTCCCGCAAAGTCGCCCGAATTTTTGGTTTTTCGCACCCTCGTAAATTCGGTGCTGTACTGCGAATGATGGTCGACTTCAGAAACACTTGCGCTCACGGGTCGCGTCTATATAACCGGGCCTTCAAACGAGCCCTCACTCTGGGAGAACACGACACCTCAGGTGAAATGTTGGATCACTTGACGCTCCCAAATTTCACTGCGACGCCAAAAGCGCATCAAAGACTGTATATCTATGCCGCAACATTAGCGTTCATGCTGCGCTCCCATAGCAGTGGCTCAAATTGGCATTTGACGTTCAAGACACAGGTCAAGAAGCTAGATCTCAAGGTCCAGGCCCCCGACGGTTCTCAACTGCTCTCCCCCGAGGTCAGTATGGGGTTCCCGACTAATTGGATGGGTCTCGAACTTTGGCAGACGATACCTAAGAAATAAAGCAACCGGCTGGGCGGGAAGCTAGGCTAGCGCCAGCCGGTAGTACACGCTGTTCTCATCCAACTGGTAATCGCCGAAGGGCGGGCACGGGGCGAACCCGGCGGACTGGTACATGCGCCTCGCGGCGGCGAAGTAGTCGTGGGTCCCGGTCTCCAGGCACAGGAAGGTGAACCCGCGTTGCCTGGCGGCCTCGATGAGCCCGTCGAGCAGCCGCCGGCCCAATCCGCGTCCGCGGAATTCCGGGGAAACGCGCATGCTCTTGAGCTCTGCCACCGAATCCCCAAGGTCCTTGAACCCGCCCATTCCGATGATGGACTCGCCCACGCAGACCTGGAACAGGACGACGCCCGGATCAACCAAGCCGGCCGTATCCAGGGCGTGCCGGCTCTCGGCGGGAGCAGTGGGCGCCATATCGGCCAGGTGCGCTCGGACCATATGCCTGATCGGCTCGGAGAGCGGATCGGCCTGGATCATCGTAATGTTCATAAACCCAGCCTGCCACGCGCAGATTACATGAGGATGTCGCGACTATTTCAGCTGCTTCGCGGCATCTTCACGCAGCTGGTTCTTGCGGATCTTCCCGGTCACCGTGGTCGGGAAATCCTCCAGGATCTGCACATAGGCCGGGATCTTGAAATGCGCCAGCTGCCCGCTGCAGTACTCGCGCACGGCCTCGATGGATAGCGGATCGCGTCCTGCCTTCATGCGCAGGCAGGCGCAGACCGCCTCGCCGTACTTCTCGTCGGGCACGCCGATGACCTGAACATCCTCGACATCCGGGTGCTGGTAGAGGAATTCCTCGATCTCGGCCGGGTAGATGTTCTCGCCGCCGCGGATGATCATGTCCTTGATCCGGCCCACGATGGTGCAGTAGCCGTCCTCGCGCATCACCGCCAGGTCGCCGGTGTGCATCCAACCCTCGTCGTCGATGGCGGCCCGGGTTTTCTCTTCGTCGTTCCAGTAGCCGAGCATCACCGAGTAGCCGCGGGTGCAGTATTCGCCGGTTTCCCCGCGTTCCAGTGTTTCGCCGGTGAGCGGATCAACCACTTTGATCTCCACGTGCGGGTGCACCCGTCCAATGGTGGCGGTGCGGCGTTCGAAGTCGTCGTCGCCGCGGGTCTGGCAGGAGACCGGGCTGGTTTCGGTCATGCCGTAGGCGATGGAGACAGCGTTCATCCCCATGTCCTCGACGCAGCGGCGCATCACCTCTACCGGGCAGATGGACCCGGCCATGATGCCAGTGCGCAGCGTGGACAGATCGAAGTCGGCAAAGCCAGGGTGATTCTGCATGGCGATGAACATGGTCGGCACCCCGTACAGGCCCGTGCATTTCTCCTCGGCCACCACGCGCAAGGTGGTTTCCGCGTCGAAACCCGGTGCCGGAATGACCATGGTGGCGCCGCGGGAAGTGCAGCCCAGGTTGCCCATGACCATGCCGAAACAGTGGTAGAACGGCACCGGAATGCACAGCCGGTCGTTTTCGTCCAGGTCGATCATTCCGGTGACCTGGTAGCCGTTGTTCAGGATATTGCGGTGGCTGAGCATCGCGCCCTTGGGATACCCCGTGGTTCCCGAGGTGTACTGGATATTGATCGGGTCTTCTGCCCTGGTGGCCGCCAGCCGGGCGGCCAGTTCGGCGTCGTCGATGGCCGAGCCCTCGTCCAGCAACTGCTGCCAATCCCCGGTATCCAGGTACACCACGCGCTCCAGGTCCGGAGTCTCTTCGCTGGTCTGCTCGACCATCTGCCGGTAGTTGCTGGTCTTAAACTCGGTGGCTGCCACCAGCATCCGCAACCCGCTGTGGTTGACCGCGTAGGCGTACTCATGGGTGCGGTAGGCCGGGTTCACATTGACCAGGATGACGCCGATCTTCGCCGTCGCATACTGGGTGAAAACCCATTCGGCGCAGTTCGGCGCCCAGATCCCCACGCGGTCCCCGGGCTGCAGGCCGGCGGCGATCATGCCCTTGGCCAACTGGTTGACCTGCCCATCGAGTTGCTGCCAGCTCCAGCGCCGTTGCGTGCTGACTTCCACCAGGGCTTCGGCAGATCCCAAGCGAGCTGCTGTTCTTTCGAAGTTGACTCCGATCGTCTCTTCCAGCAGCTCCGGTTCGCTCTCGCCCTTGGCATAAGCCTTCATCAACAAGTCCCTCAACTCGGTTCAAATAGTGCCCTGCATCACATTCAAACAATAGTCCGGGGTGATCACCCTGCCAACCCTGGCCTCGCAGCGTGCCAGATCAGCCCGCGGCTTTGGCCACCAGGGCGCGGATCTTGCCTTCGGTTGCCTCGTCCAGCGCGGTGATCGTCCACGCCACCGGGTGCATCAGTTCACCCTGATCGAACGCCGGGTTCACCACTTCGCCGAAGCCGAAAACCAGGAAGTTCTTATCTGGCTTGATGTAGCAAACGTCCTGGCCGTCCTTGACGTAGAACGCGAGACCCCAGCGCACCACCGGTTCCAAGGACGGCGCGCTCTCGCTGATAATCTCGTGCAGCCGCAGCGCGATTTCCTTGTAAGGTGCCGGGGCACCGGCCAATTTGTTGCGGACTGCCTCGTCGCCCTTTTTGCTAAAAATCATGGTCGACTCCTCTTTGAATATAGACGGTTTTACCGTGGTCAATTTGTGACTTTTCTGCCCTGTTCTAACAATCAAATAACCTACCCGATCGGCCCCCAAAACCTGTGGATAACCAGCCAAACTGTCCGTATTCCGCGGGAAAATTAAGCATGAGAAATAACTACTTTGCACCCGATGACGATGACGAACATCGCCTACCGCTAGATCCGCCGGGCACCCGCGGCGAATCCCAATCCGACTCGTTCTTCACGGACCATCTGGAGCACCAGATGTTCTTCGGTCCAATGAAGAAACTCACCGACGAGCTATTCAACGCTGGCCCGCTCAAGGACCCCGGCGAGGGGCTTCGTCGCCTGGAGAAGATCCAGAAGTTGAATAGCATGCTTGAGGCAGCCACCTCGGTCATCATGGCCGACAGTGTTGAACTGGTTGCCCAGGCCTTCGCTGAGGAGGACGTCGCCAAGCCCTATCTCGAATCTGATGAGGAGCGGCGTGAACGTCTCAGCGCCAACTACTACGCCGTGGACCGCGCTAGCGACCACGTCATCACTTCGAACTTCGTTGCCGAAGCGGCGATCGCCCTTCGCATGACGACTCAAAAAGCTCGTGCCCGGATGTTCACGGCCAAGGGTTTGCGCCATGCTTGCCCGCAGACCCTGCAGGCACTGGCCGCTGGGCAGATCACTACCTCTGCGGCACGTGCCATAGTGAAGAACTCGCAGGATCTTTCGACGGAGCAGATCGAGCTGATGGAGCACCAGCTATTGCCGATTGCCGCAACATCATCCGATGACACAGTCAGCCAGCGGGCCCGCCGGTTCCACGATCGATCAAATCCGGAAGCTGCTACGGCTCGCCATGAAAAGGCCGCCGACTCCCGGAAAGTCACCAGTTGGAATCGCCCTGACGGGATGGCTTCACTCAACTTGACCGCCCCTGCTATCAACGTGCGTTCCATCATGAACACCTTGGACTACGAGGTCTCCCAGCATAAGGATCCGCAGGACACTCGCACCAAAGCCCAGCTCATGTCAGACATTCTCTGCGACGCATTGATCAACGGCTGGCCGACCACCAATGGCACCCCGCTCAAGCCCCGTGTCGTCGTGACCATTCCGGCGTTGCAGATGCTGGCTAATCCAAAGTGCTCCATGGCCGATCTTGAAGGCTACGGCCCGATCCCCATGGGCTTGGCCATGCAGCTGGCCAACGATGCGCCTTCCATCATCCCCATGCTCACCGATCCATTCAGTGGTGCCGTGATGGATGTGGGGCGCAAGCGCTACAAAGCGCCGCGTGTGCTCAAGGAATTCCTTCGGGCACGCGATCAGCATTGCTGCTACCCAGGATGCCGACGCACCGCCGATACTTCCGAGGTGGACCACGTTGACGCATGGGAGACCGGCGGGCACACCGACCGGGAGAACACCGAACTGCTGTGCAAGCAGCATCAGATGTTCAAGCATGCGCTTGGCTGGAGGGTCACCAACCGCCCCGATGGCTCCAAGTGCTGGCGCACTCCCCACGGACTGAACTCGCTGGTGATCCCGGGCAGTGTTGAGAACGTCGAACACTTCGAGCACGTTCACAACCGCTGCCCCGAGCGCAAAGTTGCTTCACCAGCAGACCTTCGGCGGATCCTGGCGAAGCCCCATCTTGGCGATGGCGACTTCAACTTCAGGATTCATAAGCCAGTGGCTGATTCTGCCGGCCAGGACCCGGCCCCTAGCTGAGGCCATCTTCCCCCGGGATCTTGACTGACGGATTTTTTCCGTCACTTCGCACGAACCAGAACACCAATACCCCAACAAATCCACGACGGCGAGAAAACCGGCAACGTCGCGTACCGGCAGTGCGCGCCTTGCAGCGCCGTGCTTCCGAGCAAAATGACAGCATCAGCGTGAAGCCTCTGCGTGAAGCCTCTGCGTGAAGGAATTTTTCCGTCACGTTATCGGGAGTAGGCGGCCCGCAAGATCGTGAGGGCATCAGCCAGAGGGCTTCCTGAACGAAGGAAAAAATCCTTCAGCCAGAAGCGTGGCCTGACAACTATTGACAGCTTGCCGACAGCTATCGTTCAAATTGCAGTCACGGTATTCTGGTGAAACCATCACCGGCACCAGATCAAGCAGGTCGCCCCATGAGTGAAGAACACGTCGAAAATACCGCGCCGCCGAGCACCGAGGGCCCCGCGGCACCGGTCCATGGTCAGCGCAGCTTCCTGCATATCCTGATCAATACCGCGGTCGCGAACTTCACCACCAGCTTCCTGTGGTTCGCGCTGACCTTTTGGGTGTATCTGGAAACCGAAAACGTGATGGCCACCGGCATTATCGGCGGCGCCTTCATGCTGTTGATCGCGGTGTTCTCCATGATCTTCGGAACCATCGTGGATAACCACCGCAAGAAGCCGGTGTTCGTGTTTTCCGCGATGATCACCGCCATCACCTTCAGCCTCGCCGGGCTGATCTACCTGTGGCTTCCTACCGAAGACATCCTGGACGTTGGCGGGTGGCAGTTCTGGCTCTTCTGCCTGGTGATCCTCTTCGGCTCCATCGTTGAACAGATGCGCGGAATCGCCCTGTCCACCACGGTGACGCTGCTGATCCCGGTCGAACGCCACGCCAACGCCAACGGCCTGGTGGGCACGGTGCAGGGCATCGCGTTCATCATCACCAGCGTGTTCAGCGGCCTGGCCATCGGCTGGCTGGGGATGGGCTGGACCCTGGCGATTTCCATCGTGATGGTGGTGCTGACCATGTTGCATCTGCTGCAGATCAGCATCCCGGAAGACGAACCGGTGAAAGAGGAAGGCCGCACCAAGACCAGCGACCTGCGCTTGGGATTCAGCACCGTGATGGCCATCCCCGGGTTGTTCGCGCTGATCATCTTCTCGATGTTCAACAACTTCATCGGCGGCACCTATATGGCGCTGATGGATCCCTACGGGCTGACCATCATGTCGGTCCAGGCCTGGGGCCTGACCTTCGGGCTGGCATCGACCGGGTTCATCATCGGCGGCCTGGCGATCGCAAAATTCGGCTTGGGCAGCAATCCGATCCGCACCATGCTCTGGCTGGTGGCGGCCATGGGACTGCTCGGAGCGGTCTTCACCATCCGCGAGTGGACATGGCTGTATATCCTGGGCATCTGGCTGTACATGATGCTGATCCCGGCGGTGGAGGCTTCGGAACAGACCGTCATTCAGAAGGTGGTGCCTTTCCGGCGCCAGGGCAGGGTCTTCGGCTTCGCGCAGATGATGGAGGCCTCCGCGGCACCGATCACGGCGTTCCTGATTGCGCCGATCGCCCAGTACTGGATCATCCCCTATATGCGCAGCGAGCAGGGAGGCGAACAGCTCGGCTGGCTGCTGGGCGCCGGACAGGCCCGCGGCATCGCACTGATTTTCCTGGCGGGCGGGCTGATCATGATTGTGGTGGCACTGTTGTCCATGGGCACCAAGCAGTACCGCAAGCTTTCCGCGATTTTCCAGACAGAGAACCCGACCACCGCTTTGGAGCAATAACTTGGCAGCAACCCAGAAGACCCTTCCCACCGACGTTGACGTCCATGAATTCATCGCTGCCGCGACCCCGGCAAAGCGCCGGATTGATGGTGAAGCGCTGGAACGGATTTTCAGCGAAGCCACCGGGGAAAAGCCGGTGATGTGGGGGCCGAGCATCGTGGGCTACGGGACCTACACCTATGTGTCGCCCAGCAACCCCAAAAACACCGGCATCTGGCCCAAAACCGGCTTCTCGCCGCGCAAGGCCCAGCTGTCGATCTACGGGTTGAAGGACCTTCCCGAAGGCGCGGCGCTGTTGCCGCAGCTGGGCAAGTACACCGAGGGTGCCGGCTGCGTCTATGTGAAAAAGCTCGAGGACATTGATCTTGACGTTCTGCGCGAGCTGATTGCGATCGGCAATTCGCGACAGGATGATCCACGAAGCTAGGCGTCCTGGGGCTTGGCACAAATCCTGTGGACGCAGTTGCGCTTCAACGCCAGCAGTTGAGACCCCGGCATCCTTGAAATCTCGAAGATCAAAACGAGATGCCACTAGATTGCTTTCTAGGTAAGCTTGAAGATGCGGACCCGCCCTGTGAACACAGGCCAACGGGTCTAGCTCCTTTTAAGCTTGCCTCAGCCTCTAGACTTCCTGCGGCTTACCAAGGACGTCCAGGCCCGCCAATCGCACGTACCAAGGCCACACGATTCTCATGCTGGGCTCCGTGCCGCGCCTGCTTCCTGCTATGGCCGGTGGCAGCCAGAGAGCTAACAGAGCTCACCATTCGGTGATACCCGCAACTGAGCGCGTTGCGGGTATCACCTACCGACTTATTCGGCTTCTTCGAAGAAGGTCTCGACCTCGGTGATGCCTGCGGAAATGACCGGCACCAGGCGTTCGTCGATGCTGTACGTGTCGCCCTCCTTGGCCAGCAGCCCGTAGCCAACCAGCGAATCCATAGCTGCCTGCGCTTCGGGGAGGACCGCGTCGTAGTTCTTCGGGCCGACATTGCGGCGCAGGCCTTCGAGGTCGCCGTCGCGTCCGGTGGAGGCGGTGACCAGCAGGTTGCGCAGCACCAGGTAGTGGGCCTCATCGCGCAGGGTGACGTCGAATGCGGGGTTCAGGTGCGCCTGGACGCAGCCGACAGCCATTTCGAAGAGGATCTGCGCGCTGGCGGCCTGGTCGCCATCCACCAGCAGGTCGTAGGATTCCTCGTCCAGGGTCATCATCGGCCCGTCGAAGTCCACTACGGATAGGCGCGCGGCGCCCCAGATGTAGGTGAAGACCAGTGGCGCAGGGGCGTCGGTATCGAGGGCCTTGGGGTCCAGTCCCAGCGCGGTGAGCACCCGGGCGCGTGCTTCGCTACCGGCTTCGCTGTCATCGGACATGTCCACACCGTCACCCAGGGCCAGGGCGAAGGCCTTGACCTTGTTGAACAGTTCGGTTTCGCGCAGCAGTTCGCAGATTTCCGCGTCGCCCTCCGCGAAGCCATCCAGGGTGTCTTCGAGCATTTCGCGCAGCGCTTCGAAGTTCTCGGCCTCGCCTTCCCAGAGATCGCGCTCTTCGAGGAAGCTGAGGTAGTCCAGCCAGGAGACGAAGATCGGTTCTGGCGCCAGAGATTCCGGGAGGCCCATCAGGTGCTCGGCCAATGATTCGCCGAAGAGGTCGAGGTCGATATCGCGCAGGTTGGAGCTGCTGGCCTTCTGCGCGTATTCGGCGCCCACCGCGCCGATGGCGAAGAGCTGCGCATTCGCTGCGGTGGCGGCGTCTTCTGGCGAGAAAGCAGGGACGGTGGCCGATACCCAAGCGGTGTAGTCTTCGCGCAGCGAGTCGACGTATTGCTCCACCTGGATGCGGTAGACGCTGCGGCCGCGCTGGGCGGCTTTGGCAGGATTTCCTGCGCCGGAGTTCTTCTTGCTTTGACGCTTTTTGCTGGCCATGAGCGTTCCTTTGAGTGGTCGATCGTGCTCTTAGCATCAAGCCTACGGTGTCCGGGGAAAATCCATTGACCTATCGGTGGGAATCGGACAAGATGAGCAACAGAGGAACTTGGAAGTCCTAGCACCTGCGGTACGAGGGAGAACCGAATGAAGATCGCCGTTTTAATCAAGGAGGTCCCGGATACCGGGGCCGATCGGGCGCTGAACCCGCAGACCGGTTTGGCTGATCGCGCCGCATCCGAAGCGGTGCTTGATGAAATCGGCGAGCGCACGCTTGAAGTGGCGCTCAAGATCCTGGACGCGGATCCGGACACCCGGATCACGGTGCTGAGCATGGGCCCGGATTCCATCCAGGCCACCCTGCGCAAGGCCCTGGCCATGGGCGCCGCCGACGCCGTGCAGATCAGCGACGATGCGCTGATCGGCGCCGACCTGGTCCTCACCGCCGAAGTCCTGGCAGCCGCATTGCGCCGCGAGCAATACGACCTGGTCCTGGCCGGGAACATGTCCACCGACGGTTCGGCGGGCATGCTGCCGGTGATGCTGGCCGAGCTGCTCTCCCTGCCCGCAGCCACCTCGCTGTCCGAGATCTCCATCGCCGACGGAGTGCTGCGCGGCACCCGTGAGCTGGAGGGTGCCACTGCGCAGATCAGCACCCCGCTGCCAGCCATCGCTTCGATCACCGAGGCCCTGCCCGATGCGCGCTTCCCGAACTTCAAGGGCATCATGGCCGCGAAGAAGAAACCGATCGAAATCCTCTCGCTGGCGGATCTCGGCGTTGACGCCCTGCCGGCGGATACCGCCCGCTCGATCATGCTCACCGTGGCCCAGAAGCCGCCGCGCGAGGCGGGCACGATCATGAATGATGATGGCCAGGCCGGTGCCGCGCTGGTCGATTTCCTGGCGAAGAACAACCTGGTGTGAACGGAAAGATGACCATGACAGCATTTGCCGCAGATTCCATCCTTGTCTTCCTCGAAACCACGGCCGCTGGCGAATTGGCGAAAAACAGTGCCGAACTGCTCGGAGCCGCCGCCGGTGTCGGCACCCCGGTAGCCCTGGTTGCCGCACCCGGTGAACATCTTGAAGCCTTCGCAGCCCAGGCAGCGCAGGCCGGTGCATCGGCGGTGCTCAGCGCTGTTGTCGAGTCCGCGATCCTCACCGGGCAGCTGGCCGACGCGCTGCAGCAAGCCTATGATCTTGTGCAGCCGCACGCCGTGCTGCTGGCCCATAGCCTGACCTCGCGCGAGGTGGCCGCCCGCTTCGCCGTGCGCAACAAGCTCGCCCTGAGCGTAGACGCACTGGGGGTCCAGCGTGATGAGCAGGGAGCCATTGCCAGCCATTCGATCTACGGCGGGGCCTTCTCGACCACCAGCGCTCCGACCTTTGGCGCGCCAGTGATCACGGTGCGGGTGGGCAGCATCGAAGCCCGCGCCCAGGGGCAGGAACCGGCAGTCACCGCTCTTGAGCTGGCTGGAGGCACGACCCCTGACATCCAGGTGCTTGATCTTAAGAAGGCGGAGTCCAATTCGGCTCGCCCCGAGTTGCGCACCGCCACCAAGGTGGTTTCGGGCGGACGTGGGCTGGGCAGCACCGAGCAATTCGACTTGGTGTACCAGCTGGCCGATGCCTTGGGCGCCGGCGTGGGCGCTTCGCGCGCCGCGGTGGATGCCGGATTCATCGAACACGCAGCCCAGGTCGGGCAGACCGGCGTGGCCGTGTCCCCACAGCTCTATGTCGCCCTGGGCATCTCCGGCGCGATCCAGCACAAAGCTGGAATGCAGACGGCCAAGACCATTGTTGCCATCAACAAAGATGGCGATGCGCCGATCTTCGAGATTGCCGATTTCGGCATTGTCGGCGACGTCTTCAAGGTGGTCCCCCAGGTGATTTCCGCGCTGGAAGCACGCAAGGCCCAGTAATGACGAGTCCAGCATCCAAGAGCCTGCGGCAGGGCCTGCCCCGGATTCCCGGAGGCGAACCATGGCCGCCGGCCAGCGCACAGAGGGTGGAACCTCAGACACCTGTTGCTGCTGAACCGGCCGAGGTTATCGAGGCGCCGAGGACAGTCGCGGCTTCGGTTCCGACGCCAGCAGCGGCCCCAGAACCAGCTGCAGAGACACCGGCACGCACTCTGCGCCAGGGACTGCCCCGGGTAGCGGGCGGGGATCCTTGGCCGCCGACAGATGCACCAGCGAATGCTGCAGTCGTCGCTGAACCCCGGACTGCGCCTCCTCACGTGCCGGCACCCGAGCCAGCACCGGCACAGGAACCTGCCGTCGCAGTGGCAACTGAACCTGTCCCGACAACCGAGCCTGCGCCTGCCGCTGCTTCGATCGAAGCCAATGGTGATTCGCCGACGGTTCGACAGGGACTGCCGCGGGTTGCTGGTGGCGATCCATGGCCACCGAGCAGTTTTGTCGCCGCACCGCTGGCCATTCCAGTTCCGGCCAAAAAAGCCGAGCCGGCCCCGGCAGTTGTTGCTGCACCAGTTGTCGAGCCTGCTATCGCAGTTGCGCCGGCTCCCGCGCCGGAAGCCGCGCCCTCCCGGGCATCGACACAGCCACCTGCTTCGACGCCTGCACCAGCGCCTGAACCAGCGCCGACGCCAAAAGCCGCTCCGTCAAAGCCGGCCGAAACCGAGCCGAAACGCCACGGCCCGTTGACCACGAAACAGTGGGTGCTCGCCGGTGTCCTTGGTGCGTTCTGCGCGCTGGGCATGGCCACGGCGGTGGTCCTGGTCGCCCGCGGCATCGCCAGCATCGACTCGGTGGAAGCCTTCATCCAGCGCTACCCCGGCGAATACCACCTGCCCGAGTCGGCTCCCGTGGGTGTTCCTGCATGGCTAGCGTGGAACCATTTCTTCAACTTCTTCCTGATGGTCCTGATCATCCGATCCGGATTGCTCGTGCGGCATCAGAAGAAGCCGCCAGCATACTGGTCCTCCAAGCGAAGCCCCAAGGTCAGCATCAACCTCTGGCTGCACCAGAGCCTTGACCTGCTATGGATTATCAACGGCCTGGTGTTCATCATCGTGCTCTTCGCCTCGGGACACTGGATAAGAATCGTTCCGACGTCTTGGGAAGTGTTCCCGAATGCGATCTCGGCGGCCCTGCAATATCTGACCCTGGATTGGCCTACGGAAAACGGCTGGGTGAACTACAACTCGCTGCAACAGCTGGCGTACTTCATCACCGTTTTCATCGCCGCGCCCTTGGCGGTGATCACCGGCTTCCGCTTGAGCGCATTCTGGCCGAAGAATCCGGCACTAGCCAAGAACTACCCGATCGAACTGGCACGTGCCGTGCACTTCCCGACCATGATCTACTTCGTCCTGTTCATCGTGGTCCATGTGATCCTGGTGTTCTCCACCGGAGCTTTGCGCAATCTGAACCACATGTACGCGGCCCAGGGTTCCACCGATCCCACACAGTACGCGGATAACTGGACGGGGCTGTTGTTCTTTGCCTTGTCGTTGATGGTGATCGCCGGGGCATGGTTTGCTTGCAGGCCCATGGTCCTCTCCTCGATCGCAGGCCTCTTCGGAAAGGTCAGCTCCCGCTAGGCAGAGCAGAAATTGCCTCTAACGCAAAACGCCTCGCGTGAGGAGCTAGCCGCCCGTTATGGTGATTTCAGAGCATCCGTCAGGCAACCGAAGGACTAAAACCATGCACCATCACCACAGCGCCGAAGAGCTAGACGGCGTAGCTTTCTGGGAAAACCATTACGGGCAATCAGAGCGCGTCTGGTCCGGAAAGGTCAACCAGGTCATCGAGAACCTGGTGTCACCTCTGAGCCCGGGGACCTCCCTGGACATCGGCTGCGGTGAAGGCGGCGACGTCCTGTGGCTCGCAACGCACGGATGGAAGGCCACCGGCGTGGACATCTCGCCCACCGCGATCAGCCGCGCCCGGGAGGAAGCCAAGAAGCACGATATCGCCGAAGCCGATGCCCAATTTGTCGCTTCCGACCTCGGCCAATGGGACACGGACCAAGCCTTTGATCTGGTGACCCTGAGCTTCTTCCAGGCACCTTTCGAGTTCCCGCGCGCTGATTTCCTGCGCAAGGCCGCGAGCTTCGTGGCCCCGGGCGGCCACCTGCTGGCCCTGTCTCATGCGGCGCGCCCTTCATGGGCACCGCCAGTGGATCACGAACTTCCCGCCTTCCCCACCCCGCAGGAAGAACTCGACGCGTTGTCGCTGGATCTAAACGAGTGGAATATCTTGCGAGCTGAGGTCGTGGAGCGCAGCATCATCGCTCCGACCGGCCAACCGGCAGCGATAGAAGATTCCGTGGTATTTATCCAGCGCAAGGCCTGAAATGAAGTGATCCCCCAGCCTGCGCAGCTGGAGGATCACTGAAGGCATAGATTCCCACACGGATCTATGCCGGCTTGAGCACGCCCACCGGTTGATAGTCGCGCAAAACAACAGACCGGCGAACTGTCGCACGCAGGTCATCGACTTGATCGGCACCCTGCGGCAAGGACCGCAGTTGCACCAGCACATTGCCCAAGGCGGTGCATTCGACCGGGCCGGCTACAACCGGCACCCGGGCAAGGTCGGCGGTTCGCTGGCACAACAGCTCTCCTTGGGATCCGCCGCCGACAATATGGATATCCTCAAGGTCGAAACCACCTAGACGGGCCGCTTCATGCGCCTGGGCAGCGAAGCTCGCAGCCAGGGACTCGATGACAATGCGAATCAGCTCGGCACGGCTTTCCGGTACGACTGCCCCTGCCTTCTCGATCGCTTCGGCGATGCGTACGGGCATCCGTCCCGGGGCGAGGAACGCCTCGTCTTGCGGATCGATCAAGACCACGGGGACCGGCAGCTTCGCGGCTTCGGCCAGTAGCTCGGCTAGCTGGAACTTCGTCTCTGATGCCTGCGCAGCTTGCTGGTTCCAGTAGTTCACCGATTCGCTGAGCAGGAAGGTTCCGGTGACGTTCTTGAGAAACCGGACCGATCCATCAATGCCGAGTTCGTTGGTGAATCCCGCCTCTTGCGCCTGCGCGGTCAGCACCGGTTCAGCCAGCTCCACTCCGACCAGTCCCCAGGTTCCGCAGGAGATATAGGCGGAATTCTTGCCCGCCAACGGTGTCGCTGCCACAGCACTAGCAGTGTCATGGGAAGCGACAGCCACCACCTGCACCGACCTCGAAGCGCCGAATTCCCGGGCCAGTTCCGGCAGCAACTGGCCAACGCTTTCACCAGGGTGGATGATCGGCGCCAGCTTGCCAGCCACCCCGAGCTCCTGCGCCAATTCCTCATCCCAGGTGCCGGAGCGCTGGTTGAGCAGGCCAGTGGTGGAAGCATTGGTCCACTCGCACCGCGCTTGCCCGGTCAGCAGCCAGTTGATGTAGTCGGGCACCAGCAACAGCTGGTCGGCCTCACCGAGTCGCTGTTCCTGCTTCTCGGCCTGCAACTGGTAAATAGTGTTGAAGACCAGGAACTGCAGGCCGTTGCGCTCGAAGAGCTCAGCGCGGCTGAACTTCTGCTCCAGCTCTGGCACAGCCTGTTCATTGCGCGGATCACGGTAGTGCCGCACCTGCCCCAGACGCTGTCCTTCCTTGAGCAGCGCGTAGTCCACCGCCCAGGAATCGACTCCGATGCTGGCGATGTCCGGGCGCAGAGCAAAAGCCTTGGCCAGGCCCTGGCGGATCTGCGACCACAGCTCATCGATGTCCCAGGCCAAGGCCTGCGCTGATGCGCCGGAGTCGAATTCGGCCAGCGGCACCGGCCCGTTGGCGAAGCGGTGGACGAGGCTCAGTTCAACCTTGCCGTCCACCAGCTCGCCAATCATGACGCGGCCGCTGGTAGCCCCCAGATCAATGGCGGCAACCGGATGCTGGGCTTGATTCCGGCTCATCGCAGGAACGCTGCAGCAACACCAGAATCCACTGGAATGTGCAACCCTGTGGTGCGGGATAATTCGGGTCCGGTCAGTACATATACCGCGTCGGCAATATTTTCCGGAATGACTTCGCGCTTCAGGATCGTGCGGTTGGCATAGAACTGTCCGAGGTCTTCTTCAGCCACTCCGTAGGTCGCAGCGCGGTTGGCGCCCCACCCGGAGGCAAAGATGCCGGACCCGCGCACAACGCCATCGGGATTGATGCCATTAACCCGGACACCGTGATCGCCCAGCTCAACTGCCAGCAAGCGCACCTGGTGGGCCTGGTCCGCCTTGGTGGCCGAGTAGGCAATGTTGTTGGGGCCAGCGAACACCGAATTCTTGGAAGAGATGTAGATGATGTCGCCGCCCAGCTTCTGCTCGATCAGCACCTTGGCCGCGGCCTTGGAGACGAGGAACGAGCCCTTGGCCATCACATCATGCTGCAGATCCCAGTCGGCTTCGGTGGTTTCCAGCAGTGATTTCGACAGCGACAGTCCGGCATTATTCACCACCAGATCCAGTCCGCCAAAGGCCAGGACCGCCTCGTCGATAGCAGCTTGCACGGCCTGGGCGTCAGCCACGTTGGCGGCCACGCCTACAGCCACATCCGAGTTGCCCAATTCCGCGGCGGCATCCTGCGCCTTGGCCAGATCCAGGTCGGCGATCACCACGCAGGCTCCCTCGGCGGCAAGCCTCTTGGCCACGGCCTTGCCGATGCCCGAGGCGGCTCCGGTGACCAACGCGATGCGTCCGGCATGGGACTTCGGCTTCGGCATGCGCTGCAGCTTGGCTTCCTCCAGCGCCCAGTATTCGATCCGGAACTTTTCCGCATCTGAAATCGGGGTGTAGGTCGACAGCGCCTCGGCACCGCGCATGACGTTGATGGCGTTGAGGTAGAACTCGCCAGCCACCCTCGCGGTCTGCTTGTTCGCGCCGTAGGAGAACATGCCCACGCCGGGAACCAGGACGATCAACGGGTCCGCTCCGCGCATCGCCGGCGAGTTCTCATCCTTGTGGCTCTCGTAGTAGCGCTGGTAGTCCTCGCGGTATTCGGCGTGCAGTTCCTGAAGCCGGGCGAGCTGCTCGTCGATGCTGGCGGTGCCTGGCAGATCCAGGACCATCGGCTTGACCTTGGTCCGGAGGAAATGGTCCGGGCAACTGGTGCCCAGCGCGGCCAGCGGCGCCAGCTTCTGCCGGGAGAGGAAGTCCAATACCCGCTCGTCGTCGCTGAAGTGGCCGACCATCGGCTTGTCATTGCTGGCCAGTGAACGGATGGTTGGCGCCAGGGCGGCGGCACGAGCGCGGCGCTCTGCCACCGGAAGGGCCTCGAAGCCGGGGAGCACGGCGCCGAAGGGCTCGGGGGCACCGTGTTCCTGGATGTAGGCGGCGGCGGTGTCGATGATCCACAGGGAGTTGGCTTCGGACTCTTCGCTCGTATCGCCCCAGGCGGTGATTCCATGTCCGCCGAGGATGCAGCCCACCGCTTGAGGGTTCTCTTCCTTGATCCGGGCAATATCCAGCCCGAGCTGGAAGCCCGGTCGGCGCCAATCGACCCAGGCAACCTTGCCGCCGAAGATCTTGGCCGTCAGTTCCCGCCCGTCCTTGGCGGTGGCGATGGCGATGCCGGAGTCCGGGTGCAGGTGGTCCACGTGGTCGGCGTTGACCAGGCCATGCATGGCGGTGTCGATTGATGGGGCCGCGCCGCCCTTGCCGTGCAGGCAGTAGTCGAAGGCGGCCACCATTTCGTCTTCCCGCTCTACGCCCGGGTAAACGTCAACCAGCGCACGCATCCGATCCAGGCGCAGGGTGGACAAGCCCTGTTCGGTGAGCGTTCCCAGATCGCCGCCGGATCCCTTGACCCAGAGCAGCTCGATGTTTTCCCCGGTGACCGGGTCGATGGTGGTGCCCTTGGCAGAAGTATTGCCGCCGGCGTAGTTGGTGTTCTTCTTGTCCTGGCCCAACCGGTTGGAGCGCTCGATGAGCGCGGCCGCCGCGCTGGTGGTGGCAGGTGCGATGCTTTGAGTCATGATTCTCTCAGGTGTTCCTCGTCGTGTTCAGCGCCGGCGCTTAAGCGTCGACCTTGTTGGGGGCGACCAGCTTGCCGTAGCGCGCTACTTCAATTTCTTCCAGGGACTTGCCACGGGTTTCCGGGGCCCAGATGGTTCCGATCAGCAGGGCTGCGGCGAGCAATCCCAGGATCAGCAAGCCCAGCTTTTCCAGTCCCATGCTGGTGAGCAGCACCGGGAAGACCAGGGACAGCAGGCCGACCATCACGCGGGCGAGCATGAACAGCATGCCCTGGGCGCTGGCACGGTACTTGGTGGCGAACAGCTCCGCGGTCCACAGCCCGTAAAAGGCCTGCGCGCCGATACCGGCTGAGATGCCCCAAGCCACCGCGTAGAACAGCAGCGAGAAGGCTCCCGGCGGGGCGAAGATCAGCACGGCCCACGCCACGATGCCCAGCAGGGCGCCGGTGAAGTACAGCCAGCGGCGGGAAACGCGGTCGCCGTATTTCATGAAACCGAAGTAGGTTGCCGCGGCGGTCAGCACCCAGACCAGGACCTGGAGCAGGTTCTGCTGCGTAGCCGATTCGACTCCGGCGGCTTCGTAAACGCGCGGCTGGAAGATGCCGGCCTGGCCGGCCACGGTATTCCAGAGCCCGTAGACGCCGATCAGGAACAGCAGCGCCGACCAGTTCTTTCGTTCGACCAGCAGGCCGCGGATCCCGGAGAAGAAGGACAGCTTGGTGCCATTGGCCAGCTCGGTGGCCCGCTGCTCTTTCCAGCGGGTGGATTCGGGCAGGCCGCGGCGGACCCACCAGGTCACCGCGGCAACGATGAACAGGTGCAAGAAGATCAGCCGGGACCCGGTCACGCCAAGAGGCGCGACCATGATCGCCAGGGCAAAACCCACGGCCGGGCCGAAGGACCAGGCCAGCTGCGCGGTGCCCACGTGGGCGGCGCGCGATTCCTCTGGCGCTTCCTCGGCGATATAGGTCCAGGATGCCGGGACGCCGGCGCCCACGGCGATGCCCATGAGCACCACGCCCACCACCAGCAGAACGGTGTTGAAGGTGAAGGTGATCAGCAGGGCGCCAAGCATGAAGACCATCAGGTCATAGGTGTAGATGAACTTGCGGCCCAGGCGGTCGCAGAGCGGGCCGCCGATCATGGCGCCGAGCGCAGCGCCAAACGCATTGGCGGAGACCGCGGCGATCACGCCGACCAGACCGTCATCAAACCCGAAGGCCGACTGCCAGAGGCTCAAGCTGGTGGCCAGGGCGATAATGGCGCCGGCCTCGATGTAGTTGCTCATCGCGACGGCGATGGTGGCTTTCCAGCCGGTGATGCCGCGCTTCGTTGCTGCGGTACCCATTTATGCTCCCCATCCTGCTTGGACCCCGCCGACACGTTCGGCTTCGATGCGGTTCTGGTAGTCCGATGCGCGGAAGGCCTGCATCGGGTCTGCTGGCAGGCCGCGTTCGGCGCGCCAGGCTTCGAGTTCCGAACGGATATCGGTGTAGAAGGCGTTCATGAAGATCTCGTTGGCGGCCAAGACATCGCCAGAAATCTGCGCTTCGGTCAGCGCCACCCGGTCGATCAGCAGGGCGCGGGCGGTCATTTCCTGGACGTTGAGCACGCTGCGGATCTGGCCCTGGATCTTGTTCTCCACATTGTGGCACTGGTCCAGCATGAAGGAAATGGTGCTCGACTCTTCCAGCCCCCCACCGCGGATCACCTCGGCCATGATGCGGAAGAGCTGATAAGGATCGGCTGATCCGACGATCAGGTCATCGTCGGCGTAGAAGCGCGAGTTGAAGTCGAAGGAGCCCAGCTTGCCCAGCCGCAGCAGTTGCATGACGATGAACTCGATATTGGTGCCCGGCGCGTGGTGCCCGGTATCCAGGCAGACCATGGCGCGCTCGCCCAGGGCGGCGACCTGGGCGTAGGAAGTGCCCCAGTCCGGAACGTCGGTGTGGTAGAAAGCGGGCTCGAAGAACTTGTACTCCAGCACTAGTCGCTGCTCGCCGGTCAGCCGCGCATAGATTTCCGCCAGCGAGTCCGCCAGGCGGTCCTGGCGGCCGCGCATATCGGCCTGGCCCGGGTAGTTGGAGCCTTCAGCCAGCCAGATCTTCAAATCCTGGCTGCCGGTGGCGTCCATGACGTCGATGCATTCGAGGTGGTGGTCGATGGCCTTGCGGCGGATCTTGGGATCCTCGTGGGTCAGTGCGCCGAACTTGTAGTCGTCATCCTGGAAGGTGTTCGAGTTGATGGTTCCCAGGCGCACGCCCAGGTTTTCGGCGTGGGTGCGCAGTTCGGCGAAGTCGTCGACTTTGTCCCAGGGAATGTGCAAGGCGACCGATGGGGCAAGGCCGGTCAGGCGGTGCACCTCGGCGGCGTCGGCGATCTTTTCAAAGGGGTCCCGCGGGGTGCCTGCGGTGGAGTACACCTTGAAGCGGGTGCCGGAGTTGCCGTAGGCCCAGGACGGGACCTCGATGGCCAACCGGTTGAGGGTTTCTCGGTTTTCGGGGCTCAACGTTGCGCCCATGAACCTCTCCTTTTCTGCGAATGCGGTGAATTAGTTCTTTGCTGCTGGCAGGTGGGCCAGTTGGTCTTCGAGATTGAATACTTCGCCAAGGCGCTGTGCCTGCTGGTCGGCGCGCCCGTCGAGGCTGACGAAGAATTTAGACATCTGTTCTTCCCACAAGGCTGTGCGCGGGTCGGCGTCCAGGGCTGCTTGGGCTGCTTCATCGTCGTCGGTTTCGTAGTAGCCGATCAGCAGGCCGTCGCCGCGAAGGAAGAGCGAGTAGTTCCGGCGCCCGGCATCCTTGATGGCTTGGAGCATCTGGGGCCACACGTGCCGATGGTGTTCGATGTATTCATCCATGAGTTCCGGGAGGACTTGTAGCTGGAAGCAAACTCGCACGGGTTTTCCTTATCTGCGCCAAACGTCGTTGTCGGTGTTACCGCAGGCTCTTCATTTTTTGAATAGAATGAATCGTTTCAATCACGCGGTTTATTGAGTGTAAGACACTTCACTCCTGAAGTTCAAGCTAGATTGGCCGACTTTGCCGAAAACTTTTGAAACCTTTCAAAACTCATGTGCATTGAGTTGTTTTTTGCAGCCCGGGATATACTCACAAGACAAGCAACCCCGATCAGAACAGGAATTCTCTGTGGCCGTCAGCGTTAAGGAAGTCGCCGCCGAAGCCGGAGTTTCCGTGGGCACCGTATCCAACGTGCTCAACCGCCCCGAGGTTGTTTCCGAACGAACCGTCACCAAGGTCACCGCAGCCATCGAAAAGCTCGGCTTTGTCCGAAACGACGCCGCCCGGCAATTGCGAGCAGGACACAGCCGGAACTTCGGGCTCGTCGTCCTCGATGCACGCAACCCCTTCTTCATGGACGTCACCCAAGGCGCGCAGCACCGCGCCCTGGAAAATGGCTACACTGTGCTCATGGGTGCCAGCGACAACTCGCTGTCTACCGAACAGCAGCTCTTGGACCTCTTCGAGGAGCAACGAGTCGCTGGCGTGCTCATTTCCCCCATGCACAGCGACTTCAGCCGCCTCTGGAAAATCCGCGAAGCCGGCACCCCGGTGGTCTTGGTCGACCGCGGCAGCGGGGATCGCAGTTTCTCTTCGGTCTCGGTCAACGACGTTGAAGGCGGACGCATCGCGGTGCAGCACCTGGTGGATCTGGGCCGCAAGAACATCGCGTTTGTCGGCGGACCGCAGAGCATCGAACAGGTGCAGCATCGACTTGAAGGAGCCCAGTCGGTGATCGCCGGCACCGCCGACGCAGTGCTGCTGCACCTGCCCACCAAGCAGCTCACCGTGCTTGAAGGCCGGGCCGTCGGCGAGCGCATCCTTGCCATGGAACCCGCCCAACGCCCGGACGGGATTTTCGCCGCCAACGACCTGCTGGCGCTGGGCATCCTGCAGGCCCTGGTGATGTCCGGGTCCCTCTCGGTGCCTGGCGACATCGCGCTGGTGGGCTACGACAATATCGACTTCGCCCAGTCGGCCGTTGTCCCGATCACCACGGTGCGCCAGCCTGCCGAGGAAATCGGTCGCACGGCAGTGGACGTGTTGCTGCGCGAAGCCGAGGCAGGGGCGGACGCGGTGCGCGAGCAGTTCGTCTTCACCCCGAAACTTGTCATCCGTGAATCCACTGTGGGGACGGGCAACGCGAACTAATGGCTTGCTGATGGCTTCCTCAAAGTCGGCATCTGGGGATGCATTCGGCATTGATCTCTTGTTAGGTTGGAAGTCCAGCCAACGAAAGGGATGGAATCATGACAGCAAATAATCCGGACGCATTCCTGAACAAGGACGAAGCCGAAGTGCCCGATACCATTTCCGACCCTGCGCTAAATGACGAGGTCGGCCAGGACTGGACCGACGAAGGCGGGGCAACTCCCGCAGGCGCCGCCATCGACGGCACCGACATCTAATTACCACCTAGCCCAACCGCTGCGGCGGGATGCTCCCTTGAGGAGCATCCCGCCGCAGTGCGTTAACCGGTGGCCACAGGCGCTCATGCTAGCGTTTTGCGATAGTACCGTTGCCGCCACATCTTCTAGGGGACCTTCACTTCATGGCCACTCAACCCGACCTCAGCGGTGTCTCCCTGCCCCAGATCGCGGCTGTAATCGCGGTGGTCGACTACGGTTCCTTCACTGCTGCCGCCGACATCCTCGGGATCTCCCAGCCTTCCCTCTCGCGAAGGGTGCAGAGCCTGGAACAGAGCTTGGGTGTGCCGATTTTCCGTGCGGCCGGGCGCACCATGCAGCTCACCGATGCCGGTCGCAGCCTCGTCCCGGCTGGCCGGCGAATCCTCGATGAGCTGGCTTCGATCAACGCCCTGGGCACTTCAACCAGGGAACTGAAAACCGGTTCCCTGCGCATCGCGGGCCTGCCCTCGTTGATCGGCAGCGTGCTGCCCGAGTACGTAGGAAAATTCCATCAGCAGCATCCCGGAATCCATCTGGAAATCCTCAGCGTCCAGGATCACGATGAGCTCGTGGAGGCCATTCGGCTAGGCAGCGCCGACGCGGCCTTTGGCGTCAGCCACGCAGTGCCCTCGGATCTGGAAACCAGGCTGGTCTGCCATCAGGAATTCTCCGCAGTGCTCCCTGCTGATACAGGGACAGCCGCGGAGCTCGACGCCGGATTGCTGGGTACTTTGACCTTGGTCAGCCTTCCCCAGCCCACGTCCATCCGCAAGGTGACCGACGAGGTATACCGCTCGATGGGCTGCACCCCTCCGCGGGTCATCACCACGGTGCAGCGTGACGCCCTGGTTCCGCTGAGCATTGCCAGCGGCGGCATCACCATGGTTCCAAGCATCATGGCCACCACGGCCGAAGTTTATGGCGGCAAGCAGATGCCACTTCCAGCAGGAACCGGCCGAGCCATCGGCGTGATCTACCGGCCCGGCCCATTCCAGAATCCCGCGTTGGCAGAGTTCCTGCACTTCTTGTGAGTCATTGAACCCGTCCGGGCGTTGAGCCTGCGAATCATGGCCACTACGCCCTGACATAGCTTCGGTGCATGGATCCAATCGTCAAAACTATTGGTGCACTGCTGGGCTTTCGTGATCGTCTGGAGGTTGACCTATGAGCAGATAAACGCACGCAGGAGGCCCCCAGATGACCGAGCTTCGAATCCGACCTCGCCGCCGGCGCATCACCTTCGTGCTCATCGCCGCGCTGGTCATTGCCCTGGTTGTCGCCGCAAGCGGTCTCTGGTTCAAACTGCAGGGCAACATCTCCACCGCATCCATGCGCAGCTCCGAATCCGCAGCTCCCGACTCCAGCCATGGGCTCAATATCCTGCTGCTTGGCTCTGACACCCGCGACCTTGAAGCCTCCGGATTCGGCAAGGCCACCGGTGCGCGCAGCGATTCCATGGTGCTGGTCCATGTGGCCGCGGGCAACAAGCGGATTGATGCGGTGCAGATTCCGCGTGACACCCTGGTCGACATGCCAGCCTGTGAAGACACCGGTCATGGCTCATCCCCCGGTGGTGTCTCGATGATCAACTCGGCGCTGAACTATGGCCCGGCCTGCTCTGTTGCCGCCGTGGAATCGCTGACCGGGATCCAGCTGAACCACTTCATCGAGATGAACTTCGAAGGATTCATGTCCATCGTTGACGCGCTGGGCGGAATCAATGTGTGCCTGCCTCAGCCGATGAAGGATCCCAAGGCGAAATTGGATCTTCCTGCCGGGGACCAGAAGGTCAACGGCACCGACGCCTTGGCGTTGGCTCGCACCCGCCATGCCGTGGGCGACGGCAGCGACATCGCCCGGCTCGGACACCAGCAAATGGTCATGTCGGCTATCGTCCAGCAAGCGACCAGCCGCGAGACGCTGGCCCGCCCGGATCGCTTGTACTCATTCCTGGATGCCGCCACCCAGTCGTTGACCGTGGACCCCGGACTGAGCTCGCTCTCCGATCTCACCGCCTTGGCCGCCCGTGCCCAGGCGGTGCCTTCCGAGGAAATCACCTTCATGACCATGCCATGGGAGCCGGCACCGCAAAACCGCAACCGAGTAGTTCCCTCGACAGATGCCGAGGCGCTTTTTGCCAGCTTGCGCGAGGATGCGCCGGTTGCTCTCGCCGGAAAGCAACCGGGGAAGAAATCCGATGCGGATACCGCGGCAATTAATGTCCGTGCGGCAGCCGTGCACATCACCAATGCCGCCCGGGTAGCGAATCTCGCCGGCGACTACGCCAAGAAGGCCACCGACCAAGGGTTCACGGTTTCCGGTATCGGCAATGCCGCCAGCGTCCAGAGCACAACTACCCTGCTGGCCGCCGGCACGGAACAGGCACGGCAGACCGCCGCAGCCCTGGCCAAGGAGCTTAATCTGGATATCACGCCGGAAACCGCCGCCATCGACGGGGTCCAGCTGCACCTGGGCCAGGACTATCAGAGCGTTGAAAAGCCGGAGGAATCCCCGGTGAAAACCACCAACCGGAAGGCCAGCCAAAACTTGTGCGGCTAACTGCTAGGCGCTAGAACTCCGCGTCCAGGTTCTCGTTGATTTCCTCAATGCTGAACACCGCTGGGTCGAAATCCTCGCCTGGCTCCAATGCGTAGTCTTCGGGAACAACGTCCTGCATCATGGTCAACGGCTGTTCGTTCTTGAGCTCTTCGACCATCTCGTTCCAGTTCAACGCTCCGCCGCTATCTTCCAGCGGACCCATGCGGCGGCCGCCGATGCACCGCGGCAGCTGGCCATCGTCGGACTTGAGAACGTCTTCGACCTCGATTCCGATGCGCCAATCATCGCCAAAGTCATAGGCGTAGGCCAAACGGTCTTTAGGCTGTTTGAACAGCTTGGAAAGCTTTACCGTCGACTCGTCGATATCGCTTTTCATATGCGGATTCTGCGGACCATAACTGACCTTGTAGTTCTTCCCGTAGAACTGGTGCAGGTGCGAATCGGACCAGTCGAAGCTGATCTGGATGATGTCATGCAGGTCGGCCAGATTCAGGTCGGCTGGCACCAAGACGCGACGCCAGATCGGCGGCTTTGCTTCGCGCAGGGTCAGCTTGAGCTGCAGCACCTTGCCCTGATACGGCTCGGTGCGCTTCAGTCGTTTGGGTTCTTCTTCCTCGCCAAGCGAGAATCTGAAGGGATCAGCGGCGGTCTGGTCTTCCGGCACTTGCTCTTGCGCGTCTTCATCCAAATCAGTCAACGCCAGGCGGACAACTCCCGGAATATCGTAGGTGTCTCCTGGGCTCACGAGGCCAAGGGAACGCAGCAAGTCCACGCGTTGATGGGCGCCGGCCCAGCCTGCTTCAGAGAACGCCTCGCTGCGCTCTTCAGCGACCGGCTGTGCCTCGCCGTCAATGGCTTTGAGCAACCAGAGGTTGGACAAGCCCCAGGCTTCAAGGCTTTCCCCGGCACTTTGCTCGGGCTGGGCCAGCAGCAGATCAAGGACGGCTTTGAGGTAGGTGTACTTGCTCTCGTAGGTAGCCACGTCGCCAGAGGCCAAAAGGGCACGAGCATTCTTGCCGTGCTCCGGAACGGCACCTGTTGTGGTGTCCAGTGCACCGGCCGCTTCGAGCGCGGAGAGCACAACAGAAGCAGCATACTGACGGCTTGGAGTATCAATGCCCTTAGAAAATAGCCCGCGAACCGCGTCAGCGGCTTGGGAAAGATACTTCGGGCCCGGGCCGGCATTCCAGTACTCATGACCTGTGGTGGTAGCCCAGGAAAGGAGAACCCGGCCCATCTTCAAAACCTGCATTTGGCTGATTTCAGCCAACGCATCTTCAGCGGACTCCGGGACATCCAGCAGCTTCGTCTCGCTGTGCTCGCTGAACGGGTCATCCGAATTGATGGTCTCCAGCAGCCATTCGAGACCCGCTGGGTCACCCCGCCATAGGTCGTTTTCACGCAAGAAGTCCAAGTAGACGGTCCAAGCGGTGAAGACCAGCTCGCGAAGCTCCCCGGAATCGTCGTCCGGGTCTTCGGCTTCTTCAAAATCGATGGTTGCATTCAGCACCGTGAACAGCTGCGGCGGGTCGAAGTCGGTGACGCCGCGCAATTCGATTGCTTCAGCGTAGTAGCTCAAGGTCTCGCCCACCGCGGCCAAAACCATGGGGGCCAGTTCGCTATCCCCATGCTGGGCTTCGAGCCACCGGGTGAACTGAGGGGCAAGCGCATCCAATCCGCGCTTGACCTTCGCCCGTTCAATGGAGACGACATCTCCCTGCAGGCGTGCCGGGTGCCCCTGCTTGGGCTTCTGCTTCTTCTTTTTCTTCGCCACTGAGCTGCTTTCCCATCGTTGCTTCCCTTAGTTTCAAGGCTACGTGCCAACGGGCGCTCTGACCCAACTTTTAGCCCGAAGCGATTCCGTGGAAGTCTGAATCCAGACTGCTTGGATATCTATGACGAAATCATTATTGTGTCCGCACCCACGTTGGTAGGGTGAGCGCATGATCAATACTGCCCGTTTGCATTCGGATCTGTCCCGGCTCGGTCGTGAAACTGCGATGATGTCCGCAACGATCCAGACCCTGTCCTCCGAAGAACTAGCCGCCGACTCATTGTGCGAGGGCTGGAGCCGCGCACATGTCATCGCGCACTTGGCCTCCAACGGCCGCAGCTTGGTGAAGCTCGTCGACTGGGCCATCAGCGGCGAACCACAGAAGCTTTACGCATCCCAGGATGCACGCAACGCGGAAATCGACCAGCTGGCCGCGCTGCCCCGCGAAGAACTGCTCGCCGCTTTTGACGAATCAGCCACTTACTTCGCCCAAGAGTGCGAGCGTCTGGCCGGCGAGCTTGCTGTTGAGGAAGTGGACCTGCACGGCAAGATCATCCCGGCCACCTCCATCGTGGCGCTGCGCATTGCAGAAGTGGTCATCCACCACCATGACCTCGACACTGCATGGACCATCGAGGAAGCCGATCCGGACTCCCAGGAAAATGCCGTCGAAGCAGCGGTTCGCACCATGCGCGTCAAGGATGCCCCGGGGATGACTCTTCGGAGCGAAGAAGGGGACGAATGGGTTATTGGCGACGGCTCGTTGATCGTCCGTGCTGACCGCGCGGGCTTGGTCGAGTGGCTGGCCCGCGGAAACGACCGCTATATCGAAGCCGACGGGCCGATTCCGCAGCTGCCCACCTGGTAGCCGCATCGGGCACGTGTGTCTGCACGTGAAAATGTGTCAGGTAACGGGGAGAATAGATACGCCCTGCTCATCAAGATGAAAAGGAACCGCTCTTGATCCCCGTTATCGTGCTCACCGGCTACCTCGGCGCGGGCAAAACCAGCTTGCTCAACGGCTTATTGACCAGGCCCGGCACCCGTGTTGGCGTGATCATCAACGATATCGGCAAGATCAACGTCGATACCGGCCTGATCACCGGGCAGATTGATGCCGCCGAATCCATCGCCGGAGGCTGCGTCTGCTGCCTGCCCGACAGCGGCGGACTGGACGAGCTGCTGGAAAAACTGGCCCAGCCAAAGCTCCGCCTGGATGCAATCATCGTTGAGGCCAGCGGCGCCGCCGACCCGATCAATGTGGATCGACTCTTGCGCTACGGCAATGCTCCCGGGGTACGCCCCGGAGGCATCATCGATGTCATCGACGCGGTGCAGCACGAACACACGGTGGACACCGCCGCCATGGCCCCTGCCCGATTCAGCGCAGCCAGCCTCGTGGTGGTCAACAAGCTGGATATGATCGCCGCAGATGACCGCGAGGCGACGTTCGCCCGGATCAGCGATCGGGTCCGCCAGGCCAACCCGAAGGTGAGCATCGTTCCTGCCAGCCATGCAGCCATCGACCCCGAATTGGTCTTTGATATCGCACTGAACGAGGACCCGGCAGACGAGCTTCCGCTGGCCGCCGTTTCCCGCGCGGAGCATGACCACACCCACGCACCGCACGCCCACGCGGTCACCGTTTCCTGCCCCGAACCGGCGGACCCGGGCGCCGTACTGGACTTGCTGGAAAATCCCCCGGCGAATGCCTACCGACTCAAGGGCCATGTAGAGATTCGCACCGGCACCGGGGTTCAGCGCTACTTGATCAATATGGTTGGCTGGCAGCCGCATCTCCAGCTGGCTACGCCTGGTTCTGATCCTGCCGATGACGCTCTAGTGGCGGTTGGGGTGGAGCTGGATGAGCAACAAGTAGGTGACGTACTACGTGCTGCGTTGCAGCCTGCGACCGCTGAACCATCCTCGCAAGATCTCATCAGGCTTGAGCGTCGGTTGATCCTCAGTTCGCGAGTTGCCGACGAGGAATCTGTAAGTAGCTGAAGCGCTTTTTGTAAGTAATGGCTCTGCGGATGACTGCAAAATCCCAGTATTTGCAGGGATCCAGGCGGGTTGGTTGTAATTGTTGGTTAACCCCGATGTAAGTGTTGGCGAAGATACGAAGCTTTCTTCATGGCACTCAAGGCTGATACCTGCGAGTGAGCTCTATTGGCCGCGGATCTTACTTAAAATTGGCAGCGAGGCAAATCTTTGTCTCTATACAGGGTTATTCCGTGGCTCTTGAACAAGGTTCGAACCGGGCCTCTTACGCATCAAGGTATGACCAGCTGGGGCACGGAAGGATGGATGCCAGCCGAGCCCGATTCAAGTAATCAGGGCGTTCAGAAGTTCAGGGTAATTCCATTGAGGTCAGTCTGCTCTGCAGGAGAGTCGTTATGAATGCCCTGGAAGGGCTGATTCTAGGCATCTTTGGTAGCAACGTTTTTCAACAGCCGGGCAACGACAAGAGCCGCCACGAACAAGATTCCCGACCAGATCATCAATCCGACTTGCAAAGGACTCGGTTCACCGAACAATGCGGGCGTCGTCATGATTGCGACTATCGCAGCAACGAGCATAACTGCAAATGCAGCGTAAAAAGCAATCTTCATTGGTTCTCCTTCAAATGGAATAGAAGCGGGCTAAGCACTAATCATTCTGGCGTTCAAAGAGTCAATCGGTTGGCATATTCTGCAGTTGCGAAAGCCGGCACACGTCCAGGTGGGGCTCATTTGTTCAGCAGTAGATTATTTATCCGGCGCTTGCCAACGAATCCACAGTCGTTGCCCTCAGCGTCGTTCACTTACAGGAAGCATGTCATAATTCCTACCGTTCGGACTGACACGGAAGCAAGCCATGACGTACGCTACTTGCCATACCTCATAGCAAACGTACCTGCTACAATTGAACTAATTCTGTTGGCCCCGGTCCCAATTTCTATTGGCATCGGGGTCGATCTTTATCCCGACAGCAAGGTCATGTCGTGACTTTCAAAGAGCTGAAAAACTGGACCTCCATATCCGAACAACTTAACCAGTTGAGGGATAGAGGGATGGATGTTAGCTGGGATCAATCGGAGCACTGGCTTCAATTTGTCGGTTACTACAGGCTGAGCGGATACTGGCACCCTTTTCGAATCGTTCAGTCCGATGGCACTAGAAGTTCGGTGTTTATGGAAGGAACGTCGTTGCAAAGTGTTGCGGCACTTTATGAATTCGACCGTAAGCTTAAAGCACATTTCCTTAGCGGATTAGAACGCGTCGAAGTCGCTTGCCGCTCACGAATTGCCGATGTAGTCGGCGAACGCGATGTGAACGCACTTTATGGGCCTCACCATTTTCAGAATACAGAGCATCACCTCGAATTAATCGACACCGTTGATCGAAGAATTCAGAGAGCGCTATCAGCAAAAGACCCCGTAGCTCTGCATCATCAAGCAACATATGGCGGGAAGTATCCAATTTGGGCTGCGATGGAGTTCTTGGACTTTGGAGACGTGTCTCGGCTTTATGCAAACTTGCTAGAAGCCGACAAAGAGGCGGTGGCCAATGCGTTTGGGTGGGCGCCTCCCTCGCGTCATCCCGAAGCCAAATTTGGGGCAGCTTTTATGAACTGGCTGAGGCTTCTAACTGTTGTGCGAAATACCGCGGCCCACCATTCACGTTTATGGAATAGGCACTTTGAGCCAGTCTCCGTTAAACGTTTAGGAATGGTCCCGGGACTGCAAGGACTGAATGGTCAGCAAGACAAGGTGTACGGAACTTCGAGAGTCCTCACTCAATTAGTGACAACTGTTTCGCCAGGGACATCATGGCCGAGGCAACTGGTAGAGCTTCTGGAACAAGATCTGTCCCCGATAAACGGTGTGTCTGTGGAACAACTTGGTTTCCCTGTCGAGTGGAAACACATTTTCCTCAATTTGTGATTCTCGCTCGCAAATGCGAAATTCCAGCGGCCGATGAAAATCGGCCGCTGGAATCTTAGCTCGCTTACAGCGCGATCTGGCGGTTCTGATCCTTGTAGAGCAGGTAGCGGAAGTTATCTGGGCCGCCGGCGTAGCAAGCCTGCGGGCAGAAGGCGCGCAGTGACATGTAGTCTCCGGCTTCCACCTCGACCCAGTCGCCGTTCAGGCGGTAGACGCCCTTGCCTTCCAGCACGTACAGGCCGTGCTCCATGACGTGGGTTTCGGCGAATGGAATAGAGGCGCCTGGCTCAAAGGTCACGATGTTCACACCGAAGTCGAAGGCGACATCGTTGGGGTCGAGCATGCGGGTGGTGCGCCACTTGCCATCGGTGCCCGGCATCGGGCCAGGCTCGACGTCGCGCTCATTGCCGACGACCGGGCCCGGAGCATCCACGCCGGCCAGTGGCTCATAGCGCTTGCGCAGCCAGTGGAAGCTGGTCAGTTCGGTGCCGTCATTGCGTGCCGACCAGTTGCTGCCTGCCGGCAGGTAGGCGTAGCCGCCGTCTTCAAGCACATGTTCAGTGCCTTCGATGACCAGGGTTAGCTGGCCGGTAAGCACGAAGATGAAGCCTTGGACTTCGGCCTGCGGCTCTGGCTTGGTGGCTCCGCCGCCAGGGGCGACTTCCACGATGGACTGGGCGAAAGTGGTAGCGCCGCCTGCTACCGGGCGGTTCAAGACCCAAGCGCGGGTATTGGTCCATTCGGGGAAAACGCTGGTGACGATGTCGCGCAGCACGCCCTTGGGGATCACCGTGTAGGCCTCGGTGACGATGGCGCGGTCGGTGAGCAGATCGCTCTGCGGCGGGTGTCCGCCGAAGTTCGCGAAATAGGATGAGGAGTTCTGGATTGCTGGAACAGTCATGGCAGGATCCTTAGGCGTGGGAGCGATTCAGCGCGATCGCTTCAAGTTCGGACAGGGTGATCTGGGCTAGTTCGGCGACTTCCTCGGCGCTCACCGCACCGCAGGCGACGCCTCGGTGGATGTAGCGGGCCAGGGCCCGGGCGGTGGCCGGTTCGTCCATGATCGTCGAGCTGATCTGGTGGACGTAGTTGCGCAGGCGGGTGCCGGCCGCCTGCAGGCCTTCGCGGAAGAACGCGAAGGTCGCCAGGTATCGGGTGGGCAACTGGTTTTCGTGCAGGTCCCAGCCCTGGTAGATGCCGCGGGCCAGGTGGCGGGAGACCAATCGGGCGTGCAGGGCCCAGGCTTCGGCCATATTTTCCGGGTCGCCGGCAGGGATGATATTGGTCGAGCCATCGGACAGCTCGACGCCGGTGCCGGCCACGGCCACCTGCATGACATCCTTGGCGTAGTCGGCCACCGGGTGTTCCATGGACTGGTAGCCAGCGGCCACGCCCATGGACGCCGAGTAGTCGTAGGTGCCGTAATGCAGGGAGGAAACGCGGCCTTCGCCTGCGTGGATCAGCTGCGCCACAGGATGCGTGCCATCGGCAGCGATGATCACCTGAGGGGTCTCGACCTGGACTTCAAAACGCAGCCGGCCGGCTTCCAGGCTGTGGGCCTGCTCCAGCTTCTGCACCAGAAGCACCATGGCTTTGACCTGGTCCACGGTGGTGACCTTGGGCAGGGTCAGGCGCAGGCCCTCGGGCAGCTCCCCGTGGGAGAGCAACCGTGCGATGAATAGGCCCAGGGTGCGGATGCCGCGAGCCCGGGTCGGGGTCTCGAAGCATTTGAAGCGGATGCCGATAAAGGACGGTGCCTTGCCGGCGGCCACGGCCACGGCGAGCGAGTCGGCCGCTGCCAGTACGGCAGCGTCCTCCTCGGCATCGCTGCGATTGCCGTAGCCGTCTTCAAAGTCGATGCGCAGATCTTCGATGGGTTCGCTGGCCAGCTTCTCGGCTACCAACTCGGCCAAGCGCTGCGGTTCGGCCAGGTCCAGCTTGGTGGCCAGCATGGACAGGCCTACCAGGCCCCCAGCGGCCACCAAGGCATTCTGTCCCCATGCCGCGGGCAGATCCGGGGTGTACTTGTCCCCCGGAACATACACGGTGTGGATGGGCTGGCGGGCTCCGGTGTCTCCTGGGTAGGACGCTTCCAGCAGCTGGTCTGTGTCGGCCAGCAGCGTTTCTACGCTGGCCAGCGTGGACTCATCGAAGGGGTTGCTCATGGCTTGCTCACGTACTCCTTTTCCAACAGTTCATATGCGCCGGTGGTGAGGAAGTCTGCGAAGTCCTCATCCTTGCCGCTGGTCAGGGTGGCGATCAGCTGTGCGGCCGGCTCGTAGTAGGCCTTGAAGTGTTCTTCATTATTGACCTCACCGCGCAGGCGTTCTACCTCTTCGCCCAAAATGGTTGAGACCAATTCTGCGGTGATGGTATTGCCGGTGTCGGCAGCCACCACTTCGTTGCGGATCTGCTGCCAGATCTGCGAACGGGAGATTTCGGCGGTTGCGGCGTCTTCCATCAGGTTGTGGATGGCGACTGCGCCGTTGCCCGAGAGCCAGACGGCCACGTAGTTCACTGCCACGTAGAGGTTGGCGCGCACGCCGGCCTCGGTGACGTCGCCCGGGGCGCTGGCCACGTCGAGCAGCTGGGCAGCGGTGACCTCGACCTCTGGGCGCTGGCGGTCGATCTGGTTCGGCTTCTCGCCGAGCTTGGCGTCGAAGATCTCCTTGCAGATGTTCACCAGGTCCGGGTGGGCTACCCAGGAGCCGTCGAATCCGTCGTTGGCTTCACGGGACTTGTCATCGCGGACCTTTTCGAAGGCGGCGGCGGTGACTTCTGGTTCGCGGCGGTTCGGGATGAACGCGGCCATGCCGCCCATGGCGAAGGCGCCACGCTTGTGGCAGGTCTTCACCAGCAGTTCGGTGTAGGCGCGCATCATCGGCGCGGTCATCGACACGGCCGAGCGGTCCGGCATGATGAACGCATCGCCGGCTTCGCGGAAGGTCTTGATGATGGAGAACAAGTAGTCCCAGCGGCCGGCGTTCAGGCCCGACGCGTGCTCGCGCAGTTCGTAGAGGAACTCTTCCATCTGGAAGGCGGCCGGGATGGTCTCGATGAGCATCGTGGCACGAACGGTGCCGTGGTCGATGCCCAGTTCGGCCTGGGCGAAGGTGAAGATCTCGTTCCACAGGCGGGCTTCGAGGTAGTGCTCCATCTTCGGCAGGTAGTAGAACGGTCCCTGGCCGGATTCGGCGAGCACCTTGGCGTTGTGGAAGAAGTGCAGGCCGAAGTCCACCAGTGCGCCAACTGCAGGCTCGCCGTTGATCAGCACGTTGTTCTCTGGCAGGTGCCAGCCGCGGGGGCGCACCACGACAACCGCGCGAGGAGCGTCGGTGCGCAGCGCGTAGGACTTGCCGGTCTTGGCATCGGTGAAGGCCAGGGTGCCGCGGGCGGCGGCCGACAGGTTGGAGATCGCGTCGATGACGTTGAACCAGCTTGGGGTGGAAGCATCTTCCAGGTCGGCCAGCCAGACCTTGGCGCCGGAATTCAGCGCGTTGATGGCCATCTTGGCTGGGGAGGCCGGGCCGGTGATTTCAACGCGGCGGTCGCGCAGGGCCTCAGGCGCTTCGGCAACCTTCCAGTCGCCGGTGCGTACCGATTCGGTGGCTGGGTCGAAGTCGATGGACTTGGCATCGGAGAATTCCTTGCGGCGCACCGAACGTGCGGCCAGCAGTTCATCGCGGGTTCCAGCGAATTTCTCGTGCAGCTTCTGGATGAAAGCAAGGGCTTCGTCAGAGAGGATCTGCTGGGCATCTGCGACATCGGGGATGCTGGTAATTGAAATACTCATGAGTTGTTCCTTAACCTCTTGTGCTCTTCTGTACTGCTCTGTTCCGTTGCTGGATGCTTTGACGTGCACCCAGTTCTCTTGCTGCAACCTGCGCTGTCTTCACGACGGTGGCTGCGAGTTCATGATCTCGGCGATCCAAAAGATTTCCGTATAGTGGATACTATTATCCTCAAAATGAAAACGCAAGGGGTATTTGTGGTCTCAAGCACGGATTTTTGTCGGCGAAATATCGGATCGTGGAAGAAATGTCTGATTTTAGGCTATTGTTGGGACGAGGATTTCGCATCGTAGAACTTACGCGTAAGCTACTTCCAAAATGAGTGCCTTAACTAGAGGAGCAAAGATGACGCAGACTACCAGCAAGTCCACCACTGGCGGCGTGCAGTCCGTCGAACGCGCATTTGAGCTTCTGGAAGTCATCGCCCGCGCCGGCGGCGAAGCGGCGCTGAGCGAATTGGCCGCCGACACTCCCTTGCCGCTGCCGACCATCCACCGCCTGCTGCGGACCCTGGTCGGAGTCGGCTACGTGCGCCAGCTGCCCAATCGCCGCTATTCTTTGGGCCCGCGCCTGATTCGCCTGGGCGAAGTAGCCAACCGGCAGCTGGGAGCACTGGCATCCCCGGTCCTCAAGGACCTGGTCACCAAGCTGGGCGAATCAGCCAACATCGCCGTGCTCGATGGCGACATGGTCACCTACATCGCCCAGGTGCAGTCTGCTCACTCGATGCGCATGATCACCGAGATCGGGCGCCGCGCCATGCTGCATAACTCCGGCGTCGGCAAGGCCGTTCTCTCGGTCTTGGATGACGAACGGGTGCAGCGCCTGGTTTCCCAGGCTGGCATGCCGCCGAAAACCGCGAATACCATCACCACTTTGGGCAAGCTGTTCACCGATGTGGAAGCCACACGTGAACGCGGCTACGCCATTGACGAGGAAGAACAGGAATTGGGCGTGCGCTGCATCGCCGTTCCGGTCCCCGGGGCGCCAACCCCGATGGCCATCTCGGTCTCCGGCCCGGTCACCCGCGTTGACGAAGCGTTCATGAAAACCGCCGTGCCGGTACTGCAGGCCGCAGCCAGCGAACTGGGCGTGCAGCTGGTGGCAGCGGCCGACTAGTTTTCCGCGCCAGCGCGTGCCGGCACCAAGATCGTCATCGCTGCCAGCGGAAGCAGGACAATGGCGGCGATGACCGTCAGCGCCGAGAAGGAGCTGATCGCCATCAGCGGGCCGGCGGCAAAAGCGGCCGTGGCACCGCAAAGGTTGGATAGGGCATCAACTCCGCCCTGGACAGACGCGCGTTCCTGCTTGCTGATGACCGTGGCGAACAGGGCAGATCCGGACACGTTGATGAACGACCAGCCCACCCCGAGCAGGATCAGGCTGGTCATGATCCAGCCCATGCTCTCCGGGTGCAATCCCCCGGCCAACAAGGAGGCGGCAAAGATTGCCAAGCCCGCGCCGATGGAGAAGCGGTAGCCCCAGCGGTCCGCCACGTACCCCACCACTGGGGCCAAGGCATACATGCCGAGAATATGCAGCGAGATGGTGATGCCGACCAGGGACACCGAACCGCCGTGATGGGTGACGTGGATCGGAGTCATCGTCATGATGGCCACCATGACCACCTGCGCGCTGAGTATCGCCACCACCGCGTAGCGCGCCCGGAGATTATTGCGCAGTTCCGAGGCAAAGCGCTTGAGGCTGCCGCGCTGTCGCACCGGCAGAGCCGCACCGGCCAACCGGTCGTTCTCCCGGATCAGCAATAGCGGATCCGGGCGCATCAGCAAGAAGACCAGCAAGCCTGCCAGCAGCATGGCGATACCGGCAATGAGGAATGCCCCGGCGTAGACATGCAGCCCGGTCGCGTTGCTGATCGCCTGGCCAGGAACCCCGAGGTTCGGGCCGAGCACCGTGCCGATGGTTCCCACCCAGACGATCAGTGCCAGGCTGCGACCCTTGTGGTCGTCGGCAGCCAGGTCGGTGGCGGCGAATCGGGCCTGCAGGCTGATGGCCGATCCCGAACCGATCAGCAGCAAGCCGGCGAAGAGCGGGATCGCCATCTGGAATTGGGCGGCGGGAACCAAAAGCAGCGCACCGAGCGCTGCCAGCCACCAGCCGCCTGACAGGGCCAAACGGCGTCCGAAGCGCGCGGCCAGGTTGCCCAGGGGCAATCCGAGCAGGGCGGCACCAAGTGTGCTGGCGGTGCGGGCAAGGCCTGCCCAGGCTTCACTCGAGGTGACTTCCTCGGCCAGCAGGATGCCGATCGACGGGGCCACGCCCACGCCGATGGTTCCGAAGATCTGGGAGATGGCAAGGACCCACAGTGTTCTTTTCTGAACCGTTGTGCGAGTCAGCTCGATCATGTTCGCCCGCCCTTCCCTGCGTCCTCTAGGCAACCGTCATTCTTGCTGCCGTCACCAGAGTACGTGAGCGCAGTGGGACAACGACCCAGCTACTGGGCGAACTGGGTTTCATAGAGCTGGGTGTAGCGTCCGCCAAGGGCAAGAAGTTCTGCGTGCGTTCCGCGTTCAATGATCTGGCCGGCTTCCACTACGAGAATTTGGTCAGCCGAGCGGATAGTGGAGAGCCGGTGGGCAATGATCAACGCGGTGCGGTTTTCCAGTGCTTCTGCCAAGGCGGCCTGCACGGCAGCTTCGTTGGCTGAATCCAGGGCAGCGGTCGCTTCATCGAGAATAACCACCTGTGGGGCAGCCAGCAGCAGTCGAGCAATGGTCATGCGCTGACGTTCCCCACCGGAAAGTCGGTAGCCGCGCTCACCCACCACCGTTTCCAGCCCATCGGGCAGCGCCTGGATGACCGGCTTGAGCCGAGCGCGTTCCAGCGCTTCCCAGATTTGCTCGTCCGTGGCTTCAGGGCGGGCCAAGGTCAGGTTGGAACGGATGGTTTCATGGAAGAGGTGGCCGTCCTGGGTCACCATCGAAACTGTTGTGCGCAGCGAATCCAGTTTGAGCTGGCGGATATCCTGCCCCGCCAATTGAACGCTTCCCGAGTCCACGTCATAGAGCCGGGCCAGCAGCGAAGCTACCGTGGACTTGCCGGCGCCCGAGGATCCAACGAGGGCAAAAGTCTGCCCTGCCGGGATCTCGAAATTGATATCGTGCAGGACCTGCTCGCCCCCACGGGTATCAAGAATCGCTACCTCTTCCAGCGAGGCCAGCGAGACCTTATCCGCGCTCGGATAGGAGAAATTCACGTGATCGAACTTCACTGGAACCGCGGCGCCCGCTTCAAGACGGCGGGCATCTGGGGCATCGGAAATCAGCGGTTCCAAGTCCAAGACCTCGAAGACGCGGTCAAAGCTGACCAGAGCGCTGGTGATTTCCACGCGGGCATTGGCCAGTGCGGTCAATGGAGTGTAGAGCCTGGTCAGCAGCATGCCGAGGGTGACAACATCGCCGGCGGCCAGTTCGCCGCGCACCGCGTACATGCCACCCAAGCCATAGACCAAGGCGAGCGCCAAGGCGGCCACCAGGGTCAACGCGGTCACGAAGTAGAACTGGCGCATGGTCATCTTCACGCCGATGTCGCGGACCCTGCCAGCATGCATGGCGAAGACCTTGGACTCGTCCTTGGGACTGCCGAAGAGCTTGATCAGCGTGGCGCCCGGCGCCGAGAAGCGTTCGGTCATCTGGTTGCCCATGCTGGCGTTCAGTTCGGCGGATTCGCGGCGCAGCAAGGCGACGGATTTGCCAAAGTGGCGGGCCGGCAAAAGGAAGATCGGCAAGAGCACCAGGGCAATGAGGGTGACCTGCCATGAAGTGGTGAACATGACGGCGGCGGTGAGGATCAACGCCACGGTATTGGATACCAGGCCAGATAGCGTCCCCGCGAATGCCGACTGGGCACCGATGACGTCATTGTTCAGCCGACTGACCAACGCACCGGTTCGGGTGCGAGCGAAGAACGCGACAGGCATTTTCTGCACGTGGTCGAAGACCGCGGTACGCAGGTCGTAGATGATGCCTTCGCCCAGTCGCGAGGAGAACCAGCGGACGATGACGGAAGTAATGGCATCCAAAACAGCGATGACCGCCATGATGATCGCCAGATTGGCAATGGTGCGCACGCCCGACTGTGCGACGATTTCGTCAACCACCCGGCCAGCGAGCACCGGGGTCACTACTGCGAGGACAGCTGCGATCACCGAGAAGAGGACGAAGACCATGAGCCGGGTCTTATACCCAGCGGCGAATTTCAGAACCCGTTTAGGCGTTGTTGAGGCATAGGCCTTCCCCTTGTCGCCAGATAGCTTCCATAGCGAATGCCAGGCGGCACTTTCCATGCTCATGAATTTTTGCTCGCAATCCTGCTCGGGGATTCGGTGGGTTCCACCTTGCTTAGTTTCCCAGCATCTCTCCTGCTACTTCTAGCTAGGGTCAGCTTATTTTCTAGCTGCACCCGTTGACCATTTGTTATCAATCATGGCCGCACAGTCGAAAGCTTCATCGAGGATTTCGCGCAGGGATTCATTGTGCGAGTCCACCCACCGCACCAGAGCGTGGTCATAAAGGGTTAGGGCCAACAGCGCCGAGGTGTCCGCGAATCGACGATTGGCACAGAACGGATGCAACGCTTGGGCAAGCTCGGCTTGCTGTTCGCGACGTGACTCCTGCCAGCTGGCTCGCAGCGCCGAGGTGCTCCACACCAGTTGAACTCGCGAGCGCATCGCTTCGGGTTCCTCCTCAGCGGCAACAACCGTTGGCTCAAAGCTCCGGCGCAAAAGTTCGAGCAAGCTTTCACTGGGATTCGATGCCATGGACTCGAGCATCTGGGAGAAATGCATATTCATGGATCGCAGTGCGGTCACCACGGCGTCTTCTTTTGAAGAGAAGTATCTGAAGAACGTCGCGCGCGAAATTCCTACAGCTTGCGCCGCTTGCTGGGCCGTGACGTTCTCCAAACCGCGCTCAGCAAAAACGGTATACACCTGCTGAGCCAATTCGGTTTTCATCTTCTCGCGCACCCGATCGCGCACCACGCTGCCCATGGCAAAAATTTTACTCTGAGATCACTCGTCTTTAATGAGACCCCGTCTCTTTTACCAGATCAGCACCAGAATGCAGTAGGCGTGTCGGATCTTCTCCGATTCACGATACTCAATAATTCCCCAGTGATGGTGCCCGCATCTTGCCACTTCGGTAGGCTCAAGAGTGGCATTGATTTCCAGTTGAAGGACGGGCATGGAACAGCAGAGAAGCATCAACAGCATCGAACTCGGCCAAGGCCTGAAGGTCACCGGCCAAGGCTTTGGATGCATGTCTCTGAGCAGCGCTTACGGTGCCGCCGAGGACGCGGAATCCTTGAGGACCGTGAACCACGTGATTGATTCCGGAGTCACCTTCCTGGACACCGCGAACATCTACGGCGCGGGACACAACGAAACCCTGCTGTCCCAGGTCCTCAAGACGCGCCGCGACGAGGTCACCCTGGCCACCAAGGCCGGAATTGTTCGACCCAAGAACCCGGGCGACCCGCGAGCAAATGGCGACCCCGCCTTCATCAAGAAATGCTTTGACGAGAGCCTCCAGCGTCTCGGCGTGGACTACATTGACCTCTACTACTACCACCGGGTAGATAGCCGGGTCCCGATTGAAGATACCGTCGGCGCCTACAAGGACCTGGTCGAGGCTGGCAAGGTGGGCCATATCGGATTATCCGAAGTGACCGCAAACGAACTTCGCCGAGCACATGCGGTTCACCCTATTTCAGCGATTCAAATGGAGTACTCCATTTTCAGCCGGGACATCGAGCGCTGGCTGCTCCCCACAGCCAGCGAACTGGGCGTGGGTCTGGTCAGCTACGCATCCTTGGGCCGCGGCTACTTCACGGGCGAAGTGGATTCGCTCGATCAGCTGGATGCGAACGACGTCCGCCGGAACTTCCCGCGATTCGAGGACTCCAGGATGCAGCACAACCAGCCGTTACGAACTATCATCGAAGAAACCGCGCAACGTGAAGGAATCACCACCGCCCAGCTCTCATTGGCGTGGGTCTATGAGCAGGCTCGGATCCAGAATGTGCAGGTATCACCTATTCCGGGAACTCGCTTCGCCCACCACTTTGACGAGAACATTGGTGCTTTGGATGTCCGCCTCTCCGAGGAATCAATGGCGGCGCTGAACGCGCTGGCAGAACGCGTGGACGGCGAGCGCCAAGCCGACATCATGTCCGTGTCCAAGGGACGCGAAGAGCAACAGATGGCGGAAAACTAATAATGCTGCCAATTCGAGAAGTATCGTGCGGAGATCTAGATGCTCCACACGACACTTCTGGAATCAGGCAGTTCGTTTTCGGACGGTATCCTAAGCGACTTCTAACGGCATCGCATTTTTATCGAGCAAATCCTGAAGCGCTGGAATCTTTACGCTACGCCCCTGGGCAAGGGATAGTTGCGCCGCATCAGCCACCAGCGCGGCTGTCACAGCTTCAAATGGAGTACACGGGTTCTGACGCTCGCCAAGGATCAACTCGACAAACCCAGCCAACTCGTCAACATAAGCCACATGGAAACGCTGTGCAAAAGTTTCATGGGATTGCCCAGTCGGGAACCGAATTTCATGCTCCGCAGACTTGAACGCAGAATTCTCATCCAAACCGACCACTGCAGTGGCTAGTGATCCCTGCACGTCCAACCGAACATCGTGGCCCGCGCCGTTGTAACGAGTGCCTGTAACGGAAGCAAGGGTTCCATCTTCAAGGCGCAACATGGCGCATGACGTGTCAACGTCTCCTACCTCACCGATTTGCTGGTCCCCTTTATTCGAACCCCAGGAATACACTTCGACGATTCGCTGGCCTGTGAGCCACTGAATGATATCGAAGTCGTGAACGGAGACATCTCGGAATATGCCACCCGACGTCCGAATGTAATCGATTGACGGTGGAAACGCATCGCCTGTGATGGCTCTCAGGGAATGCAACCACCCCAGTTCGCCAGCATTGAACCGCTTCTTTGCCTCCAAATACCCAGCATCAAAACGGCGCTGATGGCCAACTTGAACTATGGCACCCGCATCTTGGATTTCCCGAAGCAGTGGTAGCGCATCAGACACACTACTTGAGACCGGCTTTTCGCAGAACATCGGCACTCCGTACTTGAACCCCAAGCGCAGCAGTTCCGGGTGAGAGGCTGTATTAGAGGTTATGACAAATCCGTCTAGGCCAGCTTCCAGCAGTTCCACCACGCTATCGCGTGACTCAACTTCGAGTTCGGTTGCAATCTTTTTGGCGACTTCATTATTTGCATCTGCAAGAAGAATCTGAAGTTCAACACCACGCTGCTCCATTCTCTCCTTCACCGCCACAAGATTCCGGGCGTGCATCTGGCCGATTCGCCCAACACCAACCAGGCCAAGTTTTACCGTTTTCAACCCATGACTCCCTTCGAAGATTCTCAAATTAGCTACCAGGCATTCCCCGTACCGCATAGCCAGTCCTCTTCGACGAAGACAGGTGCACCCGGCGCTGGCGTTTTTGTGGAATCTAACTCGTGTCAGTTGATTCCAAATCCAAATCTTGCTCATTGGACATTTTGTCCAGTTTTACACAACATCCAAACGACCACAAGAGGCATCTCAAATATCCCTCCGACCGGGTGGCCGCTTACTTCACTAGTGCAAGATGCCCACCGAAGAACCCTCGGCCTCAAGGAGCTCCTACACCTCAAGGACCTTTCCAAGTAACGCGATTGTCGCGCGACCATTGTAATGTGAGCCACATTTGCTAATATCTATTATGGGAAATGAACATCATGTCCATCCAGTGAGAGTATGGATTTATTGGCCAGACAAGCAACTCGGCACCTCCATTACAACCCAGGAGTTGCCTTCCCCATTTGAAGGTCGGCCTTCATCTGTCACCCCGATGGCAAAGACGCCGTCAAGATGCTGAGAATCGCCAACGCCCTCGTGGCGACGGATCGAAATCTGCGCAGTAGTTAGAGGAGTTTCAATGTCCAAACACCATCACGTAACAAGCCCAGCAGAGCTACCACCGCTTAAACCCGGTCCCCACGACAAACGGTTGGGTCTTATTTCGTTGGTTGCCTGCTTCGGCGGATTGCTCTTCGGATACGACACTGGCGTCGCCAATGGTGCTGAGGGACCGATGGCCGAAGAGCTCGGGCTAAGCCTCATCCAGATCGGAATTGTGATCAGTTCACTGGTGTTTGCCGCCGCTGTCGGCGCACTCCTAGGCGGACAAATCTCAGACGCGTGGGGGCGACGCAAGAGCATCCTCCTGCTGGCAGTCCTATTTTTCTGTGGCACCATGCTTGTGGTCTTCTCCCCTGGCGGGGCCGAACACGGCACCTTCTCCCCGGTAGGTTTTTCAGTTCTTGTAGCGGGGCGTATCATGCTCGGCCTGGCCGTAGGCGGGGCTTCTACGGTAGTTCCGGTTTACCTGGCAGAACTTGCACCCTACGAAATCCGCGGATCCATCACCGGACGCAATGAATTGGCCATTGTCAGCGGGCAGTTAGCCGCGTTTGTCGTGAACGCAATTATTGCCAGCACCCTGGGAGGCACAGTCGACGGAATCTGGCGCATTATGTTTGCGGTGTGTTCCCTGCCTGCCTTGGCGCTGTTCTTCGGAATGCTCCGCATGCCAGAATCTCCACGTTGGCTGGTCGAAAAGCGCCGCTACGCCGATGCGCTGAAGGTGCTCAAGACAGTTCGTTCGGCAGATCGAGCTCTAGCTGAAATCAACGATGTGGAACGTATCGCCGATGAAGAACGCGGCAACAAGGTCACCGGATTACGTGCCTTGCTTGCCAACAAGTGGCTCATCCGCATCGTTCTTGTCGGTATCGGTGTGGCCATGGCCCAACAGCTGACCGGCATCAACTCAATCATGTATTACGGAACCCGCGTACTAGAAGAGTCAGGGATGTCTGCCCAACAGGCAGTGCTGGCTAATATCGCTTTCGGTGTAGTTGCCGTCGTCGGCGGCGTGATCGCCTTGCACAATATGGATCGCATTGACCGCCGCAAGACTTTCACTATTGGCCTTTCGCTAACCACGACCTGCCACATACTCATTGCCCTCGCCGGAATGTTCCTACCTGTAGGAAACCTCTGGCGTCCGATAATCATCATGGTTTTGGTCGTAGCGTTTGTTTTGTCGATGCAGACCTTCTTGAACGTAGCCGTTTGGGTCTGGCTGGCTGAGATCTTCCCGTTGCACATGCGCGGACTGGGCATAGGCATTGCAGTGTTCTTCGGCTGGGGAACCAACGGTGTTCTTACTTTGCTGTTCCCATCCCTGGTATCCGGGATTGGGATCACCAGCTCGTTCTTCATCTTCGCCGGCATCGGTGTTCTGGCACTGATCTTTGTCGTAACGCAGGTTCCTGAAACTCGCGGGCGTTCCCTGGAGGCATTGGAAGAAGATGTTTCGACGGGCGCAATCTACGCTGTTCGCCCTGCAGAGAGCGTCTCTGAGCCAAGCTAATTCAAGCTCACTTCTGTACGGTTGAACCGTAAGTCCACAAAAGCTGATGCGGTGGACCGACCTAAGGGTCGGTCCACCGCATCAGCTTTTGCATTACCCACTCAGAAGATTTCATCTGCGGAGTCGCTCACTTGCTCTGAGAGCTGCATCTAGGCCGCCTCTTCTTCTCCACATCGGCGTTCCCCAACTCTTCAGACCGGCAGGTGCTCTCGGAGGCAAACAAGTTGTCTGTACGCATGGGAAACCTCGAGAGCCCACTTCCAGTGTTTTCGGAAGTGGGCTCTCGAGGTTTCGCGCGGAATTGTCTTGCTACACCGCAGCGGGTGGAAGGACGATATCAAACTCTGCCCTAGCCCAGGAAGCATCTCCTAGATTGCGACCATCTGGCGTTGGGGTGCCCGCCGGCTGCTGAACAAAGTCCTTGATGAGCGACTGCTTTACTCCGAAGACTGAGTCATGAGTCAGCAACTCATCGCCGGTAACGAAAATATGTGTCACCAACGTACGCTGATGCTCGGTTGACACCATGAAATGCAGATGGCTCGCACGCATCGGCGAACGTCCAACACTTTCAAGGAGGCGTCCCACCGGCCCGTCGTGGGGAATTGGATATGGCGTAGGCGTCAGTCCCCAGAAGTTGTACTTACCATTTTCGTCGCTGAAGAGATGGGCCCTGCCGTACACGCGGCCATCGCTATGCTGAACGTCGTAGAAGCCTTCATCATCGGCTTCCCAAACTTCAATTCGGGCCCCGGGAAGTGGGTTGCCTTCGGTGTCTTTCACTGTTCCTTCGACCCAGCAAGCCTGCCCTTGGGCCCCGCCTGAAATGTCCCCACCAATTTCAATCTGCGGAGCATCGTCAACGAAGAACGGACCAAACACCGTGGCTTCCGTGGCGTTATCGTGCACTTCGTTATTTACGTTGATGGTCTGCATCGAAGCACCAAACACGTCTGAAAGAAGAATGAACTCTTGGCGTTTATCGTCGGTAATGTGCCCAGCTTCGGTCAAGAACTCTATGGCGCCGTTCCATTCATCCTCGGTTAGCCGAACATCACGGATGAACGCGTGAAGGTGTTTTGTCAGCGATTGCATCAGCTCTTTGAGCCGGTCATCTCTGCAGGTTGCAAACGAGTCAACGACCGTCTGAATAAGTTCTTCTTCAATGGCAGCTTGTGCGTCTGGGGCTGATTGTTTTTGATTAGTCATCGTCGTTCCTAACATTCGAATCTGTTTGCCAATATTTATGGGCGTGACGCCTCATCAAGGAGTCGCATTTCCTCGCCTCGGAGTGTCAAGTTCAGCGCACCAAGCAGAGGCGAAAGCTGCTCGAGGTTACGCGCACTAGCGATGGGGGCCGTGACGTCCTTCTTGCCTCGTAACCATGCCAGGGCCACTGCTGCAGGCTGCTGTCGATACTGCTGTGCAAGGTCGTCCAACGCAGCGAGCACAGATAATCCACGTTCATCCAAATACTTCGCCGCGTCCGCCGCACGGTCACCCTGAGGAAGATTTCCAGGCCGATACTTGCCGGAAAGGAACCCATGGGCCAGGGAATAGTAGGGATAAATATCTAACCCATAGCCAGCGGCCAACGGGACGATGTCTGCTTCAATGCCACGTTCCATCAAGTTGTACTGTGGTTCAATCGCAACCGGCGCGTGCAGCCCGTCGCGTTTGGCAATTTTGATCCATTCTTCAACGCGTGGCGCAGAATAGTTTGATAGTCCAATTGCTCTAATCTTGCCTTGATCCACAAGGGAGGACATGGCCTGCGCACTGTCTTCCAGCGGTACCGTCGGGTCATCGAAGTGCGCGTAGTACAGGTCGATATAGTCGGTTTCAAGCCGACGTAGCGACTGATCAACAGCCGCCATGATGTTCCCCGGACCCATGCCGCTAAACTTTGGATGATGGCTGACCTTGGTGGCGATGATCAGTTGATCACGATCGTTCCGGCCTTTCAGCCACTGGCCAATCGTGCCCTCTGATTCACCGCCTTCGTTGCCATCCACCCAGAACGAATACGAATCCGCGGTATCAATAAAATTTCCTGACCCCTGGACATAGGCCGAGAGAATCTCGTGCGACGTGGCTAAATCAGCGGTCCAGCCAAAAACGTTGGTTCCAAGAACTAATCCGCAGGCGTGCTGTCCAGCTGCCGTGGTCATTTCTGATTTCATATATAAGCCTCTTTCTTACATCACTTTTGACGTTGTCAGCTCAACGCCCAATCGCTCAGCTCCCAGGATTGGCTTTCGGCTGATTTCCCTGCCAGGCATCAGTGAGCAAACCACGTATTGATTCCAGATCAATCGGACGTGGGTTTCCATAGGAATAGCCGACAACCTCTTCAGCAATTACTTGGATGTCTTCTTGCTTCATGCCTAGTTCCGCCAAGGAACGTGGTGCCCCGAGCTTCTCTCCTAGGTGCCAAAGTTCCAGGGCAGGATCTTGCGCACCTGACAGAGCCCTGGACAATGCAGCCTTCGCTTCAGGGGCTGCCACCTGGTTGAAGGCCAAAGCATAGGGAAGAACTACGGTGTGAGTTTGCGCGTGAGGCAAGTTCAACGTGCCGCCAAGCGCGTGGCACAACTTATGGTGCAGGGACATTGTGGTGGCGCCTAAAGTGGCGCCACACAACCAGGATCCATAAAGCGCCTGAGAGCGCACTTCCAAATCCTCTGGGTCGTTCACAATCAAAGGCAATGCGTTGGCCAGGGCCTTAACCCCCTCTTCCGCCATTAACGAAATGATCGGCGTGGCATCCGGCGCGTACAAGGCCTCGACAGCATGAGCGATCGCGTTAATCCCACTGGTCACAGACATTCCCACCGGCAATGTCGCGCTCAATGACGGGTCATAAACAACGCTCGTGGGCAATACCCGCGGGTCCTTACCAGTCTGCTTGCGCCCGTTGCTCGTCAACCCCCACACTGGGGTCATCTCCGACCCTGCATAGGTTGTTGGAACGGCGATAATCGGCAACCCATGCTTGAGCGCAATGGCTTTGCCCAGACCAATGGCAGAGCCGCCGCCCACAGTGACGCAACCGTCCGCGCCAAGCTCTTTCGCCTTGTCGCTGGCTGATTGTGCGGCCTCTTCTGGGACGTGCATAACAGCTTCGGGCAGGATCCCCACTGCGCGATCTCCCAATGCGTCGGCCACCATCTGCCCAGTGGACTGTTGCTCGGGCGAGCAGATCACTAGCACGCGCTTGAGGTCCAAGGCATCAAGTTCCGAAGGCAGTTGCTTCAGGGAGCCGACACCAAATTTCACTCTCATCGGCAGTGCCTGATAGCTAAAATCCAAACGGTCATTGGTTTTTTGGGTGGTCATCTGGTTGATCCTCCTTGTTGCCTCATCCCGGAAGCCGATTGACCCGACGCCGGTGTCGCGGACCGGTAGATCTTGGCATTAGTTAAGTTCAGGTTCGCGTGGCCATCAATCAGCACTCGGCTCGGTCCTGTTCTTCAGTTCCGCGCGAATATCGCTAAATCTTTCGTGATTATGAGCTTTGAAGCGACATTCAACGAGCGCTCGAACGGTTGGTGGCCTACTGGTTGAATCCACTCATTTACAATACTCTTATAGAATGGACAACCTGTTCAAAAACTACCACAGCTTGCAATCAACCGCGAGGGATATTTCAATTTCTGCGTTCCGCCTCCCCCAATGCGGGGCCGGTCCACGGCAAAATGAGTTACTACTGATGGCGTATTCAGCGCCTACATGCGCAGCTTCGCCACCTCGATCAAAGGAGTCATCACATGAGCAGTGAACGGATGAAAAAGGTCTCCCCGATTCAGCTGGTCCTGAAGGCCGGACTTTTGGTCGACGAGCTTTCCGCCCTTGGCCCTTCGACCCCAGCAGACCTTGCAAAGGCCACCGATGAACCCCGGCCATCGATATACCGCATCGTTTCAACACTGGAACAGGCCGGCCTGGTCAGACGCACCGATGATTCCCGCGTGGAACTCGGCACTGGAATCCTTCGTTTGGCAGAAGCAGCCAGCGACGCGCTCATCGACCGCACAACACTTAGTGAAGTGCTGGAGCAAATGCAGTCACAGCTTGGCTTGACATCTGCGTTCTGGATTTACCGGAATGAAACTGCCGTCTGCTTAGACCAGGTTGATGCCACAGATGTAGACCTGCACGAACTATCTTCTGGACGAATCCTTCCATTACACGCTGGGGCCGCATCTCACGTCATATTGGCGTTCAACCCAGATCAAACGCTTGAAGAACTCACCAAAAACGAACCCTTCCCCGCGCTGGCTTCCCAGACTCCGACCGATGCAAAATCTCTGGCAAAACTCGTTAAGCAGACTCGCGCGGATGGTTGGCGACTTGAATCAAACGAGGTAGTCAACGGCATAGCAGCCCTCGGATTCCCGGTATTTAATGCTGACGGCACGCTATTCGGGGCACTCACCGCAGCAGGTCTAGTGGACCACGTCAATGCCTCCGCCAAAGAGGTCCGAGTCGTTCTAGAAGCCTCAGCTCATAAGCTCACCGAAGCTCGTAAAAGCTTCCTTCCAGTTGCCACCGGAGCCAGTTTCGACGCCCCCGATTCCAAGGGATCGGTTCTGGCCAAGGCCGCAACACTCATCAACGCGCTGGCGACCGAACGCATTGCCACCTCTAGTCAGCTGACCGAAATGATCAATGAACCAGCAAGCTCGGTCTACCGAATGCTCGGTACCTTGCAAGAAATCGGCTGGATAGAGCAGCTCAGTAATCGCGGGGCCTTCCGACTGGGTACCAAGATGATTTCCCTTGCCGGGAACATGCTCAACAATCTGGACGTACGAAGAGCTTCAATGCCGATCCTGCGCTCGATACATGAGACCACCGGGGAAACGACATTTCTCTGCGTTCGCCGAAATTCCCGTGCCGTTTGCATTGAACGCATTGAAGGCAAGCGGGTCAATAGCCGATTACTTTCCCTAGGCAGCTCATTGCCCCTCCATGTCGGAGCAGCACCACGGGCCATACTGGCTTTCGAGGGACGCGAAGCATGGGAGGAGTACGCCACATTGCTAGGACAGAACCCCGACGGACGCTTCAGCGCCAGAGACAAAAGCAAGCTGCTTGCTGACCTTGGGTCCATTCAAAATGACGGATACGTCATTAGCGATGATGAGCTAACCCCAGGAATCGCCGCCGTTGGCGCTCCCATTTTTAATCACCGGAATCACGTTGTCGCGTCGCTGTCTGTCAGCGGCTTGCGCGAAGGCATTCTGGCACCAGCCCATGGCTCGGCCAGCATTACCGAACTCGTGGTCCAAGGAGCCCGGGAACTATCTCTTTATCTGGGCGCACAACACAGCGATTAGCTCCACTACATAACTACCCGCGTCTCTCCACCCTCACCTGAGACACTTGACCGAATTTCTGTGACGTGAAATACTTTGGACATGTTGTCCACTGTATGAAACTAAGCAACGATTCGTCGTTATCAATTCGTCGAGGCAACTTACCATCGCCGGCCGCTTCTTGGCCGTCGCACGCAAAAAGATCTACGGGAGACAGCAAATGAAACAAATTGTCGTTGGCTTGCTGGGTATCACCCACCCTCACGCTTCAGCACGAGTCCGTGCACTTCGCGCCATCGAAGGCGTGGAAGTGATCGCGGCCGCTGATACCGATCCACGGTTGAATTACTTCACGGACAAATACGACGTTGCACCTTGCACTGTTGATGAGCTGCTCAACGATGAGCGCATCAACGCTGTGATGGTTCATTCCAAGAGCAAGGACATGGTTGCTCACGCGCAACGGGCTATTGCCGCTGGAAAGTCCGTCGTAGTTGAAAAGCCTGGCGGAGGAACCGTCGAAGATCTAGAACAGCTCCTGGAAGCCGAACGCTTGGCAGGGGAAAACCAAGTTGTTCAAGTGGGCTATAACGTGCGGCTGGCAACCAGCGTAAAGCGTGCAAAGGAAGTCATTGAGCAAGGAACCATCGGAGAGATTGTCACCGTTGCAGCTCGTGGTTCCGCGATGGTCGGCGAACACCTGACCGACCATCTTAAGCAACCCGCTGATATGGGTGGCGTGCTGTGGATCTTGGGTTGCCACATGCTTGATTCCCTGGTCAGCATGTTCGGCGCACCGGAGTCTGTCAATGCTCGTGTGCATAAGTCTTCACGACTCTCTGATGACAGTAGCCGCGAAGATTCAGCCTCGGCCTTGCTGAATTATGAAGATTTGTCGATTACGTTCAGTTTTGACGGCCACGATTCACTCGAATGGTTCGAAAGTTCAAGAATCTTCGTCTATGGCACCAAGGGCATGATCGAGCTCGGCATACTCCCCCAGACGCTGCGGGTACACGTTGACCAGGCTCGCGATGGTTTTATGCCCGGATGGAATGAATGGATCGAATCCCGCTTCACGCCTCCATTCGCCCGAACCGAATCCAATAAATTCTCCGAGCTTCCAGAACTCGAAAACATTTCGAATTTTCACACCGAAATGCAGGGCTGGGTTGATTCGATGCGCACCGGCGCTCCAATCCTCGCCCCGGTCAAGGATGCACTGACGGTAGCCCGGATCGTTGAGGCCTGCTACACCTCAAGCAAGAACCAAGGCGCCCACGCTGCTTTGCCCGTGGCCAACTACAGCAAATAGGAAAATTTGATGACAACTTCTCGCACTACCCCTGACTTGATCGCAACTTGCTGGCTCAGCGCGGGCGATGCCGCCCCGCTGCGCGCCAGTGAAGCCAGCCCAATCGAGATTAGCGAACGGATCACCGCTGTCGCCCAAAGCGGATTTGCCGGCATCGGCCTGGTCCACGAAGACCTGATTCTTGCCAAGAAATCCATCGGCTACCCGGCACTGGCAGAACTGATTCAGGCAGCCGGGCTACGCCACGTCGAAGTTGAATTCCTTAATGACTGGTGGGCTACGGGCAACGACCGCGCGAGCTCCGATCAAATCCGGACTGACCTCTTTGAGGCAGCATTGATGCTGAATGCCCGGCATATCAAAGTTGGTGCGGGCAATGCTGATGAGCCATTGCCGATCAAGATTCTGACGGACGCTTTTGTAGAACTTGCCGACGACGCGGCAACGCAGGGAATCCAGCTCGCGTTGGAAGCAACTCCGTTCTCCAACCTGCGCACCACCGACGAAGCTATCCAGGTAGTTTCGGCTAGCGACAGTCCTTCAGCAGGACTAATGATCGATATTTGGCATACCGCTAAGTCCGGCCTGTCCCACAAAGATATTTGGAGCAGGCTTCCGCTGGAACGTGTCGCCGCAGTAGAAATCGATGACGGTTACTTCGAGACCCTAGGCACTGTTTTCGAAGACACGATCAACCGCCGGACCTACTGCGGCGAAGGCGAATTTAATACCGCCGAATTCATCGCCTGCGCGATCGAGGCCGGATACGAGGGCCCTTGGGGTGTTGAGGTGATCTCAGAGGTCCATCGAAATACGCCACTACGCCAAGGGCTGCAGCATGCATTTGAAACCGCCGTTGCGAGTTTTCCCCAGACGCCGTCACTAACATCAGGAAAGGCCTAAGAATCATGGCACAACGCCCCCTGCGCCTCGCGCTCTTTGGCTCCGGCCGCATCGGCCAGGTACACGCGCGGAATTTGGCCGCAGACCCTTCCGTCGAACTGGCCATGATCGCAGACCCATTCATCGATGCTGCCCAGACATTGGCTGCGGCCACCGGTTCACGCGCCGTTCAAGATCCGGAAGAAGTCTTTGCCGACTCGTCCCTTGACGGTGTCATCATCGGTTCACCGACCAATACGCACGTAGATCTCATGACGCGTGCAGCCAATCAGGGGATCGCTGTTCTGTGCGAAAAGCCTATCGATCTTGACCTGCAGACCGTACTGAACTGCCGAGAACAGATCAAGAACTCGACATCGCCCATCATGCTCGGTTTTAATCGTCGGTTCGACCCTGGGTTTGCGGCTGTGAACGCCCGAGTCAATTCCGGAGAGATCGGTGAGCTGGAACAGCTCACCATCATCAGTCGAGACCCCGCCCCAGCACCTCGCGGTTATCTGGAGACTTCGGGCGGAATCTTCCGCGATATGACCATCCACGACCTTGATATGGCACGATTCTTCGTTCCAGACATCGTAGAAGTTACCGCTGTTGGCGCTAATCAATTCAGTGATGACATTCGCGAACTTGGTGATTACGATTCTGTTGTCCTCACCCTTCGTGGCCGTGGTGGCGAGCTTATTTCTATCACCAATTCACGTCATTGTTCCTATGGCTACGACCAGAGGTTGGAAGCTTTCGGAGCTCAAGGCATGCTCGAAGCACGAAATCTGACCCCAACGGCGGTCAGGAAACACACCGCGACGGGTACCGAGCTGCAAGATCCGATTTTCAACTTCTTCTTGGAACGGTATGCGGATGCCTACCGATTGGAGCTTCAGGCTTTCACCGCGGCTATTCGTGGAGAAGCAGCTCCTAAACCAGATTTTGCCGACGGGCTGGCTGCGCTGGTCTTGGCCGACGCAGCGGTAGAGTCTGCAGCCACCGGCAAGACCGTGAAAATCGACCAGATCTGGTAGCGCAAAGGGAGCCGCGCCACGTGCGCTTGCTCCCTTTGCCCCGATCTCAACGATGAGTAATTTTTTTGCAGGGTTTAAGCTGTTAACGATGTAGGCGCATTGCACATCGATAGGAGCCACAGCTAATGAAAATTGCACTGGCCCAGGTACTGAGCACCTCGGATCCACGGCGCAACCTCGTGATCATTCGTGACCACGCGAAGCAAGCCAAGGAAGCCGGAGCGTCTTTGGTGATCTTCCCCGAAGCGATGCAGGTGGCTTTTGGCAATGATCTAGCCAAGGCCGCTGTTGCACTCGATGGTCCTTGGCCTGCACTGGTTCGCCAGCAAGCGCGCGAAATTGGCATCACCATCGTCGCCGGGATGTTCACCCCCGGCGAGGGCGGGCGGGTTCGCAATACCCTGCTGATCGCGGGTCCCGAGGCAGATACCCACTACGACAAGATCCACCTGTACGATGCCTTCGGCTACGCTGAATCCGACTCGGTGACCCCGGGAAATTCGCCAGTGCAGTTTTCGCATGAGGGACAGATCCTTGGTGTGGCCACCTGCTACGACCTCCGATTCCCGCAGCTGTTCATCCGCCATGCCAATTCCGGTGCCGCAGTGAACATCGTCTGCGCCTCGTGGGGCGCCGGTGAAGGAAAAGTTGAACAGTGGACCACTCTGGCCAAGGCCCGCGCCTTGGATTCGACCACTTTTGTGGCGGCAGTGGGCCAAGCTGATCCGGAAAGCGTTGGGCGGAAGGTATCCGGCACGGCGCCGCTAGGCGTAGGCCATTCGCTCGTGGTGGACCCGCTGGGCCGGGTCATTGCCCAAGCCGGTGCCGAACCAGAATTGCTCGTGGTGGATCTGGATCTGGCCGTGGTTGAAAAAGCCCGGCAGCAGTTGCCGGTGTTGGCCAATACCGTGGAACTCTAGCGGGTCAGCCAGTTCAGGATGTCACTGCACACCGGGTCGCCAGTGTCATCGTCGTTGAATCACACCTCAAGCACGGTCACTAGTTGCTGTTCGGGTTGGCGCTCCACTTGCATGCTGGGGCATCGAAGAAACCAGTCTTTTATCGCGTCCAACTGCCCAAAACCAGCAGTGCAGCGCGCGTAATATCCTCGCCGAGCCGCAAGGTACCTCCCGGCATGCATCCAATAAGCCAGCCGTTTATTGCCCGATGTCCCCCAGGGCTTGTGTTGGCATCACTGACTTGTCCCGGCGTCGGGGCCTCAGCTCGCTGGCAAGCGATCCGGCCACGATGAGCAGCGCGCCGACAATGGCCACAGGTGGCAGCCGGTCCCCGGCGATACGCCCGATGATCGCGGCCCATACTGGTTCCCCGGCATAGATAATTGTGGCCCTTGTTGGCGAGACCGACTTTTGCGCCCAGTTCATCGCAAGCTGGATCATGCAGCTAGCCACGCCGAGGGCAACTGAAGCAATGACCCACACCCACGAGAACTCGGGCACTTGCTCACCGACAATCGGAACGGTCAAGAACCCGAGAAACCCAGCCACCAGCAACTGAACCACGGTGACGCGCCCAAGATGCACCTTGCCGGCGAACCAGCCAATAAGAATGATCTCCAGGGCTATTGGCAATGTGCTGATAATCGTGACGATCTCGCCCGTGCCGAAGGTGAGCCCGACATTGCCGGGGTCGGCCAGGAGAACAAGCCCGATGAAGGCCAGTGACACGCCAATCCAGGTAAGCAGCCCTGGCTTCTTGCGGAAGACAACCCATTGCAGCAACGGCACCAGCGGAACATAGAGCGCAGAGATGAAGGCCGAGGTGCTGCTGTTAAGCGTCTGCAAGCCGGCGGTTTGCAGACCGTAGCCGAAGAAGATCATGACTCCAATGGCCGCTCCGGCTCCTATTTCCTTCAGAGTCAGGCCCTTGAGCACACGCGCGAAGAGCAGGGCGCTGATCAGGCCTGCAGTAATAAACCGCATGCCGACGAAGAACCACGGGCCGGTGTGTTGCACGGCAATGTGGATGATCAGAAAGGTTGCGCCCCAGATGACTGTGGCAAGGACCAAGACCACTTCTTGGCGGGAGAATGCGCGCCACCGAAACCTATTGTGCAACATAATGCACAATCCTATGGTGAATAATAGTGCACATGCAAACGAGCGACAGCGCAGATGTCCTGACCCACGTCAGCAGAAATGTTCGCCGGCTACGCCTAGCCACGGGCCTGAGCCAGGCGGCACTGGCCGACCAATCAGGAGTCAGCAGGCGCACGGTCATCAAGCTGGAAGCCGGCGAAGCGAACATTAGTCTCACAGGACTCGACCGGCTCGCAGAATCCCTGGGCGTGACATTCGTCGATTTGGTCGCTGAGCCCACGGCTCCGCGCTCTTCGATCAACGAAGCCGTATGGAGAGGGCAGCATCCTCACAGCGTGGGGACGCTGATGGCCTCAGTTCCAGCCTATAAGGAAGCGCAGCTTTTGAGCTGGTCGCTTGAACCGGAAGAAAGCTACGTCGGCGAACCTGATCCTGCGGGTTGGTCTGAAATGATTCTTGTTGTCGAAGGTGAACTTCGCATCGAAACCACAGAAGAAACGGTGCTGCGCACAGCTGGCGAGCATTACGCATTCGCCACGAATCAGGACTTTTCCTACATCAACGGAGGAGCGCAACTGACGCGTTTTGCCCGGATCGTTGTGAGCTGATTTATCTAACAACCATCAATGCGGCTCCACTCTTCCGCAAACTAACGCGGGCCACTAGGGTGATTATCAGCCACCCGAACACCTGCCGATGGAGCTTCCGTGTCCTTAGCCTTGCCCGAGCCAACCGCACCGCATCCATCTACGGCTCCTGCATTGAATTGGGGAATCCTGGGACCAGGCTGGATTGCCGGGCAATTCGCGACCTCGCTGAATTCCCTGACCGCCAGCCGCATCGCCGCCGTAGGTTCGCGCAGCCAAGAACGCTCCGCGCAGTTCGCCCAGGCCTATGGCGATAGCGAGACCCGGGCTTACGATTCCTACGACCAGGTGCTCGGCGACCCGTCAGTGGACGTGGTCTATATCGCCGTCCCGCACAGCGGCCATGCAGAATTAGCCATCAAGGCCATCAACGCCGGCAAACATGTCCTGGTGGAAAAGCCGATGACCCTGAACGCGGATCAGACCCAACAGGTAATCACTGCTGCCAGAACGGCCGGCGTCTTTGCCATGGAAGCCATGTGGTCACGCTTCTTGCCCGTCGGCAACGTGATTGCGCAGGTACTCGAAACACAGCTGCTCGGTAAGATTCTCTCCATCAACGCAGACTTCGGAGCCAAGTTCCCGGTAGATCCCACCTCCAGGATTTATGATCCTGCCCTGGGCGGTGGCGCGCTGCTCGATGTCGGGATCTACCCTGTCGCCTTCAGCGCCATGATCTCCCCTGCCAATCAGCTGCTGCACGCATCAGGCCGGATGACCCAGACAGGAGTCGACGCATCATTCACGGCAGTGCTTGCCAACAACGACGGATCCACCTCCAGCATTTTCAGCAGCATCGAAACCGATTCGCCGCAGGCCGCCTGGATTGCCGGAACCGAAGCGACCTTGGAAGTAGAGCGCCCCATTTTTGCCGGCTCGCGGCTCGTGCTGCGCAACGGGGATGGCAGTATCGCCGACAGCCAAGACTTCACCGAGCACTCCGCTGCCACTGGTTTAGGCTGGGAAGCCGCGCACGTCGCCCGATGCATCAGCGAAGGACTGCTGGAGTCGCCCATCATGCCACTGGATGAATCACTGGCTATCGCACACACCATGGACCAGATCGCGGCCCGGCTGCGCAAAGGCTAGTGAACCGGCTCCGCTGTATGCGGGGCTCCGTGCTTCGCCACGTCATCCATCAGGATCTGCGGCCAGGCATTCACCTCATCGCGGGTGCTGGCTACCTTCAACCTCGCTTGGGGCAACCCGTACAGCAACGCCTGCGCTGTAGTCATCGGGTGGGAAGGGTCCTCGGTCCACGCGAGGATATGCGTGGGGACATTGACGCGTGCCAGGTCCGCAAGCTGGGGCAGATCGCTGGCAGCCGCGCCGCGGAAAATGGTCGGCAGAAGCTGAGGAGAATTATCCGGCAGGGTCACCGGGTTCCCGACGGTCGCTGGAGGGACCGGCTGATTGATATCGGCTTGGACAAAGGCATCCCAGCCCTCGGTTTCCAGCACCCTGGCATGGTTCAGGTACGCTTGCGACTTCGCCTTGCGGGACTCCCAGGCAGTTGGCGGAAGCAGCAGGGTCAGCCCGCAAAAGCGTTCTGGTTCCTTGATCGCGGCGTAGAGCAAGGTGGCGCAACCCATGGATGGCCCCACGCCATAGACCTTTTCGCCCGGGAAGTACTCGTGCAGCAGGGCCAGCAGATCATCCGCCAAATTCTGCCATTCGTAGTCTTCAACGACGGTGCGTCCGGTGGATTCGCCATGCCCGCGGGAATCGTAGCGCAGCAGCCGCGTGCCGCTCAGTCCCCGGCCCAAATCCATGTTCAGCACGCGGTCCCGTGCCCGGCTGGAGGTCAAGCCATGGAGCTGGACTACCGGATGTCCGCCTTCATCGCTGAGTTCCACTTCAAGTTCAGCGCCTTGAACACTAAATTTCGCCATAATCCAAGTCCGCTTCCGTCATAGTCAATCTTGGGTAATAGGATAACGCCATGAGACTGACGAACGTTGCACAGTTACGACTGCCCTTTGGAAAGTTGCACGGATATGACGTCGCTGTTCAGCGCACCGGAGTTGAACTGCCCATTTCCTTCGACCAGCGACGCCACGTCTGTCTGGGCCAACGTCCCGGATCCTGGATGGCCATCAGTTTCAGATTGCCCGCCAAGGTTCAGCTCGATGTCCTAGCCAGCGCATGGCTGGAAGTCATCAACCGCCACGGAACCCTGTGTTCCGCCTTCAGCCAGGATGAGCACGGCGAGCTGCGCCTCGAAGAGATCACCGTGGCACCTGGAGCTTGGGTCCAGCACCCCGTAGCCAGCGGACAGTCCATGAACGACGCACTGCGCGATGTTTTTGATCAGGCTTGTTCCCCCTTCAACGCCCCATCCCACCGGATGTGCCTGCTTGAGACCGCCTTGGAATCAACCGTGGTTATCGCTTCGGACCATTCGCACGTGGACATGTGGTCCATGCTGGTCATCGTGCGGGACCTGCTGCGATCACTGGGACTATCCGATGATGATGTCGTCCCGCAGCCGCTGACGGCCGCCAGTTTCACCGAGCACACCCGGGCCTTGGCGGAACGGGAGCGCGCCCCGCGCGAGGTGCACCAGAGGTGGGCTGAAGTACTCGACGCCAGCGGTTCGGTCATGCCCCGCTTCCCGCTGCCGCTGGGTGAACCGGTGCCCCACGCAGAACGAGTCGAGGTGCGAGATGTCCTGGACGTTGATGACAGCGCCGCCTTCGCAGCCCAAGCCAAAGAGGATTCGGTGTCCACACTGACTGCCGTCATCTCCGCGATGGCCTCAGTGACCTTGGACCTGGCCCAAGCCCCGCTGCGTGCTGTCTTCCCGGTGCACAGCCGCTATGACCACCAGTGGGATGACTCGGTCGGCTGGTTCATCACCAACTCCGTCATCGAGTCCGCAGATCCGGCTCCCGCGGCCTGCGCGGCAGCGGTCAAGGAAGCCGTGCGGCTCGGTTCGTGGCCGCTGGAAGAAATCCTCGAGCCCTGGGGCGGAATGCCCGAAGCGCCGGGCATGTTCGCCATTTCCTGGCTTGATCTACGCAGGCTTCCGGTCCGCGTGGATTCCATCGGGCTCGAAGCCCAATACATTGGCGCGACCATCCGCACCGACGGGGTCATGCTGTGGTTCATCCTCGACGATGCCGGGCTGCACCTGCGCTGCCGCTACCCCGATACCCCTGAGGGCCGTGAACATGTGGGCGGCTGGCTGGATGCGCTGATCCTCAAGCTCCGCGCCCAGGCCCGCGCTTCGGTAGGCGGGCTGCTCCGGCTCGGCGAGCGTCGATACCGGGTGCAGCGTGCCGAACGCTCCGACGTACCAGCCATTGTCGCACTCTTGTCCGATGACGAGCTGGGGGCATCGCGCGAAGGCGACGAGTTGGTGGCCTACGAGCGGGCCTTCGACAAGCTCAGCCGCGACTGGTCCAACTATCTTGCGGTGGTGCGCGACGAGGAAGATGCCGTCGTCGGAACCATGCAGCTGTCGATCATTCCCGGGCTGTCCCGCAAGGGCACCACGCGCTTGCAGATCGAGGGAGTGCGGGTGGCCGCCAGCGAAAGGTCCCATGGTGTTGGCCGGGCGATGCTCGAATGGGCGCACGCGCATGGCCGGGCCCGCGGCGCCCGGCTGGCCCAGCTCACGACCGACACCTCCAGGCTCAGGGCCCACGAGTTCTATGCTCGGCTGGGCTACGAGAAGAGCCACGTCGGGCTCAAGCTGCAGCTCTAGGCCCGGCCCGCGCCCTCGTCGGCAACTACGGTGAAGATATTCGGCTGCACATAGCCGGCCTGTTCGAAGGCCTCCAGCACCGCTTGGCTGACCGGCTCCACATGTTCGCGATGGATCAACGCGATGGCGCTGCCGCCAAAGCCTCCACCAGTCATCCTCGCGCCAATCGCCCCGGCAGCCAGCGCCGCTTCCACCGCGGCGTCGAGTTCTTCGCTGGAGATCTCGTAGTCATCGCGCATTGAGACGTGGGACTGGTACAAGAGCGCGCCGACCGCGTCGAGATCTCCTTCGCCAAGGACCTTCACGGTCTGCAGTACGCGCTGGTTCTCGGTGACAATATGCTTTGCCCGGCGCTTGATGACCGGATCATCGATGGCTTCAAGGGCATCAACGCTGGCCACATCGCGCAGCGCGTCGACCCCCAGGACTTCGCAGGCCTGCTCGCAGCTGCGCCGGCGCGCGGCGTAGCCGCCATCCACATGCGAATGCTCCACCCGGGTGTCAATCACCAGCACCACAGCATCATGTTCGGCCAACGGCAGGGGCACCGTCGCCGCTTCCATGGAACGGCAATCCAGGAACAGCGCATGCTGCGCCTGGGACATCAACGAGGCGCTCTGGTCCATGATTCCGGTCGGAGCACCGACAAATTCGTTCTCCGCCCGCTGGGTCAGCTGCGCCATCCGGGTGTGCGTCAGCCCGAGGTCATAGAGGTCGTTGAGGGCAACGATGGTTCCGACTTCCAGCGCGTGGGAGGAGGACAGGCCAGAGCCCACCGGAACATCAGAATCCACCAGCAGCTCGAAGCCGGAGAGCTGCACGCCGTCCAGCTCGTTCAGCGCCCAGACCACCGCGGCCGGATAGGCGGCCCAGCCGGGTACGGCCTTGGGCACCAGTTCGTCGATGGTAATCGAGGTGACCGGGTTCGAGTCCGCGCCCCCATAGGTGGAGGCGAAATCCAGCGTGGTGCTCTCCGGCTCCAGCTGCGACTTGCGGCGGATGGCGACCAGCGCGTTCTTGTCGATGGCGAAGGGCAGGACATAGCCCATGTTGTAGTCGGTATGCTCGCCGATCAGGTTCACGCGCCCGGGCGCGCGCCAGATGCCTTCGGGGTGGTGCCCGAAGGTCTTGGTGAATCTTTCACGCAGCGCGCTGACGCGGGCCGCGTTCTCCTTGCTGTCGCTGATGCTCACAGGGTGACCTCACGCAATCTTGCTGCCGTGGTTTCGGCGGGAATGTCATTGATAAAAGCGCCCATGGCCGCTTCGGAGCCGGCGAGGAATTTGAGCTTGTCGGCGGCGCGGCGCGGGCTGGTCAGCTGCAGGTGCAGGCGCGAGGCCGCGCGTTCCCTGGCGGCGATCGGAGCCTGGTGCCAGGCGGCGATGTACGGGGTCGGGGTCTGATACAGCGCATCGAAACGCCGCAAAAGGTCCCGGTACATGACCGCCAGTTCGCCTCTTTCCTCGTTATCCAGCGCCGCGAAGTCCGGCACGTGGCGGTGCGGAACCAGATGCGCTTCCAGCGGCCAGCGTGCCGCATAGGGAACGAAGACGGAGAAATGCTCGCCCTGGGCCACCATGCGCGTACCCTCGGCCTGCTCGTATTCGAGGATGTCGCCCATCAGCGTCCGGCCCGTGTCCTCCAGATGCTTGACGGCTTGATCAGCCATCTTGCGCGCGGTGGGTGTCAGGTACGGGTAGGCGTAGATCTGGCCGTGGGGGTGGTGCAAGGTGACGCCGATATCCTGCCCCCGGTTTTCGAAGGGAAAGACCTGGGCGATGCCTTCCATGGCGGAGAGCTCTTCGGTGCGCTGGGCCCAGGCCTGGACTACGGTGCGGGCGCGCTCATCATCCAGCGACGCGAAGGATCCTGCATGATCCGGGGTGAAGACCACGACTTCGCAGCGGCCATAGGCCGGGGCGGGCACCTGGCCTGTTGCGGCCGCCGGGATATGTCCCAGCGCCGGGCCCAGGGAGGGGAAGCGGTTTTCGAAGACCACCACGTTGAAGTCCTCGGCCGGGATTTCACTGTGCCGCCCGCCCGTGCTGGGGCACAGCGGGCACTGGTCCTTGGGCGGGAGGTAGGTGCGCGACTGGCGGTGGGCCGCCACCGCGACCCAGTCGCCGGTCAGCCGGTCATAGCGCAGTTCCCCCGGCTCGCCGCGCGGGTCCAGGGCCCGGGTGTCGTGCACTTCTTCGGGGACGCTGCCGGAGGCATCGGCGAAGAAGATCGCTTCGCGGCCATCGGCGAGGTGGTGCACCCGGTGGGTTGCTTCATGTGCTGCGTTGCCCTGCGGCATGGCAATGTCTCCAGATACTTCGTCAGTTCAGTGGGGTGGATCTCTCGGGCTGGCTCAGCTGCCCTGGACCGGGCCGATCAGCCAGCTGGCTTGGTGGGTGCCGGCTGGCTCCAACCGGATTACGTCCTCGCCCGAGTTGAAGGCTCCCGGCGGGCAGGTCATCGGCTCAATGGCCAGGCCGGTGCGGTCCAGCGCCGGATCTTCCTGGTCTGCGGTATGCACCTGCACCCAGCCGCAGGCCTGATCCCAGGTCATCTGCGAACCGGTGCCCTGCTCATCGGTGAGGACCGCGCGGGCCGGCTTCCCGCCGTCGAAGTCCAGCGCGGTATAGGCGTGGTCGATGAAGGTAGTACCCAGCTTCTTCGGCTCGCGGAAGTCCAGTTCGGTGCCGGCCACGGCCACCACGTCCTTGGGCAGCAGCCGCTGGCCTTCGGTGAGCTGGACCTGCGCGGCGGGCAGGCCCAGAATCCAGCTGTCCACCTTGTCGCCCGGGGCGACCAGGTAGGCGTGCGAGCCCCAGCCGAAGGGCGCCGCTTCGGTTCCGAGGTTGGTGGCGGTGGCGGTGGTGCGCAGCCCGTCGGCTTCCAGCTGGTAGCTGATCACCAGTTCCACTTCGAAGGGGTAGCCCGGGCTCGGGGTGATGGTGGTGCACAGTTGCGCGGAGTCTTCGGTATGCCCGGCGAGGGTGAAGTCGGTGTCCACCACCAGCCCGTGCAGGGCGTGGCCCCGTTCGGGTTCGGTGATCGGCAGCTTCTGCGGCTCCGAGTCCCAGGTGTAGCTGCCGTCGGTGACGCGGTTGGGCCAGGGTGCGAGGATGGCTCCGGAGTAGACCGGGCGGGGCTGCTGCGGGTCGAAGGCCCTGACCAGCGGCCGGCCCTCGTATTCGAGGCTGACCAGGGTGGCGCCGACGGTGGCTAGTTCGGCACGGAAACCGTGGGCGGTAAGGGTTGCGATCTGGCCATTGGCGGTGCTGCGCATGGTTCCTCATTCTGTGCTGGTTCGGTGCCGGGGCTGGTGGCACAGGCTGGGCCCCTCCGCACACCGGTGCGGAAGGGCCCAGCCATGCTTGACGCGGGTGCGGCTTAGCTGCCGGCGCCTGCGCGGCGCTTGTTGTAGATGTCGAAGGCCACTGCCAACAGCAGCACGATACCCTTGACGATCTGCTGGGTGGAAGCGCCCACGCCCATCAGCTGCATTCCATTGGAAAGTACCGCCATCACCAGGCCGCCGACAATGGCGCCTGTCACACGGCCCACGCCGCCGGTGGTCGACGCGCCGCCGATGAAGCAGGCGGCGATGGCATCCAGCTCGAACATGTTGCCGGCGCCGGGCTGGGCGCCATTGGAACGCGAGGAGAAGACCACGCCGGCCACGCCCGAGAGCAGGCCCATGTTGATGAAGATCCACAGGTTGATCTTCTTGACGTTCACGCCCGAGAGCTTGGCCGCCGAGAGGTTGCCGCCGATGGCGTAGACGTGGCGTCCGAAGACCGTGCGGGTGGTCAATACGTTGTAGCCCAAGATCAGCACGGCCAGGATGATCAGCACGATCGGCATGCCGCGGCTGGTGGCGATCTGCCAGAAGAACCAGAGGATGATGACGGCAATGATCAGGTTCTTGACCAGGAACATCGCCATGGATTCAACGCTCTGACCGTACTTGGCGCGGCCGGCGCGGTTGCGCCACTGCGAGTAGACCAGGCCGACAACCGCGATCACGCCGATCACCAGGGTGAAGGTGTCAAAGCCGTAGCCGCCGAGCAGGCCGTTGAGGAAGCCGCCGGCGATCTGGCCGTATTCGCCAGGGAATGGCGAGAGCGAAACGTTGTTGAGCACTTCGTAGGTCAAGCCGCGGAAGAGCAGCATGCCGGCCAGGGTCACGATGAAGGCCGGGATGCCCACATAGGCCACCCAGAAGCCCTGCCACAAACCGCAGATCGCGCCCACGGCGATGCCGGCAAGCATGCCGACCCACCAAGGCATGTCGTTCTTGATCACCAGCACCGCGGAGACCGCGCCGGTCAGTGCCACCAGCGAGCCGACCGAGAGGTCGATGTGCCCGGCGACGATCACGATGATCATGCCCAGGGCCAGGATCAGCACGTAGGAGTACTGCAGGACGATATTGGTGATGTTGGTGGGGCTCAAGAGCAGCCCGTTGGTCAGGATGCTGAAGAGCACCACGATGAGCACGAAGGCAATGTAGATGCCTGAGGTGCGCAAGTTCTTGGTGAAGATATCCTTCAACTCGGTTGTGATGGTCATCGGGTGCTTTCCTTCTCGATGGTCATGAGTTCCATGAGGCGTTCCTGGTTGGCTTCGGCCACCGGCAGTTCGCCGGTCATCCGGCCATAGGCCAGGGTGTAGATGCGGTCGCAGATGCCCAGCAGCTCGGGCAGTTCGGAGGAGATCACCAGGACCGCCTTGCCGGAGGCGGCCAGCTCGTTGATGATCGTGTAGATCTCGTATTTGGCGCCGACGTCGATGCCGCGGGTGGGTTCGTCGAGGATCAGCAGCTCAGGGGCGGTGTGCAGCCATTTGCCCAGCACCACTTTCTGCTGGTTTCCGCCAGAGAGGTTGCCGACCTTGGCCATGACGTTGGGGGTCTTGATGCGCATGGACTTGCGGTAGTGCTCGGCGATCTGGATTTCGCGGTTGGAGTTCACGAAGCCGTTGGAGGAGATCTTCCCCAAGCCGGCCGCGGTGGTATTCACGCGGATATCCTCGATCAGGTTCAGCCCGAACTTCTTGCGGTCCTCCGAGACGTAGGCGATTCCGGCCTTGATGGCCTTGCCCACGGTGGAGGTATCCACCTGCTTGCCGCCCATGAGCACGCTGCCGGTGATATTCCGGCCGTAGCTGTGCCCGAAGACGCTCATCGCCAGTTCGGTGCGCCCGGCGCCCATAAGACCTGCGATACCGACGATTTCGCCAGCGCGCACGTTCAGCGAGGCGTTGTCCACCACGGTGCGTTCCTGCTGCACCGGGTGCTGGACGGACCAGTCGCGGATCTCGAAGACGACTTCGCCGATCTTCGGTTCGCGCTCCGGGTAGCGGGAGGAGAGCTCGCGGCCGACCATGCCGCGGATGATGCGGTTCTGGTTGGAGGCCGGATCGGCCATATCCAAAGCTTCAATGGACTGGCCATCGCGGATGATGGTGGTGGTGTTGGCGATATCTTCGATTTCGCCGAGCTTGTGCGAAATGATGATCGAGGTGATGCCCTGCTCGCGCAGTCCGCGCAGCAGGTTCAGCAGGTGCTCGGAGTCATCATCGTTCAGCGCCGCGGTGGGTTCGTCCAGGATCAGCAGCTTCACGTTCTTGCTCAGCGCTTTGGCGATTTCCACCAGCTGCTGCTTGCCGACGCCCAGCTGCCCTACCGGGGTGATCGGCAGTTCATCCAGGCCCACACGTTTGAGCAGCTCGGCGGCGCGGTGGTTGGTTTCGTTCCAGTCGATGAAGCCGCTGCGCGCGGTTTCGTTGCCGAGGAAGATGTTCTCGGCCACCGACAGGTAGGGCACCAAGGCCAGTTCCTGGTGGATGATCACGATGCCCTGGGCTTCGGAGTCCTTGATATTCGAGGCTTTGAGTTCTTCGCCTTCGAAAATGATCTGACCCTCGTAGCTGCCGTGCGGGTAGACCCCGGACAGGACCTTCATGAGGGTGGATTTGCCGGCGCCGTTTTCGCCGCAGATGGCGTGGATTTCGCCTTTGCGGACCGAAAGGTTGACGCCGTCCAGCGCCTTGACCCCGGGGAAAGTCTTGGTGATCTCCTGCATTTGCAGGATGGTGGTGTCCATAGTGCTTTCGTCCTTGGTATGTGCGGTGAGCACCCTGCCCGTGGCTGGCCGCAACATCATGATGTTGCGGCCAGCTACGGGTGCGGGAGACTACTTGCTGCGGCCGGCCTTCACTTCTTCTGCCGTGTAGTACTTGGAGTCAACGAGCAGGGACTGGATGTTGTCCTTGACCACGATGTCCGAATCCAGCAGGAAGGATGGGACGACCTTCTTGCCGTTGTCGTAGCTCTTGGTGTCGTTGGCTTCCGGCTCGCCGCCGCCGGCGTAGGCCTTGACGGCTTCTACTGCCTGGGTAGCCAGCTTGCGGGTGTCCTTGAAGATGGTGGCGTACTGGACGCCGTCATCAATCAGCTTCACCGAAGCGATTTCGGCGTCCTGGCCGCTGATGATCGGCAGTCCGTCCTTGATCGACTTGCCGTAGCCGGCGTTGGACAGCGCGGTGATCACGCCGCGGGAGATGCCGTCGAATGGCGAGAGGATGCCGTCGATCTTGGTCTTGCCGCCAGCGTAGTTGGCGGTGATCAAGTCCTCCATGCGCGACTGGGCTTCTTCCTGGCTCCAGCGCAGGGTTGCTGCCTGCTCGATGTTGGTCTGGCCGGACTTGACCACGAGGGTCTTGTCATCCAGGAACGGCTTGAGCGTATCCATCGCGCCCTTCCAGAAGAAGTGAGCGTTGTTGTCATCGATGGAACCGGCGAAGAGCTCGATGTTCAGCGGGCCCTTCTTGTCGGTCTTCTTGCCATCTGCGTCCAACAAGCCCAGGCCGGTCAGCAGCGAGGTGGCTTGCTGCACGCCGACGTTGTAGTTGTCGAAGGTGACGTAGAAGTCGACGTTCTCGGTGCCGTTGATCAGGCGGTCGTAGGAGATGATCGGGATGCCGGCGTCGGCTGCTGCCTGCAGCTGGGTGGACAGCGCGGTGCCGTCGATGGATGCGACCACGAGGATGTCATCACCCTTGGTGATCATCTGGTCGATCTGCTGCTGCTGGGTTGGGATGTCGTCGTTCGCGAATTGCAGGTCGACGCTGTAGCCGGCCTCTTCCAGCTGGGACTTGACGGCCTTGCCATCAGCGATCCAGCGTTCCGAGGTCTCGGTTGGCATTGCCACGCCAACCTGGATGTCTTCCGGTGCCTTCGATTCGCTTTCGCCAGCGCCTGCACCGCCACCTGCGCCGCTGCCGCCGCAGGCTGCCAGTGCGGTAACCAATGCGAGGGAACCAACAGTCGCCGCAGCCTTGCGGGTCCAGTTATTCCATGCCATCTTTTCCTCCTTGAAAATGTGCCACACTCTGCGAGTGAGACGGGGCTCACACCATGTTAGCGCTAACATAGCGGGTTAGGCCACCCCTAATTGCAGATAAATTAAGATTCCTTACTCATTGCGCTGGCGAGGGCCTTGGATTGGCCTCCGCCAGCGCAAAAAACCGCGGGAAAACGGCTAAGAACTAGAAACCCTGAGCCAGCCGGTAGTAGCTCTGGTTCACGCGGATCTGCTGAGCGAAGTTCCGGCGCGTGGTTTCCTCATCGATGACCAGCAATTCGGTTCCAGCGATCTCGGCGAAGATTTCAAAAGCTTCGATGCCTGCCGCGGTGGACATCACCGTATGATGCGCGCCTCCGGCAGCCAGCCAGGATTCGGCCGACACGTTGAAGTTCGGCCGCGGGCTCCATACCGCACGGGCTACCGGCAGATGCGGCAGATCAGCAGGCGGGGTCACCACGTCGACCACATTGGCGGTCAGGCGGAAACGCTCGCGCATATCGGCCATGGAGACCACGACTGCGCCTTCGGTGGCGTCGGCGCTGAAGACCATGCGCACCGGATCCTCGCGGCCGCCGATGCCCAGCGGGTGGATCTCCACCCGTGGCCTGGTGGTGGTCAGCGACGGGCAGACCTCCAGCATGTGGGCGCCGAGGATCAGCTCTTTGCCCTCGGTCAGATCGTAGGTGTAGTCCTCCATCAGCGAGGCGCCTCCCGGCAGCCCCTCGCCCATGACCTTGGCCGCGCGCACCAGCACCGCGGTCTTCCAGTCGCCTTCCGCGCCAAAGCCGTAGCCCTTGCCCATCAGGCGCTGCACAGCCAGGCCCGGAAGCTGCTTCAGGCCGCCCAGATCCTCGAAGTTGGTGGTGAAGGCCATGGCCTTCGCTTCGCCCAGGAAAGCCTCCAAGGCGATTTCCTGGCGGGCCGCGTAGCGCAGGGACTCGTGGCGTTCGCCTCCGGCGCGCAGTTCTTCGACCACGTCGTAGTCGCGCTCGTACTCGGCGACCAGGGCATCGATGTCGGCGTCGGCGACCGCTTCCACGGCCTCGACCAGGTCGTTGACTGCCCAGGTGTTCACCGATACGCCAAAGCGGATTTCCGCCTCGGTCTTGTCTCCCTCGGTGACCGCGACGTTGCGCATATTGTCGCCAAAGCGCACCAGGTTCAGGTTCTGCACGGCGTTGTAGCCGGCGGCGCCGCGGACCCAGGTGCCCACGCGGCGGGCCACAACCGGGTTGGATACATGGCCAACTACGGTGGTGCGGGCTGCGCCCAGGCGGGTGGCCAGGTAGGCGTATTCGCGGTCGCCGTGGGCGGCCTGGTTCAGGTTCATGAAGTCGAAGTCGATGGAATCCCAAGGCAGTTCGACATTGGCCTGGGTGTGCAGGTGCAGCAATGGCTTCTGCAGTGCCTTGAGTCCGTTGATCCACATCTTGGCCGGGCTGAAGGTGTGCATCCAGGTGATAACGCCCAGCACCTTGTCATCCGAGTTCGCTTCCAGCATGGCGCGGCGGATGGAGTCCGAGTCCTTGAGCACCGGCTTCCAGACGATCTTGGCTGGCACCTCGGCGGAGGCGTCGAGGGTCTGGGCCACCTCGGTGGACTGCTCGGCCACCTGGCGCAGGGTTTCCTCGCCGTAGAGGTCTTGGCTTCCGGTGAAGAACCAGATTTCTTTGTCGTTATATACCTTGGCCATGATGTCCTTACTGTCCGTAAACGTTCTGGTAGCGCTCGTAGAGCGAGTCGATCTTCGCGGGGTCGATGGGCTGCGGATCCCCGAGCTGTTGTGCGATATGCACGGTGCGGGCCACTTCTTCGCACATCACCGCTGCCTTGACGGCGGCGCGGGCATCCTTGCCGATGGTGAACGGGCCATGGTTGGCCATGAGCACCGCGGGGCTGCGGGATTCGCGCAGCGTGGCGACGATGCCGCGGCCGATGGAGTCATCGCCGATGATCGCGAAAGGGCCGATGGGGATCGGTCCGCCGAATTCGTCGGCCATCATGGTCAGCACGCAGGGGATATCCTCGCCGCGTGCCGCCCACGCGGTGGCATAGGTGGAGTGGGTGTGCACCACACCGCCGACTTCCGGCATGTGCTCGTAGGTGTACGCGTGCGCGGCGGTATCCGAGGAAGGTGCATGTTCGCCTTCCAGCAGCTGGCCATCAAGGGTGCACACCACCATGGATTCCGGGGTCAAGTCATCGTAGGAGACCCCCGATGGCTTGATCACGAAGAGATCCTGGCTGCCGTCGGCCACCTCGGGGTGGCGCACCCGCTGCGAGACGTTGCCTGCGGTCCAGACCACCAGTTCGTAGCGCGGAAGCTCGGCGTGCAGGTCGGCAACTTCCTGGCGGACCCGCTGGACTTCATCGCGCATGGATTGCGGGTAGCTCTCCAAGGTTCGTTGTTGATTCATCGGTTTCTCTTTTCGTCCAGAACTGTGTGCAATGCCTAGATGGCGGTGATGGCCGCGCGCTGGATGTCCAGGCCGGCTTCATAGGTTTCCAGGTAGGCCTCGAAGCCGGCGCGGTCTTCGTCCAGCGGCTCCGCGAGATTCAAAGCGGCATCAGCGAAGACCTCGGAGTCGAGGAATTCGGGCAGGGACCGCGCCAGCCCATCAAGGACCCGGCGGCGGTAGGCCGCGAGGACTGCGATGCCCCACGCACCCCCGTGCCCGGCGCTGTCGCCGACCAGGACCGGGGTGTTGATCGCGGCGGCCAGCAGGCGCTGAGCCACCCCGGCGGTGCGGAAGATGCCGCCATGGGCAAACATCTGCTTGACCTCGACGCCTTCAGCAGCCAGCACCCGCAGCCCGAGGCTCAGGGTGGCGAAGATGGCGTAGACCTGGACGCGCATGAGGTTGGCCAGGTTCAGCGTGGAGTCGGGGGTACGCAGGATCGCTGGGCGGCCTTCGGCAAGGTCCGCGACTGGCTCGCCGGAGAGGTTGTTGTAGGCCAGAAGCCCGGCACCATCGGCGGCACCGTCCAGCGCCGCGCGCAGCAGGGTTTCGAAGACCGCATTGTCGTCGGCCTCGCTGCCCAGTGCTTGGGCGAACTGCCCGAAGACCTGGGCCCAGGCGGCGAATTCGCTGGCGCCGTTATTGCAGTGGACCATGGCTACCGGATGGCCATCGGGTGTGGTGACCACGTCGATTTCGTGGTGCACTTCCTTCAGCGGAGCATCGAGTACCACCATGGCGAAAATGGAGGTGCCGGCGGAGATGTTGCCGGTGCGCTGGGCTACCGAATTGGTGGCTACCATGCCGGTTCCGGCGTCCCCTTCCGGCGGGCACATCGGGCTGCCGGGCTGAAGCTGGCCGGTGGGATCCAGCAGCAAGGCCCCTGCTTCGCTCAGCGTTCCGGCATCGGCGCCGGCAGGCAGGGCCGCTGGCAGCAACGAGGAAAGTCCGGTGGTGACTCCATGCCGGGCAGCCACTGTGTCGAAAGCGGAAAGCATCCGGGCGTCGTAGCTGCCGGTGGCCGAATCGATGGGGAACATTCCGGCGGCGTCCCCGACGCCGAGCACAAAATTGCCGGTGAGAAGTTCATGGACAAATCCAGCCAAGGTGTTCAGCCTGGACACCTGCGAGACGTGCTCTTCGCCATTGAGCAGAGCTTGGAAGTAGTGCGCTACAGACCAGCGCTGCGGGATGTTGAAGTCCAATGCTTCGCTGAGTTCGGCGGCGGCCTGCGCGGTGGAGGTATTGCGCCAGGTGCGGAAGGGCACCAGCAACTCGCCGTCGGCGTCGAAGGCCAGGTAGCCGTGCATCATCGCGGAGATCCCGATGGAGCCTAGCTGTGTCGGGCGGGCACCGTGGCGTTCTTGGGCATCGGCCAGGACCTGGGCCATGCAGTCCTGCAGGCCGGCGATGATCGCTTCACGGGAGTAGGTCCAGTTCTTGTCTTCGTACTGGTTTTCCCAGGCGTGGCTGCCGCTGGCCAGCTGCTGATGATCTGGGCCAATCAGGCTTGCTTTGATATTCGTTGAGCCGAATTCGATGCCCAGCACGGCTTGACCGCTGGTGATGATCTCGCGGGCGGCTGACCCGTTGAGCTGTGTTGCCATGAATTCTCCGTTCGCACAGCTCGGTGAGCAGCGCCATTGCCATCGTTATCCACTGAGCGTCTGGGAAAAATACGCAGAGCGGAACAAAACCTCGATGCAATGTTAGCGCTAACATTTTGTGATGCGCAACACCGGATTTCATTTAACGGGCTTCGAGGCGGTCCTTAGCGGGACTTTGGCGGCGCGGTGCTTGCCCGTATGACCAGCGTTGGAGCAATCACCTTCGGAGTCTTGTCCGACGCCGCCCCATCCAGCAATTCGGTAAGCGCCGCATGGCCAACATCGCGGAACGGCTGGCGCACTGTGGTCAGCGAAGGGATCAGGAAATTCGAGATCTGCAGGTCATCAAAGCCAATGACCGAAACATCGTTGGGCACGTCCAACCCGGCTTCCCAGAAGGCGCGCAATACGCCGGTAGCCAGGTAGTCATTCGCGGCAAACACTGCCGTGACCTCGCCGGATCGCACCGATTCGACCAAGCGCTTGCCTGCCTCATGGCCACTGGGGGCCAGCCAGGATTCCGCAGGCACTTCGATCACCGGCGCCTTGGCAGCAAGCATTGCTTCCTGCCAGCCAATCTGGCGTTCCGTGGCGTCGAACCAGCCGGTGGGCCCGGAAACGTGCGCGATATTTCGATGGCCCAAACCCAGCAGGTGGTTCGTGGCGATGCGCGCGCCTTCACGCTGGTCCACGTAGACGTAATGCGCCGGATCCGAGGCCGGGACCTTGGTGCGGGCAGCCACCACTACCACCGGAATAGTCAGCGCGGCATCATCCAGGGCATCGATGACCTTTTCGAAGGGTGCGACCATGACTAGCCCGTCGATCCCCTGGTCGGCGAGGTGGCTCAGCGCCTCGCTCGCGCTATGCGCGTCGTAGCGATCCAGCGCGGTGACGGTCACGAAATACCCTTGAGCGCGGGCCGCGGCCTCGATGGCGAGCACGGTGGATTGCGGCCCAAAGAATTCACTGCCGACGGTCAAGATGCCGATGGTGCTGGAGTGCGAAGTGGCCAGCGTGCGGGCTGCTCGATTGCGGCGATAGCCAAGCTGGCGGATCGCTTCCATCACCTGGTCACGGGTTCTCGCCCGGACATTCGGATGATCATTCAGCACACGGGAGACCGTCTGATGAGACACCCCTGCCATGGCCGCCACATCCGCCATCGACGGGGGTCGGTTTCCTGGGCGCCCTTCTCCGGGCTGAGCAATGTTCACAACGGTCATTATTGCAAAGACCCGCGTTTTGACTACTGTCGCGTAGGGTACAACGGAGCTCAAACACCTACAGCGAACGCATATGCAATTTGGTGCATATGTTTAATTACTCAACAACTACCGCCAGATGGCGGGGTTATCCCCGAGCCTCCCGAACGTCGGGGCTTCAGAAAAATCTTGGTTCTCAAATCGTGGTCAAAGGACGATATTGGCAAGCTCGGATACGCTCACTGAATTATCTGGCGTGGTAAATCGCGCCGCTCGTGACATCTTCTTCCAACGCTTCGAGGGTCCGTCCGCGGGTTTCTGGAACCTGGGTAGTGACGAAGTACAGGGCCACCGCGCCAACGCCGGCAAAGATGAAGAAGGAGCCGGTGATTCCCACGCCTGAGACCAACGACGGGAAGAAGAGCGTCAGCACGCCATTGGTCCCCCAGCCGAAGAAGACCGAGATGCCGATGCCCAGGCCACGCATATGCAGAGGGAAGATCTCAGCAAGCCAAACCCAGACCGCCACGCTCAGGAAAGTCTGCATCGAGGCAACAAAGGCCACTACAAGGATCAAGATGACTACCGGGCGCAGCGCACTTCCTGCTGGCAGCAGCATGCTGGCAAAAGCCACCAGCAAATGGCAAATAGTGGTCAGCGACAGCCCGATCATGAAGGTCGTCCGGCGATCAAGGCGGGCCATATTGCGCAAGCCGATGATGCCGCCAATGACGGCAACAACGCCAAAAGCGATATTGGCCAGGACCGCCTGCTGAGCGGTCATGCCAGCTTCTTCCAGCACCCGCGTTCCGTAGTACATGATCGAGTTGATCCCGGTCAGCTGCTGCATGCTCGCCACACCGATGCCCACGCAAACAATGCGCAACAGCCATTTGTTTTTCAATACCGCCTTGATGCCGACGGGCTTGTTCTTCAGCTGTCCTTTTTCGGCCATGGCCCGGATTTCGCGCACTTCGGCGAGCGCCCGATCAGCTGAACGAACAGTTCCGAGCACCCCAAGGGCCTTCTCGTAATGCCCCTTCTCCACGAGCCAACGCGGAGATTCGGGCATGCGCAGCATCCCGAAGAACAGAACCAGGGCTGGCAAGGCGCAGATGGAGAACATGATGCGCCAGACGCCGTCCATGCTTCCGCCAAGCCAGGCGCCCAGGATCGCGTTCAGGACGAAGGCCGCCAACTGGCCGGCCACGATGGCCATTTCGTTGCGGCCGGTAATGGAACCGCGGATCTCATGGGGAGCCAGTTCGGCGAGGTACACCGGCACGACGGTGGAGGCCCCTCCCACCGCCACGCCAAGCATGATGCGGCCGGCAACCAGTACGCCGAACCCCACCGGGGAGAAGGTTCCCGGCTCTGGGCCCGCGGGCGAGAAAACCACGAGTAGCGTTCCCACGAGGAACAGGACCGCCAGGGCGACGATGGTTTTGCGCCGGCCCCATAAGTCGGCGATCTGCCCGGACACGAGTGCCCCGAGTGCGGCGGCGAAGACCAGAGAGCTGATCACCACGCCGACTTGCAAGAGATTCAGGCCAAGCTCCGCGGCCATCGGTCCTTCAGCGCCGTTGGCAACCCCGGTGTCATATCCAAAGAGCAGTCCGCCGAAGCAGGCGACAATCGAGATCAAACCCAGGCGTTTGGAATGCGGACCTGAAGTCAGCGAAGGCAAACCCGATTCGGGCGCAAGATTTTGCGCGCTGGACATAAGACTCCTTCGGATGGCCCGGGCGAAGGCGTTGGCCGGATCCTCAGCGGTCCCGTCTTTTTCACTCGGTGCAACAAGGGCGAGAAGGATTGGCCTTGACCTTGATCGGCGGCCGGCTTTCCCGGCCTCGCCCAACCCTAATAATTTCATCGAACGCAGGCCCGTCCAAACTCGGCGTTCTGTCGATGATCACTGGAGGGTGCTGTTATGCGGTTTGCGCTTCAGGGGCACCGGCGTGGGGATCTAGCCGTGCTGGGCACCGGGCACACCCCCGGCCCTGCAGTTCCTTATTCGATGGGTCAATCCGGCATTCCATGCATCAACTCAATCTGCGCAAAAGATTGGCCGTCGGGGTCTATCTTTCTATCGGGATCCTGCCCTAGAATTTTGTAAGCATTTGTACTGACAACTGTACATATGGAATTCACTGATCCACCGCCGTAGTCAAGGAGGACCCATGGCAAAACTCTCCATGAATGTCACGACCAGTTTTTATGGAAACGTCGCCACCGATATCGCCACCGCCAAGTCGGCCGGATTCGGCGGCATCGAATTGCAGAGCCCAAAGCTGTATCGGTACCTCGACGCCGGGTACTCGGTCAACACGCTTCCTGACATGCTCGCAGACCTGGAAGTGACGGGCATCGGCGCAGTCCTTGATCTTGAACGCCAGGGCACCGCGCGAGATGACATGCTCCAAGAAGTCAGGCGCATGGCCGAAATCGCTACCGTGGTCGGAGCTCCGATTCTGCAAATGTGCACCGGTCCGGTGGACTGGAATGTCGTCAAGGATTTCAAGAGTGGCCAGCTGTCCGATTCCGACCCCCGCTATCGCGGCACGCTCGGCCTGCCTGAACCGGAGGCATTGGCGATTGCGGCCAGCAATGTCGCGGCCGCGGCCGACATCGCCGCAGACCACGGCCTGGAAATCTATCTGGAGCCACTGGCCTGGTCCAACATCAACCGCTGCCGCCACGCGTTGGAAATCATCGAGCGCAGCGGGCGGGAGAATGTCGGCATCGCGCTGGACACCTGGCATTTCTGGACGGTGGGCGACACGCTGGACGAAGTCGCCGCATTGCCCAAGGAGCTCATCAAGGCGGCGCACATCTCGGACGGCCTCGACCTGGACCGCGACCGGGATGTTCCGGCCCAGGATCAGCATCGCAATGTCGTGATTGGGGGTGGCGCCATTCCATTGCAGCAGTGGGTGGATGCCATCAAGTCCACCGGCTACGACGGCTGGTGGGTGTCCGAAATGTTCTCCGACCGGGCCAATGAACACGACTTCCACAAGGTCGCGAGCACCATGCGCAACCTGCTCGACATCATGATCTCCTAATCGGCGCCTACTTCTCATAAGGACCACATACCATGCAACGATTCGCCCTGATTGGCGCAGGCTTCATCGGCTCCGTCCACGCGCAGAATCTGGCTTCCCACCCCGATGTGGATTTCCGCCTGATCTACGACATCGATGTCCAGCGGGCTTCGGCACTGGCTGCCCAGCACGGCGCCAAGGCCGCAGATTCGCTCGACGACATCTTCAACAACGATCAACTCGACGCGGTCTTCATCGCCTCATCCACGGATTCACACGCCCAGAACCTTCGGCTCGCGGCCGACGCCGGGTTGGCGGCCCTGGTTGAAAAACCCATAGACCTCGACCTCGAGACCGCCAAATCGACCGTGGCCTACGTGGAGCGCTCCGGCATCAAGGCCATGGTGAATTTCAATCGCCGTTTCGATTCGGCCCACGCCGAGCTCAGGGACCTGGTCCGCCAGGGATCGATCGGTTCCCTGTCGCTGCTGCAATTGACCTCCCGCGGACCCGCCCTGCCTCCGGTGGACTACCTCAAGAGCTCCGGTGGCCAATTCCGCGACCAGGCCGTGCATTTCTACGATTTGGCATCCTGGATCGCCGGAGCGGATCCGGTCCAGATCCATGCCTTCGGCTCAGCCCTCGCGGCCCCGGAAATCGCAGCATTCGGTGATGTCGATACCTCGATCAACTCTTTGCTCTTTCCCGATGGGGCCCTGGCGCAGATCGACTGCGTGCGGCACACCGGCTACGGCTATGACGAACGCATCGAAGCCTTGGGCTCGGAGGGAGTGGCGGAATCAGAGCGCCAGCGCTCGGGCCATGTCACGCTCGTGCGCAAGGAGCATGCCCGGTCCCACGGCCTGCACGGAAACTGGTTCGACCGGGTCAAGCCGACCTACGCCGCGAGCCTCAGCGCCTTCGTCAAGGCCCTGGAAGAGGACCTGGACTCCCCCATCACGCTGCGCGAGGGCCTGAAGTCCCAGGCAATTGCCCAGGCCGCGGTGCGCTCGCTCTCCTCGGGCCGCAGCGAGGCTATCGACTACTCCCGGTAGCTTCAGGAGCCGGTCCCGCCTGGTCGAGCTCGATCTCGAGCTTGGCCCGGCAGGGTCCCTTCCATGCTGGGCCCTGCGCGGCTTAGCGGATCCCTTCTTGTGCGAATTCCAGGACGGCCTCGCCATTTGCCGAGTCGACGATGGCCGGGCCGGTCAGAATGTCCTTTCCACCGCCGATCTCGAATCCGCCACGGTGGTTCTGCCAGAGGGCGTCCACAGCCATGTAGCCTTGCAGCCACGGCTGCTGGTCCACGCTGAACAGGATCTTGCGATCCACGATCGCCTGGGCAAGTTCGGCATTCAGATCGAAGGACGCGATCACGGCGCCGCTGCCCGTCTCCGACGTCGATGCGGCAGCGGTCAGCGCTATGGGTGCGTCGAGTGCCACCACTGCGTCGGCTTGCTGCGAAGTTTGCAGCTTGGCCGTGATGGTGGAGGCGACTTGGGTCATGTCCGTGCCCTGGACATAGAGGTTCTCCGTCGCGGGAATCACCTTTTTCACGCCTTCGCATCTGGCTTCCAGGCCCACGTTTCCTTGCTCGTGGATCACGCAGATCGGCGAGGCCTTGCCTTCCGCCTTGAGCCGCTCGCCGACGGCCTCTCCCGCCAGTTTCTCGTCACTGCCGAAATGGGCAAAGGCTCCCATCGCCGCAGATACTTCGCCTCCCGAATTGATCGACACAATAGGGATGCCAGCTTCCTCCGCCTTCGCCAGGACATCCTTCATCGCGCCGGGTTTCGCCAGGGTCACAATGATCCCGTCAACGCCCTGAACCACATACTGCTCGATAAGCTGGGCTTGCTTGCCGGCCTCCGGATCCGAACTGTAGATCAACTCGACGTTGTCCTTGGTTGCGGCTTCTTGGGCACCTCGCCGGATGGTATCCCAGAAAGTGTTCCCCGGCGCCCCATGGGTGACCATGGCTACCTTGATGCGGTCCGTGGTGGCAACTTGTCCTATTGGCGCATTGTCTTCTGCCACCTGGCGGCCGCCGTGTGCTGAGCATCCGGTCAGGAGCAGCGCCCCAGCGAGCACCATTCCAGCGAAATACCTAAATTTCGGTTCAATCCAACGCATATCGTCCTCCGTCAATTCAGCACCGGCCATCTAACGCTACCAAGTCCTGTGCACATGCCAATCCTGGCACCGATGCCATCGCCCGACGGGATCCATCATGCTCATCGTCCGCCCAGCGGAAATGCGGCCCGGGTGGAAAGTGCGTCGTCGGTTGAAGGTGCCAGCATAGCTATCAGCAACGAAATGGGGCCCGCCCGCCCGGATTGAATAGACAGTGATGCCGCCTGAGTCACCGGGCAACGCCACGCCCTATGGCTTCGTTACCACAGGGGCAGCCCGGCCGGGCCGCATCACCCTTGGCTGCATCTGGGAGCTGGGCCCGTTTGTGGCGCACATGGCCCTCGAGCGCGCGTTGCCGATCCGCGACACGAGCGCACGCAACTCAGAAAACTTTAACGCCTAGCCAACACGCAAGAATCCCCGGGACACGGAGGCGATGCATCGTGTCCCGGGGGATCAAGCCGGCAAGCCGGTGCGCAGGCTACTTCGCTGCCGCGCCCGCCTCGGCTTCTGCCAGTTCCTCGGCGTGGCCGCCGAGCTGCTCCAGCTCGTGAGCCAGCTCGGCCAATTCGGCCCCACCGGCCATCTGCGCGGTCAGCTCTTCGACAGTGATTTCCGACTTGGTGTAGTACCCGATGGACCGTCCGCGCTTGAGCAGCAGGAACGAGTCGCCTACCGGGTACGCGTGATGCGGGTTGTGCGTAATGAAGATGACGCCCAGGCCGCGGTCGCGAGCCTGCAGGATGTAGCGCAGCACCACGCCTGACTGCTTGACGCCCAGGGCGGCGGTTGGCTCATCGAGGATCAGCACCTTCGCGCCGAAGTACACAGCACGGGCGATCGCCACGCACTGTCGCTCGCCACCGGAGAGCTGGCCAATGGGCTGTTCCACATCGCGCAGGTCAATCCCCATATCCGAGAGTTCCTGCTTGGTGATGTCCTTCATCTTCTGCACATCAAGCTTCTTGAACGGGCCCACTCCGGTGGTCAGTTCCGAGCCGAGGAAGAAGTTGCGCCAGATGGGCATCAACGGAACGACTGCCAGGTCCTGGTACACGGCGGCGATGCCGGCATCCAGTGCAACACGGGGGCTCTTGAGCTTGATGGACGAGCCATGCAGGGTGAAGTCGCCTTCATCGTGCTGGTGCAGGCCCGCGATGATCTTGATCAGCGTGGACTTTCCGGCGCCGTTATCACCCAAGACGCAGGTGACCTTGCCTGGGTCAACCACCATGTCCACACCGCGCAGGGCGATAATGCTTCCGTAGTGCTTGCCCACGCCCTTGAGGGTCAGCAGGTTATCGCTGGTCTTCGGCTCGAGCTTTTCCAGCAGCTCTTCGGTCTTCTTGTTTTTGCGAGTTTTCATGATCTTGTCCTTGGCTTCCTATTTGCTGGATTCCGCGCGCTTCTTCACTACGATGTTGACCACCGTAGCCAGGAGCAGCATCAGGCCCAGGAAGAACTTGAACCAGTCCGGGTTCCATTCGGCGTACACGATGCCCTTGTTGGCCATGCCGAAGATGAAGGCGCCGATGGCACCGCCAATGGCTGAGCCGTAGCCGCCGGTGAGAAGGCAGCCGCCGATCACTGCGGCGATGATGTACAGGAATTCGTTGCCGATGCCTTCACCGGACTGCACTGCATCGAAGGCGAACAGGTTGTGCATGCCCAGGACCCAACCGCAGAATCCGACGGCCATGAACAGGCCGATCTTGGTACGCACTACCGGCACGCCCACGGCGCGGGCGGCCTTTTCGTCGCCGCCGATGGCGAAGATCCAGTTGCCGATTTTGGTTCGCAGCAGGATCCACGAAGCGATAATGACCATGGCCAGCCAGATGAAGACCGTCACCTTCACGTCAATTCCGGCGATGTTCACCGACGAGGCGAAGATCGCCTTGGCGCTTTGGAACCCTTCCATATCCGCAATGGATGGCGAGGACACCGAGCCGCCGATAGCGCGGGTCAAACCGAGGTTCAAACCAGTGAGCATCAGGAAACTGGCCAGGGTGACGATAAAGGATGGCAGTTTGGTCTTGATCAGGATGATGCCGTTGATGAATCCGATCAGCAGCGAAACGATCAGCGCGAGGACCACACCGACCCAGACGTTCAGGCCGAAATACCAGGAGATCAGCGAGGCGCTCAGGGCCGAGGAGATCACGGCGACACCGGTGGACAGGTCGAATTCACCGCCGATCATCAGCAGGGATACGCCCACCGCCATGATCCCGATGGTTGAAGCACCATAGAGGACCGTAGCCAAGGATGCTGGCGACAAGAAGACCGGGGCGACGATGGCGAAGAAGATGAATAGTGCCACGGCGCCTACCAGGGCGCCGATTTCCGGCCGGCCCAGGAGAATGGACAGCGTGCTTTTCTTGCCGACTCGCTCATCTTGGGCGGCGGTGGTTTTCTTATGCGAGGGTGAGGCTGTTAGTGATGACATGAGTTTTCCTCCGTGTCCTTGCTGCGCGTCCTGCGGATATCTGATGCCCGCAGGACGCGAGCTGCGGGACGTGGCTAGCGGACGCCTTCTTCTGCGAAACTGGTGATCTTCTCGGCCACGGTCTTGTCGACGATGGCAGGGCCGGTCAAGGTTGCCTGTCCGCCGCCGATGGTGAAGCCTCCGCGGTAGTTCTGCCAGAGAGCATCGACAGCCATGTAGCCCTGCAACCACGGTTGCTGGTCAACGGTGAAGAGGACATTGCCCTTGGTGATCTCTTGGACCAGCTGCGAGTTCATGTCGAAGGATGCGACCTCGACCTTTGAATTCGCGGTGGCCTTTGCTTTCAGCAGGGTCATCGTGAACGGAGCACCCAAACCGATGATGGCATCGGCTTGCTTATCCGCCTGGAGCTTAGCGGTGGCTGTGGACTCGACCTGGGTCATGTCGGTGCCCTGTACGTAGAGCACTTCGGTGTCTGGGACAACTTTTTTCACGCCTGCGCAGCGGGCTTCCAGGCCGACGTGCCCCTGTTCCTGGATGACGCAGATTGGCTTCTTCAAGCCAGCTTCCTTGAGCTTTTCGCCAGCGGCTTCACCAGCGAGCTGTTCATTGGATCCAAAGTGGGCGAAAACGCCGAGGTCCTTGAACCGGTCTTCGCCGGCGTTGAGGCTGACGATGGGAATCCCGGCATCGGTAGCTTTTTTCAGCGAGCCCTTCATGGCATCGGGCTTGGCCAGGGTTACGGCGATGCCGTCTACGCCCTGGTCAATGGCTTGCTCGATGAGCTGGGACTGGCGTCCGCCATCCGGGTCGCTGAGGTATTGAAGTTCAACATTGTCCTTCGCTGCCGCTTCTTCCGCTCCCTTGCGGATGATGTCCCAGAAGGTGTCTCCGGGGGCTGCGTGGGTGATGACTGCGACTTTGATGCGCTCAGTAGTTGCGACGGCCCCACCTCCGCCGTTGCTTTCTGGCTCTGGAGCGCGTCCGCCGGTGGACGAGCAAGCCGCCAGCCCCAGAGCGGGAACGATGGCGAGTGTCAGTGCGAGTTTGCGCCAAGTTGGCTTTCCCATTGTTGTTTTCCCCTTCAGGAATCCGCCGGCGCACCCCGTTAACCCCAGGAGCGAGCCGAATGATCGAGTTATCGTGACCTGAATCACAAGATGTCTAAAGTGTGCGTCACGAACAGCGATCCGTCAATACTTTGTAAAGACATAAGGATGTGAAGACGAAAAGATTTCCGCCTTTGCGGCGATTATCGCTATCAGGCTGGCACTGAGCTTACGCGTTTCCCGCAGATGATGCACGCGCGATGAGCCGCGGAGAAATTGTCAGTTGACGTGCAAATTTTCCTTGCGGGTTGCGCATCAGCTGCAGCAACAGGCGCGCGCCACTGCGGCCGAGATCCTGAAAATCGGAATCAACGCTGGTCAAGGAAATTCGACCCAGAGATGACAAGGAAATATTGTCGTAGCCAGTCACCGCAGCGCTGGCCCCCGCTTCATCCAGGGCCTGAATCGCACCGAAGGCGCACAGGTCATTGAAGCAGGCCAACGCGTCGGGCCTTGCCCCTGAAGCCAGCAGCTGTGCCACCGCGTCGTACCCGGCTTGAAGGCTCGGGCCAGCTTCCACCACCTGCACCTGCTGGCGCAGCCCATGGCGCTGCATGGCCCGGTGGTAGGCCGCTTCGCGCAACGCTGCCACCGGGCCGGAGCCTCCTGAAATATGGGTGATCCGGGCGTTCCCGGCGGCGGCCAAATGGTCTATGACCAGGCTGAAACCCTGCGCCTCATCGACGGATACAACCGCGGCATTGGCGTGTGGTTCACGACCGCTGCCCACGAATACCGCTGGCGTCTCGCCTAGGGCGGCTTCAAAGCTGGCCGTATCATCAGCCGATCCCACGACAAGCAGCCCGCTGACCCTCAGGTCCCGCAGTGCTTGCAGTTCGGCCGGGCCGATGCCCTGACCACCATGGATGGCCGCAGCACTGAACAGGACGTCAAACCCGGCCGCCCGCAAGGCCTCGCGCGCCACTTCGGCGACTTCGAGCACCCACGGATTATGCAGTTCACCCAGGACCACGCCGATGGCGTGGCGGTTCTCGGCCACGAGGGAGCGGGCGGCCAGATTGGGCTGGTAGCCCAGCTCGCGGATCGAATCCTCGACCCGCGAACGCCGCAGCGAACTGACCTTGCTCGGGTCCGAGAGCACCAGGGACACGAGGGACTTGGAGACTCCCGCATGCTTGGCGACATCTCGAATCGTGGGGCGGCTATTTGGCATCTGCGACATGGGTGTCAGTATGGCACTTTCTAGCTCTGGACCGGCTGGGCCATCTGCCGCCAGTCGCCGGTAGCCGCAGAGATCTCGGCTGCCTCAACCAGCGCAGCGGCAGCCATCGCATCGGCGATGGTGGAGTTGACCTTCTCTCCCCCGCACACCGCCAGCAGGAACTTCTTAGCCTCAATGATCTTCAGATCATCAAAGCCCATGGCATTGCCTGGCCCGGGCTGGAAACGCGAGTATTCCCCGTGCTGGGGAGAGCCGATGACTGTGGTGAAGCCCTGCTCTTCATTGCCTCGTCCGAGCACGACTTCCAGCTCATTCATGCGCTCGAAGTCCCATTTGACCGAGCCTTCGGTGCCATAGATTTCCAGCCGGTACCCGCACTGCGGACCCACCGCGACGCGCGAAGCTTCGATGGTGCCGATGGCACGCTGCGCGAGGCCTTCGGGACTGAAGCGCACCAGCGCCGCGGCATAGTCTTCGTTTTCAACCTCGCCCATTTCGCCGCCTTCGATCAGATCAAAGTGAGTGCCCTGGCCCATCGACAGCTTGGGGCGCGAAGGGATCATCACGTTGGTCGAGGCGGAAACGCTCTGGATGGAACCCACCACGTGACTGCACAGATCTGCGGCATGGCTGAAGAGGTCGGCGAGCACCCCACTGCCAGCGAGCTCGCGGTTGAAGCGCCAAGACAGGGCCGCCCTCGGATCAGCGGCGTAGCCGGCAAGGAAGCTGGCGCGGACGTTGGTGATGTCTCCCAGCCGGCCTTCGCGGACCAGCTGCCGCGCGCGTTCGATGGCCGGGGCATGGCGGTAGTTGAAGCCCACCGAAGTCTCGACGCCGTTGCGCGTCACTGCGTCTTGGATGGACCGGGTCTCGGCCAAACTGCGGCCAGCAGGCTTCTCGATCCAGAAGTGCTTTCCTGCTTCCGCTGCAGCGATCGCCATCTCGGCGTGCAGGAAGTTTGGCGCGCAAATCGAGACGACGTCCACCTCGGGATCGGCCAGAACCTCGTGGTAGTCCAGGGTTCCGCGCTCGAATCCCAGTGTTTGCACGGCGTAGTCCACGCGTGATTGCTCGGTATCCGCGGCGACAATCAGCCGCGGTTTGATGCCCAATTCCGGATAGACATAAGGGACGGAACTGTACGCACGTGCGTGCAGCTTTCCCATCCAACCCACCGAAATCAACCCAACTCCGATGGTGCGCTGATCATTCATCTTCTTCTCCTCATCTTTGGAACGTTCCAAAAACCATATAATCCCTCTGGATTCCCGGGCAACGGATTTAGGCATGTTTTTGTCAGGACAATTGGACAAGTGAACACTATTGTCCAAAATTCCTAGTCGAACGCACTTTTTTGAGCACAGTACATCAAATTCATGGGGCGATGCGCAATGGCTGCAAGCAGGCCATCAAGCCGAAGATTCCGCGGATTTGCGCCCAGGGGATGCCCAAAGGGTCAACTTTCCTATATAGTTTGTCCTGTCAAAGCGACATATACCTTCAAGGTCGCCGACAAGGAGCAATTGTGAGCACACCACTGAGCATCAAGATCGACCGATCTTCCCCGATCCCCCTCTACCACCAGGTAGTGCAGGGCATCGAAGGCGCCATTCGCGACGGTTCGCTCGCCTCAGGCACCCGCCTGGAAAACGAGATCGAGCTAGCCCAGCGACTTCGGCTATCGCGCCCCACCATCCGCAAGGCCATGGACGATCTGGTCCAGTCAGGCCTTCTGGTGCGCAAGCGCGGCGTGGGAACCCAGGTTGTCTCCAGCCAGATCCGCCGCCACCTTGAGCTGTCGAGCTTGAATGATGACCTGGAGCGCGCGGGCAAGAAGCCGTCCACCTCCCTGCTCAGCTTCGAGCACATTCCGGCACCAGAGCAGATCCAGGAACTACTCTCCCTGCCCAAGGACGTCTCGGTGTACCACTTCACCCGACTGCGTTCGGCCGGCGGCAGCCCACTGGCATTGATGGAAAACTGGGTTCGCGACGACATTGTCGAACTGGACGAAAAGTCCCTGCGCACCCACGGCTTATACGAACTTCTGCGTGAAGCGGGTGTCAACTTCCGGCTCGCCCAGCAGCGCATCGGCGCCACCATTGCCGATGGCGCCCAGGCTGAAGCACTCGATACCGAAGCTGGATCCGCCCTAGTCACCATGCAACGCACCGCTGTTGATGACACTGGTCGCAACGTTGAGACTGGGTCTCACGTCTACCGCGCTGACGCGTACAGCTTTGAAATGACCTTGGTGCAGCGCTAGCAGCGCAAGGCACCGGACACCGCCGTCGAAAGGAATGAAAATGGCCGACTGGATCTACCCTGCAGGCTCCGCCACCCACGGGGATTGGAGCGTCTCGCTCGGTGCCCATGACTCCGCCCTCGAGGTGGACGGCTGGGCCCATACCGGGCTCAAGGTTGCCGAATTGGCTCCCGGGCAATCGATCCAGTTGGACGCCGCAGCGGAAGAGCGAATTGTCGTTCCACTCTCCGGCGCCTCCTTCACGGTCAGCGTGGACGGCCAGGAGCATGTGCTCGCCGGTCGCGCATCGGTGTTCAACGGCCCGGCTGATGTCCTGTACACGGGCATCAACAAGGCCATCACCATCACCGCCGAACACGGTGGCCGCGTTGCACTCGCCCTGGCTCCTGCCAAGCAGTCATATCCGACGCGGCTGATCAAGGCCGAGGACACCCCGGTGGAACTGCGCGGCGCGGGCAACTGCTCGCGCCAAGTTCACAACTTCGGCACTCCGGCGGCGCTGGAAGCCGACCGATTCATCGTCTGCGAAGTCATCACCCCGGCCGGCAACTGGTCCTCCTACCCTCCACACAAGCACGATGAGGAGAAAGAAGGCGAAACCAGCCTCGAGGAGATCTACTACTTCGAGACCCAGCTGGCCCGCGATATGCCAGCCCCGCAGGACACCGACCCGATTGGCTACGCCCGGGTCTACGCTTCGGACGAGCGTCCTATCGACGTTAATGCAGAGGTGCGCACCGGCGACGTCGTTCTGGTCCCCTATGGCTGGCACGGACCGGCCATGGCAGCGCCGGGCTACGACCTCTACTACCTGAACGTGATGGCTGGACCGGGTCGGGTGCGCGACTGGCTGATCAGCGATGATCCGCACCATGGCTGGATCCGCCAGACCTGGGATGCCCAGAGCATGGATCCCCGCCTGCCTTTCGGCCCGGCAGCATAGCCGATAAGGCCACAACGTGAAGCGGCGGTTACAGGATTTCCTGTAACCGCCGCTTCACTTATGTTTTCTAGCTTGCTGGCTGAAGCAGTGGTTCAAAGGCCTGGGCGAAAGCCGTAATGGCCGCCTCGGAATCCGCGCTGGCATAGGCTTCCATGCCAACAGGACCTGAGTACCCCAGCTGCGACAAAGCTGCGGCGACCGCGCGATAGTTGATTTCCCCGGTGCCCGGCTCGCAGCGCCCCGGAACGTCCGCGACTTGGATTTCTCCGATATAAGGGCTGGCTGCACGCACCAGCTCGATGAGATTCCCCTCGCCAATCTGCGCGTGGTAGAGATCAAGCATCATCCTGACGTTCGGGTGGTCAACGGCCTTGACCAGAGACAACGTATCCTTGGCGCGCCCCAGTGGAATGCCCGGGTGATCAAGAATTGTATTCAGGTTCTCCAGCATGAAGATCACGTCATGCTCTTCGCCCAAGCGTCCCAGTTCTTCAAGGGTCTTCGCTGCGGTCAGCCACATGTCTCCGGTAGCGCGGAATCGCGGGGTGGCAGCCTGGCCGTCGATGAGTTGGGCCGGGTGCACCACCAATCGCCTGATTCCCAGTTCCTTGGCGGCCGGGATCAGTTCCCTGGCGGTACGCACGACATGGTGCGCACTGTCCGCATCGCACAGGCTGCCTTCGCTGTAGCCTGTCATGGAGCCGAAGCGGGCACCGGTGGCTGCGAGGGCCGAAAGGTCCTTGTCCCGGATATCCCAGAGTTCGATTTCAAAGCCGGCGTCGTCGAGTTTCCTGACCCGGTCGATGAACGGAAGGTCCAGGAAGACCATTTCCGCGCAGACCGCTAGCTGCGCGCTCATGCGTTCACCGCGAGTCGGGTGGCAGATTCAAGCTTCACCGGAAGGCCGGTTTCAGAGGATTCCAGTGCGGCCAGGGCTACGCGCAGGGCGGCACGCGCATCCTTGCCGGTGGGCACGGCGAGGGCCGCGTCGGCGGTGCCTTCGCGCAAGCCGCGGATCTTGCGGGTGAAGATCGAGAGCTGATCGCGGTAGGCCTGGGCGAAAAGCTCGATATTCAACCGCTCGGTGGGAGCGTGGGCTCCCTGTGCATCGAAGCTGGAAGCAGCCAGCTGGACCGGGTTGCCGGCCTGGACCATGCCCTTGGATCCGAAGACTTCACCGCGCACGTCGTAGCCGTAGCTGGCCGAGAAGTTGGCCTCGGCGACCGCGATCGCGCCATTGGAGTAGCGCATGGTGACCACCGCGGTGTCCAGCAGACCGTTCTCCCGGTGTTCCGGGGCAACCAGGGCGTCTGCCATGACGTGGACCTCTTGCACCTCGGCACCCGGGTTCAGCCAGTTCAGGGTATCGAAGTCATGGATCAGGGTTTCGGTGAAGATCACGTGGGAGCGGATTTTCTCGGCGTTGGGCAATCCGCCGGCCACTTCCGGGTCGCGGGTCAGCGAACGCAGCAGCTGCGGGGTGCCGATAGCTCCGGAGTTCACCTGTTCTGCCACCGACGCGAAGTCCTGGGAGAAGCGACGGTTAAAGCCGATCTGCAGCAGCACCCCGGCGTCCTCGACGGCCTTCAGCGCGTTATCGAGGTCAACCAGGGCGTGGGCCGCAGGCTTCTCGCAGAAGATGTGCTTGCCGGCCGCGGCGGCCTGGGCGATCAGGCCCGCATGGAAAGCCGAAGGGGCGCCGATCACCACGGCATCGACGGTTTCGTCGGCGAAAACGTCAGCGATGTTCTCGGTGAAGTTGGTGCAGCCCAGTTGCGCCGCTAGTTCTGCCGCGCGCCCCGGGGCCGGATCAGCGACAACGTGCAGTTGCGCGTCGGGCAAGTACTGGGCGACGGTGCGGGCGTGGAATGCGCCGATCCAGCCGGTGCCGATGACGGCAATGCGAAGTGGCTGCCCGGACGTTGTTGGCAGGGTTTGGTAAGCCATGGAAGTTCTCCTAGAACGTTCTAGATATGGTGTTCAGGAAAATCATGGCACACTGGATAGCAAGTGTCTATAACGTTCTAGAAGAAAGTTTGGCCAATGCCCGAGGCTTCCGCCCAACGCCCCGCAAAACGCCCCACCCTGGCCGATGTCGCCCGCGCTTCGGGCGTATCCGTTGCCTTGGCCTCCATCGTGCTGCGCGAGGCCGAGGGGGCCAGCGAAGAGTCGCGGGCGCGGGTCAAGCAGGCCGCGGCAGATCTGGGCTACCGCCCCGATTCACGGGCACGCTCCCTGCGCAGCAGCCGCAGCCGGACCCTGGGCCTGGCCCTCGCGCTCGGCGAACCGCTGCATGCCGAATTGGCCGACGCCTTGTACGCTGAGGCAGATGCCCATGGTTTCGAAATCATCTTGGGCGCCACCGGCAAGCACCGCGATGAGCGCCGGGTGCTCAATACCCTCATTGACGCTGGCGTCGAGGCAGTGATCGGCGTTTTCCCCGAGCTTCCGGCCAGCCAGCTCGCCCAGATCTCCAAGCAGCTGCCGGTGATCAGCCTGCTGCGCAAGGCCAAAGGCCTGCCTTCGATCATCACCGACGAAGCCGCCGGCATTGACCAGCTTGTCAGCCACCTCGCGCAGCTCGGGCATACCCGGTTGCTGCACCTGGATGGCGGATCCGCAGTTGCGGCAAAGCAACGCCGCGATGCCTTCCTGGCCTCGGCAGCCAAAGCAGAAGTTGAACCCCTCGTCCTTGCGGCAGGGCCCGATGACGCCACCGCATTCGAGGTCCTGCGCGGCTACTTCGAGCAAACCCCGCCAGCCGAGCGCGCCACCGCCGTCGTGGCCTTTAATGACCGCGCCGCCCTCGGCGCACGTCAGGCGATCGATCTGGCAGGCCTTGCGGTTCCCGGCCAGATCAGTGTGACCGGCTACGATGACAGCGAGTTTTCCCGGCTGGCGCACGCCGATCTGACCAGCGTCCGCCAGGAGGTCGCAGCCCTGGCGCAGGCGGCCATGCAGGCTGCGCTGGAGGCTCCCGGCGCCTCAAGCACCCACGCGCCGCAGCTTGTCGTGCGCGGCAGCACCGGCCGCCTCATGGCTTAACGAATTCTGGCCCCACCAGGTGGGGCCAGAATTCGCCAGTCAGGTTATTGCTTCGACGCTATGCGTTCACCGAAGGCTTGACCTGGTAGATCGCGCCGGTGGAGACATCCTCCTCCAGGGCTTCCAGGGAGCGTCCGCGGGTCTCAGGGACCTGGGTAGCTACGAAGAGCAGCGCCAGAACGCCAATGCCAGCGAAGATGAAGAAGCATCCGGTGATTCCCACGCCCGAGACCAGCGATGGGAAGAAGAGTGCCAGCACGCCGTTGGTTCCCCAGCCGAAGAACACCGAGATGCCGATGCCCAAGCCGCGCATGTGCAGCGGGAAGATTTCTGCCAGCCAGACCCAGACGGCGACATTCAGGAAGGTCTGCATGGACATCACGAATGCGACCACGAGAATCAGGATGACAACCGGGCGGATCGGGCTGCCTACCGGCAGGAGCATTCCGGCGACGGCCACCAGCAGGTGGCAGGTGGTGGTCAGCGACAGTCCGATAATAAAGGTCTTGCGGCGATCCATGCGGTCCATATTGCGCAACGCGATCACGCCGCCAACCACAGCCACCACGCCGAAGGCGATATTGGCCAGGACAGCTTGCTGCTCTGACATGCCGGATTCCTCCAGCACGCGCGTTCCGTAGTACATGATCGAGTTGATGCCGGTGAGCTGCTGGGTCATAGAGACACCGATGCCGATGGCGATAATGCGCAACAGCCATTTATTGGTCAGGATGGCCTTGATGCCTACCGGCTTGTTGTTGCGCTTTTCCTCTTCGGCCACGATTTCAATTTCATGGACCTCGGCCAGTGCGCGTTCAGGGGAACGCACGGTCTTCAGCACGCGCAGCGCTTCGGCGTAGCGGCGCTTTTCGACCAGCCAGCGAGGCGATTCCGGCATGCGCAGCATGCCGAAGAACAGTGCAATTGCCGGCAGTGCGCAGATGGCGAACATGATGCGCCAGACGCCCTCGACGCTTCCGCCGAATACGGTGCCGATGATGGCGTTCATGACGAAGGCCGCCAGCTGGCCGGAAACGATGGCCAGCTCGTTGCGCCCGGTGATGGATCCGCGGATCTCGTATGGTGCCAGTTCGGCGAGGTATACCGGGACCACCGTGGAGGCGCCGCCGACTGCCAGGCCGAGCATGATGCGGCCGGTCACCAGGACGCTGAATCCCAGGGGCGAGAAGGTTCCCGGTTCCGGTCCTGCTGGCGAGAAGATCACCAGCAGGGTTCCGAGGAAGAACATGACTGCCAGCATGATGATGGTCTTACGCCGTCCCCATGCGTCAGAGATCTGTCCAATGACCAGCGCGCCGACCGCTGCCGCGAAGACCAGCGAACTGATCACCACGCCCACCTGCAGGAGGTTCAGTCCGAGCTCTGCCGCCATCGGGCCTTCGGCGCCGTTTGCGACACCGGTGTCGTAGCCGAAGAGCAGGCCGCCGAAGCAGGCCACAATCGAGATCAAGCCAAGCCGTCTGGAATGCGGACCCGCCGTCAGGGGCGGGAGGCTCGATTTGGCAGATTGATTCTGCGCACTGGACATGGAAACTCCTTTGGTTTTCCCGAGCAAAGGACTTGATGGCCTTCGGCCATCCGTCGGATCCTCTGCGATCCGGCGTCCTTCATTCGGTGTGGCGGGGCGCTGCTTCGCGTCATCCTGGCCCTGCCACATAAACTGAAAGTGATGGGCTTCACAGCCCTTATGTAAGGACAATACGTCATCAGTGTTTCTAGATCAAGACTTATGCGCTATTTTGTCCTGACAAACAGAAAACAGCCGAGGCCGGAACCTTAGCTGGTTCCGGCCTCGGCCTATTACTTCCCTGGATTGCTTATACCTGCGCTGGCTTCCAATCCGGTTCGCCCCGAAGGGCCACCTTGCGCAACAGCCCCGCGGCACGGCGCACTCCCTCTTCCGAGTTGACCAGCACATCTTCATGCTCGATATTGAGCGTGCCGTCATAGCCTGCGGCACGCAACTCATAGACGAAATCTGCCCAGAAGGCCTCGCCAGCCGGGTGCCCCAAGCCCAGGGTCACGTAGTTCCAGGCCCGCTGCTGCCACAGCGTCATGCCGGTTCCATCAGGCAAACCATTGGCGGCAACTACCGGAGCATTCAATCGCACGTCCTTGGCGTGAACGTGCATGATGGTGCCACCCAAAGCCCGGATGACGCTCGGAATATCAGCTCCCATCGCCATCAGGTGCGAGGGATCCAGGTTGATGCCAACCCACTCGCTGACCACCGCATCAATCAGCCGCTTCGCCGTGGCCGCGTTGTACACCAGCTGCGTGAAGCAAGGCTCGATCGCCAGCTTCACGCGGTGTTCTTCGGCGAAAGCGGCAAGGTCCCGCCAATAGGGAATGGCCACCTGCTCCCACTGGTAGTCCAGGATCGCCAGGTTTTCCGGCGGCCACGAGCTGGTCACCCAGTTCGGGGAGCTATCCCCCGCAGCGCCCGGCAACCCGGACATGCATACGACCGTGGGGACCTCCATGAGCTGCGCGAGGCGGATGGTCTTGCGCAACACCTCGTCCTGTTGCGGCCCGGAGACCGGATGCAGCTGGTTTCCATTGGCATTCAGCGCGCTGATGCCCAGCCCGGCATCGGCAATCTTGCCCATGAAGGCCGCGCGTTCGACTTCGTTATCCAGCAGGGCATCGAGGTTGATATGCGGGGCCTCGGACCAGTTGCCAGTGGGCAATTCGATCGAGCTCAGGCCCAGGCCAGCGGCGATTTCCAAAACCTCGTCGAAGCTTCGCGATGACAGAGAATCAGTGATCAGGCCGATTTCCATGGTTGATTCCTTCCTTAAAGACTTGATGCCCGGCCCTTCGCGGACCGGGCATCTGTGCCTGCGGCTAGGCGCGTGCCGCCTGCGCTGCGGCTACACGGCTGCGCATCTGCTCCAACTGGTACTTCGAGACCTCGATGGCATTTTCATTTTCGGCAAAAACGCTTGAGACCATCACGCTCTCCTCGCGGTCGGTGAAGCCATTGGCCACCAAGCCCGAGAAGAACTCATCCCAATTCACATCACCGTCACCAATTTTCAGGTGCTGGTGCACGCGCACCGGATTGCCCGGAGGGTTGGTGATGTAGCGCAACCCGTGCGAAGCATGGTGGTCCATGGTGTCGGCCACGTGGACTACACGCAGCCTGTCCCCCACAGTCCCCATGATCTCCAGGGGCTGGTCCTTCATATGGAAGGAATGCGAAGCGACGTAGACGAAGGACAGGTTCGGTGAATTGACCCCGCGGATCACCCGCCACGCGGCCAGACCCTCCTCCACGAAGTCATCCGGGTGCGGATCGATGGCCACGTTGATGCCTTCGCGCTCGATGATCGGCACGAGCTCCTCCATGGACCGGTAGAACGCGGCCTCGGATTCCTCGGCGCGCTCCGGGCGCCCGGAGAACTCCGTATTCATCTGGTTCACACCCAGGTCCACGGCAATCTGGATGGCGCGCTTCCAGTAGCGCACCGCGGCCTGGCGCAGGTTCTCATCGGGCGAGGACCAACGCAGCACCGGGAGCACTGAGGCAATGCCCACGCCGGCGCCCTTGCACTCGGCGGCCAGCTTGGCGACCAGGTCATCATCGGCCTTCGGATGGGTGAAGAACGGAATGATGTCCGCATGCGGGGTCAGCTGGATGTAGTCATAACCCAATTCCGCAGCCAGTTTGGGGAACTCCAGAACCGAGTGGGTGGAATGGAACGGGGTCGGATCCAATGCGTATTTCATGATGTCCCTAGCTGTAGAGATCCGGCTTGCTGTTCAGCTTCACTTCAACCTTGGCACCGGTGCGCTGGGCCTCGACGCCCGCCTCGCAGCAGGCCGCGGTGGCGTAGCCATCCCATGCGTTCGGTCCGCCGATTTCATCGCGCAAGGCGGCGTCAACCCAGGACTGGATTTCGGTGTCGTAGGCTGCGCCGAAGCGTTCCTCGAAGCCAGGGGTGACCTTGCCGCCCCACTGGCCTGCGGTCCGCACATATGGGCCGGCATCATTGCCGATGGACACGATGCCGTCTTCAAAGGACGCCTGGGTGGCCACTTCGTAGCCGAACTTGGCGTTGACGTAGATCTCCACGTCAGCCAGGACACCCGACGAAGTTTCCAGCAGGACATGCTGCGGGTCGTGCTGGCCGTTCGGCGCATTGCGGGTCGCCTTGCCCAGACGCACCTGCACCGAGGTGATTTCCTCGCCGGTGAAGAAGCGGATGGCGTCGAATTCGTGCACCACCGAGTCGTTGATCAGCATCTCGTTGGTGAAACCCTCAGGTGTGTTCGGGTTGCGGTGCTGGTGGTGCAGCACCAGCAGTTCGCCCAGGCCCTGGTTCTCGATCAGCTCGCGCAGCTGCTTGTACTCGGCGTCGAAGCGGCGCATGAAGCCCACCTGGATGCGCTGGCGGCCCAGCTTCGCCTCGGCCGCGACGATTTCCCACGAGGATGCGGCATCCGGGGTCAGCGGCTTTTCGCACAACACCGGGATATCCGCTTCCAGCACCGTCAGCAGTGCATCGTGGTGCAGGAAGCCCGGGGTGGCGAGCAGGACCGCGTTCACGTCTCCGCCGGCGAGCGCGGCATCCAGATCGGTGTAGCCCTTGGCGCCGGGGATGCCCTCGATGGCGGCGTTGACCCGGTCCAAGTCGATGTCGACCACGGCGGCTACTTCGGCACCGGAAATACGGTGGTGGATTCGCTGGATATGGTCAGCGCCCATGCGTCCGGCTCCAACGACGGCAACGCGCAGGATATCTGGCACGATATGTCCTTTCAAGAAATTTTGGCTAGGTTCAGTCTGGCTTAAACGTGGGTGCGGGAGACGCAGCTGTGCAGATAGTTACGCGTGCGCGTGGCAATAGGCAGGGGCACCGAGAAGTCGGCCACCGGGTACATGTCCTGCTCCACAATGCCGAAGATCGGACGGCCCAGTTTCTCTACTTCCTGCAGGACCTCGTTGAGGTCTGGCAGGCCTGCTGGCGGTTCGCACATGACCCCGGCCAGATTGGCGGCAGCCCAGGTCATATCCTTTTCACGCACGGTGGCCAGGATGTCCGGGTTGATCTGCTTCAGGTGCAGGTAGCCGATGCGTTCCGGGAAGCGGCGGATCAGATCCACGCTGGAGGCTCCGCCGTATTCGGCGTGTCCGGTGTCCAGGCACAGGGTGGTGTACTGCGGGTCGGTGACTTCGAGGAACTTCTCAATGTCGCTCTGTCCGCAGACGTGGGAGTCAGCGTGGGAGTGGAACTGCTGCTTGAGGCCGAATTCCTCCTGCAGGATCTTGCCCAGGCGGTCGTGGCCCTTGGCCAGCGAGTCCCAGCCCTCGGCTTCCAGGACGCCTGGTTCCAGCGCCTGGCCGGTTACGTCATCGCGCCACATCGCCGGGATCACCACAATATGCTCGCCTCCCATGGCGGCGGTCAGCTCGGCGACCTTGCGGGCTGGCTCCCAGGCTTCTTCCCAGGCGTTGGCGCTGCCGTCGATTCCGCGGTGGAAGGCGGTGAAGACGGTGCCGGCGCAGACGTTCAGGTCGCGGGCGGCCAGCTCATCGGCGAGCTGGGAAGGGTCGGTGGGCAGGTACCCGTAGGGGCCCAGCTCGATGGTTTTGTACCCGGCTTCGGCCACCTCGTCGAGGAAGCGCTGCCACGGGGTCTGCTTTGGATCGTCGGCAAACCATACGCCCCAGGAGTCAGGAGCAGTTCCGATGGTGATGTTCTGTGCCATGATGCGTACCGTTTCTCTGGCTCAAAAGGCTAGTTGGAAGGGAAGTTGAAGGTGGCTGCCGTGCCCTTGGCTGGTTCTGGCCAGCGCTGGGTGATGGCCTTGCCACGGGTGTAGAAACGCACGCCATCTGGGCCGTAGATGTGGTGCTCGCCGAACAGCGAGTCCTTCCAGCCGCCGAAGGAGTGCCAGGCAACCGGTACCGGCAGTGGCACGTTCACGCCGACCATGCCCACCTGGATGCGGCGGGTATAGGTGCGGGCGTGGGCGCCGGAGGAGGTGAAGATGGCGGTGCCGTTGCCGTAGGGGTTGGCGTTGACCACTTCGATGGCCTCTTCCAGGGAATCCACGCGCAGCACGACCAGGACCGGGCCGAAGATCTCCTCGGTGTAGGCGCTCATTTCGCGGCTGACCTTGTCGATGATGGTCGGACCGACGAAGAAGCCGTTCTCGTGGTCCTTGACCACCAGGTCGCGGCCGTCGATGACCAGCGCGGCGCCGGCCTGCTCGGCCTCGCCGACGATCTTCTGCAGGCGGGACTTGGAAACCGGGGTGATGACCGGGCCCATATCGGCCTTATCATCAAAGCCGTGCGAGACGTTGACCTTGCCGGCGTGCTCGGCCAGCTTGTCCACCAGGGCGTCAGCGGCATCGCCCACGGCCACGGCCACGGAGATGGCCATGCAGCGCTGGCCGGCGGAGCCGAACGCGGCGGCGTTGATGTGGTCGGCTGCCAGATCCATATCGGCATCCGGCATGACTACCGCGTGGTTCTTCGCCCCGCCCAGTGCCTGCACGCGCTTGCCGTGCTTGGTGGCGGTTTCGTGCACGTACTTGGCGATCGGGGTGGAGCCGACAAAGGAGATGCCGTCGATATCCGGGTGCGAAAGCAGCCCGTCCACGGTCTGTTTGCCGCCGTGCAGCACCTGGAAGACGCCGTCTGGCAGGCCCGCTTCCTTGAACAGCTTGGCGATCAGCAGCGAGGCGGATGGGTCGCGCTCGGATGGCTTGAGGATGAAGGTGTTGCCGGTGGCGATGGCTACCGGGGCCATCCACAGCGGCACCATGACCGGGAAGTTGAATGGCGTGATGCCGGCGACCACGCCCAGTGGCTGGCGGAAGGAGAAGACGTCGATGCCGGTGGAAACCTGGTCGGAATACTCGCCCTTCAGCGACTGCGAGATGCCGCAGGCGTACTCCACGACTTCGATGCCTCGGCTGATTTCACCGGCGGCATCCGAGAGGACCTTGCCATGCTCGCTGGTGATGATGCGGGCCAGCTCGTCGGTGTGCTCGGTGAGCAGCTGCTGGAAGCGGAAGAGGATCTTGCTGCGCTTGGCGATCGATACTTCGCCCCAGGTTTCGGATGCGGCCTTGGCAATGGCGACGGCCTGGGCCAGGTCCTCGTCGTTGGCCAGGCGCAGCTGGCCGGTGACCTCGCCGGTGGCGGGGTTGTAGACCGGCTGGGTCTGGGTTCCGGTGCCAGCGCTCGGGGCACCGTTGATGTAGTGCAAGATCTCTGCGACGTCGGTGGCGATAGTAGTCATTGCTGTTCTTCCTTTGGAGTTCTGAAGTTTTCTGGTCTCTGCCTTAGCCCAGCAGGGGCTTTTGGCGTGCCTTGTGCTTGGTGTAGTTCTGGTAGGCCGCTTGGGTGCTCTCCAGCTCGGCGACTTCGCTGACCGGGACATCCCACCAGGACTCGCTGGACGGAGCATCGGCGTAGAGGTCCGATTCGATGTGGATCAGGATCGGGCCGGAGCCTTCCGGTGCCGCCTTGGCGGTAGCGATTGCTGCCGACAGGTCCTCGATGGCGTTTGGGCCCGGGGTGATCCGGATGACCTTCACGCCCAGGGATTCGGCGTTGGTGGCCAGATCGATCGGCAGGGTCTCGCCCTCGTCGAAGCTGTGGCTCTGCTCATCCAGGGTGCGGTATTTGGTGCCGAAGCGCTGGGAGCCCAGGGATTCGGAGAGCGCGCCAATGGAGGCGTAGCCGTGGTTCTGGATCAGCACGTGGATCACCTTGAGCCCTTCGGCCACCGCGGTGACCAGCTCGGTGTGCATCATCAGATAGGAACCATCGCCCACCATGACCACCACGTCGCGGTTCTCCTGCTCGCCGCGTTCGGCTTCGGCGCGCACCGCGCGCTTGATGCCCAGTCCGCCGGCGATCTCGTAGCCCATGCAGGAGAAGCCGTATTCCACGTGGTAGCCGTAGGGGTCGGAGACCCGCCACATCTTGTGCAGGTCCCCGGGCAGCGAACCGGCGGCGCAGACCACCACATCGCGGGGGTCCATGGCCTTGTTCACCGCGCCGATGATGGCGTTCTGGCTGACCAGCGGGGACAGGCGCTCGGCGAAGGCCTCATCCACGGTGGCATCCCAACGCTGCTTCTCGGTGGCGGCCTGCACTTCCAGGGCCCCCTCGACGCGGTAGCCGGTCAACGCTTCGCGCAGCGCGACCAGTGCCTTGCGGGCGTCGGCCACCACCGGCAACACGGTGCCGTGCTTGTAGGCATCCAGCGCCGCGACGTTGATGTTCACGAACTTCACGTCGGGGTTCTGGAAGGCGGTGCGGCTGGCGGTGGTGAAGTCCTCGTAGCGGGTGCCGATGCCGATGACCAGGTCGGCCTGTTCGGCCAAGGCGTTGGCGGCGGTGGTCCCGGTGGAGCCGATGGCGCCCAGCGAGTACTTCGAATCCCATGGCAGCACGCCCACGCCGGCCTGGGTATTGCCGACCGGGATGCCGGTGGCCTCGCAGAATTCGGCCAGTTCCCCAGTGGCAAAGGCGTAGAGCACGCCGCCGCCGGCGACGATCAGCGGGCGCTTGGCCGCACGGATCATCTTGGCTGCTTCGGCGATATCCTGGGCCTCTGGCTCGGGGCGGCGGATCTTCCAGTCGCGCTCGGCGAAGAATTCTTCCGGGAAGTCGAAGGCCTCTGCCTGCACATCCTGGGGCAGGGAGATGGTCACTGCACCGGTTTCGGCCGGATCGGTGAGCACGCGCAGCCCGTGGTGCAGGGCGCTGGCCAGCTGTTCCGGGCGGGTGACGCGGTCGAAGTACTTGGACAGCGGGCGGAAGGCATCGTTCACGGTGATGTCGTAGCCGTGCGGCATTTCCAGCTGCTGGAGCACCGGATCGGCGGCACGGGTGGCGAAGGTATCGGAGGGCAGCAGCAATACCGGCAGGCGGTTGGCTGTGGCCAGCGCGGCGCCGGTGAGCAGGTTGGAGGATCCCGGGCCGATGGAGGTGGAGACCGCGTAGGTGGCACGGCGGCGGGTGTGCCGGGCGTAGGCGACGGCCTGGTGCGACTGGGCCTGCTCGTTGCGGCCCTGGTAGTACGGCATCAGGCTTGGATCTTTGGCCTGCCACTGCTTCAGCGCTTGGCCTACACCGGCAACATTGCCGTGGCCGAAGATGCCGAACATGCCCGGGATCAGCCGTTCGCGGTACTGGGTTCCGCCGATGGAATCCACCGTGTACTGGCGGCCGAGGAATTCCACAACCGCCTGGGCGACGGTCATTGTGCGTGTAGTCATCGAGCTTTGTCCTTCTCAGCTTCGTGCCGGTGCGGTGGTGTTCAGTAGCGATGCGGCGGTGGCTACGGCGGCGGCCACATCTTCGTCTTCGGGGTAGAGCAGGGTCCGTCCGACGGTCAGCCCCTGCACTCCGGGCAAGGCCAGGGCGGCCTGCCAGGAGGCGAAAACCTCGTCCGGGCTGCCAGCCGGGTCCCCGCCGAGCAAGACCGTAGGCAGGGTGGTGGCGGCCATGACCCGTTCCATTTCCTGCACCACGGGGATCTTCAGCCAGGTGTAGGCGCTGGATTCGCCCAGTCCGGCGGCGATGCCCATGGACTTGATGACCGCGTCGGGACGCAGGTCGTTGACGACCTTGCCCTCGACCCGCTTGGAGATGAAGGGTTCAACCATGGCGACCAGCTGGTGCCGGGCCAAATCGGAGACGGCATCGGCGGTGGCCTGCAAGGTCTTGACGGTATCCGGGTCCTCGTAGCTGATCCGGGTGAGCATCTTGCCGCCGTCGGCGCCCAAGGCGGCCAGGGCTGAGGCGGTGTGTCCGGTGAAGCGGTCGTCGATCTCGTTGACCAGGCCGGTCAGTCCGCCGCGGTTCATCGATCCGAAGACCAGCTTGCCTTCCAGCGCCCCGAGCAACAGCAGGTCATCGAGGATATCCGGGGATGCGAGCACGCCGTCGCAGGCCGGGTTCTGCAGGGCGATCTGCAGCCGGTCCAGCAGCTGGCGGCGGTCGGCCATGGCGGTGGCGCGCTTGCCTACCGACAGGGCGCCGCGGGCCGGGTGGTCGGCGGCGATGATGAAGTTCTGGCCTCCCAGCACCGGTCCGGCATGCTTCTGGCGGGCGGCTGCAGCGCGCTGCACCGATGCCGGGTCTTCCAAGCGTTGCCGGGTGATGGATTCGTAGCGGCGCGGATCTTCGCGATCCACGCTCAGCTCGGTTGCCTGTTTCATTCTTAGACCAGGTCTTTCTGGGAGGCGGGAACGGCGCGGCCGCGTTCGGCCAGCAGGGCGTTCACTTCTTCGGGGGTTGGCATGGCGTCGGAGCAGGCGACCTTGGAGGCGACGATAGCTCCGGCGGCGTTGGCGTAATCCAGCACCTGTTCCAGCGGCCAGCCGGAGAGCAGTCCGTGGCAGAAGGCTCCGCCGAAGGAGTCTCCTGCGCCCAGTCCGTTGGCGGTCTGCACGGGTACCGGGGCGGAGACCACGCGTTCGGTACGGGTTTTGGCCATCACGCCCTCGGGGCCGAGCTTGACCACGGCGATCTGCACACCGGCCTCCAGGAGGCGGTCGGCCTGCTCGTCGGGAGTTCCTTCGCCGACGGCGACGGTGCATTCGGTGTCGTTGCCGATGGCGACGGTGGCGGAGGCCAGGGCCGCGGTGACCTGTTCGCGGGCCTGTTCCACCGAGTCCCAGAACATCGGGCGGTAGTCCAGGTCCAGGATGGTGAACTGGCCTTCGGCCAGCGAGCTGGCTGGGCGGGCTTCATAGGCGGCCAGCTGGGCGCTGCGTGATGGTTCTCGGCTCAGGCCGGTGACGGTGCTCCAGAAGATCTTGGAGTTCTTGACGGCGTCGAGGTCGATGTCGCTGGTGTTGATATTCCAGTCCGGGGCCATCGGGAAGCGGCCGTAGAAGTAGAGCGGGAAGTCATCGGGTGGCAGGATGGCGCAGAAGGTGACCGGGGTCTGCAGGCTGGCGTCGCGGGCGACCTGGGAGCGGTCCACGTTGTAGCGGTCCAGCTCGCGTTCCAGGAAGGTCCCGAAGTCGTCGTCGCCGACTTTGGTGATCACGCCGGCGTCGCGTCCGTGGCGGGCCGCTGCTACTGCGACGTTGGTGGCGGAGCCGCCGAGGTACTTGCCGAAGGAGTTCACGTCGGCCAGGGATACGCCGATGTCGTTCGGGTACACATCAACGCTGATGCGTCCGAGGGTGAGTACGTCGTATGTCACGCGGATCGACGTCCTTTCGAGTCAGAAGTTCAGGGATCGGCCAGCTGCCGACAGTGTGAACGGTGCCACAGGAAATACTTTGCACCATGGATCTGGCTCTGTCAAAGGTTTGTACTGACATATTTACAACATGAGTAACATGATGGGTGTGAATCGGCGGAAAATCAGGGTTTTCCATCCGTTGTTGATACTGAAAATTTAAAAAATTTCTCGATACTATGTCCTGACTTTATGACTTGATCGGCGAAACCTCCGGAGAAGCAAGCAGTCTGGGTCTCGCATACTCGACTCCTTGTTCGCTCGTGGAGACAATAGTGCATTTTGTATAGTTCCGACGATGATTTTTGTATAGTTACTTGCCTTCCCATAGGTATAGCGGGCATAGGGATTACCTCCCCCGAAGCATAGATTTTCAGCTCGATGACCTGATGTCTTTCGAAGCGGCGGTGGCAATTGATGGCCCCAAAGGCGTTGGCAAGACAGCAACGGCATCGCGTCGCGCGCAGAAGATTTGGCGAGTCGACAATCCCGCGGAGCGTGCCGTACTAGAAGCAGACCCATACTTCGCCGACGCGCCTGATGGAACCTTGCTGATCGATGAATGGCAGCACCATCCAGACGTATGGAATTCGGTGCGGCGTCTGGTGGACGATCGTGCGCCAGCAGGCCGCTTTCTACTCACGGGAAGCGCCTCGCCCATTACGGGAATAGGGACACACTCAGGTGCTGGGCGCATTGCTTCAGCTCGGATGCGCCCAATGGCCTTTTACGAACGCGGATACCTGGAACCAACCGTCAGCCTCAAGTCCCTTTTAGAAGGAACTACGGTGAAAATTAGTGGCTCGTCACCGCTGACAGTTGCAAGTTACTTTCAGGCCATCACCAAGAGTGGCTTTCCCGGCATATATGGCCTCACGGAGCGGCAAGCACAAACTCGCTTGGACACCTACCTTCAACGAATCATCGACCGCGATCTACCCGAGGCAGGCTTGTCCCTACGAAAGCCACTTCTACTCAGGCGATGGATGTCTGCATACGCTGCGGCGTCGTCAACGCCAACTTCGTATTCCAACATCCTAGACTCCACAACCTCGGGAGAAGGAACACAACCTTCCAGAGCGACTACGGAGAACTATCGCGAACACCTTGCACAGATCTGGCTTCTGGATCCACTGCCCGCATGGGAGCCGTCCTTTGGAAATCCTTTTAAGCGCCAGAAATACGCTCCAAAACACCACTTAGCGGATCCAGCTCTGGCAGCAAGGCTCCTCGGGCTTACATCGAAGTCGCTCGCAGACCGACGCGGAGCTCCGATGGCTGGACCACTGCTCGAATCGCTAGCCACCCTTACTGTACGGGTCGCTGCAGAGGCTATCGGCGCCAAGGTTGGCCACCTGCGAACGTCGTCCGGCGACCATGAAGTTGATCTCGTAGTCGAAGGATTTGATGGCGAAGTACTCGCCCTCGAAGTTAAACTTTCAGCTCACGTAGATAACAAGGATGTCCGGCATCTTCTCTGGTTACGAGACCAGCTGCCAGACCGAGTAAACAACGTAGCAGTGCTCTACACCGGAACCGAGGCTTATCAACGTCAAGACGGAGTCGCAGTCATTCCACTTTCCTTACTTGGCCTCTGACGTACCTCAAGCCGCTCACCCTAGGTCAGCAACGAGTTCGACCACGCCCAAACATACAACGCGCTAGGCTCTTAAGAAAACATCCATGACACCTTGGAGGAACCGTGGCCGCAGAACGCCGTCGAGCAACCATCTATGACGTTGCCCAGGCTGCCGGCGTTTCCAAGTCACTGGTATCCCTGGTGCTGCGCGGCTCCCCCAGCGTCTCCGCCCCGCGCCGCGCGGCAGTGTTGGCCGCCATCAAGCAATTGGACTACCGCCCGAGCCAGGCCGCGACAGCACTAGCCGGCGGCACCAGCCAAACCGTTGGCGTGGTCATCGATGACTACACCAATACCTGGTTCGTGGAACTGCTGCGAGGCCTGCAGGAGGGGCTGGCCAGCGCAGGTTTGCGCATTGCCGTCTCCGACCGTTCGCTCAATGCCCATATCGAATCGGACCCGCTGGATGGCTTTTTGAGCACGCGGGTCGAAGCCTTGGTCTTGGCCACTGAGCCCACCGAGGCCATGCGCTTTTCCTCGCAGATCCCGGTCATCATCGCCGGCAATCGCGCCACCGAAGTTCCCGGCGCGGATATAACTTCGAGCGATGACCGGCTCGGCGCCCGCCGGGCCATCGAGCACCTGATCTCGCTGGGACACACGCAGATCGGCCATATCGCCGGTGGCGGCGGAGCCTCGATGCAGCGCATCGCCGGCTACCAGGATGCGATGAAGGCCGCGGGGCTCACGGAACGCATCGTCACGGTCAGCGAACTGACCACCGAGGACATCGGCTATCAGTGTACGCGCCAGCTGCTGGACAAAGCTCCGGAAATCACGGCCGTCCTGGCCGGCAATGATTCCATGGCGATGGGAGCGATGGGAGCTGCCCAGGAAGCGGGCCTGCTGGTGCCCAGGGATCTATCAATCATCGGCTACGACAACTCCCCGCTCTCCGACACCCACTTGCTGCAACTGACCACGGTTGACAGCCGCAACCATGCGCTAGGATTGCACGTGGCCGAGCAGGTGCTCTCCCGGCTCGCAGACCCTGAACGCACTGCTCAACGGGTACTTCTGGAGCCCTTGCTGATCGAGCGCAGCACCTGCGCACCCGTGCGCAACGCCTGATTCCCGCCGCCACAAAGCTTTATTCCCTGCACCCCTTGACCTTGGTCTGAAATCAGCTTTACACCCTTTTGGAGCGCTCCAAAATATTCCAAAACACACATTCCCAGGAGGATTCCCGTGGCAAAAAGCATCGGCATCGCCGTCATCGGCGCCGGCATGGCCGGACTGTCCCACATCGCCGGATACCGCACCGCACCCACTTTGTATAACCCGGATCTTCCACCACTGCGCTACGTTGCGGTGGCCGACGTGAACACCCAACTCGCAGCAAAAGTGGCCAAACGCTACGGCTATGAAAAGGCCTTGGGTTCATGGCAGGAAGTCGCCGCGGACCCCGACATCGACGTGGTTTCCGTAGTGATCGCCAACCGTTTCCACCGCGAGGCAGTAGAAGGGCTGCTGGCCGCCGGCAAGCACGTTTTGTGCGAAAAGCCCCTGGCTGACACCCTCGAAGAAGCAGAAGCCATGGCCGACGCCGCGCGCAACGCCCAGTCCATCGCCCGGGTCGGATTCACCTTCCGCCGCACCCCCGGCATCGCCGCCATCCGCGATCTGACCACCGACGGCACCCTGGGCAAGGTCCTGCACTTCTCGGGCCGCTACTGGACCGACTACGGGCACAACCCGCAGGCCCCGATGAGCTGGCGCTTCAAGGGCGCCCCGGGCTCGGGTGCCCTGGCCGATGTAGGCAGCCACCTTTCCTATGTCGCCGAATTCCTGGCTGGCGAGATCACCGCGGTCAGCGGCGGCCAGCTGCGCACCAGCATCACCGAACGCTACCTGCCCGCCGGAGCCGTCACCGGGCACAATCTCGTGGAGCTCACCGACCAGTCAGAGCCAGTGGAAAATGATGACTACGCGGCTTTCAACGTGCAATTCCCTGATGCTGTGGGCAGCTTGGAAGTCTCCCGCGTGGCCGCAGGCCACCCCAATTCGCTGGCCTTCGAGGTGTTCTGCGAAAAGGGCGCAGCCCGCTACAACCAGTTGCGCCCAGCCGAAATCCAGATCATGCTCACCGATGGCCCCGAGGCAACCAACGGCTATCGCACGGTGAACCTCGGCCCGGAACATGCCTACATCGGTGGCGGCCTGCCCATGGACGCTCCCGGTGTCGGCTTCGGACAGAATGACGCTTTTGGCTACCAGGCCCGCGCGTTCCTTGACGAGGTGTGTGGCATTGAGGCTTCCCTGCCAGCCAACGCCACCTTCGAGGACGGCGTGCACAATATGAAAATCCTGCAGGCGGTTGTCCAGTCGGCCGCCAATGACGGAAAGAAGATCTCACTATGAAACTCGGCGTCTACAACGCAATCCTGCACGACCGCCCGCTGACCGAGGCACTTAGGATCATTGCGGATCTCGGACTGACCGGCATTGAGCTGAACACCGGCGGGTTCCTGGCGCCAACCCATGTGCCGAATATCGACCAGATCTTGGACAGCGATGCCGCCCGCGATGACTTCCTGGAAATTTTCGAGAACACCGGCGTGCAGATCGCAGGGTTGAACTGCAACGGCAATCCCCTGCATCCCAACCGGGCCATCAGTGAAAAGCATGCCGAGGATGTCCGCCGCAGCATCAAGCTCGCACAGCGCCTGGGCCAGCACCGCGTGGTGACCATGTCGGGGCTGCCGGGCAGCGAGCCGGGTGCCACCCGAGTCAATTGGGTGGTCAACGCCTGGAACTCGGCAGCCCTGGATCAGCTGGATTACCAGTACGGCGTCGCGGCGGACTTCTGGAAGGAAACCGATGCCCTGGCCCAGGACCACGACGTCAAGGTCGCGCTGGAACTGCACCCGCAGAACATCGTCTTCAACCCGGCGAGCTTCCGCGAGCTGATCGAACGAGCTGGCACCAGCAATATCGGTGTTGAGCTGGATGCTTCGCACCTGTTCTGGCAGCAGATGGATCCGGTGGCTGTGGCGCGCGACCTGGGCTCATGGGTCTTCCAGGCGGCGGCCAAGGACGTGCGCATCAACCCCCATGCGGCCATCAACGGGGTATTGGATAACAGCTTCCGCAAGTTGCGCGCCGACGAGCCCCGCACCAATCTGGGCGGGGATGAATGGGCCAACGAGTGGCCGAAGAATTCAGCATGGGACTTCGTGGCCCTGGGCAAGGGGCATGACACGGCTTTCTGGACCGAGTTCCTGCGGGCCCTGCACGAAGTGGATCCCGACATGCTGGTGAACATCGAGCACGAGGATACCGAATTGGGTGCCGTTGAAGGCCTGGAAGTGGCCGCCAAAGTCCTGCGTGACGCCGATGCGGCCTTGGCCGCATCGCTTGCCACTAACTAGTCCGCTGACCGATCAAGAAGGCAAGCCCGGAACTCATCGTGATGAGTTCCGGGCTTGCCTTTGGTGTTCGTGGAGTTCAGTGGCCCGCGATTAGACGGTGCGAACTGCCTTCTCGTACTCGAAGCGAGCCTTTGGAGCGCCGAGTTCGCTCTGCGCCGGCTGGCCGATGTTGACCACGAGGAAGCTCTTCTGTTCGCCTTCTGGGAAGAACGAGGCATCGATGGCGGAGAAGTCAGCGCCGGTCATCGGGCCAACAGCGAAGCCGAGGCTGCGGGCGGCCAGCATGAAGTAGCCTGCCTGCAGGTGCGCGTTGTTGTTGCCGGTGGCTGCGGTGAAGTCGGCGTCAGCGTCGTACATGGCCTTTGGCGCGTTGTAGCCTGGCAGGAAGTTATCCCACTGTTCGTGCCACGCGGTGTCGTAGCTGAGGATCGCTACCAGTGGAGCCGCGGCGGTCTTTTCCTGGTTGCCTCGAGCCATGGCGTCAACCAGGGTGGCACGGGCTTCGTCCGAACGAACGTAAGTCACGCGCAGCGGCTGGGAGTTGAATGCGGTAGGACCGAACTTGGCCAGTTCGTAGATTTCCTGGGCCTGTGCTTCGGTGACCTCGCCAGTGAAAGCGTTAGCGGTACGCGCTTCGCCAAAAATGGCGTTGAGCGTTGCGGTGTCGACCTGGGTTTCCTGGGATGCAACAGTCATTGATTGCCTTTCGGATCAGCCCGAGGCCGCTGTGCTGGCCATGCTCGGACACGAATTTGTTCTCTGAATGTCCAACCATCAGCCAGCCTGCATCATTCCGCTCGCAGACGTGTTTTGTGGCACATCAACTTCTTTGGGCCCCTTGGGCCGCACCCCGAGTCCAGCGCCGATGCAGGAGCAAACAGGCAGCTGAACACAGCGCAATGGTGATGCCAAACCAGGTCACCGCCATGGATTCACCGACAAATTGGCCTGCCCATCCCAAGCCCAGCGCGCCCAGCGCGGTCAGCGCATAACCCAGCACCCAGAAGGCCGAGCTGGCACTGCCGCGGTGTCGAAGTTCGATGCGACGCAGAACAATGCCAAGGCCTACCGGGAACAAGGCGCCATGGCTAAGGCCCGCGATCAGCAGCCCGAAAAGGTAGACCATGACTGCCGCTGATCCATGCAATCTCGGCGCCAGGGCAATGAGCGCCGTACCGATCATCAATCCAGTGAATCCTAGATAGGCTTTTTCGCTCACCAGCTTACCGCCGGCTTTCTGCCCCACCGTGGTGGCCACAAAAATCAACGACCCGATGAGCCCCAAAAGCCTCAGATCGGTAATTCCGAAGGCGCGAACCACCAGGATGGATGTCATGGCGGTGCAGCCGCCCATCACGGCGAACCCCAGGGTCATCAGGCCACCCACGCAGTAATCGCGCAGCGCGAAACGAGGTATCAACGGCAAGCTGGGCTTGAGCCGGCGCCCGCGGTGGGCCACGGTATCCGGAATCAGCGCCAAGAGCACCATGCACACTCCGGAGAGAGCTGCATGGACGCTGAACGCGATCATCGGAGTGGAGGGAACGAAGTAGGTGAGGAACGCCGCCAGTGCCGGCCCGCTGCCCAGGCCAGCCATATTCGCCACGCTGGAAATGCTCGCCCCGCGCGCGGAACTGGAAACCAGGTCCGTGAGGTACGCCGTGGCGGTACCCGTCACCAGGCCGGCACAGACTCCGGAGAGGATGCGGGCAATGAACAGCATGGGCGCATCTGCGGCCACGGCGTACAGCACGCCGCTGGCCGCCGAGGCAAGCAGCCCGATGATCATCACCGGCTTGCGGCCAATGGCATCGGAAAGCGACCCGAAAATGCATAGCACCGCGAGTACCACTATGGCGTAGATGGCAAAGAGCTGCGTCGAGGCCGCGGTGCTCAGCCCATACTCATCTTGCAGGGTCGGATAGAGCGCGGTGGGCATGGTGGTGCCGCACATGGCAATCGCATAGGTCACCAGAACAATGCCTAGGGACGCGCCCGGAGCTCGGTTTGGCTTGGCCGACAGGTTCACACCAAGACCTCGCTCTCATGTTGAATAACAACCCGAGCCTAGATAAGACCTAATGTCCTGTCAATCTTTTTCTACTGCTGCTGGTTGAACCGCGCCAGATCCGCAGCGCCAATCAACCCTGCGGCCGGACCCAACTGCGCTTGGCTGACCTTTGCGAAGGGACGGTAGCCCCTGCCCGAGAGCGTACGGCGGTAGGTCTCTTCTGCTTTGGCTACCAATTCCTTGGAAGCCGCGCCGAGGCCGCCACCAATAACGATGGTGCCCGGATCCAGGACCGAAACGAGGTTGGAAATACCTAGACCCAACCACTCACCCATATCGGAGATGAGGTCTGCACAGGCAGGATCACCCTCGATGGCCAACTTGGTAACTATCGCACCGGTGACAGCTTCAGGGTTATCCCCCACGGCTTCACGCAGGCGGAAAGCCACCGGTGATTTACTGCGGACAAGCTCGGCCCCTTCGCGGCCCAACGCGTTGCCCGAAGCGTACTGTTCCCAGCAGCCGCGGTTGCCGCAGGCGCAACGATGTCCACCAGGAACCATCACCTGGTGCCCGAATTCTCCGGCAATGCCAGATTTGCCTCGGTGGACCTGGCCGCCAAGGATCACTGCTCCCCCAATGCCGGTTCCTAGGGTCAAGCAGACCATGTCGCTCTCTCCTTGACCGGCACCAAAACGGTGCTCAGCCCAGCCCGCGGCATCGGCGTCGTTGACCAAGGTGACTTCGTGGCCGACAAGTTTCATCAGACGGTCGCGCACCGGTTCATTGCGCCATGACAAGTGCGGGCTGAACAACACGTTCCGGCCCTTACGGTCCATCCATCCGGCGGCCCCAATGCCGACCGGTAACCCTTCATTGCCTTCGGAGAGCTCATGGATGACTTCCGCAATGGCACGTTCGATCCCTGCCACGTCGTGGTTGGGGGTATCTCGATGAACCTGCCCGGACACATTTCCCGCTTCGTCCACGAGGGCGGCAAGTATCTTGGTACCGCCGATGTCGACACCGATGGAAAGATTAGCTGAACTCACAATTTTCCAGCTTAGACCCTCCGGGGCCAAGGCGAGTTCAAATGTGCTGAGGTCAACTGCTTACAGCGGGTGGCGCGGTACTAGCCCGCTGAATGAATCGGGTGGGAACGATGGAGGTTCCAGGCTTTTGCTCCCGGGTGCGTAGTTGCTCCAGAATTGCAGCCACGCTGCGCCGACCTACCTCGGCGAAGTCTTGATGAATAGTGGTCAGCGGGGGCGAATAGGCGGGCGCATCGGCCGAATCGTCAAATCCGACCACGCTCAGATCCTCGGGGATCCGGCGGCCTGCTTCAGCCGCCGCGCGATACAGCCCCAGAGCCATTTGATCATTAGCGCAGAACACGGCGGTGCAGTCAGGATCTGCCAGCAGAATGCTGCCTGCCTCGTATCCTGAAGCAGCGCTCCAGTCTCCGCGCATCACTTCCTTGGCCTCAAGTCCGGCCTCGCTCAGGCTTTCACGCCATCCGTCCACACGGCGCTGGGCAGCGAAGGATGATTCTGGTCCGGCTAGGTGCCGGATGTTGGTATGGCCAAGTTCAATTAGGTGCCTTGTGGCTTGCCGTGCCCCGTCGGCCTGGTCGGTGTCGACCACGGTGTACTCGTCGCCCGCGTCGGAGTCGACCACTACCGTAGGCACCCCGCGAGGCAGTACCACTTTGGCTCGGTCCAGCAGGTGGACTTCAACGATGACCGCTACCGCGTCAACCGCCAGCTCTTCCAGCCGGCCAAAGGCATGCTCCACGCCGCTTTGGGTTGGCAAATCTACCGGGATAAGGGTGACGGCGTAACCTGCTTTGGCTGCCGCGACCGAAATCGCTTGGATGGTTCGATGATTACCCACTGCTTCCAGCGAAAAAGTAATGACCCCGATGGTGTGAAAGGAACCGAGTTTCAGCGCTCGGGCAGCGCTGTTGGGCCGGTAACCCAGCTCGTCCATGGCCGTGAGCACCAGTTCTCTGGTTTCAGGGATGACTCCGGGATAACCGTTGGAAACCCGCGACACCGTTTGCGAGGACACTCCGGCATGCCGTGCCACGTCCCCCATGGAAACGTGGCGTTTTCGTCCCCCGCGGGAAGCTTTTCCACTAGTCATAACTGACAGATTACCGTCGAAAACAATTTTGGAGGTTGGCGCAACCTGTCTCATACCCTAGGATGTTTACGTAAACATAGCACCGTCGCATCTTGGCGGTTGAGCCAGGAGAAACCTGCATGCAACACCACCGCTGGTTGCGAACCCCCGTTTCAAAGCAACGACGCCTATCATTCGGCGCCGACTACAACCCCGAGCAGTGGCCCCGCGAGGTCTGGGACGAAGATGTCGCACTCATGAAGCAGGCAGGGGTGGATGTCGTCAGCGTCGCCATATTCTCGTGGGCGAAGCTACAACCAACGGAAAGCAGCTGGGACTTCGCCTGGCTAGACGAAGTGATCGACCTGCTTCACGCCAATGGAATCGGCGTAGATCTGGCCACCGCCACCGCATCCCCTCCAGCGTGGTTGAGCATGAAGCACCCAGAAATCTTGCCCGTGACCAGCGAGGGAAAGACCCTGTGGCAAGGTGGACGTCAGCATTGGCGTCCGACCAGCCCGGTCTTTGGCAAATACTCCCTGGCTCTGGTGGAAAAGCTGGCCGAACGCTACAAGGACCACCCGGCGATAGTTGCGTGGCATGTAAATAACGAGCTGGGCTGCCACAACGCCTACGATTATTCCGATGACGCTGCCGCAGCCTTCCGCATCTGGCTCTCGGAACGCTACGGCACTATCGAAGCGCTGAATCATGCCTGGGGTACAGCGTTCTGGGCGCAGCAATACGGCAGCTTTGAGCACATCCTTCCACCAAGACAAGCCGCCGCCTTCCCGAATCCCACCCAGCAGCTGGACTTCTCGCGCTTCTGTTCGGATGCACTCAAAGATTATCTGGTGGCCGAACGCGAAGTACTGCGCCGCATCACTCCGGATATCCCTGTGACCACTAACTTCATGATCATGGGCGAAACCGGATTTGCTGACTACTCCGACTGGGCTCAGGAAGTGGACTTTGTTTCCAATGACCACTACCGCCAACCCATTGAACGCTCACGTGATGAACTAGCGTTCTCGGCGGCACTGACCTCCGGGGTAGCGCACGGCGAACCCTGGTTCTTGATGGAGCACTCAACCAGCGCGGTGAACTGGCAGCCGATCAACCGGCCGAAGGCGCCTGGAGAGCTGACTCGTGATTCCCTGACCCATGTTGCCCATGGTGCCGACGCGGTCTGCTATTTCCAGTGGCGGCAGTCGGCCGCCGGTGCCGAGAAGTTCCATTCGGCCATGGTTCCGCATGCCGGCCCTGACTCTCGGGTCTTCCGCGACGTGGTGAGCCTCGGTGAACGACTTGGTCAGCTGTCTCCAGTGTCCGGCAGCCACCGGGCACCATCACGGGTAGCGATCCTTTTTGACTGGCATTCATGGTGGGGCAGTGAGTTGGATTCGCACCCGACCGACCAGCTGCGCTACCGCGATGAGGCGTTCGCCTGGTGGTGCGCGCTGATCGATGTGGGGGTCCGTGCCGATGTGGTGCCGGTCAGCCATGACTTCTCCGGATACGACATGGTCATCGCACCTGTGTTGTATTCGGTGCCGCGACCTTTGGCGCAGCGTTTGGATGACTACGCTCAGGGCGGTGGGCATCTGATCACCACCTACTTCTCAGGCATCGTTGACGAGAACGACCATGCCTGGCTCGGTGGTTACCCGGGCGCGCTGCGTGAAGTACTGGGCATCCGCGTTGAGGAGTTCCGCCCTCTGCACCACGGCGAAACCGTGTCATTGGGATCCGTCCCCGGGCGCGGCGAACTGTGGACCGAGATTGTTGATATCGCCTCAGAGAACGTGAGCATTGTGGCGAGTTTTGAGCAAGATGAGGAACTTGGCGGACTGCCTGCGGTGACCCGGCGTGCCCTGAAATCTGGCAGCGCCAGTTATGTCGCAACTTGTCTGGATTCTGAAGCTCGCAGCGTAGTGCTGCAGAAGCTACTGAACGCTGCGGGTATCGGATCCGAACTTCCTGAGGCGCTACGCGGGCAGGTGGAGTTAGCCGTTCGCCGTGGTGAAAACTCGGACTTTGCCTTCCTGATCAACCGGACCAATACCGAGTTGAGTTTGGAAGGTTTTGCCGGGCAGGTTATCGGCGGCCCCGATGCTCCGGGCGCCAGAGGCACCCTAGATGGCCGTGCGGTGGCCGTCTTTGAAATCGAGCACCAGAACTAATTGCAGATAGTAACGAATAAGGCGAGGCGCCTCGCAGATGGAGGGCCTCGCCTTATTCGTGCAATGACTACGGAAATTAGACTCGCGACTGGGAAGCGCGGTAGGCGCTGTCCACCATCTCTTCGAGAGTATGGCGCATCTGCCACCCCAAGTCACGAGCCGCCAGCTGTCCGTCGGCCACAATTCGTGCCGGATCGCCTGGACGGCGTGCTTCTTGGATCGCGGTGAACTGGACACCGGTCACCTTGGCCACCGCGTCCATGATTTCCCGCACGGAAACCCCGTCGCCAGAGCCAAGGTTGTAGACCGGTTCCAGCTCGGTGCCGGCTTCCAACTTCTTCGCCGCCTCAACGTGGGCCAGCGCCAGATCTGCCACATGGACGTAGTCGCGCACGCAGGTGCCGTCGGCAGTGTCGTAGTCGGTACCGAAGATCTTTGGGGCCTTGCCTTCATTGAGGGCTTTGAAGACAAGTGGGAACAGGTTGTGCGGGCTGGCATCAAAGAGTTCTTCGCTGCCCGAGCCCACCACGTTGAAGTAACGCAATGAGGTGTGCTTCAGGCCCGTCGCCACCGCCTGATCACGAATCAGCCATTCACCAATCAGCTTGCTCTGGCCGTAGGGAGATTCCGGGAAAGTGCCGGTCTCCTCGGTGACCAGGTCAACCGATGGGGTGCCATAGACTGCAGCGGAAGAGGAGAAGACGATATTCTCAACTCGCGCGTCGGCCATGGCCTGCAATAGGTTGGCGGTACCGGTGACGTTTTGTTCAAAGGTCAACAGCGGATTTTTTACCGATTCACCAGCGTACTTGTATCCCGCAAGGTGGATCACCCCTCGCACCTGGTGGCGCTTCATGATGTCGGTGAGCTTTTCGCTGTTCAGAATGTTGACCGAATAGAAAGGCACGTCCTGCGGAACAAATCCGCGCACTCCGCTGGACATGGAATCAACGACAATTGGTTCCGTAGACACCTCGGCCAACGAACGGACAACGTGCGACCCAATGTATCCGGCACCGCCGGTAACTAACCAACTCATGCCCGTCCTGCTCCTTGATCCGCAACAACAGTGAAAATGTTCGGCAGAGTGTACCCAGCCTGCTCAAAGGCGGAGATCACGGCGTTGCTCACGGCTTCGATCTGTTCTCGTTTGATCAGCGCAATGGAACTCCCGCCAAAACCGCCGCCGGTCATGCGGGCTCCGATGGCGCCAGCTTGCAAGGAAGCTTCAACTGCCACATCCAGCTCGTCACACGAGATCCCATAGTCATCACGCATAGAAACATGTGACTGGTACAGAAGTTCCCCGACCGCTTCCAAATCCCCATCTTCAAGGGCCTTTACGGTATCCAGTACACGCTGATTTTCGGTCACGATATGCCGAGCGCGGCGACGGATCAATGGATCCGCAATAGCTTCGAGCTGGGCAACACCATCAATTTCGCGTAGCGACGATACATGCAGAATTTCACTGGCTTCTTCGCAACTGCGCCGGCGCGCGGCGTAACCACCATCAACGTGCGAATGCTCCACGCGAGTATCAATCACCAAGACGACCGCATCATTTTGCGCCAATGGCAGTGGAACAGTCTGCGCTTCCATGGAGCGACAGTCCAGGAATAATGCATGTTGCGCCTCGGACATCAGTGAGGCGCTTTGGTCCATGATGCCGGTGGGTGCACCAACGAATTCGTTTTCAGCCTGCTGGGTCAGCTGGGCCATGCGCGTGTGCGAAAGTCCCAGATCATACAGGTCGTTGAGGGCAACGATGGTGCTGACTTCTAAGGCATGGGATGAGGACAATCCGGATCCAACAGGAACATCAGAATCCACCAGCAAATCAAAGCCTGAAATTTCTTCTTTATCGAGCTGGTTCAAGGCCCATGCCACGGCAGCTGGATAGGCAGCCCAGCCATTGATGGAACCGGGCTGCAATTCGTCCACGGCAACACTGCTGATTTCCGGGACCTCTGCCTGGCCATAAGTCGAGGCCAAATTCAGCTGGTTGCTGTCCTGCTCACGGGCAGATTTCCGGCGGATCGCTACGAGGGCGTTCTTATCGATAGCAAAGGGCAGTACGTACCCCAAGTTGTAGTCGGTGTGTTCTCCGATGAGATTAACTCGCCCCGGAGCGCGCCAGATCCCCTCCGGATGATGCCCGTAAAGCTTGAAGAAATTCTGACGAAGATTTTCAGTGCGTTCCAGAGTTTCTGGGTAATTGCTGTTGCTCAAAGCGATACCTCACGCAGTCGTGCAGCCGTCTGTTCCGGCGTAATGTCATTGATGAAGGCGCCCATGGCGGCTTCGGATCCAGCCAAGAATTTGAGCTTGTCAGCTGCGCGTCGTGGACTGGTTAGTTGTAGGTGCAGTCGTGTGGCTTCACGGTCGGCATCATTAATTGGCGCTTGGTGCCAGGCAGCAATATACGGAGTCGGGGTGTCATACAGGCCATCAAATCGGCGCAGCAGATCCCGATACATGATTGCGAGTTCGTCTTTTTCTTCCTCGGTCAGTGCAGCAAAATCTGGCACGTGACGGTGTGGCACTAGATGCGCTTCCAAGGGCCAGCGAGCGGCGTAAGGAACAAATACAGTGAAGTGCTCGCCGCGCGAAACAATGCGTGATCCGTCGGCAATCTCTGACTCAAGGATCTCTCCGAGCAACGCTGTTTGCGTCTTCTCGAAGTGATCCCGGGCCCGCTGCGCGATCTTTTTCGCAGTGGGTGTCACATAGGGGTAAGCGTAAATCTGACCGTGCGGATGGTGCAGGGTCACACCAATGTCCTGACCTCGATTTTCAAAGATAAAAACCTGCTCAATGCCTTCTTTGGCCGAAAGTTCCCGGGTGCGATGCGCCCAGGCTTCGACCACTGTGCGGGCTCGCTCATCAGTCAAGGAACCGAAGGATCCAGCATGATCTGGGGTAAAAACAACTACCTCACAGCGGCCTACGGCTGGCACTGGAGCGTCCGTAATTGGTGCTCCGAGTTCCGGAGAGTGGACCTGCCCTAGTGCTGGGCCAAGGGATGGGAAACGGTTTTCAAAAACCACCACATCAAAATCTTCGGTCGGGATTTCACTGTGGCGTCCGCCCACACTCGGGCACAGCGGACACTGATCCTTGGGTGGCAGGTAGGTGCGCGACTGACGGTGTGCTGCAACGGCAACCCAGTCTCCGGTCAATCGGTCAAGGCGCAGTTCTCCGGGTTCACCACGAGGATCAAGTTCACGATCGTCGATGATTTCGGTGGGAATAGCATGCCCTGGATCTGCAAAAAATACTGATTCGCGACCATCAGCCAATCGATGGCTAATCCAGTGGTCGGCGAGCGCTTTGGCCTCGAAATTTTCGGCTACCATCAGGCCTTCTCCAGTCGTAGGTCGTGAATGTGCTCTGAGATGGCGTCTACATCCGCGAGGGACAATCCGTCATCGGTGATGAGTGTGTCAATGGCGTCGAGCTCGGCAATTCGGTAGAGACCTTTGGTTCCGAATTTGCTGTGGTCGGCGAGCAATACGTTGTTGTTGCTGTGCTCGAGGAAGAGTCGATTAACGTCAACTTCCATCATGTTTGGTGTACTCAGGCCGTCTTCAATGCTGAATCCGTGGACGCCCATGAAGCAACGATCTACGTGCAGCGATGCGATGGAAGCGGTGGCTAGCGGTCCCACCAGCGCATCTGAGACGGTGCGCATGCCACCGGTGAGAAGTACTGTTTGCCCTTCTACCGGCGCATCCTGAAGCAGGTCTGCGATCCTAGGCGAATTGGTGACCACGGTAATACGTGGAATCTGGCGTAGGGCTCGCGCGAGCGCGAAAGTGGTAGTTCCGGAGGTCAGGGACACCGACATTCCCGGTTCAACGAGCTTGGCGGCGGCCGTTGCGATCGCAGCCTTTTCTGGTAGCTGCAATTGGGACTTGCTCTGGAAGCCTGGCTCATCTGCAGAAGAACCCGACTGCAGCTCTGCTCCGCCGTGGACCTTGTTCAGTTCGCCGGCTTTGACCAATCGGTTCAAGTCGCGACGCACGGTCATGTCTGATACGCCGAACTCCTGTGCAAGATCTGCAACTTTGGCAGCACCGGCAGCGCGGACACGTTCCAGAATTAGCTGGCGGCGACGCCCTGGCAGAATTTCGCTCACAGTCTCTCCTACTTTCTCGCCGCACGCGACAGTGTTGATTCCTGTTCATAATCTAAACATAAACATGTCTATTTCAACAGTCTTGTTGTTTACTTATGTTCATTCTACTATGATCTAAACCACAGACCTGACAACGTTGCCCCCAAGGCCTTCAACGAGGAACGCACATGACTCAGCATGCAGAACAACTAAACATCAACACGCAGTGCCATGTTCACTTGAACAGTGGTGACGTGTCAGTACTTATAGATCTCGGTGAACAACAACTACCATCCATCGTCCACTGGGGCGCATCTCTCGGACAGGTTTCCGCTGCCCAAGCGACCACCTTGGCCAAGGCCAATGTCAACCACTTCACTTCGAACAACCAAGACCTCCCGGTACGCACTGACATTCTCGGTTCCCTCCACGCAGGTTGGTCGGGGCGCCCAGGACTCAGCGGAACTCGCGTCGGTCAAAACTGGTCCCCTAAGTTCACGCTCACCTCAGCTAGCCTGAACAGCACCAACGAGCGGCAAATCTGCATCACTGACGGCCTGGTCAGCGCCTCGGCAGCAACCCTGAACATCGTTGCGGTTGACTCCCACAGCAACCTCGAACTGACGGTCGACATCGAACTCACCACACAGGGCGTAGTCCGTACCCGCGGAACACTTCGCAACACTGCCTCCGAGGCCTACCAGATTCACGAATTTGGCCTCATCCTCCCACTACCAACCCATGCCGCCGAAATCCTGGACTTTGCCGGCCACTGGGGCAAGGAACGCGTTCCACAGCGCCGAGAACTGACCATCGGCACCCACCTGCGTGAAAACCGCAAGGGTCGCACCGGAGCGGATGCCGCCTATGTGCTGAACGTCGGCGAGCCAGGATTCGACTTCGCCAGTGGCGAGTTGTGGGGACTGCACCTGGGTTACTCCGGCAACCAGCGTGTCTGGGCCGAAAAACTCTATGACGGCAACCGTGCCTTTGGCGCCAGCGAAATTCTGGCACCGGGAGAAATCGAACTGACACGCGACGAAACCATCAGCACCCCATGGATTTACGGCATCTACGGCGTCGGACTCGATGAACAAGCCCACCGACTTCACAGCTGGCTGCGTGGTCGCCCATCACACCCAAAGCGCGCCCGTCCGGTGACCCTAAACGTGTGGGAAGCCGTGTACTTCAACCACGATGAAACCAAGCTGAAGCAGCTGGCGGATCGTGCTGCAGAACTCGGCGTGGAGCGTTACGTTCTGGATGATGGCTGGTTCGGTTCACGCCGCGATGACACCTCAGGACTAGGCGACTGGACCGTTTCCCCAGAGGTATGGCCTCAGGGTTTGAACACGTTGATTGACCACGTCACCTCGCTGGGCATGGAATTTGGCCTGTGGTTTGAACCAGAAATGGTCAACATTGACTCTGACGTAGCTCGCGAACACCCTGAATGGATCATGGCACCAGCAGGACGCCTGCCGACCGAGAGTCGCAATCAGCAGGTACTGAACCTGGCCATCGACGAAGCTTACGCTCACGTCCGTGACCAGATGGTGGCAGTTCTCGAAGACCACAACATTGCCTACATCAAGTGGGACCACAACCGGGACCTGCTCGAAGCCGGCAACCAGCTCACTGGCAAGGCGTCGGTACACGCCCAAACCCTGGCCGCGTACCGTCTGATGGCAGAGCTTAAGGAACGCTTCCCAGAACTTGAAATCGAATCCTGCTCCTCCGGCGGAGCTCGTGTTGACCTCGGCGTTCTGGAATTCACTGACCGTGTTTGGGCTTCGGACGACATCGACCCATTTGAACGTCAGCAGATGCACCGCTGGACCCAGCAGCTTATTCCTGCCGAGCTAATGGGCTCCCACGTAGCTTCCGGCGCTTCACACACTACGCACCGCAATCACAGCCTGCACTACCGTGCAGGCACCGCGTTCTGGGGCCATATGGGCATCGAATGGGACCTCACCCAAGCGGACCCCGAAGATATGAAGGAACTACGCGCTTGGATCGAAGCCCACAAAGCACATCGCGATCTGCTACACAACGGACGACTGGTTCGCGTGGATCAGTTTGATTCATCCCTGGATATCCATGGCGTAGTCAGCCAAGACAAGACCGAAGCAATCTTTGCTGTGGTCTCCTTGGCTCTGGCTGACACCGACCCCGTTGGAAAGTTCCGTTTCACCGGACTAGATGAATCGCTGGACTACGAAATCCTCGATATCACTCCAGGATTTGAAGCCAGCGCCGAATATCAAGGACGTCACCCACAATCAGCACACCGCGAGCTGAACATGCGCTTGCCAGGCTGGTGGCCTGTAGACGGTCCCGTCACTCTTAGTGGCGCTGGATTGAGCAAGGCTGGGGTCTTCAGCCCATGGCTCAACCCAGAATCACTGCGCATTCTGCACCTACGTGCACTACCAGCTAAGGGATCAAAATGAGTTCCTCGACCAACTACCGCTCACTGGGCGCTGCGAAACGTAGCCGTGCATCAAAGCAGGACCTGCGTCTGGCCATCATCTTCCTGACTCCAGCAGCCATCGGCTTTATGGTGTTCTTGGTGTGGCCAACCCTGCGCGGAATCTGGCTGAGCTTCACCTCCTACAACCTACTGACCCCAGCTGAATTTGTAGGCTTCGCCAACTATGAACGCATGCTTGGCGACCCAGTGTTCTGGAACTCGATGAAGGTCACCGTAGAGTACGTGGTCATCAACATCGGGCTGCAAACGGCGATCGCGTTGATCATCGCCTTGCTGATGCACCGGCTGACCCAATCCACACTATTGCGCGGTATCGTCCTGATGCCCTATCTGGTCTCCAACGTCGTGACCGCCATCGTGTTCCTGTGGGTTCTGGACGTTCAGTTCGGTGTAGCCAACCAGGTTCTTGAATGGATCGGCGTGGACAAGATTGGTTTCCTCTCCAGCGAAACCTGGGCCATCCCTACCATCGCGTTGATCAATGTTTGGCGCCACGTCGGATACACTGCTCTACTGATTTTTGCCGGTTTGCAGATGCTACCCAACGACGTTTTTGAAGCTGCCAAGTTGGACGGCGCGGGCGAATTCCGCTCCTTCTTCTCCATCACCATGCCACTGCTACGTCCAATCATGGCGTTAGTGCTGATCATGACCGTCATCGGTTCTTTCCAGGTCTTTGATACGGTCGCGGTGACTACCGGCGGCGGCCCAGCTAACGCCACCAATGTCTTGCAGCTATACATCTACGACGTTGCCTTCGGCCGTTTCCAGTTCGGATACGCCTCAGCAATGTCAGTAGCCCTGCTGCTCGTTTTGGGCATCATCACCTTCATCCAATTCCGCTTGACCCGTGCCGGGTCCAGCGACATGAACTAACGGCGGTTCAACCATGACAACAACAGCAGCTCGTCGCGTAGAAGCGAACATAGAGCCAAAGCCAACCAAAACCCGTCGCAGGCTCTCCCCCGGTCGCATCGTGGCCTGGGCGATCATGATTCTGGTCATTATCGTGACGCTCTTCCCTTTCTACTGGATGCTACGCACCGCGTTATCCACTAACCCCGGACTGCAGGCTAACCCGGATTCTTGGCTACCACCAGAATTCACCTTTGGTGCCTTTGAACGCGTCTTCGGATTGCAAGACACCGAACAGGCCATCGCTGAAGGCGGGTCGGGAACGCAGCTGAACTTCTGGCGCTACCTGCTGAACTCGGTGTTTGTCTCCACGCTGATTACCGTATGCCAGCTGGCCTTCTCAGCCATGGCGGCCTTCGCTTTCTCACGTTTGAACTGGCCTGGCCGAGACAAGGTTTTTGCGATCTTCATCGGAGGCCTGATGGTCCCTTCGATCTTCACCTTGCTACCGAACTTCGTTCTGATCAAACAGCTGGGCCTGATCGATAATCTGCTGGGCATCGCACTCCCCACGATGTTCATGACACCATTTGCGGTGTTCTTCTTCCGCCAGTTCTTCTTGAACGTACCTAAAGAAATCGAAGAGGCGGCGCTGCTGGACGGGGTCTCCAAAATGGGAACCTTCTTCCGTGTTGTACTTCCAATGTCTAGCTCGCCACTGGCCACTCTGGGCATCCTGACTTACATCAGTTCATGGAATGACTACTTCTGGCCTCTGATGGTTTCCTACACCGATTCCTCACGAGTACTCACTGTCGCTTTGGGCGTCTTCCGCTCCCAGTCCCCACAGTCCGGAACGGACTGGGCAGGACTGATGGCGGCAACGCTGGTCGCGGCACTTCCGATGATCCTGCTCTTCGGTGTCTTCGCCAAGCGCATCGTTAATTCCATCGGTTTCAGCGGCATCAAATAGGAGATTCTGATGAATGCTAACCAACTTCCCGCAAAGACGCGCGCAGCGCGGTTCCCCGCAGTGCTGGCCACCGCGGCACTGGCCTTGACCGGTTGCGCTGGCACCACTGAAAATGCCCAGCCTTCAAACACCATCGACTACTGGATGTGGGACACCAGCCAGCTGCCTTCGTACCAAAAGTGCGCCGCCGGCTTTGAAGAAGCCAATCCTGACTTGAAGGTGAAAATCACCCAGTACGGTTGGGATGACTACTGGAGCAAGCTGACCGCAAGCTTCATCGCAGGCACCGGACCGGATGTGTTCACGAACCATGTCTCGCAGTATCCACAGTTCGTTTCACTGGATGTGCTCGCACCATTGGATGATTTCAAGGACATCCAAGGTGTGGACCAGGAAGCTTTCCAAGACGGATTGAAGGATCTGTGGACGGGACCGGACGGCAAGCAGTACGGCATGCCCAAGGACTGGGACACCATTGCGATGTACTACAACCAGAAGATTCTGGACGAAGCCGGCGTAGATCCCAAAGAGATCTCCGATTCCCAGTTCTCTCCGGAGGGCGGTGGCAGTTTTGAAAAACTAGTCGCTCACCTCAGCATTGATGCCAACGGAGTTCGAGGTGATGAGCCAGGCTTCGATAAGAACCACGTCAAGGTATATGGTCTTGGGCTTTCCAACGCCGGTGGCGACAATGCTGGCCAGTCACAGTGGGCAGGTTTTGCTGCCACCAACGGCTGGCAGGCCACCGACCAGCCACTGTGGGGAACCCACTACAACTACGACGATCCCAAAGTCCAAGAAACTCTCGACTGGTATTTCGGGCTCAGCGACAAGGGCTTCATGCCTCGCTACGGCCAGTTCAATTCGGCCGATGGTGTCCTCGGTCAGGTCACCTCCGGTTCCGTAGCCATGGTCAGCGATGGTGCCTGGATGAACGCATCCTACATATCGAGCGACACCAAGATCGGCGCCGCTCGTCTGCCCAAGGGTCCGGACGGTACTAGCAAATCCGTAATCAATGGCCTAGCGGACTCCGTGGTCAAGAGCAGCGACAACCAGGAGGGCGGTGCACGCTGGGTGGCTTACTTAGCCAGCAAGCAATGCCAGGATGTTGTAGCTAAGGCCGGCGTAGTCTTCCCATCGCGGACTGACGCCACCAACATCACGTCCAAGATCTACGCACAACAAGGCATGGACCCTACAGCCTTCACCGGGCCGGTCAAAGATGGCAACACCTTCTACCTGCCAGTCACTGACCACGGTGCCGATGTCACTTCGCTGATCATTCCTGCTCTTGAAGATCTCTGGGCGAATCGGCAGCCTGCGTCGACCCTGAACGGAACGAACGACGCGATCAACAACGTGTTCATCAAGTAGCACTCTGCAATCAAAGAAGTAGCCGACAACCGCATGGTTGTCGGCTACATCTTTTGGTGCACAGTGATGGTTGGTGCCGAGTCAGTGATCCTGGGATTCCGCCAACTTCGGCACCGGCATCTGGATCTGCCCGGTTTGGATCTTCTCGAATTCATCGGGCGAGACGACAGGGATTTCGTAGCCTTCCTTGTCGATCAGCTTGCCGTTTTCGAAGTGGTCGCCTTCGATCAGGCCGCAGATCTCGTCCTGCTTCACCATGCGAGGCGGAGCGGCTGAGAAGACCGAAGCGTTCTTGGTATTGCCGAAGGTGAATTCATTGAACAGCAGATTCAGCAGAACTGCCATGATGGCTGCCGAAGAAATTCCGGAATGGAAGATGGTCTCGAACCAGGTCGGGAATCCAGCGTAGAAATCGGTCTTGACGATCGGGATGCAGCCGAAGGCGATCGATGCTGCCACGATCACCAGATTCATGCCGTCGTACTTGACCTTCGAGAGCGTGCGGATGCCCGAAGCGGCAACGGTACCGAAGAGCACAATGCCTGCGCCGCCAAGCACTGGGGTCGGAATGGCGGCGACGACGCGGCCGAGCACTGGCAACAGGCCGAGCACCATCAGGATGCCACCGCCCGCGGCGACAACAAATCGGCTGGTGATTCCGGTGATCGCCACCAGGCCCACATTCTGCGCAAAGGCCGACTGGGTAAAGGTGTTGAAGATCGGGGCGATCGCCGACGAGGCCATGTCCGCTCGAAGACCGTTGGCAATGCGCTTCGAGTCGATCTTGGATCCTGCGATCTCGCCCACGGCGAGGATGTCCGCGGTGGTTTCGGTGAGGATCACCAGCACCACAATGGTCATCGAGATGATTCCACCGATCTCGAAGACCGGCATGCCGAAAGCCAATGGCTGAGGGAAGGCGAAAATCGCTCCCTCGGAGACCTTGGAGAAGTCTGCTTTGCCCAGCAAAGCCGCGGCAATGGTGCCGATGACGATAGCCAAGAGGATGGACATCCGCGAGATCGCGGCGTTGCCGACCTTGGACAACAGAAGGACCAGCAGCAGCGTTCCGGCGGCCAACCCGATGTTGGACAGCGAACCGTAATCATCGGTCTTGGCATCTCCGCCCATGGCCCAGTTGGCGGCCACCGGAGTGAGCGAGATGCCGATCATCGTAATGACCACGCCGGTGACCACCGGCGGGAAGAAACGGATAATGCGTGCGAAGAACGGGGCAACAAGCAAGCCGATCAATGCGGCGACAAGCACCGCGCCGAACACTGCCGGCAGTCCCCCGCCGCCATTGACGATGGCCACCATGGTGGACACCGTGGCGAAGGAGGTGCCCTGGACGAGAGGAAGCTGAGCTCCGAAGAATGGGATGCCGAGGGTCTGCAGCAAGGTGGCGATGCCACCAACAAACAGGCAGCAAGCTACCAATAGGCCGATATCTGCCGGCGAGACTCCTGCGGCGTTGCCGATGATCAGCGGCGGGGCGATGATGCCGCCATACATGGTCAACACGTGCTGCAGACCGTAGGCAAAACTCTTTCCTACGGAAAGTTTTACGTCCTCAGGCCGGATGGCTTTGGTAGATTCATCAGGTGTAGCGCTCAAGGCTGACCTCCTACGTCAGTCGCTGCCAAGGGTGTGCCGGTGTGTCCGCACCGGCACACCCTCAACGCTGTTCGGTTAGATAAATGCCGGAATATTGGCCCAGATCGGGTGATTTTCTTCCGTACCTTCACGGGTGATGGTCGCTTCGATCAACCCGTAAGGGCGGTCCGCGGCGAAGAAGACCTCATTCGGGTTGTCCTGTCCGAAGACATCCAGGTCCACAAGGAAGTGGTGCTTGTTCGGCAGGGACATCTTGATCTCAGCGATTTCCGGATGGGCTTCCAGTACTGCCTGGCCCATCTGGAACATGGTCTGCTGCAGGGCGTAGGAGTGGGTCTGCGCGAACTGGGTGAGCAGCAGGTTGCGCACCGAGGCGTAGACGCCGTCGAAGTCGATGCCCTCGGCGATGGCCTGATCCGTGTAGCGCCAGCGTGCGGTCACGTCAGTGGCCAAGATGCGGTCGGTGGTTTCCTTCAAGGTCGTGTACTTGTCCCGCGGGAAGCCGTGGAACTCGCTGCCGGTGGACTTCAGGACCGTCAGATCCTCAAGGCCGGCAACAATGGACTTCTTGCCCTGCGCGTCGATCTCCAAGACCGCGGTGCGGACCTCGGATTTGTTCTGCGAGAAGGCATGGTCGTGATCGTTGATGCGGTCCCAGAAGAACTGCTGCGCTGCCCAGCGGCCACCGGTGATCCAGTCGAATTCGCCGGTGAAGTGCTCGCCCAGCTGCACCAGGAACTCTTCGATGGCACCCACGCCGTTGCGGGCCAGGCCGTACACGGTGTTCTTCTGGGTGTCGGTGGCAACAACGCGGGAGTTGTCGCCATCCTGGTGGGCTGCGCTGAAGTCACCGTGCAGCTGGCTGGTGACATTCAGGTCCTGGATCTGATGGCGCTCGGTGTCGCGGGTGATCTTGACCAGGCGTACTTCCGCCTTGCCGTACTGGTTGGATCCGAGCACGATCTTGGTCTGGGTTGGGGCGGTGATTTCGGTAGTCATTGTTCTAACTCCCTCGGTACGTGGAATATGCAAACGGGCTGATAAGAAGAGGTACGTGGTAGTGCTCATCGACGTCATTCACGAAGAAGTCGATGGTTACCGCGGGGAAGAAGCTTTCCGTTCCCTGCTTCCCGAAGTAGTCGCCAGTTTCAAATGAAATCCGGTAGCGGCCGGCTTCAACCTGTATCGGCCCAAGGTTCTTGATGCGTCCATCCGCATCAGTTGAACCTTTTCCGATTTCTTGCCAGCCGGATGCCGTCTTGGCTTCCAGCGTGGCCTTGACACCGGAGGCAGGCCTCCCGGTCCCGGTGTCGAGTATGTGGGTGGTGATGTGGCTGCGCTCTGCGCTGTCATCCGCCATGGTCATCTCCTAGACGTTGGAGGGAATTAATTGGTAATGAGGTCTTTGAGCCGAAGAACGGCTATTTCGCGCAATTGCGTGGCGACTTCGGCAAGTTCGGTGGCGTCATCGTTCGCCAGCCGGCGTTCGCATTCGGCCAGGATCTCCTCGGTGCTGCGACCGGCGGCGCGGATGAGGAACACGCGATCAAAGCGCTGTTCGTAGTCCTGGTTCGCTGCTTTCAGGCGAGCCGTTGCATCCCCATCGAGCTTCAAAGTTGCCTGCTCGCCGCGTGATAGATCCGCTTCTTTGCTTTCACCCTCTGCCCGTTCGCCGATGCGCGGGTGCTGCGCCAAAGCGGCGTCCAACTCCTGGGGATCAAAAGGGGTGATGCCGCTCAGGGCATAAGATGCGAGTTCGTCCCGGCTAGCGAAGGGGCGAGCGGAGATCAGTTCGTTGATCCAACGGTCGACATCAACGCAGGGCCGAAGAAGGTTTTCGGCTTCTGCTGCGGAGAGTTCGTTGAACGTGTCGAGGTGCATCGGGTGATCAGCTCTTTTCTTCGGTCGACATTCCACGGACCTTGGCTGAACACCCTTACCACCGAAATTCATGATTTCGGCTTCGACTCGATGCTGGTTTCGTGGAACCTTGTTGCTCAACTGTAAGCCATTTCACAGCACGCGCGTCAAGGGAAATACCGAAAAATTTACACGCCCTTATTTTGTTAAATAGTTTTCACACGACCGCAAAACTATTTGCCCAGACCCCTTGCCAACACCCTCTCGAGGCTCACATACTGGTTTCACTAGATAAAAGATAGTTTTCACGATACGAAAGTATTGTCAGCCGAAGGAGGGAACCATGACCGCCGTCAACCAGACAAGATTTAATTTCCCAGCCGAGGAAAATCACCCTCTGGGAATGACTGAGGCGTTGCGAACGGGACTGTTTCAGTCCATCGACAATCTAGATCCGGACATTGTCCGGCAGCCGAAAATTTCCAGCGACGCTCAGTCGCTGTGGACCAAGATTTTTGGAACCTCCACCGGCAGCTAAGGCCGGCTAATCAGACTGCACCCGACTAAGAATGGGCCAGCAGCTGCAATAGGATGACAACTGCGCCGACCGCGGCCAGCAAGAGCATCAGCACAGCCGTGCGCCAGAACCCCAAGTGCATTCGGCGCATGGCCAAGAACGCAAAAAATGCCAAGACGGCAATGAGCCCCTGCCCAAGATCTTCCCGTTCTTGCACCAGTTCCTGCCTATGCCTGCCCTGGGCGAAGCCATGCGATCGGTCCTGTACTTCGACAGAAATGGCGCAGCAAAACATATCCTGATTCTCATCGGTGGTGCCGTTGCCGCACTCCTGCTGACTGCCTTGATCGACTCCTTGCGCACCCGCAAGGGCAAGAGCCCAACCCCCACGCAGATCAACGTCGTTTCCCTGCACGGCGGCCCACGGCCGAAGAACAAGGCCTGGCGCTACATCACCCTGGGTGCTGTGCCGTTCACCATGATCGCCATCATGCTCAGTGCCATGCTTGGCGCAATGCAAACGCCAACTCCACGGCATATGCCGGTGGCCATTGTCGGATCCAGTACTGAGCAGGCCCAGCAGATGACGCAGTCTTTGGAAGAGTCCATGGAGGACAATTTCGACTTCACGATTCTTCAGGATGCTGACGAGGCAGAGGAAATGGTGCAGTCGCAGGAACTGGCTGGCGCATTCATCCTGCCGTCGGCAGATAACCCGCAGGCCACGGTTTACACTGCGCAAGCCTCAGGCAATGCAGCGTCTCAGGTAGTGGTGCAGGTCTTCACCCAGATCGCCCAATCGCAAGACATGCAGTTGGACCATCAGGAACTGGCTCCACTGCCAGATCACGACAACATGGGCACCGTAAGCATGTATGTCGGCATGGGCTGGGTCATGGCAGGATTCATGGTCATCATGGTCGGTTCCACCGCCGCCCCTCACCTGCGCCCGTTGAAGAAACTGATTCCGTTGATCGCCGTGTATTCCGCGTTCATGTCCGCGGTGATCTATTTGATCGCTGGGCCATTCACCCATGCGGTTGATGGACACTTCTGCCGGCTATTCGGCATTGGCATGCTGGCCATCTTCGCCGTGGCGATGCTGACCAATGTCTTCAACCGGCTCATCGGCATGCTCTGCCTGCTGCCCACCATGCTGCTGGTCATGTTCCTTGGCGTTCCGGCATCCAATGGGGCGCTATCCATCTACATGGAACCTAGAATGTTCACCATCCTGCATGACATCCTTCCCATGCCCGCAGCCGTTGAGTCGGTGCGCGCAGTGCTGTACTTCGAGTCGGAGGGGCTGGGTGCGCACCTGGTCACCTTGGCCATTTGGGCTCTGGTCTGCTTGGCCGTCACGATGGTCATTGATCAGCTCAAGCCCGTGATGACCCAGAGCCACCCCATCCCCGAAGCCGAGCTCGCCGCTCTCCAGGGCCGGGCTTTGGAAGCCAAGGCAACCGAGGCCGCGCAGGGTGCGGACCTGATTGATGCCGAGGCGCAACAGATCCTGGACGCTGACGGGCAAAAGCCCGCCGAGGACAAGGACGCTGTGGGCGTCTAAGAGAGGCAGCTGGCTACTTTAAGACCAGCTGTGCCAGCACGGGCAATGCAATAACGGACAGCAGGCTGGTGATCACGATAGCCATCGCAGTGGGTTCGCCATCTCCGGTGTCGTTATGCGCCATGATGTAGGCGGTGGCGCTGACCGGCATGGCGGCCATCAATACTGCCGCGTTGAACCACACGCGGTCCAGATCGGGGGCAAAAAGCTGCAGCATCAGCACCGTGAGCAGCGGCAGTGCCACCAGCTTGCCGATGACCATGACCAGCATGGAGCTCTTGGCCCGAGCAGCCGGTGCCGTAACCGATTTCACTGGTGCATTCCTGGCCGCATGTGAGCGTTCAATTGTTCGCTTCAGGGACATGCCGATGGCAAAGAGCGCTCCGGGAGCCGCAGCAGCGGAGAGCAGGTCAATGGTGTCGTCAATCGGAGCCGGTACGCGGACTCCCAAAAGCACCACGGCACCGCCGATGACCATGGCCCAGGTGACCGGGCTATAAAGCAGCGCGTTGCGGATGGTGCGCAGGAGCCGGGATCCGCTGGCTGGATGCTGCCCAGCGTCTGCCCCGGCTGGCATCATGATCTGCGCGAGGATGGGGAACCCGACCATGAAGATGATGTTGTGCACCAGCTGGCCCATCCCGGCGGCGAAGCCGGCCTGCGGGCCCATCACACCCAGGATCACCGGAATACCGAGGTAGGAAACGTTGCCAAAACTCGTGGTGAGCATTCCGGCGAGGGCGCGGGCTTTCCCTACGCGCAGCAGGTATCTGAAGAGAATCCAGCTGATCCCGGCAAAGAGCAGTGTCGCGACAATGCTGATCCAGAGGAATGAGAAGGGCACTCCCTGGCTGATGTCGGCGCGGGCCACCACTTTGTACAGCAGCGCTGGCAAGGCCACGTAGAACACGAAGACGTCCAGTGCCGGTTCGACGGAGGCCGGAAATTTGGGTGCGTAACTCGTGCCGTAGCCGATGAGCATGATGAAGAACAGCGGCAAAACACCGTAGAGCACGTCGAGGAACACAAGACTCCTTTGAAGGTTGACCGGCCAAGATGCTGTGGGCCGGACATATCAACCCTAGTTGCTTGGGCAGCTTTGGCTCCATCCGGCCACAGCGGCCGCGCAACATCCGGTGTCTGGACTGGGCATTGCAGGCATGGATTCCTAGGATGGGAGAAGGCACGCTACACCGATGTAGTTGGAACCTTGCAAGGAGAAAAGATGTCCCAGTCCCCTCATCCGCATGGACAGGCTCGCACCGTGGTGATCACCGGCGCCGGTTCAGGCATCGGACGTGCCACCGCACGCTTGCTCCTATCGCAGGGTTGGAATGTTGCGCTGGCAGGGCGCACCGAGGCCACCTTGGAAGAGACGGCGCAGTCGCATCCATCGGCGTTGGTCCATCCCGCGGATGTCACCGATGCGGGAGCCGTGAATGAGCTTTTTGCCGCGGCGCATGCTCGATTCGGCTCGGTCGACGTGCTCTTTAATAACGCTGGAATCTTCGGGCCATCGGTGCCGATTGACGAACTGAGCCCTGAGCAATGGGATCAGGTGTGCCAGATCAATCTGACCGGAGCTATCAACGCGGCCCGCGCTGCCTTTGCGCATTTCAAAGCCCATGGTGGTGGCCGCATCATCAACAACGGCTCGATTTCGGCTCAGGTTCCGCGGGTGAATTCGGTAGCTTACACGGTGACCAAACACGGAATCGCGGGGCTGACCAAGGCGTTGGAGCTTGACGGCCGCCCTTATCGCATCCGTGCCACGCAGGTGGATATCGGCAATACGGCCAGTGACCTGCTCGATGATTTTGGCGCGCATTCCGGGGCCTTGCAGCCCAGCGGCCAGCGCATGGTTGAGCCGACCTTCCCGCTGGAAGAGGCGGCGCAGGCCATCGCCTATATTGCCGCGGTTCCCTTGGGAACCTCAATTAATCAGTTCACCATTACCGCCGGTGGCATGCCCTATATCGGACGGGGCTAGGGGAAATCCAATGAACGTAGAAGTACCTTCAACGTGTGGCAATGCTCCACGGCATCAGATCATTACCGAAGTTCTAGCCGCGATTTACCGCAAAGACTTGCCCGCACTTGAACAATGGCTCTCACCGGACGTTCGGTGGATCGTCGCTGGAATTCAGCCATTGGACGGCTTGGATGCAGTGCGCGAATGGATACTTGCGATACCAGAAACGCGAACTGTGCAATTTCTCAGCGTGCTAACGCACGGTGCGGAAGGAAGCGCTGATGGCCAAAGCTACGACGCTAATAATTCCGTGACCCGCTTCAGCCACGTCCTGAGATTCGCTTCCGCCGGCAAAACCGCAAAGATCAAGCAGATCCGCAGCTATTTCGTAAAGCAGTGAACCGTGGGGTTGGCAGTCTAGAAGTATTCAGCGAGCAACGATTCAAGCTTGCCCAGTGCTGAATGCCAAGCCTTGGTGCTCGAATCAACCACTTCGTAGGGCAACGGGCCCTGAGTCAGGGTCAGCATGGTCTGGCCCGCGAACTCCTTGAACTCGATGCGGGTTTCAATAACAAGGTCCAGGGTCATCTCATGGGGTCCGTCGGCGCTGACCAGGCACTCGTATTCATCAAAAGTGGTTAACACCGCTTTCAGCGGCACCTTGGCCTCTGGGTTGCCGACCTGCACCATTTCCAGTTCGTGGCGGCCGCCTACTTTGGCTTCAAAAACGACGGACTCTTCGTTGACTGCCCAGCCGTGTGGACCCCACCATTGCGCGATGATTTCAGGCTCTACAAAAGCTGCCCAGACGGCAGTCCTCGGTGCAGAAAACTGTCGCGCAACCACCAATTCAGTCATCGATTCCATGAGTTCAATGGTATCGCTAGTTAAAGATGCTGTAGCCCCGACCTTGGCCTCAGATCACTTTCATTCTCTTAGCAAAACAGCGGAAAAGTACCGCAAACGATGGCAGACGAGAACGCTGGCTCTGCCACGTTGGTCGCAATCGAGTTCAAGGCGAAGGTGAAAGTGAAAAGCAGGTTAGACATTTAGTGTTCTCCGTACTCGTGAATGCGAGGATGATCTGTCGTGGCATTCTCATGCCACTAACTACTTTTCATCGAGGTCGCGGTCTCGCACCTATACAAAAGAACAGTTCTCGCAAATTATCTGCTTTCAGCTGGATTTATTCTGTCCCTGCAAATCCGTCAGAACTCTTCCGTTTTCCCCGGCGTAAAAAGCAACATGCCTCTCTACCGACCCGATCTTCTTGGGCCAAGGATCGTTGAACTTTTGTACACCGCAAGACTGTACGGAAGTACAGGGTCGCTTGATTCAACGGCTAATACAGTCGTTATCAACAACAACGTTTCCAAACCAGGAAGGGCCCATCATGAACGGATTGCAGCTAACCGGCGTTAGTCGCAGCTTCGGGGACCGTACCGTCTTGCACAGCATGGATCTTTCGGTCCAGCGCGGCGAGATCGTCGGTTTCATCGGAGGCAATGGTGCCGGCAAGACAACGAGCATGAGGCTGATCTTGGGACTACTGAGCGCCGATCAAGGACAAATTACGTGGGATGGCAAACCCATCTCCGCCCAGGATCGACGCAACATCGGTTACATGCCTGAAGAACGCGGACTTTACCCACAGATGCCGGTGCGCGAACAGATCATCCACTTTGCATTATTGGAAGGTCATAAGCTTCCCGCTGCCCGCACGGTGGCAGATGATCTCATCTCTTCATTGGGACTTCAGGGTAGAGAACGCACGCTCATTCAGGATCTCTCGCTGGGCAACCAACAGCGTGTTCAGTTAGCAGTTTCGCTGGTGGGCGACCCAGCACTACTGGTACTCGACGAACCATTTTCTGGCTTAGATCCCAGCGCTGTGGCAACCATGGGCGAATTGATCCGTGAACAAGCTGCCCGCGGAGTCGGCGTTCTTTTCTCATCTCACCAACTGGATCTAGTTGAACGACTCTGTGACCGGGTCTGCATTCTCGACCAAGGTCGAGTTAAGGCCAGCGGAAGCATCACGGAACTAAAAACCGAAGGCAAAAGTCGTTGGCAGCTGAACTTCTCCCACAATGCAGATGCCTTCGCAGCTGAAACAGCAATGCTCCGGGACGTCGACGTGACGTGGTCTTCCGCAGATCGAACCAGCGTTATGGTCTGCCTGGAAGGCGATGACCGCGACATACCTACGCAGCTTCTAGCCATTGCCCAGAGACACGGTGGACTGCGCAGCATCGAATCCGTTCAACGCTCTCTGGATGAATTACTCACGAAGCAATACATTTCGGCTGGTTTGGCCACAACAGCCGCAGCCGAACCAGTGACAACAGCATCGGAGGCAAGTAAATGAATACCGCTACCTTAAACATCGGCACAGTTTCGAAATCACGGCAAGCACTACGCGAAACAGGACTAGTTATCCGTAGGGAAATCCTCACCCGAACGGCAAACCGCACCATTCTAGTGACCACCGGGCTGCTCACATTGGGCGTCGGTGCTGCAGCAAGTGTTGGAGGCTGGTTTCTCGTCAACTCCCCGCAGGGCCTTGATACGTTCAACCTGAACCCACGCATGCTCTTCGCTACCGCCATGATCTGCGCTCTACTGACCTCTCTGGTCTATTCCTCACAAAGCTTGACCTCCGGAGTGGTGGAAGAGAAGTCCTCCCGAGTTGTTGAAATCCTGCTCACCAAGATCGGAATCGGGCCGCTACTTGCCGGCAAGTTACTGGGTATCGGGCTGGTCACGCTGGCTCAACTATTAGTGATCGGCGGTGCCGGAGTACTCGGGTTCACGGTGATGGGCGGGTTCTCTCTTATTGATATCCAGGTGGGCCCATCATTGATGTGGTTCATGGTGTGGTTCTTGCCCGGCTATGCAGTCTTCGCGCTGCTCAACACTGCTTTGGCAGCCACTGTGGCCCGGCAGGAGGACCTGGCTTCGGCAGTCATGCCGCTGTCGGTATTGCAAATGGTCCTTTTGGTTATCTCGCTGTACGTCTTACCAACTCACCTTGATAACGCCTGGCTACATGCTCTGTCCTTTGTCCCGCTATTCTCCTCTTACCTGATGCCTATTCGATTCGGTCTTGACGGTATTGAAATGTGGCAAATGATTGCGGCCGCCGGCCTCAGTTTGATGGCAATCCCTGTCCTGTTCTGGGTTGCAACCCTTCTTTATCGCAACAATGCTTTGCGCACCGGGTCCCGAGTCTCCCTGCGTACTTCCCTGAGCGCGGCCGACTAATACCAATTCCGTAAACCTGATCACTACACGTCTTTGAAAGGACAAAAACAATGCCTGAAACCAACACCGCGCAAAATAGCCCATCCAAATCCCCGAAGCTGAAGAAGCACCTTCGAAATCTCGCTCTGCTCCTCATTGGCATCGCCGTGGCTTACGCCATCACTACCTTCCTGGCCTAGCCGCTGTCCAAACCTCATAGCCTGAAAGCGCATCGCCATGACCGTCATTCTTAATCCCTCACCTCCGGCGTCCCAAGCTGGCACCACGGCAGCGCAGCAGGCCCAACCTCTACTAGATGGTCTTGGCCGGGCACAGATCCGCACAGTTTCACCGACACAATTTGCTGGACGTAATGGCAGCTGGATCATGGAACTAACAGACGGGAGTCGGATCTTCGTCAAGAAGTTCAATGCATCTGCGACATCACCGCAGGCATTTGCCCGATCAATGAACTTTTCAACCTTTGCTAGAAACTATCCACAGCATGCGCCTAGCACCCCCAAGTTGTTAGCAGGGGATGAATCAACTGGCCTGTTGCTGTTCGACTACTGTTCGGGAACCAGCCTGGCTCATCTGATCGTCCAAGATGCTTTGCCCGTGAGTTTCGCGGCAGATTCCGGCAGGTTACTGGCGCGATTACATTCAGGCCCTACTGACGGATTGGAACCAGCGGGTAGCACTCTACCGGTGCAGATGTTGCGCTTCGGTGTCACACATACCAGGTACTTGGATTTCACGTTGGCAGAGCTCAGCCTGTACCCAACGTTGCAACAGGACGGCGAACTTCTTCAAGCACTCGAAGCCCTACAAGATGCTGAGGAGACGAACCGCAAATCACCCATTCACGGTGATTTGCGGTGGGACCAATTTCATCTGAACGATTCGCAGCTGAATCTATTGGATTGGGAAGACTTCTGCCTGGGAGACCCTGCACGAGACCTTGGAACACTGGCCGGGGAATGGATTTACCGCGCGGTGCTCGACACGGTCACATCTCGTGGCGGAGCCGATTCCCCACCCGAATATTTTGATGAAAATAGTGCGACAACCCTGATATCTCACCGGCTAGCTGCAGTAGTTCCGCAGCTACAGGAGCTGTGGCACCACTATCGGCTTAATTCCAGCACCGGTGACTCGCAACTGGCATTGCGCGTCACAGCACGGTTGGGGTGGCATTTGGTGGATCGTTCAATGGCTAGGGCAGCCATGGTTTCCAGGCTCCCCGGCATTGAACGGGCAGCGGCCGGCATCGGCCGTAGAGCCTTGCTGGACCCCGCACGATATAGCCACGCACTAGGTTTCGGAAAGGACTGAGAATGAACGCCCTGCTTACGGCAACTGACACTGGTTTCACTGACATCCTGGCTTCTATCTCAGAATCTGTGCAGTTGGATCTGGTGAAAATGACGGCAAGTATCGATGAGCATCAATTTGGTGCGCCAAGTCCCGGAGAGCTCAAGAACGAACTGAGCGCCCAGATTTATAAGCATCTGCACATCCGCAATCCCCTTATAGATACCCACCCTACAACCGGAGAACAAGATCTAGCTGCGCAGTTCATCCCCCTAGTGCCACACCGAAGTATCTGGCAGGTAGCGGACCGTGGATTCGAAAGTTCGGCTTCAGTAGATGGAGAATCCCACGTCATCGTGAAGCTCGGCGGCGTCAAGGTTCTATTACCTCAGTGCGACGTACGTAGGGACACTGCGGAAGAGACGTTGACCGTACGTCTACCCAGCTGGCGTGTTCGAACCACACCAGGATATTTGCTGGTTCTCGGTGAGCTTTCCCCTGGGCCTTCCGCGGACACTGCTCGACTCTATTTTAGTTGTGAAACCCCTGCTCAAGCCTTAGAACTCTTTCCCGCGTTACTTCGAACACTTGCAGCTTCGGGAAAGGGATACCACCTCAAAGCACTGTCATCCTCATTGGCTTACCCCCGCAGCGACGCGATCGTTGCCTACGTACCGGCAGTGCACGCTAAAAAAATCGCAGACATGCTCAGCCGGACCATAACAGACCTGACGAGCACTCTAAACAGCCTTTCGATATTCACCCAGCCGCTTGGTAACGGAATCGCCCTGGCCGAAGAAAGTATCGATCAACGTCCGTCCCACCGGTCACTGAGCTTCGGGCAACATCGCTCTCGGGTTCTAGCCGACGCACTTTTCCGTGAAGACCGCGAAAAGATCGGTTTACCTCAGGCGTGGAATCTAGAAGCGGTCGAGGCCCGGATTGACCCTAACCAGCCATCTGCCAACCTGTAAATTTTCCTCACTGGCCACACACCCATCACAAAAAATGCCGTCTCGCCGGCCCATCACTAAGGAGCACCATCATGAGCAACGCCACCGCACTAACCGACCTAGCCCAGGCGCACACGATCTATGCCGCACCAGACGAACTCGGCGCCGACGCAGCCGCAGAAGCCCCAGCAACCAGCCCACTGTGCATCGGCATCATCGTCGGCGCTACCCTCGGCACCGGCTGCTAACCCACCCACAAGAATCAGTCCACCCAATCAATCAAGGAGCACCATCATGAGCAACACCACCGCACTAACCGATTTGGCCCAGGCGCACACGATCTATGCCGCACCAGACGAACTCGGCGCCGACGCAGCCGCAGAAGCCCCAGCAACCAGCCCACTGTGCATCGGCATCATCGTCGGCGCTACCCTCGGCACCGGCTGCTAACCCACTGGGTACGCATTAACTAACCGTCAAACCAAGCACTACCCAATCAATCAAGGAGAACCATCATGAGCAACACCACCATCGTTGAGAACAACAGCGCACTGACCGACCTAGCCCAGGCGCACACCGCCTATGCTGCACCGAGCGAACTCGGCGCCGACGCGGCCGCAGAAGCCCCAGCAACCAGCCCATTCTGCGCAGGCGTTCTGATCGGCGCAACCTTGACCGTGGGTTGCTAGCACGCACCTCTATCAGTCACTGCGGCGGAGTACTTGGCCGGCAACGGTCATTCGCTCCGCCGCAACATTCCACAGCTACCCCAGAGGAACACCATGACCACAGCGCACAGCACCATGCCAGCTCAGGCACTGGATCTTTCGTTGGACGGCTTCGGCTATCGTAAAGTTGCGCTGGTTCTGACAGGTTCTGCTGCGACCCAAGTCATGCCGTTCTGGCTCGATTGGATTCTGGCCGCAGCTCCCCACACGCAGTTCAGAATCATCATGCGAGACTCCGCGAGCCGCTTCATCACTCGACACAGCTTGGAAACGCGTTTGCGTGCACGAGTACATTCCGATCATTGGGAAGACGAGGTGATCGCCGAACATGTAGAGCTAGCCGAATGGGCAGATCTCATACTGATCTATCCCGCAACCTTGGACTATGCATCGCGGCTCGCCAGCGGAATTACCGATTCCCCCTCATTACTCGCTGCGCTCAGTACAAGTGCACCGGTATGCATCGCTCCCGCGCTACCACCCCGCGCGCTGTCCAATCCGCTGGTAACCAATATCTTGGATGTTTTGCGCGCCCCAAAGAACTTCGTGGTCATCGATCCGGTACCTGGACCCAGCGAATCTAGTGATATCGCGCAAGCGTGGGTACCGCCGCCTTTCCCAGCAGTGCTGCGTCGTCTCGAAACGTTACGAGTTGCTGGGACTATCGGCTCGACAACGGATCGCTAATGACGACAGTTAACTTCACTCCGGATGTAGGCTTCAGGGTACAAACAGGGTTGCTGGCCACCGAAGTAACGAGTCATGACGGCGTATATACGTGGCAACATCGCTTGGGCGCACACGCCCCGGTCGGTTTTTCCACCCTTGCGCCGTCTGGGAAATCGAAAGAAACCCACGATTCAGAATTGGTCATTTGGGGACAAGGCGACAACACGAGTCGCAGTTACCGAACCCACGCCGGTTCATCCCTCGCGATTCATCTTTTGGATCCCCAACCGGTCAAGTTGCGAGCTATCGGGAAACTCTGGGGCGCTGCGCTTAACGAGATACACAATGTTCGTCCTGCTTCCAAAGTAACTTTCACCAAGCCTCGCACCTTGCAACGCGCTGCCGCATGGCTCGACGGCTCCTGGAAACCAGCTCGTACCGTTCTTGGCTCCGCCGGACTGAGCCGCCTAGTTGATTGGGCTATTCGAATGGGCGAAGGCCCTCATCGTGTACTTGTACACGGTTGCCCCGGAATGGCCCACTGGGTCATGACTTCCGATGCACGAGAGGGAAGCCTACTAACCGGCGAAGATGCTGGCGTCGCGAGCCCAATCTACGATTTCGGCTGGGTTTTGGGCGAAATTACAGAGCTAAGGGCATTTCACCCTTTGCTAGGCACAGGGTTGAACCAGCTAGAGGAAGGTCTCCTCGACTGTTTTCCCGAAGTACCCAACCTGACTGATCTGAACTTGGCTCGTGCGTTCCGACTGGTTCACCACGCCTTTGATTGGCACCACTATGCCGGTGCATCGATTGAACAGGCCGCATTGCTTTTGCGATTAGCAAGGAATTACATATACAACCCGGTAGGAACTGATCAGGAAATCTCATGAACTCGACCCCCTTGGAGGCAGCCCAAATGCGCAGCATGACACTTGATCAGGGTGCCCGCGCAATCGCCATTCAAAACCCGTCAGCGCGAAACAGTACATTCGTTCTTGCCATTTCTTCAGGGATGCGACACGAACTACCGGGTGAAGAAGGAATGCTTCACTTACTCGAGCATCTGATTTACCAAGATAGTGCGGCAATCACCTCAAGCGACCGTGAAGCTGAACTTAACAGCGTTGGTGGTGTCTTGGGCGGACACACTCACATGGACTACACCGAGTTTTATGAAACGGCATTACCTTCTGATCTGTCTGGCATGGTGGCCCGAGTGATTGAACAGGTATTTCATCCAGCATTTAAACCTGAGCAGATTAATGAACAGATCCACGCTGTATGCACCGAACGTTCCCAGCGTTTGGCTCCCGCACCTGGTGAGGTGTTGCCGTTCCCGCACCTGACTTGCCAATATTGGGAAGACCACGCGCATGGCCACGATGGTACCGGCGACAAGAGCTTATTTTCTAGAGTTTCTGTCGAGCGTCTGCAAGATTTGCATGCAAAGCACTACCGCCCTGAACACGCTGTTTTGGTGACTTTCGGGCCACAAGAACCGTCCGAAATGTTGGAGATCCTCGCGGAAGAAATGGGTTCAGTCTCGATTGCGAAATCCATGCCAAAAGCTACGGCATCGCACCACATGGAGGCCCGTCAAAACTCGGCGAAAAACCAAATAGTTCATGACCCCGGCTTACCAGGTAGACGTCTGCTCGCAGCTACCAGCGCTGCGGACGCACGGACGATTAACGAAGCATTCCTTGGTGATTTGATTGTCGCTTCTCTGCTTTCAATGCAAACCGGATTGGATTCCAGCGTTGGAATCTTCGGTCCGGCCGACCTAACCGAAAACGACTTATTCATCCTCGTAGATGACACGGGACTCGATCTAGAGCCAATACTCAGGCTACGAGCATTGGCCTCTGTTGATGACACAATTTTGCAATCTGCGGCAAAAAGGGCACTGTTTACCGTTGAAAAATCCGTGCATGATGATGAACGACTGGCACGAACTACCGCTCGGGACATGCTTCTTCGAGGATCGCCTAGCTTTGCCCATGAACTGGTGAGTCGGCTAAGGCTTCTTTCCGAGCAGACAACAAGATTACGCAAACTACTACTAGGTTCAACGCAGCGTCTAGCTACTCAGCCGTGGCATACCCTCGATGTTACCCCAACCCTCCAGGAGGATGCATGAGAAGCCTAGCCAAGAGAGTACTAACAATCTCCGATGACCGCTCCAGTTTTCCTGTGCTCTCGCTGGCGTGGCGCACCGACCCGCAACATGAACAGGAAACTCGACGGTTGTTGACTCAGAGTTTCGGCCATACTGACCGGTTGGTTCCGGTCTGGCACCAGTTTTCGGGCGACAACGGGTCAGTAATTCTGACGGTTGCCGCTGAACAGCAGCAACTGGAGCGGTGGTTGCGGTCCATGGCCCACGAATCCTCGCGTCTCGATTCCACGTTGGCCTCCGGACCGACGATCGCTTTGGTCGGAACCTTCGCTGATGCCAAAAATTTCCTTGCCACTGCTACCGACCTGTTCCCGAGAAATGACTCAGAAACTGCAGTGCTACCGAGCCGAATGCAGCAAAACATGGTCCAGGGCTACCAGCAGACACTGATTACCGGCCAAGACCCAAGCCTGAAGGCCGGAGAGGCAGCCTGCTTCTTGGCACTGTGCCTATTATCGGGAGGGTCTTCGGCAATGCTACCCCGCACGGTATCGAGCCTTGGGAACGGGGCCACGGTCCAAATTTCCCGAGGTCTTGTGCAACGCCGGGCTGCCATCACTTGGCAAGGAATTTGCCGAGGGAGCGGCGGATTGCAGGTTTTCGAAATGCTCGCCCAAGCCCTGCCAGCGCAACTCAAAGCCATGAATGACGCCGAGGTGCAACAGCTCAAGCACTTCGCGCTGGCAAACCTTAGTCGTGCATGGCGCTCACCGATAGAACTGGCGCAAACCGCGAATCAGTACCAGATCATGGACTGGGGACAGTCATTGATCTCTAGCCCGCAATCAGAACTTGATCGAGTAACGCGCGAAGACTTGGATCACGCAATGGATCAATTACTACGTCCTGTCTTGGAAGTTCTCGGCCGAAGCTAAGGGGAAGTATTGCACGCACTAACTAGACTCGCGGCACCCTTCTAATATCTAACAGCCCATATTCCATAGACTTAACGAGGATTTGCACGCGGTCACGAACTCCGAGCTTTTCCATTACCTTAACGAATCGCGCCTTCACGGTCGATTCGGTAACGTACAACTCTTCAGCCATTTCCTTATTGCTCATCCCTTTGCCAAGCAACACGATGACTTCAAGCTCTTTGTCAGTTAGGGCCTCAGATAATTTTGCATCAGGTTCAACTTGCGCTGGAATCGAGTCGGCCAGCCCGGAAACGACGTGGCGAGTTACCTCAGCGGAAAGCACCGATTCACCAGTCATTACTTTGTGGATTGCTTCGGTGATCTCTTTAGGCTGAGCGTCCTTGACAAGATATCCGCTGGCTCCAGCACGGAGTAGGTCCACTACGTAACGGTCCGTATTAAAGGTACTCAGCCCAATAATCGCGATTTCTGGATTGTTTTGATGGATCTGCGCAGTGGCGGCCACCCCGTCCATTACCGGCATCTGCATGTCCATGAGAATCACGTCCGGACGTAGCCCGGCAGCCTGAAGCACAGCAGCTTTCCCGTCAGCAGCTTCTCCAATGATCTGGATGGTGGGATCCGAGGAAAGGTAGTCACGCAAAATTTCGCGAGTCAGAGTTTCGTCGTCAACGAGCAGTACGGTGCTCAAGGCTTCTCCTTCTTACCTGGCGCCATGACCACACGGCGCTACTACCCTTAGTTTGCCTTAGAAAGTCCATCTAATGGAATCGTGACGCTGGTTGTCCACGCTCTATCAGCTTCGCCCGCTTCCACAAACCCACCGAAAACCCTACAACGTGCGCGCATGGCCTCAAGCCCGGTTTTTGAAGACACGATCGGCTTTTCGTCCGATATGTCATTCGTAGCTAGGAGTTGAACGTTACCCTCGCGCACATATAGGCCCACTTCTACACTGCTCGCGGGGACCGCGTGTTTGAGAACGTTGGTGCCCAGCTCTCGAATGGTTCGGCGGAGCGCCTGCCTCAAACTGGCTGGAATACGGGCAACTTCGCCCTGCACCGTGAGCTTCACTTCATATCCTGAACTCTGAAGCGCATCCGCCACCGCATCCAGATCATGCACCAGACCCACGGCCGTCGTAGTTTCTCCAGAAAGTTCAGCAAGATCGATAATGCTCGGACCAACTGTTGCGCTTTCGCCAGCTGCGTCAGATGCTTTATCTTCTTCCTTGAGTAGCAGTACTAGCGAGCGAAGATCCTGCAGTGTCTGCTGTGCGGAATTGCCAATTCCCTCGAGAATCTCTGAAGTTTTTTTCTGGTCGCCCACGAACTCTGCGCGCCTCGCCTGCATCGCGATAATAGTGACGTCATGAGCCACGATGTCGTGTAACTCGTGTGCAAGTAAGGTTCGTTCGTTGGCCCGAATTTTTGCCTGCTCGACTTCCAAATCCTCGATACGTTTGGTGCTACTTTCGTGACGGCGGCGAAATGCATTCAAGCTGAGTCCTGCCACACCAGCGAAGGCAACAAAGACTCCCACCATGGCCACCGCGAACAACGGAGCATTAGGAACCAACAAATACAGGAAGAATAAGACGACTTCACCCAGCAAAGGAAAAAGCACTGCTTGACGCCAAGGTAGAAGGTAGCAAGAACCTGCAACGACAATTACTGAGGGGAAAACTAGCCCCGCCAAAAGGGCGCCCGGCATACCCACTGCAGCGATAATACATATGCATGCGAGCCAGAGGGCAGCTCCCGGTAAAGCACCAAGAGATAGGGCTACGAGCGGCAAATAAGGTAGCGCCAATTTCAGCGCCCCATATTTTCCAAATGAGTCCCCGGAGCCTACCCAGACGTCCCCCACATACATGACGAGGGCCAACAGAACCAGTACCAGACGACCAACGATGCCTCCGGGCAACGGCTTAATATCAGCAGTCCAGGCAGTCCAATTTCTCATATCTGACATTGTTCCATCGCCAGTGCTGGTTATTGACATCGTCACGAATTCCATGACGGACTCAGAGTGCGTGGTGTCAGAGTGGCGAATAGCTAGAGCTTGCTATCTATTGCGGCCGGCGCCGTGGTTCCAAGCGGCTGACGGTGTAGAGCGTCTGGTCATCCGGCTGGGTTCCCGCGGCCTCATGCGCCACCTTGACCTTCATGGCCCGGTCCCACTTGATACGCTCGCGCGGGCTGGAATCGACCCGGCGTTCGGCAGGACCAAAAATGCTCAGCCCCAAATACTTCAGGCGCCAGAGAACACGGTAGCCAACACCCAATCCGGTGGTATCGGTGATGATTGGCAGTGGAGATTCATCCATGCGCTTGGTCCTCTGCAGTATGCGTGGGCGTTGATGCTATTGCCCTCAGCATAGCGCATTAGTTGGTACACCAACTAAATTTCTGATTACTCCTTGGGAGCCTTGCCGCCGGCGGCAATCAGGCGATCCAGGACATTCCGCAATTCAACGACGTCCTTCTCCGAGAGCTCCAATCGGGACATCATCTCAACCGGGACTTTCAGCGCTTCCTTGCGCAGCTCGGTGCCCTTTGGCGTGGGCTGGAGAATCACCGCTCGTTCATCCTGCGGATTCTTGGTCTTATCCACCAGCCCGGCAGCCTCCAGCCGCTTGACCAGCGGAGAGAGCGTTCCCGGATCCAGGTGCAGCTGCTGGCTCAATTCCCGGGCACTCATCGGACCGGAATCCCACAGGGCCAGCATCACCAAATACTGCGGGTGGGTCAGCCCCAACGGATCCAGCACAGGCTTATAAGCCGAGATCACCGACCGCGACGCGACCGCTAGGCCAAAGCACACCTGCTTTTCCAGCCTTAGAAGGTCATCTTCCGGAAGAATAGCGCTGTCCACGTTGCTGCAAACTCCTTGAATGGGGTCAATACCGGTCTATCGATCGTACCGCTCGCCTCCTCAACTGTTGTGGCCAAAGCCCAGCGCAGTGCATAACCTAGGCACATGAGCAATCTCGAGAACAGCCCGGCAGAAATCGACTGCAGCAAGGTCGACTCCCCGGCCGAGGTCGAAATCTTGACTCCTCGCGAAGTGCCGCTGGGCGGACCTCGCGCCATGACCGTCTTCCGCACCCTGCCGCAAAAGCAGCGCAGCCTGATCGGCGCATGGTGCTTCTTGGACCACTACGGCCCCGATGACGTCAAAGCCACCGGAGGCATGAACGTCCCGCGCCACCCTCATACCGGATTGCAAACAGTCTCTTGGCTATTCACCGGGCAGATCAACCACATGGATTCTGCCGGATTCAAAGCCGTTGTCCGTCCGGGCGAAGTCAACCTGATGACCGCAGGACATGGAATCAGCCATTCCGAAATCCTCACCGAAGACACCACCATCTTGCACGGCGCCCAGCTGTGGACCGCGTTGCCAGAGCACGCCCGCGATATGGAACATACTTTTGAAAACTACCGGCCTGAACCGATCAATGGCCACGGTTGGACCATGTCGGTATTCCTCGGCAGCTACGAGATCTATGGTCAACGCTCCGTCTCCCCGGTCAGCACCCACACCGAGCTGAGCGGGGCGGAACTGCGCCTTGAGCCGCACACCGAGATCGAGATCGTGGTCCCGAAGCACCATGAGCACGGAGTGCTCGTCGACTCCGGCAGCCTCACGGTCAATGGGCACGAGGTAGCGCCGCGGGAATTGGGGTTCGTCCGGGCAGGATGCACCACCCTGCGCCTAGCCGCGGGTGAAGAGGCGGTCTTGGCACTGCTCATCGGCGGAGAACCGCTGAATGAGGACATCTTGATGTGGTGGAATTTTGTGGGCCGAACCCATGAAGAGGTCCTGGCCTTCCGCGCCCAATGGCAAGCCGAGATCTCAGCGGAGCCGGGCGATGCCTCCGAGGACCGCTTCGGGCCCTTCCCTCCCGATACGCCAACCGCCTTGCCGGCCCCGGCCCTGCCGACCGTTCGCCTGCGTCCACGCGTCAACCCATCCTGAACCCGAGGAGATCTACCATGAGCGAGATCAAGCCAGTACTCTTGCCCGAACGCCGCCGTTTCGCCCTCGATGATGACGGCAAGATCATCGGAGCTGCCCACTACCGGGATTTTGATGGCTCTGACGGTGTTGAGCGGATTTTCTTCCACACCACGGTGGATGAGGAATACGGCGGTCAAGGCCTAGCTGGCATCTTGGTGAAGTTCGCGCTGGAAAATACCATCGCCAGCGGGGCAAAGATCGTGGCGGTCTGCCCATATGTCAAAAGCTATGTAGCCAAGCACAATGACTACGACCAGCACCTGGTTGCACCCACCAGGGCCCATTTGGACCTCTTGCCTCGAAGCTAGCCGATTGACGGAGCCGGGGTTCCCTTGGTGCGCGGGGAGATGACAATCAAGATCAGGATCAGCACCAGGCTGAACGCGAACACCGAGATGAATCCGGTGCCGGCTGCGGCCATCGCGAAGATGACGCCGCCGATGGCCGTGGCCCCGGCATTGCCCAACGAATCTGCCACGGTCATCGCCGAGGAGTTGAAGCCCTGCTCTTCCTTGGCCGACAGGGAGAGCATGTTGACGTTTTGACGAGGGAAAATCAACCCCATGCCAAAACCGCCCACCGCCCAGCCGCACACCAGAACGAATACCGGCGGGTGGTAGATCGCAGTAGCCAACGCGGTGGCGATAGCTACGCTTCCGGCCACTGCGCCCAGAGTGATGCAGGTTGATGACTCGATCTTCTCCCCCAGCTTCCCCTGGAGCCAGGAGCCCATGGACCAGCACAGGGCCGAAGCGGTCAGGATCAGGCCGGCCCGGTCGGGGGCCAGGAAGTAGTCTTCGCGAAGCAGGTAGGGAAGATAGACTTCCACGCCGAAGAAGGCGCCGGTGATGAATATCCTGGTCATGATGGTTGCCGGCAGTCCGCGGCGCACAAGGAAGGTTCCACGGGGCAAGAGCGGGCGAATCGCCAGCAATGCGACCACCAGCGCCAGCGCTAATCCGGCCAATGACCAGCGGCTGTTCGAATTGCCCAAGAGGTTCATGCAGATCACGGCGAGCCCGGTCAGCCCGGCGAGCGCCAGGCGTTTGACCGACACCTTACCGAGGTCATGGTTGCGCTCGGAATCCAAGGATTTGAGCACCGGGATCATCGCGCAGAAAGCTACAAGCACCAAGACTGCCACGCCGGAAAAGACCCAGCGCCACCCAAGATGCACTGCCATGAGTCCGGCCAGCCATGGGCCGATCATTGCCGGAAGCACCCAGGCGGTGGCGAAGAGGGCGAAGATTTTTGAATGCAGATGCCCTGGATATGCCCGGGCAATCAGCACGTAGATGGCCACGGTAATGGCTCCACCGCCGATGCCCTGCAGGATGCGTCCAGCAATGAGCATTTGCATGTTCGCTGCAGAACCGCAGATCAGCAAGCCCACACAGAAAATCGCGACGCTTATGAACAAGGGGTGTTTTGGTCCCCAACGGTCTGTGACCTCACCGGCGGCCACCATGCCGAGCATTCCGCTGGCGATGGGCGCGGCAAAGGCCAGCGCAAAATAGCGTTCGCCATTGAGCAGTTCGCTGACCATCGGCATGACGGTGGTGACCGCCATGGATTCGAAGGCAACGAGAAACACCAGAATGAACATGCCCATGCTGGTGGCCAAGAATTGCGGTGCGTAGATGGTCTCCGTAGCCGGCGCAGGGGTGTGGCTACTACGTCTTAGGGGCATGCCCTAATCATGCCAGCTTTTACCTAGCCGCCCAGAACGTGCAGGGCGAAGGCCGAAAGGAATCCACCGGTGACCAACAACCCGGTGTAATCATGCTCGACAGCGTAGGCCTCGGGGATCATCGCATCGGCAATCATGGTCAGGATTCCGCCCGCGGCCACGGCCGTGGCGAAGGCCAAAGCTTCTTCAGGCATGGTCTGCATGAGCAGCGCACCGAAAAAGGCTGCCAGGCCGCAAGAAATCGCGATGGATCCCCACAGCATGGCAATGGATGAACCCTTGCGGCCAGCTGATTTCATTTGAGCCGTACTGGCTAGGCCTTCGGGCACATTGGATATGAAGATGGCGATGAGCATGGCGGGATTGATGCTTGCGCTCGCGACAACGCTCAACCCCAGCGCCACCGACTCGGGGATGCCATCAATGAGCGCGCCCACAGCCAATGCGCTTCCCGATGAGCTCTCGCCATTGGTGTTGCCGGAGGCCTTCTGGCGCTTCTTGGTGCGCCAGTCCAATACCCGGTTGGCCGAGAAATACAATGCTGCGCCAGCGAGTACACCACCCACGGTGGCCATCAAGCCGCCGGTTTCAAACGCTTCGAGCACAAGCTCAAAACTCAGTGCGCTGACCAGGACTCCTGCACCGAAGGCCATGATCGCGCAGACCCATACTTTCGGGATTTTCAGCCACCAGGCGGCGCCCGATCCCAGCAGCAAGGCGGAACCAGCGACTGTGCCCCAAAGCAAAGCCTGCAAAGAATCGAACATGGCACCCACTATAGCCAGCAATTCGCCGGCTTAGTAGGTGCCATGTTGGTTCTGACTGGGATTAACTCTCAGAGGACATATTGCTGAAGCGCGAGTAGTGGCCCTGGAACGCCACGGTGATGGTCTTGGTAGGACCAGCACGGTGCTTTGCGATAATGACATCGGCCTCACCGGGGCGATTTTCCTTGTCATACACATCGTCGCGGTGCAGCAGGATGACCATGTCGGCGTCCTGCTCGATGGAACCGGATTCACGAAGGTCCGAAACCATTGGCCGCTTATCGGTACGCTGCTCGGAACCACGGTTCAGCTGCGACAGCGCAATCAGCGGTACATCCAGTTCCTTGGCCAGGAGCTTGAGGTTACGCGAGAACTCGGAGACTTCTTGCTGGCGGGATTCCACGCGCTTGCCCGAGCTCATCAGCTGCAGGTAGTCAAGGATGATCATGCGCAGCTCATTGCGCTGCTTCAGTCGACGGCACTTCGCCCGGATTTCCATCATGGACATATTCGGCGAATCATCGATGAACAGCGGCGCCTCATTCAAGCGCCCCATTGTGGTGGCAATCTTGGTCCACTGCGCATCTTCAACCGAACCCTTGCGCAGATCCTGGAGCTGGATGGATGCTTCTGCGGAAAGCAGGCGCATCGCGATTTCATTGCGGCCCATTTCCAAGGAGAAGAAGACCGTAGCCATGTTGTTCTTGATGGCTGCCGACCGGGCGAAGTCCAAGGCAAAAGTTGACTTACCCACTGCAGGACGGGCTGCGATGATAATCATCTGCCCGCCCTTCAGGCCCTGGGTCAGTTCGTCGAATTCGTAGAATCCGGTCGGCACACCGGTAATGCCGTCACCGGCATTGGCAGCATTCTCGATTTCGTCGACAGTGCCTTCGATGATGTCCGAGAGACGGACATAATCTTCACTGCTGCGGTTTTCGGCGACTTTGTAGACCTCGGCCTGGGCTTCGTTGACGATGGCGTCGACTTCGCCGTCAGGCGAGTAGCCCATCTGGACGATACGGGTACCGGCATCAACCAGGCGGCGCAGAACGGCGCGCTCACGCACGATTTCTGCATAGTAGCCGGCGTTGGCCGCGGTGGGCACCTGCTGAATGAGATTGTGGAGGTAGGCAGCTCCGCCTACGCGGGAAATTTCACCGCGTTTGGTCAGCAAGTCGGCTACGGTCACGGCGTCGGCTGGCTCGCCTCGACCGTACAAATCGATGATTGCCTCGTAGATGGATTCGTGGGCCGGACGATAGAAATCGGTTCCGCGAAGCGCTTCAACAACGTCAGCGATGGCGTCCTTGGATAGCATCATGCCGCCGAGCACGGACATCTCTGCTTCGACATCCTGTGGCGGCTTGCGCCCAGCGTCGGACTCTCGTCCTTCGTATACCGGCTCAGCACTCATTACAGACACTTCCATCCCCTATTGACCCCACTGGGAAAATTCATCCTTGCCCTATGGCAACGTTCCATCCTGTCAGTTGAGGCCGACAGTTCAATGATTAACGTCTGTGGATATTTCTGTCCCAAGGCCAACAGTAGGGCTGATATTTACCCACGTAAACCCCATTATCCACAGCTACTGTGCATAACGTACCCTCACCTGTGGACTAGCCTGTTCACTAACTGGGGAGAACCCTGTGGATTAATGTCAAGTACCCAACAGTAATAGCTTCTGACTAGGTCTTTCACCTTTTCACAACTGTGGACAGAAAGAGATTTTATTGAAGCTATCGCTATGTCGCCAATAGTTATCAACAGTCAAAAACGCCCGGAACTCAGGGTTTTTTGCGTTTTTCACACACCTCTACACACTGCGCCCACAGCCATGTGGATAACTATGTGGATATGAATGGGTACGCAAAACCCTTAGTCATCTCAATAAATGAGGAAATATCCAGCGCCGGCCCATCGGTAGTCCACATTTTCACAGTGGCCCACCTATCCACACCGTGGATAACTATCACTTCACATTCAACACATCAAGAAATGCATCAAGGCCTGTTGTGGATCACCGAGGTGATCCACAACAGGCCTTGATGGGGCTACTGCTTGGAAGTGTTAGACGAGTTCAGGAACTGGGATTGAATGAAATCGAGAGTCATGGAAGATCTGTGGCGAGTGCTGCGATGTGTGATGCCCATGCACCTCCAAGAGCACAACCCAGTGGTCCCCTGCCTCAACCTCGTTGTAAATCGACGTTTCCAGCCAAAGCGTGGACTCCTCGATGAACAAGGCACCTTGATCGGAGGTCACCGTATCGACGCCACGGAATCGATCACCGTTTTTCGAAGCAATCTGCGCGCAGACTCCGCCGTTCTGGTCGCTGAGTACCGAGACTCCAATATGGCTGGCACCGCGCAGCTTTGGCCAGGTATTGGAAGACTTCTGGACTGCAAACATTACAAGTGCCGGCTCCAGTGAAACGCCGACGGTGAATGAGGAGGCAACGATGCCGGTTTTTACTCCATCCACCTCTGCACACAGAGCGGCCACTCCAGAGGGATGCTGAGCGAAAACCTTACGTAGGGTTAGCGGGTCAAGTTCACGATTCAATGACATGGCTCGATTCCTTCGGGTCTTGCCCACCGCGTCAGACCCAGTGGACTTGTCGGTTCGGATGCTTCCAAACTTGCTTATCACTGAGGCTTCACGCCGTGCGCGGTACTTGTTCTGACGCCATTTGGAGCAGAACCGAATCCTCACCTGGAGCACCCCACTACCGTTGAGAGGGTTGCCGATCAGCAAGCCAGGGCTTTTAGCTGATGCTCTTGATTCTGTTTAAAACGATATGGCTCATGACGAACCACCGTCAAACAATTCACTTCGCAAATCGCAATATTCAACAAAATATTCGACAACGACGATGACTCGAGGGAGCAAAACAGTCTTTTATTCGCCAAAACAGCCTTTGATCGCTGCCGCGACGACCCAAAAATATGTGATCTACGTCGTAACGCATTAACTTATGGCAAGCGCTGTAGATCATCGCCATTTGCACCTTCACCGCTTTTACCGAGCCGTCTACCGTAATGAAACCAAGTTTCTTACTTTGACGCTGAGGTTCATGCAACGATGGAAGTCGCAGTGTTCCGGGTCACACCCTTACTGCCTGTCACCGTTGCCAGAGATGATGAGTGAAGGATGCCTCCATGGTAGATACCCAGGCCAACCATTCCGAGCTAACCCCGTTGCGCTTTCTTGAACGCTCCGCAGAGGTTTATCCAGGAAAGACTGCCGTCATCCATGGGACGCGCAGCTATACCTACCAGGAATTTGAAACGCACGTCCAGCGTCTCGCCCAGGTCCTCGCCGCACGCATCGAGCCCGGGGATCGAGTGGCCGTTTTGGCACCGAACACTCCGGAAATGCTCATGGCCCACTACGCGGTTCCGTTGGCCGGCGGGGTGCTCATCGCCTTGAATACGCGGCTATCAGCCCACGAGCTGCAGTACATCATGGATCATTCCGAAGCCAAGCTGCTGTTCGCAGACACCGAACTGCTGGAGAACACCAAGAACCTGCGCCGGGACAATCCCACGCTCCAGGCCCTGATTGAAATCACCGATGACCAGTTCACCGGGCCACGCCCCGAGGTTGCAGTAGATGGCACGCTCCAGCAATTGCTGTCCGCCGCCTCGGATGAACGGCTTGGATACGCGATCGCTGACGAACGCGCTCCGATCACCCTGAACTACACCTCGGGCACCACCGGAAAACCCAAGGGCGTGCTCTACTCGCATCGAGGCAGCTACCTGAACTCGCTAGGCGAAGCCCACCATCAGGGCTTCACCGCGGCCACCCGATACCTCTGGACGCTGCCGATGTTCCACTGCAACGGATGGTGCACCCCATGGGCCGTCACAGCCGCTGGCGGCACCCACCTGTGCTTGCGCGCGGTCCGCGAAGACGCCGTCTGGGATGCCATTGAGCAGCTGGATACAACCCATCTGTGCGGCGCACCCACCGTCTGCTCGATCATCGCCGATTCCTCCCGAGCTCATCAGCTCGATGCCCCGCTGCGGATCACCACCGCCGGTGCCCCGCCGTCCCCTGCCATCATCTCCAAGCTCCAGAAACTGGGCATCGAGGTGGTCCATGTCTACGGCCTGACCGAGGTCTACGGCCCCTATACGGTTTGCGAATACCAAGATGAATGGAATGAGCTGGACCCTCCTGCCCGGGCCGCGAAGCTCGCCCGCCAGGGCGTTGGCATGATCACCGGCGAATCAGCCCGCATTGTCGATGAGAACATGGTCGATGTTCCCGCGGACGGATCCACCATGGGCGAGATCGTGCTGCGCGGCAATATGGTGATGATCGGCTACTACCGCGATGAGGCCGCCACCTCGGAAGCCTTCCGCGGCGGCTGGTTCCACACCGGCGACCTGGGCGTAATGCACCCTGACGGCTATATCCAGGTCCGTGACCGCGCCAAGGACATCATCATTTCCGGCGGCGAGAACATCTCCACCATCGAGGTGGAGCAGGCCCTGGCCTCGCACCCCGAGGTGCTGGATCTGGCCGTGGTCGGCGTGGCCGATGAGAAGTGGGGCGAGCGCCCGGTGGCCTACGTGATTCGCGCCAGCGGCTCGAGTCTTGATGCCAAGGAGCTGATCAGCTTCGCCCGTGAAAAGCTGGCCGGCTACAAGGTCCCGCGCACCATCATCTTCCCGCAGGATCTGCCGAGGACTTCTACGGGTAAAGTGCAAAAGAATGTATTAAGAGCCCAGGCTATTGAGCAGCAGCCCAGCGCCTAACACTTTTGGAGTCACCCATGAATTCACCCGAACCTCGAATCCCCGATAAGACCAGCCGCTTCACCGAGAGCATCGGATTGGTCTTTGATGACATCACCGCCACGTCCGTGCACGGACATGCCGACTTGAACGAGGACCACCACACCCCGTGGGGCGTAGTCCATGGCGGGGTGTACGCCTCGATGATTGAAAGCGCCGGCAGTGTCGGCGCCAGTTTCGCGGTGGCGGAACGCAACCAGTTTGCCGTCGGCGTGCACAATGCCACCGATTTCTTGCGCCCTTCCACCGAGGCGCGCGTGCAGGTGGTGGCCACGGCGCTGTTCCAGGGCCGGACCCAGCAGTTGTGGGAAGTTGTCATCACCGACGAGGCCAGCGGCAAAGAGCTCTCACGCGGGCAATTGCGAACCCAGAACGTGGATATGCCGCAGGCCTGAGCGTATCTTAGGTGGCACCTAGCGGATCAGCTTCGGGAGGCTCGCCATGAGTTCCACCTATACCTTTGACGTGTTCAGCAGCCTGGATGGCTTCGGCGGTGCCGGCGGCGATTGGGGCGGCTACTGGGGCAAGCAGGGCCCGGAGCTGCTGGCCCGGCGCCTGGAGCTTTACGGTCCTCCCTGCCATGTGGTGTTCGGAGCCAACACCTTCCGCCTGTTCGCCCAGTTCTGGGAAGAGGTAGAGCAGAATCCCGAAGTCGAGGATCCCTGGGGCGTGGACCTTCATCGGCAGCCGGCCACCGTCATCTCCACGACCCTCCAGGAGCCGTTGAACTGGCCGGATGCTACCTTGGAGCGCGAGGACGCGGTAGAGGTGGTGCGGCGGCTGAAAAACAGCTCCGCCTTGCCCCTGCGTTCGCACGGCAGCCTGGCGATGAATCGCTCCCTGCTGGAGGCCGGGTTGGTGGATTTCATCCAGGTGACCATCTTCCCGGTCCTCACCGGTCGCAATGGCAGCGACCCGGTCCTTGCCGGGGTGGATGACTATGACCTTGAACTGGTGGATTCACGCCTTCTGGATGGCAGCATCCAGGAACTGACATACCGTCCAACGCTTCATCGGGCTGCCCGAACCCTGAAAATGTCCCTGTAATAATGCTTCATTGCGCCTATTTATGCACCAATTGGTTATAAGTTCGTAGGTGATCAGACTCGAACGTGCGTAGGCGAGGCCAGCAATGAAGAATCCGAAGAATTTTCCAGTCATTTTCGCACTCATCGCAGCCCTGGCACAGTCTGGCTGCTCGGCAGTCGCCCCAACGGCGGACCAGTCGGATTCAGCCAAGCCCTCAAGCTCCGGCTCTGGCTCAAGCTCCGGCTCGACGGCTCCGTCCAGCTCAGCAAGCGCAACCCCGACCGAGAGCCGGCTCAAGGACCTCACCGTGGACATGGCGATGTCCGCGAGCATTCCCTCCGTGTGCGGATTCCCCGCCGGCAAGCTCTCCAAAGGCGTCCTGCAGAAAAAACACCCGCAGTATTCCAACGCCAGCGTCCCCAACATCCCCGACAAGAAGCTGGTCGTCGCCGGAGACCTCACCGGGGATGATGTAAAGGAGCTCGCCGCCGTGATCTACTGCGATAAGGGCGGGGTGCGCTGGCCCTCGCACATCCAGCTCTTCGAAAACACCGCCAAGGGCATCGCCGCTCTGGGCAAGCCCTTTCAAATGGGCGATGTCAACGGCGGAGCGCGAGGCATTCTCGAGTCACTGAAATTCGCCAAAGGCCAGCTGGAAGTCACCGACAGGCAGCTGATGCCCATGGACCCTGCAGTCCAGCCCACCGGCAAGATCAAGGCCGCCTTGAAGTGGGATGGCAAGAAGCTGGTCGCCACCGCCATCCAGGATCTCGCCAATCCCGAGAATGGCACGCTGAAGATGGCAACTGTCAACGGCACCTGGTGCCAGCTGAGCGCCCAAGGCAAGATCAACAGCAAGAAGTGCCTGGAGATCAACTACCCGCAGCTGACCCAGAAGGGCCAAGACCCGCAATCCTTGACCTACTGGGTCAATAATGGCTTCACGGAGCTGGCCTACTTCGGAGCGCCGCTAGGCACCATCTACACCCCGGGAGCCAAGATCAAGGATCCGGCCAACCCGTCGGCGCCGACCGCGCAACAGGACAAGTACCGCCTATACAACAGCCAAACCCAGGAAACCTACGTTCGGCAAGGAAAGTAGGCCTAGCTGGCCGGGCGCATGTCTCCGGTTTCCTGGAAGCGCTGGTGCCAGTTCAGGGCCTCGCCCAGCAGGTGCGGAGTGTGCTTGCCGTAGCTGTCCTTGCAGGCACGATCGAAGTAGTCCTGCAACAGTGGACGGTATTCCGGGTGCGCGCAGTTGTCGATGACCAGCTGCGCACGCTGCTTAGGCGAGAGGCCGCGCAGGTCGGCCAGACCCTGCTCGGTAATCAGGATCATGGTGTCGTGCTCGGTGTGGTCCACGTGCGAGGCAAAAGGAACGATGCCCGAGATCTTGCCACCCTTGGCGGTGGACGGGGACATGAACACCGACAGGTAGCCATTGCGGGCAAAGTCGCCCGAACCGCCGATGCCGTTCATCACGTGCGATCCCAGCACGTTGGTGGAATTCACGTTGCCGTAGATATCGGCCTCGATCATGCCGTTCAGCGCAATGCAGCCCAGGCGGCGGATGATCTCCGGGTGGTTGGAGATCTCCTGGGCGCGCAGCAGGATGCGTTCGCGGTAATGCTCCACGTTGCGGTTGAATTCCTCGATGCCTTCGGAGGACAGCGAGAAGCTGGTGGCGGAGGCGAACTCGATGGTGCCATCCTTGATCAACTGAAGCATGCCGTCCTGGATGACTTCGGTGTAGGCGGTCAGGCCCTTGTAGCCGCCGCGGGCCAGGCCGGCGAGCACCGCATTGGCGATATTGCCGACGCCGGACTGCAGGGGCAGCAGCTTCTCGGAGAGGCGGCCGGCGCGAATTTCCGAGTCCAGGAAGGTCAGCAGGTGATCGGCGATCTTCTCGCTGGTCTCATCCACCGGGGCGAAGGGGCTGAGGCGATCGGGCGCATCGGTTTTCACCACGGCGACGATCTTGTCCACGTCCACGTCCATGTACTTCTGGCCGATGCGATCGCGCACCGTGGTCAGGTTGATGGGCTTGCGGTGCGGAGGCAGCGCGGTGCCGTAGTAGACATCGTGCATGCCTTCCATGGCGGCGGACTGCTGCTCATTGACCTCGATGATGACCTTGTCGGCCATTTCCAGCCAGGTCTTGTTGTTGCCCACGGAGCTGGATGGGATCAGGTCGCCGTCGGCGGTGATGCCCACGACTTCCACAATGGCCACGTCGATCTTGCCGTAGAAGCCGAACCAGGCGTGCTGGGCGACATGGGACAGGTGGATGTCCATGTACTCCATGTTGCCCTCGTTGATGCGGCGGCGCAGCTCCGGGTCGGACATGTAGGGCAGGCGCAGGTTCATGCCCTCGGCCTTGGCCAGCACGCCATCGAGCTCGGGGGCGGTGGAGGCGCCGGTGAGCACGTTGATCTTGAAGTCCTTGCCTTCTGCGTGCTGGCGTTCCATCTGGGCGGCCAGAGCGCCGGGAACGGCTTTCGGGTATCCGGCACCGGTGAAGCCGCTCATGGCTACGGTCATGCCCGGCTTGATGAATGTTGCCGCCTGTTCGGCGCTCATCAGACGATCAGCAAAGGCCCGGTGTTGGATACGCTCGTGCAAAATAAACCCCTTCGAAACTCCGTTGTGACGTAGGTCTATAACCTGCATCTCACCGGAATACTTTAGCCGTTATCGCCGGCAAGTCAGACCACGAATGGGCCGATAGAGCGGTGGGTGGCGCTTTTCTCGATGAGTTGCCCGCTATTTGCGGTGGCCGGTTGCCCCAGCCTGCTCCGGCGCGCGGCTAAGCCAGGGATGTCTGGGAGTCGCCGCGAATGGCCGTGATCTCGATTCGGGCGTCCAGGGCCTGCACATATCGGCGCAGGGTGGCTAGCTGCACGCGGTCCAGGTCGCCGGTTTCCAGCCGCTTGATCCGCTCAACGGGCAGCTTGAGGATCGCGGCCAGATCTGCCCGGCTCAGCTTCGCCTCTTCGCGCAGTTCCTTCAGGGTCAGCTCGCGCGGCTGGCGGCGCACAGTACTCTGGTGCTCAGCGAGCGCGACGCGTTGTTCCTCGGTGAGTGCCTGCGGATCGGCATATGCAAAACCCATGTCTTCCACCATCTCCTTTAATCGTGTCGGCGAGGATTGCCATCACTTAAGAGATTATGGGCTGAAGATCGCGGACCCGCCGCTGGTGGCCGGGAACTCGTGCGAAGAAGCGATGAATTGTTCAAGAACCCGCGGTGACGCCAGGTTCGCGGGATTAAACGCCAACGGGTGGCGTGCGTTCCTTGCGGAATGCACGCCACCCGTTGAACAGAAGGTGGGTCTAGAAGACTTACTTCTTTGCGGCAGCAACAACCTGCAGGCGCAGGTTTGCAACGACGTCCTCGTGTACGCGAACGGTTGCGGTGTAGTTGCCAGTCGACTTGATGTGGTCGTTGACCTCGATGTTGCGCTTGTCGATCTTGCCCAGACCAGCAGCCTCTACGGCGTTAGCGATATCGGCGGTCTTGACGGTACCGAACAGGCGACCGTTGGAACCAGCCTTGATGGTGATCTTCACCGGCTGGGACTTCAGCTTAGCTGCCAGTGCCTGAGCTTCCTCAAGGTTTGCAACAGCGCGAGCAGCACGTGCAGCCTTGATCGACTCCACCTGCTTCTCACCGCCAACGGTCCAAACGATTGCGAAGCCGCGTGGCAGCAGGTAGTTACGGGCGTAGCCGTTCTTTACCTCGACGATATCGCCAGCAGCACCGAGACCGGATACTTCGTGAGTCAAAATGATCTTTGCCATGATGTTATATCCCTTCCTTAGCCGCGGCCAGCGCCGGAGTAAGGCAGCAGGGCTACTTCACGTGCGTTCTTGATTGCCTGTGCGATCTTGCGCTGTTCCTGAACGGAAACGCCGGTCACTCGACGAGCGCGGATCTTTCCGCGGTCAGAGATGAACTTGCGCAGCAATGCGGTGTCCTTGTAGTCGATGACAGTGATGTCAGCGGCCTTCAAGGGGTTGGACTTTGGTTTGGGCTTACGGATTTCAGCCTTAGCCATCGTGGAGCTCCTTAGCTTTGGAGCCCGCAGAGTGATCTGCGGGATGGTGAATAAATAATGTTTAGAAAGGCGGTTCGTCAGCGCCTGGGTTGCCCCAGCCGCCACCGTTGTTTCCGCCGGTGCTCCATGGGTCAGCGGCTGGAGCATTCCATCCGCCACCCTGTTGCGGCTGCTGCTGACGCGGCTGCTGCGCTGGGGCACCTTGCTGTGGTGCGTTGGAGAATCCTCCACCGCCACCATTGCCGAAGCCACCATTGCCACCGCCGGAGCGCTGGGTGCGGGTGACCTTGGCGGACGCGAAACGGAGCGATGGGCCGATTTCATCGACCTCAAGCTCCATCACGGTGCGACGTTCGCCTTCCTTGGTGTCGTAAGAACGTGAACGCAAACGGCCCTGGGCGATGACGCGCATGCCCTTGGTCAGCGTTTCAGCAACGTTCTCTGCAGCCTCGCGCCATACCGATGCGCGCAAGAACAGGGCTTCCCCGTCCTTCCACTCATTGGACTGGCGGTCAAAGGTGCGAGGAGTCGAAGCGATCGTAAAGTTCGCTACGGCTGAACCGGATGGCGTAAAACGCAGCTCCGGATCGGCGGTCAGGTTTCCGATAACGGTAATAACAGTCTCGCCTGCCATTGACTCTCCTTAAAAAGATTGAACGCTATTTCTTACGACGGAAGGTTTTGCGTAATTAAACGCGAGCCTCTTCCGGGCGGGTGACCTTGTGGCGCAGGATCTGCTCGTTGATCTTCAGCTGGCGCTCAAGCTCAGCGGAAGCGGCTGGTTCTGCGGTGTAGTTCACCACTACGTAAGTGGCTTCTGCCTTCTTCTTGATTTCGTAAGCCATCTTGCGACGACCCCAGATATCAACCTTTTCGATAGTGCCACCGTTGGAGCGAACAACCTCGAGGTACTTCTCGATGGTTGGCTCTACGGTGCGGTCATCGACCTCTGGATCAATGAGGACCATAAGTTCATAAGCACGCATGTGAACCCACCTCCTTTGGGCTAAACGGTCGCGGTATTTCCGCAACAGGAGGTTCTTGCGTTATCCATGCACCAGACGCCCAACTTTCGGGCATGCAGTGGCACAGACCTTTCAATCCTACCCGAGATCATCGCGCAAGCATAAGCCTTCGTGTCCTAGATCATGGATAGCTACTTGGAATCGATCGCCTGCTGCAGCCTCTGGCCGAAGATCGGAACCAGCGTGCTCATGTAGGTATCGCTGATGTGGTGCTTGTCGCGGTAGATCAGCACGTTGCCGACCACGGCCGGGCAGGTGCCATCCACGCAGAACTGGTCACTGAAGTCCAAGAGCTTGACCCGCGGCTCCAGCTTGGCGGCCGCCTTGGTGGGATCCGCCTTGTCGAAGGCGCCCTTTTCCGGGAAGGAGCAGGCTTCAGGATTCTCGATGTTCTGCTCCACGCAGTCCCTGGCATAGGAGTCCTGTGACGGCCGCGGGGTGTCGACAATGGGATAGACCGGCAGCCCGGCATCCTCGAGCTTGCCCCATGTTTTCGCCAGGCCCTGGGCCGGATCGGAGACGAAGGTGGAACCTGCCCAGTTGGAGGTGACCACCGCGTTGATGTCCTTGCGTTTGGTCAGCGCATCCAGGCTCTGCTCATACGCCTCCTGGCAGTTGATGCTTCCGTCCTTGTCCGCCTTGCGCTGCGCTTCATTAAAGGGGCAGGAGTTCTTCAGATAGGTGACGACCTTCCACCCCTTGCTCTTGGCATATTCGTTGAGCGCCTCAAACCAGTGGGCTGCATGGGAGTCCCCCACCAGGGCTACCGTGAAGGTGGCGCCCTTGCCTCCGAACTCGCATTCCTTGATCTGCGTGGACTGTGGATTCTGCACGCAATTGCCGATGTCGGGAAGGTCCTTGGCGGCCTCGGCCGGCACCGGAACCACCTGGTGCTGATCGGTGACAAAGGCCGGCGCCCCGTGGGCCAGCGAGGCAGCCCCAAAACCTTCGGGACGCTGTTGGGCCAGAGCGGTTGCCACCCGCTGCTCCTGCTTGACCATGCGCTCCTGGGTCACGCCCGGAAGCAGGGCCACCGATGCGGTCACCGCGATCATGGCCGCGCCGGCAATCAATGACCGCGTCGGGGACACCGCGAGGAAGCGCAGGTGGCGCATCGGCGTTTCCACGAACTTCAAGCTGGCCCAAGCCAAGAGCAGCGAAGCGATCAACAGGGCAATGGACTGCAGGGGCTTGGGTTTGGCCCCGGAGAGCTCGGTGTAGAAAACGATCAGCGGCCAGTGCCAGAGATACAACGAATAGGAACCCAGGCCAACCCATTGCACCGGAGACCAATTGACGAGCCGGTGCAGCGAACCCGGACCCCGGGTGCTGCCGGCGGCAATGACCACCGCGCAGCCAAATACCGGCACGGCCGCGGCGATGCCAGGGAAGACGGTTGCCCCGTCATAGCTGAAGGCAGCGATGCCGATGGCAATCAGCGCCACCAGCACGGCCAGGTTTCGCGTGGACCATGCGGTGGCCCACCGCGGCAGCCGCAGGGCCTCCTTCTCATGCGCCTGCACGCCCAGCGCCAGCAAGCCGCCAATAGCCAGTTCCCAGATGCGGGTGGTGGTCACGAAATACCCGGCAGAGTTCCCGGAATATCCCGCGTAGGCCGAATAGGCCAAGGAAATCAGGGCGACCGCGCCGAAAACCAGCCACAGCCAACGGCGGCGGGCGGCGAAGTGATCCGAACGGGATCCGGGCATGGTGGGCTTGACCAGCCAGCACACTGCGAGGATCAGCAACGGCCAAAACAGATAGAACTGCTCTTCAACGCCAAGGGACCAGAAGTGCTGCAATGGGCCAGCTGCCTGCTCGGCGGCCAGGTAGTCCACGGAGTCAGCGGCCAGCACCCAGTTCTGCACGGAGAACGCCGAGGCCAGCGCCTGGGTTCCCAAGGTGCCCCACTGGGTTTTGGGGAAGATCATGAACCCTGCCGCCACGACAACGAGAATCACCAGCATGGCTGCAGGCAGGATGCGCCGGGCTCTGCCGGCGAAGAATGCGGAGAGCTTGATTCGTCCGGTGCGTTCGGCTTCGCGCAACAGGTGCGAGGTAATCAGGAATCCAGAAATGACGAAGAAGATGTCAACGCCGATATATCCGCCGGGAACCACATTGGGTTCCAGATGGTAGGCGACCACCAGCAGGACTGCCAGTGCACGCAGCGCTTGGATTTCTGGTCTGAAATTTTTGACCTGCACGGAATTCGAACTCATATTGTTCGATCTGACCAGTTCCGGATGAACAACAGGTAATCAAACGGTATCTGCCCGGATAACGGCAGATGGGAAGCTCAGCTGTCTCCGCACTGGGAGGGCGAAGACAAAGGATATTTGGCATCCAGCTTGGGATCCACCACCAGGCGAATGATGGCATCCAGAAGGACCTTGCCGGCACCCCAGTAAAGCGGAATAAGCAGCCAGATGTACCAGCCGAGCCCTCCCGTGGTTCCCAGGATGACAGTTCCGAAGGTGACCACAATGCCAAGGGCGTTGAAGATCATCATGATTCCGTGGGTGATGGAATTCCGTCGCTCCTGTTCGGCACGAGTCCTGGATTCAAGGCCTTCGACGGCTTGGGAGAAATGAGGTGTTTGAACGCTTTGGAACAATTCACCCACTTGGACATCCAGTGCCTTGGCCACCAGCGAGATAGACTCCAAACTCGCATCGTTGCCAGCCTCAAGCCGCTGGATGGTTCGCACGGTGATTCCGCTTTCCTGGGCCAGTCGTTCCTGGGTCCAGCCCTTAGCGCGTCGCAATTCTGCAATTCGTGATTCATTCATGGCACTAAAGCTATCGAGAGGAAGCCCGAATCCACCACGACAAGAGCACGACAGTTACCCGTCAGCAACCCGACAGCCTGGAAATTCTGGGATTGATCTGACCTGATTGAATATGCGCGTTGAGGCATCAATTGCGCTGCTGCTTATCTCTGATCAGGTCCAACGCAAGGACCGAGCCAATAATTGCTTGGCGGTGCTGTGTGCTCAATTGGCCGGCCAACTGCAGCGCGTAGGTGGACTTGCCCATTAAAGCGTTGCCCATTCCGGACCACTGGCGAGTGACGGTGCCAAGCACTCCGCGGGAATTGGAGATCTGGAAATCGAAATCCCATACGCTGCCTGAGAGTTCGAGTTCTTCGCCCAGCATGGAAATGGTGACCCTGGTTTTGAACAGGGTGATCCGCTTGACCAGGCTGGCCAGCGGACTGTCATTTCCATCAAGGATTTCAAAACGATCGCGGCCCATGGTCATGGTGTCCTTGACCTTGATGACCGGTTTCTCCGGGCCGTCGAAGACGGTCAGCTCCCGGGCACCGGCGAACATCCGCCCCAGGGTGCTGCCGCCTGTCTCGACGTGGGCGACTTGCATGCCCGAGGCGTCGAGGATCGCAAAATCATTCTTCGAGAAGTTCTTCGTCTGCTGAAAAATGAGCATGTCTTGGGCAAAAATCGTCATGCTGATGATTATGCCACTTATAAATTTTCTGCCAAGAGGCACTTGGAACGCGAAGAAGGCCGGCATTGCTGCCGGCCTTCTTCGCTGGACGAGCTAAGCCCCGAAGAACTCGCGCGTCACCTTGGACAGGTACCAAGGATCATCGACGCCGCACATCTCGCGTGCCGAATGCATGGACAGCAGTGCCACACCCACATCGAGGGTGCGGATGCCCAACCGGGTGGCCGTCAATGGGCCAATAGTCGAACCGCAAGGAACCCGGTTGTTGGAGACGAACTCCTGGTAAGGAACTCCGGCGCGCTCGCACCAGTTGGCGAAGGCGGCAGCACCCACCGCGTCGGTGGCATAACGCTGGTTGGCGTTGATCTTCAACAGCGGACCAGCATTGACCTGCGGGCGGTTGGCCGGATCGTGGCGCTCCGGGTAGTTAGGGTGCACTGCATGGCCAGCGTCAGCCGAAAGGCATACCGAATTAGCCAAGGCGCGCGCCTGATCTTCTACCCCGGCGCCCAGCGATGCCTGGATCCGGTTGATCAGCTCTTCAAGGAATGGACCGCAGGCACCCGAACGGGAGCTGGAACCCAGCTCTTCATGGTCGAACGCAGCCAACATGGCAATGTGCTGGCCCGATGGCTTCCGCGAGTGGTCGACTAGGGCGATAATTCCGGCATGCACCGAGGTGAGGTTATCCAGTCGGCCGCTGGCGAAGAAGTCCTTGCCGTGGCCGAAGACTTCGCCGCGCTGCGCAGGGGCCGTGAGAATGTCATAACCGGCCACCTGTGCCGGGTCCACGCCGGCGGAGGCAGCGAGGACAGCCAGGATGTCGGCATCAGCCAGATCCCCGGCTCCGAAGATGGGGTTGGTGTGGGTCTGCTTGTCCAGGGTCAGGCCCTCGTTGACCTGGCGGTCAAGGTGGATTGCCAGCTGCGGGATGCGCAGGATCGGTTCGGTCTGAGCCAAGTGCTCGCTGCCGTCTTTCAACACCAGGCGCCCGGCGAGGACCAGTTCGCGGTCCAGCCAAGAATTCAGCAGCGGCCCGCCGTACACTTCAACGCCGGCCTGCCACCAGCCATTGGATCCCGTGGTGGGCTTTGGCTTCAGCTTGAAACCCGGTGAGTCGGTGTGGGCACCGAGAATATGGAATCCCGAGGTTGCGGTGGCGGTTTCGGGTTGAACCCATGCGATGATCGCGCCATCGCGCACCACATAATAGGAACCTGGACCAAGGTTCCAGGCGTCAGCCTCGTTCAAGCCGGTGAACCCGACAGCATCCAGACGCTTAGCGGCTGTGGCAGCCGCGTGGTAGCTGGAAGGGGAAGTTGCGACGTATTCGGCCAGGTCTGCAATGTGGGCCATTGCTGCGGCTTGTGCCATAGCTGGTTACTCACTTCTTTCTGTCATCGTCTCGCTGGAATCCAGGATGAGGTTCCCGCCTGAACTATCGGGTTGTTCTCCAGCTTAGTATCCCGGTGCCGGTTTACCGGCGGATCAGCGCCCTCCGGGCTTGCTAGGAACCCGGTGGACACCCTCATCTCATGCTTGACTTGGAGCCTAGCGTCGGTAAAGCTGAAGTCAGACCGGGAGACAACGAAAGCGAGACCATCATGGCTACATCTGATCCAACCCCAGAGCCACGCAACCTGCCTGTGGAGCCAGAGAATGGTGTCCAGGTTAATTCCGGTGAACACGCTGTTCAACCGCGTACGCCGAAGGAAACCAAGGCACCGCGCGAAGTTCCTGAATCCAAGGAAAAGCTGCCGGTGACCAAGCTCGGCCGCATCTGGACCGCCACCGTCTTGGGCATCATCGTGCTGATCTTGCTGATCATCTTCATCGCCCAAAACCAAGACCAAGTCACCCTGCGATACTTCGCCTACGAAGGACAGGTGAACCTCGGCTTGGCCCTGTTCATCGCCGCCATCGGCGGCGCCTTGGTGGTTGCGATTGCCGGAGTAGCCCGCGTTATCCAGCTGCGCGCCACTGCGAAGAAGAAGCGCAAGGCCAGCAAGCGCTAAGACCAATTCAAGGGCCGTTGCCTGCCGAAATCAACATTTCAGCAGGCAGCGGCCCTTGTGTTTGGAAAATCAGTAATCAAGTCCCTGGGAAGGGATGACCAACCCAGTCTCGTAGGCATAGACCACGGCTTGGACACGGTCCCTCAAATGCAGCTTGGTCAGGATCCTGCGCACATGCGTTTTGACCGTTGCCTCGGAAAGGAAGAAACGGTGCGCGATTTCCGCGTTGGATAATCCTTCGGCGAGCGCGCGCAATACTTCTTGCTCGCGTGGCGTCAGATCATCGAGCAAGGGATCTCGAGGGGCTTCAGCGGGCTGGCCGGCATGGGCTTTGCCGCCATTACGGACATAGGTTTCCAGCAGCCGCGCAGTAACCCGGGGAGCCACCACGGCATCGCCGGAGGCGACCAGGCGCACAGCCTGGACCAGTTCTTCAGGGGCAACATCCTTGAGCAGGAACGCGCTGGCCCCGGCTTGCAACCCCGAAAAGGCATATTCATCAAGATCAAAGGTCGTCAGGATGATGATCTTGGTGTCCGGGTGTTCCTTCGCGATGCGTTCGGTGGCTTCAATGCCGTCCATTTTGGGCATGCGGACATCCATGAGCACTACGTCGGGTTTCAGCACCGCCGTCTGGGTCAAGGCATCCAGGCCGTCGACGGCTTCGCCGGCGATGGCGATATCCTCCTCGCCTTCGAGGATCAGGCGGAATCCCATGCGCAACAGCGGCTGATCATCAACCAGCAAGACCTTGATTTTCTCTTCCACGTCTATTCCTTCGCTGTTTTCTGCTTGTCGTTTTTCACGCCGCATTCAGGGATTTTCAGCACCGCTTTAACTATCCATCCACCGCTGGCTACCGGGCCTGCCTCAACGGTGCCCTCATAGAGCGCTGCTCGTTCGCGCATGCCTCGCAGCCCTCGGCCGCTGCCCACACTGGGCACCCTGGTCGCATCGCCGTTATCCATGACTTCCAGGCGCAGTTCGTCGTGCCTTCGTTCCAAACGTACCTGTACGTCGCTGACGTTGCGGGCGTAGCGCAGCGAGTTGGTCAAGGATTCTTGGATCATGCGGAAGACCGTCAATTGGAAGGTGGTGTCTTCGGGCAAGTCTCCCCCCGTATGGGTGAAGGTGATGGGCAGGCCCGCGGTGCGGAATCCCTCAAGCAGCTGCTCGACATTCCCGCCGGTGGGTTGCGGTTCCAGCTCCCCGGTCTCGTTCTGGCGCAGCACGCCAAGCATGCGGCGCATATCCGCCAGGGCCGCTCTGCCGGTGCCGGAGAGCTCGTTGAGTACCTCGTCGGCGCGGGCCTGGTCCCGTTTGGCGACCACGCGTGCGCCTTCGGACAAGGCGATCATCACGGACAGGGAGTGCGCGACCACGTCATGCATTTCCCGGGCGATCCGGTTGCGCTCTTGGACCTGGGCCAGGCTGGATACCTGGCGCGCCCAGTGATTGAGCTCGGCCTCATGGATTCGCGCATTGCGCACGTTCATGCCGACCGCGGCCGCAGCGATATAGAACCCGATAACAAAACTGCCTGAGATGCCGATGATGATTCGGCTGAATACCGCTTCGTCAATACCGTCGCTCGGGTCCAGTTCCATCCCCTCCATATCGGGGAAGCCCATCAGCACCATCAGCACCACTTGGAAGCTGCCGGCTAGTACGGCCAGCGGAATGGTGCGCTTCGCCGAATAGCTGGTGGCTACCGTGTACAGCGCAATGATCATGCCCACGCCGCCGAGCCCTCCTTGCGGGCCGGCGATGATCAGGGCGACGCACTCGAAAACGAAGACCAATACGATCACCGTCATCGGCGCCTTGCGGCGGTACAGCAAGGCCGCGCTCACGGCCAGCGTAGTGACCAGCAGCCCGGTCGCGTTGGCCCCGGGCATGGCCGCGGCGATCAGAACCCCGGGCAGGGTGAGCAACAGGTACAGGACCACTGCGCCAATGACCACCAAGCGCGGGTGGGTGCGCAGGTAGCGGCGCACCCGGCCCATTCGCTTGGCGGTCAGTTCGTCAAAGGAGGCGACAGTTTCCTGCAGCGTCTGTTGGGTCATGATTCCAGTGTAGTTTTCCCGGCCTGTCCGCCGATTACTTGATGTCACGTTTGGCGAGCAATACTGCGCCCAGCGCCAATGGGATGACGATCCATCCAGCGACGCCGGCCAACTGCTGCCACAGCTCCAATTCGGTGGGGACGCTCAGTGGCGTGGCCAAGGACATTCCCAACTGATCCGGCAGGAATGCCGAAATGTTCTTGGACCAATCCACGAGGGAGCCAAGTATGGCGGTGATAATCGGCAGGACAAAGAATACGCCGGCCAAGATGGTGATGCCGCCTGCGGAATTGCGCAACAAGACGCCCAAGGCCAAGCCGATCAGGGCTGCCATGATGACGGCCAGGGTGCCGTACCAGAGCACCGATTGGAATGATTCGCCACCGAAGTCCAGCACCAGGTCGTAGTTCTCGGCAATGGGCTTCGCCGCCACAAAGGCCAGGAGGCTCGACACCAACTGTGTCAGTCCCGTGAGCACCACGATCAACACGATTTTTGCAGACATCACACGCAGCCGCTGCGGGCTGGCCAAGAAGGTGCTGACTGCCGAGCCTGTGGTGAATTCACCGCTGAACAGCAGCACGCCCAGCACGCCGAGGATCAATTGGCTGAAGACAAGTCCGGAGCCGATGGTTTCGCCGGCGAATCCTGGCTGCGCCATGGAACTCATGCCTTCCATCTGGCTGACATCGCCCATGCTCTGCATCAGCGAGCCGATACCCCAGGTGCCAATGACGGCGATGGCTACATAGAGCACTACCGCTATGGCCAATAGGATGCCGGTGGATTTCAACGAGAACATGCGGATCGCTTCGCTGCGCAGCACCCCGCTGAAAGTGACCTTGCCGCGCACTGGCGCTTGAATCTGGGTAGTCATTGTCTTCTACTTCCCGCCGCTGTGCTCGGCAACAATATTCGAGTTGTATTCCACGGCTTCCCGGGTCAACTCCATGTAGGCATCTTCCAAAGTGCGTTGCAAAGGACGCAGCTCGCTGAGCACCACACCCGTTTCCAGGGCGCGGCGGCCGATGATCTCCGAGTCCGGGCCGGTGACTTCCAGGCTCTGCCCATCAAGGCGGCGCAATTGCACGCCTTCCGCGCTCAGGGCATTCATCAACACCTCGATGTCGGTGGCGCGAACGATGGTCTGGGACAGCCCGTTATCGATGAATTCACTGATGGGGGCCTCGGCCATGATGCGTCCTCGGCCAATGACAATGAGATGATCCGCGGTTTGCGCCATCTCGCTCATGAGGTGGGAGGAAATGAACACGGTCTTGCCGGCTGCCGCTTGCTGCCGGGCGAGGTTGCGCACCCAGGCCACGCCTTCGGGATCCAGCCCGTTGACCGGTTCATCGAGGATCAGCACTTGCGGGTCGCCCAGCAATGCGGTGGCGATGCCCAGGCGTTGGCCCATGCCCAAGGAGAACCCGCCGACCTTCTTGCGCTGCACGCCGCTCAGGCCGGTTAGTTCCAGCACCTCGTGGACCCGGGAGACCGGCAGGCCCGCGGTGGCAGCCATGGACCGCAGATGGGCCAAGGGGGTCAGCGACTTGTGCACCGACTTCGCTTCCAGCAAGGTGCCCACTTCAGTCAGCGGGTGCTTGGAGGTCTTGAAGTCCCGGTTGTTCACCAGAACCTGCCCGCTGGTGGGGGCCGCCAACCCGACGATCATGCGCATGGTGGTGGATTTGCCGGCGCCGTTAGGACCGAGGAAACCGGTCACCGCTCCGGGTTGCACCGTGAACGACACCTGGTCGACCACGGTCTTGTTACCGTATCTCTTCGTCAACTGCTGAGCCTGGATCATATCTCCAGCCTATGGAAAACAGGCTGCAAATGAACCGACCCGAGTGCTGATCTTCGCCTCACTCAAAAGGGTGAGTTCCCGGGGTTAAAGCAGTGATGGCATGCACCTTGCGGTGCACGCCATCACTGCTGTCCGCGGGGTTCAGAACCCGGCACGGGTGGCCAGGAAGATCAGCCCGGCAAGGACCACCGCGAAGGGCAGGGCCAGCAGGATGATGAGCTTGAGCTGATCGCGGGCAATCGCCACGCACTCACGCAAAAAGGCGCTGGGCCGGTAGTAGGCTGCCGTCTTCCCGCCGTAGGAGCGGGCTTCCAAGCCCATCTGGCGCGAGGCCAACCCGGCTCGCAGCGCGTGATAATCGCTGGTGACCAGCCACAGGTGTCCCTCCGGCTGGCGTTCGCGGACCAACGCATCGGAGAATTCCAGGTTCTCCACGGTGTCCTTGGCCCGGTCTTCGATCAGGATCTGCGATTCGGGGATGCCCTGATCACGCAGGTAGCGGGCCATGCTCACACCCTCGGGTTCCTTCTCATCGTGCCCCTGTCCCCCGGTGGGAACCATCAGCAGTTGCGGCTCGGATTGCGAGGAGTAGAGCTCGATGGCCTTATCCAGCCGGCCACGCAGCAAGGGAGTGACTTTCCCGTTGATGGTGCGCGCCCCGAGGATGACGGCGGCAACACCGCGGGTTTTTGCCGGGAACTTCGCGTGCACCCAGGCATATAGCAGCATCATGGCGAAGAGGCTGGCGGTGAACACCGAGGCCATGAACAAGATGAACGCGAGCGAGTAGGTCCACCAGGTATTGATCCCCACCAGCAGCACGGCGAGCACCGGCAGGATGAAGACCAGCACGCCGGCGGCTAGCGACAGCAGGTTGGAGATCCGTGCGCCCTCACGCCGCCACATCAACACGCCGTTGTAGATCAGCGCCCCGCCGAAGACCACCACGATCAGCGGCGTGAGCACCATGACGATGGCTATCAGGAAGCCGAAGCCGGGTACCAGGGTGCTCAGCAGATCCACAACGGCGGCAATGCTGCACAGCGCCAAGGGGAAGAGCAAGGCGGCCAGCCCCAGTCGGCGGGGATCCTTGCGGTACTGCCAAACGAATACCGCCCAGAGCACTGCCAGCAGGGCCCATCCAGCGAGTTGAACCAGTAGTTCCTGCATTGCCGACTATTTCACCGATTTCCAGTTTTTGATGCGGTATTCGCGTTTGAGCATGGATTGGGCGCCAAGGTATCCGCCCATGCCATGGACCGATGGCCCCGGCGGGGCCGCCGAGGAGATGAGATACAGGCCTTTGGACTGCAGGTACCAGGGATCCAGGGAAACCCTTGGCCGCTTGATGGTGCCCAGCAGGTCCATGGTGCCGCCGGATAAGTCCCCGCCGATCAAGGCTGCGTTCTGCCGCTCCAAATCCTTGGCGGTGACCACGTGGGCTTCGAGGATTATTTCGGAGAAGCCCGGGGCCGCCTGCTGGATCATGGATTGGATTTCCTGGCGCATATCCCGTGGCGAATCCAAGGGCACATGGCAATAGGCCCAGATGACGTGCTGTCCTTCTGGCGCGCGCGAATCATCGAACTGCGAAGGCTGGGAAACGATCATGAACGGGGTCGCCGAACCGCGGTGGACCGCGGCACGCTCGGCCTTGCCCACCTGCTTGGCGGTGCCGCCCAGATGCACGGTGCCGGCAGTGGCCAGCACCGGATCGAGCCAAGGAACCGGTTCGGAGAGCACAAAGTGGACCAGGCAGCTGCCCGGCGAGCGCCTGGTGGTGGACAGGGCTCGGGAGAGCTGTTCGGGCAGGTGGCCGGCGCTGAGCTTCGCGGCCTCTTCGGCTGAGGTGTCGAAGAGGATGTTCTGCGCGGAGAGCTCGTCGATGTGGTTGACCCTCACGCCGGTATGGATCTGCGCGCCGTGGGCGGTGGCTTCGGCAGCCAGCGCGTCACTGATTGCTTGGGAGCCTCCGCGGGGAATCGGCCAGCCCTTGGCGTGGGCGGTGGCGGCCAGGAACAGGCCGGCCCCGGCATTGGCCGGGCCCCGCGATCCGCCAGCCACATGGGCTGCGCACCCCGAGTAGAGGGCCGCGGCCCGCTCATACTTCGCCCCGAGCAATTCCTTGAGCCCCATGCCGCCCAGGGTGGCAGCCCCGAAGCTGGCCAGGGCCAGCGGGTGGCTGGGGACTTTGAGCAGGGTATTGAGCAGGGTGTCGCTGACCTGGTTGATCTGGTTGACCAGCGGCTGGACCAGCCGGCGATAGATCTGCCCGTCTTCGCCGCCCAATTCCTCGACGGTGCGCTCCAGATCCCGGTAGGCGTAGGCGGTGCGGTCATCGATGACATGGGCGAAGGACAGATCCGGGGTGATGAAGTCCACGCGTTCGTGGACCCCGAGTTCGCGCATGGCCGGGGACTGCATGGCCATCGGGTGCACGGCGCTGCCCAGATCGAAGATCGCCTCGGAGCCATCCAGGGATTGGGTCCTGGCCGCCCCGCCGATGCTCTCGTTGGCTTCATAGACCTGCACGTTGAGCCCGGCCCGGGCGGCCACCGCGGCGGCGGCCAATCCGTTGGGCCCGGCGCCGATGACAGCGACGTCGATCATTGCTTGCCTCCTGCGGTTTCATATTGCTTCTTGGTGCCCGGCAGCCATGGGCGCAGGGTGAATTGGTCGGGGAGCCCCGCGAACTGGCCGGCCAGCGGATCAACCTGCCCCACCGCGCGGATCGGGTCGCGCCGCGGATCGAGGATGGAACGGGCCACCAGGTACATCAGGTAGCCGAGCATCAGCATGTGGGCGAAGACCAAGACCACGTAGCCGACCTCGGGGAAGGCCTTGTGCGGGTCTTCGGCAGAGGAGGCGGCCAGGTAGTTCCAGAGGCCATAGAAGTGGGCGATCTCCACCAGCATCCAGATCACGAATTCGCGCCAGCGCGGCAAGGCCAGTACGAACAGCGGGATCAGCCAGACGATGAACTGCGGCGAATAGACCTTGTTGACCATGACAAAGGAGGCGATGATCAAGAAGGCCATCGATCCCAGCCGCGGGGTGCGCTCGGCGCACAGTCCAAGCAGGGCCACGCCTACGCAGCACAGGAAGAAGAGGACCAGCCCGTAGCGCGAAATCTGGTCGGCCTCGAAGATCGGCAGGCCCGGGTTCTTGGCGGCCACCACATTCCAGGCGTGCCAGAAGCTGGACAGGCCAGCCCCGCGTTCCGAGGAGAAGTTGAAGAAGTGCATGAAGGACTTGGGGAAGGCCAGCGCGTAGGGCAGGTTGACCAGGACCCAGGTGGCCGCGGCGGTTCCGCCGGTGACCCAGAAGGTCCTGAGCCGGCCGGTGCGGATGGCCAGCACGAGGATCGCGCCGAGGATGAAGAAGGGGTAGATCTTCATTGCGGCGCCCAGTCCGATCAGCACCCCGGCCCAGACGGTGTGCTTGCGCGCGAAGGCCAGCATGCCGGCGGCCAGCAGGGCGACGGCCCACATATCCCAGTTGATGCTGCCGGCCAGGATGATGCCCGGGGCGATCGCCACCATCGCGGCATCCCAGGGCCGGCGTCCGGTCATCCGCACGGTGCACACCACGGTGATCATCCACAGGATCGCCACCAGCACCAGGTTCATGTCGAAGTACAGCAGCGAGCGGTTGGCCACCGATTCGGGCACGATCGAGGCCACCGCGGAAGCGACGGTGCTCATCAGCACCGGGTATTCGAATTCGGCGGTGGCGCTGAACGGGGCCCACGGGTTATCGGCAAATCCGCGGGCGCCGAACAGCGGCACCCAGTCGCTGTAGCAGGCGTAGTTATAGGGGTTGCCGCCGCCCCAGCCGTTGACCCGGCACGGGTTCTTGGCCAGCAGCATCAGCAGCGCCCCGAGGGTGGTCATCAGGATGATGACGCGTTCCACGCTGAAGAATCCCGGGTCGACCCGACCCGGATCGCTGCGCCGGCCCAAGGGGCCGCCGATCAGGGCGGTGAACTGTCGAAGGAAGCCGTCAGCGCGTGATGGCACGGTAATACGCAGAGGGCCACGCTTGGGCGGAGACTGGTTTGGCTCGTGCATACTCTCCAGCCTAGATGTTTTGCCCGCAAGCATCTGCGCATAGACCAACGTTTCGTATTAACTCGCTGCTTCGCACCGTTCGCGAAGGCTGAAGCCGAGCCCGGCGAGCGCACGTAAACCGCTTGCTGACCTCACTTTCAGCAAATAAGCAGGTGATTACACCGTGACTTCACCCCTCGTTTACCTAAATACTCCCGGTTGGTTAACTAAGGCCCATAGCGTCATATCCGTGAGCAAAACCAACCAGCCAAATGTCATGGCGATCATCCCCGCCCGGGGAGGATCCAAGGGCATCCGGCTCAAGAACCTGCGTGAGATCGGCGGCAAGTCGCTGCTGGGACGCGCAATTGAATCAGCCAAGGCCGCGAGTACAGTCAGCGACGTCGTGGTCAGCACGGATCATGAGCAGATCAAGGCCGAAGCCCTGCGCTACGGCGCTTCAGTGGTTGACCGACCGGCAGATATCGCCGGGGATACGGCCAGCAGCGAGTCGGTTCTGCAGCATGTCCTGGCCAATACCGCCTCCAAGCCGGCGGTGACGTTGTTCATCCAGTGCACCAGCCCGATGATCGACCCGGCGGACCTGGATGCAGCCATCACCAAGGTCACCTCCGGGGAAGCAGAAGTCAGCTTCGCAGCGGTGGCCGATCACGGTTTCCACTGGGCGATCGACGAGAACGGCGAAGCTGTCGCGGTGGGGCACGAGAAGCTGCACCGTCCGCGGCGCCAGGATCGCGAACCTCGTTTCCGCGAAACCGGCGCGTTCTACGCCATGGATACCGAAGGCTTCCTGGCCGCCGGCCACCGGTTCTTCGGCCGGGTCCAGGTCCATGAGGTGCCCGGCGAGCACGGCATCGACATCGATACCGAGGCCGATCTGCTGCTGGCGGAGCTGACGCTCCCGAATGAACCGGCAGCGATCAGCGTGGATGCGGTCATCACCGATTTTGATGGCGTGCACACCCCGGACACCGCGTATGTGGATGAGCACGGCACCGAAACCGTGCGCGTCTCGCGTTCCGACGGCATGGGGGTGGCCCGGTTGCGGGCAGCCGGAGTGAAGTTCCTGATCCTCTCCAAGGAAGCCAACCCGGTAGTCGCCGCCCGGGCCGCCAAGCTCAAGGTCGAGGTGGCCCACGGCATCGACAACAAGGCCGAATACCTGGCCCAGTGGCTGGCCGATGAGTCAATCAACCCGGCTCGCGTGGCCTATGTCGGCAACGACATCAATGACCTCGGTGCCATGAAGCTCGTCGGCTGGCCAGTTTCCGTGGCCGACGCCAACGAACAAGTACACCGTGCAGCCCGCCACCGCCTGTCCCGCAAGGGCGGATACGGGGCGGTGCGAGAACTGGCCGAACTGGTCCTCGCCGCATGCTAGCCCACAATTTTTCCCAAGTTTCACCCAATGAAAGGCAAATCAATGACCTCCGTCAACACCGAAATCAAGCCAGTTGCTATCGGCGAATCCCTGCTTGGCGCTGGCCAGCAGGTCTACGTCATCGGCGAAATCGGCATCAACCACAATGGTGATATCGAAATCGCCAAGCAGCTGATCGACGTTTCGGCTGAGGCCGGCGCCAACGCGGTGAAGTTCCAGAAGCGCACCCCGGAAATCTCCACCCCGATGGACATGCGCGACAAGATCCGCTCCACCCCATGGGGCGACATGACCTACCTGGACTACCGCTACCGCGTCGAGTTCGACCAGGCACAGTACAAGGAGCTCATCTCCTACGCCGCTTCCAAGGGCCTGCACGCCTTCGCTTCCCCATGGGACGTTCCTTCGGTTGAGTTCATGGAAGAGCAGGGTGCAGTCACCCACAAGGTCGCTTCCGCATCGGTCACCGACATCGAGCTGCTCAAGGCCCTGGCCGAGACCGGCAAGCCAATCATCCTGTCCACCGGCATGTCCACCATCGAGCAGATCGACAAGGCTGTTGAGACCCTGGGCACCTCCAAGCTGGTCATGATGCACGCTACCTCCACCTACCCGCTGCCTCCAGAAGAAGCCAACCTGCGCATGATCGAAACCCTGCGCGACCGCTACCAGGTTCCAGTGGGCTACTCGGGCCACGAGCGCGGCCTGCAGATCTCGCTGGCTGCTGTCGCCCTGGGCGCCGTGACCGTTGAGCGCCACATCACCCTGGACCGCACCATGTGGGGTTCGGACCAGGCTTCCTCGCTGGAGCCAAAGGGCTTCGAGTCGCTGATCCGCGACATCCGCATCCTCGAGCAGGCCATGGGTGACGGCGTGAAGAAGGTCTTCCCAGGCGAGCTGGCTCCACTGAGCCGCCTGCGCCGCGTCGACGCCTAATCTCCGCACACCGTGTTATCTCGGCGGTCGAACCTGCTCCAGGTCCGGCCGCCGAGTTCCATGAGTCATCACTAAGCAGTACCGCACCAAGCAAAGGAAGCCAGTCCCGCCATGACGAGCCTGATCCCTGGCCGCATATCCGTGGTCATCCCGGCCTATAACCAGGAAGCATACATTTGTGATGCGCTGGCTTCCCTCGAGAGGCAAAAGCTGGGCCAGTGGGAGATGGAAGTGCTCGTTGTGGATGATGCTTCCACCGACGCCACCGCTTCGCTGATCGAGACCTACATCGATCGGGTCCCGGGCCTGAAGCTGATCAAGCTCGAGCAGAATGTGGGCGTCTCGGCCGCCAGGAACATTGCGTTGAAGCAGGTGACCGGCGAGTTCTACACCTTCTTGGATCCCGACGACTGGTACGGGCCGCAGCATCTGGCCACCTTGGCCGACACCCTGAGCAAATTGCACGTGGACTTCGTGCGCTGCGACCACGTGCGCGTCACCGGCACCAACCGGGTGATCTACCGCGCTCCGCAGGCCTTGCGGGGCATTGTGCTCAATCCGTCCGATGACATCGAACCGATCGACTCGCCGTCAATGGTCGACTACCCCTACTCGTGGGCCGGCATGTACCGCACCGAGTTGATGAAATCCATTGGCTGCTTCTACTTCGATGAGCGTCTGCTCTCGGCCGAAGACCGTCCCTGGATCTGGAAGCTGCACCTTGATACCTCGCGCTATGCGGTGATCTCCTCGCCCAGCATCTTCTACCGCCGAGGCCTGCCGAATTCGCTCAGCCAGGTCTTCGATGAGCGGCAGCTCGGATTCCTCGAGGCCTTCACCCAGGTATTGGCTACGGTGCGCGAACACCCTGATTCCTCACGCCACCTGCCCAAAGCCCTTCGCCAATTTTTCGCTATCGTGTGCCACCACGAAAAGCGCTCTAAGAACTACCCGCCGCAAGTTCGGCTTACAATCAAACAACAGCTGCGTGAGATCTTCAGTGACATCGACGTTGCTGTTGCCCACCAAGTAGTTCTTGAAATGGATGTCGCTCGCCGCCGCCATATCCTCTCGTACCTCCAGCCAGGTCAGATCGGGGTCGCCAAGTGATCGCACTGATTGAAGCCAGCAGCTACTTTCAGCTAGCTTCTCTGGCCGCGATGGCCGATGCAGGGCTGCTTCCCGAAGCAGATGAACGCATTCTGGTTCTGGCCAATGGCTCCCAGGTTCCGGAATTAACTACCCCGCTGGAGGAAACACCAGGATTCCAGCAGCTTGCCGCGCGCTTCGACCGGGTAGTGGATTTTGCCGCGCTGACCTCGCCGCGCCGCCCGTCCCAGTTCAACCCGCGCGAAGACGAGCTGCACATCTTCGAGTCGCTGCTGCGCCAGGCATGGAACCTGGGTACCGGGCCCCTGACGCTGGTGCTCGAATCCATCCAGGTCAATCCGGCTCGAGCACTGGCGCGCATCTTCTTTGACGCCCAGTTGTGGGTCCACTCCGACGGGCTGATGTCCTACGGTCCTTCCCGCAACCGCTTGGCGATGCCGCTGCGCCAGCGTTTGATGGGCACCATCCACGTTGATCTGGTTCCGGGCTTGGAGCCGCATCTTCTGGCCGAGCTCGAGCCGGCGCGCAAGGTGCTGCACGCCCACGAGTTGGCGAAGATCTTCACCGAGCTTGCCGAAGATGCGCACTTCGACCTGCCTGGTTCCAGCGCGTTGATTCTCGGCCAGTACCTCGGCTCGCTGCGCCTGATGGACGCCGACGAGGAGTTCGAGCTGCATGTGCAGATGCTCCAGGAAGTGCTGAACCGCGGCCTGGATACGGTGCTTTTCAAGGCGCACCCATCGGCCAGTGCCACCTCGGCGGCCCGGCTGGCCACAGTGGCTGAAGAAATGGGCCTGGATTTCCGGCTGCTCAACACCGATCACCTTGCGGAAACAGTGATCGCCTCGGCACGCCCGGAAGTCGTCATCTCCTGCTTCTCCACCGGTCTGGCCACGGCCAAGTACATTCTGGATACCGATGTCCATGCTGTGGGCACCGGAACCATGCTGCAGGCCTTGGCCCCCTATGAGAATTCGAACCGCATCCCGCTCTCGATCATTCACGCGCTGTTTGTCCAAGACCTCCCAGCCCCGGCACACAGCGAAGGCGATGACCAGCTCTCGAAGCTCCTAATCGCCGTAGCCTATTGCATGCAGGCAGCCCAGCTGCCTCAGCTGCGCGAGCAGGCAGCCGAATTCCTGAGCGTTCACTACCCTGAATTCTCCGCGCACTTCAAGCGCCGTCGCATCACCAAATTGGATCTGCCACCACGCTGGGTTCATCTGGTTTCGCGCCGCTCCCTGCCTTCGAAGGTCCGCGGGGCGTCACGACGGGTTCTGCGACAAGGGTCCAGACAGCTCGAAACCCTGTCCAAGTCCTTGATCAGACTGGCAAAATGACCCTCACGATGATGAAACTGACCCAGCACGACACCCATGAGGTTCCGCGTCCACGATTCGGGACAGCTCATGTGTGGGTCGAGTCCCCTTTGCAGTTGCTCTCGGCGGTGGAAACACACGCGGCGGGACTGCTGGGCACCGACATCCGGGTGATCCCTCGTTTGGGCATGCCGCTGGAGGCAACGACCCAGGCGCTGCTGAACCACGCCCCGGCCGGGGTGCACTTTGAACCGGCGGCACGCAAGCCACCGCAGCCCAAGAGCTCTTCGGACCGGTATGTCACCGGTGATGCCTACTCGGGCAAGGTGCAGCGCAGCTTGCTGGCGGGGGTGAAAGCCAAGGAAATCATCATCATCGATGACGGCTTGGCTACTTTGGCCCTGATCAAGCAGTTGATCAGCGACTCCCCTACCCCTCTGGTCCGTGCTCGAGCGAAGAATTCCGCGGCCCGCATCGCCATGGGCCTCGCCACCTGGCATCGCCTGCGCCAGCTGGCCCGTGAAGATCGATTGCTCATCGTTTCAGCATTGATGGTGGATGCCGAAACGATGGCCAAGATGGCTGATCTTGGCATCAAATTCGCCCAGCACAAGTTTGAATGGCTGGCTACCCAGCCGGTGGCAGAGAGCTTTACCGAGCCCACTTTGCTCATTGGATCCGCCATGGTTGCTGACCAGCTGATCCATGAACAGCCGTACTTGCAGTGGATCGAAGAGATTTCTGCCGACGGACCGGTCGCTTATTTCCCTCACCGCAGGGAAACCCCGGAGCTTCTGGAGAAGATCTCGAAAATCGATCAAGTGATCCTCAAAGAGCACACGGTACCCATTGAGATGCGCTTGCGGGTATTGCGCCCGGGCCAGGAGATCCGTGCCTTGCCTTCGACCGTGATCCCATCGTTGCGCCTATTGCTGGGCCCGGATGCCCGATATCTCTACCCACAAGCGGTCCCCGAGCACTGGTGGACCGATGGAACCGACATTGAGTTGCGTGAGCACCTATCTAGTTCGTTGAAGGTGTGAAGCCACGTATGAAACCCTCAGTTCTTGCAATCGCCGATTCAGATTCCTATCTGAAGCTGGCCACAAGTTTTTTGCACCGTCTGGGTCCGGAATGGGACCGCAAGGTGTATTTGGCGCGCACTCCGGTGATGCCCACTGAACAGCAGATTTCAGCGGCCTTCGAAGGGACCGATCTGGACCCCGAGATGCTCGAGGTCATCCATCTCTCGCAGTTGGAGGCTGATTCCGTCCAGGAAGACATCATCTTCGCTTCGGCCACAGGACCAGTTGTAGCCGAGATCTACTCGCGGATGCTGCGTACCGAACCGGTTGATGCGCGCCGTACGGCGTTGATTTCTGCCTTGCCCGGTGTTGCCTTCCCTGCCACGCAGAAGGGCTGGAATTATCGACGTGCTGGCGATGCTTTCATCTGCCATTCGCACGCCGAGGCTCGGGATTTCTCGTTCATGACTGAATACCACGCCGGACACCAGCCGACCATTATGGTCAGCAAGCTGCCTTTCTTGAATTGCACGGGGTTCCCTCCTGCTCAAGACAAGCTGATCAACCGATTGGTATTCGCGCCGCAGGCGAAGGTCCCGGAGACGGCCGAGCAGCGCGAATCGATTCTGCTGGCGTTGGAAAAGGCCAGCAAGATGAATCCCGGGCTCGAAGTCATGATCAAGCTGCGGGCCAAGGCTGGCGAGCCTCAGACCCATCTGGAGGCTCATCCCTATGACAGCCTCTTCTCCCAGCTTCAGGCGCAAAACAAGATCAGCCCCGAGTCACGCATTCAATTCGATACCGGGTCGATGAGCGAAGCGCTCATTCCCGGCAGCGCCCTGGTGACCGTCTCCTCCACAGCGGCATTGGAATCCATAGACCGCGGCCTGCCCACCATGGTGCTCTCCGATTTCGGCGTGAACCGGCAAATGATCAATACCGTTTTTGTCGCCTCCGGGATCATCGGCGACCTGGATGATGTCGTGGCATTGAACTTTGGCGAGCCCAGCAAAGCGTGGCTGCGCGAGAACTACTTCCACCGCATGGATCGCAGCTTCTTTCAATCCTTGGAGATCCTTGCCCAAAGAGCTAACTCCGGCAAGCTGCGCACCGATCCCGAAACCCTGGCTTTCATCCGACGACAGCCGCTGCGCCATCGACTGCGGACCGCGCTTCCCTCGCCACTTGTGAAGATGCTGTTGAAGATGCGCCGAGGCTACCGCCAATCACGCGGACGCAGCGCAAGATCCATGTCATGAGTAATTAATGATTTGCCAATGTCACGCTTTTTGATCAGAGTTTCAAGCATTTGTCATTACTCAACTACTGTTCGATCTTGTACAAAAAATGAGCCGGTTGTACGTCGCGTAGATTCTCGACAGGCATATATCTCGCTGCATCTGGCCTCAGCTGCTTCCATTGGGAGCTACGCGGGAATTTTATGATGACAACAGGACTTGAAGTCCTTGGGACCTGTATCACAAAGATCACTTTGGGATGCAGGGATCCCGAAGTTTGATAACTTTCACAAAGGAGCTCATGTGCCAGATAATCCGATCCGCGTTGCCATCGTTGGCGTAGGCAACTGCGCCACTTCTCTGATCCAGGGTGTTGAGTACTACCGAAACGCTGATGTTCAGTCCACTGTTCCGGGGCTCATGCATGTTCAGTTCGGCCAGTACCATGTTGGCGACGTACAGTTCGTTGCCGCCTTCGACGTTGATGCCAAGAAGGTCGGCCTTGATCTTTCGGACGCCATTTTGGCCAGCGAAAACAACACCATCAAGATCACCGACGTTCCGACCACGGGCGTAACGGTCCAGCGCGGACACACCCTCGATGGGCTGGGCAAGTACTACCGCGAGACCATCGAAGAATCTGATGCTGAGCCGGTGGACATCGTCCAGTCCCTCAAGGACAACAAAGTTGATGTCCTGGTTTGCTACCTGCCGGTTGGTTCAGAAGAAGCCGCTAAGTACTACGCCCAGTGCGCCATCGATGCCGGCGTCGCTTTTGTTAATGCGCTTCCGGTCTTCATCGCTGGCACTCCTGAATGGGCCGAGAAGTTCACTGATGCTGGCGTGCCTATCGTCGGCGACGACATCAAGAGCCAGATCGGCGCCACCATCACGCACCGAGTCATGGCCAAGCTGTTCGAAGACCGCGGCGTGGTGCTGGATCGCACCTATCAGTTGAACGTGGGCGGCAACATGGACTTCAAGAACATGCTTGAGCGCGATCGCCTGGAATCAAAGAAGATCTCCAAGACCCAGGCTGTCACCTCCAATACCTCGGCAAAGCTGGCTGCCGATGATGTCCATATCGGCCCGAGCGACTACGTTGCCTGGCTTGACGACCGCAAGTGGGCTTTCGTGCGCCTTGAAGGTCGCAACTTCGGAGATGCTCCGGTGAATCTGGAGTACAAACTGGAGGTCTGGGATTCCCCGAACTCTGCCGGGGTGATCATCGATGCTGTACGCGCTGCCAAGATCGCACTGGATCGAGGCATCGGCGGTCCGATCCTGTCAGCATCGAGCTACTTCATGAAGTCGCCGCCGGAGCAGTACGACGATGAAACTGCACGCGCGAAGGTGGAAGCCTTCATCCGCGGCGACGTGGAGCGCTAGGCCCTCTGCTCGCTGAGGGCAACATGGTGGGTCAGGACTTCTGGTCCTGGCCCATCGTTATTTCCGACCGCACCCCAGACGCGGAGAAGCCCGCCGGCTTGCAGGCCGGCGGGCCTCTGGGCACTAATATGCGAGATCATAGTGGGTACCTCTTACTTATTCGATTGGCGGACAACGGTAATGGCGTTGTGCGCACTTAGCGAATGCGAAGGTACATTTCTACAGGCACGTGATTCTTGAGTTCACGCTCCCGCATTCGGCGATTGAATTCGGTGCTGTCGAAGTTTTTCAGCTTGCTGCTGTCTTGACGCTTTTTCATTTGCTGTCCCTCCCTTCAGCCACAGTTGAAGGGGAGGGAAGATCCTGGCGCGTTGTTGAAACGGCGCGAGCTTTCAGGCTTTCGGGACCAGCGAAGATGAGTTCCGAGGTGCGAACGGCCCGTTGAGCGGACGAGGAATACAGGGTACTAGACATGAAAAAAGTTCCTAAGGTGAGAGTCGATTACTGACCTGCAACCTCAGGAACTCGGGTGGGATTCACCGTAGTCTAGGAATCCACTGTTCCGGAGGTTGGAGAAACAAGGCCGAAATTGCCGGCAGGCATAAAGCCACCGCCACGTCGCCATGTGCGATGAGTAGAAATATCCAGAGTGATATTCATCGTTTCTCCACCTCCTAAAATCTCTTCGTAGCCAGTCGTGATCAATCACGAGGCTTTGCTGATAAGTTTTATCGATCCGCAAGTCTCATTGAGACTTCCCAATCACAATATTTAGCATACATGGATTGGCCGGACTGCGCCACTAGTTAAGTCAAAAAGTTTAAGAACTTTTTTGAGTGCGCAAAAATGCCCAACACCTCGCGGGTGTTGGGCATCTTCGCGGCACTCTTCTCAAGTCAGCGATTACTCTCCGGTAATCGCTTCCTGGGCCTCGGGCTGTTCCTTCCACCAGGCTCGAAGCTGCTCTACAGCGGCTTCTTCACCGAGCGGACCCTCATCCAGGCGGAGCTCGAGCAGGAAGTTATACGCGCGGCCGACCACAGGACCTGGCTTGATTCCCAGAAGAGCCATGATCTGCTGGCCGTCCAGGTCCGGGCGGATGGACTTGAGTTCTTCCTGTTCCGCGATCTGGGCAATACGTGCCTCGAGGTCATCGTAGGCAAAGGCCAGCCGGTCAGCCTTCTTGCGATTGCGGGTCGTGACATCCGAACGCGTCAGCCGGTGAAGATGCTCGAGCAAGTCCCCGGCATCGGTGACATAGCGGCGAACGGCCGAATCAGTCCATCCGGCGTCGCCATAACCGTAGAAGCGCATATGCAATTCCACAAGGCGGGCCACCGCTTTGGTGGTTTCCTTGTCGAAGCGCAAGGCGCGCATCCGTGCTTTGACCAGCTTGGAGCCGACCATGTCGTGGTGGCGGAAGGACACCGCTCCGCTCGGTTCGAATTTGCGGGTCGCGGGCTTGCCGATATCATGCATCAACGCGGCAAAGCGCAGCACGAAGTTCGGCCCTGGAACCGGACCGTCCTGATCGGTTTCCAGCCCGATCGCCTGTTCGAGCACGGTGAGCGAATGCTGGTAGACATCCTTATGCCTATGGTGCTCGTCAATTTCAAGACGCAGGGCGGAAACCTCGGGAAGCACCTTGTCGGCCAAGCCGGTTTCGACAAGCAGGTTGATTCCGGCGCGGGGATCAGCGCCGTTGATCAGCTTCACCAGTTCATCGCGCACGCGTTCGGCGGAGATGATATCGATGCGCTCGGTCATTTCGCTCATGGCTTTGCGCACTTCGGCGCTCACTTCGATTTGCAGCTGCGAAGCGAATCGCGCGGCGCGCATCATGCGCAAGGGGTCATCGGAGAAGGAGATGTCAGGGGCACCCGGGGTGCGAATGGACTGGTCCTTCAGGGATGAGACGCCATCGAAGGGGTCAACAAGTTCAAGGTCCGGCAGCCTCAGGGCCATGGAGTTCATGGTGAAGTCGCGGCGGAACAGGTCATCGTGCAGATTATCGCCGAAGGCGACGATAGGCTTCCGCGATTCCTTGTCATAGGCATCAGCGCGATAGGTCGTGACCTCTAGGGTGTGCTCACCCTTTTTCAGGGCAATGGTGCCGAACTCTCGTCCCACATCCCAGATATTGTCAGCCCAGCCAGAAATCACCTTGATGGTTTCCTCGGGACGCGCGCTCGTGGTGAAGTCGAGGTCGGGAGATACTCGACCCAGGTACAGATCTCGAACCGGTCCACCCACCAGGGACAGCTCATGGCCTGCCGTGACAAAGCGGTCGGCCAAGTCGAAAATGACCGAGGGCAGGATTTGACGCAATGCGTCAGGTGAGGGAAGTGCATGCATAGTTACTTAAGCGTGCCAGAAATCTGTGTGAATTGCTTGAAAATGCGCTGATTTTGCTTGCGAGATAACTTACGTGTCCACGTCGATAAAGCGAACGCGGCCACTTTCTCGATAGAGTGGATTCATGAACCGACCGATCCCGTCTGCCCCAAAGCGCACTCCATTGACTGCGTCAATGGCTCGCGCGCAGGCAACTGGCGGTCATACAAGCTTGCCAACAGTGGAAGAAGTCTCTTCCGGCGGCATCGTCATCGACTTCAATGCCCCGCAGCTTCCGGTAGCGATTATCGCCCGGTACAACCGCGGCGGCCGCCTGGAATGGTGCCTGCCCAAAGGGCATCCCGAGGGCGTGGAATCCAATGAGGAAGCGGCGATCCGCGAAATCGAGGAGGAAACCGGCATCGCCGGCCGCATCCTCGCGCCGCTGGGTTCGGTCGACTACTGGTTCACCGTGACAAACTACCGAGTGCACAAAACCGTGCACCATTTCCTGCTGGAAGCTACCGGCGGGCATTTGACGATCGAGAACGATCCCGATCACGAAGCCGTCGATGTTGCCTGGGTCCCCCTGGATTCCCTCGGCAAACGCCTGTCCTTCCCCAATGAGCGCCGGATCGCTGATCTGGCACGCGAGGTTCTAACAAAGCATGACTCAGGTTCCTAATTCATCTGCCGGCTCCGATCAGCAGCCAATGACCGGGGCCATGGACTTAGTCGCCGAACCTCCTGTGGAGCTGCATCATCAGCAAGGCAGGTCCCGCTCCAAGATTTATGCCCTGATGGCCTCGGGCACCCTCGTATCGCGACTGCTCGGATTCGTCCGCACCGCGCTGCTGGCCATGGCCATCGGCTCGGTCACCTCGGTGGCCGACATCTTTGAAAAAGCCAACGTCATCCCGACGATCATCTACATGCTGCTGGCCGGCGGCGTGTTCAACGTGGTGCTCATTCCCCAGCTGATCAAGGCCTCCAAGGCCAAGGACCGAGGGGCTTCCTACACCTCGAAGCTGATCTCGCTGACCGTGGTGGTGATGGGCATCCTGACCCTGATCCTCACCCTGGGCGCGCGGCCGCTGATCACGGCACTGACCAATAACTGGTCCGAACCGATGATCGTGCTCGGCACCGCTTTCGCCTACTGGTCGCTGCCGCAGATCTTCTTCTACGGGCTCTACGCGGTGCTCGGCCAGGTGTTGAATGCCAACGGCCGATTCGCCGCCTTTATGTGGGCCCCGGCGATCAACAACATCATCCAGCTGCTGGTCATTGGCGCGTTCATCGTGACCTTCGGCGCCTATACCTCGGGCGATCCGATGCAGGACTGGAGCTCGCTGAAAACCATGTGGCTGGCCGGCGGAGCCACCCTGGGCATCGTCATGCAGTCCCTGGTGCTGTTCTGGCCGCTGAAGAAGGTCGGGCTCAAGCTCACCCTCGACTTCGGCTGGCGTGGCATGGGCCTGCGCCACGTGGGCAAGCTGGCGATCTGGACCCTGGCCGCCATGGTCATCGGCAACCTCTCCTCGCTGCTGTACTCCAAGATCGTCTCCGGGGCGACCGCAGCACGCGCCCAGATGCCAGCCGAGCAGGCCGCCTCGGTGGCCGGCGAATACGCGCTTAACACCTCGCAGCTGATCACCGTCCTGCCGCACTCCCTGTTCGCCCTGACGGTGGCCACGGTGCTGTTCAACGACTTCGCCCGGGCCTTCGCCGAGAAGCGCGTCAACGATGTCGGCCAGCTGCTCAACCGCGGAATGCGATCCACCGCGATCCCGATCGTATTCTGCACCATCGTATTCATCGTGCTCGCCGGACCTTTGGGCCGCCTCTTTGCCGGTTCATCCGAAAATGCCGCACAGGCCGCCGGTGCGCTGGGCCAGCTGCTGGTGCTGACCGCTTTGGGCCTGCCATTCAAGTCCCTGCAGTTCTTCATGCTGCGCGTGTTCTACGCCGAAGAAGATACCCGCACCCCGATGCTGATCCAGACCGCCACCGCGGCCCTGGGCCTGGTCTTGGCCTTCTCCGCCGCCGCGCTGGTCGATCCGATGCACATCGCCGCGGCCATCGCCTTCATCTACGGGCTGACCAACGTGCTGGGCTGCATCGGCACCCATTACCTGGTCAAGCGCCGCTACGGCAGCTATGGCGTCACCTCGGTGATCGATACCTACGTCCGCGTGGGCTGGATGGCGACCATCGCCGGTGCCGTCGGTAGCCTCGTGCTCTGGCTGCTGGGCGGATTCAGCTTCGGCTTCGCCTACAGTTCGCTGATCAACGCCATCATTTCGATCATTCTGGTCGCCGGAACCATGGGCGTGGTCTACATCGGTTTGCTGCACAAAACCAAGGTCCCGGAGCTTGATGGCTTCCTCGGCCCGATCCTTCGTCGGATCCCAGGATTCAAGCGCTGAAAATCCTCTGAAACTTGCTAGTGATTATGGGCAAATTGGCACCATTTAGAGTTCACTGACAGGTAACATGACAGGTGGTGGTCTGAGTACTGCTACCGAAGAACAATCAACCCTTGGAGATGCACGTGTCGCAGCCAATCGATGTCGGCTCTGTCCTCAGCGGCCGCTACCAGGTCACTGAGACTGTCCTTTCATCAGCTGAAGGTGACTTGGTACTCGGCGGCATTGACCAGGTGCTGAACCGATCCGTGAGCATCATGGTGGCATCGAGCGAGAACTCCTCGCAGCTAGCAGCCAGCGCCCGTGAAATTGCCATGGGCGAGCGCGCCTCCAACGTCCAGGTCCTGGATCTGGGCATCACCGACTCCAACCAGACCTATCTGGTTGCCAACGTCGCCCGCTCCTCGGACCTCTTGGACCTGGTCCTTGAATCCGACGACGCACCCTACGTCGAGCCATTCTTCACCGATACCCTTGGCACCGAGATCTTCGGCGAATCCCGCCAAGCCGTACCCGAAACCTACGAGTACGAGGATGAAGAGCCAGAGCACCAGCACAAGCTGGGCACCGCGTTCTCCAGCGGCCTGGCCGGCTTGAAGAACCGCTTCGGCAAGAAGAACCCCGAACAGGCAGAAGGGCAGCAGTTCGACCAGACTGCCCCTAACGAGCAGGTTCCTGCCACCACCGCAACCCCCGTGACTCCTGCCGAGCAGCCGGCCACTCAAGATCAGCCAGCGGTTTCCCGCCTGGATGATGAAGATGACGAGCCAAACGTCACCGCCACCGCGGCCCTGGCAGCTGCAGCCCAGTCCAAGGGCGACACCCCAGCCAAGTCCAAGACTAAACAGGGCGCCAAGGAACAGTCTTCCAAGGCTGAACCGGAAAAGAAGCCTGCACAAGAGGAGCAGAAGCCAGCCAAGAAGAAGGCAGGCGCTGTTGCCGCCGGCGCAGCAGCGGCTGGAGCCGGTGCGGCTGGAGCTGCTGTAGCAGCCGGTGGTGCCAAGGCCTCGACTTTCCCTGCTGCGGCCAAGAACGTCCCTGCACAGGGCGCTGCGGCCCCTGTTGTGGACAAGGAAGAGGACGAGAACACCTCGAAGGGAACCCGCCTGCTGGTCGGCGCGGTCCTGCTGATCGTTCTGGTTCTCGCCGTGGTCTTCGCGTTCAACTTCCTCGGCGGCGACAAGGACACCACCGCTGACGGTTCAGGCGAGCAGACCGAAGCTTCACAGCCTGCTGAGTCAGAGCAGGCCAAGGAATCCACCGAGCCGGCCCTGCCAAAGCCCGAAATCTCCAACGTCTCGCGTCTGGTTCCGGGCAATCAGCAGCTGAATGCCGAAACCGATGGCAACCTGTCGAACATGATCGACGGCAACGCCTCGAGCGCCTACAACACCTACACCTACACCACCAGCAACTTCGGCGGCTTCGCCTCGAACATGGTCTTCATCCTCGAGCTCGAAGACAAGTCCGCGATCTCCGAGGTCAACCTGGACGGCCTGAACGCTACTGGTGGCGACTACGAAATCCTGGTCGGTGATTCCGATGACCTGGGCGATGCCAAGTCCGTGGCCAAGGGTTCCTTCTCCGGCCCGTCGGTCTCCGTGACCGTGAAGGATGGCGACAAGGATTCGATGGAAGGCTCCTATGTCTTCCTGAACGTCACCGACCTGCCACGCAAGGCTTCGGGCGGCAACGAATCGCGCCCATACGGCCTGCAAATCGGTGAGTTCTCCGCCAAGTAATAGAAGCGGAATTTTTTAGCAAAGCCATACGTTGAGGTGGATAGTGAGGTAAAGCCTCGCTATCCACCTCGCACTATTAGGACGAAAGGGTTCTACCCCCGTGACTTCAGCACAGAACGACGAAATCCGCGACGTAATCATCGTCGGCTCCGGCCCGTCGGGTTATACCGCTGCGATTTACACCGCGCGTGCGAACCTGAAACCACTGGTCATCGCCGGTTCGGTCACCGCTGGCGGCGAACTGATGAACACCACGGATGTGGAAAACTTCCCAGGGTTCCCAGAGGGAATCATGGGCCCAGACCTGATGGACAACATGCAGAAGCAGGCCGAGCGCTTCGGCGCTGAGATCCTCTTCGATGATGTCACTGCGATGGACCTCGCAGGCGAAATCAAGACCCTCTCGCTGGCCGACGGAACCACCTTCCGTACCCGCAGCGTGATCGTCTCCACCGGCTCCGCATACCGCGAACTGGGCCTGGAAGACGAGAAGCGCCTATCCGGCCACGGCGTCTCCTGGTGCGCAACTTGCGATGGTTTCTTCTTCCGCGAGCAAAACATTGCCGTAATCGGCGGTGGCGACTCCGCCATGGAGGAAGCACTGTTCCTGACCAAGTTCGCTTCCAAGGTCACCGTGGTGCACCGTCGCAGCGAGCTTCGTGCATCGAAGATCATGGCCGACCGCGCCCTGGCTCACGAGAAGATCGACTTCGTGTGGGACTCCGAGGTAGTCGGCATCAACGGCGAGGACAAGGTTCAGAGCATCGCCCTGAAGAACCTCGTCAACGGCGAAGAGAGCACCTTGGATGTCACCGGCATCTTCGTAGCCATCGGCAATGATCCACGTGTAGATCTCGTCAAGGATCAACTTGAACTGACTTCCGAAGGCACCATTGCCGTCGAAGGACGTACTTCGAAGACTTCGCTGCCCGGCGTATTCGCCGCCGGCGACGTCATCGATTCCACCTACCGCCAGGCAATCACCGCAGCCGCTTCGGGCTGCGCCGCTGCACAGGATGTGGAGCACTACCTGGCTAACGTCACCGAATCCGTAGCAACCGTCTAATTAGATTTCTCAGAAAGGGGTTGTCTCTCATGAGCAACGCAAAAGCAGTAACTGAAGCAACCTTCCAGAGCGAAGTTCTGGATGCCGAAAAGCCAGTCATCGTCGATTTCTGGGCAGAGTGGTGCGGTCCTTGCCGTCAGCTTGGTCCAGTTCTGGATCAGATCGCTGAAGAGCACGCTGCCAAGGTAGACGTCGTCAAGGTCAACGTTGACGAGAACCAGGGCATCGCCGCCAAGTACGGCATCACCAGCATCCCAGCTGTTTACGTCTTCAAGGGTGGCGAGCACGTTGCCACTTCGATCGGTGCCAAGCCAAAGGCTGTCATCGAGAAGGACTTCGCAGATTACCTGTAAGTCTTAATACAGAAGCGAAAACGGGACCGGCCACTGGCCGGTCCCGTTTTCTGACCCTGGAAGCATTCCCAAACCCTACCTGGGGTCAGGGTATCAGTGAGGGTACATCCAGAGGTTTCCTGACGAAGGAATTCACATTTGAAAACTATTTAACTTGTTTTCGTATTTGCATCAGTATTGTACTCATGCACACTGCCCTCATTTCTTGGAATTGCCAGCACCTCTCTCGTGAAAGCCAATTCCGCACCCGCCAACTCATATCTCTAATCGGGATGGGTTTATTTTCGCCCCGCTGGGCGTTGTCGAGCTGATGGCCGAGAGCATTGGGGACGCAGATGACACCAGCGGGGTTCGCCACGAAATCATCCCCCGCACTCGCGATCTTGTCACTAAGCAATCGAGCACTCACGGTTCTCATTCATTTGCAATCATCTAGAGCCGACGACCGACGATGTTTTCTCGCTCCACCCTTGCTCTTTCGAGATCGCCTCTCGTACCTGTTGTCGTTTCAGTCGATACGTGTCCCGGTTACTGAGGATCTTACTTGCTCACGAACCAGACACGCTACCATGCGAAGTCTCGGGAACCACCTGAATCTCAACAGTCGTTTCCACATTTCACAGATTTGGCTCGTAGGCGCCACCGATTGCAAATTACATTCCCACCAGCTCTTCCCCGATTGCCCGCTAAGCACACGACACCGTCACCGAGAATGTTCAGCCTTACCGAGCACACCCATGATGGGGGATCCTCTCCAGCCTGAGCAGCACAGACGGATAGTCGATGTTGAGATGCGAATCCGTTCGTGGACAGTGCATACCAACGTCGACGATTCCCAGCGGTTGGTTGATGCTGACTTAAGGAATCTATTTTGCCCAGCACCGCGGACTAAGGATTCCTGCGCAAGATTCTTTGTGGTTTGTTCATTCCTCCCTCCGTCCTGGAGGGCCAGTATATTTTGGACCACTTCGAACCTACGTCTAGGCCGACCTCCCATATGCAGGCGGCAAATCCGTGCTGGTTGTCCGGATCTTAAGCACTTCCAATAACCCAGTCGGGAGAATCATTCCGGAAGTGGCAGCGGCCTGGGTCAGCTTCAATCATCGCGCGAATCAGCTGACATCCCACGCAACCTTGTGGGTCCATCCACCTGCATGTCTCACGAGGAATTGTCCTCTTGATGTCAACGCTAACTGAATACTGACCCTTGAACGACTTTTGAAAATTGACCCCACCCGGTCCATTCAACCGTCATTCTGAGGGAGTGATTAATGTGGAACAGTGGGCAGAGATCCGTCGACTACATAAAGCAGAAGGCGTGCCAATCAAAGAGATCTCGCGGCGCCTTGGCATCGCACGCAACACCGTACGCTCAGCATTGGCAACCACCGAGCCGCCTAAATACCAACGGACCGAACGTGGATCCATCGTGGATTCTTATGAACCAGAAATCCGCAAGCTGCTGCGCGAATACCCGCGTATGCCAGCAACCGTCATCGCCGAACGGATCGACTGGAAGAACTCCATCTCCACGCTGAAGAACAGGATTGCGAAGATCCGCCCGGAATACACCAGCGTGGACCCGGTGGACCGGCTGGTCCACGAACCAGGGCAAGCCGCGCAAATGGATCTCTGGTTCCCCGAACCACGCATTCCCGTCGGGTTCGGCCAGTCAATGATGCTGCCTGTGCTGGTGATGACGCTGTCCTATTCGCGTGTGTTCAACGCGCTAATGGTTCCCAGCCGGCAGGGCCCGGACCTGACTGCGGGGATGTGGAGCTTGATCAACAATGTCGGCGCGGTTCCCAAGACCTTGATCTGGGACCGCGAGTCAGCCATCGGCGGCAAAGGAAAAGTCACCGAAATCGCTGCAGCGTTTGCCGGCACGCTCGCAACCAGAATCATCCTGGCCCCACCACGGGATCCTGAATTCAAAGGCCAAACAGAACGCAACAACCAGTTCTTGGAAACCTCCTTCCTGCCAGGACGGAAGTTCACCTCCCCGCAGGATTTCAACCAGCAGCTCGCTGGATGGTTGCCGCAAGCCAATGCCCGTACGGTCCGCTCGATCCAGGGCCGACCCATCGACAGGCTCCCGACGGATTTTGCGGGCGATGACGAGACTGCCGCCGATACCGCCAGCTACCGACTTCAGCCATCGGGTGCGGATCAGCAGGGATTACTACGTGCGACTGGACCGCAATGACTACTCAGTGCATCCCTCGATGATCGGCCGGCTTGTTGATTTCACGCTCACCATGGATCGGGTTATCGGGGTGTGAGACCAGCAGGTGGTGGCTGATCATCCGCGGTGCTGGGCCAAGCACCAGGTCATTACCGACCCGGAGCATGTGCAGGTTGCTGCAACGCTGCGTTCGGCGTTCAACAAGATCCGCCGTACTACCTCGAGCCACGTCCATGAACCTGTGGTTGAGGCACGCCAGCTAACTGAATACGACAAGATTTTCGGCCTGGACGGCCATGACTTTTTAGGAGATCCTTCATGAATTCTTTGGAAGCAACGATTGAGCATCTGGCACGAGCCATGAAAATGCCCACGATCCGCCGGACGTGGAAGCAACTGGCTGGCCAAGCACGCGATGAGGGGTGGTCTCATGAGGAGTATCTGGCCGCGGTGCTGCAGCGTCAGGTTGCGGATCGGGAGGCCAGTGGCACTGCCCTGCGTATTGCTGGTGCGCATTTTCCTTCGATGAAAACGGTGGAGGATTTCAATTGTGATTTCCAGCCGTCGCTGAGGCGTGATGTGTTGGCGCATCTGGCGACGACGACGTTCATTCCGAAGGCCGAGAACGTGATCTTGCTAGGACCGTCGGGGGTGGGGAAAACCCACTTGGGCATTGCTCTGGGCGTCAAGGCTTGCCAGCAGGGGTACCCGACACTCTTTGATACGGCAGCTGGCTGGGTGCAACGGCTGGCGACGGCGCATCACGGCGGGAAATTGAACGATGAGTTGCGGCGCCTCAAACGCTACAAGTTGCTGATCATCGACGAGGTGGGGTATCTGCCGTTTGATGCTGAGGCCGCGAATTTGCTGTTTCAGCTGATTGCTCATCGATATGAGCAGGGGTCGGTGCTGGTGACCTCGAATATGCCTTTTGGCCGGTGGGGTGAGGTTTTCGGTGATGATGTTGTTGCTTCGGCGATGATTGATCGTTTGGTTCATCATGCGGAGGTGTTGTCTTTGGCTGGGGATTCGTATCGGGTGAAGAACCGTCAGGATCTGCTGCGCAACGCTGAGCAGGTATAGAACAAATTGGGTGTGGAGGGGTCAATTTTCGATTGGCGGTAGGGGGTCAATTTTCAGTTAGCGTTGACACTTGAGGCTGAGGCGACTGCCTCGTATTGCCATCTAGTTGTCCACGACTGTTCTATTACGCGCCACACTTTATGTACCGTCTCTTGCCCGGTGACACAGCCCTTCGCCCGCCTAGAGGGCTTCAGAGTGGCCTGGCCGCACCCTCAGAGGGCTACAGGAGGCCCTCGGGGTGCTGAGCCGCCTCTGTGAGCGCCCTTGAGACCCTGTGGGCTCTCTCATGGCGCCTCAGATGTCCCTAAGCGCTCCTTATAGCTTCAGGGGCGTTACATCGCCTCGAAGATCCACGTTCAGGGTCAAGTTCGGTTGCTCGTCCCGAGAGTCGCATCGCTGCCCGGGCTACCTATCTGTAGACGTTTATATTCATGGGACTATATTGCCGCTGACTTCCATATGACCACTATGGCGGCTAGTTCCGGATGCTGTAGCAGCGAGTACTGTACCGAACTACCGTTGTTGCCTTAACATAGATGCGACTTCGCGGACTTCCTGCCAATCGCAGCGTTTTAGCCTCTCTTAAACTATGAGAGAGTTACAGCGCCTGCATGGCGGCTGGAGCGGGATCACTCCCCCGCTGAACCCGATGGCACAACACTCTAATTGCTGACGCCTTTTCATTCTCGAGAAGCCTGGCTCTGGTAGCTATTATCGCCACGCGTTTCCATGTCCCAGGTGTACAGAACACATGTCATCGATGGACCACCTTGGACACTGACGACTTTGGTGCCTCTAACGGCGTTCGGTCCATGGCTTCGTCGTAGGCTAACTTGCCTTATCCACCGAAGCACATTTGATTCTTGACTGTAGATGCTTGTTTCACGTGAAACTATGAGTTTTCATCGCACTAACGAATAAATCTCGTCGCTCCACCCGATAACTGTTTCACGTGAAACATGCGCAACCGCAGCAATACCGCGGTGATCATGCATCTGACCCAGGTATTCGTCTGAGCTCTAAGATGGCACACCTAGGTCGGGCCTCATTACGAATCAAAGGGTGCACCCCAAACCCCTCCCCTATCGTGCCGCACCAGCCTGTTGGTCATGTGTCGCTGTCGGTCCTCTGCACGACAGGAGCAATCAACCTCAGTGAATACAGCCGGCGTCATAGCACAACGGAGCGATGAAACTACCACCTGAACGACAAGCGCAGTGTTGAGGGCATCCCCGCGATCGATGGGCAGAAACTACCAATATTTTGATGTACACGGTAAGCGGAATCAACACGCCTCAATGAATGCCCTCCTGGATTGCAGGTAAAGCCATCTATTAGTCTATAGAGCTCGATAAACTAGACCAGCTCTAAAAACATCGATATCTGAGGACCTGGAGTCAGAGGTGAGCGCCACGCCGCCACAGGGAACCCCCGCTTCAACGAAGGCCTTCCTGTTTCCAAAATGACGCATGCCCCATCACATGAAGTAGCTGCCACAAGAACGTAGCGACCAGGAATCCACGTAGGAGTCATAGATATCCAGATCTGGCGATGTGTACATCTCCGGCTCTCGATCATCCACATCCGCGTTTTGATACTTGAACTCGAAACCACCGCTATTCGTTCGATGCTCTTCTGCCATTTTCAGTTGCGCCGCAATCCAGAGCTTTGATTCCTGCACTACAGGCGACTGATTGACGCCGTCGACATCTCAGATGCGCGTCCAATGCCTGAATCTGCCGACTGCCCAGCCAGCCGCTATGCCTACTTTCTAATCTATCTACTTTTGTTCGTTGCCAGTCATCTGATCTAGGAACAGGTCCAGAACGTCATGTTGTGTACCAGTACCGGTTTACCGGCGTTGACTCCTCTTAGCCCAAACTGCAATTTGAAAGCATCGAAGGCTGGAGACAGTCTTCAGTAGTCGCTGCTGGATCCACTCATTTCGACTCCCCTTACGCCCGTAAAGCAGGGTTTCACGTGAAACATGTACCTGGGTCTCCTTTGAACCAGATGCTCTGAATAAGATCGCGGCACCATGTGGTGGCAATCCGGGGTTCAGAACCGGTTTCGATATCGGCTGCGATGTTCCTTCTGTAGACCACGCGTCAACTGACGATTACTGAGGCTCTACCCAATCTCCCAGAATCGCAGGGTTATGTGCCTACCTTGTGGTCCAGATTCGCCTGCTTTGAAGCGATACCTCGACTCAGGGCAGCTACCCGACATCCGTTCCTTCGTTTGAATGGGGAACTCGCAAGTATTCGATACGCCGAAACTAATGTGGAATGCACGCACTGGTTTCACGTGAAACATCTGAGAACGCAAAAATGGCGCATGTTTCACGTGAAACATGCGCCATTTTGAAAGATCTCTTACTGCTTCATATTGGGGTCAATGACCTGCATGATCCTGTTGAGGTCCTCAACAGAAGCGAACTCGATGCTCACTTTACCCTTTCGGGAACCGAGCTGAATCTTTACATTCGTATCCAAGCGATCTGCCAAAGATGTCGCCAGGAAGTCGAGTCTCTCATTTCGTTGAGTCTCTCTGGCCTTCTTTGCGGGCTTCTTCGGCTTATCGTCGCTAAGAGCTACGGCCTCTTCGGTCGCGCGTACTGAAAGTCCTTCATTGATGATTCGCTGAGCCAACTGCTCGATAGCTTCGTTATTAGACAGTCCCAACAGAGCTCGAGCGTGTCCTGCCGATAGAACACCGGCCGCGACACGACGCTGCACCAGAGGTGGGAGCTTCATGAGACGAATCGTATTCGAGATTTGAGACCTTGAACGGCCAATTCGGTCGGAAAGTACCTCTTGAGTACAGTTGAATTCTTCAAGAAGCTGCTGATAAGCGGCTGCTTCTTCGAGTGGGTTCAGCTGCGAGCGGTGCAGGTTCTCAAGAAGAGCATCACGCAGAAGGTCGGTATCCTGCGTATCGCGAATGATCGCAGGGATCGTTTCGAGGCCAGCGGCCTGGGTCGCGCGCCAACGACGTTCACCCATGACGAGTTCATATGGTGCATCATCGGCCTCGCGTGATGGCCGAACAACAATTGGCTGCAGCAATCCAATTTCTCGAATGGAGTGGATGAGTTCATCCATATGCTCCTGGTCGAAATTGGTACGGGGTTGCTTCCGGTTCGGATGAATCAGCTTGACGTCAAGCTCGGCGAACTGCGCACCGGGTACTTCTACCAAACCCGTTGCGTTATCAGTCTCTGAGGTAGCTTTACTGTTCTGAGGCGTTGAACTCTTGGCAGGTTTTACTGGCTCAGTCGGCTTGGTTTCTGGCTTATCCTCTACTGCAGGCTTTGAGCCAAGGGTTGTATTGAGGCCGGGCATTGTTGCTCGAGGACGCTTCGTCGACTTGCTTGTGGACGCAGCTGGCTTCGGTGCTGTGGACTTACGCCCTGGTTCGAAGAACATGTCCACGGGTCGGGCAGCTTTAGGCTTTGAGGTACTTTGCTTAACTTCTGGCTTAGCTGTTTCACGTGAAACATCGACAGTATCTTCTGCTGCCTCGGTAACCGGTGAACTCGAGATCAGAGCACCCAGTCCCCGGCCTAGCCCACGCTTCTTCTCCGCCATGTTAATTGCACGCCCTTTCGTCCGAACATTCAGCCCGAGACTAGTCTACTGTTTTAAGACATCGAACCGGGGATGCGCAGGGAAAGATAGCATCGGTGTTGCTCACCCTGAGTAAAAGTTGAATAATTCCGAATAAAACAAAGATTTTCACATGTAGAAAGTCTTTGATTCGCTGGGATTCAACAAACTGAAGCTATGCTCCGCGTTCGGCCATTTCATAGGCTGCTTCAGTGTATGAAAGAGCTCCGGTCGAGTTCGAATCATAGGTAATCACAGTCTGCTGGTAACTTGGAGCTTCAGAGATGCGTACCGATCGAGGAATGACAGCGTTGAGCACCTGCTCAGGGAAGTGCTCACGTACTTCGTTTGCGACCTGGGCTGCCAGCTTGGTACGTCCGTCGTACATCGTCAGCAGGATTGTGGAAACCGTAAGCTTTGAGTTCAGGTGCTTCTGAATCATCTCGATATTCTTCAGGAGCTGGCTCAAGCCCTCGAGGGCGTAGTACTCACACTGAATCGGGATCAGGACCTCACGGGCTGCGACAAAGGCATTAACGGTGAGAAGGCCAAGGCTTGGTGGGCAGTCGATGAAAACGTAGTCCAGGCGTGGCAGGCCTTCGCGCTGGCGTGTACGCGCATAATCATCAAGTGCTCGCTGTAGTCGCTGCTCACGAGCGACCAGAGAGACAAGTTCGATCTCGGCACCAGCCAGGTGGATGGTAGCCGGCGCAACCTGGAGCGTTGGCAGGTCTGGGCAAGTTGCAACAACATCAGACAACGGAAGATCGTTGATAAGCACGTCGTAGATGCTATCGACTTCGGAATGATGCTCAATGCCCAAGGCAGTAGATGCATTACCCTGCGGATCAATATCGATAACCAAAACATTCAAGCCGCCCTTGGCCAGCGCGGCTGCCAAGTTGACGGTGGTGGTCGTCTTACCGACGCCACCCTTTTGGTTTGAAATTGTGAAATAGCGGGTCTTCTCGGGAGCTGGCACCGTTCGGGCCTCCAAAGCTTCGCGACGACGATGTTCGCTAGCTATCTGCGTAGCCAGTGGCGAGGACGAGTCACTGAAGTCAAAAGCACTATCCGACGAGCTCTTAGTCTTGGACACAGGTAAAACTCCTCCTCGTGAATTAGTGAAACCCATATTGATGGCTTCACCGACAATGTTTCACGTGAAACATTCAAAACAAGTTATTAGGTTTGCCAAGTGATTTCGATCGGCAGATCTCTGCAAAATGAAGCCGCCGGCAAACCCAGAACTATTTAACAGACTATCGCGTTGGGCTAGCCAACCTTAATGCGAACCACCGTAGTAGGCTCTGCGAGGAAATCTTCACCGACAGTCAAGACTTCAGTTTCCTTGCCCCCGAGCTTGCGGATGGCCTTCGAGGCCTTGTCGATCTCTTCAGCAGCCGAGCGGCCCTTGATGGCGATAAGCTCGCCCTGACCGTGCAGCAGTGGGATGGTAAGGCCAGCCAGGTTGGTCAATGCCGATACAGCTCGTGCGGTGACGTAGCGAGCATTTACGGCATCGACCATCTGCTCCGCGCGTCCGCGCATGACGGTCACGTTATCCAAGCCGAGGTCATCGATAACCTCGGAGAGCCAGATGCAGCGGCGTTCCAGGGGCTCGATAAGAGTGAGTTTCAGATCCGGACGCGCGATGGCCAGGCAGAGGCCTGGCAGGCCCGCTCCAGAGCCTACATCGGCTACCTCGACGTCACGCTCCATGACAGACTCGATGACCGCGCAGTTGAGCACGTGGCGCGACCACAAGCGTGGAACTTCACGAGGACCGAGCAGCCCGCGTTCAATGCCTGAGGTAGCCAGATGCTGAACGTAGCGCTTGGCTAGATCCAGGCGGTCTCCGAAGATCTTCTCGGCGGCCAGGGTCTCTTCTGCAGTAAGGCTGAGATCCTCAGTCATGGTCTTGGTCCTTTAGGTCGATCAGCACGCGGCTGCGTATTGTTGCTTAGCTGTCCACTACCGAGATAACGATATGGCGTCGAGTTGATTCGCCTTCGGATTCCGAATGCAGTCCTGCTTCGGCGATCACGTCGTGCACGAGCTTGCGCTCGTAGGCGCTCATTGGTTCCAAATGGACTTTTTCACCGGTCTCGCGGGCACTGGCAATGGCGTCCTCGGCCAGCTTTTTGAGCTGCTCGGCACGGTCTGCGCGGTAGCCTGCGATGTCCAGGATCAAGCGTGAACGCTCACCGGTGGCAGTAAGGACTGCCAGTCGGGTCAGCTCCTGAAGCGCGTCCAGGATCTCACCATTCTCGCCCACCAGGCTATCCAAGGAGGTGTTTTCATCCTCGGTCACGATGGAGATGTAGGTGCGTCCACCGCGGATTTCGATGTCGATGTCGCCGTCGAGATCGGCAATATCAAGAAGCTCTTCAAGGTAGTCTGCAGCGACTTCGCCCTCGTCTAGTACCTCTTGCTCATCGTCGATCTGAGCTTCAAGCTCGGGTGCGTCGATATTCTCAGTTGCAGTCATCGCTACTTCTTCTTCCGGCGGTTATTACGCTTTGGCTGTTCGCGCTGGCCCTTGGCAGCCTGCTTTGCGGCTTCTTCTGCAGCGGCAGCTGCATCTTCCTTCTTGACGCCTACAGGAGGCAGGCCCTTGGCTGCACGGCGAGCATTCAGCTCACGCTCTGCTTCCGAACCTGGGGTTGGGTTGTTGCGGATAACCCAGAACTGCTGGCCCAAAGTCCACAGGTTGGTTGCGGTCCAGTAAATCAGAACACCAACTGGGAAGTTGATGCCACCAATGCCGAAGACCAAAGGCAGGATGTACAGCATCATCTTCTGCTGCTGCATGAACGGGCCCTCGAGGGCTTCCTTGCTCATGTTCTTGGTCATCAGCTGGCGCTGGGTGAAGAACTGTGATGCAGTCATCGCCAGGATCATGACCACGGCAACGATGATGACGGCCCAATTCATTGAGCCAGAGTTAATGGTTCCGAGGAAGGTCTCGGACAGCGGAGCGCCGAAGATCTGCGCATTATCGAAGCTGCGAATGTTCTCCACGGACAACGCACCAACGGACTGGCCGTTCTCGCTGGCGTGGGATGCGTTGTTCAATACGCGGAACAGCGCAAAGAAGAACGGCATCTGGATCAGCAGCGGAAGGCATGAAGACAGAGGGTTGGTCTTATGCTTCTTGAACAGCTCCTGCTGCTCCTGAACCATAGCCTGACGCGACATCTGGTCGGTCTTGCCTTTGTACTTAGCCTGCAGCTTGCGAAGGTCGGGCTGAAGTGCCTGCATGGCGCGCTGCGACTTGATCTGCTTGACGAAGACCGGAATCAGCAGGGTACGGATCAGCAGCACAAGGAAGATGATCGACAGGGTCCAGGTAACGCCTGACCCTTCATCCATCCCAATCCGGGTGAACAGTTCGTGGAAAGCCCACAAAACCCACGACACCGCATATGTAAACGGAGTCAATATCGTGTCTAGGAAGTTGTTCATCAGTGGTCGAGCTCCTTGCGGCCGCTATCCGCGGCGTCTTCATCGTCGGGAATCACAGGATGATTCAGAACTATGATCCTCGGCAGTTTGCCTTCTGGCCAAATCCTTGGTCCCTCGGGAACATGATCGACGCCTCCGTGAGACCACGGATTGCACCGAAGGATACGCCAAGTGGTCAGTCCGGCACCCTTAATAACGCCGTGCTGAGTCACTGCTTCGAGCCCATAGGCAGAACAGCTAGGAAAGTATCGGCATACATCGCCATAAAGCGGCGAGATGATTTTTCGGTAAATCTTGAGCAACCCGATAACTATGTTGCGTGGAATATCGATGATGAACCACAAAACACCGGTCCGGGGAGCAGAGTCCTTACGCATCAGCGATCCTCGAGCTTCCGTAACGCAGCTGAAAATGATGCGTTTATCTGGGAACGAAGTTCTTCCCACGAAAGTTCCGCGGCGCCTGGAAGCGCCCGCACGACAATGTCGACATCACCATCCACGCGCCGAAGCTCGTGGGCGATTTCCCGCATTCGTCGTTTAGCGAGGTTCCTTTTAACGGCGATACCTACAGCCTTGGAAACTATGAATCCAAACCGGTCCCCGGCAAACTCATCGGTCTGGCGACGGCGTGCATATAGCACGACGTTCCGGCGTCCGCTTCGGACGCCGGAACGTACTGTGGCTGTAAGATCCTGCGCTAGGCGCAGTCGCTGATTCTTTGGCAACATGTTCTTTGGACCAGCTCTTTAGTTGAGCTCGTTGAAATCATGAAGCCAACAGCTGATTAGCAAATTTATGCTGAGAGTTCGGAACGGCCCTTGCCGCGACGTGCCGAAAGGATGGCACGACCTGCACGGGTACGCATACGAAGACGGAAACCGTGCTTCTTCGAACGACGACGGTTGTTAGGCTGAAAAGTCCGCTTGCTCACGGTGACACTCCAAGACGATCTAGATGATGCGTTCTTCCCGTTGACTAGCTAGCTCGATAACAACAGGTTGACGCTCGTACTTTTTATAATATGTGCGTTATTTGCGGGCTCTTCAAAAATGAGCAAGTCGCAAAATGAAGCACACAGGACTGAATAACAATAGAAAAATGCGCGCCATAGGTCAAATTGGCGCGGAAGTACTGCCAACGACTCCGAACAGAAGAGTTGGCCTGTGAATAATCTACCTCAAACTTGTGGATTACTTCTTTCCAGAAGGAAAGAAAGTTCACATATTTACAAGAAACCGCTAGTCATCTCCCAGCTTAAAACGCACATTTTCAAGGGAAAACCCGTTTTCCACACCTTTAGGTCCAACTTTTTCCACCAAGCTGTGCATAACTGTGTGGATGGTGGATAGAATCAATGGAGACGTCGTCCAAAAAACGGCGTTTTCGAGCCTTGAAAACAGGTTTCATGTGACCAACATTGCATTTTTGACGAGAGTGGGGCGCCCTTAGTGAGCAGCGACGAGACCAATAGCATTGGTAGCTCCTGGCGTCAGGTCATTCGCAAGATCGAGGACGATGATCGAGTCAAAGCGCGCTACCGTGCCTTCGTGTCGTTGGCCAAGCCTCAAGGGCTGATCGGTACGACCCTGCTCGTGGCAGTCCCTAACGACCTGACCCGCGACATTTTGCAGACCCAGCTGCGTGAACCGCTGGATGAAGCGTTGCGCGAAGTATTCCAGGATGACATTCGTTGTGCGGTGAGTGTCGATCTGTCGCTCTCAGACGAAATGGATGAAGAAGTTCCCGAGGCCAGCGCACCAGCACCAGCGGCGGCCCCTGCGGTAACCGAAACTCCCGGCCCACGGCCGCAGCCGGCTCCGCAGCCTACTCCCCCATCGAATTCCCAAGAATTCGGACGACTGAATCCGAAGTACATTTTCGATACGTTCGTGATTGGCTCGTCGAACCGTTTCGCCCACGCGGCCGCCGTCGCTGTCGCTGAAGCACCTGCCAAGGCCTATAACCCGCTATTCATCTACGGTGATTCCGGCCTGGGCAAAACCCACTTGCTCCATGCCATCGGCCACTATGCGCGGCACCTCTACAAAGGCATCCGCGTCCGCTACGTCAACTCTGAAGAATTCACCAACGACTTCATCAATTCCATCCGTGATGACGAGGGCGCCAGCTTCAAGCAGACCTATCGCAACGTCGATATCCTGCTCATTGACGATATCCAGTTCTTGGCGAACAAGGACGCGACCCAGGAAGAGTTCTTCCATACCTTCAACGCGCTGCACAACCACAACAAGCAGGTTGTGATCACTTCGGATCTTCCTCCGAAGCAGCTGCAAGGCTTCGAAGACCGTATGCGTTCACGCTTCGAGTGGGGCCTGCTCACCGATATCCAGCCACCAGAGCTCGAAACGCGTATCGCCATTCTGCGCAAGAAGGCCGATGCGGAAAATCTCTCGGCTCCGGGCGACGTCATGGAGTACATCGCTTCACGCATCTCCACCAACATCCGTGAACTCGAAGGCGCTTTGATCCGAGTCACCGCGTTCGCTTCCCTGAATAATCAGCCGGTTGATCTGGCCCTGGCCGAAACCGTACTCAAGGACTTGATCAGCGAGGACGGCGCCCAAGAGATCACTCCGTCGACAATCATCAAGCAGACTGCTGAGTACTTCGGGCTGTCCATCGATGAGCTGAACAGCAAGTCGCGAACCCGAACTCTGGTCACTGCTCGCCAGATTGCCATGTACCTGTTGCGTGAGCTTACCGACATGTCGCTGCCGAAGATCGGTGCCGAGCTCGGTGGACGCGACCACACCACCGTGATTCACGCAGATCGCAAGATCCGTGAGCTCATGGCGGAACGTCGAGCGATCTTTAACCAAGTCACCGAGCTAACCAACCGCATCAAGCAGAGCCAGCGGGAGCACTAAATAACAAGAAACCACAGGTGTGGATAAATCTGTGGACGATCTGGTGACTACCTGCGGATAAAGGTAGCTAACCGTGTGGACGTTAAAAATCGTGGAACTGAGTTTCAACAAGACGTTGGAACTCAGTGTCAGTTTCAACCACAGATTGTTCACATGCACAATTGCCGTCAGGTCTGAGGATTTAGGACTTATCCACAGTATCAACAAGGGTTATTAACACTCCTCCTTTAAACACTTATTCATCCAAATAACGAATCCACTCCTGACCCTCGAGCCAAACCTGTTCAAATCCTTTCCTCCGCAGCTCTCATCAACAGATGAGATTGAGGACTGACTTTGCATCATCAGGACGTGGCAAGATTAAAATGGAGAGAACGTGCAACTACCTGCTCTATGCTTAAGAACTTGGCGAGGGAACAACCTTCTTGGCCTGACTTAAGACTCAAGGGTGTCCGAAAGGCGGATTTTTCGTGAAGTTCAGCGTTGAAAAGGATGTATTGGCAGAAGCCGTATCCTGGACCGCCCGGTCCCTGGCACAACGCCCACCCTCACCAGTACTTGCTGGCATTTTGATCACTACCCATGAAGGCCTAGTTCGCCTCGAGGGTTTTGATTATGAGATTTCCTCGCACATTGAGATTCCTGCAGATATCTCTGAGCAAGGTTCGATCTTGGTCTCCGGCAAGCTCTTGGCTGAGATCACTCGTTCATTGCCAAATTCCACGGTGACCTTGGAAACCGATGGTTCAAAGATTTCGTTGACCTGTGGTCGCTCGCGATTCCACCTGGCCACGATGCCAGTTGATGAGTACCCGACGCTGCCAGAGCTTCCAGCCATTGCCGGCACCATCGACGGCCAGGCCTTCGCTGCTGCGGTATCCCAGGTCATCGTCGCGGCGTCCAAGGATGACACCCTTCCGGTGCTCACTGGCATCAAGGTTGAGATTGAAAACGATCTGATCACCTTCTTGGCTACTGACCGCTACCGCTTGGCCCTGCGTGAACTGAACTGGACTCCGAACACTTCGGAGATCTCTACTTCATTCCTGATCAAGGCGAAGACCCTGAGCGAAGTCGCGAAGACCCTTTCCGGTGCTGGCGAATTGAAACTGGCTATCAGCGAGAAGGGCGACATGGTTGGCTTCGAAAGCTCCAACCGACGCACCACCTCGTTGCTGATCAATGGCGAATATCCAAAGATCCGCTCGCTGTTCCCAAGCGACACCCCGATCCATGCAACGGTTCGCACCAGCGAGCTGATGGAAGCCGTCCGACGCGTATCGGTTGTTGCTGAACGCAATACGCCGGTACGCATGGCCTTCACCGACGGACAGCTGACCTTGGACGCAGGCACCGGCGAAGACGCCCAGGCTGAGGAAGCTATCGTTGCTTCCTTGCGCGGCGAAGATATCGTGGTTGCCTTCAACCCGACCTTCTTGTCCGAAGGCTTGAACTCGTTCACCACTGATTTCGTGCGTTTCTCCTTCACCAGCGCGCCGAAGCCGGCAATGCTCACCGGGCAGAAGCAGCTGGACGAAGCCGACCAGGATCAGTACCGCTACCTCGTGATGCCGGTACGCTTGCCAAACTCGAACTAAGCCAATTGCGTGGTGGATGAATATTTCATCCACCACCTCGTTTCTGTCAGGACCCCGGTGTATATATCGCAGCTTTCCCTCACGAGCTTCCGCTCGTATGCGCAGGCCGACGTGCACCTGGCTCCTGGCATCAACGTGCTCATTGGACCCAACGGCGTGGGCAAAACCAACATCGTTGAATCCATTGGCTATCTGGCGAATTTGGCGTCCCACCGAGTCAGCAACGATGCTCCGCTGCTGAATTTCGGCGCTGAAAGAGCGCTCATCCGCGGCACTTTGCATCGCGGCAGCCAAAAAACCACGCTGGAAGTCGAAATCACCAGCGGCAAGCTCAATCGAGCTCGAATCAACCGGGCCAACCCGGTGCGCGCTCGAGAGATTCTCGGCATGGTGCGCACCGTGCTCTTCGCTCCCGAAGACCTGGCGCTGGTCAAGGGCGATCCTTCGCACCGGCGGAAATTCCTGGACGAGCTGCTCGTCGCCTTACGCCCGATCGAAGCCGGGACCAAAAACGACTACGAACGAATCGTGAAACAGCGCAATGCGCTGCTCAAGTCGATCCGCGGAAAATCCAAACTCACGTCCTCGCAGGAGAACACACTCAAAGCCTGGGACCTGCAGCTGGCCACCTGCGGCGCCCGGCTCATTCGCGGTCGCCTCGATGTTCTTATGCTGATCAGGCCATATATGCAGGCTGCCTATGCTGATCTTGCTGACGGTGCCAAAGACGCCAAGGCGCTCTACCGTTCGTCGTTGGAAAATGAAGCCGACGAAAACAGCCTCGAGGCCATCTCGCTCGAGAACCTGAGCCAGGAAGAAATCCAGGATCTGCTGCTGGACGCCATTGAAGCCAACCGCAGCCGGGAACTGGACCGCGGCATTTCCCTCTTCGGCCCGCACCGCGACGATTTAACCCTGATTTTGGGCCCCACGCCGGCCAAGGGCTACGCCTCCCACGGCGAAACCTGGTCTTTTGCCCTCGCACTTCGCCTCGCGGCCTATCGGGTCTTTGGCGATGATGATCCACGCCCAGGTTCTGGACCGATCTTGATCCTTGACGATGTTTTTGCCGAATTGGACGCGACTCGTCGCGACCGGCTGGCCCATATCGTTGCCGGCGCCGAGCAGGTCCTGGTGACCGCGGCAGTTGTGGAAGATGTCCCCGAAGCGCTGAAGGGACATTTCTTCCAGGTATCCCCTGGCCAGGTCGTCGATGCGTGAACCTGAAGAACGAGACGAACATCGTTTTGATCCGGAGCTCGATGCCGCCAAGGCGTTGCTGAACCGGATGCGCAAGCTCGCTGAAGAACGCGGCGATCGGCGCGTTGACGCGGCGCGCATGGAAAAAGTCCGCAAACGCCAGGCAGCCCGGCGCGGCTTCATGGACAAGGGCGGATCACCCGAGCCCGGTGCCATCCGGGACCCCCGGGCCATTGGCGAAGTGGTTGCCCGCCTGTCCAAGGCACGCGGCTGGAATACCCAGGTGGCCGTGGGATCGGTGCTGGGCCGTTGGAACGAAATGGTCGGCGAGGATATCGCCGCGCACTGCAAACCCGAATCCTTTGAAGACACCGTGGTGATCGTGCGCTGCGATTCAACCTCGTGGGCAACACAGTTGCGCCTACTCAGCCACCAATTACTGAAGAAATTTGATGCTGAACTAGGCCCCGGGATCGTGACCGTGATCCGAGTCCTCGGTCCCAATGCCCCGTCATGGCGCCATGGCATGCGTTCGGTGGCTGGGCGGGGTCCTCGGGACACCTACGGATAAAAATTGCTGATACGGCATATGGCGCACTAACGGACCCGGAGGATGGATCCCCCCTCACTTGAGCTCCGCAACTGCCTCAGATGGTCAATTACTAGCTTTATGTGGCTGATTTAGGCCACAGAAGCGCCGATTATTTTGCTCAACGCGGTAGAATTAGAGGTAGTGAAATGACTTTAGCGCGGGTTATGCCCTGCGGTGAGGTCCCTCCAGACCAAGATCGCCAAAAATGCCCCACTGGGCACCAACGGTGATCGCGCGCCAAATTCGAGGAGTTCGTAGCACCCGTGTCTACTGAAAATGCTTCACCGCAGGATCCGGCAGAGAGCCAGGTTCCCGCGGAATCGATGACTTCCAAAGTCGAACATACCTATGGCGCCCAGGATATTACCGTCCTCGAAGGACTCGAAGCGGTACGCAAACGCCCGGGCATGTACATCGGTTCCACTGGCCCTCGCGGCCTTCACCACTTGGTTTACGAAGTTGTCGACAACTCCGTCGATGAAGCATTGGCGGGATACTGCGACACCATCAATGTCACCCTGCAGGCCGATGGCGGCGTGCGCTGTGAAGACAATGGCCGAGGCATCCCGGTGGATGTCCACCCGACCGAGGGCAAGCCTACCGTCGAGGTAGTAATGACCATCCTGCACGCCGGCGGCAAGTTCGGCGGCGGCGGTTACGCCGTGTCCGGCGGCCTGCACGGCGTGGGCATTTCCGTGGTCAACGCGCTTTCCCGCAAGGTCGATACCATCGTGCGCCGCCAGGGCCACGCATGGCGGATCAGCTTCGGCAACGGCGGTGTCACCACCAGCCCGCTGACCCAGGGCGAGGAAACCGAGAAGACCGGCACCAGCCAGACCTTCTACCCGGATCCGGAAATCTTCGAGACCACCGAATTCGACTTCGAAACCCTGCGTGCCCGCTTCCAGCAGATGGCGTTCCTGAACAAGGGCCTGCGCATCACGCTGACCGACGAGCGCACCCCGGTGAACGCCGAACCGGAAGCGGAAGTCGAAGAAGAGATCGAAAACCAGGTAGTCAAGCCACGCACCGTGGACTACCTGTACAAGGATGGCCTGCTGGACTACGTCAAGCACCTGAATGCCGCCAAGAAGATCGAACTGGTCCACGACGAGGTCATCGCCTTCGAATCCGAGGATGCCGCTCGAGGCATCAGCGTGGAAATCGCGATGCAGTGGACCAGCGCGTACGCCGAATCCGTGCACACCTACGCGAACACCATCAATACCCATGAGGGCGGCACCCACGAAGAAGGCTTCCGCGCCGCGCTGACCGGCCTGCTCAACCGCTACGCCCGGGATAACAAGATCCTGCGCGAAAAGGACGACAACCTCACCGGCGAAGACGCGCGTGAAGGCTTGACCGCGGTCATTTCGGTGAAGCTCTCCGAACCGCAGTTCGAAGGCCAGACCAAGACCAAGCTGGGCAACTCGATCGCCCGCGGCTTCGTCCAAGGCGTGGTGAACGAGGAGCTCAGCGACTGGTTCGAACGCAACCCGAACGTGGCTCGCGACATCATCCGCAAGGCCCAGCTCGCTTCCCAGGCCCGTATGGCTGCCCGCAAGGCCCGCGATAATGCCCGCCGCAAGTCGCCGATGGAATCCTTCGGCATGCCAGGCAAGCTCTCGGACTGCTCCTCGAAGAACCCTTCCGAGTGCGAAGTGTTCATCGTGGAGGGCGACTCCGCAGGCGGCTCGGCCAAGCGCGGACGCGACCCGCACACCCAGGCCATCCTGCCGCTGCGCGGCAAGATCCTGAACGTGGAGCGAGCCCGGCTGGATCGTGCGTTGGGCAACGCCGAAGTCCAGGCGATGATCACCGCCTTCGGCACCGGCATCGGCGAAGAGTTCGACATGGCCAAGCTGCGCTACCACAAGATCGTGCTGATGGCCGATGCCGACGTGGACGGCCAGCACATCACCACCCTGCTGCTGACCTTGATCTTCCGCTTCATGCGCCCGCTGATCGAACACGGCTACGTTTTCCTGGCAGCACCTCCGCTGTACCGCATCAAGTGGTCCAACGCCCCGCACGACTACGTGTTCTCGGACAAGGAACGCGACGACGCGCTGCTCGCCGGCCAGACCTCCAACAAGCGCCTGCCGAAGGACAATGGCATCCAGCGCTACAAGGGCCTGGGCGAGATGGACTACTCGGAGCTGTGGGATACCACCATGGACCCTGAGTTCCGCACCCTGCGCCAGGTCACCATGGATGACGCCGCGGCCGCAGACGAAGTTTTCTCCGTGCTGATGGGCGAGGACGTCGAGTCCCGCCGAAACTTCATCCAGCAGAACGCCAAGGACGTGCGCTTCCTGGATATCTGATCGGCCGCGCCGATCGACTATCCACCGAAGACTTTTTGACTTATAAGGGAAAAAATTGAGCGACGAGCAAACCCCTGAGAACGAACCCATGGACGGCGAGGTCCTCGAGCCGAGCCATGACGGCGGGCGCATCGACCAGATCGACCTGCAGACCGAAATGCAGCGGTCCTACCTGGACTACGCCATGGCCGTCATCGTCGGCCGCGCGCTGCCCGATGTGCGCGATGGACTGAAGCCGGTGCACCGCCGCGTGCTGTACGCGATGTACGACGGCGGCTACCGCCCGGAGCGCGCCTACAACAAGTGCGCCCGCGTGGTCGGCGAAGTCATGGGCCAGTACCACCCGCACGGCGATACCGCGATCTACGATGCGCTGGTCCGCCTGATCCAGGACTGGGTCATGCGCTACCCGCTGGCCCTGGGCCAGGGCAACTTCGGCTCGCCAGGCAACGATGGCGCCGCCGCCCAGCGTTACACCGAAACCAAGATGGCCCCGCTGGCCATGGAAATGGTCCGCGACATCAACGAGAACACCGTTGATTTCCAGGACAACTACGACGGCAAGAACCAGGAACCTACCG